>JAESFZ010000010.1_pt1:40000-1260097 | contig 1260097 bp, 1188 predicted proteins | sample 9269561 | NCBI WGS metagenome assembly JAESFZ01 (sample SAMN14515552, study PRJNA621657) | algae metagenome | isolation source: Tildeniella nuda ZEHNDER 1965/U140 and co-occurring heterotrophs from wet... | place: Switzerland: Stansstaad, Zurih | collected 1965-01-01
GTGAGAGACACTGTCGCCGTAAGTCCAAGGGTTCCTGCGTAAAGTTAATCTGCGCAGGGTTAGCCGGTCCCTAAGGCGAGGCCGAGAGGCGTAGTCGATGGGAATCACGTTAATATTCGTGAGCCAGTGGGTAGTGACGGATGCTTACCGTCGTTCGGTCTTATTGGATTGACCGGGCGGCCGCGGTGTCCCAGGAAATAGCTCCCACATCAGACCGTACCCGAAACCGACACAGGTGGACTGGTAGAGTATACCAAGGCGCTTGAGAGAACTATGCTGAAGGAACTCGGCAATTTACCTCCGTAACTTCGGGATAAGGAGGCCCATGTGTTGCGCAAGCAGCATGTGGGGGCACAGACCAGGGGGTGGCGACTGTTTACCTAAAACACAGGGCTCTGCGAAGTCTAAAGACGACGTATAGGGTCTGACGCCTGCCCGGTGCCGGAAGGTTAAGAGGAGAGGTGCAAGCTTTGAATCGAAGCCCCGGTAAACGGCGGCCGTAACTATAACGGTCCTAAGGTAGCGAAATTCCTTGTCGGGTAAGTTCCGACCTGCACGAATGGCGTAACGACTTCCCCGCTGTCTCCAGCATAGACTCAGTGAAATTGAACTCCCCGTGAAGATGCGGGGTTCCCGCGGTCAGACGGAAAGACCCCATGAACCTTTACTGTAGCTTTGCACTGGTATTCGTGTTGGCATGTGTAGGATAGGTGGTAGGCTTTGAAGCGAGAGCGCCAGCTTTCGTGGAGCCAACCTTGAAATACCACCCTTGTAGACATGGATATCTAACCGCGGCCCTTCATCGGGGTCCGGGACAGTGCATGGTGGGCAGTTTGACTGGGGCGGTCGCCTCCCAAAGAGTAACGGAGGCGCGCGATGGTAGGCTCAGTCCGGTCGGAAATCGGACGTCGAGTGCAATGGCATAAGCCTGCCTGACTGCGAGACTGACAAGTCGAGCAGAGACGAAAGTCGGTCATAGTGATCCGGTGGTTCCACGTGGACGGGCCATCGCTCAACGGATAAAAGGTACTCTGGGGATAACAGGCTGATGACGGCCAAGAGTCCATATCGACGCCGTCGTTTGGCACCTCGATGTCGGCTCATCACATCCTGGGGCTGGAGAAGGTCCCAAGGGTTCGGCTGTTCGCCGATTAAAGTGGTACGTGAGCTGGGTTCAGAACGTCGTGAGACAGTTCGGTCCCTATCTGCCGTGGGTGTTGAAGACTTGAGAGGATCTGTCCCTAGTACGAGAGGACCGGGATGGACACACCTCTGGTGGAGCTGTTGTCGCGCCAGCGGCAGTGCAGCGTAGCTATGTGTGGAAAAGATAACCGCTGAATGCATCTAAGCGGGAAACTTGCCTCGAGACGAGGTCTTCCTTGAGAACCGTGGTAGACCACCACGTTGATAGGCCGGGTGTGGAAGCGCAGCAATGTGTGCAGCTTACCGGTACTAATCGTTCGATAGACTTGAACGCTCTCATGACCAATGCCCATTCGGGCAGGGTCATCGACCAAAGAAATCCAGCTTGCTTCGTTTGTCCTTCGCCGGCCTGGTGGCTCTAGCGAGGAGCCTGAACCCGATCCCATCCCGAACTCGGCCGTTAAACTCCTCAGCGCCAATGGTACTATGTCTCAAGACCTGGGAGAGTAGGTCGCTGCCAGGCCTGCCAAGGACAAAGCTCTTCAATATGTCTTAGGAAACCGCGCAAACCCAAGCGCGGTTTCTTCGTTTCGGGACCTTCGCTGCGTAGCAGCATCGGTTCGGTCAAGGTGGCGCGGGGTGGAGCAGCCCGGTAGCTCGTCAGGCTCATAACCTGAAGGTCGTCAGTTCAAATCTGGCCCCCGCAACCATTCCTTTCATCGATCAAGCCCCGCACGGTTCGCCGTGCGGGGCTTTTTTGTGCGCGCAGCGATGCGCTTGGCCGGCGCCAAATTGCTGGTTTCGGGTGGCGCAAGGACCGGCAGGCGGCGCATCCTGCCATTCCTCGGCCCCGGGCCGGGTAAGGTTCGGGCACTCGAGGAGGATGCGATGGCGAAGCGGGGCGAAATCCGCGTGGGTATCGGTGGTTGGACGTTCGAGCCCTGGCGCGGCGTCTTCTATCCCGAGAAGCTGCCCCAAAAGGGGGAACTCGCGTATGCCGCTGCCAAGCTGACGGCGATCGAGATCAACGGCACCTTCTACGGTTCGCAAAAGCCGGAAAGCTTCCGCAAATGGCGCGATGAAACGCCGAATGGCTTCGTCTTTTCGATGAAGGGACCGCGCTTCGCTACCAATCGGCGGGTGCTGGCGGAGGCGGGCGATTCCGTGAAGCGCTTTCTCGACAGCGGCATTACCGAGCTCGGCCCGAAGCTCGGACCCATCAACTGGCAGCTCGCCGCCACCAAGAAGTTCGATGCGGACGATCTCGCGGCATTCCTCAAACTCCTACCGCCGAAGCAGGACGGGCACGCGCTTCGGCACGTCCTCGAGGTAAGGCACGCGAGCTTCATGGTGCCGGACTTCGTCGCCCTGCTGCGCGAGCACGGCGTGGCGGCGGTCTTCGCGGACGAGCCGGATTATCCATACTTCTTCGACCCGACCGCGTCCTTCGTCTATCTGCGGCTGCAATGCGCGTCGGAGAGTGAGCCGATCGGCTACGCGCCAAGTGTTCTGGACGACTGGGCGGTGCGTGCAGGGGCATGGGCCAGCGGCAAGCGGCCGGACGGGCTGCCACGGATCGATGCCGGCGCGGACAAGGACGCGACGCCGCTGGATGTCTTCATCTTCATGATCAACGGCCACAAGCCGAAAGCGCCCGCCGCGGCCATGGCGCTGATCGAGCGGCTCGGCTGAGCCGGCCTATTTGGTGCCGAACATCCGGTCGCCGGCATCGCCGAGCCCCGGCACGATATAGCCGTGGTCGTTGAGGTGGCTGTCGATCGAGGCGGTCCAGATGCCGACTTCCGGGTGGTGGGCGTGGAAATTGGCGATGCCCTCGGGCGCCGCCAGCAGGCAGACGAACCGCAGGTTGGCGACGCCGCGCTCCTTCAGCCGCTCGACCGCGGCGATGGCGGAATTGGCTGTCGCGAGCATCGGGTCGGTGACGATGACGAGGCGGTCGGCCACGTCCTCCGGCGCCTTGAAATAATATTCCACCGCCGTCAGCGTCGCGGGATCGCGGTAGAGCCCGATATGCGCGACGCGGGCGGACGGGACGAGTTCCAGCATGCCGTCGACGAAGCCGAGGCCGGCGCGCAGGATTGGCGCGAAAACCAGCTTCTTGCCGCCGATCTGCGGCGCTTTCATCGGGCCGAGCGGCGTCTCGATATCGGTCTCTTCGAGAGGAAGATCGCGCGTGACCTCGTAGCAGAGCAGCATGCCGATTTCGTGCAGAAGCTGGCGAAAGCCCTTGGTCGAGCGATTCTTGTCGCGCATCAGGGTCAGCTTGTGCTGGACCAGCGGATGATCGACCACCGTGACGTTACCCATTCAACCCCTCCAGCCGTTTGCCGGCTTTCTATCCTCAGAAGACCGTGCCGTCACTGACCACGCGGATCGGCGAACCGCCGTCCGCGCGGCGTTCGCGCGCCAGCCTGCGACCGGCGGACCAGGTGCCGCCCTCCAGCACCCGCGCCAGCGGAAAATCCTCGGCGGAAAGCCCGAGCCGCTCGCGCACCAGCGGCGCGATCCGGTCTAGAAGAGCGACCGTCAGCGCGCGCCATTCGACGACAAGGGCGCCATCGACCGTATTCGGAGCGGACGCCGCCGCCGGGTCGCGAAGCGTCAGGACACCCGTGTCCACGAAAAGCCCGCCATTGCGGTATTCGGGCAGGCCGGTGAGGCCGTCTACGTGAGTAACTCTCAAGCCGGCCCATTCGAGCGGTTCGATCAGAGAATAGGACAGCCACTGCGAGAGCTTGTGGAACGGCACAAGACCGTCGGTCGCGTCGCCGGAGCGCATGAGCGGATGGTGCCAGCAGTCGCCGAGCGGGAGACCGCCCAGCGTCACGCGGCTCGGCCAGATCGGGCCGAGATGGGTCAGAACCGCGGCGAGCACGCTCGTCGCGGGGAGGGCTCCATCCCGAGCAGATCCGGCGAGCAGGTCGAACAGACCGCCGGGACGCGCGCCGCCCTCCGAGTCGAACACGAGATCGGCTTCGGCGACCGCACCGAGCCGGCTAAGCAAATGCGCGCGGCCCTCGAGGCCGACGAGCGGATTGGTTTCGCTGACCTGAAAGCCGGCCGCGATATCCTGCGCCGAGATGGTCTTGAGTCGGGCGGCGTCGGCGCGCGCGCTGCGGCCGTCGGAGGCGAAGGCTCCGGCCTCAAACATCCGGAGCGAGGCGACCGCGAGCCCCTCCGACTTCGACAGCTCGGTGCCGGTCGCGGCGTCGCGGTAGCGCCAGCCCATGCCGGCGCCCGCATCGAGCAGGACGGAGACGATGGCGAGGTCGAAGGCGGCGCGGCCGCGCGCCGCCGGGTCGGCGATAAACTCCAGCAATTCGCGGCCGAGATCGCGGCCGCCGGCCACGAAATGCCGCCAGCGGGCGTGGAAGGGAATGGCAAGCGAGGGATAATTGTCACGGATCACCGTGACGACGAAATCGGCCGCCGCCGGAAGCCGGTCGAGATCGACGGTGAAGGCGGTCAGCTTGTCGTCGAGACCGAAGGCCAGCATCTTCGCCGCCCGCTCGCGCACGGCCGCGGCGGTCAGCAGGGAGCGCGCGGCGCGCGGGGCATCGAGCATCGCAAAGGCCATGATCGGCGAGAGCCCTTTCAGAAATCTTCGATCTTGCGGCCGACGACCTTCGAGAGGTCACCGGGCGTCGGCGGCGTGTCGGGGGTGAAATAGCCGGCCGCCTTCTTCGCTTCCATCTCGACGGAAGCGTCGGGCGGCACGAGGTCGGCGGGGATCGGCACGCGCTCGACGACGTCGATGCCGGCCTCCAGCAGCGCGTCGTGCTTCATGTTGGACATGGACATGAAGCGGTCGATACGGCGGATGCCGAGCCAGTGCATCACATCCGGCATGAGCTGCTGGAAGCGCGCGTCCTGGACGCCGGCGACGCATTCCGTGCGCTCGAAATAGGTGGCGGCCTGGTCGCCGCCCTCCTGCCGTTTTCGCGCATTGTAGACGAGGAACTTCGTCACCTCGCCGAGCGCGCGGCCTTCCTTGCGGTTATAGACGACGAAGCCGACGCCGCCCTTCTGGGCGTCGCGGGCGGCTTCCTCGATACCGTGGACGAGATAGGGCCGGCAGGTGCAGATGTCCGAGCCGAAGACGTCGGAACCGTTGCACTCGTCGTGCAGCCGGCCGGAGATAAAGGTTTTGGGGTCGCCGAGCTTCGCCACGTCGCCGAACAGGTAGATCGTGGTGTTGCCGATGGGCGGCAGGAACACGCTCATGTCGGGGCGGGTGACGAGTTCGGGATACATGCCGCCGGTCTGCTCGAACAGCGTGCGGCGCAGGTTCGTCTCGGACGTGCCGAAGCGCTCGGCGATGCCGGGCAGATACCAGACGGGGTCGATGGCGATCTTGACGCAGGCGATGTCGCCGCTCTCGCGCACGATGTGGCCGTCCGGCTTCAGCCGCTTGCCGATATCGTGCTGCAGTTCGGGAAGCGTCAGCCGCGCCTTGGTGATGGCGATGGAGGGGCGGATATCGACGCCCTCGGCGATCAGGCCGCGGAAGGCGGTGCCGACGAGGTGGCCGAAGGGGTCGATGGAGACGATGCGCCCCGGCTCCGACCATTGCGGAAAGGGGCCGATCTCGACCACCGGGTGGGTGTTGGTGAGGTCCGGCCGCTGGATCGGGTTGAGCGCGCCGGCGGAGACGGCGAGCGCCCGGTAAAGCGCGTAGGAGCCGCCATGGGTGCCGATGGCGTTGCGGTCGGCAGCGGCATTGACGGTGGCGACGACCGGGCCGCGATCCTCCGGGGTCGCTGCGCCCCAGGCGACCTTGAAGCGCGAGGCGGTGCCGGCTCCCGGATGCGAGGTCAGCCGGATATGCCCTGACTTATTGACGCTCATCCTGTCCTCGATGCCACGAAGGCTCTGGCCACGAAGGCCTTGTCGGAACGGATACGGCCCCCCGTCCGGAAATGGCGGAGGGCCGTGTTTCGAGCACCTGATGATGGCGCAGGCAGGGGCATCCCGCAAGGGGAGGGGTGTCTAGAGCGTCGTGCGGGAGCGGACGGCATGCTGGACGCGGCTCTCGTCGACGCCGGCCTCCTGCAGTTCCTTGCGGAATATGTCGCGGCGCTCGTGAACCGAGGCGATGACGAGACCGGCGGGCACGCCGAGGTCGAACAGCACGGCCTCGGAAAGCTGGAGGCTCGCCTCGATCGTCTCGGGGACGGCATCGGTGACGCCGAGCTTGTAGAGGCGCTTGGCGTGGTCGGCATCGCGCGCGCGGGCAATAACGGTCAGGTCCGGGTTGATCGATTTCGACAGGGCGGCGATCTCGTCGAGCGCACCGGCGGTGTGCAGGGTGAGGACGAGGGCGGAGGCGTCCTTGATGCCGCACATTTCGAGGAAGGCGCGGTTGTTGGCGTCGCCGAAATAGACGGCATGGCCTTCGCGGCGCAGTTCGGCGATCTCGCGGGCATCCTTGTCGACCGCCAGGTGGGGTACGTTGTGACGCGTCAGCATCTCGCAGACGAGCTGGCCGACCCGGCCGTAACCGACGACGATGACGCGCTTCTCGGAGGCCGTCGGCGGGGCGACCGCCAGTTCCGGGTCGGGTGCGACCTTCGCCTGCTGGCGGCGCGCCAGAAGGTCGCCGACCCGGTCGAGCCAGGGCACGGTCGCCATGGAGAAGGCCGTCAGCGTGGTGATGAAGGCGCCCGTCTGGGACGTGACGACGCCGGAGCCGGTGGCAAGGCCCATCGTGACGAAGGCGAACTCGCCGGCGGGGCCGAGCAGCAGCGCCGTGCGGATCGCCACCAGCCAGCTCTGGCCGAAAGCGCGGATGAGGGGCACGAGCACGGCGATCTTCACCGCGACGAGCAGGAACAGCGCGAGAAAGAACAGACCCGGCTGGGCAATGATCAGCGACAGGTCGATCGAGAGGCCGACCGAAAAGAAGAATGCGCCGAGCAGGATGCCCTTAAACGGCGCGAGCGTCGCCTCGACGGCGCGGCGATATTCGGTCTCGGCCAGCAGCAGCCCCGCGACGAAGGCGCCGAGCGCCATCGAGACCCCGAAGGCGGCGGTGACGACGCCGGTGCCGATGACGATCAGCACGGCGGCGGCCATGAACACTTCCGGCTCGTCCGCCGAGGCGACGAGGCGCAGGAACGGCCGCAGCACCAGCCGGCCGATGAACACCACCAGCGCGATGGCGATGGCGCCCTGCGCCACGGCGGTCATCAGCCCCAGCGTGACGGAACCCTCGCCGCGGGTCGCGAGCGCGCTGACCAGGAAGAGCAGCGGGATGACCGCGAGATCCTGCATCAGCAGGATCGCGAAGCTGGTGCGGCCCGTCGTGGTGGCGAGGCGCTTCTGCTCGGCGAGCTGCTCGACCACCACGGCGGTCGAGGACAAAGCCAGCGCGCCGCCGATCAGGATGGCGGCGGCCACCGGCCGCCCGATCCACCAGGCGGCCAGCGCGATGATCGTGGTGGTCAGCACCACCTGCGCCGAACCGAGGCCCAGAACCAGCTTTTTCATGCGCGTGAGGCGCTCGTAGGAGAGTTCGAGCCCGATCAGGAACAGCAGGAACACGACGCCGAGCTCCGCGAAGGCGGAGATCTGCGTGCTGTCGGAGACGGTGACCCAGCGCAGGAAGGGAAAGGTCTCCGACAGGCGGCCGAGCGCCGAAGGGCCGACCAGCGTGCCGATGCCGAGGAAGCCGAGAACCGGGCTGATACCGAAGCGGCGCAGGATCGGGACGGTGATCGCCGTGGTGCCGAGAATGATCAGCACGTCCCTGTAGGCGGCGACATCGACCGCGGCTGCCATGCCGTTGGAATCCTTTGATATCGCGGTACCGGAGAACGTGCGGCAGAATAGCGCAGCGGCTTTCGCATTGTCCATCGCGGACACCGCTCCGTCACGAACATGAACGTTCGTTAAGCCGATGACCTGCCAAGGGAAAATTCTTGTGCCGGCCGGCGCTAAAAGGTCTTGCGCCGGGGGTGAAATCTGATATCTACACCCCTGCCCAATTTCGCACGTGCCTGTGGTTGCGTGCCGGTTGGTGGGCATCCGGACAAGAGGCCGGACAGCCGCCCGAAGACTTGGGGACAAGACGGTTTCGACCGGGGCGTCCCAGGGGCAGCGCAAGCTGCGGGGTCTTCGATACCTAACCGGCAGCCGGAGGCAAACCGGCGAACCCTGCCCTCCGCAGGGGACGCGACTTGAAGCAACGACGATCGGGCTTTTTTGGTCTCAGCTGGTGTCCAGAGCCAGCTACCGAAGAGGCTTGTTCTTCTTGCCGGCCGTGCGGTGCGGGGGTGTCCCCAATCCAATCGAAGGCGTCTGTATTCTCTGACGGGTGTCCAGCCCGGCTGCGGATGAGATGTCTCGGCGAACGTCATCGGGTGGCTCACGCCAACGGTGTTCCGTCTCCACAGCGGACCCGGAAAGCGAACGCCTCCCATGGGTTCAACCCTTTGCTGGTCCTCGAAAGAGAGGGCTGGGGGGACACTGACATGACCGACCGTATCCGCGAATTCCTCCGCAACCGACGCGACGATGGCCCGATCATGGTCGTCGATCTTGAAGTCGTGGCCGAAAACTTCGCCAAGTTCGCCCGGGCTCTTCCCGACACGCGCGTGTTCTACGCCGTGAAGGCCAACCCGGCTCCCGAGATCCTCAACCTGCTCGCCGAGATGGGCTCGTGCTTCGACTGCGCTTCCGTGGTCGAGATCGAGCAGGCTCTGGCGACCGGAGTCTCCGCCGACCGCGTCTCCTTCGGCAACACGATCAAGAAGGAGAAGGACATCGCGCGCGCCCTCCAGTACGGCGTGCGCCTGTTCGCGGTCGATTGCGAGGCCGAGGTCGAGAAGATCGCCCGCCAGGGCGAGATCATCGGCGCCCGCGACGCGAAGGTCTTCTGCCGCTTCCTGCAGGACTGCGAGGGCGCCGAGTGGCCGCTCTCCCGCAAGTTCGGCTGCGCGGCCGAGATGGCCCCGCGCGTCATGGAGCATGCGCACCGCCTTGGCCTGCAGGCTTACGGCCTGTCGTTCCATGTCGGCTCGCAGCAGACGAATATGGGCGCCTGGGACCAGGCCCTGACCACCGCTTCCTCGATCTTCCGCACGCTCGCCGAGCGGGGCATCGAACTGAAGATGGTCAATATGGGCGGTGGCTTCCCGACCAAGTACCTCAAGGACGTTCCGGCGGCGGAAGCCTATGGCGCGTCCATCTTCGAGGCGCTGACCAAGCATTTCGGCAACCGCATCCCAGAGACGATCATCGAGCCGGGTCGCGGCATGGTCGGCAATGCCGGCATCATCGAGTCCGAGGTCGTGCTCATCTCGAAGAAGTCGGACGAGGACGAGGTGCGCTGGGTCTATCTCGACATCGGCAAGTTCCACGGTCTCGCCGAGACTATGGACGAGGCGATCCGCTACCCGATCCGCACGGAGCGGGACGGCGACGCCATGGCGCCCTGCGTGCTGGCCGGTCCGACCTGCGATTCGGTCGACGTGATGTACGAGAAGAAGCCCTACGATCTGCCCGTGTCGCTCTCCATCGGCGACAAGGTGCTGATCGAGGCGACCGGCGCCTACACCACGACCTATTCGACGGTCGGGTTCAACGGCTTCGCGCCGCTGGCCAGCGTCTGCATCTGACACGCGTCAGTTGAGACTTTTCCCGCCCGGTTCGCCGGGCGGGTTCCCCTCCCAAAAAGTCCCGACCGGCCGAAGCATCGCGCTTCGGCACGAGGGCTGTCGTCTCTCTCGGTGCCTTCTCGCTTTCCGTGGAAAGCGTGGAGACGCCGGGTTCCCAGTGGTCGCATTTTCAACCGCAGAACCGGCTTCCGCTTCTGCCGAGAATGCTCCTGCCGAGAAGGACCGCGGCCATGACCGTGCACGTCTCCCTGAAGACCTACGTGACCGCCCTCTCCGATGCCGTCGTCGTGCGCGACGAGCGGATGAACGACATCGATGCGCGTGAGGCACTTCTCGATGCATCGTTCGGATCGGAGCGCTTCGAGAAGACCTCGGAGCGCCTGCGCGAAGGCCGCCTGCCGGCCGACGGCCTTGCGCTCGCCGCGACCGTCGGCGAGCGGCTGGTCGGCACGGTTCGGCTGTGGAACGTCACGCTTGGGCCGTCCCGTCCCTCGCTGCTGCTCGGTCCGCTCGCGGTCGATTGCACGCTGCGCTCGGCCGGCATTGGCGGCCAGCTCATGCGCGCCGCGCTCGGCCGCGCCAAGGACGAGGGACACGCATCCGTGATCCTTGTGGGCGACGAGCCCTATTACCGCCGCTTCGGTTTCGGGGTGGCGAAGATGGACAAGCTGTGGATGCCGGGGGCGCTGGATCGCGCCCGCTTCCTCGGCCTGGAACTGGTCCCCGGCGCACTGGACGGCGCACGGGGGCTCGTCAGCCCGACGGGGGGCGAGGCGCCGCGCTGGAGGGATGTGGAACTTCCCGGCGCCTGGCGCATTGCCGCCTGAGAAGGCCAAGGGTGATGCCGGTCACGGTTCCTCAAGACTGTGACCGGCATGCTCTCGACCGGAACGCGACGCAAGGTTAGTCTTGGTCGTCGCATCGGGAGCCCATCATGATCCGCCAGTTCGCCGCCGGCCTTGTCGCAGCCGCCGCCCTCATCGCCGTCGAGGCCGCGACCCACGAAGCCCAGGCGCAGCAGCGCCGCCGCGCCGTGCCCGAGGTGCGCGTCTCGCGCCCGAACTGGTTGGTGACGCCCAAGGCCGAATTCCCGGGCAACCGCAATTCGATGCGCCCCGACATCATCTACGGGCCCTACTCGACGACCAGCGACCTGTCGTTCCTGTCGACCAGCATGCGCGGCCCGGCCGGGCCGGATCGCTTCTGGGGCGCGCCGGGCTGGACCGTGCAGTGGCCGTGGCCGGGCGCGCTCTACGCCGGCAACTGAGCTAGCCATCATTCATCTCGCGCGAAGCCGGCCTTGGGCCGGCTTTGTCGTTTCTGGGCTCGCGGCAAGAATTTTCTTCGCGGACGCTCGCCAGCGATACGTTAGCGCGATAAATCCTTCCTATGAAGAAAAGTCAGATGCCTGACGAGGGGCCGCGCATGGACGACACAGACCGCCGCATCTTGTCGGTGTTGCAGGCCGACGCCTCCCTCTCGATCGCGGAGGTCGCCTCGCGCTCCGGGCTCTCCACCACGCCGGCCTGGAAGCGAATCCAGAAGCTGGAGGCCGAGGGCATCATCAAGGGCCGCGTCGCGCTGCTCGATCCGAAGAAGCTCGGGCTCGGCCTGACCGTCTTCGTATCGGTCGAGACATCGGACCATTCCGAGGGCTGGCTGGCGCGCTTCGCGGATACGGTCTCGGCCATGCCGGAGGTGATGGAGTTCTACCGGATGGCCGGCGACGTGGATTACATGCTGCGCGTGGTGGTCGCCGACATGGACGCCTACGACGCGTTCTACAAGCGGCTGATCGCGCAGATGCCCCTGAAGAACGTCACCTCGCGATTCGCCATGGAGCGGATCAAGCAGACGACGGCGCTGCCGATCCAGGCCGGCAAGGTCTGAACCATGCTCGACAAGCGCACGCCCGCGGCCCTGCCGGCGCCCTTCGCGAAATATTCCCACTCGGTCATCGTGCCGGCGGGCACGCGGATGCTGTTCTGCTCCGGGCAACTCGGCATCGACCCGCTCGGCGCGGTGCCGGAAGGTGCGGAAGAGCAGGCCGACCTCTGCTTCCGCGCCATCGGGCACATGCTGGCCGATGCCGGCATGACCAATGCCGACATCGTGCGCATCAATGCCTTCGTCACGGATCGGGCGCATATGGCGGGTTACATGGCGTCGCGCGACCGCCATGTGGCGGCCCCGCCGCCGGCCTCGACCCTAATGATCGTTTCGGGCTTCACGCGGCCCGAATTCAAGGTCGAGGTGGAGATCGTCGCCGCACGAAAGGACTAGCGCCATGCTGCCGCGCCAGCTCTGGGCCGAGATGACCACCGAGGAGTTCCGTTCCTCCGACACTGCCGGCTGGATCGCCGTCCTGCCGATCGCCGCGGTGGAGCAGCATGGGCCGCATCTCGCGGTCGGCGTCGATACGGTGATCGCCGAGGGCAATGTCCAGGCGGTGCGCGACATCCTGCCGAAAGGCCTGCCCGCGACCTTCATGCCGACCGTCTGGATGGGCAAGTCGGACGAGCACATCGCCTTTCCCGGCACGATCACGATCTCCGCGGAGACGCAGATCCGGCTGCTGACGGAGATCGGCGAGAGCGTCGCGCGCGCGGGCGTGCGCAAGCTCGTCATCGCCAATTCGCACGGCGGCAACGTGCCGGTGATGGATATCGTCGCGCGGAGCCTGCGCGTGAAGCACAAGATGCTCGCCGTGCAGTGTTCATGGCATCGGCTGGGATCGCCGGACGGCCTGTTCTCGGATGGCGAGGCGACGCACGGCATCCATGGCGGCGAGATCGAGACCGCGCAGATGCTGCATCTGCGCCGGGACCTCGTTCACATGGCGAAAGCCAGGGATTTCGCCTCGGCCGCGATCATCATGGAACAGCGCTACAAGCACCTGCGCGCGACGCAGCGCATCGCCTTCGGCTGGGCGAGCGAGGACCTCAGCGCCGCGGGCGCGATGGGCAATGCCGCGGCAGCGACACCCGCCGCCGGCCGGCAACAGACGGAATTCACGGCAAAAGCCTTCGTCGAACTGCTGGAAGACGTTCACGCCTTCCCGGTCGACCGGCTCGGCTCGGGCGTGCTCGCCTGACCGGAGGCGGCTTCCGGATCGTCCTCTAGTGCAGGAACGTCAGGTACTTGCCGAGGAAGCTGCCGGGCGCGAGCAGCGCGCCCGCCCAGATGAAGGCCGAGACCACGTTGGCGATCTGGAACTTCCACTGCGACATGGCCAGCATGCCGGCGACCAGCGGCACCGAGGCGCGCAGGGGGCCGGAGAAGCGGCCGATGAAAATGGCCCAGACGCCCCATTTCTCGAAGAAGGCATGGCCCTTGGGCAGCATGTCCGGATGCTTGGATAGCGGCCAGACCTGGCCGATCCGGTCCTTGAAGAAGTAGCCGAACCAGTAGGATACCGCGTCGCCCACCGTCGCGCCCAGCGCGGCCGCCACGAGGATCGGCCAGAAGGGGATGCCGGCCGTGCCGATCAGCGGACCGAAGGCGACGATCATCGCCCATGCCGGCACGATCAGGGACAGCACCGCCAAGGATTCGGCGAAGCACAGCGCGAAGATGATGGCGGGAGCCCAAGCCTGGTTGGCCTTGACGAATTCGATGACGGGACCGACGTAGGTTTCCATAAAGCTCACGCTGGGGGAAAGGCGCGCAACCCAAGACGATCACAGGGTGACGGTCAAGGGTTTCCGCCATGCGGCGCGAGCCGAAGAAGCCGGTTTCCGTGGCGCCGCGCAAGGCCGGTGCCAGCAATGCATCGGCGGTAATGCAATAGGCATCCGGGTGTGGTTGAAACAGCCGGTCGATGTTTCACAATGTTCCTGAATGCATCACTGAGCCCTACGCAGACGGATTTCCGCATGAGCCTCCATCTGGTGACCGATCCTCTGCCCCGGGAGCAATTGGTCAAGGTCGCCTATGCCGCGTGGGCGCGCGGCGACGAGGTGGCGCTGCTATCGCTCGTCACCGAGGATTGCGAGTTCCAGCTCATCGGCAATCCGGTGCTCAATCCCCATGCCGGTCTCAGGGTCGGCAAGGCGGGCGTGCGCGAATCGGTCCGCCTGTTTCACGCGGACTTCGCGGTGCGCGAGTTCCTGATCGAGAAGATCATCGCCAAGGACGACGATGCGGTCGTCCACTGGCATTCGACGCTCGAATTCACCCGGACCGGCCGGATGATCGAGAGCGAGCGCTGCGACATCCTCGTCTTCGAGGGCAACCTGATCGCGCGGATCAAGTGCTTCTTCGATTCCGCCTCCATGGCGGTGGCGACGGGCCGCGTGCAGACGCCCGATGCCGAGGCGCCGAGCGCGAAGGCCCGCAAGGCCTGAACGGGCTCAGCCTTCCAGCACCTGCTTGCTCTCGACCGTCGTATCGGCGTTGAGGCGGTAGACCAACGGCACCCCGGTCTTCAGCTCCAGCGTCGGGATGGTCGTCTCGTCGAGACGGTCGAGCACCATGGCGAGCGCGCGCAGCGAATTGCCGTGGGCGGCCACCAGAACGCGTTCGCCGCGCATCACCCGCGGCAGGATTTCCGAGACGTAATAGGGCAGAACGCGGGCCACGGTATCCTTCAGGCTCTCGCCGTTGGGCGGGGGCACGTCGTAGGAGCGGCGCCAGACATGGACCTGCTCGTCGCCGTATTTGGCGGCGGTCTCGGCCTTGTTCAGCCCGGACAGGTCGCCGTAATCGCGCTCGTTCAGCCGGAAGTCCCTGATCGTCTCGAGGCCCGGCTGGCCGATCTCCTCGAGGATCAGCGTCAGCGTGCGCTGGGCGCGGGAGAGCGCGGACGTGTAGGCGATGTCGAAGGACAGTCCGAGGGCCTTGAGCTGCCGGCCGGCGCGGCGGGCCTCATCGACGCCCTTGTCGGTGAGGCCGGGGTCCTTCCAGCCGGTGAAAAGGTTCTTCAAGTTCCACTCGCTCTCGCCATGGCGGGTGAGCACGAGAAGCCGTTCGGTCATGTCGGGTTCCTTGGCGGGAGTTCAGAGGCCGAGCACATCGGCCATGGAATAGAGGCCGGCGGGCTTCTTGCGCGCCCAGACCGCGGCTTTCAGCGCGCCGCGAGCGAACAGCGCCCGGTCCTCGGCGAGGTGGCTCATGACGATGCGCTCGGTCGGGCCGGCGAAGACGATCGAATGTTCGCCGACAACCGTGCCGCCGCGCAGCGAGGCAAAGCCGATATGGCCCCGGTTGCGGGCGCCGGTCTGGCCGTCGCGGCCGCGCTCGGAGCTCGCGGAAAGTTCGATGCCGCGGCCCTTTGCGGCCGCCTCGCCGAACATCAGCGCCGTGCCCGAGGGCGCGTCGATCTTGCGGTTGTGGTGCATCTCGACGACCTCGATGTCGAAATCCTCGTCGAGGGCCTCGGCCGCACGCTTCACCAGCGCTGCGAGCAGGTTCACGCCGAGCGAGAAATTGCCTGACTTGACGATGGTCGCGATGCGGGCCGAGGAGGCGACGGCCTCGTTTTCGGCCACCGAGAAGCCGGTCGTGCCGCAAATGTGGACCTTGCGGTGCTTGGCGGCGAGGCCGGCAATGTCCACCGAAACAGCGGGAATGGTGAAATCGATGATGCCGTCGGCCTGCGCCAGCGCGGCGTCGGTGTCGGAGGTGATCTGGACGAGGGCGCGGCCCGCGCCGGCGAGCAGCCCGGCATCCTCGCCGACGGCGACATGGCCGGCCGGTTCCGTCGCGCCGGTCAGTTTCAGTCCGGGCGTCTCCTGAACCAGCCGGACCAGCACGCGGCCCATATGGCCGGCCGCTCCGGCGATGACGAGGCGCATCTCGGACATGTGTGTCTCCCGCTCGCTTCCGCCGCGCGGTCTATCAGCGCGCGGGAGCCAAGGGAAGCGCCGGCCGGGGCGGCCGCCTATCCCCGTGCGTCATAGGCAAGGACCGCCTCCAGCAGGACCTGCGCGCCATGGCCGCAATCGGCCTGCGTGGCGCTTTCCGCCTCGTTGTGGCTGAGGCCTTCGGCGCAGGGCACGAAGATCATCGAGGTCGGGCAGACGCGCGCCGTGTACATGGCGTCGTGGCCGGCGCCGGAGGTGATCTCGCGCGCCTTGAGGCCGAGCTTCTCGGTCGCGGCGCGGACCATCTCGATGCAGGTGGCGTCGAAGGGCTGGGCGGGGGAATCCTGCAGCGGATCGACCGTATAGGCCGCGTCGTGGCGGGTCGCCGCCTCGGCAATGGCGACCTTCGCCTTGGTGACCATGTGCTTCAGCTCGGCGTCCTGATGATGGCGCATGTCGAGCGTGAACTTCACCTCGCCGGGGATGATGTTCGGCGAGCCGGGATGGGCAGAGACGATGCCGATGGTGGCGAGGCCGCCATGGTCCAGCGCGATCTTGCGGATCTCGGACGCAGCCTCCGCAAAAGCGGCGAGCGCGTCGCGGCGATAGGCCATGGGCGTGGTGCCGGCATGGCTCTCGCGTCCGAGAATGGCGCAGGTGAACCACTTGATGCCCTGGATACCGGTGACGATGCCGATGGTCTGGGCCTCTTCCTCGAGGATCGGACCCTGCTCGATATGCAGCTCGAAATAGGCCTGGAAGGTGAGCGAACCCGGCTTTTCCGGCCCGCGATAGCCGATGGCATCGAGCGCCTCGCCCTGGCTGACGCCGTCCTTGTCCTTGAAGCCGTCCATCTGCGCCTGGCTGTAAGCGCCGGCATAGACCGCCGAACCGACCATGGCAGGCGAGAAGCGCGCGCCCTCCTCGTTGGTCCAGTTGACCAGCGCGATGGGCGAATTGGTCTCATAGCCGGCCTGATGCAGCGTCTTCAGCACCTCCAGGCCGCCGAGCACGCCGAGCACGCCGTCGAACTTGCCGCCGGTCGGCTGGGTGTCGAGGTGGCTGCCCATGGCGATGGGCTTCCTCGCGCGGTCCTTGCCGGGGCGCACCGCGACCATGTTGCCGGCGGTGTCGACATGGACCGTGCAGCCGAGCGCCTCGCATTCCCTGCGGAACCAGTCGCGCACGCGCCTGTCCTCGTCGGAGAGGCTGAGGCGGCGGATGCCGCCCTTGGGCGTGCCGCCGATGGTGGCGGTCTCCATCAGCATGTCCCACAGACGGCCGCTGTCGATGGTCAGATTGGCAAGCATGGCACCCTCTAAATCGATGGTAGGACCATTCCATCCGACCATGGGCGACGCAAGGGCTGCGCCGGCCAGCGAGCCATGCAACCTTTCGTTAACCATGGCGCCCACCATATGGTCCGCCATATCTTGGCCGCGTTCGACCCGCCATGAAGGGGCGACACATAATCCGGGGTCTTCCGTGCCGTCGCTCAGGCTCTTTGCCCTCGCGCTCGCCGCCTTCGTGGCTCACGGAGCCGGGGCCGCGCTCGCCCATCCGCACGTGCAGGTCGAGACCGAGACCCGCATCTCCCACGACGCCTCGGGCCAGGTGACGGCCATCGAGCATGTCTGGACCTTCGACGAGATGTACTCGACCTATGCGACGCAGGGGCTCGACAAGAACGGCGACGGCCAGCTCAGCCGCGAGGAACTGGCCGAACTCACCAATGTGAATGTCGAGCATCTCGGGCAGCAGCGGTTCTTCACGGTGATGAAGCACGAGCGCCGCTTCGTGTCCTTCGGCGCGGTGCGTGATGCCTGGTCGGAGGTGAAGAACGGCAAGCTCGTGCTGCACTTCACCGTGCCGGTCGCGACGCCGTTCGCGGCAGCGGGCCGGCCGCTGACGGTCGAGATCTACGACCCCGACTATTTCGTCGCCTTCGTGCCCGCCGACGGCGAGCCGATGCGCCTCGTGGGGGCTCCTGCCACCTGCAAGCTCGATTTCACTCCGCCACGCGGCGGCGGGCAGTCGGGAGCGACCCTGTCGGAGAGCTTCTTCCAGGCGCTCGGCCCCAATGCCAATTTCGGCGCGCAATTCGCCGGCCGCTACACGGTGAACTGCCAGTGAGGGCGAGGCAGCTTGCAGGCGCGGCGACTCTTTTGGCCGCCTGCGCGGTTCTCATCTGCGTGGGCGATGCGCTGGCGCAGTCGCCGCCCTCAGCTTTCGGCGGCGCACGGCCTCCGGCGCCGACCGGTCTCGTCGGCTGGATCATCGAGCAGCAGGCGGCCTTCTACCGGCAGCTTTCGGCCGCCATGCGCGGCATACGCTCGGGCGACCGGACGGCTTTCGCGACGTTGGTGGGCGTGTCGTTTCTCTACGGCGTCTTCCATGCGGCGGGACCGGGCCACGGCAAGGCGGTGATCTCGTCCTATATCGTCGCCACCGGCGAGACGATGCGCCGCGGCCTCGTGCTGGCGGCCCTGTCGTCGCTGCTGCAGGCTTTCACAGCCATTGCGCTGGTCGGCTTCCTCGCGGCCGTCCTTGGCGCGACCGCGCGGACCATGGGACAGGTCGTCAACTGGATCGAGATCGTCGCCTATGCGCTGATCGTGGTCATCGGCCTCCGGCTGCTCTGGTCGAAGGGCCGGGCCTTCGTCGCGCGCTTTTCGTCGTGGCGCTCGGGCCGGCCGGTCGCGGGCATGGCCTGCGACGACGGCTGCGCCCATCTGCCGGCCGCCGAGCAGGTCGCCCGCATCCGCTCGTGGCGGGAGGCGCTGGCAGTCATCATCAGCGTGGGCCTCAGACCCTGCACCGGCGCGATCCTCGTGCTGGTCTTCGCGCTGTCGCAGGGCATCGTCCATGCGGGCATCGCCGCGACTTTCGCCATGGCCGTCGGGACCGCGCTGACGGTTGCCGCCATCGCGGCGCTCGCATCGGGCGCGAAGGCGCTGGCGGTGAGGCTCGCATCCGCGCGGGCAGGCTCCATCACGCTGCTTCTGAGCGCAGTCGAAGTGGCGGCCGCGGTGCTGGTGGTGCTGTTCGGCGCGGCGCTCCTGACCGGCTATCTCGCGGTCGAGCGGATGATGCCCTTCTGAAATCCTGGGACTACCGGCCAGAAAAAAGCCCTCTCCGAAGAGAGGGCCGTTTGGGGGTCGAAGGATTTTCTTGTTGTGGAGGGCGTCAGCGACCGCCGGCCGCCTTGCGGCGACGGTCGAGGATCGGCTGATAGGCGATGCGCGCGTGGTAGCCGCAATAAGGGATGCCGCTGCCCGAGCGCGCGCCGCAATAGCGGAACTCCTCGGTGCCCGGCTCGCCGATGGGCCAGCGGCAGGAATATTCCTTCAGCTCCATGATCGTGCAGCGCTCGCCCATGGGAACGACATTGTCGATCTCCGGCAGCGGCGCGACATGGACGGCCGGCATCAGGTCGGGCGCCGGACGCGGCTTGAAGGCGAGGTTGGAGCGCGAGGCCGGCATGGACGGGCGCGGCGGAGCCGAGGGCGCCGAGCGCACGGGCTTGCGGGCGCGCGGGGCGGAAGAGGACGGCGCCTTGGCCCGGCCGGACAGGCCGAGGCGATGAACCTTGCCGATGACGGCGTTGCGCGTCACCTGGCCGAGCTCGCCGGCGATCTGGCTGGCGCTGAGCCCGTCGTTCCAGAGCTTCTTCAGGAGCTCCACCCGCTCGTCGGTCCACTGCAACTGCTGCATGTGCCTGTCTCCCCCGGGGTTGGGCGGCGGCCATCAGAATCCGCTACCCCGCGCCGCCCCGGGATGGGGCGTCGCTGGGACACCGATACGCCTGTGGTTAGGTCCGCCGCACGAGATGTCGTATGCCGATGCCGGACACTACGCTATCGATTGAATCTGGCGCAAGAGTCAGGCGAATCCGCGGGCTGTTTTCCCCAGTGAGTTGAGGGGCGTCCGGAATCCATCCACAGGCCGCATACCGCCATCGGCGTCGGATGGTTGAATCTTACCAAGGTCTTAAGACGGGTGTTGTTTTTGAGTCACTGTCCCATGGGGATTTTGCGAGGAGTCTGCGTGCGTTAGCATCACAACCTCGTACCAGCGGCCAGCGGCTTCCATGCCGTGCCGGGGAAGGGTGGGCATGGCCGTCATGGCTCGGGAAACGGAGGTTGCCTTTGCCGGTTCCGGCGGGGCGCCCATTGCCGGCACGCTGTGCCTTCCCGCGGATGCGGGCGGCAACCGACGCGTGCCGGCGTTCCTGCTTGTCCAGGGCTCGGGGCCGACCGACCGGAACGGCAATCAGCCTCCCGCCCAGGCCAGCGACCTCATCAGGCTGGTGGCGCTCCTGCTCGCCGCCTCCGGCATTGCCAGCCTGCGATGCGACAAGCGCGGGCAGCACGCCAATGCGGCGAGCATGCCGCGGGACCTGCCGTCACAGACGGATTTCTTTCGCTGGGAGAATGCGGTTGCCGACGCCGCAGCCGGGCTCGCGCACCTGCGCGCGCGAGCGGAGATTGATCCGGCGCGCGTCGGCCTGTTCGGCCATAGCGAGGGCGGGCTGATCGGGCTTGAACTCGCCGCTGCCGGGGAGGGCGCGCCGGCAGCCCTCGTTCTAGCTGCAACGCCGGGGCGTCCGCTCGGCGCGGTGCTGCGCGACCAGCTCCACCGTCTCGGCCGGCGCCAGGGCGGCAGCGAGGAGGTGCTGGCGCCGCTGCTGGAGGCGAGCGACCGGATCCTCGCCCATGTCGTCGCGACCGGCGATTATCCGCCGGGCATCCCGCCGAACCTCGCCGCGCTTTTTCCGGCCTATCTGCGCAAGTTCTGGCAGTCGGTCGCGGCCCGCGATCCGGCGACGCTAGCCCGGCGCGTGCCGGGGCCGGTGCTCGTCGTCGCAGGCTCCGAAGACGTGCAGGTGCTGGCGGGCAAGGACGTGCCGGCGCTCGATGCCGCGCTGGGTACGAGGCCCGCGCCTGCCAGCCACCGTGTCACGATGCTGCCCGGTGCGGGTCATGCGCTGAAAGCCTCCGCGGAGGCTGTCGCAGGGCCGCTGCACCCGGACTTCGGCCCGGCGCTGACGTCGTGGCTCGCGGCCATGGGCTGGCGCGGCGAATGACCGCGTGACCTAGGGGATTACCTTGACTTTTCGGTGTTCCGACCGCATAGCTCCAAGCCGTGCCGCCCCCTCGGGGCGGCCGTTTTTTTCTGACTTTCGGGAGTATTCGACGAGGAGGTCGAAGTGATCACGCCGCTGATGCCGAACTATGCACGGTCCGAACTCGCCTTCGAGCGGGGCGAGGGTAGCTGGCTGGTGACGGCGGACGGGCGACGAGTCCTCGACTTCGGCGCAGGGATCGCGGTGAACGTGCTCGGCCACGCCCATCCCCATCTCGTCGAGGCCCTGACGGAGCAGGCCAAGAAGGTCTGGCACGTCTCCAACCTGCACAATGTCCCGGATGCCGAGCGGCTGGCGAAGCGCCTGATCGCGGCGACCTTTGCGGATAGCGTGCTGTTCTGCAATTCGGGCGCGGAAGCGAACGAGGGCGCCATCAAAATGGCGCGCAAGTTCCATGCTTCGCGCGGCGAGGAGAACCGCTACCGGATCGTCACCTTCGAGGGCGCGTTCCATGGCCGCACGCTGGCGACCATCGCGGCCGGCGGCCAGAAGAAGTATCTGGAGGGCTTCGGCCCGAAGGTCGAGGGCTTCGACCAGGTGCCGTTCGGCGACCGCAAGGCGCTGGAGGCGCTGATCGGCCCCGATACGGCGGCGCTGATGATCGAGCCGATCCAGGGCGAGGGTGGCCTGCGCGAGGTTCCGACCGAGGAACTGCGCTACCTGCGCGAGCTCTGCGACAAGCATGGCATGCTCCTCATCTTCGACGAGGTGCAGACCGGCGTCGGCCGCACCGGCAAGCTCTTCGCCTATGAATGGGCAGGGGTCGCGCCGGACATCATGTCGATCGCCAAGGGCATTGGCGGCGGCTTCCCGCTCGGCGCCGTGCTGGCGGTGGAGAAATGCGCGGCCGTGTTCACGCCCGGCACCCACGGCACGACCTTCGGCGGCAATCCGCTCGCCATGGCGGTCGGCAATGCCGTGCTGGACGTCGTGCTGGCTCCGGGTTTCCTCGAGGACGTGCAGCGCAAGTCGCTCGTCTTCAAGCAGAAGCTGGCCGGGCTGGTCGACCAGCATCCGAAGGTCTTCGAGCAGGTGCGCGGCGTCGGCCTTCTCAGCGGCCTCAAATGCGTTCTGCCCAACGGCGACGTGACGGCGGAGCTTCGCAAGGAGAACCTGCTGGTCGTGCCGGCGGGCGACAACGTCATCCGTCTCATTCCGCCGCTCAACGTCTCGGACGCGGAGATCGATACGGCGCTCGGCATGCTGGACAAGGCGGCGCGCCATCTCGAAGCCTCCCTCGTCAAGGGAGCGGCCGAGTGACCAGTTCGTTGACGACTATGTCCGCTGCCGGCGCAAGCGCCGCAGCGGACCGCCCCAGGCATTTCATCGACCTCGGCGACTTTGCCGGGGCCGAACTGAAAACCATTCTCGAGCGCGCGCGCAGCCTGAAGAAGACCCGGCGCACGCCGGCGGCGGAAAAGCCGCTGGCCGGCAAGGTGCTGGCCATGATCTTCGAGCGTCCCTCGACCCGCACGCGCGTCTCCTTCGACGTCGGCATGCGCGAGCTCGGCGGCGATACGATCATGCTGACCGGGGCCGAGATGCAGCTCGGCCGCGGCGAGACGATTTCGGATACGGCGCGGGTTCTCTCGCGCTATGTCGACGTGATCATGATCCGCATGCTCGACCATAATGCCGTGCGCGAACTCGCCGCGGCGGCGACCGTGCCGGTGATCAACGGTCTGACCAAGAAATCGCATCCCTGCCAGATCATGGCGGACATCCTCACCTTCGAGGAGAAGAAGGGGTCGATCAAAGGCCGGACGATCGCCTGGTCCGGCGACGACAACAACGTGCTGGGATCGTGGATCGAGGCGGCGCCCCGCTTCGGCTTCAAGCTGAACATCGCGACGCCCGAGGAACTCGCCCCGCGCCGCGAGATCATCGCGGCTGCCCAGCGCGAGGGCGGCGACATCACCTGGTCGTCCGACCCCTACCATGCGGTGGAGGGCGCGGACTGCATCGTCACCGACTGCTGGGTGTCGATGGGCGACGAGGATGCCGGCCGCCGCCACAATCTCCTGAAGGCCTATCAGGTCAACAAGCAGCTCATGAGCGCGGCCAGTTCCGACGCGATCTTCATGCACTGCCTGCCGGCGCATCGCGGCGAGGAAGTCACCGACGAGGTGATGGACGGGCCGCAATCGGTGGTGTTCGATGAGGCCGAGAACCGCCTGCACGCGCAGAAGGGCGTGCTGGCCTGGTGCTTCGGCGCCTGAACCGCAAGCCGGGGCGGCGTATGCCGCCGCCCTGTCATGCAGGTGTCGCAACGGGCCTTCTCTCTCGATCGATTCAAGGGTATGAGACCCGCCACTTTGTTTCAGTAAACGGGGGTCCGCCATGGCCGCACCGCGCACGATCTACGACAAGATCTGGGACGACCACGTGGTCGACCGGCAGGACGATGGCACCTGCCTTCTCTACATTGACCGCCATCTCGTCCATGAGGTGACGAGCCCGCAGGCCTTCGAGGGCCTGCGCACGACGGGGCGCAAGGTGCGCGCGCCGCAGAAGACGCTCGCCGTGGTGGATCACAACATCGCGACGACCTCGGACCGCAAGTTCGGCATCAAGGACGAGGAAAGCCGCACGCAGGTGGACGCGCTCGCGCAGAACTCCAAGGAGTTCGGCATCGAGTATTACGACGCCGCCGACATCCGGCAGGGCATCGTCCACGTCATCGGGCCGGAGCAGGGCTTCACCCTGCCGGGCACGACGATCGTCTGCGGCGACAGCCATACCTCGACCCACGGCGCCTTCGGTGCGCTCGCCCATGGCATCGGCACCTCGGAGGTCGAGCACGTGCTCGCGACCCAGACGCTGATCCAGAAGAAGGCGAAGAACATGCTCGTCCGCGTCGACGGCACGCTGAAGGACGGCGTGACGGCGAAGGACATCATCCTCGCGATCATTGGCGAGATCGGCACGGCCGGCGGCACCGGCTCGGTGATCGAATATGCCGGCGAGGCCATCCGCGCCATTTCGATGGAAGGGCGGATGACCATCTGCAACATGTCCATCGAGGGCGGCGCGCGTGCCGGCCTGATCGCCCCCGACGAGAAGACCTATGCCTATCTCAAGGGTCGCCCGAAGGCCCCGAAGGGCATGGCATGGGACATGGCGGTGAAATACTGGGAGACGCTGCACACCGATGAGGGCGCGCATTTCGACCGCACCGTCGTGCTCGATGCGGCCAATCTGCCGCCGATCGTCTCCTGGGGCACCAGCCCGGAGGATGTCATCTCGGTGCAGGGCATGGTGCCGAACCCGGACGAGATCGACGACGAGAACAAGCGCCTCTCCAAGTGGCGCGCGCTCGAGTATATGGACCTCAAGCCGGGCACGAAGATCACCGACATCCGTCTCGACAAGGTGTTCATCGGCTCCTGCACCAATTCGCGGATCGAGGACCTGCGCGAGGTCGCGCGCATCGTGAAGGACCGCAAGGTCGCCTCGACGGTGTCGGCGATGATCGTGCCGGGCTCCGGCCTCGTGAAGGAGCAGGCCGAGCAGGAGGGTCTGGACAAGATCTTCACGGCGGCTGGCTTCGAGTGGCGCGAGGCGGGCTGCTCCATGTGCCTTGCCATGAACCCCGACAAGCTGAAGCCGGGCGAGCGCTGCGCCTCCACCTCCAACCGCAATTTCGAGGGGCGTCAGGGCTACAAGGGCCGCACCCACCTCGTCTCGCCGATCATGGCGGCAGCGGCGGCGGTAGAAGGGCACTTCGTCGACATCAGGACGTGGGGCTGAGGGCTCCGGGCCGGACGCGGCCTGACACGATCTTCGCAGCGGGCGGCCTTAAGCCGCCCGTTTTCGTTTCAGCGGAGGTTGTTGCGCTGCCGCGCGATCAGCATCGCCTGCCGCTGCCTGAGGGCTTCGCGGCTATAGGCGGGCGTCAGGGTCTGCTCCATGCGGCGGATCTGGCCGAGCATGTCGGCGACGAACAGGATGAGCACGGCTGCGAGAGCCAGCCCGGTCACGAGGACCAGGGCGATCAGCAGGGGCTCGGTGATCAAGGCGCTGGCGATGTCATGGGAATGCATCTCGGCCTCCATCGGTGAAGTGACGGCTATGAAACACTTGTCCGCTTTCCCCGTGATGGGCCGTGACGGATTTGCGCTTCTGGTCATGAGTATCGGTGATGACCGGCGCGGTTCGATTGTTCCGTCATGACGGTATTTGAACGAGGCATCCGCGCTTTCGTTCCACGCCTCCCGCGGGGCTTCGCGGCGCTGCCCGGCGCCTTGCCGGGTTCATTGGTCGCGGTTCGCAACCGGGAGTTTCCCAAAACCGCCCTAGTCTTGCCGGTATTGGCTCCCAATTACCTCCGCCGGGAGCGGCGGGCACTGCATCGTGCCAAAGGCGGAGTCATCCGCTATGAAAACGGACGCGTCTTTACCGCATGTTTACCATGATGGCCGACACCATATCCCACATCCCGCCGGAGCCGCCGTCTCCCGAAATCCGATTGAAGAGCCGAGTTCCGTGATGCGCTCCATCCGCTTTCCTCATCTCCCGACCTTCTCCGCGGCCCTTGTCCTCGCCGCTTTCGCGGTCGCCTCCGGCGGCGAAGCGCTCGCGCAGGCGGCCCGTTCCGGCGGCGCTGCCGCCGCTCAGCAGGGCTCCGCCGTCGCCCAGTTCGGCGATTGGGGCGTGTTCACCTCGACCACGCAGCGCGGCAAGGTCTGCTACGTCGCCTCGCAGCCGAAGACCCGCGCGCCCGGCAACCTGCAACGCGACCCCGCCTTCTTCTTCCTGACCTCGCGGCCGGGCGAAAACGTCCGCAACGAGGTTTCCCTGACGCTCGGCTTCCCGCTCCGCGGCGATGCGACGGTCGCCATCGGCGCCACCAATTTCGCGCTCTACACCCAGGCCAACGGCGCCTGGATCAAGAACGCGCAGGAGGAGGGCCGGATGGTGCAGGCGATGCGCGGCGGCTCGCAGCTTACCGTCCGCTCCACTTCGCTGCGCGGCAACGTCACCACCGACACCTATTCGCTGAGCGGCCTCGGCCAGGCACTGGACCGCGTCGCGCAGGAATGCCGCTGACCGCAGGGCGTCTCGCCGCCTGCGTGGCCGCTGCCGGCGTGATGCTGGCCGGCGGTTCGCCGGCTGTCGCGCAGGCCCTCGTTGGGACCAACCGGGTCGTCGCCACCTATGCCGACTGGCGCGTGGTGCTGGCGGAGACCAATCGCGGCAAGGTCTGCTACGCGGCCGGCTCGCCCCGGATGCGGCGGCCGGAGGGCGCGGTGAGGGGCCCTGCCTATATCTTCGTGACCACCCGGCCCGAAGACCGCGTGCGCGACGAGATATCGATCATGTTCGGCTTCGAGGTCACGCGGCGCTCGGACCTCGCCGTCGGCGGCGAGACCTTCGGGCTTGCCGGCGACAGCCAGGGCGCATGGATCGAGGACCTTGCCGAGGAGACGCGGCTGGTTGCGGCCATGCGCCGGCAGTCGGAGATGAGGGTGCGTTCGCTCTCAGAACTCGGCGAGGAAACCATCGATACCTATTCGCTCAAGGGCTTTGGCGAGGCGCTGGACCATGCCCGGCGCGAATGCTCGGACCGCAATACGACCAGCGTCGCGCCCGGTCCCGGCGGAAAAGCTGCCTGAACCGCCGGTTTCGTGCTATAGGCCCGCGCTTGCCAGTCTCGCGATAGCGCGCGCTTCCCTGGCCTCAGGCAATTCCGGACGCAAATCCGGTCCCGCTTCTGCAGGAATTGCTCCGTAGGCCCGCGCTTGCCAGGATCTCCGAACCGATGCCGACGCTCGATCTCGCGAATGCCAAGCCCGTCGTGAAACCCGCTGCCGCCGCGGCGGCGCCGGTGCACGCGCTGCCGACCAAGCCCTCGCTGGTCGGCCTCGACCGCGCGGGGCTGAAGGCCGCCCTCGAAGCCATCGGCATTGAGGGCAAGGAAACGCGCATGCGCATCGCCCAGCTCTGGGGCTGGATCTACCAGCGCGGCGCCAGGACCTTCGAGGAGATGTCCAACGTCTCCAAGCACCTGCGCGCGGCGCTGACCGAGGCCTACACGCTGGAACGGCCGGAAGTCGCCGTGGAGCAGGTGTCGGTGGACGGCACCCGCAAGTGGCTGATGCGCATTCCGCCGAGCGTCGCCGGCGAGAAGTGGCACGAGATCGAGACGGTCTACATCCCGACCCGCGACCGCGGCACGCTGTGCATTTCCAGCCAGGTCGGCTGCACGCTGACCTGCTCGTTTTGCCATACCGGCACGCAGAAACTGGTGCGCAACCTCACTGCCGCCGAGATCGTGGCGCAGATCATCGTCGCGCGGGACCAGCTCGGCGACTGGCCGGGGCAGGAGCCGCCCGAGGGCGCCTTCGTGCCCGATGACGGCGGCCGCTTCGTTTCCAATATCGTGCTGATGGGCATGGGCGAGCCGCTCTACAATGTCGAGAACGTCACCGCCGCGCTGAAGGTGCTGCTCGACCAGGACGGGCTGCAACTGTCGAAGCGGCGCATCACCCTGTCGACCTCGGGCGTGGTGCCCGAGATCGGCAAGGTCGGCGAGGAGACCGGCGTCTCGCTCGCCATTTCGCTGCATGCGGTCAATGACGACCTGCGCGACGAACTGGTGCCGCTGAACCGGAAATATCCGATCGCGGACCTGCTCGACGCCTGCCGCAACTATCCGGCCGCGTCGAATGCCCGCCGCATCACCTTCGAATATGTGATGCTGAAGGGCGTCAACGATTCCATCGACGATGCGAAGCGGCTGGTGCGGCTGCTCAAGGGCATTCCGGCGAAGATCAACCTGATCCCGTTCAATCCCTGGCCCGGCTCGAAATATGAATGTTCGGACTGGGAGCAGATCGAGCGGTTCTCCGAGGTCGTGTTCGATGCCGGCTATTCCTCGCCGGTGCGCACGCCGCGCGGGCGCGACATCCTCGCCGCCTGCGGCCAGCTCAAGAGCGAGACCGAGAAGTTGCGGGCCAAGGAGCGTGCGGCGCTGATGTCCAAGGCCGAGCAGGACGCCTTCCGCGCCATGAGCATGGTGGATTGAACGCGCAGCGCGAGGGCAGGGGCGCGAGTTGAGCCCTTGACCACCCCGCATCCGCGATGGTGAGCTTGGCCCGGCCGGCGGCAAGACCGGGCAAGCCACCACGATGCGGGAGGAACCCATGCGGTTCATGCGACACGGCGCTGCGGCGCTGGTTCTGACGTTTGCCGGCAACCTGACCCTGACCACCACAGCATCTGCGCAGTTCGCACCGGGACCCGGACCGGGCGGGCGCTTCGAGCGCGACGGCGGTCCCGACCGCACGCCCGGCTTCGACCGCGATCCGCGCCTCGACCGGGGCGAGCGCTTCGACCGCCGCGCGCGGGAGGGCCGCCGCTTCCGCGAGGATACCGTGATGGGTTTCTCGCGCGAGCGGCTCGGGCGGATCGGCCCGGTCATGCGCGGCGAGGTCGAGCGCGGCATGTTCCCCGGGGCGGTGACGCTGATCGCGCGGCGCGGGCGGATCATCCATTTCGAGGCGCACGGTTTCCGCGATGGGGCCAAGACGCAGCCCATGACCCGCGACACGATCTTCATGCTCGCCTCGATGACGAAGCCCATCGTCTCGACGGCCGCGGTCATGCTGATCGAGCAGGGGCGCATGAAGCTCTCCGACCCGATCACCAACTGGCTGACCGAGCTGCGCGACCTGAAGGTCGAGGTCCAGCGCACCAATCCCGACGGCACGACGACGTCGGAGGATGTGACGCTGGCGCGGCCGATCACGGTGCAGGATTTGTTGCGGCATTCGGCCGGCTTCACCTATGCCGGCTCGGTGCGCTCGCCGCGCATCAAGCAGCTCATCGACGACCAGAACATCGAGGGCCGTACGGCCAACATTGCCGGCGACGAGATGCTGCGCCGGCTCGGCCAGATCCCGCTGACCCAGCAGCCCGGCACCAATTTCGAATATTCGATCTCGGTGGACGTGCTCGGCCTGCTGCTGGAGCGCGTCACCGGCAAGCGCCTCGACGTGCTGGTCAAGGAGATGATCCTCGACCCGCTCGACATGCGCGACACCGCCTGGTTCCTGCCCGAGGCACGCCGCTCGCGCCTCGCCGAGGCGCTGGACAGCGATCCCCTGAAGGCGCCCTTCACGACGGCCTACCGCATCTTCGAGAACCCGGCGGAAAGCGGCCAGTATCTGCGCGGCGGCTCCGGCATGGTCTCGACGGCGGAAGACTATTTCCGCTTCGCGCAGATGATCCTGAACGGCGGCGAGTTCGAGGGCGTGCGCCTCCTGTCGTCGCGCTGGGTGAACTTCATGCTGTCGAACCATCTCGTCGGCATGGGCGGCTCCACGGCTGCCTCGACCGGGCCCGGCTACGGCTTCGGCCTCGGCTTTGCGGTGAGGTTGCAGGAGGGGTTCGCGGTCGCTCCGGGCTCGACGGGCGACGCCATGTGGGCGGGCGCCTGGGGCACCAGCTTCACCATCGATCCGCGCGAAGGCGTGGTCGGCATCCTGATGGCGCAGGGCCCCTCGAACCGCGTGCATACGCGCATGCTGTTCAAGAACCTCATCTACGGGGCGCTGGTGCGCTGAGCGGTCTCGCCGCGCCGCGCTGAATCGCCCCCAGGACCGGTTCATGCGGCGCATCCTGATCTTCGGCGGCTATGGCACTTTCGGCGGCAGGCTGGTGCGCCTCCTTGCCGATGAGCCGCGGTTGACCCTGCTGGTCGCAGGGCGATCGCTGGCGCGCGCCAAGTCCTTCTGCGAGAGCGTCGGGGGCCGGGCGACGCTCGAGCCGATTGCGCTCGATCGGGACGGCGATATTGCTGTCGGCATCGCATCCGCGCGTGCCGATATCGTCGTCGATGCCAGCGGGCCGTTCCAGGCCTATGGCGCGGAGCCGTACCGCGTGGTGGAGGCGGCGCTCGCGGCGAGCGCCTCCTACATCGATCTGTCCGACAGCGCAGATTTCGTCCGCCATATCGGCCGCTTCGACCAGATTGCCCGGACGAAGGGCTTGTTCGTGCTCGCTGGCGCTAGCAGCTTTCCAGTGCTCAGCACGGCGGCGGTTCGTCATCTGACGACAGATGGTGCCGAGCCCGCGACCGTGGTCGGCGGAGTCGCGCCTTCGCCCCATGCCGGGATCGGCGAAAATGTCGTCCGTGCGATCGCGAACTATGCGGGACGTCCGGTGCCGATGAGACGCGGCGGGCGGGATGCATCAGGCATCGCGCTGGTCGAACATCGGGAGATGACGGTTGCGCCGCCGGGCCGCCTGCCGCTCAAGCGAAGGCGCTTCTCGCTGATCGAGGTTCCCGATCTCGTCGAACTGCCGCGCCTTTGGCCACGCCTTGAATCGGCCTGGATCGGCGCCGGCACGGTGCCGCGAATCCTCCATCGGGGCCTGAACCTCATGGCGCGCCTGGTGAACAAGGGCGTCCTGCCCTCGCTCGAGCCGCTTGCTGTTCTGTTTCACAAGGCCATCAACGTCCTGCGCTGGGGAGAGCATCGCGGCGGCGTCGTGATCGCAGTCACCGGAACCGGGCCGGATGGCGCTGCAATGGAGCGGTCCTGGCATCTGCTTGCCGAGGGCGATGCCGGCCCGTTCATTCCTTCGATGGCGGCCGAAACCCTGATCCGTAGCTGCCTCGACGGCCAGCCGCCACAGCCCGGCGCGCGCTCCGCGGCTGCCGAGTTGACGCTCGCTGATTTTGCGCCGGCCTTTGCCCGTCACGGCATTGTCCATGGCCTTCGCGACGACCGCGCCGAAGCAGCCGATGGCTCACTCTATCGCCGGGTCCTGGGCGCGGCCTTCGGCGAACTGCCGCCGGCGCTCCGCGCGATGCATGGCTGCGAGCCCATCCTCACCGCGCGCGGATTTGCGACCGTCGAGCGCGGCCGCGGCCCCTTTGCCTTGCTTGCCGCCCTTGTCATCGGCTTCCCTGCTTCCGGCGATAACGTTCCGCTGGAGGTTCGGTTCGAACGCACGCCAGATCGGGAGCTCTGGACCCGGAGTTTCGCCGGCAGGCGCTTCAGAAGCATCCAGGAGCTCGGGACGGATAGGCACGAGCGCCTCATCATCGAGCGCTTCGGCCTCGCGCGCTTTGCCCTTGCGCTGGTTGTCGACAGTGGCCGGCTCAAGCTGGTGCCGCGTGCGTGGTCGGTCCTCGGGGTGCCCATGCCGCTGGCGCTCGCGCCCGGTGGCGAGGCTTTCGAGGAGCAGGATGCGCAGGGTCGTTTCCGCTTCCATGTCGAGATAGGACATGCACTTCTCGGCCGGTTCGTCCGCTACCGCGGCTGGCTTGAGCCAATCCCCGCATGACGTGGCTCGTATGCTGAAGCGTGCTTCCGCGTGACGGCTGCCGCGACTAAGGTCGCCGCCCATGATGGGGCGATTCCTCCACTATCTCGTCCGGCTGCTGCGCGTGGCCGCCGGCTTCATTCTGGCGATCGCTATCGGCGCGGCGATCGTGCTGCTGTTCGACCTCAATCGCGGGCGCGTGCCCGAGCCGCTGGCGGGCGGCGTGATGGTCGGCTTCCTGACGTTTCAGGCCGCGCGGTTCATGTGGCCGCTGCTCATGATCGAGTTCGTCGCCGAGGCCATGCGCTGGCGCTCGCTCGCCTTCCACCTCGGCGTCGGGCTTCTCGGCGCCGCGGCGACGCTGGCCTTCGCATGGGCGCAGGCGAGTTCCGAGCCGCCGGACCCGATCCTGGGCGCGGAACAGGTGATCACCGTGACCAAGGTGATCGTGGCGCTCGTCGCCGGCCTTGCAGGCGGCTTCGTCTACTGGCTCGTCGCCGGCCGCTCGGCCGGCCTGACGCAAATCGAAAGGACCTCCCCATGACCTTCACCTGCCGCCCGCCGGCCGACCCGCAGGTTCTCGTCGACAACGACAAGGTCAAGGTCACGCGCTGGAACTTCATCGATGGCGCGGAGACCGGCTGGCACACCCATGGCTGGGACTATGTCGTCGTGCCGCTGGCGGACGGCAAGCTGATCGCCGAACTGCCCGGCGGCACGTCGGGCGAATACGAGATGAAGACGCACGAGCCCTATTTCCGGCAGGAGGGCGTCGAGCACAACATCATCAACATTTCCGGCCGCGACTTCGCGTTCATCGAGATCGAGATCAAGCCCTGATCTTGGTTACGTGCTGCGGACACTGCATACATCGATGGCCGACCGAACTCCTTTCTACGCAAATCGTAAGAATTTCGCTTGGACGGTGAGCTAATCTCAACGTCTCCGGCTGTATTGGCTTGACGATGTGCAACTCGGTGACCTTCGAGAAGAGAGAGTATCGAACGCCCAAGGAACTCGCCGCTTTGATCGGCGGCGAAGACGCCCTTGTATGGGTGCAACCGCTGGTGCCGCCGGACGCCGTGCAGCAGCCGTGCTTGTGCGGCGTCGATCTTCCCCAGACCCTGAAACGTGCCGGTCTGCGATGGCGCCATGGCGCTGATCCCATGGAATTCTTTGCCGAACGACAAAGCCAAGTGCCCTGTTAGGCCATGCACGGCGTGAGGCTGACGAAGTCATCGGGAGGTGTTCTCAGTTTCGATCTTCGAGACATCCTTCGCGTTCTAGGCCATCGAGCGGCTGCGTCGTGGTGGACTGCCGGAGAGGTTCCTGAAGCTGACGAGCAGCCCATGTGGTTCGGGCCGCGGGCCGACGAACTCGACGCTCTGGCAGCAAGTGGGCGTCGGGTCAGGGGTGACGATCTGCAAGGCATCGCCGATGGTGTGCTTCAGGTAATCTGGGGATTGTTTGAGGGTTTCGACCACCTGTCCGGTGGCACACCCTGGGTCCGCATCACGGCATTCGACAGCACTTGGTTCGATGTTCAGTGCTCCGATAACGCGCTCGTGGAGCGGCTTAGAGAAGCATTCGCCGCAAACCCAGTAGCGGGCGATGGCGCTTGCCTGCGGCTCGGCGACATCTCGACCGAAGACAACGGGACGTCTCTGCTCGTCTGGGGCAGCGAGGATGGCTTGTTGTGCTTCCGAGATTTTCTGCGCCGGCTATCTCCCAGCCAAGGTTGGCGTTCTATTGACGACATACCGAGCTTCGCCTCGTCAGACGGTACGCGGCTTGTTGTTGGCGTAACGACGGTCGGTCTGACCAGTTTGCAGAAACTAAAGTCTGAGCGGCCCGGAACATGGCAATGGAGCATCTGTCCTACGCAGTTGCCGTCCTTCGTCGAGAGAGTGGAGGTTGTTGCGAGCGGCGTTGGGCAAGGGCATCACTACCTCGATAGTGATGAACCGGCGGGCGGAACCGTGATCGTCTCGAAGGGGGAGTATCCGGACAATTTCCGGCCATGACCGCCCCGCCGGACACTTCACTCCACCCAGACGGGAAGCCGCTGCCTAAGCCGCGATCAGGCCCGTTTGCGCGGCATTTCGTCCACAACGCTTCCGTGACAGTGCCGAAAGGCCTGTTTATGATCGCTCCAATGAGCCGGGCGAGGGGCCCGGCCGCAATCTGCTTTGCGGAGACGTTGGATGCGTTTTGGATCAAAGCTCCTCGCCGGCGCGCTGCTTGCCGCGGCGGCTTTCGTAACGGTCGCCGAGGCCCGCACCGTGCGCTGGGCGCGCTCGGTCGACGCCCAGACACTCGATCCGATGTCGGCCAATATCGGCCCGACCTCGAACCTCGCCCACCAGATCTACGAGACCCTCGTCATCCGCGGCTATGACGGCAAGCTGGTGCCGACGCTCGCCACCGAATGGCGCATCCTGCCCGACGATCCGACGGTGTGGGAGTTCAAGCTCCGCCCGGGCGTCAAGTTCCACAACGGCACGGACTTCACCGCGGATGACGTGGTCTTCTCGTTCGACCGCGCCCGCCGCCCGACCTCCGATTATCGCGGCCTCCTGACCTCGATCGAGAGCGTCACCAAGGTCGATGCCCACACGATCCGCATCAAGACCAAGGCGCCGAACCCGCTGCTGGTCGAGAATTTCACCAACATCTTCATGATGTCCAAGGCCTGGGCCGAGGCGAACAACGCGCTCGAGCCGCAGAACATCCGCGAGCGCCAGGAAAACGGCGCGACGCGCAACGCCATGGGCACCGGGCCGTTCACCCTCGTCTCGCGCGAGCCGGACGTGCGTACGGTGATGCGCCGCTTCGACGGTTACTGGGGCAAGGGCCAGTTCCCGCTGGAGGTGTCCGAGCTGATCCTCGTGCCGATCCAGCAGGATGCGACCCGCATCGCCGCGCTGCTCTCCGGCGAGGTGGACGTCGTCCACGACGTGCCGGTGCAGGATATCGCGCGCCTCCAGCAGAGCCAGGGCATCAAGGTGACGACCGGTCCCGAGAACCGCGTCATCTTCCTCGGATTCAATGTCGGGCAGGCCGAGTTGAAATCCTCGGACCTGAAAGGCCGCAACCCATTCGCCGACGCGCGCGTGCGCAATGCCATCAACGGCGCCATCAACCGCGACGCGATCACCCGGGTGGTGATGCGCGGGCAGGGCCAGTCCATCGGTTATGTCGGCTCGCCCTTCATCTCCGGCTACACGGCGGAACTTGCGGCCGTGCCGCGCTTCGATCCCGCCGCGGCCAATCGCGCGCTGGACGAGGCCGGTGTCCGCCGTCGCCCCGAGGCCGGCAATACCCGCTTCTCGGTGACGCTCCAGTGCACCAATAACCGCTACGTCTCGGATGAGAACATCTGTCAGGCGGTCGTCGCCATGATGGGCCAGATCGGCATCCGGGCGAATCTCGTGGCGAAGCCCGCCGCGCAGCACTTCCCGGAACTGCAGCGGGAAGAGCTGGACTTCTTCCTCGTCGGCTGGGGCATCCCGACCTACGACGCGGAATATGTCCTGACCTTCCTCTATCACACGCGCTCGGCGAGCAACGGCACCTGGAACGGAACGCGCTATTCCAACCCGGCGCTCGACACGCGGATGCTGGCGCTCCAGACCATGCCGGACATCACGCGTCGCAATGCCGAACTCGCGGCGATCCAGAAGCAGCTTCGCGACGAGGCGATCTACGTGCCGCTGCACCTGCAGTCGATCAGCCACGCCTCGCGCGGCGGCATCGAGGTGCCGGTCCACCCGGATGCGGGCGCCTGGTTCAAGCTGTTCCGCTTCGCCGGTTCCTGATCGCAGCCAAGCTTGGGCAGTCTCCCCTCGCCGGGGAGGCTGCCCGCATCGTCCGGCCTCGCGCCGGCCCTGAAGACCGGTTCCGCGTTCCATGATCGCCTATATCGTCAAGAGCCTTGCCCAAGCGGCGATGGTCATGCTGGCGGTCGCGCTGGTCGCCTTCTCCATGTTCCGCTTCATCGGCGATCCCGTCTCGAACCTGGTCGGGCAGGAAGCGACGATCCAGGATCGCGAGCAATTGTCCCGCGATCTCGGTCTGATGGACCCGTTCCCCCTCCAGTTCGCCCGCTTCGTCGGCAATGCCGCGCGGCTGAATTTCGGGGTCAGCTACCGTCAGGGCCGGCCGGTCTCCGACCTGATCGCGGAGCGCCTGCCGGCGACCGTCGAGCTTGCCTTGCTCTCGGCCCTGTTCGCGCTGGTCGTCGGCATCGCGCTCGGCGTCTATACGGCGATCCGGCGTGATGGCGTCCTCGCCCATCTGATCCTCTCGGTCTCGCTCATCGGCGTGTCGCTGCCGACCTTCCTGATCGGCATCGGCCTCATCTGGCTGTTTGCGGTGGAATTGCGCTGGCTGCCGTCCTTCGGGCGCGGCGACACCGTGAAGATCGGCTGGTGGACGACGGGCCTCCTGACCGTCTCGGGCCTGAAATCGCTGGTCATGCCGGTGCTGACCCTCGGCTTCTACCAGCTGACCCTGATCATGCGGCTGGTGCGGTCCGAGATGCTGGAGACCATGCGGACGGAATATGTGAAGTTCGCGCGCGCCCGCGGCGTTCCCGAGCGTGTCATATGGTTCCGTCACGCGCTGAAGAACACGATGGTGCCGGTCATGACCATTGCCGGGCTGCAGCTCGGCGGGGTCATCGCCTTCGCCATCGTCACGGAGAGCGTGTTCCAGTGGCCGGGGCTCGGCGCGCTGTTCGTGCAGGCCGTGCAGTTCGTCGATATTCCGGTGATGGCGGCCTATCTGATGTTCGTGGCCTTCGTCTTCGTGGTCACGAACCTCGTCGTCGACCTCCTTTATTTCGCACTCGATCCGCGCTTGCGCGGCACGGGCGCGGCACCGGCTCATTGAGGGCGCCATGGCTCTCGCTGACGACATCAAGATCAAGAAGGCGCCGACACTCAGCCAACGGCTGGCGCGCGCCTGGGATTCAGACATCGCCTGGAGCTTCCGCCATTCGCCGGTGGCGATCGTCGCCGCGGCGATGACGATGATTCTGCTGACCGCCTCGCTCTGCGCCAACTGGATCGCCCCGCAGGATGCCTTCGACCCGGCGGCGCTCAACCTGCTCGACGCCTATACCCGGCCGGGCGATGCCGGCATGGGCTCCAACACGGTGTTTATGCTCGGCTCGGACAATCAGGGCCGCGACCTGTTCTCGGCGATCCTCTACGGCTCGCGGGTCTCGCTGTTCGTCGGCTTCTCTTCGGTCGCCTTCTCCGTGGTGATGGGCGTCGGCCTCGGCCTCGTCTCCGGCTATCTCGGCGGGCGCACCGATGCCTTCATCATGCGCGTCGCCGATATCCAGCTCTCCTTCCCGGCGATCCTGATCGCGCTGCTGTTCTTCGGCGTCGCGCGCGGGGTCATTCCGCCGGCTCATCACGAGCAGATGGCCATCTGGGTGCTGATCGTCGCCATCGGCCTGTCGAACTGGGCGCAATATGCCCGGACCGTGCGCGGCTCGACCATGGTCGAGCGCAACAAGGAATATGTGCAGGCCTCGCGCGTCATGGGCCGCTCGCCGTTCTTCATCATGCTGCGCCATGTGCTGCCCAACGTCACCGGGCCGGTGCTGGTGATCGCCACGATCAACCTCGCGCTCGCGATCATCGAGGAGGCGACGCTGTCCTTCCTCGGCGTCGGCGTGCCGGCGACCCAGCCCTCGCTCGGGACGCTGATCCGTTTCGGCCAGCAATATCTCTTCTCGGGTGAGTGGTGGATCCTGCTCTTCCCCGCGCTCGCCCTCGTCCTTCTCGCGCTGTCGATCAACCTTCTCGGCGACTGGCTGCGCGACGCCCTCAATCCGAAGCTGCGTTGATGTGCCGATGACTGTTCCCGTCCTTTCCGTGCGCGACCTCGTCGTGCAGTTCCCGACCCGACGAGGGGCGCTGACGGCGGTCGACCGCATATCCTTCGACATTGCGCCGGGCGAGGTGCTCGGCGTCGTCGGCGAATCCGGCGCCGGCAAGTCGATGACCGGCACGGCCGTTATCGGCCTGCTCGAGCCGCCCGGCCGCATCGCCAGCGGCGAAGTGCTGCTGAAGGGCCAGAGGATCGACAATCTCGACGCGGAATCCATGCGGCGCATCCGTGGCAAGCGCATCGGCATGGTGTTCCAGGACCCGCTGACCTCGCTCAACCCGCTCTACAAGGTCGGCGAGCAGCTCATCGAGACGATCCGCACGCATACGAGCCTGACGCATGCGCAGGCGCGCCAGCGGGCTATCGACCTGCTGACCGAGGTCGGCATCCCCGCGCCCGACAAACGCATCGACAATTACCCGCACCAGTTCTCCGGCGGCATGCGCCAGCGCGTGGTGCTGGCGCTGGCGCTATGCGCCGAGCCGGAACTGATCATCGCGGACGAGCCGACGACGGCGCTGGACGTGTCCGTGCAGGCTCAGATCATTTCGCTGCTCAAGAAGCTCTGCAAGGATCACGGCACGGCGGTCATGCTGATCACCCACGACATGGGCGTGATCGCCGAGACGGCCGACCGCGTCGCGGTCATGTATGCCGGCCGCATCGCCGAGATCGGTCCGGTGCAAGACGTGATCAAGCGCGCCCGCCACCCCTATACCGAAGGGCTGATGGGCTCGATCCCCTCGCTCGACAGCGATTCCGAGCGCCTCGTGCAGATCCCCGGCTCCATGCCGCGGCTGACCGCGATCCCGCGCGGCTGCGCCTTCAATCCGCGCTGCCCGAAAGTGTTCGATCGCTGCCTCGTCGAACGCCCCGATCCCATCGCCGTCGGCGCCACCTCGGTCGCCTGCTGGCTCTACGACAATGCCGGCGGCACCGTTCTGGCGGATGCTGCGCCGGCTTCCACCGAGATGCGGCCCGCGTCATGACCGAACCCCTCGTTTCCGTCCGCAACCTGTCGCGCACCTTCGACGTCTCGAAGCCCTGGCTCAATCGCGTCATTGAGCGCGAGGAAAAGCGCCTGCTGCGCGCCGTGCAGGACGTGTCCTTCACCATCGCGCCGCGCGAGACCTTCGCCCTTGTCGGTGAATCCGGCTCCGGCAAGTCGACGGTCGCGAACATGGTGGTCGGGCTGCTGCAGCCGACCAACGGCTCGGTGATCATCGACGGTGTCGATATCGCGAAGCCCGCCGATGCGCAGAAGCTGAGGGCGCTGCGCCGCCGCATCCAGATGATCTTCCAGTCGCCCTATGCCTCGCTCAATCCGCGCTGGCGGGTCGACCGGATCATCGCCGAGCCGATCAGGGCCTTCAGCCTGATGCGCGACAACCGCGAGATCGAGGCGGAGGTCGGACGGCTCCTGCGTACGGTGGGCCTCGATCCGGCCGATGGCGCGAAATATCCGCACGAATTCTCCGGCGGCCAGCGCCAGCGCATCGCCATTGCCCGCGCGCTGTCCTCCAAGCCCGAATTCATCGTCTGCGACGAGCCGACATCGGCGCTCGACGTGTCGGTGCAGGCGCAGATCCTCAACCTGATGCGCGACCTGCAGGACGAGTTTGGCCTGACCTATCTGTTCATCTCGCATAATCTCGCGGTCGTCAGGCACATGGCGACCCGCATCGGCGTCATGTATCTCGGCCGCCTCGTCGAGGTTGCGCCGGCGCGGCAGATGTTCGCGAGCCCGCGCCATCCCTATACGCGCATGCTGCTCGACGCCGTGCCGGACCTCGAAATGTCGGGCCGCGCGCGCAAGCCGGTGGATGGCGAGATTCCGAATCCGATCACTCCGCCGCCGGGCTGCCCGTTCAACCCGCGCTGCCCGCTCGCCAACGGGCGCTGCCGCTCGGAGATGCCGGCCGCCATGACGGACGGGCTCGGAACGGTCGCCTGCCACGCCGTGGCGGAGGGGCGACTGGCGGCGTGATAACCGCACGGTAAGGTCGTGCTGTCATTCCCTTGCACGTGAGGTCGCCGGGTGTTAGGCGGCTCCGCAGGGCCGGGGGGCGAATCGTTGCATATCCGTACATCCGCGGCGGCGGAAACGCGCCTCGTCTGGGGCATTGCAGGCCTGTGTCTCGCCGGCTTCGCGGTTATCATCCTTCATCGCTGCCTGACACCGATTCCGGCTTCGGAATATGTCCATCGGCTCGTCACCTATGACGACGGCCTCATCCGCCGCGGCCTCGTCGGCGAGATCTATTCCTGGTTCCTGTCGGCGGTCCCCCAATGGGTGATCAGGATCGAGGGTTTCGCCTTCGTGGCGGCTGCGCTCGGCCTCTTCGCCATGGTGTTCCGGCGGCTGCTTCCCGGCCGCGGCGCCGACACGGTACTCGTCGCCTGTTTCCTGATCGGCTCGCCGCTGCTGTTCAAGAACTTCATCGGCAATCTCGGCAAGTTCGACACATGGGGCGCCATCGTCGCCATGCTGGCCGTGCTGTTGCCGCTGCGGGCGAGCACCTTCGGCATCGTCTGGGCGCTCTGCGTGGTGCTGCTCTTCGCCCACCACCTCCATGCGACGATCTACATTCCGACGATCTACGCGATCCTGCTGGTGCGGATGGTCAGCGCGCGCGGCGGCTTCGATGCCGGCGACCTGGCGGCCCTTGCCGCCTCGGTCGGCCTTCTGGCCTGCGTCTTCCTCGGGCTGCTGGTCTTCGGCGTTCCCGCGCTCGGCGCGGACGAATTCCTCGACGCGATGCGGGAGCGCTCGCTGCGGTCATTCCCGGACCAGCACGTCAACATGTGGTACTCGACCGTGGGGCAGGAGATGGCGGGCTCGTTCGCCGTCCTGCCGCAACACATCCTGCGCCTGCCGCTCTATGCCGCCTTCGTGCTGATCCACGTGCCGGTCATCGTCTTCTTCTGGCGGCGGCTCCCGCCGCTGGCGGCGACGCACCGCGCCTCCCACCAGGCCTTCGTCGTCGGCGCGGTGATCATCCTCGGCGGCTTCCTGGCAACCAACATCGTCACCTTCGACTATGCCCGCCACCTCGGAAACATGGCGCTCTGCTTCGTCCTGCTGGCCGCCGCCCAGCTCATGTCGACGACCGGACCGGTGAAGGATGCCAGCGACATTCAGCCCGACAGCAGGCTAACGCTGACCGCGGCGGCAACCGTCGCGGTCATTCCCTGGATCGGGACCGTCTTCCCGCTGATCTGAAGCGGGCCTGCCGGGTCAGGCGGCCTTGCCGCCGATGACGCCGCGGCGGATCTGGTCCTCCTCGATCGACTCGAACAGGGCGCGGAAATTGCCCTCGCCGAAGCCGTCGTCGCCCTTCCGCTCGATGAACTCGAAGAAGATCGGGCCGAGCACGGTGCCGGAGAAGATCTGGAGCAGGACGCGGGACATGCGCCCCTCCTTCTCGCCCACCGCCACGGCGCCCTCGCCATCGATCAGGATGCCGTTGGCCTGCATCCGGTCGACCGGTTCGCCATGGCCGGGAACGCGCGCATCGACCTTCTCGTAATAGGTCACGGGCGGGGAGGGCATGAAGGGCAGGCGGTTGGCACGCAGGGCCTCCACCGTCTTGTAGATGTCGCGCGAGCCGCAGGCGATGTGCTGGATGCCCTCGCCCTTGTAGAGCGCGAGGTATTCCTCGATCTGGCTCTTGTCGTCGAGGCTCTCGTTGATGGGGATGCGGATCTTGCCGCAGGGCGAAGTGAGGGCGCGCGAGATGAGCCCGGTCAGCTTGCCCTCGATGTTGAAGAAGCGGATTTCCTTGAAGTTGAAAAGCTTCTCGTACCAGCCGGCCCAATGGTCCATGCGGCCGCGATAGACGTTGTGGGTGAGGTGATCGAGATAGTAGAGCCCGGCGGGCTCGGGATGCGGGTCGTTCTCGCCGGTCCAGACGAAGTCGACGTCGTAGATCGAGCCCTTGTCGCCATAACGGTCGACGAAATAGAGCAGCGAGCCGCCAATGCCCTTGATCGCGGGGATGGAGAGTTCGTTCGGCCCGACCTTGCCGACATAAGGCTCGGCGCCGAGCGACAGGGCGCGTTCATAGGCGTGCTTGGCGTCGGTCACGCGGAAGGCCATGGCGCAGGCGCAGGGGCCGTGTTCGGCCGCGAACTGCGCAGCGAAGGAATCCGGCTCGGCATTGGCGATGTAGTTGACGTCGCCCTGCCGGTAGAGGGTGACGTTCTTCGAGCGGTGGCGGGCGACGGCGGTGAAGCCCATCAACTCCAGCACTTGTCTCAGCGCAGCCGGATCGGGATGGGCGAACTCGACGAACTCGAAGCCGTCCGTGCCCATCGGATTGTGGGCGCTGATCCCGGCGGGCGGGGCATCGTGGGGAAAGGGACCCATGGCTGTCACCTCTGGCAGTGGAGTGCGATGGTGCTGAGTATCGTGCGGAATCGGCGCAAAGAGCGTGCGAAGCGAACGCGATTTGCGCTATTGCGTGCACAAATCGTGCATGTTCATATTCGGTGATGAACGATATTGCCGCAATCGATGGGTTTGACCTTCGTCTGCTGGATGCGCTGCAGGCCGATGGCGCACGAACCAACCAGCAGCTGGCCGATCTCGTGCGGCTGTCGCCGAGCCAGGTGTCGCGCCGTCGGCAGCGGCTGGAGGAAGCCGGGCTGATCCGCCGCTATCGCGCGGACCTCGATGCCGGGCGGCTCGGCTTCGGTGTCAGCGTCTTCATCTTCGTCTCGCTCGCCACCCATTCCGGCCTCAACGCCAAGCGTTTCGCCGACCTCGTGCGCGCCATGCCAGAGGTGCAGGAGGCGCACGCCATGACGGGCGATGCCGATTATCTGCTGAAGCTCGTCGTCCGCGACCTCAAGGGCCTGTCGACGCTGGTCAACGAAGTGCTGCTGCCGCACGAGAGCGTCGCGCGCGTGCGGTCCTCCATCGTGCTGGAGACGCTCAAGGACGATCCGCGCCTGCCGCTCGGGCGGTGATCGTGGATGCCCGCCTTCGGGGGTAGCGAAGCAATGCAACTGAAATGCTCTGCTCCGATGTCTGGGCAGGTCTCGCACACTCTGGAATGTTCCATGCCCATCGCATCAGCCGGCGAATTCGCAGGTATCGGCCGCCGCACGCTGCTGGCAGGAATCGCAGGTTTCGGCCTTGCGGCGTCCGTGCCGCAGCCTGCGCTCGCCCAGCAATCCGGTTCGGCCGGAGTCGCGGCGCATTTCGCGGGCAAGCACCCCTCGACCTATTATCAGGAAGCGGCGAACCTGTTTCGGATCGGGCGGCGGGACGAGGCGGTCTTCCTGTTCTATCTCGGGCAGCTTCGCTACCGCACCCACCTGAGGGCACGCCCCAACCTGCCGCCGAGCGGCGATCCCGCGCTCTTTGCCTCGCTGTCGGAATCGGTCGGCCGGCCGATCAACGAATATGCCTTCGGCGACATTCCCGCCCTTGAGCGCACGATCGCGCAGGTGCTCGCCTTCGATCTTGCCTATCCCGACACGTTCACGCCGCCTGGCGAATTTCCCGATGCCGTCCGGGCCAATCGCGAGGGCATGGAGACGCTGCGGCGGCGGATCGTCGCCGAGGCCGATCGCATTCGGGAGGGCCGCCGCACCAACGGCCTGCCGAACCGAAACTGACGCGCCGGCGCTTCCTGCCGGAATCTGGTTCTCCGGCCCGTATGAAGTGGCGGTCAGGTCGTTGATCGGGAGGATCGCAGGGTGCCGAGCCGCGAAACCGTCGAACGCTTCATCGCCATGGTCGAATCGAACGACCATGTGCGTGCCATCGAGGAGTTCTATGCCGAGAACGCCTCGATGCAGGAGAACCTCTCGGCCCCGCGCGTCGGCCGCGAAGTGCTGGTTGCGCACGAGAAGGCGGCGCTCGGCCGGGTGGCCAGCGTCCATACCCATGAGGTGACGACCTTTCTCGTCGACGGCGACCACGTGGCGATCCACTGGATCTTCGACTTCACGCTGCCGGATGGTTCGACCCGCCGCTTCGACGAGATGGCGCTGCAGACGTGGGAGGGCGACAAGATCGTCCGCGAGCGCTTCTTCTACGATCCGGCGACGATAGGCGTGAAACCGCCGGTCGCCTGACGGGTAGCCCGTTCCAGCCGGCTCCGTGCAATGCTAAGTCTCGCCCCCCATTGCCCGAGGCCGCCCATGCCGATCGACGCCCGCCCGTTGCTCGCCCAGTCTCCCGTCATCCCCGTCCTCACCATCAATCGGGTCGAAAGCGCCGTGCCGCTGGCGCGCGCTCTCGTCGCGGGCGGCCTGCCGGTGCTCGAAGTCACGCTGCGCACGCCGGAGGCGCTCGACGCCATCCGCGAGATCGCCCGCGAGGTGCCCGGCGCCATCGTCGGGGCCGGGACGATCACCCGCGAGGAAGACATCCAGCCGTCGACGGCCGCCGGTGCCCAGTTCCTCGTCTCGCCGGGAACGCCCGCGAAGCTGGCCGCGACGCTGGCGCATGTGCCCGTTCCCGTCCTGCCGGGCGCGGCCACCGCCACCGAGGCCATGGCGCTCGCCGAACTCGGCTTCAGGGCGCTGAAGTTCTTCCCGGCCGGGCCGTCTGGCGGCGTGCCGTTCCTCAAGGCGTTGCAGGGGCCGCTGCCGGGCCTGGTCTTCTGCCCGACCGGCGGCATCGATGCGTCGAACGCCGCCGCCTATCTCGCGCTGCCGAACGTGAGCGCGGTCGGCGGATCGTGGGTCGCACCCGCCGATGCCATCGAGAAGGGCGACTTCGCTGGCATCGAGGAACTGGCCCGCGCGGCGCGGGCGCTTCGGCCCTGACGAAGTGCGGCGTAGCGCCGCTGACATGAATCCGGCTTAGTTGTACCACTTGCTCCACGGCGCGGGATGAATAGCTCTCGCCGCGGGGTGGGCATTTCCGGAGGAGAAGCCAGGTGACCGACATTTCCAAGATTTTGACGTCCGTTCTGTCCGGCGGAACCCAGCAGGGCGGCGGAGGCGGGCTTCTCGGCCAGCTGGCCGGCATGGCGCAGCAGGGCCAGGGCGGCGCAGGTGGTCTGGGCGGCCTCGGCGGATTGCTCGGCGGGCTCGCCGGCGGCGGCCAGCAGCCCGGTGCAGGCGGGGCGTCGCCTGCGGCCAATGGCTCGCTCCTCGACCAGCTTTCGGCTGCCCTCAGGCAGGCACAGTCCGGCGGCGCGCAGACGCGCAATGCCGCCCCGACACCGCCTCCGGGAGGTGGAAGCAGTGCGCCGGGCGGTGGTCTGCTCGACCAGCTCATGGCGACACTGCAGGGCGCGCAGGCCCAGATGGGCGGCCAGGGAGGTTCGGCAGGACTTGGCGGGCTTGGCGGCCTGTTCGGGCAGGCGGCCGAAGTGCTCCAGAAGAATGCCGGCGGCTTTGGCGGCGGCGCCGCGGCCGGCACGCTGGCAGGCCTCCTCCTCGGCACAGGCGCCGGCCGGCAGATCGCCGGCACGGCGGCTCGGCTCGGCGGTCTCGCCGCCATCGGCGGCCTCGCCTATGTGGCGCTGCGCAATTTCCAGCAGGGCAAGCCGGTGGTGCAGGGCACGATCAACGATGTCTCGGCCATTCTCGGCCTCGGCCAGGCGCCGCAGGGCTTCGCGGAGGCGGCCGGCACGATCGACGACACGGCCGAAATCCTGCTGCGCGCCATGGTGGCGGGCGCCTATTCCGACGGCGAGATGTCGCCCGACGAACGGCAGATGATCGTCGGCCAGCTTGAATCCATGGGCCTCGGCACCGCCGAGAAATCCTATCTCGACGGCGTGCTCGCCGCGCCGGTCAGCATGAAGATCATCGCCGCCTCCTGCGTCACCGACGAGATGAAGGCGCAGGCCTATATCGCCGCTCATCTCGGCATGAACGTAGACAATGCGGCCGAGGCCAAGTTCCTGAAGGACTTCGCCGCGGCGCTGGCGCTGGAGCCGCAGCTCGTCGCGCATCTCGATCAGGCAGCAGCCGAGGCCAAGGCGGCGCGCGACGCCTGACGACGCAGCCCTGCCGCGCCCAGCGCCGGCTTCCTGCGCCGACGCGCAGCATCTAGTGTCCGGGGCGGATCCTTGACGGGGTCCGCCCCTTGTCCATCCGGCATCTGCTTGTCCTCCGCCTCAACTCCCCCGCCACCGAAGAAATCCCGCAACCTGGTCGACGCCTCGACGGCTGTCGTCCTTGCGCTGGTGCTGGCCGGCGCGGCGGTCGTCTATCGTCGCGAGGGCATTGCGGGCATCACGCATGTGCTGGCGGAAGACGCCTGGCTGTTCTTCGACATCCTGCCCAAGGTGCTCGCGGGCTGCCTGATCGGCGCCTTCGTCGCGGTGCTGCTGCCGCGCGAGCTGGTCTCGCGCTGGGTGGGCGGCGATTCCGGCCTTGTCGGACTGGTGATCGCGACCCTGATCGGCGCGATCATGCCGGGCGGCCCGTTCACCATCTATCCGCTCGCAGGTGCCTTCCTCGCCATCGGCGCGGGCGTCGGGCCGGCGGTCGCCTTCGTGACGAGCTGGACGCTGATCGGCCTCAACCGGGCGATCATCTGGGAAGTGCCTTTCCTCGGTGTCGATTTCGTCACCACGCGCATGCTGGTCTCGCTGCCGCTGCCCATCGTCGCGGGACTGGGCGCGGCCTTCCTCGCGCGCTACGTGCCGGGCGGGCCGCGATGACCGCAACCCTCGCCATCGCTGCGCTGCTCTGGATCATCGTCGCGGTGCTCGGGTTCCTTGCCTGGCGGCGCGGGGGCAGGGTCCTCGCGGATTCGACGCGCAGCGGCGTTCTCGATTTCCTCTACCTGCTGCCGCGGCTCGCCATCGGCGTGATCGGCGCGGGCTTCCTCGCGGCGCTCCTGCCGCAGGACGTGGTGCGCTCCTGGCTCGGCCCGGATTCCGGCATTGCCGGGCTCCTGGTCGCGACGGTTGCGGGAGCATTGACGCCGGGCGGTCCGGTGATCGGCTTTGCCATCGGCGCCTCGGCCCTGAAGAGCGGCGCGGGCTATCTCGCGGTGATGGCCTATGTCACGGCATGGGCGCTGTTCGCCGTGCAGCGGCTGTTCGTCTGGGAAATCCCGGTCATGCCCGCGCGCGTCGTCTGGCTGCGCGTCGCGGCCTCGCTTCCGCTGCCGATCCTCACCGCGCTCGGCGTTATGCTGCTGACCGGGCGCTAGGGCTTTTCAGGCGAGTGCGCCGAGGACCTTGCCGAAGAAGGCGTCGAACTGGGTCTGGTTCATCCAGCGGGCCACCGCGACAATGTCGTTTTCCGGCTCGATCCAGATGATGTTCGAGCCGGCGCCCAGGGCGAGGACACTTGAACCCGTCGCGTGCGGATAGCGCTTGCTGTGGTTCAGCCACCAGAGGAAGCCGTAGTCTGCGTTGGTGGCGGAAGGAGCGAGCATTTCCGCCATCCAGCCCTTCGAAAGAAGCTGGCGGCCGCTCCATTCGCCGCCCCGCGCAATGAGCAGGCCGAGGCGGGCATGGTCGAGGGCGGAGATGAAGATGCCGCCGCCCCAATGCGCGCCGCCGGGCACGGACTGGGCCTGCCTGCCGCCGATATCCACCCATGAATTGCTGTAGCCGTGCCATTGCCATGTATCGGACGCACTGATCGGGTCCATGATCCGCTCCTTCAGCACCTCGGGAAGGGCGCGGCCGAAAGTGCGGAGCAGGGCGTAGGAGAGCACGTTCACGCGCACATCGTTGTATTCGTAGAAGGTGCCGGGCTCGCGCAACTCGCGCAGATGGCCCTTGCGGCTGTTGTCCGCACCCGCGCCGATCTGGCGGTTATGGTCGACCTGATCGGACTTCTCGAAGATCGTGCCCTGCCACTCGCTGGACTGGGTCAGCAGGTGCCGCCAGGTGATCCTCGCATTGCGTTCGCCCGAGAAATGCGGATCGTCGAGGGTCTTCGACACGGGGTCATCGAGGGCGATCAGGCCGTCGTCATGGGCGAGGCCGGCGAGGATCGCGAGATAGCTCTTGGCGATGGAGAAGGTCATGTCGACGCGGGAAACGTCGCCCCATTCGGCGGCGATCCGTCCACCCCTGACGATGACCCCTGCCGGCTTGCCGCGCGGGATGACCGGGCCGACGATCTCGCTCCACGGTCCCGTCTCGTTCCACTCGACGATGCCGACATAGCGGCCGTCCGGGTAGTAGAGGCTCGTCGGCCAGGGGCTCTCGGCGGCCTCGGCGAAGGCGGTGGCGGCCTGCAGCTTGTCGGGATCGAAGCCGGCTTCGGCGGGTGCCGTGCGCTCCCAGCCGGCGGATACGGAGGAGGGGAGAAAGGTCGAGGGCATGGGCGATCCGGCGATGGAACGACAGGGACATTGTCCCTGCCATGAAACCGCAATTGGCGGTAGCCGGGCCTGATCAGGGAAGCCCTTCGAGCGGGGTCGCCTTGCCGGCACGGTCGGTGCTACGGTCCGTCCATGCACCTCGTTATCGCCGCCCTGCTGTCGATCGTCCTGACGGGTTGCCAGATGACGCCGCGATGCGTGACGACGCCTAACAATACCGTCGAGTGTCGATAGGCTAGGGGCGCCTGGTCACTCCGCCGCCAGCTTGATCTCCGGCTTCGGACCTGAGCGGAACTCAGCCAGCAGCGCGGCCTCTTCCTTCTTCGCCACATCCAGGTGCCGCGCCTTCACATGGCCGAAACCGCGGATCTTCTCCGGGATGTTCGCGAGGCCGACCGCCAGCGCGTGGTTGTCCGGCGAGAGCTTGCTGGCGATCTCGGCGACCAGCGCCTCGTAGTCCCCGATGAGCTGGCGCTCGGTCCTGCGCTCGTGGGTGTAGCCGAACACGTCGAAGGCCGTGCCGCGCAGCCCCTTGAGCCTCGCCAGCACCTTGTAGCCGGTCATCATCCACGGCCCGAAGCTCATCTTGCGGGGCACGCCCGTGGCCGGGTCCTTCTTGGCGAGCAGCGGGGGCGCGAGGTGGAACTCGAACCTGAGATCCTGTCCGTCGAAGGTCTTGGCCACCTGCTTGAGGAAATTGCCGTCCGTGTAGAGGCGGGCGACCTCGTACTCGTCCTTGTAGGCCATGAGCTTGTAGAGATAGCGGGCGACCGCTTCGGTCAGGCCCTGCTTGCCGGGGGCCTTGTCCGCCTCCGCCTTCTTCACGGTGTCGACCAGCGCCGCATAGCGCCGGGCATAGGCGGCGTTCTGGTATTGCGTGAGCTGCTCGACGCGCCGGGTGATGATCTCCTCCAGCGAGCCCGAAAGGCGCTCCACGCCGATGGGCGCGGTGATCGGCACGACCAGCTTCTCGACCGCCGCGCGGTCATGGGCGCAGAGCCGGCCCCAGCGGAAGGCGGTGATGTTCATCTTCACCGCTTCGCCGTTCATTTCGATCGCCCGCTCGATGGCGGCCGATGTCAGCGGCAGGCCGCCGATCTGATAGGCGTAGCCGACGAGGAACAGGTTGGTGGCGATGGAATTGCCCATCAGCGCCGTCGCCAGCCGCTGGGCATCGACGAGATGCGTGGTCTCGCGGCTCGCATGGCCGATGATGGCGCGCTTCAGCCGCTCGGACGGCAGCGAGAAATTGGCGTCGCGGGTGAACTGTCCGGGCAGCATCTCGATGGTGTTCACCACCACCTTGGTGTCCGGCTTCATCGAGGCCAGCGACTTCTTGCCGCCGGCAATGACGATGTCGCCGGAGAGGACGAGGTCGGCGGAGCCGGCATGGACGCGGATCGAGTGGATGTCCTCGGGCGTCCGGGCGATGCGCATGTGGGAGAACACCTCGCCGCCCTTCTGGGCGAGGCCGGCCATGTCGATCAGGCCGACGCCCTTCTTCTCGAGGTGGCAGGCCATGCCGAGAATGGCGCCGACGGTGACGATGCCCGTCCCGCCGACGCCCTCGATCAGCACGTTGTAGGTGTGGGCGAAGGAGGGAAGGGTCGGCTCAGGCAGGCCGGAAATGTCGGCGGTGACGCCCAGCGCCTTGCCCTTCTTGAGCTCCGCGCCATGGACGGTGACGAAGCTCGGGCAGAAGCCCTTCACGCAGGAATAGTCCTTGTTGCAGGACGACTGGTCGATGGTGCGCTTGCGGCCGAACTCTGTGTCGAGCGGCTGGACCGAGACGCAGTTCGAGACGACGCCGCAATCGCCGCAGCCTTCGCAGACGGCTTCGTTGATGATCACGCGCTTGACCGGATCGGGGAAGGTGCCGCGCTTGCGGCGGCGGCGCTTCTCGGCGGCGCAGGTCTGGTCGTAGATCAGCACGGAGACGCCGGGGACCTCGGCCAGTTCCTTCTGGATGGCGTCGAGATCGTCGCGATGGTCGATGGTCGTGGCGACTGGGAACGAGATGCCGAGGCCCGCATATTTGCCCGGCTCGTCGGTGACGATGGCGATGCGCTCGACGCCTTCCGCGCGCATCTGCGCGGCGATCATCGGCATGGTCAGGCCGCCCTCGTGGCGCTGCCCGCCGGTCATGGCGACCGCGTCGTTGAACAGGATCTTGTAGGTGATGTTGACCTTGGAGGCGATGGCGAAGCGGATCGCCAGCGAGCCCGAATGATTGTAGGTGCCGTCGCCGAGGTTCTGGAAGACGTGGCCGCGCTTCGAGAACGGCGCTTCGCCGACCCAGTTGGCGCCTTCGCCGCCCATCTGGGTGCAGCCCTCCGTGTTCCGGTCCATCCACAGCGCCATGTAGTGGCAGCCGATGCCGGCATAGGCGCGCATGCCCTCAGGGACCACGGTCGAGGTGTTGTGCGGGCAGCCCGAGCAGAAATAGGGGATGCGTGTCGCGATCAACGGCGTCGTCTTGAGAACGTCCTGCGCGCCCTTCAGCCGCGCGACGTTCTGGGCGATCTCCTCGACATGGCCGACATGTTTGAGGACGCGCTCGCCGATGCAGATGGCGACGTCGTTGGAATCGAGCGCCCCGTGGACCGGGAACAGCCAGTTGCCGTCCTCGTCCCGCTTGCCGATGACGACCGGCTGTTCGGGATTGCCGTAAAGCTCCTCGCGGACCTGCACCTCGATCAGGGAGCGCTTCTCCTCGACCACGATGACGAGATCGAGCTCGTGGACGAAGCCGCGCAGTTCGCCGGGATCGAGCGGCCAGGGGCAGCCGATCTTGAACAGGCGGATGCCGAGGTCGTTGGCCTTCACCTCGTCGAGGCCGAGTTCGTCCCAGGCCTGGCGGACGTCGAGATAGCTCTTGCCGGTGGTGATGATGCCGATCTTCGGCTTGCGCCCGCCTGACGTGATGATGCGGTTGATCTTGTTGGCCTTGACGAAGGCGAGCGCGGCGCCGCGCTTGTACATGTGCAGGCGGCGCTCCTGCTCGTGACGGTCGTCGTTCGGGCGGACCGAGAGGCCGCCCTCGGGCATCTGGAACTCCTCCTGGCTCGGGATGACGACCTTCACGCGGTCGATGGAACCGTCGATGACGCCGGTCGATTCGACCGTGTCCTTCATGCATTTCAGCGCCACCCAGCAGCCGCAATAGCGCGACAGCGCCCAGCCGTAGAGGCCGTAATCGAGGATTTCCTGCGCCCCGGCGGGGTTCAGAATCGGCATCATCACGTCGATGAAGTGGAACTCGGACTGGTGCGCGACGGTGGAAGATTCGGCGGTGTGGTCGTCGCCCATCAGGGCGAGGACGCCGCCATTCGGCGAGGTTCCCGCGAGATTGGCGTGGCGGAACACGTCGCCGGAGCGGTCAACGCCGGGGCCCTTGCCGTACCAGACGCCGAATACGCCGTCGAACTTGCCCTCGCCGCGCATTTCCGCCTGCTGCGCACCCCAGACGGCGGTGGCGGCAAGGTCCTCGTTGAGGCCCGACGTGAAGACGATGTCGGAGGCGATAAGGTTGCGTTGCGCCTTGTAGAAGGCCTGATCGAGGCCGCCGAGCGGCGAGCCGCGATAGCCGGAGACGAAGCCTGCCGTGTTGAGGCCGGCAAGCCGGTCGCGCTCCTTCTGCATCATGCCGAGACGCACCAGCGCCTGAACGCCCGTCACGAAGATGCGCTTCTTGGTCAGATCGTATTTGTCGTCGAGGGAGACGTCCTCGAAACTGATCGTATTGGCGAGTTCCGACGATGTACCGTCTGTCTTGGCCATCGTGCGCTCCTCAAACCTCAAGGCGCCGTGGGCGCCGGTCCAGGAACCTGGAAAGCACCCATCTCTTCAGATGGAATGCGTGGCTCCTAGGTCAAGAACGCTGTCACATTGGAATCGTTCTGTCGATTTCGTTCTCGGCGGGGCGGGCGCAACGAGATTGCGTAACAGCTTGACGAAACTTGTCTTCTTGCTGCGGTGCACAATGAAATCTCGCGCCTGCGGAATAGGCAGGCGGGGTCATCGGGTCAGGCGGGGACCGCGAACAGGTCCTCATGGCCGACATGGCAGGTGACGCCCTCGCGCCGCGCCGCGAGCCATCCGTCGATCTCTGCCGTCGTGACGCTGCCGGTCTCGCGCACGGCTCCCGCAAAGCCGGTCACCAGTTCGCGCGCCAGCAAGGCGAAGTCCGGACCGAGATGCCAGGGGCTTTCGGCCCGCGCGACGTTGTAGCCCGAGGCGGCAAAAGCCTCCGCCATGATGGCGGTCGCGCGCGGGCCGGCAGCCGGCCCGAAGCCCTTGTCCGTGCCCTGATGTGCGTGGAAGGCAGCGAGCATAGCGGCATCGGCGGGGTGCGGCGGTTCCCAGCGCTCGGTGCCGTCATAGGTCAGCACCGTATAGAGCGGCAGGTTTCGGCTCTTCAGAGCCGCGACGAAGCCGGCGATCCAGTCGTCCGAGACGAGATCGAACAGGGCCGCGGCCGTGACGAGATCCGTGCCAGCCAGGAGGACGCGGTCGAGGTCTTGCGTCAGGTCGGCCTGTACGAAGGAGACGGCGAGCGCCTTGCCGTCCTTGGACAGGTGCAGCGTCCCGCCGTCCTCGCGGCTGGAATCCGCCCAGCGGGCGAGCCGCTCGCGCGCCGCGGCCAGCAGGCGCGGGTCATAGTCGACCAGATGCCACCGCTGCTCGCCGGGCAGGGCGGCATAGGTCCCGCGCAGGTTGGAACCGGCGCCGCAGCCGAAATCGACGACATTGATCGTGGTGCGCCCGGCAAAATGCCGGCCGACCCTCGCCAGCAGATCCTGCGAGCGCGCGGCGTGATCGGCCGGCTCGCGCAGCGCAAGCCATTCCGGCGAGAAGCTCATGCGACCTGTCCCCGATGCGGGCCCCTGCCGTCGACGCCCGCGCCGACGCGTGTGAGGACCGAGGCGATGATGCGTGTGGTGTCGTCCCAGCGCGGCAGCGTCTGGCCTGCTGCCCAGGAGGCCGCGCCAAGCTCGGCGCGCAAGGGCGCGTCGGAAAGAGCGCGCGCGATGGCCGCTCGCAGCTCCGCGGCATTGCCGGGCGGAACCTTGAGTGCGGCCGCGTCGGGAACCGTCTCGGCGGCAGCTCCGCCGGTCGTGGCGACGATAGGCAGGCCGCGGGCCATGGCTTCCGCCAGCACCATGCCGTAGCCCTCGTAGCGGGAGGGCATCACGAAGAGGTCGGCGAGGCCGTAGAGGCGGGCGAGGGCTTCGTCGGAGAGCGAGCCATGAAAGGCGACGCGCCCCTCGATCCGGTTCCGCACGACCGCGCGGCGCGCCGCGTCATAGGCGTGGGGATCGCGGTCGGTTGCGCCGACGACGACGAGTTTCCATGGCAGGTCCGCCAGTTCGCCGAGCGCATCCATCAGCACGTCGTAGCCCTTGCGCTGGGACACCGCGCCGACGGCGAGGATCAGCATTTCGGTGCTGCCCGACCCCGTGGCGCGGCTGGCCGGCTCGGTGCCGGGTTCGGCCACGGTGATGCGGCCGCTCGGCACCTCGTATTCGTCGGCGAGCGTGCGGGCCGTCACCCGGCTCGTCGCGATCACCGCCGCCGCGCGGGACAGCGCCGCGGCCTCGCTATGCCGGAAGTGGCCTGCGGCCATCGGTCCGATGCCGCTTTCGAGCGCCAGCGGATGGTGGACCAGGGCGACGATGGGGCATCTGATCGAGGCGCAGATGCTCTCCGGCAGGGCGCCATAGGCGAGGCCGTCGGCCAGCAGCACCCCGTCGGCAGGCAGCGACACCAGCGCCCCGGCAGTACGCAGAAGGTCATCGTCGGTAGGGTTGGGAAAGGAGGCCGGCAAGGCCAGATGATCGAGCGCGACGCCATGGGCCTCGGCCCTCGCCAGGACCTCCCGGTCATAACGGTAGCCGCCGGTGGGGGTGCTGAGGTCCCCCGGAATGGCGAAAGCCGCTGAAATCATCGGCGTCTCATCATCTGCATCTTACCATCTGCGTCTCATCATCTGCCTTTCACGGCAGCGGGCCCTCGAAAGCGGCGCGGGCGAGATCGTGCTCGTGCAGGGTCACGCGGATCTTGGCGAGGCCGTCGGCGTCCTTGCCGAGCGCCCCGGCCTTCGCCGCCTCCACCATACAGTCGAAGACATATTTGCAGAGGAATTCGGTGGTGGTGAGCTTGCCCCTGAATTCCGGTAGCGTGTCGAGGTCCTGATAGGCGAGGCGTTTCAGCGCGTTCGACAGCGCGTCGAGCGCTGCGCCGATATCGACCACGACATTCTGCGAGGTGAGCTTCTCGCGGAAGAAGGCGACATCGACCACGAAGCTTGCCCCGTGCTTGCCCTGTGCCGGCCCGAAAAACGGATCGGGCAGCGAATGGGCGATCATGATGCGGTCACGGACCTCGACGGAATACATGCAGCAAGCTCCGGTCAGTATTTCACGGCGGTCATGAGCCCGGACGCGCCGGGGGCCAGGATAGCAGGCAGTTTGGCGGGAAGGTCGGCGAAGGCGACCTCGCCGGTGATGAGCTGGTCGAGCCGGTCGTCCGCCAGCAGGGCGAGGGCCTTTTCGAGCCGCCTGCTATACGTCCAGCGCGGCCGTCTGGATGCAGCGACCATGCCGACCTGCGAGGAGACCAGCTTCAGGCGCTTGGCGTGGAAGCCAGAGCCGAGCGGCACGGCCGGATCGGCGTCGCCGAACCAGGAGAGTTCCACGACCGTCGCCTCGTCGCCGCAGCAGGCGAGCGCGCAGGCTAGGCCGGCGGAGGTCGCGGAGGCGTGGAACGCGATGTCGCAGTCGCCGGGGCCGTCGAGCGGCTTCGAGAAGCGCACGCCGAACAGGTCGGCGAAATGCCGGCGTGCCGGGTCGAGATCGACCAGCGTCACGTCGGCGCCGGGCAGTTTCGAGACGATGAAGGCGACGAGCAGGCCGACCACGCCGCCGCCGACCACGACGATGCGGTCGCCGGGCCCGGCGCCCGAATCCCAGACCGCGTTCAGCGCCGTTTCCATATTGGCCGCGAGGATCGCGCGTCTGGCCGGCACGTTGGCGGGTATTTCCACCGCCGACACCCGGTCGGTGGGCACGAGAAGGCGGTCCTGATGCGGCCCGAGCGTGAAGACCGTCTTGCCGGCGAGCGCCTCCGGCCCGTCCTCGACCGTGCCGACGGCGCAGTAGCCGTACTTCACGGGGAACGGGAATTCGCCGTTCTGGAGGGGGCAGCACATTCGCTCGCGCTCCGGAGCCGCCATCAGTCCGTTGAACACCAGCCGTTCCGTGCCCCGGCTGATGCCGCTATAGAGCATGCGGACGAGGGCATCGGCCGGACGGCGTTCATCCAGCGTTTCATCGCGCAGTTCTACCTTGCCACGCGAGGCATACCAGAGCGCGCGAGCCGCCGAGGCCATGTCGAACTCACTTTCTGCGCCGCCCGCCGGGCGACGGAGGTTTGCGAATGAACGATCTCACCCCGTTTCCGGCGCAAGGCGGCACGCTGCCGCCAGACGGCTCTACGACGCCGGCGGGCATCCAGTCCACGGCCGAATTGCGGAAGCGGCGCTGGATCGTGCTGGCGCTGAACGTGGTGACATGGTGGCTCCTGAACTCGGCGGCGTGGTCGATCCTCAGTTCCGGCGGCTGGACCATTGTCGACATGGCGCTCGCGGTCTGTTTCGCCATTGCGACCCCATGGACCGTGCTCGGCTTCTGGAACGCGCTGATCGGCCTGTGGGTCCTGCACGAATTCGACGATCCGCTGGCGGAGGTCGCCCCCTTTGCCAAAGCGGGGGATGCCGACACGCCGCTGACCGTGCGCACCGCCGTGTTCATGACGCTGCGCAACGAGGATCCCGAACGGGCCATCGACCGGCTCAAGATCGTCAAGGACAGTCTCGACCGGACGGGCCAAGGCGGCCAGTTCGACTATTTCATCCTTTCCGACACCAACAACCCCGATGTCGCGGAGCGGGAGGAACGGGCAGCCGCCGCCTTCGCAGCCGAGGCGGGCGGCGACCGGGTCGTCTATCGCCGCCGCACGGCCAATACGGGCTTCAAGGCCGGCAATGTCCGCGACTTCCTTGAGCGCTGGGGCGCCCGCTACGAACTGATGCTGCCGCTCGACGCCGACAGCCTGATGTCGGGCGCGACCATCGTCCGGCACGTGCGCATGATGCAGGCCTATCCGAAGCTCGGCATCCTGCAGAGCCTCGTGGTCGGCATGCCCTCGTCTTCGGCCTTCGCCCGCGTCTTCCAGTTCGGCATGCGGCAGGGCATGCGCTCCTACACGATGGGGCAGGCCTGGTGGGTCGGCGATTGCGGGCCGTTCTGGGGCCACAACGCCCTCGTCCGCATCAAACCGTTCGTCGAGCACTGCCACCTGCCGCGGCTGGGCGGCGAGCCGCCGCTCGGCGGGCACATCCTCTCGCACGACCAGGTCGAGGCGACCTTCATGCGCCGCGCCGGCTACGAGGTGCGCGTGCTGCCCGAGGAGGAGGGTTCCTGGGAGGAGAACCCGCCGACCATCCTCGAATTCTCGCGCCGCGACGTGCGCTGGTGCCAGGGCAACATGCAGTACCTGAAGCTCATCGACGAGCGCGGCCTGAAGCCGATCAGCCGGTTCCAGCTCGTCTGGGCGATCCTGATGTTCGTCGGCGTGCCGGCCTGGACGCTGATGATTGCGCTCTCGCCCTTCCTCGCATGGCACGGGCCGAGCCGCGCCGCCTTCCCGGTCGGCTTCGCCATCACGGTCTATCTCGCCTTCTTCCTGATGTATCTGATGCCGAAGATCGCCGGCTTCATCGACATCCTGATCACCGAGGGCGGAACCGACCGCTATGGGGGGCGGGCGCGGTTCCTCACCGCCGCGGCCATCGAGCTCGTCTTCTCCTTCCTGCTCGGCGCGCTGACCTCGTTCCGCATTTCTGTGTTCATGATCGGGCTGGCGCTGGGCAAGTCGGTCACCTGGGGCGGCCAGCAGCGCGACGCCATGGCGCTCACGTGGCGCGAGGCGTGGGACGCCTTCTGGCCGCAGATGGCCTTCGGCTGGGTCGTGTTCGGGCTCCTGTGGCTGGCTTCGCCCGCCGCCGCGCTCTGGTCGCTGCCGCTCACCGCCGGCTTCCTGATCGCCGTGCCCTTCGCTGTGCTGAGCGCTTCGCCCGCGCTCGGCCGCTTCTTCGTCCGGCAGAAGCTCTGCGGCATACCCGAGGAATTCGACACGCCGGCCGAGATCGCGGCTGCAAGGGCGCGTGGCTGAGATGAATCTCGATCAGCGCATCGCCGAAGCCGTCGCCGTCGCAAAATCGGTCGTTACCTATCATGGCGATCCCGCCAAGAACGCCGCCATGGACGCGCTCTATGCGCGTTTCGTGAGGCCCGGCGACCTCGCCTTCGACATCGGCTCCCATGTCGGCGACCGGGTCGCGAGCTTCCGCCGCCTCGGCGCTGATGTCGTGGCGCTGGAGCCGCAGCCGGGCCCGGCCGGCGTCATCGCGCGACTGTTCGAGGGCGACAGGGGCGTGACGCTGCTTCAGGCGGCCTGTGGCGCGGCGGAGGGCGAGATCACGCTCAGGGTCAACACGGCCAATCCGACAGTGACGACCGCCTCCGCGGCGTTCGTCGCGTCGGCCGATGGCGCGGAGGGCTGGCAGGGGCAGGTATGGGACCGCGAGATCGCCGTGCCCTGCCTGACGCTTGATCGGCTGATTGCCGATCACGGCGTTCCGGCCTTCGCGAAGATCGATGTCGAGGGCTTCGAGGCCGATGTGCTGGCGGGCCTGACGCAGGCGCTGCCGGCGCTGTCCTTCGAGTTCACGACCATTCAGCGCGATGTCGCGCTGGCTTGCCTCGACCGGCTCGCGGCGCTCGGGCCCTATCGCTTCGATGTCGCGCTGGGCGAGAGCCAGACGCTCTCATTCGGCCGGTTCGTGCCGAGGGACGAGATGGCAGCGCATCTTGCCGGACTTCCGCACGCGGCCAATTCCGGCGATGTCTATGCGGTGATCGCGAAGGACTGAACGATGCGTCTTGCTGCCCTTGCCGCCGCCCTGCTGTTCGCCTCCGCCGCGCATGCCGCCTCGCTCGACGGCCTGCCGGTCGAGATCACCAATACGTCCGAGCCGGTGCTCTGCGCCGAGAAGGACAATGTCACGCTGAACCTGACCAATCCGCAGGTCCGCTCCTTCCGCATCGAGGCGGCGCACCCGGCCTATATCGGCTCGCTCGCCATCGACCGCTTCGCGCCCGACTGGACGGCCTGCCCGATGAAGGAGGAGGCGCTCGCCCAGCCGATGCCGCAGCGGATCACGCTCTACGAGACGGTGGAGTGGCAGGTCATCGGCTATCGCGAGCAGCGCTTCTGGCGCGCCTCCGACACGACGGTGACGGTGGGCGACCGCACGGAGCGCGACATCCACCTCATCCAGATCTGGTACCGCTTCCAGGACCGCGCCGAAGAGGTGCTGGTGCTCTATCCGATGGACGGTTACTGGCGCGCCCGGCCGCTGCCGCCCTCGAACCTGCGCTGGACTGCCTATGGCTCGTCCTTCCTCATCGGCCCGGTCGTGGTCGAGGACCGGCCGATCGTGAAGATCAGCCGGGTCGCCTTCGACCCAGCCACCAAGACCTTCACCCTGACCTATCCGGACGGCAATTCGGCGACCGTCCGTCTCTCGACGCTCAATCAGGAACTGATCGGCCTCGACGTCGCCTTTGCGCGGCCTGTCTCCGGCACGCCCTTCGCGGCTTTGCGCTCGATGTACGTGACCGAGTTCAATGCCGACGTTGCGCGCGTGGCCGTGCGCGAGAAGGACGCCCCCGGCTGGCGCGAGGAGCAGGTCATGCCGTTCCGCCGGGCCAATGCGACGGATCTCTGGGCGGGCCGGCTGGTCGCCTCGCGCCACAATACCTCGGCGCCGGACATGGTTTTCAACGCCTTCCGCCCCGAACCGCCACAACTGCCGCCGGCGCTGATCCAGAAATGACGAACGAAATGCCCGAACCGGATGGCATTGCGGCCATCCTTCGACGGATCGCGATGACTGCCGTTCTCTCCGGCAGCCTCGGCCTCGCGCTCTATGCGGGCTTCGCCGCCGCTTCCGGCCATCCGTCGGCGCCCTTCGTCATCGCCATCCTGCTGGCCGCGCCGCTTGCCGGGCTGACCCTGTGGCAGGTTTTCGACGGCTGGCGGAGGGGCGAGTTCGCCGTCTGGCGCGAGATGGTCGGGCGGAACGACAAGCCGGGTTCCTACTGGTTCAACATGGCCTTGTACGGGCTCTGCGGGCTCGCGCTCGCAGCCATTTGCCTGTGGAGCGGCTGGAAGCTGCTGGAGCTTGCGGCTGGAGGCTGAAAAGCGGAACGTTGTCGGTCACAGGGCGTTCAGCTTTGTTGCGCTAGATCAGCGCGCCTTCCATTCCACGAGGTCTCTTTCATGGTTCGTCGCATTCGCAAGGCTGTGTTTCCGGTCGCCGGTCTCGGCACGCGCTTCCTGCCCGCCACCAAGGCGATCCCGAAGGAAATGCTGACCGTCGTCGATCGTCCGGTGATCCAGCATGTCGTGGATGAGGCCCGCGAGGCGGGAATCGAGCATTTCGTCTTCGTCACAGGCCGCAACAAGCAGGTGATCGAGGACCATTTCGACAAGGCTTTCGAGCTCGACACGACGCTGGCCGCGCGCAACAAGACGCCGCAGCTCGAGGAACTGAAGCGCGACCTGCCGGCGGCGGGCGCAACCTCCTTCACCCGCCAGCAGGAGCCGCTCGGCCTCGGCCACGCCGTCTGGTGCGCCCGCGACATCGTCGGCGACGAGCCTTTCGCCCTGCTGCTGCCGGACATGCTGCATCTGGCCAAGGCCGGTCAAAAGGGCTGCATCGCAGCCATGATCGAGGCCTACAACGCCACCGGCGGCAATTACATCGCCGGCTACGAGGTGCCGGACAACGAGACCCATCAATACGGCATCATCGGCAAGGGCAAAGCGGCGGCGGCCGGCGCCTACGAGATCGGCGAGATGGTCGAGAAGCCGCCGAAGGGCACGGCGCCGTCCAATGTCGCCATTTCCGGCCGGTACATCCTGCAGCCGGACATCTTCAAGATTCTCGAGACGCAGGAGCGCGGCGCGGGCGGCGAGATCCAGCTGACCGACGGCATGCTGAAGCTCAAGGGCCAGCAGCCGTTCTTCGGCTTCACCTTCGACGGCGAGATTCACGATACCGGCACGAAGCTCGGCTTCCTGACCGCCAATCTCGCCTATGCCATGCGCCGCGATGACCTTTCCGGCCCGCTCAAGGCCGAGATCGCGCGCCTCGCCAAGGCCTGACTTTCGGAGGATTTTGGAAGGGGGCCGGGTGCTCGATGTCCGGCCCCCTTCCGCTCGACCCGGCTGCTTGGACAGGTCGCCGGGGAGAAGTCTTGCTGACGGTCGCTAGTGCACGAGCACTGCCCCGTCGCATCGGAGGCCAAGGCCCCAGACATCGGCCTGACCAAGACCGATGCCGAGAGTGCCGAGAACCTGGTTGAGCAACTGGTCGAGCGAGGGCGTCGCCGCGCCGATGATCCCCGCCACGGTCCCCTGAACCGCGCCGGGGAGCCCGAGCCCCAGGCCAAGCAGTTCCACGTCCAGCGACAGGTCCGCGACGAGCCGCGTCAGCAGCGAGCGGGTGAAGTCGCTCGTGCCGACGGTCTTCTTCGTGCGGCGCGTAATCTCGGTCATCGAGAAGGTGACCGGCTGGGGGGCCATGTTGGTGATCGTCGCGTGCGCCCGCCCGCGCACGCGCAGGAGCAGCGTGTCGACTATGGCCACCGCTGTCGCGGTCGGGGGCGTGCGGAAGTTGGTGAACTGCGAGGCGGGAACATCGCCGATCCACGCATCGATCACGGCAGGCGTCACGCCGAGCGTCATGGTCGAGAAGCTGGCATCCGGAAATCCGCACTGGATGGCGGTGAGCCGCGCCGTCGCCGAGGCGATCTCGATGTAGAGCGGCAGGTTCACCGAGGCGATGTTGCCGGCCCCGAGCAGGCGCACGCTCAGCATCAGCCGCGTCTGCGCCGTATGGACGCTCGCGCCGATGCTGCCGACCGTGATCCAGCTCGTGCCCACCGGCCGCTCGCCGATGGCGAGTTTCAGCGACGCCGAGGCGATGCCGGGCAGGTTGAGCCCGAGCGCCACCTCCACCTGCCGCGCGCCATTGGCGATCTGCGCGGCGGCGGTCGCAAGGTCGAGCGCCGAGACCGCAACGCCGGCCGCGGGCGCCTGGCCCACGGGAATGGCACCATAGGGGCCGACATTGACCAGCGAGGACAGCGGCATCGTAGCCGTGGAGCCGCGCAGCGCTTGCGCGATCTGGTCGAATGCCCGGCTCGCCGTGGTCGGGGCGCCGGAAGGCCCCAGCGCGCTCGTCGCCATGGCGCCGACGACATCGACCAGTTTCACATTGGAGGCCAGGAGCTGGTCGTAGGTGGCAACCTCGATGCGGGCGCGGCGCGCGAGAGCGGGAAGGAACTGGAACAGGTCGATCCGGGCGTCGACCAGCGCCTGATAGTCCATGACGGAGAGCGAGACGGTGGTCCCGAGCAGTGCGCCGAGCAGGTTGTTGAGCAGTCCGCCGTCGAGCGCCAGCAGCCGCGAGCCGATGGCGAAGGAGGCGAAGGAGGTGGTCGCGGCGGTCGCCGTGGTGCGGATCGCCATGGCGCGCTGGCCGGTCAGCATGCGGGCGAAGAACAGTTCGCTCTCGGTGTCGATGGTGACCCGTGCGGCATTGGCGCCCGGTCCGACCATCGGCCGGAAGCGGCTCGCCGCCGACACCAGGGCGTCCGGTGCGTAGAGCCCGGTCTCGACACCCACGGTGGCACCGCCTGCGAGATTGTTGCGGGCGGCCGTCGCCATAGCCGCACGCGAGGCGCGGGCGAGGTCGCTCGCCGCGGCGATGGCGGCGAGATCGGCAACGCTCTGGGCGCGCCGGCGGTCCACGGAGACCTTGCCGAGATCGACGCTCAGCGCCGCGAAACCCATGATCGCGATGGTCGCACCGGCGGAGATCACCGCAATGGAACCGCGCCGATCCCGCGCGAACTGCCGAAGGCGCATGCGCATGGGCCGCTCCATCAATAGCCGCCCCGCTGGATCGCCGCCGAGCGGACGATCTGCGGCGGCGGCATGGGCACGAAATTCGGCAGCTGGAAGATGAACATGTCGGCGGCGTCGTAGCGCAGCCGCACCGAGAAGGTGGCGGTCAGGGCGTCGGTGGTCGCCTGCTCGACCACCAGTTTGTCCGGCTCGATCAGGATGTAGGCGCGGACATGGCTGCGGATGTTTGCCTCGGCGAGCGTCACGCGCTCGGCGTCGCTCAGGCCCCCGACCGAGGCACGGGCCGCTTCCGCGGCAAGCTGTTGCACGCTGTGGACGACGCTGAGATAGGCGCCGAAGGTGATGATCCCGAAGACGATCATCAGGAAGACCGGGATGATGATCGCGAATTCGACAGCCGCCGCGCCCCCCTCGGCCCGAGCCATGCCATGCCGCCGTGTCGCGATGCGTGTCATGCGTGTAGATTGCGCGCAAAAGTTGAAAAAAGAACTAATGCAACCGATGATACAGGGGCCTTACGCGGAAACGCGCGGGTTGAGGAAGCGCAGCGGAGAGCGACTGAAGCGACGTGACGCCGCGCGCGTCAGCGCTGGAGGCGCAGGCCCAGCAGAACGACGTTGGCCGAATAGCTCTGGCCAGCCTGGTTCGAGAACAGCGCCTCACGGCGCACCTCGCCGCGGATCTGCATGTTGCGCGAGGCCCGGTAGACGAGGTTGACCGAGGCGACCATGCGCTGGTCGACGCGCGTGGTGCCCTGATAGACGTCCTGCCCGTAGGCGAGCCGCGCGGTGCCGATCAGCCAGCGGCGGAACGAATGTTCGAGCTCCACCGACACATCGCGTCGCTGGAGGCCGGAAGCGCCGGTGGTGAAGCTCTCGTCGATGATCGATTTCGCAGTGAAGCGCACCGTGGTCAGCGCGGTCGGCGTCCAGACCAGGGCTGCGTCGAAGACCGGTACACGAATGTCGCCGAAGGTCGGCTCGCGGTTGTCGCGGATCATGTAGCCGGCGGAAACCTCGCCGGTGATCAGCCGCGTCAGCTCGAAGGTCGAGCCGATGCGATAGGTGGTCCCGGTCGAGCCCTGCAGCGTGCCGCCGGAGGAGACGAGCCGGTCGAAATGACGCTGCTCGATACCGGCTTCGACGAAGGGCCTGAGGCCCGGCGTCGCCTCGTAGGACACGCGCAGCCGGCCGCCATAAGCGTTGTAGTCGCGTTCGGCCTGCGGGATGACCGTGCCCGCATTGGTCACGGCGTCGTCGTGCGTGTAGCGGTCGAACGTGCCGCGCAGCGAGACCTGCAACCAGCCGATATCCTGCACGACGCCCGCGGACGCGCCGAACTGTCGGATCAGCGGCAGGTTGCGCAGGCCGTCCGGCGAGGACGGCAGGTTGGACGAGCCCGGTGACGTCGCGGACAGATTGTAGCGGGCCTCGGTCTCGATGCGGGTGTCGCGCGTCACGTCGATCCGGCCAGTGGCGACGGCGTTCAGCTCGGGCCGGTTGACGCCCGGATCGGAGAAATAGGCGGAATAGGTGCCACGGATGCGTGCGGTGAGTTCGTGGCGCGACCAGTCGGACCGGGCCTGAACCTCGCCGTAAGACTGCGTGAACAGCGATCCCTGCCCGCCGGAGGGCAGGCGGCGCGGGTTGGAATCGTAGCCGAGCGTCGCATCCACCGTCGGCGTCACGATGAAGGTGCCGACGCGCAGGCCCACTGGCGCGAAGGGGTCGGCTTCCTGCTGGGCGCGCCGGTCGTAGGAAATGATCTCGCCTGTGCGCGGGTCGATGACGGTGTTGCGGCCGAGCGGATTGGCGTTCGGCAGCACCCGCCCGGCCGGCAACTGGCTGCGCTCGGTGACGATCGGGACGTCGACGGGGCGGCGCGGCTGGTTCGGCACGGCGACGCCGCGCAGGCCCCGGTCGAGCGCGCGGCCGTCGTCGCGGCCCGGCGATAGCTGGCTCGGTGTGCGCGCGGAGGGCGAGGGCGCGGTGAAGGTGCGAAGGCCGATGAGGCGGCCGGTCTGGCTGGTCTCCGGCTGCGCGGCGCGGCGTGGCATCCGCCCCGTGCGCGGGTTCGCCATCGGGGCCGGCTGCGAGGTCGGGCGGCGGACGGCGGGCGTCGCGGGCGAGGGCGGCGCGACACCGGCATCGGGCGTGAGGGGGGCGGGATGCGTGGGCGCCGCAGCCCAGGGCGCGCGGCGCGATTGCGCTCGCACGGCATCGCGTTGTGCGCCGAGGGTTCGCGGCGCGCCGGACGGGACCGGCGGCGTCGTGCGCAGTCCGGCCGCCTCGGCATCCGTCCGCGGCTGGGCGGCGGAGGAAGGCGCCTCCGGCTCGACCTGCGGCAGGCCCTGCCAGCCGTCGGTGCGGGAGGCATCGTCCGACGACGGCGCCGGCGGAATCGTGCGCAGCCGCTGGGCATGCGTCGTCGCACCCGCCCAGCCAAGGACGAGCGCGGCGACGACGACACCGAGAATGCGGCGGGCAGCTCGGCCCACGATCGGCGGTTCCCCTGTTGAAATTCTCAACAAGAGGTAAAGAGCCGTGGTTAACGTGGAGTTGACGCCGTCATCGCAGCCCCGCCGCGCGAGGGATGCGCCGCGCGATTGGCCGTGTTAGACGGACGGCCTCCCCAAGCGAATCCGGTTCGATGTCCACGGATAACAACCCGTCCAGCCCTCTTGCCTCCGCGCTTCGCACGCTTTCGGTGGAAGCGGCCGGGCTCGCGGCCTTGCAGGAGGCGCTTGCCAACGGCCTCGGCGAACCCTTTGCGGCCGCAGTCGCTAGGCTCAAGGCGGCGAAGGGGCGGGTCATCGTCACCGGCATGGGAAAATCCGGCCATGTCGGGCGCAAGATCGCGGCGACGCTCGCCTCCACGGGCACGCCGGCCTTCTTCGTCCATGCGGGCGAGGCGAGCCACGGCGATCTGGGCATGGTGACGCCGGACGACGTGCTGCTGGCGCTGTCATGGTCCGGCGAGACGGCAGAACTGCGCGACCTCGTCGCCTTTTCCCGCCGGTTCGGCGTCGGGCTCGTGGCGATCACGGCGGCGGCGGACTCGGCCCTCGGCAAGGCTGCGGACATAGCGCTCGTGCTGCCGCGAGCCGAGGAAGCCTGCCCGAATGGCCTTGCGCCCACCACCTCGACGCTGATGCAGCTCGCTATCGGCGATGCACTGGCGGTCGCGCTTCTGGAGCAGCGCGGCTTCACCGCGGCCGATTTCCGCGACTTCCATCCGGGCGGCAAGCTCGGCGCGCTGCTGGCGCAGGTGCGCGATGTGATGCATTCCGGCGAGGCCCTGCCGCTGAAGTCCCTCGGCACGCCCATGGCCGACGTGCTGATCGAGATGACCCGCAAGGGCTTCGGCTGCTGCGGCGTTACCGATGGCGCAGGGCTTCTTGTCGGCATCGTCACCGATGGCGACCTGCGCCGTCACATGACCGCCGACCTTCTCGGCAGGCCCGTGGACGAGGTGATGAACCCTGCGCCGAAGACCGCGCGGCCCGACCAACTCGCCAGCGAGGTGCTGGAACTCGTCAACCGCACCAAGATCACCGCGCTTTTCGCGGTGGAGGGCGGCCGACCGGTCGGCATCCTGCATGTCCATGACCTGCTGCGCGCAGGTGTGGCGTGAGCGAAGACGCCACCCGGCGCAACGCCCGGCTCGGCATGGCGTCGATGACGGCCGCCATGGGCCTGTTCGCCGCCAATGACGCACTGGTCAAGGCGACGGCCGTCACCGTGCCGGTGATTCAGACCATGGCCGTGCGCGGCCTGTTCGCGACCCTCACCGTCCTCATCTTCATTGCCCTGGTGCGGCCGAAGGCGGCTTTTGCCGGAGTGACCAGCCCGCTCGTCACGCTGCGCTCGCTGGCGGAAGCCCTCGGCATCTTCTGCCTGATCGTCGCCTTCACCCGCCTGCCCATCGGCGACGTGACGGCGGTTTCCCAGTCTGTGCCGCTGCTTTTGCTGCCGGCCGCCGCCATCGTCTTGAAGGAGCGGATCACGCTGGTTCAGTGGCTGCTGGTTCTGCTGGGTTTCTTCGGCATCCTCCTGATCGCCAAGCCGGTCGCAGCCGGCTTCGATCCGACCATGGGCCTCGTGCTGATCACGCTGGTCTGCTTCGCCTTCCGCGATCTGACCGCCCGACGCCTGCCGCTGTCCATCTCCAATACGGCCGTGACGCTCTCGACGGTCGGGATCGTCATGCTGGTCTCGGCGGTTTTCGCACTGGCGCAGGGCTTCGTGCCGATGACCGGCGCGGAACTGCTCAGGCTGGCGGCGTCCGGCGTCCTGCTCGCGGGCGGGCAGGCGACGGTCATGCTGGCCTTCAGGCTCGGGTCCGTCGCCGATGTCGGGCCGTTCAACTACACCAAATCGTTCTTCGCCCTGACCTTCGGGGTGCTGTTTTTCAACGAGCGGCCGGACCTCCTGACCTTTGCCGGAATGGGGCTCGTGGTCGTATCGGGCCTTTGCGTCGCGCTCGGCATAGGCCGAGCCAGGACCTGAAGTCCCGTCAGCCGCCGGCGAGGAAGCGCAGCACCACGACGCTGGCGACGCCGACCGCGATCACGCCGAGAAGGGGCAGGCGCGTCGCCGCGAGGATCGTGAGTGCGCCGGCAAGGGTCTCGGGCCAGCCGGTCGCCAGCAGGGTCGGCGCGATGACCGCGGTCAGCACAGCCGGCGGAATGGCATCGACGGCGGCTTTCATCCGCCCCGTCGGCGCCAGCCGGCCGCCGATCATCAGACCGGTGAAGCGGCAGGCATAGGTTGCGAGCGCCATGCCGAGAATGGCGGCGAGCGTGACCGGATCGATGCTCACGCGGCTGTCTCCTCGCGCCAGAAGATCACTGCCGCGGCCATGCCGGCGAAGGCGCCCGCCAGCACATGCCATGGCGAGCCGATGGCGACATAGGCGGATGTCGCGGCAAGCGCGCTGGCGATCACCACGATGCCGTGATGCCGTGTCGTCACGAAGCCGGCGACGAGGCCGATGAAGATGGCGGTGAAGGCGAAATCCGCGCCGAAGCGCCTGGGGTCGCCTAGCAGGGGACCGAGGACCGTGCCGGCCCATGACCACAGCACCCAGTTGACCCAGAACACCGCGCCCATTCCGAAGAAATAGGCCGATGTGATGCGCCTGTGCGCCGCCCGCCTTTCGGCCAGCGCCCAGTTCTCGTCGGCAAGCACGTGGAAGCCGAGGAGCTTCGCCGCGAAGGGCAGATGCGCCACTTTCGGCGCGAGCGAGGCGCTCATCAGGATATAGCGGGCATTGATCAGGAAGGTGGAGAGAACCAAGGCGGCGATGGGCACCGGGTTGGTCCAGAGCTCGATGGCCGCAAGCTGCGCGCCGCCCGCGAAGACGAGCGCCGAGGAGAGGGCCACTTCCAGCGGCGACAGGCCCTTGGATGTCGCGACGGCACCATAGAGGAGCGCGATCGGCGTGGCTGCGACCATGGCGGGCGACAGTTCGACCAGCCCGTCGCGGAACTCGGACCAGGAATCGGCAGCAATCTCGGACATGGCCTGATCATGTCAGGGCGCACCGGCCGGCTCTTGAACAAAATCGGCATGGTCGGTGAGATGCCTCGGCATCTCGCTACGCCTCAGGCGGCGACGGCGCGCCGATAGGCCCCCGGCGTGACGCCGACCCTTGCCTTGAAGGCGCGCGTCAGATGCGCCTGATCCGAGAAGCCGACATCAGCGGCCACTTCCGCCGGCGCGGCTCCCGCCCTCAGCCGATCCTGCGCGCGGCGCACGCGCGCATCGATGACATAGGCGTGAGGGGTCAGGCCCACCTCGCGGCGGAAGGCGCGGATGAGGTGATGGGTCGAGAACCCGGCCGCGGCGGCCAACTCGTCGAGCCTGAGGTCCTCGGCATAGCGCGCCTCGATCAGCGCGCGCACGCGTCGGACGGGACCATCCTCGCAGCCGGCGGCGGCTTCGGGAATGTCGGCATGGAGCACGAGGCAGCGGGCATAGGCGCGCAGGAGCAATTCCTCGCCGGCAAGCCCGTCCGCGCCGGATTCGAGCGCCCGATGGGCAGCGCTGAACAGCCGCGCGCCTTCGGGATCGTGGACCATGGGCGCGCGGAAGAAGGGCGCGGCGGCGACCGGGCGGCCCGAGACGGCCTCGGCCACCATCCGCATGAAGTCCTCGCCGGGATAGCTCATGCGGTAGGAATAGCCGCCATCGACGGGCGCGCCGTCATGGACGTCCTGCGGCATGATGAAAATGATGTCGCCGGGCCCCGCATGGCCCCGGAAGCCGCGCGCGGAGACGACGTCGCGGCCCGTTTCGATGGTGCCGACGACATAGGTCTCGTGGGTGTGCGGCGGGTAGACGTGGGTGCGGAAGGTGGCGGTCAGGCAGTCGATGCCGCCAAAGCGGCTGGCCGCAAAGAAGCGTGCCGTCTCGCCCTCGCCGAGCGGCATCATGCTCATCGCCTGGGGTTGCAGGGTCGCGCCGTCCATGGCGCCGCTCTAGCACGGAAACGGCGGGGACGCGGACGGAAAACGCCCGCCGTCGTCGTCTGCTGCCACCTATCCGCCATTGGGCTGAGCCCGCTCCCTCTTTCGTCCCCTTGATTTCGCCGACCGCGCGTTCAACTATCCGCCCATTCGCCGGTCAACGGCGGATTGCGTCCGTTCAACGGCCGCAACGAGCCCGGAAACCGGGCCGATGAGGGAACGACGACCGGCGCCCCGCAAGGGTTCCGCCGGAATAACCAGGGAGGACGCCGGCCGTGGCAAACCACGCCGACGCTCGCGCCGTTTCCGGCGCCCATGACACGTTTCCGAAGCTGCTCGCGCTGAATGCGCAGCGGTTCGGCGCGCGTCCGGCCACGCGCCACAAGGACCTCGGCATCTGGCATTCATGGAGTTGGGGCGAGGTGCACGACATCGTCCGCCACTTCGCGCTCGGCCTGCGTGCTCTTGGCCTCAAGCGCGGCGACAAAGTCGCCATCGTCGGCAGCAACCGGCCGCGGCTCTACTGGTCCATGGCGGCGATCCAGAGCTGGGGCGGCGTGCCGGTGCCGGTCTATGCGGATTCGGTCGCCGACGAGATGGCCTATGTGCTGGAACACGCAGAGGCGTCCATCGCGGTGGTCGAGGATCAGGAACAGGTCGACAAGCTGCTGTCGATCTCCGACCGGCTGCCGCACCTGACCCACATCATCTACGACGAGGAACGCGGACTGCGCGACTACGACCATTCGCGCATGCACTCCTTCGCGCAGGTCGAAGCGAACGGCAGGAAGGCGGTGGCCGATACGGCGCAGGCGAAGGCGCTGGATGACGAGATCGCGGCCAGCAAGGGCTCGGACCTCGCCATCATGCTCTACACGTCCGGCACCACCGGGCGGCCGAAGGGCGTGATGCTGTCCAACGACAACGTCATCATCTCCGCGAGGAACGGCGGCCTGTTCGACGGGCTGAACGAGAACGAGGAGACGATCGCCTACCTGCCGCTGGCCTGGGTCGGCGACAACATCTTCTCCTACGGCCAGTCCTACGTGCTGGGCTTCTGCGTGAACTGCCCGGAAAGCGCCGCGACCGTGGTCGAGGACCGCCGCGAGGTTGGCACCTCCTACGCATTCGCGCCGCCGCGGGTCTACGAGAACCTTTTGACCCAGACCATGGTGCGCATGGAGGATGCGGGACCCTTCAAGAAGAAGATGTTCCACTATTTCCTCGGCGTCGCGAAGGAATGGGGCGAGAAGATTCTCAACAGGGAGAGGGTGCCGGTCGCCGCGCGGCTGAAATATTCCCTCGGCGAGGTGTTGGTCTACGGGCCGCTCAAGAACCGCTTCGGCCTCACCAACATCCGCGTCGGCTATACCGCGGGCGAAGCCATCGGGCCGGAAATCTTCCGCTTCTTCCGCTCGCTCGGCATCAACCTGAAGCAGCTCTACGGCCAGACGGAAGCGAGTGTCTACATCACCGCGCAGCCGGACGGCGAGATTCATGCCGACACGGTCGGCAAGCCGAACATCGATGTCGAGGTGAAGATCGCGGAGAACGGCGAGGTGCTCTACCGCTCGCCCGGCGTCTTCCTCGGCTATTACAAGGACCCGGAAAAGACCGCAGAGACCAAGACGCCGGACGGCTGGGTGCGGTCGGGCGATGCCGGCTTCTTCGACCCGAAGACCGGGCACCTCAAGATCATCGACCGGGCCAAGGATGTCGGCAAGCTGCGCTCGGGCGCGCTGTTCGCGCCGAAATACATCGAGAACAAGCTGAAATTCTACCCGAACATCAAGGAAGCCGTGGCTTTCGGCCAGGATCAGGACTTCGCGACCTGCTTCCTCAATATCGACCTGACCGCCGTTGGCTCCTGGGCCGAGCGCAACAACGTGTCCTACGGCTCCTATCAGGAGCTTGCCGGGCACCCGGAGGTCGTCAAGACCCTGACCGCCCATGTGGACGAGGTGAACCGTTCCCTTGCCGGCGAACCAATGATGGCAGGCGCGCAGATCCGGCGCTTCCTGATCCTGCACAAGGAGCTGGATGCCGACGATGGCGAGCTGACGCGCACGCAGAAGGTGCGCCGCGGCTTCATCGGCGAGCGCTACGGGCCGCTCGTCACGGCGCTCTACGACGGTTCGAAGCGCGGCCATATCCGCACCGAGGTGACCTTCGAGGACGGCCGCAAGGGCGTGATCGAGGGCGATGTCGCCATCGTCGACATGCCGGCCCATGGCGGGACGGAAACATTCCGGGAGGCGGCCGAATGAGGGCTCCGTCGGCAACCGACATCGCTGCGGGCGAAGTGATCCTGGCGGTCGAGAACGTCTCGCTCGGCTTCGGCGGCGTGAAGGCGCTGACCGACGTCTCCTTCGACATCCGCAAGGGCGAGGTGCGCGCCATCATCGGGCCGAACGGCGCGGGCAAGACCTCGATGCTCAACTGCATCAACGGCTTCTACCACCCGACCGAGGGCCGCATCACGTTCAAGGGAAAGACGCGCCCGAAAATGCGCCCGCACGAGGCGGCAGCCGGCGGCATCGCCCGCACCTTCCAGAACGTCGCGCTGTTCAAGGGCATGTCGACGCTCGACAACATCATGGCCGGCCGCACGCTGAAGATGAACAGGAGCTTCTTCTGGCAGATCCTGCGCCACGGCCCGGCCATGGACGAAGAGATCGAGCATCGCAAGTTCGTCGAGGAGATCATCGACTTCCTCGAGATCCAGCACATCCGCAAGGTGCCGGTCGGCAAGTTGCCCTACGGCCTGCAGAAGCGGGTCGAGCTTGGCCGGGCGCTCGCCATGCAGCCGGACGTGCTGCTGCTCGACGAGCCGATGGCGGGCATGAACCTGGAGGAGAAGGAGGACATGTGCCGCTTCATCCTCGACGTGTCCAACCAGTACGGCACGACCATCGCGCTGATCGAGCACGACATGGGCGTGGTCATGGACCTCTCCGACCGCGTGGTCGTCCTCGAATACGGCCGCAAGATCGCCGACGGAACGCCGGACGAGGTGAAGCGCGACCAGCGGGTCATCGACGCCTATCTCGGCGTGGCGCATTGAGGAGCGGACGATGACGGACGCCACCATGACCGCCCGCGAGGCCCGGCCGATCCCGAGATGGGCGGTCACTGCCGGCGGCATCGTCGTCGTCGTGCTCGCCATCGTGCTCGCCAATATGGCCGGCCTGATGCCCAAGGGCTCGCTGCTGCACGGCGCGCTCATCAAGCCCTTCGCCGACATGGTCGACCTGCCGGACCTGTTCGTGCAGACCATCTGGGAGGGCTTCGTCGGCGGCGTGCTCTATGCGCTGATCGCGCTCGGCTTCGTGCTGATCTTCAAGGCGTCCGGCGTATTCAACTTCGCTCAGGGCATCATGGTGGTCTTCGCCGGCCTGACCCTCGTCGGCGTCTACGAGAAGTTCGCGAGCTTCGGCTTCACCGGCATGGTCGCGGCTTATCTGGCGGTCGCTGTCGCGCTCGGCGTCATGTTCCTGCTGGCCGTCGCCGTCGAGCGCATCGTCCTGCGCCCGCTGGTCAACCAGCCCGACATCATCCTGTTCATGGCGACCTTCGGGCTCACCTACCTGCTGATCGGCCTCGGCGAGACGATCTATGGCGGCTCGGCCAAGGTGATGATCGCCGACCAGCTCGGCCTGCCGAAGGGTGCCATCGACTTCGACATTCTCGGCGGACGCGTGACGCTCCAGAAGCTCGACATCGCGGCCGCGGTGATCGCCGTGGCGATGATCGCGGTTCTTGCCTTCTTCTTCCAGTACACGCGGATAGGACGGGCGCTGCGCGCGGTCGCCGACAGCCACAAGGCGGCGCTCTCCGTCGGCATCTCGCTCAACCAGATCTGGATCATCGTCTGGTTTACCGCCGGCATCGTGGCGCTGATCACCGGCATCATGTGGGGCGCGCGCTCGGACGTGTCGTTCGGCCTCCAGACCATCGCGCTGAAGGCGCTGCCCGTGCTGATCCTCGGCGGGTTCACCTCGGTGCCGGGCGCCATCGTCGGCGGCCTCATCATCGGCGTCGGCGAGAAGATCGGCGAGTTCTACTGGGGCCCGCTGTTCGGCAGCGGCATCGAGAGCTGGCTCGCCTATGTCATCGCGCTCGCCTTCCTGATGTTCCGGCCGCAGGGCCTGTTCGGCGACAAGATCATCGAGCGGATCTGAGGAGAGCCCCGTGTTCTACCGTGAAGCCGGCCAGTACAAGACGACCTACAAGGCCGACATGGCGGTGTTCCCGCTCATGCAGGACCGTCTCGGCATCATCGCGATCCTCGCGGTCTCCTTCATCGGCGTGCCGCTTTTCGCCTCCGAGTTCATCATCCTGTCGGTGATGGTGCCGTTCCTGGTCTTCGCGCTCGCCGCGATCGGCCTCAATATCCTCACCGGCTATACCGGCCTCATCTCGCTCGGCACCGGCGCCTTCATGGGGGTCGGGGCCTATGCCTGCTACAAGCTGACGACGATCTTTCCGGGCGTGAACATCATCGTCTGGATCGTCGTTTCGGGCTTCTTCTCGGCTGCCATCGGCGTGGTGTTCGGGCTGCCGAGCCTCAGGATCAAGGGCTTCTACCTGGCGGTCGCGACGCTCGCCGCGCAGTTCTTCCTGCAATGGTGCTTCGTCCGCATTCCGTGGCTCTACAACTACAATGCCTCGGGCGCGATCGAGGTGCCGGAGCGGACATTGTTCGGCATCGCCATCACGGGCGCGCGCGCGACGCCGGAGGTGCGCTATCTCGTGCTGCTGTCGATCGTGGTCGTGCTCGCCTGGCTTGCGTCGAACCTCGTCCATGGCCGCATCGGCCGCTCTTGGATGGCGGTGCGCGACATGGACATCGCCGCCGAGCTGATGGGCATCAAGCTCTTGCCGACCAAGCTGCTCGCCTTCGCGGTGTCGTCCTTCTATTGCGGCGTCGCGGGCGCCTGCATGATGTTCCTCTGGTACGGCGGCGGCGAGGCCAACGACGCCTTCAACGTCAACCAGAGCTTCAACGTGCTGTTCATGGTCATTATCGGCGGGCTCGGCTCGCTGATAGGCTCGTTCTTCGGCGCCTTCTTCATCTCGACGCTGCCGACCATCCTGAAGTTCGGCGTGCCGGCCATCGGCATCCCGCTCACCGGCGCCTTCGCCGAGCATCTTACCCACGTGATGGTCGGCGCGCTGATCATCTTCTTCCTCATCGTCGAGCCGCACGGCCTCGCGCGCCTGTGGCAGATCGCCAAGCAGAAATTGCGGGTCTGGCCTTTCCCTTACTGAGAGGCCGGACGCGCGCCAGAACGAGACCCGCCGGCAAGGCGGGCGCGACACAACAAATGGCTCCGGGCGCAACCCGGCCACCCAAGGAGGAACACCGATGAAAGTCTTCAAATGGACGATCGCGGCGGCCCTTGCCGCCGGCTTCGCCGCGGCAGCGCCCATGCCGGCGCAGGCCCAGGCGCAGGACACCGTCTTCATCCCGCTTCTGACCTATCGCACCGGCCCCTTCGCCTCGTCGGGCATCCCGATCGCGGACGGCATGCGCGACTATCTCGAGATGATCAACCAGCGCGACGGCGGCATCAACGGCGTCAAGATCGTCATCGAGGAATGCGAGACCGGCTACGACACGAAGAAGGGCGTCGAATGCTACGACTCCCTGCGTTCGCGCAACCCGCTGATCATGAACCCCTATTCGACGGGCATCACGCTGCAGCTCATCCCACGCGCGGCCGTCGACAGGATTCCGATGCTGTCCATGGCCTACGGCCTTTCGGCTTCGGCTGACGGCAATGTCTTCCCGTGGATATTCAATCCGCCGGCCACCTACTGGGACGGCGCCTCGGTGATGGTCTCCTACATGGCCCAGCGCGAGGGCGGGTTCGACAAGCTGCGCGGCAAGACGCTCGGCCTCATCCATCTCGATGCGCCCTACGGCAAGGAGCCGATCCCCGTGCTTCAGGCCATGGCCGAGAAATACGGCTTCACCCTGAAGCTCTATCCGGTGGCCGCCGCCGACATGCAGAACCAGAGCGCCATCTGGCTCAACATCCGCCGCGACCGTCCCGACTACATCTACAACCAGGGTTGGGGCGCGATGAACCCGACCGCGGTGCGGGAGGCGATCCGCAACAACTTCCCGATCGACAAGGTGGTCGGCGTCTGGTGGGCCGGCGGCGACGACGACGCACGCGCTGGCGGCGCGCAGGCGGCGGGCTATCGCTCGCTGTCGTTCCATGCAGCAGGGACCAACTTCCCGGTCATCCAGGACATCCTGCGGCATGTCGCGGACAAGAATCTCTCCCGCGTCGCCAATCGCGAGCGCATCGGCGAGAACCTCTACAACCGCGGCGTCTACAACTCGATGCTGATGGTCGAGGCGATCCGCCACGCCCAGCAGCTCACCGGCAAGAAGGTGGTCAACGGCGACGACGTGCGCCGCGGCTTCGAGACGATGAACATCACGGAAGCGCGGCTGAAGGAGATCGGCATGGAGGGCTTCGCGGCTCCTGTGCGGCTCACCTGCGCCGACCATAACGGCCACAACCGCGTCTTCGTGGCGCGCTGGGACGGCCAGCGCTACGTGCGCGACACGGACTGGATCGAGCCGATCCGCGACGTGGTGCGCCCGCTGATCGAGGATGCGGCGAAGAAATATGCGGAGGCCAATGCCGGCTGGCCGCGCCGCACGGAAACCTGCGACCAGCGGTCGTGAGCTTCTGACGAGATCGGGGGCCGCGGCGACCGCGGCTCCCGCCCTTCCCGCATTGCCGGACGAGGCCGATGACCGCCCAGACCCATCCGACGCCCTCTGCCGAGGCCGCGCAGGACCTGATCCTCGCGGTCAACAATATCGAGGTCATCTACGACCACGTCATCCTCGTGCTGAAAGGCGTGTCGCTGGTGGTGCCGCGCGCCGGCATCGTCGCCATTCTCGGCGCCAACGGAGCGGGCAAGACCACTACCCTCAAGGCCATCTCCAACCTGCTCCATGCCGAGCGCGGCGAGGTGACCAAGGGCTCGATCCTGTTCGAGGGCGAGGAGGTGCAGAGCCTCTCGCCCAACGATCTCGTGCGCCGCGGCTGCATCCAGGTCATGGAAGGCCGTCACTGCTTCGGCCACCTGACCATCGAGGAGAATCTCCTCACCGGCGCCTTCACCCGTCGCGACGGGCGCAGCGCGATCAAGGACGACCTCGACAAGATCTACGCCTATTTCCCGCGCCTCAAGGAGCGCCGCAACTCCATGTCCGGCTACACGTCCGGCGGCGAGCAGCAGATGTGCGCCATCGGCCGGGCACTGATGTCGAAGCCGAAGATGATCCTGCTGGACGAGCCGTCCATGGGGCTCGCCCCGCAGATCGTCGAGCAGATCTTCGACATCGTCCGCGACATCAACTCCAAGGAGGGCGTGTCCTTCCTAATCGCCGAGCAGAACACCAACATGGCGCTGAAGTACGCGACCTTCGGCTACATCATGGAGACCGGCCGCATCGTCATGGACGGCGACGCGGCGTCGCTGCGCGAGAACGAGGACGTCAAGGAGTTCTATCTGGGCGTCGCCGAGGGCAGCAAAAAGAGCTTCCGCGAGGTGAAGAGCTACAAGCGCCGCAAGCGCTGGCTGGCTTGAGCCCGGCTCCGTCGCCGGCATAGCGACACCTTCGAACCCGCGCAGGTCAGCGCAGAAGCGAGCGCGCCAGGATGAGCATGGGCGGCAGCACGGCGCCGGCCGCCAGCAGCCAGTGCCAAAGGTTCCACTCGCGATAGATGAAGGCGTTGATCAGCGTGATCACCGACAGGATCGCCAGCGGAATGACGGCGAGCCATACGGATATCAGGGACTCCCGCCGGCCATCCGTGCCGGCCATGATGAATATGATGAACAAGAACGGGGCCTGCACGAGCACCACCGCCACGGCCAGCCATTTCATGCCCGCGCTCCGCTTGTCCGGCCGAGGCTGCCTCAGTCGGGCCCCCGGCAAAGCCCGCATCCGACGTTAGCGTCACGCCGCCGCGAGGCCTACGACATTCCGCCGCGCGCCCTTGAACTTCCCGGCCAGGCGTGCCGACCTACTGGGCATGCCCGTTCTCATCATCCTCGGCGTCCTCGCCTTTCTCGCGCTGATCTTCGGTCCGCAATTCTGGGTGAAGGCCCAGATGAAGCGGCATTCGGCCGAACGCGCCGATTTTCCCGGCACGGGCGGCGAACTCGCGACGCATCTGCTCGAACGGGCCGGCATTTCCGGCGTGAAGGTGGAGGTCACCGATGCCGGCGACCATTACGACCCCATCGACAAGGTCGTGCGCCTGTCGCCTGATGTGCATGGCGGCCGTTCGGTGACGGCGGTGGCGGTCGCCGCCCATGAGGTCGGCCATGCCATCCAGCATCGTGACGGCGATCCGCTGCTCGTCACCCGCATCCGCATGGCGGGCGGTGCGCAGAAGCTGGAAGTGGCGGCCGCCGTGCTCTTCGCCACCGCGCCGCTGGTGCTCGCCTTCGTCCATTCCATGCCGCTGGTCATCCTGCAGATCGTCGTCGCGCTGGCGCTGCTTGCCTCGCGCCTGGTGATGCACGTCATCACCCTGCCGGTGGAATTCGATGCGAGTTTCGGCAAGGCGCTGCCTATCCTCGACAAGGGCGGCTACCTGCCGCCGGACGACCTGCCGGCGGCGAAATCCGTGCTGCGCGCGGCGGCGCTGACATATGTCGCGGCCGCGCTCGTCACCCTGCTCGACCTGACGCGGATCATCCGCGTCTTGCGCTAGGCGCTGCCGGCCTGCATCACTTGCGGCATGAGCACCGATATTCTCGACCGCTGGTATGCGGCCATCCGCGCGGGCGATGCGGCAGCGCTTGCCGCGGTCACCACCGACGACGTGGTCGTTCGCTGGAACGGTCCGCCGGGCGTCGTGCCCTGGGCCGGCGTGTGGGAAGGGCGCACCAAGGTGCTGACCTTCTTTCGCCGCGTCGCCGAGCATCTCGACGTGCTCGCCATCGAGACCGTCCACCGGATCGAGGTGCAGGGCAGCGTCGCCATCGTGCTTGCCGGCCATTGGCGCGTGAAGGCCACGGGCGAGGAGCTGCATGTGCGTGCCGCGAACGTGTTCCGGTTCGAGGGCGGGCTGGTCGCGGCCTACGAGGTCTATCCGGACAGCTACGCCTTCGCGAAGGCGCTGGCCAAGGCGTGAAGGCTACAAGCCGACGCCGAGTTTCTTCACCCAGGCAAGCCCGGCCTCCATGTCGCCGCGCGGGCGATATTCCGCGCCCACCCAGCCGTCATAGCCCTTGGCGTCGAGCTTCCCGAAGATCGCGCGGAAGTCGATCTCACCCTCATCGGGTTCCGCCCGGCTCGGCACGGCGGCGATCTGGACATGGCCGATCAGCGGCCACCACATGTCGAGATTGGTCAGCACGTCGCCTTCAGAAATGCCGACGTGGTGGACGTCGAACATGATCTTCACGTTCGGCCTGCCGACGCGCGCGATCATCTCGCCGGCCCCGCGCAAGGTCGAGTAGAAATAGCCGGGTGAGGCGCGGGGGTTGAGCGGCTCGAGCAGGATGGTCAGTCCGTGCTGTGCGGCCTTGTCGGCCGCGAGCGACAGGTTCTCGGCCCAGACGCCGGTCGCCTCCGGCTTGTCGGCCGGCTTCACGATGCCGGCCATGGCGTGGATCGCAGTGCCGCCGGCAGCGACCTGCCAGGCGATCGCCTGATCGATCGCCGCCTGAAACTCGGCCTGCCTGCCGGCCAGGGCGCCGAGGCCGTTTTCGCCCTTGGAGACATCGCCGCGCACGGTGTTGACGCCGAGCATGGTCAGCCCCAGCCGGGCGCAGGCGGCGCGCACGGCCTCGGGGGCGGTGTCGTAGGGCCAGTGCATTTCCACCGCTCGGAAGCCGGCTTTCGCAGCGGCTTCGATCTGGTCAAGCAGCGGCAGGCCCTGCCAGAGGAAACCGAGATTGGCGGAGAAGCGGGGCATGTTTCCTCATCGGGTTTTATGGTTCTGCGGGGGCCTGGAGCCGGTGCCCGGCTGCTCCGGAGCCATGCGGTGGAGCAGGATGACAACGAAGCTGCGTTTCGGTCTATAAGGACCGGCCCAAGGACATCATCAAGGTCGCTTTCATGAACAAGCTGCTCATCCTGCTCCTTCTGCTCGTCCCGCTCGCCGGCTGCGCGTCCAGCAATTCGACCGGCCCGACGCGCCAGCAGCAGGACAACGACAATCATCGCGGACTCGGCGCCTGACGCAGCGCGCTATCCCTTCAATTTGAAGGCTTTCTCCAGATCGGCAATCTCGGCCGCGCCCAGCGGCCGGATGGCCATGCCGCGCGTCAGCATGACGAGACGCGCGGTCTCCTCCAGTTCCTCCATCGCGAAGACGGCGGCCTCCAGGCTCGCGCCCGCGACCACCGGCCCGTGATTGCCGAGCAGGATCGCCGGATGCTGCGGCGCCCTGGCCCGGATCAGCGGCGCGACCTCCGGCGAGCCCGGCCGCGTGTAGGGAACCACCGGAACCCTGCCGACGCGCATCACGACATAGGGCGTGATCGGCGGGATGGCGTCGTCGGGATCGGTATCGGCGAGGCAGGAAAGGGCGGTGGCGTGCGTCGAATGGAGATGCACCACGGCCCGCGCACTCGGTCGCGATTCATAGAAGGCGAAATGCAGCGGCAATTCCTTGGTCGGCGGATCGCCGCCGATATGCCGGCCCGCCTCATCCAGTTTCGACAGGCGTCCCGCGTCGAGAAAACCGAGGCAGGAATTGGTCGGCGTGAACAGGTAGCCGTCGGCCAGCCGGACGCTGAGATTGCCCGACGAACCGGGCGTCAGCCCCCGGTCGAACAGCGACTTGCCCCAGCGTGCGAGCCCCTCGCGGGCCTGCCTTTCCTCGTCCGACATCGCTGGATTGGACACGGCCGGACCCGTCATGGCGCGCCGAGCGCTGTCAGCGCCTTCTCGTAGAAATCCACTGCGCCGAAATTGCCGCTCTTGAGTGCGAGCCGGAGCGGCCGCGGTCCCTCGGCCGCGAGCGCCGGCACGCCCGGATCGATCTCCGGTCCGATATGGAAGCGGTCAACCTCCAGGGCGGTCACCACGGCGCCGGACGTCTCGCCGCCGCCGACCACGAGGCGCGCGACGCCGGCATCGGCCAGCATCACCGCCAGTTCCCCGAAAAAGCCCTCGATGGCGTCGGCCACCTCGGCCTTGCCATGGCGTTCCTGCGCGGCCTTGACCTCGGCGGGATCGGCCGAGGAATAGACCATCGGCGCGTGGCCGATGCGCTGCATCACATGGTCGAAGGCGCGCCTCGCCGTCATGGCGCCGCTGACAACCTCGTCGGGCATGACGGCGAGGCCGGGATGCTTCGCCGTATAGGCCTTCACCTGCGCGCGCGACTGGTTCGAGCAGGAGCCGGACAGCACGGCCGCGCCGCCGCGCCCCTGCGTGAAGCTCGTGCCGCGGCCCGACAGCAGGCCCTTCTTGCGGAAGTTCGCGGGCAGGCCGAGCGCGATGCCGGAGCCACCGGTCACCAGCTTCGCCTCGCCGAGCGCGCCGCCGATGGCGAGCAGGTCGTCGTCGGCCACCGCGTCGATCACTGCCAGGCGGCGGCCGGCCTCTGCCTCCGCGGCAAGCGCCAGGCCGATGGCGTCGAAGCCCTGCCGGACGACGGAGAAGGGCACGAGCCCGACCTCGCCCTTCGTCTGGTATGCCAGCCAGCGGCGGATGTCCGGGTCGGTCATCGGCGTCAGCGGATGGTTTTGCATGCCGCTCTCGTTCAGCAGCACGCCGTTGACGAAGAGATGGCCCATGAACAGCGTCCGGCCCGTTGCCGGGAAGACCGGGCACACCACCGCGACATCGGCGCCGAGCCGCTCGATCAGCGCTTCGGCCACGGGGCCGATATTGCCCTCCTTCGTGGAATCGAAGGTGGAGCAATATTTGAACAGGATCTGCCGCGCGCCTTGCGCCAGCAGCCAGTCGCAGGCAGCGAGCGATTGCGCCACGGCATCGGCCGCGGGGATGGTGCGGCTCTTGAGCGCCACCACGCCCGCCTCACAATCCGGCGGCGCGGAGCCGTCGGGAATGCCGACGAACTGCATGGTCGCCATGCCACCCTTGGCAAGGGTGTTGGCGAGGTCGCTCGCGCCGGTGAAATCGTCGGCGATGCAGCCGAGAAGCATGTCGCGACACCTCGTCTTCGTGGTCTTCTGCAAGGTCTAACCGTTTGAACAACACCCGGCAAATTGTGCCGCACCCGGCAGGGCCTGCCGCGCCCATGGCCGCTCATCACCCTCCCTTTCCATTGAAATCACTGGGTTTTCTGTGGTCGAAGTGCTGGCCCGGCGCTTGCTGATGCCTTTGCGGTCATTCCTTGAGGCCGGATGGGGCATAGCGTGGCGGCATCGTCGACGACGGCAACAGGTTCTTCGCAGGGCGCCCGCGCCGGCGAAAATGCGCAGCGCGCCCGTTCCTCGCGGGAGAGCGGCGCGGCGTCCGCTTTCGCGGATGCGCTGGACGAGCAGCAGCGCGCCCTGGGCGAATCCGAGCAGGACAGCCGCGTGGCGCGCAGCCGGCAGCAGCGCCGCCCGGCTGGCCAGACTGAAGCGATCAGCGCCACCACGGACAGCCAGGTTTCGCGCCGCCTCTCCGACGACAAGCCGGTGGCCGACGACGACGCCATGGCCGAGGCGACGACCGGCTCGGACAAGCCGGCCGTGCCGGCTGAGGCTGCCGCGGAGGAAGCGAAGCCAGCGGAAGTTGCCGCGGCGGACGGCGAACAGCCCGCCGCCGCCGAACCGGAGGCACCGCCGGTGCCGCTCCAGGCTGCACCGCAGGCTGCCATACCCGCCGAAGCCGCGCCGACTGCTCCGGCCGATGGCGAAAACACCCAGCCCGCCATTGCGGCGGCAACTGCGCCCCAGGCGCCTCAGCCCGCAGACGGGGAGGCGGCTCCTCCCGCTGCCGAGATCGCGGCCGCCGCTCCTGCCGTTGCGAAGCCTGCCACTCCGCAGGCCGCCGCCCCGGAAGCGGTCGCGGCACCGCCGGAAGGCCAGACCGACGTGAAGGCGGCGGCAAAGGTCGATCCGCGCCCGGAGATGCGGGCGGAGGTCCGAGCAGAAGCCCGCGCGGAAACCCCGGCTCCCCAGCCGCAGGCGGCCGCTCCGGCGGCGGCTGAGGCAAGTCCCGCTCCCGCCCAGCCGCCGGCGACGCCGGCTCCCGCGGGCCCGCTCTCCTTCGCCCACGAAGTCGCGCAGAAGGTGGCTGCCCAGACGCAGGCCGCCGGCTCGGTCGTGCCCGTCCATGCACTGGCCGTCACCATTGCGGCGCGCGCCTCCACGGGCTCGACCCGCTTCGACATCAAGCTCGATCCGCCGGAACTCGGCCGCATTGAGGTGCAGATGACCCTCGACCGCGAGGGGCGGGTGAAGTCGCGGCTGGTGGTCGAGAAGCAGGAGACGCTGGACCTGCTCCAGCGCGACCAGCGCAATCTTGAGCGCACGCTTGCGCAGGCCGGCCTCGAAACGAGCGAAGGCGGCATCGAGTTCTCGCTGAAGGACCAGGGCGGCGACGGCCGCCAGGGCGACAGCGACCGTCCGGCCCGCACCTGGCAGGCGACGGTCGAGGATCCCGATGCGACCGCAACCCTTGCGGCCAATACCGCAACCTATTCACGCCTTGCCGCGGCGCGCGGCGGCATCGACATCCGGATCTAGGGGGAAGCCATGGCCACGACTTCCGGCGTCTCGAACAATACCAGCACCACGACGACATCGAGCGCCGGGGCCCGTCTGTCGAGCAATTTCGACACATTCCTGCAACTGCTGACGACGCAGTTGAAGAACCAGGATCCGACCCAGCCGATGGACGCCAACCAGTTCACCCAGCAGCTGGTGCAGTACTCTCAGGTCGAGCAGCAGATCGCCACAAACTCCAAGCTCGACGCCATGGCCTCCGCATTCGCGGGCAACCAGACGACCGCCTCGCTCGGCTATCTCGGCAAGAAGGTCACCTATGATGCCAGCACCGTCTCGCCGACCTCGACGGGCGCGACCTGGACGTACACGCCGACGGTGAGCGGCGAGTACACGATCCGCATCCGCGACGCCGAGGGCAACCTCGTCAAGGAGACGACGGCGAGCATGACCGCCAACCAGGCGCAGGAATATGCCTGGGACGGCAAGCGCGCCGACGGCAAGCCTCTCGGCACCCAGCCCTATACGCTCGAACTCTACCGGGGCACCGGCAGCACCGCCGTCCAGGTGGCGGTCAACCACACCGGCACCGTGTCCGCGGTCGACATGTCGACCGGCACGCCGCGGGTCACCGTCGGCACGCTGAACATCCCCATTGCAAGGCTCACCGGCATCTCGCTCTGACCGGCGGGGCGGCCCGTGGGCAGCGCTCCTTCAACTCCGGAAACGTGGAATTTCCGCATGTCCTGTGCGGAATCGATCAACGAAAACGTTGAGTTTCTTTGTCGATTCCCATTTAGGCCAAATTTAACACCCTGCCGGTACTCTTCGCTTCAGACGTGGTCAGTCGCGTGCGTTGTGTGAGAGTGAGAATGACCGAGCCCATGCGTCCCAGGGTGAAATATGTGATCGGGCCGGACGGCAGTCCGCTGACGATCGCTGATCTCCCCCCGCCCGATACCCACCGCTGGGTGATCCGGCGCAAAGCCGAGGTCGTGGCTGCCGTGCGCGGTGGGCTGCTGAGCCTCGAAGAGGCCTGCAAGCGCTACACGCTCACCGTCGAAGAATTCCTCAACTGGCAGGCTTCCATCGACCGCCACGGCCTCGCCGGTCTGCGCACCACGCGCATCCAGCAGTATCGCCAGTAGGCTGGTTTGCCCGCGAAAAGCGCCGGAACCCGATGGGTCCGGCGCTTTCGTTCGTTGGGCTATGCGATCAGCGCCTCATACGCGCAGGGCTGAGCCTCAGATCACCGACGCCAAGAGCGAGGTTGAGGCCCGTCTGCGCCTGAACTGACAGCGGCTGCAGCGCCACCGTGTTGCGCGATCCGCCGACCAGCGCATTGGCGCCGAGGCCGACGCCGAGCGTCGCCTGCGCGCTCGCGCCGACATATTCGCCAGACAACTGCCAGCGCGTCAGGCGTGGCGTAGCGGCGAACACCGTCCAGGCGAGCACGCCGCGGCCGGTCACGCCGACATCGAGGCCGACACGGGTGATGCGCCCGACATAGGCTTCGCGGCCGCCGCGGCGGCGATCCGGCCGGAAGGCGCAGGTCATGTCGCGCTGCGAAGCGACGATGAAGCCGACCCCCGGCGCGACGTTGCAGGTGAGGACGCCGACGCGGACGCGGCTCTGGGCTTCGGCTGACGAGGGCAGGGCGATCATCGCACCGAGGGCGGCCGCGCCTGCGAGGGCGAGCGGAACGGATCGGGTTTTCATGGCAGGCTCCGATGGTTGCGGGGACTGCGGTAACAATGCGCGGGCGGCTGAAAGGTTGCAGGGTGCGGATCAGCCTTGCCCGTTCGCACGATCCGGCAGCTTCGCCCGCACCCATTCGGCGACCGCCGCGAAGAACCTGCCGCGGGCCCGCTCGGGCGCCAGCGCGAGGTCGTGGATGCCGTCGGTGATGCGCCGGATGGCGACATCCGGCCCGAGCAGGTGGGCCCGTCCGGCGATCTGCGCGACGTCCAGCACGCTGTCTGTCCGCAGGATCGCCTCGTGGGCCCGGTCGTTCGGGCCGCTCAGCGCCGAGCAGCAGACCAGCACGGGGCAGTCCACGGCGAGCCCGCGGCCAAGTTCGGCATGGCCCCGCCGGATCGCCCTGAGCCAGCCGAGCACGACCCGAAAGCCGTCGATGGGCTTCCAGTTGAGGTCGTAGTCCCATTCACCGCCGGTCGAGCGATGCAGGCTGCGGCCGTAGTGCTTGTCGAGACCGTTGATGGCGAGTTTGGGGGCGAGACCGCCAGCGAGGTCGATTGCTGCGGTCATGGGACCGCGCAGGAACCAGTTGCCGGCGAGGTCGAACCAGGGGCTGTTCAGGACAAGCGCCTGAACCACGCCCTTGCTGCTCAGGCGGTTCGCCCAGAGGCTGGTGATCAGCCCGCCGGTGGAATGGCCCATGAGCACCAGCATGTCGTGACCGTGCTCGGCGCGGATGATCCGTGTCGCCGCATCCAGTTCCTCGTCATAGACCGCAAGGTCGGTGCAGAAGTTCGGTGTCTGGTGCGCCCGCAGCGAGCGTCCATATTTGCGCAGGTCGAGCGCGTAGAAGTCGAAACCGAGCGCTTCCCAGTGCTCGGCGAGGTGGATTTGAAAGAAATAGTCCACGAAGCCATGGACATAGAGGACGGCGCGCCGCGCGCGTGGCGCGCCGGCACGATGGACCAGGGTTGCCACAACCTCGCCCTCGTCGTCGGGGCGAAGCGGAATGGCGCGCGCGACCCAGTCGTCGCCGAGAATGTCGGGCGTCATTGTTCGATCGGTCATGCGCGGCATTCCATCCACGCGAGATTAACCGGCGGCAAAGCCAGCGTCACCGCCGGATGATCCGCGATGGACGATGGTCGCGTGATGTTATAACTTCCGCGTCTCTTTCCCGGGAATTCCGATCCGTGTCCGTTCACGCGCATGCCTCCGGCCATGATCATCGTGACCATCATGGTCATTCGCACGATCACGGCCATCCGCATGAGGGTGGACATCATGGGCACGGTCATCACGGGACCGGCCATGGCGAGCCGGCGCGCATGGCTTCGGCCATGCTGATGTCCGCGCCTGCCCGGCTCGGCGTCGCGGCCGGCCTCGCCGTCATCCTCTGGGGCCTTGTCGCCTGGGCCATCACCTGAAAGCGGGCTTTGCCCGGTCCTGCCATGTCCGCCGTCCGCATCCGCAACCTGACCCTCGGCTATGATCGCCACCCGGCGGTGCATCACCTCGACGGCACGATCGAGGAAGGCGCCATGCTGGCCGTGGTCGGGCCGAACGGCGCCGGCAAATCGACCCTGCTGAAGGGGCTGGCCGGTGCGATCAGCCCGCTGAGCGGCGCCATCGAGATCGCGCGCGCTGACCGGCACGCGGTCGCGTACCTGCCGCAGGCGGCCGAGATCGACCGCTCCTTTCCGATCACGGTGATGGAACTCGTCGCCATGGGCCTGTGGCGCCGCACGGGACTGTTCGGCGGATTGTCGAAGGCGGACCGCCACGCCGTCGATCACGCGCTGGCGGCGGTCGGGCTCACGGGCTTCGAGCGGCGGCCCATCGGCACGCTGTCGGGCGGGCAGCTCCAGCGCATGCTCTTTGCACGTCTCTTGGTGCAGGACGCCCGGCTGATCCTGCTCGACGAGCCCTTCACTGCGATCGACGCCAAGACCTGCGCCGACCTTCTCGACCTGGTCCGGCGCTGGAACGCCGAGAAGCGTACCGTGGTGGCCGTGCTCCACGACATGGAGACCGTGCGCCAGGCCTTCCCGCAATCGCTTCTGATGGCGCGCCGATCCATCGCCTGGGGCCCGACCGACGAGGTTCTGACGCCCGAGAATCTCCTCGCGGCGCGGCGGATGACGGAAGCCTTCGACGACCACGCCGACATCTGCGCCGAAGCGGCGTAACCGGCGGGTCCATGTACGATCTCTTCATCGGCCCCTTCGTCGAATTCGAGTTCATGCGGCGCGCGCTCGTCGGCGCGGTGGCGCTGTCGCTGGGTGGTGCGCCGGTCGGCGTCTTCCTCATGCTGCGGCGCATGTCGCTGATGGGCGATGCCATGGCGCATGCGATCCTGCCGGGAGCGGCGGTCGGCTACCTGCTGTTCGGGCTGGCTCTCATACCGATGACAATCGGCGGCATCGCGGCGGGCTTTGCCGTGGCGCTCACCGCCGGGCTGGTCGCGCGGTTCACCGCGCTGAAGGAGGACGCCTCGCTCGCGGCCTTCTACCTGATCTCGCTGGCGCTCGGCGTCATCGTCGTGTCCATGCGCGGCTCGAATGTCGACCTGTTCCGCGTGCTGTTCGGCTCGGTGCTGGCCCTCGACGACCCGACGCTGCTGCTGCTCGCCGGCATCGCGACGGTGACGCTGATCGCGCTCGCCGCGCTCTGGCGGCCGCTGGTGCTGGACTGCGTCGATCCCGGATTCCTGCGCTCCGTCTCGCGTGCGGGCGCGCCCGCGCATCTCGTCTTCCTTGCCCTCGTCGTGCTCAATCTCGTCGCCGGGTTCCACGCACTCGGCACCCTGCTTGCGGTCGGCCTGATGATGCTGCCGGCGATCGCCGCGCGCTTCTGGGCGCGCGATGTCACGTCGCTGGCGGCGGTCGCGGTCTTCATCGGCATCGTTTCGGGCTATGCAGGGTTGATGTTATCTTATAACATCTCGACACCGTCCGGCCCTTCGATCGTCCTCGTGGCGGGGGTGATCTATCTGGTGTCGCTGGTCTTCGGTCCGCGGGGAGGGCTCGTGCCCACCTACTGGCCGGCGCGGCACCGCGAGGCCTAGGGCGGCTGTCAGAAGAGAGGGCCTCCAGAAGGGGGTTTTGCCGCATGATTTCGCGCCGTTCCGCCGTTTTCGGCCTCATCGTCGCTCCGTTCCTCGGTCGCGCGAGCTTCGCGCAGCAGGGTCCGATGCCGGTGGTCGCAACCTTCTCCATCCTCGCCGACATCGTGAAGGCCATCGGCGGCGAGCATGTCGCCGTTTCCGCGCTGGTCGGCGCCGATGGTGATGCCCATTCCTATTCGCCGACGCCGGCCGATGCCCGGCAACTGGCGCAGGCCCGGATCGTCGCCGTCAACGGCCTCGGTTTCGAGGGGTGGATCGCGCGCCTCATCCGCTCGTCCGGCACGCGCGCGAAGGTCGTCACGGCGAGCGAGGGCGTTACGCCGCTCAAGGCAGAGAGCGGGCACGGCCATTCCCATGGCCACACGCACGGTCATTCCCATGGCGCGAACGACCCGCATGCCTGGCAGAACGTCGCCAATGTGAAGGTCTATGCGGCGAACATCGCCGCGGCGCTGAGCGAGGCCGACCCGGCGCGCCGCGAGACCTTCGCCGCCGCTGCGCAGGCCTATGCGGCGAAGCTCGATGCGCTCGATGCCGAGGTGAAGGCCGCGATTGCGGGCATTCCCGCGGAGCAGCGCCGCATTCTCACGACCCACGACGCCTTCCGCTATTTTTCGAAAGCCTATGGCGTCGAGTTCATCGCGCTCCGCGGCGTGTCCTCCGAATCCGAGCCCTCCGCCCGCGAGGTCGCTGCCATCATCCGGCAGGTGCGCGACAGGAAGGTCTCCGCAGTGTTCATGGAGAACATAGCCGACCCGCGCTCGATCCAGCGGATCGCGGCCGAGACAGGCGCGAAGATCGGCGGGCGGCTCTATTCCGACGCGCTTTCCGAGGCCGGCGGCCCGGCGGCGACCTATATCGACCTGATCCGCCACAATACGCGCCAGATCGTCGGCGCGATCAGCCCGGCGTGAGCAGCCATTCCGCCGACCGCGCCGCTTCCTATATGATGTCCCGACCCATTCCAGCCGGATGACCGCTATGACCGACGCCCCGACCGCCACCGCACTGAGCAAAATCCCCGTCACGGTGCTGACCGGCTATCTCGGCGCGGGCAAGACGACGCTGCTCAACCGCATCCTCACCGAGAACCACGGCAAGAAGTTCGCCGTGATCGTCAACGAGTTCGGCGAGATCGGCATCGACAACGACCTCATCGTCGGCGCGGACGAGGAAGTGTTCGAGATGAACAATGGCTGCGTCTGCTGCACCGTGCGCGGCGACCTCATCCGCATCATCGAGGGACTGATGCGGCGCAAGGGCAAGTTCGACGCGATCATCGTCGAGACAACCGGCCTTGCCGATCCGGCCCCCGTCGCCCAGACCTTCTTCGTCGACGAGGAAGTCGGCGCGAAGACCGCGCTCGACGCCGTGGTGACGGTCGCCGACGCCAAGTGGCTGCTCGACAGGCTGAAGGATGCGCCCGAGGCGAAGAACCAGATCGCCTTCGCCGACGTGATCCTCCTGAACAAGACCGATCTCGTGACGGCGCCGCAATTGCGCGAGGTCGAGGCACGCATCCGCGCGATCAATCCCTATGCGGTGCTGCACCGGACGCAGAAATGCGCTGTGGCGCTGGAAGACGTGCTCGGGCGCGGTGCTTTCGACCTGGAGCGCATCCTGGAGATCGAACCGGCCTTCCTGCAGAAGGACGACGGGCATCATCATCATGATCACGGCCACGACCATCATGGCCATGATCATCATCACGGTCACGACCATGGCCACGACCACGACGACGATCATGCCTGCGGTCCCGATTGCGACCATCACAGCCACGGTGGCCTGAAGCACTATCACGACGAGCACATGCAATCGCTGTCGCTGCGCAGCGACAAGGCGCTCGACCCCGACCGGTTCTTTCCCTGGATCCAGGACCTGACGCAGGTTGAGGGCCCGAAGATCCTGCGCTGCAAGGGCATCGTCGCGTTCCAGGACGACCCGGACCGCTTCGTGTTCCAAGGCGTCCACATGATCCTTGACGGTGACCACCAGCGCGCCTGGAAGGACGACGAGAAGCGCGAAAGCCGGCTCGTCTTCATCGGCCGCGAACTGCCGGTCGACAAGATCAAGGCCGGTTTCGCGGCGCTGACCGCCTGAGCGGGACGAAGGCCGGCGCGCACTTCGCCGCCGGTTTCGCCGTCGCCACCAACCCATCATCCCGATCACGCCATCGGCGCGCTCTTGCCGGAGCGCGCCGGTTTGCACGTCCGGCGGTGCGTCACGCAGCCCGCGCCAGCAGCACACGGTTTCGTGAGCGCAGGCAGGTCCCATGCTACCGCGAGGGCCCTTTTGAGCGAAATCGGGCCGGGAACCCGCCATTTCCCGCGACGTTGACCAATGGACGGGCCAGCAACAGGCAGATTTCCCGGCGGATGTTTCCGATGTCCGCCTGCCCGAGAGCCCGGTTCCCCGACGGTTCGACAAGGAGACCAGCCATGAAGAAACTCATCATCGCCTCCGCCATCGCGATCGCTGCTTCGACCGGCGCCTATGCCCAGACGTCATCGCCGAACTCGGCGACGCCGGACGCGACCTCGCCCCAGTCGACGGGTTCAATCCCGAATGCCCGCATGGAGGTCATCCGAAATTACTGGCAGAGCGAGCGGCCGGCGGCCGTGGTGCTGCCGAGCGGCGTCGTGATCTCGCGCGGCGCGGTGGTTCCCTCGGGCGTGGAGCTTCGGGCGTTCCCGGACAATGTCGGCGCGACCCAGTACCGCTACGTGGTGGTCGGCAACACGATGTATCTGGTCAATCCGTCCGACCGCCGAGTGATCCAGGTCGTAGAGTAACGACGGCCGGCTAGGATCCGGCGCTGACGTTTCTCCTATCTCACCAGCGCCGGTGGCGTCCGGCCCTTCGGGGCCGGGCGCCTTTTCCTGTGCTGCCGGCGCTTCCGGACGATCAGTCGACCTTCCAGGGGAAGGTCCAGGTCTCGGTCAGCGCCCGGTTTCCGGTGCGCAGGAAGGCCCTGAGATTGGCGGTCTGGCCGGCTTCTCCCACCACGTCGATGCCGGCCCGGAAGCCCCGCGTCTGGGGATTGGGCACGAGGAAGGTACGGATGATCCGCGCCTGCGTCGCCGAGGGCACGATCTGCACCGAATCCGGGTGCGGCAGGTGGTATTCGAGATCGCCACCGACAAAATCGATGATGAAGCGCGTGGAATTGGGCGCGACAGGCTCGCCCGAGCCGAGCGCCACAGGCCGCGTCCGGTAGGTATTGCTGGCATAGCCTCCGGGATGGAGCCGCGACTCGTTGATGGTCGAGACGACGCGGTAGGCGTAGGTCAGCGTCTGTCCCTGCTCCACAGCGCGGTTCGGCACCCAATAGGCGACGATATTGTCGTTGGTCTCGTCGGAGGTGGGAATCTCGACCAGTTCGACGCGGCCCTCCGTGAAGCCCTCCCGCGGCTCCACCCAGTAGCTCGGCCGCTGCTCGTAAGCGAGATCGAGATCCTGATAGTGCTCGAAGATCCGGTCGCGCTGCATCAGGCCGAAGCCGCGCACCTGCCGGTCGGCGAATTGCGACACCTCGACGCTGCGCGGATTGCGCAGCGGCCGCCAGATCCATTCGCCGGTGTCGGAATGAATCAGCAGGCCGTCGGAATCGTGCAGTTCCGGCCGGTAGTCGTCGAAGCTGCGCCGGTCATTCTCCGCATAGAAAAACATGGAGGTGAGGGGCGCGACGCCGAGCTTGGGGATGGCGCGGCGCGGAAACAGCGTGCAGCGCACGTCCAGCACGGTTTCCTGCGCGGGGAAGATCGTGAAGCGGAAGGAGCCGGTCAGGCTTTCGCCGTCGAGCAGGGCGTAGATGACGCAGGCTTGTGAATCGGCGGCGGGCGTGTCGACCCAGAACTCGCGGAAGTAGGGGAATTCCTCCTGTCCCGGCCCCGCCGTGTTGACGGCGATGCCGCGGGCCGAGAGCCCGTATTTCTGGCCGCGCCCGAGGAAGCGGAAATAGCTCGCCCCGAGGAACGAGATCAGTTCGTCATGGACGCGCGGATCGTTGAGCGGGTGATGGACGCGGAAACCGGCAAAGCCGAGATCGACGGGCAGCGGCCGCTCGAAGCGGTTGCGTCCGTAGTCGAACAGCGAAGCGGCATAGGGAATGGGCGTCGCGATGCCGTCGCGGATGACGTTCACCACAACCGGCGTCCGGTAGATGAAGCCGAGATGGAACATCTGCATGCGGAACGGACCGCCGGCCTGACCGAGGAAGGAACGGTCGGCGCGGAAGCGCAGGTCGCGGTACTGGTCGAAGGAGAGCGCCTGCAGGGGCTGCGGCAATTCGTTGCGCGGCGCCTCGTAGGGCAGGGCCGCAAGATCGCGGGCCCGGCGCTCGACCTCCTCGTAGCCGAAGCGGGCCTGCGGCTGGGGCGTGCCAGCCTGGGGGGCGGGCGTCTGGCCGTTCTGCGTCTGGGCGCGGCCGGCGGCCGGCCAGGCTATGCCTGCTGCGGCGATCAGCTTCAGGGCGTCGCGGCGGGCGAAGGCAGGCAGATTCATGAGGCCTCTGGAAAACCTGTCACGCGTGCCGGCATTGCAGCACGGCAAGGGACATGCGGCCTTCACGCGCGGCTCGTCAAGGGGCAGGGGCGGAGTGCCCCGCTTCGGGGCGCATCGCTGTCCGTCGCAGGGCCGTCTTGCCGGGCAGCATGCTCCTTTGCCAGTGTGCGCCACCCGAACGAGGAGAACCAAGTGGCGCCGAAAGACCTTCTGGACATGACCGGACGCGTTGCGCTGGTGACCGGCGCAGGCACGGGCCTCGGCGCGCGGTTCTGCATGGCGCTGGCCGAGCATGGCGCCGACGTCGTCGCCGTCGCGCGGCGCGCCGAGAAGGTCGAAAGTGTCGCGGACGCCATCCGCAAGGCCGGCGGCAAGGCCATCGCGGTGTCGGGCGACGTGACCGACACGGCCTCGATCAAGGCTGCGTTCGATGCGGCGGAGAAGGCGTTCGGCACCGTGGATGCGGTCGTCGCCAATGCCGGCATCGCCGAGGCCGGTCGCGCGGCGGAAATTTCCGACGACGACTGGCGCAAGACGATGGCGACCAATCTGGACGGCGTCTTCTACACCGCCCGCGAGGCCGCCCAGCGCCTGCTGAAGGCCGGCCAGCACGGCTCAATCGTCAATATTGCCTCGATCCTCGGCTACGGGGTCGGCAAGGGCAATGCGTCCTACGCCACCTCCAAGGCTGCGGTGATCCAGCTCACCCAGGCGCTGGCGATCGAATGGGCGTTCAAGGGTATCCGGGTCAACGCCATCGCGCCGGGCTATGTCGTGACCGACATCAACCGGGACTACCTGACCTCGGGCAAGGGCGCGGAGATGACCCGCGACATTCCCGTCGGCCGGTTCGGCCGCGAGCACGAGCTCGACGGCGCGCTGCTGCTGCTGCTGTCGGAAGCCGGCGCGTTCATGACCGGCACCACAATCACCGTCGACGGCGGCCAGCGCATCGGCCTGCGCGGCTCCTGACACGCCCCTACCAGAAGGACGATCCATGATCATCGACGAGCGCACCTATACCTGCCATCCCGGCAAGGTGAAGGCCTTCCTGGAGGTCTACGAGCGCCTCGCAAAGCCCATTCAGTGGCCGATCCTCGGAGATCCCATCGGCTTCTTCGTCACCGAGGTCGGCACGCTGAACCAGGTCGTCCACCTGTGGAAATACGACAGCATGGCCGACCGCGAGCAGCGCCGCGCCAAGCTCGCCCAGGCGCCGAACTGGGGCGACTATCTCGACGCCGCGACGCCGAACCTGATCCGCATGGAGAACCGCATCCTGGTTCCCACCGCCTTCTCCCCGATGAAGTGATTTCCGCCACATGACCAAAGCGATGAACGGGGCCGAGAGCCTCGTGCGAACCCTCGTTGCCGGCGACGTGACCGTCAGCTTCACCAATCCCGGTACGTCCGAGATGCATTTCGTCGCGGCTCTCGACCGCGTCGACGGCATGCGCTGCGTGCTCTGCCTGCACGAGACCGTCACGACCGGCGCGTCCGACGGCTACTGGCGCATGCTGAACAAGCCGGCCTCCACGCTGCTGCACCTCGGCCCCGGCCTCGCCAATTCGCTCGCCAACCTGCACAACCTGAAGCGGGCGCGGTCGGGCGTGGTCAACATCGTCGGCGAGCATGCGACCTATCACCGCCAGTACGATGCGCCGCTGACCTCGGATATCGAGGGCATTGCCGGCACGATGTCGAACTGGGTCAAGACCTCGATCTCGGCGAAGGACGTTGCGGCCGACGGCGCCGAAGCGGTCTCCGTCGCCATGCAGGCACCCGGCCAGATCGCGACGCTGATCCTGCCTGCCGACACCGCCTGGACCGAGGGTGCGGGGCCGGCCAAGGTTGCCGCTCCCGCCGCTCCGGCCAAGGTCGCCGAGGATGCAGTCGAGGCCGCGGCAAAAGCCATCGAGGCCGGCGGCGGATCGGCGTTGATCGTGCTCGGCACCTGGGCGGTGCGCGCGAAGCCGATGGAGCATGCCTCGAAGATCGCCGCCAAGACGGGCGCCAAGTTCCGCGCGGAGGGATCGAACGGCCGCGTCGAGCGCGGTGCCGGGCGCGTCGCCATCGAGCGCATTCCCTATCCGGTGGATGTGGCGCTTGCCGCAACCAAGGGCGTCACGCACCTGATCCTCGTCGGTGCGAAGGCGCCGGTCGCCTTCTTCGCCTATCCGAACAAGCCCTCGCTTCTCTATCCGCCGGAGGCCGAGGTGGTGACGCTGGCGGAACCCTCGGAGGATGCCGAGGACGCGCTGGCGCGGCTAGCCGACCGGCTTGGCGCATCGCAGGAAACGCCCCTCCTCAATGCGCCCGGCCGCCCGGATCTCATCCGCGGCGACCTGTCCCACGAGGCTATCGCCGCCGTGGTCGGGCATCTGCTGCCGGAAAACGCCATCGTCACCGACGAATCGGTCACCACCGGCCGCAACTTCTTCAGGGACACGCATGGCGCACCGCCGCACGACTGGCTGTCGCTGACCGGCGGCGCCATCGGCGAAGGCCTGCCGCTCGCGGTCGGCGCTGCCGTCGCGTGCCCCGACCGCAAGGTCATCGCGCTCCAGGCCGACGGCTCGGGGATGTATTCGCTGCAGGCGCTCTGGACCATGGCGCGCGAGCGGCTGGACGTGACCGTCTGCATCTGGGCGAACCGCACCTATGCGATCCTGAAGGGCGAGCTGGCCAATGTCGGCGCGGAGAATCCCGGCCGGAAGGCTCACGACATGCTCTCGCTCGGCGATCCGAACCTCGACTGGGTGAAGCTTGCCGGCGGCATGGGCGTGGAGGCGACACGGGTCGATACGGCCGAGGGCTTTGCCGACGCATTCGCCGCGGCCAACAAGCGCAAGGGGCCGTTCCTCATCGAGGTGCTGAACTGACGGGCTCGCGCCCGATGGTTCACTCCTTCATGATGGCCATGTGACCGAAGCGCCAGCCAGTTCCAGCCCCGCCTTCGCCGTCCGCTATCTGCGGCTGCTGGCGGATGCAGGCTGGCGCGTCGCGCTGCACGTCCTGCCCTATGCGGTGGCGGCCGGCGTCATCACCGAGGGCTTCCTGCGGCTCAGGATCGTGCTGATCTGGAAGCTGCCGCTGGTGCTGACGGTCATAGCCTGCCTGCACCTTGCCGCGCTGCTCGGCGCCCATGTGGCCATGCTGCGCTCGGTGGGGCCGGATGCGGCCGTGCCGCCCGTTCGCCATCATCTGCGGGCCGCAGGGCGGATCACCGGCGAAAGCGCCTTGATGCTGCTCCTGGTCTTCGTCGCCGCCCTGGCGATGGTCGGTGCGCTCGACCTGACTGTCGCGGTCACAGACCCGGCCCTCGGCGCGTCCTGGCCGGGGCTCGTCCTGCGCGGAACGGCGATTCTCGCGACGCTGACGGTCATGACGGTGCTGCTGGCGGGGGGCACCGCGCTGGCGGCCTCGTTCGAGGGCCGTGCCGTCGGTTTCGCCCACGCGGTGCGCCGGCTCTTCGTGCGCAGCGACCGGGCCGCCGGGATTCTCTGCGCCGTGGTGGTCGCGGGCACGCTGGCGGCGGTTCTCGCCGCTATTGCCCTGCGGGCGACGAGCCTGCAGCCGCCGATCCTCGGCGCGGCGCTCGCCAAGGCGGCCGGCTATCTTGTCGCGATCATCACATTGTCGGTGGGAGCCGCCGCCATGGCGGCGGCGGATTGACCCTGCAGGGACGGCAGCCCGACCGTCAGTCCGCCTTGCGGCGCAGCCTCACCACGACATCGACGCGGGCGACCTCGTAGCCCTCGGGGGCCTCGGGAAGCTTGTCCACGGCGACATGGGGGCCGGGAATATCGAACACCGTCGTCTCGCCGTCGACGATGAAGTGGTGGTGGTCGGACAGGTTGGTGTCGAAATAGGCTTTCGAGCCGTCCACGGCGATCTCGCGCAGGAGGCCAGCCTCGGTGAACTGGTGCAGTGTGTTGTAGACGGTGGCGAGCGACACCGGGACGCGCGCCTTGGTCGCCTCGTCGTAGAGCATTTCCGCCGTCACGTGCCGGTCGCCCTTCGCGAACAGGATCCAGCCGAGCGCCATGCGCTGCCGCGTCGGCCGGAGGCCCACTTCCCGCAGCATCGTGCGCACGTCGTGGATCGGGCAGCCGGTCTTCTGGAGCAGCGTCACGCGCTCCTGGGCGGAAAGCTTGCCTTCGACCGGCGGGGCCGGCTCATGGTAAGTCCGGTCGATCAGGGTGCGAATGGTCATTGTATATTCTAACAATTCTAAGAACGGTTTCAGTCATTCATTCTAAGAACAGTTCGAGCCGCCTGCAAGTCGTTCGCAAACACCCGCGGTCTTTCGCCATTCATCCCGCCATTCCTGCGCCGCCTCGCGGGCGAAGGGGCGCCGCCACCCGGTCCAGCCATGTCCCGTTAGGCCATTTGCCCGGCGGGACCCGTGTGTTAGAGAGCCCCGATCATACCGGCGAGCCGGCGAACAGGGGCGGACGCAACAGCACGATGACCGAGCGACAGTCGAGCTTTACCTACGAAGAGCTCCTGGCCTGCGGCCGGGGTGAGCTGTTCGGTGCCGGCAATGCACAGTTGCCTCTGCCGCCGATGCTGATGTTCGACCGCATCACATCCGTCGGCGAAACCGGGGGGGCGAACGGCAAGGGCCATGTCGTCGCCGAGTTCGACATCAGGCCGGACCTCTGGTTCTTCCCCTGCCATTTCAAGGGCGATCCGGTCATGCCGGGCTGCCTCGGCCTCGATGCGCTCTGGCAGCTCACCGGTTTTCATCTCGGCTGGCTCGGCCTTCCCGGGCGCGGCCGGGCGCTGGGTGTCGGCGAGGTCAAATTCTCCGAGCAGGTGCTGCCGACCACGAAAAAGGTCGTCTACGGCGTCGACATCAAGCGCGTGTTCAAATCCAAGCTGGTGCTCGGAATCGCCGATGGCTGGTTGGAGGCTGACGGCAAGCGCATATATGAGGTCAAGGACATGCGCGTCGGCCTGTTCGGCTCGGCCGCCTGATTCGCTCATCGATGAGCCGCGTTTCGGCGCGGCAAGCACCAGAAAGAGGCCCTCATGCGCCGCGTCGTCGTCACCGGGATGGGCATCGTCTCGTCCATCGGCAACAACACGAACGAGGTTCTGGCTTCGCTCCGCGAGGCGAAGAGCGGCATTGCGCTCGATCCATCCTTCACCGAGCACGGCTTCCGCAGCCAGGTTTCGGGCAAGCCCTCGCTCGATCCGGCCAGCATCCTCGACCGGCGCGCCATGCGCTTCCACGGCGGCGGTTCGGGCTGGAACCACGTCGCCATGGATCAGGCGATTCTCGATGCGGGCCTCGAGGAAGCCGATATCTCCAACGAGCGCACCGGCATCGTCATGGGCTCCGGCGGCCCTTCGACCCGGGCGCTGATCGATGCCTACGAGAAGGCCAAGGAGAGCAACAACTCCAAGCGTGTCGGCCCCTTCGCCGTGCCGAAGGCCATGTCGTCGACCGCTTCGGCGACACTCGCCACCTGGTTCAAGATCAAGGGCGTCAATTATTCGATCTCGTCTGCCTGCGCGACCTCCAACCACTGCATCGGCAATGCCTACGAGCTGATCCAGTGGGGCAAGCAGGACATGGTCTTCGCCGGCGGCTGCGAGGAGCTGGACTGGACGCTTTCCGTGCTGTTCGACGCCATGGGCGCCATGTCGTCGAAGTTCAACGACCGGCCGTCGACCGCCTCGCGCGCCTATGACGTCAATCGCGACGGCTTCGTCATCGCCGGCGGCGCGGGTGTGCTGGTGCTCGAGGAATACGAGCACGCCAAGGCGCGTGGCGCGAAGATTTACGGCGAGATCGCCGGCTACGGCGCGACATCGGACGGCTACGACATGGTTGCGCCCTCGGGCGAGGGCGGCGAGCGCTGCATGCGCCAGGCGATGGCGACGGTGAAGGCCAAGGTCGACTACATCAACCCGCACGGCACCTCGACCCCGGCTGGCGACGGCCCGGAAATCCAGGCGATCCGCAACGTCTTCGGCACCGGCGACAAGAGCCCGCCGATCGCCGCCACCAAGTCGCTGACCGGCCATTCGCTCGGCGCGACAGGCGTGCAGGAGGCGATCTACTCGCTCCTGATGATGAACAACGGCTTCATCTGCGAAAGCGCCCATATCGATGAGCTCGACCCGGCCTTTGCCGACATGCCGATCGTGCGCAAGCGGATCGACGACGCGAAGCTCGGCTGCGTCCTGTCGAATTCGTTCGGCTTCGGCGGCACCAACGCCACCATCGTCATGAAGCACGTGGATGCGTGACGTGAAACGGACAGGCTTCGGCCTGTCACCGGCTGGTCGCAGATCCATGGCAACGCTCGGGGCATCGTCACCTCGCAGTGAACGCCCATGTGGACAGACCGGTTTGCGCATCCCCACCTGCGGGTCGTCGAACGCGGCTCGGAGCCTGATAGCGAAGCGAGGAGTTCGCGCGTGACCGGACTGATGAAGGGCCGCCGCGGCCTGATCATGGGAGTGGCGAACGACCATTCCATTGCATGGGGCATCGCCCGCACGCTCGCCGCCCACGGCGCCGAACTCGCCTTCACCTATCAGGGCGAGGCGCTCGGCAAGCGCGTGCGGCCGCTGGCGGAAAGCCTCGGCACGCCCATCGTCATCCCCTGCGACGTGGAGGACATCGCGAGCGTCGATGCGACCTTCGCGAAGCTGGCCGAGGTTTGGGGCGGACTCGACTTCATCGTCCACGCCATCGGCTTCTCGGACAAGAACGAGCTCAAGGGCCGCTATTCGGACACCACGCGCGAGAACTTCTCGCGCACCATGGTGATCTCCTGCTTCTCGTTCACGGAAGTGGCGAAGCGCGCCGCCGCCCTGATGCAGCCGGGCGGCTCGATGCTGACGCTGACCTATGGCGGCTCGACCCGCGTCATGCCGAACTACAACGTCATGGGCGTCGCCAAGGCCGGCCTCGAGGCTTCGGTGCGCTATCTCGCCGCCGATTACGGGCCGCTCGGCATCCGCGTGAACGCGCTGTCGCCCGGACCGGTGAGGACGCTGGCGGGGGCGGGCATTTCCGACGCCCGCCTGATGTTCAACTTCCAGAAGCGCCATGCGCCGCTGCGCAAGACGGTCTCGCTCGATGATATCGGCGGCTCGGCGCTCTACCTGTTGTCGGACCTGTCCGGCGGTGTCACCGGCGAGATCCATCACGTCGATTCCGGCTACAACATCATCTCGATGCCGCGTCCAGACGCCCTGAAGACCCTCGATGCGGCCGAGCAGGCGGTCGAGGACGCCGCCGGCCGCGCGGCGGGGCAGGCGGCGGAGTAGCTCCAACGAAAAAAGGGATGGCGCGCAGCCATCCCCCTTGAACCCGATGGGCGCCTTTGGCGCCCGTTTTCGTTTCAGCGGCCGTCAGTCCTTGGCGCGCTCGGAATAGGAGCCGTCCTCGGTCAATACAACGATGCGGGTGCCGACGCCGACATGCGGCGGGACGGTCGTGCGCACGCCGTTGGAGAGGACAGCGGGCTTGTAGGAGGAGGAGGCCGTCTGGCCCTTGGTCACCGGTTCGGTATCGACCACTTCCAGCGTCACGCGCTGCGGCAGCTCGATGCCGACCGCATTGCCCTCATAGACCGAGAGCTTCACTTCCATGTCGCTCTGGAGGTAGGGCTTGGCGTCGCCGAGAATGTCGTCGGGAACGGCGATCTGCTCGTAGGTTTCCTTGTTCATGAAGTGGTTCCCGTCGCCATCCGAATAGAGATAGGTGTGGGGACGGTCTTCGACATAGGCGCGCTCGACCATCTCGGTGGTGCGCCAGCGCTCGGACACCTTCACGCCGTCGGAGAGGCGGCGCATGTCGACCTGGGTCACCGGCGTGCCCTTGCCGGGGTGGATGTTCTGGGCGGTGACGATCAGGTAGAGCCTGCCGTCGACTTCGAGGATGTTGCCCTTGCGGACGGAGGAGGCGATGACCTTCGGCACGGAGATGGTCCTTGGGATTGGCGGGTTACCCGCATGATCTATCGGGCCGTCGCATAGACGAATTGGCCGATAAGCGCCACCCCCGGCCGAGAATCGGTCGCGGTCAGTCCCGGAACCAGACGACCTGCGTGGTCGATGCCAGCAGTTTTCCCGCATCCGACCAGACCTCGCCCTGCTGGTCGAAGAACTGGCCGCCGAAGCGCATGGAATCGGCCTTTGCCAGTACCGGCCGCGTGCCCTGTGCCGCCAGTTCCTCTGCGCTCGCATGGAAGTAGGAGGTGATAGACACGGTGCCGGCCGGCGTGCGCGTGCCGCGAACCTGAAAGATGCGCACGATGAACACATCGCAGATCGCCGCGAGCGACAGATAGTCGAGCGGGCGGGCCGGGTTGTCGGCAACCCAGAGGACGGAACGTGCGGGCTGAGGCTCTTCGTGGGCCGTGCCGGGAATGAAGGGCGGCCCCTCGGTGTAGCGGAAGTCGTAGCGCGAGAGCCAGGCGAGCGGCGGCTTGCCGGAAAGGACGGGAACGGCGTCGGCCGGCGGGACCTCCGGCATGGTGGCGGACTGGTGCGTCCAGGTCGGCGCGCGCACGGCGCAGACGACGGTGGCGTTGGCGGCGATGGTCTCGCCCTGCCTGAGCTCGACATAGAGATGCTGCACCGACCGGCCCGAACGGATTTCGCGCACGGTCACGGAGAACTCGCCATCGGCGATGGCCGCGCAAAAATTGACCGTCAGCGCCACCGGCTCGCCGATGCGCTTGTCATGCTCCAGCGCCGCGCGCAGCAGCAGCGCCGCCGTCGTGCCGCCGAAGGGACCGACCATGTTGGCATAGGCCGGCGAAGTGCGGCCGATCAGCGTGCCGTCGGGGCCGGGCGTCAGAAGAGTGGCGGCGTCGAGCGGGTGGAGATCGGCAAGGCTGTCGGACATGATCGAACCGGCTGCTGTTTCGTGTTGTTGCACGATACCCTATGAGGAGCACCGCAACGGCCGCAATGACGCCGAAGGTCATGGGTTGCCGCGCAGGACGGGATAACCGGATGACCGCAACGACTGCCTCGCCCTGGTGGGATGCCGGACGCCACGCCGACCGCCGCCCCTTCCTCGCCGCTCGCGGTCGGATCAAGGCCGCCATGCGGGGCTGGTTCGGAGATCACGGCTTCAGCGAGGTCGAGGCCGGCATCCTGCAGGTCTCGCCGGGCAACGAGGCGCATCTCCATGCCTTCGCGACGGAGGCCGCTTCTATCGAAGGCAAGCGCGCGCCGCTCTACCTTCACACATCGCCAGAATTCGCCGCCAAGAAGCTGATCGCCGCTGGCGAGACGCGCATCGTCGATTTCGCCCGCGTGTTCCGCAATCGCGAGCGCGGGCCGCTGCACCATCCCGAATTCACGATGGTCGAGTGGTACCGCGTTGGCGAGACGTACGAGCGCCTGATGGCGGACTGCGCCGAGCTTCTGGCCCTTGCCTGCGAGGCTGCCGGCCGCCACGCGCTGGTCTGGCGGGAGGCGGTCGTGGACCCGGCGCTGGAGCCGGAGCGCGTGACGCTCGCGGAGGCCTTCGACCGTTACGCGGGCATCGACCTGCTCGCCACAATATCGCTATCGGGCGAGACCGACCGCGAGAGCCTCGCAGCCCGGGTACGGGAAGCGGGGATTCGCGTCGCCGCGGACGACACATGGGCCGACATCTTCTCCAAGGTGCTGGTGGAGCGGATCGAGCCGCGCCTCGGCTTCGGCAGGGCGACCATTCTCTGCGAGTATCCCGTCAGCGAAGCGGCTCTCGCGCGCCCGAAGGCGTCCGACCCGCGCGTCGCCGAGCGGTTCGAGCTTTATGCCTGTGGCGTCGAGCTTGCCAATGCCTTCGGCGAACTGACCGATGCGGTCGAGCAGCGGCGGCGCTTCGAGATCGAGATGGCCGAGAAGCAGCGCATCTACGGCGAGAACTATCCGATCGACGAGGACCTGCTGGCGGCTCTCGCTCACATGCCGCCGACCTCAGGCATCGCTCTCGGCTTCGAGCGCCTCGTCATGCTGGCCAGCGGCGCGCGCCATATCGAGGACGTCATCTGGACGCCGGTGCCAGACCTGCTGTCCCTGTAGAGCATGATCTCTTCCGAAAACCGGCTCCCACTTTTCGCTTCGCGGTCCTTCGGGTCGGGATCATGCTCAGCCGATGACGGGAATATGCGGCGCGGCCGTGCGCGGCAGGATGCCCGACAGGCGCGGATCGTCGACGACCTCGATCTGGCGCGCGAAAGGCACGAAGCCCTGCCGGCGATAGAAGGTCAGCGCTGCCGGATGGTCGAGCGTGCAGGTATGCAGCCAGACGCGCCGAGTTTCGTCCTGCCATGCCAGCGCCAGCGCCGCCGCCATCATCGCCCCGCCGAGGCCCTTGCCGGTGGCGTCCGGCTTCAGCCCGAAAAACGAAATCTCGACATCGGCGGGATCGCGCCGGTCAAGTTCCACGATGCCGGCTTCCTCGCCGCCCGCCATCGCCACATAGGTCTCGTTGCCGGGGCGGTGGAGGATCGCGGCCAGTTCCGCCTCGGTCATCTCAATCCGCGAAAACCACAGCCAGTCCTCACCGATGGCGCGGTAGAGCGCACGATACCAGCCGGTGTCCGGGCGCTCGATCTTGCGGAGAGCGACGCGCTCCGAGGGCGCAGGCGGCACCGGCCGCTCGCGCATTTCCAGATGGGTGACGACGGCAGCGATCTTGGCCGGCGGCAGGTCGGTATAGCCGTCGAGGTTGAGGGCGAGACTCATGCGTTCACCGCCCGACCGCATAGCCCTGCATGCCCCTGGGATTGGCGGCGGCCTTCAGCCGGACGCCCTCCTTGCGCGCGCCCGTGAGGCGGCCCTCGGACCATGCGCCGCCGACCTCGACCTCATGCCCGCGGCGACGCAGTTCCGCGATGGTCGCTTCGGGAAAGCGGCTTTCCACCACGACGACGCCGGGACGCGAAGTGCGCGGCCAGAACGAGCCGGGAAAGTGCTCCGTGTGCCAGGCGGGCGCGTCGATGGCCTCCTGAAGGTTCATGCCGGCATGGACATGGCGCAGGAACATCTGCGGTATCCACTGGTCCTGCTGGTCGCCGCCGGGCGAGCCCCAGGCCATGTAGGGCGCGCCGTCGCGATGGGCGAGAGTGGGGGTGAGCGTCGAGCGCGGGCGCTTGCCGGCCTTCAGCGCCGCAGGATGGCTCTCGTCCAGCCAGAACATCTGCGCGCGCGAGCCGAGGCAGAAGCCGAGGTCCGGGATGATGGGCGAGGATTGCAGCCAGCCGCCGGAGGGCGTGGACGACACCATGTTGCCCCAGCGGTCGATGATGTCGAAATGGACGGTGTCGCCGCGCGTTCCGCCGCTCTCCACCGTCTCGATCTCGCCGACGGTCGGCTCACCTGCGCCGGTTGCGCCGACCGCGACGCGCTTGCCGGAGGAGACGCGCGCATCGACCTTGCCGCCGGCGCCCGCAATGGTGCCGGGGCGCAGTTCGAGCGAGGCGCGGTCGGTAATCAGCTTGCGACGCTCGTCGTTATAGGCATCCGACAAGAGCGTCTCTATCGGCACGTCGACGAAATCCGGGTCGCCGTAGAAGGCCTCGCGGTCGGCGAAGGCGAGCTTGGCGGCTTCGGTGACGAGGTGGACGAAGTCGGGACCCGCCACGTCCATGCCGTCGAGGCCCATGCCCTTGAGCAGCGCAAGCTGCTGCAAACAGACGAGGCCCTGGCTCCAGGTCGTCGGCTTGAACACGCGGTAGCGACCGTAATCGTAGTGAATCGGCGCCTCGACGCTCGCCTGCCATGTCGCCATGTCCTGCCCGGTGAGGACGCCGCGATTGTGCTCGCCGGTCACGTCATAGACCGCCTCGGTGCGGCAGAAGCGGTCGATGGCCTCGGCCACGAAACCCTGTGACCAGATGGAGCGGGCGCGGGCGATCTCGTCCTCGCGCGTGCCGCCCTCGCATTCGCGCAGGACGCGCTCATAGGTCTCCGCGAGCTTCACGTTGGTGAAGAGATCACCCGGCTTCGGCACCGTTCCGCCCGGCAGGTAGACGGCGGCCGAGCTCGGCCAGTGGTCGCGGAAAAGAGCTTCCACCGTGCGGATCGTGGCGGGGATGCGCTCGACCAGCGGATAGCCGTTGCGGGCATAGCCGATGGCGGCTTCCAGCACGTCGCGCGGGCGCATGGTGCCGTAGTCGCGCAGCATCAGCATCCAGGTGTCGAAGGCGCCGGGAATGCAGGTGGCGAGCAGGCCGGTGCCGGGGACGAGGTCGAGGCCGAGCGAACGGTAGTGCTCGATGGTCGCGCCGGCGGGGGCCGGACCCTGGCCGCAGATGACCTCCACGGCCTCCTTCCTCGCGTCGTAGAGGATGACCGGCACGTCGCCGCCGGGACCGTTCAGGTGCGGCTCGACGATCTGCAATGTGAAGGCTGCGGCGCAGCCGGCGTCGAAGGCATTGCCGCCGCGTTCGAGGATGCCCATGGCGACGGCGGAAGCGATCCAGTGCGTCGTGGTGACGACGCCGAAAGTCCCGTCGATCTCGGGGCGCGTGGTGAAGCGCGGCGCGCTCATGATGCTCTCCTGAAACCCTGCACGTCAGCCCCTGCAAGTCAGCCTTTGAACGCGCCGCCGCCGTCGACGTCCAGCACCGCGCCCGAGACATAGCCGCAGGCGGGCGAGGAGAGAAACGCCGCCGCATTGGCGATTTCCTTCGGATCGATCAGCCGATTCAGCGGCAGGCCGGTCAGCATCTCCTCCCAGCGGTTCTCGTCGCCGAATTTCGCCTGCGCCTGCTGTTTCGACAGCGAGATGATCCGGTCGGTGCGGGTTGCCGCCGGGTTGATGCCGAAGACGCGCACGCCCCATTCCTGCGACTTGCCGCCGACCGCGCCGGTGAAGGCCATCAGGGCGGCGTTGCCCGCCCCGCCGCAGACATAGCCATAGCGCGGCGTGCGGCCGGCCATGCCGATGACATTGACGATGACGCCGGCCTTGCGGTCTTTCATCGAGGCCAGGGCCAGCTTGGTCAGATGGATGTAGCCCATGACCTTGAGCGACCAGGCCTGCTCCCAGGTCTCCATGGAGAGGTCGAGCAGCCCGCCGCCGGGGATCGCCCCGGCATTGTTCACGAGGACGTCGACATCGCGGTGATTGGCCCAGAGCGCCTCGCGATCGGCGGGGCGTGAGAGGTCGGCGGCCGCAATCTCGATCGGTCCCTGATGGCGCGCCTTGAGACCGGCCGCGGCCGTCTCAAGGCGCTTGATGTCGCGCGCCACCATGATGACGTGTGCGCCCTCGGCCGAGAAGACCTCGGCGCAGGCGAGGCCGATGCCCTTCGACGCACCGGTGACCAGCACCTTCTTGCCTGCAAGCCCGAGTTCCATGGCCGGCTCCCTCGTCTCACTCGCCCCTGAAATCGGGCAGGCGCTTTTCGAGGAAGGCCTTCTGGCCCTCCTTGTAGTCGGCGGAATCGAAGCATTTCGCCACCAGCGCGTCCACGGCGGCGTCGTCCTGCTCGGCTTCCGGCTTCGACAGCTCCACCAGCGAGCGCTTGATGGCCGCGAGCGTCAAGGGGGCGTTGGCCGCCACCGTGTCGAGATAAGCCTGCACTTCCGCCTCGAAACTCTCGCGCGGCCAGGCCCGGTGGATGACGCCGGAGCGTTCGCCATCGGCGCTGTTCAGGATGCGCGCGGAGATGAGGATGTCGGCCACCGCCGCCATGCCGATCTTCTTGATCATCATCTTGACGCTGGAAAAGCCGTAGCCGAGGCCGAGCCGCGCCGCCGGCACCCGGAAGCGCGAATCCGATGTCGCAAAACGCAGGTCGCAGGTCAGCGCCAGCGCACAGCCGCCGCCGAAGCAGATGCCGCGGATCACCGCGACGGTCGGCTTGGCCGCATCGTGGATCGCTGCCATGCCGGCCGCCACCGCCCGGTCATAGGCGCGCACGGCTTCCTCGCCGGTGCGCTTCTCGCCGAACTGCGAGATGTCCGCGCCCGCGCAGAAGGCCTTGTCGCCGGCGCCGGTGACGACGATGACGCGCACCGAGCGGTCGTCCTCGGCCCGTTTCACGAGGCCCGGCACGCTCGACCACATGTCGAAGGTCATGGCGTTCATTTTCGCCGGCTGGTTGATGGTCAGCGTGGCGATGCTGTTCGCCGCCTCGTAGCGCACGGAGGGTTGGGTCAAGGCAGATTCCTTCAAAATGTCTCGCCTCTCAAACGATGCCGGTTGCGCGCAGCCGGGCTATCTCATCGGCGCTGAGGCCAGCTTCGGCCAGCACCTCGTCGGTGTGTTCGCCGGCCTCGGGCGTCGCCGTTTGGATGGCCGGCGGCGTGCGCGACATTTCAAGGGGCTGGGCGATGAGCCGGATGTCGCCGCGCGCATGATGGTGGATCGGCACGGCCATGCCGAGATGGACGACCTGGGGGTCCGAGAAGACCTCGTCCATGCGGTAGATCGGACCGGCGGGCACGCCCTCCGCCTCCAGCCGCTCCAGCCAGTCGGCGGTGGTGCGGTTGCGGAAGACCTCGGCCAGCAGCGCCATCAGGGCCGGGCGGTTGCGGAAGCGCAGCTTGGCGTCGGCATAGTCTGGATTGGCGAGGAGGTCCTCGCGCCCGATGGCGCGGCAGAAGCCCTTCCACTGTCCCTCGCCGCCGACGCCGACATTCACATGGCCGTCCGCCGAGGGCAGCACGCCCATGGGCGTCGCATGGGGATGGTCGTTGCCGGCCTGCGGCGGCACCCGGCCGTCAACGGTATAGGCGGCGGCCTGGAAGTCGCACATGGCGATCTGCGCCTGCAGCAGCGAGGTCTGCACCCACTGGCCCTCGCCGGATTTCTCGCGCTCGGCGAGCGCCACGAGGATGCCGGTCGCGGCATAGATGCCGGCGGCGGAATCGGCGACGGCTATGCCGGCGCGCAGAGGCGCCTCGCCGGGAAAGCCGGTGACGCCCATCAGCCCGCCCATCCCCTGCGCGATCTGGTCGAAGCCGGCGCGGGTGCGGTAGGGGCCGGTCTGGCCGAAGCCGGAGACCGAGGCGAGGATGATGCGCGGATTGACTGCTTTCAGCGCCTCGTAACCGATGCCGAGGCGCTCTTTCACGTCGGGGCGGTAGTTCTCGACCACCACGTCGGCGGTTTCGACCAGCTTCAGGAAGACCTTCCGGCCCTCGTCCGTCTTGAGGTTCAGCGTCAGCGAGCGCTTGTTGCGATGCAGGTTCTGCATGTCCGAGCCGTGGCGGTCGCCGAGGATCGCCGCGTTCGAATCGACGCCCGGCGGGGCGTCGATCTTGATCACGTCGGCGCCGAAATCGGCGAGGACGCGGCAGCATGTCGGGCCCGCGCGCACGCGCGTGAGGTCGAGAACCCTGATGTGGTCGAGTGCAGTGGAGGGGCGCGGTCGCGGCATGTCCTGTCCGGCACGGAACGTCGAGCCGGCAGACTAGGATTGTTTGGCGTCCAACGGGAAGGGGACAGGCGGCATGACAGCAACCTGCCGCGAACCCTAGAGGCGCGCGGCAAAGGCTTTGAGTGCAGCGTTGAACGCCGCCGGCTGCTCGGCATGGGGCATGTGGCCGGCATCCACGACGGTCACGGCCGCGCCGTCCGGCGCCTCGTCGGCGATCCACGCGGAGACCTCGGGGCGGTAGAGCCGGCTCTGCGCGCCCGCGAGCGCAAGGACGGGAATGTCGAGCCTTCGGATCGTCTCGCGGTGGTCCGCCTCGACGAGGGAGCGCCAGAGATGGGCCATGGCGGCGGGATCGCGTGCGGCAACTACGCGGCGCGCATGGGCGGCGAGGCCAGCATCCGCATTGCGGCCGGCGGCGAACAGCGCATCGGCGATCTTCGGCGCATAGCGCAGCCAGCCGGCCTCCATGCGTTCGGCAGCCGCCACGGCCTGATCGAGCGACTGGCCGTCGGCGAGGCCGAGACACCAGTCGGCATCGTTCGCCACCTTCGGCGTCATGTCGACCATGACGAGGCCGGCAATGCCGGCCGATCCCCGCCGTTCCAGATGGTCGAGGGCGACCGTCGCGCCCATCGACCAGCCGACGACGATCACGCCGTCGCCGGTTTCGCGCAGAAGTGCGGCCAGATCGTCGGAAAGATCGGCGATGGCGAGCGGGCCGCTGGCCTCGCCGGTGCGATGGCCGGCCTGATCCGGCGCGACGACGCGGAAGCCCTCGTCCGCCAGCGCATGCTGGCCAGCAAAGAACGAGCGGTCGACCGACCAGCCGTGCAGGAAGATCACAGGGCGGCCCTCGCCGATATCGGTCAGCGCCGCGCGGCCGGTCACGTCAGGCTCCGATCGTCGCATCGACGTCCTTCACCAGAACGAGGGCCCGGCCGGCGGCGAGCGTCTTCCCTTCGGCGTCGGTGAGGGTGGTCGCGAGATCGCAGAGGTGCTTGTCGGGCCTCAGCCGCGTGACGGTGACGCTGGCCGTGACCTCCGCGTCGAGCGGGACGGGTGTTGCGAAGGAAAGCTCCTGCTTGAGGTAGTTGGTGCCGCGGCCCGGAAGTTCGACGCCGAGCAGGTATGAGAACAGCGCGCCGATCAGCGGCTCGGGGACATGGCGGATCGTTCCCGGCGCGACGCCGGCCAGCGAGGCGAAGCTGGCAATGTCCGCCGCGGTATAGCGCCGGGTCAGGCTGGCGCTGTCACCGACCTTCATCGCCGCCTCCCGTGACGATGTCGGCGAAAGCCTCGCAGACTGTCTCGCCATCGCTCTCGCGCGTGATGCGGAGCGCCAGCCGCGCGCCTTGCCCGGTTGCCGCCTCAACCGTCCCTGAAAAGACCAGCGGCTCGCCGGCAAAGGCGGGAGCGGGGAACATCAGGGTCTGGGTTGTCTGCCGCGCGCCGGGCACATGCCGGCGCATCAGGCCCCAGAGCACGGTGTAGAGCAGCATGCCGTGCGAGACGGTGCGGCCGAAGCGCGTACGCGCCGAGAATGCCGCATCGACATGGATCGGGTTGTCGTCGCCGCTGACACGGGCGAACAGGTCGAAGTCGCCCTGGGTCAGCGTTCGCGTCTCGGAGAAGAGGGGACCTGCCGCGATCATCGCCGGGTCTCCGCGACGATGCTGCGCAGCACATGCTTCTGGATCTTGCCCGCGGCCGTGCGCGGGAAATCCTCCACCAGCGTGATGTGCTTCGGAACCTTGTAGCCGGCGAGGTTCTGGCGCGCGTGGGTGCGGATGTCCTCGACGCTCGCCTCCGTGCCGGGCCTGAGCAGGATCACGGCATGGCCGACCTCGCCCCAGGTCGCGTCGGGCACGCCGAGGACGGCGGCCTCCAGTACGGCCGGATGGGCGTGCAGGACGATCTCGACCTCGGCCGGATAGACGTTCTCGCCGCCGGAGATGAACATGTCCTTGATGCGATCGACGATGAAATAGCAGCCGTCCTGATCCTGCCGGCCGACATCGCCGGAGCGCAGCCAGCCGCCGGGCGCGAAGGCCTTTTCGGTGGCTTCGGGATTGTTGAAATAGCCGGGCGTGATGCCGGGACCGCGGAACATGAGCTCGCCGCGCTCGCCTCGCGCGACATCATTGCCGTCGATATCGACGAGGCGCACCTCGGCCAGCACCTGCGGCTTGCCGACCGAGCCGATCTTCTCGACGGCATGGGCTGCGTCCATCAGGAAGACGGTCGGACCGGTCTCGGTCATGCCCATGCCGTTGCAGACCGTGACGCCCCGGTCGAGGAAGCTGCGCAGCATCGCTTCGGGCATCGGCGCGCCGCCGCAACCCCAATGGCGCACGCGCGAGAAATCGGTGGTCGCGAAGGCCGGGTGCAGGCTGATCGCCTGATAGATGGCCGGTACGCCGAAGAACAGCGACAGCCGCCCGCGCGCGATCAGGTCGATCACCACGTCGGCGTCGAATTTCGGAATGATCCGCGAGGTGCCGCCGGCGATGAAGACGGGCAGGGCGTGCAGGTTGATGCCGGCCGTGTGGAACAGCGGCAGGAAGTTCAGCGTGTCGTCGCCGGTGCCGAGACCCGTGGCCTGCTGGATGTTGACGTAATTGGCGAGCGCCATTCCCGGCGTCTGGATCACCGCCTTGGGCTTGCCGGTCGTGCCGGAGGTGTAGAGCAGGTACCAGACGCGGTCGGTTTCCCACGGTTCGGCCGGGCCGGCGGGGCTGTCCGCCTTGGCGCGTTCGGCCTCGTAATCCGCAAAGGGCAGGAACGGCAGGCCGGAAAGGGAGCCTGCGAGCGCCGCATTGGCCTCGTCGGCCAGCAGCAGCTTCGCCGCGCAGTCGGCGAGGATCGGCGCGAGCTCAGCGGGCGTCTGCCGCCAGTTGAGCGGCACGAGGATCAGCTTCGCCTTGGCGCAGGCGAAAAGCAGTTCGAAGAAGGTCGCACCGTTGTGGCAGAGCACGGCGACGCGGTCGCCCTCGGCCAGCCCCTTCGACCGGAGCAGCTCCGCGCCGCGCGCAGCGTTGGCCTCCACCTCGGCGAAGGTGAAGCTGCGGCCGGTGGCGATCTCCTCGAAGGCGATGGCATCGGGCGTGAGCTCGGCGCGGCGACGGCAGATGTCGGGCATCGATCTCATGCGGCCCTCGCGAGAAAGCGGGCCATGCCGGCTTCGGTCTCGTCGGTCTCGATCAGGTCGAGGAACCGGCTGCGCTCGCGCGAGAGGCCGTCAGCGATGGCGCGCAGCCGCTCAGGCGGCATGAGCAGGGCGCGCGTCGCGGCAAGGCTGGGGCCGACTTTGCCGCGCAGCGTGCCGAGCCAGCCGGCGATGGTCGCTTCGAACTCGGCTTCGGCGGGTGCCGCCTGCGCGATGCCGAGCGTCACCGCTTCCTCGGCCCCGATGCGCCGGTTGAGCATCTGGATCGCGCCGGCCTGCGCCGCGCCGATCCGCTCCGGCAGCAGCGCCGTCCAGCCGCCATCGGGCGCGAAGCCGACATCGGCATAGTAAGGCTGAAGGAACGCGCGCGGTCCCATGGCGACGAGGTCGCTGGCGAAGACGAGGCCGCAAGAGCCGCCGGTGACGGGACCATGCACCGCCGCGATGACCGGGCAGGGCAGGGCGAGCAGCGTCAGGATTGCCTGATTGAGCGCCCCGACGAGGCCCGCTGCATAGGTTCGCCGCGCGCCGCGCGGCAGGCTCGCGAAGGCGGCGACATCGCCGCCGGTCGAGAAAGAGCGGCCCGCGCCGCGCAGCACCAGCGCGGCGGGCGGCGTTGCCGCGACCTCGTCGAGGACGGCGTTCAGCGCATCGAGCAGGTCCGGGACGAGCGCATTGTGCTGCTCCGGACGATTGAGCGTCAGTGTCGCGAGCCCGTCCGCGACATCGAGAAGGACGAGCCCTTCAGACATGGCGCTTCGGCCCGATGCCGTTGGCAACGAAGTCGAAGGCGGCATCAGCGACGGCGTCTAGCGCGATGGTCTCGTCGTAGAGCGCGTAGCGTCGGCCGATCATGTCGGTGACGCCCATCAGCGCCCAGGCGCGCACCTCGGCATCGCCCGGCGAGATTTCGCCGCGCCGCGCGGCCTCTTCGAGACCGGCACGGTAACCCTCGGCGAACTCCTCGTAATAGGCGCGGTGCACGGCTGGATCGACGAACTGCGATTCTGCGACGACCCGGTAGAGGTTGGGATTGTCGCGGATGAACTGCAGGAAGGCGTGGATGCCCTTCCGCTCGGCCGTGAGACGGTCATGCGCGCCCGCGATAGCGCGCGTGAGGTGGTGGCGCAGCCTCCGGCCCATCAGCAGGACCAGTTCGCGCAGCACGTCCTCCTTGGAGCGGAAATAGAGGTAGAATGTGCCCTGCGCGACCTCCGCCTCCGCGGTGATCGTGGCGATGGAGGCATCGGAGAAGCCGCGCACGCCGATCTCGCGCTCCGCCGCGTCGAGAATCTTCTGGCGGGTGCGCTCCCCGCGTTTGGTCTTCGGCACCGGCAAGGGGGCTGCCGGATCGATATGAGCCATGGCGTTTCCGTCATCGGTCCTTCGCCCGATTGGCTCAGAACCGCCTTCTCGCTTGACGCGTTTCAGTGACGAGGCTAGCGTCACATGAAACATGACTCAAGTGTCAGTTTTGCATTTCAGGATCAGGGAGGATCCCATGCTGAGGAAGACGCTGGCGCTGGCTTCGGCCTCGCTCGCACTGGCCGTGACGGCGTTCGCCGTCCCCGCCGCCGCACAGACCCGTGACGTGAAGATCTGCCTCATCGCCGGCCGCACCGGCGCGCTGGAGGCCTATGCCAAGCAGACCGAGGTCGGCTTCATGATGGGCCTCGAGTTTCTGACCCGCGGCACCAACCAGATCGGCAACATGCGCCTGCAGGTCATCGTCAAGGACGACCAGCTGCGCCCCGATCGCGGCAAGGCGCTGCTTGAAGAATGCTATAACGACGACCGCGCCGACATCGCGGTGGGCACGACCGGCTCGCCCGTGGCGCTCGCCATGCTGCCGGTGGCCGAGGAAGCCAAGAAGATCCTCATCGTCGAGCCGGCAGTGGCGGATTCGATCACCGGCCCGCGCTGGAACCGCTACGTCTTCCGCACGGGACGCTCGTCCTATCAGGATGCGCTGGCGGCCGCCGCCTCCGTGCCGGAGAACGAGGATGTCTCCATCGGCATGATGGGCCTCGACACGGCCTTCGGTCGCGACGGCGTCGCCGCCTACAAGGCAGCGCTCGCCGCAATCCGCCCGCGCGCCCGCATCGTTGCGGAGGAATATGCCGCCGGTAACACGGCAGACTTCGCGCCCTTCGCCGAGCGCCTGTTCGCCGCGCTGCGCGACCGCCCCGGCAAGCGCATCATCGGCTTCATCTGGGCCGGCGCGCACCCGATGGCGAAGTTCGTCGACATGCGCCCCGAGCGCTTCAACATCGCGCTGGCGCCGGGCGGCAACATCCTGCCCGCGATGAATGCCTGGAAGGCTTTCGCCGGCACCGAGGGCGGCATCTACTACTATTACGACTTCCCGCGGAACCCGCTGAACGACTGGCTGAAGGCCGAGTACCAGAAGCGTCACGGCGCGCCGCCGGACTTCTTCGTGGCAGGTGGCTTCGCGGCTGCGGCGGCGGTGGTGGCGGGCCTCGAAAAGGCCGGCTCGCCGGATGCCGAGAGGCTGATCGCCGCCATGGAGGGCATGACCTTCGAGACGCCGAAGGGGCCGATGACCTTCCGCCGCGAGGATCATCAGGCGATGCAGGAGATGTATCACTTCCGCATCCGTCCGAATGCCCGCGACAACGACCTGTTGGACCTCGTCCGCACCATCCCGGCCTCCGAGATGCCGCTGCCGATCACCAACCGGCGCACGAACTGACGGGACGCTGACATCGTCTTGCCCGGGCTTGGCCCGGGCATCCACGCCTTCCTTGTGTAGCCGCTTCAAGTCGTGGATGGCCGGGCCAAGCCCGGCCATGACGCGATGGTGCCTCGCGAGACCATCCCCCATGCCACCCGTCCTCGAAACGCGAGACCTGACGATCCGGTTCGGCGGCCATGTCGCCGTGGACAGCGTCTCCTGCGCCTTCCATGCCGGCACACTGACGGCGATCGTCGGACCGAACGGTGCCGGCAAGACCACCTATTTCAACCTGATGTCCGGCCAGCTTAACGCCACCGCCGGCACGACGCTGCTGAACGGCGACGACATTTCCGGGCTCGGCGCGGCCGGGCGTGCGCAGCGCGGCATCGGCCGCGCCTTCCAGATCACCAACCTCTTCCCCAACCTGACGGTGGCGGAGAATGTCCGCCTCGCCGTGCAGGCGCGGGGCAAGTCCGCCGCCAGCATCTTCTCGCTCTGGTCGCGCCACCGCGACTGGATCGACAGAGCCGATCACTATCTCGAACAGGTGAACCTCGCGGGCGTGCGCGACACGGTCGCGGCGGCCCTGCCGCACGGCGACAAGCGCAAGCTCGAGGTCGCGATCATGATGGCGCTGGAGCCCGAGGTCTTCATGTTCGACGAGCCGACAGCGGGCATGTCGGTGGACGAGGTGCCGGTGATCCTCGACCTGATCCAGAAGCTGAAGGACGAGGGCACCAAGACCATTCTGCTGGTCGAGCACAAGATGGACGTCGTGCGTTCGCTCGCCGACCGCATCGTGGTGCTGCACAACGGCCGCCTCGTCGCAGACGGCGAGCCGGCGGCGGTGATCGCCTCGCCCGTCGTGCAGGAGGCCTATCTCGGCCAGGCGCCCAAGGCGGAGGCCGCAAATGTCTGAGCCGCTTCTCGACCTGCAGGGCGTCCACACCCATATCGGCCAGTACCACATCCTTCAGGGCGTCGACCTCGCCCTGCCCAAGGAGGGCATGACCGTGCTGCTCGGCCGCAACGGCGCGGGCAAGACCACGACGCTGCGCACCATCATGGGCCTGTGGCAGCCGTCGAAAGGCACGATCACCTTCGATGGAAGACCCATCGGCGGCCTGCCAACGCCGGACATCGCGCAAGGCGGCATCGCCTATGTGCCGGAGACCATGGCCGTCTTCGCCGATCTGACGGTCGCGGAGAACATGACGCTGGCGGCGCGCTCCGGCCCCGTCGATCAGGCCCGGCTCGACTGGATTTTCGGCCTGTTCCCGGCGCTGAAGAAATTCTGGCAATTGCCGGCCGGCGTGCTCTCGGGCGGGCAGAAGCAGATGCTGGCGATCGCCCGCGCCATTGCCGAGCCGCGGCGGTTGATCCTCATCGACGAGCCGACCAAAGGCATCGCCCCGGCCATTATCGAGGCGATGATCACGGCCTTTTCCGAGCTGAAGCGCGAGACGACGATCCTGCTGGTCGAGCAGAATTTCCGCTTCGCCGCGAGCCTCGGCGACCATGTCGCGGTGATGGATGACGGCCGCATCGTCCATCGCGGTGCAATGGCCGATCTTGCCCGCGACGAGACCCTGCAGCAGCGCCTGCTCGGCCTGTCGCTCGACGTGCATCAATGAGGGCGAAGCGATGACCATGGCCGCTCCAGCCGAGACGCTGCCGACCGTCAAGGCGGACTACCTGCCGATCCTGCTGCCGATCGTGCTCGCCGCCGTGGCGTTGCCCTTCATCGGCAATCCCGTGACATGGGTGACGCTGACGGTGGCGGCGCTCGCCATGGGCATGATGATCTTCGTCATCGCCTCGGGCCTCACCCTCGTCTTCGGCCTGATGGACGTGCTCAATTTCGGCCACGGCGCCTTCATCGCGGTCGGCGCCTATATCGCGCTGTCGGTGCTGGGCCTGCTGTCCGGCTGGGTGCAGGTGGATTCGCTCGCCTGGAACCTCATGGCCCTCGGCCTTGCGGTGACCGTCGCCATGGTCGGCACGGGCCTCATCGGCTGGGCCTTCGAGCGGGTCATCGTCAAACCGGTCTATGGCCAGCACCTCAAGCAGATCCTCATCACCATGGGCGGCCTGATCGTCGCCGAGCAACTCATCCACGTCATCTGGGGCGGCGACCAGAAGGCCATGGCGCTGCCGACCGCGCTGCGCGGCGCGATCGTGGTCGGCGACTTCGCGGTCGAGAAGTTCCGCATCCTCGCCGTCGTCGTAGGCCTCGTCGTCTTCGCCACCATGATGCTGGTGCTGAACCGCACCAAGATCGGCCTCCTGATCCGCGCCGGTGTCGAGAATTCCGAAATGGTCGAGGCGCTCGGCTATCGCATCCGCCGGCTGTTCGTCGGCGTCTTCGTCGCGGGTTCGGCGCTGGCCGGGCTCGGCGGGGTGATGTGGGCGCTCTACCGCGAGACGCTGACGGCGGCGATCGGCGGCGACATCATGGTGCTGGTCTTCATCGTCATCATCATCGGCGGGCTCGGCTCGGTTGGCGGCTGCTTCCTCGGCGCCATGCTCGTCGCGATGATGGCGAACTACACAGCCTTCCTCGCGCCGAAGGTCGCGCTCGCCTCCAACATCCTGCTGATGGTCGCGATCCTGATGTGGCGGCCGCAGGGCCTCTATCCCGTCGCCAAGCGGTGAGGGCGCAACGATGCTGAACAGCCTCCTTTCCGGCGACTATCCGAAGAGCCGCATCCTGACGGTGGTGCTCGTCGCCATCCTCGTCGGCCTCGCCTTCGCGCCGTTCCTGTTCCCGGGGGCGGCGGCGATCAACACGGCGGCGAAGATCTGCATCTTCATCGTGCTGGTGGCGAGCTACGATCTGCTGCTCGGCTATACCGGCATCGTCTCCTTCGCCCACACCATGTTCTTCGGCATAGGCGGCTATGGCGTTGGCCTCGGGCTCTACGCATTCGGCGCGACCTGGGGCGTCATGGCGCTCGGCATTCTGATCGCGCTCGTGGTCGCGGTCGTGCTGGCCTTCCTGATCGGGCTCCTGTCGCTGCGCGTGCGGGCGATCTTCTACGCCATGATCACGCTGGCCGTGGCCTCGGCCTTCCTGATCCTCGCCACGCAGTTCTCCGAATATACCGGCGGCGAAGACGGCCGCTCCTTCTCCGTGCCGCCGGTGCTGCGGCCGGGCTTCCGGCTGTTCGAGACGCCGATCTTCGGCGTGACGATCAACGGCCGCATCCTCGCCTATTACCTCGTCTTCGCCGCGGCGGTGGTGCTGTTCCTGCTGGCGCTGCGGGTCGTGAACTCGCCGTTCGGGCGCGTGCTGCAGGCGATCCGCGAGAACGACATGCGCGCCGAGGCGCTCGGCTATCGCGTCGTCTACTACCGGACGGTGGCCAATTGCCTCGCCGCCGCCATGGCAGTGCTGGCCGGCGCGCTCTATGCGATCTGGCTGCGCTATACCGGCCCCGACACGACGCTGTCCTTCGCCATCATGCTGGACATCCTGCTGATGGTGGTGATCGGCGGCATGGGGACGATGTACGGGGCGGTGGTCGGCGCGACCCTGTTCATCGTGGCGCAGAATTACCTGCAGAAGCTGATGGGCACGGCGTCGGCCGCGACCGAGGGCATTCCGCTGCTGCCGAAGCTCCTGCACCCGGACCGCTGGCTCCTGCTGCTCGGCATTCTCTTCGTGCTCAGCGTCTATTTCTTCCCCACCGGTATCGTGGGACGGCTGCGGGGCGAGAAACGGTAACCCGTTATCGATAAACGCTTTTTCGCTTTCCCCTCGGAACCTCCGCCGCGCTGTCCGGTTGTTCGGGCAGTCGTTTCAGAAGGAGGATTTCCGATGAACTGGGACCGTGTCGAAGGCAACTGGAAGCAGCTCAAGGGCAACGTCAAGGAGCAGTGGGGCAAGCTGACGGACGACGATCTCGACGTCATCGCTGGCCGCCGCGATCAGCTCGAGGGCAAGCTCCAGGAGCGCTACGGCTACGCCAAGGACAAGGCGAAGACCGAGATCGACAGCTGGTACAATAGCCGCAACTGGCTGTCGTAAGGAGCCGATCACATAGAATCACGGAAGCGGGGATTTCGCGGCGCGAGCGCTGCCTCCCCACAAGGCCCGTCCGGTTAGCCGGGCGGGCCTTTTTCGTGCGCCTATCTCATGCGCGTTCCGACGGTTCGCCCCATTGCTTGTGCCAAAACGGCGGATAGGGCGGCCTTTTCGACGTCTCCACACGCTTTCGTTAACGCATCCGGGTGTTCCCGGAGGACATGGCGCTTGACGAATCTCTGATAACTGATAAATTTCCAAAATCATCAGTCATCAAGATTCAGGCATCAGCACCGACGCGATCATGACCCTCAAGACCCGCCTCACCGCCGACGAGACCCGCGAGCGCATCCTCGAAACTGCCGAGGAGCATTTTCGCAGGATCGGCTATGGCAAGACGGCGGTTGCCGACATTGCCGGGACGCTCGGCATGAGCCCGGCCAATGTCTACCGGTTCTTCCCGTCGAAATCGGCGATCTGCGAGGAGATCGCGCGCCGGCTGCTCGACAATTGCCACGAGCAGCTGCGCGAGATCGTCGCCGAGAAGCAGGTGCCTGCTTCCGAGCGCCTCGCGCGCATGACCATCAGCATCCACCAGTTCAACAAGTCGCAGATGTTCGACGAGAAGCGGCTGCACGACATGGTCGAGGCGGCCATCACGGAGAACTGGCACGTCATCAAGGCCCATCTGGAAACGCTGGTCTCGCTGTTCGCCGAGGTCATCCAGGACGGCATGACGGCGGGCGAGTTCGTCATGCGCGACCCGGTCGAAGCCGCCTGGTCGTTCAAGCAGTGCCACGTCACCGTCTTCCATCCCTCGCTGATCGAGCAGTGCGCAGTGCTGTTCGATCTCGACGAGCAAACCCGCCGCCTGACCCAATTCGCCATTCGCGCCCTGAAAGTCTGAGGACCGCCCTCATGTCGTCCAGCGTCTTTCGTTCCTCGCCTCCCGTCACCATCCGCTCCCTGGCGCTCGTCTCGCTGCTCGCCCTCGGGCTTGCCGCCTGCACGGACGGCAATGCACGCACCGAAGCGAAGCCTGAAGAGGCCGCCCGCGCGGTCGTGGTCGAAACGGTCGCCTACGGGCCGCGCAACCGCGAGCGCAGCTTTGTCGGTACCGTGCGCCCGCGCATCGAGAGCGATCTCGGCTTCCGGGTCGCCGGCAAGATCGCCGAGCGCCTCGTCCAGCAGGGCGAGCGCGTCACCCGCGGCCAGCCTCTGGCCCGGCTCGACGCGGCCGACCTCACGCTCCAGCGCGAGCAGGCCGAGGCCGAGCTGACGGCGGCTCAGGTGAATCTCAACGCCTCCCTCGCGCAGGACAAGCGCACGCAGGACCTGCGCACCGCCGGCTGGGCGACGCAGGCGACGCTGGATACCCAGCTCGCCCGCACCGCCGATGCGCGCGGTCGCCTCGACCGCGCCAAGCGCGCCCTCGATCTCGCCGCCAACCAGTTCGCCTATGCGACCCTCGTCGCCGATGCCGACGGCGTCGTGACAGCGACCATGACCGAGCCCGGTCAGGTGGTTGCGGCCGGCACGCCGGTCATCCGCCTCGCCCGGTCGGGCGAGCGCGAGGCCGTCGTCGCGATCCCTGAGGCGCTGATCGAGCATGTGCGCACCGGCCAGGCGACCGTCTCGCTCTGGTCGAATGCCGGCAAGACCTACCGCGCTACCTTGCGCGAATTCGCTGCCTCGGCAGATACGGCGACCCGGACCTTCCAGGCCCGCTTCACCATTCAGGACGCCGATGACGGCGTCGTCATAGGTATGACGGCGACCGTCGCGGTCGGCGAGCCCGCGTCCGCCCGCGTGGCTCGCCTCCCCATCTCCGCGCTCTATTCGGAAGGGCGCGGCCCCTCGGTCTTCGTGGTCGATGCGGCCACCGGCAAGCTGACGCTGAAGCCGGTGACGCTCGCAGGCTATGACGGCCGCGAAGTGCTCATCGCCGAGGGCGTCGCCGAGGGCGACAAGGTGGTCGCGCTGGGCGTCCACAAGCTCGACGAGAGCCAGCGCGTGCGCGTCGTCGCCGCCCGCTAATCCGCAATCCGGGCGCGCCGTCGGCGCGCCCGCGCATCCATTCGCAGCAACCGCCATCCTTCCTCGCGGAGCGAGCCCCCATGTCCGCCGCACACGACAGCCACGACCCCAATCTCGTGCGCAACAACTGGTCGCACTGGGCGGTGACGCACCCGGCGCTGGTTCTGTTCATGATCCTCGCGCTGGTCGCGGGCGGCGCCTATTCGTTCTCGCGGCTCGGGCGTGCGGAAGATCCGGCCTTCACCATCAAGGTGGCGATCGTGACCGCGATCTGGCCGGGCGCCACCGCCCGCGAGATGCAGGACCAGGTCGCCGAGCGGATCGAGAAGAAGCTCCAGGAACTGCCCTGGTTCGAGCGGGTGCAGACCTATACCAAGCCCGGCTTCACGGCCATGCAGGTCTCGTTCCGCGACCAGACGCCGGCGCGCGACGTGCCGCAGCTCTTCTACCAGTTGCGCAAGAAGCTCGACGACATCCGCGCCGACCTGCCGGCCGGTCTCATCGGCCCGAACGTCAACGACGAATATGGCGACGTCGATTCCGTCCTGTTCACGCTGACCGGGGACGGGGCTTCCTATGCCGATCTGAAGCGCTATTCCGAAGCTCTGAAGAGCCGCATGCTGCGCGTGCCAGGCGTCACCAAGGTCAATATCTACGGCGCGCAGGACGAGCGCATCTTCGTCGAGTTCAGCCACGCCAAGCTGGCGACGCTCGGCGTGCCGGCATCGGCCATCTTCGACAGCCTCCAGCGCCAGAATGCCGTCGTTCCCGCCGGCACGATCGATACCGGCGCCAACCGTGTCCCGCTGCGCGTCACCGGCGCGCTGGACGGCGTCGCAGCCGTCGCCGCGACGCCTGTCGACGTCAACGGCCGCATCTTCCGGCTGGGCGACATCGCGACGGTGACGCGTGGCTTCGTCGATCCGCCGACCTACCTCATCCGCCAGCAAGGCGAGCAGGCCGTGCTGGTCGGCGTCGTCATGCAGAAGGGCGGCAACATCTCGCAGCTCGGCCATGACCTTGCGAGCGCGCGCGAGGAGTTCCGCCGCGAACTGCCCGCCGGCATCGAGCTCGGGCAGATCGCCGATCAGCCGCATGTCGTCGAGACGGCGATCTCCGAGTTCATCAAGGTGTTCCTCGAGGCGCTGGCCATCGTGCTGTTCGTCTCCTTCGTGTCGCTCGGCTGGCGCACGGGCATCATCGTGGCGCTGTCGGTGCCGCTGGTGCTGGCGGTCATCTTCATCGCCATGTACGCGCTCGGCATCGACCTGCACCGCATCTCGCTCGGCGCCCTGATCATCGCGCTCGGCCTGCTCGTGGACGACGCGATCATCGCCGTGGAGATGATGGTGGTGAAGATGGAGCAGGGCTGGGACCGCCTGTCGGCGGCCGCCTATGCCTGGACCTCGACCGCCTTCCCGATGCTGACCGGCACGCTCGTCACCGCCATCGGCTTCCTGCCGGTCGGCCTCGCCAATTCCGGGGTCGGCGAATATACCGGCTCGATCTTCTGGGTGGTCGGCATCGCGCTGATCGTCTCGTGGTTCGTCGCGGTGATCTTCACGCCCTATCTCGGTGCGAAGCTGCTGCCGGACTTCCACGCCCTCGAAGAGCGCAAGTACCAGCGCCGGCTCGCGCGCGCCGTGAAGCGCGGCAAGCCGCTGCCGCAGAAGCCAGACCATTCCAACCCGCACGCCATCTACGAGACGCGCAGCTACAACGTCCTGCGCCGGGCGATCGGCTGGTGCGTCGATCATAAATTCCTGGTGGTCGGCGCGACGGTCCTGCTGTTCGCCACCTCCATCGTCGCCTTCGGCCGGGTGCAGCAGCAGTTCTTCCCCGTCTCCGAACGGACCGAGCTGTTCTTCCAGATGCGCCTGCCGCAGGGCACCGCCATTACCGCCTCTCTGGAGACGGCCAAGCGCGCCGAGGCCATGCTGAAGGGCGATGCCGACATCGCCACCTACACCACCTATGTCGGGCAAGGCTCACCTCGTTTCTGGCTTGGCCTCAATCCGCAGCTTCCGGACGAATCCTTCGCCGAGATCGTCATTCAGGCGAAGACCCTCGACGGACGCGAGCGGCTCAAGTCGCGGCTGGAGCGCGAGGTCGCGGCCGGCGCGCTGTCGGAGGCGCGGGTGCGCGTCGACCGCTTCAATTTCGGCCCGCCGGTCGGCTTCCCCGTGCAGTTCCGCGTGATCGGCCCCGAGCCGCAGCTCGTCCGCGAGACGGCGGTGAAGGTACGCGAGATCATGCGCGCCAATCCGAATGCACGCGATCCGCATCTCGACTGGAACGAGCAGTCACCTTCGGTGCGCCTCGTGGTCGACCAGGACCGCGCCCGCGCGCTCGGCCTGAACGTCCAGGACGTTGCGCAGACCCTGCAGACGCTGCTCTCCGGAGCGACCGTCACGACCGTCCGCGACGGCATCGAGAAGGTCGACATCGTCGCCCGCGCCGTGCCGAGCGAGCGTGTCGATCTTGGCCGCATCGGCGATCTGACGATCGTCGCCCGCGGCGGCGTTCCCGTGCCGCTGGCTCAGGTCGCCCGCATCGAGTTCCGGCAGGAGGACCCGATCCTCTGGCGGCGCAACCGCGACCTGACCATGACGGTGCGCGCCGACGTGATGGACGGCGTCCAGCCGCCGGTGGTCAGCGCGCAGGTGCAGGAGGCGCTCAAGGATCTGATCGCCGGCCTGCCGCCGACCATGCGCATCGAACAGGGCGGCGCGGTCGAGGAATCGGCCAAGGCCAATGCCTCCATCTTCGTGCTCTTCCCGATCATGCTGCTCGGCATGCTCACCGTGCTGATGATCCAGCTCCAGTCCTTCTCGCGGCTGGCGCTGGTCTTCCTCACCGCGCCGCTCGGCATTGTCGGCGCCGCGTTCGCGCTGAACCTCCTGAACGCGCCCTTCGGCTTCGTGGCGCTGCTGGGTCTCATCGCGCTCGCCGGCATGATCATGCGCAACACGGTCATCCTGGTGCAGCAGATCGACGAGGAAGTGGCTGCCGGCTACACGCTGCACGACGCGATCATCGAGGCGACCGTGCGCCGGTCGCGGCCGGTGGTGCTGACTGCGCTCGCCGCCATCCTCGCCATGATCCCGCTGGCACGCTCGCTGTTCTGGGGCCCGATGGCCATCACCATCGGCGGCGGCCTTGCCGGCGCGACGATCCTGACGCTCTTGTTCCTGCCGGCGCTCTATGCGGTCTGGTTCCGCGTCAAGCCGTCGCACAAGCAGGCGAAGCAGGAGCCGACAAACACCGAGGAACCGGCGCCTGCCCTGCCTCTGGCGGCCGAGTGAGGCGTTCGGTCACAAGCCGGCATTCACCTGTCATTCATGCCTTCCCCAGGAGTTTGCGGGCGTGGGGCTGATGACAGGAGAATGGACGGATGAACCGTAGAACGCTTTTCACCGCGCTTGCCGGGATTGCCGCTGTGCCGGCTTTTGCCGCGGCCGCTTCGGCCGCACCCGCCCTCGAGGCGCTGACGGTTCCGGCCGAAATGCAGCGCCGCCGTGTGGTCGTAGTTCGCCGCCGTCCGCCGCCGCGCCGCGTGGTGGTGGTTCGCCGTCCGCGTCCCGTGGTGATCCGCCGGCCCCGGCGGGTCTGCGTGCGCCGCGCCGGCGTACTCGTCTGCCGCTGATCGGCAGCGGCGAATCAAGGATGGAATGCCCGGCCTCGCGCCGGGCATTTTCGTTTCGTCAGGGCGCGAAGATCAGGAACACGTAGGTCGCGAACAGGACGAGGTGGACGACGCCGGGCAGGATGTTGGTGCGGCCACCGCCGAAGGTGACGAGGCTGACGCCGAAGGTGAGGACCAGCAGCACGATGTCGCGCGTCTCCAGCCCGAGGTTGAGCGGCTGGTTGAGCACGATGGAGACCGCGCAGACGGCCGGGATCGTCAGGCCGATGGTGGCGAGCGACGAGCCGAGCGCGAGATTGATGCTCTTCTGCAACTCGTTCCGCTTGGCCGCCCTGAGGGCCGCGAGGCTTTCCGGGAGCAGCACCATCATGGCGACCAGAAGACCGATTATGGTGATCGGCGCGCCGATCACCGCCACGCCGAGCTTCACCGTCTCGGCGAAGTGCTTGGCCAGCAGCACGACGGCGACCAGCGCCGCGACGAGCATGACCACGCTGATCGCGACCTCTCGGTCGCTCGGCACATGGGCGTGCTCGTCGGCCGTCGACATGCCGTCGTCCGACAGGAAGTAGTCGCGGTGGCGCACCGTCTGCACGTAAAGGAAAATGCCATAGAGCACGATGGTCGCAACGGCGACGAAGACGAGCTGGCTGGCGTTGAAGGCGGCGCCCGGCGCGCTGATCGTGTAGTTCGGCAGGATCAGCGTCATGGTCGCGAGCGGCATGAGCACCACGAGATAGGCCCTGGCGCCCGAAATGTGGAAGCCCTGCTCGCCGTATTTGAGGCCGCCCATGATGATGCACAGGCCAACGAGGCCGTTGCAGACCACCATGATGACGCCGAGGATCGTGTCACGGGCAAGCGTCGGCGAGCCGTCGCCGGCGAGCATGATCGAGATGATCAGCGAGACCTCGATGACCATGACCGCGATGGTCAGAACCAGCGTTCCGTAAGGCTCGCCGGTGCGGTGGGCGACGACGTCGGCATGATGGACGGCAGCGAAGACCGCTGCGCCCAGCACCGCGAATTCGACGATCGGCCAGACGGCTCCTGAACCCGGAATTGCTTTGATCAGATCGGGAAAGGTGGTCGCTGCAATGGCGACGCCCAGCGCAATGACGGGCGTGATGAATGCGGTCGGGTGGCGGCTCGCCGGCATACGCTCATTGTCCAGTTTCTGAGTATGGTTCTTCGTTCTGGACAGCAAGGCTCGCCAGATCAACCCCGAATGCACAACGCCCGAGACAGCAATAGGGCACCGCCGTGCGGCGCGTTGCCGCGCCGTCAGGTTTCCAGCGCCGTGCGAATGGCGGCGATATCGGCGAGCGAGGGCAGGCTCGCCTCGTTGCCGAGATGCTGGATCGAATGGGCCGAGGCCGCGCGCGCGAAGCGGAAGTGCTCCTCCCACGGCGCATCCGGCCGGGACAAGTACGAATAGCAATAGGCGCCATGGAAGATGTCGCCGGCGCCGTTGGTATCGACCACGCGGGCGCGCGGCACTTTCAGCGCCGCCATCTCGCGCTTCTGACCGCTCTTCTCGATCCAGACGATGCCACGCTCGCCCAGCGTCACTGCGCCGACGCTGCAGCCGCGGGCATGGAGATAGGTCAGCATCTCGTTGGGGGTCAGTTCCATCTGCTCGCAGAGGCGCTCGGCGACGACCGCGACGTCGATGAACTCGAGCAGTTCGTGGGTGTTGGAGCGCAGGCCGCCGCCGTCGAGCGAGGTGACGATGCCCTTTTCGCGGCAGGCCCTGGCATAGGCGATGGCCGCGTCGGACTGGTGGCCGTCGAGATGGAGCAGGCGGCAGCCGTCGAGGTTCAGCGTCGGATAGGGGTGCAGGTAGTTGTCGTCGCGGGCGCGCAGGATGGCGCGCTTGCCATTGTTGGGGATGACGAAGGACAGCGAGGAACGCTTGACCGGGCGGGAGTGAACGAAGACGCCGTAGCGTGCGGCCATGTCGGTGAACATGCGGCCGAGCCAGTCGCCCGCCAGCGAGGTGAGGAGGTCAGGCGCGACGCCGAGCTTGGCGCAGGCGAAGGCGGCCGTCACCGCATTGCCGCCGAAGGACACGGCGTAATCCCTGGCCACGGCCTTGTCGTCGCCGGTCGGGATTTCGTCCGCCAGCAGCGTCACGTCGATATAAGTCTGGCCGATGAAGAGCGCTTCCATGCCGTCGTCCTTGTGGAGGGGCGACAGAGTGGGGGAGGGAGCCGGAGGTGTCCACCCGCGGCCGGGTTCCCGGCCGGCAGGGTTTCGCGAGGCGCGGGGCTGACGGATCAGACGAAATCGGCGCGCATGGGTGTGAAGGCGTCCAGCAACTCGCCGGCTTCCAGGCAGACGACTCCGTGAGTCACGCCGGTGGGCACGATGTAGCAGTCGCCCGTCTCGATGATCGCGGTGCGCTCGCCAATGGTCATCTCGAAACTGCCCGACAGGACCATGGTGGACTGGATATGCGGGTGGCTGTGGAGCGCGCCGATGCCGCCCTTCTCGAAGGCGACGCGGACGAGCATCAGGCTTTCGTCCCAGGTCAGGATCTTGCGCTTCACGCCGCCGCCGAGATCGATCCAGGGCACGTCGCGGTCATGGAGGAAGATGTCGGTGCCGCGGGTTTCAGCAGCGCTCATCGGAGGTCTCCGACATTGACCATATCCATGTCCGTATAGTCCTGGTTGTCGCCGCCCATGGCCCAGATGAAGGAATAGGCCGAGGTGCCGCAGCCGGAATGGATCGACCAGGGCGGCGAGATGACGGCCTGCTCGTTGGCGACGATCAGGTGGCGCGTCTCCTGCGGCTCGCCCATCAGGTGGACGATGCGCGCCGCCGCCGGCAGGTCGAAATAGAGATAGGCCTCGCAGCGCCGGTCGTGGACGTGGGCGGGCATGGTGTTCCAGATATTGCCGGGCTTCAGCGTGGTGAGACCCATGACGAGCTGGCAGGTCTCCACCAATCCGGGGAGGATGTACTGGCGCACCGTGCGCAGGTTCGCCTGATCCTGGCTGCCGGGGTTCATCGCCTTCGCGTCGGCCTCGCCGACCAGCACCGTCCTGTGGCGGGCGTGGGCGGGCGTCGAGAACAGGTAGAATTTCGGCGGATTGCTCGAGTCGTCGGCGTGAAAGGTCACGTCGGTCGTGCCCATGGCGACATAGAGCATGTCGCGCAGCTTCACCTGGAAGCTCTCGCCGTCGCAGACGACGCGGCCGGGTCCGCCGATATTGCAGACGCCAAGCTCGCGGCGGGTGAGGAAGGCGGGCTGGCCTATGGTCGCCTTGTCCGTCTCGAGCCTGAGCGCCTTGGCCGTGGGCATGGCGCCGCCGACCACGATGCGGTCGACATGGCTGTAGGTCAGCGCGATCGCATCGGGCCGAAACAACTCCTCCACGAGGAAATGTGCGCGCAGGGCGGCGGTGTCGTAGTGGCGGACGGCCTCGGGATGCGAGGGATGGCGGACGGCGATGTTCATGGCGGGCCCCGATCTATGCGGCAGGTCAGTGGAACAGTTTCGGCAGCCAGAGCGAGAAGGCCGGCACGTAGGTGACGAGCAGCAGCACTGCGACGGAGGCGCCGTAGAAGGGCCAGATCGTCTTCATGCTCTCGCCGATGCTGATCTTGCCGATGGCGCAGGCCACGAACTGCACCGAGCCCACGGGCGGCGTGTTCAGGCCGATGCCGGCGTTGAGGATCAGGATCACGCCGAAATGGATGGGATCGACGCCGAAAGCCTTCACCACGGGCAGCAGGATCGGGGTGAGGATGATGATCATCGGCGCCATGTCCATGAAGGTGCCGAGGAACAGGAGGATCACGTTGATCAGCAGCAGCATCGCGATCGGGTCGTTGGTGATGCTCTTCATGAAGGCGACGGTCTGGGCCGGCACCTGCAGGAAGGCCATCAGCCAGCCGAAGGCCGCCGCCGTGCCGATGACGAGCAGCACCATGGCGGTGGTCCGCACCGCGCCCGAGGTCGCCTCGAGGAAGGCCTCCCAGGAGAGTTGGCGATAGACGAAGGTCGTCACCAGCAGCGCATAGACCACCGCGACGCATGAGCTTTCGGTGGCGGTGAAGACGCCGGAGCGGACACCGCCGAAGATGATGCCGATGAGCAGCAGGCCGGGCAGGGCTACGACAAGCGTGCGGACCACCATCAGCCAGCCGGGAAATGCTTCGGCCGGATAGCCGCGGCGGCGCGCGACGAAATAGGCCGCCACCATCAGCGCTGCGGTGAGCATGAGGCCGGGCACGATGCCGGCCGTGAACAGGTCGGCGATGGAGAGGTTTCCGCCCGCCGCGAGCGAATAGATGATCATGTTGTGCGAGGGCGGCACGAGCAGCGCGATGATCGCGGCATTGGCAGTGACGTTCACCGCATAGTCGGCGTCGTAACCGCGCTTCTTCATCTGCGGGATCATCAGTCCGCCGACGGCGGAAGCGTCGGCGACGGCCGAGCCCGATATGCCGCCGAACAGCAGGGCGGTGAGGATATTGACCTGTCCGAGACCGCCGCGAATGTGCCCAACCAGCGAGGCCGCGAAGGCGATGAGCCGCTCGGCAATGCCGCCGCGGATCATCAGGTCGCCCGAATAGATGAAGAACGGGATCGCCATCATGGCGAAGGCGTTCATGCCCGAGTTCATCTGCTGGAAGACGACGATCGGCGACACGTCCATGTAGAAGACGGTCGCGAGGCACGCGACGCCGAGGCAGAAGGCGATGGGCATGCCGATCAGCAGGAGCAGGCCGAACGTGCCGAACAGGATCAGGAGTTCCATGGCGCGCCCGGTGCTCAGATTTCGTTCGCGGCCGCGGCGGCCGGATTGTAGGCGTCGATGCCGGAGAGCACGGCGAGAAGGCGCTCGAACGAGAACAGCGCGATCAGCGCGCCGCCGATGGCCATGGGCACGAGGTCCCAGCCCTGGCTGATGCCGAGCATGGGCGTGACGCCCGCCCAGTTGCCCGCCGCGAGCTGCGCGCCATAGACCAGCATGGCGATGCCGAAGCCGCAGACGAGCACCTCGGTGACGAGGCGCAGCGCGAAGCGCAGGCGGGGCGGCGCGAGGGCGAGGCCGAGGTCGAAGCCCATATGGCTCTTCTCGCGCACGCCCACCGCCGAGCCGAGAAGGATGAACCACGACATCAGCAGCAGAACGGCCGGTTCTGTCCAGGTCGGCGTGTCGTTGAGGACGTAGCGGCCGAAAATGCTCCAGAACACCAGGACGGTCATGCACAGCACGCCGATGCCGGCGCCCAGCAGCGCCATCCGGCTCAGCGCCGAATTGATCGGATCGAGGATTTTCAGGATCGCGGCCATGGCTCGCCTTTCACGCGGCGCGGCGGACAAAACGGCCTGCCGCGCAGTTCGGCGGCAGGCCGGATCAGGCTGGGTGAGGGATCAGGTCGTCGCCTGGATGCGGGCGACGAGATCCTTCATCTTCGCGTCGGTGACGAAGCGGTCGTAGACCGGCTTCATCGCGTCGATGAAGGGCTGCTTCTCGACGGTGTTGATCTGTGCGCCGCCGGCCCGGACCTTGGCTTCCGATGCCTTCTCGCGGGCATCCCAGAGCTCCCGCATCTTGACGACCGATTCCTTGGCCGCCGCGCGGACAAGCGCCTGGTCGGCGGCATTGAACCTGTCGAAGGAGCGCTTCGACATGACCAGCACTTCGGGGCTGAGCGAATGCTCGGTCAGCGAATAGAACTTCGAGACCTCGAAGTGGCGCGTCGACTCGTAGCTCGGCCAGTTGTTCTCCGCGCCGTCGATGACGCCGGTCTGCAAGCTCGTATAGACCTCGCCGAAGGGCATCGGCGTCGCATTGGCGCCGAGCGCCTGGACGAGGGCGACGAACATGTCGGACTGCTGGACGCGGATCTTCATGCCGCGCATGTCGGCCGGCGTATTGATGGGTCGCTTGGAATTGTAGAACGAGCGCGAGCCGGAATCGTAGAAGGCGAGGCCGACGAGGTTGTGCGGCGTGAAGTCGTTGAGGATGGAGTCGCCGATCGCGCCATCCATTACCTTCCGCATGTGGTCGACCGACCGGAAGATGAACGGCAGCGAGGGCACGTTGGTCGAGGCGATCAGGTTGTTGAACGGCGCCATGTTGATGCGGTTCATGTCGATGACGCCGAACCGCGTCTGGTCGATCGTGTCGCGCTCCTGGCCGAGCTGGGCGGAGTGAAAGACGTTGATCTTGACGCGTCCGTTGGTCCGCTGCTCAAGGAGCTGGCCCATGAACTTCACCGCGTCGATGGTTGGATAGCCATCGGGGTGAATGTCCGTGGAGCGCAGAGTGAGCGTGGCCTGTGCGGAGGCCGGGCCGATAATGGCGGGCATCGCCACGAGCGCGCCCGTGGTGGACAGAAGTGAGCGGCGTGTGAGCATCTGGGTATCCTCCCGGTCGGAACGACGGTTCCTCATTTTGGCGGGAACCTTGAGATCGAAGCCTTGCGACAAGGTGTGGCTTCCTGACCGGAATTCAGTCTAGTATGCACTTGTATGGAAGTTCAAGAGGCCGTGACGATGGATGTTGACTTCTCGCCTCGCACTGATGCCCGCTCGCCGGAAAGCGCAGCGGCGCGCGTCGAGCGGGCGTTGCGCGAGAAGATCATCGACCTGACCATCCGGCCCGGCGAGCGTCTGTCGGAATCTGAGATCGCCGAGCGCTTTTCGGTGTCGCGCCAGCCGGTGCGCGAGGCTTTCATCGCGCTGATGCGGCAGGGCCTCGTCGACGTGCAACCGCAGCGCGGCACGGTGGTGGTCAAGCTGTCGGTGCGGCGGATGCTCGATGCGCGCTTCATCCGGGAGGCGATCGAGGTGGCGATCGTCAGGCGCGCCTGCGAGCGCTTCGATTCCCATTACCGCGACCGCGCGCTGGCGCTGATCGATGCGCAGGCCGAGGCGGTCGCCGCCGGCGATCATCGCGGCTTCCAGCAGCTCGACAGTCTGTTCCATGTTGCGCTCGCCGAGGGAGCGGGCTGCGCGGAAGCATGGAACGCCATCGAATTGCAGAAGGCGCACATGGACCGGGTCTGCGCGCTGATGCTGCATGCGCCGGGCTCGGCCGAACCGCTGGTGGACCAGCACCGCGCGATCCTCGATGCCATCGACGACGGCGATGCCGAGCGCGCAGTGGCGGCGATGAGCCACCACCTCAGCGAGATCCTGAAGGCGGTGGCCGGGATCGAGCTGAAATTCGCCGACCTGTTCGAGTAGGCGGTCCTAACCCACCTCCTCCAGCGCCTTCTTCAGCCGGCGCAGGATCACCCCGCGCGCGCGGTCGTTGGCGGCCTTGTCGAGCCTGTCCTTGAGGTCGAGCAGGAAGGCGGCGGAATCGTTGTGCCAGTCCTGGCCTTTTGCGCGCTCCGGCTCAATCCGGCGCGGCGTTGCGGGCAGGATCAGTCGCACGGAGCCGGGGGCAATCTCCAGCGCATCGTCGAGATGCGGCGCGACCACCCGTTCGGGCGTCACGACCTCCGCCCCCACCACCGGCACGAAGGCGGCGATGGCGCGTTCCTCGGCGTGAACGAGGGCGACGCCGCCGCGGATGGGCTGGCGCGCCTTCAGCCAGTCGAGCACCTCGGTGCGGTCGGCATGGCCGGAATAGCTGTCGATGGAGCGGATCTGCGCCTTCACCCTGACGGCATCGCCGTGGATGGTCACGGTCGGCGCACCGTCGAGCAGGATGCGGCCGAGCGTGCCCTCGGCCTGATAGCCGACGAACAGGACCGTCGTGGATGACCGCCACAGGTGGTTCTTCAGGTGATGGCGGATGCGGCCTGCCTCCGCCATGCCACTGGCGGCGATGATGATGTGAAAACCGCGGAACCGGGCGAGCGACTTGCTCTGGTCGGCGCTCTCCGTGAAGCGCACGAAGGGCGAATTCGTCAGCCGCGCCAGCGCGCCGCCTTCCTCCAGTTCGCCGGCATGGCTGCGGAACACTTCGGTCGCCTTGATGGCGAGCGGCGAGTCCAGGAAGACCGGCGACCGCGGGATGACGCCTTCCTCCATCAGGTCGAGCAGGTCGGTGAGGATTTCCTGCGTGCGCTCCACGGCGAAGCAGGGCACGAGCAGGGGTCCGCCGCGCTGCGCTGCGGCTCGAATCTCGCTGGCGAGCAGCGTGCGCCGGTCGGCGATGGTCGTGTCCGGTCGGTCGCGGTCGCCATAGGTCGCCTCGCAGACAACGAGGTCGAGGCCCTGCGGCCCGTCGGGATCGGGATGGAAGAGCTTGGCCTCCGGGCCGAGGTCGCCGGACATGAGGATGCGGACGGGGTCGCCGGCGACCTCCGCCACCTCGATCTCGATCGAGGCCGAGCCGAGGATATGGCCGGCATTCCACCAGCGCGCCCGGACGCCGTCGCCTAGGTCGAGCCAGGCGCCGTACTCGACCGGACGGAACTGGGTCATGCAGGCGACCGCGTCCTCGGCCGTGTAGATCGGCTCGACCGCCGGTTCGCCGCCGCGCGAACGGCGACGGTTGAGCTGCTCGACCTCCATTTCCTGGATATGGCCGGAATCCGGCAGCATGATCGCACAGAGCTCGATGGTGGAGCGCGTCGCATGGATCGGGCCGTGGAAGCCCGCCTTGGTGAGCTTCGGAAGCAGGCCGGAATGGTCGATATGCGCGTGGGTCAGCAGCACCGCATGCAGGCGGTCCGCCTCGTAGGGGAAGGGCCGGTAGTTCAGCTCCTTCAGCGTCTTCGAGCCCTGGAACATGCCGCAGTCGATCAGGATGCGCCGCCCGTTGGCCTCCAGCAGGTAGGAGGAGCCGGTGACGACATGGGCCGCGCCCAGGACATGCATGCGGACGGGCATGGGTCTGTCTCCTCGATGTTGCGTTGTCAGGGCTGAACGAGCGGACGGTCCGGCGCAATGCCTTCGGCCGTCGCGATCAGTTCCCAGATGGCTTCCGGCGTGTCGGCATAGGCGACGAGATCGAGGTCGCCGGGCGCGATCATGCCGGCCTCCAGGATCACATCGAAATTGAACACGGCATGCCAGTAGGCGCTGTCGAACAGCACGACCGGCATGCGCCGCATCTTGCCGGTCTGGATCAGGGCGAGGATCTCGAACAGTTCGTCGAAGGTGCCGAAGCCGCCAGGGAACACCACCAGCGCATTGGCGCGCATGGCGAGGTGCATCTTCCGCATCGCGAAATAGTGGAACAGGAAGGTCAGGTCCGGCGTCGAATAGGCGTTCGGCTCCTGCTCGTGCGGCAGGCGGATGTTGAAGCCGATGGACGGCGCGCCAGCCTCGGCCGCGCCGCGGTTCGCCGCCTCCATCAGGCCTGGCCCGCCGCCGGTGGCGATGACGTTTTCGCGCGGGGCCGCCCCGGCGTTCAGGGCGCCGCCATGGGTCGAGGCGAGACGCCCGAACTCCCGCGCCGCAGCATACCACTGTGCGTGCTTGCCCGGCCCGTCCTCGCGAACGCGCGCACTGCCGAACACCACGATGGTCGATTTGACGGACCAGCGGGCGAGGGCCTGCTCAGCCTTCTCGTATTCGAGCAGGAAGCGGACGCCGCGCTGTTCCTCGGCCAGCAGGAAGTCCTGGTCGAGGGCGGGGAGCCGGAACGAGGGGGAAGCCATCTGGGCCGTGTTGGACCCTTGAAGCGGGGCGATGTCCTGCATGTCAGTCGCGATCTGCCTGTGGGCAATCGAATCTAGGGGGTGCTGCGGCGATCCGCCAGCCGCATCGGTTGCAGTCCCTCGCGGCGGCCTGCCATGCGCGGGGCGCGGTCTGGTCGTTCCGCCGCGATTGTGGTTCTGTGCCGGCCCTGTCCAGCCGGGCGCATCGAGAACCGCCCGCAACGAAATGCGTTCGAGGAGGCGAGGCCCATGACCACGGTATTCCGCAATTTCATTGCCGGCGAATTCGTTCCGCCTGCCAAGGCCGCGCCGAACCTCAACCCGTCCAACACCAACGAGGTGGTCGGCGAATATGCCCAGGGGACGGTGGAGGACCTGAAGGCGGCGGTCGCGGCGGCGAAGGACGCCTTCCCGGCCTGGAGCCGCTCCAACCCGCAATTGCGCTACGACGTGCTGATGAAGGCCTCTAACGAGGTCATCGCGCGCAAGGAAGAACTCGGCGCGCTGCTGTCCCGCGAGGAGGGCAAGACCCTGCCCGAGGGCATCGGCGAGGTGGCCCGCGCCGGCCAGATTCTGTCCTTCTTTGCTGGCGAGGCGCTGCGTCTCAACGGCGAACTGGTCAATTCGGTCCGCCCCGGCGTCGGCATCGAGATCACCCGCGAGGCGGTCGGCGTCGTCGGCATGATCACGCCGTGGAACTTCCCCATCGCGATCCCTGCCTGGAAAATCGCGCCCGCGCTCGCCTACGGCAACACCGTGGTCATCAAGCCGGCCGATCTCGTGCCGGGCTCGGCCTGGGCGCTGGTCGATATCCTCAACCGCGCCGGCCTGCCGAAGGGCGTGCTGAACATTGTCATGGGCCGCGGCTCGGTGGTCGGGCAGGCCATGCTTGAGCATCCGGACGTCGCCGCCATCTCGTTCACGGGCTCGGTCGCGACCGGTCGGCGCGTCGCTGCAGCCTGCGTCGCCTCGACGCCGATGAAGAAGGTGCAGCTCGAAATGGGCGGCAAGAACCCGCTCGTCGTGCTGGACGATGCCGACCTGTCGGTGGCGGTCGAATGCGCCGCCAACGGCGCCTTCTTCTCCACGGGACAGCGCTGCACGGCCTCATCGCGCCTGATCGTCACCGAAGGCATCCACGACAAGTTCGTCGATGCGCTGACCGAGCGCCTCAAGGGCCTCGTCGTCGATGACGCCCTGAAGTCCGGCACCCATATCGGCCCGGTGGTTGACGAGAGCCAGCTTGGCCAGGACGAGAAATACATCGCCATCGGCCGCGACGAAGGCGCCAAGCTCCACTGGGGCGGCGAGCGGCTGAACCGCGACAATCCCGGCTTCTATCTGCAGCCGGCCCTGTTCACGGAGGTGACCAACTCCATGCGCATCGCGCGCGAGGAGATTTTCGGTCCGGTGGCGGCCGTGGTGCGCGCGAAGAGCTACGACGAGGCGCTGACGATCGCCAACGACACCGAATTCGGCCTGTCGGCCGGCATCTGCACGACCTCGCTGAAATATGCCTCGCACTTCAAGCGCAATTCCGAGGCCGGCATGGTGATGGTCAACCTGCCGACCGCGGGCGTCGACTATCATGTGCCGTTCGGCGGCCGGAAGGGGTCGAGCTACGGCCCGCGCGAGCAGGGCGCCTATGCCCGCGAGTTCTACACCACGGTGAAGACCGCCTACACGCTGGCCTGAGGCGACCCGGTACCGCTGCCCTTATTCGGGAACCGTCATGGCGCCGCCGCGTTGCGGTGCCATGACCATGCCGTTCACGACGATACTGACAAGGCTCGGCACATGGACCGCGCGTCCAGAGGCGCTGCTGGTCGTCGTCTTCTTCACCATCGTCTGGCTGATCGTCGAGCGGGAAACGCTCGATTTCCACGGCGCGGCGACGCTCGCGGCATGGATCATGACCTTTCTGATCCAGCGCTCCGTGCATCGCGACACGCAGGCCATGCAAGCCAAGCTCGATGAATTGCTGCGTGCCGACGAGAACGCCTCGGATGCCACGGCGCATGCCGATGACCACGAGCCGGAAACGATCGAGGCGATGCGCGACGCCAAGAACGGCGGCGTCCGTCCGGCCTAGCCGAGCAACTGGCCACCATCCACGGTGACGGTCTGCGCGGTCACCCAACTCGCATAGGGCGATGCGAGGAACAGGACGACATTGGCGATCTCCTCCGGCGTGCCGAGCCGATTGAACGGGATCGAGCCCAGAACCTTGTTGTAGAGCGCGGGGTCGGCTGTGCGTCGCGCCTCCCATGTGCCGCCCGGAAATTCGATGGAGCCGGGCGCGACGCAGTTGGCGCGGATGCCCTTCGGCGCGAGCGCTGCCGCCTGGCTGGTCGTGTACTGGATGACCGCCGCCTTGACCGCCGCATAGGCGGGCGTCCGGGTGGAGGAACGATAGCCCGAGATCGAGGCGATGTTGACGATCGAGGAGCCCTTGCCGGCTTCGAGATAGGTCAGCGCCGCGCGGCTCGCGCGGACGGTCGCCATGACATCGACGTTCAGGCCCTTTTCCCAGCCGGCCTCGTCATCGCCCATGCCGAAGCCGGAGGCGTTGTTGACGAGCACGTCGATGCCGCCGAGCGCCCGGGCGGCGGCCGGAACGTAACCCGCAATGGCGTCGGCGCTGGCGAGGTCGCAAGGAGCGTAATGCGAGGGCACGCCATGGGCGGCGATCTCGGCGGCGGTCGCCTTCAGGCCATCCTCTCCGCGCGCGCAGATCGACACGCCCGCGCCCGCCGCCGCGAAGCCGAGCGCGATGGATCGGCCGATGCCGCGGCTGCCGCCGCAGACCACCACGCGCTTGCCCTTGAAATCGAATGCCATCGTCTGTTCCTCTGGGGTTGCAACGTCCCGCTCCCTGCAATCCTGTCACGGGCAGGCCGCGCCTGTCCCGGCCGCGCGCCTCGCCCCAGCCATGCGAGCCGCGCGCCTCCCGTTCGGGCGATGCCGGAGGGCCAATGTTCCTGTTGCCTTCGCCCGCGTGCGGGGCTTGAATGCGGGCAAGAAACATTCGCGCAAGTATGTTTTTCGCGCGGCGAGGAAGCGTCAGGCAGGGACGGCGCCGCAGGGCCGCTCCCGTTTCAGGAGGCAGGGCCCATGGAACTGAGGTTCACCGACGAGGAGATCGCCTTCCGCAAGGAAGTGCGTGACTTCATCGCCGAGAAGCTGCCGAAGGCGCTGCGCGAAAAGCTTGCGGCTGGCCACCACGCCTCCCGCGACGACATCGTCTTCTGGCAGCGCACGCTGAACGAGAAGGGCTGGGGCGTCGCCCACTGGCCGAAAGCTTATGGCGGCACCGGCTGGAATGCGGTGAAGCAGTACATCTTCCTCGAGGAGATGATGATGGCGCCGTCGCCGCCGCCGCTGGCCTTCGGCACGTCCATGGTCGGGCCGGTCATCTACACCTTCGGCTCGGACGAGCAGAAGAAGCGCTTCCTGCCGCGCATCGCCAATCTCGACGACTGGTGGTGCCAGGGCTTCTCCGAACCCGGCGCCGGCTCCGATCTCGCTGGCCTCAAGACCAAGGCCGAGAAGATCGGCGACCACTGGGTCATCAACGGCCAGAAGACGTGGACGACGCTCGGCCAGCATGCCGACTGGATCTTCGTCCTCGCCCGCACCGACTCGACGGTGAAGAAGCAGGAGGGCATCTCCTTCATCCTCGTCGACATGAAGACGCCGGGCATCACGGTGAAGCCGATCCAGACGATCGACGGTGGCCACGAGGTCAACGAGGTGTTCTTCGATGACGTGAAGGCGCCGCTGGAGAACCTCGTCGGCCAGGAAAACAAGGGCTGGGATTATGCCAAGTTCCTGCTCGGCAACGAGCGCACCGGCATCGCCCGTGTGGGCATCTCCAAGCAGCGCATCGCCAAGATCAAGGAGATGGCGTCCATCGAGCAGCGGGCGGGTCGTCCGATGATCGAGGACATCCGCTTCCGCGAGAAGATCGCGGCGGTGGAGATCGAGCTGAAGGCGCTGGAGATCACGCAGCTCCGTGTCATCGCCGGCGAGGCGAAGCGCGAGAAGGGCAAGCCGGACCCGGCCTCGTCCGTGCTCAAGATCAAGGGCTCGGAATTGCAGCAGGCGACCACCGAACTCTTGATGGAGGTGATCGGACCGCATTCGGCGCCCTATACGCCGGACGAGCCGGGCACCAACGAGCCGCCCATCGGGCCGGAATGGGCACAGACCATCGCGCCGACCTATTTCAACGTGCGCAAGGTCTCGATCTACGGCGGCTCCAACGAGATCCAGAAGAACATCATCGCCAAGGCGGTGCTGGGGCTCTGAGGTTGGGCGCTTGCCCGTCATGGCCGGGTTTGTCCCGGCCATCCACGACTTGAACACGACGATCGAAGGGAATTCGTGGATGCCCGGGCCAAGCCCGGGCATGACGAAAATCCCCAGCGCCTCTCGAAACCGAACGGGCACTCTCCATGGATTTCGACTTCACCGAAGAACAGCAGCTCCTGAAGGACTCGGTCGGCAGCTTCCTCGCCGACACCTATGATTTCGAGAGCCGCAGGAAGATCGCCGTGCAGGCCGGCGGCTATAGCCGCGACGTCTGGGCGAAGTTCGCCGAGCTTGGCCTGCTCGGTCTGCCGTTCGCGGAAGAGGATGGCGGCTTCGGCGGCGGCGCGGTCGAGACCATGCTGGTGGCCGAAAGCCTCGGCAAATTCCTGGTGCTGGAGCCCTATCTCGCCACCGTCGTCCTCGGCGGCGGCGTGCTGAAGCGCGCTTCCGCCGCGCAGAAGGCCGAGCACATCCCGGCAATTGCCGAGGGCTCGCGCACCTTCGCGCTCGCAACCACCGAGCGGCACTCGCGCTACGACCTGTTCGACGTTTCGACCACGGCGAAGCGCGATGGAGAGGGCTATGTCCTCGACGGCGAGAAGTCCGTCGTCGTGAACGGCGGCACGGCCGACTATCTCATCGTCTCCGCGCGCACGGGCGGCCAGCGGCGCGACAGGGACGGCATCGGGCTCTTCATCGTCAAGGGTGACGCCCCGGGCGTGAGCCGCCGCGATTCCGTCACGCAGGACGGCACCCATGCCGCGGAAGTAACGCTGTCGGGCGTCAAGGTCGGTGGCGACGCCGTCATCGGCGATCCCGCCGGCGGCCTCGCCATTCTCGAGGCGGTGGCGGACGAGGCCATCGCCGCGCTCTGCGCCGAAGCTGTCGGCGCGATGAGCGAACTGACCGACCTGACCGTCGACTACCTCAAGCAGCGCAAGCAGTTCGGCATCAATATCGGCTCATTCCAGGCGCTGCAGCACCGCGCGGCCGAGATGTTCGTGGCGCTGGAACAGGCGCGCTCCATGGCCATGTTCGCGGCTATGACGGCGGCGACCGAGGATCCGGTCGAGCGCCGCGCGCTCGCCTCCGCCGCCAAGGTCCAGATCGGCCGTTCCGCGAAGTTCATCGGCCAGCAGGCCGTCCAGCTTCATGGCGGCATCGGCATGACCATGGAGTACAAGGCCGGGCACTACTTCAAGCGCCTCACCATGATCGACACGCTGTTCGGCGATGCCGACCATCATCTCTCGGCGGTCGCGGACTACGGCAAGCTGGTGACGGCCGCCTGAACCTTTCACATTTCGCTAACTGTCTGCGGGCCTCGCGATTTTTTCGTTGCGAGGCCCGAACCTTTTTCCGGGTCGCTGCGACTGATGGAGGACCGGGGCGCTGGCCCCCTTGAGACCCACAATCGGAGACCTGAAATGACCCGCATCAAGACCTTCGCCCTCGCCGCCGCTGCCGTCGCCGTCATGTCGGTCGGCGTGTCCACTCAGGCCGATGCCGGCCCGTTCCATCGCCGCCACATCGGCTGGGGCGTCGGCGCCCTTGCCACCGGCCTGATCGTCGGCGGCGCCATCGCCGCGGCGAACTCCCGGGCCTACGCCTCGGACTGCTACCTGACCCGTCGCTGGGTCGACACGCCCTACGGCCTGCAGCGCCGCACGGTTCGCGTCTGCGAGTAATCGCCGACCGCCTCTCTCCTGACCTCCCGACTTCAAAGCCCCGGCCTCACGGCCGGGGCTCTTTTTTGGCTGGGGCTCCCTTTTCGGCGCCTACCAGGTCAGTTCGGCGATCGCGATGCGGTTCTCGGCCGTCGGGACCGCGCGGGCGACCACGCGCTCCTCGTTGAACAGGCCGGCAACCGGCCGGCCGATCTCGGCCGCCGGCAGGCGTAGCGTGGTCGCAGCGTCCGTCGGCACGCCGCGCGTGACGTCGCCCGGCTCCTTGCCGTCGAGCAGAACCACGTCGCGGGGAATGCCGAAATAGCCGCGCGGCCGGGTCATCTGCACGACGGCGCCGGCCGCGCGGTCGGCATCCGTCAGCGGCCGGGCAGGGCGCAGGTGGACGACATCCGACGAGCGCGGGAAGGGCGAGCGGAAGATGTGCGTGCGCGGGTGGCCGGGCGCCTCCAGCACGAACTCCAGCCAGTCCGCGGCGGAGACCGATACCGGCCCCCAGCGGCCGTCCGGCCCGGTCGTCCGGCGCAGCAGCGCATCTCCCTGCCGCTCGGCCGTATCCGGGCGAACGCGGAACACCTCGATCACGGCATCGCCGACCGGCCGGTTCGACGGGATGCCGCCGGGATTGCCGGTGACGAGACCGTCGAGGGCGACGATGCTCTCCGGCGCGACGGCGAGCGTCGCAGGCTCGGCGCTGGCGACGAAGCGATAGATCTCGCGGAAGGCCCGCGGGTGGAAGGCGACCTCGCGATGGTCCAGCGGGCCGAGACCGATATTGGTCGCACCGCGCAGCGTCGGCCCCTCCGTGGTGATGCCGGTCGGCGTGCCGGGGCGGCCGACATAGCGCCCGTCGGGTTGCGCGAACTTGTCGTTGCCTTCGCTGTAGAGCGTCAGGAAGGCGGCGCCAGGCACGATATCGGTGTCGCTGCCGTTGAGCCGGCGCAGGAACGGCCCGCGCCCGTTGAACTCGCTGCCGGGATTGAACTCCCAGTCGAAGACACCGCGATTGGGCGTGCCGCAGAGCACGGCGTGGCTCACCTGGCCGGCGCCGTCTCCGGTCACGAAATTGCGGATGGCGTAGCCGCCGCGCGAGGAGCCGACGAGCGCCACTTTCGCAGCGCCGGTGCGGGCGAGCGTCGCGCCGACGACGGCGGTCAGTTCGCGGAGCTGGTCCTCGGTGCCCGAGCGGCCGGCCATGGGCACGGCGTCGTCGTTGCGCGACAGCGGATCGGTGAAGTTGAAGGCGACAAGCCGGTCGCGGGGCCAGCCATTCGCCTCGAAGCGCCAGAGCGTGGTCATCCAGAGCGCGGCATGGTCGCCATTGCCATGAACGAAGACGATCGGGACATGCCCGGCGGTCTGGGCTCCGGCCCGGCCGATCAGGGCCAGGGCGGGCAGTGCGGCGGCGGATTGCAGAAGGTGGCGGCGGCTGACGGTCATCTGCGGCTCTTTCCCGGCCGGTTGCTCCCGAGGGGATGCTCTGCTTCCCGTGCCGGGCGGTCAAGGAGCCCGTCAGGTCGGTTGAGCGGGCGTGAGAACGGCCTTTAGGCAACCGGATTCCGGCAGCAGGCGGCAGTCCTGCGCCGCAATGGGGTCGACGCGCGACCGCGATGGCGTCACATTGACCGCCTAAATCGTCGCCATCCTGAGTCTTATTTCATTCAAGCCGGAGTGCGGATCGCGCCCCGGCCATTTTCCGTCCGGTCCGCCATGTATCGCTACGTTGAAACCCGCCTCGATCCCGTCGCCCTGCCGCCCGCCGGTGGCCCGCCGCCGGACCTGCTCGCCTTCTACTGGTACTTTATCCGGCAGGCGAAGGGGCTGTTCGCGGCCCTCTTCGCCATCGGCATGGTCGCGGCCGTGCTCGAAACGTCGATCCCCTATTTCATCGGCCGGCTCATGGCGATCCTGACCGAGACGCCGCGCGAGGCCCTGTTCCAGACGGCATGGCCGACCTTCGCCGCCATGCTGTTCGTCGTGCTCGTGGCGCGGCCGCTGGTGCTGTTCGTCCAGCGGCTGATCTCGAACCACGGCATTTCCGCGCCGCTCAACACGCTGACGCGCTGGCAGAGCCATCATCACGTGGTGCGCCAGTCGCTGTCCTTCTTCCAGAACGACTTCGCCGGACGCATCGCCAACCACGTCATGCAGGCGGGCAGCGCGGTGCGCGAGACGGCGCTCGCCTCGATGCGCTCGGTGCTGCACATCCTGTTCTACGGCGCCGCGGCGACCGGCCTGATGATGGCGCAGGACTGGCGGCTGGCGCTGCCGATCTTCGTCTGGTTCTGCCTCTACGTGATCCTGCTGACCGCCATGGTTCCGCGCATGCGCGAGCGCGCGCGTTTCGCCTCCGCCAAGCGCTCCGCCGTCACCGGCAAGGTGGTCGACAGCTACACCAACATCCTCACGGTGAAGCTGTTCGCCCGCACTTCGGACGAGGACGGCTATGTGCGCGACAGCATGATGGAGCAGCACGCGGCCTTCCTTGCCCAGCACCGGCTGAACACGCTGTTCACGGTGCTGCTCAACCTGCTCAACGCCGTGCTGCTGGCGGTGACCGGCAGCCTCGCCGTGATCCTGTGGCAGGCCGGGACGGTGGAGATCGCGGCGGTCGCCATGGTGCTGCCGCTGACCATCCAGATCATCGCCATGTCGGGCTGGGTGGCGGCCGAAATCCAGGGCATTTTCGAGAATGTCGGCACCGTGCAGGAAAGCATGATGTCGATCGCCCGTCCGCTGACCATGCAGGACGAGCCGGGCGCCCGGCGGCTGGAGATCGATGGCGGCGGCATCGTCTTCGACCGCGTCTCCTTCGGCTATGGCCGCACCGACATGCCCGTCATCGACAACCTGTCGCTGACCGTGAGGCCGGGCGAGAAGGTCGGCCTCGTCGGCCGCTCGGGCGCCGGCAAGTCGACGCTGGTCAGCCTGATGCTGCGCTTCCATGATGCCGAGAAGGGCACGATCTCCATCGACGGGCAGGATGTGCGCGGCGTGACGCAGGAGAGCCTCAGGCAGGCCATTTCGGTGGTGACGCAGGACACGTCGCTGCTGCACCGCTCGATCCGCGACAACATCCTCTACGGCCGGATCGGCGCGAGCGAGGCCATGATGGAGGCGGCGGCAGAGAAGGCCCATGCCGCATCGTTCATCGCCAACCTGCAGGACAATGCCGGACGCAAGGGCTACGACGCCCATGTCGGCGAACGCGGGGTCAAGCTCTCCGGCGGCCAGCGCCAGCGCGTCGCCATCGCCCGCGTCATCCTGAAGGACGCGCCGATCCTCGTTCTGGATGAGGCGACCGCCGCCCTCGACAGCGAGGTCGAAGCCGCGATCCAGGACAATCTCGACGAGCTGATGGAGGGCAAGACGGTGATCGCCATCGCGCATCGGCTCTCGACCCTGCAGATCATGGACCGACTGGTCGTCCTCGATGCCGGCCGGATCGTGGAGGAGGGCACGCATGGCGAACTGATCGCGAAGGGCGGTCTCTATGCCGAGCTCTGGGCGCGTCAGTCCGGCGGCTTCATCGTCGAACCGAGGAATCTTGCAGCGGCCCGGCAGGCGGCGGAGTGACGCCGCCCTAGTTGATGCAATCCAGCGGCAGGACGACCGGGAACGCATAGTCCTGCATGCTCGGCACGCGGCGCGTTTCGCCGGCCGGAACCTCGACCGCCTCGATATTATGCGTCTTGAGGAAGCGCTGGATCGCCTCGCGGCTGACCGCGGTGCCGGCGCGGCCCATGAATTGCGGGTCGTTGGCGATGCCGACCACGAGGCCGTTCTGGTCGTAGATCGGCGCGCCCCACGGCTCCTCCACCGGGCCGCCCTGGAACTGGAACCGCGTCGCCTCGCCGCGCGCGCCCGTCGCCGCGGTCACGGAACTCTCGACCACCGCCACCTGGCCAAGCACGCGCCGCGCGGGATAGCCGACGACGACTAGCCGCTCGCCGGGCCGGACAGGCGCCTGCGCCATGCGGAAGGGCGCGACGGGGCTGACAAGGTCGGGAATGCGGTAAAGCGCGAGATCGTTCTCGGCATCGTCCGCGACGCGCACCATGGCGATGCGCTGGCCGCCCTGCCGCGCCACCACGACGGCCGAACAGTTGCGGACGGTGTGGAAGGTAGTCAGCACGTGGCCGGAGCGGCTGACATAGAAGCCCGTGCCGGACGAGATCGCCTGTCCCGGCTGGGCGCGCGCCGACAGCAGCAGTTCCGGCGTCCCGCAGAGATCAACATTGCTGCGGTTGTCGACCGCGCCACCGGCGAAATGGATGCGCAGGTTGAACGAACAGCCCTGCTCGGCGGGCAGGCGCAGGTGGAAGCGTCCCGCCGCGCGCAGCGTGCCGCTGCCGAGCCGGTCCTGTCCCCAGTCGCTGCCGGAAACCGGCTGCGCGAACAGTCCGACGACGGTCGCAGGCCCCTGGTTGATGATCATCGTATCGGCCGAGCGCGGCGGCTGGGGCGGCGTCTGCGGCGCCTGCTGTTGCGGCGGCGTCTGGGGCTGTTGCGGCGTCTGCGGCTCCTGGGGAGTGCGCGGCGGGGTCTGGTTCTGCTGCCCCTGCTGCTGGGGCATGCGGGCGTTCTCGCCGTTGAACACCACTTCGGCGATGGAGCAGAGCTCGACCCGCCGCTTCTCCTCCTCCCGGCCGTTCTGGTAGATGACCCGGATGTCCCACATGCAGCCGCGGCCGCGCTCCGGGCGCAGTTCGCCGCGGGTGCCGGGCCGGATCGTCGCGCCGCTCAGCCGTTCCTGGCCCCAGCTGTCGTCGGTGACCGGCGAGGCGAAAAGACGGGTGATTGGGCTGGTGTACCGGTTGGCGACATAAACGTCGGGATTGACGGTCGCCGTCTGGCTGACGGCTGCGCGCGGGCCGGCGAACGCGGCGGCCAGCGCCGCGAGGATCACGAGGCAAAGCCGTACGCGCATGGACGCCTGATCAACCCGGGTCGAAATGAAACGACCGGCAGTCTATCTGCCGGCCGCCCCGCTGTCATCGTCGGGTGAGGGAGGCTCTGCCCCTCACATCCGGTTGCGGTCGTCGCTCCAGCCGGCGCGGAATTCGCGGCGCTGGGGAAGGGCGGGGGTCGCCTCCGGCGTCCGGCGCTGCTGCTGGCCGTTCTGGATGATCTGCGCGGTGGTCTGCCAGAAGGCCGAGAGCGAAGCGCGCGCGGCATTGGCCTCGCGGGTGGCGCAGCCCTGCTCGCCGAGGAAGGCCTTGGCGTCGGCGAGGCCGATGCGGACCGCCTCGGCCGTGCCCTCGACCTCGGCTTCGCGGCTGGCATTGTCGACGATCCGCTTGACCGCCTCGAAGGTCGGCATGGGCAGGAAGTCGCAGCGGCTGTCGTACCAGTAGCTGAAGCCGGCGAGATAGGCGGCGCGGATGACGCGGGCATTCGGCTCGCGGTGGTCGAAGCCCTGCTCGATCTGGTTCGAGACGATGGCCTGGACCAGATGGCCGTGCCGATAGGGGCTGGCCTGCGAGGGGGCGGCGCCAGCGAGCGTGGCGGCGGCGACGGCGGCGAGAAGGGCGGCGAACTTCGTCATGACATGCTCCCGTTTGCTGGTGTTGGCGTTTTGCTCGGCCGTCGATCCGGCCTGAAGCGAGGTTTAGGCGACGATCCGGAGCCGCGGCATTGCGCGGGATTGGGCCGGGTTGCGAAGGGATGCGGGGCGGGCGGCGCGGACGCGGCGCTCGCCAGTCCAGCGAGCCGGCCCGAGCACGACGACAACCGTGCGGCGGCGGCTTTCCTGGACATGCAGCCAGATGAGGGTCGCCGCGAAGGTCGCGACGCCGAGAAGGGCGAGGACGAGGGTGATCTTCATGGGTTTCTCCCGTGGCGGCGGCCGTCGTTGCGGCCTGTCTCCGGTTTAGGCCGGGAGAGCGGGGAGGGGCATTGCGCGGGGTTGCGGCGTGTTGTGCGGGGTTGGCGGCAAGAAAAAGCCCCCGGCGCGACGGCGCCGGAGGCTTGCAGGCCGGGCTTGCCGGCCGAACGGTCCGAGCGCGTCAGGCGGCCTTCGGTTCGCGCACCACGTAGTCGCTGCCGCAATAGGCCAGCGCATTGGCGTGGCTCTTGGCGACGCGCGTGAGGTTAGTCAGCAGGCGCGCCGTCTCCTCCTCGTCGAGCGGGGCGGCCGAGGCGTTGGCGCCGCGCGGATCGAGGCGCGGGAGCACTGCCGGGTCGCGCACGACGATGGCGGTGAGGCGGAAGCGACCGGGGATCGGCTGCACCGGCTTCGGCTCCTTCATCAGGAGGATGCGCCCGCCTTCGACGACCGGCTCGAAGGGCGAGGGCAGCCAGCGCACGGCGTCCTCGAAGGAAATGTCCCAGATGCGCGAGCCCTGGATCGCCGGATCGCGCGAGAACATGACATAGACCTTCAGCGGCCGCGTGGCGTCCTCGGGCGGCAGGCCCTCGATGGCGAAGAGACCCTTGTGCCGGCCGATCTCGAAGACCGGCGGCCCGGAGGGCGCCGCCGCCGCGCCTTCGAAGAAGCGCGTGGTGCCGTATTGCTCGATGGCGACATGCAGGCCGGAGGCCGAGGCCGGCGCATCCGGCGAGAACTCCTTGACCAGCGCCTTGTGGGTGCGGTCGAGCGCATCAGGGTCGATGACCTCGGTCGTGTCGACGATCTTGCGGGCGAAACCCAGCACCGGCGCCTCGAAATCGACCGGGCGGAAGGCCGCTGCGGGAGCATCGTGCTTGCCGGCCGCGCCGCGCACGATGGCGATGCGCTTGTTGACGACCTCGGCGAGCTCGCCGGCGACGTCCGGCTCGCAGCCATAGTCGCCGCGCAGCATCTTGGAGAATTTCGACGGCCCGTCGTCCGGTCCCCACAGGCGCGTGGCGATCTCCGCATTCGACTGCGGCAGGCGGAGCAACTCGCGCACGGCGAGCCATTTCAGGAACAGGTTGGGGATGGCGGTCGCCATGGCGGAGCCTCGCTGGTTGGCAGGCGGAACTTGATGAAGCGAGAAAGCCCCATCCGCGCTCCCAAGGGAAGAGGCAAGGCAAGCGGCGCCAACCCGGCGCAACCCGCCGCAATTCCGAAGGGTAAGGCCGCCGGCCACGATCGTCCTCATGCGATCGGCATCGTGCCGCTCGGTCGAACCTTCGGGAGATCCGACATGCGCAGCCGCTTCCACATGATGGCCGTCCTCGTCGCCCTCGGGCTCTGGGCCAGCACCGGCATTGCGAGCGCCGGTGCGCGCGTCGCCCTCGCCATCGGCGTGTCCGCCTACCAGTCGACGCCGCTGCCGAGCCCGGTGAAGGATGCGAGCGAGGTCGCCAACTCCCTGGCCTCGTTCGGCTTCGACGTGACGCTGGTGCGCGATCCCGACTCCGCGCAGTTCAAGGCCGCGGTCGATGCCTTCGTCGCCAAGGCCCGCGGCGCCTCGGCCGCGGTGGTCTATTTCTCCGGCCATGGCATCCAGGTGAACGGCGAGGTCTATATGATGGCCTCCGACACCCGCCTTGACCGTCCCGACATCTTCCAGCGTGACGACTTCACGGTGAACGGCATCGTCGACCGCCTGCAGGCAGCCGGCGTCGACTTCAAGTTCGTCATCGTCGATGCCTGCCGCTCCAATCCGTTCATCGAGGCCGGTGGCCGCTCTGCCCTCGCCGCCGCCAATGCCGGCCGCGCCGAGCGCCGCTCGCCGGCCACCAACACGCTGGTCAGCTTCTCCTCGGCCTCGGGCCAGAACTCGCAGGACTGGGGCTCCTCGATCGGCCTCAGCCTCTACACGGCCGCGCTGCTGGACGTGATGAAGCGCAGCGACCGGATCGACGTGCGCGACCTCACCCAGCAGGCCCGGGTCGCCGTGCAGGACTATATCGCGCGGCAGGGCGGCAATGCGCAGATGCCCTGGGAAGGCTCCTCGCTGATGCGCACGGTGCATCTGGAGCGCAGCCATTCCGGCACGGTGACGGCCTATCGGCCGGACCGCCGGCAGTTCGCCGGCCGCGCCGTGGAGCCGGCTCCGCGCCAGGCTCCGGAGGTTCGCCGGCAGGCGGAGGCGGACGGGTCGCAGTCCGGCGCCAACAGGCGTGCGCGCCCCGACCAGCCGCGGCGCGGCGCTGCCGACGCCGACGGCGAACTGAACTATGACGCCTCGCTCGACCGTGTCGCGGGAATGTTCAGCGGTTCGAAGCCCCGCGGCCAGGCGAACCGGCGGATGCGGGACATGGCAGCCGTCGAGGATTGAACGGCATTCCCGACCCGGGTCGGATCAACGAAGGGGCTGCCTGCCGGTGGCCCCTTCGCGCGTTCTCACCAGACCGGCGCCACCAGGCAGTAATCGCTGTTTTCGAGAACCGTGGTCAGACGCGGGCAGGTCGTGAGCCGCCGGTAGGCGGCAAGCCTGACGGATGCCGCGGGTTCGCCGCCCGACAGCCGCTCATGGCCGAGCGTCGTCGGCGTGACGGCACCGAAGCGTGCCGCGCCGGTCAGGCAATAGCCGGAGAAGGGGAAGGCTGCCGACCCGCCCGAACATCCCGGCGAGTTGCGCGGCGCGAGTTCGGCCTCGCCGGCATAGGCGCCAGCCATGTCGATCTGCACGGCGCCCGCGGTCCGCAGCCCGTCGCCCAGCCAGTCCGGCCGCACGGGCGCAAGGCAAGCGTTCTCCGCTTCGAAGACGGTGCCCTCCGGGCAGCGCGCGCCGGTCCGGGGGCTTCCCTTCAGCGTCATGGCGGAGGCGAGGGGCAGCGGCACGCGGCCTGCTTCCCAGATCGCGCCCAGCGGCGCGCCGCTCGTCATGCAATAGATGCCGTCCACCACGCGGGACCAGCCGGAGGGGCAGGGCTCGCCATGCGGCACGCGCCAGAGCACGGCCGCGTCCTTCGCGACCGGCCAGGAGACGGGATTGGCGATGTCCACGGGCGCCTCGCGCTGCCGCAGGAACAGGCCGGCGACGACGGCGGCGATCGCGATCACGCCGGCGACGATCGCGGCCAGCGGGACCCATTGCGACGCGCTCTTGCGGGTGGCAGGGCGCGTCGGGGCCGGCGCCAGAAGGCCCTGCGGGCGCATCGGCACGCGCGGCGGCGCGGGCGCCGGTACGGGCGGCGGAGCGACTTCCGGGAGCGGATCGGCGACGGCGTCCGCCATCGCGAGAGCCCGCGCATTCTCCGGCAGGGGAGGCGGCTCGGCGAGGATCGGCGGGGCTGCGGGCGGCAGCGAGGCTGCGGCAGGCGGCGGGGTCGCGGGAGCCGGAATGGCGGGCGGCGGTTCCTCGGCGGGCTTCAGGACAATCGGGGCGATGGCGCCTTGCACGAAGAGCGCGGGACGCTGGGTATTGGCCGTTGCCTGAGCGACCTCCCGCGACGTCGAGAAGAAGATCTCCTCGAGCCGCCGGTTCGGCTCCACGAGGTTGCGCACCAGCGCGCGGGCATAGGGGCTGTGGTCGCCCTGGCCGTCATCGGCGAGCTGGCCTGCGGCCGTGGAGAAGACCACGAGCGTGCCGTCCGGCAGGTCCTTGATCGAGGCGAGGCCCTGCGTCATTCCGCCGCCGCTGTCGCGCACGGCGCTGTCGCGGCAGGCGTCGAGGACGACGACATTGGCGAGCGAATGGGAGCGCGCCAGTTCCTCGACGAGATAATCCACCAGCACCGCACCGCTCTTGAGGTAGCGGGTGTCGGGGATCTGCGCATCGATGGGGACGAGGTAGTTGCTGCCCTGGTGCTGGATGCCGTGGCCGGCGAAGTAGAAGAAGCCGACGGCTTCGGGGCCGGCGTTCTCCAGCCGCTCGCCGAGCCGGACGATGGCGGTTTCCAGCACGGCCTTGCCGGCATCGATCACCAGTTCGGTGTCGAAGCCGAGGCTGTCCAGCGCCTCTCCGATCAGCCGGGCATCGCGGGCCGGGTTCTCCAGCCGGCTGGTCCGGTAGTTGCCATTGCCGATGACGAGCGCCACCCGCGGCGTCGGCGGCGAAGCCGGCGCGGTCCATTCCGAATCGTCGTCGCCGAAGAAGCGGGTCGCCATGCCCTCGGTGCCTTCTGCCTTCCGTGCTTTCTCAAGGAGGCACAGCAGGATAAAGCGCCGGACGGCACCATTCAACGAGGAGTAGAGCGGGGCTTGGTATCAGGCCGGCGAGCGCTTGCAGTCGGGTCCGCGCGGGTCTTCGGCGGTGCCGAGGAAGCGAATCGGGCTGCGGCACAGGCGGTGGGCGGCACGGCCGCCGGCTGCGACGCCGTGATCGGCATCGTCGCTGAGGAACTGGACGGGCTTGGCGATCGCCGAAGCAGCGTGGGCCTGGGTCGAGGCGGCGAAGCCGGCGAGGAGCGTCAGGACCGAGAGGGCCACCATCACGGCGCCGGCGCGGCGAGCCTGGATGCGGGCGGTGGGAAGGTTCGTGGTCTTGGTCATGGCCGGCTCGCGGATGGCGTGAGAGCGATGCACCAAGGTCTAGGCGTCGGCGGGGGCCGCGGGGATTGCTGCGGGTTGGGGCAGGTTGTGGGTCGTTTGCGGTCAGTTGCTCATCGGGCGGTCAATGGCGGGAGCGCCGCCGGCCGCATCCGGTGTTCCGCGTTGGTTCCACGTTGACCTCGCCGGAGGAACCTGCTCGGATCGCCGCCGGAGCGCGGGACCCGGAGCAACAATTCGGGCCTGCAATCAGAGTGGGGCGCCGCGAGCGGTTGCGAGGAGCTTTGGCGATGGACGAAAAGAAGATTGGCAAACTGGTCGGGCAGGTGAAGGACGGCAAGCTGTCCCGCCGTTCGTTCCTGTCGCGCATGGCGGCGGTCGGCGTGACCGCGCCGATGGCCTGGCACATTCTCGATTTCCACGGCGTTGCGCGCGCGCAGCCGACTTTCGCCTACAAGCCGACCAAGGCGGGCGGCGGCGGGCCGCTGAAGATCCTGCTCTGGCAGGCGCCGACCCTGCTCAATCCGCATTTCGCCATCGGCACCAAGGACCAGGAGGCCTCGCGCGTCTTCTACGAGCCGCTGGCGGGCTGGGATATCGAAGGCAACCTCGTTCCCATCCTCGCCGCCGAGATTCCGAGCCGCGAGAACGGCGGTCTTTCCGCCGACGGTCTGTCGGTGACGTGGAAGCTCAAGCAGGGCGTGAAGTGGCACGACGGCAAGCCCTTCACCGCCGACGACGTGGTCTTCAACTGGGAATATTCGCGCGACCCGGCCACGGCCGCGACCACCATCGGCACCTACAAGGACATCAAGGTCGAGAAGATCGACAATTTCACGGTCAAGATCGTCTTCGAGAAGCCGACGCCGTTCTGGGCCGACGCCTTCGTGGGCGTGCTCGGCATGATGCTTCCCAAGCACCTGTTCGAGTCCTTCAAGGGCGCCGCCTCGCGCGACGCGCCGGCCAACCTCAAGCCCGTCGGCACGGGCGCCTACCGATTCGTGGACTTCAAGCCCGGCGACATCCTGCGCGGTGAGCGCAACCCCGACTACCACATCGCCAACCAGCCGCATTTCGACACGGTCGAGGTGAAGGGCGGCGGTGACGCGGTCTCGGCCGCCCGCGCCGTCATCCAGACCGGCGAGTTCGATTTCGCCTGGAACATGCAGGTGGAGGACGAGATTCTCCAGCGCATGGAGCGCGGCGGCCGCGGCAAGGCCATTCCGGTCCCGAGCGGCAATATCGAGTTCATCATCCTCAACACGACCGATCCGTGGACCGAGGTCGATGGCGAGCGCTCCAGCGCCAAGTCGAAGCACCCGACGCTGACCGATCCGGCCGTGCGCCAGGCGTTCAACCTGCTGCTCGATCGCGACTCCGTCGAGAAATTCATCTACGGCCGCGGCGGCAAGGCGACGGCCAATTTCGTCAATGCGCCGCCGCGCTTCGTCTCTCCGAACATGAAGTACGAGTTCAACATCGAGAAGGCGAACCAGATTCTCGACAAGGCCGGCTGGGTGCGCGGGTCCGACGGCATCCGCGCCAAGGACGGGAAGAAGCTCAAATACGTCTACCAGACCTCGATCAACGCACCGCGCCAGAAGACGCAGGCGATCATCAAGCAGGCCGCCCAGCGCGCCGGCATCGACCTGGAACTGAAGTCGGTCACCGCCTCGGTCTACTTCTCCTCGGATGTCGCCAATCCCGACACCTACTCGAAGTTCTATTGCGACATCGAGATGTACACGACGACCATGCTCCAGCCGGACCCCGAGCGGTTCATGCTGCAGATGGTCTCGTGGGAAGTGGCCAACAAGGAGAACAAGTGGCAGGGGCGGAATATCTCCCGCTATTCCACCAAGGAGGCGGACGACGCCTTCCGCGAGGCCCAGAACTCCCTCGACCCGGCGCGCCGGACGGCCCTGTTCATCCGCATGAACGACATCTTCTGCGGCGACAACGTCATCGTCCCCCTGCTCGCCCGCACCCGCATGGCCGCCACCAGCAACAATCTGGTCGCCCATCTCAGCGGCTGGGACAATGATCTGTGGATGCTCAACGCGTGGCATCGGCCCTGAGGACCCGGTGAGGGCCTTCGGGCCCTCGCCGTTGCCACCGACGGACATCCACCATGGGTACCTATCTGATCCGGCGATTGCTCATCGCCATTCCGAGCCTTCTCGGCATCAGCATCGTGCTGTTCACGGTGCTGGCGCTGGCGCCCGGCGATCCCTTCGAGGAGATGGCCACCAATCCGAACATCCCTCCCGAAGTGCGCATGGCGCTTCGCGAGAAGTTCGGCATCGATGACCCGGTCTACATCCGCTACATTCGCTGGCTGACGGCGATGGTGCAGGGCGACTGGGGCTTCTCCTTCGCCAGCCGCATCAATGTCGACGCCCTGATCCTCCAGCGCCTGCCGGCGACGATCTTCGTGGTCGGCTCCTCGCAGGTCCTGGCGCTGATGATCGCGCTGCCGGTCGGCATCTATGCCGCGACGCGGCCCTATTCGGTCTTCGACCAGATCGCCAACACCTTCGCCTTCATCGGCTTCTCGCTACCGACCTTCTTCACCGGCCTCCTGTTCATCCTGGTCTTCTCGATCTGGCTCGACTGGCTGCCCTTCGTGTTCCGCTCGGACATAGACGCGACGGGCTGGCGCTGGTTCTGGGAGCAGATCAAGCAGGCGATCATGCCGGTGGCGGTGCTCGGCCTGTTCCAGGCTGCCTCCTACACGCGCTACGTGCGCTCGGCCGTGCTCGACGTCATCCGCCTCGATTACGTGACCACGGCACGCGCCAAGGGCATGAACGAGCGTGTCGTCATCCTCAAGCACGTCGTCCGCAACGCGCTGATCCCGGTGGTGACGCTGGTGGCGCTGCAGATGCCGGCGGTGTTCGGCGGCGCCATCGTCACCGAGCAGATCTTCCGCATTCCCGGCATCGGCTCGCTGCTGATCAGCGCCATCCTCGCCAACGATACGCCGGTCATCATGGCTGTGACCTTCGTGTTCTCGTGCCTCGTCGTCCTGTTCAACCTGATTGCAGATCTCCTCTATGGCTGGCTCGACCCCCGTATCACCTACCGCTGACGAGGCGGCAGTGGCCGCTGTCGTCGGCGACGGCCGGGACGTTCACGTCTCGCCCTGGCTGGACACGTGGCGACGATTTCGTCGGCACAAGCTGGCGCTCGTCTCGACGATCGTGCTGCTCACGATCATCGTTGCCGTGGCCGTCGGGCCGTGGCTCTGGCCGGTCTCCATCAACGACATCGACTTCACGGCCCGGCTCCAGGGGCCGTCGCGCGCACACCCGTTCGGCACGGACGACCTCGGACAGGACCTGCTGGCCCGCATGATCTATGGCGGGCGCATCTCGCTGGCCGTGGGCCTTGCGGCGATGGTCGTGGCCATCGTTGTCGGCGTCATCGTCGGGGCGATTGCGGGCGTTGCCCGCGGCAGCGTCGACACGGCGCTGATGTGGATCACCGACCTCTTCCTGTCGTTGCCGCAGCTCCCCCTGCTGCTGCTGGTCATCTACCTGTTCCGCGACTCGCTGAAGGGCCTGTTCGGCGTCGAGATGGGGGTGTTCATCCTCATCGTCGTCGTCATCGGCGGCTTGCGCTGGATGCCGGTGGCGCGACTGGTGCGCGCCCAGTTCCTGTCGCTGCGCGAGAAGGAATTCGTCGAGGCCGCGCGAGCGCTAGGCGCGACGAAGTCGCGGCAGGTCGTGCGCCATATCCTGCCCAACGCGCTCGGTCCGGTGATCGTCGCGGCGACCATCGACGTTGCCGCCGCCATCATCGCGGAATCGACTTTGTCCTTCCTCGGCCTCGGCTTCCCGCCGGATATCCCGACCTGGGGACGCCTGCTGTTCGACGCCAAGGACTATCTGGACCACGCGCCGCACTGGGCGCTATTCCCGGGGGCCGCGATCTTCCTCACCGTGCTGGCGATCAACTTCATCGGCGACGGGCTGCGCGATACGTTCGATCCGCGCAAGGTGATGTGATCCGGATGCGATAGAAACCGGCGGCCCATGTGCCGCCGGTCTTTTCCTCGATCTGAAGCGCGTCAGCCGCCCGCAACGCCCTGCGTGTTGACGTAGAGCGCGTAGAGGCCGCGCCCGGTCGCCATGAACAGCCGGTTGCGGTTGCGGCCGCCGAAACAGACATTGGCGCAGCGCTCCGGCAGGCGGATGCGGCCTATGGGCGTGCCATCGGGCGCGAAGACCATGACGCCGTCGAGTTCCGGCGAGCCCATGCCCCAGCCGCACCACAGATTGCCGTCGATATCGACGCGCAGGCCGTCAGGTGTGCCGCCGGGGCCGGCATCGACCAGCACGCGGCGGCCGGTTATGCCGCGGCCGTCCGGCGTCACGTCCGAGGCGGAGATCAGGCGGTTCGGCGTGGCGCGGGATTCGACCAGATAGAACGTCTTCTCGTCCGGCGAGAAGCAGAGGCCGTTCGGACCCTTGATCTCGGTTGCGACCACCGCGATCTCGCCCGAGGCGGGATCGACCCGATAGACGTTCTGCGGCAATTCCGGATCGATGACCGCCCCCTCGTAGAAGCTGGTAAGGCCGAAGATCGGATCGGTGAACCAGATCGAGCCGTCCGACTTCACCACCACGTCATTCGGCGAGTTCAGCCGCTTGCCCTGATAGCTGTCGGCGATGACGGTGATGGCGCCGTCATATTCCGTGCGGATCACGCGCCGCCCGCCATGCTCGCAGGTGACGAGCCGGCCCTGCCGGTCGCGGGTATTGCCGTTGGCCTTGTCGCTCGGCGAGCGGAACACGGATACGGCGCCGGTCTCCTCGTCCCAGCGCAGGATGCGATTGTTGGGGATATCGCTGACCAGCAGGTAGCGACCGTCGCCGAACCAGACCGGCCCTTCGCCCCATCGCAAGCCGGTGGCAAGCTGCTCGACAGCTGCATTGAACAGCCGGTATTTCATGAACCGCTCGTCGAGGATCTCGACGGACGGATCCGGATAGGTCGGGCTCGGTTCCCACACTTGCGGCATCCTTGGTGTTCGTTTCTCCCGGCGTCACTGTTCCGTGCAGGCTTGACGCCCGCAAGTGCCGCCACGTCACCACCTGCCCCGCGCAAACGAAAAAGGGCGCCCCGAAGGACGCCCTCTCCATGTCCTGCGCTACAGGTCAGTCGATGACCTGAACGATGCGGCCGGTCTCGGGATCGACCAGAACCGTCCGGTTGTTGACGACGGTGTAGCGATACTCGGTCTGGCCGTATTCGCGCGGCACCTGGTAATAGGTCACGCCCTGGCGCGGAAGCTCGCGACCGACCACGACATCGCCGTCATAGTCGTAGGAACGATGCTGGCGGGTCACGACATATTCGCGGAAGCGCGGACGGGTCGTCTCGGCGATGCCGCCGACCACCGCGCCGGCAACGCCGCCGACTGCCGCGCCGACAGGACCGCCGACAATGGCGCCGCCGACGGCGCCGGTGGCCGCGCCCGCGCCCACGCCCGGCGGAATGCCCGGCTCGCGGGTCTGCGCCTGAACAGCCGAGGTGAAGGCGAGCGCGCCGGCAAGGGCGGTCGCAAACAAGAACTGACGCTTCATGACAAGGTCTCCCTGTGAAGTGGCAATGTCCTCACAACCCGCGCTGCGTTCGATTGTTCACCTGCCCCGATCACGCATGATGACGCCCCGAGACAACGGCCCGTCCGGCCGGTGCATCCGCTGCGGGTGATGAGGAGAATGACAACCTCCCGGATCGCCCTCGGCCAGAAGAGGGATGGCTTTCCGGCCCTCTGTCGAAAAACATGAACGTGGCGTCATGTTTTTCGGTTGACGTTGGCACGAGGCGCGTGCAGCAATGCGCGCCAACGCGGACAAAACGAAAAGTCGCATGGTGGGAACGTCGGACGACATCATCCTTCGGACAGAAGGACTGACCAAGGATTTCAAGGGTTTCACGGCGGTGAGCGGGGTCGACCTCGCGGTGCGCCGTGGGACGATCCATGCGTTGATCGGGCCCAACGGCGCCGGCAAGACGACCTGCTTCAACCTCCTGACCAAGTTCCTCGATCCGAGCCGCGGCACGATCATCTACAAGGGGCGGGACATCACGTCGCAAAAGCCGGCGGAGGTCGCGCGTCTCGGCCTCGTGCGCTCGTTCCAGATTTCGGCCGTGTTCCCCCACCTGACCGTGCTCGAGAACGTCCGCATCGCGCTCCAGCGGAAGCGCGGCGACAGCTTCGACTTCTGGGTCTCGGAGAGCGTCTTGAAGGCGCTCGACGGCGAGGCCCTGCGTCTCGTAGAGGCGGTCGGCCTTGCCGACTTCGCCCAGCACGAGGCGGTGGAACTGTCCTACGGCCGCAAGCGTGCGCTGGAGATCGCGACGACGCTGGCGCTCGATCCGGAAATGATGCTGCTCGACGAGCCGATGGCCGGCATGGGCCACGAGGATGTCGACCGCATCGCCGAGCTCATCAAGCGCGTCTCGGCCAACCGCACGATCCTGATGGTCGAGCACAATCTCTCGGTCGTCGCCTCGCTCTCCGACCAGATCACCGTCCTCGCCCGCGGCAAGGTGCTGGCCGAGGGAGACTATGCGACGGTGTCGAAGGACCCGCGCGTCATTGAAGCCTATATCGGAGCGGGTCATGGCTGAGGCGGTTCTCGACAAGGCCCCGGCCGCGGCTTCCGGCAAGGCCATGCTGTCCGTCCGCGACCTCCATGCGTGGTACGGCGAATCCCACGTGCTCCACGGCATCAACCTCGATGTCGCCGAGGGCGAGGTGATCACGTTGCTCGGCCGCAACGGCGCCGGCAAGACGACGACGCTCAAGTCGATCATGGGCATCATCGAGAAGCGCCGCGGCCACGTGACCTATCGGGGGCAAGAGACGATCTCGCTGTCCTCGCGCGCCATCGCGCGGCTCGGCATCGGCTACGTGCCGGAGGAGCGCGGCATCTTCTCCTCGCTCTCGGTGGAGGAGAACCTGATGCTGCCGCCGCGCGTGCGCGAGGGCGGCCTCACCGTCGACCAGATCTTCGAGCTGTTCCCCAATATCAAGGAGCGGCTGACCAGCCAGGGCACCAAGCTGTCGGGCGGCGAGCAGCAGATGCTGGCGTTTGCGCGCATCCTGCGCACGGGCGCGAACTTCCTGCTGCTCGACGAGCCGACGGAAGGTCTCGCACCTGTGATCATCGAACAGATCGGGCGGACCATCGCCCGGTTGAAGCGCGAGGGCTTCACGATCATTCTGGTCGAGCAGAATTTCCGTTTCGCGCAGTCGGTCGCCGACCGCCATTACCTGGTCGAGCAGGGACGCGTGGTGGACATGATCCCCAACGCCGAACTCGACCGGAACATCGACAAGCTGCACGCCCATCTCGGCGTCTGAGCTCTGCAACAACAAGAAAAACCGACCTAACGGACCCTTTTGGAGGACCCAACCATGTCTTACTTCCGCATGAACCGCCGCTCGCTCATGGCGGGCGCCGCTGCGACCGCCTTCACCGCCCGCTCGATGGCGCAGGCCCAGCAGCCCGTGAACATCAAGATCGGCGTGCTCAACGACCGTTCCGGCCTCTATGCCGACCTGACCGGCGAGGGCTCCGCCCTTGCCGCCCGCATGGCCGTCGAGGATTTCGGCGCGGCCGCCAAGGGCCTCAACGTCCAGATCGTCTCGGCCGATCACCAGAACAAGCCCGATGTCGGCGCGAACATCGCCCGCCAGTGGTACGACAATGACGCCGTGGACGTGATCGCCGACGTGCCGACCTCGTCGGTCGCGCTCGCGGTGAACCAGATCACCCGCGAGAAGAACAAGATCCACCTCAATTCGGGTGCCGCGACCTCGGACCTCACCGGCGCGCAGTGCTCGCCGAACACGGTTCACTGGACCTACGACACCTATGCGCTTGCGCAGGGCACCGGCGGCGCCATGGTGAAGGCCGGCGGCGACACCTGGTTCTTCCTGACCGCTGACTACGCCTTCGGCCATGCGCTGGAGCGCGACACCGGCGCCGTCGTCACCAGGGCCGGCGGCCGGGTCGTCGGTGCGGTGCGCACGCCGTTCCCGGGCACGGACTTCTCGTCCTTCCTGCTGCAGGCGCAGGCTTCGCGCGCCAAGGTGATCGGTCTCGCCAATGCCGGCGGCGACACGGTCAACTCGATCAAGCAGGCGGCCGAGTTCGGCATCACCCAGGGTGGCCAGAAGCTCGCCGGCCTGCTCGTCTTCGCGACCGACGTGCACGCGCTCGGCCTGCAGACGGCACAGGGCCTGATCCTCACGGAGTCCTTCTACTGGGACCTCAACGACGGCACCCGCGCCTTCTCCGAGCGTTTCGCGCGCCAGCGCGGCGGCAACAAGCCGACCATGGTGCAGGCGGGCGTCTACGGCGCCGTGCTGCACTATCTGAAGGCCGCTGCCGCGACCAAGTCCCGCGACGCCGCAGGCAACATGGCCTGGATGAAGGCGAACGAGACGGACGATCCGCTGTTCGGCAAGGGCACGATCCGCGTCGACGGCCGCAAGATGCACCCGGTCTATCTGTTCGAGGTGAAGAAGCCCTCGGAGTCCAAGGGGCCGTGGGACTATTACAAGCTGCTGGCGACCCTGCCGGCAGAGCAGGCCTTCCGTCCGCTGAACGCCGGCAACTGCCCGCTCGTTCGCGCCTGATGCATTGACGATCAAGGGAGCGCCGGCCACCGGCGCTCCCGCCTCGTTCAGGAACCGCCAGACCCATGTTCGAACTCATCGGCATTCCGCCGCAAGCCCTGTTCGGCCAATTGCTGCTCGGCCTCATCAACGGGTCGTTCTATGCGATCCTCAGCCTTGGCCTTGCCGTCATCTTCGGCCTCCTGAACATCATCAACTTCACCCATGGCGCCCAGTACATGATGGGCGCCTTCATCGCCTGGATGCTGCTGAACTGGTCCGGCATCGGCTACTGGCCGGCGCTGATCCTCGCGCCGGTGATCGCCGGCGTGACCGGCGTCATCATCGAGCGCGTCTTCCTGAAACGGCTCTATCACCTCGACCACCTTTACGGGCTGCTGCTGACCTTCGGCCTCGCGCTGATCATCCAGGGCCTGTTCCGCAACTATTTCGGCTCGTCGGGCCTGCCCTACCAGATCCCGGCCGAACTGCGCGGCGGCCAGAATCTCGGCTTCATGTTCCTGCCGAACTATCGTGGCTGGGTGGTCGTGGCCTCGCTCGCCGTCTGCCTCGCGACCTGGTTCGTCATCGAGAAGACCAAGCTCGGCGCCTATCTCAGGGCCGCCACCGAGAACCCGACCCTGACGCAGGCCTTCGGCATCAACGTGCCGCTGCTGATCACGCTGACCTACGGTTTCGGCGTCGGCCTTGCCGCCTTTGCCGGCGTGCTCGCCGCGCCGATCTATTCGGTCAATCCGAACATGGGCGCTGACCTCATCATCGTCGTCTTCGCGGTCGTCGTCATCGGCGGCATGGGCTCGATCATGGGCGCCATCGTCACCGGCTTCGGCCTCGGGCTGATCGAGGGCCTGACCAAGGTCTTCTATCCGGAGGCGTCCGCCACCGTGATCTTCATCATCATGGCCATCGTGCTGCTCTTCAAGCCGGCCGGCCTGTTCGGGAGGACCGCCTGATGGCCGATATCGCCGCCACCGGCTCGCCGTCGATCGCCGCCTCCCCGAAGGCCGCCGCCGACAATGCCGTCCTGCACCGGATGATCTTCATCGGGCTGGCCGCCGCGCTCGCGGTGCTGCCCTTCATCCCGGTGATCGGCTATCCGTTCTTCCTGATGAAGGTGCTGTGCTTCGCGCTGTTCGCCTGCGCCTTCAACCTCATGCTCGGCTATGGCGGCCTCCTGTCCTTCGGCCATGCCGCCTATTTCGGTCTGGCGAGCTACGTCTCCGCCTATACTGCCAAGCACTGGGGCCTGACGCCGGAACTGTCGATGCTGCTCGGCACCGCCTCCGGCGCGGTGCTCGGCTTCGTCTTCGGCTCGCTCGCCATCCGCCGGCAGGGCATCTATTTCGCGATGATCACGCTGGCGCTCGCCCAGATGGTGTTCTTCTTCTCGCTCCAGACGCCGCGCTTCACCGGCGGCGAGGACGGCATCCAGGCGGTGCCGCGCAACAACCTCTTCGGCCTCATTCCGCTCGGCTCCGACACGGCGACCTACTATCTCGTCGCCGTCGTCTTCCTGGCGGGCGTGGCGCTGATCTACCGGGTCATCCACTCGCCCTTCGGGCAGGTGCTGAAGGCGATCCGCGACAACGAGGCGCGCGCCGTCTCGCTCGGCTATCGCGTCAACCAGTACAAGCTCGCGGTCTTCGTGCTGTCGGCGACGCTCGCGGGCCTTGCCGGCTCGATGAAGGCCATCGCCGTCCAGCTCGCCTCGCTCACCGACGTGCACTGGTCGATGTCGGGCGAGGTCGTGCTGATGACCCTGGTCGGCGGCATGGGCACCGTGTTCGGCCCGATCATCGGCGCGGCCGTCATCATCTCCATGCAGAACTTCCTGGCCGGTCTCGGCGCCTGGGTCACCGTCGTGCAGGGCGTGATCTTCGTCGTCTGCGTCATCGTCTTCCGCGAGGGAATCGTCGGTGTGATCGCCAAGTGGATCAAGCGGCCGCTGTAATTTCCCTGCGTCCGATCGCCGAGTGTTCAGCGCCCGGCCGGAACTCCCGAACATGAACAACGTTAAGGCAATTGCCTTGACGTGCCCTCCTGTCGTCGCGATTGCGCCGCCTTTACAGGGTGCGATCATCGATGACGCCGCGGCTTCTCCTTGACGCGGCCACAGTCAGGTCGCCGCGCGGCGGTCAACCGGGAGCGAATATGATGAAACCGATGCGGAGCGCGCTGCTGGCGGGAACGATGCTTTCCGCTCTGACCGCGGCTTGGCCGGCTCTGGTGCAGCCGGCTTTGGCGAGCGAGCGCGAAGGCGGAATCGTTCTGGCTCAGGCCCAGCCCGATCCGCGCGATCCGAACGCCCGGCGCGGACCCCAGCCGGGACGGCCCGCCGGTGCCCCGCCGCAGCAGGCAAGGCCGCCGGCCGCTCCTCCTCAGCAGGCGCGCCCGCCTGCCGCCCCTCCGCCGATCCAGCAGGTCCGTCCGCCGGCCGCGCCGCCGCCACAGCAGGCTCGCCCGCCTGCCCAGCCGAGCGCGCCGCGTACCGTGCAGCCCGTCGAGCCGCGCCGGCCTCAGGCCCCGACTCCCACCCGCCCGTCGCAGTCGGCGCCGCCCGCCGCACCGCGGCAGGTGGCTCCGCCCGCTACTGGCAGGCCGCAGGCGCCGCCTGCCGGCATCGATCAGCGCGGCGCCGGTCGCCCGCAGCAGGCGCCGGGTCAGGCGCCGGGGCAGTTCCAGCCGGCCCGCCCGCAGGCGTCTCCGCCCGCCATAACTCCGCCTCGCGGCGCTCCGGGCGCGCCGCCCGCGACCGGACAGGCACCCCAGCAGCCGGGCTCGCCGGGAACGGCGACGCAGCAGCGTCCCGGCACGCCCGGTGCCATCCGCCCGCAGGATGGCCGCCCGCCCTTCGGCGGTGGCCAGCCGCCGGTCGGTCAGCAACAGCGTCCGGGTGTCCCGGGGCAGCCTGTGCAGCCGCCGGTCGGCCAGCAGCCGGGCACGCCGGGTCAACCGCCCGTCGGGCAGCGCCCGGGTATTCCGGGTCAGCCCGTCCAGCCTCCCGTCGGCCAGCGCCCCGGCGTTCCGGGCCAGCCTGTTCAGCCTCCTGTCGGCCAGCGTCCGGGTATTCCGGGTCAACCCGTCCAGCCTCCTGTCGGCCAGCAGCCGGGCACACCGGGTCAGCCGCCGGTCGGTCAGCGCCCGGGTATCCCGGGTCAGCCCGTCCAGCCTCCCGTCGGTCAGCAGCCGGGCACACCGGGTCAGCCGCCGGTTGGGCAGCGCCCGGGTATTCCGGGTCAACCCGTCCAGCCTCCTGTCGGCCAGCAGCCGGGCACGCCGGGCCAGCCGCCGGTCGGTCAGCGCCCGGGTATCCCGGGGCAGCCGCCCGTCGCAGGTCCGCAGGGCGTTCCCGGTCAGCCGCCGGTTGGCGGTCCGCAGGGTGTTCCCGGCCAGCCCGGTTTTGGCCAGCGTCCCGGCCAGCCGCCCATGGCTGTTCCGCCGGGTGCGCCCGGCCAGCCGCCGGTTGCCGGTCCGCAAGGGGTTCCCGGCCAGCAGCCGGGCTTTGGTCAGCGTCCGGGTGGTCCGGGCCAGCCGGGCTTCGGCGGTCCGGGGCAGGGCGGCTTTTCCGGTGGCCAGCCGCCGAGCGGCCCGCCCGAGCGGCGTCAGGGTTCGCGCATCGGACCGGCGGGCGCTGCCGCGCTCGGCGTCGGTGCCGGCCTTGTGGGCGGCTTCCTGCTCAGCCGCGGCGCGCGCGCCGAGCGGGTCGACGACATCCGCGGTTCGCGCCGCGAGGTCGACCGGGATGGCGTGAGGGTCATCTACGAGCCCGAGCGCACGATCATCCGCGACGGCGAGGGCACGTTCATCCGCCACGACGAGAACGCCCGGTTCCGCCAGCTCGGCGGCGACCTGCGCTCGGAGCAGCGCGGCAACGAGATGTACACGTTCTATGACCGGCCGGGCGGTGTCCGGGTCGTCACGGTCACGGATTCCAGCGGCCAGTTGCTGCGCCGCATCCGTCGCTATCCCGACGGGCGCGAGGTGGTGATCATCGACAACTCGTTCCGGCCGGCGCCGCGGACCTTCGAGGAGCAGATCGTCGTGCTGCCGGAGCCGGAGATCCGCATCCCGCGCGAGCGCTACATTGTGGATGCCGACCAGGCGGACGAGGGCCTCATCTACGAGACGCTCACCGCGCCGCCGGTGCAGCGGCCGCCGCGCCGCTACACGCTGGACGAGGTGCGCTACAGCCCCACGGTGCGCGCCTATACCCGCAGCGTCGATATCGACACGATCAACTTCGAGTCGGGCTCGTGGGAGGTGAAGTCGGATCAGGCCCAGCGTCTTGCGACCATCGCCGCGGCGCTCGGCCGGGCCATCCAGGCCAATCCGAACGAGGTGTTCCTGATCGAGGGACATACCGACGCGGTCGGCAACGATGTCGACAACCTGTCGCTGTCGGACCGGCGGGCCCAGTCGGTCGCGGCGATCCTGACGCAGAACTTCAACATTCCGCCGGAGAACCTGACGACGCAGGGCTATGGCGAGCAATATCCGAAGGTGCAGTCGCAGGGCGCATCGCGGGAGAACCGGCGCGTGACCATGCGCCGCGTGACCGAACTGCTGAACCAGCAGAACACGCAGGCGCCGCAGTAGGAACGGCGTCGGCAGACCGACAAGGAACGGGCGCCTTCGGGCGCCCGTTTCGTTTCAGGTGCGATGCAGATGCAGGCCGACCAGCGCCTGCTCGAAGCGGAAGCCGAGCGTGCCGTAGAGGTTGACCACGCCGATATTGGCGGCGGATATCATGGTCTCGGCGCGGGCGACGCCCTCCGCCTTCAGCACCTTCATCACCGCGATCCAGAGCGGATAGGCGAGGATGCCGAGCTTCGGCTTTGTTCCCGCGAGAATGAGGTCGGCGACGCCCTCGTTCACCCGGAAGGCCATGAAGGCGCCCGGCGCGCCGTCGGCATCGGCCACGAGCACGCGGGCGCGGCCGGAGAGCAGGCCTTCCATCCAGTCGATCTGCCGGCGGCGGTTGACCTCATCGGGGATGGCGGCGTCCTCGGCGAAGCGGCCATAGCGGAAGCTGTCGGCGGCCTGTTCGATCAGGGCGTCGTGGTCGGATGGCATTGCAGGGCGCAGTTCGACCGTCCTCGTCACCCGCGCCGGCGGCTCGTAGCGCGCAACATTGCGGCAGCTCAGGCGATAGGCGGTTTCGACATAGCGGAAGCCGGCCGCCTGCATCCGGCCGATGGCGACGTGCCTGTCGGCGGCGAGCCTCGCCGTGACGAGGCCCGCGGCCTTTTCCGTGCAGAAGCGCTCAAGGCGGCCGAACAGGTCGGCGTCCCCGGCCTCGGAGCCGCCGCTCTCCGCGCCGAGCGCCAGTTCGGTGATGTCGAGCGTTGGCTGGCCCAGCGCCTTCGCGTCCCAGGGCGTCTCGCGCAGGCGCATGAACACGCCGGGCGCGACGGCGATCTCGGCGGTCATGTCAGGGCGGGCAGCGGCGGAAGGCCGCGGCCAAATCCACGACGATGTCGTCAGGCCCGAGCAGGCCGGGCGGCGGCGGCTGGAGCAGGGCGAACGCCTTCGGCGCCGGGCTCGCGGCGCGGGGGTCGCGACGGCGGATGATCGCTGCTTTTAGCTTCGGTGCGAGGCTTTCCAGCGTGTCGTCGGCGATGACGTCGTCGAGCACGACGAGGTTGCGGGCCTGCGCCTGCGCCTCGATGATCACGGCCTCGATGGCGGCCATGCCCGAGACCACCGGGCGCATGTCGGGATGAACGCCCTCGCGGCCATAGGCCCGCAGGCGGCGGTCGAGATTGTAGGCGGTCGCCCAGTTGCCGGCATTGACGTGGAGGTTCGCCGCCACGGCCATGCGCTTCAACGTGAAGTCCTGCAGGCGCGGCAGGAGTTCGCCCGTCGGCATGGCGGCGGGATCGTCCGGCGCGATGAAGGAGGCGAGATATTCGAGGCCGCCGCGGAAGCGGTCCCAGCCGTCCATCGTCTCGCTGTTGCCGGTATGGTTGTTGGCGCCCTTGGAGATGGCGGTCACCCGCGCGAAGGGCTCAGGCGCGAACAGCACCTTGCCGACGTTCAGGGCGCGGGCGAGATGGGCGAAATAGTGAAAGACGAAGGTGTTGCCGGGTTCGAGGATGTCGGTCATCGCATCCGTGCGGATGATGAACCATTCCGGGAAGGCGTGATGCGCCATCAGGAAATCAAGGCAGCGGGCATGTTCGCCGCGGTCGAACAGTTCCTCGCGCTCCATCAGGTAGAAGGTGCCGAGTTCCGCGTCGCCGCGCGTTTCGTCGATGAGCAGCCAGGGCGCCTGCACCATGACGATGTCCGGCGAGGCGGAAAGCCGCCGGAGATAGGTCTCGACCTTGTCGGGGATCAGCAGATCGTCGTCGCCGACCCAGATGGCGAATGAGCCGCGCGACTGGCGGTAGGTGTAGAGGAAATTGCCGTAGGCGCCGATATTCTCGGCCTGCCGCACCGACCTGATGCGCGCATCGTCCTTCGCCCAGCGCGCGATGATGTCCGGTGTCTCGTCCGTCGAGCAATTGTCCGAGACGAGGATCTCGAAATCGATGCCGCGGGCGGAGAAGGCGTCGAGATGGTGCTGGAAGAAGCGGTCGAGATAGCGCGCGCGGTTATAGGTCGGCAGCGCGATGGTCAGCAGCGGCCGTGCCGGTTCTGCCATCGGTGACGGCTGCCGCGCCGTCGAGAGGGCCGCGCTCGGTGCCATGGCTTGTCCGTTCCGTCAGGCGGCGCGGCGGGCGTGCCGCGCGAGGATCGAGGTCAGCGAGCGGGAGACACGCGCCGCCACGTCGCGGGTGACGTTGTAGCCGCTCGGCAGGTTGATGCCGGTCTGCGAGATGGCATAGGCGTTGGGGTTGCGGATCGCCGCATCCCGCGCCGAAGGCTGGCTGCGGAAGGCCGGCTGCCAGCTCAGGGGATAGAAGAAGGGGCGGGTGTCGATGCCGTCGGCGCCGAGTTCCGCCGCCACCTGCTGTTTCAGCAGCCGCAGGGACGGGTCGAGCACGGCGGTGACCATCCAGTAGCTGTTGAGGACATGCGGCGGCTCGGCGTTCAGCGTCACGCCCGGTGCGTCGCCGAGTGCCTCGCGGTAGAAGGCGAAGATGTCGCGCTTCATGGCGATCAGCTCGTCGAGGCGCTCCATCTGGGCGACGCCCATGGCAGCCTGCATCGCCGACATCCGGTACTTGAAGCCGACCTCCTCGGTGATCAGCGCGCGCGAGGTCGGATGGCGGCCCTGGTCGCGCAGGATGTTGATCCGCTCGGCAATGGCGTCGTCGTCGGTCACCAGCATGCCGCCTTCGCCGGTGGTCACCGTCTTGGAGCCGTGGAAGGAGAAGACGGAGGCCTTGCCGAAGGAGCCGGCCGGCTTGCCGCGCCAGCGCGAGCCGATGGCTTCCGCCGCATCCTCGATCAGGACGATGCCGTGGTCGCGAGCGACGGCGTCGAGGCGCGCCCAGTCGGGCATGCCGCCATAGAGATCGACGACGATGGCGGCCTTGGTCTGCGGCGTTATGGCCGCGGCAAGGCTTGCCGGCGACATGCACCACGTTACCGGGTCGATGTCGCAGAAGACCGGCGTCGCGCCAACCTGCACGATCGGCGAGGCGGTGGCGACCCAGGTGCATTCCGGCACGATCACCTCGTCGCCGGGGCCGATATTCAGCGCGGCGAGGGCGAGGTGGATGGCCGAGGTGCAATGGGCGAGCGAAACGGCATGTTTGCGCCCCGTGTGCTCGGCCACCATGGCCTCGAACCGGGTGTTGTATTTGGCGTGGTTCTCGAACCAGGCGGTGCGCGCCGCCTCCGCCACGAGCTCCACCTCGCGCGGCGAGATGGACGGGCCGGCGACGGGAATGCGGGCCTGCCGCGCGACGAAAGGCGTGGTGTCGCGCGCGCCTTTCCAGCCGAGATCGGAATCCAGCTTGCCGCCGTCGATCAGCGCCTTCAGGCGTGCGAGGCGGATATAGCGCTGGCCGGTCAGGTCCTCCGGCGTGGTCCGGCCGGCAAGGGCTGCGACCAGTTCCTTGGCGCCCGAGGCCGCCGTGTGCATGAAGCGGAAATCGGGGAAGGCGGCGGCGAACTTCGAGAAATCGACGCGGTAGGAGCGGGGGTCGATGGTGTCGCCCGCGCCATAGGTCACTTTCGAGCCGGGCACGGCTTCCGCCACGATGGCGGCGATGTCGCGGACCAGGTGGTTCTCGTCGTTCTGGCCGATGTTGAAGGCCTCGCCCCGCACCAGACCGGCGTCGGCGGCGAGGATCGCCGCGGCGGCCCGCGCGAGGTCGCGGCAATGGAGCAGCGGCCGCCAGGCGAGACCCGATGACAGGAGGCGCACCTCGCCGGTGGAGAGCGCCGAGCAGACGAGATTGTTCAGAACGAGGTCCACGCGCACGCGCGGCGACAGGCCGTAGCAGGTGGCGTTGCGCATGAAGGTCGGCGCGAAGGTGCCATCCGCAAGCGCGAGAAGGCCGGCCTCGGATTCCACCTTGCTCGCCGCATAGGGCGTCAACGGATTGACCGGCGCGGTCTCGTCCAGCAGCAGGTCGGGATTGCCGGCGCCGTAGATGGAACAGGACGAGGCGAAGATGAAGCGTGAGACGCCGGCGGCCTTGGCCGCCCTCGCAAGCGCGATGGTCGCGTCGCGGTTGATCGCGGCGGTGAGCTCCGGGGCGAGGTCGCCCATCGGGTCGTTGGAGAGCGCGGCGAGATGCAGGATCGCGTCGATGCCGGCGAGGTCGCTGGCTGTCACCTCGCGCACATCCTTGACGATGACGCGCGCGGGATCGGACGGCGTCATGCCCTCTGTGTGGCAGGGCAGGAAATAGCCGGTGTCGAGCCCGACGACCTCGTGACCTGCCTCGGCGAGAACCTGGGTCGCGACCGATCCGACATAGCCGGCATGGCCGGTGACGAGAACCTTCATGCTGCCCTCACGCTGCCGCGGCCGAACGGATCTGCTCGTCGTCCCACGTCTTCCACGGGGCCTTGCCGCTGTCCCACAGGCCCTGCAGCAGGCGCAGCTCGCGCAGCGTGTCGACGCATTGCCAGAAGCCGTCGTGGCGATAGGCGCCGAGCCGGCCCTCGCGCGCGAGGCGCTCGTAGAGCGTGATCTCCAGCGAGCCGGCATCGCCGTCGACCGCGAGGCAGTCGAACACGCCGGGCTCGAAGACCGCGAAGCCGCCATTGATCCAGCCTTCGCCGATCTGCGGCTTCTCGACGAAGCCGGCGACGTCTTCGCCGTCGAAGCGGATGCCGCCGAAGCGGGCGGGGGGACGCACGGCCGTGATGGTCGCGGTGTGGCCGCGGGCGCGGTGCTGGTCGATCACAGCCTGCACGGGGACGTCGGAGACGCCGTCGCCGTAGGTGACGAGGAAGGGCTGACCGTCGAGATGCGGCTTCAGGCGCAGGATGCGCCCGCCCGTATTGGTGTCGAGCCCGGTATTGACGATGCGCACGCGCCAATTGTCGAAGATCGGTCCCGAACGCGAGATCTTGCCGCGGCGCGTATCGACGGTGAGGTCGCCGGCCATCTGGATCTCGTCCAGGAAGAAGCGCTTGATGACATCGGCCTTGTAGCCGCCGGCGATGACGAAGTCGTCGAAGCCCTGCGCCGCATAGTGGCGCATGATGTGCCAGAGGATCGGCCGGCCGCCGATATCGACCATCGGCTTGGGCTTCGTATCGGATTCTTCGGCGATGCGGGTGCCGCGACCGCCGGCGAGTATGACCACGCGCATGAATTGTTCCTGGCCGTTATCGGCCGGAGCATGGCGATTTATGGTAAACGGCGGGTAAAGATCGCGCAGTGGGCGGTGCCGTCACGGCCGCGTGGCGGAGGCGCGCTGGTGGGCGAGCGCCAGCTCCATCAACGCCGTCTCGCGCGCGACCAGCAGGCTGGCATGCCTCAGGGCGAGGGCGAAGTTCTCTTCCATGATCGCGAACTGCATGCCGAGGACGATCGGCCGGGCGCTCGGCATGGCCGCGAGGATCGCCTCGACGCGCGCCGCAAGATCGGCATGGCTGATGGCGTCGAAGCCGTTCAGCAGCATTTCCTGAACGAGCCAGGCGATGGACTTGCCGACCGTGTCGATCTCCTCGGCGCGCAGCAGCAGGCCGAGTTCCAGGCTGTCGCCGGGCTCGCTGACGGCCGCATCGGCGCTGCCTGGCAGGATCACGTCGGACATGGCGGGCGCCTCGAATGTGTTGCGAAATCCTTTCCGTAAGTATTTTGTCAAGGTTAATATTTGGTAAATCAAGTATTGTTTCCATTGTATTCACCATCAACATGAAGACGTGAAATCTTGCCCAAGAAAAAAGCATTTCTTAAACGGCGGACGCCAAAGTCGGCGAGCCTTCGAGAACTGAAGGCCCTCCCAGGATCGGGAGGCGTCATCGACCACCCCTCAGAAGCAGGGGTCCCTAGGAAAGGGTACTACACATGTCCGACATCACCATTTCGCGTGGCGTCCGTTCGAACCTCCTCTCGCTGCAGAACATCGCTGCCCAGCGCGAGACGATCCAGGGCCGTCTGGCCTCGGGCAAGAAGGTCAACTCGGCCCTCGACAACCCGACCAACTTCTTCACCGCCGCCTCGCTGAACTCGCGCGCCAACGATCTGGGTTCGCTGCTGGACTCCATGTCCAACGGCATCAAGACGCTGGAAGCCGCCGATAACGGCCTGAAGTCGATCACGAAGACGGTCGAGTCGCTGCAGTCGTCGATCCGTCAGGCCCGTCAGGACAAGTCCTGGCAGGGTGAGAGCTACGCCTTCACCGCCACGTCCGGCACCGGCGACATCGCCTTCACCGGCGGCGCAGTCGGCACCACGGCCGTCACGGTTTCGGTCGCCGCCAACGCTTCGGTCGATGACGTCGTCGCCTCGATCAACGGCAATACCTCGCTCACCAGCAAGGTCCGCGCCTCGAACGACAACGGCAAGCTGCGCATCGAGAACCTCTCGACCAGCGACCTGACCGTCACCGACGCTTCGCCCTCCACCACCGGCACGGGCGGCACGATCGGCGGCAATACGGTTCGCGCCGACCTGGTCAAGCAGTTCAACGACCTGCGCCAGCAGCTCGACCGCACCGCGGAAGATGCTTCCTTCAACGGCATCAACCTGCTGCGCGGCGATGCCCTCAGCATCACCTTCAACGAGACCGGTTCGTCGTCGCTGACCATCCAGTCGAAGGGTGGCGAGTCGATCAACTCGACCAATCTCGGCATCGATGCCCAGGCGACCTCGGTGGCCGACACCGATGCCGGCCTGGACGGTGTCCTCGGCAAGCTCTCGACCGCGCTCGGCTCGCTCCGCTCGCAGTCGTCGTCCTTCGGTTCCAATCTCTCAATGGTGCAGAACCGTCAGGACTTCACGAAGTCGATGATGAACACGCTGAAGGGCGGCGCGGACAATCTCGTCCTGGCCGACCAGAACGAGGAAGGCGCCAACCTGCTCGCGCTCAACACCCGCGCGCAGCTCGCCACCTCCGCCCTGTCCTTCGCCTCGCAGGGCGACCAGCAGGTTCTCCAGTTCCTCCGCTGATCCAACAGCGGGACGTTTAGACCACCAAGACTTAGGGCGGCCCTCGGGCCGCCCTTTTTCTTTGTCCGCCGCACCGCTTGCGGCAATCGGCGGGCGTTGAAAGCGTTAAGGAAAACGGCGCCTTGCCGAGCATGGTAAAATTCTGATTGCCGTATGCGCTTTATTAACGATGTCGGGAGCAGGATCACCCCGCCTTCAAGAACAGAAGGCCCTCCCAGGATGTGGAGGCGTACCGACCACCCCTCAGAAGCAGGGGTCCCTAGGAGAGGGTAGTATTCATGTCTGACATCACCATTTCGCGTGGCGTCCGTTCGAACCTCCTTGCCCTGCAGAACATTGCGTCGTCTCGCGAGACGATCCAGGGCCGCCTGGCCTCGGGCAAGAAGGTCAATTCGGCCCTCGACAATCCGACCAACTTCTTCACCTCCGCCGCGCTGAACTCGCGCGCCAACGATCTCGGCTCGCTGCTGGACTCCATGTCCAACGGCATCAAGACGCTGGAAGCCGCCGATAACGGTCTCAAGTCCGTTACCCGCACGGTCGAGTCGCTGCAGTCGTCGATCCGCCAGGCCCGTCAGGACAAGTCCTGGAAGGGCGAGAGCTACGCCTTCACCGCCACGTCCGGCACCGGCGACATCGCCTTCTCCGGCGGCGCAGTCGGCACCACGGCCGTCACCGTTTCGATCGCGGCCAACGCCGATGTCGACGCAGTGGTCGCGCAGATCAACGGCGTGACGGCGCTGAGCGGCAAGGTCCGCGCCTCGAACGACAACGGCAAGCTGCGCATCGAGAACCTCTCGACCAGCGACCTGACCGTCACCGACGCTGCGCCCTCCACCACCGGCACCGGCGGCACGATCGGCGGCAACACCGTCCGCGCCGACATGATCCGCCAGTTCAATGATCTGCGTCAGCAGCTCGACCGCACGGCGGAGGATGCCTCCTTCAACGGCATCAACCTGCTCCGTGGCGATGCTCTCAGCATCACCTTCAACGAGACGGGTTCGTCCTCGCTCACCATCCAGTCCAAGGATGGCAAGCCGATCAACTCGACCAATCTCGGGATTGATCAGCAGCAGACCTCGGTCGCGGATAGCGACACCAGCCTGGACGCGGTCCTCGGCGAACTCTCGACGGCGCTCGGCTCGCTCCGCTCGCAGTCGTCGTCCTTCGGTTCCAACCTCTCCATGGTGCAGAACCGCCAGGACTTCACGAAGTCGATGATGAACACGCTGAAGGGCGGCGCGGACAATCTCGTCCTGGCCGACCAGAACGAGGAAGGCGCCAACCTGCTCGCGCTCAACACCCGCGCGCAGCTCGCCACCTCCGCCCTGTCCTTCGCCTCGCAGGGCGACCAGCAGGTTCTCCAGTTCCTCCGCTGATATCGCGGCAGGCAGCGCACTATCGGGAAGGGCGGCCCTCGGGCCGCCCTTCGTCGTTTCGGGGGCCGCGTTAGAGCGGCGTTAACCATCTGTGGCAAGAGTGCGTTAACGGCCAGCCGTGCGCCCTCCGGCGCGGGCCGGCAGCGCCTTGCTGGAGATCGCGCATGGCCACCTCCCTCGAATGGGCCCGTCCGCTCGACGAGCGCAGCCGCCGCCACGCGGTCGACTATGCCATCCGCTCGGCCGAGCACGCGCTGGTGCGCGGCGAGGCGTCCATCGCCCTGCGCATCGCGCGCCAGCTCATCCTCGCCGCACCCGGCGACCGGGCGCATGCGGACATTCTGGACCGCGCCATGGCGGCGCGGGATGCCGCCAGCGACATCATCGCGCGGGGCACCGGCAGCGAGGATCCCGAGATCGTCAACGCGGTCGCCGCGGCGCATCTCGCTCTGGGAGAGGTCTCGACCGCCGCGAGCCTCTGGCTCGGTCTCGCGCGCGCGGACACGTCGCGGCTCGACGCCTTCGTCAGCTTCGCCTGGTGCATGGCGCGCGCCGGCAATTTCGAGAGCGCCGCGCAGATCGTCGCCCATGTCTCCGGCCTCGTCAGCCACGCCAAGATCGATGCCGTCGGCATGATGATCGCGCTCGCGGCCGGCGATCACGAGGCGGCGCTCGCCCGCGCCAGTGCCGCCCTTGGCCGCGACGCGCAGGCGCATGCCTGGCTGCCGCTCGGCGCGGTCTTCCAGAGTGCCGGCGTTGTGAATGCGGCCGCGCTGTCGCTCGGGCTGCGGCTCGAGGATCTCGGCGCAACGCTGCATCTCTACGCGATCGGCCAGTCGATCCAGGCGGGCCGCAACGACGATGCCATCCGCGCGGCCGACGAGGTTCTCGCCACGATCCCGGACGACCGCTGGGCGGCCATGTTCAAGATCATGGCGCTGGTGGCCAAGGACGACAAGATCGGCGCGGTCAGGGCGCAGGCGGCGCTGGCCTCCGCGAGCGGGGCGCGGCTCGACCTCCTGACCCGACTGGTCGACCTGCTGTTCGAGATTTCAGCGCACCAGCAGGTCGTCGATCTCGGCTGCACGGTCCTCGAACGGTTGCCGAACCACTATTCGCTCCTGTCCACGATCGCCCATTCGGCCGCGCATGTCGCGGATATGGACCTCGCCGACGAGGCGATCGCGAAGCTGCATCCGCTCAGCGAGACGATCGGCAAGACCGGCCTGTCGCCCTTCATCGTCATGACCATGTCGGACGATCTGGCGGTGCAGCGGGCAGCCGCCGAGCGGCGTGCGCTCATCCTGCCCGCGCCGGAGGCCCCGCTTGCTGCGCCGATGCCGGCGCAGGCCGACCGCGGGCGGCTGCGCATCGGCTACTTCTCCAACGACTTCCACAATCACGCGACGATGAAGCTGCTCACCGAAGTGCTGGAATGCACCGATCGCGAGCGCTTCGAACTCGTGGCTTATTCCTACGATTCCACACCCGAAGATGCCGAGCGTACCCGGGTGCGCGCGGCCTTCGACCGTTTCGAGAACGTCGCCCCCTTCTACGAGGGGCAAATCGCCGAGATGATCAGAGGGGACGGCATCCACGTCCTGGTCGACCTGAAGGGCTATACCGGCGGGTCTCGCCTCGGCCTGCTCAAGTACCGCGCGGCGCCCATCCAGGTGAACTGGCTCGGCTATCCCGGCACCTACGGCATGAAGGAAGCCGACTACATCCTCGCCGACCGGTTCATCATCCCCCCGGATGCGGAGGGAGGCTATTCGGAAGCCGTGGTGCGGCTGCCGGATTGCTACCAGCCGAACAGGCGCAGCCGCGACGTGGTGGCGATGCCGACGCGCGAGGAGGTGGGCCTGCCGGAGAACGCCTTCGTCTTCGCCTCGTTCAACCATGTCTACAAGGTCGGCGGCGCGCTGTTCGCCGCCTGGATGGACATCCTGAAGGCCGTGCCCGGCTCGGTGCTCTGGCTCCTGTCGAAGGATGCCTCGATCAGCGAGAGGCTGCGCGCGCGTGCCGAGGCGCATGGCGTCGATCCGACCCGGCTCGTGTTCGGTCCGGTCATGGACAACGATCACCACCTCGCGCGCTACGGGCTGGTGGATCTGGCGCTCGATACTTTCCCGGTGGGTTCGCATACGACGGCGAGCGATGCCCTGTGGATGGGGGCGCCGCTGCTGGCGCTCGCCGGCCAGTCCTTCATCTCGCGCGTCTCGGGCAGCGTCGTGAAGGCGGCCGGCATGGAGCAGCTCATCGCCTTCTCGATGGACGAGTACAAGGCCAAGGCCATCGCGCTCGGCAACGATCCCGGCACGGCGCGGGCGTTGCGCGAGACGCTGATCCGCACGCGCGGAAGCGTGCCGCTGTTCGACCCCGCCCGCTTCGCCGCCCATCTCGGCACGGCTTACGAGACCATGGCCGAAAACTGGCGGCGCGGCGAGCAGCCGCGCGGCTTCGACGTGGCCCAGATCGACGCTGAACGGCAACCGCAGGCGCTCGCCGGCTGACCTGCACCTCAGTGGAAGTCGCGCGATTTCGGCAGGATGCGGACATTGCGCGGATGGCGCGGCCCGCGCGGATATTGCGGATGCAGGATCTCGTCGGCGCGGGAGACGTCGATCCGCGCTTCGTGATCCTCCGACAGGCGCTTCAGTTCGGCTGTCCGGTCCGTGACGGTCTCGGCCATCAGGTGGGCGACATCCTCCGGGCTCTTCTGGATGAAGCCCTCCACCACCATCAGCCGCGAGCCCATGACCGCGGCGCGCAGCGCCTCGAACTTGCGTGACCACAGCAGCACGTTGGCGATGCCGGTTTCGTCCTCCAGCGTGATGAATATGGCATTGCCCTTGCCCGGCCGCTGGCGCACCAGCACGACGCCCGCGACCTTCGCCCAGCGATTGTTCGGGCTGTCCTTCGCCTCCTGGCAGGTCAGCACGCCCTCGCTGCGGAAGGTCTCGCGCAGGAACTGCATGGGGTGCCCCTTCAGCGAGAGCCGCACCGTCTGGTAGTCGGCGGCGACGTGCTCCGAAAGCGGCATGGCCGGCAGGTTCGCGTCGGCCTCGGCGGCAAGCTCCCGCGCATCGGCCGCGGCGAAGAGCGGCAACGGCCGGTCGTCCGGCAGGCGGCGGACGGCCCAGAGCGCCTCGCGCCGGTCGAGGCCGATGGAGCGGAAGGCGTCGGCATCGGCCAGCGCATGCAGGCCCCGCACGGGAATGGCGGTGCGCATGCGCAGCGTCTCGATATCGGCAAAGCCGCCCCGACGCGCGGCGACCAGCGCCTCCGCCCAGTCGTCGCCGAAGCCGTCGGCCTGCCGGAAGCCGAGACGCAGCGCCAGCTCGCCCTTGGGCGTCCGCTCCAGCGTGTTGTCCGTCTCGCTGGCATTGATGTCGACGGGCCTGACCTCGACGCCATGCTCGCGGGCGTCGCGGACGATCTGCGCAGGCGCATAGAAGCCCATGGGCTGCGAATTCAGCAGCGCGCAGGCGAAGACCGCGGGATGCAGGCATTTTATCCACGAGGAGATGTAGACGAGCTTGGCGAAGGAGGCGGCGTGGCTCTCGGGAAAGCCATAGCTGCCGAAACCCTCGATCTGGCGGAAGCAGCGCTCGGCGAAGTCCTTCTTGTAGCCGCGAGCGACCATGCGACCGATCATCATGCTCTTGAAGTTCCCGATCTTGCCGTCGCTCCGGAAGGTGGCCATGGCCTTGCGCAGGCCGTTCGCCTCGTCGTCGGTGAACTTCGCGGCCACCATGGCGAGCCGCATGGCCTGTTCCTGAAACAGTGGGACACCAAGGGTCTTGCCGAGCACGCTGCGGAGTTCGTTCGCCGGCCCGTGATCGGATGAAGGCGAAGGAAACTCGACCTCTTCCAGCTTGTTCCGCCTTCTCAGATAGGGGTGGACCATGTCGCCCTCGATCGGGCCGGGCCGGACGATGGCCACCTGGATCACGAGGTCGTAAAACTCGCGCGGCCTCAGGCGCGGCAGCATGTTGATCTGCGCGCGGCTCTCGACCTGGAAGACGCCGATGGAATCGCCCTTGCACAGCATGTCGTAGACGGGTTCCGCCGAGATCTTGTCGTTCGGCACCGTGGCCAGCGTGTATTCCTCGCCGCCGTGCCTGTGGATCAATTCGAAGGCCTTGCGGATGCAGGTCAGCATGCCGAGCGCCAGCACATCGACCTTCATCAGTTCCAGCGCGTCGATGTCGTCCTTGTCCCATTCGATGAAGGTGCGCTCCGCCATGGCGGCATTGCCGATGGGCACCATCTCGTCGAGCCGGCCGCGTGCCAGCACGAAGCCGCCGACATGCTGGGAGAGGTGGCGCGGAAAACCGAGAAGGCGGCCGGCGAGATCGACCGCCTGTCGGATGACCGGGTTCTGCGGGTCGAGCCCGGCCGAGCGGATATAGCCGTCGCCGATCTCCGTGCCCCAGCTTCCCCAGACCATGCCGGCGAGCCGCGCGGTCACGTCCTCGGTCAGGCCCATCACCTTGCCGACCTCGCGGATGGCGCTGCGCGGGCGATAGCTGATGACAGTGGCGGCGATGCCAGCGCGCTCGCGACCGTAGCGGTTGTAGATGTGCTGGATGATCTCCTCGCGCCGCTCGTGCTCGAAATCGACGTCGATATCGGGCGGTTCGCGCCGCTCGGACGAGATGAAGCGGGCGAAGAGCACGTCGTGCTCGTTGGGGTCCACCGCCGTGATGCCGAGCGCGTAGCAGACCGCGGAATTGGCGGCCGAGCCGCGGCCCTGGCAGAGGATGCCCTTGTCCTCGGCGACGCGGACGATATCGACGATGGTCAGGAAATAGCGGGCGTAATCGCGTTCCGCGATCAGTTTGAACTCGGTTTCGATGAGCTTCCTCACCTTGTCGGGAATGCCGTCCGGGTAGCGCTTTTCGGCGCGCTCCCAGGTCAGGTGTTCCAGATATTCCTGCGGCGACCAGCCGGGCGGCACAGGCTCTTCCGGGTGCTCGTATTTCAACTCGCCGAGCGAAAATTCGATGCGGTGAAGGAGGTGCCGGGTCTCCTCGATGGCCTCGGGGCAGTCGGCGAAGAGCCTGATCATTTCTTCCGCCGGTTTCAGGTGCCGCTCGGCATTGGCCTCCAGCAGGCGGCCGGCGGCCTCGATGGCGACGCCCTCGCGGATGCAGGTGACGACGTCCTGCAGGTCGCGCTGGCAGGGTGCGTGGTAGAGCACGTCGTTGACGGCGATGAGGGGCACGCGCGCGGCATCGGCGATGCGCTTCAGCCCGGCGAGCCGGCGGCGGTCGTCGCCCCGGCGCGTCATGGCCGCACCGAGCCAGACCGAGCCCTCGGCCACTGCCGTGAGCCTTTCGAGCACGGGCGGCAGCGTCGCCGTCTGCGCATCCGGCATGACGATCATCAGGAGGTTGCGCGTGTCGGCGAGGAGGTCGTCGACCCTGAGGATGCACTCGCCTTTCCCGGCCCGCCGGTTGCCGATGGTGAGCAGCCGGCAGAGGCGGGCCCAGCCCAGCCGGTTGGCGGGATAGGCGATGATGTCGGGCGTGCCGTCGCAGAAGACGAAGCGCGTGCCCACCGCGAGGCGGAAGGCCGCAGCGGCCGCCTTCACCTGCGCCTGAACAAGGCCTAGGCGCGCGGCTTCGTCGCTCTCGACGAAGACGAACTCGCCGGGACTGGAGCCCTCGCGCACCTTGTCCGGCGGGACGAGACCCTCCGTGCGGATTTCCTTCAGGAAGCTGTAGGCGCGCACGACGCCGGCCACCGTGTTGCGGTCGGCGATGCCGATGCCGGTATGGCCGAGGGCGAGCGCCGTCAGCACGAGGTCGCGGGCGTGCGAAGCGCCGCGCAGGAAAGAGAAATTGCTCGCCGTCGCCAGTTCCGCATAGGCAAGTGCGGGGGCGTTAGCATTGGCGGGGGGGCTCAGTGTGGTCATCGCCGCCTCACGCGAACAGGCCGTGCAGGAACCAGCGCGGATGCTCCGCCTCGCGGCCGTAGAGGCCGTCGCGGTAGAGCCAGAAGCGGCGCCCTTCTGCATCCTCGACGCGGTAATAGTCGCGGGTGAAGGCCTCCGTCCCGTCGCGCCACCATTCGGCGGCGATGCGCTCCGGCCCTTCGGCGCGGGCGATCTGGTGGGTCACGCGCCGCCAGCGGAAGGTGATCGGCGGGCCGTCCGGCACCTCGGCCAGCGTCTCGACGGCTTGAGGCGGGTCGAAGATCTGCAGCGGCCGCTCCAGCGGGGGGAGGGCGCCGGCCGGCGGCCATGGCGGCCCGGCCTCGAGGGCGGGCACCAGCGCCTCGGCGCGCTCGGGCCTGTGGGTGTTCCGGTGAGCGAAGCGCAGCACGCTGGCGCGGCCGAACCGCGCGGCGAGACGGTCGATCAGCGCCGCCGTGTCCTCGTCCGCCTGTTCGTGGCCGTCGAGGCTCGCCTGCGCCGTCTCGAAGGGTTCGGCATGCATGACGGCGAGGCGGATGAGGTCGAAGCCGAAGCCGGGATCGATGGGATCGGCGAGGGCGCCGATCCGCTCCCGGAACAGCCGCTGCAGCGCCTGCACCTCGCGGAGCGGCCGGCCGGCCTCCACCGCGATGCGCCTGACCGCGCCGTCGGTGCGGAAGAAGCTCGCCTCGAAGCGGCGGCCGCCCTCGCCGCGCTGCTCCAGGAGCAGGATGGCCCGCCCCGCCAGCAGGGAGAGCGTCGCCAGCATGTCCTCCTCGCGGCCGATAGGCTCGGCAAAGCGGCGCTCGACCAGATAGGGCGGCGGGGCGCGGCGGGGCGTTATGCGCCGGTCCTCGCGGCCGGTGAGGCGGGCGAGGCGTGTCGTCAGCGCCTCGCCGAACCGCGCGGAGATGAGTTCGGAGGGGCGGTCGGCGAGGTCGCCGATGGTCTTGAGCCCGGCGCGCGTCAGGGCGAGCGCCGCCTCGGCCTCCGCCTCCAGCGCAGCGACGGGCAGCGGCCGGGCCACCTCGGCATCGGCGCCGGGCGGCACGATGCCGGCCGCGCCGAAGCGCGCATTCGCCCGCGCCGCCTCGGGCGTGCCGGCAATGGCCGAGCGGGCGGACAGGCCAACGCCCTTGAGGCGGGCATGGAGATCGGCGCGCAGGGTCGCCTCGCCGCCGAAGAGATGGGCGCAGCCGGTGATGTCGAGCACGAGGCCGCCCGGCTCGTCGAGCGCCACCAGCGGCGTGTAGCGGTCGCAGGCATCGGCCAGTCGTCCGAGAAAGGCGAGATCGGCGGCAGGGTCGTGCTCGACTGCGACGAGGTCGGGCAAGCGCGCGCGGGCATCCGCGAGCGCGAGGCCGGGGGTGAGGCCGAATGCCAGCGCCTGCCGGTCGACGGCGGCGAGGCGCAGCGCCCCGCGCGTCTTCTCGGTGAGCACGAGAACGGCGTCATCCGGCCCTGCGGAAGCCGACGACCTCTCCGGTCCCGGCGGGTGCGCGGACCGGCGCAGCCTTTCGGCCGGCAGGAACGGCATCCAGACGGCGAGATAGCGGCGATCCGTCGCGAAAGCGGCATTGGTCACTGTCCCACTCCACCAGCCATTGGCGCGTGGGCAGGCCCGCGCGATGGCGCAACAGCGTGATCGAAAAGGCGGCATGGCCGGGCGCGCCGGCTTCCAGCGGACGCGAGGGGGCCGCGCGCACCTCCCAGCGCGAGGCGGCGGCGCTCGGGGCGGGCTCCGCGCCGATCCGCACCATCAGCACGGTGACGCCGGTCTCGCCGGCTGCCAGCGACAGGCGGCGCGAGGCGGTCAGGTCGAGGATTTTCGGCTCGCCCCAGATCTCGGCGACGACCGTGCCGGGCGCGCCCGCGCGCGCCGCGTCCTGGGCCGCCCTGATGGCGGCGGCGGCATCGTCCGCACGGACCAGCACGATGCGGCCGGGATCGAGCCCTAGGCTCGCAAGGCCCGGCCCGTGCGGCCGACCGAACTCGACATCCACCATGCGCTGGCGCACCCAGACCATGCGCGTGGCGGGGGCCGCGCGTATGGCGAGAGCGAGGGCGAAGCCCGTCGCCGCCGGGCCGTCGGCGGGGCTCGCGGCGAAGATCTCGTGGATTGCGCCGAGCGTCAGCCCGCCGCCGAGCGGCTCGTCGAGAGACGCAAGGCCGAGCGGGAAATGCGGCAACGCCGAAGCCATCACCCCCGGCTCGATGCGCGCGAGGGCGTCCTTCAGCGCCGCGAGGGTGTCGAGGCGCGCGGTCATGATGTTCCTATTTTGTTCTTATCAAAAGGCAGACGCCGAACAGAGTCAAGCCGCGACTCATGAAAGGAGCTCCAACCAGTTCGACAAGGGGCTGTCTGGAAAGGCCGGATCAAGCAAAGAATACTCTGACTCGACTCTTCCCATCCCGCTCGCTTGTATAAGCGCCCGGGGGGAAACAATGACAGACGGTCCTATTGTCTTGGCCGCGACCATTGTCGCGTGCCTCATAGTATTGGCGCTCTCGCTTATCTTGTGGTTCATCGGCCATAGGCGGCGAGGCATTCGAGAGCGGCTTCACCTGACCGAAGCACTCGACAAGGCCGTCTCGCAAGCAGAATCCGAGCGAAGCGCCTTCAATGCCGAACTGGAACAGTTACGTGCCGCCCGTGATCTGGCAGAGCAGAAAATCCAGTTCTATGCGGACCGCTTTCGACCGGTCACTCGAATGGACGAGGAGATTGCGCGACTTGAGCAGGAGATCGCCGTGCACGTAAAAAGGCTCGCGGATGTCAAGGCATTCTGCGACTCCAAGAGTGCAGAAATTCAGGCGTCTTACGCTGCAAAGAAGAAAATTTACGACGCCCTCCTGAAGGAGGTTGCGATCTTCGACGAGCGTATCGCCTTCGCGGAAATGGGCGTCTACGAGCCTCACTTCGATTTCGCCGATAGCGAAGCTTACAAGGGGGCGATTCATAAAAACCGCGCTGATCAGAAAGCTTTGATATCCGTCAAGAGCGCCGTTCTCTGCCTCAGAGACTGGACGGTCGACGGCAGCCGCGCCGAGGGCAAGAGGATGACCGCCCGCAATGTCAAGATTACCCTTCGCGCGTTCAATAACGAATGCGACGCAGCCATTGCCAACTGCCGGTGGAACAATGTCAACGCGATGGAGAAACGCATTCAGCGAGCGCAAGAGCAGATCGACAAGCTCAACGAGCCGAATGCCATCGTCATCACCAAGGAGCTTGTTTCTCTAAAGCTTCACGAACTCTACCTCACGCATGAGCATCGCGAGAAACTGAAGGCCGAGCGCGAAGAACGCGCTGAAATGGCTCGCGCCGCCCGAGAGGAGCAGAAGCTCGTCCGCGACATGGAGCGAGCTGAAGAGGAAGAGGCGCGATATGCCCGCCTTCTCGAAAAGGCGAAGGCGGAAGCCCGCAGCATTGTCGGGCCACAGCTCGCGGTGTTTCAGGAGCAGATCGAGATACTGGAGCGCGACCTTGCCGAAGCCCACGAGAAGACAGTGCGGGCGCAGGCCTTAGCCGAGCGAACGCGATCGGGTTACGTCTACATCGTCTCGAACATCGGGTCCTTCGGTGAAGGCGTTATCAAGATCGGCCTCACGCGCCGCCTGGACCCGATGGATCGCGTCAGGGAGCTTGGGGATGCGAGCGTTCCCTTCGTGTTCGACACGCATGCGATCATTTACAGCGACAATGCACCGGCGCTTGAACGCTCCCTGCATGGCGAGTTCGAGGAGACCCGCATCAACACCAAGAATATGCGGAAGGAGTTTTTCCGCGCTTCCCTTGACGATGTCGAGACTGCCGTTCGGCGCCTCGCTCCAGTCGCACCGTTCTTTAAGGATATCGAAGCTCAGGAGTTCCGCGAGACGCTGGCAAGGAGAAGCGCCAAACTGTCGCGAGAGCTCGATCGGCCTGTCGCTCTACCCGCAACAATTTGAGTATCCCATCGAGGTGTCTAATCGAAATCAAGCGACGTTTTGTCGTGCTTTCTTGAGCGTCACACCGACGCCTCGGCCGCCTTCCGCTTGACCACGCCCTCATAGGCGGCCTGCAGTTCCGCGAAGACCGAGCGCTCGGGCTTCGGCGCGCCGAGATGCTGGTGGCGCAATTCCTCCATGAAGGCCTCCCAGAGGGGAGGACCGCCCTGTTCGAGCAGCTCGGCGCGGATGGAAAGCTCCTCCGACACCGGCAGGTGGCGCCGGCCCCAGGCGGCCATCTGCGCCAGAACCGGAACCAGCTGGATCGCCGGTTCGGTCAGGCTGTAGATCGCCTTCTGCTTGTGGCTGGGGTCGTCGCGCTTCGACAGCAGGCCCCTTTCCACCAGCCGCTTCAGCCGGTCGGCGAGGATGTTGGAGGCGATGCCTTCCTGCGAATGGGCCATCAGCTCGCGGAAATGCCGGAGGTTGCCGAACATCAGGTCGCGGATGACGATCAGGCTCCAGCGATCACCGAGCACTTCCAGCGTCAGATTGATGGGGCAGCCCGAGCGGTTGGCGGTTTCCATGATCGGAATCATTACCTGCAAACAAAACCGCTTGCAATGTGAAATCAGTCTTGCTAAATCGAAACTGCTTGCAATTCGCAAGCGGTTTCGAGAGCAGAAGGAGACAAGCCATGGCCAAGGTCATCCTGTCAGTTTTCACCAGCCTCGACGGCTTCTATGCGGGTCCGAACGGCGAGTTCATCCCGCCGGAATGGTCGGCGGATATGGGCGCCTGGGCCGACCAGGCCATGGAGCAGTCCGGCCATCTCATCTACGGGCGGGTCAATTTCGAGTTCAACAAGGCTCACTGGTCGGCGGAGACGAGCGACTTCGCGAGCGGCATGAACGCCAAGCCCAAGACCGTCTTCTCGCGGACGCTGAAGGGCGATCCCGGCTGGAACGCCGTCGTCAGCGACGATCCCGCGGCCCGTGTCGCCGAACTGAAGGCGAGCGTCGACAGGGACATCTTCATCTTCGGCAGCGGCAATCTCGTGAAGAGTTTCGTGGCTCTGGACCTGATCGACGAATACCGCATCCTGCTGACGCCGTTCGTCCAGGGCTCCGGCATGAGGCTCTTCGCCGACGGTGCGCCGAACCTGCCCCTGACCCTGGTCGAGGCGCGCGGCTTCGACACCGGCGCGGTGTTGCTGCGCCACCAGCGCAAGCGGGAGAGCTGAGGCCATGGCGTTGACCTTCTACGGGCATCCCTTCTCGTCCTACTGCCAGAAGGCGCTGATCGCGCTCTACGAGAACGGCACGCCGTTCGACTTCCGCATTCTCGGCCTCGAGGACCCGGCGGCCGGTGACGAACTCGCCGCGCTCTGGCCGATGAAGCGCTTCCCCGTCCTTGTCGACGGGGAGCGCACGGTGATCGAGGCGAGCATCATCATCGAGCATCTGGTGCTGCATCACCCCGGCGCGGTGCGGCTGATCCCGGATGACCCGAAGACGGCGCTGGAGGTGCGATTCCTCGACCGCTTCTTCGACAATTACGTCATGACTCCGCAGCAGAAGCTGGTCTTCGACGTGCTTCGCCCTGAGGGAGAGCGCGATGCGCGCGGCGTCACTGACGCCCGCGCCATGTTGGAGACGGCTTACGCCTGGCTTGAAGCGCATATGGCCGGCCGGCAATGGGCGGCGGGGGACGTGTTCAGCCTCGCCGACTGCGCGGCAGCGCCCGCACTGTTCTATGCCGACTGGTCGCATCCGATCGATGCGCGCTTCCCGGTCGTGAAGGCCTATCGCGCGCGGCTCAATGCCCGGCCTTCCTTCGCGAAGGCGATCGATGGCGGCCGGCCCTATCGCGGCTTCTTCCCGCTGGGCGCGCCGGACAGGGATTGAGCGGGCGGTTTCAAGGGTTGAGCGCTGTAGGGCCAGCAGGCCGGATTCACCACCGTGATCCCTCTCCCCTTGTGGGAGAGGGTGCCCGCGTCAGCGGGCGGGTGAGGGGCGATGGCCTTTTGCAAAGGCCCCTCATCCGGCGCATAGCATCGAGCGGACGCGAGATGCGTTCGCAATCTCGCTATGCGGCGCCACCTTCTCCCGCAAGGGGAGAAGGAAAAGGCGCTTCAGGCGCAATTGCCGAACGTGCCGGAAAACTACAGAAACAGCGTTACGCTGTCAAAGATAATAATCCTAGACAAAGCTGCGCGATGCGGCCCGCCTGACCTAAGAGGGTGAGGCCGTCTCCGGGCCAGCCTCGAACCTCAATACTCGATCTCGGCGCCGATGCCGGCCGCCGCCCGCCCGTCCGCTCCCAGCTCGGTCTGGATGCGGATGCGGCGCGTCAGATCGATATCGACGCCGACCGCGCTCGATTCCGGCTTTGCGCCGGCCCGGACGCCGATCCTGACGCGGTCGTTGATCGTGCGGGAGACGCCGACGGCGGGGCCGGTGGCGCCCGTCGTCACGTCGAGATTGTCGACGCCCAGCGCCCGGCGCGTGGCCTCGAACGTATCCGGGCCGCCGCGCCCAGAGAGCGTCGCGATGGCCTGGGCGAGCTGCACCGCCTGGAAGGGCGACAGGCCCGCCGCGGCGCGCTGGAACAGGAGGCGCGAGAGCACCTCGTCCTGCGGCAGGGCGGGCACCGAGGACAGGGTGAATTCGGGCTGTGTCGCCCGGCCGCTGATCGCGACGGTGGCGGTCACGTCGGTGGCGCGTGTCTCGGCGACGAAGTCGAGATCGGGGACGAGGTCACCGCCGCCGAAGGTGACACGGCCGCGGGTGAAGTCGAGTCTTTGCGTCAGCAGCGACAGGCGGCCGCGCCGGAGCTCGAAAGCGCCGTTGGCGCGCATGTCGGCGGTGGTGCCGGTGAGGCGAAGCTGGCCGCCGAGTTCGGCATCCATGCCGCGTCCGCGGACGAAGACCCGGCCGGGCGCGTCCAGCGTCACGTCCAGCGTTGCGTTGAAGACCGGCTGCCGGCGGCCGCGGCTTGCTTCGGCCCGCTGGCGGGCGATCTGGGCGAGCCTTGCCCGCGTCTGCTCCGGTGCATGCAGGTGCCGCGCATCGCGCAGCGGCTCGGCGGTGGAGGGCAGGCGATCGGGAATGCGGACTTCGATGGTCGAGACGTCCATGCGGCCGGACAGGCGCGGCGTCGTCGCCAGCGGGCCCGACACCGCGAGGTTCAGGCTCGCGATCATGCTGACGATGTCGCTGGAGACGAGTTCGGCATTGCTGGCGGTGATGCGCAGGTCCGCGGGGAAGCCGCGGTTCGGGTCGGCATTGACGCGGCCGGACACCGAGATCGTGCCGCCATTCTTGGCGCGCGCCGTCAGGCGCTCGATGCCGATATCGTTGCCGCGGCCGGTGACGCGGCCCTCGATGGCGGTCAGCGTCACACCCTGCAGCGGGTCGGAGAACGAACCGCCGGACAGCGTCGCCGTGCCTTGGATATCGGGATTGGCGCGGGTGCCGCGCAGTGCTCCGTCGATGGCGACGCGGCCCGCGATGCGGCGGCCGGAGCCGGCAAGCTGGGCATTGGCAAGAGCGGCATCAAGCGTGCCGCGGGCGCGGATGTCGAAGGCACCCGCCGGCCCGATAGGTGCGGACCCGTTGATGTCGAGCGCGATGACGCGGCCGCCGGCGATGCGGGCGTCAACCGTGGCGCGCTGGCCCTGCAAGGCGCCGCGTGCGGTGATGTCGAGGGCGGGTACGCCGGAATTGCGGGTGGCCGGCGCGGAGAGACCGCGCAGCGTCACCTCGTAGGGGCCGGTCGGCGTTGCGGCGGGGCCGCGCAGGGTGGCGCGCGCATCGAGCGTGCCGCGCAGGCCCGTGCCGGGCGCGAGAATGTCGAGGGCGGCCAGCGGCACGCGCCGCGCCGCGACCGCCGCGTCGAGGTCTGCGCCGAGCTTGCCGGATACCTCGACCTCGCCGCCCTGAAGGCCGATGACGAGGCGCTGGGTGCGCACCGACGAGCCTTCGAGCAGCAGCGTTGCCGGCTGGGTCAGGGCGATGCGCGCGCCGGATCGTGTCGCGCTGAAAGAAGCAAGGTCCAGCCGGTGCGGGGTGCCGGGCACGAGGCGTCCTGCTGCCCCTAGCGCGAAGCCGCGTGCATTGGCGGCAAGGTTCAGGTCGGTCGCGCCGGACGTGCCATTGGCGCGGAAGTTGATGCGCTCGATGGTCTCGCCACCGGCGACGAGCCGGTCGACCGTCGCCTCGCCGTTCAGCACCGGGCGGCCATAGAGGTCGTCGCCGGAGAGGTTGGCGCGCAGGAAGTTGAGCGTGGCCGCGCCCGCAACGAGACGCTGGGCATCGCCCTCGATGGCGACGCGCTGGCGGCCGTTCGCAGCATCCGCCGTGACGGCGGCGCGCAGGCTGCCCGACAGGCGCGTCAGGGCGAGCGGGGAGAGGTCGTCGAGATTGCCTGCGGTGATGGCCAGTCGGCCGGTGGCGAGATTGCCGGGCGCGATCTGGCCCTGACCGTCGGCGGAAACGGAGCCGAGGCGGAACGAGAGCCTGTCGAGCGACCAGATGTCGCCGGCACGCGCCTGCGCCGCGAGATCCGCCAGCAACGGCTTGCCGTCGACGTCGCCGCTGCCGGACAGCACGATGTTCGGCGTGCTCGACACGGTGCGGGCGGTGACGGCGAGGCGCAGGTCGCGGATCGGACGATTCTGAGCGCGGACATCAGGTGCTGCGACGGTCAGCGAGACATCGGGGTCCAGCGCATCGCCGAAGACGTGGGCATCGGCCCGGGCCGCGCCTGCGAGCTGCGCATCGACATGGCGCAGGTCGGGCAAAGCGAGATTGGCGCGCAGGTCGAGGCGGCCGTCGCCCATACCGCCATTGAGGGTCGCGGCGACGTGCTGGCCGCGCAGCGTCACGGCTTCCAGCGTCATCGACTCCCGCTGCCGCGTCACCGTGCCGGAGAGAACGAGCTGCCGTCCGGCGAGGCGATCGGCGACCGGATGGCCGAGGACGAGTTCGGTGAGGCGGCCGTCGAGCACGGCGCGGGTTCGCGCAGCCGAGGGATCGCCGGTCACCACCGCCTCGACGAAGCCGCGTCCGGCGAGCGGCCGGCCGGCGAGGCGGGACAGCGCCTGCAGGCGGAAGATCTCCGCGCGGACCTGACCGTCGAGCAGCTTCGCGCCGGTGCGGCCGGTAAAGGCGAGCTTCAGGTTCGGCGTGGTGGCCGACAGGTCGGAGACATCGGTGACGGCCTGATCGTCGACGCTGGCGCGCAGGTTCAGGGCAATGCGCTCGCCGAGCGCCTCGGATATGCCCTCGTCGGCGAGCTTCAGTGCATCCAAGCGGCCGTCCAGCGCGATGCGGTAACGCTGGTTGCCCTCATTGACCGGCTCCGCCGACAGCGTGGCATTCATCGCACCGAGCCGGATGACGGGGCTCGCGAGGCCGCGAAGGTCGAGCCTGCCGTCGACACGGGGAGCTGCAATCGGGCCGCGGGCGGTCGCGTCGAACACGAGGGTTTCGAGGCGGGTCTCGCCGCGCGCGGTCGCGCCGCCCTCGTTGCGCAGGGCGCGGGCCGTTGCTCGGACATTGAGATCGCGCTGGGCTGTCAGGTGGCCGCCGAGGACCAGTTCGGCAAGCTGCGAGCCGAGGCGGAAATTCTCGATGGCGTAGCCGCCATCGTCGCCGAAAATCAGGTTGCCGTCGATGGTCGTGTCGCCGGCGAAGACGGCGCCGACGGCCGGCGGCAGCAATTTCTCGATGCGCGAGGTGAGCTTCAGGCCAAGGCGGCGGATCTGGTTGTCACGCGAGAGGATGGCGTCGCCGCGGGCATTGATGTCGGCGCCCGCATCGAAGGCGATCCGGCCGCGCCAGTCGTCGAGGCGTCCCGCGCCGGTAAGGTCCAGCTTCACCGGCGGCTGTCCGGGAATGTCGGCGAGGCGCGCAACGATGCCGCCAGCGGGCTCGTCATGCTGAAGCGACAGGTCGAGTTGCTGCGTCGAAGGCACGAAGGTCAGCTTCAGCGCGGAAAGGCCGGGCTGGTCGAGCCGCCGCACCTCGAACGCTGCGTTCAGTCCCTCGGCCGGCGGGCCGAGCGTGGCATTGCCGGCGGCGGAGAAGCGGGCGGCGACCCCGATGACCGGCTCGCCGAGCACGAGTTCGCCGAGCGCAAGCTTGCCGATCTCGACCTTCAGCGGCAGTTCCGGCAGCAGGGGACCGTCGGCGGCCGGCGGCGGCGCGTTCGGGTCGGGCAGCGGCTTGCGCAGGAACTCGACGCGGCCGATCTCCAGGTTCTGGATCTCCAGCCGGCGCGACAGGAGTGCGAGCCGCCGCCATACGAGGCGGATCGTGTCGATCCTGAGATAGACGCCCTGCGCATCGGCCACGGTCACGTTGCGGATGACGGCATCCGACGACAGCGGGCCTTCGACCGCGCCGATGGAAACCTGCGATCCGGGCGAGGAGATCATCCGCGAGATGAAGCCCGCGAGCACGCCCTGATCCTCCTGCGCATGCAGCGCGGGGCCGCGCGACAGGAGGCCGAAGCCGATGCTGGCGAGGACAAGGACGAGGAGGGCGTATCGCAGCTTCTTCATCAGAACGCCTGCCCGATGCTGACATAGAAGGCCCAGGGCTTCTCGCCCTGGCGGCGGGCGAGCGGCACAGCCACGTCGAAGCGGATGGGGCCGACCGCCGTGTAGTAGCGAAGGCCGAGGCCGGCCGCGTAGCGCATGGGCGCGGAGCCGTTCGGGAACGAACCCGAATAGGCCTGGCCCATGTCGAAGAAGGGCACGACACCGATCGTGTCGGTGATGCGGATGCGGGCCTCGAGCGATGCCTCGAACAGGCTCATGCCGCCGGTGACATTGCCGAAGGCGTCGCGGGGTCCGAGGCTCTTGTATTCGAAGCCGCGCACCGAGCCGCCGCCGCCGGCATAGAAGCGCCGGGCCGCGGGAATGGCCGACAGGGTGCCGCCGAGGATCGAGCCGAAGGCGATGCGGCCGGCGAGGATGTAGCGGGCCGCATCGTCGAGCGCGTGATAGTACGAGGCCTGCACCCGGCCGATGGCGAAGAGCTGCGGCGCGTCGCCGAAGCCGTGATAGGGCGTGAACGAGGCGTTGATGCGCACGCCGCGCGTCGGGTCGAGCGGCCGGTCGGTGGTGTCGTAGGTCAGACCGAGCGGCAGGCCGATCAGGCCGTACTGGAAACGGCCGAGCGGATCGACGGAGCGGCCGATCTCGCCCTCGATGCCGGCCCGCACCGAGAAGGAATCGGTGAAGCGGTGGCGGATCGAGACCGTCGCATTGGCGAGTTCGCTGGTGTAGTTCGGCGTCGACTCGCGCTGGACATAGACATCGGCCAGCAGGTCGTTCCGCGTGCCCCAGAGCGCCGGCTTCAAGAACGAGGCCGCGAGACGGCCGCCGATATTGTTCGCATCGAAGCCGCGCCGGCTGCTGCCGCCGAAGAAATTCTGCTGTCCCGTGAAATAGAACAGGTCCGCGTCGAGGCGCAGCCGCTCCGCGCCGCCGAACAGGTTGCGGTGCATCCAGTAGGCCTTGAGCGCCGGACCGTCGACGGTGGAATAGCGTACCGAGCCGCCGAGAACGCGCGGCAGGCGTTCGGTCACCTCGACGTCGAGCGGCAGATTGCCGTCGGAATCAAGCGCCTCGCCCTCGCGTACCCGCGCGCCGCCGATCGCCTCGATCCTGGTCACCGAGCGGCGGATGTCGGAAATGGCCCGGCGAGAATAGGGATCGCCGCGCTGAGCATAGATGAACGAGCGCACGACCGCGGGATCGACGCTGCGGGTGCCCGAGACGCCGATGCCGCCGATGCCGGCCTTGGCGCCGGGATCGACCACGAAGGTCAGGTCCACCGAGCGCGTGGCATGGTCGATGACCGGCACGCGCCGCCCGACCTTGACGAAGGGATGGCTGAGGTCGCGGAAGTGGTCCGCGAGTTCCGCCGCGGCGGCGAGTACGTTGGTGGTGCGGGCCGGCTCGCCCGGCTTCAGCGTGACGACGCGGGGCGGCAGCACGGCCGGCGAGAAGGGCAGGCTGGAGCGCCCGTCGATGACCTCGACGCGGTTGAAATGATACATCGGGCCGGGGATCACCTCGATGCCGACCGGCACGAGGGAACGGCCGCGGAACCCATCGAGCCCTGAACGGAGGCCGTTGGCGGTCGGCCGCTCGATGGTGAGCGTGTTGCCGCCGACGCGGATGATGACGCGGGCCGCGTAATAGCCGGAGCCCCAGAGGGCATCGATGATGCGCGGCAGGTCCGCCTCGGCGCGGCGCATCAGCTCGTCGCCGTTCTGCGGCGGCTCGTTGCGCAGGCGATAGAGGAGGGAGACGTCCTTGACGGCCTGCTCGGCATCCTTGTCGGACGTGAGGCCGGTGACCTCGAACTGGTAGGCGAGGGTCTGCGCAGTGACGGCCGGCGGCTTCTCGGAGAACCAGCCGAAGGGGTCGAATGCACGGGCAGGGGCCGGCGCGCCAGCGACCAGCACACCGACGATCATTCCAACACCGACACGGGAGATTATCTTCCCGTCAGCCACCATTCCCGACCTTTCGGACGCAATACAAGGACGAAACCCGGAGAAAACGAGGCAAACAGCCTAACTCGCGGAGAAGCGTCCCGCCGGCACTTTAGCCGGACCGGACACCGCAAGTCGACCTTACCGCTGGAAGAAGGCGGTCCGCCGCGGAACACACTGTTGCCATGCACCCCCTCCCGATGGGCACGGCGAGCCTCTATGTTCCGCGCCATGACTAGCATCATTAAGGTTTCCAAACTCTCAAAGCGCTACGCCACGGGCTTCACGGCGCTGAAGGATGTCAGCCTCGACATCCGCAAGGGCGAGATTTTCGCGCTGCTCGGCCCGAACGGGGCGGGCAAGACGACGCTGATCTCGACCATTTGCGGGATCGTCCGCCCGACGGAGGGCGAGATCACCGTCGCCGGGCACGATATCGGCCGCGACTATCGCGCGGCGCGCTCGATGATCGGGCTCGTGCCGCAGGAGCTGACCACCGATTCGTTCGAATCGGTCTGGGCGACGACGTCGTTCTCGCGCGGCCTGTTCGGCAAGAGCCCGAAGCCGGCGCTGATCGAGCGGATCCTCAAGGACCTGTCACTGTGGGACAAGAAGGACGAGAAGATCATGACGCTTTCGGGCGGCATGAAGCGGCGCGTCATGATCGCGAAGGCCCTGTCCCACGAGCCGGACATCCTGTTCCTCGACGAGCCGACGGCGGGCGTCGACGTCGAGCTTCGCCGTGACATGTGGCAGCTCGTCAGGCGTCTCAGGGACGAGGGCGCGACCATCATCCTGACGACCCATTACATCGAGGAAGCGCAGGAGATGGCCGACCGGGTCGGCGTCATTTCCAAGGGCGAGATCATCCTCGTCGAGGACAAGGCCGAGTTGATGCGCAAGCTGGGTAAGAAGCAGCTCACGATCCAGCTTCAAACGAAGCTCGACGTAATTCCGGATGCTCTGTCGGCCTACGGGCTGGAGCTGGCCTGCGAGGGCACCGAACTCGTCTACACCTACGATACCCAGGCCGAGCGGACCGGCATCACCTCCCTCCTTCAGGCGCTGGCTGAGGCCGGCATCCGGCTGAAGGACCTCCAGACCCGGCAGAGTTCGCTGGAGGATATTTTCGTCACGCTCGTCAGCGACAGGCATTGAGGCGGCCATGAACTTCCACGCGGTCAAGGCCATCTACTTCTTCGAGATGGCGCGCACCTGGCGCACGCTCTGGCAGAGCATCGTCTCGCCGGTGATTTCGACTTCGCTCTATTTCGTCGTGTTCGGCGCGGCCATCGGCTCGCGCATGACCGAGATCGGCGGCGTTCCCTACGGCGCCTTCATCGTGCCGGGGCTGATCATGCTGTCGCTCCTGACGCAGAGCATCTCCAACGCCTCGTTCGGCATCTATTTCCCGCGCTTCGTCGGCACCATCTACGAATTGCTGTCGGCGCCCGTCTCGCATTTCGAGATCGTCACGGCCTATGTCGGCGCTGCCGCCACCAAGTCGATCATCCTCGGCCTGATCATTCTGGCGACTGCCGGGCTGTTCGTGCCGCTCAAGATCGAGCACCCCCTCTGGATGCTGGCATTCCTGGTGCTGACGGCGGTGACCTTCAGCCTGTTCGGCTTCATCATCGGCATCTGGGCCGGAAATTTCGAGCAGTTGCAGTTCGTGCCGATGCTGGTGGTGACGCCGCTGACCTTCCTCGGCGGCAGCTTCTATTCGATCGACATGCTGCCGCCCTTCTGGCAGACGGTCAGCCTGTTCAATCCGGTCGTCTATCTCGTCAGCGGCTTCCGCTGGAGCTTCTACGGGGTCGCGGACGTGAGCATCGGCGTCAGCCTCGGCATGACGCTGGTCTTCCTCGCCCTCTGCCTTGCGGTCACGCAGTGGATTTTCCGCACGGGCTACCGCCTGAAGAACTGATCCGGCGGCCGTTCAGGTCAAAGGCCCGAAAATACCGCACAATCCTACCGCTTGCCCTGATTCCGCCATTGCCGCGAAACACGGCGATGCCGATAACGTTGCGGGCTGGAAACAGACAGCCGATAGGCAGGGACCTTCGTTTACAGCCCCGGAGCTGACGATGACGGCCAAGCGGACGGGCAGGAATCTGATCGCAGGCGCCCTGGCGGCGGTGCTGGGCGCAGGTCCGCTCCTGACCCTCGATGCGCAACCTGCTCTCGCGCAGTTCGACATCGGCGCGGGCATCCGTGCCCTCGGCGGGCTCAGCGGCGGCGGGGGAGGCGGCGCGGCCGCCCGGCAGGGCCAGCAGCGCCGGCCCAACGCTACCGTGCCGCAATCGGGCCGCCGCGGCACCGCCAATGTGCGGCCCCAGCGAGGACAGCGTCCCGGCCAGCGGCCCGTCGAATCCGAACAGCAGCCCCAGCAGGGCGGTTTGCCGGCCGCGCTCGGCGTGCTCGCTCCTGTCGCGATCGGCGCCATCGGCGGCGCAGCACTTTCGCGCGTGCCCGGCCTGCCCGGAGGCGGCGGCCGCGGCATCATCCCGCCCGGTATCCCCGGCATTCCGGGCCTGCCCGGTGGCGGCGGGGGCGGAGGCGGCGGACGCAACGCCATTATCGGCGCGGCCGCAGCGGCCATCGCGGTGCCCGCGATCCTCTCCATCATCGAAAATGCCCGCGCCAATGCCGATGCCAGCGGCGGCGCAGTCTCCAACGAGCCGCCCGGCCTGCCGCCGCGCAACGAGCGCCGCTTCGTCGCCGGCGAGGTGCTGTTCATCATGGCGCCCGACGCGCCGCGCGATGCGGTGCGCCGCGTCGTCCGCCGCTTCAACCTGACGCTGATCGAGGAGGTGCGGTCCGAAATGCTCGGCACCTCGCTCTATCGCTACCGCGTGCCGAACCGCCTGACCGTTCCGGCCGCGATCCGCGCCATGCAGGCCGAAGCCGGCGTCGCCTATGTGCAGCCGAACTATGCCTTCGACCGCCCCGAGTTCCGCTTCAAGCTGGAAAGCGCCAGCAATGCCCGCGCGCAGGGCCAGCGGCTGCAATATGTCATCGAAGCCCTGCGTCTGACCGAAGCGCACCAGATCGCGCGCGGCGAGCGCATCGCCATCGCGGTGATCGATTCCGGCGTCGATGCCAACCATCCCGAACTGCGCGGCCGCATCGTGCAGAGCTACGATGCCGTGGGCGGCCAGTTCCGTGCCCACGAGCACGGCACCGGCATGGTCGGCGCCATCGTCGCCAACAACCAGCTCCTCGGCGTCTCGCCGCGCGCCGACATCTATGCGGTGCGGGCCTTCGCGCCGGGCCAGACCGGCAGCTCGGCCGGCACCAGCTTCCACATCATCAAGGCGATGGACTGGGCGATCCGCAGCGGCGCCCGTGTCATCAACATGAGCTTCGCCGGCCCGCGGGACCCGATGATCGCCCGCGCGATCCAGGTGGCCGCCGACCGCCGCATCGCCATGGTCGCGGCCATGGGCAATGGCGGACCGGACGCGCCCATCGCCTACCCGGCAGCGGACCCCAACGTCATCGCGGTGACCGCTACCGATCAGGAAGGCCGGCTCTTCGCTTCCGCGACGCAGGGCGACCATGTCGCGGTCGCCGCACCGGGCGTCGAGATCCTGCTGCCCGCGCCGCGCGGCGGCTACCAGATTTCGTCGGGCACCTCGGTCGCCGCCGCCCATGTCAGCGGCGTCGCGGCGCTGATCCTCGAGCGAAATCCGGAGATCGATCCGGCAACGCTTCGCCGCATCCTCACCGCCACCGCCCGGCAGGGGCAAACGCCCGACCCGAAGCTCGGCGCCGGCGTCACCGATCCCCTGCTGGCGCTGACGACGCCGCTGCCGGCCGCGCCGGTCGCTCCCGCGCCGTCCGACGTGCCCATGGCGACAGCGCCGCCGGCCCAGCCGGGGTCGCGCGCCGAGACGCCGGCTCCCGTGCCGGCGCCTGCCCCGGCGACGGTCAGCCGATAAGGTTCGGCGAGACGGTTTTCTCAAGCCGCAACCTGCCGTCTCGCGCGGCATGCTTCGTGAGGCTATCTTGCCCGGCCCGGCGCATCCGGGGCGGGGATAGTCACACGGGCGATGGTCAGGTTCATCCACAGCAGCGACCTGCATCTGGGCAAGCGCTTCGGCAACCTGCCGGAGGACCTGCGCGGGCGCCTGCGCGAGGCGCGGCATACGGCGATCGACCGGCTGGCCGCGCGCGCCCGCGAGCACGGCGCGACCGCGATCCTGCTGGCCGGCGACACGTTCGACACCGAGACGCCGGGCCCGGAGGTGCGCCGGCAGGCGCTGGCGGCGATGCGCCATCATGCGCCCCTGCGCTGGATCGTCCTGCCCGGCAACCACGATTCCCTGCAGGCGTCCGAACTCTGGCGCGTCCTGCGCGCCGAGCTTCCCGACAATGTCGTCCTCGCGACCGAGCCCGCGCCCATCGCGCTTGAGCCGGGCGTGACGATCCTGCCCGCGCCCTGCACGACGCGGCGGCCCGGCCGGGACCTGAGCGAATGGATGGACGGGGCCGCCACGGGCGAGGCGATCCGCATCGGTCTCGCCCACGGCGCGATCCGGCAGTTCTCGGAAGAGGCGGCCGCCTCGGACGTGATCGCGCCGGACCGGGCGAGCCGCGCCGGCCTCGACTATCTGGCGCTCGGCGACTGGCACGGCGGCGTGATCGTCGATGAGCGGACGCGCTATAGCGGCACGCCCGAGCCCGACCGTTTCAAGCATGGCGAGCCCGGCCGCGCGCTGCTGGTCGCCGTCGAGGCGCGCGGGGCACGGCCCGAAGTGACGCCGGTGGAAACCGGCTTCTTCGACTGGAGCACAGTGCCGCTGCATCTCCTTCCCTCGGACGATGGCGCGGCGATGCTGCGCACGCTCCTGCCGCCCGGCCCGCAGCGGCGGCAGACCCTGCTGCGCATCGCGGCGACGGGACGGACGACCGTCGCGGCGCAGACCGGGCTTCAGGCGGCGATGGCCGATATCGCCCCCGAATTCGCGCTGCTCGACCTTCTTGCGGAGGATCTCGCGACGGAGATCGAGAGCGACGATCTGGACCTGATCGACCGCGCCGGCGCTCTGCGGCAGGCCGCGGATGCGCTCCGCGCCGAAAGCCTCGACGCGGCGCGTTCGGCGGCCGAGCGGGAGATCGCGCGGGCAGCGCTCGTCCGGCTGTTCTCCTATGCCCAGGGGACTGCATCGGGGGCCGCATCGTGAAGATCACGGCCCTGCGGCTCCACAATGTCAGGCGCTTCGCCGGGCGGGGCGTCGCCATCGAGGGGATCGACGATGGCGTGAACGTGCTCAGCGCGGCGAACGAGCACGGCAAGTCGACCAGTTTCGAGGCGCTGCAGGCGCTGTTCTTCCAGCTGCATTCCGGGACGGGCAAGGAGGTCAGGCGGCTCCAGCCCTATAGCGGCGGCAACCCGCTGGTCGAGGCGGATATCGTCACGCCGGAGGGGAGCTTCCGCCTCACCAAGCAATTCGTCGGGGCGAAGCGCGCGACGGTCACCGAGATTGGCAGCGGCCGTCTGGTCGCTCAGCAGGACGAGGCCGAGCAGTTCATCGCGGAGATGGTGCGCGGCGGACCGGCGGGGCCGGCGGGCCTGCTCTGGGTGCGGCAGGGCGTGACCGGCCTCGAAGAGCGCAGCCGGAGCGAAGAGGATGGCGAGCGGCGGGTGCGCGAGAACCTGCTGACCTCCGTGCAGGGCGAGGTGGAAGCCATCACCGGCGGCCGGCGCATGTCGGCGATCATGGAGGCTTGCGCCGAAGAACTGGGGCGCATCGCGACGCCGACGCTGCGGCCGAAGGCCGGCGGCCCCTATGCGGCCGCCGTGGAAGAGCTGGAGCGCCTTCGCACGGCGGAGGAAAAGCTGAAGCGGGAGGTCGACGAACTGCGGCATGCCCTCGACCGGCGGGCCGATGCCGCAAAGCGCCTTGCCGATCTGGAAGCGCCCGAGGAAGCCGCCGCCCGGCGCGTGGCGGTGACGAAGGCCGAGGCGGCCATCCAGCAGGCGAGAAGCCATAGCGAGGGGCTCAAGGCGCGTGAGGCCGAAGCAGCGCTCGCCCGCTCCCGCCTCGATGCCGCGGAGAAGGAGCTCGCGGATTATCGCGCGTGCCTCGCGCAGGCCGGGACGCTCGGGCGCGATTTCGCCCTGGTGACGCAGCGGCGTAGCGCGTTGCGCGACCGGCGCGCCGAATGCCAGGCGGCGATCGATGCGGCGGCCGCGGAGGCGAGGGCGGCGGAGGCCGAGCAGCGGGAGGCGAGCGGCCTTCTCGCCCGGCTCGATGCGGCGATGCGGGCGCGGCAGGCAGCGGAGGATTTGCAGGGCCGGCGTGAGCGCCTCTCGCAGGCCGAGGCGCTTCGCCAGACGCTGGAGGCCAGCGAGGCCGCACTGGCCCTCGTCGCGGTGCCGGCCGATGCCGTGGACTGGCTGCAGAAGCTGGAGGTCGAGATCGCGCGGCTGCGGGCGGCGGAGGCGGCAAGCCTGCCCTCCGTGCGGGTCGATTATGACGACGGCGTCACGCCCTCCGTGCTCCTCGACGGATCGCCGCTGGCCGGCGGTGCGGATCACAGCGTCGCGGACCGGTTGGTGCTGACCCTGCCGGGCATCGGCACGATGACGTTGCGCTCGAACCGCAAGGCGGGCGAGAGCGATGCGCTGGCGAAGGCCGAGGCGAAGCGGCGCGACCTGCTCGCCTCGATCGGCGTGGAGGACCTTGCCGCCGCCCAAAGCCGGCAGGCGGAAGCGCTGGCGAAGGCGGGCGAGATCGAGCGCCTGCGGCTTCAACTCGGCTATCTCGCCCCCAAGGGCCTGCCGGCGCTCAGGGAAGAGGTTGCCCGGCTGGAGGCGGCCGCGCCGGAGGCCATCGAGGTGAAGGGCGATCCCGATGCGGCGCGCGAGGCCCTCGCCCGCGCCGACCGGCGCGTGGAGACGGCCCGCAATGCCGAGCGGGAAGCCGGCCCGCAACTCAGCCGCGTCCATGATGCGGCGACCGAGGCAGAGGCGTCCTTCGCGGCGATGGGCGGGGAACTCGGCCGGCTGGACGCCCTGCTGGGACCGGCGGCCGACCGTCCCGAGCGCGAGCGCGAACTGGTGGCCGCCCATGCGGACAGGCAGGGATCGTTCGTGGCTTTGGACCGCGAGGTCGCCGGCCTGCGCCAGCTTGCGCCTGATCTGTCGTCGGTCGAGGCGATGCTCCAGAGGGCGAAGTCCGCCGAAAGCGCGGCTGTCGGCGAGGCGGGGAAACTGCGCGAAACGCTGGCCGGGCTGAATGGGCATATCCGCACGCAATCGGACGAGGCCGTTGAGGAGAACTGGCGGGAAACGAAGGAAGCGCTCGAGGCGGCCGAGGCGAGGGCCAAGGCGTTCGAGACGGAAACCGCCGTGCTGAACCGGCTGAAGACGGTGCTGCAGGATTCGCGCTCGGCCGCACGCGATCTCTACCTCCAGCCGGTCCTGACCGAGTTGCGTCCGCTGCTCGGCATGCTGTTCGACGATGTTTCCATCACCTTCGACGAGAAGACCCTGCTGCCGCAGGCGATCAGCCGGAACGGGCAGGAGGAAAACATCGACCGTCTGAGCGGCGGCATGCGCGAGCAGCTGTCGATTCTGACGCGGCTCGCCTTCGCGCGCCTGCTCGCGCGTGGTGGGCGGGCGGCACCCGTCATCCTCGACGACGCCCTCGTCTATTCCGATGACGACCGCATCGAGCGCATGTTCGACGCACTGCACAGGCAGGCGCGCGACCAGCAGATCATCGTCTTTTCGTGCCGGCAGCGGGCCTTTTCCAGGCTCGGCGGCAACGTGCTGCATATGGTCGACTGGCAGCCATAGGGTCGGTTTCGGCTGCCCGACAAAAAAGCGCGAAGGCCTGCGCGAGGGCTTGATCCTCTAGTGGCTAGAGGATGTACGCACCTGTCATCGCCATGCCGTTTCGCGGCAGCCCGTGCTTTCGAGGTGAGACCTTTTCGATGACGCAGCACCAGGAAACCACCCGTTTTCGCGTCGGCGGCATGGATTGCGCATCCTGCGCCACGAAGATCGAAACCGCGGTCGGCCGGCTGCCCGGGGTCGATTCCGTGGCGGTTTCGGTGATGACGGGTTCGCTGGCGGTGACGCATGACGGCTCGGTCGCCAAGGATACGGTCGAGCAGCAGGTCAAGGCGCTGGGTTATTCGGTCGGCCCTGCCGCGGGCGGGCGAAAGCAGCCGGCAGCGCAGGCTCGAAGCGAGGGTCATGATCACGCGGGTCATGACCATGCGGACCATTCCCACGACCATTCCGGCGGCGGGCACGATCATTCCGGCCATTCCCATCTCGATCTCGGCGACGGCCCGTGGTGGAAGAGCCGCAAGGCGCTCATGACCATCGGATGCGGCGTGGCGCTCGCAGGTGCCTGGCTGCTTGGGCAGGCAGTGCCCGCGGTCGGGCATTGGGCCTTCGTCGCCGCCATGGCGGTGGGTCTCGTGCCGATCGCGCGGCGCGCCTTCGCAGCCGCCCTTGCCGGCATGCCCTTTACCATCGAGACGCTGATGACCATCGCGGCGGTCGGCGCGGTGTTCATCGGCGCGGCCGAGGAGGCGGCGGCCGTCGTCTTCCTGTTCCTCGTCGGTGAATTGCTGGAAGGTGTCGCGGCCGGCCGGGCGCGCGCGAGCATCCGCGGCCTCACCGCTCTGGTGCCGAAGAATGCGATCGTCGAGGAAGGCGGTTCGACCCGCGAGGTGCCGGCCGCAGCGTTGCAGCCGGGCGCGATCATTCTCGTGCGGCCGGGCGACCGGATCGCGGCGGACGGCGAGGTGATCGACGGCGAGAGCGCCGTGGACGAGGCGCCCGTCACAGGCGAGAGCGTGCCGAAGCGCAAGCAGGCGGGCGACGCCGTCTTCGCCGGCACGATCAACGCCGATGCGGTGCTGCGCGTGCGGGTCACCGCCGCGGCCGAGGACAACACGATCGCGCGCGTCGTCAAGCTGGTCGAGGAAGCGCAGGAGAGCAAGGCGCCGACCGAGCGCTTCATCGACCGCTTCTCGCGCTACTACACGCCGGCTGTGCTGGTCGTCGGCGCGCTCGTCGCCGTGGTGCCGCCGCTGTTGCTTGGCGGCGCATGGTCCGAATGGATCTACAAGGGCCTTGCAGTGCTGCTGATCGGCTGTCCCTGCGCGCTGGTCATCTCGACGCCGGCGGCGATCGCGGCGGGCCTTGCGACCGGCGCGCGGCGCGGCCTCCTGATGAAGGGCGGCGCCGTTCTGGAGGGCCTGCGCAGCGTCACGACGGTGGCGCTCGACAAGACCGGCACGCTCACGGAGGGCAAGCCGGTGGTGACCGACATAGTCGGCTTCGACCGCAGCGAGGCCGAGGTGCTGTCGCTGGCGGCCGCCATCGAGACGGGGTCCAGCCATCCGCTGGCGCTGGCGATCCTCGCGCGCGCCAAGGCCGATGCCGTTCCCGTGCCGCCGGCCAGCGAGGCCAAGGCGGTTGCCGGCAAGGGCGTCGTCGGCAATGTCGGCGGGCGTGCCGTGTTCCTCGCTTCGCCCAGGGCGGCGGAGGAAACGTCTGCCCTGACGGCGGAGCAGACCGCTGGGATCGCGGGCTTCAACGACGAAGGCAAGACGGTTTCTGTGCTGCTGGTTGACGGCCGGCCCGTCGGCCTTCTGGCGATCCGCGACGAGCCGCGCGCCGACGCGGCGGCTGGCCTCAAGGCGCTGGCCGATGCGGGCATCGCGGCGGTGATGCTGACGGGCGACAACGAGCGCACCGCGCGCGCCATAGGCGGCAAGCTCGGCATCGAGGTTCGCGCCGGGCTCATGCCCGAGGACAAGCAGCGCATCGTGCGCGAGCTTCAGCAGCAGGGGCAGGTCGTCGCCAAGGTCGGCGACGGCATCAACGACGCGCCGGCGCTTGCCGCCGCCGATATCGGCATAGCCATGGGCGGCGGCACGGATGTCGCGCTGGAGACGGCGGATGCCGCCGTGCTCCACGGGCGCGTCGCCGATATTGCCGGCATGATCGATCTGTCGGGCCGAGTGATGCGCAACATCACGCAGAACATCGTCATCGCGCTTGGCCTGAAGGCGGTGTTCCTTGTCACCACCATTGCCGGGATCACCGGGCTCTGGCCGGCGATCCTCGCCGATACTGGCGCGACCGTGCTGGTCACGCTCAATGCGCTGCGGCTCTTGGCGGTGCGCTCGTCGTAAGGGTCCGACGCTACTCGGCAGCCTGGTGCAGCTTGCTGCCGGCCAGCTCCCGGAAATCGGGCAGCGGCGACAGCCAGCGGCGGGCAAGCGCCTCCGTCCGCGCCGACCAGGAGAAGCCGTCGCGGCCATGCACGCGCCACAGCACCTCGTCCGACAGTTCGAGGAGCGCGAAGGCGCCGGCCGGCTCGCCAGCTGTGGTGAAGGTCTCGGTCAGCGATTGCAGGGTGATGTGGGCGATGCCGTCGACCATGGTCAGCGTGTTCCAGTGAACATGGCCCGAGATCCAGATGACTGGAACGCGCGCCGTGCGCAGCATCGCTCGCACGCGGTCGGCTGTCGGGTAGGTCGAGAAGCGCGCATTGTTCTCGAACCAGTAATTGCTCGCCTGCGAATGGCCTGAGATCGGAACGTGGCTGATGATGGCGAGCGGGCGGTCGGCGGCCGCGATGGTCGCGGCGAGCCATGCGAGGTCCGCGTCGGGCAGGCTGAATCCCGACGGGCGGTGCAGCCTTGAATCTGCGCGCCAGACGACGAGGCGCCAGTCGCCGATATCCGCGGTCTCGTGGCCCGCGGTGCGGCCGAGGATGGCATCGTTGTCGGCGACGTCGAGGAAGTCGCGATCGTGGTTGCCGTCGAGATGGAAGCGCGGCGCGGCGATGGGCGCGAAGGCTTCCGCGACCTCCTGTTCCAGAACGAGGTCGCTGTCGCGCGCTGCGTCGGAGATGCGGTCGCCAAGGTCGAGGACGGCGTCGGGCTTCGTCTCGGCGACGAAGCGGCGGAATTCGTCCATCAGGCCGAGCGCGGCGGGACCTGCCTTCGAGAAGGACGGCTTGCCGTGGTGGATGTCGGTGACAATGCAGAGGCGCGCGGCGCGGGACATGGCGGGTCTTTCGGCGTGAAGAATGCGGCAAAGCCCGCCCCGCATGCGGGACGGGCCCATTGTGTCGCGAAGGATCAGCTCGCGCGGCGCGGCAGCAGCGGCTGGACGGCGGCGGCCATGCCGGCCAGCGCCTCGTCGGCGCCCTTCGACCTGTTCACCACCGACTGGAGATGGTCGTTGATCACGTCGGTGATGCGCAGGGCGTTCTGGCCGGGGAAGGCGTACCAGCCGTTGATCACGTCCTGCTGGCGGATCGCGACGAGGTGGTTCGGGTTGTCGCGATAGAACTTGCCGAGCAGGTCCTCGCGCTCGGCCGGAATGGTGGTGCCGGGCATGTAGCCGGTGGCGTTGACCATGGCGGTCGCGCCGATCGGGCCAGTGGCATATTTGATGAACTTCCAGGCCGCCTCCTGCCGGGCGCGGTCCTTGGCGAACATCATGGCGACGTTGCCGCCGGCCGGCAGGCGCGGGTTGGCGGCCGATAGCGGGAAGCGGCCGCAGACCAGCTTGAAGCGCCCGCCGATCTCGCGATTGTAGCGGCCGAGCTGGGCCGTCGACTGCATGGAGATGCCGAGGCGGCCGGAGAAGAAGTCCTGGAAGCCGGTATCGGCGCGGATGTCGGGCATCTTGCCGTCATCGATCATCCGGCGCAGCACGCGCATGGCCTTCTGGCCGGGTTCCTCGGAGAAGGCGACGCGCGTCTCCTCGGCGTTCAGCATCGTGCCGCCATGCGACATGACCAGCGCCTGCCAGCTCCAGTTGCCGGTGATGGTCCAGTCGAAGAACAGGCCGGTGCGGTTCTGGGCCGGCGCCGAGATGGCGGCCGCGAGGCGGATCACCTCGTCCCAGCTCGTCGGCAGCTTGTCGGGATCGCCGCCGGCGGCCTTCAGGAGATCGACGTTGTAGTAGAGGATCGGCGTCGACATGGCGAAGCCGATGCCGGTCTGCTTCGTGCCGGTCTGGCCGAGCGAGAGCAGGGTCGGCGAGAAGCCGAGCGAGGCCGTCTCCGGGTCGGCGTCCATGAACGGCTTCAGGTCCACGGGGATGCGGCGCTCGTCCAGCGTGCGCTGGCGGTTGAGGCCGTGGAAGGCGACGTCCGGCAGGGTGTTGGTGACGACGTCGCGCAGGTTGCGCTGGAGGATTTCCTCGTAGCCCACTTCGGGCGCACGCAGGGTGATCCTGATGCCCGGATTGGCCTTCTGGAAATCGGCGGCGAGCTTCTCCATCAGGTCCTTGAACAGGACCGGGATCGAGTACTGCACCTGCAGTTCGATGGGGGTCGACTGCGCGCGCAGATATCCCGGCAAAGCGAGCGTGCCGGCCGCGGCTGCGGAAGCGGTCAGGAAGGATCGGCGTGTCGTCATGGGAAGTCTCCGGGTCACGAGCGGGGAGGGGACTGCACTCACTTGACGGCGGTCATGGTGACGCCGTCGATGAACCAGCGCTGGGCGGCGAGGAAGGCGATGACGAGCGGTGCGGTGATGGCGGTGGCCGCCGCCATGAGCGGACCGTAATTCGTGCCGGCCTCGGCATTGGCGAAGAACACGACGCCGAGCGGCGGGGTCGCCAGATGCTCGGACTGGACGACGATCAGCGGCCAGAAGAACTCGTTCCAGTTCCACACCAGCGAAAGGATGCCGAAGGCGATGACCGCGGGCATGGCGGTCGGCATCATGATCCGCCAGACGATGGCGAATTCGCCTAGGCCGTCGAGGCGCGCGGCGTTGATCAGGTCGTCCGGTACCGACAGGAAGAACTGCCGCATCAGGAAGATGCCGAAGACCGAAATGGTCGAGGGCAGGATGATGGCGGCATAGGTGTTCAGGAGGCCGAGCTGCCAGAGCAGGATGTAGAGCGGGATGGCGGTCACCTGCGGCGGGATGAGCAGGCCGAGAAGCACGAGCAGGAACATCGTCTCCCTGCCGCGCCAGCGCAGCTTGGCCAGCGCATAGGCGCAGGGCAGCGCGGTGAGGAGCTGGCAGGTGAAGACGGCGCCCGTGACGATGAAGCCGTTCAGGATGTAGCGGGCGAGCGGCTGCCGGGTGAAGGCGTCGGAATAGTTCTGCCAGGCGGCCCATTGGCGCGGCAGGAGCGTGAACTCGGGTGCGAAGATCTCGCCGGACGGCTTCAGGCTGACCGAGACCATGATCACGAAGGGCGCCAGCATCAGGAAGGCGCCCAGGCCGAGCAAGACATGCCGGAATATCGAGAAGCCAAGTCCCGAGGCGGCGATGGAGCGGGTGCGCATGTCTCGCCTCAGCCGTAATGGGTGTTGCGCTCCTGCAGCTTCACCTGGATGACGGTGACGAGCAGGACGAAGCCGAGGAAGACGACGGTGAGCGCTGCCGCATAGGCCGAGCGCAGGAACGAGAAGCCCTCCTGGTACATCTGGAACAGGAGGACATTGGTGGCCTTGTTGGGGCCGCCATCGGTGAGCACCTGCACCGTGTCGAAGACCTGGAAGGCGCGGATGGCGGTGATCGTCACGACGAACAGCGTCGCCGGCCCGAGCATCGGCCAGGTGACACGGCGGAAGCGCTCGAAGGCGCCGTCCGCTCCGTCCACCGAAGCCGCCTCGTAGAGATCCTTCGGGATCGCCTTGAGGCCGGCGATGAACAGGACCATGGAGAGGCCGACCGCCTGCCAGATGCCGATGACGCCGAGCGCCAACAGTGCGGTGTCCGGGTTCTTCAGCCAGTCGGTTGTCGGAATGCCGGCGAGGGCGAGCGTGCGGTTGATCGCCCCGACGGTCGGATGGAAGGCGAACTGGAAGACCAACGCCATGGCGAGTAGGGTCGAGACCACCGGCAGGAAGAAGGCGGCGCGGTAGAAGCCGCGCAGGCTCGTGCCCGCCTCGATCAGGATGGCCGCGCCGAGGCCGATGAAGACCGAGAGCGGCACGACGAAGGCCACATAGGTCAGCGTGTTGCGCAGCGTCTTCCAGAAGGTCTCGTCGGCGGCCATCTCGCGGTAGTTCGCAAGGCCCGCCCAGCCGATCTCCGGCATGCCGAAGGTCCAGTCGGTGAAGGAGAGCAGGAAGACCGCGACGGTCGGCCCCAGCAGCATGATCCAGATCAGCGCGAAGGCGGGGCCGGCGAGAATCCAGGCGGCGACCTGTTCCGCCGTCTCGCCCGCGCGCGCCTTGCGGGGTGCGCCAAGCGCCGCTGCCGGGGCGGACAGGACCGCATCAGACATGGAGCGCCTCGCCGTCGGCGGGCTGCAGCGTCGCGGCCGCGACGGCATGGGCCTTGAGACGCCTGCCGTCGCGCGCGAAGACGAGGACACGTTCGGCAAGCGCGGCGAAGGCCGCCGCGTCGCCGGGTTTCAGCCGTGCACCGGCGGCCGGCTCGACGCGCGCGATCACGGGCTTCACCAGCGGCGGGGCGTGGAGATGGACGAGCGTCTCGGCGCCGAGCATTTCGATATGGCGGATCGTGCCGTCGATGCGGATGGAGCCGGCCGGCGCGCGGCTTGCGGGGATCAGCGCCTCCGGACGGATCGCGACCGTGACGTCGGCGCCCGGCTGGGCTTCCGCCTTCACGGGCCAGGGAACGCCCAGAACCTCGACGCGCCCGTCAGCGCCGACGCGGCCGGGCATCGTGTTGATCTCGGGCGTGCCGATGAAGGTTGCGACCGACAGGTCCTGCGGGTCGTCGTAGATGACCTGCGGCGGCGCGACCTGCATGAGGTTGCCGCCCATCATCACGGCGACGCGGTCCGACATGGTCATGGCCTCGGCCTGATCGTGCGTGACGTAGACGAAGGTCGCGCCGAGCCGGCGATGCATCTCGGAAATCTCGGTGCGCGCCTGCACCCGCATCTTGGCGTCAAGGTTCGACAGCGGCTCGTCCATCAGGAAGGCCTTAGGCCGGCGCACCATGGCGCGGGCGAGGGCTACGCGCTGGCGCTGGCCGCCGGAAAGCTGGGCCGGCCTGCGGGCAGCGAGATGACCGATGCCGAGCCCGCTGGCGACCGCCTGCACGTCCGCGTCGATGCCGGCGCGGGTCGCCTTCGTGCCGGGCATGAAGCGGCCGACCAGCGGCAGGCGCTGGATCGCCGAGAGGCGGCGCATCTCCAGCGGCAGGCCGATATTCTCGGCCACCGTCATGTAGGGGTAGAGGGCATAGGACTGGAAAACCATGGCGATGTCGCGCGCCTTGGGCGGCAGGTCGTCGACCATGGTCGGGCCGATGAAGACATCGCCCGCGTCCTGCGTCTCCAGCCCCGCGAGGATGCGCAGCAGCGTGGTCTTGCCGCAGCCGGAAGGGCCGACCAGCGTCAGGAACTCGCCGTCGGCGATGTCCAGCGACACGCCGTTCAGCACCGGCGTGTCCCGGAATGTCTTGCGGATGGTCCGCAGCGAAATGCCGGCCATGATCCCTGCCCTCGGCCACCGGGCTGGCGGCCTTACTTGTCGCCTTTAAGCCGACAAGTTAACGGGCGTATGACGGGCGGGCCGGCTTTTGCTGCGGTGCGGCAGCGCGGGATCAGAGGGTGTCGATGCGCACCAGAAGGCTGCCGCTGGGGATCACGGCATTGCCGTAGAGGATCGGGCGGCCGCCAGCGTCCTTGTCGACATACATCATGACGAGGACGGGGGCATCGAGCGGGATCGACAGCGCCTCCGCCTCGCGCGGGCGCGGCATGCGGCAGTCGATCCAGGTCGAGGCCCGGAAGAAGCGGCCGACGCCGAACTGCGCGAGGGCATCGGTGAAGCTGCCGGTCTTGCGGACGGCTTCGTCGATGCCGGCGAACCGGCCCCGGTCGAAGACGTGATAGGAATAGATCAGCAGGGCTGGCGCCGCGCCGCGCACCGTCTCGACCAGCAGGAGCGGGGCGCCCTCGGCGAGGTCCAGAAACCCTGCGATCACGGCGCTTGCCGGCCGCTCGGTCGCGGCGAGCACGCGGCCGGACGGCGCGGCGTTCATCTGCCGCTCGATCTCGCTCCATTTGGAATCGCGGTCGATGCGATACTCGGGTGGGCGGTCATCGACGAAGACGCCGCGCCCGCGGCGCGCGCGCACGAGGCCGAGCATGGCGAGATTGGCGAGAGCGGTGCGCACGGTGTGGCGGTTCACCGCGAACCGCTCCGCAAGGTCGCTCTCGGAGGGAAGCTGATCGCCCGGCCCGATCAGCCCGGAGCGGATCTCGGCCTCGAGCTCGGACTGGATCAGCCGCCAGATTGGAAACCGGTTCTTCGCCATTCGCTTCGTGCTTCATCCGCGCCGCCGGCCGGAGACGCTCCTGCCGACGATGCCCGATTCTTCATCGCGCGGGGCGGGTGTTCCGGCTGGCGGCGCGAGGCCGTCACGCCGCGCCGGGATAATCGGGATCGCGCAGGAAGGGATAAGGCCCCGGCGCCTTCTCGACATAGACGGTGTGGGTGATCAGCCCGGCGCCCTCGATCCACTTGTGCAGGTGGAAGGCGGCCGGCTCGAAATTGAAGTGCGGCGGCATCGTGTCGGTCAGGTCGAGCACGACCTGATGGGCGACGCTCGGCGCGACCATGGCGAGGGTGCCGGCGAAGAGGGTCTGGATGGGACGGTGGTGGTGCCCGGCGAGGATGCGGACGATCTGCGGGTTGCGCCGGACGATCGCCTCGAACTCGGCAGTGCCCTCGATCAGGTTGATCCGGTCCATGTGGTGCAGGCCGCAGACGAAGGCGGGGTGGTGCATGGCGACGATGGTCGGCTTGGCGGCGTCCTCCGCCAGCTTTGCCTCCAACCAGGCGAGCCGCTCCGGGCAGAGCCGGCCGGCGCCCGACTTCGGTAGCACCGTGTCGAGGCCGATCATGCGGACGGGGCCGAGATCGACCACCCACTGGGCGAAGGTCGGCTCGTCGGCAAGGCCGGGATAATCGGCGAGCACCTGCTTCAAATTCTCACGGCGGTCGTGGTTGCCGGGGATGAGCCACACGGGCATCGGCAGACGCGACAGCATGCGCTTGAGGTTGTCGTATTCGGCGACGAGGCCGTTATCGGTGAGGTCGCCGGTGATCAGAACGAGATCGGGCTGCGGGTCGAGTGCCAGCACGGCCTCGATGGCGCGCTCGGTCAGCATGTTCGTCTCGGCCGTGCGGTAGGCGGGCAGGCCGACCGGGCGGACGTGCAGGTCGGTGAGATGGGCGATGAGCATGGCGATCCTCGTCAAGGTTCGCCGGCTGCCTAGTGCCCGCTCATGACAGCGCGACGACGGCCGCCCGTGCACGCGCGCCGTCATGCCGGTGTCGCGCAACGGTCTGGGAATTGTCATCCAGCCGTTGCCGATCTGTCGCCGAAGCCACGTAACCGGACCCCATCAGGGAGTTTGGGATTCATGGCCGGCATCGTCCTCGACCGGATCGAAAAGGCGTTTGGCGAGACGCGCGTGCTGAAGGGCGTGTCGCTGGCCTTCGACGCCGGTGCTTTCGTGTCGCTCGTGGGACCGTCGGGCTGCGGCAAGACCACGCTGCTGCGGATCATCGCGGGGCTCGAGCGGGCCGATACCGGGACCGTGTCGATCGCCGGCCGCGAGGTCACCGGCCTGCGCGCGGCGGATCGCGATGTCGCGATGGTGTTCCAGAATTACGCGCTCTATCCGCATATGACCGTCGAGCAGAACATGGCGCTGCCGCTGGTCATGCGCCGCCTTTCGGGTGTGGAGCGCGCGCCGTTCCTCGGCCGCCTCGTCTCCGGCACGGCCGAGCGCCGCGCGGCGATCAAGGCCGAGGTGGAAGAGGCCGCAAAGCTGCTGTCCATCGACCATCTGATGGAGCGCCGCCCCGGCCAGCTCTCCGGCGGCCAGCGCCAGCGCGTCGCGCTGGGTCGCGCCATCGTCCGGCATCCGAAAGCCTTCCTGATGGACGAGCCGCTGTCGAACCTCGATGCGGCTTTGCGCCACGACATGCGGCGCGAGCTCGTCGATCTGCACAAGCGCGTCGGCGTGACGACGGTCTATGTCACCCACGACCAGGCCGAAGCCATGACCATGTCGGACCGCGTCGCGGTCATGCTTGGCGGCAACGTGCTGCAGTTCGGTTCGCCGCGCGAGGTCTACGAGCAGCCGGCGACCATCGACGTCGCGAAGTTCATCGGCTCACCGCGCATCAACATCCTGCCCGGCGAGGCTGGCGCCGAGGGGCTTATCTCGGTTGCCGGGGCGGCCACGCTGGCGGTCGCGCCGCGCACCACGGGCAAGCTCGATATCGGCATCCGGCCCGAGCATCTGGCCATTGCCGACGATGGGCTTGCCATCGTCGTCCGCCACGTCGAGTTCCTCGGCTCGGAGGTTCTCGTCTATGCCCGCGACACCAGCGGCGGCGAGCATCTGACCGTGCGCCTCGATCCGCAGGCGTGGGAGAGCGCGCCCTCGCACGAGACGCTGACCGTCGCGCCGCAGCCGGGCAAGCTGCTCGCCTTCGACGCGGCGGGAAACCGCGTCGGCCTGATCAGTTCGGAGACGGCGGCGCAGGTGCAGGCGCATGTGCCCTCGCGGCGGGTGCCGCGCTATGTCTGACCTGGCCTTGCCCGCCTCCCTTGCGCCGACGTCGCCCCGCGACCGCGCCGGCCACGGCGAGGCCTTCGCCGCCTGGCTGCTGACTCTGCCCGCCATCGTCGCGTTCGTGCTGATGCTGCTGGTGCCGACGCTCGCCGTCGTCGCCATCGCCTTCACCGATTACGAGCTCGGCGCGCCGGCCCTGCGCTATGTCGGCCTCGCCAATTTCGCCGAGCTGATGGAAGACCGGGGCTTCGTCACCTCGTTTCGCAACACCGCCTTCTTCGTGGCGGTGACGACGCCGGTCTCGATCATCGGCGGGCTGATGCTGGCGCTGCTCATCGAGGGCGGCACGCGCGGGCGCACCTTCTTCCGCGCCGTGTTCTTCCTGCCGGTGGTGTCGCTGATGGTCGCGATGGCGACCGCCTTCCAGTACATGTTCCACCCGACCATCGGCCCAGTGAACGCGGCGCTGCGCGCCTTAGGTATCGTCGGCCCGAACTGGCTTGGCTCCTCCGACAGTGTGATGTGGACACTCGCCATCATCGGCGTCTGGGAGCAGGTCGGCTTCAACATGGTGCTGTTCCTGGCGGGGCTCACCGCCATTTCGCGCGACCTCTACGCCGCGGCGGAAGTGGATGGCGTGCGCTCGGCCTGGTCGCGGTTCTGGACGGTGACCTGGCCGCTGCTGGGACCCACCACGCTGTTCGTCCTGACCATCACCATGATCCGCTCGCTGCGCGTCTTCGACATCGTCGCGACGCTGACGCAGGGCGGCCCGAACAAGGCCTCCGAGGTGCTGCTCTACACCATGTACACGGAGGGCTTCACCTTCTTCCGCATGGGCTACTCGGCCGCCATCACCGTGGTGTTCCTGCTCGCCGTGGTCGTCCTCATGCTGCTGCAGACGCGCGTGCTCGACCGCCGCGTCCATTACGGGTGAGGCGGTCATGACACCCGGTTCCCAAATCCCCGGCTCTCACGACCGCAGCCTCGCCGCCGACCTGCCGCGCCTCGTGCTCCTGAGCGTGCTCGGCCTCCTGTTCCTGATGCCCTACATCTGGATGGTGTCGGTGTCGCTGAAGCCGCTGGACGAGGTCTGGCGCGCGTCGATGTCGCTGATCCCCGAGACCTTCGCCATCGACAAGAACTACGGCCGCGTGTTCCGCGAGGTGCCGATCGGCCGCTATCTCCTGAACGGCGTCATCGTCTGCCTCGGCATCCTTGTCTTCCAACTCGCCTTCGCGCTGCCCGCCGGCTACGCGCTGGCGAAGCTCAACTTCCGCGGGCGCGGGACGCTGTTCGCCTTCGTCATGCTGGGGCTCCTGATCCCCACCCATGTGCCGGCGATCCCGCTCTACATCGCCTTCGCGCAGACCGGCATTCTCAACACCTATGCGGCGCTGATCGCACCCTCGACCATCTCGGTCTTCGCCATCTTCATGTTCCGCCAGTTCTTCCGCGCCATGCCGGACGAGCTGATCCACGCGGCGCGGATGGACGGCCTCGGCGAATGGTCGATTGTCTGGCGCATCATCGTGCCGAATGCCTGGCCGGCGGCGACCGCCTTCGCGATCTTCTCGGTCGTCGCGCACTGGAACGACCTGTTCTGGCCGCTCATCGCCGTCTCCGGCAAGGGCGAGCTCGCGACCCCAGCGCTCGGCGTCATCTACTTCCGCACCGAGGAGGCCGGCGACGATTTCGGCGCGCTGATGGCCGCCGCGACGATCACCACGATCCCGCTGGTGGCGGCGTTCCTCTTCGCACAGCGCCGCTTCATCGAAGGCATCACCATGACCGGCCTCAAGGGATGAGGCCGGCCACCATTCGCATAAGCGTTCGGAGACCGACATGACCATCCGCCTTACCCGCCGCACGGTTCTCGCCGGCGCCGCCGCGACGCTTGCCGCGCCGCGCATCGCCTTTTCCGCGCCCATCGAGATCGAGGCGCATTACGCCATGCCGGCGGTCTACAAGGATGTGAAGGAGACGATTGCTCGCGCCTTCATGGCGGCCAACCCGGACGTGAAGGTCACCTGGCGCCAGCCGACGGCGAGCTATGACGAGGCGACGCAGCTCGTTCTGCGCGAAGCGGTCACCGGCCGCCAGCCGGATCTCACCTTTCAGGGCCTCAATCGTCTTCGGGTGGTCGCCGAGCGCGGCCTTGCCGTCGATATTGCGCCGCTGCTGAAGGCCGAAGGCGAACCGGGCAAGTTCGGCTACACGCCTGAAATCCTCGGCCTCGGTCAGGCTGGCGGCATCCAGGCGGGCCTCGCCTTCGCCACGTCGAACCCGATCGTCTTCATCAACGCCGACCTGTTCCGCCGCGCCGGGCTCGATCCCGACAAGAAGCTGACGACCTGGGACGAGCATATCGAGGCGTCGAAGCGCATTTCCGCCCTCGGCGGCGGCGTCCATGGCTCCTATTACCGCTGGCAGGGCGACTGGATCTATTCGGCGCTGCTGTTCGGCTTCGGCGGCACGATGATGGATGCGCAGGAGCGCGAGATCGGGTTTGCCGGTCCCGAGGGACGTGCCTCGCTGACCGTGCTCGACCGCCTCGTGAAGGAGGGCGGCATGCCCGCGCTCTCGGGCGAGGCGGGCGCTCAGGCCTTCGCCGCCGGCAAGGTCGGCATGTACTACTGGTCCACCGCCTTCCTGCGTCAGGCGATGAACTCGCTCGGCCAGAACTTCAAGCTGACGACGTGGGAGTTCCCGCTGGGCGACAAGGCCCGCGGCCGCCTGCCGACCGGCGGCGCTGCCGGCATGATCCTCGCCAAGGACCCGGCCAAGCAGCAGGCGGCCTATCGCTTCCTGCGCTATGCGACCGGCCCCGAGGGCTGCGCGACCATGGTCAAGGGCACGGGCTACGTGCCGGTGAACCAGATCGCGGCGGACGACCCGCGCTGGCTGGGCGACTTCTACCGCGACAACCCGCTGTTCATGACCGGCGTCCGCCAGATGCCGATCATGGTGCCCTGGTACGCCTTCCCCGGCGCCAATGGCGTGCGCATCACCAGCGTCATCACCGACAACGTCTCCCGCGTCGTCGAGCAGAAGGCTCCCGTCGACACCGCGCTTTCCGACATGGCGCGCGAGGTCACCCGCCTCCTGCCGCGCGCCTGATCCGCTCATGCCCCGCCGCGCCGGAAGGGGCCGGCCGGCAGGGTCCATGCAGAACCTTCCAGCCCCGGAACCGAGGTTGTCATGTCCACGAAACTGACCCGCCGCTCGACGCTCGGCCTGATGGCCGGCGCCGCCACCATCGCCATGCCGAATGTCGTGCGCGCCCAGACCATCGAGGTCGTCGCGCATTACTCGATGCCGCCGATCTTCAAGACCGCCCAGGAGGCCGTCGCCGAGGCCTTCAACAAGAAGAACGACAAGGTGAAGGTCACCTATGTCAATCCGACGCCGAACTACGAGGATGGCGCGCAGCTCATCCTGCGGCAGGCGACCACCGGCGGCCTGCCGGACGTGTCGTTCCAGGGCCTCAACCGCCTGCGCCTCTTCGCCGAGCGCGGCATCGCCGCCGACCTGAAGCCCTTCCTCGACCGCGAGGGCGACGTGGCGAAGCTCGGCTATTCCCGGCCGATCCTCGGCCTCGGCTTCCATGGCGGCGTGCAGTGCGGCCTCGCCTTCGCCACCTCCAACCCGATCAGCTATCTCAATGTCGATCTTCTCAAGAAGGTCGGCTCCAGCGCCGAGGCCTTCCCGAAGAACTGGGACGAGGTGATCGCGCTGTCGGCCAAGATCGCGGCCCTCGGCGACGGCAATACCGGCATGTTCTACCGCTGGCCGGGCGATGACTGGATGTTCTCCGCGCTGCTCTACGGCTTTGGCGGCCGCATGCTGACCGAGGACGAGACCAAGGTCGCCTTCGACGGCCCCGAGGGTCTCGCGGCGGTCAAGCTGCTCGACCGCATGGTCAAGGAAGGCAAGATGCCGAATTTCGGCGCCTCCGCCACCGCGACCGCCGACCTGCAGGCCTTCGGCGCCGGCAAGATGGGCATGATGTTCCGCACCACCGCGCAGGTGCGCCAGATCTCCGGCATGGTCGGCCGCAATTTCGAACTCGCCACCACGACGCTGCCGGTCATCGACCCGGCGAAGGGCCGCCTGCCGACCGGCGGCGCGGGCATCATGATGACCGCCAAGGACCCGGCTCGTCAGGCCGCAGCCTGGGAGTTCATCAAGTTTGCGTCCTCGGCCGAGGGCACGACGCTGATGGCGAGCAACACGGGCTACGTGCCGTGCAACCAGCTCGCCATCGACGATCCGATGTATCTTGGCGCCTTCTACCGTGAGAACCCGCTGTTCCAGGCGGCGACGCGCCAGGTCCACCTGATGGTCCCGTGGTACGCCTTCCCGGGCCAGAACTCGGTGCGCGTGACGCAGGTCATGGTCGATAACCTCGCCCGCATCGCCGAGCAGAAGGCGAGCCCGGAAGAGGTCGTGCGTGACATGGCGCGCGAGGTCACCCGCCTCATCCCGCGCCGTCAGGGCTGATCCCGCAAAAGACAAGCGCCGGCCCGGATCGCCATCCGGGCCGGCGCATTGCGTTTGGAATGCGTCAGACGAACTGGACGGAGACGCTGCCGAGCGGACCGAAATCGGCATGGAGCGTGTCGCCCTTCGCCGCCCAGACCGGCCGCGTGAACGAGCCGGACAGCATGAGGTGGCCGGGCTCCAGCACCGTGCCGAAGCGGCCGACCTTGTTGGCGAGCCAGGCGATGGCCATGGCGGGGTGGCCGAGCACGCCGGCGGCGATGCCGGTCTCCTCGATCTCGGAGTTGCGATAGAAGATCGCGCCGACCCAGCGCAGGTCCACCGCGTCCGGTCGCACCGGGCGGCCGCCGAGGACGATGCCGGCGGCAGCGCCGTTATCGGCGACGGTGTCGGTGATCTTGCGCGGGTTCTGGACGCGGGCGTCGATGATCTCGATGGAGGGCACCACCCATTCGGTGGCGCGCAACACGTCGACGAGGCCGATGCCCGGACCCTTGAGCGGCTCCTTCAGGATGAAGGTCAGCTCCGGCTCGACGCGCGGCACGCAATAGTCCTCGAAGCGGACCTTGGCGCCGTCGTTCAGCAGCATGGAATCAAGGAGGTGCCCGTAATCGGGCTCATCGATCTGCGAAGAGGCCTGCATGGCCTTGGAGGTCAGGCCGATCTTGTGACCGATCAGGCGCGCGCCCCTGGCGATCTTCGTCTCGGTGACCAGCGAGGAAATGGCGTAGGAATCCTCGATCTGGATATCTGGATAGGTCTTGGAGAGCTGCGGCGCAGGCGTGCGGCTTTCCTCGGCGGCAAGGAGGATTTCGGCCGCCTTGCGGCGGTCTGCTTCGGACAGCATGGGGTTGATCCTTCGGGCGGGGAGGGCGGTCAGGCCTTGTCCGGGAACAGTCCGGACAGGACCTCGCCGCCGAGGTTGAAGGCGGCGACGCCGCGGAACAGCGCGGCGATAGCGGCTGCCGCGTGCAGTTCCTCCAGCGTCGCGCCGGCCTTGATGGCCGCCTTGGCGTGGTTGTTGGCGGCCTCGGAGGTCTGGGTCAGCAGGATGGCGAAGGCCATGAGCTGCACCGTCTTCTGATCCAGAGCCTCGGGGGTCAGGGCGGCGATGCGCCATTCCTCGATGGCCGCCACCACCTCCGGCGCGACGTTCATGCCGAGCTTCAGCCGCTTGGCGATGCGCGGCGGCGTGAAGCCGATCATGTCCTCGTAGCGCTTTTCGAGCTCGGCGAGGGTCGGGAGAGTCTTGCCCGTCATGGGGTGGCGATCCTTCGGTTCGCGGGGCGGGGCTGCGGCGTCACTGGGGAGTGAGGCCAGCCGTCCTGACGATGGCCGACCACTTGTCGGCCTCGGACTTGAGGTAGGTGCCGAAGGCCGGGCCGAAGACCGTGCCGGGCTCGGCGCCGAGTTCGGCGAAGCGGGCGACGATGGCCGGCTCCTTGAGGACGGCGGCGGTCGTGTCGACCAGCACCTTCATCACGGCGGGTGGCGTTGCGGCCGGCGCGACGAGACCGAACCAGGCGGAGGCCTCGAAGCCGGCGACGCCCGCCTCGGCCATGGTCGGCAGTTCCGGATAGAGCGGCGAGCGGGCAGCGCCTGCCACCGCGATCGCGCGGATCTTCTCGCCGGCGACCTGCGGCCGGATGGCCGGCATGTTGTCGAACATGAAGGGGATGTGGCCGGCGACGAGGTCGTTCATCGCGGGAGCCGCGCCGCGATAGGGCACGTGGACGATGTTGATGCCGGCCAGCGATTTGAACAGTTCGCCGGCGAGATGGTTGGTGGAGCCGGCACCGGACGAGCCGAAATGCAGCTTGCCGGGCTCGGCCTTGGCCAGCGCGATGAGTTCGGCAACAGAATTGGCGCGCACCTGAGGATTGACGGCCAGCACGATCGGCACCGAGGCCGCGAGCGCGACCGGCGCGAAGTCCTTCAAGGGGTCGAAGCTCAGGCGCTGGAACAGCGACGGATTGATGGCCAGCGGGCCGGGCGCGGACAAGAGCAGCGTGTAGCCGTCGGCATCGGCACGGGCGACAGCCTCGGCTCCGATATTGCCGCCGGCGCCGCCGCGATTCTCGACCACGACGGGCTGTTTCCAGATCTCGGAGAGGCGCTGCGCGATGATGCGCGTGATCACGTCATTGGAGCCGCCAGCCGGAAACGGCACGACGATGCGGACGGCGCGGTCCGGGAAGGCAATGGCGGGAGCGGCGGTGAAGGCGAGGGCGATCAGCCCTGCAAGGGCGGACAAAACGCGGCGGGTCATTCTTCCTCCGATTAATAATCGATTATTTTGCGATCATCGATTATTCTGTGCCATGCTGGACCCAGGCGGTCAACCGGGCGACAGCGAACGGGATGACGCAGGGCCCGAGCTCGCGAGCATCTCGCGAGCCGAAGGCAGGGGTAGGACGAGGCATGGCATTGCAAGGAAACGACGCGCGGCAGCCGCCGCCCTGTGCCGGCCCCGACCGCAATCCGCGTAGGCCCGGCTTCGTCATGCCGAAAGGCGCCTGCGACACCCATGTCCACGTCTTCGGCCCGGCGGCGCAGTTCCCGTTCAGCCCGGCGCGCAGCTACACGCCGGAGGATTGCACCTACGAGGACCTCGTCGCGCTGCACGACGTGCTCGGCATAGACCGCGTGGTGATCGTCCATGGCGGGGCGCACGGCACCGACAATGCGGCGACGCTGGCGGCGCTCGACCGCGCGCCCGCGCGCATGCGGGGCGTCGCAGTCATCCCCTCGGGCCTTCCGCGCGCAACGCTGGAAGACATGCACCGGCGCGGCATACGCGGCTGCCGCATGTCCACCGTGGTCAGCGGCGGCGCCTCCTTCGACCATCTGACGCGGCTCGCCGACGAGACCCGCGATCTCGGCTGGCATCTGGTGCTGCATTTCCACCGGGCCGACGAACTCATCGACGTGGAGGCCGCTCTCACCGCCTCGGGCAGTCCCTTCGTGCTCGACCACCTCGCGCGGATCACCGCGGCGGAGGGGCCGGACTCCAAGCCGTTTCAGGCGGTGCTGCGCCTGCTCGACACGGATCGCTGCTGGGTGAAGCTCGCCAGCCTCTACCGGCTGTCCGCCGAGCCCTATCCGCACCGGGACATGCTGCCGCTGATCCATCGCGTGGTGGAACACCGGCCCGACCGCATCCTCTGGGGCAGCAACTGGCCGCATCCGATCTGTCCCGTGCCGATGCCGAACGACGGCGACCTCGTCGACCTCATCCCCTTGTGGATTCCCGATGCGGATCACCGCAGGCTGGCTCTGGTGGACAATCCGGCGATGCTCTACGGATTCGATCCCATCGATGGTTGAGAACCAAGGCCCGATGAGCCTCCGCGAAACCGCTGCCCAGCCTTCCGCTGCTACGCTGTCGACGACGCTGGCGGAGCGCCTGCGCAGCGCGATCATGCGCGGTGAACTGGTGCCGGGCTCCAAGCTGGTGCTGGACCGCATCCGGGCGAGCTACGGCGTCAGCCTCAGTCCCCTGCGCGAGGCGCTCTGGCGGCTGGAAAGCGAGGGCCTCGTCCAGGCCGAGGACCAGCGCGGCTATCGCGTCGCCCCCGTCTCCGCCGACAACCTGACCGAGGTCATCCGCCTGCGCGTCGAGCTCGAGAGCATGGCGGCGCGCGAAGCGATCCTGCACGGCGACGCCGCCTGGGAGGGACGCATCCTCTCGGCGCTGCATCAGCTCAACCGCTCCCGGCGCGGCCAGCGTTCGGTCGAGGAGCAGGAGGAATGGGAGCAGCGCCACCGCGCCTTCCATGCCGAGCTGATCTCGGCGTGCCGCATGCCCATGCTCCAGCAGTTCTGCGAGACGCTGCACGACCAGAGCGACCGCTACCGCCGCATCTTCCTGAAGGATCACGAGCCCGACCGGGACGTGCCGGCTGAACATGCCGCCATCGCGGATGCGATGATCGGACGGCGGGCGGACGATGCGGCCCGGATGCTGCGCGACCACATCGAGCGGACCGGGCGGAATATCCAGGCCGCGCTGCGCGGGCAGGGCTGAGCCGCATAGCGCCGACGCCGCAAGAGAGCGCTTGCGGCAACTTTTGTGCTGAGCGCGGAACTGCGTTGCACGGGTGCAACAACCCTTCAAAATGGTCGGTTTTTCAATGTGCTGGCGATCTGCCCCGGATGCCGCGGCGGGTTCGCGCAGGCTAGTTTGGAAACAGTGTAAATCATTGTGATTGCGGTAGAATTTCCGACAAACTAGCAATCGTCGGCGTCTTGCCCGGATGCTGGATGATGGTCGCCGGACCATCGGAGCGGCCAGCCGTTCGGGCGAGACGGACCGGATCCGCGCGAGCAGGACGGTCGCGCAATGTCTGACGGTCAAGGGACCTGCCATGCTGGCAACGCTCGTTCAGGATCTGCAGCGGACCGAGGAGGGGCGCCTGAAGCGCTTCTTCATGCGGCGGCTGCGCAATGCGGCCGATGCGGCCGATGCGACGCAGGAGACGTTCCTGCGCATGCTGTCGCTGCGCCAGAAGACGATCATCGACAATCCGCAGGCCTATCTCTTCCAGATCGCGCGATCGGTCGCCCACGCGGCATCCATGCGCGTCGCCGCCGATGCCAACCTGTTCCTCCCCGAGGCGGCGGGCGTCAACGAGGAAGAGGACGCGCCCGGCCAGGAGCGCATCGTCAATGCGCGCCAATGCCTGCTCATGATGGCGAAGGCCATCGAGCAGCTTCCCGCCCGCTGTCAGGAGGTGTTCATCCTCAGCCGCCTGCACGGCCTCTCCAACGGCGAGATCGCCGCGCGGCTTGGCATCTCGCGCAACATGGTCGAGAAGCACATTATCAGGGCCCTGCTTCAGTGCAGGGCGGCGCGTTCCGGGATGTCCTTCTAGGAACGTGTCTGCGAGGGCAGGGCTGGGAATACCGGCGCGGTCACGGCGGTCCCGTTCGGGGATCGCGATTGCCGGCGGGTGGTTGGGGATCATGGCGGCAGCTCGGCAACGCAGCGTCGACGATCGGATCGCGGAGGAAGCCGCCGGCTGGGTCGCGCGGCTGCAGTCCAGCGATGCCTCGGAGCGCGACCGCCGGGACTTCGATCTCTGGGCGGCCCGCGATCCGGCGCACCGGATGGCTTATGACGAACTCAGGGGGCTGTGGACCGATCTCGGCGATGTTCCGCTGCCGGCAGGTCATCTGCGCGAGACCGGCGGCCGTCGGCGGCGGCTGGCCGGCAATATCCTGGCCCTCGGCCTGATCGCGATCCTGTCGGCGGCGCTCTACCAGATGGGCCTGATCGACCGCATGCGCGCGGACCATTACACGGTCGTCGGTTCCGTCCGGTCGCTGCGGCTGGACGACGGCACGCGCGTCGACCTCAACACGGACACCGCCATCGCCGTGCGCTACTCGGACCGCGAGCGCCGGGTCGAGCTCCTTCGCGGTGAGGCCTTCTTCGATGTTGCGCGGCAGGCGGAGCGTCCCTTCGTCGTCTCCGGCGCGGGCATGCAGGCGACCGCACTCGGGACACGCTACGGCATGCGCACCGCTTCCGCCGGTTCGGCCGGCGACGTGCAGGTCGAGGAAGGCCGTGTCGAGGTCGTCAGCGGCAACAACCGTGTCGTCCTCGGCGCAGACGGCGTCGCGAGCCTTTCGGATGGCGGGCGGCTGACGACCGGTTCCGCCGATGTTGCCGGCCGTTCCGCGTGGCGGTCGGGCAAGCTGGTCTTCTCGGGCCAGCCCCTCGGCGAGGTGCTGGCGACGCTGCAGCGCTATCGGCTCGGCAGGATCATCGTGCTCGATCAGGCAGCCGCGGCCCGGCATGTCTCCGGCATTTTCGACCTCAACGACACGGACGAGGCGCTGCGTGTCATTGAAAGCAGCCTGCCGGTCACGGTGACCCGCCTGACCGGCATGATCATTCTCGTCCGGTCGCGATAATTTTTTGCCGACGGACGTCAGGAGGCGGGGCCGGTTTCGACTCTTCATCTTCGGAAGGCGCAGCGAGCGCCGCGGGAATGGTGAGGCGTGGGGACCGAAATGGCGTCTGCAAGTGGCCGGACAACCTTGAATGCGATGGCGGGCGTGGCGCTCGCGGGCATTTCGCTCATCGCCTGCACCGCCGCGCTTCGCGCCCAGGATGCCGGCGCGCGGCCCCCGGCTGCAGCCTCCGCCGGCGTGGAGGTCTCGGTGCCGGCGGGCTCGCTGGAACGGGGTGTCCTCGCCCTCGGGCGGCAGATCAACCTGCGCCTGCTCTATCCCAGCCGGCTGACCGCGGGCCGGAGCACGGCCGGCGTCAGCGGCCGGATGACCCCGAACCAGGCGGTGGCGCGCCTTCTTGCGGGGACCGGGCTCCAGTATCGCTTCATCGGACCCGCGACGGTGCAGATTTCGGACGGCGCGGCCGCGGGCGGGGCGGCTGCGGGGGGCGCGCCCGAAGGCGCCATCGCTCTCGACACGATCGATGTGTCGGGCGGACGCGTGGCGGCTGCCGAGGAGCCTTACCGGACGCCCGGCGCGGTCAGCCATATTGCGCAGGAATCCATCGAGCGCTTCCGCGGTTCGAGCCCGGCGGACATTTTCCGCGGCACGCCGGGCGTGCTCTCGGGCGAGTCGCGCAATGGCGGCGGCGGCATCGACGTCAATATCCGCGGCATGCAGGGCATGGGGCGCGTGGCGGTGACTGTGGACGGCGCCGAGAACGGCGTCTCCATCTATCAGGGCTATCAGGGCGCCTCGAACCGCACCTTCGTCGACCCCGACCTGCTTGCCGGCATCGATATCCAGAAGGGGTCGAACGTCGCCTCCCGCGGCATGGCGGGCACGGTCACCATGCGCACGCTGTCGGCCGACGACATCATCGAGCAGGGACGGAGCTGGGGCGTGCGCCTGAAGGGAGAGGCCGGCTCGAACTCGTCCTCGCCGGTGCCCGGCTCGGTCGGCGGCTATCGCTGGCCGTCCTCGCCGGGGGCGGCCCCCGTGGCGGTCCCGTCCGGCGCCGGCATGGAGAGGCCCAATCTGTTCGGGCCGACGCAGGGCTCCGGCAGCATCGTCACAGCCTGGCGCGAGGAGAATTTCGACATCCTCGTCGGTTATGCCCATCGCAGCCGCGGCAACTATCATGCAGGCACCAACGGCCCGTCGGCCCGTCCGCAGAACGTCGGTCCGCGCACCCTCTGCAACGCCTACAACTACTGCCAGACCTGGCCCAACTACGTCGACAATGCCGGCATCACGAACTACCGCGCGGGCGAGCAGGTCCTGAACACGCAGCTCGAGACGCGGTCCTGGCTTGCCAAGGGCAATCTGCGGTTCGAGGGCGGGCACAGCCTCCAGTTCGGCTATACCGGCTATCGCAGCGAGGCGGGAGACCTGCTGGCCTCGCGATTCACCGACGAGCGCAGCCAGCCGACCCAGCAGGCGCAGACGACCGGCACACGGCTCGATTCCGGCACGCTGCGCTATCGCTGGAAGCCCGAGGGCAATGATCTCATCGACCTGAAGGCCAATCTGTGGATGGCCTATCTGGAACTGCGCAATCCGCGGCGCGGCTCGACCTTCCCGACGCCGCAGTCGCTGGGTCTGCCGGCGAATTTCCGCACCGGCTCGGATACCCGGATGTGGGGCGGCGACGTCACCAATACCTCGCTGTGGACCGCGCCCCTCGGCACGGTGAAGCTCACCTACGGCGCGTCCTACCTGACCGAGGACACCCGCCCGAGCGCCTATTCCAACGAGCTCGAGGGGTGGCTCAACCTGCGCGATGCGGTGAGGCGCGAGAGCGGCACGTTCGGCAAGCTGGAATACAAGCCGTTCGAGTGGCTGACGCTCAATGGGGGCCTGCGCTATTCGCATTACTGGTCGGATGACCGACGCACCTGGGCCAACAGCCCGGACCAGCTCAATCCGCGGCCGCACCGGAACGAGGGCGGCTTCAGCCCCTCGGTCGGCGTGACGGTCGAGCCGGTCAGGGGTCTCCAGCTCTACGCCAATTATTCCAATGCCCTGCGCTTCCCCAGCCTGATGGAGGAGGTCTCGACCTTCACGCTGATCCCCAATCCGAATCTCAGGCCCGAACGCTCAAGCAACTGGGAGATCGGGGCGAACGTGACCCGCAACGGAATCTTCGCCGAGAACGACAAGGCGATGCTGAAGTTCGGCTATTTCAACTGGAACGTCAGCAACTACATCGCGCGCGAGTTCCGCCAGTATAACGGCGTCTATTGGGGCATGCAGATCTTCAATATCGACAGCGCCAAATTCCAGGGGCTGGAGTTCTCCGGGCGCTACCAGAACGGCGGCTTCACGCTGGAGCTCGCGGCGAACTATTTCCTCGGCATCCAGTACTGCCGCACGGCCGATAGCTGCGTCAGCAGCACCTTCTACGGCGACTACGCCACCAACCACGTGCCGCCGAAATATATGGTCAGCCTGACCGCCTCGCAGAAGTTCCTCGACGACGCGCTGACGCTGGGCGGCCGGATCACCCATTACGGTCCGCGTGCCATCGAGCACGGCGCGATCACCGCGCAGGGGCTCTCCTCGTTCATCGCGCAGATCAACTGGAAGCCCTATACGATGGTCGACGTGTTCGCGGAGTACAAGGTGACGGCCAATGTCACGGCCAACTTCCGGATCGAGAACCTGATGGACGTCTATTACGTCGATCCGCTTGGTCTCGTGAACCAGCCGGGACCCGGGCGCACCGTCTATGCCGGCGTCACGGCCAAGTTCTAGGACGAGACCTGAACGTAAGGCCGGATCGTCCGGCACCCTATCCCAGCCAGCCAGTCCGCGATGCGGATGAGCCAGCCAGGCCTTTTCTGATCGGCGCGCGGATCGAACCGGGCGCCAGAAGGCTGTGAGCGTGATGGACAGGCGGTTGATGATCGTTCGGCTCTGCGGCGTCGCCATGCTGGCGGCGCTGTCCTTCGGCCCGGTCGGCGGCACGCTGGCACAGCCAGCCCCCGCGACGCAGGAAAGCGTTGCGCCGACCCCGGCGCCATCGCCTGACGCAGCGAGTGACCCCGCTGCTGCCGCGCCTTCTGCCGCGCCTTCCGCTGAGGCTGTGGCTGCGGGCTCCACCTCTCCGGCCCTTGCGCCTTCTCCGGCCCTCGCGCCTTCTCCGGTCCCGACCTTGCCGCACGATCTGTCGCCATGGGGGATGTTCCTGGCGGCGGACATCGTGGTGAAGGCGGTGATGGTGGGGCTGGCATTCGCCTCGCTGGTGACCTGGACGATCTGGCTGGCCAAGGCGCTGGAGCTGATGCTGGCGCGCAGGCGGGCGGGTGCGGCGGTCAGGGCGCTGCGCGGCGCGACGGACCTTGCCGGCGCCGCGGCGGCGATGGCGGCGGCAGGGCTGCGGCGGGGGCCTGCGGCCGACCTCGTGCGCGCGGCGCTGGCCGAGGCCGAGCGCTCGGGCGAACTGCCGGCGGAGGGGGTCAAGGAGCGCACCGCCATCGCCCTGTCCCGGATCGAGGCCGAGGCCGGCCGGTCCATGGCGCGCGGCACCGGCCTGCTCGCCACCATCGGTTCCACGGCGCCCTTCGTCGGCCTGTTCGGCACGGTCTGGGGCATCATGAACTCGTTCATCGGCATCTCCCAGGCCAAGACCACCAACCTCGCCGTGGTCGCGCCGGGCATCGCCGAGGCGCTGCTCGCCACCGCCATCGGCCTCGTCGCGGCGATCCCCGCGGTGATCATCTACAATGTCTTCGCCCGCTCCATCGCCGGCTACCGGGCGCGGCTGTCGGACGCCTCCGCCGAGGTGCTGCGGCATCTCTCCCGCGACCTCGACCGGCGCGATCTCGACCATCGCAGTCCCGGCCCTGCCGCTGATGCCGCGCCGCTGCGCACCGTCGCCCGGCTCGCCCAGCCGGCGGGGCCGCGCTGATGGGCGTGTCGCTGAAGGACCCTCAGGACGGCGATCTCGCCGAGGTCTCGGACATCAACGTCACGCCGTTCATCGACGTGATCCTGGTCCTGCTGATCATCTTCATGGTGGCCGCGCCGCTGTCGACCGTCGACGTGGCGGTGGACCTGCCGGTCTCCAATGCGCAGGTCCAGCCGCGGCCGGACAAGCCGGTTTTCCTGACGGTGAAGGGCGACCTGACCCTGGCGCTCGGCAATGACGACGTGCCGCGCGCGGCGCTGCAGGCCACGCTCGACCGGCAGACCGGCAGCGACCGCGAGCAGCGGGTGTTCCTGCGCGCCGACGGGGCGGTGGCCTATCGCGAGCTGATGGGGGTGATGAACCTCTTGCGCCAGGCCGGCTACCTGAAGATCGCCCTGGTCGGCCTCGAGGATACCGGCCAGACCGCGGCGACCGGCGCGGCTGCGGCCGGTGCGCCGCCGGCGCCATGATCCAGCCCGAGACGATCCAGCCCGAGACCACCCGGCCCGAGGCGACGCGGCCTGAACCGATCCCGCCCGGGCCGTCACGGGGCGACGCCCGGCGGGGTCCGGGGTCCGGGATGCCGGAGGCTCCGCTGGCAGGCGGTCTCGCCGCGGCCTCCTCCCACATCCTGCCGCCGGCCGGGCGTGGCCTGTGGGGCGCCGCCCTGCGCTGGACGCTGGCCGGCACGGCGGTCGCGGCCGTTCACGGCGTGGCGCTGTGGTTCGCGCTCAGGGCCGCGCCCGCGCCGGTCGCCGCCGGCGAGCCGCCGCCGGCGGTGATGATCGAGCTGGCGCCAATGGCGGTCGCACCCGAGGCGCCACCGCAGGAGATCGCCCCCGGGCCCCAGATGGCGGAGGCTCAGGTCGCCCCCCAGCCGGTGCCCGACGAGACGCTGCCGCAGGAGACGCCGCCCGAGCCGGAGCCGGAGCCCGAACCGCCGCAGGCCGAGATCGATATCCCGCTGCCGGACATGCCGCCGCCGCCGACCGCCGAACTGTTCCTGCCGCCGAAGGTCGAACAGCCGCCCCCGCCGCGCACCGAGCCGCCACCGCCCCGCCGCATCGAGCGGCCGCGGCCGCGCCGGCCCGATCCACCGCGCCGCACCCGGCCCGACACCCGCCAGGCGCCGCGCACCACCGCGCCGCCGACCGCCGCCGCCCCGCGCGCCAATACCGCGGCTGCGCCGAGCCCGGGCGCCGCCTCCGCCGCCAGCGTCTCGCCCGCCACCTGGCGCGGTGCGCTCAACGCCCATCTCAACCGCTTCAAGCGCTTCCCGCCCGGCGCCTCCGCCGGCACCGCCCAGGTCGCCTTCACGATCGACCGGCAAGGCCGTGTCACGAGCGCCCGCCTCATCGGCTCCTCCGGCAACGGCGCCCTCGACGCCGAAGCCGTCGCCATGATTCGCAGGGCAAGCCCCGTCCCGCCACCCCCATCCTCCGTTGGCGGGGGCGGCGCCGTCACCCTCTCCGTGCCCATCAGGTTCAACAGGTAGCCGCGCGAGGCCGAACAGCCATCGCCGCAGAGTCTTGTTTGGAATCGGTATAAATCATTGGGATTGCGAGAGAAATGCCGCTCGACTAAGAACGCGGATATCGCTGCGGGTGGCTTTTCCAGTCTGTAGCTTGGTTGAACGGTTGGCGCATCGATGTCTGGACAGAACGTGACGAAAGCAGGCGCGGCCGGCAGCCGATCGCTCGGGAAGCTGGCGGCCGTCGCCCTGATCCTCGCGGCGGCATCCACCGCCCATGCGCAGCAGCCAGCTCCCCTCACGCGGCCCGCGACGCCGCTGCCCGCAGGCACCAGCCTTGCGCCGCCGGCGGGGCCGCAACTGCCGAACGGGGCGACCTCGATCAGCGAAAGCTACGGCGACTGGACCGTGGACTGCCGCATTGCCGAGGGCCGCAAGCTCTGCATCGTCGCCCAGTCGCAGGGCGACAACCGATCCGGCCAGCGCGTCTTTGCCATCGAACTGCGCTCGCCGCGCGAGGGCCGCAGCGAGGGGACGATCCTCATGCCGTTCGGCCTGCGGCTGGAGAACGGCGCGGTCCTGAAGCTCGACGACAAGGACCTCGGCCAGGGCGTGCGCTTCTCCACCTGCATTCCCGCGGGCTGCCTTCTGCCGATCTCGTTTCCGGCCGCGGCGACGGACGCGCTGAAGGGCGGGCAGAGGCTGACGGTCGCGGCGCTGAACCTGTCCACCGGCGAGCCGGTCTCGTTCAACATCTCGCTCAACGGCTTTCCCGCCGCCTTCGCGCGGGTGATCGCGCTCGGCGACTGAGCGCGGGCAAGCGCCAGATCGTCGCCGGCGGGCATGTGCCGCCCGCGTGCATTGCCGCTGCGGTAGCGAGCAGGGCGACAACATTCGGCCCAGCGCGCCGCCTGGGCGTTCTCGATTCGGCAACGCCATATCCTCAAAATTGAACTTCCGAGGTCCGACGGTCGGCTGTCACTCTTCCTTCATAAGCATCGCCCGTGCAGGCGGTGGCAGAAGGGGAACATCATCATGGATCGTCGTACGCTTCTCGGCGGGTTGTCCGCCGCCGCCCTCACGCCCGGTTTCGCTCTCGGCCAGGCGACCAATGAAATCCGCATCGGCGCGCCGCTGCCGCTGACCGGCCCGCTGGCTCCCGAAGGCCGCAAGCAGAAGCGCGGCTACGATCTGTGGGCCGCGCAGGTGACCAAGGAGGGCGGCGTCGATGTCGGCGGCCGCAAGCTCCCCGTGCGCATCATCTATTCCGACTACCAGTCCGCGACGCCGCGCGGCGTGCAGGCCTGCGAGTTCCTGGTCAACCAGGAGAAGGCGCATTTCCTGTTCTCGCCTTTCGGCTCGGGCGCGGCCAAGGCCGGCTCGGCCATTGCCGAGCGCTACAAGATCCCGATGATCGCGCCGACCGCTTCGTCGGTGGAGGTCTACGACCAGGGCTTCAAATATCTGTTCGGCACGTTCACGCCGAACTCGACGCTGACCGAGCCGCTGGCCAAGCTCGTCACCGAGAAGGCGCCGGACGTGAAGAAGGTCGCGATCTTCTCGCGCAACGACCTGCTGCCGCTGTCGCTGGCCAACGAGATGCGCAAGTCGTCTGCGGCCCGCAATCTCAGTGTCGTCTATGACGAGAAGTTCGCGATCGGCACGCTCGATTTCGCCGCGGCGCTGACCCAGATGCGCGCGGCTGCGCCCGACTGGGTCTTCGTCGGCGGCTACATCAACGATCTCGTTCAGGTGCGCTCGCAGATGCGCGACCTCGGCATGAAGCCGAAGGTGCTGACGATGATCGCCGGCCCGGCCTATGAGGAATATATCCAGGCGCTCAAGGCCGCGGCCGAGAACGTCTCCAGCGCGGCGTGGTGGCACCCCTCCGTGCGCTACGAGGGCGAGGACCTGTTCCGCTCCACGGCCAATTATGTCGAGGTCTTCAAGGCGGCCTATAGCGGCGAGACGCCTGATTATGCGGAGGCCTCGGCTTCCTCGGCCGGCGCGATCCTGCAGCTCGCCCTGAAGAAGGCCGGCACGCTCGAAGGCCCGGCGGTGCGCGATGCGCTGGCGTCGCTGAACGTCCGCACGTTCTGGGGGCCGGTCCATTTTGGCCCGACCGGACAGATCGACAGCCTGACGCCGCCCGTGTTCCAGATCCAGGGAGGCAAGGCCGTCGTGCTGGTTCCCGACGAGATCAAGCAGGGCGAATTCCGCTTCGGCATCGCCTGACGACCTGATCGACATGAGCGCTTCCCTTCTCGCGCAGGTCCTTGCCAACGGCCTGCTGCTCGGCGGTCTCTATGCCGCCGTTGCAGCAGGGTTCTCGCTGGTCTGGGGCGTGCTGAACGTCGTGAACATGCTGCACGGCTCCGCCATCGTCCTCGGCTCCTACGCGGCCTGGTTCGCCTCGGCCCGGTTCGGGGTCAATCCGTTCCTGTCGGCCATCGTCGTCGGCCCCGCCATCGGCCTCCTCGGCTGGGCGGTGCAGCGCTTCGTCATCCAGCGCGTCATCACCGCGCCGGTGCTGATCACGCTGGTGCTGACCTTTGCCCTCGACCTGATCCTCAACAACGGCATGATCAACGCGTTCTCGGCGGATTACCGCAAGGTGCCGCCGGTGACGGGAGCCATATTCAGCTTCGGTCCCATCGGCCTGCCGGTCGATCGCATGCTCGCGGCCATTGCCGGCGTCGCGGTGACGCTCGCGGTGCATTTCTATCTCAATGGTTCGCGCCTCGGGCGCGCCATCGTCGCCGTCCGCATGGACCGCGAGACCTCGATGCTGATGGGCGTCAAGGTCGAGCATATCTACGCCGTGACCTTCGGCCTCGGCCTCGCGCTCGCCGGCATTGCCGGCTGCCTGATGGCGGTGGTTTTCCCGATCTCGCCGCTGAACAGCGGGGGCTATCTCGGCGTCGCCTTCGTCGCCTGCGTGCTGGGCGGCCTCGGCAGTATTGTCGGGGCCATCGTCGGCGGCATCGTGCTGGGTGTGGTGGAGAGCTTCGGCGCCATCTTCGTCGGCCCGGAATACAGCGTCACGGTCGCCGCCGTGCTGCTCATCGCCATGCTGCTGCTACGCCCGCAAGGGCTGCTCGGCCGCGCCGGCTACGAGTGAGCGCGCCATGAAGACACTCTCCTCCTCGTCCTGGTTCGCGCCCTCCCTCGCCCTTGCCGGCGGTGCCGTCCTCGCCTTCGGCCTGCCGGCCCTCGTCGGCGACCAGGCCTATCTCCTGCGGCTCGCGACGCAGCTCGCCCTGCTGATCACGCTTGCCATCGCATGGAACCTCGTCGGCGGCTTCACCGGCTATCCGTCCTTCGCGACGGCGGCCTTCTTCGGCCTCGGCGCCTATGCCATCGCGGTGGCCCAGCAGGCGGGCTGGCCGGTCTGGAGCGGTTTCGCTCTGGCAGCGGTGCTGTCGGCGCTGCTCGCCGCGCCCTTCGGCTTCGCGATCCTGAGATTGCGCGGCCACTATTTCGCGATCGCCAGCCTGATGCTGGTGACCATCCTGAAGGAGGTCACGACCGGCTGGTCGGGCCTCACCGGCGGCGGCATGGGCATCAACCTGCCGGGCGCGGGCGGCAATCCCACTGCCATCGCGACCGTCGCCCTTGAAACCATGGTGATGCTCGCGGCTGTCGCTCTCGCGCTGTCGATGATCGTCGCCAAGGGGCGCCTCGGCTTCGGCCTCGCCTGCATCCGCATGAACGAGACCGCCGCCATGGGCGCCGGCATCGACGCGCCGCGCCTGAAGACCATCGCCTTCACCCTGTCGGCGGCGATCTGCGGCCTTGCCGGGGCAACCTATGCCCGCTGGATCGGCTATATCGACCCCTCCGACGTCTATGACGTCATGTGGTCGGTGCGCCCGATCATCGCGGCCCTGATCGGCGGCGTCGGCACGGTGTTCGGCCCGGTCGTCGGCTCCATCGTCTACATGGCCTTCGAGGAACTCATGTGGCGCAACCTGCTGACCTTCGGCACCGGAGCGCTCGGCGTACTGATCGCGCTGCTGGTCCTGCTCCTGCCGGCCGGTATCATTCCGGGCATCCTGCGCAGGAGGGCGTCATGACTGAGGCTCCCCTGCTCAGGCTGGAGAACCTGTCCAAGCGCTTCGGCGGCCTGATGGCGGTCAGCGACGTCAGCCTCACCTTCGGCGAGGGCGAAATCGTCGGCCTGATCGGCTCCAACGGCGCCGGCAAGACGACGCTGGTGAACCTCGTCACGGGCCACCTGAAACCGACGGCTGGGCGCGTCACCTTCGCGGGGCGCGACGTGACCGGGGCGCCACCCTACCGGCTGGCGAGGCTCGGCCTGCTGCGCACGTTCCAGGTGGTGCAGCCCTTCGCGCAACTGCCTGCGCGGGACAACGTTGCCGCAGCGGCTCTGTTTGCGGGCGCGGCCGGCGACATGACCGCCGCGCGGCGCGCGGCAGACGCGGCGCTCGAGCGGCTGGGCATTTCCCACGTCGCCGACCGCCTGCCGACGCAGGTGACGCTGGCCGAGCGCAAGCGTCTCGAACTCGCCAAGTCGCTCGCGGCCAAGCCGAAGATGCTGTTCCTCGACGAGGTCAATGCCGGCCTCAATTCCGCGGAGATCGACGGCGTGCTCGCCATGATCCGCTCGATCGCGGCGGAAGGCGTCACCATCGTCGTGATCGAGCATCTGATGAAGGTGGTGCGCGGCCTCTGCACGCGCCTCGTCGTGCTGCATCAGGGGGCGCTGCTGGCCGACGGGCCGACCGATGCCGTGGCGCGCGATCCCAAGGTCGTCGACGCCTATCTCGGCAAGCGCGGTGCGGCCATGCTGGAGGCGGCGCGATGACCGGCCTGACAATCGCCGGCCTGACCGCCGGCTATGGCGACGTGACGGTTCTGCAGGACGTCGCCTTCGACGTGGCCGCGCCTGGCATCACCGCCGTCATCGGCTCGAACGGCGCCGGCAAAACGACGCTTCTGCGCGCGCTGTCTGGTCTCATCCGGCCGAATGCCGGGCGCATCGCGCTGGGCGGCACGGAGCTTGCCGGCCAAACCCCGGACGCCTTCGTCGCCACCGGCATCGCCCATGTGCCCGAAGGCCGCCGCCTGTTCGCCGGCATGACGGTCGAGGACAACCTGATGATGGGTGCCTTCTCGCGGCGCCTGCCGGCCTCGGCGCTGCGCGAGGAGCTGGACGCCGTCTATGCGCTGTTTCCGCGCCTTGCGGAGCGGCGCAAGCAGGACGCCGTCTCCATGTCCGGCGGCGAGCAGCAGATGTGCGCCATCGGCCGCGGCCTGATGGCGAAGCCCAAGGTCATGCTGATCGACGAACTGTCGCTCGGCCTCGCTCCCGTCGCGGTCGATGTCCTGGTCGATGCGCTGACGCGGCTTGCCGCCGACGGGCTCGGCCTGCTCGTCGTGGAGCAGGACGTTGCCGTCGCCTTCGACCTTGCCAGCCAGATCGTCGTGCTCGACCGCGGCCGCGTCACCCGCACCGGCCCCAGCGCGGCGGTTGCCGCAGACCCGGCCGTGCGCGCCGCCTATCTCGGCGAAGCCTGAATTCCATCGAGCCCGTCATGACCCAGAACACCATCGAGACCATCCGCTCGCCTTTCGACGGCTCGCCCGTCGGAGAAATGCCCGTCGCCGACGCGGCGGCCGTCGAGGCCGCCATCGTCGCGGCGGAGCGCGGCTATCAGGTCATGCGCAAGCTGCCGCGCTTCGTCCGCGCGGATATTCTGCTGCGTGCCGCCGACATCCTGCGGGCACGGCGCGACGAGGTCGTCCGCACCATCGCGGCGGAGGCCGGCAAGCCGCTTTACGACGCGCGGGGCGAGGTCGCCCGCTCGCTGTTCAACCTGACTAACGCTGCGGCGGAAGCGCGCCGCTTCGGCGGCCATGAAGTGCCGCTCGACATGGATGCGGGCGTCTTCGAGTACCAGACGACGACGACGAGCGGCGCCAAGCTGGATCTCTCCAAGGCCGATCCCGATCAGCTTGCCGCCATCCGGCGCCGCGTCGGCATTGCCCGGCGCTTTCCGATCGGGCCGATCCTCGCCATCGCGCCGTTCAATTTTCCGCTCAACCTCGTGCTGCATAAGGTCGCCCCGGCGCTGGCCGTCGGCAATTCGGTGGTGCTGAAGCCGGCGCCGCAGACGCCGCTGACCTCGGTGCTGCTCGCGGAAATCCTTGCCGAGGCCGGCCTGCCGGAGGGCGCGCTGTCGGTGATCCACTGCCCGGTGCCGCTGGCCGAGGCCATGGTGCGCGACGACCGTTTCGCCATGGTGACCTTCACCGGCTCGGCCAAGGTCGGTTGGCACATCAAGGCCATTGCCAATCGCAAGAAGGTGGCGCTCGAACTCGGCGGCAATGGCGCGGTGGTGGTTTGCGCCGATGCCGACCTCGATCTCGCCGCGGCGCGCTGCGTGCGCGGCGGCGTGGTCTATGGCGGCCAGTACTGCATTGGCGTGCAGCGCATTCTCGTCGAGCGGGCGGTCTATCAGCCGTTCCTCGACAAGCTGCTCGACAAGGTCCGCGCCTGCCGCGTCGGCAATCCCATGGAGGAGGGCGTCGATGTCGGCCCCGTCATCGACGAGGGCTCGGCGAAGCGCATCGAGAGCTGGATCAATGACGCCAAGGCCGCCGGCGCCACGGCCGAGATCGGCGGTACGCGCGACCGGGCGGTGATCCAGCCCTGCGTGCTCACGGGCACTCGCGCGGGCATGAAGGTCGAGGACGAGGAAATCTTCGGGCCGGTGCTGACGGTCAACCCGTTCGATACGTTCGAGGAAGCGGTCACCCGCGCCAACGACAGCAAATACGGCCTCCAGGGCGGCATCTTCACCCGCGACGTGACGCGTGCCTTCCGGGCCATCGAGGACTGGGACGTCGGCGGCCTCATGGTCAACGACGTGCCGATCTACCGCCTCGACAACATGCCGTTCGGCGGCTGGAAGGAATCGGGTCTCGGGCGGGAGGGCACCCTCTACGCCATGGAAGACATGACCGACATCAAGCACCTCGTCATCAACTACGCCTGACGTCGGGCAGGCGCTTTCCCCAATCGTTCCGACTTCTCAAGGAAGGGCCATCTCATGGCTGACGTCATCGATTTCGCCGCAGGCGGCTACCGCTACATCAAGGGCGTGTCGCAATATTCAGCCGGCGTCGCCGCGCAGCCGGGCTTCCGGCTGGAGCGCGTGCGCTTCGCCGAGCCCGTGCCGCTGACCGAGGGCTTTGCCCGCATCGCCGAGGTGATCAAGGCCGCGGGCCGGCCGCTCACCGCGTTCGCGGCCTGCGAACTGCGCTCGCCGGCGCCATTCACCGAGGAAGGCTTCATCGCCTTCAACGCGGTCTATATCGAGACGCTGAAGCAGTGGGGCCTGTTCAAGGGCGGCCTCAACCCGGTGTCCCGCAGCAATGTCTGTCCCGAGATCGCGCCGCCGCCGGTGCCGAGCTTCCATGCCTTCGCCTTCACGGTCGAGGATGCCGGCGCGGCGCCGTCCTTCGTGGTGGCAGGGTCGGGCGAAGCGCCGGAGGGCCATGCGAAATACCACGACCACATCGTCAACCGTGGCGACCTGTCGCCCGAGGGCCTGCGCGGCAAGGCGCGCTTCGTGCTGGCGGAAATGGAGCGGCGCGCGGGCCTGCTCGGCTTCGGCTGGAAGGACACGACGGCCGTCCAGCTCTACACGGTGCACGACATCCATCCCTTCCTCGCGGACGAGATCGTCCGGCGCGGGGCGGCGCGGAACGGCCTCACCTGGCATTTCAACCGCCCGCCGGTGCAGGAGCTCGAATACGAGATGGATTGCCGCGGGATTTCGGTCGAGCGGGTGATCTGACGCCGCTCACGCCGCGGCGGCGCGGGCCTCGGCGATCCGCCTGAGATCGCCGAGGAAGGCCGAGACCGCTACTGGCAGGCGGCGGCCGCCGAGGACCATGACCTCGATGGAGGCGGAGCGCAGCTGCGGCTCCGCCAGGCTGATCGAGGCAAGCTCGCCGGCCGCGACCTCCTGCTTGCACGACATGCCGGTGATCAGGGCGACGCCCAGCCCCGCGCGCGCGAACGCGCGCAGGCCGTCGATGCTGTTGGTGACCAGCGCCGGCGTCACCTTCAGGCGCTCGATCCGGCAGCATTCCTCGACCAGAGCGCGAATGCCGAACGAGGTGATGGGGAGCGCCACGGGATAGCGGAACACGTCGCGCAGCGAGACCTGTTTCGGGATCGTCAGCGGATGGTCCGGCAGGCAGATGGCGCGGACCTCGTCGTCGAGCTGGAACAGGAAGTCCACCTGCGGGTCGGGTCGGGCGTTGAAGGCGATGCCGATATCGGCATCGCCGCTGCGTACCGCGGCGACGACATCGGACGTGCCGGTGACCAGAAGCTCGAACGAAATGTCGGGGTGAATCGCGCGAAAGCCGGCGATCGCCTCCAGCAGGTAGTTGGAGACGATCCCCTCGACCACGACCAGCTTCACCCCGCCGCGCTCCAGACCGCGCAGGGCCGCCAGCTCCGAGCGCGCGCGCTCCGCGTCCATCATCACGAGCTGGGCGTGCAGGGCGTAGATCTCGCCGGCCTCGGTCAGCCGCATGCCGCGGGTATGGCGCTCGAACAGCGGCATGCCGACCTGATGTTCGAGCTGCTGGATCTGGCGGCTGAGGGCGGAGGGAGCGACGCGCAGCCGGTCCGACGCGCCGCGGATCGAGCCGGCCCGGACCACCTCGTGAAAATACCTCAGCTGCGTGAAGTCCACTGAACGCCGGCCCTTTCCATTCGATGCCCGGCCAACCTCCCAAGGATACCCCCGGCAGGCAACCCTTTGAGCCGAATGGCTATTGCCCGTCAGGCCTGCGATTGCACGAGGCGCGCGGGAGTGATCGGCAGGCTGCGGAACCGGCGTCCGGTCGCATTGAAGGCGGCATTGGCGATGGCCGCGGCCATGCCCGGCACGCCGATCTCGCCAAGGCCGCGCGCGCCGAACTCGTTGAAATCCTCGTCGGGCCGGTCGAGGAAGATCACGTCGATATCGGGGATATCGGCGTTCACCGGCACGGCATAGTCCGCGAGGTTGTCGCCGACGATCCGGTGGCGCGTCGGATGGAACTCGGCCGCCTCCATCAGCGCCATGCCGATGCCGAAGACGATGCCGCCCTTGATCTGGCTGGTGGCCGTCTTCGGGTTGATGATGCGGCCGCAATCCAGCGCGCTGACGACGCGCGATACGCGAATCCGCCCGATGGCCTCGTCGATGCGAACCTCGACGAAATGCGCGCCGAACGAATAGTAGCTTCGGTCCTTCGCGTGTTTCATGCCCTCGGAGCTTCCCTCCGCAGTCAGTTCCGAAATTCCCGCCGCCCGAAGAATGGCGCCCGGCGATCGGTTGGACGATGCCGGGAGCAGGTGTAGTCGAGCCAGCTCATCAAGCCGCCCGCGCAGCACCGCGCAGGCCTTCGACGCGGCCGGCAGCAGGCTGGCCGTCGACTTCGATCGGCCTGCGGTCGGCGCGCTCGGCAAGGCGGAATCGCCGAGCCGCACCGCGATGTCCGCGACGGCATGGCCGAGCTTGTCGGCGACCGTCTGCGCGAGGATCGTGTACATGCCCGTGCCGATGTCGGTGGCAGAGGTCTCAACGACCAGCGGCCCGTCGGCGCTCAGCCGGAGCCGGACCGTGGCCGGCAAGGCAGGGGCCGGATAGGCGGTGGTGGCCATGCCGTAGCCGACCAGCGTGTCGCCGTCCCGCATGGACCGTGGCGGCGGCATATCCTGCGGCCAGCCGAAGGCCTCGCTGCCGCGCCGGTAGCATTCGAGCAACTGGTTGGATGACCAGTCGCGCTGGTGATAGGGGTCGCGCGCCGCGAAGTTGCGCCGTCGCAAGTCCAGCGGGTTCATGCCGACCTCGAAGGCGAGCTCGTCCATCGCGCATTCGATGGCGAACGAGCCCGGCGTCTCGCCGGGAGCGCGGAACGGCGTCGGGCTCGGGATATTCTTGCGCGCGACGTGATGGCGAACGTCCAGGGCCGTCGTGTCGTAGAGCAGCAGCGTGTTGAGGCCGCAGGGCTCGAAGAAGTTGCCCCGCATCGAAGTCGGCACGTACGACACGTGGCGCAGCCCGGTCAGGGTGCCGTCGGTATCGCTGTGCAGTTCGACGTCCTGCTCGGTTTCGGAGCGGTGGCCCGAGGCGACCGCCATGTCCGCGCGCGTCAACTGGAGCCGCACCGGTCGCTTCAGGTCGCGGGCAATGTGGGCAGCGAGCGCCTGATGGGGCCACATCTGGTTCTTAGCCCCGAAGCCGCCGCCGACATAGGCCGCAACGACCCGGACTTTCTCCGCCGGCACTTTCAGCGACCGGGCGATGTAGTCGCGAGCCGCTCCTGTGCCTTGCGTGGAGTCGTGGATCGTCACCGCATCGCCGTCCCACACGGCGACCGTCGCGGAGGGCTCCATCGGGTGATGCAGATGCATCGGCGTGCGGTAAGTCTCGGTGAGCGCCGGCGTCCCATCCGGCCAGTCGCCGCGCCGAACCTGCATGTCCGCGGCGAAGAAGAAGCCGGGATCGAGGAAGCGGTCGTTTTCGACCGAGGGGTGAACGGAGGCCGGTGCCGCGTCGACTTCGAGCCCGACGCAGAGCGTCGCCTGCCGCGCGGCTTCCAGCGATTCCGCGACCACCACGGCGATCCACTGTCCGGCGAAGACGATGTCCGGGCCGCTGAGCGGCAGGTAGGCGGGCGGCGCTTCCGGCTCCGCCTGCGCCAGAGCGGTGCGGCCGAGCGCCTCGCCGCCGAGCGCCATGAATTCCGGTGTCGGTCGCCAGTCGAGGGCGTCCGGCGCGTTCTCATGGGTATAGATCGCCACGACGCCGGGCACGGCGAGGGCGGCGGTAATATCGATGGCCGTGATCGTGCCTGCTGCAACCGGGCTGCGCGCGGCGAGGGCGTAGAGCTGGCTGCCGGGCTTGCGGTCGGCGGCATAGGTGGCGCGCCCGGTGACCTTCGGGACGCCGTCCAGCCTGCTCCTGGCCGAGCCAATCTCTCTCAGCATGAGGCGTTCCGCATCAGCGCCCGGTGGATGGCCCCGCGCGCGAGATCGAGCTTGTAGCGGTTGTCTTCGGTCGGCCGGGCCGGCGCGAACAGCGCGTCGCAGAAGCGGTCGATGGCTTCGGTCGAGAGCGCATGGCCGACCAGAAGCGCCTCTGCCTGCCGGTCGCGCCACGGCACGGTGCCGAGCCCGCCGAGCGCGACCGCGACCTCCGCCACCTGTCCGCCTTCGCAGCGGACGCCGGCCGCGACGGAGGCGTTGGCGAACTCGTAGGACGCGCGTCCCCGCAGCTTCAGATAGGTCGATGTCGCCGCAAGCCTGCTGCCAGGCACGTCGATATGGGTGATCAGTTCGCCGGGCCGGAGGACGGTCTCCACGTCTGGGGTGCTGCCGGGCAGGCAATAGAAATCAGCGAGCGCGACCTGCCGCGATCCCTGTCCGCCGCGAATGCCCACGGTCGCATCGAGCGCGAGCAGCGCCACGGCGAGATCGGAGGGATTGACGGCGAGGCAGTCATTGCTCGTGCCCAGCACGGCGTGATGGGCGCTCACGCCTCCATGCGCCGGGCAGCCCGAGCCGGGAACGCGCTTGTTGCAGGGCCAGTCATGCGAGCGGAAGAAGGCGCAGCGGGTGCGCTGGAGCAGGTTGCCGCCCAGGGACGCCGCGTTGCGGATCTGGCCGGAAGCGCCGGAGAGCAGGGCTTCCGAGATTGCAGGGAAATGGGTCTTCACGGCGTGATCGGACGCGACGGTGCTGTTGCCGGCGAGCGCGCCGATGCGCAGCGTCGTGCCGTCGAACGCGATGTCGTCGAGGGGCAGGGCACCGATATCGACGAGGCTGCGCGGTGCCTCGACCCCGAGCTTCATCAGATCGACGATGGTGGTGCCGCCGGCGAGCACACAGGCACCCGGCCGGGCGAGCAGCGCCAGCGCCTCGTCGATCGACCCGGGGCGATGGAACTCAAACGGCTGCATGGGCTTCCGCGCCTGCCTGGGCCTTCACGTCCATGATCGCGTCCACGATGCCGTTATAGGCGCCGCAGCGGCACAGGTTTCCGCTCATCTGCTCGCGGACCTGATCGCGCGTCGTCACCGCCCTGTCGGCGATCACTTCGAGCGCCGACATGATCTGGCCGGCGGTGCAATAGCCGCATTGCAGCGCGTCGTGACGGATGAATGCTTCCTGGAGCGGGTGGAGTTTTTCGGGGCTGCCTACGCCCTCGATCGTGGTCACGGCCCGGCCTTCGACGGAGACGGCGAGCTTGAGGCAGGAGAGGACGCGCCGGCCATCGACCAGCACCGTGCAGGCCCCGCACTGGCCGTGGTCGCAGCCCTTTTTCGTGCCCGTGAGCAGCAGGTCTTCCCGCAGGAGATCGAGCAGCGTGCGCCGGATATCCGCAACGACGGCCACGGGCTCGCCGTTCACCTCCGCCGTGATGCGGGCCGTCGGGCAGGAACCAGCCATCATCGATGCTTTCGGTTCGGGCGCACGGGTGATCCTACGACGCGGGCAGGAGGAGAGGGAGGCGCACGACGGCGCGCCTCCCGATGGGTTTCAGTCGATCAGCATTCCGGCGCCGCGCAGGCGCGACTTGATGTCCTCGAGGCTGCCTTCGTATTCCCAGGTCTGCACGGTCTCGTGCGGGCATTCGATGAAGATGTAGCTCTCGGTGAAGGACAGGATACGGTCGACGCGGATGACCTTCTCGACGAATTCCTTGTTGGGCATCGGCTCGGTGACGATCTTGTTGTCCTCGTCATAGCCCAGATAGACCTTTTCCGGGCGAACGCGGGCGGTGATGTACTTCATTGTCGTTCCTTTCAGGGACATCTCGAAGGGAGGAAGGGGCCGCCGCCGTCAGGTTCGCACGGCGTCCGATGGCTATCGGTCGAGCCTCGGGTTCAACGCCTCGTTCAGCGCATCGCCAAGGAGGTTGATGGCGAGCACCGTGAGCAGGACGGCGAGGCCCGGCAGCGTCACCATCCACCAGGCCGTGCGGATGGCCGAGCGGCCCGCGCCGATCATGAAGCCCCAGGTCATGATGTTGGGATCGCCGAGACCGAGGAACGACAGGCCGGATTCGAACAGGATGGCGGTCGCCACCATCAGCGAGCCGGCGACGACGATGGTCGACAGCACGTTCGGCAGGATCTGCACCAGCATGATCCGGAGGTCGCTGAGGCCGATGGCGATGCTCGCGGAGACGAAGTCGCGGCTCTTGACGCTGATCACCTCGGCACGCACCAGCCGCGCCAGCGGCGCCCAGGATACGATGGCGATGGCGCCGATGACGTTGGGCAGCGTCGCGCCGAGGATCGCGACGATGACGATGGCGCCGATGAAGGTCGGGATGGTCTGGAAGAACTCCGTGACCCGCATGACCGCGGAATCGACCCGGCCGCCATAGTAGCCGGCGAGGCCGCCGACCAGCGTGCCCAGCACGACGATGAACAGGGTCGCGACGCCGCCGACGAGCAGCGAGATGCGCGCGCCATAGGCGATGCCGGCGGCGATGTCGCGTCCGAGCATGTCGGTGCCGAGAAGATACTCGCCGAATGGCGGGCTGAACGGCATGCCGACCATCTCGAACGGCCCGTCGGGATAGAGGTGGGGAGCCGCCACCGCCAGCAGGACAATGCAGGCGAGCAGCGTCAATCCGATGGCGCCTGCCGGGTTGGTGGCGACCCGGCGCAGGACGCTGCGCCTCTGGCGGAAGGTCTCAGCCATTGGAGCGCCTCGTGTTCAGAGCGATGCGCGGATCGACGATCGTGTAGACGACGTCGACGACGGCATTGGTCAGGACGACGAGGATCGAGGACAGGAAGAAGATGCCGAGCAGCAGGTTGATGTCGCGGGCAAACAGCGACTCGAAGGCGAGAAGCCCGAGGCCCGGCCAGCCGAAAACGGATTCGACGATGACCGATCCGCCAAGCATGCCGGAGACCTGCACGCCGGCCATGGTGAGGACCGGCAGCACGGCATTGCGCAGCGCATGGGTCGTCATGATGGTGCGGTCGCCGAGGCCCTTGGCCCTGGCGGTGCGGATGTAATCCTGGCCGAGCGTTTCCAGCATCGAGGCGCGCATCAGGCGGGCATAGAGCGCCATGTAGAAGCAGGAGAGCGCGACGGCCGGCAGGACGAGGTGATGCAGCACGTCGAGGACCGCGCGCAGGCCCGTATAGTCGGCGCCGACCGTGATGATGCCGCTGGTCGGAAACCAGCCGAGTTGGATCGAGAAGACGATGATCAGCATCAGCCCGACCCAGAAGAGCGGCGTCGCATAGGACACGACGGCGAAGATCACGATGATATGGCTGATGATGGTGCGGTCGCGCATGGCGGCGATGGCGCCGAGCAGCACGCCCATGGTGACCGATATGGTCATGGCTGCGCCCATCAGCAGCGAGGTCGCGCCGAGCCGTTCGAGGATCAGCGACGACACTTCGCGTCCGTGGCGGAACGAGTAGCCGAGGTCGAAGACGACGATGTTCTTCATGTAGCTGAGGAACTGCACGTAGAGCGGCTGATCGAGGCCGAACTGGCGGCGGATCTGCTCCATGTACTGCTCGCTGGCCGCGCCGGCCTCACCGGCAAGCACCTGCGCGGCGTCGCCCGGCGCGAGGCGGATCAGGAAGAAGTTGACCACAACGATGGCGAGGACGATCGGCAGGCCGCGCAGGACTCGTTCAAGGATGTATTTGCCGCGGGCGAACCACATGCCTGGACCTCAGGGGAAGACGGGGGGCGCCGGCACGTGGCCGGCGCCCGGGGAAGATCGGCGTCAGCGCTTGATCCAGGTGTCGTAGAGACCGCCGCGCAGGCCGAGCGGGGAGGTGATCAGGTCCTGCACGCGCTTGTTCTGCACGGCGACCAGATCCATCTCCATCAGCCAGATGATCGGGCTGTCGGCGACCAGCAGTTCCTGCAGCTTGTGGAAAAGCTGGTTGCGCTTGGCCGGATCGTTCTCGGTCTGCGCCGCTTCCCAGAGCTTGTCGACTTCCGGGTTGGTGTATTGCGAGACGTTGCCGAACGGCACGTTGCGGTTGATCGTCTTCGACCAGGTCTGGCGCTGCACGCCGAGCGTCGGGTCGGCCATGCCGATCGACCAGGTCGAGGTCATGTTGAAGTCGTACTCGTTGTGAACGAGGCGCACGAAGGACGGGTAGTCGCGATTGCGCAGCTCGACATCGATGCCGACGCGGGACAGCGCCTGCTTGATGTACTCGCCCATGCGACGCCAGTCCTCGCCGAACGGCGCGGGGTCGTGGAAGATTTTGACGCGCATGCCGTTCGCGCCGCGCTTCAGGCCGGCCTCGTCGAGCAGGCGGTTGGCGATGTCCAGACGGTCACGCACGTCGAAGCGCAGGATGTTCTGGTCGGTGAAGGCGCCGTTGCCCTTCATGAAGGACGAGATCGGGCCGACGGCGGGCCTGCCGAAGCCGTGCCAGATGGCGCGGGTGATGAAGTTGCGGTCGAGCGCATAGGCGACGGCGAGACGCACGCGCTTGTCGTCGAACGGCGGCTTCTGGGTGTTGAGCTCCAGCATCATCACCGGGGCGATGGCCTCGTAGCCACCCTTGGCGATGGTCAGGTGCGACAGCGTCTCGAGGCGGCGCATTTCGACGGGATTGATGGTGCCGAACGTCGCGACGTCGATCTCGCCGCGCTCCACGCCGGCGGCGCGGGTGGCGGAGTCCGCGATGAAGCGGATGATCAGGCGGTCGAGATAGGGCCGGCCCGGGCGCCAGTAGTTCTCGTTCTTGTCGAGCTGGATGAAGTTGCCCTTCTCCCAGCGCGCGAATTTGAACGGACCGGTGCCGATCGGGGCGTTGACCGCCGGATTGTTGCGGAAGTCGGTGCCCTCGTAGATGTGCCGGGGAACGATGGGCGATTCGAGGCTCGACAGGCCCATCATCAGCGGCGGATAGGGATGGGCGAGGTTGAACACCGCCGTATGCGCGTCCGGCGTGTCGATCGACTGCACCGGGCCGAGATTGCCCTGACCGCGCGGGTGATACTTCTTCACCACCTCCATCAGCGCGAACTGCACGTCGGCGCTCGTGAAGGGCTTGCCGTCATGCCATGTGACGCCCTGGCGCAGCTTGAAGGTGATGGTCTTGCCATCGGCGCTGATGGTCCAGCTCTCGGCAAGCGAGGGCTTCGGCTTCAGATCCATGTCGTATTCGAGCAGGCCGTCGAAAATCTTCGTGGCCAGTTCCGCCGTGGTCGGCGCCGAGCTCAGTGCATTGGTGATGATGGCCGGCTCGGGCGTGGTGGTGATGGTCAGCGTTCCGCCCGGCTGCGGGTTCGCGAGCAGCTTGCTGGCCGGAAGCAGCGCGGCGAAAGCCGTGCCGAGCAGGAGGGCGTTGACGCCCCTCCGGGTGGTCGAGAGCCTAGACATGAACAATCCCCGATCCTGGATCCGGTGCCAGCCGGATGACGGCAACACGATTTCATTTCCATTGAAATGGGCGTGAGCCGAATTTCAATGGCTTTTATGCAGCTCAGCGAATCCGCATGTGCCTCTGCTCCTGAATGGAGCCGAAAATCGCCGAAAACAGAGGGATCACGATGTGATCCATCTCCGAGATCAGCGGCGCACAGAAGGCCGCTGGCGAAATTTGTATCACCGCAATATAATTTGACAAGCGAGTGACGCACCCTCTCGCCAGAAAAATTCAACCCGCATATAAATCGCGGGAGCTGCTTCGCGGCGCCCCACCCATGACTGGTCCCCATCGATGTCCGACGGCAACGACGAGATCGACACCAACACGCTGCGCGGGCTTGGCGAGCGCATCCGCAATCTGCGTGTCGAGCGAGACCTGACGCTCGCGGCCCTCTCGGCCCGCAGCCAGATTTCCGTCGGCATGCTCAGCCATATCGAGCGGGGCAAGACCTCGCCGTCGCTGAAACTGCTGGACCGGCTGCGTGTCGCGCTGGGCGTTCCTCTCGCCAGCTTCTTCGAGGCCCATAGCGATCGAAGTGCCGAAGAGGGGACGATAACCCGCGTCGGCAACCGCTCGACCCTCTCATTCAGCAAGACAGGCCTGATCAAGGAGCTTCTCTCGCCGCCCGGCCATGCCGAGATGGAGATGCTCATGCTGTCGATCGAGGTCGGCGGCGGGTCCGGCACGGATCCCTGGCGACGCAACGGCGAGAAGGCCGGCTATGTCATGCAGGGCCGGTTCGAATTGCAGATAGGCGAGCAGATCCACGTGCTGGAGCAGGGCGACGCCTTCCAGTTCGACAGCCGCCAGCCGCACTGGTTCCGCAACCTTGCCGAGGTCGAGACCAAGGTGATCTGGATCATCCGGTCCAGCGAGGCGGGGTAGCAGCGCTATTGCCTCGCCGTCTCACTCAGCCGAGCCATTGCAACTCGCCGGCCGGCGGCGCGATGTCGGGATTGGTCGCGATCATCCGCTCCCAGACGCGCCGGGTGACAGCTTCCGCCTCGCGGATCAGCGCTGGTTCGTCGATGGTCAGCACCTTGCGGTCGCGCATCAGAAACTCGCCGTCGGTCATCACCGAATGCACCGTGCCGGGGTGGCCGTAATGGACCACGTTCGACACCAGCCTGATCAGCGGGCGCAGCGCCGGCGCCGAGAGGTCGATGAAGGTGAGGTCGGCCTTCTTGCCGACTTCCACCGAGCCGATCTCGTCGCCCGCGCCGACCGAACCGGCGGCAAGCCGCGTGACGGAATCGAGCACCTGCTGGGGTGAGGGATCGACGCCGCCCTCGACCTCGCGCCCGCGGCCGGTGCGATGGACGATGGAGCCGAAGGCCATGGCTTGGAACATGTCCTCGCTCATATTGTCGGTGCCGAACACGACTTTCACACCGGCATCGCGGATCTGGCCGATCCGCACTTTGTGGAAGTTCCGGCGGGAGATGCTCGCGGGCGTGTGGGCCATCTGCACGCCTTTCGAGGCGAGCAGGGCGATGTCGCTCTCGGTGCAGAAGGTCCAGTGCGCGGCGACGAGATCGGGGCCGAGAAAACCCTCGCGGTCGAGATATTCCGCTGAGGTCAGGCCGTGGGCCGCTTTCACGGCAGCGACCTCGCCGGGGCTCTGCGAGAGATGCACGGTGCGGGTCAGGTCGTGCTTTGCGGCAAGGTCGAGGACCGAGCGCAGCATGGCCGGCGAGCAGTTGTCCGGCGCATGGGCTGCCGCCTGGCAGCGGACGCGGTCGCCGTATGAGCTGTGGAAACCTTCGATCAGCGCATTGGCGCGGTCGAGGAAGGCGGCACCGAAGGCTTCATCGGGCGTGTAGTCGCCGTGGCGAATCTTGCGCGTGTCGATGTCGGCGCAGCTCTCGGTCAGCCAGAGCCGCATGCCGGTCGAGGCCATGGCTGGGGCATAGGTCGTGACATGCCGGAACGGGTCGACGAGCGTGGTGGTGCCGGAGCGGATGGCCTCAAGGCAGCCGAGCTGGGCGATGACCGAGCGCTCCTCGCCGCTCATCGCATAGGAGATCGGCGTCATGTAGCGGTAGATCGCCTCGCCCGGCCAGTCCTCGATCGTACCGCGCAGCGCCAGCAGCACCGTGTGCGTATGGGCGTTGATAAAGCCGGGGAAGACGGCGAGACCGCGCGCATCGAAACGCTCGTGGCGGGGGAAGTCTCGCTCGAGCGTTTCCGTCGGACCGACCGCCGTGATGCGGTTGCCCGTCACGGCGATGGCGGCATTGGGCAGGATCGTGCGGGCATCGTCGCAGGTCGCGACCACGGCGTTGGTGATGAGAATATCCATGACAGCCCGCCGGGAATGATGAGCGGGACGCGGCACGGCCGCATCCCGCGGGAGTGCTGACTCAGGGCTGGCCGGCGTCGATTTCGGCGCGCTCCAGCGCCTGCGCTTCCAGTCCGTGCTTCTTCAGCAGCGTCAGGTAGGTGCCGTCGGCGATCAGCTTGTTCAGTGCAGCCGCCACCGCATCGCGCAGGACGGTCGAGTCCTTCGGGAAGGCAAGGCCGGACATGTTGCGGCCGATCGGCGTGCCGATGCGCTTGAAGACGCCCTGTTCCTGCTGGCTGAGATAGACGACGTATTCGGCGCCGAGCACGGCCGCCTGCACGCGGTTCTGGCGCAGGTCGGTGCGGGTGGCGGTGGCGCCCTCCGAGCCGATGACATTGATCGCCGGCCGGCCCTGGGCCACGCAGTTCGCCTGGCTCCATGCCTGCAGCGTCGGGAAATAGGCCGTGGTGCGGGGGGTCGAGATCGACTTGCCGCAGAGATCGGCGGGCTGGTTGAGGTCACCCGCCTGTGCGGCCAGCGCGAAGATCTGCGGCCCGGTCGAGACATAGTCGACGAAGGTCAGGCGGTCGCGGCGCGAGGGCAGGTCGGTCATCGACGATCCCGAGAAGTCGATGCGGTTGGTGGTCAGCGCCGGGATCAGCTGGGCGAAGGCCATTTCCTCCCACTGGATGCGCAGGCCGAGCACCTTGGCGATCTCGGTGACGAGGTCGACGTTGAAGCCGCGGCGCTCGTTGGTCGCCGGGTCCTTGTAGGCCATGGGCGGATAGGTCGCCTCGATGCCGATGCGCACGACGCCGGCGGTGCGGATGGCGTCGGGCAGCGGGATCGCTGCCTGCTGGGCCGTGGCGGAGGTGGAAAGAAGCGCGGCGAAGCCGGCGGCGAGAAGGGTGGTTCGGAAGGCCATGATTCTTGTCCCCTGTGGTTCTGCTGTCGAATTGCCGCGCCCGTTCACGCCGCCTTGGCGGCCTGCGCCTCGCAAGCTGCGAAATGGCCGGCGATCTCGCGCCCCGTGCCGATCCAGACGTCGCCGTAGCTCTTCACGTGCTCGATGAACTCGCGCAGCAGCTTGAGGCGCATCGGCCGGCCCGAGACCTGCGGGTGCAGGACGGTGGTGATGAGCCCGCCCCAGTCGCGCGTCTCGGCGAGTTCGTCCTTCCAGATCGACAGGACGTGCTCGCGGGGAAAGAGCGGGCGCGGCGAGTAGCGGTGGGTGAGGCCGTACATCCAGTCGTCGAAGGTCATGGTCGCCGGAAGTTCGATGACACCCGGAGTGCCGTCGGCGAGCAGCTGGCGGTAGGGGCGGACGTCGTCGCGCCAGGACGACGAATAGAGGAAGCCGTGCTTCTTCAGGAGCACGCGCAACTCCTCGCAGCTTTCGCCGAGCGGGGCGCGGTAGCCGACCGGCACGACGCCGAGCTTGCGCTTCAGGCTGTCGAGGCCCTTGTCCATTTCCTCGACGATGTGCGGCGCGCCGGGGTCGGGCATCAGGTGGTGGAAGCCGTGATGGCCGACCTCGTGGCCGTCCTTCAGGATCGCCTCGCACATGGCGGTGTGGGCCTCGATGGCCCAGCCGGTGATGAAGAAGGTCGCCTTCAGTTCCTGCTCGCGCAGCATCTCCAGAAGCTTCGGCACGCCGACGCGGGCCTCGAAGCCGCCATAGGACATGGTGACGAGCCGCTCGTAGTGGTTCGGGTCCTTGGCCGTCCACGCCGATTCCGCATCGACGTCGAAGGACAGGAACATGGCCGCCTTGTTGCCCTTCGGCCAAGGATAGACCGGGGACAGCGGCGCGCGGTTGGCCGGCAGGAGCGGCAGGGCGTCGAGATTAGCGACCGGCATTGATGGTGATCTCCGTGAGTTCCGAGGGCTGCAGCTGCCACTTGGCGAGAAGCTGCCTGTAGCTGCCGTCGGCGATGAGTTCCTTGAGCGCCCGCACGATGGCCTGGCGCAGTTCTTCCGCTTCCTTGGCGGTCGCGATGCCCATCAGCGTGAAGCGGGTCGGCTCGCCGACGAGGGCGAAGGTGTTGGGCTCGAGGCCCATGATGTAGGGCAGGGTTTCCGAGCCCTGCATGGCGGCGTCGATCCGGCCCTGGCGAAGCTGGGTGCGGGCATCGGCCGAACCCTCTGTGCCGACGACGCGGATTTCGGGGCGGCCCCTGGCGATGCATTCGGCATCCGAGAAGGCCTTGATCTCGGCCGGCAGCGAGGTGCGGCGCGAGGCGCCGACCGACTTGCCGCACAGCGATTCGCGGGTCGGGAACTCAGCGGCGCGCGAGTGCTGGACGAAGAACTGCGTGCCGGAGCGGATGTAGTTGATGAAGGTCGCCGTCTCCTGGCGCGCGGGCAGGTCGCTCATGCCGGAAAGGATGATGTCGACGCGGCCGGTGCGAACGGCAGAGAGCATCTGCTCGAAGCTCGTCTCCTGCCACTGCATGCGCACGCCGAGCTTGGCGGCGATGGCATTGCCGAGCTCGATGTCGAAGCCGGTCAGTTCGTTGGTCTGCGGGTTCTTCATCTCCAGCGGGGGATAGTTCGGCACCACCGCGGCGATGATCGCGCCGCGCTGGCGGATGGCGGCCGGCAGTTCCTGCGCGGCGGCCGCCGCTGCGGTGAGGGTCAGTGCTGCCGAGAGAAGCAGTCGTGTCAGCATGGTTCGGCTCCGGTTCTCTGGAAGGGCGGCCGGTTGGTCCGGCTCTGGAGATAAGAAGGCATCAGGCGAGCACCGCCGCGATGAAGGCACTGGTGCGCGCCTCCGTAGGCGCGCCGAGGACCTGGCTGGCCGGGCCGGTCTCGACGATGGCGCCGTGGTCCATGAACACGACGCGGTCGGCGACCTCGCGGGCAAAGCCCAGTTCGTGGGTGACGACGATCATGGTCATGCCGGACGCGGCGAGTTCTCGCATGACGGCCAGCACCTCGCCGACCAGTTCGGGATCGAGCGCGGAGGTCGGCTCGTCGAACAGCATCAGTTTCGGCTTCATGGCGAGCGCGCGCGCGATGGCGACGCGCTGCTGCTGCCCGCCCGAGAGGTTCGCCGGATAGGAATTGGCCTTCTCGGCGAGACCGACGCGCTTGAGCAGCGCATGGGCTTCCTCGACGGCCTCGCGCTTCGTCCTGCCGCGGACCTGGATCGGCCCCTCGATGATGTTTTCGAGTGCGGTCAGGTGCGGAAACAGGTTGAAGCGCTGGAACACCATACCGGTCGCGAGTCGCTGTCGGGCGATCTCCGTCTCCGGCAGGTGGTAGAGCTTGTCGCCGTCGATCCTGAGGCCGGCGAGCTCGCCATCGACCCAGATGGCGCCCCTGTCGATCTGGACGAGCTGGTTGATGCAGCGGAGCAGCGTCGTCTTGCCGGAGCCGGAGGCGCCGATGATGCAGACGACCTCACCGGAGGCGACGTCCAGCGAGACGCCGTTGACCGCCTTGAACGAACCGAAGTTCTTGTGGATGTCGCGGATGGAGACGATGGGCCGGAGGCCGGCCACGGGGGGCAGCGTCGTCATCGGCCCACTCCCGCGCCGCGGCCGTAATGGCGTTCGAGCAGCATCTGCAGGGGCGTGAGGATCGAGACGATCGCAAGGTACCAGATGGCAGCGACGATCAGCAGTTCGATGACCCGCGAATTGGCGTAATAGATGTTCTGCGCGTTGTGCAGGATTTCCGAGAACTGGATGATGCTGGCGAGCGAGGTCAGCTTGACCATGCCGATGGTCTCGTTGCCGAGCGGCGGAATGATCACGCGCATGGCCTGCGGGAAGACGATGCGGCGCAGCGCCTTCAGCCGGGTCATGCCGATGGACTTTGCCGCCTCGTACTGGCCGACATCGACAGAGAGCATGCCGGCGCGCACCACTTCGGACGTATAGGCGCCCTGGTTGATGCCGAGGCCGAGCAGGGCCGCAACCGCCGGCGTCATCACGTCGACCGTGCGCGCGCTCCAGATGCCGGGAATACCGATGGTCGGGAAGATCAGGGCGAGGTTGAACCAGAGCAGGAGCTGGAGGATCACCGGCGTGCCGCGGAACAGCCACGTATAGCCCATCGCGACGCTTTTCAGCACGGGATTGGGCGACATGCGCATGATCGCGGTGATGACGCCGAGGATGACGCCGAGCGACATGGCGCCGATGGTCATCAGGATGGTGTTGGCGAGCCCTTCGAGGATGGCGCGCGCGGTGAGGAACTGGCCGACGAACTCCCACTCGATCTGGCCGACTGCGAAGGCGCGGCCGAGGGCCGCCAGCACGACGAGGATGGCGGCGACCGCGATCCAGCGGCCCCAGTAGCGTTCGGCGACGATGGAATGGCCGGAAATGTCCGGCAGGGCAGCAGTGCTGGCGGCTGACTGGCTCATGCGCTGCGCCTCTCTTGCGTCCGGTCTTCTGGCTTCGGGGGCAGGGCCGCGCCGATCTGGTCGACGATGGCGCCGTAATATTGCGGCCGGCGGTGAGCGGCGAAGTTGAACATTTTTTCCTTGCCCTGTCGGCAGGCATCGAGGTCGCAGTCGGCGACGATCACTTCGTCGCCGAGCGTCGTCGCCTGTGCAACGACCGTGCCGTTGGGATCGACGATGCAGGAGCCGCCGATGAGGCCCGAGCCGTCCTCGTTGCCGGCCTTCGCGACCGATACGGCCCAGCAGGCGTTCATGTAAGCGTTCGCCTGCACGGCGAGCGTCGAGTGGAACGTGCGGATGGCCTCGTTTTCAGCCGTGCCGCCATTGGGATCGTAGGCGGCGGAGTTGTAGCCCATGAGCATCAGTTCCACGCCTTGCAGGCCGTAGCAGCGCCAGGCTTCCGGCCAGCGGCGGTCGTTGCAGACCAGCATGCCGAGGACTGGCTCGCTCCAGTCTTTCGGGCCCCAGAAGGCGGGGAAACCGAGGTCGCCATACTCGAAGTAGCGCTTTTCCAGCTGCTGGAAGCGGTCGCCCGCGCGCGGCTCCACGGAGCCGGGCAGGTGGATCTTGCGGTATTTGCCGAGCACCTTGCCGTCCGGACCGACCGTGATCGAGGTGTTGAAGTGGCGCCCGTCGACGAGCTCGCCATAGCCGACATAGAAGCCGATCCGGCGCTCCGCCGCGCGATCGAACAGTGCCTGGACCGCCGGATTGGGCATGACCGGCTCGAAATAGCCGTCGACATCCTCGGGCTGGAGCAGCCAGCGCGGGAAGAAGGTCGTGAAGGCGAGTTCGGGGAACACCACGAGCTGCGCGCCGTCATCCGCTGCGCGGTCGAGCAGCGCGATCATGCGCGCAAGGATCGCCGGCCGCGTATCGGCACGCTGGTTGGGGCCCATCTGGGCGGCGGCAATGCGCAGGATGCGGGACATGGCGGGCGTTTCCGGACCTCGAAACCACGGCACCGGGGCGCCGCGACGCGTGTGACTCTGAAACCCGACTGTCACGCGGCAGCGCCGCTCCCACAATCCACCGCTCTATGATTTCTTGGGCATGTCTATTTGTTGGGCAAATAGGTCCACTGACTCCGCGTCCGTTCCGCTCTCAGCGCGGCGGCATCGGCCAGGGATATTCGAGTTGCATGGCGACAAAGCCGGCCGTGCGCTGGCCGTAGCGCCCGGCAATGGCGCTCAGGGCCGCCTCCAGGGCTTGCGCCGGCCGCTGGTCGTCGAACGGCTGGAGCCGCAGTTCGGCAGGCCAGTCCGCGGCGCTCCGATCCGGCAGGACGCGGAGCCCGTTTCGGGTCGCCAGCGGCGACGTCGTTTGCGCAAAGGTCACAGCCGCGGAGCGATAGGTGCGCGACCAGGCATCCGCCACGAGCGCGAGCGACACCTCATCGATGCCGGGCGACAACATCAGGCCGAGCCTTTCGTGGTTCCAGAAGGCAGCGGAATTGCCGATCGCTGTCAGGGCGAAGGGCCGCGTGAAGGTGAACGCAGCGCTGTCGTGCCGCGCGTCCCAATGCGCGAGGCCGAGGTCGCGGGCGACAGCTTCCGCCTTGTCGCGCCCGGCGATTGCCTCGATCAGGGTCAGGCTCATCGGCATCGAGGCGGTAATGCCCGTCGTGGTCGCGACGAGGCCGTCGACGACCAGCCGCCGGTCGGCGACGTAGCGGATCGCCGGATGCTTCGCGAGCATTCCCTTCAGGTAGTACCAATGGGTCGTCGCCGAGCGGCCGTCGAGCAGCCCGGCCGCAGCGACCACCCTGGCTCCGGCGCAGACGCCGACGATGATCGCGCCCTTGGCCGCCTGGGCCTTGAGCCAGGCGAGGATAGCGGGATCGTCGTCGCGGCTCATGGCCGGGACGACGACATAGTCCGCGCCGTCGGGATGCCGGGCGTCGAAGTCGGCGAGCGTCGCTTCGGGCTGGACCGTCAGCGCGGGAAAGAGCTTCACGGGTCCGGTAAGACCGGTCGCCAGCGCTATGACATCGGCCACGTCGGCGCGTTTCAGGATGCCGTAGGGCATCAGGTAGTCGGTCGTCTCGGTGGCATCGTTGATGCCGACAATCGCGATCACGGGACGCTGCCGCTTCGTCGGCTTCAGTGCGGTGATCGTCGCGGCGCTCTCCTGGTTGCCGATGGCCGGCGCGATCCTTGCCGCAGGTGTCGGCGGCAGCGAGACGATCCAGGCGGCGCCCGCCGCCATGACGAGGGCGATGAGGCCGAGGGCGCCCCATCCTGCGATCCGCAATTTCATCGAACTGGTTCCAATCCGTTCCCTCCGCCAATGGAGGAAACGCCGTGGCGGCGAAGATGTTGCAGGCGGAATCCACTTGCCTCCCTATCGTTCGACCATCTCGGCCAGCGCGCCCTTGACCTCGCGCAGGAACACCTCGGCGAGACGCGAGAGCGGGCGGGAGCGCGAGCGCACCACGAAGGCCTTGACCGGCGTGACCGGCTCGAAGGGAATGACCACGAGCCCCCGCTTGCCGCTCGCTTCGGGCGAGAAGGGATCGACGACGGTGACGCCGATATGGCTTGCCGCCAGCACGCAGGCGGTGTGGCAGTAGCGGACCTCGACGACGGACTGGAACGGCGTTCCTGTCGCCTCGAAGGCCCCGCGCACCATGGTGCCCAGCCGCGTGCCCGCCTCAAGAGCGATGAACGGCTGGCCGGCGAAATCGGCGGGGGTCACGACCGGCCGCGAGGCAAGAGGATGGCCGGACGCGACGACGCAGACCATGCGGCCCTCGTGGACCGGTTCCGTCAGCAATGCCGGATGGTCGCCGATGCCGAGGACGAAGCCGAATTCGGAGACGCCGGTCTCGACGTTCTCCGTCACGTCCTCCAGCCGGCGCACGTCGAAGGCGACGCGCACCTTCGGCCGCTTGGCGAGGAAGCGCTGGAGCGCGACGGGAATGGCACCATATCCGAGCGGCGGCGTCGCGATGATGCGGATCTGACCCGCCTTGTTCTCGCGCAGATCCTGGACGCGGGCCTCAAGCGCCGCATGCATGGAGAAGATCGGCTCGGAGTCCTGGTAGAGCGTGCGCGCCTCCTGCGTGGGAAAGAGCCGGTTGTTGATCCGCTCGAACAGCGGAAAGCCCAACTGGTCTTCCAGATGCCTGATGGCGTTCGAGACGGCCGGCTGCGACAGGCCGAGCTCGCGCGCGGCTCCGACCGTCGTCTCGCAACGGATCACCGCGCGAAGAAGCTGAAGCTGACGCAGGTTCATATTGGCCACGCGAATAGAATGCCCCGGAAGGGCATGGGCAAGCAAATACCGTGCTCATCGTCCGCGACGCGGCAAGGCGCGGCTTGCCTGGCGCGGTCGGACCCGGTGCCATCGACATTCTGCGGGTAGCCGCGCAGCATCGCAGAACTGCCAGTCATTCCGTCGCATTGTCGCGCCGACGTTTGACGCGCCATGATCCGTATCCATCGGGATACCGAAGTCGATTGAGCCGAGCATGATCGGCACATCCGATATTCCGCGCCGAGACCACCGACGATCGAGGAACCTGAAGATGATGCTGTCCCGCCGACAAACCCTGGCCGCTGTCGCCGCCGCAATCGCTGCGCCGCGGCTTGCATTCGGACAATCGCAGGAGCGCCCGCTGCGGTTCGTGGTCAATGTCGGCCTGCAGAATCTCGATCCGATCTCCAGCCCGTCATTCGTGACCCGGAATTTCGGCTATCTCGTCTTCGACACGCTGGTGTCGCTCGACGGCAGCGGACGCTATCGGCCGCAGATGCTGGAGGGCTGGGAGGTTAGCGCCGACAAGCTGTCCTGGACGTTCCGGCTCCGCGACGGGCTTGCCTTCCATGACGGCGCACCGGTCACCTCCGAGGACGTCATCGCCTCGCTGAAGCGCTGGGGCGCGCGCGATTCCATCGGCCGCCGCCTGATGGCGGCGACGGCGGAACTCGTTGCGGATGGGCCAAAGGGTTTCAAGCTGCGGCTGTCCCGCCCCTTCGGCGGCGTGATCGAGGCGCTCGGCAAGCCGTCCGTGCACGTGCCGATGATCATGCCGGCGCGCATCGCCAATGCGACGCCGCCGACGCAGCAGGTGTCGGAAATCGTCGGTTCGGGCCCCTATGTCTTCCAGCGCAGTGAATGGGTGCCGGGCGACAAGGCGACCTTCCGGCGGAACGAGAAATATTTGCCCCGGAACGAGCCCGCGGACGGCCTCGCCGGCGGCAAGGTCGCGAAGATCGACAGGGTCGAGATGCTGACCCTTCCCGATGTCGCGGTCCGTTATGCGGCGCTGACCCGCGGGGAGGTCGACTATCTGGAATATGCGCCGGTTGACCTGATCCCGCGCATGCGCCGGGACCGCAATCTGACTTTCGCCAAGGCCAGCGGCCGCGCCGAACTCATCTATGCGGTGTCGATCAATCACTTCCAGCCGCCCATGGACAATGTGCTGGTGCGGCGCGCGCTCCAGCAATGCCTCGACCGCGGAGAGGTGCTGGCCGGCGCCGGATTCGGCGGCGATCTCGGCCGGCCGGACTGCACCTCGATGCTGATGTGCGGTGCTCCTTACGAGAGCAATGCCGGCGCCGATATCATCGGCAATCCGAGCATCGAGAAGGCGAAGGCGCTGCTGGCCGAGGCGGGCTACAAGAACGAGAAGATCGTGCTGCTGCATCCGCTCGACAGCCCGCTTCTCAACCCCTACGGCAGCGTGCTGATCGACCGGATGAAGCGTGCCGGCTTCAATGTCGATGTGCAGGGGCTGGAATGGTCGGCCATCGCGCAGCGCTGGGTGCAGCGGAACCCGCTCGATTCGGGCGGCTGGAGCGTCATTCCCGTGGTCTATACGGGCTTCGACATGGCCGATCCGCTGTCGAACATGGGCATCGGCTTCAACTGCACGGGCAATCAGCCTTGGGGCTATTGCGACAGCAAGATGTCGCCTGTCCTTGAGCAGTTCGAGGCGGAAAGCGACCCGGACAAGCGCAAGGCGCTGGCGGCCGAGCTCCAGAAGTACGCCACCGAGGCCGCGACCTTCCCGATAGCCGGCCAGTTCCAGAGCCCGGCCGTCTGGCGTTCCGAACTGAAGGGCGTCATCGACTTCGGCTTCCCGGTGGTCTGGAATATCGAGCGCTGAGGCGTCGGAGGGTTCTCCGGGACGCTTTGCGGGAGGATCGGGCGGGGTGCGCGAGCATCCCGCCTTTTTCTTGCCGCAGGCCGAACCCGCGTTCAGCGCGTGTTCAACAGCGTGGTTGCAACGAGGGCGAGCGACCCAGTCTCCAGGTCGTATAGCCCCGTCTGGCTCAAGGAAGGCCCATGATGACATGGCGCGTGATTGCGGCGGGTTTCGCCGGGCTGGTTCTGGGACTGCAGACGGTGGCGGCGATGGCTGAGACGCGGGTTCTGAGCGGCACGGTCACCTATCGCGAGCGTATGGCCCTTCCGCCATCGGCAATGCTCGAGGTCAAGCTCGTCGATGTGTCTCTTGCGGATGCGCCGTCAACAACCATTGCGGAGGTATCGAAGCCGGTCACCGGCCAGGTGCCGATCCCTTACGAACTGACATTCGACCGGGCGCGCATCCAACCCCGCCGCAGCTATGCCCTGCAGGCGAGGATCACGGTCGACGGGCAACTCTGGTTCATCACCACGGCGCGCCATTCGGTGTTCACGGGCGAGGCGGACAGCACGGACATCCTCGTTCAGCGCGTCGGCAATTCGGGAGCGGATTCTCCTGCCGCTCCCACAGGGCGATGGCTGGCGGAGAATATCGAGAACGGCGGCGTGATCGACCGTCTGCAGACCGTGCTGGAGATTGCTGCCGATGGCTCCATCTCCGGGTCGGGAGGCTGCAATCGCATGGCCGGCAAGGCCGTCATTTCCGGCGACCGGATCACGTTCGGGCCGATCGCCAGCACTAACATGGCCTGCACGCCCGCAGCCATGGACCAGGAGCAGAAGTTCTTCGAAGCGTTGCGCCGGGTGCAAAGCTGGAACATCCATATCGGGATGCAGAAACTGGCGCTGCTCGATGCGGACGGTAAGCCGCTCGTCGTCTTCGCCCGGATGTGACAGGCGCGATAGCCGGCCTGTCGGGCCGGCTTGGTCTCTCGCAGCGAGCCACGAACCGGGAGTGACCAGGCCCGTTGGCGGGCCTCTTGCGCCCGATCCTGTTCAGAATGGGCGGAGCGTTCGCGCGCCGGAATAGAATGGCGCCTTCTCCAGCCTCGCTGTCGAGAGCCCTGCGGGTTTTCCCGGTTTCCCATGTCGTCCCGTCATCTTCAGCCGCCTCACTGTCACGGGAGCGTCACCCAAGCTGCCTAGGGGTGTTCATCGGGGTGCCCTTGAGGGCGCTCACGTAGCGGCATGACGGCGTTTGGGGACGACGATGCAAGTAGATCTGTTCACACAGGTACTGGTACCTGTGATCGGTGGCCTAGGCATCTTCATGCTGGGCCTCGAATTCATGTCGAACGGCATCCAGTCGCTCGCCGTCAACAAGATGCGGGCGCTGCTGGCGAAGTTCGCGGGCACTCCGGCCAAGGGCGTCGTCGCCGGCACGTTCATCACCGGCGTCATCCAGTCCTCCACCGCCATGACCGTCATGGTGGTCGGCCTGGTCAATGCCGGCGTCGTGGGCCTCAGGCCCGCCATCTCGGTGATCATGGGCGCCAATATCGGCACGACGCTGGGCAACGGCCTCATCGCCCTGCCGCTCGGGCCGCTCGGCCTGCTGCTCGGCGGGATATTTGCCCTCGTCTACATCTTCGCCAAGACCGACAAGGTGAAGAACATCGCGCTCGCCTGCATGGGCTTCGCGCTGATCTTCTACGGCCTCAACCTGATGACCGGCGGCCTGCGCCCGCTGCGCTCCATGCCCGAGGTGATGAGCGTCATCTCCCAGCTCCGGGCCGACAGCTACATCAACCTCATCTCCTGCGTGCTGATCGCCGCCGGCATCACCGCGATGATCCACTCGTCCTCGGCGACGATCGGCATCGTCATGGGCCTCGGCGCGGCCGGCATCCTCGACTGGAAGACCGCTGTCGCCTTCTCGCTCGGCGCTGATCTTGGCACCACCATCACCTCGTGGATGGCCTCCCTCAACCTGTCCAAGAACGCCAAGAGAGCGGCCTACGCGCACATATCCTTCAACATTATCGGCGTCGCCATCACCATCCCCCTGTTCTTCGTCTCGATGGATGTGCTCACCTGGGCGATGCAGTGGTTCGGCGGCGATCCCGGCGTGCCGGTCATGGTCGGCGGCAAGGAGACCTATCCCCTCGTGCCGGTCGCGGTGGGCGTCTACTCGACCTTCTTCAACATCTTCAACGTCCTTCTGCTCTACCCCTTCGTCGGCGTGTTCGAGCGCGTCCTGCTGCGCGTCGGCGCTTCGGCCGAGGACGACATCGAGGACTATTCGCAGCCGCGCTTCCTCTCGGAATCGGCTGCCAATGCTCCGGCGACTGCCGTTCCCGCGATCCAGAAGGAGACCGGCCGCTATCTGGAGGCTGCGCTGAAGTTCCTCGACATCGCTCGCGGCGCCAAGGACGCGCCCGAGAAGGTCGAGGAGCACTATGCCGCCATGGACGTGCTGAACCGCGAGATCCGGTCCTACACGTCCGGCCTGTTCAAGGCGGATCTGCCCTATGCCCGCGTCGACATGGTCGCGAGCCTCATCGAGGAAGAGGACTTCACCGCCAGCCTCGGCGAGGCGCTGTTCCAGATTGCCCGCCGTGTCGAGCGCCAGCCGTTCGGCGTCGAGGGCCGGAAGCTGGTCGACGCCATGCTGGATGAGGTCGGTACCGCCATGCGCGCCATCGTGCCGCTGGACCAGCCCGATCCGACCGTTTCCGCTCTGGCGGCGACGCGGGTCGACGCGCTGGCGGCGCTGCGGGCGCAGGCCCTGCGTCTCGGCGCCGAACTGCCGTGGGTGGAGCGCGGCGCGATCCTCGCGCTGCTGGGCAGTGCCGAGCGTGCCTTCTTCCTGATCGAGCGCATCGATGCCGAGCGCAAGTCGGTCTCGCGCACGGTCCCGGCCGGCACGGCGGAAGACGCCTCGATCTCCGCTGGCGGCCTGACGCCCGCCACGGTCAAGGCCTGAGGTGCGGTGATGCTACGACTGGCTCTCGTTCTCGCCGCCGGGCTGGCGCTTCTCGCGCCGGCCCCGGCCACGGCCCAGCAGTTCAACGGCTCGGGCTCGACCTTCGCGTATCAACTCCTCGTGCGCTGGAGCCAAGCCTACCAGCGCACCCAGCGCGACGCTGAATACCAGCCGGTGGGCGCGCTGTTCGACTACGAAGCGATCGGCTCCGAGGCGGGGGTGATGCGGCTGCGCGAGCGCGCGGTCGACTTCGCCGCCACCGAGGTGCCGCTCTCCGACGAGGAACTGACCCGCTACAATGCGGCGCAGTTCCCGATCGTCGCCGGCGGCATCGCACTGGTGACGAACCTCGATGGCATCGCGCCGGGCCGCCTCAGGCTGACCGGCGAGGTCATTGCGGACATTTACCGCGGCAGGATCACGCGCTGGTCGGATCCGGCCATCCGCACCCTCAACCCCGACCTGTCGCTGCCCGACGCGACCATCGTTCCGGTGCGCCGGGCCGAGGGCTCCGGCACCACCGCGGCGTTCACGGCCTATCTGTCGACGGTCAGTGCGGACTGGCGCTCGTCGGTCGGCCAGGGCCAGACGGTGCGCTGGCCCGTGGGCGCCTCGGCGCGCGGCAATCTCGGCGTCGCAACGACCGTCCGCAACACGCCGCGCGCGATCGGCTATGTCGACGTCGCGACGGCGCGCGTGATGAACCTCGCCCCGGTTGCTCTGCGCAACCGGTCCGGCGCCTTCGTTACGCCGGACGCCGCACCTCTGGAAGCGGCGCTGGTCGCGGCTGCGGGCGCAGGGGATCTCCGGTCCGCGATCATCGACTCGCCGGCCGCCGAGGCCTATCCCCTGCTCGCGACCGTCTTCGTCGCGGTGCCGCGCGAGACGGCATCGGCGGGTCGTGTCCGCGCGATGATGGCCTTCTTCGCCTGGAGCCTCGACAACGGCAATGCCGACGCGCAGGCGCTCGGCTATGTCGCGCTGCCGCCGGCAGTGGCGGCGAAGGTCCGGTCCGGCTGGGCCTCGCTGTCGCCGGCCCTGCGCTGACGGGCACGCCGGGAGGCGGCAACCGAGCTTCCTCGATCTGTGCTTTTCATCGGCACAGATCGAGCAGGTGCCGCAGGCTCGCGGTGACGCGCCGGTTCATTGTGGGTGAGAGGGGCGAAGCTTTGGGAGCGCAAGGGCCATCATGCGCGTCCTGATGGTCAGGCGCTTCTTCTACCCAGCCTCGCGATAATCAGAACTCGCGGGCGACCCGCAGCCTGACCTGATGCCGCTCGAAGCCGGCGAGATCGAATGGAGCGCCCCGACCAGTCTCGCGCCCGAACGCCTGGATCTGCCAGCCGAAGGTCACCCGCGTGGCCCGGTCGATCTCGGCGGATATCGTGGGTCCGACATAGATCGCCTGCCCGCGAAATCGCGCCATCTCGATCCCGTCGTAGCGGCGGAAATAGCGAAGCTCGGCACCGATCTGCAGCTGCGGCGAGACCAGCGCGACGAGCCCCAGTCCGACGCCGAGGCGCACAGGCGTTTCCCAGACCCCGCTGTCCTCGAAGCGCTGGACTGCGATTTCGTGGCTCAGGTTGATGACGCCGGACAGGCGCCCGGGGATCAGATCCTGATCGATGGCAACGAAAGTGCCCCAGCCATAGGCTCTGCCGCGGCTGGCGGTCTCGTTGACGGCGCGCCATTGCGGACTGAACTGGATGGCAATTCCTGCCGACCCCTCCTGACGCTCGCGCAATTGCCATCGCAGGTCGGCCGCGAAGCCGCCGAAGGTCAGTTCCCGCTTGTCGGCGGCTCCTTCGACACTCCGGATCGCCACCTTGGTCAGTTGCACGCTTGCGGCAAGCTGCAATTGGCTGGTCAGCCCATAGGTCAAGGCAAATTGGGTATCCGCCGATATGAAGTGCCGTCCACGCCGCCCCGCAGTGGCGATCGCATCGACCTCCGCGGAAAAGGCACCGGCCCTCGGCATGTCCGAAACGACGAGGAAGGCGTAGTCGACGGCGCTCGGCTCTACCGATGTATGGTGTGTTTGCGCACCGAGCCGATCCAGCGGCGCGATGGCCATCAGCCCCGTCGCCAGCGCGCCCAACAGCGCACCGTTCTGCGCGCCACCAGATGCGCCCACCATATGCCGCCTCGCAGAACGCGTACTGTCGAAGGCGGACTGAACGTCACGTGTGCGCAAGGCATATGACGGCGGTATTTCGTTCTGGTGAAACGCCCGGACGTCGCGCCGCCAAGGCGGATCACCGCGTGGTGCGCGCCCTGTCGGTCCGCAGGTGATCGATCAGCGCGCGCAGCTTCGGCGCGATGTTCCGGCGATTGGGATAGTAGAGGAAGAATCCCGTGAAGGACGGACAGAATCCCTCCAGAACCGGCTCGAGATCGCCTCTGTCGATGGCGGGCCGAAAGCTCTCCGCCATGCCGAAGGTGATCCCGGCCCCTGCGACGGCGAGCTTGATCATCAGGGCCATGTCGTTGGTGGTGATCTCGGGCGATACCGCGACCGAGAATTCCCGTCCTTTCTCGGCAAACTCCCATCGGTAGGGCGCGACATCAGGCGCGGGGCGCCATCCGATGCAGCGATGGTCGACCAGGTCGCGTGGGTGCAACGGCACGCCCCTTCGCTCGCGGTAGGCCGGCGAACAGACGACGAGCTGCCGCTGATCGGCCGAGACCGGCACGGCGATCATGTCCTGTTCGATGACCTCGCCGAGCCGCACGCCGGCGTCATAGCCCTCGGCGACGATATCGAACTCCTCATCCGTCACCGTGATGTCGAGCTGAATGTTGGCATTGGCTTCCGTGAAGCCCGCCAGAAGCGGCCCTGCGAGAAAGGCCTCGGCGATCGATGAGACGGCCAGGCGGAGCTGCCCGCGCGGGTGCCCCCGCAGGTTGCTCGTCGCCTCGAGCGCCGCGCGAATATCCACGATGGCCGGTGCGATGGCGGTTTCGAGCGCACGGCCCGCCTCGGTCAGGTTGACGCTCCGCGTCGTACGCTGGACGAGGGCGATGCCGGTCGCCGCCTCAAGCCGCTTGATCGTCTGGCTCACGGCCGAGCGCGTCACGCCGAGATGGGCTGCGGCCGCGCGGAAACTGCGCATCTCGGCAACGATGGCGAAGACCGCCAGCGCGTTGAGATCGGGACCCATTGGTTAGCTGTTCTTTCCAAACTGGAAACAAGATGACGGCTTATCGCGACAATTCCACCGATCTAGGTTCCTGCGCAAGCTCCGGATCGCCGGAGATCGTGAGCAAGGATCAATGCGATGGCCCTCGACAAAGTCGTCCTCCTAACCGGTGCTTCCAGTGGAATTGGCGCGGGCATCGCGCGTGAACTCGGCGCCGCCGGCGCAAGGCTTGCCCTCGGCGCGCGCAGAACCGACCGGTTGGAGGCACTCGCCACGGAGATCGGGGGCGATGTGCTCACCCGCCGTCTGGACGTGACCGATCAAGCCGACGTCATGGCCTTTGCGGAGGCCGCGCGTGAGCGGTTCGGATCGGTCGACGTGATCATCAACAATGCCGGCATCATGCCGCTCTCGCTGATGGCTTCGCTGAAGGTCGGCGAGTGGGAGCGCATGGTGGATGTCAACATCAAGGGGGTGCTCTACGGCATCGCCGCGGTGCTGCCGGACATGACCGCACGGGGCTCCGGCCACATCATCAACATCGCCTCCATCGGAGCGTTGCAGGTCTCGCCCACGGCCGCCGTCTACTGCGCGACCAAATACGCGGTGCGTGCGATCTCCGACGGGTTGCGGCAGGAAAACGAGCGGATCCGCGTGACGTGCATCCATCCCGGCGTCGTGGAAAGCGAGCTGGCCGACACGATCACCGATCCCGTCGCGGCCGAGGCGATGAAGACCTATCGCGCTGTCGCGCTTCAGCCGGACGCAATCGGCCGCGCTGTCCGCTACGCGATCGAACAGCCTGATGATGTTGATGTGAGCGAGATCGTCGTGCGCCCCCTCGGTGGGCGCTGAGGCGCAAGGCGCCGCTCGGAATCACTGACTCTCGAACGTCCAAACCAAGCGAGGACCGCCATGCGGAACGGGAATTTGTTGGCAGCAATGATTGTCGTCGCTCTCGCCTCACCGGCGAGCGCACAAGGAGGATCGAACATGGTCGCAAGCCATCCCTATATCGGCATGTGGGTGACCGGCGACGGCCACATCCGGCAGGAACTGCTCGCCAACGGGCGCTACGACGAGGCGCGCGGATCGCGAAGGAGCGCCTATCAGGGCCGGTACGAGGTCCGGGGCAGCCGCATCCTGTACTGGGACGATACCGGCTTCACCGCCGACGGGACATTCGTCGATGACGACACCCTGCATCACGGCGGCATGACCTTTCGCCGCGAGCGCTAGATGATCGTGCCACGCAGGAGGGGAACGGGCGGCTTTTCGGCCGCCCGTTCCGCATTTACTCGGCTGGTGCTGCGTGCGGGGCAGGCACGTCGTGCCGGGCGAGCGGACGGTTGCCCGTGAGCGCGCGCATCAGCACGTAGAAGACCGGCGTCAGGAAGATGCCGAAGGCGGTGACGCCGATCATCCCGGCGAAGACCGCGATGCCCATGGCCTGCCGCATCTCGGCGCCGGCGCCGACCGAGATGACCAGCGGCACCACGCCCATGATGAAGGCGAGCGACGTCATCAGGATCGGGCGAAGGCGCAGCCGGCTTGCCTCGACGGCCGCCTGTACGGGCGTTCGCCCTTCCAGTTCCAGCTCGCGCGCGAACTCGACGATCAGGATCGCGTTCTTCGCGGATAGGCCCACCAGGACGACGAGCCCGATCTGCGTGAACACGTTGTTGTCGCCGGCGGTGAGCCAGACGCCGGTGAGCGCCGCCAGAAGGCCCATCGGAATGATGAGCAGGATGGCGATGGGCAGGGTCAGGCTCTCGTACTGCGCGGCGAGCACGAGGAAGACGAGCAGGATCGCCAGCGGGAAGACGATGAGCGAGGAATTGCCCGCCAGAATCTCCTGATAAGCGAGGTCGGTCCATTCGAAGGCGAAGCCCCGTGGCAGCGTCTCGCGGGCGATCTGCTCGGCGACTGCCTGCGCCTGCCCCGACGAGAAGCCGGGCGCCGGGCCAGCATTGATGTCGGCGGTGAGGAAGCCGTTGTAGCGCATGGCGCGCTCCGGGCCGGCCTCCGGCTTCACCGTCATCAGGGCGCTGAGCGGCACCATCTCGCCGGACGACGAGCGGACGCGCAGGCGGCCGATATGCTCAGGGTAGGCGCGGAACTGCGCATCGGCCTGGACGCGCACCGTGTAGGTGCGGCCGAAGCGGTTGAAGTCGTTGACATAGGTCGAGCCGAGATAGGTCTGCAGCGTCTCGAACACGTCGGTGACGGCGACGCCGAGCTGGCGCGCCTTGGTCCGGTCGATGTCCGCCTGAAGCTGCGGCACGCTTACCTGAAACGAGGAGAAGATGCCGGCGAGTTCCGGCGCCTGCATGGCCCGGCCGAGGAACGCCTTCGTCGCCTGGTCGAGAGCGGCGTAGCCGTGGCCGGCGCGGTCCTCGATCTGCAGCTTGAAGCCGCCGACCTGGCCGATGCCCTGGACGGGCGGCGGCGGGAACATGGCGATGAACGCCTCCTTGATGCCGGCATATTGCTGGTTGAGCTGGCCGGCTATGGCGAAGCCCGACAGGTTCGGCGCGCGCCGCTCCTCGAACGGCTTCAGCGTCACGAAGACGATGCCGGCGTTGGAGGAATTGGTGAAGCCGTTGATCGACAGGCCGGGAAAGGCGAGCGCCGCCTCGACGCCCGGCTGTTTCATGGCGATCTCGCTCATGCGGCGCATCACCTCTTCCGTGCGGTCGAGCGTGGCGGCATCGGGGAGTTGGGCGAAGCCGACGAGATACTGCTTGTCCTGATTGGGCACGAAGCCCCCGGGCACCGTGCGGAACAGGAAGACCGTCAGGCCGACCAGCACCAGATAGACGCCCATCATGACAGCCTTGCGCGAGAGGATGCGCGTCACCCCGCCGCCATAGGCATTCGAGCCCGCCTTGAACGCACGGTTGAAGCCGCGGAAGAACCAGCCGAAAAGCGTGTCCATGATCCGCGTCAGCCGGTCCTTCGGCGCGTCGTGGCCACGCAGCAGCATGGCGGCCAGCGCCGGCGAGAGAGTCAGCGAATTGATCGCCGAGATCACCGTCGAGATGGCGATGGTCAGCGCGAACTGCCGGTAGAACTGGCCGGTCAGGCCGGAGATGAAGGCGAGCGGCACGAACACGGCGACCAGCACCAGCGCGATGGCGATGATCGGCCCGGACACTTCGCGCATCGCCTTGTAGGTCGCCTCGCGCGGCGAGAGACCGTCTTCGATATTGCGTTCCACGTTTTCGACCACGACGATCGCGTCGTCGACGACGATGCCGATGGCGAGCACGAGGCCGAACAGGCTGAGCGCGTTGATCGAGAAGCCGAAGACGTACATCACCGCGAAGGTGCCGACGATCGAGACCGGCACAGCGACCAACGGGATGATCGAGGCGCGCCAGGTCTGCAGGAACACGATCACCACGAGCACAACGAGCAGCACTGCTTCCAGCAGCGTCTCGACCACCGATCTGATGGAAGCGCGGACGAACTGCGTCGTGTCATAGGCGATCCGGTACTCGACGCCCTCCGGCATGACCTGACGGATTTCCTCCATGACCGCGCGCACGCTGTCGGAAACCGCGATGGCGTTGGAGCCGGGGGCCTGGAACACGCCCATGCCGACCGCCGGCTTGTTGTCGAGCAGCGAGCGCAGCGAATATTCGGCCGAACCAAGCTCGATCCGGGCGATGTCGCGCAGCCGCACCACCGCGCCGTTCTGGCCGGTGCGCACGATGATGTCGCCGAAATCCTCCTCGGTCTGCAGGCGGCCCTGGGCGTTGACCGAGAGCTGGAGGTCGAGGCCTGCCGGGCTCGGCGAGGCGCCGATGACGCCCGCCGCCGCCTGCACGTTCTGGGCGCGGATTTCGCGAACCACGTCGCTCGGCGAGAGGCCGTGCTCGGCGACCTTCTGCGGGTCGAGCCAGACGCGCAGCGAATAGTCGCCGCCGCCGAAGATCTGCACCTGCCCGACGCCCTGCACGCGTGCGAGCCGGTCTCTGACGTTCAGGAGCGCGTAGTTGCGCAGATAGGTCAGGTCGTAGCGGCTGTTCGGCGAGAGCAGGTGGACGACGATTGTGAGATCGGGCGAGCTCTTCACGGTGGTGACGCCGAGGCGGCGAACCTCCTCCGGCAGGCGCGGCTCGGCCTGGCTGACGCGGTTCTGGACGAGCTGCTGGGCCTTGTCGGGATCGGTGCCGAGCTTGAACGTCACGTTCAGCGTCATGACGCCGTCCGTGGTCGCCTGGCTGGACATGTAGAGCATGTTCTCGACGCCGTTGACCGCCTCCTCGATGGGGGTCGCGACGGTCTCCGCGATGACGCGCGGGTTGGCGCCCGGATATTGCGCGCGCACCACGATGGTCGGCGGCACGACGTCGGGATATTCCGAGATCGGCAGCGAGCGCAGCGACAGCAGGCCGCCGACGAAGATGAGGATGGAGAGCACCGCCGCGAAGATCGGGCGGTCGATGAAGAACTTGGACAGGTTCATGGCTCGCCCCTTTCGGGCGTGATCTCAAAGTTCCGGATCAGCGCTGGGCGCTGTCCGTGGACGTGTTGGCGGCAACGGCGCGCGGCGAGGGATGCTGGGCCATCGGCACCTGTTCCGGCACGACCACCCCGCCGGGCCGGACACGCTGCAGGCCGTTGACGATGATGCGCTCGCCGGGATTGAGCCCGCCGGTGACGATGCGCAGGCCCTCGTGGATCGCGCCGAGCGTGACCTCGCGATAGACCGCCTTGTTCTCGGCATCGACGACCAGCACGAACTTCTTGTTCTGGTCGGTGCCGACGGCCCGTTCGGTGATCACCAGCGCCGGTGCAGGCTGGGCCTGACCCATGCGCAGGCGCACGAACTGGCCGGGCATCAGTGCGCCGTCGGGATTGTCGAAGATGGCGCGCACGCGCACGGTGCCGCTGGCCACGTCGATGCGGTTGTCGACGAAGCGCAGCCGGCCCTGCCGGCCATAGTCGGCGCCGCCGTTGGTGCCCATGAGGACAGGGATCCGGTCGAGCGCGCGCTCATTGGCGTTCGCTTCCGGGAGCGAGGCGAGCGCGCGCAGCATCGAGCCCTCGTCTGCGTCGAAGCCCGCATAGATCGGGCTTACCGAGACGATGGTCGTGAGCAGCGTTGCGCCCGCGCCTTGGCCGATGAGGTTGCCGGTCGTGACCTCCATGCGGCCGATGCGGCCGGCGATCGGTGCGCGGATCTGCGTGTAGTCGAGGTTGAGGCGGGCGGTTTGCAGGGCCGCCTGCGCGGCGCGCAGGTTGGCCTGCGCCTCCTTCATGCCGTTCAGCCGCGTGTCGAGATCGCGCTGCGACAGCGACTGCGTGGCGATCAGCCGCTGACCGCGCTCGTGCTCGGTGGTCGCAAGCGCGAGGCGTGCCTCGGCCGCCAGCACCTGCGCGTGGGCGCGCTCGTACTCTGCCTTGTAGGGTGCGGCGTCGATGCTCACGAGGAGGTCGCCCTGGGCGACGACGTTGCCCTCGCGGAAGTGAATGGTCTCGATCACGCCGGCGACGCGTGCGCGGACCTCGACCCGCTCGACGGCCTCCAGCCGGCCGGAGAATTCCGACCAGTTGATGATCTGGTGTTGTTCGACGGTCGCGACCGAAACCGCGGGCGGCGGCATGGCGGCAGGTCCGGTATTGCTGCGCGCCTTCTCGCCGAGGCCGGGCCAGACGAGGGCGCCGACCGCGATTGCGACGGTCGCGGCAAAGCCGCCACCGAACAAGGCACGACGAATCGTTCCCTGGGACATGGGTTCATTCCTGTTTGCAAAAGAAAATACGTTCCGCGCCGCCGTCAGGACGGCGCAGTCGATCTGAAGAACTTCACTAGCGGGTCGCGAACCGATTCAAGGCAGCAGGCATCCGTCGCGTCGGCCGAATAGGCGTTGGGCCAGTCGGTCGGGCCCGGCGCGACATGCAGCTCCGCGCGAACCCCCACCTTGCGGAGCTTGTCGGCATAGGTGGCGCATTCGTCGCGCAGCGGATCGTCCTCGGCCGTGACGATCAGTGCGGGGGCAAGGCCGGCGAGGCGCACAGCGCCGAGCGGGGCGGCATAGGGGTGGGCGGCCCTGTCGGGCGAGCCGAGATAGTCGTGCCAGCCATCGGCCCAGCGGCAGCCGACCGGCCCGGCATCGGCCGTGCGCAGCGAATGGGTGGCAAGGCAGGCATCGAGCATGGGCGAGAACAGGATCTGGCCGGCGAGCTGCGGGCCGCCACGATCACGCGCCATCAGGGCGAGCGCGGCAGCGAGGTTGCCGCCGGCCTCCTCGCCCGCCACATGAAGCGGCGTGGTGCGCCCGGCCCACGCGCGGCGCTTGGCATGAAGCTCCTGGAGGGCGGCATAGGTTGCATCCAGCGCTTCGGGGAAGGGGTGGCCGGGCGCCAGCGGATAGGCGACCGAGACCACGGTCGCCCCGGCCTGCCGGAGCGCTTCAGCTACCCGGCGGCCGCTGTCGAGCGAGCCGTCGTTGAACGTCCCGCCATGGAGGTGGAGGACGAGCGCGTCAGGCGCCGCGCAGCCGCAGCCATAGATGCGGGCAGCCAACTGGCTGACCTGCATTTCCTGGACTGTAGCGGGGGCGCGCTGGGCGAGCATGGGGGAGCCGGGCGGTTGCGATGCAGCAAAAACTAATCACCCGCATATCTTGAATAAATAATGCCTTTGCTCCTACATTATTCACGTGCGGAAATAATAAGGATGCCCGACCCGATGGACCAGTTGAGTGCCATGCGCGCCTTCGCGCGGGTCGTGGAGTGCGGCAGCTTTACCCGCGCCGCCGAGCTCCTCGACATCCCCAAGCCGACGGTCACCAAGCTCATCCAGCAGCTCGAGGCGCATCTGCGCGCGAAGCTCCTCAACCGGACGACCCGGCGGGTGACGGTGACCACGGACGGCGCCGCCTATTACGAGCGGGCGCTGCGCATCCTTGGCGACATCGACGAACTCGACGGCAGCGTGGCGGTGTCGCAGGGTAGCCCGCGCGGCCGGCTGCGGGTGGATCTCAGCGCTTCGCTTGCCAATCTCGTGATCATTCCGGCCCTGCCGCAGTTTCACGAGCGCTATCCCGAAATCCAGCTCGACCTTGGCCTCGGCGACCGGCCGGTCGACCTTCTCGCCGAGAATGTCGACTGCGTCGTGCGCGCGGGGACCATCGCCGATCAGAGTCTGATCGCCCGGCGGATCGCCGAGTTTCACCTGATCGCTTGCGCCGCGCCGTCCTATCTCGCGCGATACGGGACGCCGCAGCATCCGGCCGACCTCGAGCGCGGCCATGTCATGGTCGGCTATCGCATGGGCATCTCGGGGCGTGTCTGGCCGATGGAGTTCGAGAACGGCAAGGAGACGTTCGAGGCTCGCGCGCCGGCGGTCGTCACGCTGAACGAGGCGACCGGCTATGTCGCCGCCGTCGTTGCCGGGCTCGGCGTCGGGCAGGTCGCGACCTTCACGGTCCAGGACGACATTGCCGCAGGCCGGCTCGTGCCGGTTTTGACCGAATGGTGCTCAGGCGCCGTGCCTCTCTACATCGTCTATCCGCCGAACCGGCACCTCAGCAACAAGGTGCGCGTGTTCGTCGACTGGCTCGCCGGCCTGTTCGCGCGCGACGACCTGATGCAGCGGCGCTCGCGGATTCCCGGCCTCGGTTGCGATCAGGACGAGGCCGGTGTCGCCCGATTGCCTCGCCTGAGAGAAGTCTGACGGCGGCCCTGGATCATCGAAGCGGGAAGCTCGCCTCCCGGGGGCAGGTCGCCTGGACGCTTATGTGCGCATGCCGCTGGTCAGCAGTTGCACGAACTGCTCGGCGATCTCGTCCGGGGTACGGGAACCCGGCTTGTACCAGTGGCCGATCCAGTTCAGCGCTCCGCCGATGGCGAAAGCCGCAAGCTTGGTGTCGCACGGGGAGATTGATCCGTCCGCGACGCCCTCCATGATGTAGCGGCGGTAGGCGGCGTCGACATGGCGCTTGTGGAAGCGGACCTCGGCGCGCCATTCATCCGACAGTTCGCGGTCGTCGAGACAGACCATGCACATGCCGAAATCCATGGTCATCAGCCGGGCATAGTCGCGGATGAGCTGCTGCAGCTTGATGAGGCCGGAGCCGCCTTCGATGTCGATCCGCTCGATGCTCTCGTAGGCCTTGTCCTTGCCGAGCATCCAGCACGCGAAGAGGATCTCCTCCTTGCTGCGGAAGTAGTTGTAGAGCGCCGGCTTGGTGATGTTCAGCCGGTCCGCGACGTCGTTCAGCGTGGTCTTCTGGTAGCCGCGGTCCAGGAACATCTGGGCGGCGGTGCGCAGCACGGCCTCCCGCTTCATGTCGCGATTGCGCCGCCGCGTCTCGAACGGCTGCCACGGGGAATCCGCGCCGCCATTGGCGTCCATCGTCATGCTCTCTGCCCTTCGTCCTATTGACCGGCTGTCGCCGCACCGTTTATTACCCATGGGTAAGAAAAAGCCCAGCGGGTAATTTAACAGGGGGGATGCATGTCATCCAGTGTTGTCGTCGCGGGCGTCGGCATGACGCCCTTCGTCAAGCCGGCTCCCGGCCAGGATTATTCCGAGTTTGCCGTCGCCGCGCTCGCGGATGCCCTGAAGGATGCCGGTGTCGACTACCGGCTGATCGAGCAGGCCTATGTCGGCTACGTCTATGGCGATTCCACCAGCGGGCAGGCGGCGCTCTACAAGGTCGGCCTGACCGGCATCCCCGTCGTCAACGTCAACAATAACTGCTCGACGGGCTCGTCCGCGCTGTTCCTCGCCCGGCAGGCGGTCGCAAGCGGCGCCGTCGAATGCGCGCTGGCACTCGGCTTCGAGCAGATGGTCCCCGGTGCGCTCGGCAATGTCTTCAATGATCGCCCGAGCCCGCTCGGCCGCTTCGTCGAGATCGCCGAGGATGCGCCGGGCGCCAAGGAAGCGCCGATGGCGATCAAGCTGTTCGGCGGGGCCGGCAGCGAGTACCAGCAGCGCTACGGTGCGAGCGACGCGACCTTCGCTGCCGTTTCGGTGAAGGCCCGCAGGCATGCCGAGCACAATGAGCGCGCGATCTTCCGTTCAGCCCTGACGGTCGAGGAGGTTCTGGCCTCGCCGCGCATGCTCGGACCGCTGACGCGCCTGCAATGCTGCCCGCCGACCTGCGGCGCCGCCGCGGCCATCGTGGTCTCGGATGCCTTCGCCCGCCGCCATGGTCTCAAGGCCAATGTCGCGATCCGCGCGCAGGCCATGACCACCGACTTTCCCTCCACCTTCGCCGAACACAGCATGATCAAGGTGGTGGGTTACGACCTGACTGCCGCGGCGGCCGCCAAGGTCTATGACCAGGCGGGCGTCGGTCCCGACGATGTCGATGTCGTCGAGTTGCACGACTGTTTCACGGCCAATGAGATCCTCACCTATGAGGGTCTCGGCCTCACCCCCGAGGGAACGGCCGAGAAGTTCATCGCGGACGGCGACAACACCTATGACGGCAAGGTCGTCACCAACCCGTCGGGCGGCCTGCTCGCCAAGGGTCATCCGCTCGGCGCCACGGGCCTTGCGCAATGCGCGGAACTCGTCTGGCAGCTTCGCGGTCAGGCCGGCCGCCGTCAGGTGCCGCAGGCTCGCTTCGCCCTCCAGCACAATCTGGGCCTTGGCGGCGCCTGCGTCGTCACGCTCTACGAGCACGTGTGAGGCGCGCCATGATCGACCCGAAATGGATCGGCCACGAATTGCCGGCATCCGTCCTCGACCTGGAGCGGGGCCGGCTCGCCTTCTTCGCCAAGGCCATCGGCGAGACTGACCCGGTCTACAGCGACGAGACGGCGGCGCGCGCCGCCGGCCACCCCGACGTTCCCGCCCCGCCGACCTTCCTGTTCGCGGCCGAACTCGATTCCGGGGCGCTCACCGCGCTTCTGGGCGATCTCGGCGTCAGCATCGGCAAGATCCTGCATGGCGAGCAGAGCTTCACCTATCGCCGGATGGTCCATGCCGGCGAGCGGATCACCGTCCGTTCGCGCATCTCCGATGTGTACGCGAAGAAGAACGGGGCCCTCGAATTCATCGTGAAGGACTCGGTCGCAAGCGACAGGAGCGGCGAGACGGTCGCGGAGCTGCGCTCCGTCATCGTCGTGCGCAACTGAGGAGGCTGTCGTGACCACGAATCTCGCCAGCCTATCGGTCGGAGACGCCCTGCCGATCCTCGTCCAGAAGCCGGTCGACCGGACCGTGCTCGCACTGTTCGCGGGCGCGTCCGGCGACCATAACCCCGTCCATATCGACATCGATTTCGCCCGCCGCTTCGGCATGCCCGATGTCTTCGCGCAGGGCATGCTCAGCATGGCCTGGCTCGGGCGCCTGCTGACCGAGGTGGCGCCGCAGGCCCGCATCCGCCGCTTCTCCGGCCGGTTCCTCGGCATCACCCATCTCGGCCACGTCATCGCGTGTCGCGGTCGCGTGGCGGAGCGCATCGAGGAGGAAGGCGAGCAGCGCCTGCGCCTCGAGATCGAGACCATCAACCAATACGGCGAAGTAAAAATCGCGGGCGAAGCCGTCATTGCGATCGGCTGACAGGGAAACGCATCATGGCAGGCAAGCTTGACGGCAAGGTCGCTCTTGTCACCGGCGCCGGTCGCGGCATCGGCCGCGAGATCGCGCTGAAGCTCGGCGGGGAGGGCGCGCGGCTCGTCCTCAACGATCTCGATGCCGGTCCGAACGAGGAGGTGGTTGCGGAACTGCGCGCCCGCGGGATCGAGGCCGTCGCCTGTCCCGGCAGCGTCACCGCGCCGGACTTCGCCGAGCGGTTCGTCGGCACGGCGGTATCGGCCTTCAAGGGCATCGACATCGTCGTCAACAATGCCGGCTACACGTGGGACTCGGTCATCCAGAAGATGACCGACGAGCAGTGGTACGCCATCGTCGACTGCCATCTCACCGCGCCGTTCCGCATCCTGCGCGCGGCGCAGCCGGTGATCCGCCAACTCGCCAAGGCCGATGCCGAGAACGGTCAGCGCAACGTCCGCAAGATCGTCAACATCTCTTCCATGGCCGGCGTGTTCGGCAATGCAGGCCAGGTCAACTACGCCGCCGCCAAGGCGGGCGTCATGGGCATGACCCTGACGCTTGCCAAGGAATGGGGGCGCATGAGCGTGACGGTCAATTGCGTCGCCTTCGGGCTGATCCGCACGCGTCTCACCTCGACCGATGCGAGCGAGGGCGCTTCCGCGAAGATCGAGGGCCGCGACATCAAGATCGGCGTCAATCCCGATCTGCTCGCCATGATGGAGCGCAGCATTCCGATGGGGCGGGGCGGCACGCCGGAGGAGGCGGCCGGCGCGGTCTATCTCTTCTGCATTCCGGAATCCGATTACGTGAGCGGCCAGACGCTGATTTGCAGCGGCGGCCTCGCGGGCATCTGAGGACCGGACCATGATCGCCCGGCTGCACCACCACCCATGGATGACCGCCGAGATCGAGGCGGTGCGCGAAACGGCCGACGCCTTCGCAGCGGCCGAACTCGTGCCGCATCTCAAGCGCTGGCGCGAGCAGGGCTTCGTCGATCGCTCGGCATGGCGGAAGGCGGGTGAGATGGGCCTGTTGCTTCCCGAATTGCCGGAGGTATGGGGAGGGGCGGGCGCCACGCTCGCCCATGCCCTGACGGTCTGCGACGCCTTTTCCGGCGCCGAGGTGCCGCCGAGCACGATGGTTCATTCCATCGCCAGCCACTACATCCTCGATTACGGCACCGACGAGCAGAAGCGGCAGTACCTGCCGAAACTGGCCTCGGGCGAGATGTTCGCGGCCATCGCCATGACCGAGCCGGGCGCCGGCTCGGACCTTCAGGCCATCACGACGCGCGCGGAGCGGCAGGGCAACGGCTACCGGCTGAACGGCTCCAAGACCTTCATCACCAACGGCCACACGGCCGATCTGATCATCGTCGTCGCCAAGACCGACCCGGCGGGACGGGCCAAGGGAACCTCGCTCTTCGTCGTCGAGCCCGAGGGGCTCGACGGCTTCCGGCGCGGCCCCCTGCTCGACAAGATCGGGCACCAGGCCTCCGATACGTCCGAACTGTTCTTCGACGACGTGCAGCTTCCGGCGTCGAGCCTGCTCGGCGGCGCGGAGGGGCAGGGCTTCGTCCAGCTCATGAGCCAGCTTCCCTACGAGCGCATGCTGATCGCGGTTGCCGCGGCTGCGGCGATCGACCGGGCGGTGGCGCTGTCCATCGACCATGCGAAGCAGCGCATGGTCTTCGGCAAGGCGCTGATCGAACACCAGAACACGCGCTTCGTGCTCGCCAACTGCGCGACCGTCGCCCATGTCGTCCGCACCTTCGTCAACGACTGCATCCAGCGCCTCGTCGACGGCACGCTGGACGAGACCGCCGCCTATATGGCGAAGGCCTGGTGCAGCGAGCAGCAGTGCAGCGTCATCGACGACTGCCTGCAGCTCTTCGGCGGCTCCGGCTACATGCGCGACATGCCCATCGGGCGACTGTTCGCGGATGCGCGCGCGCAGCGGATCTATGGCGGCAGCAACGAAGTGATGAAGGAGCTGATCGCGCGCCGGCTGTAGCGCGCGAACGGCATTGGGGAACGGTCCACAAGAGACCGCCTCACGAGGGAACGGAAAGGATGGCGCACCCGATGCACGACATGGGCGCAATGACCAGTGCTGGCGCGGCGAAGACGCGCGCGGAAGGCGCGACCGCCGGCTCATCGCCCGCGCTCTCGGCCGAGGGCATCACGCTGACATTCGGCGGCGTGACGGCGCTGAGCGAGGTCTCGCTGACCGTCGGCCGCGACGAGCTGGTCGCCCTGATCGGCCCGAACGGCGCCGGCAAAAGCTCGTTGCTCAACGTGCTGTCCGGCTTCTACCGCCCGCGCAGCGGCACGGTCACTTTCGAGGGAACCGACGTGTCGCGATGGGCGGTGCACCACATCGCGCGCGCGGGCGTCGCGCGCACGTTCCAGGGCACGCACCTCCTCTCCCACATGAGCGTGATCGACAACATCCTCGTCGGCCGCTTCTTCCACATGCGGGCGAATCTGCTTCAGGCCTTCCTCTATTTCCCGTGGAGCCATCGCGAAGAGGTCGAGAACCGCGCGATCGCGGAAGAGATCATCGACTTCCTCGAGATCGAGCACATCCGCCACCAGCCGGTCGGCACGCTCGGCTACGGCATGCGCAAGCGGGTCGATCTCGGCCGTGCGCTCGCCATGGACCCGAAGATCCTGCTCATGGACGAGCCGATGGCGGGCATGAACAACGAGGAGAAGGAGGACCTCGCGCGCTTCATTCTCGACATCCGCGAGTCGCGCGGCATCCCCATCGTGCTGGTCGAGCACGACATGGGCGTGGTCATGGACATTGCCGACCGTGTCGCCGTGCTGAACTTCGGCCGCGTGATCGGCAACGGCACGCCGGCGGAAATCCGCCGTGATCCGGAAGTCGTCAGCGCCTATCTCGGGAGCCACGCATGATCGGCTCGCCGCAGACCCTTCCGCAATTCATCCGCCGCAATGCCGCCGCCGATCCGAACGGCCTGGCGCAGCGCCACAAGCAGCGCGGCGTCTGGCACGTCTATTCCTGGACCGAGGTTCAGGATCGCATCCATGCCATCGCCGCTGGCCTCATGGCGCGCGGCATCCAGCGCGGCGAGACGGTCCTGATCATTTCGGAGAACCGCCCCGAGCAGTACTGGGCCGAATATGCCGCCCTCTGCGTCGGCGCCAAGGTCGTCTCCCTCTATCCCGATGCGACAGCCGACGAGATGGCCTATATCGCCCGCGATTCCGAGGCCGTCTGCATCTTCGCGGAGGATCAGGAGCAAGTCGACAAGGCACTCGTCCTGATGGCGGACAATCCCGCCGTCCGGCTGGTGGTCTACTGGGAGGATGGCGGCCTCTGGTCGTACCGAAACGAGGTGCTCGCCGATCTCCGGGACGTAACCGCCGATGGCCGCGCGCTGATCGCGCGCGACGCGGCCTGCATCGTCCGCGAGGTCGAGCGCGGCACGGCCGACGACATCGCTCTCCTGACTTATACGTCCGGCACGACCGGCAAGCCCAAGGGCGTGATCATCACCTACCGGGTGATGTTCGATGCGGCCGAGCGCATCCAGGTGGCGCTCGATCTGAAGCCGGGCATGGAATACCTGTCCTATATCCCGCTGGCCTGGATGACCGAGCAGTGGATCGGCGTCGCCCTCGGCGTCATGCTGCCGATGCGGGTCAACTTCGCCGAGCGCCCGGACCAGATCACGGACGCGATCCGCGAGCTTGCGGTCGAGGTGCTGCTGTTCGGCCCGCGCCAGTGGGAGAGCATCGCGGCGCTCGTCCATGCGCGGATGCTCGATGCACCGCCCTGGCGGCGGCGCGTCGTCGACTGGGCGCTGGAAGTCGGCAAGCGCGCGGCGGACGAGCGGCTGCGGGGGCGAGCGCCTGCGGTGCTCGACCGGCTCCTTCATCCGCTCGCCGACGCCATCGTCCTGCGTCCCTTGCGCGACCAGCTCGGCTTCAAGCGCAACCGCGTGGCGATGACCGGCGGCGCGGCGGCCGCGCCTGATGTATTCCGCCTCTTCGCCGGCCTCGGCGTGCAGCTTCGGAGCGTCTACGGCTCCAGCGAGTACGGAGCTGTCGCAGCCCATAGCGGCGCGACCTACCATCCCGAGACCATTGGTTCGCCGATCCGCGCGGCGACGCAATGGGGCTCCGCCCTCGAAACACGGATCGGCGAGAGCGGCGAACTCCTGCTGCAGGGCGGCCCCGGCTTTGCCGGCTATTGGAACCTGCCCGAGAAAACCGCTGAACGCTTCGACGGCCAATGGTTCCGCACCGGCGATGCCGTCCAGGTGGACGATGCGTCGGGCGAACTGACCTATCTCGACCGCGTCGATCATATGAGCCGCCTCAAGGTCGGCATGGTCTATCCCAAGCAGTTCCTCGAGGTGAGGCTGCGCTTCTCGCCCTATATCCGCGAATGCATGGTGATCGGCGACGAGCGGCACGATCACGTCACGGCGCTGATCAACATCAATTACGAGGTCGTCTCGCGCTGGGCCGAGCAGCGCGGCCTGTCCTTCACGACGCTGGCCGACCTGTCGCAGCGGGCAGAGGTGGTCGAACTGATCGCCGGCGAGGTCCGCCGGGTCAATGCCGCATTGCCCGGCCATGGCCAGGTGCGCGGCTTTGCAAACCTGCCGAAGGATCTCGATGCCGACGAGGGCGAGCTGACGCGCACGCGCAAGCTGAAGCGCGAGTTCATCGAGGAGCGCTACGCCAGCCTGATCCAGGGGCTCTACGAGCGGCGCGCGGTCGCCGACTTGCGCATCCCGGTCAAATACCAGGACGGCCGCACCGGCATCCTGTCGTCCACAGTCCGGATCGCCGTCCTCGACAGCACGGAGGCTGCGCGCTCATGAGCGACTTCCTGAACTATGTGATCAACGGCGTGCTGCTCGGGCAGCTCTATGCCCTGCTGGCCCTCGGCTTCGTGGTCATCTACCGCGCCAGCAAGGTGTTCAATTTCGCGCAGGGCGAGCTGATGCTGCTCGGCGCCTTCTCCATGTGGACGCTGATCCTCGGCATGGGCCTGCCGGCCTGGGCGGCGATCCCCGCGGCCTTCGTCGTCGCGGCGGCCTACGGCTTCGTCATCGAGCGGCTGTTCTTCGCCCGCCTCGTCGGCGAATCCGTTTTCGCCATGGTCATGGTGACGATCGGCCTCGTCATCCTGATCCGCGGTCTCATCGTCATGATCTGGGGAGCGGCCGACCGTCCCTTCCCGGCGCTCCTGCCGGAAGTGCCGATCATCGTGGGCGATTTCATCATCACGACATCGCTGCTGGTCGGCGCGATCATCACCGTGGTGCTGGCGGTCGCGCTGTCGCTGTTCTTCGACCGCAGCCGGCTCGGCCTCGCGCTGACGGCGGTCGCGGAGGACCCGAAGACCGCCATCGCTCTCGGCATCTCGGTCGGCCGCGCCGTGACGCTCGCCTGGATTCTCGGCGCATGCATCGCGGTCTTCGGCGCGATGGTCTATCTCAACGGCCGCTCGCTGACCCTGGTCTCGGCGGAGATCGGCCTCGCGGCCCTGCCCGTGGCGCTGTTCGCCGGCCTTGAATCGATCCTCGGCCTGATCCTCGCAGGCGCGATCGTCGGCGTCCTGCAATCGCTGACGGCGGCCTATGTCGACACGATAGTCGGCGGCTCGGCCTCCAGCATCGTGCCCTTCCTCTTCATGCTGCTGATGCTGTTCGTCAGGCCCACCGGCCTGTTCGGCTGGCGCTCGATCGAGCGGGTGTAGGATCATGGATCCGTCAGGCGTCTATTTCACCAGTTATGCCGGCGACCGGAGGCTCATCCGCACCGGGCTGCAATGGGCTTGCCTCGCGGGCTTCGTCATGCTGCTCGCACTGCTGCCGCTCGCCATGCCGGACCGCTGGGTGGGCATCGGCTACGTCATGTTCATCACCGCCATCGCGGCGGTCGGGCTGCAGATCTGCACGGGCTATGCGGGGCAGATCAATCTGGGGCAGTCGGCCTTCATGGGGGTCGGCGCCTATGCCTGCGCCCAGGCCCTGGCGGCCGGTGTGCCGGTGCTCGTCGCGCTGCCGCTCGGCGGCCTCGCCGCGGCGCTGTTTGGCATGCTGTTCGGCCTGTCGGCCGCGCGCATCAAGGGCTTCTACCTCGCGCTGACGACCATCGCCGCACAGGCGCTGTTCCATTTCCTCGTGCTCAACCTGCCGTCGAGCATCCTCGGTGGGGCGGGCGGGCTTTCGGTTCATGGTCTCAGCCTGTTCGGCATGCCGCTGGACAATGACCGGGCGGTCTACTGGCTGTCGCTCGGCGCTCTCGTCGTGATGACCTACGGCGCCTTCGGCATCGTCCGCTCGCGGCACGGACGCGCCTTCGAGGCGGTGCGCGACGACGATGTCGCGGCCGGCATGATGGGCATCGACGTCGTCGCGACCAAGGCGCGGGCCTTCTTCGTCGGCGCCATCTTCGCGGGCGTCGCAGGCGGCCTCTGGGCCATCGCGCTGCGTCACGTCTCGGTCGAGCAGTTCACGCTGTTCAACTCGATCTGGCTGGTGGCGATGATCATCGTCGGCGGGCTCGGCTCCATCGTCGGCGCGCTGATCGGCACCGTCGTGATCCAGCTTGCGCGGGAGAGCATCGTCTCGCTCGGCCCGAACGTGATCGAGATCGTGCCCGGCCTCGGCCCGGAATTCATCTTCGCGGCGATGAACGTCCTGCTCGGGTCGATCATCATCCTGTTCCTGCTGTTCGAGCCGAAAGGGCTGATGCACCGCGTGGCCATCGCCAAGCGGGCCTACCGGCTCTGGCCGTTTCCATACTGACAAGAACCAAAGGGGAGAGACGCATGACCAAGCAAACGATCACACGCAGGACCTTCGCAGCGGGTGCAGCGGCGGCCACTCTCGCGGGCACTGTTCCCGCCCGCGCGCAGACGCGCGTCGTCGTGCCCTCGCTTTCGGACTTCTCCGGTCCCTTCGCGCCGATCATGCCGTCCTTCTCCGGCGGGCGCGAGGCGGTGCTAAGCTGGTGGAACGGCGAGGTCGGCAACCGCATCGGCCTCAACATCGCGGTGAAGGCCTACGACACCCGCTACGACGTGGCGCAAACCGCGAGCCTCTGGCCGGGCATCCTCGCCGAACTGAAGCCGGCCATCGGTTTCGCGCTCGGCGGCCCGGACACGGCGGCGCTCCAGCAGCGGCTGCCGCAGGACAAGGTGGTGATGATCCACGGCACCGCCCAGAACGGCTTCGCCTGGCGGCCGGACCAGTGGATCCTCACCATGCGGCCGACCTTCGTCCATGAGATGACCGGCTTCATCGCCTGGTTCCACAAGGAGAAGGTCGGCGGCAGCCGGCCCGTGAAGATCGGCATGGTCAGCTCCGAGGCCTCGCCGAGCTTCGCCGACATGACCAAGGGCATCCAGGCCTTCGCCCGCGCCAATCCGACGGTGGTCCAGCTGGTCGAGGTGATCTTCGCGGAGCTCCAGCCGGCCGACCTCACTTTGCCGGTGCGCCGCCTCGTCAATGCCGGCGTCGATGTCATCCTGACGCCGACCACGGTGCAGCAGGCGGTCGCCACCAAGCGCGCGCTCCAGGCGCTGCGCTCGCGCGTTCCGGTGATGACCAGCGCGCATAATTCGCCGGGCTTCATCGCGCCGCTGATCGGTGGCATCCAGAATGTCGAGGGCGACTACGAGGCCCATTCGACCGCCATCCCCAGCGACGAGGACACGGCGGCGCGGCGTTTCTATCAGTTGCTCACGGAGAAGCACGGGCTGAAGGCGCCGTGGAACACGCTGACGGTCCTCGGCATCGGGCAGGCGCTGCTGCTTGCTCGCGTGGTGCAGGCGACCGTCGCCAAGCACGGGGCGGGCGGGCTCACCGGCGACAATGTCTATGCGACGCTGATGAGCACGGAGTTCCCGGCTGCGGACTTCAACGGCTTCCTGCCGGCTATCGCCTTCACCCGCGACGCCTCGTTCCCGAACAAGGACCCGCGCGTGAACATCGGCGTCGTGAAGGGTGGCAAGATGACCACGGCGGCGACGGATGTCGCCTGCCCGCCGTTGTCCAAATGGTGACGGCCGCCACAGAGGCGAAAGGAGCGGCGGCCCCTGCGGGGGCCGCGCCGATCCTCGTCGCCAGCAATCTCGAGGTCGTCTATTCCGAAGTGATCCTCGCGCTGAAGGGCGTGAACCTTGAGGTGGGGCAGGGCGAGTGCACGGCCCTGCTCGGCCCCAACGGCGCCGGCAAGAGCACGACCCTGAAGGCGCTCTCCGCGCTTCTGGAGATCGAGGACGGCCGTATATCCGGCGGCGAGGTGACCTTCCGCGGGCAGCCAATCGCTGGGCGCGACGCTTCCGATCTCGTCCGCGACGGCCTCGTCCACGTCGTCGAGGGCCGGCGCGTGCTGAGGCACATGACCGTCGAGCAGAATCTCAAGGTCGGCGGCCACCTGCTGGCGAACGGCGCGATGCTGCGCGAGCGTCTGGACCGCGTCTATGCGACCATCCCGCGGCTCGCCGACCTCAAAGGGCGGACGGCCGGCTATCTGTCCGGCGGCGAGCAGCAGATGCTCGTCATCGGCAGGGCCATGATGAGCGATCCCAAGCTGATGATCCTCGACGAGCCGTCGCTCGGCCTCGCGCCAATGATCATCGACGAGGTGTTCGCCCTGCTCGGCAGCCTGAAGCGCGACGGCGTGTCGCTCCTCATCGTGGAGCAGAACGCGCAGGCCGCGCTGGCCCTGGCCGACCGCGGCTACATCCTGGAGAACGGCCGCATCGTGCTGGACGGCCCGGCGGAGCAGCTTCGCTCCAATCAGGACATCCAGGAGTTCTATCTCGGCATGAGCGCCGAGGGCGAGCGGCGAAACTACCGGGACATCAAACACTATCGGCGCCGGAAGAGGTGGCTCGGATGACGGCGGGAGCTCATCTCGACGCGCTGGAGAGCCGCGCTCCGGAACTGCGCGAACAGGATTTGTTTGCCCGGCTGCCCGGCGCCATCGCAGCGGCGCGGGAGGCAGCACCGGCCTTCGCCGAAAGCCTCGCCGGCATCGATCCCGACGCAATCACGGATCGCACCGCCCTCGCGCGCCTGCCCGTCATCCGCAAGTCCGACCTGATCGCGCGCCAGCGCGCTGACAAGCCGTTCGGCGGCTTTGCCGGCGACTGGCGCCACAAGGCGCGCCGCGTCTTCGCCTCGCCCGGACCGCTCTACGAGCCCGAAGCGCGCGAAGCCGATGCGTGGCGCTCCGCTCGCGCGCTGCATGCCGCCGGCCTGCGCGCCGGGGACCTGCTGCACGTCGCCTTCTCCTATCACCTGACGCCCGCGGCCTTCATGATGGAGGCCGGCGCCTTCGCGCTCGGCTGCCCGGTCTTTCCCGGCGGCACGGGTCAGATCGAAGCCCAGCTCGCCGCCATGGGCGACCTTAGACCCGATGCCTATGCCGGTCCGCCATCCTTCCTGTCGCTGCTCCTGTCGAAGGCCGACGAGGCCGGCAGCGACACGAGCTCTTTGCGTGTCGCCTCGCTCGGCGGGGAGGCCGTGCCGCCATCGCTGGTCAAGCGGCTGGGCGACCGGGGCATCGCGGCGTTCCAGAGCTACGGCACCGCCGATCTTGGCCTCGTCGCCTACGAGAGCGCCGCGCGCGAAGGCCTGATCGTCAACGAGGACATCATCGTCGAGATTCTGCGGCCCGGCACCGGCGAGCCCGCCGCCGAGGGCGCGATCGGCGAGATCGCGGTGACGGTGTTCAACCCGGTCTATCCGCTGATCCGTTTCGCGACCGGCGACCTGACGCAGGTGCTTGCTGGGCTGAGCCCGTGCGGCCGAACCAACATGCGCATCAAGGGCTGGCTCGGACGCGCCGATCAGAGCGCCAAGGTGCGCGGCATGTTCGTGCATCCCGTTCAGGTGACCGGCATTGCCGCACGCCACCCGGAGATTCGCCGGGCGCGGCTCGTCGTCTCGCAGGAGGCCGGGCAGGATCGCATGGTGCTGCATTGCGAGGCGGGCGAGGGCGCAGACGGCCTTGCGGAGAGGCTCGTCGACAGCATCCGCGCCGTCATGCGCCTGCGCGGCGAGGCGGTGCTCCACGCGCCGGGGGCGCTGCCCGACGACGGTCGCCTCATCGTCGACGAACGCCTGACGCCCACCGCATCCTGAAGGACGCCGCCATGAGCCCTCAACCCGTGCGCCTTGAGATCGACGGCGCCATTGCCACGCTGACCCTCGACAGGCCGGAGGTGTTCAACGCGCTCGACGCCGAAATCGCCGCCCTGCTGCCGGGTCTCGCCGGACAGGTCGCCTCGCGCGACGACGTGCGCGTCCTGGTGATCCGCGGAGCCGGGGCGTCCTTCTGTGCCGGGGGCGACATCAACACCTTCGCACGGCACCTCGACGATATGGGGCCGGTGGTGCGCGAGCTGCTCGGCAACCTCCACGCCTTCCTGTCGGCGCTGCGCGCCATGCCGCAGATCGTCATCACCAGCGTCCACGGCGCCGCGGCCGGCGCCGGGCTGTCGCTCGCCTTCATGGGCGATATCTGCATTGCCGCGGAGGATGCCCGCTTCACGGCCGCGTACCACAAGCTTGGCGTTTCGCCGGACGGCGGCGGCACGGTCGGCATCGTCCGCGCGGCGGGTGCGCGGCGCGCCCTGCAGATATTCCTCGCCCAGGGCAGTTTCTCGGCGCAGGAGGGGGCAGCGTGGGGGCTGATCAATCAGATCGCGCCGGCGGCCGATCTCGACCGTGCCACGCGCGAGCTCGCCGAACGTGTTGCGCGCACCCCCCTTGCGGCCATCGCCGCGACCAAGAGGCTCGTCCACCAGTCGGCGCAGACGCCGATGGCGGACCAGCTGAACGCCGAGATGGAAGCGCTTATCGGCTGCATGGCCCGGCCGGACTTCGCTACCGCCGTGCGCTCCTTCGTCAAAGCCTGAGCTCGCAGTCGCGATGGCCATTTCCGAGCCGCTCCGGCGTGGCCTCAAGCTTCCCGCCATTGCCGCGCCGATGTTCCTCGTGTCGGGGCCGGACCTCGTCGTCGAATGCTGCCGGTCCGGTGTGATCGGCACCTTTCCGGCGCTCAACCAGCGCGATAGCGAGGGCTACGAGGCGTGGCTGCACGCAATCGCTTCGCGGCTCGGCGCTATCGAGGCAGAGACGGGCGAGGCCTCAGCGCCCTTCGGCGTCAACCTCATCGTCCACCGCTCCAACCGGCGTCTGGCGGCCGACCTTGCGCTGACGGTGAAGCACCGCGTTCCGCTGGTTATCACGGCGCTGGGGCCGGCGCGCGAAGTCGTCGACGCCATCCACGCCTATGGCGGCGTCGTGTTTCACGATGTCAGCCGGCTGGACCATGCCGAGAAGGCCATCGCGGCGGGCGTCGACGGGCTCGTTGCGCTCACAGCGGGAGCGGGCGGGCAGGCGGGCCATCTCAATCCCTTCGCCTTCGTTGCCGAGCTGCGCAGCCGTTTCGAGGGTGCCATCGTTCTGGCCGGCTCGATCACGACGGGGGCCCATATCGCCGCGGCCGAACTCATCGGCGCCGACTTCGCCTATCTCGGCACGCGCTTCATCGCGACCCGGGAGAGCCTTGCCAGCGACGGCTACAAGGCCATGGTCGTCGCGGCGACCTCTGCCGACATCGTCGGCACGGCGAAGATCACCGGTATCTTCGCCAACCTGCTCCGGCCCAGCCTCGCCGCCGCCGGCTTCGATCCGGACGGGCTCGACGGACCGGGCCATCTCGACCTGACCGACGATTTCAAGGCGTGGCAGCACCTCTGGTCGGCCGGCCATGGCGTCGGTTCGGTCCGCGACCTACCGTCGGCGGCCGTGCTGTGCATGAGGTTGAGACAAGAGTATCTGCAGAGCAGGCGCTTGCCTGCATCAGGCTGATCGACCACCGTTGGACCCGAAAGCTGGCCTTCATATCGTGTCAGCAGACAGGTTGATCCGTCGCGGGTGCTGGTAGGCCGCCAATCTTCAACCACCCCGTGTCAGAGTCTGTGCTTGGCGCAATCAAGTGCGAGTATCCGCTCCCTCGTGACGCGCTCAACGCATCGTTACGCGGGAACTCGCGCGGCAATCAATTGCTCCAGGCGCGAAACCATTTCTCTGGCCGCTGGCGATATCGCGCGGCGCGCAGGGTGGATCAGATAGAAATCGAGATTCATGGGCTCCCGCATCTGGGAGGCTACGATCTCTGCCCGCTGCAGTTCCTGCGCAATGGACATGGTCGGCAGGAACGAGGCCCACCGGCCCTTCTTCAGAATCTCGAGCTGGCAGTGCAGGCCTTCCATCTCGATGAAATGGCGGACCACCAGATTGTTCGTGTGAATGTATCGGTCGATCGTCGACCGCAGGCCGTTTCCGGGTGAAGGCAAGATAAGGTCGATCGGCCGGGAGAAATCCACATAACCGTCGGCATCGCGAGGCGGGCTGTGGTCGTTCGAGTGAACGAATTGCAGCTGGTCGCTCACAATCTTCCGCGTGATCAGGCGACGGTCCACGGGCGGAATGGCGACAATGGCGAAGTCGAGATTGCCTGCAAGCGTCCATTCCGAAAGGCGCTGCGAGAACGCCTCCGAGAAGCGCAACTGCACGTCGGGAAAGTCGGCCAGATAGCACGTGAGAAGCTGCGGCATGAGCCCCTTGGCGATGGTCGGGGCGATGCCGATGCTCAGAGGCCCTGCCAGGCCCCCGTGCTCGCCCTGCAGCGCCTTCTTCGCATGGTCCACGTCCGCGAGAATGCGCACGCAGTGCGGGTAGAACGTGTGGCCCTCGGGCGTCGGAACGACGCCGCGGGCGAGCCGTTCGAACAGCTGCACGCCCATCAGTTGCTCCAGCTCCCGCACGATCGCGCTGACCGTTGGCTGTGCGAGGCCGAGGCGATCGGCGGCGCCGTTGATGCTGCCCTCCTCATAGGCGACGACGAAGGCCGTCACATGCCGGAGATTCATCGACATATAGGAAATTCCGATTGCTGATAGAGCGATCTATCACGTTCCCAACTCGCTGGATATGGCGCACCAAGGAGGCATCGAACGACCCCCTCGAGACGGACAGCGACCATGCTCCAGGCAGTCAAACCCTTGCTCCAGGACGAGCTTTCCGGCCAGCGGCTCCTGCGAAATGCCTTTGGCTCCTTCGCGACCGGCGTCACCATCGTCACGGCAAGGTCCCATGCCGGCACCCTGTGCGGCGTGACGGCCAATTCCTTCTCCTCGCTATCCATCGATCCGCCGCTCGTCCTGTGGAGCCTGGGGCGGTCTGCCTCGAGCTTTCCCGTCTTCGAGCAATCGTCCCACTGCACCATTCATGTTCTGAACGAGACGCAGGAACTGCTCGCCCGCCGCTTCGCAACGTCGGGCATCGACCGGTTCGCAGGCCTTGATTTTGAGGTCGGCCCCGGCGGCGTTCCGGTGATCGGCGAGGTCGCCGCGCGGTTCGACTGCCGCATCGTCAACCGGAACTGGGGCGGCGATCACCTGATCTATATCGCCGAGGTCGATGAGTTCATCCACGACCCAACCCGGCGGCCGCTGCTCTTTCATTCCGGCAAGATGTCGCGGCTTGCCCGCTAGGCCGCGCTCTCCCTCGTCATCCCGCACTTTCCGCAGTGCGCCCGACCCTGGCACCGTGCATAGGAGATCCCTTCGTGGCCAAGCCCAAAGTCATCCTTCAACTCTATCCGATGTTCCGGAGCGACGGGTTCGAGGGCCGCAAGAAGAACCGCCCGATGGGGCTGTGCACCGACACCTATCAGCAGATCGTCCATGAATGGACGGACATCGTCCTCGCCGCCGAGGAAATGGGCGTGTGGGGGGCCTCCACGATCGAGCACCATTTCCACTCGGAAGGCTACGAAGTCGGTCCCAATCCCGGCATCCTGAACGCCTACTGGGCCGCCAAGACCTCCAAGATCCACGTCGGGGCCATCGGCTATGTGATGGCGACGCAGGACCCGATCCGCATTGCGGAAGAGACGGCCATTCTCGATCATCTGACCAAGGGCCGGTACTGGGTGGGCATGGCCCGCGGCTACCAGTCGCGCTGGGCCAATGTCCTCGGTCAATGGGCCGGGGCGGCGGCGACCGTTTCCGACGGCAGCGCCTCAGACCAGAAGAACCGCGACATCTTCGAGGAGCGCGTCGACCAGTTGATCGCCGCCTGGACGCAGGACGCGGTCGTGCTGGACGGCCCCACCTACAAGGCCCCTTATCCGGTCACCGGCGTCGAGGGCTATCCGGCAGCCCATACCGCGCGAGCAGCCGGCGTCGAAGGCGAAGTCGACGAGCAGGGACGCGTGGTGAAGGCGGCGGTCGTCCCCAAGCCATTCCAGCGCCCGCATCCGCCGGTCTTCGTCGCGACGACCAAGAGCAAGGAGAGCGTCGAATTCTGCGCGCGGCGCGGCTTCGTACCGACCTATTTCTCGCCCCTGCAGCAGGTTGCCGACGCCGCCCATCACTATCAGGCGGTAGCCCGCGAACACGGCATGGACCTGAAGTTCGGCGAGCGGCAGAACATCGTCCGCTATCCGCATATCGGCACGTCGCCCGAGGACTTCAATCGCCGTCTGCGCGAGTACGACCTCGACATCTACCAGAACTTCTACGCGCCCTTCTTCCCGCAGATGCCATTGGGCGACGGCGATGCGCTGGTCGAGGGCATGAAGAAGAGCGAGCTGTTCGTCGGCGGCACGCTGCAGGAAAACAAGGACGTCTGGCGCAACATCTATGACAAGGCGCCCTGCGAGTACATCACGCTGATCTGGCACTGGGCACAATGTCCGAAGGACGTGATGCTGGACGAGCTCGATCAGTTCATGCGCGAGGTCGTGCCGCTGCTCGAGGCCAATGTCTGAGCGAGATGCAGCCCGTCGGTAGCGGCAGGCTGGAACTGATGATGGGCGGCGGACCGGGATGCATACCGGCTCGCCGCCTCAACAAATGACAGGGACGAGGAAACCGGGAATGGCGCCACGGATCGCGGTATTCGGCAGCGGGGCAAACGGCAGTTGCGTCGGGGCGGATCTGACCGAAGCCGGCCATGATGTCTGGCTGATCGACCAATGGCCGGCGCATGTCGAGGCCATGCGGGAAGGCGGCCTGCGCGTCACGACGCCTGACGGGGAGCAGCACGTGGCGGTGCGCGCTTTCCACCTGTGCGACCTCGCCAGCACGACCCAGACATTCGACATCATCTTCATCGCGGTGAAGGCCTACGACACGCGCTGGATGGTGGAACTGGCGAAACCGCTTCTGGCTGACGACGGCGTCTGTATCGGCCTGCAGAACGCCATGACGGCGGAGACGATCCGCGACGTGGTGGGATCATCCCGCACCCTCGGATGCGTTGTCGAACTGTCCTCGGAAATCTTCACGCCCGGCCAGGTTCAGCGCAACACGCCGCGGGGCAGGACATGGTTCGGTCTGGGTGTGCTTGATCCGGTGGCCGCCGGACAGATCGAACGCGTCGTCCCGATCCTCGGAGCAGCGGGACGCGTATCCGTCAGCGACGATGTGCTTTCCGCCAAATGGATGAAGCTGGTCGTCAACGTCATGTGCCTGGCACCCTGCGCGGCACTCGGCCTGCCCGTTTCGTCCGCGCTCGCAGAGCCTGGCATGCGCGAGCTCGTCCTGAAAGCCGGAGCCGAAGCGTTCGAACTGGGCCAGCATCTCGGCTACCAGCCGGCGCCGATCTTCGGTCTGTCCGAGGACGACATGCGCAACTCGAACCGCGTGCTTGAACTGCTGCTCGACAAGCTGGTCAAGGACGTCGGCCCCCGTGCCCGCGATTGCATTCTTCAGGATCACCTCAAGCAGCGCATGAGCGAGGTGGACCTGATCAACGGCGCGGTGGTCGAGGGCTGGCGCAAGCTCGGCCGGGCTGCCCCCGCCAACGCACGTATCGCCGAGATCAGCGCACAGATCAGGGCGGGCAGCGCGACGCCCGACCCGTCCAATCGCGCGAGGCTCATCGGCTGAGCCGGGCCTGCGGCAGGCACGCAGAAACATCATAAAAGCAGAAGCAGGAGGAAGAATTGAAAGCGCACTCGTTCGATCGTCGTCGTCTCATGACGGGAGCAGCCGGCCTGGCCTGCGCCGGCATGGTCGCCCGCGCGACCCCGGCTCATGCCGCCTGGCCGGGCGGGTCGCCGATCCGGATCGTCGTTCCGGCCAGTCCAGGCGGGCCGACCGATATCTGCGCGCGCCTGCTGGCCGAGATGTTCCAGAAGGATCTGGCCGGCAGCAGGGTCGTCGTCGAGAACAGGGCGGGCGGCGGCGGCAATATCGGCATGCAGGCGGTCATCCGCGCGGAGCCGGACGGCTACACGCTGCATGTCGCGTCCAGCATCTGGGCGATCAATCCGAGCCTTTACACGCCCCCGCCGCACGATCCGCTGAACGACCTGGTGCCGATCTCCGAGATCGCGACATCGGCCACCCTGTTCGTCGTTCGGGCGGATTCGCCGATCCGGACCATGGCCGATGCCGTCGCGGTGGCGAAGAGGGATCAGGACAAGTTCAACATATCGATCCCGCCTTTCGGCTCGGTCCTGCATCTCGCTGCAGAGCTTTTCAAGCTGCGGGAGAACATCAAGCGCGTCGCCATCATGCCGTTTCCCGGCGGTGGGCAAGCGGTGCAGGCGCTCCTCACTGACACGGTGCAGATGTGCTCGAGTTCGCTCGCCCCGGCATTCTCGCTGATCGAATCCGGACGCTTGCGCGCCATCGCCGTGCTCGGCGAGAAGCGCATCGCTGAACTGCCGGATGTCCCGACCGCGATCGAGCAGGGCTATCCGGACTTCGTCATGGACACTTACCTCTCCCTCATGGCGCCGGTGAAGACGCCACCGGCAATTCTCGAGACGTTGCAGAAGGCAGTCGCGCGCGGCGGAGTCGACCGGGACATCCGCGCCAAGTTCGCGAATGCGGGGCTGACCTGGGAGGGCAAGAGCGGCGAGCAGCACATGACGCGCCTGCGTCGGGAAGTGCCGCTGTTCAAGAGCATCATCGACCAGGCCGGAATCCGCATTTCCTAGCGTGCCCGATCCTACACGGCTGCCGCCGCCCGTGCTCGCGCATGGGTGGCGGCACACGCTTTCACGACTTTCCTCTGGAGTTTTCGAGAATGCCCGCCAATCCGCTTGACGGCTTTGTCGTCGACCGCACCCAAATCGGCTATGTCGGCGAGGGCCTGCAGCGGCCCGAATGCATCCTGGCCGAGCGCGACGGCTCGCTCTGGGCAGCCGATGCGCGCGGCGGCGTCGTCCACATCAGGCCGGACGGCAGCCAGGAACTGATCACCCAGAACGATCCCGGCGCCTTTGCCGGCGCCACCGACGATGCCACCCGCTTCACCGTCGGCACGCTGCCGAACGGCCTCGCCTTCGCCCGCAACGGCGACATCGTCATCTCCAATTTCGGCACCGACCGGCTGGAACTGATGGAGCGCCGGACCGGCCGGACCACCGTCCTTGCCGACACGCTCGACGGCCGCCCCATCGGCAAGGTCAACTTCGTGCTGCGCGATTCGAAGGACCGCCTCTGGCTGACCATCTCGACCCGCATCGTCAACTGGATGGAAGCGGTCTCGCCGAAAATCACCGACGGCTACATCGCCCTCTACGAGAACGGCGCCTTGCGGGTCGTCGCCGACAACATCGCCTTCACCAATGAGATCCGCTTCGACGCGAAGGAGGAATGGCTCTACGTGGTCGAGACCTCCGGGCCGAAGATCACCCGCTTCCGCGCCGCGCCGGACGGCACGCTCTCCGACCGCCAGACCTTCGGCCCGGAAAACCACGGCGCGCCCATCGACGGCATCGCCTTCGATGCCCACGGCAATCTGTGGGGCACGCATGTGATGATGGACCGCATCTTCGCCATCACCCCCGAGGGCGAACTGCGCATCATCCTCGACGACCACGATCCCTGGACCAGCCGCGCGCTGATGAAGGAATTCTGGGCCGGCGGCGCCTCCGCCGAGGCCATGCTCGCCTCCGGCGGACGCATCGCGCCGTGGTTCGCCTCCGTCACCTTCGGCGGAGAGGACCTGAAGACCGTCTATATCGGCTCGCTGCGCGGAACCCGCATCCCCTTCTTCCGCTCGCCCGTCGCAGGCCTCCCCATGGTCCACTGGAACGAGCGGTAGGCGTCTTCTTTGCGCCCAGTTGCGGAAGCGCCGCTGCCTCCGCAAGCGGACTCGTTCGGCAAAAAACTCCCCGGCAACTCAAGTCGGAGAGTCCGAAAATGCTCGGGCAGCCACCGCTAAAAGGGCATTCGAGGTCGCCGGGTCGGCAGCTCCGCAGTTAGTTCGCCGCATTCCGGGCGAGTTCCGAAATCCGTGTCCTGATGCCTTGCGGAATCTCGATGCCCGCTTCATTCGGCGCGGCGCTTGTTCCTCCCGCATCCGCGCAAAGGGGGGCGAGATCGGGAGGCGTCGCGCCTGGCGGGACGACGGTTGGGGCGCCTGCCTGCGAACGCAAGTTGTCGTCCGCCGCGGGCCCATCGGTCAGGCAGTGCAGCCGCACAGCCAGCGGCTCGCCGAGGGCCATCCGTGGTGACCCCGCCAAGAGCGCGACGGCCGCCAGCGTCCCCGCCGAGAGCGCTGCCGCCCGCGCCGCGGTTCGCATCTGCTGCTCCCGCTGGCGGCGGAACTGCTCCTCCATCTCCCTCCGCCGAATGTCGAGCCTCTGCCGCAACTCCGAGTGCCGCGCCGACTCCTGCGCCATTCGCTGCGACTGTTGCTGCTGCTGAGCCATCGCCTGCTGATGTCGCGTGCGCGCCTGATCGATGCGCTGCTGGTGATGCATGCGAACCTGCGGCAACGGCCTCATTCTCGGCGCGGAGAAGGTTCCGCCGCCTCCGCGATAGGACGGTGGCATCGTCTGGCGAGGCGGCGTGAACGAGGGCCTGGACCCGAAACTCCCGCCTCGCCGCGCGATGATGATCGGTGCGGCCGCGCCTATCTCCGTGGCGGTTTCCCGCGCCCCGGGGCTCACAGGTCTCCCGTCTCCCGCCAGGGCGAACGGGGCAAGCAGAAGGCCATTCACGACCAGTGCCGGAACGATGGCCGACAATGCCTTTGCCGCGAATGTGCAATGCCAGTTGAAGCGCGTCATTGCGACACCTGCCTGATGTTCTCGTGGCAATTGCCATTGGCGGAAAACGTGATGGCATTGCCGGAGAGCGTGAAAATTCCCTGATACTTCAAGTCAAGCGTCCTTGCAGAAAGCACGACCCTGCCTGCGGCGCTCGCGATGGCGATGTTGCCGTCCTCGAACGAGAGGTTGTATCGCTCCCCGGGCCTGAACAGGATGAGCGCATCCCACGAAATGTCTCTGGTGACGCTGGCAGTCCTGCCATCCAGGTCGATCGCGAGAACGAACTCCCAGTTGTCCGCGTGCAGGTTCTGGCCGCCCCGGTCGACCGCCTCCTCAAGCGCCATGCAGTTCAGTTCGATCCGCCCGCGCTCGGGCCATCCGGCGCTGAAGTCGATGAGACGCGGTGCCCTGAGCAAGGCCAGCATCTCCCGGGCAGCGCCATAACCCTGCGCGACCGCCCTTTCATAATGTGCAATGGCTTCGGCCTTCGTCTGGTCGGCGAATGCAAGCTGCGCCCCGAGCGCCGCGTGGGCCGCCGCATGACCCTGCCGGGCGGCGGCCTCATAGTAGCGCTTGGCATCTTCGCTCAGGCCAACGGCCTCCAGGCTGCGCCCCAGCTGGAACTTGAGCCTTGCCGACTGGGGGTCGAGCTCGCGCGCCGCAATGCAGGCCTCGACGGCGCGATCCGTGTCGATCGCATCCAGCCGAACTCCGGCGGCGAGCTTGCCGGGGTCATCGGGATCGCTCGCCAATGAATCGCACTCGGTCACGCCCGCGGTCGGAAGGCCGCGCGGGCGCGGGCGCGTGGCCCTTTCGACGAAAGTCAGCCAGTGCTCCCGCGACAAGGGCTCCGTGCCGCCCCGGATCTCGCGCGAGACACCGACGAGCGCGCCGGCGTCGCCAGCCGCCTGGGACGGACGCAGCGTGATGGTGGACAGGACCCCGTCCGACGACCGGTATTCGAGAACGAAGTCAGAGCGGAAGATGCCGGTCAGCGAGGTTACTATTCCGCCGCCCGGCGCCGCCACCGCGCCATCGGCTTGATCGATCCGGCAGATGAGGTCGCCGAGCGAGATGGCAGTACTCGCAACCACCATGCGATCCAGGTCCTGGTTCCGTTGCCCGGACCTCTGCCGAGCGGCGGTGCAGGCCTCCTGTGAGTGATGCTCGGCACGGCGCTCAACGGCTTGCCGGTAGGCCTCGAAAGCCGGAACCGCGCTTGCCAACTCGCCGTAGCTTCGACGAAGCCGCTCCAACTGCAGCCGCCCTGTCCGTCCCTCGCCGATGGCGCGAAGTTGTGCACCGAAGGCCTCGATGTTCTCGTTCGCGATCGCCTGAACGCGCGCGAGCGCGTCCACCCGAAGACCCTTTCCACGGTTATCGTCGCCGGCACGCCTGAATTCGCCACCTCGCTCGGCGGCCAGGTCCATCACCTGGGCGATGTCGCCGAGGCCCCGGCCGGTTCTCGCGATCTCGTGACGGGCATCCTCGAAAAGTTTCGCCAGGATCTCGTCTCGCCGCTTGGCCATGGCATCGCGATAGGGCGAAAGCTGGGTAAATTGCCGCGCCTGCAGTGCCAGTGAGGTCGCCTGTTCCGACAGCCTGGTGGCTGCCGCGAAAGTGAATGGCTCGCCGCTCAATTCCCCCGCGAAGCGAGGCAGCCCGTCGCGTAAAGCAAGCTCGGTTTGCTCCCGTGCCGCTATCGCCACTGCTGCCGCTTCTGGAATGGAATCACGATAGCGATCGGCAAGCGTCTGCGCGGCGAGCATGCGCCGGTGCGCATTCTCAAACGTCGCGGGCTCGCCACCAATCTCGCGCGTGACCGCCGTCACAATCGATGCGCGGATCGCGGAGCGCCGTTCGTCCAGAATGCGGCGATACTCGCTGCCCCGATCGCTCGAAAGACCTTCGACGTGGCGGACCGTAGCGGCAAAATCGCGGTCGATCAGGGATAGGCTCTCGGGGCTTGCATCCAGCGCCGCCACGAGCGCCGTGAATTCAGGCAGCTTGTCCCGAGCGATGACGTCTGCCCGAAGCGCAACCGCGCGGGAGAATTCTCTCGCATCCTCTGCCTCCGCGCCTCCGAAATCGCGATAGGCGGCTTCCCTCAGTTCATGCATCTGCCCGAGCGACTGCAGGCCATCGGGAATCGCCTTCAACCGTTCGATCGCATCGTCCAGAGGGACCTGCCGCGCGGCGAGCATCCAGTCCGATCCACGGCCCATATCGGCCTGATAAACCCGCCGCAAATGAACCAGCCCTTCTATCGCAACGGTCTGCAGCGTCGGACAGCGCGCCGAGAGTTGATTGACGATGTGGGGCTTCACCTCTGCCATCAGCGCCTGGCGGTTCGCAAAAAGACGAACATCCGGCGACTCGACCCGTACGGTCATCGACGCCGAGCAGGTCGGAGAGACCACATTGACGCGGGCGTCGATCGCGCCAACCCGCACGGACTGCGGCTCGAACCGTGTGCTGGTCACGACCGGAGCGGCGGCAGGTTGACCCTGTCGGGACAACGCTATCGGCCGGCATTGGGGAAAGCCGACGAAGCGTCCGTTCAGCGCGTTGCGTCCATCGAACAGGAATTCCTTCGCCGCGGCGGCGCGCTGCCGCGGACGAACGACGATGCGATTGGATGGCAAAACATCGATCTCGTGGCGAATCGTGTGCCGATAGCCCCTGCGCGAAAACTGTTCGGTGGCGACGAGCCGGCCCTCGGCCTCCTCGATGCTGAGCCTCATGTCCCCCTGATCGGTGCCGCAGGCATATTGACCGCTCCAGGTTCCCAGAAGGGCGCGCCGATCTGCTTGCGCTCCCATCGGCGGTGTTGGGGCGGTCCGTGCCACGGCCCCGTTCGGTGCCGGCGATCCGCCCGCGAAGAACATCAAGCTTGCGTGGGCGGAGCGCTGGTCGAAGCGCCGGATCCGACAATTGCCGTCGCGCAGCGGAACCGGCCCTTCCAGCTTGAACCAGTCCTGGTCCAGCGTGCCGAGGTCGCCCCTGACCTCGTACCGAACAGGCGGACACCTGTCGCCATAGAGAACTGCCTGCCCGACGATGTCCCGGCCGGCAATGCGCCCTTCGAACAGCACATCACCCGCCCTGATCCGCCGGAACCGGGGATCTGGGGCGTGGTAGGAGATGGTCACGCGCGTCCCGTTCACGGACACCCGCATCGTCGAAGCGTTGTGCTGAAACAGCCGCTGCTGCAGAAACTGAGCCGGATCGGACTGCTGCGCCTTGCCCGGCCCTCCGCAGAGGAACAATGCCAGGCCGCATGCACTGAGCTGCACAAATCGCATCGAAAGCCCGCCCCCGAGCCAATCTCTCAATACTATGGCGAAGCATTGAATTCTTGCATTGTCAAATGCAAGCGAAAATCAAGTAAGCATATTAGACGCATTCGAAACTGAACCGCGCCACTACTTATTCTGTCTGTGAAAATGCGAAGCGGCATCAGCATGCCGGGGGAGGTTGGCTCGGCTCTTCGTCATAGGACCAGAGTCATGGAAAGCGCGAGAAGGTCCCACGTGCTCGATCATGGCCGAGGCCATGTGGCCGGGCATGCGGTCCATCTTCCAGAAGCCGCCCGCGCCCAGTTGCGGGCGTTCCTTCCGCGCCCAACTGCAGAACTATGCGTGAAGGCCAATTGCGGGCATTCGGCGCCGCACTTTCCGCCAGCTCTGCTGAGAGCCACGGCCAAGGGAAGCAGTGTCGGCAAACGATCGATAAGCGCGGCAAATTGGCAGAACGGAAGCGGCGCGCGTAGTCGCCGTCACCGAGCCGGATATCGGCTCAGGGCTCCATTGTCAGCCTTCCGCGACGGTGACAGCGGCACTCTTGTCCCAGAACACCAGCCGGCGATGCAGCAGCCTGACCACCGAGCTGCCGGCAATGCCAAGACCTGCGAGACTGATGAGTGCAGCAAACATGACATTCGTTTCCAGTCCGACCGCCGCTGCATTGATGAGGTAGCCGAGCCCCTGGGTCGAGGAGATGAACTCCGCGACGACCGCACCGATCAGGCTCAGCACGATCGCGATCTGGAGGCCCGCAAATATGGGTCCTGCAGCAGCCGGCACTCGGACGCGCCAGAACATTTGCCAGCGCGACCCGGAATAGGCCCGCATCATCTCGATCAAGGCGGGGTCCGCCTGCCGGAGGCCCGTCACGGTGTTCACGAACATCGGGAAGAAGCAGACCAGGGCTACCATGACGATTTTCGATGCCAGCCCGAATCCGAACCAGACGATGATCAGCGGCGCCAGCGCCACCTTTGGCATGGACTGCAGAGCGACGATGTAGGGCATCAGGAGCCGCTCGGCGGTGGGTGATTCCGCGAGCACGGCGCCGAGCACGAGGGCGAGACCGCAGCCGGCTGCATAGCCCGCGAGCATTGCTTGCAGCGTGTAGGCCAGGTGCGGCCAGAACTGACCGTCGATGTAGCCCACCTTGAGCGCGTTCGCGACCGCAAGCGGCGTGGGGATGAAGTAGTTTGGAATCTGGAAGCCAACGACCGCGGCATGCCAGGCCACGATCAGCAGAACTGGCGAGATGAGCAGCAGCAGCGGGTTCGAGCGTTGCATCGCAGGACCTATTCGAAGGAGAGCAGCTCGTTGAAGAGCTCGCGCAGTTCATGGGTCAGTTCGGCGAACCGCGGGTCCCTCATCGTCTGCAGGCTGCGTGGACGAGGCAGATCGACCTCGATCTCCCGCACCACGCGCCCCGGCCGCGCCGACATCACGACGATCCGGTCGGAGAGGAAGACGGCCTCGGGAATCGAGTGGGTGATGAAGATCACCGAGCAGCCCTGCGATGCCCAGATGGACTGCAGCTCGACCATCATGTGCTCGCGCGTCATTGCGTCGAGCGCGGCGAAGGGCTCGTCCATCAGGAGCAGCGAGGGATTGTGAACAAGGCCGCGGGCGATGCCGACCCGTTGCTGCATCCCGCCCGACATCTCGCCGGGATAGAGGCTGTCCGAGGCCTTCAGGCCAACCAGTTTGAGGAGTTGCAGCGCCCGGGTCTTGCCGGCCTGCTGGTCGAGCCTGAGGGTATCGATCGGCAGCATGACGTTCTGAAGCGCCGTCTGCCAAGGCAGAAGCGTCGCCTGCTGGAACACGACCCCGACATCTCGGCGCGGCGCCGTCACCGGCGAACCGCTGAGCGAGATTGCGCCGGAGGAGGGATCTAGCAGTCCCGCGGCGAGCCGCAGGAAACTCGACTTGCCGCAGCCGGACGGACCGAGGATCGAGAGAAACTCTCCCTGATGGAGGGTGCAGGACATATCCTGCAGCGCCGTGGTCGTGCCGCGACGGGTCTTGTAGACGAGGGAGACATCCCTCGCCTCGAGCAAAGCTGCCCGGCTGCCCGTCGCCTGCACCTCAGTGCCGGCGACCGTCGCAAGTCTTGGGGCAGCCGCCGTCACGGCAGCCGCCTTGCCGCTGCCTCGGCGGCGGCCACGTCGAAGCGGTTGATGCCCTCGACGAGATCGTTTGTGTAAAGCCGCCCGGGTTCGATCTGGGTCGTGGTCAGTTCGCCGCCGGCATGCAGCACGTCGATGAAGTCCTTCCACTCGGATTCGATGAACGAACCGTAGCGGCGCGGCTGTCCCTGCGGGAAGACGTAGAACTTGCGCAGGCGGGCATTCATGATGTGGACCTGATCGCGCATGATCTTGGCCGCCTCGCCCTCCGTCGGCTTCTGGTTCGGATAGGCCTTCCAGAAGGCTCGAACGGCCGCTTCCGGATTGACCTCGCAGGCGATGGTGGCCTTCGCGACCGCCCGCCCGTAGCGGGTGAGCAGGTCAGCCTGATCGCGGATCGTGTCGTTGTGGGCGACGAAGCCGTTGCTGAAGAGGCCCAGATACTTCTGCGGCATGTCCAGGCGTCGGATCGGCGTTCCCGACACTTCAAGCGTCGCGTGCTGTGAATCGAACAGGTTGAGGGCGTCGACGCTCCCATTGCGCAGGGCAAGGAAGGCCGGTGCGCCGACGCCGACCGGCACGAGGTCGACGTCGCGGCCGACCTGCAGCCCGATTTCTCGAAACATGGCACGGGTGATCGGCACGTTGCCGAAGGTCGCCGCACCGATGCCGATCTTCTTGCCCTTGAGGTCGGCCAGCGTCTTGACGGGGCTCGCCTCAGGCACGACGAACTCCCAGCCGCTCTCCCGCGTGGCGTTGTAGAAGAAGCGCAGCGGCAGCGGATCCTTGCCCGGCTGATGGGAGACGATGAGGATGTCCGGATTGGGGTATCCGATCGTCACACGCTTGCTGGTGAGCTGGGGCAGGAGCACGCCGCTGCCCCGGAACTCCAGGATCTCCACATCGAGCCCTTCCTCGCGGAAATAGCCTGCCTGCTGCGCAAGGACCACGGCGGTGAAGGACAAGGTGGTCGTAGTCACCTGGCCGACCGTGACCTTGGTGAGCGACTGGGCCAGTGCCGGCCGCGCCAGGGCTGCACCGGCTGCGAGCGCGGCGAACCCGCGCCGTGAAATGCTGGTCATCTTCAGTTCCCCTCTTGATTGGTTCAGCCAGCCTGCATGCCGTAACAGCCGCGCCCGACCGCCACGAGACGCCCGGCCGCGTCGAGAACGTCGATGTCGACGACGCCCACGGTCTTGCCCGCCCGCCTGACGGTCGCCTCCGCATCGAGATGCGGCGCGGTTCCAGGCCGCAGGAAGTCGGTGCGGAAGTTGATCGTCGGCACGGCCGCGCCGACCTTCATGATCAGGGCATAGTCGCCCACGGTATCGATCAGTGCGGCTATGGCGCCGCCGTGGAACTGCCCCGTCCCGGCGCCGCGCTCCATCTCGGCCTTCATCGGCATCCGCATCGTCACCGTCTCGGCGGCCGCATCGGCCCCGAGAACCTCGAGGCCGAGGAACCGGATGAACGGCGAGCGTTCAAGGCGGGCCGACAGAGCGGCCGCGTCGAGCGGAAGGACTGGCTCGCTCACGGCTTCACCAGCACCTTGCCGAAGACCTCACGGTCCTCGATCAGCCGGATGGCCTCGGCGGCCTTGTCGAGCGGCAGCACCGCGTCGATGACCGGCCTGATCTCGCGCTTCTGAACCATGGCGATCAGGTCGACGAGATCCTGCCGCGACCAGCCGTTCGAGCCTTTGATGTCGAGTTCGTAGGTCCAGATGAAGCGGATGTCTTCCTTCGGGTCGAAGCCGGCGGTGGCGCCACAGGTCAGAAGCCGTCCGCCCCGCCGCAGGCAGCGCAGCGACTTCACCCAGGTATCGCCGCCGGTGAAGTTGACGACGACGTCGACGCCCCCCTCGAACGTGCGTCGCGCGGGCTTTCCGAACCGGCTGAACACGCCCTTCATGAAGTCTTCCTCGGCATAATTGATGCCGTGGTCGGCGCCGAGTTCCTTGAGCTTGTCGAGCTTGGTCTGCGAGCTCGCTGCGACAACGACTTCAGCGCCGGCGAGCTTCGCCAGCTGCACGCAGCACGTGCCGACACCGCCGCTGGCCCCGAGGATCAGCACGCGCTCGCCCTTCGCGATGCCACCGCGGGCGACCATCATGCGATAGGCGGTGCCATAGGCGACCGGAAGGCTCGCCGCGGCCTCGAAATCGACGTCGTCGGGCAGCGCGATGAGCTGCTCGGCGGGAACAGCGCACAGCTCGGCGAGGCCGCCGTGACGCGTCTCGCCGATCAGCCCGCCGCCGATGGAGCGATTGACCGGATCGACCAGCACGCGGTCGCCGGCCTTGAAGTCGGTGACGCCCTCGCCGACCTCGCGCACCGTCCCGGCGAGATCGATGCCCATGATCATCGGCATCGGCACCGCAATGCCCGGCATGCCATTGCGCGTGAAGATGTCGTGGTAGTTGAGCGAGGAGCAGGCGACCTCCAGCACGACTTCGCCGGCCGCGGGCCGCGGATCGGGAAAGTCGGCGACATAGGACAGGGCATCGGGCCCGCCATGGCCATGGATTACGGCTGCACGCATCACACTTGCTCTTCGGTTGCGGAATGGAACATGAGGGCGCTGCCATGGATGGCGGCGCCGGTGACGAGAAGGCCGCGAGGATCGGCGCGCGAGACGATGCCCGCGCCGTCGAGCAGCTTGCGGGTCGTGGCGAGGTCGCGGACGGCGACGGCGATCCCCGCCATGCCCGGCACTCCCGGCGGCGGCGCGCCGGTGAGATTGCGGAAAGCGTCGGACGAGAGGATGCGCAGCCGGCCGCGGTGCAGGCGGACGAGCCAGACGCCGTCGCCCTCGTCGGTCGCCGTCGAATCCGCGAGCTGCGCGAAGCGCCGGGCAGCCTCCGCCGGATCGGCTGGACATATCCAGGCTTCCGTCAGCCCCACCGCGCCGTTGGCATGGTCGAGCTGGTGAGCCTGCCAGACCACATCCCGGGTCTTGTGCTCGATGACGAAGGTTCGGGCTTCCGGGAAGGACGGCGGGTCGAGGTGGGCGTTCGCGAAGGCGGCCCTGCGCGTTTCGGTTCCGGCCGGCCCCCAGGCCGCATCCCGTTCCAAAGCGATCGGGGCGGCGATCCTCGTTCCACGCGCCGCTATGATGTCGCGGGTCGCGGCGACGTCGTCCGATCCGAAAGCAAGGATGTGAGGCCCCTCATAGCGCTCGAGGAACGCGCGGGGAGTGCTCGGCTTCGAGGGATCGACGACACCGATCAGCTCGATATAGCCCTCCCGGAGCATGATGCAGTGATTGCCCGAGCCGGTGGGTTCCAGAGCTGCGCCGGGCTCCGGGGGCGCAGCATGCAAGCTGAGCGGCGTGGTGGTGAAGCCCAGACGTTCATAGTCGCGCTTGCCGATGCCCAGGTCGGCGACGGCGATGCCGATATGGTCGAGATAGAGCGAGAAGGTCATGCCGGCACCGCCATCATCTGTGTTGCCTTGGACGCGAGAGCCTTTCGGTCCACCTTGCCGGTCGGGCCGAGCGGCAGGCTTTCGCAGAACCAGACCTGCCGCGGATGCATGTAGGCCGGAGCGTTCTCCAGCGCGTAGGACTTGATCGCCTCGGCGTCCTGCGTCGCCTGATTGCGGGTCACCACGAAGGCCACCGGCTTCATGCCCTTGATGTCGTCGGGGACGGGCACCACACAGGCCTGCTGGATCGCCGGGAGGCGCTCGAGAAGCGCTTCCATCTCGCCCGGAAAGACATTCTCCCCGCCGCACACGAACATGTCGTCCGCACGGCCGACGAAGTAGCAGAACCCCTCGGAATCCCGCCGGATGATGTCGCCGGTGTCGTACCAGCCGTCGGCGTCGAGAACCTCGGCGGTTTTTGCCGGCAGGTTCAGATAGCCGCTCATGACCGCAGGCGTTCTCATCTGAAGGCGACCCTGGTTCTCATTCTCGTCCCCATCGTCGCCGATCAGCCGGAAACCGATATCCGCCAGCGGATATCCGATCGACAGCGGCGGCCGCGGAAGGCCTTTCGGATGAGCGCCGAAGACTCCGGCGCCGCCCTCCGTCGTCCCGTAGTTCGTCACGACCATTGCGTTGGCAAACAGCGAATGGAGGGTTGAAAACAGCGCCTCGCCGACCGGCGCCGATCCCATGGCGACAATCTTCACCGAACCTAGGTCGGCGGAGGCGAGCTGTTCCCTGCGCTGGGCGACAAGCGCCAGCATGGTGGGGACCGACGTCAGCCAGGTCGGGTGCCAGCGGGAGATCGCGTCGATATAGGCGCCGGCGTTGAACTCCGGCAGCAACACGATGGTGCCCCCGCCGTAGGCCGCCAGCTTGAGCATGAGCAGCGCGTTCATGTGACAGAGCGGCGCGGCCACCAGCAACCGGTGCTCATGGAACTTCGCCGCTCCGGCACGCCGCTCCAGCACCCATAGCTGACCGCTGTGGGAGAGCGGAACGCCCTTTGGTCTGCCGGTGCTGCCCGACGTGTAAAGGATCATCGCGGTCTCGCCCGGAGCTGCCTTGACGGCTTCGAACGGACCGGGATCGACGAGGGAGGAGAACTCGCGCGCGTCGTCCAGCGTGAGGATGTCCACTCCCGCCGGCACGAGCGACTGAAAGGCCCTGTCGGCGAGCATCAGCACGACCTCGGCATCCTGCACGATGTGCTCGACAGTGGATCGGGGCACCCGATGGTTCACTGGCACCGCGACGAAGCCGGCCTTCATGATCGCCATGTAGGCGAAGACATAGTTCAGCGAGTTGAGGCCGAGGATTCCGATCCTCTGGCCGCGCTCATAGCCCCGGCGAACCAGCCCGCGGGCAATGCCGTCGACGGTCTCGCGATACTCGTTCCAGCCTACGGACCGTCCGTCCGCTGCGTCGATGAGAGCCACGTGATCGGAGGCGCGGCCAGGGGGAATGAGATCGCCGAGATCGGCGGGCACGTGGGACATCGCAGAAGCCTTCGTATGTCGTCTCTGCCCGAGACGGCGCATGAGCGCATGCGTGTCGCAGAATTGTCAATCAGCAAAATAAACTTATCACATTGTGAGAAATTGGCATTCCTGCCTAGTCAGGGAGCACTGCCCGTGGTTACTTCGGAGGCAAGTAAAAAGGGAGGAGCATCGGGTGTCAGACGGAACTCAAGCCGTCGCGCGGGCGGTGATGCTGCTGCGCCAGGTCGCGACTGCCGGCAATCCTGGAGTTCGGCTCGTCGATCTGGCCAAGCGGTCCGAACTGCACAATGCGACAGCGCATCGTCTCCTGCGGGCAATGACCGCCGAGGGCCTGTTGAGCTACGACGCGGTGCAGAAGCGCTACTATACGGGCCCGGAGATATTCCGATTCGCACAGACCGGATTCGGTCCGGCGCTGAGCAGGATTTTTCACCCCGCATTGGAGCGCATAGCCAAGCGCACCGGACTTGCGGCCTACCTTTCCGTCCGCGAGGGAACCGAGATCGTCTGCGTCGACCGGGTTGTCGGTCAGTCCCTCGTCCAGGTGGTTCCTTACACGATCGGGTCTCGCCGCCCCCTGGGAGTTGGCGCAGCAGGACTCGCTGTTCTCGCAGCGCTGGGCGATGACGAGGTCGCACTCGTCCTCGACAAGCACGAACGTGAGAAAGCACACCAAGCCTTGCCGAAGCACCGCACTCTCAAGTTGATCAGCGAAGGCCGCAGGAACGGGTTTGTCTACAATCCCGCGCTATTCATAAAGGGCGTAGGCGGTTTAGGGCTTGCGGCACTGCATGCTGAAGGTGGAATGGCCTCTGTGAGCGTCGTGGGGCTCGAGGTGCAGTTCTCCAACCAAGCTGAGCGGAAAAAAATTGCCGACATAATCGCTCAAGAGCTCATAGCGGTTGATGCGGGCTCGATGCTTATACCTTCGGTGAAAAAGACAAGCTGACTCTGGCTGATCTTGTCGCTATCGGGAGCCCGCAACGCTGTTCTGACGCGTTCATCGCCTGAGGCGTTCAGGAGATGTTTAGCCGGTCGAACGCCGGCTGAACCCGAGGACCTGAGGCATCCAGTCCAAACACCTGCGTGGGTAGCCCTTCGAACCGAGCCTTGATTTGAATCGCCAGATAGCGCGAGTAGTGCCGCGACTGCGCGAGGTTGCCTCCATGGAACCAAAGGCCCTCCTGCGCGTTCGGCTTCCACATGTTGCGCAACTCGCCGGTCCAAGGCCCGGGATCGCGAGCCGTGCCCGAACCCATGCCCCAGCAGGCACCGACCTTGTCCGCCACTTCCGGCGAGATCAGGTCCGCGGCCCAACCGGTCATGGAGCCGTAGCCGGTGGCATAGACTACGAGGTCCGCCGGCAGCCTGCTTCCATCGTCCAGCAGGACGGCATCCTCGGACAGGCCCGCGATGCCGATGCCGCTCCGCAGAGCAACCTGCCGCGTTGCGATGAGCTCGGAAGCTCCAACGTCGATGTAGTAGCCGGAGCCACGGCGCGGATACATGAGTCCAAGCCCGGTCTCGTCCTCGCCGAAAGTCAGCTGGAAGCCGACGGCGCGCAGCGCGTCATAGAATGCCGCGTCCTCCTGCTTCATGCGCTCTACGACCGGTTTCAGGAACTGCGGCAGCACAGCGAACGGCGTGGAGGCCACGATCAGATCGGCCTTGTCCACGTCGATGCCAGCCTTCAGCGCCTCCTCCGAATAGAGCGACCAGCCGAGACGCTGCACAGTCTCGGATCGCACGACGAGGGTCGGCGACCGTTGGATCATGGTCACCTCGGCGCCATGCTCCCAGAGGTCGGCCGCGATGTCATGGGCCGAGTTGTTCGCGCCGACGATCACGCAGCGCCTGCCGGCGAAGCCCTCTCCCCCGGGATGGGCGCTGGAGTGGTGCTGGATGCCGCGAAACAGGTCCTGACCCGGAATGCGCGGCACCTGAGGCTTGCCGGACATGCCGGTGGCCAGCACGAGATGTTTGGGCCGGAGTGTCACTGACTTGCCCGCGCGCTCGACCTCGACGGTCCATTCGCCGCGTCCGGGATCGTAGTTCGCATTCCGGCAGGCGGTGCTCGTCCAGAGGTCCAGTTCCATGATCGAGGCATAAGCCTCGAGCCAGTCGCCCATCTTGTCCTTTGGCGTGAACACCGGCCAGTGATCCGGGAACGGCAAATAGGGCATGTGATCGAACCAGACGGGATCGTGCAGGCAGAGCGAGCGGTAGCGATTGCGCCAGGCGTCGCCCGCCCGTGGATGCCGGTCGATAATGAGGGCCGGCACGCCGATCTGCTTCAATCGAGCGCCGAGGCCGAGCCCGCCCTGTCCTCCCCCGACAATCAGTACATAGGGCTGTTGGTCGATGCCGAGCCGGGCGTCCGTCGCGCGCTGGTCGGCCCAGGTGGTGCGGTTGCGCACGGCGCCATGCGTCGTGCCCAAAGGGCGCGTCTCGCCGCTCTTCTCCTCGAACCCCTTCAGCTCGCGAAGCGTCGTCAGCAAGGTCCAGCAGCGGCCGTCCTTCAGGCGCGCGTGCCCGCGCCCGCGCCCGACTTTCGTCTCGAAGGTGAACCAGAACTCGGTGCCGGCCTCGGACATCCGCGGCGCGCCATCGAGGTTCCATGCCGACGCGCCGGTGTCCTGGCCGCGGGCCACCAGCATGGCGGTGATAGCGGCGCGACCCTCCAGCGTTGCGATGTTCCAGGTGAAGGCGACGAAGTCGCGCCAGTAGCACTCGTCGAGGAAGAGCTCCGCCGCCCTGGCCGGTTCATTGCTCGAAAGATGCGTAGAAAGAGCCAAGAGCCAGCGCGACGCCTCGCCTTGTGCATCCATTGCCGGCAGCCTCCCGTGTCCTGTCGCGATCATCGTGCGCAGCACAGATGCAGCCGGCAATGCACCCGAACGACGGGCAGGCGTGCACGCCCGCGCAAGGCTGTCCAGCGCGTGACGCCGCAGCCCCGCCGCGCCTAGGATGAGCGATCTGCCCGCTGTCGCCGGAGGTGCGCCATGCATGCGTCGAACCCGCCCGCGCTCGCCAATTCGGTCGACACCGCCCTTCGCCTGCGGGCGCGGCAGGTCATACCCGGCGGCCTGTGGGGTCATCTCAACGCGGCCAATCTGCCTGAGGGCTATCCGCAGTTTTTCGCACGCGGCGACGGGTGCCGCGTCGTCGACGTAGACGGCCGCGAGTTCATCGACTTCATGTGCTCGTGGGGTCCGATCGTCCTGGGTCACCACCATCCCGCGGTCGAAGAGGCGGCGCGCCGACAGGCCACACTCGGCGACACGCTCAACGGTCCCGCGCCTGTGCTGGTGGAGCTGGCAGAACTGATGGTCGACCTCATCCCCCACGCCGACTGGTGCCTGTTCGAGAAGAACGGCGGCGACGCGACCACGGCGGCGGTGACCATCGCCCGCGCAGGGACTGGCCGGAAGAAGCTGCTGGTCGCCCGCGGCAGCTATCACGGCGCCGTGCCGTGGTGTTCGCCCTCGCTCGCCGGGGTCACGGCCGAGGATCGCGCTCATATTGTCCACTATGACTACAACGACATTGCCAGCCTGGAGGCGGCGGTCGATCAGGCCAGCGGCGACCTCGCCGCGATCCTCGTCACGGCATTCCGGCACGACATGGCGAAGGCGCTGGAACTGTCGGACCCTGCCTTCGCCCGGCGGATGCGCGAACTCTGCGACGAGGCCGAGGCAGCGCTGATCCTCGACGACGTTCGCGCAGGCTTTCGCCTCCATCTCGGCGGCTCGTGGGAGACGATCGGGGTGAGGCCCGATCTCGCGGCCTACAGCAAGGCCATTGCCAATGGCTATCCGCTCGGCGCCATCACGGGGCGGGATCGTTGGCGCGAGGCCGCGACCAATATCTTCACCACGGGATCGTTCTGGTGCGAGGCCGTGCCGATGGCGGCAGCGGTGGCGACGCTCACGGAGTTGAGGCGCATAGACGGGCCGTCCATCATGTCGCGCATGGGCCAGCGGCTGCGGGATGGTCTTGGGCGGCTGGCCGCAAAGCACGGACTCTCAATCTCGCAGAGCGGCCCGCCGCAGATGCCGCTGATGCTGTTCGCCGACGACAGCAATTTCGCCAAGGGATCGGCCTTCTGCAGCGCAGCGCTGAAGGACGGCGCCTATTTTCACCCCAAGCACAACATGTTCCTGTCGTGCGCCCATACGGAGGCGGATATCGACCGCGCGCTGGAAGCCGCTGACGAGGGCTTTGCGGCTGTGGTGCGGATGGCCTGAGGCTCAGGTGAGTCCGTCGAGCGCCTTGACGAGTGTCGGATGGGGCTGCGCGAAGCCGAGCGCCGCCTCGATGGCAAGTCCCGCCTCAAGAACGAGCCGTTCGGAATATTTCGCACCCACGACCTGCAAGCCGATCGGCAGGCCCGAGGCCGACAGCCCGCACGGCGCAGTCGAGGCCGGCTGTCCCGTCAGATTGAACGGCAGGGTGAAGGGCACGCTGTCGCGCCAGCGGTCGTAGGCCTGGCAGTGATAGATCGTCTCCACGGGCGGCGCGACATGCGGCATGGTCGGCGTCAACAGCAGGTCGTAGTTGCGATGGAACGCGGCGAACTCGCGACCGAGAGCGGCCCGAGCGGCTTCAGCATCGAGCAACTGGTCGATGCTCACTGCCATGCCCCTTTCGGCAAGGTCGCGGAAGGCCGGATCAAGTTCGCCGCGACGCTCCTTCGGAGTGAGCCGCAGCCGGCGCGCGAAGGCGCCGATCCAGTAGACCTCGAAGCGCCCCTTCAACTCGCCGATGGGCGACGGCACCTCGGTGATGGTGGCGCCATGACTGCGCAGCTTCTCGACTGCGGCATCGACGACGGCGCGCACCTCGTCGTCGGGACCGAAGCCGCCGAGAACCGGCGCATAGGCGATGCGAAGGCCCTTGAGCTTCGGCTCTAGCCCGTTCAGCCAGCCAGAGGGCGGCGACGGCAGCGCGAACCAGTCGCGGTCGTCCGGCCGCGCCATCACATCCAGCGTGACGATGGCGTCCTCGACCGTCCGCGTGATCGGCCCGCCCGAAACGAGGGTCGCGAACATGCCCTCCTGCAGGTGATGCGGCACGCGGCCGAAGGTCGGTTTGAACCCGTAGAGCCCGCAGAGATTGGCGGGGATGCGGATGGAACCACCGCCGTCATTGCCGAAGGCAATAGTGCCTATGCCTGCCGCGACGCAGGCGGCCGCGCCGCCACTGGAACCGCCCGGCGAGGTCGCGATGTTCCATGGATTGCGCGTCGGTCCGTCCTGCAGCGGGCCATCGGTCAGGCCCTTCCAGCCGAACTCCGGCAGCCGCGTCTTGCCGAGGATGATCGCACCCGCTTCGCGCAAACGCGCGACAACCGGAGAGTCCGCCGTGGCCGGCGCGTCGGATGTCGTGAGCGAGCCGTGCCGCGTCGGGAATCCCGCAACGTCGACATTGTCCTTGATGGTCGCCGTGATGCCGTCGAGCGGGCCGATGGGACGGCCGGCTGCCCAGCGCGCGTCGCTCTCCTGCGCCGCCTTCAACGCGCCGTCTACGTCGACGATCTGCATCGCATTCAGCACGGGGTCGATGCGCGCGATGCGCTCCAGATGCAGGCTTGCGATCGAGCTCGGCTTGGCGGCGCCAGCGGCGTAGCGCGCGCCGAGTTCCGCGATCGTCAGGAAACAATCCGCGTCCTTCATGGGAGATATCCTCAGGCCGCTTTCGGCCGATGCTGCGCCCAGGGGCGCGTCAGTTCGAGCAGCGAGGCGAACCGCAGGACATCTGTGTCGTGACCCCAGCGGCCGACGATCTGGATACCGGTCGGCAAGCCGTCGGTGCCGAAGCCGGAGGGGATCGAGACGGCGGGATGGCCGGTCAGGTTGAAGGGGTACTGGTAGGAGGTCCAGCCCTGCCGGGTAATGCCGGATTTCACGCCATCGACCTCGACCTCGTCGTTGGCCGCATCGAAATCCACCGGCAATGCCGTGCGCGAATGGGTTGGCATGACCAGCATGTCGTAGCGCTCGAACAGCGCCTGAATTTGCCGGAACAGCTTCGTGCGCGCGAACTGCGCGTTGCGGAAATCCGCGAGACTGAACATGCCGCCGCGCTGCATGAAGGCGAGCGTCACCGGGTCCATCTGGTTCTGCCATTTCGGCAGGAAGGGCGCGCAGAACACCGCGAAGTTCGACTGGTAGAGGATGCGACCTTCGAGCTCGATCCAGTCGATCGCGTCGGTCACATCCTCCACGTCGGCCCCGAGGCCGGCCCAGGCGTCCAGCGACGCGCGCGTGTTGGCGAGAACGTCAGCCGCGACGCGCGGATTGGCGCACCGCTCGATATAGCCGACGCGGACGCCTGAGAGGTCTTGCCCGATCAGCGCTGGCGAGAGGCGGCGGCGGTCTTCGTTGCCTTGCGTCCAGGGGTCCTTCGCGGTGGCGCCGGTCAGCACGGCGTGCATCACGGCAGCGTCGGTGACCGTCCGGGACAGCGGTCCGGCATAGATGTTATTGCCGAAGGCATCGCGCGTCGTGTCGTAGGGCACCGCGCCGAGCGTCGGCTTCAGCCCGACAAGGCCGCAGCAGGAGGCCGGGCCGCGCACCGAACCCGCGCCATCGGTGCCGAGCCCGAGGGCGCCGAGACCGGCCGCGACTGCTGCTGCAGCACCGCCGCTCGACCCGCCCGGCGTGCGGTCCAGGTTCCACGGATTGCGCGTGATGCCGAAGCTCGGGCCATCGGTCAGACCCTTGTTGCCAAACTCCGGGGTCGTGGTCTTGCCGACGATGATCGCCCCGGCATCCCGCAGGCGCTTGACGAGGACATCGTCCCCGGTCGCGACGTTGTCCGCGAAGATCGCGGTGCCATGCGTGGTCCTGACGCCGGCCACATCGACCAGATCCTTGATATGCACCGGCACGCCATGGAGCGGACCGAGCGGACCGCCGGCCATGATCGCGTCCTCGGCCCGCCGCGCGTCGGCAAGCGCCTGGTCGGCCATGACGGTCACGAAGCAGTTGAGACGCGGCTGTTCTCGCTCGATCGCGGCCAGCACGGCCTTCGTGTACTCGACCGGCGAAAGCTTCTTCGCGCGCATCAGCGCCGCCGCCCTCGTCGCGGGCGTGAACAGGAGATCGGCATCCGGCATGGCGGCTCCTCGCGATATCGGCGCGTGACAGGAGGCCTCCGGGCCGCCACGCCGCTCCTCGCAGGCGCAATCTTGTGGTGCAGCCTTCCTTCCGTCCAGCCGACAAGAGGCCAAACCCGCGTTCTGCAAGGCAGGCCTGCGAGGGAAGGATTTCCTCCGTCGCCGATTGCGCGCCGGCGTGGTCCGGCTAACCTTCGAGGGCCTATCGACGTGCATCCTCTCGGGGCCGCCCGACGGCCTCCCCGGCTTTTGACGCAAGCGAGGAGACTGCCATGGCCTATCCGACCATTACCCGCAGGAACGCTCTGGCTGGCGCAACGGCCTTAGGCGTTGCCGGCATTATCAGGCCGCGCGAAGCGCGCGCCGACACGACGCTGACCGTCGTGCTGGAATCCGAGGTCGTCATCTTCGACCCGCACTTCACCACCGCAGCGATCACCCGAACCTTCGGCTACCACATCTTCGACACGCTGTTCGCGATGGACGGCAAGGGCGAGATCAGGCCGCAGATGGTCTCGTCGTACGACAACTCGCCCGACAAGCTGACCTGGACGTTCACTCTGCGCGACGGCCTGAAATGGCATGACGGCGCGCCGGTCACCGCCGCCGAATGCGTCGCCTCCATCAATCGCTGGGCGCCACGCGATGCCATCGGCCGCATGCTGCGGGCGGCGACCGCCTCCATGGCGGCGAAGGACGACAAGACCTTCTCGATCGTCCTGAAGGAGCCTTTCCCGCTCATGCTGCCGGCGCTCGGCAAGGCCAACGCGCCGCTGCCGGTCATGATGCCGATGCGCTTCGCGTCGACCCCCAGCGACCAGCGGATCACCGTGCCGCCGGTTGGCTCGGGACCGTTCCGCTTCCGCGCCGATCTCTGGAAGTCCGGCAACTCGATGATCCTCGAGCGCAACCCCGACTACGTCTCCCGCGCCGAGCCTGCGGATTTCCTCGCCGGCGGCCGCTCGGTGAAGATCGACCGGCTCGATCTGCGCGTCATGCCCGACCAGATGACCGGGGCCAGTGCCCTCATCAAGGGCGAGATCGACTACATGCAGTACCTGCCTTTCGACTCGCTTTCACTGCTGCGACGCGCGCGAGACGTGAAGCTTTTGGGCATCGGCGGAATCCACCAGTTCCAGGGCAATTTCCGGCTCAATCACGAGTTTCCCCCGTTCAACGACCCCGCGGTTCGGCGGGTCCTGTGGAAACTCGCGGACCAGTCGTCGATTCTGTCCGCCATCGGTATTCCGCAGGAGTTCCGCGCACCCCAATGCCCGTCGTTCTGGATGTGCGACGCGCCGCTCTCCACCACCGCCGGGGCTGACATTGCGAAGGTCGATATCGAAGCGGCGCGGGCAGCGTTGAAGGCAACGAGCTATGCCGGTCAGCCGGTGATCATTCTGGAAGTCGCCGGGTCGATCAGCCAGACGGCAGCGCAGGTGCTGAGCCAGAACATGAAGGACGCCGGCTTCACCGTCGACGCCCAGACGATGGATTGGGGGACGGTGCTGGCCCGGCGCGCCAAGAGGGACGGATGGTCCATGTTCTCGGTCTATTCGAACGGGACGGACATGATTTCCCCGCTCAACCACTTCTACATCGCCTCGACCTGCGCGGATTTCCCCGGCTGGTCCTGCGACACCCGCATTCCCGACCTGCTCAAGGAGTTCGCGCGGGCGGACGACCAGGCCGGGCGCAAGAAAGTCGCCGAGGAAATCCAGAAGATCGCCTACGAGCTGACGCCTGCCGTCATGTGGGGCCAGTTCACCATTCCTGCCGGATACCGATCGAACCTGCGCGACCTGCCTCAGTCGTCCTATCCAATGTTCTGGGACGTCGTTCGGCAGTAGAGCGCGCCGCTGCTGGACAGTGTCGTCGCAAGCCGTCATCGATCGCTGCTCTCGATGTTCGAGCGCTTGACGAGGGTGATGCGGTGCAGTCCGTTGCATGGCAGGTGCCATCCAGCGCAGCGCTCATCTCCCGTGGCATCAACGCCCATCGATCTGGGGCAGGGGTGCTTCGGCAGACGGACGACTGCCCGGCGCAATGATCCGGTAGGCCAGCGCAGTCAACCTGCCGAGGCCGAATGGTCCATGCGATGACACCGTGCCTTCGGCGGTCAATCCGGGGAAGATGCGCCGCAGCCGATCGAGCGCTTCCGGGTCAGCGTCCCGCCAGACAATCAGCGCGCCGGCCACACTGATCGAGCCGGCCGCAATACCCGGAGAGATTCGTGCGTCCCCGTCAAACAGAAGCAGAGGCTGATCCTCGGCGTAGAACGCAACGTTTCCAGCGTGCCAGCGATCTCCTACGACGATCTGCAGTGGCGTTGTCGTACGGGCACGCCAGCGCTGCTGGAGTTCTGCGGCCAGCCGAACGGCAGGATAGAGTGTCGGGACATGGGCAGCGTCCATCGATAGCCTGAGGATGTGGTGTCCCGCATTCGCCACAGGCAAAGCGATGAGGATGGCGAGCACAAGCGCCGCGCCGGCGCGCAGGCGACCAAGTCTCAGAACCGGCCCGACGAGAACAATCGCAGCAATGCCGGAGAAGGCGAAAAGAGCGGTTCCACGTCCCTGGCGAAACTCCCCGCCGACAACGAAATTCGTCAGGACGGCGATGACGACGGGCGCGAACGCCATCAGCAGCAGAACCGAGCGATCCCGCGAGGCGATATCATCGCCCGCGATGAGCAACTCCATGCGGGGGCGCCATCTGCCGAAGCCTAGGCACAGGCCACAAAGCGCAAGAAGGCCGGCATGCTGAACAATCTGAGCGCCAAGGAACTGCGCGCAGAACCATAGACGCATCAGCGCCGTTTTGGCCTTTGCTTCGTGGGAGAAAGCGTGGGAGAGCGACGAGAAGCCGGTTTCGGCCAGCCACCAAAGATGCGGCGATACAAGTCCCAGGCCGAAGGCGAGCGCCAGCCAGAATTCTTTGCGGCGAAGCTCCGTTCGCCCGGCCGGCAGCGCAAGTGTTACCGCGCCGAGGACGCCGACAAGGAGCAAGCCGACATACTTCGCATAGACAGAGCCGGCGACCGCTATCGCCAGTGCGAACCATGCGAGCGGACGCCGTTGCATGACCGCACGCCACCACCAGAGCCCGGTCAGCGCCCATAACGGCGCGGACAAGGTGTCGGGCGTGAAAGTCGCCATTGCGGGACCGTAATAGTGCACGCCCGCGAGCGTCAGAATGGCGGCAAGCACGCCGCGCGCTTCACCGAGGATTTCGATTGCAAGCTTGAGCACGGCCCAAAGGGTGACCGCGACGCAGAGCTGGGCATAGAGATAAGCCAGCCAAGGCCCTTTCGGCGCGAACTGCTCGGAAAGGCCGAGAATCCAGGCTTGCATCGGCGGGTGCTTGAAGTACCCCCATTGCGGGGCGCGCCCCCACAGAAACCCCTCGATCGTGTCGCGAGGAAGCGTAGCGAAGCCGAGTGTCGCCGCAAAAAAAGAGATCACGCAATGCAGCGCGACGAGCCCCCAGAAGATCGAAAGAGCATGCCGCGCGAAGAACAGCCATCGGCGCCCATTTCCCCATCCACCTGAATCGCTCCACAGAAAGTCCGAAGCGCGACTTCCGACGGGATCGGCAATCTCGGCAGCCGCGATATCGCCGGACGCCGCCCGCGGCTTACTCCTTGGCCGGTAGTATGATCGAGCCAGCCCTTGGGGCCGTGCATACGATTGCCCTCCGGATGCAGTCGGCATCGGCGTCACCGCTTTGATGTCTGGTGGTTCTGGTGGGAGGGCGCCGGTCAATCGCGGGCGCGCGCGGCGGCGGGCATGGGCTCGCCGACCGCCGACAATGGAGCGCGTTGCCGGGCCCTGGACGCGCCGGCCTTTTCGCGGGTGCCGCGCCTTAGCGCGCTACGGCGCCACGGTCGGTCCAGCTTGGCGGAAGCCCGATCTGTCCGCCCACGAAACCGACCAGACCTGGAGACCTTCCGAATGCCTCGCAGGCTTGACTTGCGGGTGCTCCGCCCAAGGATGTCCTTACGCCCTGGAACGAAGGGATCGAGGGCAGTTTCCCGAACGGCGAACTGCCCGTTACCAGCAGCTTGCTGAAGTCGGCGCCAAAGTCCGATGCCAACCCATAGGCGTCGCCCTCGACGGCTACGCGCCCGCCGCCGACGACATTGGCCCCGCGCGCCCAGACCATGGCCGCCCGCTGGCCACCCGTCATGTCCCGGGCTTCAGCCTCGAGGCTGAGGGTGCCCATGCCGATAGGAATGCGCGGTACGGGCACGGGAACGCCGGGAAGAAGGATCATCTTGGCGATGGACGCTCCCCTCGATGCGCCCACCGCCAGCGGGTCCGTCGGCGTCACGTGGGTCACGACCGCGCGGACGGTCAGGTCCGCCGGCTGAGCTGACCCGACGACCTGAAAGCGCTCGCTGAGCCCTGCGCACAACGCCCGGTCGACCGCATTGGCTACGAGACGGCGCTGTTCCTGTGTCAGGGGGACTCTGGACGTTCCCGCCGAAAACGATGTGGGGACGATCTGGACGGTCTTGGCCTGTCGAACGGCCGGTTCGTCAATGCGCAAGCGCGACCGTGTGACGAGGCCGTTGGATTCCGTGAGGTTGTCGTAGGACTGAAGGGTTCCCGCGCGATCGAGCGGCGCGTTTGCGCAGCCCATGAGAAGCAACTGGGCGAGGATTCCGACCGGCAGAAGCCGGCTGGGGCCACGCTGCCCTGTCCATTCCGACAGTGAGCTCGAAATGCGCGCATCGGCGGCGGGTATGCGATGGCGTCCTCGTTCGGCGTTGCGCAACCCGCGCAGTTTTATCCTCAACCGAGAGATACAGAACGGCGCGCTTCGGCGCGAGCGGCCCTCGATCTGTCGGCGAGAAATTTGCATTGAAACAGGCGCAGCTTTGACCATTGAGGCCCCCGGGAGTGGAACGCTGCGTTACTGGTAGCGTGCGCCGGCAGCCGATATTGTGGTCGCAGATGGCTGGTTATTTCTGACGAGGGTATTTTTGTTGCAAAGTATGTATCGACAATATTCTTGGCGGAAGACTATCGAGAGATATGCCTTCTTCTTGCACACACGCATTGCGCTATGCTGGAAATATCTACGGAATCGAGCCTTCTGCCGGCATTCTCACCGTTTGGAGCAGGCCATGCACGAATCCGTTCTCGATGGAGATGCTGCCTCCGGCCCGCTGGATCACCTCGCGCGCAATCGTTAGCCCCAGCCCCGTGCCTTCCGTCTCCTTTGCGCGCGAGGGATGAGCGCGGAAGAAGGGTTCGAAGACTTGCCCGATCAGCTCCGGAGGGATCCCCGGGCCATCGTCGTCGACGACGACAATCGCCTCGAAGGACCTTTTTTCGACGGCGACGCGTGCCCGATTGCCGTAGGTTGCAGCATTGATGATCAGATTTCGCAGTGCGCGTTTCAGGCTCGTGCGATTTGCCCGCACCGACACCGCTTCGGAGTAAGTGAGCGTGACGTCGTACGATAGCGCCCGCAATTCGTCGGCGAGTTCGGAGACGAGTTTGTCGAGCCGGAGCGTGTCGGCGGCCGCCTTGCCGGACTCCTCGCGCACAAGGAGGATCGCGCTGTCGGCAATTTGTGCGAGTTCGTCGACGTCCTTGAGCCACATCGCACGATCATCGTCGTTCTCGACGAATTCCGCCCTCAGGCGCATGCGGGTAATCGGCGTCCGCAAGTCGTGTCCTGCCGCCGCCACAAGGCGCATGCGGCTCTCCATTGCGGCCTTGAGACGGGAAGACAGGGAGTTAAGGGCCTTGGCCGCGACACGCACCTCGACCGGTCCCTTGACCGCAAGCTCGGGCAAGAGCGCGTCGGTCCCCACGGACTCGATCGCTCTTTCGAGCAGGACGAGGGGCTTGACCATCCGGTTTGCGAAAAGAAGCGCAATCGCAATGGCGCCCAGTGCAATGAGCGCGAGCCACATTGCTATTATCTTGAGGACGCCGCCTGAAGGACCGAGGTCGGTGATCTGCGTGACAAGCCAGCCTTGATCCACCGGAATGGAAAGCAGGGGCAAGTCGCGCGCGCTTCGAGACACCACGACATCGCGCGGTGCTCCTCGACTTGCCAGAGTCTCGCGCAGCCACAGGGTCAGATCGGTCTCGATCTCGCCTTGTGCGGGTCCCGGCTGAACGGAAACGAAGGTGGGGGCCTCCCGCGCCAGTCGCACCAGCAATTGGACCTGGTCGGCCATCGGATCGATGGCTTGCCGCTCGTCGGGCGGCCTCAGGACGTAGATGAGCACTGCCGTTATGATGCCGACCACCAGAATGATCGCCATGGCGATCAGCAGCGCGAGCTTGGCGCGCAGCGTGGTCACGACGAAAGTTCCTGGACCTCGACCTTCACCACGAGCTGGTAGCCGCCATTGCGGATCGTCTTGAAGAGACGGGCGGTTCCCGCGGCATCCAGCTTGCGCCTCAGCCGGCTCACCAGGACATCGATCGAACGATCCAGGACATGGCCGTTGCGACCATGGGTGAGATCGAGAAGCTGGTCCCGCGAAAGCACGCGCCCGGGCCGGTCCAGAAATGTCTGCAGCAGGTCGAACTCGGCACCGGTCAACTCGATCGCGCTGCCCTGGGCATCCACCACGCTGCGCAGTTGCGGGTCGGCCACCCATCCGTCGAAATGATAGGCCTTCAGGACGGGCGCGTGAGAAACCTCGGAACGACGCCGCAGCACGGCGCGAATCCGCGCGACCAGTTCGCGAGGGTTGAATGGCTTCCCGAGGTAGTCGTCGGCGCCCATCTCCAGCCCGATGATGCGATCAATGTCCTCTTTGAGGGCAGTCAGCAGGATGATCGGTATCGTGTTTCGTTCCGCTCTCAAGTCCCGACACAGGTCGAGGCCGGACCCATCGGGCAGCATCACGTCGAGGACAACGAGATCGATCTGGCCGGTCGCAATGCGTTCGCGGAGTTCGGCGCAGCTTGAGGCGAGCTGAACGCGGAAATCCTGCGCCTCGATGTAACGAGCGAGCAGTTTTCGAATCTCGGGATCGTCGTCGACCACCAGGATTTGCGGGGTATTTTCCTTCATGCGGGCGATCTTCGATAGCTCGGAGAGCGCACTTCTACTGATGCAATTGTGTCGAAATCAGATGCGGCATGTAACAAAATATGTATTTCGTGACCTAACGCAGGTTGAGCCATAAATCAGATCAGCGTTGAGAAATCCGCCAACGCACCGAACCACGACCCCGCCGAGCGCGGGCGCGCCCTCTGCGCACCCGGCGTACTCAAAGCCCACCTCAACCGCTTCAAGCGCCTCCCGCGCGGCGAGGCCGACGCCATGATCCGCAGGGCCAGCCCGCCACCGCCGCGTCCGACGGAGCCGGCAGCGCCGTAACCCTGTCCGTGCCAATCAAGTTCGACAGACGACCATGCGCGCAGCAATCACTACGGTGAAGATCCGTCATTTTCTTGAACCGCAGCGCGCGTGATGGCCGCTCTGGGCCGACAACGGCTATGCAACTGCATATCGAAGACGATCTCCCGGAAGCGGATATCCGGAATGGCGGCAGGGCGCCCAAGTTCGGAAGTCGCGCCGTCGCGGGCCGTGCTTTCCTGATGCGGACTTTCCAAACGTCGGCTGCTAGCACCCAAGCCACATGTGATTGGATCGGATCGGATAACTGGACCAGGTGGATGAGGCGCCGACGGCGCTTGAGGACGTTCCGCGGAGCTGAACGCCATCATGGCTGATGACCGAACAGGCGCGTCACCAGTGGTTCTTGCCGCCCAGCGGGTTCTGCGCAGTCTGCTTACGCAGTGCTGACACCATCCAAGGATGGGTTCGCGCTGTTCGAGCCAAGTTCTTGAAAAGAGTGGCGCGCCCGAAAGGATTCGAACCTCTGACCCCCAGATTCGTAGTCGGTATTCAGATACGTCCCGTGATTTCCCGCATCGTCCCGTGCTTTCTCTAAGTAGCTGATATCGCTGGACAACGTCTTCCCGCGTGGTCTAGGCCTCTCCCAGCGGTTCCCGTTCGCGTGGACAGCATGTGGACAGCAAAATAGGGGAGCAAGGTATGAGCGCGGCTTCGGGACCAGTGCGGATCACTAAGCGGATTGTCGATGGGATCGACCGATCGCGTGGTCGGCATCAGGTGTGGGACAGCGAGCTAAAGGGCTTTGGCATTCAGGTCGAAGCGAGTGGCACGACGACCTACATTGTGCGCTATCGCCCGAAGGGGCTCGGCCGCGATGGAGCGCGACGATTCTACAAGATTGGCCGACACGGTGCCTTGACTGCCGATGAAGCTCGCAGCCAGGCGAAGGCGCTGCTCGGCCGCGTCGCTGCCGGCGATGATCCTGCCAGTGAGCAGGCGGATAGCCGCGCCGCCCACATCGAGCGCAAAGCGGCTTTGACTTTCGACGTTCTGATCGAACGCTTCCTGTCAGACCACGTCGAATCTAAGCGGAAGCCCCGAACGGCCGAATACTATCGATCGCTGCTTGAGCGCCATGCGAAGCCGGCGCTAGGTGTCCGGCCAGCTGCCGAACTGACGCGGCCGGAGATCGCAAAACTACATCTCGCCCTTCGCGCCAACCTCCATACCGCAAACCGCCTCGTTGCCGTCGTAAGCAGCATGTACTCGTTCGCCGCCAAGAACGGTCTTGTGCCCGAGGGCTGCAATCCTGCTCGCGGCATCGAGAAGTATAGGGAGGAGGGCCGGGAGCGCTATTTGACAGGTGAGGAACTGCAGCGCCTGGGTGCGGCGATTTCTCAAGGTGAGACCGTCGGTATCCCGTGGAATCTCGACCCGGCACACCCGAAGGCCAAGCATGTGCCGACATCCTGGAAGACCCAGCGGGAAAAGCTAGATCTCCATGCCGCTGCAGCGCTGCGGCTGCTGATCCTAACGGGCGCTCGGCTGCGTGAGATCCTGCATCTTCGCTGGCGTGAGGTTGATATTGAACGCGGTTTGCTGCTTCTCCCGGATTCCAAGACTGGCCGGAAGACCATCGTGCTCAGCGACGCCGCCCTCTCAGTGATCCGCGGCCTCATGCCTGTGGGCGGATTGACGATTGCAGAGAAAGCCTCGGGCTACGTAATCAGAGGAGCGAGCGACGACAAGCCACGCACCGATCTGAAGAAGCCTTGGGCGGCCGTGCAGCGCCACGCGGGATTGAACGGCGTGCGCCTCCACGACCTCCGACATACTTTCGCATCGATCGGAGCGGGCGCCAGTCTGGGCTTGCCGATTGTTGGCAAACTGCTCGGTCATTCTCAACCCCAGACGACCGCACGTTATGCGCATCTCGACGCGGATCCGCTGCGAAGGGCGACCAACCTCATCGGGGATATTCTCGTGGGTGCGATGGAATCCAGACGGGCCGTCGAGTAGTTCGCCGATGACGTGATCGGACCCCAGCCGCAACGCCATCCCGCTCTGACAATAGGTGCCATGCTTGGCATGATGGTCGACCCCGGCGAGGAAATACTGTCCGATGTCGAGCGGCATGCACCGCAATGGATTTTGCAATGCTGCCTGCGGCACCTTCGGTACCGCGGAAGGATTGACTCCATGTCCACGCCACGTCCGACGCTGTACTCTCGGCATGGTATGATCGCCGCAGCCCATCCGCTGGCGGCCCAAGCGGGCGCGCGGCTTCTCGTCCAGGGGGGCAATGCTTTCGATGCCGCGGTGGCGGTCGCATCTGCTCTTAACGTTGTCGAGCCTTTCATGTCCGGCATGGCCGGGATGGGACTAGCGACGATGTGGGTCGCTGCCGAACAGCGCGTGCGGGTGCTCGACTTCGTCCCGCCGATTCCCGCAAGCTTTCAGTCGCAGCGTTTCTCCAGGCGATCCGATTTGGAGTTCGGCGCCGCCGCGGTAGGCACGCCGGGCAATCTGGCTGGCTGGGCCGAGCTGTGTAGCCGCTATGGCCGCAAATCGCTGGGTGACTGTCTCTCGCCTGCAATTGCCTTGGCCAAAGACGGCTTCGCGCTCTCCGAATTCGGTGTGCTCGAATTCAACGAACAGACCGCGGTCCTTACCGGAAAACCGGCCCTCTACCCGCACTTCGCTGTGAACTACTTGCCAGGTGGCAGCGGTCCGGTCTCGCTCGGGACATTGATCCGCCAAGCCGATCTCGCCCGCACGTTAAGCGAGATCGCGGAGAATGGCGCTGACCACTTATACCGCGGCCCGCTCGGCCTCAAGATCGTCGACCATGTCGTGTCGCTCGGCGGATCGCTGACGATGGACGACCTTGCCGCCGTCGCTCCACGTTGGCGTGACCCGCTTGTCGCGTCCTATCGCGGCCTCGACATTCACGTGCCCGCTCCTCCGTGCGAGGCGTTTCAGTTCCTCATGTCTCTACGCATCCTTGAGGGGATCGACCTGTGCGCACTGGAGAAAGACGGAGCCGATCATCTCGACCTTGTCTATCGCGCCATTCGCCTGGCAGCCGGGGTGCGCATCGCCCACAACAACCCGGATCAGACCCTCCTCGACCAACTGATGGGAGAGCCTGCAATCGAGCAACTCCGAATGCGTCTGAGGGACGGCCGGCCTATCGATGGGCCAACGGAGCAGTGGCGTCCTCAGGACAAGGACGATCCCGCCCATACGACGTCCTTCTCCATCGCGGACAGCGATGGCAACCTGATCTGTGTGACCACTAGCCTTGGCAGCCCATTCGGCAGCGGCGTCGTCGTGCCTGGCACGGGCGTCGCGCTCAATAACTTTCTCTACTGGGCGGATGTTCAGGCCGACAGCCCGAACCGCTCGAAGCCGGGGGACGATCTGCCTATCTGCATGTCGCCGACTATCTCGACCCGAGACGGCCTCCCGGTGCTCGCGCTCGGCACGCCCGGCAGCTACGGCATCCTTCAGACGCAGGTGCAGGCCATCGTTCAGCACCTTGATTTCGGCCTGCCGTTGCAGAAGGCGATCGAGGCTCCGCGCGCCCGGCTTTTTGATGGACGTGCTGTCCAGGCGGAAAGCCGCCTCGTGCCTGAAACGCTTACGGAACTGCAGCGCCGAGGTCACGAGGTCGAGATATTGCCGCTCGCATGGTCGATGGTCTGCGGCGGCATGCAGGCTGTGGGGATCGATCCTGTCGACGGGACCTTCACGGGTGGAGCCGACCCTCGCCGAGACGGCATCGTTGTCGCTCTCTGACGCGCTCTTGTCGTTGCGGTCACACGGCATCAACGGCGATAGTGTAGATCATGATTTTTGCACTGAAGCGGGAGTGACGAGGGGCGGCTATCGCCGCCCCTCGTCTCGTCAGCTCAGGCGGCTTGGCGCGCCGCGCGGAACGGATCGCGGAACCTAATCGACCGCGTGGGCTTTCCGTTTGGCCAGGTCACATGGCTAACAGCATCGCCAAAGACGCTGTCACGCGACCGGACATCGCCGCCGCGGCGGTGCGCCTTGACCAGGCATCCTTTGCGATCGAGGAAATCGAGAGCCGCCTCGGTCTGATCCTTGTTGCCGCCGAACCAGTCGCGGAACGCGCTCGACTTGATCGTGTACTGGGTGGTGCCGCCATTGTCTGCGCCAAAACCGCTCTTCATTGTCCCGCCGTTCCAGTCGGCGGAATTGACCGACATCGGAATGGCTGCAAGGTTCTTCATGAGCACAGCACGAACCATCTTGTCAGGCGCCTGGAAGATCGCGATCTCCGCGACGGCGCGATGGAACACGGCCAAGAGAATCCGCATCAGCTTCTTCCCCCTGATCGGCAGAAGCCCGGCCTGAATGGCCAAACGGCCGCCGGCTGCGAGGAGCGAAAAGTTGCGCGCGGCGTGTTGAAGTGCGCCTTCGAGCGAAGCCATGTCGATCCGCTTGAGGAACGCCTTCTGACCGAGACGTACTTCCTTCTTCAGGCGCTGCCCGAGACTGAGGAGATGTTCAATGTAGGCGGGAAGGGCATGGCCATGGTGAGCAGCGCACGCCATCCGGAGCTGAATCACCTCGTTGCGCCTCCATTCTTTGCGCTCCGCCTTCGGCACGCTCCTTGGCACGCGATCCATGATCGACTGGCCCCCTACGGCGCAGGCGGCGATATCGAGGCAGCGGGCGTACTCACCCTCATCGCGGCGCTGGTTGGCCAGTTTGGCGTATCGGTCGAACGAGTGCTCCGACGAAGAGATAAAGATAACCCGGAACTCGGATGCGCGAGCTGACTTTGTGTATTTCGATTCGCTGTGGCGGATCGTGTCGCGGCCTTCGCTGAGCTTGTAGATGGCCTCCCGGATCGTGTCGTATGCGGACTTCTTGCTCCCAATCAGCCCAACTTCGTTGAGCGGCAGGCCCTGGTCGTTGTAAGCGCAACCAAGCTCGCTGCGCGCCGCCACAGTGGATTGGCAATTAGGCAGGCGCTTCTCCATTCCGATTCCGCCGACTGAGGCCGCGGCAAGCAGGGCGCTCGTCTTGCCGACCTTGGAGACGCCAAACAGATTGACGCCGAAGGCCGACATCTGCGTGCGGCGGAGCAGGGGAGCTCCAAAGGCCGCGCAAAGTGCAACGAGGGCTGCGGAAGAGCGGCAGCTGCGCTTGGCTACCTGCTCGACCCAGCCTTCCAGTGTTCCTTTCTTGGATTGAACAATGGCATGCTTGTCGGAGATCCACGACGGGAGCGCTACCTCGCGGGAGCTACAGCGGCCGATGGCACCGGTGGCGGCGAGAAAGCCTTTGCCCTTGTTCTGCCATCCCATGCGCTGCGGTTGAACCACTAAGACGCCCGGCGGCATGGCGGCCGCCTTCTCGATCAACGTTTTCCGCCTGTTCTCGTCTGTGGGCAGCACGGCGTTGCGGTCGAGGAGGTGCCGGAGCAGGCGGTCGGTATCGAGTAGTTCGCTGGGCTTCAAGACGGTGGTTCCACGCCCACCCCCGATCGTTGCAAAGGAAAACTCGATGACGGCTTCCTTCGTGCTCCGATCGATGATGTTGGCGCTTTTGACGAGGTAGGGTTTCTTGGTCTTCGGCATAATATTGAACCTTGTCGCGTGGGCACGGCCGCACGGCTGGTGAGAGATTGATTTTCGGAAGGGGCGTCCGCCGGTCGAAGGCGGACCGCGAGATGTCGACGGAACACGCGCTGCACGCGCAACACGCGTGATTTCAGACAGCGCGCAGAGGGCGTGAGGGGGGTTCAGTTCCCCCTTTTCCTTACTGAGAGGGGTCCTGACAGGTCGGGATCACCCGTCGAGGATCTTTTCCCAGTGGCAGGGGTATCCTTTAGCTCGGATACCCCGTCCCGGCGCTCATGCTGCTTCGGCAGAGGTTGTCTGGGAGAGGACAGCCCTGATCCGTTTGATCCTGAGGCCCACTCGGGTCTGTCTGAGCTCGCAGTTTGCGAGCACGAGTCGACCGTTGAGGCCAAGGCGATCGAGAAAGATCAGTTGGTCCAACCGCTCCTCCACCCGCAACTTGCGCTGACGGGTACAGGTCTCGGGATGCTGTCTCGTTCCACGGTACCTGGCATAGGTTTCGCGGCGTCCCGTGTATTCCCGCTCCCAAAGCCTCTTGAACAGGTATGCTTCAGAAGCTGGATTGAGGTCCAACTCCCTCATCACCACCGGAAAGCTGATGAGGGCCCTGCGGGGAAACTCCTTCCGAAAGGCCTCCTCCGCCTGCTTCCAGTCCCTCTTCCTCATGAGAATCTGAAGGTGAGGGCGCCAGTGGTCGGTGAACCCCGGAACTGTTCCGCATGTCTCGTCGGCGTTTCGGGTATCGACGTTGTAGGTCAGATCGATCGCGCCGTAGATGACTGCATTCGGGAGGGCTTTTAGCGCCTGATCCAACCGGTCCAAGAGCTTTGCGACTGCCGCGATCCCGGGGTGAGGTTCTCCAGCCAGAACAGACTGGGTAGCCGGGAACTTGGCTCCGGAGCCAACCAGCGTGATTGCCACGAAGCTGGCACCGCCCTCACTCAGGCGCTCACGCCGGCTCGATCCAGCTTCGACCATCACCCGCTGCACGCCCCCAGCGCATTCCGGGCAGGCACCGCTTAGGCACCTCTGTCCCGGTTTGCACTGCGCGATCCGCGATGCCAGGTTGATCGCCTCGGGGCGGCCGAGAAGCCGCCCCTTACCATTGACCCACCGCACGAGCTTGCGTCGCTCCTCAAACAGCTCTGCCGCGGTCGGAGGGGTGTTCCGGCTCTTGCCCTCGCGCCAGCGCCTTGCCGGCCGGCGGTAGGCGAGGGAACCGTCGACAAAGCTTTGCAGTTCGGCTTTGGTGAGGTCAGCGCACATTGCCGCCTCCCAGGTCGGAGGTCGACTTGCGCAAGTGGGTGGCAAGCCAGCGGTCAAGCTCATCAATCTGATAGAGCACCTTGCCCTTTGGGCCCCGCTGAATCCACGGCGGGCCGACACCCGCAACTCTCCAGTTCGCCAGAGTCTGCGGCGCGTAGTTTAAGTAATCCGCTGCCTTCTTCGTTCCGAGCACTCGGCTTGTCAGCTGCTTCTGAACATTCTCCTGCACTCCATCTAAGGCCGCCTCTTTGTACTCAACGTTGGTGCTGATGGATTTCATGACTAGTCTCCTTTCGCTTCCCGACATTTCCGAACCAAGGGTCCGTTTGTTGGGTGGCGCCAAGGAAAGCAGCGAAATCCTACTCGCAATATTGGATGAATGGGCTCATATACCCTAGTTTTTCGTCAGCTATATCAATCTCTTAGCGATTGCTATCGCCTAGCGTTCGCTCGATAGCGAGTTAGCATTGAGTTTATCTGCGGCGAGAGTGGAGGGAAACTGGCGGGGACTGGATCAACCCCGGCTGGGATGTGTGGGAATCCAAAAAAATCTTGAACCGACTGGCGTTTCGCAGGTGCATGCAATCGTTGGGTAAGATTTCTGGCATCGGGCCTCATGTGCCGCGCCATTTGCAAAGAAAGCCTACTCTGAAGCATTTTTGTTTGGCCGATAAATTCGGTCAGAAGCTTTTGATCTCCTGCTATCTGTCGTATGTCTTGAGCGAAAGAGCGTTCGAAAGGATTTTTTATTAGATGCATAAATTCTTGAGATGCAACATACAAAAAGCACGCCGATGATCTGTATTTGTTGAATATCTTTCGTCCGGTGTCCTCGTGAAATTCGTGCGCGTCCTCATTGAATTCATTTTTGCAGCATACGAACAGTGCTTTGTTGAGCGTGGCTTGCGCAGCGGGGGCGCGAGCCAGGAAATCTACAACATCCCGCAAAAAAACACATCGACAATAAATGGCTCAAACTCATTTTTGCTATAGTTACTCTTGACGGAATCATAGTACGGCTGCCCATCTATATCTCCAGATGCGGCTCGGGCGAGCCAAGGCACCTCAACTGTGCGTATAATCAAATGCCGGAATCTCGGAGGTAACTCCTCAATCAGACCGCTTCCACCGGCTTTCCAGCAGTATGTCAGCACACTAGAAACAAACGCTGCTTTTCTTGCTGCGGGGTCGCTTGGCTCACGCATCCACGCCATCAGGAAGAGCACCAGTTCAACTCTGCGCAACGGGATCTTTTCGCGACTAGGCCGGGCGAGTTCAGAGATCGTCGCTTCAATACTTGAAATCAAAATGGGAGCCCAGTTGCGGTCAGATGCGAATTCGCTCGTGCGTGGGTCGTCGTCGTTTGAAACAAGCTGCGCACGGGCTCACAGATTGCACGTTACCGATATTCGCAGCTGTCCGAGTGAAAGCACAACCTCTACCCATGGCCAGCTTCGAGTGCTCGCAAAATTCCGCCGCACCGGAATCGAATGGCTGTGACACGTTGGCCAACGTGAGTGTCTTTTTCTGCATCTACCCTCAGCCTGCGGAAGTAGCTCAACGGAGGAGGCCGTCGCGATCGAACTCCTCCCAATTGGCTAGCGGAGGCGCCTCATCCTCAGCCACTGAACCCGCGCGCGAAGCCTCGGCCTTCCCCCGCTTGCCTGCTGCTCGCGTCAGCGCAGCCTTGCCGGCGGCGCGGCGTCTGTTCTCGGCGGATGCGACGGCATCATCCTCGCGCCAGATCGACACCATGTCCCTATCCAGCAGGTCCTCGATGTGCCGTGGGTCGAATACGTGGAACGTGATCTTTCTGGCCCGGCCGCGCAGCTTCACCGTCCGAGTGCCGGCACTTTGCAGTCGGCCATCTTTCAGCCAGCGATGGCGCTCGGCCGATTTGATCGAGAGAATGTCTTCAGCCTCCCGCGGGATCACCGGGAGCTCGTCGATCCCGATCAGTGCCTTCGTGACGGTCGCGATGATCGGGGTGAGGGCCGCATCGGAATCTTCAGGCACGCGCATGACGATGTAGCTGGCTTCAACGGTCAGCAGCTTCCTCGCGGGGAAGGGAAGGCGAGCGCGCACTTCCAGCAGGATGCCCTTGGCGCGAACGGCCGAACCTAGCGTCGCAGCCGTTGATAGCGGCCACACCTGGACGAGTTTAGTCAGCTGCTGCGTCTTCGTCCTTGCGCGCATGACCTTGAGATAGTCACCGTCATCGATCCGGTCGAGGTCGGACAAACACTGCGACCAATCCATGTGCCGCGCGTGCAGCAGGAGATGCCAATTGAAGGGCGAGCGATTGCCCGCGGATCCACGGATGCAGGCTATAGGGCGGTCGCCCAGGTCTGCACGCGCATAGCTACGGTCATCAGGTGGTCGGCGGCTGTGAACCCAGAGATCGTTTTACGCGGCTTGAGATCGTGATCACCGTCTTCCAGCCAGAGCAACTCGATGGCTGTAGCGAGGTCGTAACCGGCGACTTCGGCCGGCGTGCCGAACTCGTCGCGCGCGCCCTGGCAGATCAATGTCGGGGTTTGCAGCGCTGCGAGGTGGCCTGTTCGCAACTGCTCCGGTTTGCCGGGTGGGTGGAAGGGGTATCCGAGGCAGAGGAGGCCGGCTATCCGCCCGGCTGCATACAGTTCGTCCGCCACCATGGAGGCCACACGGCCGCTCATCGACTTGCCGCCGATGATCAGCCTGCCGCGGATATCGAATGCATCGATCGCGGCGACGTATTCAGGAATGAGCTTCTCGGCGCGTGGTGGTGTTTTGCGCTGGCCTGCGCGACGCGCTGCCATGTAGTCGAACTCGAACCGCACCACGCGAAAACCGACCGCAGCCAATGCAGCTGCGGTGGCGTTCATCGAGTTTGAGTCCATTGTCGCGCCGGCACCATGGGCGAGCATGATCGTGATTGGTGAGTCATCGGGGCCATCGACGAGCATGGGCTGTGACATGATCTGCACCTTTGGCGATCGCTGGACGGACCAACGTCGGTGAAGCATCGCGATTGGTTCACTTTAGGCTCGAGGGTGCCGCAATTCACGTTCAGGCGCGATTGCCGCGTTTCCTCGACATGAGGACCAGCGTGGTCGTGAAGAGCAGCGATACGGCGAGCCCGAGAAGGAACGGCCATGGTGCGGGCAAGACAGTGACCGTGAACGCGAGCGCGGCACAAAAACCGGCGAGGCTGACGGTGCCGAGCAGACCGGAATGAAGGGTCGCGGCCGCCATCGCCGCGCCGTATCGATCGTGAACGGTGGTGGCAATGATCGAGTAGCCGACCGGGAAACCAAGCAACAGGCCAGAACCGTCAGGGCCGAGCCAGACGGCCGCCATCGTCACGACGGCCACCAAAAGGCCAGCCAGCACTCCGCGCAGAAGCAGCACGCCGAACCGATCCGCGCGACCGACCGGCGGGACCGGCTTCACAAATCGACGCGCGGCCAGTCGAGCGATGAGGGTAACGACGGCGAACAGGCCGGCGGCCAAAGCGGGATGTGGCGGCAAGAGACGGAACATGGCAACGGCGCCGACCCATCCACTCACCCCTGCCGCGAGTGAGACCAATGATCCGGACCTTCCACACACCGCGATGTAGATGAGGAGGAACACCTGCGTCGCACACATCGCGAGCAACCCGTAGGTAGCCGCATCCGCGACGAACGCGCCAGATGCCTGCAACATGAGGAAGTAGAACCCGGGTCCAAGGATGATGGGCAGGCCAGCGAGCGCGCCGCCGATCAGCGGTCCGAGCCGCACTACGGCCATCGCAACGGCGATGACCACGAAGGCCGTAACAGCCATCCTGATGGTGAGCTGGAGGATAGAAGAGTCGGGCAGAAACGTCATGCCGAGAGCATATCGGACCGCCGAACGAGGGGCATATAGGTCACAGGGCGCGGCGACCAATCGCGAGCGGCATTGCACCACAGCCGAAGTCGGCTATGGGGCCCAATGCAGATGCTGCGACTGTCTGCTTTTTGGCAGTGGCATTGTATGGCGGAAGCCCGTACTCGATCTGGTGCTTTATATCGGAATGCTGCCGGCCCCGGCAGTCCGGCATCGATACGGTGTTAACGAAGCGGGCGTAATCGCGATCGCGTCGCAACAGCATGCGTCCTGCGTTATTGCCGTAGCGCCCAGCACGGCCGACCGCGTCACCTTCTCGTATATTCACTCGGCGGCCTGGGCCTGACACCTGCGCCATGCCATCGGCGAACTTCCCGCAAACCGCGCGAAAGCACGTGAGAAGTGGGCTTGGTCGCTGAAGCCGCAGATGAGGGCGATCTGGCTCAGCGGCTCGCGACTCTCCGTCATCATCTTCTGTGCATGCCGAAGCCGCTGGTCCATGACGAACCGATGCGGTGAGCAGCCGAAGCTGACGCGGAAGGCCCGCGTGAAGTAGCTGCTGCTGAGCCGGGTTGCTTTTGCCATGTCCTCGACGCGGATCGTGGCGCCAAGACCCGCCTCGACAAGCGCTTCGATCCGGCGCGCCTGCCAAGGCGCGAGGCCGCCACGGACATACATCGTCGACAGGCGGTGCGAAGTGTCGTCGCCGCCGCCGTCCAGCAGTTCAACAGCCTGCGCGATCGTCTGGCGCGCGTTGACCTGGACGTCGGGCAAGGTGTTGCCCAGATCGCGCAGGAGCATGATGACGTTGTTGATGCGAGGATCTGCCTGCGGGGCTGCGGGCCTGTTGAAGTTGGCCACTGGTCGACGGAAGGCGTCGAACGCAATCACGTTCGCACCGGCCGTGCCGGGCGCTTGGGCCAATGTCGTATGGGCAGTGTTCACGGTCATCGTCGTTCTCCGCTCCGAGGCTTCGTCTCCGCAGACAGGACGAACAAGCCAAACACGTCGTCGGATGAACAGGTTTGTCCTTCCGGCCTTCTACGTTGACCTGAGCGCATGCTCTCTGCGTGATGTTCGAAGACTGGGCGTAAACGGCGCTTCCCTCCAGTAAACGCATGTTAAGTGGCGTAAGCTGCCGATAAGGCCGGCGCCGGTATTTTTACACCGGGGCAGTATCGGCAATTGCGGCGCCACAAAGCAAAAAAGCCGGCACCGCAGACGCGGCGCCGGCAAGTGAGTTGGGTCAGGAGGGAGGAGGTTGGTGCGGCTCAGCGGCCGGGCAGCGAGCCGCTGTTCGCGATGCAGGAGAGGTAGACCCACACGCGGTTGTCGGCGATGCCGGTGTCGTTGCGGTTGCCCGGGACGACATCGACCGCGGTCTGCATACACTGCGACTGGAGGGCGGCGTTGGCGCGCTCGCGAACGGAGGCCGACTGCGCGCTTGCAGCGCCGGCGGTGGCGATGATGAGACCGAAGGCGGCAACGGTCGTGGCAACGTGGCGGAAGGACATGGCAGTTCTCTCCTTAAGGGTCTCTAAGTATTGTCGAGATCAGGTTGGCGTGTTCCCGTCTCTCTGCAAAAATTAACGGGAAGCGCGGTCTGCAAATTGCGAAAATGCGGTCAGATTTGAACAATGGAACCCAACAAGAAAGCGTCGCGAAGCACTCGAGCGCGAACGCAGTTCACTCGTTCACGGCGTCATTGCCGCGATGAGGGCCTTTGCGACCTCCAACGGGGCGCGTTGACCTTCCCCGACGATCAACAAGCCGTCATCGCTCCCGCGGGGAGTGGCGTCGATCTGGCTCGGTATTATGCCGACAGGCTTTCCCGCAGTGAGGAACCGACCGATGAGAGTCGCCGCGGACGATGCTTCCGGATCGCGCCAGATCGGACCAGGCACGCCGATGCAGAAGGCGCTCTCAAAGTCCTCGGAAGCGACCTGGTCCAGGCTCAGCGTATCGTTCGCTGCGTCTCGGGCACCGACATCTGCGCGAAAGCGGCGAACGATGGCTGCCACGGGTTCGGATGGAGCGACCACGGGGGCGAGCAGCGGCGATCCACCGGAGGGTGAGGCAAGCACCACTTCTATGCCCGCGTCGACAAACAGATAGTAGGGCACGGCAAAGCGTTCGAACCGGAGCACGGGATCCGCTGATGGCGGAGATTCCGCATCGGGAATGAGGATCATCAGGATTCGCATGGTTCACCGGTTCTTCTGCGCGCCGGACAAGAACCTTGGACCATTCGAAGCGGAGGCGGCTTGCTGTGGGCGGGCAGCCTCGGGAGAAGGGAAGGCGCCTTGTCAGCGGCCTCGGCAAGCGTTGCGCCCGACCGGCTTCATTTGCGAGTAAAAGGATGTGAATAGCTGTTAAAGCACCGGGCCAAGCCGCAATGCTCAGGAAAGGCTGGCAATCAGCGCCCGTGCGGCCTTCAGGTCGGCCGTGTCAAACCCTTCCGAGAACCGCTCGTAGACCGGTCTCACAATGTCGAGCGCCTCGCCACCCCGCTTTTGGCCGGCACGCAGTTCGGCGAGACTGGTGGCAGCCCGCAGCTCCCAGGCCAGCGCCTGCTGGCGCCCAGCCATCGCAATCGCGGTGCGATAGGATCGCTCCGCTTCTTCAAGAGCCCGTGCGCCGCCTCGCTGTCGCAGGGCCTCGCCACGGGTGCGATGCAACTCGGGGACGAACCAGCTCTCGCCGGTCCGATCGCATTGCGTGATCATGTTGTCGATCATTTCGATCGCGGCCTGCCATTGCCCGATGGTCACGAGATGGCGGGCGAGGGTAGCGACGAACATGGACGAATAGGCGTCAAGCCCGGCTTTCGCCAGGCGATCGATGGCAAGCCGCATCTGCAGCGCGCCGGCTTCCAGCGATCCCTTCCGGGCATGGATCGCGCCGATATAGAAATCGGCATAGGTCTGGAAGATGTCGAGCGAGGCAAGGTTGGTGGACGCCTTGAGCGCCGCTGCGAACTGTTCCGCCTTGTCGAGGTCGCCACAGGCGAGCGCGACGGCACAGCCGCCGTCCGACAGGGATTGGCATATCGACAGCGTGTGGCCACGCTGCCTTGCCTCGTCGATATTGTTCTCGATCTCCGCCATGGCCTGATCCGGCAATCCGTGAACCCAGAGAGCACGGCCATAAGTCGTGCGCGCGGTTATCTCCTGATCGTAGTGGAACCGCGGAATGTCCGAGCGGCCGAGCGGCTCATAGGTTTCCAGAAAGCGGCGAACTTCCGTCAGTGCCTGCTGTTGATCGCCGATCAGGTGATGCGCCCGGGCCCGCAGCCGCCAGCCGATGCTCATGTCCGACGCAATCCCGGCGCGGGAGGCGATCGTCTGGAACTGGTTCGCGATGTCCAGTGCTTGCCGCGGCTCGCCGGCATTGGCCCGGTCGAACCAGAGCGCCAGCAGCGCGCGCAGCTGGTAGTCGACATCGTCAATCTCCTCGGCGAGCGCCAGCGTCATGCGCCATGAATCCGCGCTGCCGCGCGGCGCAGAGATCGTGCTCATCTGCGGCCAGCCAAGCACGGCAAGCAGCTGCATCTGGTCGCGTTTCGATGCGGCGTCGGGGTGGCGCTCGGTATGGGCGATGGCGGTCTGGACGTTCCCGAGCAGCTCGTCGATCAGCGACAGTTGCACGAGCAGCGGCACGCTGGCGATGACGAGCGCGACATACAACTCCGCCGCCTCGGAATTCTCGCGCGACCAGGCAACCGCGGCGCGCAGGTTTCCAAGTTCGCGCCCGAAGACCGCCTGCCAGTTCTGGGCCGCTTTGACGTCGATCTCGTTCGCCGCCTTGTGAAGCAGATGGACGTAGTAGTTTGCGTGCTGCCTGCTTGCCGCATCCGTCTCGCCGGCCGCCACGATCTTCTCGCGCGCATAGGCCCAGGTCGTTTCGAGCAATCGATAGCGCACGGTTCTGCGGGCGCTTGTATCCTCGACAAATTCGGTCCCGACGAGCGACTTGTCGACAAGGGTTGTGAGCGCGTCTTCGACTGCCTCGCTGTCTAGTCCCGAGCCCGTCAGGACCGAAACCGCGGTGGGCAGTGAAAAGCCGCCGCGAAAAACCGAAAGGCGGCGGAATACGGCCTGCTCGCCGGGCGAAAGAGTGTCGAAGCTCCAGTCCAGGGTTGCTCGAAGCGTCTGGTGCCGCGGCAGGGCGGTGCGGCGCCCACGTGTCAGTACGCGGAAGCCAGCATCGAGAGAAGTGGCAAGGCCTTGCACGCCGAGCATCTCGAGCTTGGCAACGCCGAGTTCGATCGCGAGCGGAATCCCATCGAGCCGCCGGCAGATCGCGGCGACCACCGGCGCATCCTCGTCGGACAGCTTGAACTCGCCCATCATGTCGGCTGCCCGCCTGACAAAGAGCTCGACAGCCGGGAAGGTCAGCGCCTCGTCGGCGTTGAGGACCTGCGACTCGGGTGGGGAAGCGAGGGTGCCAAGGCGCCGAACCCGCTCGCCAGCCACCCGCAGGGGTTCGCGACTGGTAGCCAGGATATGCACGTCGTGAGCGATGCTGAGCAGTTCCTCTGCCAGTTCCGCCACGGCTTCGATGAGGTGCTCGCAATTGTCCAGCACCACGAGCATCTGGCGCTCGCGTAGGAAGGCGCTGAGATCCTGCACGACGTCCGCGGCCCCGCCGGAATAGCCGACCAGCGAGCCGAGCGCGGGTGGCAGAAGCTTGGGGTCGTTGATCAAGGCGAGGTCAAGATTGGCGACGCCATCACGATACCTGCCGCCGATCCGATGAACGATGGCGCTCGCGACCGTGGTCTTGCCGACGCCGCCAGGACCGACGAGCGTCAGCAGGCGCGACATCGGCAGGTTGGCGCAGCTCGCCTCTATGTCTTCCGCACGGCCGATGACGAAGGAGGGGAAAGGAGCGGGCTCCGGCGGCATAGGAGGTGGCGGCACCGGCGCCGTGGCGCTGCGGCGGATGACCGGCATGGCGAAGCCGTAGCCGCGGCCTGGAACGTTCGTGATGTACTCGCCAGGCTCGAAGCTTGCGAGCGCTCGCCTGAGCGCCGCAACGTTCACGCGCAGATTGGCCTCGTCAACGAACGTGTTCGGCCACGCCGCCGCGATCAGCTCTTCTTTCGAGAGAGTGCGGCCGGGCCTCGCCGTCAGTGCAATCAGAAGGTCGAGGGCGCGGCTGCCGAGCCGGACCGGCGTCCCGTCGTGGAACACCAGTCGCTGGTCCGAGTGGAGCTCGAACTTCCCGAAAACGACGACTCCGGCAGACATGCGAATTCTCCGAAGCGCGCACAACGCCGAAGACTTGCCCGGCTGTCAATGCGACTTACCGCTCAGGAAACTGCGGCCGCTTCGGAAGAAACCGTGGTGCTCAGGAGAACCGCATGCTGGAGATCGGATCGCTCGCCGGAAAGCTCGCGCGAAGGGCTTCATCCAGCAGGGCGTCGACGGCCGTCGACGCATCGGCAGGTGAAGTCTTGCTGGCCTCTCGGTGCCGGCGCGGACGCCCCGCAGCCGCGGAATTGTCTCGAGCATCGGACATCGGAAGGCTTCGGCTCATGACGCTACCTCGGCAATTTCGGCTGCATTGTCGGCCTGAGCATGAGCGGCAAGGCCCAGAGCTTCGATCAGGTCGCGGCTTGTCAGAATTGCATGGGCGTAAGTCGGGCCGTTGATGACGTGGGCGGCATGAAGAGCCTCGTCGCTGAAGGCGGCCGTCGCGTCGGTGACCAGCGTCACGTGATAGCCGAGTTCCGACGCGAAGCGGCCGGTGCCCTCCAGGCAGGTATTGGCGACGAGGCCAACCAGGATCACGTGGGAGATGCCGCGTTGTTTCAGTAGATAGTCCAGATCGGTGTTGGCGAAACCGCTGCTGGACCAGTGCTCCTTGACGATCACGTCGCCGGGCCGGGGCGCGAAGTCCGGATGCCACTCGCCGCCCCAGCTGTCGCATTGGAACACCAGCGCCTTGGCGCTCGCCTGCAGATAGGGCGAAGGGTGCCGCCAGCCGGCCAGATCGCCAGGGCAGAAGCGGTGATGCGGCACGATGAACACCGTGAGGCCGGCCGCCCGTCCGGCGGCAAGAACAGCCTTCAGTCGCTCGTGCAGGCCTGCAGCTGCCTTCGTTCCCGCAATGCGCGGCCAGAGCTTGCCGCCCTCGGCCAGAAAGTCGTTGTAGGGATCGACGAGAAGAATTGCGGTCTGGCCCAGGGTGTAGCTGGTGTCGTTCATATGAGCTTCTCCTCGCGGTGCGGCGTGGAAATGGCGGGGATGTGGTGCGCATGCCGGTCGGCCCAGGCGAGCGCATGGGTTGCGACCTCCTCCCAGCCGGGCTCGGCGATGAGGAGATGCGAACGGCCGGGAAAGGTCTGAAAATCGGTCCGCGCCGGCGATCGGGACTGGATGCGCCAGGCAGAGCGCGACAGATAGGGGGTCACGAGGCGGTCCCGGTCGCTTTCGGTGATTAGAAGGGGTTGCCGGCGCCGCTCGGGACGAACCCGCGTTTTGATCCAGAAGGCGGCCTGGTGGATCGCCCGGCCGGAGGTCGGGATGACATAGTTGTCGAAGGCCTCGTCGCGCAGGGCGGCGGGCGCGGCATTGGCGTAGCGCTCGGACCAGAGCTGTCGCGTCAGCGCATAGGGCCGGTTCCAGCCGTTCCGCCGGAGAATCACGCGCAGGGCGGCGCGCAGCGTCCAGAACCCCGGTACGATGCCGCCGATCGGTGCGGGATTTATTGCAATGCCGGCGCGGCCGACGCCCCGGTCAAGCAGGAGCTGCACGAACAGTCCGCCGAACGAGTGACCGACCAGCAGCGGCGGCGCTTCGAGCCTGCCGATGAATGCTTGCAGATCGTCCACGATGGTCGTGATGGAAAGGCCGCCGAGGTCCGCCGGTATCGTACCGTTGATCCCGGCGGCGGCCAGCCCGGCGAGCGGCCGCCAGGTCGGGGTAAGGACCGAGTAGCCGGCAGCCTCCCAGGGTTGCCGGAAGGTCGACCAGGAATCCGCCGTCACCCAGAGGCCGTGCACGAAGACAACCGTCCTTTGCGCTGCATTGTCCATGGCGGAACCCCGGTGCGGCGCGGTCAACCGCGGATGAAGGTGAGGAGGTCGGCGTTCACCTCGTCCTGCTGCGTCGTCGTGATCCCGTGAGATCCTCCCGGATAGACCTTGAGCGTGGCTCCGGGAACGATGGCTGCGGCCATGCGGCCCGAGGCTTCGAACGGCACGATCTGGTCGTCGTCGCCATGCAGGATCAGCGTCGGGCGGTCGATCCGCATCAGGTCGTTCGTGTAGTCGACCTCGGAGAACTCGCGGATGCAGTCGAGCTGGCCCTTGATGCCGCCCATCATGCCCTGGAGCCAGAAGGAGTCGCGGACACCTTCTGACAGCACTGCGCCTTGTCGGTTGTAGCCGAAGAACGGCGTCGCCAGGTCCTTGAAGAACTGGCTGCGATTGTCGTAGGTGCCCTTGCGAATGCCGTCGAAGACTTCGATCGGCAGGCCGATCTGGTTTGTCTCCGTCTTCAGCATCAGTGGCGGGACCGCGCCGATCAGCACGACCTTGGCGACCCGGCGGGTGCCATGCCGGCCGATGAAATGGGTCACCTCGCCGCCGCCGGTCGAATGGCCGATCAGCACGATGTCCCGGAGGTCGAGGGCCTCGACCAGCGCCGCCAGATCGTCGGCGTACTGATCCATGTGGTTGCCATCCCATGTCTGGTCGGAACGGCCGTGGCTTCGGCGATCATGGGCGATGACCCGGAAGCCTTGCGTGCCCAGGAACTGCATCTGGGCGTCCCAGGCGTCCGCCGTCAGCGGCCAGCCATGGGAGAACAGCACCGGCTGGCCGGAACCCCAATCCTTGTAGAAGATGCGCGCGCCGTCATTGGCGGTGATGTAGCTCATCGTGAGTCCTCCGATGCCGGCTTCGTCAGGCCGCAGTGCGGATGCGGGACACGGTTGCCGAAGGCCGCGCATGCGCCAGCGCCCACTCGAGCGCGTGGTCGGCGACCTCCTCCCAGCCGGCGTCCATGCAGGTCCAGTGGGAGCGGTCGGGATAGACGGTCAGGTCGGTGGGCGAGGCCGCCTGCATCTGCTTGGCGTAGATCGCCTTCGTCATGGCCGCATCGGCGATCAGATCCCTGCCGCCCGCAATGAGGAGCATGGGCGCACGGTCCGGATTGTCCCACTGGATGCGCATGGGATTGATGACGCCGTCCCAGTAGACCTTGCCCGGCGTCGGCACGACGTAGCGGTCGTAGAGGGCATCCTTCTCTTCCTCAGGCGCCGTCTGGGCGAAGCGCGTGCCGAAGAACTTGCGCGACATGGTCTTGGCCTTGCGCCAGCTGAGCGGGTCGATGAAGACCGGCAGGGCCGAGACGATGGAGTGGGGATAGAGCGGCACGCCGGGCGTCGGCGCGGGATTGATGACCACGCCCGCTGCGCCGAGGCCGCGGTTCATCAGGTGCTGCACGAAGACGCCGCCGACCGAATGCCCGATCAGGATCGGCGCTTCGGGGAGGGCGCGAATGATGCCCTCGTAATGCGCGACGATCTGGCGCTGGCCGAGGCGCGGAAAATCCGGGTGCGGGTTCGCGCGCAGCTCTGCCGGTGGCCGGTCGTCATAGGGCCAATCCGATGCGATGACGGTATGGCCGCCGGCCTCGTAACGGGCCTTGAAGCCCTCCCAGCTGCGGGCGTTCAGCCAGGCGCCGTGGATCAGCACGATGGTCTTGCTCATGGCGATGGTTCCTTGCGGGTTTCTGGTCAGGTGAGACGGCAGAAGGCGGCGATGTGTTCCGCCGACGCTTCCGGGTGCTGGTGCTGGGGTCCGTGACCGGCCGACGGATAGGTGACGAGGTGCAGCGTCGGCAGGGTATGGTTGAGCGCGTACCAGTTCTCGACCGGGAAGATGATGTCGTGGTCGCCGCCGATATGGAGGATCGGCACGGACGTGGATTTCAGAAGTTCCAGCACGGCGTCGGCCGGAAACGGCTGCTCTTTCGGCCCGTTGCCAGCGAAGGCCGCAGCGAAGTCGATCGGCACCGGCGGGCTGCGATCGGCCGTGCGCGCCGCGATTCGGGCGACCGAGGCGGCGCCGGCCTTGCGGCTCGCCTCCGACTTCGGCTCGAAGAAGAGAATGAGCTCTTCCTTCAGCCCGTAGATCGGCTTCAGCGCCGTGTCGTAGAAGAGCTGTTCGGCCATCTTCACGATGGGGCCGGGCGGCGTCGTGCCGATGAGCAGCAGCCGGGCAATCCGTTCAGGGTGCAGCGCGAGCACGAGCTGCGCGGCAATACCGCCCAGCGACCAGCCGCCGAGCACGACGCCACGGAGGTCGAGAGCCTCCATCAGGTCGTTGGCATCACCGGCAAGGCTGACGGGATTGTAGTCGGGTGTGCCGCTCGAGCGGCCGAGGCCGCTATAGTCGAAGACGACGACGCGGAAACCGCGGTCGGCGAGAGCGTCGAGGAAGGCGGGATCCCACGAATCCATCACGCCGCGAAAGCGGACGCAGAGGACGATGGGCTGGCCCTTGCCGATCGAACGGTAGGCGAGCCGGCGGCCGCGGCTTTCGACGAACTGCGTCGGCGCGTTGACCGCGGTCACGCGAACTGTCGCTTCGGACGATGACTGGGTGATCTGGTTCATTGCGGGCTCTCCAACTCCCGCCGAGGATGCTTGAGCGGTGGTCGCGGCACTTGCACTTTTCGACATCGATTGGCCTGAGCCATCCGAGATCGCGGACAGAGATCGGCTATTGCTTCTGTTTTTCGTGGTGCAATGCTACCGCGGGCTGGACGCCGGCCACGGCCGCCGCTAGGTCATGCGCTGACGAAGGGAAAGGCGCGGACAGCGGTGGACCGATCTCACGATGGACAAGGCGATACTGTCCTCCGCTTCGGCTCTTTCGTCCTCTCCGCGGGCGAGCGGCAACTGACCGAGGGCGGTCGGCCCATCAGGCTCGGAGGTCGTGCCTTCGACCTGCTTCTCATCCTCGTCGCCAATGCCGGCCATATCGTTTCCAAGGAAAAGCTGCTGTCGGAACTATGGCCGGGAGTCATGGTCGACGAGGTCAACCTGCGCGTCCATCTGACGGCTTTGCGCAAGGCCCTCGGCGACGGCATCGGAGACCGGCGCTTCATCATCAACGTGCCGGGTCGCGGCTATCGCTTCGTGGGTACGCTCGCAGGCGCACCACCTGCCGCGTCACCGCGGATCGAGCCGCCTCCGGAGACACAGCGGCGTCCCCCCGCGCCGCGCCCAAGGGCTGGCCGCACTCATCGGGTTTTCGGCCGCGGTGAAGCCGTATCGATGCTGGTGGCGGAACTGCATCGGCACCGCTTCGTCTCGGTGGTGGGGCCGGGAGGGATCGGAAAGACGACGATTGCTCTCGCTGTGGCAGATGTGCTGTCTCTGGAAGTCGAAGACGCAGTGACGATTGTCGACCTCGCGCCGATCGGCGGGTCAGACCAGGTCGTCAACGCCGTTGCGACGAGCCTCGGCCTGCCCGTGCGGTCGAGCGATGAAACCGCCGCCGTCCTTGCCGAATTGCGCAAGCAGCCACGACTGATAGTTCTCGACAATTGCGAACACGTGGTCGATGGAGTCGCGGCGCTGGCCGAAATGGCGCATCGTTCGGCGCAGGGACTCTATATCCTCGCGACGAGCCGCGAGCCGCTCCGCGCCACGGGCGAGCATGTCTACAGATTGCCGCCGCTGGCGAGCCCGCCGGAAGATGGCGAGGCGACCGCCGCCGCCATGGCCGGCTTCCCGGCGGTGGAACTCTTCGTCGAGAGAGCCGCCTCGCAGGGCGAGTTCCAGCTCACGGATGCCAATGCCGGCAAGGTCGGCGAGATCTGCCGGCGCCTCGACGGCCTTGCTCTCGCCATCGAACTCGCCGCGGCGCGAGTCAATGCCTATGGCGTGGACGAGCTTGCGGTGCGCCTCGACGACCGCTTCCGCCTGCTCAACCGCGGCTTCCGCACGGCTCTACCGCGACACCAGACGCTGCGGATGACCTTGGACTGGAGCTACGATCTGCTGTCGGCCACCGAGCAGACCGTGCTCCGCCGTCTCGGCATCTTTGCTGGCTCCTTCTCGCTGGAAGCGGCCGAGGCGGTGGCGGCCGACGAGATAGCCGCTGAGGACTTTTCGGATACGCTTGCCGACCTGATCGCGAAATCGCTGGTGGCGACCGAACTGGGCGGACGGGAAGCGCGCTACCGGTTGCTTGAGACGACCCGCGTCTATGCTCTTGAACGTCTGACGGAGGGCGAGGGGCGCACCGGTGCGCTTCGGCGCATGGCGGTCCAGTATGCCGATGCGCTTGCCGGCCACACCCGCGACAACCCGTCCGCGTCGATGGGAGCCTTCCGCCCGGACGTGGACAATATCCGCACCGCACTGACATGGGGCTTTTCGGAAAGCGGCGATGCCCAGGCCGGCGTGGCGCTGGTAGCCGCTGCGGCGCCGCTGTTCTTCGAACTGTCGCTGCTGGTCGAATGCACGCGCTGGACCTCCCTTGCCCTTGATCAATTGGGGCCGGAGGGGCGTGGCAGCCGGGTCGAGATGGAACTCAGCACCAGTTTCGCCATGCCGCTCCTGTTCACACGCGGCAATCTCGATGAGGTGAAGGTCGCCATCGAGAAGGCGCTGGAACTGTCCGAGCGGCTGGGCGACGCATCCTACCAGGCGCGGACCCTCGATGGCCTCTTCGTCTATCACCTGCGCGGCGGCCATTTCCGCGAAATGTTCCGCGTCGCGCGTCAGACGGAGGCACTGCTACGCAATGCTCCGGCGGCGAGCCACGTCGGCGCCGAGTGGATGATGGCCATCGCCACCTATTTCGCCGGTGAGCATGAGGCGGCAAGAGCCTATCTCGAGCGGTCCATGGCCACCCTGCCGCGCAAACGCAGGGCCGACTTTCTCCGCATTGGCGTCGACCAGCGCGTGAACGTCCTCAACGCCTATGCCCGGACCCTCTGGATGCAAGACGAGCAGGCGCGCGCGAACGAGATCGCCGCGCTCAACATTGAGGAATCGGAGGAACGCGGCGATCCGGTGGCCCTTTCCGTTGCCTTGATGTGGACGCTACCCATCGCCTTGTGGAACGGCGATCTGGATCTCGCCGAGGAACGGCTGCGCAAGCTCGTCGACTGCGTCGAGAAGAATGCTCTCCTTCCTTCGCGCATGGTCGCCGAGGGCTTTCGCGGCATCCTCGCGATCCATCGCGACGATCCGGGCACCGGAATTCCGCTCATCGCTGCTTGCCTTGAGGGCTTGGAGAAGGTCAACAGCATGCTGTTGGCCGTGGTCATGCAGACGCACCTCGCGGAAGGACTCAGCCAGGCCGGCAAGCATGCCGAGGCCATCGGCATGGTCGACAAGGCACTGACGCGCGCGGACCAGAGTGGTGATCTCGTCAACATGCCGAACCTTCATCGGCTCAAGGCCGAGATTCTCACGGCCGGCGGCAAGTCACGCGACGTGATCCGACCCGTGCTTGCCGACGGCCTTCGCTGGGCTGAGCGCCAGCACGCCCATGCCCATGCGCGCCTGATCACCAAGCGCTTGCAGGAGCTGGCGTGACGAACAGGCTTCTGTTGGCAGGCTGGCAGGCGCACGCGCGGATCGCTCCTCGAACGTCGCCGGCATACCATCGGATTGTTCAAGAACAGGCATGATCGGCCGCCTCTCCTGTTGGCGAGCAGATTGCATGCGCGGCCGGTGACAGACCGGCGATGGATCGGGGGAGGCGAATAATGGCAGCAATAACGAGAAGGTTGTTCACCGGAGCAATGGCAGCCGGCCTCGCCGGCCTGGCGCGGCCGGCAATCGCGCAGGCGCTTCCGAAAGTCACGGTCGGCTATACGGCACTGTCGGATTTCACTTCGGCCTTCGTCGCACAGGAGGAGGGGTTCTTCCGCGCGCGGGGGCTCGATGTGGCCTTCCAGCTCATCACGCTCAATTCGAACATTCCGGCCGCGCTGCAGGCGGACAGCATCCAGATCGGAGGCCCGACGGCTTCCGTCATGCTGCTCGCCAATCAAGGTGGGCTTGATCTCGTGGCCATCGCGGGGGCGTCGGTCGCCTCCCGCGACCTCGCCAATTTCGGCCTCGTCCAAAGGACGGGAGCGGGCATGACTGATGCGAAATCCGTCGAGGGCAAGCGCATCGGTGTTCCCGGTCTCGGCGCGTTCCTGCACGTGCTGTTCCGCAAGTGGATGACCGACAAGGGCGCCGACTGGCGGAAGGTCATCTTCGTCGAGGTAGCGATCCCGCAGATGGCCGATATCCTGCGCGGCGGATCGGTCGATGGCGTCATCATCGCATCGCCCATCATGGAGCGGATCGTCCAGGGTAATATCGGCACGGTCGTGTCGTATTTCCATACGGAGCTGTCGAGCGATGTCCGGGCGATCGTCTATGCGACGACGCGCGCCTGGTCGGAGAAGAACCTCGGCCTCGTGAGAAGCTTCCGGGAGGGTCTCGCGCAGGGAACGGCCTTCGTGGAGGATCGCGCCAACGACGCCAACGTCCGCGCCGCCATGGGCAAGTACATTCCACTGCCGCCCGCAGTCCTCGCGACGGCCATGATCACCAAGCAGAAGCCGACGGTCACGACCGAAGAGATGGCCTACTGGGTGGCATTGATGCGCGAACAGGGCATGATGCAGGGCCAGATGCAGGCGGAGCGGCTGGTGGCTCGCTAGCCGCAGATGGCAGGCACGCTCCGAACGCCACGATGCCGGGCGTGACGCCGCCCGGCATCTATGGGTTGGGAGCGATCGCGATCAGCGGGTGCGGAGCAGGTCGAGGTCCTGCCGGTCGCGGGCCGACAAGCCGTCGCCGATCGAGCGCGACGGCTGTCCGATGCGCGAGGTGAACTCGCGCGGCGAGACAAGCCGGGGCGCCGGGAACTGCGGCGACACGACGGATTCGTTGATCGAGAACGAACCGGTGGCGTCCTGGCCCTGAGCCGGGATGGCGAACAGCGGGGCGGCGAGCGACAGGGCGAGGATGAGCTTCTTCATGGCGATGGTCCTTTGCGGGAGTGGGAGAGACGTTCGGAAGGTGGCAGGTACGACGATGCGAACCGGGGCGACCGAGCGTGCGGCCCTCGGCTCATGCGATGCTGGTCAGCGGATGCGGCCCGGCGGCATGCGGTGATGGCAGTCGACGAGTTCCCTCGGCGCTCCGAAATCCGCAGCTGGCTTCGGCCGGCAAGCGGCGGTGCCGCTTTCGGCCGATACCGTGACATTGAGGCCCACCGCGAGCGCAGTTGCTGCGAAGAGCACGGCAATCTGGCTCATGATTGATCTCCGTCACGCGGGCAGGAACCAGCAGGCAACCGGGGCCTGCGGGCTCGCTTGCGTCAGTTCCGTTGCCGGCCTGCTGCTTGCGATGGTCGGAAGATACGCGGTAGGTGGCTCGGCCTATTGTCCAGGTGCGAACCACCTTGGACGATCCAATCCGAAGACGGCGGCATGACGGTCGCCGCGGGTCGTTCACGACCGGACTAAGTTTGATTTCGTTCGGATCTCGCTTATTGCCAACGGTGAGAAGGTCGGCCTTCTGGAGTGTCGGCGCTGCGCCCATGCTCGCCGCGTCACTCAGTAGCTGACGGTTGGGCGTGATAGATCGACGAACCGATCGCTGATCTTTAGCCGTCGATCGCAATCTGCAACGCCGAGCGGTCCTCAGATATGGACAGGGTCCGTCTCAGAAGAGAGGGTCGACGCAAACTCGCTGTTCAGTGTGTAGCCGATCTTTGAGATGGTGACGGAGCAGGCTTCTGAGTGAAGATTGCGTACCACTCTGCAACTTTGGCGATGCGTGCAACGTCATTGTGGAATTCAGCTATAGCGCTCCAGTCGCCGATCCAATGTCCGCGTTTGGGCCCGGAGCCGACGTTGGGAATGTCGGCATTCGAGTGACACATCTCACGGCGGCACGACGTAAGGAATTGGGTCCAAAACGGCATGAGATGTCACCTTCTTTCCGGCACTTCCACTAAGGTCGAGACGCTGCTGTGGTCGAGCGGGTCAATGACAGCCTCCAGGCATTCTGACGAGGTCCCAGCCGGTGTCGGGATCATGGCCGGGCGTCCCGAGATCGGATGTGTTTTTGCGCAAGCTTTGGACGATGAGACCGGGCTCAGTACCCTTTGTCAGAGCGAGCGCCGCGGCGACTGTCACGAAGGGCACGCCGAGTGAGGTTGGATCATGGGGCAGTCCTCCGGTCGGATCGGTTCTGCCGAGGACAACGTAGGTTCAGACGATTTATCCCACTCCGTCGAGGTTGCGCTTCAGAAACCGCCGGCGATACGAACACGGCGGAGGCCGCGAGCGATTACCCGACCAAACGTCTCCATCGGGTCAATGTCCGCAAGGGCGGTGCGAGGCGGCGGAATGCAACGTGAGCCAGTTTATTGAGCTGCTTCATTTGCAAAGCGCCGATAAGGAGCTCGCGTCGATTAGCGTCATTTTGGTCCGCATAGCAGATCGATGACAGGTGCAATCGAAATCGAAATAACGCCGCAGCACGCAATCGCTAATCCTACGGGCAACCGCAGCCGGCCGCGCGCGGCTTGTCGCAAATTAGCGAGGCCGAAACTTGCAACCAGCACGGGCGTTACAGTAGCAAGGCCGAAGCCCACCATCAGAACGGCACTGCCGCTAACGGTTCCCTGCAGCATGGCGGCAAACAGCGCGGCATAGACCATGGCGCAGGGCATGAAGCCCCACGCAACGCCGACCACGATCGGGGCGGCCGTTGCGCCCGTCGGCAGCGCGCGCGAGGCGGCGATGACAGCATTGGCGACGGGCGCGGCCCAGCGGTCGAACAGGGCGGGCGAAGGTAGGAAGCCGGCAGTAGAGAGGCCGATCCAAATCAGCACGGTGGCGCCCGCGACGCGCATTGCGTTGAAAGCGGCGGCCTGATCGAACAGGTGGACGACGGAGGTGCCGAGCAGTCCGACCGTGCCGCCAGCTGCGGCATAGGCGACGACCCGTCCAATCTGGGTGAGAAGCAGCGTGCGGGCTGCCGCGGCGGTGCTCCCGCCGGGGTGGAACGTCATGGTCAGCGCGCTGCCGATGCTGCCGCACATGCCGGCGCAGTGCAGGCTGGAGGCAAGGCCGACCAGGAAGCCGGACCCGAGCGCAAGCGGCAGGGTGGTGGGCACGGCGATCTTTCCGATCCTCGAATTTCTTGACGACGACTAGACGACGGATCGCCGTCGCGCGCGTTGATCGGCGTCAAACGCCGCGTGGACGGCACGCCTTAGCCTCCCCGCGATTGACGCAGGTCAATGAGGCGCGCGCGCCGCCTGCGATGGTCCGGCATGACCCGGAGCCGGCCCCCCCGCGCCGCCCGGTGCCCAAGGAGCGGACCATCATGACGGCGCAAGCCCAGAAGACTTTCAGCCCCTCCGAGGTGGGCTCGATGCTCGCCTTCGCGGCGACCGCGCTTCTCAGCCTCGTCATCGCCGCCGGTTCGGTAGACCAGGGCTATACGTTCCACGCGCTGCTCTTCGCGGCAGCCTCGGTCGCCGCGGTTTTCCTGATCGGCAACCGCTACATGGACCGCGCGGCCACCGTTCCGCTCGAGATCGACGGCAAGCCCAACTACAACATGGACCCGGTGAAGTTCACCGTCTGGGCCTCGGTGTTCTGGGGTGTCGCGGGCTTCACCATCGGTCTGCTGATCGCGAGCCAGCTTGCCTGGCCGGCGCTGAATCTCGACCTGCCCTGGACCAATTTCGGGCGCATGCGGCCGCTGCACACATCGGCCGTCATCTTCGCCTTCGGCGGCAATGTGCTGATCGGCACCTCGTTCTATGTCGTGCAGAAGACATGCCGCGCACGCCTCGCGGGCGAGATCGCACCGTGGTTCGTGGTGCTCGGCTACAATTTCTTCATCGTCATCGCCGGCACGGGCTACCTGCTCGGCATCACGCAAGGCAAGGAATACGCTGAGCCGGAATGGTATGCCGACCTTTTCCTGACGGTGGTGTGGGTCGTCTATCTGCTGGTCTTCCTCGCGACCATCTGGCGGCGCGAGGAACCGCATATCTTCGTGGCGAACTGGTTCTACCTCGCCTTCATCATCACCATCGCGGTGCTACACCTCGGCAATAACGCCGCAGTTCCGGTCTCGATCTACTCGCCCAAGAGCTACATCGTCTGGTCGGGCGTGCAGGATGCCATGTTCCAGTGGTGGTACGGCCACAACGCGGTGGGTTTCTTCCTCACCGCCGGCTTCCTCGCAATCATGTATTACTTCATCCCGAAGCGGGCGGAGCGGCCGATCTATTCATATCGGCTGTCCATCGTCCATTTCTGGGCGCTGATCTTTCTCTATATTTGGGCCGGCCCCCACCATCTCCACTACACCGCGCTGCCCGACTGGGCACAGACGCTGGGCATGACCTTCTCGGTGATGCTGTGGATGCCCTCGTGGGGCGGCATGATCAACGGACTCATGACCTTGTCGGGAGCCTGGGACAAGCTCAGGACCGATCCGGTCCTGCGTCTAATGGTCGTCTCGCTCGCCTTCTACGGAATGTCGACCTTTGAGGGGCCGCTCATGTCTATCAAGGCGGTCAACTCGCTATCGCACTATACCGACTGGACCATCGGCCACGTCCATTCGGGCGCGCTCGGCTGGGTCGCCTACGTGTCGTTCGGCGCGCTCTACTGCCTGGTTCCGTGGCTCTACAACCGCAAGGAACTCTACTCGAACCGGCTAGTCGAGTGGCACTTCTGGATCTCGACGCTCGGCATCGTGCTCTACATCTCCTCCATGTGGGTCGCCGGCATCATGCAGGGCCTCATGTGGCGCGCCTATACGGCGCTCGGCTTCCTCGAATACTCGTTCATCGAGTCCGTCGCGGCCATGCATCCCTATTACGCGATCCGGGCTCTCGGCGGCGCCTTCTTCGTCGCCGGCTCCCTGATCATGGCCTTCAACCTGATCATGACCGTGCGCAGGGGCGAGGAGGCGGAGCAGGAGCCTGCTTCCGCCCAGAAGCCGGCGCTCGCGCCGGCCGAGTGAGGAGCAGCCAATGTCGCTCTGGAAGAAGCACGCCATTTTCGAGAAGAACTCGATCATCCTGACGGTCGGCATCATCGTCGTGGTCGCCATCGGCGGCCTCGTCGAGATCGCACCGCTCTTCTACCTGCGCTCGACGATCGAGCGGGTGGAGGGCGTCAGGCCTTACACGCCGCTGGAACTGGCCGGGCGCGACATCTACGTGCGCGAGGGCTGCTACAATTGCCACAGCCAGATGGTCCGCCCCCTGCGCGACGAGGTGGAGCGCTACGGCCCCTATTCGCTGGCGGCCGAAAGCATGTATGACAAGCCCTTCCAGTGGGGCTCGAAGCGCACCGGACCGGACCTCGCCCGTGTCGGCGGCAAGTATTCGGACGAGTGGCATGTCGCGCATCTCGCCAATCCGCGTTCCATCGTGCCTCAATCGATCATGCCGGGTTATGCCTTCCTCGCGCAGGCGGAGGTAAGGCAGGAGCAGGTCGAGGGCCATTTCGTGTCGAACCGGCGCGGCGGGGTGCCCTATTCGCCCGAGCAGATCGCCAGCGCCTGGGTCGATCTGCGCGCTCAGGTGAACCCGGACGGTCCGACCCTCGCGGCGTTCCAGAGCCGCTATCCCGGCGCCATCGTCCGCGCCTTCGGCGGCAATGTTTCGGCCGCCGCAAACGGGACCGTGACCGAGATGGATGCGCTCGTCGCCTATCTCCAGGTGCTCGGCACGATGGTCGATTTCCGCACCTACGACGCCCGCGCCAACATCCGCTGAGGAGACGCCGATGAGCACCTATTCCTGGCTTGCCGGTTTCGCCCAGACGGCTGGACTTCTCTACTTCGTCGGCATGTTCCTTGGCATCGCCGCCTATGCCTTCTGGCCGCGCAACAGGGCGCGGTTCGATGAGGCTTCGACCATCCCGCTCCGGGAGGACTGATGAATGGCCAACCATCCTCCCGAAATCGACGTGGCGACCGGCCGCACGACGACCGGCCACGAATGGGACGGCATCAAGGAGCTGAACTCGCCCCTGCCGAAATGGTGGCTCTACATCTTCTATGCGACCATCGTCTGGTCCATCGGCTACTGGATCGTCTATCCGGCCTGGCCGCTGGTCACCGGCTATACCAAGGGCTTGTTCGGCTACTCCGCCCGCGAGAGCGTGGTGATCGAGCTGGACGCGCTGAAGGCGCTTAGGGCGGCGCGCAGCACGGCGCTGGCCTCGGCCTCGCTGGAGGAGATCCAGCGCAATCCGGACCTGCTGACCTTCGCCCTCGCGCAGGGCAAGGCGGCCTTCGGTGACAATTGCGCACCGTGTCATGGCGTCTCGGCCACCGGCACGCGCGGCTTCCCGAACCTGCGCGACGATACCTGGCTGTGGGGCGGTTCGCAGGCGGACATCTGGCAGACGATCGCGCATGGCGTGCGCAACGCCGACGACCGCTCGCGGCAGGGCGCGATGCCCGCGCTCGGCGGCCCGAACGGGGCACTGAACCGCGGCGAGGTGATCACGGTCGCGAACTATGTCCGCTCGCTGGCGGGTCTCCCGACGCGCGCAGGCAGCGACCTTGCCAAGGGCAAGGAATTGTTCGAGGCGAATTGCGCCGCCTGTCACGGGGCGGACGGTCGCGGCAACCGCGAAATGGGCGCTGCGAACCTCACCAGCGCCAACTGGGTCTACGGCTCCGACGAGGCGACGATCATCGAGACCATCAACAATGGCCGCGGCGGCGTCATGCCCGGCTGGACCGGCCGCCTCGACGAGACGGCGATCAAGGCGCTGACCATCTACGTCCACGCGCTCGGCGGCGGGCAATAGCCTGCCGCCAAGGAGCGTGAGTGGAGGGGCGCGTGCCGTGGCAGCGGCACGCGCCCTTGTTCGTTTGCCAGGGCGCGCTTGAGGCAGGTCAAGGCGCGGGCAGGGGCTGCGGAGCAATGTGTCCTGACGGCGCGAACCTTCTCCCCCGGGACATGCCATGCAGACTGCCGCCAGCCTTGCCGAAACCACCGCCCCGTCGCCTGACGACGAGCCGCTCTATGTCGGCCGCCCGCGCATCTATCAGCAGAGCGTCAAGGGACGGCTGCGCACGATCAAGTGGGCGGTCCTCTTCGTCTGCCTCGGGGTCTACTACTTCCTGCCCTTCCTGCGCTGGTATCGCGGCCCGAATCTGCCGGACCAGGCCGTTCTCGTGGATATCGCCAACAACCGCTTCTATTTCTTCTTCATCGAGATCTGGCCGCAAGAGGTCTACTACTTCACCGGCCTGCTCGTTCTCGCGTCGCTCGTCCTGTTCCTGAGCAATGCGGTCGCCGGCCGCGTTTGGTGCGGCTATCTCTGCCCGCAGACCGTCTGGACCGACCTGTTCATGACGGTGGAGCGCTGGATCGAGGGCGACCGCCGCGAGCGGATGCTGGCCGATGCCCAGCCGATGACGGCGGCGAGGTTCGGGCGGATCGCGCTCAAGCATGTCGTCTGGCTGATGATCGCGTGGTGGACCGGCGGCGCCTGGGTGCTCTATTTCACCGACGCGCCGACCCTGGTGAGGGATCTGGCGACCTTCCAGGCGCCGATGGTCGCCTATGTCTGGATCGGGGTCCTGACTTTCACGACCTATGCGCTGGCCGGCCTCATGCGCGAGCAGGTCTGCCTCTACATGTGCCCCTGGCCGCGCATTCAGGCAGCGCTTACCGACCAGTATGCGCTGAATGTCACCTATCGCTACGACCGCGGCGAGCCGCGCATGTCGTTGAAGGCGGCGGCGAAGGCGCGCGTGGCCGATGAGCCCGCCGGCGACTGCATCGACTGCCGGCAATGTGTTGTCGTCTGCCCCACCGGCGTCGACATCCGCGAAGGATCGCAGATGGGCTGCATCCAGTGCGGCCTGTGCATCGACGCCTGCAACACCGTGATGACCAAGGTGAGCCGGCCGCTCGGCCTCATCGCCTACGACAATGACGTCAATATCATCAGGCGGGCCGAGGGCCTCGACGAAACCTATCCGGTCGTTCGCTCGCGCACCGTGCTCTATACCGGCCTCATCGCGCTGGTCGGTCTCGCCATGCTCTACGGGCTGATGACGCGGTCCTTCACCGACCTCTCGGTGCTGCACGACCGCAATCCGCTCTTCGTGCAGTTGTCCGACGGCTCGGTGCGCAACAGCTACACCGTTCGCCTCCTGAACAAGCGCGCCGTTCACCGGATCTTCGTGCTGGCTGTCGACGGCCTGCCGCTGGCGCGCGCCACCGCCGTCGGCATCCCGAACACTGAGATCGGCTGGCCGCTCATCGAGATCGGGCCGGACGCGACGCGGGAGGTCATCGTCCACGTGACCGCGGCGAATGCTGCGTCGCTGCCGGCGTCGAGCGACGTCACCTTCCGCATCACCGAACTCGGGACCGGCGAGAAGGCCGCCGCCCGCGACCATTTCATCGTCCGCTGAGGAGCCGCTGCCATGGCCCATGCTGAAACACCGAAGCGGGAACGGCGGCTGACCGGGCGCGCCGTGTTCCTGACGTTCGTCGTCTTCTTCGGCGTTATCTTCACCGTCAATGCGCTCATGTTGACGCTGGCGCTCGACACCATGCCGGGCCTCACGACCGCCAGTTCCTATCAGGCGAGCCAGCACTTCAACCGCGACCTCGCGGCCGCGCGTGAGCGCGATGCGCGAGGCTGGGCAATGGAGGCGCATGCCGATCGCGATCCCGCGGGCTTTGCGGCTGTGACGGTTTCACTGCGCGACCCGGCTGGAGCACCCGTCGAGGGCGTCGGCGTCGCTGCACGGCTCGAACATCCGGCGCGTCGGGCTCTCGATCGCGCCCTCGACATGGCACGGAGCGGCACCGGCCGATATGCCGGTACGGCAGCCGATGTGCCCGCGGGCGCGCATGACCTTGTGGTCGAAGTCTCCCGCGATGGCGAGATGCTATTCCGCTCACGCAACCGGATCATGCTGCCATGACCCTCGTCGCCCTGACGCCGGCTTCGCTGCCTGATCCGGCCTCAGTGCCGCCCGCAACCGACCTGTCGCTGTTCGTCGAGCGGCTCGGCAATGGCAATGCGCGTCTCGACCTCGCCATCGACGGCATCACCTGTGCCGCCTGCATGCCGGTGATCGAGCAGGGTCTGAGAGGCTTGCCCGGTGTCGTCGGCGCGCGCGTCAATCTCACCAACCGGCGCGTCGCGGTTGAATGGCAGCAGGGCAGCATCGACGCCGACGCCGTCGTGAAGCGGCTCGAAAGGCTCGGCTTCAAGGCCTTCCCGTTCGATCCGAAGGCGGCTGACAGCGCGGATGCGGCAGAGGCGCGCTTCCTCATGAAGTGCCTCGGCGTCGCCGGCTTCGCCATGATGAACATCATGCTGCTATCGGTGTCAGTTTGGTCCGGCAATGTCAGCGACATCACGCAGGAGCAGCGCGACTTCTTCCACTGGCTCTCGGCGCTGATCGCTGTGCCGGCGGTCGCCTATTCCGGCAGGCCGTTCTTCCACTCGGCGCGGGCGGCGCTCGCCGCGCGCCAGCTCAACATGGACGTGCCGATCTCTCTCGGCGTGTTGCTGGCGGTCGGCCTGTCGCTGGCTGAGACCTGGAACCACGGCACCCACGCCTATTTCGACAGCGCGGTGATGCTGTTGTTCTTCCTGCTGACCGGTCGCTACTGCGAGCAGCTCATGCGTCGGAAGACGTCCTCGGTCGCCGCGAACCTGGCCGCGCTGAAGGCCGAGACGGCGCTGAAGATCATGGCGGACGGCACGCTGCGACAGGTGCCCATCGGCGCGGTTGTCGCGGGCGATACCGTTCTTGTCCGGGCCGGTGAGCGAATCGCCGTGGACGGCGTCATCTCGGGCGGGGCTTCCGCCATCGATCAGAGCCTCGTCACCGGCGAAACGCTGCCGCAGGACGTGCAGCCGGGCGATCCGGTCTTCGCCGGCACGATGAACCTTTCCGGCATGCTCCGCGTCAACGTGAAGGCCGCCGCAAGGGGCACGCTCTTGGATGAGGTCGAACGCCTCATCGAGACGACCGGGCAGTCGCGCTCGGCCTATCGCCGCCTCGCCGACCGTGCCTCCGCGCTCTATTCGCCGGTGGTCCATATCACGGCGCTCGCGACCTTCGCCGGCTGGCTCGCATGGGGGCTCGCTTGGCAGCCGGCGCTGGTCATCGCCATCACCGTGCTGATCATCACCTGCCCTTGCGCGCTCGGCCTTGCCATTCCCGCGGTGCAGGTGGTCGCCGCAGGCGCGCTGTTCCGCGCCAACGTGCTGTTGCAGGCCGGCGACGCTCTGGAGCGCCTCGCCGAGGTCGACACGATCGTTTTCGACAAGACCGGCACGCTGACGCTGCCGGAGCCGGCTGTCGCTGGGACCGAAGAAGTCCATGCGACAGTGCTGAACCTCGCGGCCTCGCTCGCGCAGGGCTCACACCACCCGCTAGCGCGGGCCGTGGCGGCCGCTGCCCCGCATGCGGCGCCACCGCCGAATCTGGAAGAGGTGTCGGGGCAGGGCGTGCGCGCCGTCATCGACGGCGTCCAGGCCCGGCTGGGCAGTGCTGCCTTCTGCGCCGCCGAGGGCGAAGCCGCCGAGGTGGCCACCCGCTATCCGGACGCCTCGCTTATCGCCTTCGTGCACGGCGATCTTCGCCATGTCTTCGCTGTCAGGCAGGCGCTGCGGCCGGATGCCGTCGCCGTCGTGAACACCCTGCGAAACGCCGGCTTTGAACTGGCGATATTCTCCGGCGACCGCGTCGAGGCGGTTGAGACCGTTGCACGCGAACTCGGCATCGCGGCCTTCGCGGGAGGGCTGAAGCCCGCTGACAAGATCGACCGCATCGCCGACCTCAAGTCCATCGGCGCCAAGGTGCTGATGGTCGGCGACGGTCTGAACGACGCCCCGGCGCTCGCCAGTGCGCACGTATCGATCTCGCCGATCACCGCCGTGCATCTGACGCAAGCCGCCGCCGACGCCGTGTTCCTCGGCGACCGGCTCGCGCCCGTCGTTGCGACGCTCGCCATCGCAGGCAAGGCGCGCAGACTGATGACGGAGAATCTGTGGCTCGCGATCGCCTACAACGCCGTCGCCGTGCCTATCGCCATTGCCGGGCTGGTCACGCCTCTCATTGCCGCGCTCGCCATGTCAGGCTCCTCGGTCATCGTCACAGCCAACGCGCTGCGCGCGCGTTCGGCGCGCCTCTGAAAGGAGGACGGGAATGGACGTGCTGGTCTTCCTCGTGCCGCTGGCGCTGGGTCTCGGGCTGCTGGGGCTCACAGCCTTCCTCTGGTCGCTCAATAGCGGCCAGTACGACGACCTCGACGGCGCCGCCTGGCGCGCCATCGCCGACGACGACGCTTCGTTGAAGGGCGAGACGGCTCAACTGGCCGGGGCGGGCGCGACCGACTTCACGAAGCCCACCGAGCCAGGCCGGAACTGGTGATCCGTCAGCACCTGGCCGATATCGGTCCAGCTTGTCATCCGTTCGGTGGCGATCCGTGAATCGGCATCCTCTATGACGATCTGCGCACAGCCCTGCTTTGTCGCCAGCACGTCGATGAAATCGAACAGGGCCTCGGATGCCGTGCTGGCGGGCAGATCGGCGCGCGACAGGTAGGAAACCTCTAGTCGCCGGCCGAACCGGGGGTCAAGCGCGATGCGGAACAGGCAGGCGGCATGCGCATAGCCGCGCTGGTCGGCAACCACGATGCAGCCGAAATCATAGCGGTTCGCGGCCTCGTCATGGTCGAACAACGTGCGCCAGTGCGCGATTTCGATCTCGGGATGGCAGATTCGGACGAGGCCGAGCGCGGCCATCGCATCTGCGCCATGCACGAGGCGGGCGGTGAACATCGGGCGCGGCTTCCCATTCTGGCATTTGACCGTGCCAAGGATCGACCTGCGCGACCCGATGGTCTTTGTGCTAGATCAATCGCACACCCCGCGGCTGCTGATAGTTTGATGTCCAGCAAATGCGTTCTCAACCAAGGGGTCACTGCCATGACCACGCTTGCAGCGTTCGCCGTGCCTTCGCCGCGCAATGCTTGCTCCCGCTCCGGGGGCCCAAGTTACTGCGACGCGTGTAAGGTGCGCCCGCTCGCCGTTTGCGCCGCGCTGGAGGCCGGCGAACTCCATGAACTCGACGCCATCGTCCATCAGACGCGTGTCGCGCCGAAGGAGACCTTTGTTCATCAGGGGGAGGACGCTACCTCGGTCTTCTCGGTGGTTGAGGGCACGGTGCGTCTTTACAAGCTGCTCTCCGACGGGCGTCGCCAGATCGTCGGCTTCGCGATGCCCGGAGACTTCCTCGGGCTCGCTTTGCATAACCGCTACGGCTTCTCCGCCGATGCCGTGGACGCCGTGTCGCTCTGTAAGTTCGACCGCGCCGAGTTCGACCGGCTGGTTTCGGCCAAACCGCATTTTCTGCGCCGCCTCCACGAATTCGCGACCCACGAACTGGTCATCGCACACGAGCAGATGACACTGATCGGCCGTCGCTCCGCCGAGGAGCGCATCGCCGCCTTCCTGATCACCATGCGGGAGCGCTGGGCCCGCATCAGCGGCTCATCGGTCACCGTCCAGCTTCCGATGCAGCGGCTCGACATTGCCGACTATCTCGGCCTGACCATCGAGACAGTCAGCCGGACGCTGACCAAGCTCGCGCGCGACCGCGTCATCCTGATCGTGCCGGAAGCCGTGCGCATCCTCGACGAGGGCCGCTTGGCGCAGATCGCGCGCGGCTGAGGCCGGACTTGCTCTTGATCCGTATCAAGGCGGCCGGCGCGGTGGTTGCCATCATGGGCTTGGCCTGATCTCGGGCCGTCTTTCGGGGGAACGACGGTTCGACCGGGCCGGGACGGTCGCCATGTGCGACCGTCCCTGCTGGAGCATCTCGGATCTTGCCCTATGCAAACGCATTACGAGCGTCGCCAAATAACGTCTTGGGCTCACTTGTGATTAGGGAGCGCTGCAGGGCGAAACTCCGACGATTCCGCCAAGGCATCGAACAGCTGCTAACGGTCGATGCAAGCGTGACGAACATATTTGCATTCATGAGCAGCGCGCCCTGAACCTATCAGGAATCAAGCGGCCAACATCCCCAGTTTGGGTTCGTCATCGAAAACTCCGTCCGACGGTGAAACAACCACAGCCCGATCAGCACGGAGAATGTCTGTCTTTGGCCGTCCTCCAATGCCCTCATGGGGGCAACGTCAACCGCGCGGTTACAGCGGCGAACATTATCTCCTCAGCCGTGGCTGGCGCGCCGGTCGCATGGGCGCGCTCGGTCAGCGATAGCCCGAGCAGGATGAGCGACTGTTTAGTTTGCGTTCCAGTCAATGGCTCTAGCGAACGACAAGCCGAAGCTCCGATGGGACAAAGTCGGATAAGGGAAAGGCAGTTAAACCTGTAGCTTTCTCAGCAACGGTCGGCTCAGCAACTTGCGAGCACGCGAGCCACCTTCGGCGTCGCCGAGAGTTCTTCCTCAGCAGGCGACGACGGTCACCAAGACCAGGTAGCGCCCGCTTCAAAAGGGAGAATGACCATGCTCGGAAATGGCAACGGCTTCGGATCGGGCCATTCGAAGAATGATATCGACCTGTCGGTCGATCTTCTGAACAATGAACTTCTGGATGTTGGCGTCAACCTGCCGCTTCTCGGCGGCTCAGACGGGCTGCTCGGATCCGACGGCCTGCTGGGCCTAGGGTCGGTATTGTGCTGCCAGGGCTCTCAGGACGAGATCCCGGGGCATCAGCCGCCGACCGCCGATACGGACAATATGCCGCCGCCGTCGCATGGTCACTACGGCTATCAAGGTGATGGCGCGACCTGGTGATCTGGTTGCGGTCGGTGCAGTGACCGTCCGCTCGGCTTTTGGCCGCGAACCCATCGATAACCTTGCTCGAAGGCTGGCCCGCTGCTCCGCACGGTGGCGGGTCGGCCGTTGTATGAAGCGCCTTCGGTCGAAGGCACTTGAAATGCCGCCCGATCGGGTAGGGCACGAGCGCCTTGTAGAAGCGCCGAGCATCGAGCCGGATGGCATATGAGGGCCATCTTAGCCCTGCCGCGGCCGACAACGCGATCAATTCGAAGAAATCCGGCCACCGGCCGTTCACTCATCGACTAAGAGGCTGCGTCCGATTTCGCGTTCCGCTCGTTCTCCCCCAGCAACGAGACCGCGGATGCCCCCGGTCCCCGCGCCCAACTGGAGGATGAACCATGCAAAACATTGATATGGTCAGATCAGGCGCTCCGGGTGGCCGCTTAAATGAGGCCATCATCGGCGCCGACATTCTCTTCTCCGACACACTATCGAACCCGGGTGCCGCATCGGCTCAGCGGCCCTCCGGAGATGCGAACCTTCTCCAAGGCCCATCGGCAGGCGAGAACGGCAACGAGACTGCCCAGCCGATCCCACAGCAGACCGCTCCTCAAGCGGGCACCGCACTTGGACTTGAGCCGGTGACCAAACTCGCCAATGACTTGGTCGATGATTTCCACCAGCTCCTCGAAGCCGTCGGTCGCGCGACGGGCAGCGTCCATACTGTCCACGGCCTGATCAGCTCCGCTGGCGGCGAGGTGGGCCTCGGTGAAATTGCCGAACCGGGGCAGGACAATCTCCTGACCGATGTGCTGGCTCTGCCGTCCCTCGTACTCTCCGGGCAGGCCGACCGGGGGATTGCAAGGGTGATCGACGGCACAGCCAGCTCCGTCGCCAGCACGTCGGCGATACCTGACGGCCTCGCCACCGATCTTGGCTTCGATCGTGGTGCCGTGGGAACGATCGGCCAACTCGGCCTTCACGGGCTCCCGCAGACACTCGCCTTCGTCAACAACGTCATCGGCGACGTCCACGACGCCCTGGGCTCCGTTGCCGCGCCGCTCGGTCTCAGCGGTACGGTCGGCGGACTGATCGGGCTCGGCAAAGAGATCGGCCTCAGCAGCATCGGCGATGCCGCCTCAGGTGACCTGCTGACCCACATCCTCGATCTGCCGGGTGCCATCCTCGAAGGCAACATCACGGGCGGAGTTCAGAACATCCTCGGCGATGCTGGCGACATTCTCGCCGGCACAGGCGGTGTCGTTGAGGGGGTGCTGTCAGATCTACAGGGCGGTGTCCTCGGCGGGGGGGCGGGCGGCCATGGCCTGCCGCTTGTCGGGGGCCTTCTCGGTGGCGGCATTCCGATCGCGAGTGGCTTGCTCGGCAACGATGGCAAAGGCCTGCCCATTTTCGGGCAGCTCCTTGATGGTGGGGGCGACGGACTTCCAATCGTGGGAGATCTGCTGAATGGCAATGACGATGGCCTCCCGATCATCGGGAATCTGCTCGGCGGCGATGGCCTTCTCGGTGATGGCCTTCTAGGTGGCAGCATTCCGCTGCCCGTGGTCGGAGGCGGCGATGGCGATGATTTGGCTGGCCTAGGGTCACTGCTCGACTGCGCCAACATCCTAGAGCCGGTCGTGGAGACGGTGACTTCCTTGCTTGACGGTGGTGATGGGCTCGGCGGTCTTCTCGGCATTCTCGCCGATCACCAGACGCCGGGCAGCCAGAATCACGGCGTGACGGCGCTTATCTGATCCCAGAAGCAATTTTCCGGGCAGGCACTGCGGCCTGCCCGGTCCTTCCGCCGAGGAGGAGTAACATGGCTTCCAAAGGGCCGTCCGCGCCCGGCATCGGGCAGGCTCTTCGCGCTTGTCGCGGTGCCTGGATCGGTGCCGCCATCGCCAGCGGGTTCGTCAACCTTCTGATGCTCACCGGCGCGATCTTCATGCTTCAGGTCTATGATCGCGTGCTGCCAAGCCGCAGCATTCCGACACTCGTCGGCCTCTGCATCTTTGCTCTTTGCCTCTACGCCTTTCAGGCAGTGTTCGATATATTGCGCGCCCGCCTTCTGGCGCGCGGCGCGCGACAGTTCGACGACATTCTGAGCGGGCCGACATTCGACGCGGCCGTGCAGTCCGGCTTGCGGCGGATCGGCCACGCCGAGGGGCCTGAGGCGGTGCGCAGCCTCGAAACGCTCCGGGGCTTCATGTCGGGCATGGGCCTCGGCGCCTTCTTCGACCTACCCTGGCTGCCGGTCTATGTTGCCGTCTGCTTCATGTTTCATCCATGGATCGGGGCACTGGTGCTGGCAGGAACGCTGCTCATCGGGGCCCTGACCTTATGGGCTGATGTGCTCACTCGCCCCTCGCTTTGGCAGGTGGCGACCGTCGGAAATACGCGCCGCGAATGCGCGAATGAGGCCCATCGCAGCGCCGAAATTGCGACAGCCCTCGGCATGGTAGGGCAGATGCGGGAGCGCTGGGCGCGATCAACCGACCAGTATCTTACCCAGACACAGGCAGCCGGAGATCTCGCCGGTACTTTCGGCAGCCTGTCGCGCGTCATCCGTATGATCCTCCAATCCACGGTGCTTGCAACGGGCGCCCTGCTGGTCATCGAGCAACAGGCAACAGCCGGCGTGATGCTGGCGGCGACCATTGTCGCGTCTCGTGCTCTTGCACCCGTCGACATGGTAGTGGCGAATTGGCAGCCCTTCATGGCCGCGCGGCAGGCTTGGCAGCGGCTGTCGGAGATTCTCGCGTCAATGGACGGCAAGGCGGCTGTGACGCCGCTTCCAGACCCATCACGGGAGTTGGCCGTGAATGCGTTGAGCGCAGCGCCGCCGGGGCAGGGCGAGTTGGTGCTGCATGGCCTTAACTTCACGTTGAAGGCGGGGCAGGCGCTCGGGGTCATTGGCGCTAGCGGGTCCGGGAAGTCCTCCCTTGCGCGCGCTCTTGCAGGAGTATGGCGTCCCCTGCGCGGCCGCATCCGCCTCGATGGCGCGGACTATGGGCAGTGGGAGCCTGATGCTCTCGGGCGGCACATAGGTTACCTGCCACAGGACGTTGACCTCATGTCCGGGACCGTCGCGGAGGTTATCAGCCGGTTCGATCCGTCCGCCAATCCGGAAAAGCTGTTCGCTGCCGCAAGAGCCGCCGGTGTCCACGACCTCATCGTCAAGTTGCCGAAGGGTTTCGACACGCCGGTCGGAGCGGGCGGCATGGCGCTGTCTGGCGGCCAGCGCCAGCGGCTGGGGCTGGCGCGCGCGCTCTACCGCAACCCGTTCCTCGTCATTCTCGACGAACCCAATTCGAGTCTCGACATTGCCGGAGAAGCTGCCTTGACGGCCGCCCTGCTGGGCGTTCGGCAAAGGGGCGGCATTGTCGTCATCATCGCTCACCGGGCGAGCGCGCTCGCGGCGGTTGACCAACTGCTGGTGCTGAATGGCGGGCTGATTGAGCACATTGGGCCGCGCGATGACGTGCTTGCCCGCCTTACGTCCAAGGCGGCGAATGCGGTGGCTATTCCTGCCCCGGTAGTCGCCCGAAAGCCACCCGAACCAGCCGCAATAAAAGCGAACGGCCATAACCCTCCTGCAGTCAAGCGCGAGGGTAGAATCGGCAAAAGCATCAAGGCGGAAGCAACTTCTGTCGCGAAGACCACCCGGCAAAAGGCGAAGACCCATGTCGCGCACTGATCTACCGCCCGGCGCAAGCCGCTCCGCACACGACTCCGATTCCACCCGCCTGCATCTCGCAGCCGTAGGCATCGCTTCGTTTGCCTTCGTCGCAGGCGTCGTGGGGTTGGGAGCTGCCACCTCGATTTCAGGCGCGGTGATCGCAGCCGGTTCCGTCGTGGTCGAGGGCAATGTGAGGAAGGTGCAGCACCGGACCGGGGGCATCGTGGCGGAGATTTACGTTCGCGACGGCCAGCGGGTTACGGAAGGCGAGCTTCTGGTTCGACTCGATCAGACACTCCCGGCGGCCAATCTTGCGGCGGTGACCAAGAGCTTCTGGGAGCTGACAGCACGGCAGGCGCGCATGGAAGCGGAGCGGGACGGGAGTGCCGAAGTGAATTTGCCGGCCCCTCTCGTCGAGGCGATCGCCGATCAGGCGATCGCGCGCATCGCCGAGGGGGAGCGTGCGCTGTTCAAGTATCGCCTCCAAGCGCTGCACGGTCAGAAGGCGCAACTCGCCGAGCGAATGGAGCAACTGCGCAATGAGGTCGGCGGCCTAGAGGAGCAGTTGCGCTCCAGGACCACCGAGAGCGAGTTGATCGGTCGCGAGCTTGGCGGCGTCATGGAGCTTTGGCAGAAGAACCTCGTACCCATCACGCGGCTAACGGCTCTGGAGCGCGAGCGCAGCCGCCTGTCCGGCGAGCGGGGCATGCTGGTCGCGTCCATTGCACAGAGCCGCGGACGGATCGCCGAAACCGAACTCCAGATTCTTCAGCTCGATCAGAACCGCCGGAGCGAGGCCGCACGGGAACTCGCTGAGGTCCGCGCCCGCCTAGGAGAGTTGGTGGAGCGCCGCGCCGCGGCGATCGACGAATTGATGCGGATCGATATCGTGGCGCCGCAGGCCGGCTACGTGCATCAACTCGCAGTGCATACGCGTGGCGGCGTGGTTGCCCCGGGCGAGCAGCTCATGCTCGTCGTGCCGCGTGCTGAGCCGTTGCAGGCGGAGATGCGCGTTTCGCCGCAGGATATCGGACAGATCGAAGACCAGCAGGCGGTCAAGCTGCGCTTCCCAAGCTTCGACTTCCGTACGACCCCCGAACTGGACGGCACCATCGAGCATATTTCAGCTGACACGTCTTCCGATCCCCGGACCGGTTCCAGTCACTACATCGTTCGCGTCAATATCGCGCCCGACGCGGGTGCCCGGCTAGGCCGCCGGCTCGTGCCCGGCATGCCGGTTGATGCCTTCATCCAGACGAAGGCACGCTCAATGCTGTCGTACCTGACGAAACCGCTCGTCGATCAGGCGAGGCGAGCGTTTGCCGAACGGTAGGATGCAAACGTGCCGTCTAGGCGGCACGTATTTCTCCTGCAGACGCAGTTTGAAGCAAGCGCACTTTCGAGCGCTGTCGACCATAGGAATGTGGGCGCCGATTTGCAGCGTCTTGCACAGCAGCAAAAGTAGGAGTGGGTGAAGTTCAAATAGCAGAAGCAGGTAACTTATTCCTTTTGCGAACTGGTAATGAACACGGATCTAGGCTGCCCGATGCCTGCTCGTCAGAACAGTATCCCACCGTCTGAGCGCGAACGCTTCCGCCGCTGGCTTAGCAAGCTGTCGGCACGCGTCGAAGACGCCCTGGATGATCGCGATAACCGCGATGCGGCGATGGAAGTGAGAGCCATGTTGCTGGCGGCGTTGGCCGCCGTTGGTTCGATGGACCGACGAGCGAAAATGACCGCAGAGCGGCGAGGCCGACAGCTGGACAAGACCATCCAAGCCCTGAAAGCGCTCCGATCCTCTTCCGCCAAAAGCTGAAGCTCTGATCAAGGGCGCCATCCGCCCAATGTCGTCCACGTTTGGTCGACAGCTCGGCAGCGACGGTCGTGAGCAAACGTTACGAACCGAATAGGTTACGCCGCGCCCATGCAGTTGAACGGATCGACTGACCTTTTGAACTCACGAAGCATGTCGTCCTTTTCAAGACTCGTACTCAGACATGCTCTCGAAGCCGCCCAAGAAATTGGGCTGCAGCAGCCCGATCATCGATCCCGAGCGCGCGGCATGAGCCATCCTAGCCAATGAAGTTGCATCGCCGTTTCTATAACTGGCGGTGGGCTTGCGCACGTCGGAACGGTGGCCGCCGCCGAATGTTGCTGTTGCGCCGGCAGCGCTCCTGCCGGCATGCCTTCTCGGCACGGTCAGAGCCCAGGCGGACTTGGGCGACGGCTACCGGAGCGGAAGAGGAGGATGTTGTGACGAACAACAAGACGCAGAGCGGCCAATCCACCCGCGAAATCCGCCAGCAGGAGCAGGGAGTTCCGCGCGCGAAGCGCAGCGGCGACCAACACGGAGGCGAAGAAGCCAAAGGCGACCATCAGCAAGGCGGTAAGAACAACGAACAGAGTCGACACACTGATCGGGGCAAAGGACTTTGATTCGCTAGCGCCTCGTTTTGGCGGCCCGCCGCTCGGAAGGACGGCGGGCCATTTCTTCTGCCAGCGGGAACTAGGGCACTCCCCGACTGTTGGGTCCTCACTGCTCAGTCAGGAGACATCCATGAAAACCCTACTATTTTCCGCGGCCCTCGCGATCGCCACAGGCTCTTGCGCGCTCGCTCAGACCGCGCCGGCGCCAGCTCCTTCGCCTTCCGCGCCCGCTCCCGCGGCAAGCGACACGAACGCCCGAGCAGCCGTTAACGGTGCACCGCTCGAAAACGGCGCCAACAGCTTCACCGAAGCTCAGGCCAAGTCCCGTCTTGAGGACGCCGGGATTACCGGCGTGACTGGCCTGACCAAGGACGACAACGGCGTCTGGCGCGGTCGAGGGACTTGGCAGGGACGTTCGGTGGCGGTCGGCCTCGATTTTCGCGGCAACATTTCGGCACAGTGAGGACAAGCAACATGGCTCAGACCGTTTCCGCCATCTTCGACACTTACGCCGACGCATCGGCCGCCGTCCTTCGTCTTCGGGACGCAGGCTTTGCCGAGAGCGCGATTTCGATCACCTCCAACGATCAAAGCGTCGATCGCTCGGGGTTCGGTGACTACCGCTACAATGAGAGCCCGGATAGTGCCGGACCGGCGGCGACAGGCGCGGCCATGGGCACGATTGCTGGTGGCGCAGCAGGGTTGATGACGGGCCTCGGCCTTATCGCCATTCCAGGCGTTGGTCCGCTGGTGGCCGCTGGCTGGCTCGCCGCCACGCTCGTCGGCGCTGGTGCCGGTGGCGCGGCAGGCGGACTCGTTGGGGCGCTCACCGGTGCTGGGACTTCCGAGGATGAAGCCCACGCCTATGCAGAGGGTGTGAGGCGCGGTGGCTCGCTCGTCAGCGTGCGCGTGCCGAACGAGGAGGCGGGCAACCGCGCTCTCGATGTCCTCAACCAGGGTTCCTACAATCTCGGCGAGCGCACCCAGACCTGGCGGGATGACGGCTGGACCGGCCGCTACATCTAATCCGCATCCGGCGCCTTCCCGTCGCTGCCATCCGGTAGCGGCGGGAAGGCTTGGAACCACGCCGGCCGGACAGCGTTTTGGGTTGGTTGGGAGTAATCAGCGTGGACAGCCGTGATCGTCTGATTGTTGCATTGTCCGCGCTTCTTCGCGCCGAGCGCGAAACACGCGCCTCCCTGGAAGCAGCGATCGAGGCCGGACTATCTCGCGAGGTGCTGAAGGCGATCGTGAGTGACCCCATCCCGGCTATCACCGAAAGCGACATCGCAGGTGCGGAACGCTTCCTTGCTCGAGGCAGGCAAGGCCAAAGGAGCGCGGCCTGATGGCCCCGCGCCCGACCTGGAAGGGCCACTTGAAGCTGTCGCTGGTCTCCTGCGCAGTAGAGCTCTCGAACGCCACGACCTATGCCGAGAAGGTCTCCTTCCGGACGATCAATCGAAGTTCCGGCAATCCCGTCCGCCGCCAGTATATCGATTCCGTCAGCGGCAAGCCGGTCGCCGACGAGGACGAAGTGAAGGGCTACGAGATCGGGGACGATCAGTTCCTGCTGATCGAGGACGAGGAGATCGAGGCGGTTCAGATTGAGTCCTCGCACACCCTCAATATTGAGACATTCGTCGACAGGGATAAGGTCGAGCAGATTTATCTCGACACGCCCTATTACCTCGCGCCGGCGGACGACATGGCCGACGAGGCCTTTGCGGTGATCCGCGAGGCGATGGCGAAGCGGAAAATGGCCGGTCTGACCCGCATCGTCCTCTATCGCCGCGAGCGGCCCGCGCTGATCGAGGCATTGGGCAAGGGCCTCTTACTGACCACCCTCCGTTACGATGCCAATGTCCGCAAACCGGAAGAGATATTCGGCGACATCGCAACGACGAAGGTCGACAAGGAGATGGTCGAACTTGCAACCAGCATCATCGATAAAAAGAAGGGACGCTTCGATCCCTCCAAGTTTGAAGATGCCTACGAGACCGCTCTCGTCGAGCTGATCAAAGCCAAGCGAAAGGGACGTAAGCCGCCGGTGGTCCAGGCTGCGGCTCCGCCGAGCAACGTTGTCAACCTGTTCGATGCCCTGAAGAAATCGCTGGCAGGAGACACACCCACGAAGTCACGCCCGGCCGCGAAAGAAAAGGCCGCTAAGGTCAAACCAACCACTCGTTCCACCTCGCCGGCCCGCCGGGCCGCTGGCTCCAAATCAAGGCCGCACAAGTCGGCGTGAGGCGCGGACGAATGGGCAATCTAGATCTCTATCGGACCAAGCGCGATTTCAAGAAGACGTCGGAGCCAGCTGGCCGAAAGAGGCGAGCGTCGCATAACGCTGTCGGTGGCGCGTTCGTAATCCATAAGCATGCTGCCCGCCGCCTCCATTACGATCTGAGACTGGAGCATGGCGGCGTCCTCTGGAGCTGGGCGGTCACCCGCGGCCCGAGCCTCGACCCTGACGACAAACGCCTGGCCGTACATGTCGAGGACCATCCGCTGGATTACGGCTCGTTCGAGGGCGTGATCCCGAAGGGCGAGTATGGAGCCGGGGCGGTCATCGTTTGGGACGAGGGACGCTGGATTCCGAAAACCGATCCGGCGAAGGCCATGGCCAAGGGCCATATCGAGTTTGCGTTGGAAGGGCACAAGCTGAAGGGCGCATGGCATCTCGTGCGCCTCAAGCCGCGGCGCGGCGAGAAGCGCGACAACTGGCTCCTGATCAAGTCCAAGGACGAGCAAGCAACCGATGCGGATGTCCTGACGGATGCGCCAGCCTCGGTCGTCAGCGGACGAACGATCGAAGATGTCAAGCGCGGCGTTCTCACGCCCGGCAAGGCGAAGTCGGGAAAGCCGAAATCGCGCCGGAAGCCCGAGGCCAGATCGAACGGCAAGGCCAGCGCGGAAACCAGCGTGTTGCCGGCCTTCATCGAGCCGAGCCTCGCCACGCTGCGGGCGACGCCCGCCGCCGGCGACAGCTGGCTTCATGAGGTGAAGTTCGATGGCTATCGCATGCAAGCGCGCATCGATAAGGGCAAGGTCCGGCTACTGACACGCACGGGACTCGACTGGACCAAGCGCTTCGGCGCGACGTTGGGCCGGGCGCTCTCGGAACTGCCCTGCGACACGGCGCTGATCGACGGAGAAATCGTTGTGATGGCGGAGGAGGGGATTTCCTCCTTCTCGGCTCTGCAGTCGGCGCTGTCGAACGGCAGTCGTAGCGGCTTCGTCTATTTCGCCTTCGATCTCGTGCACCTCGACGGCCGCGACCTGCGCCCGGAGCCGCTACTTACCCGCAAAGAACTTCTCGCCGATCTGCTGGCCGATGCTGACCATGCGTCGGTGCGCTATAGCGAGCACTTTCGCGAGCCCGGCGCGACGATGCTAGACCACGCCTGCCGGATGGGCCTCGAAGGGGTGATTTCGAAGCGGATCGATGCGCCTTACCGCAGCGGCCGTGTAGGCGACTGGATCAAGTCAAAATGTACCCAGGCGCAGGAGTTCATTGTCGCGGGCTATGTGCCTTCGAAGGCCTCGCGCCACAGCATTGGCTCGCTCGTCGTCGGCTACCACGACGGCGAGGACATTGTGCCGGCTGGGCGTGTCGGCACCGGCTATACAGCCGCGACCGCCTCCAGCCTGAAGAAGCGGCTGGACGCGTTGAAAGCTCCATCCTCGCCTTATGCCGGCACGGCCGCCAGGGAGCGCGGCATCGTCTGGGTTCGACCCGAGCTCGTGGCCGAGGTCGAGTTCAGGTCTTGGACCGCCGATCGGCTGCTTCGGCAGGCATCGTTCAAAGGTCTGCGCGAAGACAAGTCGCCAGACGAAGTTATGCGCGAGGCGCCGGAAGCGCCAAAGTCGCTGCGTAAGACGAATGGTGGGAAGTCATCCACGAGCCCGAAGACATCGATCAAATTGACCAATTTGTCGAAGCTGCTCTGGCCGGACGATGGGGTGACGAAACAGGGCCTGCTGGACCATTACGCCGCGGTCTGGGATCGGATGCGCCCCTATGTCGTGAACCGGCCGCTCAGCCTCTTGCGCGCACCGAACGGCATTGCTGGCAGCACCTTCTTCCAGAAGCATGCGGGACCGGGGTTGCACGAAGCGGTGCGCCAAATGAAGGATCCGGCATCGGGCGACGAACTGCTGTTCATCGAGGATTTCGACGGGCTGGCGGCGCTGGCTCAATTGGGAGTTATCGAGGTCCATGTCTGGGGATCGACGATCGACGATATCGAGCGTCCCGATCAGATGATCTTCGACCTCGATCCCGATGAAGACGTGACCATCGACGAAGTCCGAAACGCTACGGTCGAGATTGCTGACCGGCTAAGCGATCTCGACTTCGTCTCCTTCGTGAAGACATCGGGCGGCAAGGGCTATCACGTCACGGTGCCGCTGACCCCAAAGGCCGATTGGGTCGCCGTCAAAGCCTTCACTCGCGACTTTGCCAAGGCGATCGAACAGAGCGCCCCGAAGCGCTATACGGCGACGCTTTCAAAAAGGGCCCGCAAGGGGCGGATCTTCATCGATTATTTGCGCAACGGTCGCGGCGCGACGGCGGTCGCGCCCTATTCCCCGCGAGCCCGGCAGGGCGCTCCTGTCGCAACGCCGATTTCGTGGGATGATCTGCAGCGAGGCCATGCGCCCAACGAAGAGCGGATCGGCGATGCCTTCCAGGGAGCCGACCCGTGGAAGGATTTCCGCGCCGGGGCGAAGCCGCTCAAGCGCTAGACCGCAGGATCGCGGGATTGATACTTGAGCACTTCAGGAGCCGGAGAACGGCCGTCTCCGCTGCACTATGTCCGTGTCCGTCATCCCGTTGATGCTGAAGCCGTCGCGCATTGCGGAACAAGACACCATCCTCATGTGCTGCGAGGATTGCGGGATGAATGTAGGCGGAGCGACAAACCGCCGGGGTATTTCCGAGGCGGTAGGCAACGGCCCTCACGGCGCTCGTTACTTGCTTGCGAAGCTGACGATCTGTCTCGCCCGGCTTGGCCAGAGACAGCGCTACGGCGGAGAGGACCGTTCCCGCCCAGGTTCTGAAATCCTTGGCGGAGACCTCATCCCCGCAAATCTGCTTAAGGTAGGCATTGACGTCGTCCGAGGAGATCGAGCGGCGCTGCTCGTCGGCATCGCGATACTGGAACAGGTGCTGACCCGGCAGATCCTGACATGCCCTCACGACCTTGGCGACCCGTCGGTCGTCGATTTGCACGCGCCATTCGCGGCCGCTCTTGCCACGGAAGGCAAAGCGGATGGACGAGCCACGGACCTCAACGTGCCGGCTGCGTAATGTGCTGAGTCCGAAGCTCTTGTTCTGCTGCGCGTAGGCTCGGTTGCCGATCCGGATGAACGTCCGATCGAGGAGGTGAACCACTGTTGCCACCACCTTTTGCCGCGGCAGCCCCCGCAAGCCCATGTCGTCGGCGACCTTCTTGCGGATGCGTGGCAGCAAAGCTGCGAACGAGATGAGCCGTTGAAACTTCTCCTGCTCGCGCGCTGCCCGATAAAGGGGATGATAGAGGTATTGTCGACGGCCTTCGGCATCGAGACCGACGACCTGAATGTGGGCATCTGGCGTGGGTGCGATCCAGACACTAGTCCAGGCTGGCGGGATGACGAGGGATTTCACTCGACGCAGAACGCGATCATCCATCACCTTCTTCCCAAGGGGCGATAGGATTGTAAACCCGCGGCCTCGCGGGACGCGCGAGTACCCGGCGTTGGTTGGATCAATGCGTTTGAATGATCTCATGACATTCGCCTGCCGGCGTCTGTGGGTAGTTCGCGACGTGGTTTGCCGTTAGCCAGCCAGACAAGAGGCGGCGCCTGAAAATTGTTCCCGCGCAGAGAACGAACGTCGTCGCTGCGACCAATCATTTGGATGTGGAACAACCAGGCAGGACCGGAGTTTATCGCCGGTCGTTCTCGGGCGGCGATGGGGGCGGGATGATAGACGAGAGGAGATCAGGCGACGCTTGTTTGCGCGCCCAGCTTGTAGGTCCGCCGGAGGCTATCAGTGCAATCCAATAGAATCGCCCAGCTAGAGGCGGAGGTGACCCGGCTTCGCAGCGTGTTGGAGCGTGTCCAGCGCATTGGGATGATCGGGAGCGTCGAGGTCGACCTTGTCAACAACGCCTTCAGGAATTTCCGATCGCCAGAGTATCTGAACATCCACGGGCTTCCGCCCGAAGCTGCGAATGAAACTCACGAGGCATGGGTCGCCAGGATACATCCCGACGACCGCGCTCGCACGGAAAATCACTTCTTAACTGCCGTTGCGGGCGACGTGATCGACTACACATCGGAGTACCGGATAATCCGTCCGAGTGACGGTGAAACACGTTGGATATTCGTGAAGGGCGTCATTGAGCGGGACGATAGTGGTAAGTCGCTCCGATTCGCCGGCGCGCACCTCGACATCACCGAGCGACGTGTGTTGGAGCTACAATCCGAAACGATCGCCCGAGAGTTTGCCCATCGCATTAAAAACTTAGGCTCTGTTGTTCGTGCGCTGGTTTCCATGTCCGCCAGAAGCACGCCCGAGTCGCGCCCTTTCGCTGATGCGGTTCTCGGCAGAATTGACGCCTTGTTCCGTGCAAAGGAACTCGTACGGCCGTCTCGGCACGATCAAGCTGCGTCCCATACGTTGCTGGAGCTCATCGGAACGCTATTGGCTCCGTATGCTGGCGAGCATGGGGGAGTGAGAATTGCAGGTCAGGATCATGCGGCCGGACCGAACGCCTCAATGGCCCTTGCGCTTGCGCTTCACGAATTAGCGACGAACGCGGTCAAGTACGGCGCGCTGAGCTGCGAAGGCGGGACAGTTTCCATTACGATTGACCGAAACGGCGGTAGGCTTCGGATCGGCTGGAAGGAGGAGGGCGGACCTCCAATATCCGAGGAACCGCTTCATTCCGGATTCGGCTCAACTATGCTTGATCGAACCCTCCATCTGCAACTCAAAGCCACGGTGAGCCGAGAGTGGTTGCCGCTGGGTTTGCACGCGGTGATCAATATCCCGGTCGAACAATTGGCGCGATAGCTTCAGCAACGCTCCAGCTCACCATTCCTATGGCTTTTGCGTCCAGGGCTGCCCGATCCGGTCCCTTTCTTTGGACGGCCGGAGGCTGGAGTTTCCGGCCTATTTCACGGTGGCTGGCCGGCTACGGCGCCGGGGTTCTGCAACGAGATCGGAGGCTTATGGCCGATCGCCCCGTGTGGGCAAACATCGCTACAGTGTGAGCCAATCCTCCATCTTTTCGCGGGCACCGGCAAGCGTCAGGTACCAGTGTGTGTTCAGGCACTCGCTCCGGAACCTGCCGTTGAAGGCCTCTATTAAGGCATTGTCCGTGAACTTTCCGGGTCGGGAGAAGTCCAGCGTCACGCTCTTGGTGTAGGCCCAAAGGTCAAGGTCGCCGGAGACCAACTCCGATCCCGGGTCGACGCGGATCGCCTTGGGATAGCCAGGCCGCAAGGCAAATGTCGGCATTCGGCATTTGGCCCAATGTCTGCAGGTGGGGCGCGAAGCCGATGGCGGCGACAAGGGCGCGGAACGGGCCTCGGTGTGATAGCATTTCCACTGGATGCGGCATCCTTACGGAGGATGCGTCATGGTCAGCGACACGTCATTCGCTCACACCCGGCCAACCTGGAATGCTGGGCGCCTAATCGGGCCTAAGCCGCCGCTGAAGCCCAGAGATATCTGGGCTATCCGAGCCCAGCTTCGGCACCAGAAGCGTCTGCGAGACTTGGCGATGTTCAACATCGCGATCGACAGCAAGTTGCGCGGATGTGACCTCGTCCACCTGCGCGTCAGTGACGTTGTTCGAGCTGGCAGCGTGCGCCCGAGAGCATCGGTCACTCAAAGCAAGACCGGTCGCCCCGTAGTGTTCGAACTCACGGAACCAGCCCGCGAGACGCTGCATTCATGGTTGAAGGCGCGACCGCAAAACGGCGGGGAGTGGTTGTTCCCAAGCCGAAGTCGGGCAGGGCGACCCATGACAACTCGTCAGTACGCGCGCCTGCTCGACGAGTGGCTGGATCTGGTGGGCCTCGATCACTCGCTCTACGGCACGCACAGTCTCCGCCGTACCAAGGTGGCGCTGATTTACAAGCGAACCGGCAATCTTCGGGCGTGCCAATTACTTCTTGGGCATACCAAGCTTGAGACCACGGTGCGCTATCTCGGGGTCGATCTCGACGACGCCCTAATGCTGTCGGAGCAGGTGGAGCTCTGACCTAACGAGGCGCGGCGCGTAAGCATCGCGCCTCGTTCGTAAATGTCCCCTCTTGATCGCTCGGCTTAAGCGGGCCTTTTAGGGCCGCGCGTTCGATGTTGGGGGTCGATTTAAAGAGCCTCAGCAGCGTCCCTTCAGCCGCATGTTCATCGATGGGATCGCCAGCCATCATCGTTCGTGCCGCGGGCTTGATGATTTGAATCCGCCTCGATGGTCTGAATTCCGCTCGCCGTAAACAATACCGAACTGGATTCCCCGGACGAGCTCACGCGAGTCGTGATGATCAAGCCGCGCGTGGCCAATTCTGCGCCGAGTTCGTCGAGCGTACGGCTATCGGCGATGGAGTAGGCGGCGCTGCCGCCCTGGACGCGATATCGGGTCGCATTGGTCACGACAGTCTCCTATTTGAGGCGCATCATCGCACGGATAGGCAGAGGCCGGTGCGAACTATCACCCGCCTCCTTCGTCATCGACCACTTGGCCAGACAGCCCGTTGCACTGCGGCCCTCGCAGCGGAAGCCCACGCAGGCGATACGGGACTGCCCGGCGGCCATGCTCGACCTCTCGCGCAAGACGGCCCGATCGAAACCGATATGTCGGAAATCGATCAATGGCGAACAGAAGATCGCAAAGCGGTAGGGCGATCTCATTGCCATACCGACAATGCCACCAGGCCAACTGTCACGATCGTTGCGACGAGACCGACGATTGCCGCATATCGCAGGCCGCGCAGCGAGATCATCCGCTCGGCGTCTCTATTCGAGGGCCGCCGATATCCGGGGATCACATCCGCTTTCCCGGCTGGGGCATCGGCGGCGGATCGGGACGCGCGGCCACACCGTCACGGTGCATCGCCTCTTTCAGTGCAGAGGGATCAATTGCGATCATCTCAATGCTTGCGCCGGCCCCGAAGTGATCCGGCACCAGCATCACCGTCGACAGATGGCGAAAGACCGGAAAGGACAAGTCCTCCAACAGTTCCTCGTCCACGATCACCGAATAGCTGCCTGGCTGCAAGACGCGTTCCATGCCCCGGAGCACGAAGGGGTGGCGGAAAATGACTGTGCGACGATGCGTGCGGGTCGACATGGTTCTCACCGTCCCTTTCGTCCGGAGTACGCTTCATCTTGCGAAAGTGTCGCACCTCAGGGTGACCGAAGGTCGCTCCACCAGTTTCCGACATTGCCCAGTGGAGGTTCGCGTTCTTTGAGCAACGCATCGACCTCCATCTGGACACGATCTCGGGACGTGAGGAGGTTTATGTCGAAAAGCGCATTTGATTTTTTGTTGCAACCGCTTTCTTCTGGCGATGCATTGTCGTTCTTTTTGCTGGAACAAATATACAGCCGGAAGTGCCGTTAAAAATCGACAATCAAAGCCGCTTGGACGATAATATTAAGGTGGGATCTCTGCTGAAAAATACAAGATAAGAACGATGATTTAATTCAGGCGGGAGAACGTTGCGCTCAACGGCATAATCCGGCTCCGCGCCGCTTGGGCCCGATGACTCTCGCTTCGGCACGAGTTGCGCAGTGGCGCCTACCGCTCGAGCGTGAAGCTGCAACTTCGATGAAGGCGCCATGCACGCAGTTCCGAGCGGCGCGCTTCGTGCATGCCACCCTGCCAGTTCCAGAGGACCGTCCATGCTGATCCGCTACGGCTATGAAATCACGCTGACCTGCCAGCAGCCGACGCCGCTGGTGTGCCTACTGTCCGTCCACGAGGATCGCGCAGCTAACCTCAAGGCTCCGGAAACGGTGTTCACTACCCCGATTGTGCCGATGTCGACCTACCGCGATCTCTTCGGCAATCGTTGCCGGCGCCTAGTCGCACCGACTGGCGACCTGATGATCTGGGGCGATGCCACGATCGAGGACGACGGCCGACCGGACCGCATCCTGCCGGAAGCACGTGAAATTGCCGTGCCCGATTTGCCGGACGACTGCCTCGTCTACCTCCTGGGCAGCCGCTATTGCGAGACCGACCGCCTCAGTCAGATCGCATGGGACATGTTCGGCGGCATTCCTCCGGGCTGGGGCCGCGTGCAGGCGATCTGCGACTTCGTGCACAATCATATCCGCTTCGACTACATGCAGGCACGATCGACACGGTCGGCCTTCGAGGCATTTCAAGAGCGCGTCGGCGTCTGCCGCGACTTCGCGCACCTGGCGGCGGCCTTCTGCCGATGTCTCAACATTCCCGCCCGCTACGTGAACGGTCACCTCGGCGATATCGGCGTTCCCGTGGTCGACCCGATGGACTTCAGCGCCTGGATCGAAGTTTACCTTGAGGGGGAATGGCATGTGTTCGACCCACGCAACAACACACCGCGGATCGGCAGGATCGTGGTGGCGCGGGGGCGCGACGCGGCGGACATCCCCCTCGTCAATTCCTTCGGCCCGCATGTCCTGAAGGGGTTTCGCGTCTGGACCTACGAGGTGTAGTCCGAGCCTGTTTCGCCGCAGCGGCAAGTTTATTCGTACATTCGACGGCGACGCTCTCGCACTTTGCGTTTCGATCACCATCTTGTGGTTAGACACGTCGCGATCACGTTGGCGTCCGCCCCGTTGGACAACGGGCACGACCCCTGAAAATTAGCCGAGCATCAGCGTTGCGCGCGTCGATCTGCGCAGCGCAATCATCGACGTGCGTCAAGGCATGACGCGCCAGCCGCTTCTAATGACGTATCGCGTCTGCTCTCAACAACAGGAGCCGAGATGGCCCTCGCTTTCCCCAATGCCAGCCGGGGCTTCGACGCCAAACGGCGTGCGGTCCGCTTCTGGGGATACGATTCGCAGTTCGAGTTCACTTTTTCTATGTCGATGCCGAGGCTCTGCAGCGTCTGAGCCCCAACGACAATGGCGACGAGGCCTCGCTGCTTCGGGCCTTCGATGCCAACCGGCCGCGGATCGAGGCTGCAGCGGGCGTTGCTCATTCGCGCGGCCGGCAGAGCTTCTATCACCTGCCGGCACCGGCGTTCTGATCATCAAAAGGAGGCCGCCATGGCCCGAAGCGACAAGCGCGGCAACCGGGAAGCCAAGAAACCGAAAAAGCCCAAGGCCGCCGAGCCGGCTTCGGCGACGACCAGCTTCGCCGCCGTCCAGAAGAAGATCCTGGATGCCGCCGCCGGCCGCAAGAAATAGCGCGGCCGCCCGATCTCATCGAAGGGCGGAGGCAGCCGCCCATCTGCAGGCTCTGCTCTGCAGGATATCCGAAAGGCGGTTGCCATGACTATCGAGCGCGCTCATCGACATTTGGTGCACAAACCGTGGGGAAGCGCTGACCTTCGTCCGTGGAACGATCACGCGAGTGACGGGCGCCTTGTGGGTGAGATCTGGTTCGAGCGGCCCCTGCCGGCATCGCCTTCGCCCGACCTCCTGTTGAAGCTGCTGTTCACCTCTCAGCCCCTGTCGATTCAGGTTCATCCCGATGACGTGGTGGCCCGGTCGATGGGCCTTCCGAACGGCAAGAGCGAAGCCTGGTACGTTCTGTCGGCGTCGCCTGGTGCGAAAGTGGCGGTTGGCCTGAAGCGCCGTATCGATGCGTCCCATCTCCGCGACGCCATCGAAGACGGCTCGATCGCCAACCTGGTGTATTGGCGCGGCGTCAAGGCGGGCGACGTCATACCCGTTGCTGCGGGGACCATTCACGCCATCGGCGCCGGCCTCGTCATCGCCGAAATCCAGCAGCGCAGCGACACCACATTCCGGTTGTTCGACTACGGTCGGCAGCGCGGCCTGGATACGGACAAGGCCATCGCCGCGGCCGTGACCTGCCCGGCGGACGGGGCAGCTGTTGCACGGCCGCTGTCGGACGGCAGGACGCTTCTCGTCGCCAGTCCTCACTTCGTGCTGGAGCGGTTCGACCTCGATCCGAATACGCTCTGGGATCTCCATGCGCCCGGGGAGACGTGGCTGGTCGTGCTGGGAGGCAGCACTCGCATCGGAGAGCTGGAGACCACGATCGGCGAAGGGCTGTATCTTGATGCCGACCGCGCCATCGTTTCCGTCGGCCCGAATGGGTTGCGGGGTCTCGTCGCTTATCGCGGCCCCGATGTTCGCGCCGACATGATGCATGCGTGCCGGGACCACGCGGTCATCGCTTCCAGGCCCGCCGGCGCCGGCCCCGAGCTTCAGAGCTGTGGAGTGGCGTCATGACGTCCCTTCGCCGTGTCGCCATCATTGGAAATTCCCTGCCGCGCCGCTGCGGCATCGCGACCTTCACCACCGACTTGCAACAGGCCATCGCTGCCTCCGATACGAATGTTCAAGTCTCTATCGCGGCGATCACCGACGACGGCCGATCCTATGACTACCCGCCCACCGTGTGGCTGCAGATCGGCGAGGATGCGATCGAGGATTATGAGCGAGCAGCCGACGTACTGAACGCCAGCGCGGTGGATGTCGTATCGCTTCAGCACGAATTCGGCATTTTCGGCGGCGAGGCCGGCTGCCATGTCATCACGCTGCTGTCGCGCCTCACCATACCGGTGGTCACCACCCTGCACACGGTCCTTGCAGAGCCGTCACCCGTGCAGCGGGCCGTTCTCGACCGGATCGTCGGGCTGTCCACGACAGTGGTCGTCATGGCCGAGAAGGGTCGTCAGCTTCTGCGTTCGGTCTACGATGTTCCGGCGGAGAAGATCGAGGTCATTCCGCATGGCATTCCGAACGTCGCCTTCGTCGCTCCGGATCGCGCCAAGGCGCAACTGGGTTACAGCGACCGGGCCGTGATCCTGACCTTTGGGCTCCTGTCTCCGAACAAGGGCATCGAGGTCATGATCGACGCGATGCCGCAGATCCTCGAGAGCCGCCCGGACGCCATCTACGTCGTGCTCGGCGCGACCCATCCTCATCTCGTTCGCCAGGAGGGAGAGGCCTACCGCGAAAGCCTCATGGCGCGGGTGCGGGCGAGCGGCGTGGAGGACCACGTGGTGTTCCTCGATCGGTTCGTCGACCAGGCGACGCTGCTCGATTTCATCGCCATGTGCGATGTCTATGTGACGCCCTACCTGAACCAGGCGCAGATGACGTCGGGGACGCTCGCTTACAGTTTCGGGCTCGGAAAGGCCGTGGTCTCCACGCCCTATTGGCATGCGGAGGAACTGCTGGGCGACGGGCGCGGGGTGCTGGTACCGTTTTCCGACGCGGCCGCCCTCGGCGGCGAGATCGCTCTCCTGCTGACCGATGACGAGCGCCGCAACGACCTTCGGCGAAAGGCCTATGCCGTCGGCCGGTCCATGACCTGGGCGCGCACCGCCGAGCGCTATCTCGCGGTGCTCGCTGCCGCACGTCAGGAGCGCACGCCGCGGACTGTGGTTCGGCTCGATACGGCGGCCGCGGCCGGCAGCATCCCGAATCCTCCGGAGATGCAGCTCGGGCATTTCCTGTCCATGTGCGACGATACCGGGCTGTTCCAGCACGCCGTTCATTCGGTGCCCGACCGATCCCACGGATATTGCGTTGATGACAATGCGCGCGCACTGTTGGTCGCTTGCGCGCTCAACGGTCAGGGTGAAAAGTGCCTCCCCGAGGGACTGACCGCAGGCTTTGCGGCTTTCATTCAGCACGCCTGGAATCCCGACGCGCGGCGCTTCCGCAATTTCATGGGGTTTGACCGTCGCTGGCTTGAAGACCGCGGTTCCGAGGACAGCCACGGGCGCACCCTCTGGGCCCTTGGCGAATGCAGCCTCAGCGATGCGACCCCTGCCCGCAGGCGATGGGCAGCTGCGCTGTTCGCGGAGGCGCTGCCGACCGTCGAGACGTTTCGCTCGCCGCGCGCCTGGGCGTTCACGCTGCTTGGCCTGGCGGCCTATTGCGAGCAGGTCGACCGGGGCGATGACACAAGGCGCCTCCGCAAGCTGCTCGCGGACAGGCTGATGTCAATCATGTCGGCGGTCGAGACGCCGGACTGGGTCTGGTTCGAGAATGGACTGGCTTACGACAATGCACGACTGCCGCAGGCACTGATCGCCACGGGCTGTTCGATGGGATCGCCGACTTATGTTGCGGCCGGGCTGCGCGCACTGCGCTGGCTCGTGGCGCAGCAGACTGCGCCGCAGGGCCACTTTCGCCCCGTGGGGTCGGAGACCTTCGGCGATCAGCGGGCGGCTCCAAAGGCTTTCGATCAGCAGCCGCTGGAAGCCGCCGCGACGATTTCGGCATGCCTTGCCGCATGGCGCGCGGATGGCGACGTCGAATGGCGCGCCGATGCAGCACGCGCCTTCCATTGGTTCCTTGGCGACAACGATCTCAAACAGTTACTCGTCGACGTCGATACCGGGTGCTGTCGTGATGGATTGCACAGCGACCGCCCCAATCAGAACTGCGGCGGCGAGTCGGTCGTGTCCTATCTCCTCGGTCTTGCGGAAATCCGGCAGCTCTCGCGTCGGAGCGGAGATCGCATGAAACCCGTGCCGCTGCAGGCCGTCGGCACCTGATCTTGGCGCATAGCCATCAACAATCGAGGGCTCATTGTCCCAAGCGACATTTCTGAACCGGCAGGCCCTTTATCTGCGCCCCGATCCGGCGAGGGTGGTCGTTCGCCCGTTCAAGCCGGCGATCGAGCCGCGCAATCTCAACCCCACGGACAAGACCCGCGCCAACCACATCGTCGACCGTGTGCTGGCGCTTGATGCGGAAGCGACGAAGCATCAGCTCGCCGACGTCCTCGAGAATTTCCAGGGCCGCCACCGCAACCTGCTTCAGACCTTCGAATCCCGCGCTGACGAGATGGAGGAGGCCCTCAACCCGCATGTCGTGTTCACGCGCATGCAGCGGCAGCTCATCGGCGCCTATTTCCTGCACGAGTATTCGTTCGAGGCCTCGGCGCTGTTCAATCCCAGCATCGTTGCCCATCCCGATCAGTCGGATGCACCGGAAGGCGGGCTTCGTTTCATCCTCAGCCTGCGAGCGGTCGGCGAAGGCCACGTCTCCTCGCTCACCTTTCGATCGGGGACAATCTCCGCCAGCGGCATGGTGAGCGTCGACCCGACCGCCCGGCTCGCCTCCACGCCAAAAATCCAGACCAGGATCGATGGACCCGACGGGTGCCAAGTCGACGTCACATTCAGTCCGGAGGGGGATATCAGCGAGCGTGTGATCTTTCCGATCACCGAGACGCAATCGAACGGCATCGAGGATGCGCGCTTCGTGGCGTTCGAGGACGACGGCAAGCGGACCTACTACGCGACCTTCACGGCCTATAGCGGCAAGGCGATACGCTCCGAACTGATCGCAACCACGGATTTCCTGTCGTTCAAGATGACACCCCTGCACGGCGCTGCGTCATACAACAAGGGCATGGCCCTGTTCCCCCGGAAGATCGACGACCGCTATGCCATGGTGGGGCGCCAGGACAACGAAAACCTCTATCTCCACTATTCCGACGATCTGACGTTCTGGGAGGGCGGACAGGCAATCCTGCGCCCGCAGTTCCCGTGGGAATTCGTTCAGATCGGCAATTGCGGCTCGCCTATCGAACTGGACGAGGGTTGGCTGCTCCTCACCCACGGCGTCGGGCCGGTCCGAAAATACTCGATAGGCGCCGCTCTGCTGGACAAGGCCGATCCGTCGATCGTTCTCGCACGGTCTCGCGAGCCGCTGGTTCGTCCCGACCCGTCGGAGCGCGAAGGATATGTTCCGAATGTTGTCTATACGTGCGGGGCGATCCGTCACAACGACCAGATCATCCTGCCCTATGCATTATCCGACTCGTTCTCCAGTTTCTCGACAATCAAGATAGATACGTTGCTGAAAAATATGGAAACCCGATGATTCTTTAATGTAATACGGAGTTATTATTTGATGTCACTGCGAATATTTCTATATACCCCTAATTCTATATGCCAAAATGTGGAAAATGCGCTCTCGTCTTCTGCAAAACGAGCCGACAAGACAGAGCAAAATCAAACACAAGACTGTTTCCAGGAGGCCAGATGCCGAGGCCGAGACGGCCTCCTCTCCTAGCCATCAATGTCTGCTTATTGGCTAAGACTTCATGTCCGCTATGGCGGCGCGAAGCGGACTATATCGCGCGCTCCCACAACATGTTGGTATGCCCGGGAAATCCTCGGCCTCGAGGGTGGCGGCAAAGTCAATTCCTGACGGGATCGAGGGGCTGCGCCCGGCTTGCCTGCTCAGGTGCTCGCGTCCGAATGGAAGGCCACCACCACCGACAACAGAAGGGAGCCGATGACGGCGAGGGCCAGCGCGCCCTTGGTCAACGGCTCCATCGTGCCCTCGACCAGCACAGCATGGGCAACGGTACCGACGACGATCACGGTGGCCAGCCCCACGTGGACCGTGCGCCAGAGGCGGGGCCTGAGCCGAAGGCGGCGCCGGGCAGCGGTGACCAGCACGATCGCGACAAGGGCTGCCATGGCGACTACGCCGAAAGGAGAAAACAGGGTCGGGGACTGGAAGGTTAGGGCGTCTAGCACATCCGATGCGTTGGTGAGGGCGAGGCCGCCGACATGGATCGCGACCAGCAGGACGAGCGCCGCGCCGATCCACCGGTGGACGTGGCGTCCAGCGAGCAGGGAGAGGCCAGCCATGCGGCCGACTGCCAGCAGCGGCTGCACCAGCAGCAGCGCCATAGCAACGATCCCGGCGAAGCAGGCGGCGATGTAGATGGGGTCGCGCCAGGCGAGTAGCGGACTGGCCGCGGCAAACGCCGCCGGCACTACCATCACTACGGCGAACGCCGCCCACAGGCTCAGAGTGCGCAGCGGAGGCAACGCGTCAGGTCGGCTGAAGGACGAAATGGGCGGCGAGGCTGGTGTCGCGGGCGCTTGCCATCACTGGCCGCAGGAACACGCTTCTGTGGCCGGCTCCCTCATAGGCGAGATGGCCGTGCGGCTGGCCGAAGATCGGCACGATCTGCGGCATTTCCAGCCGAAACGTCCCGTCTGCGGCCGTCAGTGTCGCGCCGTGGCTATGCGGATCGTTCTCCCGGCCCTCGGTTGTGTGGGCCCAGATTTGGATGCGGATGCCGTCGAGCGGCGCACCATCGCCAGCGCGCCGGACCGTTCCGTTCATCCAGAAACCGCCGCCACCGATCCGTTGCACCACCGGCGCTCCGGGCTGATAGTTGTTGGCTCCCCCGCGCATCGACTGGGTCGGCGCCAGCCCCTGCGCTCCCGTTCCCCGGATCAGGGCGGGAGACGCCACCAGCGCCGCGGTCGCGCCACCGGTCGCGAGAAGGGTGCGGCGGGTAAGCCGGATGGGCTGCCTCCTTGCGGTCATCTGTGTCATGGTGCCAGGTCCCTCCGGATCAACGTCAGCGGCACGGGTCTCAGATCACTTCGAGCGGGAGTCAGTTTACGCAAGCGGCCGGACAACGCACCTTCGAAGGCCGGCCCCGGGGCGCACAGTCGCGTGATGGGAGGGTCGACATCGGCAGACCATGCGAAACGAGGCTGGTCAGGCCTGATGGATGGCCCTGATAGGGATCATGCCACCCTCCTCTTTGCCCCAGGCGCCGGCGCCCTCATGGAATCCAACAGGATGACGGCGATCACCCACGCGCTCTTCGGCGGGCTTTCGCGTCTCATGAGTCACATTCTCCTGATCATTAAACTTCTGATATGATCAAGTTAATCGGAACAGTTTGGACGGACCAAGACCGCCGAGCGCAAGTTCCCAATGTCCGCTCCGAACATGCTCTGAGCTGCGATCTTCAAGGACCGAAGCTGCTGCGGAGCCTTTGGCGCATCATAGACGGTCGTGGTCGCGTCTGCTCGGCCGCGCCGATGATCACGCCCGGCCCGCCGGCCGTGGTGATAGCGATCCGCGCTGCTGCGACCGAGCGCTCTGGTGCCAAGGCCGTCAATGCAATAACAATCCATTCGGACCACTCGATGGGCGCCGATCAGAGAGTTGCGCATGCGACTGCCCCCGTTCGTTCTCGCCTTATGGCTGGCTGCCATCCCGGCTTTCGCGCAGGCGCCCTCTTTCGACCCGCCGCCACTGCCGCCACTATGCACGGCCGGCACCGAGCCGTGCCCTTTGCTTGATTTTACTCGCCGAGCGCTGGCGCCTGCTCTCAATGGCGTAACTCTTGTAATCGTGCCGGGACAAGTTGCGCTGTTCGATGCGACGACCACGGATCCGGCCCTGCCGGACTTCAGTCTGGTTTGGTTTGAGCAATCTCCGCCGATCGCGCCCAGACAGCTGCTGACGCAGACGACCAACGCCGTCCGCCTGCCTGGCGAGTTCTGCGTGGATCGGCTTCACGGCCAGCCGAACGCGATCGGACAGATGTTCGTCATGAGCTGCGCGATCCTCACGTCCGGCGCAGGCAGCCAGTACTTCTTCTTCATTGCGGGCGGCACGCAACGAACCGGCGGATTTACTTTGTTTGCGCCGCTCGCTAGCGGGCCGGCACTGATCGCCCGCGGCGAGCGGATGGTTCAGGCGCTGACCCAGGTGGCGCTACAGGTTCAGGGCGGTGGAGGGCAGCCGGTTCAGCCACAGACCGCACCACCAAGACCGCAGGCTCAGGCTGCCACGCCGCCGGCGGCCAGCCCTTCACGCAACCCGATGGAAGCCGCGGTCCTCGGGCAGACGCCGACCCGGCCCTATGTCGGCGCTGCGCTGCTGCGCGCGCCCCTCGGCGCCCTCCCCGGCGGCGACGCGCTCCTGGCCTACACGCGCGAGCTGCTCGCGCCGGCCTTCACGAACCTGACGCTGAGCGCTCTGTCCAATCCTCTTGCATTTTCGGGCGTGGCGCCTGGCCTCCCGCGCCTCACGCTGCGGTGGTGGGACTTCCAAGACTCCAGCGCAGCCGAAATCCAGATTGACGCTTTCGGGCGCGAACTCAACGGCGGCTGCCAGGTTCGCAGAATGCTGGCGGAGCGCCCCGGACAAGACGCGTATGCCGCAATCTATGGCACGGTCTGCCCGACGCTCGATCCACCTTACCAACTCTGGTGGCTCAGAGCGAACGACCGCGACCGAAGCAGGCTTCTGCTCGTCGCGGCGCCGACGGCGGATGCCGCAGCGCTCCAAGCCGCCGGTGACCGCATGCTGGCAGCGCTCGGCATGCTGCGCACGGGCGTCGCCCCGTAGCCACCGACCCAAGCACCGGTGGTGGCCGTTCCGAGCCCCACAGCCCAGCCACCCGCCGTCGCGCCGGGCGGTCTCGATTCTCGGCGGGCTCACTGAGGCCTTTCTGCGCCTGCAGGTCAGCGGTTCCGCAAACGCAGAATTCAGGAATGACAATAGGTCAACTAGGGCCGCCCCTAGTTCGATTTCACTAGGTAGCTAAGCCGCGCAGGCGTGACCAACTGCCTTACCGTTTCGATGCGATACACTGCACGATCAAGCGATACAGTGAGGTGCTGCCTCAGCGCTTCGGACGCACCCGGAACATCGCCGGTGACAACTCGTTCGAGCACGATCCTATGCTCGGGCAGGAACGGCTCGGTCGGGAAGATGCGTGGCGCGGTCATGTAGAGGAAGCTGTGGGCGCTGAGCAGCGACTGGTAGAGGCCAATCGCCTCCATCATCGTCTGGTTACCGCAATGGCCGATCAACTCGACGTGAAGCTCGCGTTCCAGCCTGTCGAGGTCAGCGCCGTCCAGCCTTTCGGCTCGGCCGATCGCTGCATCGAGGCTGGCGAGAAGCCTTGTGGCCAGCCCGTCCGGCAGGCGCGGCGCGGCGCTCGCCAGCGCCTGCGGCTCCAGCGTCCAGCGCATCTCGTAGAGCTCGGCGACGTAGTCGCGTCCGAGCCCGGGCACGTACCAGCGCGAGCGCTCGTCCTTCTTGACGATACCCCGCTGCTGGAGCCGCCCCAGCACCTCGCGCGCCACCGTCCGCGACACTCCATAGTGGCTCGCCAGCTCCGCCTCGATCACCCGCCAGGTGCCGAACGACATGCGCGCGACCAGACTCGTCTCGACGTCCCGGTAGATGCGCGCCCAGCTCGTTTCCGCCGTCACCCGCGGCACGGCAGACGGCGCGCGCGTCCTGACGACAGGCGCCGCCGCCGCCTTCGGCTGGACTACGAAGGCTAGGCCCCGCGCCTGAAGCAGCCCCGCCTGCTCCAGCTGCTCCAGCGCCCGGCGCACGGGTCCGCGGCTCGTACCGAACTCGCGCGCGACCACCGCCGTCCTGAGCACTGACCCCGCCGGCATGGCGCCCGAGGCGACGCGCTGTGACAGCACGTCCACCAGCTGCTGGAACAGCCGGGGCGCCTTACCGATCGGCGATCCGACAGCCTCGCCAGGCTCCATGCAGTCCTCCGTCACCGAACCGGCTCACCCTGACCGGCATGGCAGCCCCGCGCCAGCCTGTCCCTATTCCTTGTTTGCGCAGGGCTTGTCGGTCGATCCGAAATGTCTAGTGTATACATAAATCAGAAAGAAGCCGGGAGGAAAGCGGGACCGGAGAATGGCGGCGCCCTGGCGCAAGCGGTCGCACGCCGGCCGTGTCGCCACCGATCCCCTTCCAGCCGAGCCAACCGGCCGCATGGCGGTCGAGGAACCAGGACCGCCCGGCGAAGGCGGCCAGTCAGGGAGACGAGACGATGAAGAGATTGCTTGGAGCATGGTCCGCCGCCATTGCGGGGACCGCCCTGTCGGCGCTGCTGTCGACGGCAGCCGTGGCGCAGCAGCAGTTCACGCTCCGGTTCAACCACGTGCTCGCGGCATCCGAGCCCTTCCACGAAGGGTTCCAGCTGTGGGCGAGGCGCGTCGAGGAGCGCACCCGCGGCGGCCTGCGCATGCAGGTCTTTCACTCAGCTCAGCTTGGCGTGGAGGAGGACATCATCGAGCAGATGAGGCAGGGCGCGAACATTGGTCAGAACACCGATGCCGCCCGTCTCGGCACCTATGTCCGCGGCATCGCCGTGATGAACGGTCCCTATTTCGCCGAGACCCTGGACGAGGTCGCCAAGCTGCGTTCGTCCCCGACGATCCAGCGCTTCGTCGCCGAACTCGCCAGCCAGCACGGCCTGCGCGTCGTCTGCTTCGACTGGGTGCAGGGCATGCGTCACTTCTACACCAACAAGCCGATCCGCCGCCCCGAGGATCTCGCGGGCCTGCGCATCCGCACGCCGCCGGCGCCGATCTGGCAGGAGTCGGTGCGGGCACTCGGCGCCTCGCCGGTCGCCATGGCCTTCGGCGACATGTATCCGGCGCTCCAGCAGCGGGCGATCGACGGGGTCGAACTGGTTCACAGCAACATTCCCGGCCGCCGCTTCTGGGAAGTGATGAACCACGCCAACGAGACATCACACATTCTGCTGATCAACTTTCAGGTCGTCGGCTCGCAGTTCTTCAATCGCCTGCCGGCGGAGTTCCAGACCGCGCTTGTCGAGGAGTGCCAGAAGGCCGGCCGCGAGACCTCTGAGAAGATTCTCGCATCCGAAGCAGGAGTCCGCGACCTCATCCGCCAGCGCGGCATGACGCTCGTGACCGATGTTGACCTTGCCGCGTTCCGCCGGGCGGGCGAGCGTGCCTACCAGGCGCTGAATCTTCTTGAGGTGCGCGACACCGTGCACCGCGAGATCGGCAAGCAGCGCTGACGCTGGGGGGCGCAGCACGGGGATAGGCTATGCGATCCATCCATGCGCGGCTCGGCCGCATCGAGGCCTGGATCGCGGGGACCTTCCTCGTGCTGATGGTCGTGCTGATCTTCTCCGGCGGCATCGCGCGTCTCGTAGGCCATCCGCTCAACTGGACGGGCGATGCCGCCACCGCGCTGTTCGCCTGGGCCTGTTTCCTCAGCGCCGACATCGCCTGGCGCCACAACGCCCTGATGTCGGTGGAACTGCTGCTCTCCCGCCTTCCAGAGCCGTCGCGGCGGCTGATGGTGGCGGTCAATCACCTGATCGTCCTCGCCTTCCTCGGCTTCGTCGTCGTCGCCGGCCTGTGGCTTGCCTGGGTCAGCCGCGCCCGCACTTTCCAGGGCATCCCGAACGTCAGCTACTCGCTGGTGACGCTGAGCCTGCCGGTCGGCTGCGCCCTGATGTTCCTGACCACCGTCCTCAAGCTGCATGACCATTGGCGGGAAACGTCCGATCCGGCCTCCGCCGGCAGCATGTGAGGCGAAGAGCGATGCTGACAGTCTTCATCGCCTTCCTGGTCCTCACCGTCATCGGTGTGCCGGTCGCCTTCGCGCTCGGCATTTCCGGGGCGCTATTCTTCGCGCTGAACCCGGACATCCCCTTCACCGTGCCGGTTCAGCTGACCGTCTCGCAGACCCAGAACTTCGCACTCCTCGCCATCCCGCTGTTCATCATGGCGGGCAACTTCCTGAACCAGGCCGGCATCACGGAACGCATGCTGCAACTGGCGACCGTGATGGTCGGCCGGTTGAAGGGCGGCCTCGCACAAGTCGACCTTGCCCTGTCCGGCCTGATGGGCGGCGTCTCGGGGTCGGCAATCGCCGATGCCGCGATGTCGTCGCGGATGCTCGGTCCGAACATGATCCGGCGGGGCATGTCGCCTGGCTTCGTCGCCGGCATCATCTCGTTCTCCTCGCTTCTGACCCCGGTCATCCCGCCTGGTATCGGCATGATCCTCTACGGCACGGTTGGTCAGGTCTCCATCGGGCGCCTGTTCGCCGCAGGCTTCGTGCCCGCCTTCCTGCTCTGGGTCGCGATGGCTGCGGTGGTCTGGGTCGTCGCCCGCAAGCGCGGCTACGACGCAGAGCTGAAGGAGCGCCCGACCGTCCGACAGGTCGTCGGCGCGGTCCGCGCCAGCATCTGGGCGATCCTGTTTCCGGTGTTCTTGCTGCTTGGTCTGCGCTGGGGCGTGTTCACGCCGTCCGAGGTCGGCGCCTTCGCCGTAGTCTACGCCGTCGCGGTCGGCGTTTTCGCCCACCGGCAGCTGACTGGCTCCGCCTTCATCGAAGGCCTGCAGATGAGCCTGCGCGACGTCGGCGCCGTGATGTTCCTGCTCGCCCTAGCGGCGATCTTCAGCTACGGCATCGTCTACGAGCAGATACCCGACCTCATCTCGCAATGGGTCCTCGGCGTCAGCCGGGACCTCGAGACGGTGATGGTCATCATCGTCCTGTTCGTGCTCGTCGCCGGCTTCGTAATCGACGGTGCCATCCTCATCGTCATGCTGACACCGATCTTCCTGCCACTGGTCCAGAACCTCGGCGGCGATCCTGTGCATTTCGGGATCGTCTTCATCATTGCGGCAACCATCGGAAACTTCACGCCCCCGGTAGGCGCGGCGATGTTCGCCGTATGCACCATCCTCCAGGTTTCGATCGCGGACTACACGCGCGAGTCCATTCCGTTCTTCGTCGCCGTATCGGCCATCACCCTGCTGCTCGTTTTCATGCCTGCGCTGGTGCTGTGGATCCCGAACCTGATGTTCAGGCCTTGAACAGTATAGCGGCTTTGGAATGGCCATTTTTGGGGCTGCCGGCAGGGGCGGATGATGGCAATCCAACGCTCCGCCGGGACGCAGAACTGCGTCTGCCGAATGCCTCAAAATGGGCGCTGAGCCAATGTCAGCTTCGGAGGCGCAAAGCCGACAGACGCGCAACTCGCTATCCTTCCGTACGCGATGGCCGTGATAGCTACGTCAGTATCTCGGTCAGCAATTTGGCGGCATCTTATCGAGCGACGAGTCGTGCGCTTGTACTGAGCTCGACGCGATCCGCCACCTTGGAGGTCGTTACGCGACCCCGGGCAAGGCAGAAAGCGCATAGCGGCCGGTCGGCCAACTGGGACGCGCGGCGACCCTGCCACTGCCACTGCCACTATGCCTCTTTCGGTGTCGGCACGTAAAGCAAGGCCGCGGCTGGCGCCAATCCGTCAAATAGGGGCAGGGCCGCGCCGCCGAGAGCGGGAGTGTCCAGATCGATCTCAGCCTTGAAGATCGGCGTACTGCGGCGCGCGAGGGAGGCGTCGGCCAATTGGAGTTTCAATCGTTCGATCAGCGGCTCCAGCAGTGCATCTGCAATCGTTCCACCGATGACGATGGCTTCAGGGTCGAGCAAGTTGCCGATGGTGACGCAGGCCGTCGCGAGATGTTGCGCGGCCTGATCGAGCCAGGGCCCAAGCTCGCCGAGCTTTGCAGCGATGCCCACGGGATCTATTGTCGTTGAGCCTTCGGGCAGGCCGTCAAGTGCAAGTTGGGCGGCCGACAACGATACATATCGCTCGAGGCAGCCTCGATTGCCGCAGGCGCATGGCCTCCCGCCCGGATCGACGACCACATGCCCCAGTTCGCCGGCACGGCCGGCCGCTCCCCGATAAGGATGGCCGGACAAGATCATGCCCCCGCCGACCCCGACGCCGATGTAGATGTAGAAGAAATCCTTGAGCCGCCGGCCCATGCCGTAGAGCTGCTCGCCCACGGCAGCCGCGGTCGCATCGTTCTCTACCAGCACCTGCACGCCGAGTGCGGCGGATAGTCGCTCAACCACCGGCACATGCCGCCAATCCGGCATGGATGTCGGCCCGAATGCGATCGGCTCGCCGTTCTCGAAGATCATCGGCATGACCAGTCCCGCTCCCCAGATGCGGTTGCGACGGGCTCCCTCGTCGTGCGCAAGACGATCGGCGGTCGACGCGATCAGGCCGAGCACCTGGGGCGGTGGCTGGCCTTCAATGCCGATTTCCGCCTGCCGGCGCACGCGCCCCGTAATGTCAATCAGCACCACCGACAGACGGCGGTGATCCAGGGCAATCCCGAAGGTGAAGCCACCGTCCGGGTTGAGCGCGAGGTCAAGCGCGGGCGCACCGCGGCCTCCCTGCTGCCGCAGCCCCTCCTCCCGGAGCAGTCCCTGGCCCGAGAGGTCCTCGGCAATGTTAGAAATGGTCTGGACCGACAGGCCCGTGTGCCGCGCTATCGCCGCGCGCGACAGCGGGCCGTGGAGCCTTATCGTCTCCAGCACGACCCGGCGATTGAACAGCCTGGCGTGGCCCGGATTGGTCCCGCCGGTCGCGGCCCTCACCATGAATCACACCCCTTGCGCGAAAAGCGCCTCGGTGATTTAGTCAACTTGATTGAATAAATCCTTGGCGCCGCCGAGGGAAGCCTTTTCGGTGAAACAGGCATGGCTGGCACAACAGGTCCTCTCAGGATCGGCTTCATCGGCGCGGGCTTCATGGCGCAGTTCCATTTGCGCGCTTTGCTCGGCGTTCGCAACGTGACGGTTGCCGGGGTCGTGTCCGCCACGGTCAAGCGCCGAAATGCGTTCGCGGACCAAGCCAATGCAGAGGGCCTTGGTCCCTGCGTAGCCTATTCCGACCTTCAGGCCATGTTGTCGGCGGGCGCTATCGACGCGATCTGGATCGTCAGCCCCAATCACACGCGCCTCGGCGCGATGCGCGAGATTCATGCCGCGCGCAAGGCCGGGACTACATCCGTGTATGCCGTGGCCTGCGAGAAACCGTTGGCCCGCACCGTGGCGGAGGCGCGCGAGATGCTGCGTCTCGTAGAGGATGCCGAATTGTTGAACGGCTATCTGGAGAACCAGCTCTTCTCGACCGCAGTGCAGCGCGGCCGAGACATCGTCTGGCGACGCGCGGTGCCGAATACCGGGCGTCCCTATCTCGCTCGCGCGACGGAGGAGCATTCCGGCCCGCACGAACCATGGTTCTGGGATGGCGAGCGGCAGGGTGGCGGCGTCCTCTCCGATATGATGTGCCATTCCGTCGAGGTGGCGCGCTTCCTGCTGACCAAGCCGGGGGAGGCGCGCAGTTCCCTGACCGTCGTCAGCGCCAATGCGACGGTTTCCACGCTCAAATGGAAGCGCCCGGCCTATGCCGCCATGCTCGGCAAGCGCACCGGCGGCGAGATCGACTACCTGACGCGACCGGCCGAGGACTTCGCCCGGGGACTGATCACGCTCCGGGATCCGGACGGCAACGAGGCGGTCATCGAGGCCACTACCTCATGGGCCTATGTCGGGCCGGGCCTGCGGATTACGCTTGAACTGCTCGGACCCGAATACGCGATGGAGTTCAACTCGCTCTCCACCGGCCTCAAGGTGTTCCTCTCCCGCGAAGTGACGGGCAGCGCCGGCGAGGATCTGGTCGAGAAGCAGAATGCCGAGCAGGGCCTGATGCCCGTGCTCGACGACGAGGCCGGCATCTACGGCTACACGCTTGAGAACCGGCATTTCGTCGAGGCCTTCCGCGCTGGCCGGATGCCGGACGAAACCTTCGCCGACGGCCTCGCTGTGGTCGAGATGCTGATGGCGCTCTACCGGTCGGCCGAACTCGGCCGCACTATCAACTTCCCCGATCCCGAGCTTGAGACCTACGTGCCGCCTGTCGCTCGCCCGCGCGCCTGAGACGTCACACCAATCCAGAGGAGGCAAGCATGACCGCATTGACGAGACGTTCCGCCCTCGGCGCTCTTGCCGCTGCGACCCTTGCATCGCCCGCCCGCGGGCAGGGCCAGACGACGCTGAAGATTGCCTATCCCGCCTGGGACACCAGCGCCCAGCAGGCGGCGGTGACCGGCATCTTCGCCGAGTACGAGAAGCAGAACCCGAATGTGAAGATCGAGCTCATCTCGCTTCCCTTCCCGGTCCTGCGGCAGCGCCTCGTCGTCTCCGCGCGCGCCGGCGATCCGCCGGACATCGCCTATGTCGACGGCCGCTGGGTGCCCGAACTGGCCACGCCCGGCCTGCTGTCGGATATCACCGCGCCGGCCGGCCGGCTCGACCGCGCCGACTGGTTCGAGGAGCCGTGGAAGGGCGCCACCGTGGCCGGCAAGATCTTCGCCGTTCCGGATCGCATCGATCCCTGGCTGGTCTATTACAACACCGACTTGTTCCAGAAGGCTGGCATCGCCGCCTTCCCGAAGACCATGGACGAGCTTGCCAATGCCGCGATCAAGATCACCGGCGGGGGCGTCTACGGCTGGGCGCTGATCGGCGCGAAGGACGCGAGCCTCATCAGCCGGTACATCAACTTCCTCTACGCCTTCCACGGCGACCTCTTGACGTCCGACGGCAAGAAATCGGCCTTTGCCCAGCCGGAATCGATCGCAGCGCTGCGCTTCTATACGGACCTACTGGTGAAGCATAAGGCGTCTCAGCCCTCGGCCATGGCCAACGGCCTCAACGACGTGAACCAGCTTTTCATGACGGGCCGCGCCGGCATGATCATCGACGGACCGTGGCGCCAGGGCTCGCTGCGTGAGCAGGCGCCCAACCTCAAATGGTCTGTTGCCCAGTTGCCGCCCGCTACCGGCAAGACGCCGCGCTACCTCACCTCGTCCTGGTACTACACGCTATTCCGGGGCGGCCGGAACCAGGAAGCGGCCTTCAAGTTCGTCGAGTTCCTGCTGAAGCCGGAGAATATGGCGAAGAGCGTGGTCACACTGCCCGCCCGCAAGTCCGCGGCGCGCGACGCCCGCTTCGCGACCGAGGCCTACAAGCCCTGGGTCGAGGCCATCCCCGCCGCAGTGCCGTTCACGGTGACTGACAAGTTCACCGAGATCGCCGACGCCGTGGGCGATGCGGTCCAGCAGGTGCTGGGCGGCCGGGCCGATGCGGACAAGGCGGCCGCCGATGCGTCACGGAAGATCGACAGCCTCGTCGCCTGACGCTGACTGGTTTTCCGCGCGAACTTTGACCCGCTCCGGCACAGTGCTGGGGCGGCAGACAGGATGATCTCCATGACAGGCAATCCGGTGCGCGTGGCCATGCTGGGCACGGGCTTCATCGCCGAGTTCCGCGCACAGGTCTATGCACGCCTCCAGGGCGTCCAGGTCGTCGCCGTTCTTGGTCGCGATGTCGAGAAGACGAAGGCCTTTGCCGCGCGCACCGGCATCGGCCATCCGGCGACGAGCTGGGATCAACTGATGTCAGGCCCGACATTCGATGCGGTGGACCTGTGCCTTCCCAACAACCGGCACCTTGAATACGGGCTGCTCGCGGCTGAGGCCGGCAAGCACATCCTCTGCGAGAAGCCGCTCGGCATGACCGAAGCAGAGGGCCTGCAGATGCTCGCCGCCGTGGAGAAGGCGGGCGTCATTCACGCCTACGGCGAGAACATGATCTATGCGCCGGATTTCCGCGAGATTTTCGACATCGTCGCGGCGGGCACGATCGGCAAGCCGCTATGGGTGCGCGGTCGGGAGGCGCATTTCGGGCCGCACTCGCCCTGGTTCTGGAAGCGCGCGGAATCCGGCGGCGGCTCGCTGATGGATATGGGCTGCCATCTCATCGCCGTCTTCAACATGCTGCTCGGCGAGAACCCGACGGAAGTGCTCTGCCACGCGCCGACGCTCCACCATGACACCGACTGCGACGACATTTCGCTGGCGCTCCTGAAATATCCGGGTGGGACGCTCGGCCAGTGCGAGGCGTCCTGGATCCAGCGCGGCGGCATGCAGGTGACGCTGGAGATTTCCGGCTCCGAGGGCATGGTCAGCTATGACCGTGCGGGGCTCTCGCAGCCGATCAAGGTTTTCGCCCGCAACCAGGTACAGCGCTACTTCTCGGAGAAGGTCGAACATGACCGCGGCTGGCTGTTCCCCACCGTCGACGAGTACTGGCGTTACGGCTACTACGATCAGATCAGGCACTTCGTGGAGTGTATCCAGAAGGGCACCAAGCCCAAGGTGACCTTCGCCGAGGGCGTGGTCGTCAACCGCATCATGGATGCGGCCTATGCCTCCGCGCAGTCAGGAACCTGGCAAACCATCAAGGCCTGACGTCATGGAGCGCAGCCCGACCGTTCGGGGCTATCTGTTCGCGACGCCGCTCATTCTGGTGCTGGCGGCGGCGGTGATCCTGCCGGCGCTCTACAATGCGGGGCTGGCCTTCTTCAAATACGACGACATGCGCGATGCCTGGCGTTTCGTCGGCGCGCAGAACTTCCTGAATCTCTTCGCGCAGGACGGCTTCTGGAACGCCGTCTCGGTGACGCTGATCTGGGTGGTTGGCAACGTCGCCATGCAGCTCGCGCTGGGCATGGCGGTGGCACTCGCCCTCAATGCGGTGACAAGCCTCCGCGCCTTCTACAGCGCCGTGGTCATGGTGCCGTGGGTGTCGTCTTTCGTCATCGTCGCCGTGGTCTTCCTCTGGCTCTATCATCCAGACCTCGGCGTGCTGAACGACATGCTGATGCGGCTCGGGCTGATTTCGTCGCCCGTGGCCTGGCTGGCCTCGCCGGGCCTCGCGCAATTCTCGCTGATGCTCGCCAACACCTGGAAGTTCTTCCCGCTGGTGGCCATCACCCTGTTCACTGGGCTGCAGGCGATCCCGCGCGAACTCACCGAGGCTTCGACCATCGACGGCGCCAATCGCGTCGATACGTTGCGCTACGTCATCATTCCGCTGATGGCGCCGTCCATCGCCACCGCAGTCCTGCTCTCGGCGATCTGGGCGTTCAATGCCTTCACGCTCTCCATCATCATGACCGGCGGCGGCCCTCTGCGCGCCACCGAGGTCATGGGCCTCTACATCTACAAGGTCGCCTTCGATTCCTTCGACTTCGGCACGGCGGCGGCTGCCTCGCTGGTGCTCTTCGCGACTATCCTCGTTGTGACCGTCGCCTACCTCAAGGTCGCCGACCCCGCCCGCGGAGCGAGGGGCTGATGAAACGCTCCAGCCGCCTCGTCCAGGTCGCCGCGCAGGCTGTTCTCGTCGCGACCACGATCTTCGTGCTCTTCCCCTATGCGTGGATGGTAGCGACCAGCATCCGCCCCATCGCCGAAGTTGCCTCCTGGCCGGTACGTTGGATTCCGCAGACTCTGACGCTGGAAAACTACGCCGCGATCCTCGGCGATGCGCGGTTCCTCCGCTCGCTGCTGAACAGCGCGATCGTCTCCATTGCCGTGACTGCGATCAGCCTCGCTTTGTCGGTGCCGGCCGCCTATGGACTGACGCGGCTCGTCCGCGGGGGCGGGCGAGGAATGCTGGTCGGCATCCTCGCCTCGCAGTTCTTCCCGCCGATGGTGTTCTTCGTACCCTTCTACATCATCCTTCAGGCCCTTGGCCTCCTGAACACAATTCCCGGCCTGATCTTCGCCTATCTCTCGGTGACGCTGCCGGTCTGTACATGGATGGTGGCAACCTCGCTGCGCGACATTCCCGTGGAGATCGAGGAGGCCGCGCGTATCGACGGGTGCAGTGATCTCGGCATTCTCCGCAGCATCATCCTGCCGCTCGCGATGCCGGGTATCGTCACCGCCGGCATCTTCGCCTTCGTCCTGTCCTGGCAGGAATATATCTTCGCCCTGCTTTACACGACGTCCGAGCGCGCCCAGACCGCGCCCGTGCTGATGTTCTACCTGCTCGGCCAGCACCAGATTGACTATGCCCGCCTGATGGCGGCGGCCGTGCTCCTGTCCATTCCCATCGCCGTGCCCTTTGCGATCATCCAGCGCTTCTATCGCTCGGGGATCACCGAGGGCGGCATCAAGGGCTGAGCCATGCCGATCCCAGCGTTCATCCGCGAGCAACCTGAGGCCATCGACCGTTGTTTCGCCGCCGCGCGTGCCTTTTCCGCATCGTGGTCGCCGGGTGCCTTCGACGGAATTGCGCTCGTCGGGTCGGGCTCGTCGTTCAACGCGCTCACTGCCTGCCGCCCGCGCTTCGTCGCCAGCCGGCGCGGACCAGTCCTCGTCCACGAGCCCGAGGACTTCGTCGCCGAGCTTGGTGATATCAGGTCGCGGCCACTGGTCATCGTGCTCTCACAAAGCGGCGCCAGCACCACGTCGATCGCGGCGGCGCAGGCTGCGATCGCGGCTGGCTTCCCGGTGCTCGCCATCACGGCTTCGCCCTATGCGCCCTTGGCTCATACCGATGCGGCCGTCCTCGTAATGCCGGTTGGGGAAGAACCCGTGGGACCGAAGACCAAGGGTTTCACGGGCTCGCTCGTCGTGCTCGCTGCGCTTGCTGAGACACTGGGTGCGGCCCCCATCGAAACGCCGGAGGGCGTCGATCTGGCGCCTCTCATCGAACCCTGCCGGGAATGGGCGGAGAAGCTGGTGCCGGGCCTCACCGATGTCGACCAGATCGTCTTTGCCGGTCGTCGCGGTTATCATGGCATCGGCCTCGAGGGTTCCCTGAAGGTTGCCGAGATGGCGGGCGTTCCGACTGCGGCCTATCCGATTGAGGAACTGCTCCATGGCCGCCTTCACGGCCTCACGGAACGGTCTGTGACCTTCATCATTGCGAATGGGGATGCGGAGCTCGCCGAAGCCCGCCGTGTCGAGGCGGTCATGGCAAAGAGAGGTTGCCGCGTCATCGTGGTCGACGCGGCGAACCTGCCGGGCATGGGGGTGACTGGTATCCGGAAATCCGCTCCGTGGATGCCGCCACTCGTGATCTTGCCATTCCAGTGGCTGGCCGTGCGGCTTGCCGAGGCGCGGGGGCTTAAGCCCGAGGCCATGCGCCATGGCGGACTGTCCGCTGCGCTTGCCATCAAGACGGACGCGCGACCATGAAGCCTGCTCCAAGCGAGGACGCGGTTCACCATGCTGCAGGGATCGATGTCGGCGGCACGACGATCAAGATCGGCATCGTCACGCCCAAGGGGGACGTGGTCGAGCGACGCAACATTGCCTACGCGTCGATGTCGAGTTTCGAGGGGATCGCCGATTCGCTTGCCGCCGCGCTTGCGGCCGCGCAGGCGGCCTCGGGCCTGCGAATTCGATCGATCGGGCTTGCGGCTCCCGGCCACGCCCGCCCCTCCGATGGCCTGATGGTTGACGGTACCGCGAACGTGCCGCTGCTTCGGAACAGGTCGTTGGCACTGGCGCTGAGGCAGCGGATGAGCTTACCGGTCGCCACCATCAATGACGGCAGCGCCGCGACCTTCGGCGAACTTCATTTCGGTGCAGGCCGCGGGCTGAGGCGCTTCTGCGTGATTACGCTAGGCACGGGCGTCGGCGGCGGCATCGTCATAAACAGGAAACTGGTCACGGGGGAGGGTGGCGTGCCTCCCGAGCTCGGCGCAATGGTCCTCCATGATGCGGAGCCTGGCAATCGGACGCTGGAGGAGTTTGCGTCAGCGGGCGGCTTCACCACGGCCTATGCGCGGGCAGGAGGCGCTGCTGACGCGACGCCGCTTCAGATCTGCCGTTTCCTCGCCGATGGTGACCCGATCGCGCGCCAGGTCGTGGACCGCATATGTCGAAGAATTGCCCAGGCGTTGGGTGCGTTGATCAATGCGCTCAACCTGGAAGCATGCATTCTATCAGGCGGGATCGCGCAGGCAGGGCAGATGCTCACCAGCCGTATCGCTGATCAGCTATCAGATTTTACCTGGCCGTTTCTCTGCTCACGGTGCCAGGTGCTCCCAGGTCAGACGGGCACCATTTCAGGCATCATTGGCGCGGCCGAATGGTCTCGCGGCTTTAGCGAAGAGCTACCGACGGCGCCAGGGGCGCACGGTCGCTGACGGGGTCGTCACAGCGCGTATAAGCGAAACGTGAATGTCTGGTCTGGGCACACTGTCAAAGGCGGCTTTAGAGGCGCAGAGCCGCCATTAGCCGAAACAATCGGGTCGGCCATTTCCCGATCACGGCCGAAACCGCCCCGTCGATGCGATAGTGTAGATCTACACTTTCACACTGAAGCAGGGAGTGACAGGTGCGCTCGCTAGCGCGCTTCCTCAGCTGCGATCTGGGCTCTGATCTCATCGACCCGCCGCTGCTGATCAGCGCGCTCGTTCGGCCGTGTGAGGCGACTGAGACGATCCTCGGCACTCGTCAGATAGCCCCGTAGCCGTTCGAGGCGAAGCATGCGGTCGTGCGCTTGCTCGCGTGCTACCCGCTCCGCGTTCTGACGCCGTGCTTCTTCTGCATAGTCTCGGGCAGCGCGCTCCTGCAACGCCTGCTGTTCACGCTGGCGCCGTTCGTCCTCGTCGCGACGATGTTCCTGCATGCGCCGGTTTGCGGCCTCGCGTGCTTCGAACTCAGCACGGGCGGCTTCATCCTGACGGCGCCGGATGAGCGCTTCTTTCTCTGCGATGGCCTGATGCATCTCTCGCGTGACGGCGCGCTCGTTCTTCGCCTTCGCATCGAGCGCGAGCGTCTGAATCAGCAGATCGCCGAGCTCGGTCTCAAGCAGCTCGACGTTCTCTCCAGCTCCCGCGAACGTCATGTCGTAGGCAAGGTCGGTCACGAGGGTTTCGACGACGGGACGGCGGATCATGGTTGTCGTGGTGTGCGGACGCGTGTCCGGCTCAATGGCGGCCCGGCTATAGGTGATCTTGACCCGCGCCCTAATCCGACAGGTTCGCTGAGGCGCGGTTCCGCCAATTTGGGTCGCGCGAACGTCCTCTGGCTCGACCGCGATCGTGCCTTCCGCCGAGACCTCTGTGACGAACGCGGGCCCGAACGCGCCGATGGCGAGCATGCCAACAGGATTGTTGGCCACGCCCCGGAGTTCGTTCAAGAGCGGCGCTGTCGCCTCAAGCTCCATTATCGACACGCGGCGGCATTCGAGATCGCCGAGAGTTTGAGCGGAAGCGGGAGCGCCGAGGCTCAAGACGGCCGATATGCCCAGCGCCGTCATTGTCAGGAGCGTCGGTGCTGATCGTTTGGGCGACCGGCTATGCGGGCCGAGTAGGGTTCTGGTCATGGGACCACCAGCTGGGGTGAAGCATAAACGGTTCAAATTTGCCCACGTCGAGAGCGGGGTGACCTGACCGAGGCATCTCATGGCAGGCGCTCGACGCTGACGTGGAGGCGGCGGTCAGGCGACGCGGTCGTTGTGTCCGTCATGATTGTAGCTCCCGAGTTGTAGCATAAACGCTGTAGTCATAAATGCGTCAAGGCAGTCTGGTCGCGCCTTGTGAAGCGCGACCGACCCAGTCCTGTTCGTCAGCTCGTGGCGGGGAATATCCGGCGCCTTAGGGAGGCGCGCGAGATCAGCCAGGAAGAACTGGCGCATCGTGCCGACCTGCACCGCACCAACATCTCGAAGATCGAGCGCGGCCTGCATGCTGTGTCGATCGACAACTTGCACTGGATCGCGGCGGCCCTCGGGGTCGATGCCGCTGACCTCCTCAGAGACGAGCGGCTCGCTCGATCCTGAGAGCGGTGGAATTGGGTGTTCTAGCGCCGTCCCGCGTCAGGGTTGTCTTGCCGAAGGCTCGGTAGACGCCCTGTCACCAGAGGGAAGCGTGAGCCATGCCACCATCCAGATGGTGGTGGCGAGATCAAAGAGCTGCGTCAGCATGGTCGCCAAGGGCTGGACGAGCGATAGCCCGATTGCTGGGCCAAGACGTAGTGCGATCACGAGGTGAAGCAGTGTCGATACGCTCGCCAGTCCGATGAACTGGCGAAGCGAACTGTCTGGCAAGGCGAGGTCGTTGCAGCGCCTCGTTACCAAGGCAAAGAGCGGGACAAGCAGGGCTGCCCGAACCAGTGCAAGGATCGTGTCACTGACCGGCTCGGCTGGAGGAATGTTGGCCAGGCCAAGCAAAGCGGCAACGGCGACCTGTACTGCCATAAGACCAGCGAACCCATACCAGAACTCGCGTCGACTGGCTCGGCCGTCGAAACGGGTGAAGAAGCTGATCATGCGAGTTCTCCCGGCAACACAGCTGTAGCATAAACGCATCATTCGAGATTTGGTCAAGGCGACCTCCTGCTTGAATTTCGGTGTCTGTTGGAGCCGGTTTGTCTGACGGGCGATGCCTCGGCCTTGCGGAAGCGGCCTAGTCGTTGCCGTCGAGCCGCGTACCGATCGGTGCGCCGTCGAAGTAGGGAAAACCGGCGGCGGCAAATGCTGCGATGATCCGCGCCCGCACGTCAGGCGACGGCGAGCCGTTACGGCGTTTTGCCAGGGAGTGGACGAACCAAGTTCCGAAGACTGCGTGCCGAGCCAGCGCCACCACGACGAGCTCGCGCTCCTCGACGAGATAGAAGGCACGCTTCCCGGTAAGCGCTTCGGTCCAGACGGGAAGCGTGTTGAGGCAGTTCTCAAGACGCAAGCCGGCCGCTCGCAGTTCGGGAACGGTGGTCAGTGGCCGGATCGGTTTGGCTCCGCCCCATGGCAGCGCCGGCAGCGTCATGTTGCGAACGAGCCGGCCGAACAGATGTTCGATACGCGAGGGATTCTCCAGTGCATTGAGCGAACGGCGGATGGAGGCGAGTGTAAGATCAGGCCGCAGCCTTCCAATGCCATCTTGCAGGAACAGGAGGCCAGGAGCACCGAATGTGCCGATGAGCCGGCCGGCAAAGGCTGCGATTATGTCGGCAGATGCCTCAGCGACGCGCGGTATGGCGCGTTCGGTGATGTGCCTGAGGTCACCGTAAGCGCGTCGGCGGTCGTCATCGCTGAGAACCTTTGCGAGCGCCTCATAGGTCGATGGCTCGAAGAGGTCCGGACCGAGCCGCATGAGGGCGCGGGTCGAGCCGAGGTCAGTACCCCAGATCGCCTTGAGCACCTCGCGGCGGGAATGTGAGGTGAGCGATCCGGCGAGCCAGGCTTCGGTTACGCGGCCATGGATCGCCATTCCCGTCAGCGCCATAGCGATGTAGTGCCGAGTATGGGCGGGTGCCTCGACGACGAAGCCGGCAAGCCCGGGTTCGTGAGAGCAGAGGCGGCCGAGAGGCTCCGCCGCCCAGCCATAGAGTGGCTCGAGGTCGAGAGCCCTTTTACGCCTCCGCACCCTCGGCTTGTCCTTGCCTCGCCTGCGTGCGCCGTAACACAGGCGTGCGTGATCGATCCCAAACATGGAGTTGTCCTTTTCGACGATGTGATGGGGAGGGGGTAGTCGCCGCGCGGCGCAACGTGGCGGGTCAGGCCTTGGTCTTCAGCCTGCGGATGAGCAGGATCTCTCCCGGGTCGAGAACGTAGCGCCGTGCGCAGGGCGCCACGGCGCAGGCCGAGCGCTTCAGCGCAGAGAGGCCGTCGCTGTCGATCAGCTTAAGCCAGGTCCGGCCCGTCCTGATCGCAACCGACCAATGAGCCTCAAGGCCGCCGATCCCGATGAGAGCGACGGTGCCGTCGTCGAGCTTCCTACGGAGCTCGCCCCAGAGCGATGAGAGCCGAGGCTCTTGTCTGATCCTGTGGCGTATACGCTGCACGCCTAACCTGAGGTCGTGGCGTCGCGCGATCCATCGCAGAGCATGGCGCAGGAGCTTGCGCATGTGAGCAAGGTTGAGCCCCCGCCAGAGGGTTTTGAGCGCCTTCCGCCGGCTTGTCCTGAGCTTACCGACTAACCGTGCGAACAGTGCGCGCGCATCGTCTCGGTCGAGCTTAGGGCAGAGGTGTACGATTGCATTGACGATGGCGTAGATGCCGCAGAGCGCGTCGAGCGATCCTTGGGCGAACGGGGCGGGACGGTCTCGCGTCCGCCACTTTGACGAGCGGCTGGGCACGGCAATCACCACTCGCTCAGCAGCATGATCGTCATGACGCGCCGCGTGATCGACGCGTCAGCCGCGTTCTCCGAGCCATAGGTCAGCGAGAGATCGTAGTAGTCGATCTTGAACGCGACGCGCTGGCCGGCATGGTCGAAAGCGCCGAAGTCGTGTTCGCCGTGCGGATCGTTGTCAGTGCAAAAGTCGTCAAATGCCCTGACGCGTTCCAGGACGATTCGCTGCGCCTCGCCGCCAAGCGCGAGAATGCCTTGTGTGAGCATCACCTGCCCACCGGCGAAGGTCGTCCGGAACGTGTCGTTGAGGCAGCGGGTGATGGTGCTTCGGGCGGCTTTCGCGACAGAGACCGCGTCGCAATCGTTCCCGTCGCATGCATTCACCTGATCGGCTATGTTCATCATATGTTCCTTACATGGTTTGCCCTGAGGGCGAGATCGAAGCGGCGTATGAGGGCGACGGGCTTTCCGTCGTCGTTATCCGCGACGGTGAATCCCTCGTCGGGAACGAGGGCATGCATCGGCCGGTGAGGGCCGAGATCGAGATGCGAGAGAGGCACGCCGGATGCGGCGAGGACGCTGCGGTCGATGCTTGCAGGTAATGCCTTGTTGAAGTGCGAGGCACCGATCACCGGAATGCCGCCGAGGGCGGCCGAGGCGCCTGCTATGCCATGACGCTGCCAGTAGCCATCCATGCCCGGCCGCTTGAAGCCGTGAATGGCGCAGAGGGCGAGGTCGGGAGGATGCGCCCTGATCAGCGCGCGCCAGCGGACGAGGAAGTATCGACGCAGCGCAAGCGAGGGCTCATGGAGATCACCGGTGCGATCCCGCGCGAGGCGCATAGCGACCAAGTCGGCATGGCGAGAATGGACGAGCGAGCGCGTGCCGAAGGCGTCATAGCAGCCGAGCAGCAAGGCCCGATGACCACTCCTCAGCGTCACGAACCGCGACCGGCTCGCAAAGTCGAGGTCGAAGAGAGGGTAGGGTGGTTGCTTGCCGTTGGTGTCGCCGTCCGACGGAAAGGTCTTGCGCGCCAGTCCGACGAGCGCGCCGGCCTGCCATGCCGTCACGAGCTGATCGCCGCCGATCTTCCTGGACCAGGGGTCGGTGTCGATACCGACCACCAGCACAGTTCCGGGGTGCCGCTGATCCAGCGCATGTGAGATCTTGGCGCAGAGCCCCGCCGCCTTCGTGGCAAGCAGTGCGGATCGACGGTCGTGCTCGCCGAGAGCACCAATGGGTTTGCGGAGCCGCAAGAAGCCGCCCGGTAGCGAGATCACATCGACAGCGGGCCAATCGGCATGGCCGCTCACGGCCTCGACGATGCGGATGAGAAGCGGCCCACGTCGCCGTGCGATCGGCGGAGGTCGAGCGCTGTGACCGAGGACTGCTACGCTCACCACGGACAGATTGACTGACGCAGGCGGAGGATCGTGCCTGCTGACAGGCACGAGAAATCGATCACGGTCGGCGACCATGGGATGAGCTCCGATGATGGATGAACGGCGGGGGGCTGGTCAGCGCGCGTGTCGATGCGCGGGCTGTCAGGGCTTGACGCAATCAAGCTGCGCCGTGCCAAGAACGCGCGCTCAGATCAGGCCGACGAGCTTGCGCTGCGCATTAGTGTCGCCGTCGATGTAGGCTTGGGTCGTCTCGATCGAGCGGTGACCGGCGAGCAATTGTACGTCACGCAGGCTCGCACCGGCGCGATGGGCCTGCCGCGCCGCATTGGTGATGAAGGTCCGTCGTCCGGAATGCGACGAGCACCCCTCAAAGCCGAGTTCGGCATAGAGCGCTACGAACCAGTTCACGATCGAGTTCGCCCGCATCGGTCCGCCTCGGGCGGACACCACCACCGGGCGATGCGCAAGAGCGTCGGACCGCAAACCATAGCGCTTCAGTTGGATCAGCGCGCGCTTCAGCTCCGGGTGGATCGGGACACGACGGCCTGAGCCCTTCTTGGCGATCGAAGAATGCACATCGATGACGTCGCCGACGCAGCCGCGATCGGTCAGCACCATTGACCAGGTGAGACCTGCGATCTCGCCGGCACGAAGACCGGCACGGACCGATAGGAGCACGATCACACGATCGCGGTGGGGAAAGGCATGCGTGCGCACTCTCGCAAGGGCGCGCACGAGCGCGCCCGGCGAGAGCACCTTGGCTTGGTGCCCGAGCATGGGGATAGTCTCCAGGGTACAGGGGAAGAGGTCTGCGCAATTTGGCCGCTGTGGCGGCGCGTTCAGGCGACAATTCGCCTCTCAGGCCTCAAAAGGCACAGAATTCCTGAGTTCTTCGACTATAGCACAGGGCGCTTAGAATGTCAAATAACTCCATAAAATCAATCTCTTAGGCCAATTCACAGGCGCTCCCAGGCATTTTTGGATGGATTGCAGGGAGCGACGATACTGACCTACGCTTGACCTCGATCGCACCACCCAAGGAGACGATACTTGAGCAACGCTACGGCGGCAGAAGCACCTGACTTTCTTGAGCTGACGGCGAACATCGTCTCGGCCTACGTCGCCTCGAACAAGCTCGCGGTCCCAGAATTGGGCGCGCTGATCGCAAGCGTCGATCACGCGCTCAGGTCCGCGGGCAATGGCGCTGCGCAGCCTCCGAAGCTCGACCTCGTGCCGGCAGTGTCGATCAGGAAATCGATCACCCCAGACTACATCATCAGCCTGGAGAGCGGTCGGAAGTTCAAATCGCTCAAGCGATATCTTCGGACTTCTCATGACATGTCGCCCGATGAGTATCGAGCAAAGTGGGGTCTGCCGAGCGACTACCCGATGGTCGCGCCAAACTATGCAAAAGCGCGCTCGGCACTCGCCAAGTCACTTGGCCTCGGCCAAAAGGGCAGGGGTCGCGTTGCTGCCCGAGTCCCGCCGCGCGCTTCCTCGAAGAAGACGAAGCCCAAGAAGGCCTGACGCATACCGTTGTTCGAGTGGGCGCTTAAGCGCTGCAACGTAAACACGATTATGCAAATTCTGCGACAGGAGCGCTCACCGCGGAACCAATTCCAGCGCATCGCATTCGATATCAGCGACGCGGAGGTTCAATGGTTTTCCGACAGCTAAGGCGAGATGTCCTGACCAAGCCCCTGTTCCGCTGGGCGGGCGACGTTATGCCGCCCATTTCGGAGACGGAGCAGGAGGCGATCGACGCCGGCACCGTGTGGTGGGACGGCGACCTCTTCTCAGGCAACCCGGACTGGAACAAGCTGCTCGCCACTCCCCAGGCCAGTCTCACCCGGCGTGAACAGGCCTTCATCGACGGGCCGGTCCGCCAGCTCTGCGCCATGATCGACGACTGGCAGATCGCCTGGCGCGACCACGACTTGCCGGAGAACGTCTGGCGCTTCATGCGCGAGCAGAAGTTCTTCGGGATGATCATTCCCGAGAAGTATGGCGGCCTCGGCTTCTCCAACACGATGCATTCGGAAGTCGTGCGCACCGTCTCCACGGCGAGCGTGGTCGCAGGCGTCACCGTCATGGTGCCGAATTCGCTGGGTCCGGGCGAGTTGCTCATGCATTTCGGCACCGACGAGCAGCGGGATCATTGGCTGCCGCGCCTGGCTGACGGGCGGGAAATTCCCTGTTTCGGCCTGACCTCCGAGGATGCGGGCTCGGACGCCGCGGCGATGACCGATATCGGCGTGGTCGAGGAGGGCGAGCACGAGGGCCGGCGAGTTCTCGGCATCAGGCTGAATTTTCACAAGCGCTACATCACGCTTGGGCCGGTCGCGACGGTGATGGGCCTCGCCTTCAAGCTGCGGGACCCCGACAATCTGCTGGGCGAGGGTGTCGAGCGCGGCATCACGGTCGCGCTGATCCCGACCTCGACGCCCGGCGTCAGCCATGGCGAGCGGCACCTGCCGCAGTTCACCCATTTCCAGAACGGTCCGCTCTACGGAAAGGATGTCTTCGTCCCGCTAGACTGGATCATCGGAGGCCGGAAGCAGATCGGCCAGGGCTGGACCATGCTGATGACGGCGCTCGCTGCTGGCAGGGGCATATCGCTACCCTCGCAATCGGCCGCCGGCGCCGCCATGTGCGCACGTGTGACGGGTGCGTATGCGCGCATCCGCCGCCAGTTCAACGTCGCCATCGGCGATTTCGAGGGCATCCGCGAGCATCTCGCCGATCTCGCTGCCAATGCCTACCTGATCGACGCGGCGCGCCGCCTCACCGTCGCGGCGCTCGACCAGGGCCACCGCCCTTCCGTCATCTCGGCCATCATGAAATACCACGCGACCGAGCGCATGCGCCGCTCGATCGAAAAGGCCATGGACATCCATGGCGGCAAGGCCGTCATCGACGGTCCGCGGAATTATCTCGGCGGGCAGCACCGCTCGGTGCCGATCGGCATCACCGTCGAAGGCGCGAACATTCTCACCCGCAATCTGATGATCTTCGGCCAGGGAGCGATCCGCTCCCACCCCTACATGCTGAACGAGATGAAGGCCCTTTCCGACCTCGACAAGAGGGCGGGCCTCGACGCCTTCGACCGGAACTTCTGGGCGCATGCCGGCCACGCCATCGGCAATGCGTTCCGCAGCCTTGCGCGGGGTTGGACGGGCGGCCGTTTCGCGCCGGCGCCGGACAAGGCGGCGCTTCCCCATCACTGGCGGCAGCTCTCGCGGCTGTCATCCGCCTTCGCGTTGCTGGCGGATCTTGCGCTGCTGACCATGGGCGGCGTGCTGAAGCGCAAGGAGATGCTCTCGGCCCGCATGGGCGACATCCTCGCCGAGCTTTACCTGCTGGGCGCCGTGCTGAAGCGCTTCGAGGATGAAGGCAGGCAGGAGGAAGACCTGCCGATCGTCGATTACATCATGATGCAGGGGCTTGGCCGCATCGCGGTCGCCTTCGACGGCGTGCTCGACAATCTGCCGGCCCGATGGGCGAGCTGGCTGGTCCTCATCCTGGCCTTCCCCGCAGGATTGCCCCACGCGAGCCCGCCCGATCGGCTCACCAACGAGGTCGCCGCAATATTGCTGGAGCCCTCGGCGCAGCGCGACCGGCTGACGCCCGGCCTCTATCTCGGCGAGGGCCGCGACGACCACCCCGTCCGTGCGCTGGAGGAGGCTTTCCGGCTCGTCGCCGCCTGCGCGCCGGCGGAGAAGAAGATGCGGGACGCGAAAATCCGTGACGTAGCGGAGGCCCATCGCCAAGGCGTGATCGACGACCGCGAGCGCGCTGCGATCGAGGCGGCCGCCGCCGCCGTGCAGCGCGTGGTGGCTGTGGATGCCTTTCCGATGGAGGAGGTATCTCCCATCGCGAACCAGCATCGCCGCGAGGAAGGCGACCCACGCCGCGAGGCGGCCGAATGACGACATCGCTCATCGACGCGGTGGCCGAGAGGCCGGCGAGCGCGCAACCCGCAGCGGGACGGCCCGTCTATCTGGTGGACGGCACGCGCACGCCGTTCCTGCGCGCACGGGGCCAGCCGGGTCCGTTCACTCCCGTCGACCTCGCCGTTCAGTGCGGGCGGCCGCTGCTCGCCCGCCAGCCTTTCGCGGCCGATGCCTTCGACACCGCGATCCTGGGCTGCGTCAACGTGATCGCCGACGAGGTGAATCCTGCCCGCGTGGCGGCGCTGAGGCTTGGTATGGGCGAGGGGATGACGGCCTTCACTGTTCAGATCAACTGCGGCTCCGGCATGCAGTCGATCGACACGGCGTTTCGCACGATCGAGTCCGGCAAGGCCGACCTGATCCTCGCCGGCGGCACAGAGGCGCTGAGCCATGCGCCGCTCGTACTCAATCGCGGTGCGACGGAATGGTTCGGCCGCTTCGCGACTGCGAAGGGCCTCCGCGCCCGGGTGGCCGCGCTCGGCGGGCTGCGGCCCGGTTTCCTCAAGCCCGTGATCGGGCTCGAGCGTGGCCTGACCGATCCAATCACCGAGCTCAATATGGGTCAGACCGCCGAGGTTCTGTCCCATCTTTTCGACGTGTCCCGCGCCGCCGCCGATGCCTATGCGCTGGAGAGCCACCAGCGCCTCGCCGCAGCGCAGGCGGAAGGCCGTCTCGTCGACGAGGTTACGCCAGCCATCACGAGGGATGGGTCGGTGTTCGAGGCGGACGACGGAGTGCGGCCCGACACGTCGATGGAGAAGCTCGCGCGCCTCGGGCCCGTCTTCGAGAAGCCCTACGGCAAGGTGACGCCGGGCAATTCCTCCCAGATCACCGATGGCGCCTGCTGGGTCGTTCTCGCTTCGGAGGAGGCGGTCGAGCGACATCGACTGACGCCGCTCGCCCGCATCGTCGACAGCGAATGGGCCGCTCTCGATCCGTCGATCATGGGCCTCGGCCCGGTCATGTCCGTAACGCCCCTGATGAGGCGACATGGGCTCGCGCGTCCGGACATCGGGGTCTGGGAGCTCAACGAAGCCTTCGCCGCTCAGGTTCTCGCCTGTCTCACCGCGTGGGAGAGCGCCGAGTTCTGCCGCGACGTCCTCGGACTCGACGAGATTTTCGGACGCATCGAGCACCGCCGCCTGAACGTCGATGGCGGGGCGATCAGCCTCGGCCATCCCGTGGGCACGAGCGGCAGCCGCATCGTGCTTCACCTCGCCAATGCGATGCGCCGCCTCGGCGAGCGGCGTGGCATCGCCACGGAATGCATCGGCGGCGGGCAGGGCGGCGCGATGCTGCTGGAGGCGCAATGAGCACCGAAGCCATGAGCACCGGAGCCATGACCATTGCAGGCAAGGGCGTGCGCACGGCGCTGCGCGATCACGAGATGGAGCGCGGGCCGCTGCAAAAGTCGACGGAGCATCGGCACTGGCGGCTGGCGACCGGCGAGGACGGCGTCGCCTGGCTGACGCTCGATCGCGCCGGGGAAAGCACCAACACGCTTTCCGAAGAGGTTCTGACCGAACTGAACACGTTGCTCGACACCGTCGGGACGACAGCGAAGGCGCTCGTCATCCGCTCGGCGAAGTCGAGCGGCTTCGCCGCCGGTGCCGACATTCGTGAATTCCGTGGCATCACGGACGCAGCCCTTATCGAGGACAGGCTGGCCACGGCGCATCGCATCGTCGACCGGCTGGCATCGCTTCCCATGCCGACGATCGCGGTCATCCATGGCCATTGCCTCGGCGGCGGTCTCGAACTCGCGCTCGCGTGCCGCCACCGTATCGCGACGCCCGACGCGAAGCTCGGCTTCCCCGAGATTCTGCTGGGGCTGCATCCCGGCCTCGGCGGCACGTTCCGCCTGCCGGCGCTGATCAGCCCGGTCGAGGCGATGACGATGATGCTGACGGGGAAGACGGCGCACGCGGCCAAGGCGAAGCGGCTTGGGCTGGTCGATGCCGTGGTCGAGGAGCGCCATGTCGCCGCCGCGGTCGAGGCGGCCGCCCGCGGCAAGCCGAAATCCGGCGGGCGGCCATGGACGGCGCGGGCTTTCGGCCTGCTGCCCGTCCGCCGCTTCGCTGCCGGGCGCATGCGCGCTGAAGCCGAGAAGAAGGCGCCCGCGCGGCATTACCCGGCTCCCGGACGCCTGATCGCGCTCTGGGAAGAGCACGGCATTGAGAAAAGGGCACTCCAGCCGGCCGAGATTCGATCCTTCGCGGAGCTTCTGACCGGTGACACCGCGCAGAACCTGATCCGCGTCTTCTTCCTGCGTGAAGGACTGCGCGCCCCGGCCAGGGGCGAGAGCGGCATATCCCATGTCCACGTCGTCGGCGGTGGAACCATGGGAGCGGAGATCGCCGCCTGGTGCGCGTCTCGCGGCCTGAAGGTCACGCTCGCAGACCTCGACGTGAAGACGCTCGGCAAGGCGGTCGGGACGGCGTCGAAATTCTACGACCGCAAGCTGCATTCGGGGATCGACCGGCGCGATGCGCTCGACAGGCTCATGCCGGATCCGGCAGGCGACGGGATCGCGCGCGCCGACCTGGTCATCGAGGCGATTGCCGAGAAGGTCGAGGCGAAGGAGAAACTCTTCGCAGCCATCGCACCGCGGATGAAGCAGGGCTCCATCCTTGCGACCAACACGTCCAGCATTCCCCTGGAGACGTTGCGGCAGGGCCTGCCTCATCCCGACCGGCTAGTCGGCATCCATTTCTTCAATCCCGTCACTCAGATGGAACTGGTCGAGGTCGTCTCGCATGACCTGGCCGATGGAGAGGTGCTGAGGCGCGCGCGGGCCTTTACGAGCGCCATCGGCCGGCTTCCGGCGCCTGTGAAAAGCTCGCCCGGCTTTCTGGTGAACCGTGCGCTGACGCCCTACCTCGCCGAAGCCTTCCTGATGCTGGACGAGGGCGCGACCAAGGAAACGATCGATCGCGCGGCGACCGATTTCGGCATGCCGATGGGCCCTATCGAACTCGCCGACCGCGTCGGTCTCGACATCGGCCTGGAGGTCGCGCGCAGCCTTCGTGAAGCGTTTCCCGATGAGGTGCCGGAGATACCGGGATGGCTGACAGCGAAGGTCGACGCGGGCGAGCGCGGCCGCAAGTCCGGCCGGGGGCTTTACGCCTATGACGACAACGGCAGGCCGAAGAAGGCCGAGGCGCCCGAACCGCCGGAAGGCATGGCAGACCGGTTGATATTGCCCATGCTCAACACGTGCGCCCGTCTCCTCCGCGAGGGTGTCGCCGAGGATGCGGATACGATCGACGCGGCCATGATCTACGCCACCGGCTTTGCGCCGTTCCGCGGCGGGCCGCTGCACTATGCCCGCAGCCGGGGGATCGATGACATCGTCGCAACGCTTGAGCGCCTGCGCGCGCAGCACGGCCCGCGGTTTGCGCCGGATGCGGGGTGGCAGATGCTCCGCGCGGCGGGCTGATGGTGGCTGGTCACCCAACGATTCATGGCGTCGCCGACCGTGTCGCCGACCATATTGTGGAGGTATTGGACGGCCGGATCGTGCTCGGATTGCCGCTCGGTCTCGGCAAGGCGGGACGGATCGCCAATGCCCTCTATCGGCGAGCCGCTGAGGACAGATCCGTTTCGCTCGACATCTACACGGCCCTGACGCTGGAACCTCCCGTAGCCCTTGCGGACCTCGAGCGCCGCTTCCTGGAGCCGATCGTCGAGCGCCTCTATGGACGCTACGAACGCCTCGATTATGCGAAGGCCCTGCGAGCCGGCGAACTGCCGCCCAATGTGACCGTCAGCGAGTTTTTCCTGCTCGCCGGCCGCTTGCTCGGCGTGGCAGGTGCTCAACAGTCCTACATTTCCGCCAACTACACCCACGCCGCGAGCATGCTGATCGACAAGGGCGTCAACGTCATCGCGCAACTGGTGGCGAGAGAGCCCGACGACGGAACCGGCTATAGCCTCTCCTGCAATACGGATATCACGCTCGACATCCTTCCGCGGCTGAAGGAGCGTGGACAGCGTTTCATTCTCGCCGGCGAGGTCAGCTCCCGGCTGCCCTTCATGGCGGGGGAGGCGGTGCTGCCCGCCGAAGCCTTCGACCTCATACTGGACCAACCGCGAGACGAACCCGCGCTTTTCGTCGTGCCGAAGCAGCCGGTTTCCGATGCCGATCATGCCATCGGCATTCACGCGGCCTCTCTGGTGAAGGATGGCGGCACGATCCAGATCGGCATCGGTTCGCTGGGCGACGCGCTGACCGCCGGCCTCCTCATGCGCCACCGTTCGCCGGACCTGTTTGCGCGAACGCTCGCAACCCTCTGCCACGGCGCCGTTCCGCCAGGGCGAGAAACCGGTCCGTTCGAGCACGGGCTCTATGCCGCAAGCGAGATGTTCGTGGACGGGTTCATGTCGCTCTACAAGGCCGGCATCCTGAAGCGGCCAGCCGAGGATGGCGCCCTGCTCCATGCCGGCTTCTTCCTCGGGAACGACGCCTTCTATGCCTTCCTGCGTGGCCTTTCGGCGGAAGAGCACGGGTTGTTCCAGATGCGCGGCATCTCCTTCGTCAACGAGCTTCACGGCGAGGAGGAGCGTAAGCGCCGCGACCGCGTCTACGCCCGTTTCGTGAACAGCGCCATGATGGCGACGCTGCTCGGCGAAACCGTCTCAGACGGGCTGGAGGATGGCGCGGTCGTGTCCGGCGTCGGAGGACAGTACAATTTCGTGGCGCAGGCCTTCGCACTGGAGGGCGCGCGCTCGGTCATCACGCTGAATGCGACGCGCGAGTCCAAGGGCCGGCGGCTATCGCGTATTCTGTGGAGCTACGGCCACACGACCATCCCCCGGCACCTGCGCGATGTCTGCATCACGGAATACGGGGTCGCCGATCTGCGTGGTCAAAGCGACTGTGATTGCATCGCGGCCATGCTCGGCATTGCCGATGCCGCATTTCAGGACGGCCTGCTCGGCGAGGCGCGCAAGGCCGGCAAGATCGGCAAGCGTTTCGCGCTCCCTGCCGGCCGCGCGGCCAATACGCCCGATTTCGTCGCGCGGGCGCTTCGCGAGGCCAAAGGCAAGGGCTTCTGCGCCGACTATCCCCTGGGCAGTGATTTCACACCCGAGGAACGCAGACTGGTGCCGGCGCTTTCGCTGCTCAAAGAGCGCACGGCCTCCCGCCCGGGCATGCTGTCGACTGTGGCGCAGGCGCTGGTTTCCGCAGGCGCGGCCGAACAGCATTCCGCTGAACTGCAGAGGATGGGGCTTGACGAGAGCGCGGGGCTGCGCGTGCGGCTGTATCGCCGCCTGCTCATCTGGGCGCTGGAGCGGACGAGCGAGGACCCACGCTGAGGCGTTGTGCGATCGTCACAGCCCGCGAGGTCGTGGAACAAGCGTGCGACGTTATGGCGCCCGAACCGATCGAGGTTCCGCGCGTTTTGCCGGCATGTATTGGATCTGGGCAAACACCGGAGGACTATCGGATATGAGACGCCTCCCATTGACCCTGGAGCCGAGCAAATGACGGGTGGGGCCGTCGTCCCCTATTGCGGTCCGATGCCCGTTCCCGCCGACATCTGGATGCGCTGGAACTTCGACCCTCTGCTTGGCGGTGCATTTCTGGCCGTCTGCATCGCATGGCGTTGGCAAGGTGGCCGTGACGGTGATCGTCGATGGTTCATTGCCAGCCTCCTCGCGCTTGCCGTCGCACTGGTATCACCGCTCTGTGCGCTGACCACGGCGCTGTTCGCCGCGCGTTCCCTGCACCACATTATCGTCCTCGGCCTTGCCGCCCCGCTCTTCGCGCTTTCTCTGCCGTCGCTTCAGCGACCCGCCATCGTACCCGCGCTTGTCTTATCGACCGGCGTCCTCTGGCTCTGGCACGTGCCTGCCATCTACGCCGGCACCTTCGCGAGCGTCGCCCTGTACTGGGCCATGCAGGCGGCGCTGTTCGGCTCCTTCGTCTGGTTCTGGCGCGCCATCTTCTCGGCTGCCGCGCCATTCTTTGCATCCCTGCTTGCGATCGGCGCGGGAGCGGCGCAGATGGGGTTCCTGGCCGCCATTCTGACGCTCGCGCCCCGGCCGCTTTACGAAGCGCACCTCGTGGCGCCGCATGCCTGGGGGCTGACCCCGCTGATGGACCAGCAACTTGGCGGCCTTCTCATGTGGGTGCCGACATTCTTCCTCTATGGCGTCTTCGCATTCGTCGCCCTCCGCAGGTTTGCACAGGAGGCGACGGAATGATCGCGCTGGTGAAGTTCCTGCACATTGCGGCACTGGCGGTCTGGTGCGCCGGGCTGCTGGCTTTGCCGATGATCCTCGCACGCGCCCGCACGCCCGCGCGCGAAGGCGACGCCGCCCGCATGCGCATGTATGCGCACCATGCATACAATTCCTGCGTCAGCCCGGCAGCGGTGATCGCGACGATCAGCGGCGGCGCTCTCGTCTACCTGCGCGGTCTGTTCCAGCCGTGGTTCCTCGCCAAGCTCGGCGCCGTCGGTCTTCTCGTCATCCTGCACATCTATCTCGGCCACTGCGTCGCCATGCTCGGGGAGAAGGGCCGCACGCGCCCCGCCATACCCGTCCTGCTGGTCGTCCCCGCCGGCCTTGCCGTCATGACGGCGATCCTCGTCCTGGTTCTCGCCAAGCCGGTGATCGGGCCGGACATCGCCCCCTTCTGGCTGCGCGCGCCGCTCGACCGTCAGCTTCCCTTGCCGGTCGTGCCCAGTTGATAGTCGAAGACGAGTTTTCCGCCATGCCACCCCGTCAGCGCCGTGAACAAGACGCTCAGCAGCGACAGAGCGATGCCGAAGGGCAGGACCGCCTGTTCGTAGCCGCCGAGGCGCAGGCCGAAATTCGTGCCGATCATGCTCAGCAGGGCGACGGCGATGACGAAATGTGTCCAGCTCGCCGCGCGGGAGCGGATGCCGGGAACGAGAAGAAGCTCCACCGTGCCGCTGATCCCTGCGAGCAGCCCCATCAGGAAGCCGATGCCGACCGCCCACAGCGCCGCGCGCGCCCAGAAGGCATCGCCCGACCACCAGTAGAACAGGTCCGCGCCGAAGGTGCAGATGGTCAGTGCGATGGGAAAGGTCACGAGCATGGCATGGATGGGGTGGCCGGCAATGGCGATTCGGGTCTCGGTGTCGTTGAGCGTGCGATCCGAATGCAGCGGGTCGAGGCTGCCGGCACGACGCCTCTCGCTCGTATCTCTCGTCATCGTCATACCCTCTCCCTCCTCGCCGCATCGTGGTTTCTCGCCGGCTGCGCGGGGCCGCTGTCGGCGCTCGATCCCGCCGGTCCCGCGGCGGCGAGTATCCGGCAGCTTTTCGTCGTCCTGCTCGCCATCGCCGCTTTGGCTCTTGTCCTGATCCTCGGTCTTTTCGTCCTCTCCTTCAAAGACCGGCGGCGGCGTGAGGTTCCCGTCGGACTGTTCCTCATCGGCGGCGGCCTCGTCTTTCCGGTGGTCGCACTGACCGGCGTGACGGCCTATGGCGTGATCCTCGGCGAAGTGATCACGGGCGCCCGCACGACGCCTGCAATCCGCATCGAGGCGCAGGCCGAGCGCTGGCGCTGGCAGTTCACGCGGCCGGGGGGGGCGGGGCCTGTCGTGCGCTACGACGTTCTCGACATCCCTGCGGGCGAGCCTGTGGAGCTCGCTATCACCAGCTCCGATGTCATTCACAGCTTCTGGGTACCGCGGCTAGGCGGCAAGATGGACGCTATTCCAGGCTCTGTGAACCGGCTGATCATCCGCGCCGACGCGCCCGGGCGCTACCTTGGCGTCTGCGCGGAGTTCTGCGGTACCGGCCATACCGCGATGACCATCGCGGTGGAGGCCCATGACGCGGCCGCCTGGCGCGCTCTTCAGGGGGAGCGCGCGCCATGACCGCCCTCGAACTGCATCGCGCCCTCGATACCATCTGGCGAACACCCTCTGGCTGGAAGGGCGTGCTGACCAACGTCAACCACAGCGACCTCGGCAAGCGCTTCATGGTGGCGGCCGTGGTCTATTTCGCGATCGGCGGCGTGCTTGCCATGCTGATCCGCGCGCAGCTGGCCTCGCCGCGCTCCGCATTCGTCGGACCTGACGTCTTCAATCAGGTCTTCACGATGCACGGCAGCCTCATGATGTTCATGTTCGCGATCCCCTTCTTCGAAGGGCTGGCGCTTTTCATGCTGCCGAAGATGCTCGGCGCACGCGACCTCGCATTTCCACGCCTCTCGGCCTTCGGCTGGTGGTGCTACCTGTTCGGCGGCTTCATCCTGATCGTCGCCATGCTTGCCGGCGTCGCGCCGGATGGCGGCTGGTTCATGTACACGCCGCTCGCGTCCAAAACCTATACGCCCGGGATCAATGCCGACGTCTGGCTGCTCGGCATCACCTTCGTCGAGATATCGGCGGTGTGCGCCTCGGTCGAACTGACGGTCTCGATCCTGAAACTGCGCGCCGCCGGCATGTCGCTGGCGCGGATGCCCATCTTCGCCTGGTACATTCTCGTCACCAGCCTGATGATGGTGATCGGCTTCCCGCCGCTCATCCTCGCCTCGACCCTGCTCGAACTGGAGAGGGCCTTTGGCTGGCCCTTCTTCGATCCGAACCGGGGCGGGCATCCGCTGCTGTGGCAGCACCTGTTCTGGCTGTTCGGGCACCCGGAGGTCTACATCATCTTCCTGCCGGCCGCCGGCGCGATCTCGACCATCCTGCCGGTGATGGTCCGTCATCCGCTGATCGGATATCGATGGATCGTCGCGTCCATTCTGGCCCTCGGCTTTTTCAGCTTCGGGCTGTGGGTGCACCACATGTTTGCGACCGGCATTCCGCACCTTGCACTGGCCTTCTTCTCGGCTGCATCGACGCTGGTTGCCCTGCCGACCGTCGTGCAGCTCTTCGCCTGGCTTGCGACAATGTGGGCCGGCAGGCCGGTGCTGCGCCTGCCGATGCTTTATATCGGGGGCTTTTTCGGCGTCTTCCTCATCGGTGGACTGACCGGCGTGATGCTCGCCATTGTGCCGTTCAACTGGCAGGCCCACGACACTGCCTTCGTCACCGCTCACCTCCATTATGTTCTGGTCGGCGGCTTCGTCTTCCCGATGATGGCGGGCCTCTATTACTGGCTGCCGCGGATAACGGGCCGGCTGGCTCAGCCCATGCTCGGCGGATTGGCCTTCTGGCTGATCTTCATCGGCTTCAATGTCACGTTTCTGGTGATGCACCTGACGGGCCTCCTCGGCATGCCGCGCCGCGTCTTCACCTACGATGCGGGCCTTGGCTGGGACTGGCCGAACTTCATCTCCTCGATGGGCTCCTTCGTCATGGCGTTCGGTTTCGCCATGGCGCTGATCGACATCATCCTCGCCGTTGTGTTTGGACGCCGCTCTGCGCGCAACCCATGGGATGCCGGCACGCTGGAATGGGCCATGCCTACGCCGGTGCCGTCTTATAATTTCGCGAGCCTGCCGGAGGTCGCCGGCCATGATCCGCTCTATCGGGACCATGGCCTTGCAGCAGCGCTAGCCGCGGGCGAAGGTCATCTTGGCCGTGCCCGCGGGGTGCGCGAGACGCTCGGCGTTGACATCGTATCGGGGCGTGTCACCGAGATCGTCGTGCTTCCCGGCAATTCCTGGATGCCCATCCTCATCGCGTCGGCGACGGGCAGCTTTTTCCTCGCCATGCTGTTCGGCTTCTACTCGCTGGCACCCTTGGCGCTGGTGCTCGTCGCGGCGGTGGGCTGGCGCTGGGCATCGACGCTCGGCTCGCGGGAGGACCGCGGCCTTATCGACGCCGGCCAAGGCTTGCGTGTTCCAGACCATCACGAAGCGGCAGAGGCGCCAGGCTGGTGGGGAAGCGTCTTCACGCTGGTCGCCGATAGCAGCTTCTTCGGCGCGCTTCTGTTCGGCTATGCCTTCCTCGCAACTGTCGCGCCCGGCTGGCCGCCGCCCCAGCTGTTCCAGCCCTCCCTGATCACTGCCGCCGCGCTGTTCGCTTTGCTGGCCGCGGGTGTCCTTGTCTCGCGCCGCGCGCTGTTCTGGAACCGCGAGGGGAATGGCCACCGCGCATCCCGTGCCAGCGGATTGGCGGGCCTGCTGCTCGTCGCGGCGCTCCTGACGCTGCTGATCTTCGGAAAGCTCGGCGGCGTCTCCCCACCCGACCATGCCTATGGCGCGGTGGTGTGGGTTCTGCTCGTCTATGCCGGCCTGCATCTTCTGGTCTCCGCCATCATGCTGTTCTTCGCCGCGCACCGGTTGCGCGCCGGTTTCGTATCGGCGGCGCGCTCGCTGGAATTGCGGGTTGCTATGCTCTGGAGCTGCTATGGAGCGAGCGCGACCGTCGTGGTGCTTCTGGGCGTGGCCTTGCCGGGAGTTGCATCGTGGCGCTGGTGATCCGCATGACGGCGGGCCTGACCATCTGGGCCGTGGGGTTCTCCGCTCTCTATGCGCTGCACGGCCTCGGCTGCGGGCTTGGCTGGTCACAAGTGACCATTGGACTTACGACCGTTCTCGGTTGGGCTCTGATCGGAACCTGGATTGTCTTTCTCGGCGCCGCGGCAGGTTGGCTCGTCAGGGTCTGGTCGGCGCCATCTTCATTTGCGGCGACTATCGCACTTGCCAGCGCGGTAGCTGGATTGGGTGGGCTCGCATTGACGGGCGCGCCGGTGCTTTTGACGGCCAATTGCATCTAAGAGTCCCGCTACCGCCGGAGAGACCAAGGTGGGATACCCCGGCATCCGAACGCGACAATTGGACACCCTCACGGAACGTCGTTCCATCTCTGGCTGTTTGCCCCTTAACTCAGGGAGCAATCGAGATGTCCGACGACCTGCGCTACGAACCCCACCGCCGACCGGCAGGCGGGTGGGGTTCGGTAGGATCCCTTGCACGTCATTCGACGCGCCAGCGGGCGCTCGCCGCAGCGCCGGGGCTCATCAGCCGACATAACAAGGTGGGCGGGTACATGTGCACGAGCTGCGCATGGGCAAAGCCTGCAAAGGCGCATTTCGGGGAGTTTTGCGAAAACGGGGCCAAGGCGACGTTCTGGGAACTGACTTCCAAGCGCACCACACCGGAATTTTTCGCGGAGCATCCGGTGGAAGAGCTTCTCACTTGGTCGGATCACGATCTCGAGGACCAGGGGCGCCTTACCCATCCCATGCGTTATGACAAATCCAGCGACCGCTATGTGCCAGTGGAGTGGGACCAAGCCTTCCGGGAGATCGGCGCTAAACTCGCAGGCTACGATCCGCGCTCGGTGGTGTTCTATGCGTCTGGCCGTGCGGCACTGGAAACGAGCTACATGTATCAGCTCTTTGCCCGGCTCTACGGCAACAACAACCTGCCTGACAGCTCGAACATGTGTCACGAGACGACATCGGTCGCGCTGCCTCAGAGCATCGGCACGCCGGTTGGCACAGTGCTTCTGGAAGACTTCGCCCAGACCGACTGTATCCTGTCTTTCGGTCAGAACGTCGGCACGAACGCGCCGAGGCTGCTGCATACGCTTCAAGAAGTGCGAGAGCGCGGCGTCCCGATCGTCGTGTTCAATCCTTTGCGGGAGCGGGGCTGGGAAACATTTGTCAATCCGCAGCGCCCCGGCCAGATGCTGACCAACCAGCCGACGGAAATCGCCACTCAGTACTACCAGGTGCGCGCCGGCGGCGACATCGCCACCATGATGGGCATGGCCAAGGCTCTGTTGCGGTGGGACGATGAGGCGAGGCGGACGGGAGCCGATCGGGTCCTAGATCAGGGATTCATCGACGAGCATACCGACGGCTTCGAGGCCTTCGCAGGCATGGTGCGCGAGGTCTCCTGGGCCGAGTTGCAAGACGAGAGCGGGTTAACACGCGCGGCCATGGAAGCGGGCGCCGCGACCTATCGGCAGGCGCGTTCTGTGATCGCGGTCTATGGCATGGGGCTGACACAGCACCGGCTCGGCATCGACAATGTTCAGATGCTGGTCAACCTGCTTCTTATGCGCGGCCATATTGGCCGGCCCGGCGCAGGAATCTGCCCGATCAGAGGCCATTCCAACGTTCAGGGTCAGCGCACCGTTGGCATAGCGGAGAAAACCGACCTCGTGCCGCTCGACCGACTCGCGGAGTAATATGGTTTCGAGCCGCCCCGCGAGGATGGCCTCAACACCGTGGAAGCTTGCGAGGGAATGATCGCCGGCAGCATCAAGGCGTTCATCGGCCTTGGCGGCAATTTCGCGCGTGCCATACCTGAGCGCGACTTGATGGAGGAAGCTTGGCGCGGCCTCGACCTGTCCGTTCAGATCGCCACCAAACTCAATCGCACACATCTTCTGGCGGCAGGCTATACCTATCTCTTGCCTTGCCTTGCTCGCGCAGAAATCGATCGTCAGGCCTCCGGTCCGCAGATCGTGACCATGGAAGATTCAACGACCTGCATTCACGCCTCGCGCGGCATAGCGACCCCTGCGAGCGAGCACCTTTTTTCCGAGCCCAAGATCGTCGCCGAACTAGCCAAGGCGACGCTGGAGCCCAATCCCAAAGTTCCTTGGGATGAATGGGTCGGGGACTACGCGTTGGTCCGCGACGCCATCGAGGCGACCTATCCCGACCAGTTCCGCGACTTCAATAAGAGGCTCGATCTGCCGGGAGGTTTCCCGCGCCCCGTCGCGGCGCGCGAGCGGCGATGGGAGACCGATACAGGCAAGGCCAACTTCAAGCGACCAAGTCGCCTTAACGCCACCTTCGACGACGGCAAGGACGCACGCATCCTGCGCCTGATCACCCTGCGCTCCAACGACCAGTTCAACACGACCGTCTACGGCTACGACGACCGCTTTCGGGGCATCTACGGCAGCCGGATGGTCGTAATGATGAATCGCGACGACATGCTGCGCCTCGGTATCGCGCACGAGGGTCTAGTAACCCTGACGTCGGCCGTCGACGACAATGTTCATCGTAGCATGGGCGGCTTTCAGGCGATCGAATATGACATTCCGCCGGGCTCTTGCGCCTCTTACTTCCCTGAATGCAACGCCCTCATTCCGCTCTGGCAGTTCGCAGAGGAAAGCAAAACGCCCGCCGCCAAATCTGTGCCTGTGCGGGTAGCGCCGGAGCCGGCCTTCGTAGGGGCAGAGGCAAGGCCCCATGGCTGACTCGCTTGGCCTGAGTCACGCAACCATTCGCCTCGCGCAACATGCGATGGGCGTCGTTCCGCCCCGCCACAAGGCGCATGAGCAGGCGTCGGACTTCGCCGAGGAAATGCCGCTGAATATAATCTATGGCGGCATGCCCTTCGCGGTGATGATGGTCACCCCATCCGATCTAGAGGATTTCGTGTTCGGCTTCAGCCTGTCCGAGGGCGTCATTACCAATCCCTCGGAGATACGCGGGCTGTCCATCGCAGTCCGGGCACGAGGAGCAGCAGCTTCGGTTGATCTCACGGGAAAGGCCCTTGGAAGGCATCTTGCCCGTCGGCGTTCGATCAATGGGCGGACGAGCTGCGGCCTATGCGGGATCGAGGACCTCGACCAGCTTCCCGTGGCAGCGCCCGTCGCCCGCGCGGCTCCGCCATCGTTGAGTGCTGTCCGGCGTGCACTCGGCGAGCTGAGCCGGCATCAGCCTCTCCACGAGAAGACAGGGGCTATGCATGCGGCCGCCTGGTGCGGCGAGGATGGCCGGATCCTACTCGCCCGCGAGGATGTCGGCCGCCACAATGCGCTCGACAAGCTGATAGGGGCCTGCGCCCTACCAACGGGTTGCGCGTGGACAGCATGTGGACAGCAAGCGCTCGAAAGGGCCTGGAACGTTCTTCTCACGGGCGCTAAGTGTTTGAAAAGAATGGCGCGCCCGAAAGGATTCGAACCTCTGACCCCCAGATTCGTAGTCTGGTGCTCTATCCAGCTGAGCTACGGGCGCGCGCCGCTTCGGCGGGGGCATCAAGTGCCTGCCGAATGGAGGCGGTCGGATACGCTGTTTCGGATCACATTGCAAGAGCCGCAAGCGATCGGCCGCAATCGTCCTGTGAACTCGCCATCATCGACACAGGGCATCCCGCCGCGGCTTGCGGCAAGAGCGGATGCGCGCCGGAAAAATGGCCGCCGGGCGGTGAGCCTCAGGCGCGCTTCCGCTGCAGCTTGCGGATGGCCGCAAGGTCGATCGGGCGGTCCGGGATCGCAATGCGGAACGTCGCCCCCAGCGTGCCGTCGGCGAGGGAGACGGACCCGCCATGGGCGCGGATCAGTTCGGAGGCGATGGCAAGGCCGAGGCCGCTGCCGCCGGGGCGCGTCGAGCTCTGGAAGGCCTCGAACAGATGCTGGCGCGCGCGGTCCGGCACGCCGGGGCCGGTATCGGAAACCTCGATGACCACCACGGCTCCCTCGCGTCGGCCGCCAATGCGAATCTGGTCGCGGCCGGGATCGTTCGGCGCGCGCGCCTCGAGCGCCTGATGGGCGTTGCGGACGAGGTTCAGCAGCACCCTGAACAGTTGATCGGTGTCGGCGTCCACCGTCATGTCGCGCTCGACGGCGTTGACGAAGGCGATGCGCGCCTCCGGCCCGAGCCCGACCGTGTCGCGCACCTCGTCGGCGAGCGCCGCCAGATCGACCATGCGACGCTGGGGCGGCGCCTCGTGCGCGCGCCCGTAGGACAGCGTCGCCTGGCAGAAGGCGATGGCCCGGTCGAGAGCCTGGATCATCTTGGGCGCGAATTTCTGGACTGTCGGGTCCGGCACGTTGGCGAGTCGGTCCGAGAAGAGCTGGGCCGAAGCCAGAAGATTGCGCAGGTCGTGGTTGATCTTGGAGACCGCGAGACCGAGGGCGGCGAGGCGCGACTTCTGCGCCAGCATGTCGTGCAGCGAATGCTGCATCGATTGCAGCTCGTATTCGGCGACGCCGACCTCGTCCTTCCGACCGGTCGGCACGATCGCCTGGCTCAGGTCCTCGGGATTCTCGCGGAAAGCGATCATCGTGTCGGTGAGACGCCGCATGGGCCTGACGAACATCAGGTGAAGCGTCAGGTAGACAAGGCCGGCCGTCAGCGCCGAGATGAACAGCGAAACGACGAGAATGGCCTTCGAGAAGCCGATCATGGCGCGCCTGAGCGGCGGCTCGTCCATCACGATCTCGACGAAGTCGCCGGCGCGGCGGGCCGTGCCCATGACGCGCATGGTGCGGCTCTCGCGGGCGAACAGGGTCGCGAAGGCCTCCGGAATGGACTGGAACAGCGTCTGGTCGCGCATGTCGACCGTCACGTCGACCTGCGGCATTTCCTCGGAGGCGGCCAGCAGGCGTCGGGCCGGACCGGTCTTGAGGGCGACGGCCTGCGCGCCCGCGCTGTCGAGGAGTTCGCGCACGAGCGCCTCGGGCACCATGCCGCTGGGGGCGGCCTCCAGAACCAGCGCGGCGGTCCGGCCGGCGGCGAGCCGGTCGTCGAGCCAGGTATTGCGGAAGTTGGCGACAGCCGGGACGTAGATCAGGATCTGCGCGATGAGAACGAAGAGAACCGTCAGGATCAGCAGCTTGCCTGACAGGCCGACACCGCGCGAGGGGGCAGGGGCTGCCTCGTCCAGCGCCCGGCGCTGCGCGGCATCCATCGCGGTGGACGAACCATTGTCGGACGTTCGATCGGCCATAAAGTCCCCGGTGGGACGCACTTCTCTGGTTGGGAATTAGCCGAGGCGGCGGAACAGGGCGATGATGCGCCTGATCCGCGGATTCGACAAACCGGCCAGCAGATAGGTGCCTGCCGCCCGTTTGCCCACATCCGAAAGCGATTGGTGGGGCAATATCATGGCAGCAAGGTCCTGAACATGCAGGTTCTTGCCGACTGCGAGCGCGAATGGCGCGATCAGATCGGCGGCGTCGGGCGCGCTGATGGCGCAGCCAAGCACGCGCCCCTTGCCCGAGACGATCAGCTTCAGGTGGCCGGATGTCCTGCCAGTGGCCACCCCTCCGGCCGTCTCGGACAGCGGCCAGCGCAGCACGCGGATGCCGGTCCGGCGATGGCGGTCCGAGGGGCCGGAAAGCCCGACACTGGCGATTGGCGGTTCGGTCTGCGTGCTGCGGGCAATGGCGGTGGTCGGCAGGCGGACGGGCCGCCGGAACAGGCAGTTCTGCGCCACCTGCTCGCCGTGCCAGGCCGAGACTTCGTCGGGCGCGTCCGGCGTGGCCGTGCGGCCGAGCGCGAAAATCCGGCGATTGGCGGTGAGCAATCCCGCATCGACCTCGACGCGACCCGGTGTCGCAGCGACCCCCGCCTTGTCGAGCGCGAGGCCGTCGACGGCCGCGTGCCGCCCGGTGGCGAAGAGCAGATGCGTGACGGCAAGCGCGCCGTCCTCGCCGTTCCTGCGCGCGCTGATCCTCAGATCGCCCGCGCGCCCTTCGATGCCGGTCAGGTCGGCATGTTCGTGCACGGCGATGCCGGCGGCATCCATCCGCTGGCGCACCGCGAGAACGAATTCGGGGTCTTCATCGGCGAGGATGGTGCCCCGGTCGAAAAGGACGACCTCCGTGCCGAAGCGCCGGAACGCCTGCGCAAGCGCTGCGCCGTCGCGGCCGCCGCCGACTAGGGCGATCCGGGACGGGCGCTCCGCAAGCTCGAAGATCGTGTCGGTGGTCAGTGCGATCGCAGGACCGAGGCCGGCGATGGCGGGCAGGGTGGCGCGCGAGCCGGTCGCCAGAACGAAGCGCCGGGCCTCGACGGTCGTGCCGTTCACGTCGAGGGCCCGTGCCGACAGGAAACTCGCCGGCCCCGCCAGAACCCGCATGCCGAGGGCGGCGAGGCGGGCGGGAGATCGTTCGGCTTCGAGATGGCGGCGGAGACGGTGGACATGGGCGATGGCGCCGGGGAAGTCCGGCCGCCCGTGCCCATCGAGAGCCGATGCGATCCGGCCCTGGGCCGCGGCGGCGAAGGCGGCGAGTTCGGCCGAGAAGGCGTGCCGCACCGGCCGGCCGGTCACGACCGCGACGGGAACCGCCGCGAGGGCACAGGCGCCCGCCACGGCGAGGCCGCCCGGCTCGTCGCCGATCACGCAGACGTCGACTGACAAACGATCGTTCACCCGGCTTCTCCCGTCCCGGTTGCACTATTCCGGTTCCGCGGACGCGGTGTCGAGAGCGGTATCGCACGGCAGGCGGCAAAGCGGCAGTTGCCCGGTGCATTGTCACCGCGTCGTCACGCGAACGAGACGCCGACGTCATCGTGGTCCCGCAGGGAACGGGCGTTCGTTCTCACTTACGGAAGCACCTTCATGCGCGCTCTCCTCGTCGCGGCAGCCCTTCTGGCCGCAAGTCCCGCCCTCGCCGATGCCGAATTCCCGGCGACGCTCGCCGGTCACGCCATCCTGCCGGCGGAAACCCTCATCGCGCCGCCGGCCGATGCTCCCGCCGATCTCCAGATCTCAGGCAAGTTCACGGAAGCCGCCCGCACCGACGGCATCGGCACGGTCATGGGCCGCTCCGCCGGCCGCCCGACCGGCATCTCGCTGCCGTTCCGCGGCCAGCCCGTCCAGGGCCATTCCGGCATCAAGCGCATGGCGGACGGCAGCTACTGGATCCTCACGGACAACGGTTTCGGCAACAAGCGCAATTCGCCCGACGCCATGCTGTTCCTGAACCGCTACCGGATCAATTTCGAGACCGGCACGTTCGAGCGCCTGCAGACCGTGTTCCTGTCCGACCCGGACAAGAAGCTGCCGTTCCGCATCATCCACGAAGGCACCGAGCGCCGCTATCTGACCGGCGCCGATCTCGACACCGAAAGCTTCCAGATCATCGGCGACAAGATCTGGATCGGCGAGGAGTTCGGCCCCTATCTGATCCGCGCCGACATGACCGGCAAGATCGAAGCCATCTTCGAGACCATGGTCGACGGCCAGGTCGTCCGTTCGCCGGACCATCCGGCCGTGACCACGCCGAACGCGCCCGGCGGCGCCGTTGAGTTCCGCGTCCGCCGCTCCAAGGGCTTCGAGGGCATGGCCGCCTCGCCGGATGGCCGCTTCCTCTACCCGCTGCTCGAAGGCGCGCTCTACGACCCCGCCACGCGTGGCCTTGAGCAGGTCAACGGCCGCGAGTACCTGCGCATCCTCGAGTTCGATGTGCAGGCCGGCCGCTATACCGGCCGCCACTGGAAGTACACGCTCGACGCCAACGGCCTGTCGATCGGCGACTTCAACATGATCGACGCCACGACCGGCCTGATCATCGAGCGTGACGACAACGAGGGCGTCCCCGAGCGTGCCTGCGCCGCCGGCCAGCGCGCCGAGAACTGCTTCCACGCCCTGCCGCGCATCAAGCGCATCTGGAAGATCGAGATGACCGACGCCAATGCCGGCAGCGCGGTGCGCAAGATCGGCTTCATCGATCTCCTGAAGATCCGCGATCCGAACAACCGCTCGCGCGTTCCGCTGTCGGGCGGGCACTTCCAGTTCCCGTTCTTCACCATCGAGAACGTCGATATCGTCGATGCCGACCACATCATCGTCGGCAACGACAACAACCTGCCGTTCTCCTCCAGCCGCGACCCGAACAAGGCCGACGGCAACGAGATGGTGCTGCTGCGCGTTTCCGAGTTCCTGCGCGCCCGCTGATACCAGCCGAATGTCACGGAAAAGCCCGGTCCCATGGACCGGGCTTTTCTCATTGGGAAGCCGCCGCCTTTGGCCTGTCGCCCCGCCAAAACCGCCGTATAGTGGCGGATCGTCAGGCGGAAGGATTGAAGGCAATGGCCAAAGCCTATTGGGTCGGCACCTATCGTTCGGTCTCCAATCCCGAAGCATTGGCCGCCTATGCCAAGCTCAGCGGCCCGGCGATCGTTGCCGCCGGCGGGCGCATCCTTGCGCGGGGAATGCCCGCTCAGGTGTACGAGTCGGGACTAGAGCAGCGCACCGTGGTCATCGAGTTCGACTCGGTGGAAGCGGCCAAGGCGGCACATGACAGCCCGGCCTATCAGGAGGCTTTCGCTGCGCTTGCTGGCGGAGCAGAGCGCGACATCCGGATCGTCGAAGGCGCGTGAGCCGCGTCCGGCGGCGCGCTACGAAGCGGCGATCTCCCGCTTCGTCATGCGGCTGACGTTCTTCCGCACGGCGAAGATGCGGCCCCAGGCGTCGCCCTTCAGATCCTGCCGGTAGCCCTTGTAGCCGAGCAGGTCGTCCCACGGATATTCCTCGTCGTGGAGCATCTCGAAATCCGCCGCCAGCGTCGTGCGGATATGCTCGCGGTTCTTCCGGTTCTGGAATTCCAGCAGGATGAGCGAGGTCTTCGACAGGTCGAGATGGGCGAGCACCTCGCCTTCGCCGCCCTCGATGTCGAGCTTCACCACGTCGGGCGAGGGCAGGCTCGCGGGATCGACCACGTCGACCTCGTAGGTCTCGACCAGCGCGTCCTCCACGAAGGTGTCGCCGGCGTAAGCCGCAAGGCCCGATTCCCCGTCGCCGGCGAAACGGCTGCGGAAGGTCGCCTTGGTTGCGCCGCCGGGAAACAGCGCCGCGTTGACGATGGTGATGTCGCTGCGCCCTGCGGTGTTCTGCTTCAGGAACTCGAACGTGCCGGGATGGGGCTCGAAGGAGCGCACGCGGCTGCACGGCCAGCGCGCCGAGGCCCAGATCGCGAAGGAGCCGACATTCGCGCCGATGTCGAGGATATCGAGCCCCCTGCCGTCGTAGCCGGCCTCGTATTCGCCCTCCAGAACATGCTGGATCGCGCCGAGCATCGGTTCGGGGCAGACGAGGGACACGGGAATGCGGGCGACGAAGCTATTCACGGGGCAGGCTCCTTTGCGGGGCGCCATCTGACCCATGAAAGCCATTCTGCGCAATGGCCGGGACGGCTGCTCAGTTCGTGCTCAGGAGACCGCGCGAGCGTCCACCGGAGCGGTCACGATCGCCAGCAGGCGACCGGCCGCTTCTTCCACGTCCGCGTCGTTGACGATCACCACGTCGGGCTCGACGGGTGATGCGACGCGCCTTGCCGCCCGGTTCGCCGCATCGCCGTCACTGGCCCTCGACCGGCCGGCAATGCGGGCGCGCAGCACGTCGGACGGCGCGGTGATCTCGATGACGGTGACATTGGCGTAACGCTGCCGCGCGGCGGCGATGATCTCGCGCGAGACGTTCGACAGCACGGTGCGGCCTTCATGCAGCGCATGGTCGATGGCCGCGGGAATGCCGTAGCTGTGGCCGTGCGCTGACCAGGTGAGCGCAAAGCCGCCGGCCGCTGCTATGGCCGTGAAGGTCGCGGCATCCGCCTCGACATTGTCTTCGGCGGGCGAGGGCGGGCGGGTGACGATGCGGCGCGGGAACAGGTAGGTCTCGTCGCCCGCCAGCCGCGCGCGGACGCAGCCGATGAGCGTGTCCTTGCCGGCGCCGCTCGGGCCGACGACGAGGATCAGCCGCCCCGGTCCGATGGCGGTCGCGCGCGTCGTCGATGCGCCGGCCTCGCTCATGTCAGGCGATCCGCGTTCCGGTGCGCCAGACCTGCCGCACGACCGGCTGCGCGCCGACCATGGCGACACGCACGAGGTCGCCGCGCTTGCCGACGGCGATCTCGCCGCGATCGGTCATGCCGGTCGCGATGGCGGGCGTCAGGGTGACGGTGCGCAGCGCACCGGGCAGGCCGCCCATGGCCGGCACGTCGCTGAGCCCGAAGGCGCCATGGATGAGGCTGATCGGCACGTAATCCGACGACAGGATGTCGAGCACGCCGGCCTCGGCGAGTTCCACCGCCGAGACGTTGCCCGAATGCGAGCCGCCGCGCACCACGTTCGGCGCGCCCATCAGCACGGAAATGCCGGCGGCGTGCGAGGCGCGGGCCGCCTCCACCGTCGTCGGGAATTCGGCAATGGCGACCCTGTCGGCAACGGATTCGGCGACGTGATCCTCCAGTGTGTCGTCGTGGCTGGCCAGTGCGATGCCGGACTTGTGGGCCAGCGCCACGAGGCCGCGCTTGTTGGGCTCGCCGATCTCGTCGGCGCGGGCGCGCCGGTTGGCGAAGAGCTGGTCGAGGTCGCCTTCAGACAGGCCGGTCTTGCCGCGGTAATAGGTCCGCAGCTTCTCCTCGTCGCGGAACTGGCGCTGGCCGGGCGTGTGATCCATCAGCGACATCAGCCGCACGTCGAAGCGGCCGAGATAGCTCCCGGCCTCCTCGACCACGCCGCGCGACGGGATTTCGCAGCGCAGGTGCGTGTGATGGTCCGAGCGCAGCAGACCCGTCTTCTTGGCCTTCTCGATGGCCTCGGAGAGGTCCAGCAGCCCGTCCGCCGTCGTCGGGCGATCGTCGTCGGAGCCGATGCGCAGGCTGTCGAAGACGGTGGTGATGCCGGACGAGGCGATCTGCGCGTCATAGGCGAAGACGGCGGAAAGCGGATCCCAGTGAACCTTCGGACGCGGCTGGTAGTGCGGCTCCAGATGGTCGGTGTGCAGTTCCACGAGGCCGGGGATCAGCAGGTCGTCGCCGAGGTCGATGGCGTCGGCACGGTGCGTGCCTTCGTCGATGGCCGTGATCACGCCGTCGTCGATCACGACGGTGGCGGCCACTTCGCGGTCGGCAAGGATCACGCGGCGGGAAAAGAGCCTGAGGGAGCCGAGATCGGCATGTTCGGGGCGGGCGGTCATGGTGGTTCCTTCAATCGCGCGTCACGCGGCGCGGGCGGCGAAGCGGGTCACGTCGACGATGCGGGTCGCGACGCGCTCGCGCACGTCGTCGTCATGGAAGATGCCGACGATGGCCGTGCCGTTTCGTTTCTTGGTTTCGATCAGATCGACCACCGCTGCGCGATTCTTCGCGTCGAGGGAAGCGGTCGGCTCGTCCAGCAGCAGGATCGGGTGGTCGGCGATGAAGCCGCGCGCGATGTTGACGCGCTGCTGCTCGCCGCCGGAGAAGGTGGCGGGGGGAAGCGACCAGAGCCGCTCGGGGACATTGAGCAGCGTGAGCAGCCGGCGGGCGCGGACCTCCGCCTCATCCGCCGCGATGCCGAAGGCGGTGGCGGCCTCGACGACGACGGCGAGCGCCGGCACGCGCGGGATGACGCGCAGGAACTGCGAGACATAGCCGATGGTCGTGCGGCGCAAGACCAGCATCCGCCGCGGCTCGGCGGTGGCGACGTCGACGGTCTCGCCGTCCCTGGTCGCGACGCGGATCGCGCCGGCATCCGTGCGGTAATTGCCGTAGACCATTTTCAGGATCGACGACTTGCCGGCGCCCGAAGGACCGCCGAGCACGACGCATTCGCCGGCCGCCACGTCGAGGGTAATGCCCTCGACGACGGGAATGGCGAGCCCGCCCTGCAGGTGCATGGTGAAGCTCTTGGCGAGGTTGTCGAGTGCGAGGACTGGCTGGGTGAGGACAGGCTGGGTCATGGTCCTCTCACGGCTGCAGGATCGAAGAGACGAGAAGCTGCGTATAGGGCTCGCGCGGATCGTCCAGCACCTGATCGGTGAGGCCCGTCTCGATCGCCCGTCCGTCCTTCATCACGAGAATGCGGTGGGACAGCAGCCGCGCCACGGCGAGATCGTGGGTGACGACGATGGCCGCGAGACCGAGATCGGCGACGAGGCCGCGCATCAGGTCGAGCAGGCGTGCCTGCACCGAGACGTCGAGGCCGCCGGTCGGCTCGTCCATGAAGACGAGGCGCGGCGAGGTCACGAGGTTGCGCGCGATCTGCAGGCGCTGGCGCATGCCGCCGGAATAGGCGGTCGGGCGGTCGTCGATGCGCTCGCGATCGATCTCGACGCGCTCCAGCCAGGTCTCGGCCTCGTCGCGAATCTTGCCGTAGTGCCGCCAGCCAACCGCCATCAGGCGTTCGCCGACATTGGCCCCGGCCGACACGCCCATGCGCAGGCCGAGTTCGGCATGCTGGTGGACGAAGCCCCAGTCCGTGCGGAACAGGAAGCGCCGCTCGGCCTCGGACAGCGTGAGGATGTCGCGGGTGACGTCGTCGCGCATGCGGTAGAGCACGCGGCCGGCGCTGGGTTCGAGCTGGCCGGAGAGCAGCTTCAGCAGCGTCGACTTGCCGGAGCCGGATTCGCCGACCACGGCGAGGACCTCGCCGGCATAGAGTTCGAAGCCGATGTCGCGGCAGCCGAGGCGGTGGCCGTAGAACTTGGTGACGGATTCGGCGCTCAGGAGAGGCGTGTCGGTCATGCCTTCGCTCCCGCGATCGCCGCCGGCGCCTCGCCCAGCAGGTCGCCGCGATGGCCCTCGGCCCGGCGTTCCTCGCAATGGTCGGTGTCCGAGCAGACGAACATGCGACCGCCGGCATCGTCGGTGATCACCTCGTCCAGATAGGTGTGCGTCGCGGCGCAGAGCGCGCAGGCATGGTCGAACTTGGTCGGCTCGAACGGGTGATCCTCGAAGTCGAGCGAGACCACCGAGGTGTGCGGCGGCACGGCGTAGATGCGCTTCTCGCGGCCGGCGCCGAACAATTGCAGCGCGGCGCAGTCGTTCATTTTCGGGTTATCGAATTTCGGCGTCGGCGAGGGGTCCATCACATAACGGCCTTCGACCTTCACGGGATAGGCGTAGGTGGTGGCGATGTGGCCGTGGGTGGCGATGTCCTCGTAGAGCTTCACGTGCATGAGGCCGTAATCCTCGAGCGCGTGCATGACGCGCGTCTCGGTCTCTCGCGGTTCGAGGAAGCGCAGCGGCTCGGGGATCGGCACCTGATAGACGAGCACCTGATCTGAAGTCAGCGCCTTCTCGGGAATGCGATGGCGCGTCTGGATGATGGTCGCGTCCGCGGTCAGCGTGGTCGTCGCGACGCCCGAGGTCTTCTCGAAGAACTTGCGGATCGAGACGGCATTGGTCGTGTCGTCGGCGCCCTGGTCGATCACCTTCAGGCGGTCGTCCGCTCCGAGGATCGCGGCGGTGACCTGTACGCCGCCGGTGCCCCAGCCATAGGGCATGGGCATTTCCCGCGAGGCGAAAGGCACCTGATAGCCGGGAATGGCAATGGCCTTCAGGATGGCGCGGCGGATCATCCGCTTCGTCTGCTCGTCGAGATAGGCGAAGTTGTACGCTGCGGGCGGGGTTGCCGTGGTGGTCATGGCGTTCATTCGGCGGCCTCCGCCAGCGTTTGGCCGTCGTCGGAGGCGGCATTCTGCCGTTCCGCGATCTCCCGGCGCATCTGCCGGATCAGCGCGAGTTCGGCCTGGAAGTCGACATAGTGCGGCAGCTTGAGATGCTCGACGAAGCCGGTCGCCTGCACGTTATCGGAGTGCATCAGCACGAATTCCTCGTCCTGCGCCGGGGCTTTCGCCTCCTCGCCGAGCTCGCGGGCGCGCAGGGAACGGTCGACCAGCGCCATGGCCATGGTCCGGCGCTCGCAATGGCCGAAGGCGAGGCCGTAGCCGCGGGTGAAGCGCGGCGGCTCGGTGGCCGAGCCCTTGAACTGGTTGATCATCTGACACTCGGTCAGCTCGATCGTGCCGAGCGGCACGGCGAAGCCGGCATCCTCCGCGACGAATTCCAGCTCCACCTCGCCGAGGCGGATCTCGCCGGCGAAGGGGTGCGTGCGACCGAAACCGCGCTGGGTCGAATAGCCGAGCGCGAGCAGGAAGCCCTCGTCGCCGCGCGCGAGGTTCTGGAGCCGAAGGTCGCGATCGGCGGGCAGGTCGAGTGGCTCGCGGGTGAGGTCGCCGACGGGAGCATCGGGATCGCCGGGCGGATTGCGCTCGATCAGGTCGTCATTGCCGAGCAGGTCCGTAACGCGCGGCATCGGCGCGTCCTCGGCCGGCGCGGTGGTCGGATCGGGGACATCGGCTCCGGCCTCCAGCAGGAAGTCGATGAGGCGGTGGGTGTAGTCGAAGGTCGGGCCCAGCACCTGGCCGCCCGGAATGTCCTTGAAGGCTGCCGAGATACGGCGAGCCACCTGCATCGCGCCGGTATCGACCGGCTCGCTCGCGCCGAAGCGCGGCAGGGTGGTGCGGAAGGCGCGGACGAGGAAGGCGGCCTCGACCAGATCGCCGCGCGCCTGCTTGATGGCCAGCGCCGCGAGGTCGCGGTCGTAGAGCGAGCCCTCGGTCATCACGCGGTCGACGGCCAGCGACAACTGTTCCCGGATCTGTGCGGGCGCGACTTCCGGCACGGCCGGATCGCCGCGACGCTTCGCCGCCAGAAGCCGGTGGGCATTGTCGATGGCGCGCTCGCCGCCTTTCACCGCCACATACATGGTCAGGCGCTCCGGATGCGGGTGGTGCGGGGCACGGCGGCCACAGCGTCGCGGCCGGCGAGGATCAGGTCCACGCCGCGCGGAAACAGCGCGTGGTTGGCGGCGAGGCGCTCGGCGATGTCGGCGGGCAGGCCGGAGGCCGACAGGCTCGCCTCGCCCTTGATGCCGGGGCCGGCAAGGCTCAATGCCGGTCCGCCTGTCAGGCTGTCCACCTGCAGGATCAGGGTGGTCGAGCGGTCGGGATAGATGTCGGTGCCGAGAGCGAAGTCCGCGAAATCCGCCATCGATGCGGGATCGGCGATCAGCGCAAAGCTCGCCTGCGATGGTGCGGCTACGATCCTCGCCCCGGAATGGAAGGCGAGATAGCGCGCGACGTCCGGATTGGCCGCCAGCGGCGCATCGAGGAACAGCGGCGTCTCGTAATCGGCGAGCGTCAGCGCCACGGCGGCGACTACGGCAGAGAGCGGCGCGGGCGCATCGGCAAGCCCCGCGACCGGCTGGATCGTGCCGGGCCGGGCGAGGGCGTTCATCACGGCGCGGAAGGCGCGCTGGGCCTCATGGACGGGGTCGGCAAAGGCAAGGGCGACGGCCATCAATTGTCTCCCCTGACCATGGTGAAGAAGTCGACACGGGTGGCGGCCGCCTGCGCCTTCGCGAGGCTGGCCCCGGCGGCGAGGCGCGCGCGGACCGGCGCAAGCACGCTTTCCACTTCATCGCGCGTCGAGGGCGCCTGCCAGAGCGCGTCGGCGAGCGCCGCAAGGCGCGCCTTGTCGCGGTCGCGGCCGAGGACATGGCCGAAGCCCGTTTCGCCCGAGGCGAGCGACACGGCGGCGCGGGTCACGGTCGCTTCGCCCAGGTTGAACGGCGCGCCGTCGCCGCCGATTCGGCCGCGGACCATGACGAGGCCGATCTCCGGCGCGCGCAGCACGCGGATATCCGGCCCGGCAATGGCTTCCAGTGGGGCGAGCTCCGCCGAAGTTGCTCGGGCGACGACGGCCATGACGGCCTTGCGGTCTGTCGTGGAGGGTTGGGTGTCGGGGGCCATTGTCGTCATGATTGGTATATTCATCTAGACGATTGCCGTTTTATGACAGCCGCGACGGGCTGACAAGGCCTGCCGGTTGGCGATAGAGCAGCGGGAGACCTATCGACGGAGGCCGTGACAGGCGGATGACGGGAGAGACGATGCTGGCACGCGGCAGGGGGGTGACCGTCTGGCGGCAGATTGCCGAGGCCATCGAGGCCGAGATCGCCGGCGGCGGCCTGCCTCCCGGCGCGCGCCTGCCGACCGAGGCTGCGCTGTCGCTGCGATTCGGTGTCAATCGCCACACGGTCCGGCAGGCGGTGAAGTCGCTGGTCGACAAGGGGCTGGTGCGGGTGGCGCAGGGCTCGGGCACCTATGTGGAGGCCAAGCCGCTCGCCTATCCGATCGGCGTGCGCACGCGCTTCTCCGAGATCGTGGTCGGGCAGGCGCGCGAGCCGGCGGGCAAGGTGATCAGCCACCGGCAGGCGGGTGCGAATGCGGAGATCGCCGAGGCGCTGGACCTGCCTCACGGCGCACTCGTGGTGATGATCGAGAGCGCCCATTTCGCCGATGGCGTGCCGATTTCGTGGTCGACGGCAGTGTTTCCGCTGCCGCGCTTCGCACGCGTGCCGGAGGTCTATGGGGCAACGGGTTCGATTACCGCGGCGCTCGCATCCTGCGGCGTGCCCGACTACCGGCGCGCAGTGACGCGGATCGGCGCGGCGATCGCGGACAGGACGGATGCCGAGCGGCTGGAGGTCGCCGAGGGGCGGCCCGTGCTGGTGATCGAGAGCGTCAATGTCGACCGGGACGGCGTGCCGATCCAGTGGGCGCGTTCGCACTTCTCGGCGGATCGCGTGCGGCTGACGGTGGGCGGGTAAACTATCGCGCCGAGCGGTCGCCGATCAGGGCGAAGCGCAGGCGCGTCGAGACCATGTCGATCAGGGCCACGGTGACGAGGATCATCAGGATCAGCGCCGAGACGTGCTGATATTCCAGCACGCGGATCTGCTCGGCGAGATGGAGGCCGATGCCGCCGGCTCCCACGATGCCGATGATGGTGGCCGAGCGGGTGTTGCTCTCGAAATAGTAGAGCACCTGTGCGGCCATGACCGGCAGCACCTGCGGCAGGAGGCCGAAGCGCACCGCGTGGAGCTTCGCGCCGCCGGTGGAGGCGATGCCCTCGACGGATTTACGGTCGGCCGCCTCGATGGCTTCCGAGAACAGCTTGCCGAAGGCGCCGACATTCGCACACACGAGCGCGAGCACGCCCGCGAAGGGTCCGAGCCCGACCACCGACACCCAGATGAGCGCCCAGATCAGCTCGTCGACGCCGCGCACTGTGTCGAGCATGCGGCGGGAGAGGAAGTGGATCACAGCGTTGGGCACGACATTCTTGGCGGCGAGGAAGCCGAGCGGCAGGGCGATGGCAGCCGCGACGAAGACGCCGAGGAAGGCGATGGCGATGGTCTCGGCGAGCGCGTGGAGATAGATCCAGAACTTCGTCCAGGTGCCAGTCGATGGCGGGATCATGTGGACGAGGAACTCGCCGAGGCGGCCGATGCCGTTGATCATGCGCAGCGGAGAGAATTCCAGCGCCCAGAGCCCGTAGGCGAGCAGCGCCGCGAGCGCCGCGACAAGGATCACGGCCTTCGCGCGCTGCCACGGCGAGGGGCGGAAGATATCGGGGTGGCGGACCTCGAGTGCCGCCCGGTCGGCAAGGGCCTGGGCGCGGATCGGATGCATGGCGCCCGCGTCGAAGGTCATGACCGTCCGCCCATGCTGATGAAGCGGTGGCGCAGCCGCTCCGTGCCGAGGTCGATGACCATGACGGTCAGGATGATCAGGACGAGGATGGCCGAGACGTCGGCGTAGTAGAATTTGCGGATCGCCTCGACCAGGTCCTGGCCGATGCCGCCGGCGCCGACGAAGCCCATCACCGCGGCGCTGCGAACGTTGATCTCGAAGCGCAGCAGCGCATAGCTGACGAAATTGGACAGGACCTGGGGCACCGCGGCGAAGCGCATGGTCTCGACCCAGGTCGCGCCGGTGGCGGTGAGCCCGTCGATCGGCTTCATGTCGATGTTCTCGGCGACCTCGGCGAACTGCTTGCCGAGCGCACCGAAGGTATGGATCGCGATGGCGAGGACGCCGGGCACCGGCCCGAGGCCGAAGGCGACCACGAAGATCAGCGCGAAGACGATCTCCGGCACCGTGCGGCAGAATTCGAGGTAGCGCTTGGCGGCGATGCCGGCCCAGCGCGTCGGCGCGAGGTTGCGCGCGGACAGGAAGCAGAAGAGGAAGGCGCCGATGCCGCCGAGCAGCGTGCCGACATAGGCGATCAGCAGCGTCTCCCACATCAGCTTCAGCCACTTGTCGAGGCCCCACATCCACTCCGCGATGTCGGTGAAGACCGGGCGGCCGGTATTGGGGCCGTTGTCGAGGGTGAAGATGCGGCCGATATAGTCGGTGAAGCGCCAGGCATTGGCGATGAAGGTGGCGGGCCTCACCTCCGCGACGATGCCGGCGACGATCGCCGCGGCCACGAACAGCGCCATGCCGAGCAGGAGCTGCCGGCGCTTGTGGGACACCGCCTCGCCATAGGCGCGCGCGAGCGCGTCGAGCTGGTGGTCGGGCAGGCGGGTGACGGTGCTCGGCATGGTCGCCTCATGCGAACGGGACGGCGCTGCCGCCGTCCCGTTGCCTCGTTTGGTCGATGTCACGAACGCGCGCGGCGGAGCTGGTCGACGAACTTCTGCAGCTCGACGATGGTCTCGTAGTCCTTGTGCGTGACCGGGTGGAAACCGCGATCCTTGCCGTCGGACAGGCGCTCGAAGGCGGCCTTGGCCTTGGTCGGGGCTTCCATGAAGGCCTTCAGGATGGCGGCCTTGGCATCGGCCGGCATCGAGGCGAGCCAGGCATAGGGCGAGTTCACGATCTCGTCCGACTTGAAGATGATCCGGAAGTCCTCAGCCTTGACCATGTTCTTCGCGACCATGCGGGTCAGGTTGGAATCGGTCTCCGAGTTCCACCAGTTGAAGGCGGCGTCGCAGGTGCCCTGCTGGACGGCCGTCACGGCGTTCTCGTGGCTGCCGGCATAGACGACGCGGGCGAAGTGCTGGTCCGGATTGGTGATGCCGAGGCGGTTCATGGCGAAGCGCGGCACGTTGTTGCCGGAGGTCGAGTTGGGGTCGACGAGGCAGAGGTTCTTGGCCCGCAGATCCTGGATCGACTGGATCGGGCTTGAGGCCTTCACGTAGAGCACCGAGAAATAGCCGCGCGAGCCATCGGAGTTCACGGTGGTCACAAAGGGCTCGACGCCGCCGTTCGTCACGGTGTGGGCGCGGACATAGGAGGCCGGGCCGTAGGAGGCGATGTGAATCTGACCGGCGCGCTGGCCCTCGATCACGGCCGCATAATCGTTGGCGATGCGCAGCGTGACCTTCGTGCCGAGTTCCTTCGACAGGTAGTCGTTGAACGGAGCGAAGCGCTCGGTGACGCCCGAAGCGTTCTCGGCGGGGATGACGGCGAGGACGAGTTCGGGATAGCGCGTCTGCCAGTTGGTCTGGGCATTGGCGCCCTGAACCGAGGCGGCGGTGGCGAGCGGCAGGCCGGCGAGGCCGGCGACGATCTGGCGGCGGTCGAACATGGGTGGTCTCCTGAAGGGGAAGATGCGGGATCAGGCGGAGGCGAGCAGGGCCTCGGCATAGGCCGCCGCGGGGGCGGGAACCGGGGTATGGCTGTCGATCACGTCGCCGGCCTCGATGCCGTAGAGCTCGCGCGCGGCGGCGTCGGTCAGGGCCTCGGGCGCGCCGTCGAAGACCACGCGGCCCTGGGCCATGCCGACGAGGCGGTCGCAATAGGTCTTGGCGAGATCGAGCGAGTGGAGGTTGCAGATCACGGTGATGCCGAAGTGGCGGTTGATCCGCTGCAGGGCGTCCATGACGACCTTGGTGTTGCGCGGGTCGAGCGAGGCGATCGGCTCGTCGGCGAGAATCAGGCGCGGCTCCTGCACGAGGGCGCGGGCAATGGCGACGCGCTGCTGCTGCCCGCCCGACAGGCTCTCGGCGCGCTGGGCGGCGAGCTGGGCGATGTCGAACTGCTCGAGCGCGGAGAGGGCGACGGCCTTGTCCTCGTCCGTCCACATCTTCAGGAGCGCACGGGCCTGGCCGACATGGTTGAGCCGGCCCATCAGCACGTTGGTCAGCACGTCGAGGCGGCCGATGAGGTTGAACTGCTGGAAGATCATGGCGCAAGACTGGCGCCAGTCGCGCAGGCCCGCGCCGGACAGGGCGGTGACGTCGCGATCCTCGAACAGGATGCGGCCGGACGAGGGCTCCTGCAGCCGGTTGATCATGCGCAGCAGGGTCGACTTGCCGGCCCCGGAGCGGCCGATGACGCCGACGAAGGAGCCGCTGCCGATTTCCAGCGAGACGTCCGACACCGCGGTCTTCGCGCCGAAGCTTCGCGATACTCCGTCGATCTTCAGCATAAGTGCGCTCCCGCCGCCGGCAAGGCTCACGCCATGCGGTCAGCATCGGCTCTATTCCAGTCGAATTACAGTTGTGTGACGGAATTATACGTCCAGGCGCAGCCGCGGCGCGCATGCGAATACTTGTCGATTGTCATGATTTCGTCACCGAAGTGTCATCTGCTCACGCCAGCGACATATGCCTGCGGGACGGGCCGGAATGCGGCCGCCGCGGCGAGCGGGATGCACCGACCATGAGCAAACTTGGCCCCGAGCCTTCCATCCATCCGACGGCGCGGGTCACGCGCTCCCAACTCGGCGCCTATACCGAGGTCGGCGCCTATTCCGTGCTCACCGAAGTGACGATGGACGACTATTCGTACGTGGCGCAGGGCGCCCAGTTCGACATGGCGACGATCGGCAAGTTCGCGTCGATTGCGGCCTATACGCGGGTCAATCCCGGCAACCACCCGATGCACCGGGCCAGCCAGGCGCATTTCCAGTACCGCGCGTCGAAATACTGGGACGGCGAGGCGGACGAGGCGGAGTTCTTCGACTGGCGCCGCGCGCAATGGGTCACCGTCGGCCACGATGTCTGGATCGGCCATGGCGGCGTCGTGCTGGCCGGCAACAGCGTCGGCACAGGGGCGGTGGTGGCCGCGGGCGCCATCGTGACCAAGGACGTGCCGCCCTACGCCATCGTCGCCGGCAATCCGGCCCGGGTGGTCCGCATGCGGTTCGACGCGCCGATCGCCGAGCGGCTGATGTCGCTGGCCTGGTGGGACTGGGACCACGAGCGGCTGCGGCAGGCCTTGCCGGATTTCAGGAGCCTCGGGATCGAGGCGTTTCTCGAGAAGCACGGCGGTTAGGTCGTTCCGCCGGCCGCGACGAGATTGCGCGCCGCCGCGTCTTCCGGTCGCGCCTGCCAGCCTCTAGATTGCCCGCCGGCCTCTGCCCACGGCACGACGGAGACCTGCAGCCATGTCGCTCTACCGCCTCGACCGGTTCTTCGCTCCGCGCTCGGTCGCGATCGTCGGCGCCACCGACAGGCCCCGCTCGATGGGGCAGGCGCTCATGGCCAACATGACGCGCGCCAGCTTTTCCGGCGTGCTCTATCCGGTCAATCCGAAGCACCGGACGGTCGCGGGGCTAACCGCCCATCCGAGCCTGTCGGACCTGCCGGAAGTGCCGGATCTCGCCGTGCTTGCAACGCCGGGCGCGACCATCCCTGATCTCGTCGACGAGGCCGCGCGCATCGGCGTACCGGCGGCGGTGGTGATCTCGGCGCTGGAGCGGCAGGGATACGAGAAGGCCGGCGGGCGTCTCTCCGGCGCCGTGCGCGACAGGGCCATCCGTCTCGTCGGGCCGAATTGCTTCGGCGTCATCGCCCCGCATGGCGGCGTCGATGCGAGCTTCTCCTCGCGCCGGACCCGGCCGGGGTCGCTCGCCTTCATCTCGCAGTCGGGCGCGATCGCGGCGGCGCTGCTCGAATGGGCGGAGGTGCGCCATATCGGCTTTTCCGGCGTGGTGACGCTCGGCGACCAGCTCGACGTCGATACCGGCGACTGCCTCGACTATTTCGCCGCCGATTACCGGACGCGCGCCATCCTCGTTTACATCGAGGCGATCCGCGACGTCCGGAAGTTCATGGCGTCGGCCCGCGCCGCGGCGCGCTCCAAACCGGTCATCGTGCTGAAATCCGGGCGCAGCTCCGCGGCGGCGAACGCGGCCAAATCCCACACCGGCGCGCTGGCCGGCGCGGACGATGTCTATGCGGCGGCCTTCGCGCGGTCCGGTCTCGTCAGGGTCAACGATCTCGACGAACTGATCGCGGCGGCCGAGACGCTGTCGCGCTATCCCTCCTTCTCCGGGGACCGTCTCGGCGTCGTCACCAATGGCGGGGGCCTCGGCGTGCTGGCCGTCGATGCGCTGATGGACCATGGCGGCAAGCTCGCGGGGCTTGGCGAGGCGGCGAAGGAGCGGCTCGACCAGACCATGCCGGCGACATGGTCGGGCGGCAATCCCATCGACATTATCGGCGACGCCGATGCCGAGCGCTATGCGGCCGCGATGCAGGCCGCCCTTGACGATCGCGAGAACGACGCCGTCCTGGTGATGAACTGCCCGACCGCGCTGCTGCCGAGCCGTGACGCAGCCGAGGCGGTTGCGCAGGTCGTCACCGACCAGAAGGCCAGGGGCGGGCGCGCCAAGCCGGTCTTCACGGTGTGGCTCGGCGACCAGGAGGAGGCGACCGGCATTTTCGCGCGTGCCGGCCTGCCGAGCTATCCGACCGAATCCGAGGCGGTGCGCGGGTTCATGCACCTCGTGCGCTACCGGCGCGGGCAGGACGCGCTGATGGAAACGCCGGAGAACCACGAGATCGTGCCGCCGGCCGATCTCGCCGCCCTGCGCGCCGAACTGGACGCGGCGGTGAAGGCGAACAAGCGCTGGCTCGATCCGCTGCTGGTCGACCGCATCCTCACAGCCTACGACATTCCGACTGTACCGATCGGGGCGGCGCGCACACCGCGCGAGGCCGCCGACTTCGCCGACACCTTCCAGAAGGCGGGGCAGGCCATCGCCATCAAGATCCTGTCGCCGGACATCACCCACAAGTCCGACGTCGGCGGCGTGCGGCTCGGGCTCGCGACGCGCGGGGCGGTGGAGGCGGCGGTGGCCGAGATGCTCGACCGCGTCGCGCGGCAGATGCCGCAGGCGCGGATCGACGGCGTCATGGTGCAGCCGATGGTCCATCGGCCGGGCGCCATCGAACTGATCGTCGGCCTTGCGGACGACCCGACCTTCGGCTCGGTCATGCTGTTCGGCCGCGGCGGCAAGGCGGTGGAGCTGATCAAGGACCGCGCGCTGGCGCTGCCGCCACTGGACATGCGGATCGCCCGCGACATGATCGCAAGGACGCGCATCGCCAAGCAGATGGCGGGCTATCGCGACGTGGCGCCGGTGGATACAGCAAAGGTCGCGGAAATCCTCGTGCGCCTGTCGCAACTCGCGGCCGATCTGCCGCAGGTGGCGGAGATCGACATCAACCCGCTGCTCGCGGACGCGGGCGGGATCGTGGCGCTGGACGCGCGCATCGCCGTGGGCGCGCCGCGCGCGAAGGGGCTGGTGCGCGGCGGCCATCCGCGTTTCGCGATCCGGCCCTATCCGAAGGAATGGGAGCGCGAGGCGGAGACCGAGAGCGGTTTCCGCTTCCGCGTCCGCCCGGTGCGGCCGGAGGACGAGGACCTGTTCCGCACTTTCCTCCAGCGGGTCGATCCCAACGATATCCGCCAGCGCTTCTTCACGCCGATCAAGGATTTCAGCCACGCCTTCGTCGCAAGGCTGACCCAGATCGACTATGCGCGCTCCATGGTTCTGGTGGCCATCGACATCGACAGCGGCGACCTGCTCGGCGCGGTGCGTCTCCACGCCGACCCCGACAACGAGAATGCCGAATATGCCGTGTTCGTGCGCAGCGACATGCAGGGCCGCGGGCTCGGCGGCATGCTGATGCGGATGATCATCGAATATGGCCGCGGCCACGGCACGAAGCGCATCTACGGGCAGGTTCTCGCCGAAAACCGCGGCATGCTGACCCTTGCCCGCCAGCTCGGCTTCCGCGAAGGCCCCGACCCCGACGATCCCGGCCTGCGCAAGGTGGTGCTGGAACTGGCGTGATGGGTGGGGATAGGCGTTCGTGCAAAGCCAGCTTGCGCCTGCCTTCGCGGGAAATGTTGTCCACAGCGTTACGCTCGATGGTATGAAATCGGCTATCCGCGGAAGTCCGCCCGCCCCCTGAAGGAGTGCCTGTCATGAGCGCCGAGATCACCATCGTCGACAACCCGCAAGCCCAGCAGTTCCAGGCAGTGGTCGACGGCCACACGGCCTTCGCCGAGTACCGGCTGATCCGGGGCTCGATCATGTTCACCCACACGGAAGTGCCGAAGGAGCTTGGCGGGCGCGGCATCGGCTCGGCGCTGATCAAGGCGGGCTTGCAGGCGGCGCGCGAGCGGGAGCTGAAGGTGATGCCGGTCTGCCCGTTCTTCGCGGCGTGGTTCGGCAAGCACCCGGAAGACCGCGACCTCTTGCACCCGTCCTACAAGACCGCGCTGGGGCTCTGAGGGCTGCCTGCCCCCGGTTCTCACCACGTCATGCCCGGCCCTGTGCCGGGTATCCACGAAGCCCCACACTGACTGGCTAAAACAAGCCGTGGATGGCCGGGCCAAGCCCGGCCATGACCGACAGGGTCGTGTTTTTCGGGCGTTCCCTGGCCGCTACCAGCTATGCCGCAATCCGAGATTGGCGCGGATCGAGCGGTGGCGGTCGCCGAGCTCGCCGTCGAGCGAGGCCGTGGCGCTGGTGCCGGCGGCAAGCCGGACCTCGGTGCCGAGCGTCGCCAGCATTGTGTGAGTGGAGGCGCGCGCGCCGAACACGGTGAAGCCTGAATTGGCCAGTTGCTGGAACGAGGCATCGGCCGCGCGCTGCGTGTTCGCCTGGAAGGCATAGGCGATGCGACCGAAGGTCAGGAGGTCGGCGGTGGGGGCGACAGCCCGCATGCCGTCGACGCGAACGCCGAGCTCGGTGCGGACGGTGCCGGTCGTGCGCGCCGCATAGGCGAGCGCAAAGGCTCCGGTCGTGGGCGGAACGAAGGTCTCGCGATAGGAGCCGGAGGCATAGCCGATGGCTTCGATGGCGGCGTAGGGGGTGACTGCCAGCGCGCGGCCGCCGAAACGCCGGCCTGCCTCGACGCGGCCGCCGAACGTATGGGCGACGGGCGCCGAGGTGTAGGTCTCGAGCGGGCCGAGGCCGGCGGTGCGGGTGACGTCGAAGCGGTTCCAGCCGTAGGAGATCGCCGCGGAGACATAGCCGTCGCCGAGACGCGTCGAGCCGTAGAGGCCGAGCTGGAAATACTCGCCCGTGCCGGAGCCTCGTCCGCCGAGACCGAAGGCGGTGCCGCCGCCGGCCAGCGCGAAGCCGACCAGCGTGTCGGGGGAAATCCGGCGGTCTGCGCCGGCCGCAACACCGAAGACCGAAGTGGCCGTGCCGGCGGCGCCGGTGGCGGCATCGGACGCGGTGCGGCCTGCCTGGCCGAAAGCCTTGGTCCAGACGCTCCAGCAGCCGGCGACGCGGGCGGCGGGCGTCGCGCCGGTATCGGCCATCTCGATGAGCGAAGAGCCGGGGGCGGAGGCGGTCGCGCCGCGCGCGCCGGCCATCGGGTCGAGCATGATGCCGAGGAAGGTGGAGGCGGTGGCGAACGATGTCGACTGCGCGCCGGTGCCTGCTTCGGCGGGAAGTCGGTCGAGCGCATTGGCGAGCGCGGCGCCATAGAGCGAGAGAAGCGGATCGAAGGCCGAAGACGGTGTGGTGCCGGCATTCAGCGCGCGATCGATGCCTGCTGCGGCATTGCGGTTGTTGATCGTGCCGGCGCCCGCCAGCGCCGCGCCGGCGCGGTAGGCGGCGATCGTCAGGGTGACGTCGTTCGTGCCGTAGAGAAGGCTGGCGAAGGGTGTCGTGCCGGGCTCGAGCGTGAATGTCCCGCTGACGCCGCCGGCAGCGGTGAGCAGGGTGTGGGTCTGGGCCTGGAACGCGGCCTGCGGCAGGCTCAGCGTCGCACCGCCGAGCGACGCCGTGCCGGTCACGGAGATCGGTGCGCAGAGGCAGGCGCTATAGAAGCTGCCGCTGGCAAAGGTCAAACTGCCGTTGATCCGAAGCGTGCCGCCGGAGGGCATGACGATGGCGCCGGCCTGGACCACCGTGTTGCCGACGCTGCCGTGGCCGATGAGGAGACCGCCGGACTGCATGGTGACGGTCGCCGCGCCGGTCTGGTCGCTCGTCCAGAGCTGGAGCGTGCCGGCGCTGTTGATGGTTGCGTTGCCGGTGCTGCTCGACTGAGAAAACCCGAGATAGTAGCGACTGATGATCGTGGCGGTGCCGGCCGTGCTGGCATCATAGAACCGCAGGGAGCCGGAGTTGGTGATCGATGCGGAGCCCGCCGTGCTGCTCTCGTTGAAGAACAGCGTGGAAGTGCTGGTGATGGCGGCCGAGCCGGCGGTGCTCGTGCCGAAGAAGCTGACGCCGTAGCGATTGTTGATCGTCGCGGAGCCGGCCGAACTGCCGCTCAGGAAATGGATGAAGCTGTCATTGAAGATTGCGGCCGAGCCGGCGCTGCTCGCATGGTCAAACCGGATGAAGCCGTCGTTGACGATGGTGGCACCACCGGCCGTGCTGGTGCCGAGAAATGTCAGCGCTCCGCTGCCTGTGTTGGTGACCGTGGACGAGCCGGCCGTCGCCGCATCCCAGAAATTCAGGATGCCGGAGTTGGTGATCGCGGCAGTCGCCGCGGTGCTGTTGTGGAAGAAGCTGGTGACAGAGGAATTGGTGACGATGGCCGATCCGGCGCTGCTGTCGTGGAAAAACGAGAGAGACGAGCCGCTATTGATGCTGGCCGATCCGGCGGTCGACGTGTTGTGAAAGGAAAGGGCGCCGCTGTTGGCGATGGTGGCGGAGCCGGCAGTGCTGCTGTTGTAGAAGATGAGATTGCTGTCCCGCGCGTTGGTGATGGTCGACGAGCCGGCCGTGGCGGTGTCGTGGAAGGTCAGGCTGTTGCTGGTGACGATGGTCGACGAGGCGGCCGTACTGCTGCCGGAGAACCGCATGGTGCCCGAGTTGGTGATGCCGGCCGAGCCGGCGCTGCTGCTGCCGGAGAACTGAATGACGCCGGAACTGTTGATGGTCGCCAAGCCGGCCGTGCTGGAATCGTTGAATTTCAGGGTCGCGGCGACGGTATTGGTGATGCCCGCATTGCCGGCCGTGCTGGAATCGTTGAACGCGATGATGCCGGTGTCGTGATTGATGAGCGCGGCGCTGGCGGCCGTGCTGTTCATGTTGAACGTGATGGCGCCGCTGCCGAAGCTGTTGATGATCGTGGCGCTACCGGCGCTGCTCGTGTCGTTGAAGGTGGTGGAGGTTGTGGCGCCGAGATTGACGATCGTGCCGCTGCCGGCGCTGCTGTTTCCGTAGAAGCCGATGGTCGAAAAATTCGTGATTCCGGCCGTTCCGGCGCTGCTGGAATCGCGAAAGTTGAGGGTGACGAAGTTATGGATGGTTCCTCCGGCCCGGCTCGTGTCCAGAAACTCCGTGAGGTTAAAGCTATTGATATGGATTCCTGTCGTCGCGCTGGCGTTCTGGAATGTCAGCGTGCCGAAGGAGTTGAGCCCCACACCGCTTCCGGCATTGCTGATACCGGCGCCGGTGAAGGTCAGGGCGGCGAAGCTGTTGATGCCGTATCCGGAGCTATCGGCGGTGAAGGTCCAGCCGGCCATGGTCTTCGGGGTGTTGACCTGAAAGAATTGTGCTGACGAAGCGCCGAAGGTGGCGGTGCCGGTCGGGACCGATCCGCCGACCCAGTTCGACGCATTATCGAAATTGTCGGACACTGGATTTGTCGACCAGGTTGCGTCCTGAGCGGCGGCGGGCACGGCGACGAGCGCCGTGGACGCCAGCAGGGCCCAAGCGAGCGTGCGGCGCATCCGCCGGCCGTCCGGGTCCGTGATCTGTCTGAACATTGCCGTCATTCCCGGCGGCGCGCCGCCTATCCTCAGCCCGGCGGGACGCTAGCCCGGCTGGTCGGTCCATGTCGTCTCATTTTGTGCAAGGAATCGCGCCAGCCGGCTGCAAGATCAGCGGCTGCGGAAATCGCCGGGGGCGCGGCCGGTCCATTCGCGGAAGGCGCGGTAGAAGGTCGCCAGGCTGTCGAAGCCGCAGGCGAAGGCGATGTCGGCGACCGACTGGTCGGGCCGGGTGCCGAGCCGCCGGCAGGCCATCTCGACGCGGATCGCGGTGAGCGTGCGGTGGTAGCTGCGGCCGGTCGGCTCGAAGATCAGATGAAGCTGGCGCAGCGAGATGCCGAGCGCGCAGGCGACGGTCTCGGGCGACAGGCCGCCCCGGTGCAGATTGCGCCGCATGATGCGGATGGCGGCGTGGCGATGGGCCGAACGCAGCGCCTGCCTGACTTCCGGCAGGCCGGCGGAGAGGGCTCCGCGCGCCAGCAGGGCGAGATGGGCGATATCGGCGATGGCGGTGTCGGCGTCGTCCGGGGCGAGCCGGGGCGCCTCCTCGATCAGCGCGGAGATCGAGGCATCGACGAGCCGGGCGTGCCGCTCCTGCTGAAGCGGACTGGCGAACAGGCGGCGCGCGGCGTCCGGTGCGCGTGCGATCCGCGCCATCGGAATTTTCAGGATGTGGGCGTGGAAATCGCCTGACGTGGTCGGCATGGCCTGCGAGGGCAGGTCGGTATGGCCCACGACCACCGCCCCGACATCGACGAAGGTCTGGCCGACCGGCGTGTCGCACCAGCCGGGGCCGGCGACCTGCAGGCCGATCACCAGGCTGTCGGTGGAAACGCGGGCGATGTCGGCTTCGGTCCGGCTGACCTCGTAGGCCGAGGCGTTCAGCGAGGCGAGCGTCGCGCCGCCGACCGGCTGCGCGGAGAAGCGGCCGTGGAACAGGTGCCGGCGCTCCGCGGGCATTTCGATGGTGACGCCGAAAAGCTGCTTGCCGCGCTCCTCGCGCCAATAGGCGAAGCGCTCGTGGGCGGGCAGGGCATCGGTGGACCAGGTCAGCACGGGGGCGCAGTCGAGGTTCGCGAGGAGGTCGGCATCGGCGGCCGGAATGGATCACGCCGCCCGGCCGGCTGCAATATTTCATTCACCATGCGTGAAAACGAGGTTACCGGCATACCGACCTCCATCTAGCGGGCGCATTAGCGGCGGTAGTCGCCGGGCGTGTGGCCGTCCAAGGCACGAAACACCCGGTAGAAGGTGGGCAGGCTGTCGAAGCCGGCCGCGAAGGCGATCTCGGCGATGGCGCGCTCCGGCTCCGCGACCAGCCGGCGCTTCGCCTCGGCGACGCGGAAGGCGCTCAGCGTGCGATGGAAGGTGCTGCCGGTCGGCTCGAACAGGAGATGGAGCTGGCGGACGGAAATGCCGAGCTGGGCGGCGACGGGCTCCGGCGCCAGCGCGCGCTGTCGGAAGCGCGCGGCCAGCATCTGCCATGCGGCGTCGAAAAGGGCGCTGCGCATGGCATGGCGGCTTTCGCGCGAGCCGGAGGGCACCATCCGCCGCGCCAGCAGGATGAGCTGCGCGACGGTTCCGACCCGGTCGTGGCCCTCGAGGTCGGCGGCAAGCGGCGGCGGGGCGAGCAGCGCCGACAGCGAGGCTGCCAGACACAGGGCGAGGCGGTCGTCTCCGTCGAGCGGGCGGGCGACGAGATCATGCACCGGGCCGGCGGTGGCAGGGGCGGCCGAGGCCGGCACCTTGAGGATGCGCAGGTTGAAGCCCTCCGCACCGGTCGGGCGGGTGGCATAGGCGAGGTCGGTATGGCTGGTGGCGAGCGCGCCGGGGCCGAGGATGAAATCCTTCGCTCCCGCGCCGAACCAGGCGCCGCCGTCGAGCTGCTGGTAGAGGCACAGGCTGCCGCCCGGTGCGCGTGCAATGTCCTGCGCCGACCGCTCCACGCTGTAGGGAGATGCCTGCATCTCCACCAGCGTCGCGGCGCCGACCGTGCGGGTCGTCATCCGCGCGCTGAAACCCGGCCTCTCATCCGCAGGCAGTTCCGCCGTGACGCCGAACAGGTGCCGCGCGCGCACTTCGCGCCAGCAGTCGAAGCGCTCGTTGACGGGCAGGGCGTCGGTGGACCAGGTCGGCACGGAAGGGGATCCTGACGAGGGGCCGGAATGGAGCATGACGGTTCGGGCAATGCAATGCGACGTTGCGAAGCGCCGCCGATACTACCGCGCCACCGGCGGATGGCGTTCCATCGGCGGATGGTTTTGGCCGGCGGGCCATGGCAGTTTTGGCCGGACAAGAGGAACGCCCGACAGCCGCGGAGAGACAGAATGCCCCGCCACGCCCCCGCAACCCATCTGATCACCCACGAGGTGACCAACCAGCCGACCGATTTCGCCGGCCGCAACCTGTTCACCTCCGATCCGATCCTGCGTGAATGGGCTCTGCGGGAGGGCGGCGAATGGGTCGATGCGCCGCTGTCGGCGCTCGGGGCCGATGTCGGTTCGGAGGAAGTGCTGCAATGGGGCGAGGAGGCGAACCGCTTTCCCCCGGAGCTGACGGTGTTCGACCGCTACGGGCGGCGCATCGACGAGGTGCGGTTCCATCCGAGCTATCACCGGCTCATGGAACTGGCGATGCGCCACCGCATCCACTCGATTGCCTGGGCGGAGGACAGGGTCGGCAACCACGTGGCCCATTCGGCCATGCTGGCGCTGTTCACCGAGGCCGAGCAGGGCACGATGTGTCCGATCTCGATGACCTATGCGAGCGTGCCGGCGCTGCGCCACCAGCCGGACGTGGCGGCGGAATGGGTGCCGAAGATCGTCGGCGGCTCCTACGACGCGCCGCTGAAGCCACTGGCAGAGAAGCGCGGCGTGACCGTCGGCATGGCGATGACCGAGAAGCAGGGCGGCAGCGACGTGCGCGCCAATACGACGCGGGCCTTTCGCGACGGCGAAGCCTGGCGGCTGGTCGGCCATAAATGGTTCTGCTCGGCGCCGATGTGCGACGGATTCCTGACGCTGGCGCAGACGGAGGCAGGGCTCTCGTGCTTCCTCGTGCCGCGCATCAAGCCGGACGGCGAGCGCAGTTCGCTTCACGTGATGCGGCTCAAGGACAAGCTCGGCAACAAGTCCAATGCCTCCTCGGAGATCGAGTATCACGACACTTACGCGGTGCTGCTGGGCGAGGAGGGTCGCGGCGTCTCGACCATCATCGAGATGGTGCATCACACCCGCCTCGACACGATTTCGGGAACGGTCGGCATCATGCGCATGGCGCTTGCACAGGCCCATCACCACGTCGCCGGCCGCCGGGCCTTCCAGAAGACGCTGATCGACCAGCCGGCCATGCGCGCCGTGGTGGCGGATCTGGCGCTCGAATACGAAGCGGCTGCCGCGCTGACCATGCGCGTGGCGCGGGCGTTTTCGGGAACCGGCGAGGGCGAGAAGGCCTTCGCGCGGCTCGCCGTGGCGGTCGCGAAATACTGGCTGACCAAGCGCAACCCGAACTTCGTCTATGAGTGCATGGAGTGCCATGGCGGCGCCGGCTATGTGGAGGAAAGCCCGCTGCCGCGGCTGTTCCGGGAATCGCCCCTCAACGCCATCTGGGAAGGCTCGGGCAATGTCATCGCGCTCGACATCCTCAGGACGCTCGGCCGGGAACCGCTGGCGCGCGAGGCCTTCGCGGCGGAGGTGATGGCGGCGCGCGGCGCCCATCCAGTGCTGGACGCGGCCATGGAGGACGTGGCGGCGCGGCTGAAGAGCGCGCCCGCCGAGACCGATGCCCGGCGCATTGCCGAGCGCATGGCGCTGGTGCTCCAGGCCTCGCTCATGGTGCGGCATTCGCCGGCAGCGGTTTCGGACGCCTTCGTCGCGACCCGGCTCGGCGGCGAGGGCGGCCGCAGCTTCGGCGTGCTGCCGAGGGCGGCAGATGTGGATTCGATCGTGGCGAGGGTGGCGGGGTGATCGCCTCCCCCGAACGACCTATCGTGCAGTGACACGATACTGACATCGCCCGGCCCGAGGCTCGGGCAAACTCGCGCCGTTCACGAGAGGAGAAGCCGATGGCCGATGCAGCCGCTCCGGTGGAGGCCGTAAGCTTCGAGGTTCGCCGCGAAGAGCTCCGCGACACGCGCTTCGTGCGCGAGGCGGTCGACCGTCAGGCCGTGACCGCGGCCGGCAAGGCATTGCTCGCCATCGACCATTTCGCGCTGACCGCCAACAACATCACCTATGCCGCCTTCGGCGAGCAGATGGCCTACTGGAACTTCTTTCCGGCCGGCGAGGGCCACGGCCGCATCCCCGTCTGGGGTTTTGCCGATGTGGTCGCGTCGGGCGTCGAGGGGCTGCCTGTGGGCGAACGCATCTATGGCTACTTCCCCATGTCCTCTCATCTGGTGGTGGAGCCGGTCCGCGTATCGGCGCGCCGCTTCGTCGACGGCGTGGAGCATCGCAAGGGCCTGCCGGCGGTCTATAATTCCTACGAGCGCGTCGCCGCCGATCCCGGCTATTCACCGGTCCGCGAGCCGGTCCAGATGATCCTGAAGCCGCTGGTGCTGACCTCGTTCCTGATCGCCGACTTCCTCCAGGACAACGACTTCTTCGGCGCGCGGCAGGTGCTGGTGGTCAGCGCCTCGTCCAAGACCTCGCTCGGCCTCGCGCTGTGCCTGAAGCGCCTCGGCGTGGCGGGCCTTTCGGTCATCGGGCTTACCTCGAAGGGCAATCGCGCCTTTGTCGAGGGAACTGGCCTCTACGACCGCGTCGTGACCTACGACGCCATTGCGAGCCTCGATGCCGACGTGCCGACCGCCTATGTCGACATGGCCGGCAGCGCGGAACTGATCACCGCGATGCACGGCCATTTCGGCGAGCGCATCGTCCATGCCTGCCGGGTCGGCGGCACGCACTGGCAGGACCTCGCCGGACGGCTGGACCTGCCGGGCGCACGGCCGAAATTCTTCTTCGCGCCGGACCAGATCGCCAAGCGCCACGGCGACTGGGGGCCGGGCGGGCTGGAAGATCGCTTTGCCGGCGCGTGGGAGGACATCCTCGCCTCGGCTGACGGCTGGATGACCGTCAGGCGTGCCGAGGGCGAGGCGGCGGTGGCGGATGCCTATCGGCAGACGCTGGAGGGTCTGGTCGCGCCGGATACCGGGCTGGTGCTGTCGCTGAGGTGAGCCCGGGTGCTTTGACGCCGGACGCGCGACGCGCGAAGGTCGCGCCATGGCGACCCATGCGACGTCCCTGACGCGGCCCGGCCTGCGCGGCATCCTGACCGGGACGCTGGCGGTGCTGATCGCCGCGCTGATCCTGTCGGTCACGGCCGTCGTGGTCTGGACCGCGACGCGCGAGGCGCAGCGCTCCATCGGCCGCTCGCTGGGTGATCTCGCCGCCTTCATGCGCGAGGCGCTGGAGAGCGACGTCTACGAGCGCTGGCGCTCCATGCGCACTATCGCGACCATCCCGGCCTTCGTCGACCCCGACCGCACCTACGAGTCGCGGCGCGTGGTGATGGACCGGGTGAAGGCCAATGCCGAGGAGATCGTCTGGGTCGGCCTCGCCGACCGCGACGGGCGGGTGCTGGTCGGCTCGGGCGGCGTCGACGAGGGCGCCGACGTGTCGCAGCGGCGCTGGTTCCGCGCAGCCCGCGTGCGGGCGCAGGGCACGACGCAGGAGGCGCAGCGGCCGACCGTCCAGACCGGACCCGGCGAAAGGGTCATCGAGATCGGCGTCAACGTGCGCAGCGCCTCAGGGCAACTGGTCGGCGTCATCGGCATGATGGTGAGCTGGGACTGGCTCGGCCATCTCAGGCGGTCGCTGATCGAGCGCTCGCGCGACCGCACGTCGGATCTCGAAGTGCTGGTGCTCGACGCCGAGGGTCGGGCGGTGATCGGCGACCAGAACCATCTGGGCGAGGATCTCGCGCGCGCCGTGGCGCGGCGGGCTGACGGGTTCGAGATCGACACGCTGCCCGACGGGCGGACCATGGTCATCGGCACCAGCCGCGCGGCCGGCGGCCGTGGCATCGAGGGCCTCGGCTGGCAGATCGTCGTGACCTCCAATGCGGCGGTCGCCTTCGCGCCGGTGGACACGCTGCGCTGGCAGATCATCGCCGCCGGCGGCCTCGTCGGCTTCCTCGTGCTGGCGGCCGGCTGGTGGGTGGCGGGCCGCATCGCGAGCCCGATCCAGGCGATCGCGGCGCGCGCCGACCGCGTCGGCCTTGCCGAGGCGCTGGACGGCGTGGTGATCGACCTGCCGGAATCATCGTCCAAGGAGGTCGTGTCGTTGGCCGCCTCGCTGCAGGGCATGATCGACCGCCTCGCCGATAACGAAGAGGCGCTGAAGCACCTCGCCAATACGCTGGAGCAGCGCGTCGCCGACCGCACGGCGGAACTCGAAAGCGCCAACCGGGCGCTGTCGCAGGCGCGCGACGACGCTGTCGCGGCGACCGCCGCCAAGTCGCGCTTTCTGGCGGCGGCGAGCCACGACCTCCGCCAGCCGCTGCACGCGCTCTCGCTGTTCGCCAATGCGCTGTCGCGCCGCGTGCAGGGGGAGGAGCCGATCCGGCTCGTCGCCAATATGGAAACGACGCTCGGCTCGCTGCAGGACATGTTCACCGCGCTGCTCGACGTTTCCAGGCTCGATGCCGGCATCGTCGTCGCGGAGCCGCGCACCTTCGTCATCGGCGATGTGCTGGAGCGGGTGGCGGCCGGCTTCCGCGCGCAGGCGGCGGCGCACGGGCTGGAATTCCGCCTCGTCTCCTCGCGCCTGCCAGTGACCAGCGACCCCGTGCTGGTCGAGACCATCCTGCGCAACCTCGTCGGCAATGCGCTGAAGTTCACCGCGTCCGGCAAGGTGCTGGTCGGCGTGCGCCGGCAGGACGGCCACGCGGTGCTGGAGGTTCACGATACCGGGCCGGGCGTGCCGACGGAGGACCGCGACCGCATCTTCGAGGAATTCGAGCGGGTGAAGCAGGCCGCCCACGGGCAGAATGACGGGCTCGGGCTGGGCTTGTCCATCGTGCGCCGCCTCTGCGACCTGCTCGGCCACCATGTCAGCGTCGACAGCCGCAGGGGCCGCGGCACCGTGTTCCGGGTGGAACTGCCGATTGCCGTGCGGGCGGAACAGGCGGCGCCGGCGCCGCAGCTTTCGCCGGGCCTGTCGCTGGCCGGCCGGCATATCCTCGTGCTCGACGACGAGCCGATGATCGTCGATGCGCTGGCGCGCACCCTGCGCGACGACGGCGCGACCGTAACCGCTGCGCGCAGCGCCGAGGAGGCGAGCGACGCGCTTGCAAGCGACCGGCCGGTGGACCTCGCGGTGATCGATCTGCAACTTGAGCAGGGGATAGACGGGCTCGACCTGATCACCCGCTGGCGGGAGGGGCGGTCGGCGCGTCTGCCGGCATTGATCGTGACGGGTGCGACCGATCCGAAGACGCTGGCCCGGCTGCAGGCGAGCGGCGTCGCATGGATGACCAAGCCGGTGGCCGTGCCGGCCCTGCGCGCGACGGTGGCGCGGCTAGTGGCGTAAAAATGACCTAGCCCTTCGCCAGCAGCGGCGCGGCGGCCGCGACGGCCGCGGCGCGATTGCGCACGCCGAGGTGGCGGAACAGCGCGGCGAGGTGGATCTTCACCGTGCCCTGACCGAGGTCGAGCGCGCGGGCGATTTCCTTGTTGGAGCGCCCCTCGATCAGCAGGCCGAGCACGTCGCGCTGGCGCGGGGTCAGCTTGTCGAGCACGGGCTCGGGCGGCGCTGTCGAGATCGGACGAGCGGAGGCGGCGCTGGCAAGCGTCGCCGGCACGAAGATGGCGCCGGAGACGATCGTGCCGAGGGCTGCGACGAGGTCGTCGTCGACGAGGCTCTTCGGGACGAAGCCGTTGACGCCGGCCGCCAGCGCGTCGAGCACGTCGCTGCGGCTCTCGGAGCCGGAGACGACGGCGATCGGCAGGTCGGGATAGCATTCGCGCACTGCGGCGAGGCTCGCTGCGCTCTGCATGCCCGGCATGGACAGGTCGAACAGGGCGAGCGCCACGCCCTCGGTCTCGCCGAGCCTTTCCAGCGCCTCGTCGAGAGACGCGGCCTCGGCCACCTCGTCGAAGCCGAGGCGGTCCTTCAGGGTCAGTGCGAGGCCCATGCGGTACATGCCGTGGTCATCGGCAATGACGGCGATGCGGCGTGGGGATTTGGAAGCGGACAGATCGACCGGATGCGACATGAGCGCAAGGCGTAGGGCTGCGCCCGCGCGCCTGTCAATGACAACGATGTTCGCGCGGCATCACGGCCGCGCGAACAGGGCCGGACTTTACTCCGCCGGCTGGCTGTGCGGCGCGCCTGCGGGAGCCGGGGCGGCCTCGCCGGCGGGCTGGCTGCCGCGGCGGCCGATCCAGGTCGAGAGGCCCTCGAACATCAGGTAGACGACCGGCGTGATGTAGAGGGTCAGGAGCTGCGAGAGGATCAGGCCGCCGACCACCGCGATGCCGAGAGGCTGGCGCAGCTCCGCGCCCGCGCCGTGGCCGATGGCGATGGGCACGGCGCCGAGGATGGCGCAGAGCGTTGTCATCATGATCGGCCGGAAGCGCAGCACGGCGGCCTCGACGATGGCCTCCTTCGCGGGCACGCCCTTCTGTCGTCGCTCGATCGCGAAGTCGACCATCATGATGGCGTTCTTCTTGACGATGCCGATCAGCATGACGAGGCCGATCATGGCGATGACCGACAGGTCGAAGTGGAAGAGCTGGAGCGTCAGCAGCGCGCCGATGCCGGCGGAGGGCAGGCCCGACAGGATGGTGAAGGGGTGGATGAAGCTCTCGTAGAGGATGCCGAGGATGATGTAGATCACCAGCACCGCCGCGAAGAGCAGCAGCCCCTGGTTCGCCACCGCCTGCTGGAACACCTGCGCGGTGCCCTGGAACGAGGACGAGATGGACGCCGGCAGGCCGATCTCGCGCGCCGCGGCCTCGATCCGCTCGACCGCCTGCGACAGGGCGACGCCCTGCGGCAGGTTGAACGAGATGGTCACGGCCGGAAGCTGGGCGAGGTGGCCGACCGACAGCGCCGTCGGCTGCTCGCGCAGCGTCGCCACGGCGTCGAGGGGCACGATCGCGCCCGTCGAGGAGCGGACCGTGAGGCGGCGCAGCATCAGCGAGGTGTCGTAATATTTGGGGTCGGCCTCGAGGATGACCTGATAGGTGTCCTCCGGCGCATAGATCGTGGAGACCTGGCGCGTGCCGAAGGCCGAATAGAGCGTGTTGCGCACCTGGTCGGCGGTGACGCCGAGCCTGGAGGCCGCGTCGCGGTCAACATCGACGATGGTCGAGCGGGCGCGCATCTGCAGGTCGGAATTGACGTCGAGGATGCCGGGCAGCGTGCGCATCTTCGCTTCGAGGACCGGCGCATACTGGCGCAGGGCGTCGAGGTCGGGCGACTGCAGCATGTACTGATACTGGCTGCGGCTCTGCACCGTGCCGACCGTGATGGACTGGATCGGCGAGAAGAAGGCCTGGATGCCGGGCACGTCGTTGGCGGCGCGGCGCAGCCGGTCGATGACCTGCACCGCATTGTCCTTGCGGGCCGGCTTGTCGCGCAGCGTGATGAACAGCGAGCCCGAGTTCTGCGTGTTGGCGCCGCCGCCCGAGCCGACATTGGCCATGACGGAGACCACGTCGGGATCGCGGCGGACCACGTCGGCGAGCTGCTGGGTGCGCTCGACCATGGCGGCGAAGGAGACGTCGTCCGGGCCGATGGTGGCGGCGCGGACCAGGCCATTATCCTCCTGCGGGAAGAAGCCCTTGGGGATATCGCGGAACAGCAGGAAGGTGACGAAGAAGGTGCCGATCGTGATGCCGATCATGATGACCGGAATGTTGACCACCTTCTTCACCGACCAGCCGTAGCCGCGGGTGAGGGCCGTGAAGAAAGCCTCGAACCAGCGCAGCGGGAAGATCGGCCGCTTGTTGTGGTCGATGGGCTTCAGGACGCGCGAGCAGAGCATGGGCGTCAGCGTCAGAGACACCACGCCGGAGATCAGGATGGCGGTGGAGATGACGACGCCGAACTGCGCGAACATGCGGCCGACCACGCCGCCCATGAACAGGACGGGGATGAAGACCGCGACCAGCGAGATCGTCATGGAGATGATGGTGAAGCCGACCTCGCGCGAACCGACCAGCGCCGCCTGGAAGGGGTCCATCCCCTCCTCGATGTAGCGCATGATGTTTTCGAGCATGACGATGGCATCGTCGACGACGAATCCGACCGCCAGCGTCAATGCCAGCAGCGAAATGTTGTCGATGGAATAGCCGAGCACGTACATGACGGCGAATGTGCCGATGATCGAGATCGGCAGGGCGGCGGCCGGGATCAGCGTGGCGCGCCAGTCCTTCAGGAAGAACCAGATGACGATGATGACGAGCACGGCGGCGAGCGCCAGCGTGAACTCGACGTCATGGATGGATTCGCGGATCGTCTTGGAGCGATCCATCATCACCTGGATGTTGTAGGCGGCGGGCGCCTCGCGCTGGATCTGCGGCAGCATGGCGCGGACACGGTCGACCACGTCCACGGTGTTGGCGTCCGGCTGGCGCTGCACGCCGAGCACGATGGCGCGCTTGCCGTCGAGCCAGGAGGCCGCGCGGTCGTTTTCCACGCCGTCGATCGGGCTCGCCACGTCAGAGACGCGGACGGGCGCGCCGTTCTGCCAGGCGACGATCACGTCGCGGTAGTCGGCGGAGCGGTTGATCGGGCCGGTGGCGTCGAGGATGGCGTTGCGGCCGCCCTCGTTGATGGTGCCGACGGGGCGGTTGGAGTTGGCGGCGGCCAGCGCGTTCTGCAGGTCGGTGAGCGTCAGACCGCGGGCGGCGAGCTGGTCGAGGTCGGCGCGCACGCGCACGGCGAATTTCTGCGCACCCCAGACCATGACCTGGGCGATGCCCGGCAGGGTCGAGATGCGCGGCAGGATGGAGGAATTGGCGAAGCGGTCGACGTCGGAAAGGCGGGCCGTGTCGGACGAGATCGAGATGAACATGATCGCGAAGTCGGCCGGGTTCACCTTCCTGAAGCTCGGCGGCGTGACCATGTCGACCGGCAGGCGGCGCATGGCCGCGGAAATCTGCGACTGCACGTCGAGGGCGGCGCCGTCGATGTTCCGGTTGAGGTCGAACTGCAGGACGATCGAAGTGTTGCCGTAGGTCGAGGTCGAGGTCATCGACGAGACGCCGGCAATGGTCGAGAACTGCTTCTCCAGCACGAGCGCGACCGAAGAGGCCATCGTCTCGGGGCTGGCGCCCGGCAGCTGCGCGGAGACCTGGATGGTCGGGAAATCGACGCGCGGCACGGCGGCGACGGGAAGCTGGCCGTAGCCGAACATGCCGGCCGCCAGGAAGGAGACCATCAGCAGGATGGTCATCACGGGACGGCGGATACAGAGTTCCGACAGCATGGCGGCGTCTCCTCAGCTCTGCCGGTCGCGGGCGGCGGCCTCGCTGGTCGCCGCGGGCCGGGAGACGACCGGCGCTCCGGCGACGAGGCGAAGCTGGCCGGACGTGATGACGGTCTCGCCGCCGTTCAGACCCGACTCGATGACTGCCTGGTCGCCGACCATGCGCGCGACCCTGACACTGGCGATGGCCGCCTTGCCGTCGGTCGCGGTGAAGACGAAGGGACCGTTCTGGCCGACCTGGAGGGCGGTGGCGGGGATGACCACGGCCTCGCCCTGGGTGCCGAGCGTGACCTTCACCGGCACGAAGGAGCCGGGCCAGAGCTGTTCCGTGCCGTTGTTCATCAGCGCCTTGGCGGTGACCGTGCCGGTCGCGAGATCGACCTGGTTCTCGACGAAGGCGATGGCGCCGGTCGCGGTCTGGCCGCCTGCCGTCGCCTCGACCCTGATGGAGCTGGTATTGCCGCCGACCTGGCTGCGGATTTCGTAGAAGGTCGCCTGCGGCACCGCGAAGGCGATGTAGATGGGGTCGATCTGGTTGATCGTGGTCATCGCCGCCGTGTCGGCGGAGCGGACGAAGGCGCCGGGCTTCGCGGCGATGGAGCCGATGCGGCCGGAAATCGGCGCGGTGATCTGCGTGTAGGACAGCTGGGTGCGGACATTGTCGCGGTTGGCGCGGTCGGCGGCGAGCTGGGCCTCGACGGCTTTGACGTTGGTGATGGCGTTGTCGCGGGCGACCTCGGTGCCGACATTGCGGCGGGTGAGGTCGATGGCGCGGTCGCGGTCGCGGCGCGCCTGTTCGAGCTGGGCCTCGGAGCGCAGGACCTGCGCCTCCATCTGGGCGAGCTGGGCCTTGAGCACGCGGTCATCGAGGCTGAACAGCAGGTCGCCCTGCTTCACGGCAGCGCCTTCCGCGACATGGACGGTCACGACCTGGCTGTCGACGCGGGCCTTGATCTGCAGCGAGGCGATGGACTGAACGGTGCCGACCGCCTCGACGACGATGGGCATCGAGCGCTTTTCGGCGCGGGCGAGCGTCACGGGAACCGGCGGCGGCCCCTGCGGGCGGCGGGCCTGCGCTGCCGGATCCGCCGGCTTCGTGCCTGAAATCACCGCCTGCGCCTTGTGATAGGCCTGTTCGGCGAGGTCCGGCCGCCATGTGGCGATGCCGCCGACAATGGCGAGAAGGCCGAAGACGATGATGATTCTGAGCATCGGACCAGTCCTTGCGGGGCAGCGCTAGAGTGGTCGCGCGCCCGGATCATAAGGTTTCCCGAACGTCACCCTAGGCCTTGTATGCAGGAAGAGACATTCGGCCCGATGGCCTAGACCGTGGCCGGGCGGCGATTGCGCGGGAGACCGGAGCAGGCTAGCGGATCGGATATGCGGGATGGAACGGATGGGATGAGCCGGGCGGTCGAGGCGTTGCGGCAGGACTTCCTGGCGCGGCGGCCGGTGCGTACGGCCTCGCTGATCGTCACCCTGTTCGGCGATGCCATCGTGCCGCGCGGCGGGACGCTGTCGATCCGGGCGCTGATCGACCTGATGGGCGCGCTCGGGATCGAGGCGGGAGCGGTGCGCACGGCCATGTCGCGGCTCGTCGCCGACGGGCTGTTCGAGCGGCAGGATGGCGGCCGGCGCCCGCGCTACGGCCTGTCGCCGGAGGGGGCGCGCACCTTCGAGGCGGCGTTCCGGCGAGTCTATGCCGGCGAACGGCCGCCGGGCGGCGGCGGGTTCCGTCTGCTGGTTCTGCCTGCGGCGGCGAGGAAGGCGGCGGATATGGCCGCGCTGGAGGCGGCGGGGTTCCGTGCGTTGGCGGCGGGCGTCCATGTCGCGCCGGGTTCAGGAGCGATGCCGCCCGCGCCGGCCGGCGCTTTCCTGTTCGATGCGGTGGCCGCGCCAGACATGGTGCGCCGGGTTGCGACCGAAGCGCTCGGGCTCGGCGAGACGGTTGCGGCCTATCGGCGCGTCGCAGCCGAGCAGGCACCGCTGCTGAAACTGGTCGAGGCGTCGACGCTATCGCCCTCCGAGGCTTTCGTCCTGCGCACGCTGGCGGTTCACGCCTTCCGCCGTGCGGTGATCCACGATCCGACCCTGCCGGAGGACCTGCTGCCGGCCGACCGCCCCGACCTCGCGGCGCGGCAGATCATGGCGCGGCTCTATGCGGTGCTGGCTGCGCCGTCAGAGCAGCATATCGATGCCGTGACGGAGGCCGACGGCGAGAGCCTGTCGCAGCCATCGTTCGATGTCGCACGGCGTTTCGGGGTGGGGTGACGATCCGCCTTGTGCGGCGCAGCGACGATTTTTCGACTGCTTGTTACGAAAAATATTGCACTCTGGAATTTTTGTAACATACTCGCTCCCAACCAGAATGGGAGGAGCGCATGTATACGCAGGCGCTGAACGTGAAGGACGAGGGTCCGGCTCTCGTCGATGCCGCGCGCGATGCCGCCTTCCAGGCGCGCATCGACCGCGACGAAAAGATCGAGCCCAATGACTGGATGCCGGAAAAGTACCGGCGCACGCTCGTGCGGCAGATTTCCCAGCACGCCCATTCCGAGATCGTCGGCATGCTGCCGGAGGGCAACTGGATCACCCGCGCGCCGAGCCTGAAGCGCAAGGCCGCGCTGCTCGCCAAGGTGCAGGACGAGGGCGGCCACGGGCTTTACCTCTATTCGGCGGCGGAGACGCTGGGCACCAGCCGCGAGGAGCTGAACGACCAGCTGCTGACCGGCAAGGCGAAATATTCCTCGATCTTCAACTATCCGACGCTGACCTGGGCCGATATCGGCATGGTCGGCTGGCTGGTCGACGGCGCGGCGATCATGAACCAGATCCCGCTCTGCCGGACGAGCTACGGCCCCTATGCACGCGCGATGATCCGCATCTGCAAGGAAGAGAGCTTCCACCAGCGGCAGGGCTACGAGATCGTCATGACGCTGGCGCGCGGCAATGAAGACCAGAAGGCCATGGCGCAGGACGCGCTGAACCGCTGGTGGTGGCCGGCGCTGATGATGTTCGGCCCGCCGGATGCGGAGAGCCTGCACACCGACCAGAACATGGCCTGGCGCATCAAGCGCTTCTCCAACGACGACCTGCGTCAGAAATTCGTCGATGCGACCGTGCCGCAGGGCCATCACATCGGGCTCGAATTCCCCGACAAGGACCTGAAGTTCAACGAGGCGACCGGCCACTGGGACTATGGCGCCATCGACTGGTCGGAGTTCAAGCGCGTGCTGGCCGGCGAGGGACCGTGCAACCGCCAGCGCCTCGCCCAGCGCAACAAGGCTCACGACGAGGGCGCCTGGGTGCGCGAGGCGGCGCTGGCCCATGCCGAGAAGCGCGCGGCGCGACGTGTGATGCAGGCGGCGGAGTGATGGCGATGCCTGAGAAGAACTGGCCCCTCTGGGAAGTGTTCATCCGCTCGCGCAACGGCATGGCTCATCGCCATGTCGGCTCGCTCCATGCGGTCGATGCGACCATGGCTCTGGCCAATGCGCGCGACACCTATACGCGGCGGGGCGAAGGGCTCTCCGTCTGGGTGGTGCCGTCGAGCGCCATCACCGCCTCGGACCCGGCCGACAAGGACATGCTGTTCGAGCCGACGGCCTCGAAGATCTACCGGCATCCGACCTTCTACGAGGTGCCGGAAGACGTGGGGCATATGTGACTTCGCAGTTCGTCATGCCCGGCCTTGTGCCGGGTATCCACGAATTCATTTCCTCGTCGTGTTCAAGTCGTGGATGGCCGGGACAAGCCCGGCCATGACACGGCGGAGGTGACCAGACATGACCGACAGCCCGCTCTTCCTCGTCACGCTGCGCCTTGCCGACGACGCGCTGATCCTCGGCCATCGCCTGTCCGAATGGTGCGGCCATGCGCCGGTGCTTGAAGAGGAACTGGCGCTCGCCAATCTCGGCCTCGACCTGATCGGGCAGGCGCGCTCGCTCTACACCTATGGCGGCGAGATCGAGGGCAAGGGCCGCGACGAGGACAGGCTCGCCTATCTCCGGCGCGAGAACGAGTATCGGAACGTGCTGCTGGTGGAACAGCCGAACGGCGATTTCGCCCAGACGATGGTGCGGCAGCTGATCTACTCGGCCTTCATGCACCCGTTCCACCGGGCCATGGCGGCGTCGAAAGACGCGACGCTGGCGGGCATCGCCGCCAAGGCCGAAAAGGAAATGGCCTATCACGTGCGCCATTCCGCCGAATGGGTCATCCGGCTCGGTGACGGCACGGAGGAAAGCCATCGGCGCGCACAGGATGCCCTCGACGCGCTCTGGCCCTATGCGGGCGAGCTGTTCGAGGTGGACGGGCCGATGCGCGCAGCCATCGAGGCGGGGCTGGTGCCAGACCCGGAATCCTTGCGCGCGGCCTTCGATGCGACGATGGCCGAGGTGCTGGCGGAATCGACCCTGAGCCTGCCGAAGCTCGGCTCGTTCCAGACCGGCGGCCGGGCCGGGCGGCACACGGAGCATATGGGCTTCCTGCTCGCCCAGCTTCAGTACATGCAGCGCACCTATCCGAACGCGGTGTGGTGACGTCATGGGCGCCACCGTCTCGCTCGATCTCGAACGCCAGCGGGCCGAGGCTTTCGCCATTGCGGCGCAAGTCTGCGACCCCGAAGTGCCGGTGCTGACCATTGCCGACCTTGGGGTGCTGCGGGACGTCAGGATCGAGAACGGCCGTGTCGAGGCGGTGATCACGCCGACCTATTCCGGCTGCCCGGCGATGAACCTGATCGCGCTCAATGTCGAGGTGGCGCTGGAGGAAGCGGGCTTCACCAACGTCAAGGTGACCACCGTGCTCTCGCCGGCCTGGACCACCGACTGGATGAGCGAGGAGGGCAAGACCAAGCTCGCCGCCTTTGGCATCGCGCCGCCCCAGGGCAAGGCCGGCCGCCGCGCGCTGTTCGGCGATGAGGTTGTCGCCTGTCCGCGCTGCAGCTCGGCCAATACGCAGAAGGTCTCGGAGTTTGGCTCCACGGCCTGCAAGGCGCACTGGCGCTGCCGGGCCTGCGCCGAGCCCTTCGACTATTTCAAGTGTCTTTGAGGGCGCCATGACCCCGCATTTCAACACGCTGACGGTCAGCGACATCCGGCGCGAGACGCAGGACACCGTATCCATCGCCTTCGCCGTGCCGGAGGCGCTGAGGGATGCCTATCGCTTCGAGCACGGCCAGTATCTGACGCTGCGCGCGACGCTCGGCGGCGAGGATGTCAGGCGCTCCTATTCGATCTGCACCGGCATCGACGACGGCGACCTGCGGGTGGCGGTGAAGCAGGTGGAGGGCGGTGCCTTCTCGCGCTTCGCCAATGCGCTGCTGAAAGTCGGCGACCCCATCGAGGTGATGACGCCGATGGGCCGGTTCACCGCGCCGCTGGGCGGGGAGGGCAAGTCGTACCTCGCCATTGCCTGCGGCTCCGGCATCACGCCGGTCATGTCGATCATCCGCACGGTGCTGGCGCGCGAGCCGGACAGTCGCGTGACGCTCATCTACGGCAACCGCGACGCCTCCTCGGTGATCTTCAGGACGCAGATCGAGGACCTGAAGGACCGCTTCATGGGGCGGCTCTCGGTGCATCACGTGCTCTCGCGCGAAGCCTCTGATTTCGCCGTGTCGCATGGCCGGATCGACGGCGAAAAGATTGAGACGCTGACGCGCCACCTGCCGCGCAATCCCGGTGGTGCGTTTGCCGACCACGCTTTCCTCTGCGGGCCGCAGGCGATGATCGAGGAGGCCAAGGCGACGCTGGTGCGGCTAGGCATGGCCGCTGACCGTGTCCATTTCGAGCTGTTCACGACCGAGGGCGCGCCGCGCCGGCCGGTGCCCGTGCGCAAGCCCGACCTGTCGAACGGTCTGCCGCTGTCGATCCGCCTCGACGGTGCGCTGCATTCCATCGCCATGGCCCCGACCGAGACGGTGGTGGAGGCGGCGCTGCGCCACGGCCTCGACCTGCCCTATTCGTGCAAGGGCGGCATGTGCTGCACCTGTCGGGCGAAGCTGGTCGACGGCGATGTCGCGATGGACCAGAATTTCTCGCTGGAGCCCTGGGAGATCGAGCAGGGCTTCGTGCTCACCTGCCAATCACGGCCGGTGGCGGGAACCGAGAAGGTCAGCGTCGACTTCGACTATGCGTGAGGTGAATGCGGCGCGCGCAGGCGCATGCGTCTAACGCCTTGCCCGTCATGCCCGGGCTTGTCCCGGGCATCCACGAATTCCTTTTAATGCGGTGTTCAAGTCGTGGATGGCCGGGACAAGCCCGGCCATGACGCAGCTCTGCGGAGGAGGTAAAGGCTACGCCGGCTTGCCGTCTTCCGGCCTGACAGTCCGCGTCCAGAGCGAGTGCTTGGGGTCGGTGATGAACTCGACCAGCAGTTTCGTCCACGAATTGTGGCTGGGCAGGCTCAGGTAGAATTCCGGTGCGATGCGGGTGACTTCCGGCAGGCGGTTCCACGGGATCGACGGGAAGTCGTGGTGCTCGTTGTGGTAGCCGATATTCAGGGCGATGCCGTTGAGGGGCCCGTAATAATTGGCGGTGTCGTGCTGCTCGTCGCCGGTGAAATGCTCCTGTACCCAGCGTGCGCCGAGCGGATGCAGGCTGATGCCGAACCAGAACGAGGCGAAGAGGTAGAGGACGGCGTTCCAGCCGGCGAGCCAACCGATGAGGGCAGCCGCGCCGAAATTCACGATGTAGTTCGCCGCGGTCCAGGCATCGAGCGTCGCGACGCCGCGCACCCGCGTGACGCGCAGCACCTGGAACACGGGGAAGAACAGGAACCATAGCGCCTTGCGCCAGGTGGAATGGCCGACGAGGCGGGCCTCCCATTCGTGGGGGATGTCGGTGTCGCCGTCCATTTCGCCGAGATGCGAGTGGTGGGCGAGGTGGCAGGCGCGGAAGCCCATGCCGCCCGGCAGGACCTGCGGCACGTCGGCCAGCAGCAGGACGAGGCGGTTGGCGAAGCGGCTGCGGAAGATCAGATTGTGGGTCGCGTCGTGGACGACGACATAGAGCGCATGGTTGAGGAAGGCACCGAAGCCATAGGCGACGATCAGCGCCACCCACCAGTAGGAGAGGCCGGCCCAGCCGAGGGCGACAGCGACGGCAAGCTGGATGCCGACATAGAGGGCCGTGATCGCGGCGGTCCAGGGATTGCGGCCGATGAGCTGGCGGATCTCCGGGTGGGCCTTCAGGATCGCCTTGGCGCGCGTCGAATGCGTCTCGCCGAGGGCGGGGACGAAGGTCTCCTCCCGGTCGACGTCGAACTCAACGGCCTGCGGAATGGTCGTCATGCCTTCCCGTCCCTGATCCGCCTTCGCGCTGTTGCGGCGCGAAAGGCCCAGGATCGAATGCCTGACCCGGCGGGGAGGGTCAAGGACGGCAGGCGCGGCCGGACTTCACGAATTGTACGTTTGGAAGGGCTCGAAAGAGCAATTTGGCTACTTGCGGCCGTGAGAAGGCTTGAGGTCTATTCGCTCCGCGTCATGCCCGGCCTTGTGCCGGGTATCCACGACTTCCTTTCGACGGTGGTGGTCAAGTCGTGGATGGCCGGGTCAAGCCCGGCCATGACGAAGAGTGCCGATTGCTCAGACAGCGTCACTCCGCAGCCACCCTTTGGGCGGCCTGCGTCACGTCGCGGGCACCCGCGAGGATCAGGTTCGTGGCCAGGTCGGCATAGGCCTCACGCGATAGCGAGCCCCCCGGCCGGAACCACATATAGTGCCAGTTGAGCATGCCGAAGAGCGACATGGTCACGGGCTTGAGCAGCGGCGAATCGCCGAAGGCCGGCACGGCATGGGCCAGCGCCTCGGAGAAGATGGTGACGAGCTGGCGCTCCACGGCCTTCAGTTCGGCCTGCGATTCCTCGGGCAGGCGGGACAATTCGTTGACCTGAATCTTGTGGAGCGCGTCGGCGTCCCGGTAGGCCTCCAGAAGGGCGTGCACGATGGCGCGCAGGCGGCCGGCCTGGTCGGACTTCCGCACCGCGGCCTCGACCGTTTCCAGGAGGTCCGCGAGGTGGCGGCGGATGATGTCGACAAGGAGTTGCTCCTTGTTCGGATAATAGTGATAGATCAGCGCCTTGGAGACATTGCAGGCGGCCGCTATGTCGTTGATCGAGGTGCGGTCGTAGCCCTGCCGCGCGAAGAGATCGGCGCAGGCATGCAGCAACAGCCGGCGCTTCTCGTCGTAATCGGCGGCGCGGGGACGGGCCACGGCGTCAATCCCTCGGCCGGTTGTCGAGAACGCGGCGGGCCTTGCCACCGGAGCGTTCCAGCGAGCCCGCCGCCAGCACGCTGACGGTGCAGGACACGCCGATCGTGTCCTTGACCTGCTGGCAGAGCTGGTCGCCGGCGCGGCGGGCCTCGCCCTCGGCGCAATCGGGGCGGGCCTCGACGCGGATGTCCATCGTGTCGAGGCGGCCGTCGCGGGCGAGCACGACGAGGTAGTGCGCCGAGAGCGCGGGCAGCGTGAGGATCTTCTCCTCGATCTGGGTCGGGAAGACGTTGACGCCGCGCACGATCATCATGTCGTCGGAGCGGCCAGTGACCTTTTCCATCCGCCGCATCGAACGGGCGGTGCCCGGCAGCAGCCGGGTCAGGTCGCGCGTGCGATAGCGGATGATCGGCATGGCTTCCTTGGTCAGCGAGGTGAAGACGAGCTCGCCCTTTTCCCCGTCAGGAAGGACCCGCCCGGTCGCGGGGTCTATCACTTCCGGATAGAAATGGTCCTCCCAGATATGCAGGCCGTCCTTGGTCTCCACGCATTCATTGGCGACGCCGGGACCGATCACTTCCGACAGGCCGTAGATGTCGACGGCGTCCATGGCGAAGGCGTCCTCGATCTCCGAGCGCATGGAATTGGTCCAGGGCTCGGCGCCGAAAATGCCGAGCTTGAGGGAGGTCGCGCGCGGGTCCGCGCCGATGCGTTTGAACTCGTCGAGGATGGCCAGCATGTAGCTCGGCGTCACCATGATGATGTCGGGCTCGAAATCCTGGATGAGTTGGACCTGCCGCTCTGTCATGCCGCCGGAGACCGGGATGACCATGCAGCCGAGCTTCTCCGCGCCGTAATGGGCGCCGAGGCCGCCGGTGAACAGGCCGTAGCCGTAGGAAACATGGATCTTCATGCCGGGCCGGCCGCCCGAGGCGCGGATCGAGCGCGCGACGACCTCCGACCAGGTGTCGATGTCCTTCCGGGTATAGCCGACCACGGTCGGCTTGCCGGTGGTGCCGGAGGAGGCGTGGACGCGGACGATCTTGTCCTGCGGCACCGCGAACATCCCGAAGGGGTAATTGTCGCGCAGGTCCGCCTTGGTGGTGAAGGGGAACCTGGCGAGGTCTTCGAGGCGGTGGAAATCGTCGGGGTGGACACCCGCCGCATCGAACTTTGCCCGATAGGCCGGCACGTTGTCGTAGGCGTGGCGGAGCGTCCAGGCGAGGCGCTTGGTCTGGAGGGCGGCGATCTCGTCGCGGGATGCCGTCTCGATGGGGTCGACGAGCGGCTGGTAGCGGGTCCTGTCGAGCATGGCGGCCTCTTCTGTCAGAGGGCGGGGTGGTCGGGCGCGATCGCGCCGCCGAGCGTGCGCGAATGGCCGCGGAAGACGGCGATGGTCTCGCCGGCCTGATTGGTAACAGTGACGTCGGTGATGCCGGAACGCCCTTGCCGGCTGATCTCGCGGGCGGTGGCGGTCAGCACGTCGCCGAGCTTGCCGGGCGAGAGGAAAGTCACCGCGCAGTGCTGCGCCACGGTCTTGGTGTTGTGGCTGTTGCAGGCGAAGGCGAAGGCACTGTCGGCGAGGGTGAAAATGTAGCCGCCGTGGCACATGCCGTGGCCGTTGGTCATGGTCTTCACCACCGGCATGGTCAGCGTCGCCGTCCCGGGGCCGGTGGAGACAATGGTCATGCCGAGAGCCTGACTGGCATTGTCGTCCGCCCACATGGCGGCAGAGGCGGCGCTGGCGATGGCGTGCGGATCGGCCGGCCTGGCGAAGGCGCCGCTCATGGCTTCGGTGGTCATGGCCGGTCTCCGAAGACGGGCTTGCGCTTCTCCATGAAGGCGGCGACGCCCTCCTCGTAGTCGCGGCCGCGTCCGAGGCGGCGCTGCTCGTCGCGCTCGTAGTCGAGCTGGGCGTCGAGGCTGGTGTCGGCCGCATGCTCGAAGGCGCGCTTGATGGCGTCGAGGCCGGTGGCGGAGGAGCCTGCGAAACGCGCGCAGAGGGTGCGCGCTTCGGTCAGGAGGTCGGCGTCCTCGACAACCTTCCAGACGAGGCCCCAGCGCTCGGCTACATCGGCCTTGATGGTCTCGCCGGTCATGGCCCAGGCGCGGGCACGGGCCGGGCCGATGAGGCGTGGGAGCAGGGCGGTGGCGCCGGAATCGGGCACGAGGCCGATCTTGACGAAAGCCTGCCCGAAGCTGGCGGACCGGGCGGCCAGAGTCACGTCGGCGGCGAGCGCCAGCGAGACACCCGCGCCGGCGGCGATGCCGTTGACCGCGCAGACGACGGGAAAGGGCAGGGCGCGCAAGCGCCGGATCAGGGGGTTGTAGTTTTTCTCGAGCGTCTCGCCGAGGTCCGGCGTGTCGCCCGCGGGCGGCTGTATCTCGGGATCGGCAAGATCCTGTCCCGCGCAGAAGCCGCGGCCCTGGCCGGTGATCAGCACCGCCTTGCAGGTCTTGTCGGCCTCGGCCTCGTCGAGCGCGCTTTTGAGCGCGCGATGCATCGCGCCGGTGAAGGAATTGAGCTTGTCCGGCCGGTTGAGCGTCAGGACGCGATAGCCGTCCGCGACCTCGACGAGCACGCTCGTCTCGTCCATTCTTGCCTCCAGCATTTCCTCTTGCCGATGCGTTGTCCGGCGAATGCCGGCCGCATGGTTTTTCATTCGGTCCGCCGTTTGACCACTTGACTGACCGGGCGGTTGGTCAATTAAATACGCGGCAGCCGCGAGGTGTCAATCAGGGCCGAACGACAAGAGCTCCTGAAACGCCGCGCGCAGGAAACGACGATACCAAGGGAGGACTGCCATGGCGGGTTGGACCCGACGTGTATTTGCAGGCGCGGCCGCGGCGGCGCTGATGGCCTTCGGCGCTTCGGCCGCGCAGGCCCAGATCAAGATCGGCGCGGTGCTTTCCGTCACCGGCCCCGCCTCGTTTCTCGGCGACCCGTCGAAGAAGACCCTCGAAATCTACGTCGAGCAGATCAATGCGGCCGGCGGCATCAACGGCCAGCGCCTCCAGCTCATCATCTATGACGATGGCGGCGACGCCAATCAGGCGCGCACCTTCGCGACCCGCCTGATCGAGGACGACAAGATCGTCGCGATGGTCGGCGGCTCGACCACGGGCACGACCATGGCGATGATCCCGCTGTTCGAGGAAGCGCGTATCCCGTTCATCTCGCTCGGCGGCGCGATCCAGATCATCGATCCCGTGCGCGCCTACACGTTCAAGACGCCGCATACCGACCGCATGGCCTGCGAGAAGATCTTCCAGGACCTGCAGCGTCGGCGGCTGACCAATATCGCGATGATCTCCGGCACGGACGGCTTCGGCGCCTCCATGCACGACCAGTGCGTGGCGGTGGCCCCGCGCTACGGCATCACCATCGCCCATACCGAGCGCTACGGCCCGCGCGATTCCGACATGACGCCGCAGCTCACCAACATCCGCAACCGGCAGGGCGTGCAGGCGGTGGTCAATGCCGGCTTCGGCCAGGGCCCGGCCATCGTAACGCGCAACTATGCCCAGCTCCAGGTGCCGCATCCGCTCTACCAGAGCCACGGCGTCGCCTCGAAGCAGTTCATCGATCTCGCCGGTGATTCAGCGAACGGCGTGAGACTGCCGGCGGCGGCGCTGCTGGTGGCGAGCCAACTCCCCGACAGCGACCCGCAGAAGTCGGTCGTCGTGAACTATGCCCGCACCTTCGAGCAGAAGACGGGCCAGCCGGTCTCGACCTTCGGCGGCCATGCCTATGACGGCCTGATGATCCTCGTCGAGGCGATCAAGAAGGCCGGCAACGACCCGCGCAAGATCCGCGATGCCATCGAGGCGACGCGCGGCTTCATGGGCACGGCCGGCGTCGTCAACATGAGCGCGACGGACCATATGGGCCTCGACCTCACGGCCTTCCGGATGCTGGAAATCCGCAACCGCGACTGGACCATCGTGCCGGAAGGCGGAAGCTGAGCCGCTTCCTGAACCTCTCCCCGGTGGGGAGAGGTTGGCCGAAGGCCGGGTGAGGGGGCTTTTCGAGCGCCGCTTTCCCCTCTCCCGATCCTCGCTCTGCTCGGATCGACCTCTCCCCACCGGGGAGAGGTGAGCGGCGCGGCGGTCGAGCATCCACCGGCGCACCTCTGCGAGCGCTTTTCGCCGACGCAGATTCTTTTGCATGACAGGGTGGGCACGCCTGATGGCTGAGTTCCTCCAGTTCGCCTTTTCGGGGCTCACCGTCGGCGCAGTCTATGCGCTGGTCGCGCTCGGTTTCACGCTGATCTACAACGCCTCCGACGTGATCAATTTCGCGCAGGGCGAGTTCGTTATGCTGGGCGGCATGGCGACGGTGTTCCTGGCGCTGACCGGCGTGCCCGTGCCGGTCGCTGCGCTCATCGCCATCGCCGCGACGACGGTGGTGGGGCTCGGCCTCTACAAGCTCGCCATCGATCCGGCGCGAGGGGCTTCGGCCGTCACGCTGATCATCATCACCATCGGCGCGTCGATCTTCCTGCGCGGTGTCGCCTCGGTCGTGTTCGACAAGCGGTTTCATTCGCTGCCGCACTGGTTCGGTGACCGGCCGCTGACCGTCGCCGGCGCCTCCGTGCTGCCGCAGAGCCTCGTGGTGCTGGCCGGCGCGCTGGTCATCGTCGTGCTGCTCTGGGCCTTTTTCGAGCGCACGCTGTTCGGCAAGGCGGTGCTGGCAACGGCTGCGAACCGCGTGGCGGCGAAGCTCTCGGGCATCGATACCGGCTTCGTCGTGGGCTTCTCCTTCGCGGTCTCGGCGGCCATCGGCGCGGTGGCGGGCGTTCTCGTGACGCCGATCACGCTGACGAGCTTCGATGTCGGCACGCTGCTGGCGCTCAAGGGCTTCGCCGCCGCGATGCTCGGCGGCATGGGCCATCCGGTCGGCGCCGTGGTCGGCGGCCTCGTCGTCGGGCTGCTCGAGGCCTTCGGGGCCGGTTACATCTCCTCGCAATACAAGGACGCCATGGCCTTCATCGTCATCCTGGCCGTGCTCTTCGCCATGCCGAACGGCCTGTTCGGCCGCACGCGCATCGAGCGGGTCTGACCATGGCGAGCGTGACATCCGACATCGCCGCGCCGTCCGCTCCGGGTCTCGTCGCGCGTCTGGCCTCGGGCAAGCTGGCTGTGCTCGTCGTCCTCGCGCTCATCGTGGCCGTGCCGCCGCTGTTCTTTCCGTCCGGCTTCTACTACCGGGTCGGGGCCATCGTCTGGATCCTTGCCATCGCGACCATCGGGCTCAATCTCCTGATGGGCTATGCGGGGCAGGTGAGCCTCGGCCATGCCGGTTTCATCGGCATCGGCGCCTATGCGGTGGCGCTGCTGCCCTCGCGATACGGCATCCATGGCGTCGCGGCGATGATCATCGGCGCGGCGCTCTCGGCCGTCATCGCCTGGGTGGCGGGCCGGCCGATCCTGCGCCTGCGCGGCCATTATCTCGCGGTCGCGACGCTCGGCTTCGGCATCCTCATTTCGATGGTGCTGACCAACGAGCAATGGCTGACCGGCGGACCGGACGGCATGCGCGTGCCGCGGCTCGTCCTGTTCGGCTGGCCGGTCCGCGGCTCGGACACCTGGTACTGGATCGGTGGCGGCGCGATGCTGATCGCCGCCTGGCTGGCGCTGAACCTCGTCGACAGCCCGACCGGCCGCGCGCTCAGGGCGATCCACGATTCGGAGGTGGCGGCGCGGGTAGTCGGCGTCGACGTCGCCCGCTACAAGCTCGCGGTCTTCGTCATCTCGGCGGTCTATGCCTCGCTTGCCGGCAGCCTGCTCGCCTTCTTCGACGGCCACATCACGCCCGACACGGCCGGCTTCCTGCGCTCGGTCGAACTCGTCACGATGGTGGTGATCGGCGGCATGGGCTCGGTGGTCGGTTCGGTGATCGGCACGCTGGTCATCGTGGTGCTGCCGCAGACGCTGACCTTTCTCTCCGACTACAAGCACATCATGGTCGGCGCGCTGATCATGGCCTTCATGATCTTCCTGCGCGCCGGCATCGTGCCGAGCCTCGTCGCCTTCGTCAGGAGGCGCGGATGAGCGCGGCTCTGGAGGCCGAGTCCCTCGGCATTTCCTTCGGCGGCGTGAAGGCCGTCGACGGCGTGTCGTTCCGTGCCGAGTCCGGCCAGATCCTCGCGATCATCGGACCGAACGGCGCCGGCAAGACGACGCTCTTCAACATGGTTTCCGGCGTCTATCTGCCGAAGGGAGGCGCGGTGCGCCTTGCCGGCGAGGACGTGACCGGCATGGAGCCGCATCTGCTCAGCCGCCGCGGGCTCTCCCGCACCTTCCAGAACCTGCAGATATTCTTCCGTATGACGGCCGTGGAGAACGTCATGGTCGGCCGCCATCGCCATGAGGCATCGGGGGGCCCGACGCGCGGCGTGCTGGCCCATCTTCTGGCGCTGCCGTCGGTCGGGCGACAGAACCGCGCGACGCGGGACAAGGCGCTGGAACTGCTCGATACGGTGGGCCTGCGGGCACAGGCCGACACGCCCGCGGGATCGCTGCCCTATGGTGCACTGAAACGGCTCGAAATCGCCCGCGCGCTTGCCACCGAGCCGAAGGTCCTGCTGCTCGACGAGCCGGCCGCCGGCTGCAACCCGGTAGAGACCGAGGAGATGGATCACGTCATCCAGCGTATCGCGCAATCCGGCGTCGCGGTGGTGCTGGTCGAGCACGACATGAAGCTGGTCATGAAAATATCGAGCCGCATCCTCGTGCTCGATCACGGGCGACCGCTGACCGAGGGGACGCCGGCCGAGGTGCGCGCGCACCCGGATGTGATCCGCGCCTATCTCGGCGGCCATGGCGTGCGGGAGGCGGCCGGTGTCTGACGCGCTGCTGTCGGTTGAGAACCTGCACTCGTCCTACGGGCGGATCGAGGCGCTGCACGGCGTCTCGCTGGAGGTGCGCCGCGGCGAGATCGTGACGCTGGTCGGCGGCAACGGGGCGGGCAAGACGACGCTGATGCGCGCCATATCCGGCGTGCAGCCGGTGACATCAGGCACGATCCGGTTCAAGGGCGAAGTCATCGGCCGGGTGGATGCGCACAGGCGCGTCGCGCTCGGCATCGCGCAGGTGCCGGAGGGCCGGCAGGTCTTCGCGCCGCTCTCGGTGGAGGACAATCTGCGGCTCGGCGCATGGTCACGGAAGGACGACGGCGTCGCGGCCGATATCGAGGACATCTACCGGCAGTTTCCCGTGCTGAAGGAGAAGCGCGACCTTCAGGCCGGCGGCCTCTCCGGCGGACAGCAGCAGATGCTGGCGCTCGGCCGGGCGCTGATGGCGAAACCGGCGCTGATCCTGCTGGACGAGCCGTCCATGGGCCTCGCGCCGATCCTCGTGGAGCAGATCTTCGAGGCTATCGCGGCGCTCAAGACGCGGGGCATCACCGTGCTGCTGGTCGAGCAGAATGCGATGCAGGCGCTCGTCATCGCCGACCGGGGCTACGTGATCGAGACGGGCACGATCACGCATACCGGGGAAGGGCGGGCGCTGCTCGAGGACCCGAGGGTACGCGGCGCGTATCTCGGGGTGTGACGACCCTTCAGAACCGCACCGTCGTGAAGAACCTGACGCTGCGACCGGGCATCAGCACCTCGTCCTTCTTGAACGACACGGCGTTGCGGATGTTCTCGTCGAGCAGGTTGGTGCCGACGAGGCCGAAGGTCACGTCCTTTGCGCCTGAACCGGGCCGCATCGCCATACGGTAGCTGAGTTCCGCATTGAGCAGGTTGTAGCCGGGCGTGCGCGTCTCCTCCGGCGCGGTTTCATTCTGGCCGAAGGCGTGGAGCAGCGTCACGCGCGCGAACCAGTTGGCGTCGCGCCAGTAGAGACCGCCGCCGAGCCGATGGGGCGGGATGCGCGGCACGTTCGAGCCATCGGCGAAGCGGGCGCGGACGAAGTCGTACTGTCCCTCGACGCCGAAAGTGCCGCCGGCGAACTCGCCGATGTCGTATTGCCCACGCAGCTCCGCGCCATAGAACGTCGCATCCTGCTGGGCGAAGGCGAGCTGGCGCAGCTCAGTGCCGCCGCCCGTGCCGCAACTGGCGAAATCGTCGTCGCAGGTGAGCCCGGTCAGGCGCTTGTAGATGAAGCCCGAGAAGCGCGTGTAGTAGGCGGTGGCGTCCAGCCGGAACGGCCCTTGTGCACGGCGCAGGCCGACCTCGATGGTCTGCGCCGATTCCTTCGCGAGGTTCGGATTGCCGATCTCGAAGGTGCCGGATGCCTCGTGCGGCCCCTTGGAGAACAGTTCCTGCGCGCGGGGAGCCCGCTGCACGTAGGAGCCCGTGACGCTGCCGACGAAGCCGAGCGGCAGGTTCTGGAGGATGCCAAGGCTGGCGCTGAAGGGCGTGAAGCTGCGGGTCGCCGCGAACTCGGCCGGCGCGCCCGAGCCGCCGTCGAAATCACCGGGGAAGGTGGAGGCCGTGCCGCCGACGCGCACCTGTTCGATGCGCACCGAGCCCTGAAGGCGTGTTGCCTGCGACAAGGCGAGCTCGTTGAAGAGGAAGGCGGCGGCGCTGCGCGTTGCGGCCGGTGCGATCAGCCCGCCGGCCTCGCCGGACGTGCCGAGATTCTGCCCTCCGAGCTGGACGCCGAAGACCGAACTCCAGGTGCCGATGGGGGTCGCCAGCGGCCGGAAGGCGGTCTCGACGCGCGCCTCGACTTCTTCGTTGCGGAAGCGCGCGGCGTTCTCGAACAGGCCGCCATGCAGGTGCTGCTCGTCGTGCCGGTAGAGCGAACCGCCGAGCCAGAAGCGGATATTGTCGACGACCGAGCCGTCGAAGCGGATTTCGCCCTTCGATTGCAGGCGGGTCTGGATCATGTCGATGCGGACGCCATGCGCGGCCGCTTCCGTGCCGGGAATGCCGTAGAGCGAGCGGAACTGCGAGATGGCGGCGCCGATATAACCCTGGTCGAAGAAGTAGGAGGCGCCGAACGAGCCGCCGAAGGAATTGGCGAAGGAATTCGCCTGCCTGCCACCGGGGATGGCGTAGTCGCCGGCATTGCGGCCGAAGACGTCTGCCGACCAGGCCCAGTTGCCGGAGGAGCCGCGCACCTGGGCCGCGCCGTCGAGGCCGCGATCGCCCGACGAGACGCCGCCGCGCACCATGCCGGTGACAGTGCCGTCCGGACCGAGGCGGGTCGGGATGCGCTCGTTGGTGACATTGACCACGCCGCCAATGGCCTGCGAGCCGAACCGCAGCGCCGCGGGGCCGCGAATGATCTCGATGCGCTCGGCCGCGAGCGGGTCGATCGGCACGGCATGATCTTCGGAGAGGTCGGAGACGTCCTGCGAGCCGATGCCGTTCTCCTGCACCCGCACGCGCGCATTATCGAGGCCGCGGATGATCGGCCGGCTCGCGGCATTCGGCGCGAAGCCTGAGCCGGTGATGCCGGGCAGCGCGAAAAGCTGGTCGCCGAGCGTGCGGCCGCCATTGCGCTGGATCTCGCCCTCGCCGACGACGGTGACCGGCACGAAGGCACGGTCGATGACCCGGAGCTGGCCCTCGGAAAGGCTTTCGGCTGGCGAGGGCGCGCGCCGGGGAGCTTCGACGATGATCTCGGGAAGCTCCGTCTGGGCGCGCGCGGGGATCGCGACGGCAAGCACAGCGAAACTTGCGGAGGACCAGACGGCGAGAGGCGGGATGCGCATGGGATCGATGCTCAGGATTGTAATGTTACAACATTACATAGACGAACAATGGCAGGCCCTGTCAAGCGGGGGAAGGTCGATGTCCCGGAAGCGAGTGGCGGCCCGAGCGCGTGGGCATAGAGGCTCTGCGGGGGCACGCCGTGCCGGTGGTTTCGATCAGTGGCCCTGCGAGGCGTTAAGGGCGGTCGTGTTCACGGAGACCGGGCGGGTTGCGGAGTGGACGGCTGGCAGCGGCTATCCGGTGGAGTGCTGCATCACGCCGGTTGCCGCGCTGAAATGCGCGGCGCGCCCGGAACCGACCGGCTGAAACAGGCCGGCTCCATATCCGGGCCAAGCAACTCACAGCCGCTCCGCCGACAGCGGGGCGGCCGATGCACAAGGATCTGAAGCATGACCGCCTCTCCCCGCCGCACCGTGCTCTTCGGCGCGCTGGCCGCCGCGACGCTGTTCTCCTCGGTCGCCTCGCAGGCTTCGACGCAGGCTGCCGTCACCCTGTTCAAGGTGATTGGCCCGCGCGACGAAATCTTCATCGGACTGACCGCCGCCGAACTCGGCGCGCTTGCCGGCGGCTCGCCCGCCGAGGCGATCTCGAAGAAGGTCGCGGCCGACGGCCAGATGACCGTGTGGCAGTATTCGGTTCGCCGCGGCGACGGCGGCGCGCTGGTCATGGCGCCGCTAGCCAAGGTCGGCATCTTCGCCGCCGGCATCGTCCGGATCGAGCCCTACACCGCCGCCTATCAGATCGTCGCGCCGCAGTAACCGATCCCGCTATCGGTCGGCGACCTGGAAGCCCTGCCAATAGGGGTCCCGGTCGTCGACGAAGATGGTGTTCAGGCCGGTCACCCGCGCCCATCCCTCGATGGAGGGAACGATCGCGTCGAGGCCGCCGACCGTCTTGCGGCGCTCGATGCGGCCGGTGAACTGCGAGCCGATGATCGACTCGTGGACGAAGGCATCGCCCTCGGTCAGGCGGCCGGTCGCGGCAAGCTGCGCCATGCGGGCGGAGGTGCCCGTGCCGCAGGGCGAGCGGTCGATGGCCTTGTCGCCGTAGAACACGGCGTTGCGCGCCGAACCGCCGTGGCGTGGCGCACCGGTCCAGAGGACATGGGTGAGGCGGTCCAGCGCCGGGTTCTCCGGGTGGACGATCCGGTGGCGCGCGTTGAACGCCTTGCGCAGCAGGCCGGAGAAACGGATCACCTCGGAGGGTTGCAGGTCGTCGAGGTCGGCATAGCCGGGCTGCGGCTCAACGATGGCGTAGAAATTGCCGCCATAGGCGACATCCACTGCCAATGTGCCGAGGCCTTCGACATTGACCTCGTAGCCGCGCCCGAGCAGGAACGAAGGCACGTTGGTCAGGCGCACGCTCTCCACATAGGGGCCGTTCTGGACGTAGCGCGCCTCGACGAGGCCGGCGGGCGTGTCGAGCATCAGCACTCCCGGCATGCGCGGCGTGACGAGGCCATGCTCGATGATCGTCGTCACCGTGCCGATGGTGCCGTGGCCGCACATGGGCAGGCAGCCGGAGGTCTCGATGAACAGGATGCCGACATCGCAATCGGTACGGGTCGGGGGATAGAGGATCGAGCCCGACATCATGTCGTGGCCGCGCGGCTCGAACATCAGGCTGGTGCGGATCCAGTCATGATGGGCGAGAAAGTCCTGCCGCCGCTCGAACATGGTCGTGCCGGCAAGCTGCGGGATCGAGCCGCCGATGACGACGCGGACGGGATTGCCGCAGGTGTGGCCGTCGATGCAGGAAAAGGTGAAGCGTGGCATGGCGTGCCTGTCTAAAGCGCACCCTATCCTATGGAAGTTTCGCGTACCGCCGACAAGTCGCGGCGCCGTCAGGCCGAGGTGCGCTTCGATAGTGGCAGGCGCAGGGGATCGCCCGCCTCCGGCACGAGCGGGGCCCGAAGCGACCCGCCGAAGGCTTCGTTGTCGGCCATGGCGACGCGACACCTGCCCATGGCCTTGGCGGCGTAGAGCGCGCCGTCGGCCGCTGCGAGAAGCATGCGCGCGTCCCTTCCGTGCGCGGGCGCGCACGCGATGCCGACGCTGACGCCGATCTCGCAGGCGACGCCGTCGCCGAGGTCATAGGGACGGGCAATCTTCTCGATCAGGTGCTGGCCAAAGGCGAGGGCGTCCTGCTGCGCCACGCCATCGACCAGCACGACGAACTCGTCGCCGCCGAGGCGGGCGGTCACGCCGGGGATGCGGACGGCGCCGTTGAGCTGGTCGGCCACCATCTGGAGCACGCGGTCGCCGGCCGCGTGGCCGCGGGTGTCGTTGACGGCCTTGAAGCCGTCGAGATCGAGATAGAACAGGGCGAAGCCGGGATCGCCGCGGCCGGCCGTCTCCAGCCGTTCGTCCAGAAGCCGCATCAGGTGCGCCCGGTTCGACAATCCGGTCAGGTCGTCGTGACGCGCGCGGTGGCCGCTCTCCTGCTCGGCCGCCATGGTGGCGACCAGCATCCGGTTCAGCTTGAAACCGGCCATGCTCATGCTGAACAGGTAGAAGGGGATCTGCAGGAAGACGACCATCAGCAGCGGTTCGCCGGAGAGGACCGCGCCGGGGCAGGTGGGGCCGAGGCTGAGCACGATCATCATGGAGGCGAGCCGCGGCGCGCCGAAATTGCGGAAACAGATGCCGCCGACCATGGCCGCCGACGAGAGGCAGGTGAGGGTCGCGACCACCCAGTCGCCGCTGACGAGGCCGAGGAACGTGCCGAGGCCGACGCTTGCGCCCCAGCAGAGGGCGAGCACGAGGTAGATGTCGGTCGGGGTCTTGCGCCCTTCCTTCGCGGCCTTGAAGGCATAGAGGAGGACGGCGAGCCGCACGAGGCAGATCACGACCTCCATGGCCAGCCACAGCTTGAACCAGAATGTCGGCTGGCGAAGCGTGACGGCGGCGGCGACGAGGATCGTGTTGAAGATGCCGCCGAAGAAGATGGGCAGCGTGCCGAACAGGCTGCGCGCCAGCTCGGCACGGATGGCGTCGGACGTCCCGGCCGGCGGCTCGGCCAGCCATCGCGTCAGGGCCCATGTCGGGGGGCTGAAGGTCGCCGTGTTGACGTTCATGAGGTGTCCCGCTTGCGCGCGAGACAATCCTCAAACCTTGACCATCGGGTTAACCCGAAGGGCCCCTGCCGCCTTTTGCTTGACGTGAACCTAACGCGGCAGGGAATTTCGGTACTCAGGTAATCAGGCTGCGGCTTTCAGCCCCACCTCGGGAAGCTTGGGACGGACCTTCAGCGCCTTGGCCATCATGGCCTCGACTTCGGCCTTCTCGTGCGGTAGCAGTTCGAGGCGCGGCGGCCGGGTCCGCCATGTACCGCGGCCCATAATGTGCTCGCAGAGCTTGATGCACTGGACGAGGTCCGGGCGTGCGTCGAGGTGCAGCAGCGGCATGAACCATTCGTAGAGCGGCATGGCTTCGGCATAGCGGCCGGCCCTGGCGAGGCGGAACAGCGTCTCGCCCTCGCGCGGGAAGGCGTTGGACATGCCGGAGACCCAGCCGACCGCGCCCATGGCGACGCTTTCGACGATGACGTCGTCGAGGCCGGCGAACAGCACGAAGCGATCGCCGACCATGTTGCGCGTGTCGATGAAGCGGCGGGTGTCGCCGGAGGAATCCTTGAAGCAGACGACGGTGTCGACGTCGGCCAGCGAGACGAGGATGTCGGGCGTGACGTCGTTCTTGTAGATCGGCGGGTTGTTGTAGAGCATGACCGGCAGGTCGGTGGCGGTCGCGACCGAGCGGAAATGTTGCGCGGTCTCGTGCGGCTTGGACGAATAGACCAGCGCCGGCATGACCATGACGCCGTCGAGGCCGATGCGGGCGGCCTCTTTCGCCGTCTGCACCGCGAAGGCGGTGGTGAACTCGGCGATGCCGCAGAGCACCGGCACGCGGCCGGCGGCGACCGACTTCGCGGCCTCCATGATCTCTATCTTTTCCGAGCGCTCCAGCGAGGTGTTCTCGCCGACCGAGCCGCAGATGATGAGGCCGGAGACGCCGTCGCGGATCAGGCCATCCATGACCTTGGCGGTGGCGTCGATGTCGAGGGAGAGATCCTCGCGGAACTGCGTGGTCACGGCCGGGAAGACGCCTTCCCAGGAAATGCGGGGTGCCATTTTAGGGTTCTCCGAAGGGGCAGGCGGGGCCGACGGATGCCGGCCCCGGGGTGTTCGAATGCGATCGGGGCTCAGAGCGCCGCGCCAGCCTTGCGCAGTTCGGCGAGGATCGGCGCCTTGGGCAGCCAGACCTTGTCGAATTCGGCGACGACGGCCTCGGCCTCCTTCGGATCGGCATTGCGGAAGGGGATGCCGGTCGCCTTGAACTGCTCGACCAGCTTCGGCTCGTTGCCGGCGAGTTCGTCGATCTGCGTGTCGAGCGCCGCCTTGACCGTCTTCGTGATCAGTTCGCGATCGGCGGCGGAAACCGTCTGCCAGACGCGGCCCGAGACGAGGGCGATGACCGGCATGAAAACCGCGTTCATCTGCAGGATGGACTTGGACACCTTGTCGAAGCGCTGGTTCCACGAGAACTCGAGATCGGCTTCGAGGCCATCGACCTGGCCGTTGGTCATGGCGTCGAAGACGGCGGGCGTCGGGATCGGCGTCGGGGCTGCGCCGAGCGCCTGATAGAAGTCGCGGTAGACCGGGGTCGGGTTGATGCGCAGCTTCATGCCGCGAATGTCGGCGACCTTCGAGATGTCGCGGGCGGCGAAGACCGCGCGCATGCCGGTAATGCCCCAGGCGAGGCCGATCGTGCCGGTCTCGCGCGGCAGCACCTCGAACAGCTTCGCGGCCACCGGGTGGCGCACGAGCTTGGCGATCTTCGGCGTGGAATCGACAATGTAGGGGGCGGTGATGGCGGCGATGGTCGGCACGCGCGAGCCGAGCTCGGCCGCCATGATCCAGCCCATGTCGAGCGCGCCGGACTGCATCTGCTGAAGCATGGCGGCTTCGTTGCCGAGCTGGCCCGAATGGAAGACCGTCATCGTCAGGCGGCCGTTGGTGGCGGCTTTCAGGTCCTCACCGACCTTGATCGCGGCCTTGTTCCAGGGATGGCCGTTGGGGGTCAGGATGCCGAGGCGGAACTCCTTCGCCTGCGCCAGCGCGAGGGAGGGGGCGGCGAGCGGCAGCGTCGCGCCGGCGGCGAGAAGATAGCGACGGGACAGGGTCATGGACATGCTCCTTCGGGTTGGAGGGACGGCATTCACTTGATCAGGGCGAGGGACAGGAACGGATAGAGCGAGAGCAGGACGAGGAGGATGCAGGACACGCCGAAGAACGGCATGGTCACGAGGAACATCTTTCCGGGCTTGGCGCCGGTGACGGCCGCGGCGACGAAGAAGCAGAGGCCGACCGGCGGCGAGAGCAGACCGAGGACGAGGTTGATCACCACGACCACGCCGAAGTGCCGGGGATCGATGCCGTAGACCTCGGTGGCGATGGGCAGGAGGATCGGCACGGTCATGATCAGGCCGGGAATGCCGTCGATCACCGTGCCGATGACCAGCAGGATGACGTTGACCAGCAGCATGAAGGAGATGGGGTCCTTCGCCACGCCCTGGATCCACGCGGCGGTCGCCTGCGGCACCTTTCCGTAGATCAGGACCCACGAGAACACGGCGGCTGCGGCTACCAGAAACAGCACGATGGCGGAGTAAACGCCGGCGCGCAGCATCATCTCGGGCAGCCGGGAGAAGGAGAATTCCTGCGTCCAGTAGCGCCCGACCACGGCTGCGGCGACCGCGCCGACGGCCGCCGCCTCGGTGGCATTGGCGAGGCCGCCGAGGATTGAGCCGACGATGACGACGGGTATGGCGAGCGTCGGCAGCGCTGACAGGACGGTCGCGGCGCGCTGCCGGAGCGTCCGCTTCTCGGCGCGCGGATAATTGTAGACGAGGCCCATCAGCGCGATGACGGCGAAGAACAGAAGGGTCAGCAGCACGCCGGGCACGATGCCGGCGATCAGCATGTCCGAGACCGATACCTGTGCCAGCACCGAGTAGACGACGAACATGACCGAGGGCGGGATGATCGGCCCGAGCATGCCGCCATAGGCGGTGAGGCCGGCGGCGAAGGTCTTGTCGTAGCCCTGCTTCTCCATCTCGGGGACCATGATCTGCGACATGATCGCGACCTGGGCGGTCGCCGAGCCGAGGATCGATGCGACGAACATGTTGGCGAGGATGTTCACGTAGGCGAGGCCGCCGCGCACCGAGCCGACGAAGGCCATGGCGAGGTCGACGATGCGCCGCGTGATGCCGCCGCCGTTCATGATCTCGCCGATGAGGATGAAGAGCGGGATGGCGATGAGGCCGTAGCTGTCGACACCGCCGAACATCTGCAACGGATAGCTCTGAAACAGCAGCGGATTGCCCGAGGCCATGATGAAGACGATGCCGGCGAGGCAGAGGCACAGGCCGATCGGCACGCCGACCAGCATGACGGCCATGAAGGCGGCGGAGGTGATCATCAGTTCACCCCGTCGACGTCGGCGATCACGAAGCCCTTCAGGCGGGCGCGCGGGACGATGCCGATATCCTCGGAGAGGTTGGCGAGGCCGTGGATCGTCATCGACACGGCGAAGATCGGCAGGATCATGTAAAGCACCCAGGTCGGCCAGTTCAGCGTCTGGGTGCGCTCGGTGTAGAGGAAGTTGAAGGTTTCGCCGGCGAACTCGCGGGCGTCGAAGCCGGCGCGCGCGATGCCGACCGGGTCCATCCACAGCCAGCACATGGCGGCGAGCGAGACGCCGAAGACCACGACGAGCCCGGTGGCGACGATCTTGGCGATCTTCTGGCCGCGGTCCGAAAGCCGTTCGGTCAGCATCGAGACGGCGAAGTCGAGCCTGAGCCGCGTCATGGCGGATGCGCCGATGAAGGTTAGCCAGACCACGGAATAAACCGCGGACTCGTCGATCCAGTAGATCGGCATGCCGCTGTAGCGGGTGACGACGTTCACGAGGATGAGCGCGGTGAGCAGGAACATCAGGCCCATGATGGCCAGACGCTCGGCGCCGAGGAGGGCTTCCGACGCCTTCATGATCACGCGCCAGGGCGCGATCGCCGGACTTGTCGCGATCGTCTGATCGATCATCGGGGCGCACCTCGTTGAGTGCATATCGCTCTGGATTTTCAAGATCGTAGATTTTATACAATCTGAGAGTCAATGCCCGCGGGAGACTTTTTCACGGACCAGTCGTGGAAATGTCGCCGGCGGGCCATGATGCAGAAGGTGCCGAGTCGCGGCCGGCCATCCGGGCAGGCGGCAAGGCGGGAACCAGGCCGGAATGACCACGACGCTGAAGCACCGAACCCTGTCCGCGGCCATTGTCGACCGGCTGCGGCAGTCCATCCTCGACGGCACCCATCCGGCAGGTGCGCAGCTGCGGCAGGACGCGCTGGCCGATACTTACGGCGTCAGCCGCATCCCCGTGCGCGAGGCCTTGTTCCAGCTCGAGGCGGAAGGGCTTGTCCGCATCGCGCCGCATAAGGGCGCCATCGTCTCCGAACTGTCGCTGGACGAGATCAACGACGTGTTCGACCTGCGCGGCCTCCTGGAGCCGCGCATGCTGGCGCAGTCGGCACCGGGCTTCACGCCGGAGGATTTCGCCCGGCTGGACGATATCCAGTCGAAGTTCGAGGCGGCGATCGCCCGCCGCGATGTCGGCCAGTGGGGCGTGCTCAATGCGGAGTTCCACATGGCGCTCTACGAGCGCGCGCGCCAGCCGCGCACGCGCGCGATCGTCGCCGCGCTCCTGCAGACCAGCGACCGCTACACGCGCGTGCAGCTTTCCGGCACGTCGGCCATGGGCATAGCCGAGCAGGAGCACGCCGAATTGATCCGGCTGTGCCGCGCCGGCGAGATCGACAATGCCTGCCGTTTCCTCGCGCGGCATATCGCGTCGGTGCGGGCCGATCTCATCCGCGTCGTCGGGCGCGGCGGCTGAGGTCTTCGGCGCACGAATGGCAGTTGCGCGTCAACCGAATGTCACCCACATATGCTTTGACGTTGACGTTCGGTGACGGTTTCTGTACGCGGAACCCGTCGCCACGAGGCCTTCGGCGCGAGCCGGAGCAGACCCGCGTAAGCCGACGTCGCAACAACCACCCTTACGATAGACAGAACCCAGGACCAATCGCCTTTGTCTTTCACGTCCCAGAATGGCTTAAACGACCGCCTTGAGGCTTCGCAGAAAGCGAAGCAGGCCCTACTGGCAAAGTTCCGTTCGCGTCCGGGAACGGATGATCCGGAATTCATGAAGCGCCAGGCCGAGCGCCGCGCCATCGCCGAGGCTCGCGAAGCTCGCGAAGCCGCCAAGGAGGCGATCCGCCAGGCCGAGTTGGAGCGCCTCGCCGCCGAGGAAGCAGCCCGCAAGGAAGCCGAGCGGATTGCCGCCGAAGAGGCCGAGCTGAAGCGGCTCGAAGAGGAAGAGGCCCGCGCCAAGGCCCGGCCGAAGCAGATCTACCGCGAGATCGCGGCCTATGCCGAGGCCCGCGCCCGCGCCGCTGCACGCGGCGGCCGCCGCTGAGGCGACCTGCTGCCCTTGAGAATCGAAAAGGCCGCCCGCAAGGCGGCCTTTTTCATTTGCGGTCCTCAATGTCGGCGCAGGCGTTTCCAGAAGCGCGAGACAATCGCGCCATGGGCCGCGATGGCGATGCCCAGCAAGGCCAGCACCAGCCGCATGTCAGCCCTACGATCCGGCTCCGGATCGGCTGAGCCCATGACGTAGACCGCGACCGGCGCGCGCGTCAGCCCATGCCGTTCCGCGGCCAGCGCGGCGACATCCGGGCCGCGGCCGGAGGAGGGCGCGCCGATGCGCAGGGCCGCCTCCGGCGTTTCGTTCCAGCGGCGCGGGGCGGAAGGCGCTGCCGGATCGCTGCCGGCATTCTCCTGCGCGACGATCCAGACTGCGACCGGTTCTGCGGGCGTCCAATTCGAATTGACCAGCGGCGCGGCGTGCCAGATCACCGGCGCACCGTAGTTCTTCGTGCTGCGAAAGGCCCGCGTGACGGTGAATTCGGTCGCGATCCGCGAGCCGGTCAGCCTGTAGCCGAGAGCCGAGGGATGGGCCGGGATTGCGGAGGCGGTGAGCGGGCCGGCCACCTGCGACGCGGTGAGCGGAGAGGTCGGCGCGAGCCCGATGGTCATGCCGAAGCCGGCGAACAGCAGCGCGGAGCCGAGTGAGGCGGTTCCGGTGCCACCGGCAGACCAAGCTCCGAGCGCAAGGCCGATCAGGCAGGCCGGAATCATCCAGGCGAGGACGAGGTCGAGATGGGCCGCCGTCAGGCCGGCCGCGGCCAGCCCGGTCAGTGCGGGAATGCCGCGCAAAAATGCCTGCCACGGCGAGATGATCCGGGACCGCTGCATCCCTGCCCCTGTGTCGGAGCAGCCGTTGCAGCATGGCCGGAAGCGGCAGGCAAGGGGCGCAACGGCCTTGCGGCGCGGTCTAGCCGGGTGGTTCGCTGTTCGCGCGATGGGCGCTCCCCGGCGGATGTCCCATCACGGTCCGGAATGCCACCGCGAAGGCGGCCGAGGAGGAGAAGCCGAGCCGCGCGGCGACGTCCTTGACGGTTGCGCCCGCGCCGAGCCGCTCCAGCGCCGCCATGATCCGCACGCGCTGCCGCCAGGTCTTGAAGGTCAGCGACGTCTCCGCCGGAAACAGGCGCGAAACGGTGCGCACCGAAGTGCCGGTCGCTGCGGCGATATCGGCGAGATCGCGCCGGCAAGCGATGTCGGCAATGGCGGCTTCCGCCACCCGTGCCATGGCAGCGCTGTGCGGCATGGGCACGAAGGTCGGTGCGGCCGGGCTCGCCGCAACCTCGTCGAGCAGGAGCTCCGTCAGCGCTCGGCGACGCCTTGCCGCGATGGCCGGATCGAACAGGGCGAGGATCAGTGCGCGCAGCAGTGGCGAAACGCCGATGACGCGTTCGGCGTCGGGCGGGAGCGCCATCCATCCCTGCCGCAGAGCACCCGGCTCCATATAGGTGGAGCGCATGGCGACATCGGTGAGCATATCCACGGCATGGGCGAAGCGCGGCGGCAGCCACACCGCGCGCTGCTGCGGCACCAGCCAGCGGCCGGTCGAGGTCGTCACCTGCATGGTTCCGGACGCGGCGAAGAGGAGTTGGGCGGTGTCGTGCCGGTGGAGCGGGAGATGCGTGCCGCGCGGATAGGTCGTGGCCAGAACTCCGACGCCATCGTCGAAATCGGCTGCTGGCGTCTTGTCGATGACAATTGGCGCTACGTCGCTCATGCGCCATTCTATCGTGATGCGCTGCTTCCGCTACAGGCTTCCGCCATGAACCGCGCTTCGACCGTCATCGCCTATATCAACATCGCCCACGCGCTCGATCACCTGTTCATGCTGATCTTCGCGACGGCGGTCCTGACCATGGCGACCGAGTTCGGCGTGCCCTTCGCGGAGCTTCTGCCGCTGGCGCTGGGGGGGTTCATCGCCTTCGGCGCGCTGTCGCTGCCGGCGGGCTGGCTGGGCGATGCCTGGAGCCGGCGCAACATGATGGCGATCTTCTTCATCGGCGGCGGCCTTGCGGTGGCCGCCACGGGCTTTGCGCGCAACCCGACCGAACTCGCCATCGGCCTGACGGTGATCGGGGCCTTCGGCGCGATCTACCATCCGGTCGGCACGGCCATGCTGGTCTCGCATGCCGAGAAGCTTGGCCGCGAGATCGGCATCAACGGCGTCTGGGGGAATCTCGGCGTCGCCTTTTCGGCTTTGATCACAGGCGGGCTGATGCAGCTCTTCGGCTGGCGGGCGGCCTTCTTCGTGCCGGGACTGGTGAGCGTCGCCATCGGTCTCGCCTTCATGGCGCAGGTCAAAGACGAGAAGCGGCTCGGCTCAAAGGCATCCAATCAGGCGCGGATCGGCAAGTCCGAGATGGTGCGCGTCTTCGCGATCCTCCTCGTGGTGGCCTTCGCCCTTGGGCTGACGTTCAACGCGGTCACCGTGGCGCTGCCCAAGCTGATCGAGGAGCGCGTGACGATGTTCGGATCGGCGCCTGCTGTGATCGGAACCATCGGGTTCCTCGTCTATGCCTGCGGCGCGCTCTCGCAATATATCGTCGGCAACCTGATCGACCGGCATCCGCTGCGCAGCCTGATCATCCCCATCGGCTTCGCCATTGCGCCCTTCCTGTTCCTCGCCTCGTTCGCGAACGAATGGGCCATGCTGGTCGCGGCGACCGGCGTCGTGGTCACCATGTACAGCCAGGTGACCATCAACGACGCCATGACGGGCAAATATACCAGCGACGAGTGGCGCGCCCGCGCCTTCGCGGCGCGCTACACGATCACCTTCGGCGTCGGTGCGGCGGCGGTCGGCCTTGTCGCCTGGCTCCATCGCACGGGCGGCTTCACGCTGACCTTCCAGGTGCTCGGCGCGCTCTGCCTGATCATAGGCGTTGCGGCGCTGGCTTTCCCGGCCGACCGGCAGGAACCCATGGCTGCCCCCGCAGAATAGCGGGAACCGACCCAAGCCGCCGAGGGTTTGAGGGCATGGCGGCGTTCCGCGCCCCGGCCGAAGGAAGAGGTGCGTCTTGGACCAGCACGCGATCGACCATGCCGACCATGCGTTCGGCGTGCAGCGCGAATGTTCGGCGGCCATTCTGGTCAATGCGCGATCCGGCCTGACCGGGCGGTCCCTGCCGGTGATCGAGCTCCTGACGGAAGCCCTGTCGCACCGTGCCATCTATCCGCGCGTGTTCATGGCCGCCCCCGGCCACATGCAGGAAGCGCTCGAAGCCTGCCGGAAGGAGGAGCCGGAGCTTCTCTTCGTCATCGGCGGCGACGGCACGATCCTCGCCGTAGCGGAAGCCTTTCTCGGCACGAAAACGGCGCTCGCCATCATCCCAGGCGGGACGGTAAACCAGCTCGCGCGCGATCTCGGCATTCCGCTCGATCCGGCTGCCGCCGTCGCGGCGCTCGCCGCCGGCGCGCTGCGCGCTATCGATGTCGGCGTGGTCAACGGGCGCGCCTTCCTCTGCACGTCCGTCACCGGCCCGCTCGCCAAGCTCCAGCGCTACCGCGAGGAGGCGCGGGGGCGCCTGTGGGCGACGCTCGGCTCGTTCGTCATGACGGGCTTCAAGGCGACGACGCTGCGCCCGGCGAAACTGTCGATCCGCGCCGGGGCGGCTGCCTGGCAGGAGGAGACGCGCGGCGTCATCGTGTCGGTCAATCCGCTGGCGGAGGTTGTCTCGCGCGTGCCGCTGCGCGAGCGGCTCGACGGCGGCAGGCTCGCGGTCTATGCGGCCCGCGAGAGCGGTTATCTCACACTGTTCCGCATGGCGGCGGCGATCCTGGCCGGGCGCGCACGCCACCACCCGAACATCGCCTATCACGAATGCGCCGAACTGACCCTCGACGCGAGGCGGCGCTTCATCACCGTGCTCAACGATGGCGAGATCCGCCGGCTTCGCACGCCGCTCAACCTGGCGGTCCGGCCCGGCGCCTTGACCGTCGTTGCTCCGCTCCCGGCCGTCGCTGTCGCGGCCTGACGCCGCATGACGGTGATTGCACACCTGTCGGACCTGCATTTCGGAGCGCAGCGTCCCATGATCCGCGAGGCCCTGCTGCATGCCCTGACGATCGAGCCGCCCGATGTGGTCGCGATCAGCGGCGACCTGACCCAGAACGCCACGCGCCGCGAGTTCGCAGCCGGACGCGCTTTCCTCGACCGGCTGCAGCAGCCCTATCTCATCGTCCCCGGCAATCACGACATTGTCGGCCATCGGCTGATCGAGCGCTTCACCCGGCCCTACCAGCGCTGGCGGCGCTTCGTCACCGAAGGGCTGGAGCCGGAATGGTCGGACGATGCGGTGGTGATCCGCGGGGTCAATTCGGCGCGGCCGTTCGGACCCTATCTCAACTGGTCGCGCGGGCAGTTCAGCCTCGCCCAGATCGCCGCGATGGATCGCACCGAGGCGGACCGGCGCTCGCTGGTCGTCGCGGCGCATCACCCGGTCGCCTGGGGTAACGACACGGATCGAGACTACGACCTCGTGATGCGGGGAGATGCGATGCTCGCGGCTCTCGCCCGCCAGCCGCGCAGCATCATCCTGCTCGGCCACCGTCACCGCAGCCATGCGAGCCTTTGGAACGCCGAGGGCGGCGAGCGCGAGGCGCGGGGCCAGATGACCTCGCGGCCGGGAGACGTGCTGATCGTCCATGCCGGAACGGCCTGTTCCGACCGCCTGCGCGGCGAGGCCAATAGCTGGAACCGGCTGGAGGTTGGCGAAGAGGGCGTCTCGGTTGTGACACGGACCTTCGACGGTACGGGATGGACGCGGGCGCCGCGCCTCACCCTGACATGGGGCGCGTAGCCGCGCTCCACACCCTATCAGCGCGCGAGAATCTTGCCGTCGACCGTCTTGATGTCGCGAAGCCCGCAGAGCGCCATCGTGATGTCCATCTCCTTGCGGATGATCTCGATGGCGGCGGTGACGCCCTCCTCGCCCATGGCGCCGAGCCCGTAGAGGAAGGCGCGGCCGATATAGGTGCCCTTGGCGCCGAGGGCGATGGCCTTCAGCACGTCCTGGCCGGAGCGGATGCCGCTGTCCATGTGGACCTCGATGCGGCTGCCGGCGGCATCGACGATGGCCGGCAGGGCCTCGATGGCCGAAAGCGCGCCGTCGAGCTGGCGACCGCCGTGGTTCGAAACGATCAGCGCATCGGCGCCGGACTTCGCCGCGAGTTCGGCATCCTCGGGATCGATGATGCCTTTCAGGATCAGCTTGCCGCCCCAGCGCTCCTTGATCCAGGCGACGTCGTTCCAGTTCAGCGAGGCGTCGAACTGGTCGGCGGTCCAGGAGGAGAGGGAGGACATGTCGTCGACGCCCTTGGCGTGGCCGACGATGTTGCCGAAGGTGCGGCGCCTGGTGCCGAGCATCGCCTTGCACCAGCGCAGCTTGGTGGCGAGGTTGATGAGGTTGCCGATGGTCGGCTTCGGCGGGGCCGAGAGACCGTTCTTCAGGTCCTTGTGGCGCTGGCCGAGGATCTGGAGGTCGAGGGTCAGGACGAGGGCCGAGCAGCCCGCCTTCTTGGCGCGGTCGATCAGGTTGCCGGTGAATTCGCGGTCGCGCATCACGTAGAGCTGGAACCAGAAGGGATTGCTGGTGTCCGCGGCGACGTCCTCGATCGAGCAGATGCTCATGGTGGAGAGCGTGAAGGGAATGCCCGCCTTGGCCGCGGCGCGCGCCGCGAGGATCTCGCCGTCGGCATGCTGCATGCCGGTCATGCCGGTGGGAGCGATGGCCATGGGCATGGAGACCGGCTGGCCGATCATGGTCGTGGCCAGCGTGCGGTTGTCCATGTTCACCGCCACCCGCTGGCGGAACTTGATCTTGGCGAAGTCGGAGGTGTTCGCCCGGTAGGTGCTTTCCGTCCACGCGCCGGAATCGGCGTAGTCGTAGAACATGCGGGGCACGCGGCGTTCGGCGAGGACGCGCAGATCTTCGATGCAGGTGATGACGGTGGACATCCGAACCTTCTTCTGGGGTCGCTGATGCGGGTGGGCGTTGCGCAGCTTGCAGGCCGTCTCTAGCACGGGCGGCGGGCGGCGGGCCACACGCGCTGCTGCAAGGACGCCGTGCGCGATTTACCGGCGGCCGGCGGCCTCAGGCGATGGCCGCGCGCGGCGGGAACAGTTCGCGCAGGACTTCTTCGCCGCCCTCGACCAGTGCCGAATTCCTGTAGCGCGGGTCGTCCGTCACCTCGCGGCCGAGCCAGTCCGGCCGCAGGAAGGTCTCCTGCTCGTCGGCAAGCTCGATCTCGGCGAGGACGAGGCCGGCGAGGCGGCCCTCGAACACGTCGATCTCCCAGAGCTTTCCGCCGATCGTCAATTCGTGGCGCTTCTTGACGATGGGCGGCAGGCTGGCGAGGCGCAGCATTTCCGTGGCGTCGGCGGCCGGCACCGCATATTCGAACTCGTCGCGCACCAGCCCGTCCCGCTCGCCCTTCACGGTGAGGGTGCCGAGGCCGTCCTGAAGCCGGATGCGGACCGAGACCGGACCGCTGACGGACAGGTAGCCCTGCTCGATGTGGCGCACACGCGCGGCTGGCCGCCAGCCGTCATGGGCGACGAGGAACTTGCGTTCGATCTCCAGCGCCACGCATCGGCCTCCCGTTGGTTTCGCCATAGAGCGCGTCGGACGGCCGCGGGGCAAGCCCGCCGGGCGGACGATGCGGCGCGGGGCATGGTTCCCTTCGGCGATATCCCGCCCTAGCTTCCTGCGACGACAAGAACGACACAAGGGAAACGCCATGGATCTCGCCATCACCGAACTCGCTTCCGGCCTGCAGTTTCCGGAAGGGCCCGTGATCCTTGCGGACGGATCGGTGCTGATCGTCGAGATCGCGCGCGGCACGGTGACGAAGGTCGGGCCGGATGGCTCGGTATCCTACCTCTCCAGCCAGGGCGGCGGCCCCAACGGGCTGGCTCTCGGCCCGGACGGCAGGCTCTACATCTGCAACAACGGTGGTTTCAAATGGACGCCGCCGGGCAGCGACCGCGGCCTTCTGCCGATCGGGCAGGCCGACGACTATTCGGGCGGGCGGATCGAGCGGCTGGACCTTCAGACCGGCCAACTGGAGGTTCTTTACGCTTCCAGCGAGGTATGCCCCTTCAAAGGCCCGAACGATATCGTTTTCGACGATCAGGGCGGCTTCTATTTCACCGATCTCGGCAAGGGGCGCCCGCGCGATATGGATCGCGGCGGTGTCTACTACGCCAAGGCCGACGGCAGCTTCATCAAGGAGATGGTCCATCCGATGGTGACGCCGAACGGCATCGGCCTGTCGCCGGACGGATCGGTGCTCTACGTGGCCGAGACGGAAACGGCGCGGCTCTGGGCCTTCGATCTCACGGGACCGGGCGAGTTCAGCCGGCAACCGTTCCCCTCGCCCCATGGCGGGCGGATCGTCGCGGGCATCGGCGGCTACACCCGCTTCGACTCGCTGGCCGTGGATGCCGGCGGCAATATCTGCGTGGCGACGCTGGTCAATGGCGGCATCACGGTGATCGCGCCGGACACGGGGGAATGGCGCCACATCCCCGTGCCGGGCGAGCGCTGGGTCACCAACATCGCCTTCGGCGGCCCGGAACTGAGGACGGCCTATCTGACGCTGTCCTCGACCGGGCGGCTGGTGTCGTGCCCCTGGGAGAATTCCGGCCTGCTGCTCAACTACCAGCAGGCCTGACGCGCCGGCTCTCAGGCCGTCGGCGCGGTCTGTTTCATCGACGGCCGCTCGGAGAACTTCGCGTACCAGGCGGCGAGGCGGTCATTGCCGTTGCGCCAGCCGATGTCGGGGAAGCGGAAATCGAGATAGCCGAGCGAGCAGGCCACCGCGATGGAGCCGATATCCACCCTGTTCTCCAGATGGTCGATCCAGGCCGAGGAGAAGCTCGCGACCGTGGTGCCGATCTTGGTGAGCTGGCCCTTGTGCCAGTCGTCCCAGCGCAGGCCCTCGGGCCGGGCAACGCTCTCGTAGCGCGCGAGCAGGGCGGCATCGAGCAGTTCGTCGGCCGCCGATTGCAGCACCAGCGCCGGCCAGCGCTCCTTGCCGACGGTCGGGAACAGTTTGGGCGCGGCGCCGATGGCGTCGAGATATTCGCAGATGACGCGGCTGTCATAGACCGGCTTGCCATCTTCGGTGATCAGGGTCGGCACCTTGCCGGTCGGATTGTGCGCCTTGATCGACGCATCCTGGTTGATCGGGTGCGCGGCCGAGGGCAGCTTCTCGATCAGGCCGCCAATGCCCCGCTCGATGGCGCAGATCATGACTTTGCGGACGAAGGGGGAGGCGGGAGAGAAGAACAGTTTCACGGCAGCTGCATCCTGCAGAATGGAATGGCTGTGAAGTGATAGGGCGCGCGACGCGCGGCGTCGAGACTGCCGGTCGGCAGAACCGTCATGAGCGCCATCTTTCCCCCGCGCTTGCCAAACGGAGCGATCCCGGTTCCCACTTCGGCCCCGGGGAGGCAAGCATGAACGAAGAACAAGCCGCACGGCCGCTCATGGGCAAGGTCGCGCTCGTCACCGGAGCGGGCAGGGGGCTCGGCCGCGCCTTCGCTGAACGGCTGGCACGCCTCGGCGCGGATGTCGCGATCCACGGCATGCGCGAGGACGGCCCGGCCGAATATGGCGAGGGAACCACGCTGACCGCCGTGGCGAGCGAGATCGCGGGTGCTTTCGGTGTCAGGACCGTGCGTGCGCTGGGCGACTTGACGAAGCCCGGGGACATCGCGCGGGTGGTGGAGGCGGCCGAGGCCGCTCTCGGCCCCATCGGCATCCTCGTCCACAATGCCGGCGGCGACATCGCGGCCAAGGGTGGCAAGCCCGATCCGAACGATGCGGTCGGCATCCGGTCCGAGGACGTTGCCGCCGTGCTCGACCGCAACCTCCTGTCCACCATCCTGACCTGCCAGGCCGTGGCGACGGGCATGATGGAGCGCCGGGCGGGCAGGATCGTCACGCTCGGCTCGGTCGCCGCCTTCAAGGGGCGGACGAACGGCGCGGTCTATGCGGTCGCCAAGGCGGGCGTCACCCACTACACGCGCTGCCTCGCCGATCAGCTCAGGCCCTACGACATCACCGTGAACTGCATTGCGCCGGGCGACACCCGCACGGGCCGTTTCCTCGGGACGCGCACGGTGGACGAGGCACGGCTTGCGGAGACGGGCACGCTCGATCGCATCGCGACCGTGGACGAGGTGGCGCGGGTGGTGGAGGTCTTCGCAGGCCCGCTCGGCGCCTTCGTGTCGGGCCAGGTGCTGCGCGTCGACGGCGGCAGCCAGTGCTGGCCCGGATGAGATTGTTCAGGACATGACCATGACGAGCATTGCTCCCGGCGCCTTGCCGCGCGTGACCTATTCCAATATCGCCGAGGACTTTTCCGGCGTTCACGCCCATCTCGACACGGTCATACCCGATGTGCGGGAGCGGCTTCTGGGGCTCGATCGGCCCAACCGGATCGGCGGCGCCGACAATCGCGACGGCGAGGTGTTCAACGCGCCCTGTCCGATCGACCGACGCATCAGTCTCGGAAGGTTCGTCGCGGCTTCGCCGGCCGCCGTCGATGCGGCGGTGACGGCCGCGCGACGGGCAGCGGACGACTGGCGGCGTCTCGGCTGGGAGCGGCGCGTCGCCCTCGCGCGAAAGATCGCGGACGCGATGGAGGCCGTGAAGTTCGAGATGGCCGCGGCCTGCCTTCTGGAGGTCGGCAAGTCGCGCATGGAAGCGCTGGGCGAGGTGGAGGAGGCGATAGACCTCGTCCGCTTCTATGCCGGCGAGATGGAGGCGAATGGCGGCTACGAGAGGCCGCTGCTCAGGGCCAATCCGAAGGAGGAGACGCGCGACGTGCTGCGGCCCTTCGGCGTCTTCGCGGTCATCGCGCCGTTCAACTTTCCCGTGGCCCTGTCCATTGGCATGTCGATCTCGGCGCTGATCGCCGGGAACACGGTCGTATTCAAGCCGAGCCCGATGGCGGGCCTGACCGGCCGCATGCTGATGGACTGCATCGCCGCGGCCGGGCTGCCGGACGGCGTGTTCAATCTCGTCTGCGGTGGCGCGGAAACCGGCGCGGCGCTCGTCGCCCATCCCGGTATCGATGGCATTGCCTTCACCGGCTCGCATGCGGTCGGCATGGCCATGATGCGGACCTTCGGCGTCGGCGGCGTCCATGCCAAGCCGGTGCTCGCGGAGATGGGTGGCAAGAACCCGACCTATGTGACCGCCTCGGCCGATCTTGCGACGGCTGCCGCCGGCATGGCGCGCTCGGCGTTCGGGCTGCAGGGCCAGAAATGCTCGGCAGGCTCCGTGGTCTTCGTCCATGCTGCTGTCAGGGACGAATTCCTGGAGCGCCTCGCGGCGACGGCGGCCGCGTTCCGCATCGGCGATCCCGCCGGGTGCGACGTGTTCATGGGTCCGGTGATCAATCGCGCGGCGCGTGACCGGTTCGAGGCGGCTGTGGCTTCGGCAAGGGTTGCGGGCGCGGCCGTCATCGGCGGCCGGGTGCTTTCCGGCGACCTCTTCGACCACGGCGACTATGTCGAGCCGACCATCGTCACGGGCCTGCCGGACGATCAAGCCCTGCACCGGGACGAGTTGTTCCTGCCCTTCCTGACGGTGCGCGGATTTTCCTCGCTCGACGATGCCATCCGTCGCGGCAACGCCGTGCCCTACGGGCTCACTGCTGGCATCTATGCGCAGGACGAAGCCGAACTCGACCTCTTCCTCGATACGGCCGAGGCGGGCGTCCTCTATGCCAACCGGGCGAGCGGGGCGACGACCGGCGCCTGGCCGGGCATCCAGACCTTCTGCGGCTGGAAGGGTTCCGGCACGGGCTCGAAGGGTGGGCTCGGCACATGGTACCTGCCGCAGTTCATGCGGGAGCAGAGCCGCACTATCATGCGGTGAGGGTCGACGCCTGCCGACGACGGCCCCGGGGGGCATTCGAGGCTTCGAGCGAGAGGCGAGCCAGTTGGGCAAGCCGGCATAATTAACATGGAAAATAATCGCGTTTGCGCTTATGCCGTGGCTGGCTATGCCGATATGCCGGCGCCTATGATCGGGTGGATGCCGGCCGCGCAACGCTGACGGCATCGCGGCGCAAGCGAGGGACGAACAGGGTGGAAGACCGTCCGACGGATGGGCTGGCCAAACCGGCGGAAGGCGCTGCCGCACCGCGGCCGGCCGGCCAGACGCGCGTCCGCCTGCGCAGTTTTTCGAGCTCATTGCCGATGATGCTGCTGAGGGCGCGGGAATCCGTGATGCGCCACTTCCGCGCGTCGCTGCGCAGCCATGACCTGACCGAGCAGCAGTGGCGGGTCTTGCGCGCCCTCTCGGCGGTGGGCGAGATCGAGGTTTCGCAGCTCGCCCGCGCCACCTACCTGCTCGCACCCAGCCTCTCGCGCATCCTGAAGGACCTCGACGCCCGCGGGCTGATCGAACGGCGGCTCGATGCCGCCGACATGCGCGTCGGCATCGTCCGCATCGCCCGTCGCGGCACGGAACTGATCGAGACAGTCTCGCCGCAGTCGGAGGCGATCTATGCCGAGATTACCGCGCGCTTCGGGCCCGAACGGCTTGCCGAGCTTCAGGCGCTGCTCGTGGAACTGGAACGCGCCATGGCGGCCGGCCTGAACGAGGACGAGGCGGGCGGCGCAGGCTGAAAGCGTCCGCGCCTGCATTCCGCGCGGCGCTCGGACATGGGATCGGCGGGAAGCCCGCGCGCCGCGTTCACGCGAAATGGCAGCCGACCGTTCCGAACGGCCCGAAATCGGCCTGGAACGTGTCGCCCTTGCGGGCCTCGACCGGCCGCACGAAGGACCCTGACAGCACGACTTGCCCCGGCTCCAGCGCAAGGCCGTTGCGGTGAAGGCTGCGCACCAGCCAGGCCATGCCGTTGGCGGGATGGTTGAGCACGCCGGCGGCGACGCCGGTTTCCTCCACTGCCGCGTTCTTGGTGAGGATCGCGGAGACCCAGCGCAGGTCCGCGGCGTCGGGGCGGAACGGGCGCCCGCCGACGACGATGCCGGCATTGGCCGCATTGTCCGCGATGGTGTCGGCGATCTTGCGCGTCGCCTTGGTCTTCGGATCGACCCGCTCGATCCGCGTGTCGAGGATTTCGAGCGCCGGCACGACGTAGTCCGTGGCGTTCATCACGTCGACCAGCGTGCAGTCCGGCCCTTCAAGCCGCGTCTTTATGACGAAGGCGAGCTCGACCTCGATGCGCGTGCCGATGAAGCGATCGGTCGGTATCTCGCCGCCATCGGCGAACAGCATGTCGTCGAGCAGGTAGCCGGAATCCGGCGTGTCGATGTTGAGCGCCTGCTGCATGGCCTTCGAGGTCAGGCCGATCTTGTGGCCGATGATGCGGCGCCCGGCCTTGAGCTTGCTGTCGATCCACGCGCGCTGGATCCTGTAGGCATCTTCCACCGTGATGCCCGGATGCTGCTGCGTGAGCTGGCGGATTTGCACGCGCGTCTTCTCGGCCCTGTCCAGCGCGGCGGCGGCGGCCTTGATGTCCTTCGCAGAGAGCATGGGATCAGGCCTCGTCGATGACGGTGTTGGTGAGCGTGCCGATGCCTTCGGCCGAGACCTCGATCACGTCGCCGGGTTTCAGGAATTTCGGCGGATCGAAGCGCGCACCAGCGCCGGTCGGCGTGCCGGTCACGATGATGTCGCCGGGCACCAGCGTGGTGAAGGTCGAGATGTAGGCGATCAGGTATCGGAACGAGAAGATCATCCGGCTCGTGCGGTCGTCCTGCCGCATCTCGCCGTTGACCGTCGTCGTCAGGCGGATGTCGGCGATCTGGGCCTCGTCGGTGAAGGGCACCAGCCACGGTCCCATGGCGCCGGAACAGTCGAAGTTCTTGCCCTGCGTGACGTTGAACTTGGCATGCCGCACCCAGTCGCGGATCGTGCCCTCGTTGCAGAGGGTCACGGCGCCGACATGGCCGAGCGCATCCTTCTCCGCGATGTGCCGGCCGGCCTTGCCGATGACGAGAGCCACCTCGCCCTCGTAGTCGAGCTTGTCGGAGGCCTTCGGACGCACCAGCGGCTGGCCGTGGCCGACGAATGAGCGGGCGAAGCGCGGGAAGAGGCTGGGAAAGGGCGGGGCTTCCTGACCGTCCTTGTACTCGGCGTTGCGGTCCGGATAGTTGACCCCGACGCAGATGATTTTCTCCGGTTCGGAGACCGGTGGCAGGAAGGTCACGGCGTCGAGAGCGTGGTCGGGCGTATGGCGTAGCCCTTCGTCGACGAGGCGCTGAAGCGCGCCTTCGGCGATGGCCGTCTTCAGGCACCAGATGTCGCCTGCGCGCGCCGAGAGGTCGACGATGCCGGCATCGGTGACGAGGCCGAAGCGCTCCTCCCCGTTGATCGCAAAGGTCGCGAGGCGATGGGTCATGGGTGGTGCTCTCAGCTCGCCACGATGACATTGGCGACGAAGGCGGGATCGCGCACGGGGAGGCCGGCAAAGTCCGAGCCCTCATCGAACCACGATTTCGGTGCGGGCGCGCCCCACAGCGTCTGCCGGCGCGGGTCGCGCAAAGACCAGCGCAGCGGCTCGTGGTCGGGGTCCATGGTCTGGTAGTCGGACGTGTAGAGTTCGAGGCGGTGGCCGTCGGGGTCGCGGACATAGAGGAAGAAGGCGTTGGAAATGCCGTGGCGGCCGGGACCGCGCTCCATGTTCGGCAGGTGGCCGGATGTCGCCATCACGTCGCAGAGGTGGATGATGTCGAGGGCTGTCGGCGTCCAGTAGCAGAAGTGATGCAGGCGGGGGCCGCGCCCGTTGGTGAAGGCGAGGTCGTGGACATTGCCCTTGCGATGCATCCAGCCGGCGGCGATGCGCCCGTCCGGCCCGTCTTCCTCGGCATATTCGGTGAGGCGGAAGCCGAGGGCGGCGTAGAAGTCGAGGCTCGTCTGCACCTCCGGCGCGAAGACGTTGAAATGGTCGAGCCTCTGCGCGCGCACGCCCTGGTAATGCGCATACTGGCGCAGGCTGCACTCGCGTTTGTCCATCGTAGCGACGAGTTCCAGCGGCATGCCGGACGGGTCGCTTGCATGGAGCGTGCGGCCCTGGAACGGCGCCTCGACGAAGGCGTGGGGCAGGCCTTGCGCCTCGAAGAAGACGGCGGCCTTGTCGAGGTCGGCCTCGTGGGCGACACGCAGGCCGATGCGCCGGCAGGAGGCAGCGGACGCCTTGCGCAGCACCAGCGAGTGGTGCTGGCGCTCCTCGACGCCGCGCAGATAGACCGCGCTGTCGTCGGCATCGGTGACGCGCAGGCCGACGATTTCCTCGTAGAAGGCGCGGCTGGCGGCGAGATCGGTGGCGTCTAGCACGACATGGCTCGCCCGCACGATGTTGAACGGCGGATCGAAGATGTGGGTCGGCACGGGCATGGGAGCTTCCTCGGAACGCTTGCTCGTTGTTCTTCGGGGGATTGGCCGTCAGGCGCCGAGCTTCGGCACCGCGTGGCTACCCTTGGCGAGGCAGATGTTCTTGGTTTCCATGTAGAAATCGAAGGAATAGTCGCCGCCGTCGCGGCCGATGCCGGAGGCCTTCATGCCGCCGAAGGGCGTCGGCAAGTGGCGCACGTTCTCCGAATTCAGCCAGATCATGCCGGCTTCGAGTTCGTCGGCGACGCGCAGCGCGCGGCCCATATCGGCGGTCCAGACATAGCCGGTGAGGCCGTAGTTCACGTCGTTAGCGATAGCGACCGCTTCCGCCTCGTCCTTGAACGGGATGACGGTGAGATAGGGGCCGAAGACCTCCTCCTGCGCGACACGCATGGCGCTCGTCGCGCCGGTCACCAGCGTCGGCTCGACATAGAAGCCGCCGCCCGGACCGTCAAAGGGCTTGCCGCCTGCGGCGAGCGTTGCTCCGTCCTGCCGGGCGATGTCGAAATAGGAGCAGACCTTGTCGAAATGCCGCCGGTGGATCAGCGGGCCGATCTCGGTCGCGGGATCGAGCGGGTGGCCAACCTTGAGCTTCTTCACCCGGTCCACGACGCGCGCGGAAAATTCCGCCGCGATGCTCTCCTGAACGAGCAGGCGGCTCGACGAGGTACAGCGCTCGCCGTTCAGCGAGTAGATCATGAAGATCACGGCATCGAGCGCGCGATCGAGGTCGGCGTCGTCGAAGACGATGACCGGGTTCTTGCCGCCGAGTTCGAAATGGACGCGCTTCAGCGTCGGGGCGCCCTGCGCCATGATGGCCGAACCCGTCGCACTCTCGCCGACGAAGCCGATGGCCTTGATCGCGCGGTGCTCGGTCAGCGCCTTGCCGGCATCCTCGCCGAAGCCGTGAACCGTGTTGAGGACGCCTTCCGGCACGCCGGCCTCCAGCAGCAGGCGCGGCAGCAGGTCGGCGGTGACCGGCGACCATTCGGCGGGCTTGTGGACGACCGTGCAGCCGGCGGCGAGCGCGGGCGCGATCTTCCACGTCGACAGCATGAACGGCGTGTTCCAGGGCGTGATGACGCCGACCGGGCCGATCGGGACCCGCGTCGTCACGTTCCAATGGTCCTTCGTCGGCAGGTTTCGCCCGTCGCGCGCCTCGGCCGCGCGGTCGGCGAAGAACCGGAAGTTCTCCGCCCCGCGCAGCGCCGCCTTGGCCATGAAGCGATGCGCCTGGCCGGTATCGACGCATTCCAGCAGGGCGATGTCCTCCTGGTGCGCCTCGATGATGTCGGCGACCTTGTGGAGGATCGCGCGGCGCTTGTCCGCGTCCATGCCCTTCCAAGACTTGAAGGCTTTCTGCGCGGCCTCAGCCGCTGCATCGATGTCGGTGGCGTCGCCGCGCGCGACCTCGGCCAGCACGGATCTGTCGATGGGCGAGGTCGTCTCGAAGGTGCGGCCCGAGGCGGAAGCCGCACGCTTGCCGGCGATGTGGTGGCCGATGCCTTCCGCCTTCAGCTTCGCCAGCAGCGTCTCGGCGCGCAGCTTGTTGTGGGTGAACCGGTTTGCGGGCGCCGAGCCCTTCGCCTGTGCCTCGGCCATGTCAGGCAGTCCTCTTCAGTGCGTCGTGAACGGTGTTGCGCTTCCAGTTAGGCTCGTCGATCTCGACGATCTGCAGGGAGAGCGCCACGGGCGCGGCCGCGAAGGCCGGATCGAGCGCACGGGACAGCGCTTCGAAGACATGGCCGCCGGCGCGCCGGCGCGTCTCCACGTCGCGGCCACGACCCATTTTCAGGGTCGCATCGACGAAACCATGCGCGGGGTTGCCGTCGGCGATGGCGGAATGGTCGCAGCGATGGGCACGCACGCGTATGCCGCCAAGCGGGAATACGCCGGTTTCGGCCGCCGCGGCCCGCACCGCCTCGCATAGCGCGGACCAATCGACGGAGCCGTCGAGATTGGCGGAATATTCAACCACCACATGCGGCATCCCGACCCCTCCCGAAGCCATTCTTGCCGATATCATTAACGTGTTAAGCGAAAGCGCGCAAGGCGGGCGCCGGCGGAATGGGAAGGCCCATAGGAGGGGGAGGTCAGTCTCCCTGCCATGGGCTCCTGCATCAGGCCGGGAACGCCGCCGCGATCAGGTCAAACAACGCCGCCGGCGCGAAGCGACGCGATCTCATGTCCAGCCAGACCCAGCCACTGCGACAGGATCGTGTCGGTATCCTCGCCGAGACCCGGCGCAGACCTCAGGCTCGGCGCTGGCGTGCCGCTGAGCTTCGGGTGCGGCGCCTGGACCTTGAGCGGTCCGATGCGCGGATTGTCTACCGTCACGATCGACTCACGAGCCGCGTAGTGGGAATCGGCCGAAATTTCCTCCGCGGAGTAGATGAGCGAATAGGCGAGCCCGTGGGCATCGAGCCTGGCGCATATCTCGCTGACGGGCATGGATTTGATCCACTTGCCCACTGTCCGATTCAGGGTTTCGATATTGTCCCAGCGCGCGGCGTGGCTGGTGAAGCGGGGGTCCTCGTGGAGCGGGCTCCCCATGGCTTCGCACAGCCTCCTGAACATCGGGTCCGACGACACGGTCAGCACCAGGAACCGGCCATCGACCGTCTCGAAGTGGTCTCCGGGAGCCGCCGCATAGTGCATGTTGCCACGCCGGCTGCGGTTGATCCCGAGCTTGTCGTAGGCCGTGACGAGAATATCGGTGAACCGGAAGATGGATTCGTAGAGCGAGGCGTCGATGTGCTGGCCAGTGCCGCCGCGGGCGTCGCGGTGGTACAGGGCCAGCATGACCGAGAATGCCCCGAGAATGGCGGACTGGTAGTCGGCCATGGCCGTGCCGGGCCGTACCGGCGGCCGGTCCGGGTAGCCGGTGACGTGGAGAAAGCCCGAAAACGCCAGCGCGATCCGATCATAGGCGGCGCGCTCTGCGTTGGGGCCCGTCTGGCCGTAGCCGGAGATCGACAGCATGACGAGCCGGGGGTTCTCGGCCTTGAGCTGCTCATAGCCGATGTTCCAGCGGTCGAGCGTTCCGGGCCGGAAATTCTCGACCAGGACATCCGCCTGCCCGGCGAGCCGCCGCAAAATGTCCTGCCCCTCGGGCAGGCGCAGATCCAGCGTGATCGATTTCTTGTTCCGCGCCTCGACATTCCAGTAGAGCCCTTCGCCGTCGACGGCCGGGCCCAGCCTGCGCAGCGGGTCGCCACCCTGCGGCTGTTCGACCTTGATGACCTCCGCTCCGAAGTCCGCAAGAAGTGTCGCTGCGACTGGCCCGGCGATCATTGTTCCGATGTCGAGGACCTTGATCCCCGCCAGCGGACCGGCTTCGTTCGTGCTCATGTTGCGCTTTCCCTGCGAGGCCTGAATCGCGGCACGTGCTGATCGCCGCCGATATCGTCCCACCACAGGTCGAGCTTCATCCCGATACGCACGTCGGCAGGATCGCAGTGAGTCACGTTCGAGACGAGGCGTACGCCCGGGAGATCGTCGAAGGTGATCAACGCCCCCACATAGGGAAGCTTGTCCTTCACCGCGGGATGGCTGGCATGGTGGACGACGGTGAATGTGTAGACTTCGCCCCGCCCCGAGACCGGCACCCATTTGGACCGCAGGGAATGGCAATGCGCGCAGACCGGCGTCGGAGGGTGGCGGGGCACTTCGCAGTCGCTGCAGGCCTGAAAGGACAGGCGCTGCCGGCGGCAGGAATCCCAGAACCCCGCATCGTCCATCGTCGGAGACGGGCGCGGCATGCTTTCGGGAAAATAGGCCATCACTGACGCCCCAGAATGAGTGCGCTGGTAGGGGATACGCCGAGGCCGCCGGTCACGAGGCAGGTCCTTGCGTCCTGAACCTGCGAGGTGGACTGGCCGCGCAACTGCCGGACACCCTCGATGACGAGGTTCATGCCGTGCACATAGGCCTCCGAAAGCTGCCCGCCCGAGGTGTTGATGGGCAGTTTCCCGTCCGGCCAGCGGATGGCGCCGCTCGCGACGAACTCGCCGCACTCGCCGACGCCGCAGAAGCCGTAATCCTCCAGCGCCATGAGGACGAGCCCGGAGAAGTGATCGTAGATCTGCGCGACATCGATGTCCTTCGGCGCCAGACCGGCTTTGGCGAAGAGTTCCCTGGCCATCGCCTTGCCGTTGGTGGAGGCGTAGTCGTCGTCGGGCATGTTGTGACCCGAGAGCAGGCCGCTTCCCCAGCCCGGCCCGCTGCCATGGGCGGCCGCGAGAATGTCGACAGCGGTGGCAGGCAGGTCCCTGGCGCGTTCGCGCGTCGTAATGACCACGGCGCAGGCGCCGTCCGTCTCCAGGCAGCAGTCGTAGAGGCGCAGGGGCTCGGCAATCCAGCGCGCGGCCAGATACTGCTCCTTCGACAGCGTGCGGTCGTGCATGACGGCCCGGGGGTTGCGGTTGGCGTTCGCGCGCGCCGACAGCGCGATTTCGCCGAGATGGTCTTCGGTGACGGGGTGAAGGTGCATGAAGCGCCTGACCGCCATGGCCAGCATCTGGGAGGGCGCGAACAGCCCGAACGGATCGACGAAATTGCCGTTCACCCGGCCCTGACCATGCAAGCCGAAACGACGCGACTGCCCCTGGCAGAGCCCGCGATAGGCGACGACGACCTCGGCCTGGCCGGCCTCGATGGCGGCGCAGGCCATGGAAATGGCACCGCAGGTTCCGCCGCCGCCTCCGCCCCAGACCATGCCGGACAGGCGCAAGCGCGGCATGCCCAGCGCGACCTGCATGAGCGGCGCATCGTTTGAATCGTTGGAGAACGAGGTCAGTCCGTCGACTTCGGCCGGTGCGATGCCGGCGTCGGCCAGCGCCGCCAGAATAGCCTCCGCGGTGACCTGAAACTGGCTGCGATCCTGAATGCCGCCCCAGCGGGTGAACTCACTCTGGCCCACGCCGACGATTGCCGGCTCCCTGTGCGATCGGCCCATGGATGCTCCTCGATGAACAATATCGATCTTGCATATCTGAAATGCCGATGCAATATGGTTCACCCGATGAGGGGCAGGCGAGCTGCCTCCGGGCAATCCGGCCGAGCGCCTTTGACGTGATGTGTCTGCAGCGACGTCGAGGTTTGCGCTCCCGATCTGCAAGGCGGCGCTCTTCGGGCGTCGATGCGTCAACCGAGGCAGTATGAAATGAACATCACCGTCATAGACCGCGAGGGGCAAGCACACGACGTCACGGGCGCGGCCGGCGGCTCGGTGATGGACGCCATTCGCAATGCCGGGCTGCCCATCGCTGCGCAATGCGGCGGCTGCTGTTCCTGCGCCACCTGCCACGTGCATGTCGACGAGACCTGGACCGAACGGCTGCCTCCGAGGTCCGAAGACGAGGATGCGCTGCTCGAGCTCGTCGAAGACGTCAGGCCGACATCGCGGCTGTCCTGCCAGATCACGCTGTCGCCGGAGCTCAACGGCGTGAAGGTCGCGCTCGCTCCGGGCTCGGAGCTTTGACGCGCTCGCCGGTCAGTCGGCACGCCCTCGCGCCGCCACCGACCTGACGACACAGTCGATCATGTCGGTCAGGGCAGGCGTGAGATCGATATCCCGCAGATGCGCAAGATGGAGCGTGCGATAGAGCGGCGGTTTGAGCGGCCGGGCCACGAACTCGCCTGCGGCGATCTCCTGCTCGCATGTGATCTGCGGGAGAATTGTGCAGAACGGCTTGCGGCGAATGAGTTCCTTGGTCAACGGCAGGCTGTCGATCTCCTGGTTCGACCGGACCGAAAATCCCTCGGCGGAAAAATACTCGCGCAGGATGCTGCGGCTGCCGTTCAGCGAGGCGGGCACGACGAGTTCCAGTTCGCCCAGTTGCGCGCGCGGCACGAACTTCTGGCCGGCGATCGGATGGTCGCCGCGCGCCACGACCAGCAGCGGCTCGCGGACGAGTTCGCGCAACTGGAGGCGCGACGTGTTCGGCGCCTGCAGCACGACCGCAATATCGACCTGGCCGTCCGCGAGATGGTTGTAGACCGCGCCTGTCGATGCCTCCACCACGCGCACCCGGGCGTTGGGGCGCCGGTCCGAGAAATCGAGCAGGGCATCGGCCATATATGTCGCCATGAAGCTCGGCGGGGCGGCGATGCTGACATTCTCGATCGGCGCGTGCCGCGCCTCTTCGATTTCGTCGACGGTTGCCTCCATGGCCTTCAGCAGGGCTTCCGCCCGGCGATAGAGGATGTCGCCGAAGGTCGTGAGCTTCACGCCATGGCCGGTGCGCTCCAGAAGCTGGACCTCGAGATCGGTCTCCAGCTGCTGAATCTGCCGGCTGATGGCCGACTGCGCCACGTCCAGAACCGCCTCGGCCGCCGTGAACCGCCCCGATTTGGCGACGTGGTAAAAGTACAGCAGGCGGCGCGAGTCGATCACGCGCTGGTCTGACCGGTCGGGCTTGTCCGTTCGGCTCGTCATTCCCTGGCGCCCCTCTCACAGGCAAGCCTGCTCCATTTGGATTGGGGCGGCGCCGGCGCCCGAATTCCTGATGGCTCGCGAAGCCGAGGCGTGGCGCATTCGGTTTGCACTTCTGCCGCACATCTCACGATTGTCGATCGACGGCAAGCCGCCAGAAGACATCCCGGCGGGCCTGTTTGAAATGGTTGCAAGGAATAAACATCAATGCCATCATGAGATATCTTGTATGCCATATCGGCAAGACGGAGCCAGCAATGGACGCCCCCGCCGGACACGACAGCACGGATCTCCTGAGCCCGGAACTGACGCATTCTCCGCATGCCTATTTCGCGAAGCTGCGCGAGGAATCGCCGATCCACTGGAACGCGCGGCACAAGGGATGGATCATCTCGCGGTATCAGGACGTCTCGAACGGGTTTCGCGACAGCAGGCTTCTTTCCAATCGCATCCGGCCATACCGGGAGAAACTGCCGGCCGACCAGCGGGAAACCATCGGCCACGCGCTCGGCATCCTTGAGTCATGGATGGTGTTTCAGGACGATCCTGAACACCGCAGGCTGCGCGGCATCGTGCACAAGGCCTTCACGCCGCAGATCGTGGCGAGCCTGCAGGATGCGATCCGGGACCTTGCCCGCGAGCAGGTCCGCAAGGTCATGGACAGGCTCACCCGGGAGCCGGACCGGCCCGTCGATCTGCTCAACGAGATGGCCTACGAAATTCCGGGCCCCATCATCTGCCAGATGCTCGGCGTACCGGAGGCGGATCGGCTCCGCTTCGTCGACTGGTCCGAGCAGATTTCCAGCGTGATCGGCGGCTTCGTCGACGACGAGGATCGCAACGCGCGAACCCATGCGGCGGTCACCGCGCTCGAACAATATCTGACCGACATCATCGAGCGGACGCCGCCGGGCGATTCCAACCTGATGGGGCGTCTGGTGGATGCCGAGGCCGACGGGCAGCGCCTGTCTCGACATGAAGTCATTGCGACGGGAATCCTCGTCCTCTTCGGTGGAAACCGGACGACGTCGTGCATGATCGCCAATGGCCTGCGGGCGCTCATGCTGCACCCCGACCAGCAGGCGCTGCTGGCGGGCAATCCCCCGATGCTCGGTCCGGCGGTCGAGGAGATCATGCGGTGGGAGGCCCACACGAAGGTCACCGTCCGCATTTCCGGTGAGGATTTCGAGTGGGAAGGCCAGCCCGTTCGCAAGGGTCAGCGCGTCTTCCTGTCGCCGCTGTCGGCCAATCGCGACGATGCGATGTTCGTGGACCCGACCAGGTTCGACATCACGCGTTCCAATGCGAACCGCCATCTGTCGTTCGGAACGGGCATCCATCTTTGCCTCGGCATGTCCCTCGCACGTCTGGAACTCCGGATCGTGTTCGAGGAAATGCTCAAGGTGATGCCGGACCTCGAACTCGTCCAACCTGACAGCGAGTGGCTGCCGACCCTGATCAACCGCGTGCAGAAGCACCTGCTCGTGCGCCGCAGAACACACTGACCGCAAACCGCGCGCAGACGCGGGCAACAACGAAACCGGAAATGTTGGAGGAAATCATGCTGGCCCGCAGAGGCATTCTCTTGGCCGCGGCCCTGTCCGCAGGCACCCTTTCGATGGGCTCGCCCGCCGTGGCGACGAGCTACCCGGATCGCCCCGTCAGGATCGTCTACGGCTATCCGGCGGGAGGGGCGGGCGATGTGATTGGCCGCCTCGTCGCCGAGCGGTTGTCCGCCACGCTGGGACAGCAGTTCATCATGGAGAACCGGGCAGGGGCAGGTGGCACGATCGCCGCATCGGCCGTCGCCCGATCCGAGCCCGATGGATACACGATCCTCCTGGTGATCGAGAGCCACGCCATCAATCCCAGCCTGTTTCGATCGCTGCCCTACGATACGGCCGCCGATTTTGCGCCGATCGGCATGATCGGGCGGTCGCCGCTGCTGCTGGTGGTCAACCGGAACGTCCAGGCCGCCAATCTCGACGAGTTCCTGGCCCTTGCCAGACGCACCGAGGGCGGGCTCTCGATGGCCCATTTCGGGCCCGGATCGCCGCAATATGCGGCCATGATCATGCTGGCGCAGAATGCCGGGATCAAGTTTGCCGACGTGCCCTATCGCGGTGGCGCGCCAGCCATCAACGATCTGGTCGGCGGCCACATGCAGACGTTCTTCATGACGCAGGGATCGGCGAAGCCCTACACGGTCGGGGGCCAGATCCGCGCGATCGCCGCGGCATCGAACGCGCCGCTTCCCCATTATCCCGAGCTCGCGACGCTCTCCTCCAAGGGCCTGAACGTCGTGGCCGAGCACTGGTTCGGGTTCGTGGCTCCGGCACGGACGCCGCCCGAGGTGCTCGCCAAGCTGGAAGCGGCCCTCGATGGCGCCCTGCGCGCGCCGATCGTCCAGACACGCGCCAGCGAACTGGGCCTCATCCTCAGTCCCATGGGACAGCGCGAGTTCGGCAGGTTCCTGACCGAACAGACCGGCACATGGGCCGACTTCAACCGCCGCAACAACATCCAGCAGATCGGGCAGTAAAGAGGCTTGCGAGTTTTCGTGCCCCGGACGGGGCGACGCGGCGTTTCATCAGCGTCGCCGTTCCCGAGGCACGGGGGCAATGCGCGCCTATCGCCACGTTCGCGCCGGTCGCGCGCCTGCGATGATCCAACAGACCGGCACCGCGATGAGCGGTGCCGGTTTTTTTGCGTGGATCGTACGGGGTGATCGGAGGCCAAATGCGCCGTTGCGGCGGCCTCGTTAGTCGCGATCACACCTGCTTTGCGAGGCGCGGGTCGAGGGCGTCTCGCAGGCCGTCGCCGAGGAGGTTGACCGCAAGGACGGTGACCGAGAGGAACAAAGCCGGGAACAGAACGATGTAGAACTTGACCTGCCAGAGGGCGCGGCCCTCGGCCATGATATTGCCCCAGGACGGGATGATCGGCGGGGTGCCGGCGCCGATGAAGGAGAGGATCGCCTCGGTGATCATGGCGGCGGCGCAGATATAGGTCGCCTGGACGATGATCGGGGCCAGCGTGTTGGGCAGGATGTGCTTGACGATGATGACCGGTGTCGAGGTGCCCGATGCGATGGCGGCGTCGACATAGGGCTGTTCGCGCAAGGAGAGCACGACGCCGCGCACGAGGCGCGACACGCGGGGTATCTCGGCGATGGTAATGGCCAGGATCACATTGCCGACCGAGCCGCGGGTCAGCGCCATCAGCGCCACGGCGAGCAGGATCGAGGGGATCGACATGATGCCGTCCATGACGCGCATCAGCACGGCGTCGACCTTGCGCATATAGCCCGAGATCAGGCCGATGATCAGCCCGCCGATGGAAGCGCAGACGGCCACCGAGAAGCCGACGACCAGCGAGACGCGGGCGCCGTAGAGCACCCGCGAATAGATGTCGCGGCCGAGCATGTCGGTGCCGAACCAGAACTGCCCGGAGGGCTCGCGGGTGCGCAGGCGGGTCGAGATGGCGGTCGGGTCGATGGTGCCGAGCAGCGGCGCGAAGATGGCCATCAGGATGATCAGGCAGAGGATGGTGCTGCCGATGGCGATGGTCGGATAGCGGCGGACGAGGCGGAGGATGCCGACGCGGCGCCGGACGGGAGCCTCGCGCGCGGCGAGCGTGTCCAGCGTCGGGGCGGTGTCGGGGCTATGCGCGGTCAATAGCGGATCCTCGGATCGACGAGCGTGTAGATGAGGTCGACCGTCAGGTTGACCAGCACGTAGACGAAGGAGAACAGGAGGACGAGGCCCTGGATGACGGGGTAGTCGCGGCGCAAGATCGCATCCACCGTCAGGCGGCCGAGACCGGGAATGGCGAAGACGCTCTCGGTCACCACGGCCCCGCCGATCAGCAGCGCCACGCCGATGCCGATCACGGTGACGATCGGCACCGCGGCATTCTTCAGGGCATGCAGGAACAGGATGCCGCGCTGGCCGACACCCTTGGCGCGGGCGGTGCGGATATAGTCCTGCTGCAGCACTTCCAGCATGGTCGCCCGCGTGATCCGGGCGATCAGCGCAACATAGACGCAGCCGAGCGCGATGGCCGGCAGGATCAGGTTCTCCAGCCAGGGCTTCACCCCTTGCGCGATCGGCGTGTAGCCCTGCACCGGCAGCCAGTCGAGCTCCAGCGCGAAGATATAGGCGAGGATGTAGCCGACGACGAAGACCGGCACCGAGAAGCCGAACACGGCGAAGGCCATGATCACACGGTCGACCAGCGTCCCGGCCTTCCAGGCCGCCAGCACGCCCATCGGCACCGCCACGCAGATGGCGAGGATCAGCGTCACCACCATCAGCGACAGCGTCGGCTCGACCCTTTGCGCGATCAGCTGGGTCACCGGCAGGCCGGTGAAGATCGAGGTGCCGAGGTCGAACCTGGCGATCTGCCACACCCATTCGCCGAAGCGCACCAAAAACGGCCGGTCGAGACCCAGGCTCTGGCGGATCTTCTCGACATCCTCCGGCGTCGCCTGGTCGCCCGCGATCACCGCCGCCGGATCGCCCGGCGCGATGTACAAAAGCGAGAACACGAACAGCGCGACAACCGCCATCACCGGGATCGTCGCCAGAATCCGCCGAACAACATAGGTCAGCATGACGCGCCGCCCGGTCGATGGCGCTTCATCATCCTGCCCCCTTGAACCACCCTACAGATCGCCATGGACCAACCGCCCCTCGAAGAGCGTCGCGACCGGCTCGACGGCGGCGATATCCTCCGGCGACATGCCGAACAGATCGCGGCCGAGGATCACGATGTCGGCCGAGCGCCCCGCGGCTAGCATGCCCGCGATGCCGCCGCGGCCCATGCCGGCCGCCGCATTGCGCGTGTAGAGCGGCAGGGCCACCTCCAGGTCGAGCGCCTGATCGGGACGGTGAATGCCGGGCGTGCGGCCGGAGGCGTCGCGCCGGGAGATCATGCCGGCAAGGCTTGGCCAGGGATTGGGCGCAGCCGAAATGGCCGGCCAGTCCGTTCCCGCCGCCGCCATCGCGCCGGATGCGACAATGTCGCGGATCGGCCAGGCTCCGGCAAAACGAGGCGCGCCGACCGCCCGCTCCTGTGCCTGGCTCGTGGGGCTCGGGAACCAGAGCGGTGGATTGAGATCGGCGATGACATTGAGCCGGGCGAGCCGCTGCACGTCCTCCGGCAGAATGAAGTTGCCATGGGAAAGCTGGTGAGCAGGCCCGGCTGGACCGTTCAGCCGCCGCACGCTCTCGACCGCGTCCAGCATCATCCGGATAGCCCGGTCGCCGGTCGCATGCACCTTCATGCCCATGCCGCGCCTGTCGAAGGCCGAAATGTGGGCCGTCAGTTCGTCGAGGGAAAGGAGCGGCTCGCCACGGTCCTTGCCATCCGTCCCGTCGCCGCGCGGCGCATAGGCGTCGATCATTGCCGCGGTGCGCAGGGAGGGCACGCCGTCCAGGAACACCTTGCCGAACTCGGCCGACATATGCGGACCGCAGAGCGCGGCCCGCTCATCGATCATGGCATCGGACCAGGCGGGGCCGCCGAGAGTATCGACGGCCGGCAGGCAGAAGCTCGCCCACGCGTCGAGCTCTCCCTTGTCGTCCAACGCCTTGAACGCCTCCATCATCCCGGTGGAGGCGATCGCATCGAAGAAGCCGGTAATGCCCAGCCGGTTCAGCATGGCGACGCCGTGCCGCGCGGCGGCGATGCTCTCCTGCGCCGTCAGTGGCGGAATGGCGCGACGGACCAATGTGCTTGCGGTTTCGATGAGGTATCCGGTGGGTCTTCCGGTGCGCTGATCGCGGACGATCTCGCCATGCGGCGGATCGGCCGTGCCGACGCCGATGCCGGCGAGTTCCAGGGCGCGGCTGTTGGCGAAACGGGCATGGCCGCTGATGTGACTGAGAACCACGGGACGACCGGCGCTGACGGCGTCGAGCTGTTCGAGAGCGGTGAGATCGCGCATGCCTCTCTCGGCCGGCGGGCCGAACGGACCCGCGACGATCCACTGCCGCCTGCCCGGCGTGGCGACCGCCCGACCCACGCAATCCAGCACCTCCGCGAAATCCATCGCCGGCGTGAGAGCTTCCTCGTAGAGCCGACCCGCCGCACCCATGAACAGGTGGATGTGGAAGTCGATCAGCCCCGGCATCGCCATCCGGCCCTGGAGATCGACGACCCGCGTCCGCGGCCCCTTGAGGCGAAGAGCCTCGCTGCCGTCGGCGGCGAGGAGAATGCGGCCGCCGCCGATCGCGAGCGAGCCGGCCAGCGGCTGCACGGGATCGAGCGTTCGGATCGTGCCGCCGAGCAGGATCAGCTCGGCTTCGCTTTCGGGATGCGTCATGACGGACCTGCTTCCGTTGCTCTGCGTTGGGACGCGCGCCGGTCACCCGGCGCGCTTGACGCCCCAGAAGGTCGGAATGCCTTTCTGCAGCCCGGTCAGGCTCTTCCTGACGGCGGTGCGGGTCAGGAACTGGCCGAGCGGAATGTAGGGCACGGCCTTCCAGGCGTGCTCCTGCAATGCCCGCGCGGCCTGCTGCTGCGCCGCCAGATCGGGCGCCTCGAACCAGGCGTTGCGCAGCCGCTCGATCTCGTCGTCCTTCAGCCAGCCACCGGCCGCGCCGCTGTCGCCGCGCAGCGTGATGCTCACCGCCGGGTTGAGCATGTCGTAGCCGGACCATTGGCCGACGAAGGCGTTCCAGCCGCCGCGCTCCACCGGCTGGTTGCTGGCGCGCCGCTGCATGACCGTGCCCCAGTCCGTGGAGATGTAGTCGACGTTGAGCCCGACCCGCGTGAACAGGGTCTGGGCGACCTGGCTCATGGCATTGATCGAGGGAATGTCCGAAGCGCCCATCAGGACGACCCGCTCGCCCTTGTATCCGGCCGCGGCGATCTCGCGCTTGGCCCGCTCGATGTCGCGCGGCCCGGACACCGCCTCGGTGCCGGCATCGGAGGCCATCGGCGTGCCCGGCGTGAAGAACCCGACATTGTCGTTCCACAGCTTCCGGTCTTCGCCGGATATCGCCATCATGAACTCGGACTGGTCGACCGCGCTCAGCAGCGCCCGCAGGATAGCGGGGTTGTTGAACGGCGGTTGCAGATGGTTGATGCGGATGACGCCGATCGACCCCGTCGTATCGATGGTCTGGAGCTCGACGTTGCGGTTGCGGGCCAGCAGCGGGAGCAGATCGGCGTTCGGCGCCTCCCACCAGTCGACCTCTCCGGCTTGAAGCGCGGCCGCCGCCGTGCCGGCATCGGGGACGGTCCGCCATTCGACACGGTCGAAATGGACATGCTTGCCGCCGGCGAGGAAGCTCGAAGGGCCGGGCGCAGGGACATACTTGTCGAATTTCGCATAGGCCGCGAAGGAGCCGGCCACCCGCTCGCTGGCGAGGAAGCGGAACGGGCCGCTGCCGACCATCTCGGTCACCTGGGTCCGTGGCGAGGTTTCCGCCAGCCGCTCCGGCATGACGAACAGCATGTTCGGGCTGGCCTTGGCGAAGGCGGCGGGCAGCAGCGGGAACGGCTTCTTCAGCCGGATATCGATGACCTTGTCCGAGAGAGCGGAAATCTCGTCGACCAGCGCCATGAAGGTCCGGCCGAAACCGTCTGCCTGGCCCCAGCGCTTGATGCTGGCCACGCAGTCCCGGGCGAGCACCGGCGTGCCGTCGTGGAACAGGAGACCGTCGCGAAGGGTAAGCTGCCAGTGCTTGCCGTCGTTCTCGATCCGGTGGCCGGCGACCATTTGCGGCTGCGGCTGGAAGTTCTCGTCGACGCCGTAAAGCGTGTCGAAGACCATGCACGCGTGGTTGCGCGTGACGTAGGCGAAGGTCCAGATCGGATCGAGGATCGCCAGGTCGGCGTTGGGAATGAAGCGGAGCGTGCGCGCCGACTGGGCGGCGGCAAGGCCAGGAGCGGTGAGGCTCGCGGCGCCTGCGGCGAGGCCCTGCACGACAGTGCGTCTGTTCATCATGTTCGAAACCCCTCTGTTATCGTTGCCTTGGTTTCTGCGTCGACCCTGCGGCGCTAGCGGAACCCTGCCGCGGCCCATGCCCGGGTCTCGTCCAGCCCGGCTTCGACAGCGTCGAGAATGGTGTCGATCTCTGCTTCGTTGATGATCAGCGGCGGCGAGAGCATGAGTGCATCGCCGAGGCCGCGGAGCAGGACACCGCGCTTCTGGATCGCGGCAGCGAGATAGCCCGCGACCTTGTGCTGGGCGGGGAAGGGGGTGTGCGCCGCCTTGTCTGCCGCGAGCTCGATGGCCGCCATCAGGCCGACGCCGCGCACTTCGCCGACCAGCGGATGTCCGGCGAAGCGGCGCAGCCCGTCCTGGAAGCGCGGAGCCACCCGGCGCACATGGCCGACGATGTCGCGCTCGCGGTAGATCGCCAGCGTCTCCAGCGCCACCGCGGCGCCGACGGGATGGCCGCCATAGGTGAAGCCGTGGGAGAAATTGCCGAGCTTGTCGCTTTCGAGAAGCATGGCCTGATAGATCGGCTCGGAAATGAGGATCGCCGAGATCGGGAAATAGGCGGCGGACAGCCCCTTGGCGCAGGTCACGATGTCCGGGACGAGACCGAAGGTCTGGCTTCCCCACAGATTGCCCGTGCGGCCGAAGCCGCAGATCACCTCGTCGGCGATGATCAGGATGTCGTGGCGGCGGAGCACTTCCTGGACGCGCTCGAAATAGGTGGCCGGCGGCACGACCACGCCGCCCGTGCCCATGACGGGCTCGGCGATGAAGGCGCCGATCGTCTCCGGGCCTTCACGCTGGATGACCTCCTCCAGCTCCGCGGCCAGGCGGGCGGCGAACTCTTCCTCGCTCTCGCCGGGAAGCCCCTCGCGATAGTGATGGGGGCAGGTGACATGCACAATGCCGGGCAGCGGCAGGTTGAAGTCCTGATGCATGTTGGGCAGCCCGGTCAGGCTCGCCGAGGCGATCGTCGTGCCGTGATAGCTGCGGCGACGCGAGATGATCTTGCGCTTGTCCGGCCGCCCGATGGCGTTGTGATAGTACCAGACGAGCTTCATTGCCGTGTCGTTGGCTTCGGAGCCCGAGCAGGCGAAGAGAGCCTTCGACATCGGGGCGGGGGCGGATGCGACGAGCTGCGTCGCGAGTTCCACCACCGGACCGCTCGAGCGATGCGCGAAAGTCTGCATGTAGGGCAGGCGGTTGAGCTGGTTCGCGGCGGCGGCGGCAAGCCGCGGCTCGCTGAAGCCGAGCGATGCGCACCAAAGCCCCGCCATTCCCTCGAGCAGCCTGTTGCCGTCGACATCGACGACATGGACGCCGTCCCCGCGATCTATGATCAGCGGGCCTTCGGTCTCGTGCAGGCGCAGATTGGTCTGCTGATGCAGGTGGTGGGCGACGTCGAGAGCGAACGGAGAATTGAGATCGGCTGCCATAGGACCGCATCCTTCATGACCAGTCCCGCGAGACTGCGAGCAGCGTTCGATGTTGTCAAATATGAAATAACAATCTATCTGTTGATTATATATCAACGACTGGAGTTCTCATGAAAACGGCGCGGAAAACCATTCAGCTTCTCCGGCAGTTCACGTCGCAGGAGCCGGAGCTGGGCGTCAGCGAACTCGCGCGCCGCCTCGGCATGGATCGGGCGAGCGTTCATCGCCTGCTGCAGGCCATGGTGGCGGAGAACATGGTCGAGCAGGACCCGCACAGCCGGGCTTACCGACTCGGGCTCGGCGTGCTCGATCTCGCGACAGTCAGGATCAGCCAGCACAGCCTGCTGCCGATCGCGCTGCCGCACCTCGACCGGCTTCGCGACGAGACCGAGGAGACGGTGGCCCTGCTCGTCGCCGACCGGTTCGAGGCTGTCTGCATCGCCGTGGTCGAAAGCCGCCATGGCGTGCGCGTCGGCTATGACGTGGGCGAGCGCATTCCCCTGCACGGTTCGGCGGGTGGGCAGGCTCTTCTTGCCCATATGGGCGAAGAGGCGCTGGACATGTATTGCGCCGCCGGCCTCGCGCGCTTCACTGCGCGCACGGTGACGGAGCGGCCCGCGCTCGAGGAGATCCTCGGGCGGATCCGGGAGGAAGGATTCGCCTGGGCGCAGGACAGCTATATCGAGGGCGTGCTGAGCGCGGCCGCTCCCATTTTCGATCCCAAGCAGCGCATCGCAGGCGCCGTTGCCATTGCCGGCCCGGCCATGCGGCTCTCCGTCAACGTCCTGCCGCGGATCGGTGCGCAGGCGCTGGATGTCGCCAGGGCCATAACCGCCGAATGGGCCGGCGTGAGCGTGCAGGAGCAGGGCAGGGCGCGCATCGGCCTGCGGCCGGGCTGACAGTCGCGCAGACTGTAAAATTTCGCATTGCGAAACGTGCGAAGATTGTTGCGCACCTCGCTGCGGTTGGTGCTTGAGCTTCGCCCCGTATTGCGGCCGGCAGTGGCGGACCCCGTCCGTCTGCCGCCGCGAACGGGGAGAGGTTCATTCATGCCGGCATCGCTTTTCATCGACGGCGCATGGACGCAGGGCTCCGGGTCGCGGCGCGGCGTGGTCGTCGATCCTGCGACGGGAGCCACCATCGGCGAGGTCGCGTTCGCCGAGGCGGCGGACCTCGACCGCGCGCTGGCCGCGGCCGAAAAAGGGTTTCGCGCCTGGCGGGCGGTCTCGCCCTACGACCGCTCGAAGATCCTCCGGAAGGCGGCAGATCTGACGCGCGCACGCGCCGAGAGCATTGCCCAGGCCATCACCCGCGAGCAGGGCAAGCCGCTGGCTGAATCGCGCATGGAGGCAGGCGGGGCAGGCGACCATATCGACTGGTATGCGGAGGAGGGGCGGCGCGCCTACGGTCGCATCATCCCGGCCCGCAGCGCCGCCGTGAGGCAGTTCGTCGTGGCCGAGCCCGTGGGGCCGGTCGCGACCTTCTCGCCGTGGAATTTCCCCATCGGGCAGCTCGTCCGCAAGATCGCCGGCGCGCTCGCGGCAGGCTGCTCGATCATCGCCAAGGCGCCGGAAGAGACGCCCACCTCGGCCATCGAACTCGTGCGCTGCTTCGAGGAAGCGGGCGTCCCCGCAGGCGTGGTCAACCTCGTGTTCGGCGTCCCGGCGGAGATATCCGGGCACCTCGTGCCGTCGCGAACCATCCGCAAGGTCTCCTTCACCGGCTCGGTTGCGGTCGGGCGCCATCTCGGCGCGCTCGCCGCGCAGCATCTGAAGCGCACCACGATGGAACTCGGGGGCCACGCCCCTTTCATCGTCTGCGACGACGTGGACCTCGATGCGGTCGTCAGGCTCGGTGTCGGCCTGAAATTCCGCAATGCCGGCCAGGTCTGCGCTGCGCCGACGCGCTTTCTGGTGCAGGAGCGCGTCTTTGATCGCTTCCTCGAGAGCTTCGTCGCCGGCGCGGGCGCGATCAAGGTCGGCGCCGGTTCGGCTCCCGATGTCCAGATGGGTCCGCTGGCCCATGCCCGGCGCATCGACGCGATCGCCGAACTGACCGGCGACGCGGTCGAGAAGGGCGCGACCCTTGCTCTCGGCGGCAAGCGGCTCGGCAACGAGGGCTTTTTCTTCGAGCCGACGGTTCTCGCCAACGTGCCGAACGATGCCCGGATCGCCAATGAGGAGCCGTTCGGGCCGGTTGCCGTGGTCAATCGCTTCGGGGCGCTGGACGAGGCCATCGCCGAGGCGAACCGGCTGGATTTCGGACTTGCGGCCTATGGCTTTACCAACTCGATCAAACAGGCCGCCCGTCTGGCGGATGAGGTGGAGAGCGGCATGGTTTCGCTGAACCATTTCGGCCTCGCCGCGCCCGAGACGCCGTTCGGCGGCATCAAGGACAGCGGGCATGGCAGCGAGGGCGGCAGCGAGGGCCTTCAGGCCTATCTGACGGCCAAATATGTGAGCCAGACCGGCGGCTGACGCGCGGGCCCGTGTCCAACGGCGCGCGCCGCGCAAAAGCGGACCGTTGGCGCACCCCAACCTCGAGCGGGCGGACGGCTCGGAGTGCCGCCCACCTGGCCGGAATCGTCAGGCGAGGCCACAGAAGCGGACGACCGTCTCGGCCACCGTTTCGGCCGTCTCGACGACGGAAGGCAGCTCGACATACTCGTCCGGCCCGTGCTGCGCGCCTCCCGTCGGGCCATAGACGACCGCCGCAATGCCATGGGGCGCGTAGTGGGCGGCATCGGTGACGCCGAGGCTGCCGATAATCTCGGGCTGCCGCCCGGAACCCGAGATGGCCTCGCCGACGGCCTGGACGATCGGGTGGTCGACCGGCGTATTGACCGGCGGGAAGTGGAGATCGGCGAGCTGCCAGCGCACCTCCGGCGGGTGGTCGCGCAGCCATGGATCGGCAGCGGCGAAATGGGCGATCCAGGCTTCGAATTCGCGCCGGATGTCGGCGGATTTTTCGTGGGGCAGGAACTTCAGGTCGAAATCGATGACGCAGATCTCGGGCACCATCGCCGGATTGGCTAGCAGGGTCGGCAGGCCGTCCGAACCCTCGCCGCAGCCCGCAACCATGACGCCGGGGCTGATCGTGTTCATGCCGGGCGGCATGCCGGGAAACGACTTGCCGATGGCCCACTGGGTTTCCAGTTCGCGCAGGCTCGCCAGCAGGCGCGCGCCGAGTTCGATCGCGTTGACGCTGCGCGGGCCGATCGAGGCGCCGGGCAGGCTCGGATAGACGGATGCGAAGCGCCGCGCCGAATGGCCGGCCCGCCCGCGCAGCGTCACCCTCACCCATTCCAGACCGCCAGCCCAGGGACGGATCGCGCCGCCGCTGGGTTCGGTGAGCAGGACCGCCTGCAGCCCGCGACTTTCCTTGGCAACGGCCATCGCGCCGAAGCCGCCCGCCTCTTCGTCGACGACCGAATGGAACTCGAGCCGGCCATCCAGCCTGATCCCGAGCCTGTGGATCGCGCGGCAGGATGCGAGGGCGGCGGCGAGCCCCGCCTTCATGTCGGCGGAGCCGCGGCCGTAGAGGCGATCGCCGCGGATCTCGGCACCGAACGGGTCGCACGACCAGAGCGCGAAGTCGCCCTGCGGCACGACGTCGACATGGCCGCACAGCGCCAGGCTGCGTTCGTCCGAGCCCGGCCAGCGGCCGACGACGTTCGGCCGCCCGGGCAGGGGAAAGCTCCGCGCCACGGTGAATCCAAGACCGGCGAGTTCCGCCTCGATAACGTCCTGCACCTCGCTTTCGCGGTTGAAGGCGGGGTCGGACAGGAACTTCGGATTGACCGAGGGAATGCGCACCAGCCGCTGCAGCAGGTCTATGAGGCGCGGCGCCTCCTCCCGCACGGCGGCGCGCAGCTCCTGCACGATGACGCGATCGGGGGCCGATAGGCGCTTGGGTTCGGTCATCCTGCCAGTCCGTTGTTTGATTCATTACATGATTGCCACATTCTGATCGTTGTGCAACGAATATGACATCTGGTCTCACCGGGGCGAATGGTGCTCCCGGCAACACGGGTGGTACGCCATGATGAATCGGCGCCGGCTCATGCTCGCAGCTTCCGCCGCTGGTTCGCTCCTGGCTGCTCCGCGCCTTGCGGCGGGATCTGATCAGCGCGTCCTGCGCTTCGTGCCCCATGCCGACCTTGCCGTGGTCGATCCGCACTGGAACACGGCCTACGTCACCCGCAACCACGGCTACCTCTGCTACGACACACTCTTCGGACAGGATGCCGCGCTCAATCCCCAGCCCCAGATGCTCGAGGGCTTCCTCGTGGAGGACGACGGCAAGCGCTGGGTGCTCACCCTGCGGGCGGGCCTGAAGTTCCACGACGGAACGCCGGTGCTGGCGCGCGACTGCGTGGCCAGCCTGAAGCGGTGGGGGGCTCGCGACGATTTCGGCAAGAACCTTTTCGCCGCGACGGACGAACTGTCGGCCAGGGACGACCGGACCATCGTCTTCCGGCTGAAGCGTCCCTATCCGATGCTGCCCCTGGCGCTGAGCAAGACCGGCCTGATGATGGCCGCCATCATGCCGGAGCGCCTCGCCACGGGCGACGCCACGAGGCCGCTGACCGAAGTCGTCGGCAGCGGACCCTATCGCTACAAGGCCGATGAACGCGTTCCGGGCGACCGGGTCGTGTACGAGCGTTTCGCCGACTACGTGCCGCGCAACGGCGGCACGCCCGAGGGTACGGCCGGCCCGAAGGTGACGCATTTCGACCGGATCGAATGGCGCATCCTGCCCGACGCCTCCACCGCTTCGTCCGCTCTTCAGACGGGAGAGATCCACTGGTGGGAGCTTCCGAGCGCCGACATGCTGCCGCTCCTGCGGCGCGGTCGCGGCGTGAAGGTCGAGACGCTCGATCCGCTGGGCTATATGGCGGCGCTCCGGATCAACCATGCCGCGGGCCCGACCGCTAGCGCCGCGATCCGAAAGGCGATCGTCCGCGCGTTGTCGCAGAGGGACGTCGTCATGGCGATGGCGGGGACCGACCCGGCGCTGTGGAAGGATGGCGTGGGCTATTTCACGCCCGGCACCTCGCTGGCGAGCGATGCGGGCATGGGCGGCTCCGCCGATACGGCGAGCCTGAAGCAGGCTATCGCGGCGGCCGGCTACAAGGGAGAGCCCTTCGTCCTGGTGGTGCCGCAGGATGTACAGATCAATGCTCTCGCGTCCGCCGTGGTGGCGGATCAGCTCAAGCAGGTCGGCATAGCGGTCGACTACGCCACCACCGACTGGAGCACCCTGCTGCAGCGCCGCGCCCGCAAGGATCCTCCGGCGCAGGGCGGCTGGGGCGGGTATGTCGTGCTCAATTCCGGCGGCGACCTGCTCAACCCCTTCGTCCACGCCGCTCTGCGCGGCAACGGCTCCGCCCTCAACGGCTGGTGCGAGAGCGCCCAGATCGAGAAGCTTCGGGAAGACTGGTTCGCCGCGCCCAGCGCCGAGGCGCAAGGAGCAGTCGCCCGCAGCCTGCAGCAGCAGGCCTTCGAGGATGTTCCCTATGTTCCGCTCGGGCAGGTGGCGCAGCTTACGGCCTTGCGCAGCGACCTCACCGGCATGATCAAGGGCGTGCCCGTCTTCTGGAACATCCGCAGGGGGTGATCCGGCTGGCGGCGCAAGCCCAGATTCGACCGGTGCCGGCATGACCATTCGCGACCGACTGCTCGACCCGTCCCTGGCCCTGACGCCGGCCGAGCGCAAGCTCGCGCGCGTGGTTCTCGCCAATTATCCGGTCGCGGGCCTCGGCACTGTGGCAACCCTCGCCGGGCGCGCGGCGGTCAGCGATCCGACGGTGGTGCGGTTCGCGACGAAGCTCGGCTTTCCGTCTTTCGTGGCGTTTCAGGACGCTTTGCTGTCGGAGGTCGAGGAACGGCTGCGCTCGCCGCTCATGCTGACCGGCCGGCACCTCGGCGATGCCGGGCTGCATCCCTCGCAGGCCTATACTCGCGCGATGGCGGAGCTGCTGACCTCGGGCGAGGGGCTTCAGCAGCCGGCCGAGTTCGAGCGCGCCGTCGAGTCGCTCATCGCCTGTAAGGGCCGCGTACTGGTGATCGGCGGCCGGTTCAGCGGTTTCCTTGCGGGGATCCTCCAGGCCCATCTGCGCCAGCTGCGACCCGCGACGAGCGTCGTCGCCGGCCCCGCCGCCGAGCGCGTCGACCAACTCGCCGATATGGGGCCGCGCGACCTCGTCGTCGTCTTCGATTATCGCCGCTACCAGTCCGACGTGATCGCTTTCGCCCGACAGGCACGCGGTCGCGGCGCGCGTCTGTTGCTGCTGACCGACCGATGGGGATCGCCCGTCGCCGAGATGTCCGACATCGTTCTGGCCGCCGAGGTCGAGGCGCCCTCCCTGTTCGACACCATGGTGCCGGCGCTGGTGCAGGTGGAGGCCCTGGTCACCGCCATGGCGGAGCGTCTCGGGTCCAAGGCGCTGGAGCGCATCGAGGCGCTGGAAGCGATCCGCGATGACAACCGCATCACCGACACGACGCAGGCTGCCGGAACGGGGCGGCCGCAGGAGCCATCATGATCCCCTCGACCCGAGACGCCGACTATGTGGCCGCCCGGACGGCCGTGCTCTTCGTCGACATGCAGAAGATCTTCGCCGAACCGGGCCGCGATCCCCTGCATCCGGAACGCGGGGCCGATCATCCCTTCTACGTCCGGCTTCGCGACGAGGTCGTTCCCAACCAGAAGCGGATTCTCGCCGCGGCGCGCGCATCCGGCGTGCAGGTGCTGCATACGATCATCCGCGCGTTGACCCGCGATGGGCGCGACCGCTCGGTCGACCACAAGCTGTCCGGGATCCTCGTTGCCAGCGACGATCCCGACGGCGACGTCATCGACGCCTTGGCGCCCGGACCCGAGGAGATCGTGTTGCCGAAAACCTCCTCCGGCGTCTTCAACTCCACCAATATCGACTACGTGCTGCGCAATCTCGACATCCGCTTCCTCATCGTCGCGGGGATCGTGACCGATCAGTGCGTCGACATGGCGGTGCGCGACGCCGCCGACCGGGGCTATCTGGTTTCGGTCCCGCGCGATGCCTCGGCGACATATACCGCGGAGCGTCACGAGGCCGCCCTGCAGGCCTTCGGCGGCTATTGCTGGGTGACCGACACGGACACGGTGGTGCGTCGCCTGGAAGCGCTTGCGCCGTCGGGTCGCTAAAGGAGCCCGCCATGATTGCGGTCGAACCGACCCCACTCGTCACGTTGGTGACGACCGACTATTCGGGCATCACGCGCGGCCGTTCCGTACCCTGCGACGCTCTTGGCAAGGAGGGGCCGGCGAGCGTCGGCTGGGTGCCGGCCAACCAGTCGCTGACGCCTTTCGACATCATAGCCTCCGAAAGCCCTTGGGGCTCGAATGGCGACCTGAGGCTGCTGGCCGACAAGGCCGCGCGCTACACCGCGCTGATGCCCGGAGCGACGACGCCGCTCGACATGGTCATGAGCGATGTCGTCGAACTCGATGGTACGCCATGGTGCGCCTGCCCGCGCTCGCAGTTGAAATCGGCTCTCGCCGCGCTCTCCGAAGAGACCGGCCTGACCCTGGCCGGCGCCTTCGAGCACGAGTTCCAGATTCTCGGCGAGCCGCTTCCCGCGGCGCCCGCCTTCTCGCTGCAGGCGCTGCGTCGCGCCGATCCGCTGGGCCCGACAGTGCTCGCCGCGCTCGCCGCCGCCGGTCTCGAGCCCGAGACCTTCATTCCAGAATACGGCAAGGACCAGTTCGAGGTCACGGTATCGCCGGCCCGGGGCGTCGCCGTCGCCGACCAGGCCGTGGCGCTGCGCGAAATCGTCCGCGAGGCGGCACGGCTGCGCGGCTGGGCCGTCAGCTTCGCACCCAAGACCGTGCCGGACGGTGTCGGCAATGGCGTGCACATCCACCTCAGCCTTCTCGACGGCGAGGGGCGCAACGCACTCTACGACGCCGATGCGCCGCATACCTTGTCCGCGACCGGCTCCGCCTTCGCGGCCGGCATCGTCAGGCACCTTCCGGCCCTCGTCGCGCTGACCGCTCCCAGCGTCGCGTCCTATCTCAGGCTCAAGCCGCATAGCTGGAGTTCGAGCTTCACCTGGCTCGGCGATCAGGACCGCGAGGCGAGCCTGCGCATCTGCCGCACGCCCGCGCTCGGCGGCAAGGACCCGGCGAAGGGCTTCAACCTCGAATATCGGGCTGCCGATGCCTGCGCCTCGCCGCACCTTGCGCTGGCGGTCATCGTGCGGGCCGGGTTGCAGGGCATCCGCGAGGGCCTTGCCGCCCCGCCGGTCTTCGCGGGCGATCCGGAGGCGCTGCCGCCGGAGGAGCGCGGGAGGCTCGGCCTGCATCGGCTGCCGCTCAGCCTCGCGGACGCGCTCACGGCACTGGATGGCGATGCCGTCGCGGCGTCGTTCTTCGAGCCGAGAGCGCTCGCCACCTATCTCGGCATGAAGCGCCAGGAGATCGCGCTGACCTCGGGCATCGACGACACCGAACTGTGCCGTCGCTACGCGGCGATCTATTGATGCTCGCCTCCTCCCCACCGGCCGCCCGCGAGGCGGACGAGGACGACGATGCACCGCCCGTGGTCGAGGTATTGCGACCGGAGGGGCGCGCGCCCTTCGTGCTCGTCTGCGAGCATGCCTCGAACTTCATCCCCCGTTGCTATGCCGGGTTGGGCCTGTCGCCCTCCGAGCTCGAACGGCACATCGCCTATGATATCGGAGCAGCCGGCATCACCCGCAGGCTGTCGGAACTTCTCGATGCGCCGGCCTACCTGTCCGGCCGCTCGCGGCTTCTGATCGACGCCAACCGTCCGCCGGGCAGTCCGACCAGCGTGCCTGAGGTCAGCGAGGCGACTGTCGTGCCGGGCAACCGGGACCTGACCGAAGCCGAGCGGCAGGAGCGGGTGGACCGCTACTTCACGCCGTTCCACGGCCGGCTGGCCGAGGACCTCGACCGGCGCGAGAAGGGCGGCGAGCGGTTCCGCATCGTCGCGGTCCATTCCTTCACGCCGGTCTATCTCGGTGTCGCGCGCCCATACCATGCCGGCATCCTGTTCCGCGGGCCGGTCGAGAAGTGGGGGCAGCGCCTCGTCGCCTTGCTCGACCGGCCGGACCGCCCCGTCGTTGCCAACGCGCCCTACGAAATCGAGGACGCGAGCGACTATCTCGTTCCCCGCCAGGCAGAGCCCAGAGGGCTGGAGGCGCTGCTGCTGGAAATCCGGCAGGACCTCGTGGCAACGCCATCGGGGCAGGAGGCCTGGGCCGAGACGATCGCAGAGGCGCTGGCCACCACGACCGGGTAACAAGACCTCCGCTGCCGCGTCTGCAGTCAGAGCCCTGTTCGCCGATTTGCGCTTGCGGTGGGCGACGCCCTCGGCTCAATGGGCGGCGGCAGCCACCGCCTTCGGCCGGCGCATCAGCGGCACCAGCAGCAGCATCGAGACGAAAAGCACGGTCAGGGCGAAGAAGACGTCCCCGAGCGCCATGACGAAGGCCTCGCGCCGCACCATGGCCGCCATCTGCTTGATGGCCGCGAGTTCCGCATCCGAACCAAGCGACTGGAACTGCTGGGTCAGGCCGGCGAGCGTCTCCTCGGCCTGCGGGCGGCCCCAGGCGACCGCTTCCCGCAGGCGCTGCATGTGGAGGTCCGTGCGATTGTTGAGAAGCGTGTTGATCAGCGCCAGCCCGACCGCTCCCCCGAGGTTGCGGGTCAGATTGTAAAGGCCCGCGGCGTTCTTCATGCGCTCCGGCGGCAGGGTTCCGAGAGACAGGTTGTTGATCGGCACCATGCAGAGCATGAGCGCCGCGCCGCGCAAGATTTGCGGCACGAGCAGCTCCCCGAAGGTCCAGTCCTTGGTGATGAAGGAGGCTTGCCAGGTCCCGGCGGCGAACAGCAGGAAGCCGACCGCCATCATCAGGCGCAGATCCACCCTGGTCGACAGACGCCCGACGATGGGTGCCGCAATGAACATGACGATGCCGGTGACGAACATCGTCTCGCCGATCATCAGGGCCGAGAAGCCCCGCACGCGGCTGAGATAGACGGGGTAGAGATAGGTCAGGCCGTAAAGACCGATGCCGCAGATGAATGAGGCGAGGCAGCCGGTCCAGAAGTTGCGGTTGCCGAAGGCCGACAGGTCGACGATGGGCACTTCCTGCGTGAACGCCCGCCAGAAGAACAGCACCGCGCCTGTCACACAGGCAATGGCGAGCGCGACGATCAAGTGATCCTGGAACCACTCTTTGTTGGGGCCTTCCTCGAGAATGTACTCAAGGCTGCCGAGAAAGATCGCCATGCCTGCCAGACCCAGCCAATCGAAGCGGCGCAGCAGGGATCTCTCGGGCTTGTCGAAATCGACCAGCCGCCAGACCAGCGCGCAGACGATGATGCCGGCCGGCACGTTGATCAGGAACAGCCAGTGCCAGGAGAACAGATCTGTGAGGTAGCCGCCGACTGTCGGCCCGATGGTCGGCGCCAGTGTCGCGACCATGCCGATCATCGGCGAGATGAACGCGCGTTTCGACGGCGGAAAGGCGGTGAACGCGGTGGCGAAGACGGTCGGGATCATGGCTCCGCCGAGGAAGCCTTGCAGCGAGCGCCAGACGATCATCTCCGTGATCGAGGTGGAGAGCGCGCACATCAGGCTCATCACCGTGAAGCCGGCGCAAGACACTGTGAAGATGACGCGGGTCGAGAGGGCGCGGGACAACAGACCCGACAGCGGGATCATGATGACCTCCGCGATCAGGTAGGAGGTCTGAACCCAGGAAATCTCGTCCGCGCTGGCCGACAATCCCGCCTGAATCTCCGCCAGCGAGGCTGAGACGATCTGGATGTCCAGGATCGCCATGAACATGCCGAAGACCATGGCAAGGAAGGCGATCAATCGCGGCAGCGGAATGCGATCGTCGGCGGCGGGAGCCGCGGCGGCGCTTGCGGCTGCTGCGGCCGAGCCGGCGCTCATGGCTGGGACCTGGCCGTCCGTGCGGGCGAGTTATGGGCGCGCCCGGCGACGGCGGGCACTGCCCGGTCGATCACGCCGACGCGGGAGGGCTGGGCGGCAGCGTCCGTCCGGATGGACACCACGACAGACATGCCGGGGCGCAGGCGGCCTTCCTCCACAGCGCCGCGATCGAGGCGGATGCGCACGGGAATGCGCTGGACGATCTTGGTGAAATTGCCGGTGGCGTTTTCGGGGGGCAGCAGCGAGAACTGCGCGCCGGACGCGGGCGATATGCTGTCCACGCGGCCCTCGATCTCGCGCCCGCTGAAGGCGTCTACGACAATTCGCGCCGGCTCGCCGATGGTGACCCGCGCAAGCTGCGTCTCCTTCAGATTCGCCTCGACATAGACGGAACTGGTCGAGACCAGAGCCAACAGGCGCGCGCCGGGCTGCACGAACTGGCCGATCTGCACCGCCCGATTGCCGATGACCCCGTCGATGGGCGCACGGATGACCGTGAAGTCGAGGTCGCGCTTAGCGCGCTCGAGGGCTGACTCCAGTTCGCCGCGCTGGCGCCGGGCTTCCTCCAACTGCGCTTTCAGTACAGCCTCCTGCGCCTCGGCGCCCGTGACGCTCGCCTTCGCCTGCTCGATCTGCGCGAGGTTCCTGTCCCGGTCAGCCTTTGCGATGTCGACGGCCGCCTGGCTGGCGAATTCCTGTGTCACCAGGCGCTGCGCGCGCGCCAGGGCGGCGGTGACGCGAGGCGTATCGGCCTCCACCGTCGCCTGCTGCGCCTTCGACTGGGCGATGGCTGCTGCCTGGGCCGCGACCTGCGCTCCGATCCGCTCGATGGTGGCGTCCTGGGTGGCGATGCGCGCCGCGGCCGAATCCACTGCGATCCGGTAGTCGCCGTCGTCGAGACGGGCGAGGATGTCGCCGGCCCTGACCGCCGCATTGTCGCGCGCCGTCACCTCGGTGACGTATCCGGATATCTTGGCGGCCAGAATGGTCGTGTCCGCCTTCACATAGGCGTCGTCCGTCGAGACGATGAAGCGGCCGTTGACATACCAGTCGTGGCCATACCACCCGCCGGCTCCGATGGCGCAGAGAGCGAGCGCGACGAGCAGAAGGCGGCGACCCGCGCGTCGTGGCCGCGCCGGCTGCGGCGGGGCGGCTTCAGGTTGCGGGGTAGGTGCGTCGCCTGCGCGCGAGGTCAATGGAGTTTCGGGGGCGTCGGACATCTGCCGCCTCGGGAAAAATGAACTGAACGGTACAGTTCATTCTTGACTTATACCCGCTTCGCGACGACGACAAGGGAAGGCGGAAGGCGCCTGCACATGGGAGGCCGGCACAAGTGAGTGATCTCGGGATCGATGCCGACCCGCCGAGCACAGCCGGTGGGGACGAGGCCGAGGTCGATACGGCCAAACGGCGGCAGATTCTCGATGGCGCCCGCCGCGTCTTTTTCGAGCGGGGCTTCGAGGCCGCGAGCATGGACGCCATCACGCGGGCTGCCGGCGTCTCGAAGGCCACGATCTATGCCTATTTTCCGAGCAAGGAGCGCTTGATCGCGGCGCTGGTGAGCATCGAGAAGCGCGAGCAGGCGGAGAGGTTCGTCGAACTCGTCGCCGAGGATCGCCCGATCCCGGAGGCGCTGACCGTTGTCGGCGCGCGCACCATTATCGCCATGAGCCGCCCGGAAGCCGTGGCGCGTCTGCGGCTCGTGGTGGGGATCGCTCCACGCATCCCGGAGATCGGGCGCGCCTTCTACGAGGATGGCCCGGTGTTCGCGACAAACCGGCTCGGCGATTACCTTGCGCGCCTCGCGGCGGAGGGACGGATGGCGGTCGACGATCCGTATCGCGCGGCACGCCAGTTCCTTGATCTCTGCCTCGCGGAGACGAGCCGGCGCATTATCTTCGGCCTCGAAACAGAGATATCCGAGCGCGAGGCCCGCGATCACGCACGGATCGCGACCGATGTGTTCCTGCGCGCCTATCCCCTTACGGATGGCCCGCCTGACGGCGCGGCGGCGGTTCCTCGCACATAGCCATCGTTTCTGACCCGGCCATGGGGTGTCGTGCTCCGCGGCATGCACGGTTGCTTCACCGGGTTCCTGGGCGGTTTCAGGGGTGCAGAAAAGCAAAAACCCCCGGCTTCATTGAGAATCTCAACGAAACCGGGGGCTTGAATGGTGGGCACGACTGGGATCGAACCAGTGACCCCCTCGATGTCAACGAGGTGCTCTCCCGCTGAGCTACGCGCCCTTTGCGGCCGGGGCCGCGAAAGCGAGGCGCTCCGTATAGTGGGGATCGCCCGGCCGTGCAAGAGGATGAAAGCGCCGTCAGGCGGCTTCCTGCAGCATCTTGTCGACCTCGTTGACGAGGTCGCGCAGATGGAAGGGCTTGGACAGGATCTTGGCATCCTTCGGGGCCTGCGAATCGGGCTGGAGCGCGACCGCGGCGAAGCCGGTGATGAACATGACCTTGATGTCGGGATCGAGCTCGGTGGCGCGCCGGGCGAGTTCGATGCCGTCCATCTCCGGCATGACGATGTCGGTCAGGAGCAGTTCGAAGGGCTCCTCGCGCAGGCGGTGATAGGCCGATAGGCCATTGTCGAAATGGGCGACATCGTAGCCGGCGTTCTGCAGCGCCTTGACCAGAAAGCGCCGCATGTCGTTGTCGTCTTCGGCCAGCAGAATCTTGCCCATGCTGAATGCCGTCCTTCGCCTGTCCATCGTCGGGGAGGGGGCGGTTTACAGAACCCGTTCCCGCTTGTGCCCATGAAGCCCGAAGATGGTAAATGGCCGGTGAAGATGGCGGCGGAAAGACGCTAGCCGGCGCGCGCTGTCCACCGAAAATCGCGGGTGAAGTCGATGAAGGCGCGCAGCGGCGCCGGCATCAGCCGGCGGCTCGGATAGTAGAGGAACGGACCGGGGAATTCCTGCCACCAGTCCGCAAGCAGGGGCACGAGCGCGCCGCTGGCGAAATGCGGCGCGATCACCTCCTCGAAATGGCTGATGATGCCGAGACCGGCAAGCGCCGCGCCGATCTCCAGTTCGAAGGTGGAAGCGACCAGCGGTCCGGACGGCGCGACGCGCACGATCTCGCCATTCCGTTCGAATTCCCAGGGCGGGGATGCGCCGCTGGCGAAGCGATGCCGGATGCAGGCGTGATCCAGAAGATCATGCGGATGCTCGGGCCGTTCGCGCGAGGCGAGATAGGCAGGCGCCGCGGCTGTCACGAAGCGCTGGCGACGCGGCCCGAAGGGCACCGCGATCATGTCCTGCTCCAGCCGCTCGTCGTAGCGGATGCCGGCATCGTAGCCGGCGGCCAGCACGTCGATGAACGTGTCCTCGGCCGCAATTTCCAGCGTGATGCCGGGATGGGCGGCGAGGAAGGCTTCCACGGCCGGTGGCAGGATGACGCGAGCGATCACGGTCGGCACATTGAGGCGCAGCGTGCCGGTCGGCGTGTCGCGAAAGTCATTGAGCGCATCCACCGCCGCCGCGACCTCGCCGAGCGCGGGTGTGAGGCGGTCGAGAAGTCGCGTGCCTGCCTCCGTCGGGGTGACGCTGCGGGTGGTGCGGTTGAGCAGGCGTACCCCGAGCCGTGCCTCGAGACGGCGCACGGCCTCGCTCAGCGCCGAAGGGGAGACACTGCGCACGGCCGCAGCGCCGCGAAAGCTCCGATGGCGGGCGACTGCCGAGAAAGCCTGCAGGTCGGCAAGGTCTGGCACGTCCATTGTGCTGAATTCCGTACGAGCTGTTCAGATAATGGCGGATTATCGAACGGAGGCCCAGAGCCCATTTTCCTGCCATCACGAGAGCAGCGCGACGATCGCGCTGCCGCTGAAGGAGGACCGAACATGACGAAGCCAGAGATAAGCCACCGCCGCCTCGGCCAGGCCGGGCCCGTCGTCTCCGCCCTCGGGCTCGGCGCCATGGGCATGTCGGGAATGTACGGCCCCTCGGACCGTCAGGAGGGCATCGCGACGATCCACGCAGCGCTCGATGCCGGCATCACGCTGATCGACACCGGCGATTTCTACGGCATGGGCCACAACGAGATGCTGATCGGCGAGGCGCTCAGGGGCGTGCCGCGCGACCGCTACGTGCTGAGCGTCAAGTTCGGCGCGTTGCGCGATCCGGCCGGCCACTGGCTCGGCTACGACGCGCGCCCGCAGGCGGTGAAGAGCGCGCTTGCCTACACGCTCCAGCGGCTCGGCACTGACCACGTCGATATCTACCGTCCCGCGCGGCTGGACCCGGCCGTGCCGATCGAGGAGACGATCGGCGCCGTCGCCGACATGGTGAAGGCGGGTTATGTCCGGCACATCGGTCTCTCGGAAGTCGGGGCCGAAACCATGCGGCGGGCGGCGGCCGTCCATCCCATCAGCGACCTGCAGATCGAGTATTCGCTGATCTCCCGCGGTATCGAGGCCGAGATCCTGCCGGTGGCGCGGGCGCTCGGCATCGGGGTTACCGCCTACGGCGTGCTGTCGCGTGGCCTGATCAGCGGCCACTGGCAGAAGGCCGAACTGCCTGCCGGAGACTTCCGGGCGTTGAGCCCGCGGTTCCAGGGGACAAGCGCCGACGCCAATCTCGCGCTGGTCGAGGCGCTGCGCGGCGTCGCCGCGGCGCGCGGCATCACGGTCGCGCAGGCGGCCATTGCCTGGGTCGCGGCGCAGGGCGAGGACATCGTGCCGCTGGTCGGCGCGCGCCGCCGTGACCGGCTGGCCGAGGCCTTGGGCGCTACCGCGGTCCAACTGGCGGCAGAGGACCTGGCCGCGATCGAGGCCGCGGTGCCGAAGGGCGCGGCAGCCGGCGAGCGCTATCCGGCGAGCCAGATGGGAATGCTCGACAGCGAGCGCTGATCCGGGGGCGCGAGGCGGCGGGCCGGCCCGCTCGCCGCCGCAACCCCAGCACTGCGGAAGGGGTGACTTCACAGCGTCTCGCGGGCGGTTAGACTGGTGCTGTCGCACGCCCTGCCGGACAGCTGATGAGCGAAGCCCAGATCCGCGATTTCAACCCCGCCTTCGAGGCGCTGGAACCGGCCGAGCCGCTGGCGCCCGTGGTGTTCAATTCACCGCATTCGGGCCGGGTCTATCCGCCGCAATTCCTCGATCAGGTGAGGCTCGACCTGCCGACCCTGCGCCGCTCGGAAGACACCGACGTCGATGCGCTGTTCGAGGGCGTTGTCGAGCGCGGCATGCCGCTCATGCGGGCGCATTTCCCGCGATCCCTCGTGGACGTGAACCGCGAGCCCTACGAGCTCGACCCGCGCATGTTCGACGGGCGGTTGCCGACCTTCGCCAATACCCGCTCGATGCGGGTGGCCGGCGGGCTCGGCACCATTCCACGGGTGGTGGGGGAGGCGCAGGAAATCTACGCGCGGCGCATCGCCATCGACGAGGCGCTGACCCGCATCGACGTGCTCTACAAGCCATATCATCGGGCGCTGCGGCGGCTGATCGCGGCAACCCACCGCGCCTTCGGCGAAGTGCTTCTGGTCGATTGCCACTCCATGCCGTCCATGGCGCCGATCCGCGAGGATCGTCCGCGCGCCGACATGGTCATCGGAGACCGCTACGGGACAAGTTGCGCGCCGGCCGTGACCGACCTGATCGAGGGCGTGCTGAAGGCCCGCGGCTATCACGTCGTCCGCAACAAGCCCTATGCCGGCGGTTTCATCACCGAACATTACGGCCAGCCGCAGACGGGCATGCAGGCCGTCCAGATCGAGATTAACCGGGCCATCTACATGGACGAGCGCAGCTATCGGCGCACGGTCCATTTTCCCCGGCTGCAGGCCGATCTCATGGTGCTGGCCGAGGCGCTGGCGCGTCTGCCGCTCGACCGTTCCGGCGATTGGCGGGTGGCCGCAGAATAGCGGGAACAGCTCCTGCGATTCCGCATGGCTGGCGAACATGGGCCTCCCGGCGGGCGGCTGCGACCACCGATTCCGACTCGGACTGGCCAGTTGATCAGGGTGCGTCGCACAATGCGATTCTGCGGCCTGATCGATTTTATACGATTGGCGGCTGCGCCTGGCTGAAGCCGCGACGCATTCGATAAATCATTGATTTTATTTGGATAAAATTGCCTCCGGAAAAGAAAGAGGCCGCTCACTTTCGTGAGCGGCCCAAGTCTAGGGAGGAAACGCCCAAGGAGGGCTGCGAGGCATCGCAAGGCGATACCGCGCTGCAGCAATATGCCTATTGTCTCCCGAAAAGGCAAGAACGCTGACCCAATTTTTTCAGCGCTTGTGCCTCATCTCGGATTTAACCGTTTCAACGAAGAGTTCGCCGGGGATCGGGGGCGGTGCAGTACCAGAGCGTCGCCACGCAGAGCAGCGCGGCCTGCATCCCGAACGCCACCTGGAAGGCCGTCAGGGGATAGATGGCTGCCGGACCGGCAATGGCCTTCACCGCGAGGCCGGTCAGCCACTGCGTCGCGAAGCTGCCGGCCATAGTGCCCATATTGATCAGCGACAGGCCGCGGCCGGTGATCTCCGGCGGGAAGAGCGATTTGCCGTGCGCCACGAGGATCGGCGCGAAGGCGCAGAAGAAGCCGAGCAGCCCGAAGATGATCTCCACATGGCCCGGCGAGCCGGCATGGCCGAACAGGATGAGCACCGCCATGAGCACGATGGTGACGCTGGCGCCGGTAATGGTGATGGGCTTGTAGGCGCCGACCAACCGGTCCGCCACGCCCCAGACCAGCGTTCCCGCGATCTGCGCCGCGGCCATGACGAACAGCGCGCGGCCCTGCGCGCCGAGATCGGCGCCGTGGACATGGGCGAGATAGGGGCCTCCCCAGAGGCCGATGATCAGGCCGAAGGTCGAATAGGTCGAGAAGGACATCAGGAAGAGCGGCCAGAAGCCTGCGGTGCGGATGGCTGCGCCGACGCCGCGGAGCGTTTCGGCAAGGTTCTCGCGTGGCCGACCCGGCGCCGGGCCGGCCGCAGGCCCGCGCACGACGATCATCACCGCGGCCGCGAAGACGGCGGCGAAGATGCCGGCGGCGAGGAACGCCGTGCGCCACCCGACGGTCGCCGTGGCCCAGGCCAGCGGCGCCGTGGCGCCGAGCGTGCCGAAACTGGAGATGGAGAGCTGGATGCCGGCGAGCGTCGCGAATGTCTTTGGCGGGAAGGCGCGGGCATAGATGACCAGCGGGGCCATGAAGAAGGTCGAGCAGCCGATGCCAAGCAACAGGCGGCCGGCGATCAGCCCGGCCTCCCCATCGGCCATCGCGAAGACCCACGAGCCCGCGACCACGAATGCCGAGGACCCGAGGAGCGCCGTGCGTGGGCCCCAGCGGTCGATGACGATGCCGACCGGAATCTGGCAGAGCGCGAAGATGAGGAAGAAGGACGAGGAGACGACGCCGAGCTGGCCGGCGGTGAGCTGCAGTTCCGCGGCGAGCGTCGTCGCGATGACGCCGACCGAATTGCGGTAGAACTGGCTGATGGCGGTGGCGGTCGCGAGCACGGCGACAAGCACCACGACCCCCGCCCGGGCCGTTCGGCCGCGGATGCTTGCAGTCACGGGATTTCCTCCGGCCGCGACCCTGCCCGCGCAGCGTCGGCACAGCAAGTCCGGCCATGGCAGGCGAGGCGGTCACGGGCCGCATGGCCGTGCAGGTTCGAGCACGCGGACCCGGCGCGGGGCCGGCGGCGTTTGCTCCGGCAGCGCCGGAGGGCCTATAGCTCGGCCAGCCGTTGGGAGGATCCGCCGTGAGCGCCGTCGATTTCGAGAGCTTCGTCCGTGATCTCGCCCGTGTCTCGGGTGAAGCGATCCTGCCCTTTTTCCGGTCCTCCATCGGGGTCGAGAACAAGGCCGGCAAGGGTGCCTTCGATCCTGTCACCGAGGGCGACCGCGCGGGCGAGGCGGCCATGCGCCGGATGATCAGGCAGACCTTCCCCGCCCACGGCATCATCGGCGAGGAGCATGGCACCGAGAATGCTGAGGCGGAGCATGTCTGGGTGCTCGATCCGATCGACGGCACCCGCGCGTTCATCGCCGGCATTCCACTCTGGGGCACGCTGATCGGGCTGGCGCGCCACGGCCGCCCGGTCTTCGGCATGATGCACCAGCCGTTCATCCGCGAGAAATTCTGGGGCGACGGAGCGGCGGCCCGCTACGAGGGCCCCGCGGGCGAGCGCGCGCTGCGCACGCGGCCCTGCGAGACGCTGTCGGCCGCGACGATCATGACCACCTCGCCCAAGCTGTTCGATGCCGAGACCATCGGCCGTTACCAGACGGTGGAAGCGGCCTGCCGCACCTATCGCTACGGCGCGGATTGCTACGCCTACTGCATGCTGGCGGCCGGTCATGTGGACCTCGTGGTCGAGGCAGGCCTCAAGCCCTATGACATCCTCGCCCTCGTGCCGATCATCGAGGGGGCCGGTGGCATCGTCACCACCTGGGATGGTGGTTCGGCGGCCGGCGGCGGCCGCATCGTCGCTGCGGGCGACAGGCGCATCCATGCCGAGGCGCTGAAGCTGCTGCAGGGCTAAGACTCAGAGAAAGGCTTGGGCTAAGCCTCAGAGACAGGCCCGGGCCAAGTCTTAGAGAAAGGCCTGTTCGCCGGGCACGAAGGCGTCGAAGGCGGCCCAGAACTGCGCGCGCAGCTCGTCGCGCTCCATCATCGCCTCGTGGCGCGAGCCGGGGATGACGACGGTATGGCCGGCCTTCAGGCGGCGGCCGAAGGCTTCGATGGCCGGCGTGTGGACCAGCGGATCGCGCGCCGCCGCGATGAGCAACATGGGCTGGCGGATGCCCTGCGCGTAGAGCGGATGGGCAAAGCGGCTCGCCACGCCCAGCGCCGCGCGCACCCAGCCGACGGTCGGCGCGCCGAGGCCGAGCCTGCGGTCGATATCGGCGTAGGAGGCCGCCAGTGCATAGCGCACGGGATCGGAACTGACGGGATTGCCGTCGAAGGGCTTCTGCGAGGTCGGCTGCAGCGAGCCGCCCGGAATGGTCATGGATGACAGGCCAAGGGCCGAGAGGAGCGTCAGGAAGGCGCGCACCGGGCCGGGACGGCTGACCTGCGCCAGCGCCACCATGGGCGCGGAAAGCACCATGCGGTCGAACCAGATGCGGCCGGCCTTGGCGGTCTCGATCAGGATCGACCCGCCCATGCTGTGGGCGAGCGCATAGAAGGGCGGGCGGCAGTCCGGCAGTCCGACGGTCGCCATCACGGTTTCGAGGTCGGTCTGATAGTCGGAGAAGCGCCGGACATGGCCCTTGCGGATTTCAGACAGCAGGCGGCCCGATCCACCCTGCCCACGCCAGTCGAAGGTGAGCACACCGAAGCCGCGGGCGCGCAATTCCTCGATCACCTCGAAATATTTCTCGATGAACTCGCTGCGGCCCTGACAGATCACCACGGTTCCGCGACGTGGCGCACCTGTCGCCTCCCAGCGGGCATAGCGGATCGCGACCTTGTCAGGCGTGGTCAGCGTGCCGGCCCGGACGCCTTCCGGAACCGGGCGGTTGGGCAGGGCGACGAGATCCATCGGCCGGGCGCGCTCGCGAATCGGTGATGCGCCGAACAGGGCGCACCTAACCGGCTAGCACGGCACGTGGGCCGAGGTCATCGCGGCACGCGGCTACTGTCGCGGCGGCGCGGCGTCGGGTCCGGGCGGCGCAGGGTCGGGCGGGCTCGCAATCGCCTCCATGGCTGCAGGAAGCATGGCGACCACGAGTTCGTAGCAGAGCGTCAGCTTGCGCTCCTGCGGGTCCCACCAGGCGTTGGGCTCGCCGCAACTGGCAGCCTCCAACCGGATTCCGGCGCGGAAGGCGAAGTTCTGCACGGCATAGTCGCGCACGGTCTCCAGAAGGCCGAGGCGGACGAGGAAGCTGCGGACGGGCTTGAGGTTCTCCGGCGCCTCGCCATAGGCGACCGGCATGATGGCGGCGGGACCCGCCTCGCGCCCGCGACGGAACACGCGCCGCCAGATCGACTGGCTCGCGGGGCCGAGATTGGGCGCGAGAAGCTGCCGCCAGGTGTCGCTCATCTGCTGGAAATCGGCGGCACAGGATTCGCGGCGCTCGGTCGGCAGGTAGGCGCGCCGCGCCAGCGCCTCGAAGGCCGGCGGGTCCGACCCGTAGAGAAGGCAGATGATCTGGCCGGCGCGCTGGGGGCCGAGGCCGTGCTCGTCGTAGAATTTGACCGGCTCGTTCGCGCCCGGGCGGGCGTCGTCGCGGCCGAGCACCAGCAGGCCACGGGCCGCATCGACCATCACCTGATGGGCGAAGGAGCCGCCGATCTGCACCAGCGTGAGGGTCGCGAAATTGTCGGCAGCGTCCTCCTCGCGGCCCAGAACGGGCAGTCCGAATTCGCTGATCACGGCATGGCCGAATTCGTGGGCGAGGGTGAAGATGAGATTGCCGGTGAGGAACACGACGAGGCGCTTGCGCTGTTCCTCTGTCGTCCCGGCGAGCACGCCGGGCTGGCCGGCAAAGGCGGAAGCTGCCTCCTCCACGCGCGCCGTGAACGATTGCTCGGCCGCGGCCGGGCGGAGCGGCATCGCGAGAAGAGCGATGGTCGCGAACTTCACGAGAAGGCGCATGGAAACCTCCCTGTGCGGGTAGCCGAGCCTGACACGTCGCCGCCGGAGCCTCAACCGCCGCGTGATGCCGTGGTTCCCGGCCCTACGGACGGCCCATGGGGCGGTCCGGCCGCGGCCCGCGCGGGTCTCCGACCACCCTGAGACCGATAATGTCGCCGTTGCGCCCGTCCATGACGAGGCGGTGCCGCTGGCCCCACTTGTCCGTGCCGTGGGTGAGATAGGCGGTGCCGCGGCGCAGGACGGGCTCGTTGACCGTATAGCCGCGGACGGCGAGGCGGCCCGGAATCTCCTGCTGCGGGATGAGGCGCGGAGCCTCCTCCGCGCGTGCGAGCGTGCCGGCGCACGCGAGCATGACGAGGGCAAGCGCGAACGTCGTGGTCGCCGCGACGAGGACCAGCGCGAGGGAGGAAATGGCGGAGATGTGGCGCGCGAGAGGGCGCATGGCGTGTGGTCCCTGAGGGCGAGGGGAGGCGTGAAGGGGCTGCGGCCTGGCCGCGGCACTTTCCCGAGGATTGAACGCAATCTGACGTGGTGTGGCTGAACCCTGCCGGAAATCCCCGTTCACCAGGTCTTCATCTGCGGGACCCGGCCGGACAACGCCCCTTGCGGAGGCCCGGCGCGCTTCCTAACTGCCGTTCTGTGCAGGCCCGCCAAGGGCTGCACGCGCCAAACCGGCCCGGCCATCAGGCGGGCCTTCGCTCTTCGGTGTCGCTTGAAGGAGGACATCCATGCGTACGTTCGATCTTGCTCCCCTCTACCGTTCGACCGTCGGTTTCGACCGTCTGTTCTCGCTGCTCGATCAGAGCACCGGCCATGACGGCCCGTCGGCCGGCTATCCGCCCTACAACATCGAGAAGACCGGCGAGAACGCCTACCGCATCTCCGTCGCAGTAGCCGGCTTCACCGAAAATGATCTGTCGATCGAGGTGAAGGAGCAGGCTCTCACCATCCGTGGCGGCAAGACCGCGGCGGAGAGCGAGGCCAAATCCGACTATCTTCATCAGGGCATCGCCGCGCGCGCCTTCGAGCGCCGCTTCCAGCTCGCCGACTACGTCTTCGTGAAGGGCGCGGTGCTGGAGCATGGCCTGCTGCATGTCGACCTCGTCCGCGAGATTCCGGAGGCGATGAAGCCCCGGCAGATCGCCATCCAGTCGGGCAACGGCCCGCGGGTGATCGAGGCCGACGCCAGCCGCAAGGCCGCCTGAAACGCATCGCCCCAAACGGATCGGGCCGCCCTCCAACGGCCCTCCTGAGATGCACGAACGCCCCGGTGAGGCATCACCGGGGCGTTTCGTTATGTCGGGCGTGTGGTTTCGAGGCTCTGGCCGGGCGTCAGTTCCCTGCCGGCGGAGGCGTTACCTGCCGCACGCCGGGCGACGTCTGGCCGGGTCCGCTCGGCAAGGCCTCGCCATTGGGACCGAGGAAGCGGCCGTCGATCATCACGCCCTCGGATTCCTGACTCGGTGCAGGCCGGGCGGCCGTATCGGCCGCCGGCGGTGCCACTGGTGCGGCCTGCACAGGGGGCGCTTCGATTACGGGCGCGGGCGTTGCGGCCGGCGGCTCGACCGGAGTCGGCGCCACGGGAAGGGCAGCCGCGGGGGGCTCGGCCGGCTGGACGGGAGTTGTCGCCTCCGCGGGCGGGGCGACGACCGCAGGCGCCGGCGGCGCGACCACCGAGGGCTGTTCCTCGCGCGGGCCGGCATCGGGTGCCGTCTGCGGCAGCGCCGCGGTCGGCGGCTCGGCCGGGGCGGGCGTGGCCTGCGGTACGGTCGCTGCCGGCGGCGTGAAGGGAACGCTCGGCTCGACGCTGAGCGGCGGCGTTGGCGCGACGGGCGTCACATTGCGGGGCGGAAGGCTTGCGGCCGGCGGCTGCGGCACCGGGGATTCGGCAGGCGGTGGGCTTGCCACGGGCGGCACGACCTGCGGCTGAGGCTGAAGGCCGCCGTCGATGTCGGGGCGGGGGGTCGGCACCGGAACGATGCGCGCCGTGATGTTGGGCGACGGCCGTGCCGGGCGCTCCGGCCGTGTTTCCGGCCGCATCGGGTCGTTGTCGAGCCGTCCTTCGCGGGTTTCCTGGCCGCCTTCACGGCCGAAACTCGGGCGTTCGTCGCGCCAGACCGGCGGCGTCGGGAAGCGCTGGCCGCCCGGCTCCAGCTCGCGGATGGCGAGCGGCGCGCCGGTATAGGCATTGATGCTGACGCGGGTGCGCTGGCCCTGCGGCCCGACGGCGTCGACCACCCATGCCCGGCCGGCAAGGCGCGGCCGCGAGATGGCGCGGTAGCCCATAGAGCGCGTAATGGCGATGGCGCGCTGCGGCGCGATCGGTCCCGCATCGTCGTCATCGTCGTCGGGGGTGATGTAGCGACGGCCGTAATAGGGCTCGACATAGGGGCGCTCGTAGCGCGGGCCCCAGTCACCCCAGTACTGGACCGGCGTCACGCCCGTCGCGGGCACGGCGGCCCCCAGCGGCATGGCGAGGGCCGATCCGGCTCCGGCGGCAATGGCGGCGATGCAGGTCGCCCAAAGCAGTCTCTGGCGCACGAAATCGTGTCCTTCTTCCCCAATCACCGCCCCGTGTCAGGTTTTGGGAAAGGAGAACGGCGATTTCGAGGCGGGCCGCTGGTGTTGGTATCCTGCGACCCCTGTGCCGTTCACTCCGCCGCGAGCGGGCGGGCGGCCTTCGCCGCGACATCGAGGAAGCGGTCGATATCCCCGTCGGATGTCGCAAAGCTCGTCACGAGGCGCATCATCGTCTCGCCGGGCTTCGCACGGTCCGTCTCGGCAAGGCCCCGGTCGGACCACGGGTAGAACACGGCGCCCGCGGCCTGCAGCGCCGCGACGATTTCCCGCCGCATGATCGGGAACAGGCCGTTGGCCTGCGGCTTCAACGGAAGGCGGACGCCGGGAATGGCGGCGAGCCCCTCGGCGAGGCGCGCGGCTGCGGCATTGGCATGGCGGGCGAGGTCGAGCCAGTGGCCGCCGTCGAGGAAGGCCTCCATCTGCGCAACGAGGAAGCGATGCTTGGAGAGCAGATGGCCGCCGCGCATGCGCCGGCGCACCATTTCCTCGCCCTTGGCGGGGTCGAAATAGACGATGGCCTCGCAGGCGAGACCGCCGCCCTTGGTCGTGCCGAAGGAGAGCACGTCGACGCCGGCTTTCCAGGTGATCTCCGCCGGCGTGCAGCCGAGCGAGGCGACGGCATTGGCAAAGCGTGCACCGTCCATGTGGACGCCGGCGCCGTTGGCCTTCGCGATCCCCGAGAGCGCCTTCACCTCATCGATGGAATAGACGAGGCCGAGTTCGGTCGACTGGGTCAGCGACAACGCATGAACAGGCGCATTGTGCGGCACGCGCCGGCCGAGCGAGGCGATCGTCTCTTCCAGCGCCTTCGCCGTGATCTTCGCGCCGGGGCCGCGAATGCCGACGAGCTTGGCGCCGCCGGTGAAGAATTCCGGGCCGCAGCACTCGTCCTCGTTGACGTGGCTTTCCTCGTGGCAGAGCACGATGCCCCAAGGCGGCGTCAGCGTGGACAGGGCAAGGCCGTTCGCGGCCGTGCCGGTGATGACCATGTAGACGCCGACCTCACGCTCGAAGAGGTCGGAAAGCTGCTTCTCGACTGTGCGGGTGCTACCGTCGCGGCCATAGCCGAGCTGCGCGCCGGCATTGGCGGCGGCGATCGCCTGCATCACCTTGTCGGAGGCGCCGAGGCCGTTGTCGCTGGCAAAGAACATCGAAAATCTCCCTGCCTCCTAGCTATCGCGGAGGCAGGGCCGATGTCATCCCCGCACGAGCATGCCTTCCCTCACCGCGGCAGGGTGGTCATCCCGACGAGGTCCTTGTCGATGGAATGCGCGGCCTGCCGGCCCTCGCGGATAGCCCAGACGACGAGGCTCTGGCCGCGACGCATGTCGCCGGCGGCATAGACCTTGTCGATCGAGGTCCGGTAGTCGCCGGTATTGGCGAGCACGTTCTTGCGCGGGTCGAGATTGACCTTGAGGCTCTCGATCATGCCCTCGTAGACCGGGTTGACGAAGCCCATGGCGAGCAGGACGAGGTCGGCCTTCAGCTCGAACTCGGAGCCCGGGATCGGCTGCATCTTGGCGTCGACGCGCACGCAGCGCAGCGCCTTCACCTTGCCGTTCTCGCCGGTGAACTCGGCGCTCATCACGGCGAAGTCGCGCTCGGCGCCTTCCTCGTGCGACGACGACGTGCGCAGCTTCAGGGGCCAGAGCGGCCAGGAGAGCGCCTTGTTCTCCTTCTCCGGCGGCTTCGGCATGATTTCGAGCTGGGTTACCGAGACCGCACCCTGACGCACCGAGGTGCCGATGCAGTCCGAACCCGTATCGCCGCCGCCGATGACGATGACATGCTTGCCGGAGGCGAGGATCGGCTCGTTGGTGCCGATCGGCTCGCCCGAGACGCGGCGGTTCTGCTGCGGCAGGAAGTCCATGGCGAAATGGATGCCGTCGAGGTCGCGGCCCGGGATCGGCAGGTCGCGGCCCTGTTCCGAGCCGCCGGTCAGCAGCACTGCGTCGTGGCCGTCCACCAGTTCCTGCGCGGGGCGGGTGACGCCGACATGCTCGTTGTAGTGGAAGGTGACGCCCTCGGCCTCCATCTGGGCAATGCGCCGGTCGATCAGGCGCTTCTCCATCTTGAAGTCGGGGATGCCGTAGCGGAGCAGGCCGCCGGCCTTGGCGAACTTCTCGTAGACGTGAACGTCGTGGCCTGCGCGCGCGAGCTGCTGCGCGGCGGCCATGCCGGCCGGGCCTGCGCCGACCACAGCGACCTTCTTGCCCGAGCGCGTCTTCGACAGCTCCGGCTTCACCCAGCCCTCGTTCCAGGCCCGGTCGACGATGGCGCATTCGATCGTCTTGATGGTGACCGGGATGTCCTCGATGTTCAGCGTGCAGGACGCCTCGCACGGGGCGGGGCAGACGCGGCCGGTGAATTCGGGGAAGTTGTTGGTCGAGTGCAGGTTGATCGACGCCTCCTGCCAGGCGCCGTTATAGACGAGGTCGTTCCAGTCCGGGATCTGGTTATTGACCGGGCAGCCGTTGTGGCAGAACGGAATGCCGCAGTTCATGCAGCGCGAGGCCTGGTTGCGGGTGCCTTCCTCGCTCAGCGGGATGACGAACTCGCGGTAATGGCGGATGCGGTCGCCGGCCGGCGCATAGCGACGGTCCTGACGGTCGACCTCCAGAAAGCCTGTGACCTTCCCCATTTTCTTATTCTCCTGCCAGCGCGAGCGGCGCCTGCTGGGCCTGTTCCATTTCCTGAAGCGCGCGACGGTACTCGACCGGCATCACTTTTCGGAATTTGGGCAGCATTTCCGACCAGCGGTCGAGAATGTCCTGGGCGCGCTTGGAGCCCGTGTAGCGGGCATGGTTGGCGATGAGCTGGTGCAGACGTTCGCCGTCGAACCGGCTCATGTCGCTCATCACGTCGACCCGGCCGTGGCTGTCGAGACCGCCGGTCTGGTGGTAGACGCGCGAGAGCAGGTCGTCCTCCTCCGGCACCGGCTCCAGCTCGACCATGGCCATGTTGCAGCGGCGGGCGAAGTCGCCGGCTTCGTCGAGCACGTATGCGATGCCGCCCGACATGCCCGCGGCGAAGTTGCGGCCGGTCTGGCCGAGCACGACGACGACGCCGCCGGTCATGTATTCGCAGCCATGGTCGCCCGTTCCCTCGACCACCGCAATGGCGCCCGAGTTGCGCACGGCGAAACGTTCGCCCGCGACGCCGCGGAAGTAGCACTCGCCCTCGATGGCGCCGTAGAGCACGGTGTTGCCGACGATGATCGAGTTGTCGACGTCGAGCTCGGTGGCTTCCGCCGCCGGATAGACGACGATCTTGCCGCCGGAGAGGCCCTTACCGACATAGTCGTTGGCCTCGCCCTCGAGCTCCATCGTCACGCCGCGCGCGAGCCATGCGCCGAAGCTCTGGCCGGCCGTGCCCTTCAGCTTCACGTGGATGGCGTCGTCGGTCAGGCCCTTGTTGCCGTGCTTCTCGGCAATCGCGCCGGAGAGCATCGCGCCGGCCGAGCGGTTGAGGCTCTGGATACGCGTCTCGATGACGACAGGCTTGCCCTCGTCGATGGCGGGCAGCGCCTCGGCGATCAGCTTGCGGTCGAGCACCTCACCGAGGTGATGGTCCTGGCGTTCCGAATGGAAGATGCCGACATCCGAGGGCACTTCCGGCTTGTGGAAGAGCTTGGAGAAGTCGAGGCCCTTGGCCTTCCAGTGGTCGACGGCCTCGCGGCGGTCGAGCATCTGCATCTGGCCGACCATTTCAGGCATCGACCGGAAGCCCATGGAGGCCATGAGCTCGCGCACTTCCTCGGCAACGAAGAAGAAGTAGTTCACGACATGCTCGGGCTGGCCCTTGAAGCGCTTCCTCAGCACCGGGTCCTGCGTGGCGACGCCGACGGGGCAGGTGTTGAGGTGGCACTTGCGCATCATGATGCAGCCGGCCGCGATCAGAGGCGCGGTGGCGAAGCCGAATTCGTCGGCGCCCAGAAGCGCGCCGATGACGACATCACGTCCGGTGCGCAGGCCGCCGTCGACCTGCACCGCGATGCGCGAGCGCAGGCGGTTCAGCACCAGCGTCTGGTGGGTCTCCGCAAGGCCGATCTCCCACGGCGAACCCGTGTGCTTGATCGAGGTGAGCGGGGACGCGCCGGTGCCGCCCTCGAAGCCCGAGATCGTCACATGGTCGGCGCGCGCCTTGGCGACGCCCGCTGCGACCGTGCCGACACCAACCTCGGAGACGAGCTTCACCGAGATGTCGGCCCGCGGGTTGACGTTCTTCAGGTCGTAGATGAGCTGCGCCAGATCCTCGATCGAATAGATGTCGTGGTGCGGCGGCGGCGAGATGAGGCCGACGCCCGGGGTCGAATGGCGCACCTTGGCGATGACCGCATCGACCTTGTGGCCGGGAAGCTGGCCGCCCTCGCCGGGCTTGGCGCCCTGCGCCATCTTGATCTGGATCATGTCGGAGTTGATCAGATACTCCGTCGTGACGCCGAAACGGCCCGAAGCCACCTGCTTGATCGCCGAGCGCATGGAGCGGCCGTCGGGGAGCGGCTTGAACCGCTCCGGTTCTTCGCCGCCCTCGCCGGTGTTGGACTTGCCGCCGATCGAGTTCATCGCCATCGCCAGCGTCGTGTGCGCTTCGCGGGAGATGGAGCCGAACGACATCGCGCCTGTCGCGAAACGCCTGACGATGTCGGCGGCGCTCTCGACCTCCTCGATCGGCACGGGGCTGCGCCCGGCTTCCTCTGCGGTCTTGATGCGGAACAGGCCGCGGATCGTCTGCAGCTTGACCGCTTGCTCGTTGATCAGCCGCGAGAACTCGCGGTAGCGGTCCTGGCTGTTGCCGCGCGCGGCGTGCTGGAGCGCCGCAACCGTATCCGGCGACCAGACGTGGTCCTCACCGCGGATGCGGTAGGCATATTCGCCGCCCACTTCCAGCGTCGTCTTGAGCGTCGGATCGTCGGAGAAGGCGGCCGTGTGGCGCTGCACCGTCTCCTCGGCGATCTCCCCGAGGCCGACGCCGCCGATGCGGGTCGCGGTGCCGGTGAAGAACTGCGCCACGAAATCGTCGGCGAGGCCGACCGCGTCGAAGATCTGCGCGCCGCAATAGGACTGGTAGGTGGAAATGCCCATCTTGGACATCACCTTCATGATGCCCTTGCCGATCGACTTGATGAAGCGCTTCACCACCTCATGGGCGTCCACTTCGGGCGGCAGTTCGCCCTTCTCGTGGATCTCCTCCATGGTCTCGAAGGCGAGATAGGGGTTGATCGCCTCCGCGCCATAGCCGGCGAGGCAGCAGAAGTGATGGACTTCGCGCGCCTCGCCTGTCTCCACGACGAGGCCGGCGGCGGTCCTGAGGCCCTTGCGGATGAGGTGGTGGTGCACTGCCGCGGTCGCGAGCAGCGACGGGATCGGGATGCGGTCCGGGCCGACCATGCGGTCGGACAGGATGATGATGTTGTAGCGGCCGTGGACGGCGGCCTCGGCGCGGTCGCAGAGGAGTTGCAGCGCCTCCGGCATGCCAGCCGCGCCCTTGGTCGCGGGATAGGTGATGTCGAGGGTCTTCGTGTCGAAGGAATCCTCGCTGTGGCCGATGCAGCGGATCTTCTCGAGGTCCTCGTTGGTGAGGATCGGCTGGCGCACTTCGAGCCGCTTGCGGCGCGAGGCGCCGTCGAGGTCGAACAGGTTCGGCCGCGGCCCGATGAACGAGACGAGGCTCATGACGAGCTCCTCGCGGATCGGATCGATCGGCGGGTTCGTCACCTGGGCGAAGTTCTGCTTGAAATAGGTGTAGAGCAGCTTGGACCTGGACGAGAGCGCCGAGATCGGCGTGTCCGTGCCCATGGAGCCGACAGCCTCCTGGCCGGTCATGGCCATGGGGGCGAGAAGGATCTTGGTGTCTTCCTGCGTGTAGCCGAAGGTCTGCTGCTTATCGAGCAGCGGCACGTCCGTGCGCGAGGCACGCGGCTCGACCGGCGGCAGGTCCTCGAGGATGAGCTGCGAGCGACCCAGCCACTCCTGATAGGGGTTGGAGGCGGAGAGCTGCGCCTTGATCTCCTCGTCGGAGATGATCCGGCCTTCGGCGAGGTCGACCAGCAGCATCTTGCCGGGCTGTAGGCGCCACTTGCGGACGATCTGGTCCTCCGGCACGGGCAGCACGCCCATTTCGGACGCCATGATGATCCGCTCGTCCTTGGTGACGAACCAGCGCGCGGGCCTCAAGCCGTTGCGGTCGAGCGTCGCGCCGATCTGCCGGCCATCGGTGAAGGCGATGGCCGCCGGGCCGTCCCACGGCTCCATGATCGCCGCGTGGTACTCGTAGAAGGCGCGGCGCTGCTCATCCATCAGCTTGTTGCCGGCCCAGGCCTCGGGCACGAGCATCATCACCGCATGGGCCAGCGAGTAGCCGCCCTGGACGAGGAATTCGAGCGCGTTGTCGAAACAGGCAGTGTCCGACTGGCCCTCGTAGGAGATCGGCCAGAGCTTGGAGATGTCGTTGGCGTAGAGCTCGGAATCGACGCTCGCCTGCCGCGCCGCCATCCAGTTGACGTTGCCGCGCAGCGTGTTGATCTCGCCGTTATGGGCGACCATCCGGTAGGGGTGGGCGAGCGACCAGGCGGGGAAGGTGTTGGTCGAGAAGCGCTGGTGGACGAGGGCGAGCGCGCTCTCGAAAGCCGGGTCGTGCAGGTCGGGATAGTAGGCGCCGAGCTGGTCGGCGAGGAACATGCCCTTGTAGACGATGGTCCGGCACGACAGCGACACCGGGTAGTAACCCTTGGTGCGCGGGTCGTTCAGGTCATAGACGAGGTTGGAGATGACCTTGCGCAGCACGAACAGCCGGCGCTCGAACTCGTCTTCGGAAGCGACATCGGCGCCGCGGCCGACGAAGATCTGCCGGTGCAGCGGCTCGGTCGGCTTGACGCTGTAGCCGAGCGACGAATTGTCGGTCGGCACCTCGCGCCAGCCGAGCAGCGTCTGTCCCTCATCGGCGATCACCTTCTCGATGATGTCGCGGACTATGGCCTGCCCCTCCGCATCGCGCGGGAAGAAGATGAAGCCGACCGCGTAATGGCCGGGCTCCGGCAGGTCGAAGCCGAGCTTGCCGGCTTCCTTGCGGAAGAAGCCGTCCGGCATCTGCACGAGCATGCCCGCGCCATCGCCGGCGCGCGGGTCGGCGCCGACGGCGCCGCGATGCTCCAGGTTGAGCAGGATCTGGATCGCGTCCTGGACGATCTTGTGGGACTTGCGGCCCTTCATGTCGGCGATGAAGCCGACGCCGCAGGAATCCTTCTCGTTGCGCGGGTCGTAGAGGCCCTGCGCATCGGGCAGGCCAGGGTCGACAACGGCGCGCGTGCGGTTTTTGACGCGAGCGGGCAGATTGGCTTTCGTGGCGCGATTCGTCTGCGCCTCGACCCCCGCACCCGTCATCGCACCAATCCGCTGCGCGCTCATCGTTCACCTCGTTCTGCGACCCAGCGGCCGCGGTTCGTGCCCTTAACTGTGACACTTCGAGCCGGCTCGGGCATCGGGGACATCCGATACCTGCCGGCCATGCAAACTCGGGGCCTTTGCGCTCCCCCATGGCCCCGTTGCCCGGAGCTCGTCTCGATAGGGCAGCGATGCTGACCTTTCTATCGCCGTTATTTGACAGATTTCAAACAGCGATACAAGCGGCAATGAGCGCCATCGAACGCCACTTTGTCATGAAAGTTGCCGGGCGCCCGAATGGCTTGGTCATATCGGAAAGAAAACATGCCCACCGGCGCAATATTATGACAGGGGCGGGCACCGGCAAAGTTGCCGCGATCACAGCCGCCCGACCCTAGGGGTTGCCGATGGAAGAGGCGGTCGCGGGCTGGATGGCGGGTTCGCCGCGTTCGCGCGGCCAGCGGAAATCGTCGGCACGGCCGGCGACGGCGGCAGGCATCTCGCCGCGCACGAGGACCGATGCGGCGGCGCCCTGAAGCGACCGTGCCGGGCTGTCGCCTGCCAGCCGTGCGGGCTGCGGCGCGGCCGGCGGCGGCTCGGCTCCGGGTGCGCGGGGAATGTTCGGCTGGCCGGCAAGCGGCAGGACGGGACCTGCGAGCGGCCGCGACGGCACGGGCAGCGGGACGCCACCGGGCAGGGCGGCCTCCGGCGGGCGCGGCGCCGCCGGGTCGGTCACCGGCGGCTGAGGCTCCGCGGGGGTGATGCGGCCGAGCAGGTCGCGGCGCAGGTCCGGTTCCATGAACAGCGCGAGCTTGCGCGCGCCCGCGGTGGTGAAGTGGACGCCGTCATTGGTGCGCAGCCGCCGCACCTGCCCGGCGAAATCCGGGCCGAACTGGGTGTAGTTGCCGTGTTCGTCGACGAAGCCGTTCCAGACGTCGATATAGGTCACGCCGTTCTTCTGGGCGCGTTCCTTATAGATTTCATTGAGCTGGGCCATGTGGGCCGAGACGCGCTGGCCGCGCAGCGGCGGCACGCCGACCCAGTAGACCGGCACGCCGCGCGCCTTCATGGCCTGCATGGCGGCATCGACCCGCTGGACGTAGATCTCGCGCCAGCGATCCGTGCCGGGTTCGACATTGCCGCCGTCGATGCGCATGGCCTGCCGGTCGTTGGAACCGACCATCATCACGACGAAATCGACCTTGCCCTCCCGCGCCAGCACCTCGGGTATCGTCTTGATCCAGTCGTGGAACTCGGGCCGCGCCAGACCGGAGGACAGCCGCGACTTGTCGGTGACGCCGAGCTCGGGAATGTCCTCGAAAGCCTCTTCGAGCCCGTAGGCGAGCCATTCCGCGAGGTTGTCGCCGAGCACCAGCACGAAGGTCGTCGGCGTCGTCTGCTGCTCGGAGGAGGCGGTCGCCGACGGGGTCGTGTCGTTGCTGCGGGGCGGGCGGGTCGATTCCACCGGGCGGGCCACCGCGCGCGGGGCCGCCGGCCGCGTGCTCTGCGGGATTGAGATGATGCGCGGGCGCTGGTCGCGGGGCGCGAAGAGATGCGGGAAGCGGTCGGTGTCGAGGTTCTGCGCGCGCGCCTCGCCGGCCGGCCAGCCGAGGGCGCAGGCGAGAAGGACCATCGCGGACAGGCGCCAGACAATCGGCAAGAGGCGGCAACTCCGGTTCCGACAGCCCCCCGGAACGCTCAGGTCATGCTATCACGCGGCCGATAGGCCGGCGCAAGCCCCAGCGTCGCGCTCAGTCGCTTGTCTCAGCCCCCTTGGCGGAGCCGCTGGAGCAGCGCGGCGGTCGGAAAACCGTCGGCAGCAAGGCCGGCCCGCGCCTGAAAGCGCTGGAGCGCCTCGCGGGTGCCGGCGCCGAGTTTGCCGTCCACGGTTCCCGAATAGAGGCCAACCTGCGCGAGGCGCTGCTGGATCTCGATGCGCTCCTCGCGGGAGAGCGCCCGCTCTGACGTCGGCCAGCCCCGCGCGAAGGTGCCGCCGCCGCGCAGCCGGTCGGCAAGGTGGCCGACCGCCATCGCGTAGTTCTCGGAATTGTTGTATTTCATGATGACGCGGAAGTTCGGCAGCATCAGGAAGGCCGGCCCGCGCGCGCCCGCGGGCATGAACAGGAAAGCCTGATCGCTCTTGCGCGGAAACGGCCGGTCGCCGATGCGGCGCACGCCGCGCGCCTCCCACTGGGTGATGGTCTGCGGCCGGTCGCGGTGGGCGAGCGTCAGGTCCAGGCCCGCCGGCACCGTCACCTCGTAGCCCCAGCCCTGTCCGCGCTGCCAGCCTTCCTCGCGCAGGAGGTTGCCGGTCGACATCATGGCGTCGGGGACCGAGCCCATCAGGTCGATGCGCGGGCCGCCGGTCCCCGAGCGCGCGGCGCGCAGGAAGGTCGATGGCATGAACTGCGTGTGCCCGAAGGCGCCGGCCCATGAGCCGCGGAAATTGGCGGGTGCGACATGGCCCCGCGCGATGATCTGGAGAGCGGCCAGGAACTCGCCGCGGAAGAAGTCCTGCCGGCGGCCGTAGCAGGCGAGGGTGGCGGTGGCGCGCACCACTGACGTATTGCCCTTGGCGCGGCCGAAGCTGGTCTCGATCCCCCAGATGGCGGCAATGACGAAGCGGTCGACGCCGGTCGCGCGCTCGGCCGCCTCGAAGGCGGCGCGGTGCGTCTGGATCATGCGCCGGCCCTCGGCGACACGGTTCGCCGCGACCACGCCGTTGATGTAGTCCCACGGCTGGCGCGAGAATTCCGGCTGGCGGTCCAGAAGGTTGAGGATCGAATTGTCCGGGGTCAGCCCGGCCGTCGCCTGCTCGAACACCTGGGGCAGGATGCCGCGCTGGCCCGCCTGCGCGCGCAGGTTCTGCATGCAGCCGGAAAAGCCGTCCTGTGCGGCGGCTGGCGCAGCCATACCGACGAGACCGGCCAGAATGAGGCCGATTGTTCCGAAATATCCGCACCGATCCATGCCAAGCGCCTCGCCAAAGAATGGGGCCCGCCCGGGAACTGAAAGAACATCAGCATGATGAATGAAGCGTTACGGCGGCTCAAGAGATGCGAATGATAGTCGCCGCCGGCCGGCCTGAATCGCTTCGGCAGCCTCCCGCCGGCTGCATCACGCCTTCGCGGTGCGGCGGGGCAGGATGGCTTTCAGCCAGGCCCATGCCGGCGCGATCCCGTAGCCGACCACCGGTATGAGCAGCAGGCCGAGGGCAAGGCCGACGAGGCCGGACGCCGCGGCGGTCACCACCCAGCTTGCAAGGCCGGCGACCGGCGGCAGGGTGCGGCCGACATTCTCGGCTGCCGCGTGGATGGCGTGCTCGAAGCCGGCGAGCCCGTAGCCGGCGAGGCCGTGGATGATGATGCCGCCGCCGACCCAGATCATCGCCCCCGTGCCGACAATGCTGAGAGCCTTGAGAAAATGGGGCATGCCCTGCACCAGACCGCGTCCCAGGACGCGGGACGCCGCACCGAAAGGCGAGCGGCCCTCGTTCCGTGCGAGCGCGAGGCCGAGATCATCGGCTTTCACGATCAGCGCGACGCCGCCATAGACCGCGACGGTGATGGCGATGCCGACGACGGCCAGCACGGCGGCCTGCGTCCAGAAGCCGCCGGTGGGCACGGCCGCGAGCGTGATCGCCATGATCTCGGCGGACAGGATGAAATCGGTCTTGATCGCGCCCGCCACCTTCTCGTCCTCCATCGAGACCGGATCGATCGCGATGGAGCCGATGGCGGCCTCGTGCGCTTCGGCGTGGTGCGGCACCACGGCCTCATAGACCTTCTCGGCGCCCTCGTAGCAGAGGAAGGCGCCGCCGATCATCAGAAGCGGCAGGATCAGCGCGGGGGCGAGCGCCGAGAGCGCCAGCGCCGCCGGCAGGAGGATGAGCAGCTTGTTGCGCAGCGAGCCGCGCGCGATCCTGGCGACGATCGGCAGTTCCCGGTCGGCGGAAAAGCCGGTGACGTAGCGCGGCGTCACGGCGGCATCGTCGATCACGACGCCGGCGGCCTTCGCGCCGGCCTTGGCCGCCTGGCTCGCCACGTCGTCGATGGACGCGGCGGCTACCTTGGCGATGGCGACGACATCGTCGAGAAGGGCGATCAGTCCGGTGCTCATCGGGGGGATCCTGCGTTCAGGCTGCAATGCATGTTACGCGGTCACCTTGACGGTAATATTCCAGACTGGCGGCGGCACCCGTTCCGGTTCAGCTGCGCCGCAACTGCTCCAGGAAAGCGCGGTCGGCCTCGCCGTTCTGCGGCATGCCGAAGCGCCCCTGCATGGTGCGGACGGCCTGTTTCGACTTGTCGCCCAGAATGCCGTCGACGTCGCCGAGGTCGAAGCCGAGGCGGTTGAGGCGCGTCTGGATCTCCTCGCGGTCGGCGTGGGTCAGGCCGCCTTCGCCCGCCGGCCAGGGCTTGGAAAAGCGGCCGCCGCCCTTGATGCGGTCGCCGAGATGGGCAACCGCGAGCGCATAGGAATCGGCATTGTTGTAGCGCTTGATGACGTTGAAGTTCTGCGTCAGCAGCAGATGCGGGCCGCCTTCGCCGGCCGGCTTCCACAGCACGGCATTGGCGCCGCCGGACATCGGCCCGCGATCGGCCCGGCGCACGCCCGCCGCCGCCCAGCCGTCGATGGAGCGGCGCTGGGCTCGATTGCCGGGAACGCCCGGCGCATGCACCTCGAAGCCCCAGGGAATGCCCGGCTGCCAGCCGTTGCGGCGCAGGTAATTGGCGGCCGAGCCCATGGCGTCGGGTATCGAGTTCCAGATGTCCCGGCGGCCGTCGCCGGTGAAATCGATGGCGAAGGCATGGAAGCTGGTCGGCATGAATTGGACGTGGCCCATGGCGCCGGCCCAGGATCCCAGCATGTTCTGCGGCGTCGTGTCGCCCGCCTGCAGGATGCGCAGCGCGGCGATCAGTTCTCGCCGGAAGAAGTCGGCACGCCGGCCGGCCGCCGCCAGCGTCGCCATGGACTGGATCACGTAGTGCTCGCCGCGCGAGGTGCCGTAGGAGGTCTCGTTGCCCCAGATCGAGCAAATGATCTCGCCCGGCACGCCGAAACGGCTCTGGACCGCGGAGAAGGTCGCTCCGTGCTGGCCGAAATTGGCGCGGCCGTTGGTCACGCGCTTGTTCGAGGCGCGCACGTCGACATAGTCGCCGAGGGTCCGGCGGAATTCCGGCTGGCGCACCGACAGTTCGATGACGCGCGGGTTCGGCTGGATGCCGGCGAAGGCGCGGTCGAAGGTCGCGCGCGAAACGCCGGCCGCCGATGCCGCCGGCCAGAGGCTCGCGACGAAGCCGGCGAAGGCCTGCGCTTCGGCGGGCCGGACGAAGGCAGGTGCAAGGGCTGCTGCCGCGCCAGTGAGGACGGTGCGGCGGGTGAGGGCGGTCATCGTCGATCTCCGGTCGCGCATGTGATCCAGCGCAGGGCAGAATCGTTCAGTCACGCACAAAGATAGCGCCGTTATGGCAGCCGGGCACGCCGGTCATCCTGTCGCGGGAACAGTTGCGCGCAATGGCGGGTTGGCTTCCTGCACACCCAAGGAAGGACGCCATGGACGACATCCGCATTCCCCACGACACGCTGGTCTTCGTCGGCGACGGCGCGAAGGCCCTTTTCCTGCGCAACAAGGGCGATGCCCAGATGCTCAATCTGGTGGTCGAACGCATCTTCGAGCAGGACAATCCGCCGACCCGCGAGCAGGGCACGGACCGGCCCGGGCGCTCCTTCGCCAGCGCCGGCACCCATCGCGCCGCGATGGAGCAGACCGACTGGCACCAGATCGCCGAGGAGCGTTTCGTCGGCGATGTCGCCGAGCGTCTCTACAAGCAGGCCCATGCCGGCCGCTTCGAGAAGCTGGTCGTCATCGCGCCGCCCAAGGTGTTGGGAAACCTCAGGAAAGCCTTCCACAAAGAGGTGGCCGACCGCGTGACCGCGGAAATCCCCAAGGAACTGACGTCGCACCCGGTCTATGAGATCGAGAAGCTGCTGGCTGCCTGAGATTTCGGCGCCTTCTGCGCGATCCGTCCGGCGGGCGCTTCGGCGCCGTCGCCGGGCGCGAGCGGCGGGGATGCTCCGTCCGATGCGCAGGTGCGGTTGCGGCCGGACTGCTTGGCCGTGTAGAGGCGCCGGTCGGCGGTCGCGACCAGTTCCTCCCAGCGCATGGCGGACGCTGCCGGCCGGACCGCGACGCCGAAGCTGCCGGTGACGGCAAGGCCGGGCGCCTGGTCGATGGCCGTTTCTTCGAGCCGGCGGCGCAGCGCCTCGGAAAGCGAGGCGGCAGCATCGATGCCGGCATCCTCCAGCAGCACGATGAATTCCTCGCCGCCATAGCGCGCAAAGGCAGCGTCGGCGGGGACGAGGGGGGCAAGGCTGTCCGCAATGAGGCGCAGCACGTCGTCGCCGGTGGTGTGGCCGAACGTGTCGTTGATCGCCTTGAAATGATCGATGTCGAACAGGATCAGACCGATGTCCCGCGCCCGCCCGTCCGGCGGCGCCAGGGCCTGAAGGGCCGCGTCGTTCAGCGCCCGGCGGTTCAGGAGGCCCGTCAGCATGTCGGTCTCGGAAAGCCGGCGCAACTGCTCGGCCATGTGCCGCTGGTCCTGTTCGAGCCGGTGCCGCTGGCGCTGCTGATCCCTCAGGATGTCCAGTTCCCGGAACATGTCGGCAATCTCGCCGCTGACCCGTCCGACCGGCTCCGGCTCGGCCAGATTGCCGTGGGCGATGGCGGCGATCTGCTCGCGCACCGTGATCAGCGGGCGGAACAGACCGTTGCGGAAGATGGCGCCGACCATGGCGAGCGCCAGGATGACGATGAAGGTCAGGAGCCCCGAGAGCAGGACGAGGCGGTACGAGCGGTCGCGCATGCCGTCCATCCGCGCCTGCGAGGCGTCGGCGATCATCTCGCGCAGTTCCTCGACCGGCCGCATGCCCGGGACGTAGTTGCGGGTGAAGGTGTCGGGCGTCGGTCCGCCGGGCAGGACCAGGCTTCCCGCGACGACGCGGGCGTGGGGCAGGGCGACGTCGAAATAGCGGCGGTCCATGTCGCGGACCTTTTCCTCGATCGGACCGCTCGGAAAAAAGGCATCGGCATGGTCGGCCAGGATGCGGCGCAACTCGGCCACGCGCACCAGCGTCTGGTCGAAACGGGGCAGGAACTGCGCGCTGTGGCCGTCGCCCGCCGCGAGCATCATGACGACATAGGAGCCGAGCCTGCCGGTTTCCTCGCGCAGGGTCCCGGCGGTCATGTTGAGGATGATTTCGGTGGATACCTGCGGATTGAGGCGGATGATCTCCTGCCCTAGCCGGTCACGCAGCACGAGGACGCTGTCGGCGGCGGTGAACATCCGCTCGATGGCCTGGGTGACGGCCGGGCTGGCGCGTTCGGCGCCGGGTCGGGCGGCGATGCCGTCGACCAGACGCCGGCCCTCGGCCAGCCGCTCGTGCATCTGCCGCAGATGCGGCTGCGCCGCCCGGGAAGCGGCCATGTCCTGTGCGAGTGCGGCTTCCATGGCGGCGATGCGGCGGTCGGTGTCCGTCCGCTTCACCCACAGCGCGGCGATCAGCGCGGTCGCATCTTCGTCAGTGCCGCCCATGGCGCTGTTGGCGGGGCCGCGTTCGGCGGAGACGGCATTGGCCGCCGCGAGGACGGCATGGAACCGCGCCAGCAGGATGCTCCCCTGCCGGTAGCGCCCGTAATCGGCGAGGTTGGCGTGCAGCGACACGCCGCCGAGCGCGAGACAGGCGACCGCCGCCACCACGCCGCCAAGCCACTGGAGATGCTGAACCCGAAATTGCACTAACGTGATACCGCCCTGCGCGTAACGTTGCGGCACCCTGCCATGCGGTCGCTAAGCAATGCTGAACGGCGGTGCCCATCTACCGGACATTGGGAGCGCAGGGAGGCGAAGCCGGGCGCCCTCATGGCCGCCGGCCTTTCATTCCGGGCGGTTCGGGCCTATCAGAAGCTACGCGCCCTCGCGCATGTGCGCGCGAGGGACTATATTCCCTGTTCCAGCTACACTGCCGGACCCGAATCGCGAGGCATGGGCGCTCCCCTGACGGGATAGCCTGTGCCCACTGGAGAAACGAAGGCTCATGGCCGAACCCGCCCGCACGGATGCTCCCGAGGCCGACTATGGTGCCGACAGCATCAAGGTCCTCAAGGGCCTCGATGCCGTCCGCAAGCGCCCCGGCATGTATATCGGCGACACCGATGACGGGTCCGGCCTGCACCACATGGTCTACGAGGTGGTGGACAACGCCATCGACGAGGCGCTGGCGGGGCACGCGACCGAAGTGACGGTGACGCTCAATGCCGACGGCTCGGTGACGGTCACCGATAACGGCCGCGGCATTCCGACCGACCTGCACCCGACCGAGGGCATTTCGGCGGCCGAGGTCATCATGACCCAGCTCCATGCCGGCGGTAAGTTCGACCAGAACTCCTACAAGGTCTCCGGCGGCCTGCACGGCGTCGGCGTCTCGGTCGTCAATGCCCTGTCGTCCTGGCTGAAGCTGAACATCTGGCGCGGCGGCAAGGCCTATACGGTCGAGTTCCGGCACGGCGACCCGATCGCCCCGCTTGCCGAGGTCGGAGCCTCGAACGGCAAGCGCGGGACGGAAGTGACCTTCCTCGCCTCGACCGACACCTTCACCATGGTGGAATACGATTTCGCCACGCTGGAGCACCGCCTGCGCGAGCTCGCCTTCCTCAATTCGGGCGTCCGCATTCTCCTGACCGACCTGCGTCATGCCGAGGAAAAGCGGATCGAACTGTTCTACGAGGGCGGCGTCGAGGCTTTCGCGCGCTATCTCGACCGCAACAAGACGCCGCTGGTGGCCGACCCCATCGTGCTGAAATCGGAGCGCGACGGCATCGCGGTCGAGGTGGCGCTGTGGTGGAACGACTCGTATCACGAGAACGTCCTCTGCTTCACCAACAACATCCCGCAGCGCGACGGCGGCACGCACCTTGCCGGCTTCCGCGGCGCGCTGACCCGCCAGGTCACGGGCTATGCCAGCGCTTCCGGAATCTCCAAGAAGGAGAAGGTCGACCTGACCGGCGACGATTGCCGCGAGGGCCTGACCGCCATCGTCTCGGTGAAGGTGCCGGACCCGAAATTCTCCTCGCAGACCAAGGACAAGCTGGTCTCGTCAGAAGTCCGCCCGGTCGTCGAGAGCATCGTCAACGAGGCGCTGTCGACCTGGTTCGAGGAGCATCCGGCCGAGGCGAAGTCCATCGTCCAGAAGGTGGCCGAGGCCGCCGCCGCCCGCGAGGCAGCCCGCAAGGCGCGCGAACTCACCCGCCGCAAGACGGCACTGGACGTTGCTTCGCTGCCCGGCAAGCTCGCCGACTGCCAGGAGCGCGACCCGGCCAAGTCCGAACTGTTCATCGTCGAGGGTGATTCCGCCGGCGGCTCCGCCAAACAGGGCCGCGACCGCGTGTTCCAGGCCGTCCTGCCGCTGCGCGGCAAGATCCTGAATGTCGAGCGCGCGCGCTTCGACAAGATGCTCTCGTCGGAGATGATCGGCACGCTGATCACCGCGCTCGGCACCGGCATCGGGCGCGAGGAGTTCAACATCGAGAAGCTGCGCTATCACAAGATCATCCTGATGACGGACGCCGATGTCGACGGCTCCCATATCCGGACGCTGCTGCTGACCTTCTTTTTCCGGCAGATGCCGGAGATCATCGAGCGCGGCCATATCTTCATCGCCCAGCCGCCGCTGTTCAAGGTCTCGAGGGGCAAGAGCGAGACCTATATCAAGAACGAGCGGGCGCTGGACGACTACCTGATCGCCGCGGGCCTCGAGGAGAGCCTGCTGACGCTCGGCAATGGCGAAATCTGCGGCGGGCAGGATCTTGCCGCCATCGTCGAGGAAGCCCGGCAGGTGAAGAACCTGATCGGCGCGGTCCATTCCCGCTACAATCCGGCCGTGGTCGAGCAGGCGGCGATTGCCGGTGCGCTCAATGCGGAAGCGGCCAAGGAGCCCTCCCGCGCGGCGGAGCTCGCGGCGAAGATCGCGCTCAGGCTCGATGCCATCTCCGACGACATCGAGCGGGGCTGGGAAGGCGCCTTCGATGGCGAGAAATACCTCTTCTCGCGCACGGTGCGCGGGGTGAAGGAGGTCGCGATCCTCGACGGTGCACTGCTGTCGTCGCTGGAGGCGCGCCGGCTGGACGAATATTCCGCGCGTCTGGGCGTCGTCTATGACAAGCCGGCCGTGTTCCGCCGCAAGAGCGACGAGGTGCAGGTGCCCGGCCCGGCCGCTCTGTTCGAGGCCGTGAAGGAAAAGGGCACCAGCGGCATCAAGCTGCAGCGCTACAAAGGCCTCGGCGAGATGAATGCCGAGCAGCTCTGGGAAACGACCCTCGACCGCAACGCCCGCTCGCTGCTGAAGGTCCACATCAAGGAAGTTGACGAGGCCGACGACATCTTCGTCAAGCTGATGGGCGACGTGGTGGAGCCGCGGCGCGAGTTCATCCAGGAAAATGCGCTGAGCGCGACGGTCGACGCCTGACGGGCGTCATCCGCCGGGAGTGCGGTGGTTTCCAAGGCCTGGGCGGTTCGCATATGGCGGGCCGGCCCGGCCCCCGCCCCGTTCGTCCGGGTTGCCGGTCGCCCGACCCGCCGCTATCGCCCTCATGAAGCGATGGAAGTGACGGAAGGCGTGCAATGGCCAGCCCTGCGACCGATGCCGGCAGCCCGGCGGCGATCCCCCGGCTCGATTTCGGGCGCGTCTCGGTCTTTCTCGGCGAGAAGAACGGCAAATATCCCGACGGCAACCAGGTGATCGTCAGCGGCTCCGACACGCGGGCCGTATTCGACACGCCGCTGGTCGCCAACCGTATCGGCCCCGAATTCGACAGTGCCGACCTCGTCGTGCTCGGCCATGTGCACGAGGACCATCTGGCTGGGCTGCATCGCTTGCCGCAGGCGAAGGTCTATGCGCCCGCGGCGGATCTGGCGGCGGCGCGAAGCTGGGAGGCGCTCGGGGCGGCCTATGGCACACGCGAGGAACGCCTGCCGCAGATGCTGGAGAAGTTCCAGCGCGAGTTCTTCTACGTGCCGCGGCCCGACGCTGTCGGCTATGCCGACGGCGCCGTGTGGGACCTCGGCCAGGTGCGCGTCGAGGCGATTCACATGCCGGGTCACACAGCGGGACATTCGGTCCTGCTGGTCGAACCCGAGGGCGTCGCATTCCTCGGCGATATCGATCTCGGCAGCTTCGGCCCCTATTACGGCGACCTGACATCGAGCCTTGCCGATTTCCGCCGCACCATTGCCCGCGTGAAGGACATTCCCGCGCGCGTCTGGGTGACGTTCCATCATCGCGCCGTCTATACCGACCGCGAGCGCCTGCTGACCGATCTGGCGGCCTATGCGGCCAAGATCGACGAGCGCGAGAAGCGCCTCGTCGAACTTCTGCGTGCCGGCCCCAAGACGCTTGCCGATCTCGTCGCCTGCCGGCTGCTCTATCCGGCCGACTATCAGGAATTGTGGGTCGAGGACGTCGAGGCGCGGACGATCAGCCAGCATCTCGCCGAACTCACGGCCAACGGCCGGGCGCAGGTGGACGAGGCCGGCCTTTTCCGACTGGGCTGAGCGCGCCGGCGACTATCGCCTTTCCAATCCCGGCTTGCCATGATCCGGCCCGTTGCCCGGAATGAGGGCGAGGGGAAGACCGGCCGATGATCTATGAACTGCGCATCTACAATTGCCTGCCCGGGCGGCTGCCGAAGCTGCTGGAGCGGTTCCAGAACCACACGCTGAAGCTCTGGGAGAGGCATGGCATCCGTCAGGCCGGCTTCTGGACGACGGCCATCGGCCCATCCAACAACGATCTGACCTATCTCGTCGCCTGGGAATCCATGGCGGAGCGGGAGACGAAATGGACGGCGTTCCAGAGCGATGCCGACTGGCTCAAGGCGCGGGGCGACAGCGAGGCGGACGGGCCGATCATCGCCAATGTCGCAAGTTCGTTCCTGACGCCGACCGCGTTCTCGTCGGTGAAATAGGCGGCTCGGGGTGAGCTTACGGCCCACCCCTCGCAGCCCTGTGGGGATTACTCGGTGGTGAAGCGCGTCGAGCCGGCCGAGCGATTGTAGAAGATCGTCACCCGCGATACCTGGCAGAGATTGACGCCCCGGAACTCGGCGGTCTCGGCATCGTCATAGACGACCTTGATGTCGAACGAGCAGGCATCCGCGCCGCGCGGGAAGGTGACGTTCAGGACCTGCCCGTCCTCCAGGCTGTCCTCGCCCATCAGGTCGTTGCCCCAGGTGTTCTGCGAGGCGGCGCTGACATAGACCTCGTCGATCGTGTAGCCGGTGCGGTTGACGAGCTGGAAGTCCTGCTGGGACTGGGCGCTGGCATTGCCGGACACCAGAAGAGTGACCGCCGCGAAGGCAGCGAAAAGAAGAGCGCGCATGAAGGTGGTCTCGGGGGCGATCCGCAGGCGGCGGCTGGTTGTCGGGCGGATCGGAGATAAGGTGAGCGCCGTGCCGTGGACGGACCTTCCGCACAGGTCTGACGCAGCGTCAATCGGCCGCGGCCATCTGGTGGTGGCCTAGGCCGTCTGGCCGGGTCGGGCGGGCAGCTGGATCGGCTGTCCGTGGGGCGTGGCCTCGGCGGCGGCGTGCCAGGCTTCCGTCGTAGCGTCGATGGCCGGGGCGGTGGTGACGCCCTTGGCGATGACGAGCCGCTCCAGCGCCTTCAGCCAGTGCGTATAATAGGTCTCGCCCGTATCGGGGTCGCCCGCCGCCTGCGCCGTCCTGATCTCGGCCGAGAGCGTCTCGGCCCATTCGCCCCAGGTGAACAGGCCCTTGCCGTGCAGGGTGACGGCGAGGGCGAAGGCGTGCGCCTCCCATGGCTCGCGGAAGACCGGGCCCTCGGCATCGCAGGGAATATGAGGCAAGGCCGCGATGTCGGGCGTCATGCGGGCATCAGATAGCTGTCCCATGCGTCGACCGACACGGAGACGGAGGGGTCCGCCTCCGGCCCGAACAGATCGTGGGCGGAGAACCGGACGGTGTAGAGCCATTGCGGCGCCTCGCCGGTGCCGGCGGCGCTGGAATCGGCGAAGACGTGGGCCCCGTGGGCGAGGATGACCGTGCCGGTCTTGCCGCGCACATAGCGCGGCAGGCGGGTGTGGCCGGCCTGCTCGGGCATGTCGACGGTGCGGACGCGGTCGCCGACATGGAAGCGGGCGGGCTCGCCGGTCTCGCGTTCGGTCGGGCCGCCGCGCGCGAGCGTCGCCGGCACGTTTTCCGCGAGGAGCTTGCGGGGCAGGGGTTTCGGCGGATCGACGGCATGGCCCGCCGCGGCATCCGCCTCCGTGACGAGGCCGCGGTCGGCAAGCAGGCGCTCCATGCCGCCGGTCCAGACCTCGTAATAGCTCATGCCGAGATAGCCGGCCTGCTGCTCGCGGGCGGCGCGCGACTGGTCGATGGTCCAGGCGCCCGTCGCGCCCATGGCGAGGGTGAGGGCAAGGGCGCGCTTCTCCCAATCGGCGTGGAACCACGGCTCGTTCGCCTCGGGCTCCACCTTGCCGAGGCCGAGCCTGCCGCCGAGGTCGGCGTGGTTGATATAGGGCGCGGCGCTCATGCGGCCGGCTCCGGCGCGACAGCAAGGCCCGTTCCGATCATGGAATCGCGGGTGACGAGGGTCGCGAGGCGATCCTCGTCCCAGCCCTCCGTCCCCGCCGGCCGTTCGGGCAGGACGAGGTAGCGGACCTCGGCGGTGGAATCCCAGACCTTGATCTCCTTGCCCTCGGGCAGGGTCACGCCAAAATCGGCGAGCACGCCGCGCGGGTCGCGCACGGCCTTGGCGCGGTAGGGCGCCGACTTGTACCAGACCGGCGGCAGGCCCAGCACCGGCCACGGGTAGCAGGAGCACAGCGTGCAGACGACCATGTTGTGGGTGCCGGGCGTGTTCTCGACCGCGACGACGTGCTCGCCCTGACGGCCGGTATAGCCGAGCTCGCCGATGGCCCGGGTCGCGTCCTTGAGCAGCCGGGCGTGATAGGCCGGATCGGCCCAGGCCCTGGCGACCACGCGCGCGCCGTTATGCGGCCCGACCTTGGTCTCGTAGGTCTCGATCAGCACGTCGAGGGCTGCGGGGTCCACATAGCCCTTCTCGACCAGGATGGTCTCGAGCGCGCGCACGCGCGCATCCATGGCTGAGAGTTCGCTGTGGTTGTGGTCGTGATGATGGTCGTGATCGTCGTGCATGGCGGCGCTCCGCGAAGGCCAGGTGAGGCTAGCGCGAAGCGCCGGCATGAGGAAGCCGGCTGCAGAGAATGGCTGGGACCGCCCAGCGTCCGGGCTTCAGCGCCCCGTCTTCAGCGTCCGGTCTTGGCCATCTCCTCGGCGCGCAGGTCCTTGCGCAGAATCTTGCCGACATTCGACTTCGGCAGCTCGGTGCGGAATTCGACGGTCTTCGGCACCTTGTAGGCCGTCAGCTGCTCGCGGGCGAAGTTGCGGATCTCGTCGGCGGTGACCTCGGTATCCGGCTTCCGGACGACGAAGGCCTTGACCGCCTCGCCCGCCGCGCCGTCGGGCACGCCGATCACCGCGACCTCCAGCACTGCGGGGTGCTTGGCCAGCGCGTCTTCCACCTCGTTCGGGAAGACGTTGAAACCGGAGACCAGCACCATGTCCTTCTTGCGGTCCACGATCCGGAAGAAGCCGTCCTCGTCCTGCGTGGCGATGTCGCCGGTATAGAGCCAGCCGTCGCGCACGGTCTTGGCCGTCTCCTCCGGCTTTTTCCAGTAACCGGCCATGATCTGCGGGCCGCGGGCCACCAGTTCGCCCGGCTGGCCGATGGCGACGTCCTTGCCTTCGTCATCGACGCATTTGATGTCGGTGGACGGCACGGGAATGCCGATCGTGCCCTCGCGGACATTGCCGAAGGGGTTGAACGACAGCACCGGGGAGGATTCGGTCAGGCCGTAGCCCTCGATCACCGGCGTCTTCGTCACCTCCTGCCAGCGCTTCGCCACGGCTTCCTGCAGCGCCATGCCGCCCGCCGATGAGGTCTTCAGCGTCTTCGGCGGATTGTCGCGGAACCACGGCTCGTTGTTGAGGCCGTTGAACAGCGTGTTGACGCCGGTCAGCGTCGTGATCGGGAATTTCTCGAAGGCCTTCTGGAGATTGCTCAGCGGCCGCGGATTGGGGACCAGGATGTTGTGCGCGCCGAGATACCAGAAGCCCAGCATGTTCACCGTGAAGGCGAAGATGTGATAGAGCGGCAGCGCCGTGAGGATCGTCTCCTTGCCCTTTTCGAGGTTGGAAGCGACCATTTCCAGCGACTGCGCCATGTTCATGAGCAGGTTGCCGTGGGTCAGCATGGCGCCCTTGGAGACGCCGGTCGTGCCGCCGGTATATTGCAGCACCGCCAGCGTATCGAGCCCGACGCCCTCGGTGTAGCCGGCGACATTGGCGCTGCCCTTGGCCGCTGCGCCGGCCGCCAGCGCCGCCTGGAACGTCGTGTGCGGCACGGTGACCGGCTTCACCGACTTGTCCTTGTACTTCTGTACGAGGCCGACCAGCGTGCCCTGCAGGAAGGGCATGAACTCGGTGATGCGGCTGACCACCACGTTCGGCACCTTGTGGATGGCGAAGGCGGCCGGCAGGTTGGCGGCGAACATGTCGATGACGACGAGAAGGTCCGGTTCGCCGTCGGCGAAGACCTTGCCCATTTCCTCGGCCGTGTAGAGCGGGTTGATGTTGATCAGCACGCAGCCGGCCTTGAACACGCCGTAGGCGACGATCGGGAAGGCGAGGGAGTTCGGCGTCTGCAGCGCGATGCGCGCGCCCGGCTTCAGCTTCAGCACCTCGCGCAGGTAGACCGCGAAGGCGTCTGACCAGCGGTCGATCTCGGCATAGGTCAGGCTGCCGCCCATGCCGTTCGGCAGGCAGAGCGTGAAGGCGGGCTTCTCGGCATAGGTGCGCGCAACCGAGCGCACCATGGCGGCAAGGTTGGGATGCGGCGCCTCGTCGATCGTGTGGCGCACGCCGACTGGATAGAACTTCGTCCAGGGCCGATTCGGCGTTTCAGTGATGCTGGTCATGCGCTCCTCCCGAATGTTTTGTCTAATGAGCCCGATTAGTCGGGTCTCGGCAAGCGGGCTGCGGCCAAATGCGGCGCTTTGTGCAGTGTGTCGGGGGCTTCAGCGCAGTTTTCCGGCCGCGCGCAGCACGAAGCCGATCACTTCGGCGACCGCGCGGTAGAGTTCTTCCGGGATTTCCTGGTCGACCTCGACGCCCGACAGGGCCTCGGCGAGCAGCGGGTTGCCCTCGATGGCGACGCCGTGCTCTTTCGCCGTCGCGATGATCTTCTCGGCGATGGCGCCGCGGCCGGTGGCGGTGACGCGGGGCACCGCATCCTTGCCGATCTCGTATTCGAGCGCGACCGCGACGACCGGCTTCGGCGCGGGGGCATCGTCGCTCATGACAGCCGGTCCAGCCTGGGCGGCCGGGGCGCGGTGGCCTCGCGCGGATCGGCCGGCCTGCCGGCGGCGATGGTCAGGCGGTCGACGGTGAAGGCGGAGGCTTCCAGCGCTTCCGACAGATGGGCGCGGGCCGCGTCGAGCTGCGCGGCGATGCCGTCGCGCTCGGCCCAGAGCTGGATTCCGACGTGGCCGTCGCGCCAGCGCACCGCGGCGTGGATGGCCCCCAGCGGCTCGGCCTCCATCGAAAAGCGCAAGGTCCAGTCCTGTCGCGCCGTGCCGGCAGCGGCGGCCTGCGCCTCGGCATCGCGCTCGCGGACGATCTGGAACTGGAGGATGGCCGTTTCCGCGCCGATGCGCAGTGGCACTTCGGCCAATGTCTGGACCGGCGCGTCGGGCCGGCCGATCTCGCGGGCATCGGCGAGGGAGGCGGCCTGCAGCAGCGTCATGCGTGCCAGAGCCGCCTCGGTCCGTTCAGTGAGGACGCGGGCGACCTCGGCCGGCGAGGCGTCGGGGCCGAGGCTCGACTGAGAGGGCGGCTGGCCATGGGGCAGGGCGCCTCTCACCGGCGGGCGTTCGTGGGTCGCGGCCTTGCCGCCGCCCTCCGCCGGATCGCCGCCGAGCGTGGCTGACCAGTCCCCCAGCGCGGCGCGCAACTGGCCGAGGGCCGCCTTGAGGTCGGCGGGCGCCGCCGAGCCCGGCGGCATGGCGGCGAGCTGCGCCTCCAGAAACGTGCCGGACCGCGCGATGGCCTGCGCCAGCGTCTGAGGGGCGGCCGCGCCCTCGGCGGGCAGGCGGAAGCCGAGGACCTGCGCCATTGCGCGCATGACCGCCTCCGGCATGGCGCGTGTCGCGGCCGGCGTGCCGCCATTCGCGACCGCCGACAGGTCGGCGAAGAGCGGGCTCATGCTCTCCTGTCGTCCCGCCGCGCTGCGCACGGCCTCGGCAAGCGCCTCGCGCGGCGTTGCCGGCGCGGTGCGGCCGGCAGCATTGGCTTCCGCGAGGCGCGATGCATCCTGCGAGCCGCGCACGGCGAGAGCCACCTGCGCGCCGTCGCCGGGGCCGGTGGTCGCACCCGGCGTCACGAGGCCGCGCGTCACCAGATCGACGAGTGCCGCGGCAACGGCATTGGCAGCCGGGATCGGTGTCACGAGGCCGGGTGCGGCGATCGGCAGGGCGCCGCCGGACGATGGCGACGGCGCAGGACCGGGGCGAAGGCTCGCGGGATTGTCCGCCAGCAGCAGGCGCATGATCTGGCCCTGCCGCTCGACGGTCATGGTCAGAAGCGCGCCGACCGGCAGCGGCTGGGGCGTCTTCACCTCCAGCGTCTGGCCGGCGACGGTCAGGCGCGCGAGGCCGTCGCCAAGCATGGCCGCGACCCGCGCCTGTATGGTCTCGCCGGGCTTCAGGCCCAGCGCGTCGACGAGCGCGCGCATCTGCTGCGTCTCGACGGGCGCGGCGGCCACGGCAGGCCTGATAGGCTCGACACTCACCTCGTTCTCCTCACAAAACAGAGGCACTGCGGGAGCTTGGCCGAGAAATCATGACCGATTCGGCAACGGCTATCTTGACTCGCCGGCCATTGCTTCCCGAAATCTGCATGAAAGCCACCCTCCGGTCAGCTTGCGGCGCGGGGAGGGTGGCAATCGCCGCCGGAAACGGCAGGCATCAGGAGTGAGGGCGGGTTCATGTTGCATCAGCCGCGTCGATGGCTTCCCGGGCTCTTGCCCCTCGCGCTGCTTGCCGGCGGCTCGCTGTGGTGGAAGCAGGCCGATATCGAGCGCGACCTGTCGCAGCGGTCCCGCGAGGCCATCGCCGCGGCCGGCTCGACGATAGACGGCAAGCCGTGGGCGGACATCACCGCGCTCGGCCGCGACGTGGTGGTCACGGGCGACGCTCCGGCCGACGGTGCCGGCATCGGCGCGGCCGCGACCGCGCTTCAGCAATATGGCGTGCGCCAGGCGATAGCCGATACGGATCTCATCCCGGCGGCCGAACCGTTCGGCTGGTCGGCGCGGCGCGAGGGCCAGACCATCACGCTGTCGGGGCAGGTGGCCCCGGACGGCTCGCGCGAGCGGCTGGTTGCGGCGGCCCGGCGCGCCATTCCCGGCGGCGAGGTCAGCGACCTGATGACGGTCGCGCGCGGCGTGCCGGCCGGCGCGGTAGCGGCCGGCGCTCTCGGCATCGAACAGCTCGGCCGGGTCGCCAGCGGCTCGGCGACGCTCGCGGGCAATGCCTTCCGCTTCACCGGCAATGCGGCCGATGCGACGGCGCAGGCGGCGGTGACCGCAGCCCTCGCCAATCTGCCGCAGGGCATCGCAGCCGGGGCCGTCAACGTCGCCATTCCCGGTGCCGCGCCCGACCAGGCGCCCGCGCCTGCGGCGATCCTGCCGGTGGCACCGACGCCTCCTGCGCCTCCGCCGGCTCCTGTTCCCGCGCCGCAGGCCGTTGCGCCTGCTCCGGCTCCAGTTGCACCTCCGCCCGCACCAGCGCCCGTCCCGCCGCCGCCCGCGGTTGCGGACTGGAGCGCCACGCGCGGGCAGGACGGCTCGCTGACGCTCTCCGGTACAGTGGCGTCCGAAGAGGCGCGCCGCCGGATCATCGACGCGGCCATGGCCTCGACGACCGGCCCTGTGATCGACGCCATGGATGTCGCCGAGGGCCTGCCGGCCAACGTCGAAGCCAAGGTGGTCGCGGCGTTGAAGCAGCTCGAGGGCCTGTCGACCGGCACGGCGAAGATCGCCGGCACGACCTTCTCCTTCTCCGGCGTCGCTGCGACGCCCTCCGCCTTCGACAGCCTTGCCGCCGCGATCCGCAATGCGGGCGACGGATTCTCGGTGGGCGAACTGATCGTCGCGCCGCCGCGCATCGATCCCTTCACGTGGAGCGCGCGCAAGGGCGAGGGGGCGATCACGCTCATGGGCTTCGCGCCGTCGGAGGCCGAGAAGGCCACGGTGCTGGCGGAGACGAGCCGGATCGCCGGGGGCCTGCGGGTCGTCGACCAGATGCGCGTCGCCTCGGGCTTTCCGAGCGGCGTCGAGTTCGGCCCGCTGACCAGCGCCGCGCTCGCCCAGCTCGGCCGCCTGACCGAGGGCTCCGCCCAGCTCATCGGCAACCGCCTGACGCTTGCCGGCCGGGCCCCCGATGCGACGACGTCCATGGCGGTCCGTCAGGCGCTTGCGGACCTGCGCACGCCGATCACGGCCGTTTCGGATCTCTCGCTGCCGGCCGCGGAAATCCCGCCGCCTGTGGAAACTCCACCACTCTCCGCCGACCTGACGCCTCCGCCGCCGCGGGTCGAGACCATGGCTCCGCCGGTCGCCGACCTGCCGCTGCCCGTGGTGACGCCGCTCGCGCCGGCACCAGCAACGCCGGCACCCGCTGCCGCCGCGCCGCCCGCGCCTTCGGCATCGCCGGCTCCGTCGTCTCCGGCATCCGTCCCGGTGCCGCCGTCGGCCGCCGCTCCGACCGCAACCGCTGCGCCGCCTCCCGTGCCTGCCCCGGTGTCGCAACCGCGGCCGGACTGCTCGGCGATCATGCAGACGGCGCTGGAAGGCGACCGCATCCTGTTCGACTACTGGAAATCGGAGCAGCGTTCGGAGCATGCTGCTGTCCTCGACCGGCTGGCCACGGCGCTGAAGCGCTGCGCACCGGATGAACGGATCGAGGTGGCCGGTCACGCCGATCTGCACAACCGGACCAACCAGAACCAGAAGCTGTCCGAGGATCGTGCCACCCTCATGCGGGACGAACTCGTCCGGCGCGGCGTGCCGGCCGTCATGCTTCTGGTGGTCGGCTATGCCGAAACGCGGCCGATTGCGCCGAGCCATTCCGACGAGAGCCGCGCGCTGAACCGGCGCGTCGAGTTCCACGTCCGGCCGCGCGGCTGAGGGAGAGGGTCATGATCTATCTCGTACAGACCTTCGCACTGCCGCTCGCCGCCGCGCTGATCGGCGGCCTCGTCGTCGGCTGGGTCACGTCGGACAAGGAGGACCGGGGGCCGAGCGGCTGGGCTGCGTTCGCCGTCACGGCCCTGGCGCTGATGGTGGTGGCCTCGGCGCTGAAATGGTTGCCGGGCCGGCCAGGCCTCTGGCTCGATACTGCCATCCTGTTCTCGGCCGCCTATCTTCTCGGCTGCCTCGTCGGCGCCTTCGCGCGCGTGTTCACCGACAAGGTCGAGGAAGCCGTGAGCGAGCCGCTGACCGCGGTTGCGGCGGGGGCGCAGGCCATTGCCTCGACCGTGGAGCCGGCCAAGGCGACGGCGGCGGCGGTCTCGGATGTGGCGCGGGCCGTCTCGGCGCGGGTCGGCGAGGGATCATCCGCCCAGCCGGCCGCGCCGGCCCAGCGGATCGCCGATGCTCCGCGCGCCCAGACCGGCGCCGCAGCCTCCGCCGAAGCCATGGCGGAAGGGTCCAGGCCCACAGGACTGGAGACCGCGCGCGGCAACAAGCCGGACGAACTGGAACTCATCCGCGGCATCGGCCCGCAGAACGAGGCCCGGCTCCACGCGCTCGGCGTCTGGCATTTCGACCAGATCGCCGCCTGGACGCCGAAGGAGGCCCAGTGGGTCGGCGGCTATCTCGCCTTTCCCGGCCGCATCGAGCGCGAGGACTGGATCGGGCAGGCCAGGCTTCTGGCCGAAGGCGGGACGACCGAGCATGCCGAGAAGGTCAAGCGCGGGGATATCACCAGCACGCGGGACGATCCTCCCTCCGCCTGATATCCGCGAATAGAAATGAAGAAGGCCCCGGCTTCACCCGCCGGGGCCTTTCTCGTGTCGCTTGGTCTGTGTCGCGTGGCGCGGCGTCAGGTGAAGTAGTGGACGCCTGCGGCGATGATCAGCACCCAGACCACGAAATTGGCGGTCAGCGTGAACGCGACAGCCTGCGTCGGAGACATGCGGAACCTCATCGATGCGGTCTTCCTTGTCGGTCGACCCCTTCCCGCCGCCATGCTTAGCCGAACCGTGTGGCCAGTCGATGAAAGGATGAAGGGAAGGTTAACCCGTCGTCCCGTGTCGGGGCCGCGTCAGGCCGCCTGCGACAGGCGCCCGGCAATGTAGCGGTGCTCCTGCGTCAGCCCGCCGAAGCCATAGGCCTCGGCGCGGACGTCGTGGACATAGACGTAGCTTTCCGGGTGGAGTTCGCCGAGCAGGTCGCCCATGGCGCCGAAGATGGCGGCCACATAGGCGGCCTTTTCGTCCTTGGTGTTGGTGCCGTCGACAACCTTGATATCGAGGAAGAACGACGCCTTGCGCTGGTCGGCGAGCGAGGCGCCGCCGACGAACCAGCGGTCGGCGGGGATCTGCTCGACCGTGACCGCGGTCAGTTGCGGGTTCTTGCGGAGCACGTCCGTGGTGATGCGGACGGCCTCCTCGGCGAGGCGCGCGGGAAGGTGCCGGTCGGCCGAAGCGGATGAGAACTTGATCTGGATGATGGGCATGACGTGCTCCTGAACGGCCCGGGGGTCGGTTGCCCAAGAGATTTCGTCATAGCCATTCGAGAAACAATGCCGGGTCAATCTGCATCAGTTGTGCAAAAAATGAAAAGATGCCTTCAGATGCTGCCGACGGTCTTCAGCCGCATGCGCGGATGGATTTCGGCCTGGCTAAGCACCGGCGTCTGCGAGCGGAAGCGCTCCACGATAGAGCGCACGAAGGGCCGGATGCCGGGGCTCGTCAGCAGAACCGGCGCCTCGCCCATGCGGGCGGCGTCCTCGAACGCGTCGCGCACCAGCATGATGAATTCGGAGAGCTTCGAGGGCTGCATGGCGAGCTGACGGTCGTCGCCCTGCCCGACGATGGAATCCGCGAAGGCCTGTTCCCACGCCGGCGACAGGGCGATGAGGGCCAGCGCGCCGTCCATGCCCGTATACTGCGCACAGAGCTGGCGGGCGAGGCGAGAGCGCACGTGCTCGGCGATCTGCACGGGCGAGCGGGTGAACGAGACGGCCTCGGCGATGCCTTCGAGGATCGATGGCAGGTCGCGGATCGAGACGCGCTCGGTGAGCAGCACCTGGAGCACGCGCTGGAGGCCGGACATGGTGATCTGGTTCGGGACGAGGTCCTTCAGGAGTTCGGCCTGGTCCTTCGGCAGCTCCTTCACCAGCTTCTGGACCTCGCCGTAGCTGAGCAGGTCCGAGACGTTGCCCTTGAGGATTTCGGTGAGGTGGGTGGACAGCACGGTCGCGGCGTCGACCACAGTGTAGCCGCGCACGCTCGCCTCCTCCTTCAGCGCCGCATCGACCCAGGTCGCGGGCAGGCCGAAGGTCGGCTCGGTGGTGTGGACGCCGGGCAGGTCGACCTGCGCGCCGGAGGGGTCCATGACCATGAACTGCATCGGCCAGATCTGGCCCTGTCCCGCCTCCACTTCCTTGACGCGGATAACGTACTGGTTCGGCGGCAGCTGGACATTGTCGAGGATGCGCACCGAGGGCATGACGAAGCCCATGTCGGAGGCGAGCTGGCGGCGCAGCGCCTTGATCTGGTCCGTCAGCCGGTCCGAGCCGCCGTCCGACTGCACCAGCGGCAGAAGGCCGTAGCCGAGCTCGATCTTCAGGTCGTCGATCTTGAGGATGGACGCAATCGGCTCCTCGGCGGGTGGAGCTGCGGCAGCGGCCGCCTCCGCCGCCTCTGCGACGGCGGTGGTGTCGGCGATGCGCTTCGCCTCGCGCCCGAGCGCATAGGCCGCATAGCCGGCAAGGCCGGCAAGGCCCGCGAAGGGGATGAACGGGATGCCCGGCAGCAGCGCCATGGCGCCCATGACGCCGGCCGAGAGGCCGAGCGCCTTCGGATAGCCGGTGAGCTGGCGGATCATCGCCTGGTCGGCCGACCCGGTGACGCCGGCCTTGGAGACGAGCAGGCCGGCGGCGGTCGAGATGATCAGCGCGGGAACCTGGCTGACGAGGCCGTCGCCGACGGTGAGGATCGTATAGGTGCGCGCCGCCTCCAGAAACGGCATGCCCTGCTGGGCAACGCCGATGATCAGGCCGGCGATGACATTGATGAAAGTGATGAGCAGGCCGGCAATTGCGTCGCCCTTCACGAATTTCGAGGCGCCGTCCATGGCACCGTAGAAGGCGCTCTCGTCTTCGAGATCCTTGCGGCGGGTCTTGGCGGTCTTCTCGTCGATGAGGCCGGCGGAGAGATCCGCGTCGATCGCCATCTGCTTGCCGGGCATGGCGTCGAGGGAGAAGCGTGCCGCGACCTCGGCGATGCGGCCCGAGCCCTTGGTGATGACGATGAAGTTCACGATCACCAGGATCGCGAAGACGATGATGCCGATGATGAACGAGCCGCCCATCACGAAATTGCCGAAGGCCTCGATGACGTGGCCGGCGGCGGCGGTGCCTTCGTGGCCGTGCGACAGGATGAGGCGCGTCGAGGCGAGGTTCAGCGCCAGCCGCAGCATGGTGGCGATCAGCAGGATCGTCGGAAAGGACGAGAATTCCAGCGGCCTGTGAATGAACAGCGCCGTCATGAGGATCATGACGGAGGAGATGATCGACACTGCCAGCATCATGTCCAGCAGCAGCGGCGGCATCGGGAAGATCAGGATGACCAGGATGCCGATGACGCCCGTGGCCATCCACAGGTCCGGACGGCGCAGCCACGCGGTCATCTCGCTGGCGGAGAGACCGCCAGCGGATCGCGCGCCCTGAGCGCCTGCCGTCACGTCCGTCATGTTCATCCTGCCCGGCCGTTCGCAGGTGTGAACGGCACTGGGCAAGAATTGCCGCGCGGATGGTTAACGGGAGGTTACTGGCAGACCCTGCCGGCGGTGGCGATGGAGGGGATCGGCGACGCGCGCCTAAATTCGCCGCGATCCGATGGCCAAGACGGCAGTATCGGACGTGTGGGCGTCAACTGGGAGACATGGATGAGGTTCAAGAGTGCTTTGGCCATAGGCCTTCTGGTTGCTGGCAGCGCGCTGGCTCAGACCCAGTCCCAGGCGCCGCGCGTCAGCCACGAGCGCGACCTGACGGGCATGCGGTGGGTTGGCCGCACGGATGTGGAGATTCCCGGCTTCGAGAACCTCGGCGGCGGCTTCGTGGAAGGCCGCGCGGAGGTCGCCATCACCAGCTTCCGGCACCGGCAGAACCGGCGCGACTGGATCGTCACCAGCCAGCGGCGCGTCGGCATGGATGGCGACATGCCGGTCTGGCTCGGCGCGAGCAGCGTCCGCCTGACGATCCGCAGCACCTCGGCCGGCATGGCCACCGCCTGCAAACCCGCCCGGCAGGGCCTCGGCAATGGCGGTTTCGTTGCCGGCATGATCGGGCTTGTCGCAGACAACGACCATGCGGTGAAGCGCCGCGATTACGGGTTGCTGCGCGCCCAGCGTGCCTGGAGGATCACGCCGGAAGGCGCGTTCACGCCCGTCGACGAGCCGGTCGTCTGCAACGACGAGGGCTATGGCATCTGAGCGTGGCGGCCGACCTGCGATCAGTAGGGGTGGCGATCGGCCTTCTTCGTCCAGGCCTCGTAGGCCTTCAGGCCGGTCTCGCGCTCGAAGTTCTCGGTGACCGCGATGCGGCGCTCAGCCCACGGCTTGGCGAAGTCCTCGTACTGGAAGGCGTCGTCGAAGCCGATGGCGCTGGTGTCCTTCAGGCTGGCGGCGAAATAGACGTGGTCGATGCGGGACCAGTAGATGGCGCTCATGCACATGGGGCAGGGGGCGCCGTTGATGTAGATCTCGCAGCCCTTCAGCATGCGGGCGCGCTCCGGCACCGGATCGGGCGAACCGGCCTCGCGCGGGATCATTTCAAGGATCGTTCCCGCGCCGTATTCGCTGCCGAGAAGCGCCTTCGGGTTGAGGCGCGCCGAGGCGTCCATGATGGCGGTGACCTCGGCGTGGAAGACCGGGATGCCGGTCAGCAGCACGCGGTTCTGGCCGCGCCCGATGATCTGGCCGTCCTTGACGATGACCGCGCCGAACGGCCCGCCCCAGCCCTTCTCGACGGATTCGATGGCGAGGCGCGTCGCCTCCTCCATGAATTTCTTCTTCTCGGGCGTCGCCGTCTGCGCGACCGCCTGCGTAAGCGGCATGCCGGCCGCGGCTGCGCCCATCGCGGCGGCCGCGCTGGCGAAGAACATGCGCCGGTCCGGCTGAGCGACCGCCTCGCAGCCGATCTGATGGGTATCGCCGCAGGTGCAACGGTTCATCGGTTTCCTCGCGAACAGATAAGGGGACGGCGGTCGGCTGCAGGGGCGGAACAGCCGCGGCGAACGTGTGCCGTACAAGAGCGGACGATATGCTTCGCAAATCTTACGATCCTACCGGCGGGTTGTGATCCGGGGGCTTCTTTGTCGGTATGGTTCTCGTCTGGTGAAATGACGCAACTTCGCGCTTGTCGCCTCGCATATTGAAAGCGCCAGTCAAAATCACTACATTGCCTACATCCTGCGTTCTCGAGGCGCGCCATGAGCGAGACTGTTTCCGCCGCTGAGGCGAACCGTTCCTTCTCCAAATTGCTGCGTGCGGTGCGGGAGGGGCGCTCCTATGTCGTGACCAGTCATGGTCGTCCAGTGGCGCGCATCGTGCCGGTGGACGAGACGGACGACGCCCGTCAGCGGGCACGGTGGAAGCTGATGGATCGACTACGATCCCAGCCGGTCATCGACCGACCGCGCAACTGGACACGCGACGACCTTTATGAGGGCTGAGGGTGAAGATCGCCCTCGACACCAATGTGCTGGCCTACGCCGAGGGTGTGGACGGTGCAGAGCGAAAGGCAGTCGCCTTGGAGGTTCTGGCCGCCATTTCTTCGGTGCCGCTTATTTTGCCGGTACAGGTGCTTGGCGAGCTCTTCCATGTACTCGTGCGCAAGGGGCGTAGCCGCGAGGCCGCGCGAGCGGCAGTGGCAACATGGCGCGATTCCTGCGAAACCTTCGAGACGACCGCCGAAGTTCTATCCCGCGCCTTCGATCTGGCTGTCGACCATCATGTCAGCACCTGGGACGCCGTGATCCTTTCGGCCGCCTCCGGTGCCGGGTGTCGCCTCTTGCTTTCGGAAGACATGCACGAGGGTTTCAGCTGGGGTGGCACGATGGTCCTCAACCCGTTTGCGGTGCCGCAGCATCCATTGATGAACGCCCTTCTCTATGGTGGCCGATAACGGGTCGTTGCAAGGAAGGCCCGCTGGCCCCATTCCCTTCTTCGTCGGGTTGGCATTGACGGTCACGGGCGGCTGCGTCCGGACCAATCGGGTGACAGCTCCCGACAGCTCATGGAAACGAAATCGCACCCACTGACCCGAAACGTTCACGCCCGTTAACCATCCGGTAACCACCCACCCGGCAAATCTTGCCCAGCGGATCGGCGGCAGCCGCTTCGCCCGATCAGCAGCAGGCTGGGCAGAGGGCTGGTGGCGTCTTGAACGGCATCCTTGAGTTCCTGAAGAATCTCGGCGCGCCCCGCGTCGCGGCCATGGGCGCCGTGGCGTTCGGGCTCGTCGGCTTCTTCGTCTACATCATCCTGCGCATGAGCCAGCCGCAGATGGCACTCCTGTTCTCGGACCTGACGCTGGAGGATTCCGCGCAGATCGTGAAGGAGCTCGAGCGCCGGCAGGTGCGCTTCCAGCTTCGCAATGACGGCGCGCAGGTCTTCGTGCAGCAGGAGCAGGTGGCGCGCGTGCGCCTGCAACTCGCCGAGACCGGCATGCCGCGCGGCGGCGGGGTCGGATACGAGATTTTCGACAAGGGCGACGCCTTGTCCTCGACCTCCTTCGTCCAGAACATGAACCAGCTCCGCGCGCTGGAGGGCGAGCTTGCCCGCACCATCCGCGGCATCGAGCGCGTGCAGACGGCGCGCGTCCATCTGGTGATGCCGGAGCGCGCGCTGTTCTCGCGCGAGCGCACCGAGCCTTCGGCCTCCATCGTCCTTCGGGTGCGCGGCGGGCTCGAGCCGCCGCAGATCCGCGCCGTGCGCCACCTCGTCGCCTCGGCCGTGCGGGGCCTCTCGCCCCAGCGCATCTCCATTGTCGACGAGAGCGGCCGCCTGCTCGCCGACGGCGCGGGCGATGCAGCCGGCATGACCGGAACGAGCATCGACGAGCGCCGCGCGGGACAGGAGCGACACCTGCGCGAACAGGTCGAGAGCATCATCGCCTCGGTCGTCGGTCCCGGCCGGGCGCGGGTGCGGGTCGCCGCCGACATGGACTTCAACCGCATCACGCAGACCTCGGACGATTTCGATCCCGAGCGGCGCGTGGTGCGCTCCACCCAGACCCGCGAGGAGCAGTCGAATTCCGGCGAAAGCCGAGACGGGCAGGTTTCGGTCGGCAACGAACTGCCCGGCGCCAACCAGACGACGCCGCAGCAGAACACCCCGCGCGAAGCCAGCCGCAAGTCCGAGGAAACGGTCAATTACGAGATCGCCCGCACCCAGCGCACGGAAGTCACCGAGGGCGGCCGCATCAAGCGCGTCTCGGTCGCCGTGCTGGTCGACGGCATCTACGCCCGCGACGCGCAGGGCAACGTCAACTACCAGCCCCGGCCGGCCGAGGAATTGGAACGCATCGGCGCGCTGGTCCGCTCGGCCATCGGCTTCGACCAGCGCCGCGGCGATCAGGTCGAGATCGTCAACCTGCGCTTCGCCGAAGCGCCGCAGCTCGCGGCGCCGGAGCCGGCGAAGCCCTGGTGGATGATCTACGACCTGACCAAGGAGGACGTGCGCTATGCCATCGAGCTCGTCGTCCTGCTGATCGTCTCGCTGCTGGTCATGCTGTTCGTCGTGCGCCCGCTGCTCCGGCGCATCGTGACGCCAGACCCGCCGCCGGCCCTGCCGGCGCCATCGGGCAAGGCCTTGGCCGCCGACAGCGATGCCGGCGACGACAGGCCCGCGGTCAAGGCGCCGCCGATCGTCCCGGCGATGGAAAGCGCCACGATGAAGATGATCGAGATGGCGCAGGTCCGGGGCGAGGTGCATCAGGCCTCGCTCGCCAAGGTCGGCGAGCTGGTCGAAAAGAATCCCCACGAGACGGTCTCGATCATCCGTCAGTGGCTGCATGACGCGGAGGCCAAATGACCATCGCCCAGATTCAGCGCGATGCGGAATTCGGCCAGGCGCTGGCGGCGCTCTCCGCGGACGGCCGCATCAATACCGAGGCCGCGCGTGGCTTGAACGGCCACCAGCGGGCGGCCGTCCTGATGCTGACGCTCGGCGACAAGGTGTCCTCGCGCATCTGGAAGCTGCTCGACGACGACGAGATCCGCGTGCTCTCCATCGCCATGTCGCAGCTCGGCACGGTGGAGCCGGAAACGGTGGAAAGCCTGATGCTGGAATTCGTCGGCCGCCTGTCGGCCTCCGGCGGGCTGATGGGTAATTTCGACGCGACCGAGCGCCTCCTCTCGCAGTTCATGGCTTCCGACCGCGTCGCCCTGCTGATGGAGGAAATCCGCGGGCCGGCCGGCCGCAACATGTGGGAGAAGCTCTCCAACGTTCAGGAGCAGGTGCTCGCCAACTACCTGAAGAACGAATATCCGCAGACGGTTGCGGTGGTGCTCTCGAAGATCCGCCCGGAACATGCGGGACGCGTGCTCGCCATCCTCCCCGAGGAATTCGCGCTCGACGTGGTCGGCCGCATGCTGAAGATGGAGGCGATCCAGAAGGACGTGCTGGAGCGCATCGAGCAGACGCTGCGCACCGAGTTCATGTCCAACCTGTCGCAGACCTCGCGGCGCGACAGCCACGAGGCCATGGCCGAGATTTTCAACTCGTTCGACCGCCAGACCGAGACGCGCTTCATCACGGCGCTGGAGGAGCAGAACCGCGACTCCGCCGAGCGCATCAAGAACCTGATGTTCACCTTCGACGACCTGGCCAAGCTCGATTCCGGCTCGGCCCAGACCCTCGTCCGGCAGGTCGACAAGGACAAGCTCGCCATCGCGCTCAAGGGCGCGAACCAGACGATGCGCGAATTCTTCCTCGGCCAGATGTCGACCCGCGCCGCCAAGATGCTGGCCGACGACATGCAGGCGCTCGGCCCGATGCGTCTGAAGGATGTCGACGAGGCGCAGGCCATGCTGGTCAATCTCGCCAAGGACCTCGCGGCCAAGGGCGAGATCATGATCTCCAAGAACCGCGCCGACGACGAGCTGGTGTTCTGACATGGCGGCACCGGTCAAATTCCTCTTCGACACCGAATTCGCCGCCGAGGCGAAGCGCGAGGCCGAGCCCAAGGTGACGCTCGCCGAGCACCGGAACCTGATCGCGCTCGCGCGGCAGGAAGGGCAGGCGGCCGGCTACCTCGCCGGCGAGGCGGAGGCCATGGCCTCGGTCGAGCGGCAGACGGCCATCGCCTTCGCCGCTATCGGCGACCGCCTGGCGATTGCCTCGGATGCGCTGCGCGGCCTTGAAGGCCGGCTCGAACAGGAGGCCATCGACATCGCCGTGGCGGTGGCGGGCAGGCTTGCGGGGACGCTGACCGCGCGCGAGCCGCTGGCCGAGATCCGCCGGCTGGTCGGCGACTGCTTCGCCAATCTGCGCGGCGTGCCGCATCTGGTCGTCCGCGTCCATGACGACCTGATGGAACAGGCACGCGCCGAACTGACGCGCCTTGCCTCCGAGCGCGGCTTCGAGGGCCGCCTCGTCATTCTCGCCGAACCGACCATCGCTGCCGGCGACTGCCGCATCGAATGGTCGACCGGCGGCATCATGCTCGACCGCGACGAGATCGCCATGCGCATCGCCGAGGCGGTCGAACGCTACGTCGCATCCCATTCGGCCGGAACGTCCGAGGCCCAGTCATGAACGATACCGACAACGGCATGCCCCTGCCGGATCTGGAGAACGACGGCGACATGGGCCTCGTGCCGGGCGCTGGCGCGGGCCTCGTCCCGTCCGGCGCGGACGACGACGGCCCGGCCAAGGATGCCGCTGATCTCGAAGCCGTCTTCGACGTGCCGGTCCACGTCTCGGCCGTGCTCGGCCGCTCGCGCATGGATGTCGGCGAGCTCCTGAAGCTCGGACCCGGCACGGTCCTCGAACTCGACCGCAAGGTCGGCGAGGCCATTGACATCTACGTCAACGACCGTCTCGTCGCGCGCGGCGAAGTGGTGCTCGTCGAGGACAAGCTCGGCGTGACCATGACGGAAATCATCAAGGCCGAGCGGTGAAGGATCAGAACCCATGCGCCTCCTGATCGTCGGAACCCTGAAGGGCCAGCTTTCCATCGCCACCAAAATGGCGGTGGACAAGGGCGCGGCCGTCACCAATGCCGAGGACATCGAGACGGCCCTGCGCGTCATGCGCGCCAAGGGCGCCGACCTCGTCATGGTCGACGTCGCCATGGACATCCGGGCGCTCGTCAAGGCCTTCGCCGACGAGATGATCGCCGTGCCGGTGGTCGCTTGCGGCACGTCGAACGATGCCCGCGCGGCGGTCGCGGCCATCCATGCCGGCGCGAAGGAATACATCCCGCTGCCGCCGGACCCGGAACTGATCGCCGCCGTGCTGGCCGCGGTCGCCGACGATGCCAAGCAGCTCATCTATCGCGACGAGGCCATGGCCCGCGTCGTCCAGCTCGCCAACCAGGTGGCGGGTTCGGACGCCTCGATCCTGATCACCGGCGAGAGCGGCACCGGCAAGGAGGTGCTCGCTCGCTACGTCCACGCCAAGTCGAACCGTGCGAAAGCGCCCTTCGTCGCGGTCAATTGCGCGGCCATTCCCGACAACCTGCTCGAAAGCGAACTGTTCGGCCACGAGAAGGGCGCCTTCACCGGCGCCGTCGCCCGCCGCGTCGGCAAGTTCGAGGAGGCCAATGGCGGCACGCTGCTGCTGGACGAAATCTCCGAGATGGACGTCCGGCTTCAGTCGAAACTGCTGCGCGCCATCCAGGAGCGGGTGATCGACCGCGTCGGTGGCACTCGGCCCGTGCCGGTCGATATCCGCATCCTCGCGACGTCCAACCGCGCTCTCGCGGAGGAGGTGCGCAAGGGCACGTTCCGCGAGGACCTGCTCTATCGCCTCAACGTCGTGAACCTGAAGCTGCCACCCCTGCGCGAGCGTCCCGCCGACATCCTCGAACTCGCCGGGCACTTCGCCAAGAAATACGCGGAGGCCAACGGCATGCAGGCCCGTCCGCTTTCGGCCGATGCCCGCCGCCAGCTCACCGTCGCCCGCTGGCCGGGCAATGTCCGCGAACTAGAGAACACCCTGCATCGCGCGGTGTTGCTGTCGTCGGGGCCGGAGATCGGCGTCGATGCCATCCGCACGCCGGACGGCGCGCGTCTCGACGAGCGGCGCGGACCGGACGCCATCGCCGCGCAGGCCGCCATCGCCGCGGAGGCGGTGACGCGCGGCCTCGTCGGGCGGACCGTGGCGGATGTCGAGCGCGACCTGATCCTCGACACGCTCGGCCATACGCTCGGCAACCGGACCCATGCCGCCAACATTCTGGGCATCTCGATCCGCACGCTGCGCAACAAGCTCAACCAGTATGCCGACGAGGGGCATGCCATCACGCCGCCGCCGCAGGGCGAGGCACGATATGAGGCGCGGTACGGCTAAATCGCCATCCGTCCTCCGACGGGGCTTCCCCCTCACCGCGTGATCGGTTTTGATGTGACGTGTCGATACACGTCACGCCATCGAGCCACGGATCACGCCGCCCATGTCGCTCCCCGCTTCGCTTGCCGGCCGCCTGCAGCTTCCGGCCATCGGCTCACCGCTGTTCATTGTCTCCAACCCGGATCTGGTCATCGCCCAGTGCAAGGCCGGCATTGTCGGCTCGTTCCCGGCGCTGAACGCCCGGCCCGGCCCGGTGCTGGAGGACTGGCTGAAGCGGATCACGGACGAACTCGGCGCCTATGACGAGGCGCATCCGAACGCGCCCTCCGCGCCCTATGCGGTGAACCAGATCGTTCACAAGTCGAACGACCGGCTCATGCACGACATCGAGATGTGCGTGAAATACAAGGTGCCGGTGGTGATCACCTCGCTCGGCGCGCGCGTCGAACTCAACGAGGCGATTCATTCCTATGGCGGCATCACGCTGCACGACATCATCAACATCAACCACGCCAAGAAGGCGCTGGAAAAGGGCGCGGACGGACTGATTGCGGTCGCGGCCGGTGCGGGCGGCCATGCCGGCACGCTGTCGCCCATCGCGCTGATCCAGGAGATCCGCGAGTTCTTCGACGGACCGCTGGCCCTGTCGGGCGCCATCGCCTCGGGCCGCGCGATCCTGGCGGCGCAGGCCATGGGCGCGGATGTCGGCTATATCGGCTCCGCCTTCATCGCGACGAAGGAGGCGAACGCGCCGGAAGCCTACAAGCAGGCGATCGTCGACGGCACGGCGGGCGACATCGTCTATTCCAACCTCTTCACCGGCGTTCACGGCAATTATCTGCGCGCCTCCATCGTCAATGCCGGGCTGGACCCCGACAACCTCCCCGAAAGCGACCCCTCCAAGATGAGCTTCGGCTCGGGCGGCTCGGAGAAGAGCAAGGCCTGGCGCGACATCTGGGGCTCCGGTCAGGGCATCGGCGCGGTCAAAGCCGTGGAAACCGCCGGCGACTTCATCGGCCGCCTCAAGCGCGAATATGCGCAGGCGCAGAAGGAGCTCGCGGCCGCCAGTGCGTGGCCGCTGCGCGAGGCCCAGCGTCTCGCAAGCTGAGGCAGGGGCGGCCTGTCCGCTCCATATGGCAAAGTTCTTGCCTGATCCCGCTCCGTGATCGACCGGCCGCGATGCCCCGCGGTCGCCATCAGGGAGCACCGCCATGATCTTCTCAAAGGGCCTGAGCCGCCGCGCCGTCGCCGCCGGCCTCGGCGCGACCCTGTTCGCGCCGGCAGTTCGCGCGCAGGGCCTCACCACGATCAAATTCACGCTTGGCTGGAAGACCCAAGGCTCCGACGCGCCCTATTTCGTCGCGCGCGACAAGGGCTATTTCCGCGAGGCCGGTCTCGACGTGGTGATCGATCAGGGCGAGGGCTCGGGCGCGACGGTCACGCGCATCATGGGGGGTGCCTACGAAGCAGGCTTCGGCGACATCAATGCGATCATCCAGAATGCAGCGACCCGTCCCGCCGATACGCCGGTCATGGTCTATCAGATGTGGAACCAGCCGCCCTTCGCCTTCGTGGCGAAGAAGTCGAGCGGCATCGCGACCGTCAAGGATCTCGAGGGCCGCAAGCTCGGCGGCGCGCCCGGCACGCCGACGACCCGTCTGCTGCCGGTCTTCGCCAAGGCCAACAATCTCGACCTCGCCAAGCTCGCGGTCACCAGCATGGCGCCGAATCTTCAGGAACCCATGCTGATCCAGGGCCAGATCGACGCGGCGCTGGTGTTCAACATCACCAGCTATTTCAACCTCGTCCTGAACCGGCAGGACCCTGACAAGGACTTCGTCTGGTTCGCCTTCGGCGATTACGGCCTCGACCTCTATTCCAACGGCATGATGGTGTCGCAGAAGCTGATCCGCGACAATCCGCGGGCGGTGGCCGGGCTCGTGCGCGCCGTCAACAAGGCGAATATCGAGGTCGGGCTCGACCAGAATGCCGGCATGACGGCGGTGAAGAATTTCGACGGCCTCGTCAACATCCCCGTGGAGAAGCGCCGTCTTCAGTACGCCTTCGACAAACTGATCGTGTCGCCGGAACTGCGCGAGATCGGCGCGGGCGACGTCAAGGACGACCGCCTGACGCGCGCCATCGGCATGGTAGTGACGGGCTACGAACTGCCGCGGGCGCCGGCGGCGGCGGAAATCTTCAACCGCACGTTCCTTCCCGCCCGCGCCGAGCGCGAGATGACCTACAAGATGACCTGATGCGGTTCCGCGAGGGGTGTCACGCCCCTCGCGACCCCGGCACGATGCCTTCCGGCAGGCCGGCGACGTGGTCAGCGATGGCCCCTGCCGTGGTGATCCAGATGTCGTCGCGGCGTGCCGCGATATGCGCCAGCGCGCGCCGGAGCTGCCGCAATCTGTAAGGCTGGCCGACGATATAGGGATGCAGCGCCAGCCCCATGACCAGCGGCATGGCTCTGGACTGGTCCAGCATCTCGTCGAACTGGTCGATGATCATGTCGGCGAACTGGCTTGCCGAATCCTTGCGCGCGACGATGGCAGGGATGTCGTTCAGTTCCTGCGGATAGGGCAGGCTCAGGATACGCCCGCCGTCGCGGGTCGCGAACCAGATCGGCTGGTCGTCCTGGCACCAGTCGAGCAGGTAGCCGTAGCCGCCTTTCTTGAGCAGGTCGGGCGTGACGAGGCTCTGCGATATCCACGGCCCGAGCCAGCCCTTCGGCGGTTTGCCCTCGGCGGCCAATATCGCGGCTGAGGTCTCGTCGATCAGCGCCTTCTCGGAGACCTCGTCGAGCACGCCCTGCCGCTCGGAATTGGTGCGGCCATGGCCAAGGACCTCGTCGCCGCGCGCGCGAAAGGCGTCCATCACCTCCGGGCAGTAGGCGTAGATGGATGAATTGACGAGGACCGAGGCGGGCAGGGCCAGTTGGTCGAACAGCTCGATCATGCGCCAGACGCCGACGCGGTTGCCGTAGTCGCGCCAAGCGTAGTTCAGCACGTCCGGCTGCGGGCCGCCGGGCGCGAGTTCCGCGCCGAGGCCCGTGCCGAAGGCGAAATGCTCGAGATTGACGCCGAGATAGACCGCAAGCCGCTTGCCGCCGGGAAAATCGTAGACCGGCCGCCGGGTGATGGCGCTGTAGGCATAGCGCCCGTGCGAGGGCAGGGACGGGGGAATGGCGTGAGAGGTCATGCGCGCCTGTCGGTCGATGGGCCCTGAGAGGTGCCGGATGGCGGTCCGGCGAGGCAAGCTGCGTGCCGGATTCGTCCGCCCGGCAGCGCTCGCATGGGGATCATACCGCTTGCCCGATTGCCTTCGCGCGCGCCTTGGGGAAGATCGGGCACCCCGCAGACCGGAACCGCCATGACCGCCTTTCCCGCCCTTTCGGACATCACCATCGGCTTCGGCCATTCCGCCTACAGGCTCGGCGACGAGTTCGCGCGCCGCAATACCGGCATCCGCTTCGAGGAATTCCGCTCTCCGGCGGAGTTCCACGCGCGCATCGGCGATTTCGACGTGGCCTGCGTCTCGGCCTTCTGGCGCAATGCGCCGCTGGAGAATGCCGGCAAGCTCCGGTTCATCCAGTCGGTCAGCGCCGGCATCGACGTGTTCGGGCTCGACGCTCTCAAGGCGAAGGGCGTGAAGCTCGCCAGCGCCAAGGGCGCCAATGCCAATGCGGTCGCCGAGCACGCGATGGGGCTGATCCTCGCCCTGTCGCGCATGATCCATACGGCGCGCGACAATCAGGCGAAGAAGCACTGGCGCGGCATGATCGGCGATCCCGCCGCCCGCGAGGACGAGATCGCCGGCAAGACGCTGCTGATCGTGGGCCTAGGCGGCATTGGCGGACGGATCGCACGCTTCGCCAAGGCTTTCGACATGCGGGTGGTTGGCCTCAAGCGCGACACCTCGGCACGGATCGAGAACGTCGACGCGCTGGTCGGACCCGCCGATCTCGACCGGGCGCTCGGCGATGCCGACATCGTCGTCCTGACCTGCCCGCTGACGGCCGAGACCGAAGGCCTGATCAATGCCGCCCGCCTGAAGGCCATGAAGCCGACGGCTCATCTCATCAACTGTGCGCGCGGCAAGGTGGTGGACGAGGATGCCCTCGTCGCGGCGCTGCAGGCCGGGACGATTGCCGCCGCAGGGCTCGACGTGACGCGCGAGGAGCCTCTGCCCGCAGCTTCCCCGCTCTGGACCATGGAGAACGTCCTCATCACCCCTCACACCGGCGGCGAGACCGCGGCCTACGAGAAGCGCGTCGTCGATCTCCTGATCGAGAATCTCGCCCGCCTCGGTCGCGGCGAGCCGCTGGTGAACCAGGTCGTGTGACGATCGGGGAACGGCCGGCTCGCTGACCGGTTGATTTCCTAGCCGGCTACCTCCCATTCTGAGGCGGGGGACGAATCGCGCCGGCCGGCGAGGGTCCATGGCTGACGGCAGACTGAAGCGTGGCATGGTGCGGCTAAGCGTGGCCGCTACCCTGTTTGCCCTCATGCCGGCTGCTTCTGCGCAAAGTGTCCGAACCGCCGAATACCAGACGCCCGACGGCAACCGCACGGCGATCATCGTCGACCATGGCCGAAACCGGCCCGCGCCCGTTGTCGTCGTCCTGCACGGGGCGCTGGGGACTGCCGAGCAGGTCCGCCGCTACATGGCGTGGGACGATGTCGCTGCCCGCGAGGGCCTGATCGTCGTCTATCCGCAGGCGGTGGCCAATACCTGGAACGACGGCCGTCCTGCCGACGCGCGGCGCTTCAACCCGGCCAGCCGCGTCGACGATGTCGGCTTCATCCGGCGGATCGTCGGTGAGCTCAACGTGGCTGGCAAGGTCGACCGGCAGCGGGTCTTCATCACGGGACTGTCGAATGGCGGCCACCTGACCTACCGGCTGATCTGCGAGGCGAACGATCTGTTCGCCGCCGGCGCCGCCCTCATCGCCAACATGTCGGTGATGTGGACACGGTCGTGTGGCGGCCGGCCGGTCCCGGTCCTGATCATGAGCGGCACCGAGGATCGCATCTCGCCGTGGGAGGGCCAGGCACGCCCCGGCGATGCCGGCGGCCTGACGTTGTCGGCGCCCGATACGTTCGCCTTCTTCCGCGCGCGCAACGGCTGCACGGGCGCGGGCGAGAAGCCGCTGGCGCGGCAGGGCACCTCGGACAATACGCGGGTGGTGCTGATGGACGGCACCGGCTGCCGCCATGCGACCAGCCTCTACCGGGTCGAGGGCGGCGGCCATCAGGCGCCCGCGCGCGCGGGACGCACTATGCGGCCGATGGTCGGCGCCATGCTCGGCCAGCAGAATCACGATATCGAGGCGGCCGAGGAAATCTGGGTGTTCTTCAAGGAACGCGCCCGGCCCGGAAGCCCCTGAACCATCAGGGAACGAGCTGGTTCCTGATCTGCGGCCACTGCGTCTCGGCCTTTTCGATCACTGCGGCGGGCTCTTCCGCGAAGGTCGCGCGGTTCTTCTCCGAATGGAAGACGTAGAGCCGCTCGCGGTGGATCAGCCAGACCGAGGGATGGCCGCCGGTGGGGATCCCCTCCGCGACGGCGACCGGATCATAGCCGCCGAAGCGCGGCTCGTAGATGCCGGGAGCCTGCATGAAGGCGTCGCGATTGCCCTCGTTCCGAAACCGCCAGGTGGCGCCGGCCCAGGAGAGCTCGTAGCTGTCAGCGCCCTGCTGGGGGCCGCCTTCGGTGAAATAGGCGACGGGATCGAAGCCATAGAGCGCGAGCCCCGTCAGGCGGTCGGTGATGATGCGCTCGGTGGTGGCGGCGCGTGTCGAGGATTCGCTGGTCATGCCGATCAGCACCGCGACGCCCGCATAAAGCGCGGTCACGGCCAGCGTCCAGGCGAGAGGCCGGAAAAATTGCCTCATCACGGACATGTTCATCCCCGAATCTCGTTGTCGTCCCGGTTCTGGACGATGGCTGCCGACAGTAACCAGATCCTTACCGGGAACGCCGAAATTACGGCCTGGTGACCAAATGGTTACCTTCGCCGCTTACCATGTCCTCACTGTCGGCGCGCCGGGCTGGACGGCTGCGCCTGTTCACTTTTCGAGAGGTGACCATGCGTCGTCCTGACTTTTTTGATCGCCGCGCCCTCATTGCCGGGCTCGGCGCGACAGTTGCCGCGGGCCTGTCGCGGCCTGCCATCGCGCAGCGCTCATACGGCTCCGAATCGCCGCGCACCTTCACCGGCAGCGAGATCGTCGGCACCGGCCACCGCTTCTTCGGCTCGACCAGCCGCGGGCTGGCCAACCTCGTCGAGCGCGCCACCCAGCAATGGGGCCATCCGAGCGCCTATATACTGGGCCAGGAGGGTTCGGGCGCGTTCATCGCCGGCCTGCGTTACGGCGAGGGCATGCTCTACACGAAGAACGGCAACGATTCCAAAGTGTTCTGGCAGGGACCCTCGCTCGGCTTCGACTTCGGCGGCGACGGCGCGCGGACCATGATGCTGGCCTACCGCGTGCGCGGCGTGGAAGATCTGGAACGCCGCTTCATCGGCATCGACGGCTCCGCCTATCTGGTCGGCGGCCTCGGCATGACGGCGCTCGGCGCCGACAACATGCTGGTCGTGCCGATCCGCACTGGCGTCGGCGCGCGCCTCGGCGTCAATGGCGGCTACCTGAAGTTCACGGGCAGGCCGACCTGGAATCCCTTCTGATCCGGACGTCATCCGGCTGAAACGCCGGAATTTCATGACAGATCATGAGCGGCCGCGGCACTATCCGCGGCCGCTTGCGCATGGCAGAACAGGACACTGCATTCGGCGCCCATTCTAGGGGGGAGTGGCACGGTCGTGACGATCGAGACCGCCATGGTCTTCGCGCTGGGCTTCCTGACGGCGGCGCTCCTGTCGCTTGCCTTCATGGGTGCTGTCTGGCGCCGTGCCGTGCGGCTGACGACGCGCCGGGTCGAAAGCGCGATCCCGCTCTCCATGTCCGAGATCAAGGCCGACAAGGATCAGTTGCGCGCCGATCATGCGCTGGCGGTGCGGCGCATCGAGATCGAGGCCGAGAAGCTGCGCGAGGCCGCCAACGGCCATGTCGTGGAGATCGCCCGCCGCAACGAGCGCATCCGCGACCTCGGCGGCGAGCTCGATGCCCGCGCGGCGCGCATCGCGGGTCTCGAAAATGCCAAGGCATCTGGCGAGGAGATGCTGAAGGGATCCGAGGCGACGGTCGCGGAGCTGCGCGTCGACCTGAAACAGGCGGGCGAGGCGCTTGCCGCGCGCGAGGCTGCCTTCGCGAGCCTTATCGGTGAACACAACACCAAGCTTGCCGAGAATGACGCGCAGCGGGTGGAGATTGTCGCCCTGCGGACCCAGACCGACAATCTGAAGAACCAGACGGCCCAGCTCGGTGCCAGCCTCGCTACTGCCGAGGCCGACCTCGTCGGCCATCGCCAGTCCTTCGCCGAGACGTCGAACCTCCTGACCGGCGAGCGCCAGCGGATCGCCGACGTGCAGGCCGCCCTGAAGACGGAAACTGAGCTGACGCAGGTTCTGCGCAGCGAGATCGCCGAGATGCGCAAGTCGCTCGCGGAAACGGCGACACTGCTCTCCGGAGAGCGGCGGCGGAACGGCGACTTGCAGGGCGATCTGAAATCGGTGACGGGCAAACTGACCGCCGAGACGAAGCGCGTCGAGAAGCTTCAGGGCGAGGCCGCCGGCCTCAAGGCGAGCACATCCGCGGCCATCGAGAAGGCCGAGCGGGAGCAGCAGGCGCGCGATGCCGCCGAGCGCGCGGGCGCGCGCGTGGAGGCCGACCGCGACCGCCTGAAGGCCGAACTCGCCGAGCTGCGGCAGTCGAGCGCGGAGACGAGCCGCACGCTCCAGATCGCGGCCGAGACCGCCAAGGCCGAGAAGACGGTGCTGGAGGGCTCGCTCGCGCAGGCGCGCGAGGACCGCACGCGCATCCAGCGGGAGGTCGCCGCCCTTGCGCGCGATGGCAAGGAGGCGCGCGGGCTCAGCGAGCGGATCGACCAGATCGCCATCGACGTCGCCCGCGTGACCGCCGTGCTGGAAGGGCCGGGATCGCGGATCGAGGCGATCCTCGACAGCTACCAGGGCGCGCCGGCCAGCGGACGGAAGCGCCCCGCCGACCTGCCGCTCGCCGACCGCATTCGCGCGGTGCTCGATGCCTCGCGCCGCAACGAGGCCGCAGAATAGCCTGCTGACAGGCTGTGGCCGGCCGCCGGCTATCGTCTCCACCCGACAAGGTGGGAGAATGATCGTGACGGCAGGTGCGGCGATACGGCTCTATTCCGGCCCCTTGAGCATGTTCGGCGCCAAGGCCGAGATGGCACTTGCCGAAAAGGGCGTGGATTTCGAACTGGTCATGGTGCCGTTCTCGATGGCGCGGCTCTACGAGCCGAAGCACCCGGAGGTGCTGCGGATCAATCCCAAGCGGCAGGTGCCGGTGCTGATCCACGGCGACCTCGAAATCGCCGATTCAACGCAGATCTTCGAGTATCTGGAGGACCTCAAGCCGGACCCGGCACTCTGGCCGCGTTCGGCACAGGATCGCGCCCGCGCCCGCCAGATCGAGATGATGTCGGACGAGGTCTATTTCCCGCACATTGTCCGGCTGTTCGGCCTTCAGGATGCGCCGGACGATCCGGTCACGATCGCTGCCAAGGAGAGCGCGGGAGCCTTCTACGACCGGCTGGAGGTTGCCATCGGAGACGGCCCCTATCTGGCCGGCGATTTCACCTATGCCGACATCGCCTTCTACATGGCGCAGATTTTCGGCGTGCGCATGGGCGCGCCGATCGGTCCGGACTGTCCGCGACTGCTCGCCTGGCGCGACCGGATGGGCGGGCGGGCGTCCGTCCGCAAGGTTGCTGGCGCCATGGGGCGCTATCTCGTCAGCCAGGGCCGGCCTTTGCCGGCATTCCTCGCCGCCTTGACCTAAGGCCGGGCCGGAAGACGCCCCGTCCGCGACAGGGGAACCGCGGACAGGGCGGGACGGCAGCCGGACCCGGTGGCCGCCGATCAGAAGCCGACGCGACCGAAGCGGGCGACGCGCTCGATTTCCGAACGCTCGATGCCGATGTCGCGAAGCGCCTCGGGGCTGAGCGAGCGCAGTTCGTTGATGCTGCGGCGAATCTGGAAATGCTCCTGCACGGCAGCGACGAAGCTCGCGAAGCGGGAGGCGATGCCGCCCGAGGCGAGGGTGGCGGAAGAGGCCGAAGAGGTCATGTAGGTCATGGGAATGCTCCAACGATTGAAAGGGCGAACCGGGACCGCCGAAGGCTCGGGGCGGCTGTTTCGCAGTGTTGGTCGCATCCATTCGTGACGATGTTCGGAACGCTTTCATCAAAAGAATTGAAGACGCGGATCAATCGTTACGTCTGTGTTTCGACTGTTTCGATCCTGAGGCTTTCTTGTGACATCTATTGCGCGCAGACCCATTCCGGGGCCTGTTCGTTGCCAGAAAGTAAAAGCCGCGCGCGTTTGCGGTGCAACAGCTATGCTGCATCGCAGCAACTAGGCATGCCTGGAAAAGCGGCAAAAGCGATGCCGCCGCTGAATCCGGGTCTGCCGGATGATCGAAAGGGAATCAGTCCTCGCCGAGGAAGGCCTCGGCAATGGCCGCCGAGCGCTCGGGATCAGTGACGACGAAGAGGTGTCCGTCGTCGACGAGATGCAGCCGGGCGTTGGGGATGAGGGTGGCCAGCATCTGGGCATTGATGACCGGGATCAGCGGATCGTCGGTGCCGGCCAGGACGAGCGTCTTCTGCGGCAGCATCCAGAGCCAGGGCAGGCTGGTCCAGCCGATCATGGCGAGGAGCTGCAGCGTGTAGCCGTACTGCGTCGAGCCCTTCATCGCCGCGGCGTGGCGGTTGATCAGGGTCGGGTCCTTGCGGAATGCGCCGCCATAGATCTCGGCGGCGATCTCCCGCATGTAGCCCTTGTCGGTGTAGCGGCGCGGGCTTGCCATCTTCATCAGCACGTTCGGCGCGCCGGGAATCATGATCGCGCCGGGGGAGGTGGCGACGAGGATCAGCCGGCGGCAGACCTTCGGGAACTGGAAGGCGAACTGCTGGGCAGCGCCGCCGCCCCAGGAGACGCCGGAGACGTCGATCTCGCCGTGATGGCCGAGCTGACGCATAAGGTCATGGGCGAGCTTGGCGAGCGTCGAGGGCCTGTAGGGCAGGGTGGGTGCGGGCGAGCCGCCAATGCCCGGTACGTCGAAGATGACGGCCTCGGTGTGTTTCAGCGCCTCGAAGAAAGGCGCCGCAAGTTCAAGGTTCGCGCCGATGCCGTTGAACATCAGCAGAGGCGGGCGGCTTGCGTCGCCCTTCTTGATGCCGACGCGCAGCATCTGGCCGCCGACATCGACCATGCGGATGTCGAAGGAGGGGGAAGTGGGCGCGGGCGAGGACGCCATGGCGGCTGCGGTCAAGTCTGGCTCCTCAGTGGCGGGCTGGCCGATGCGGCATTGTGAGAGGAAACGACCGATTCGGCATCAGCCTCGCGTCACGGCTCGAACACGTAGGTGCCGGGGGCCGGACCCAGCGGCTTGTAGGTCGCATTGCCTGCCGTCTTCGGAGCCGGAACCTCCTTCACGGAGCGCTCCTTCAGCCACTCGGCCCAGTTCAGCCACCATGAATCGGCGTGTCTCTCCGCCGTCTTGGTCCAGGTGTCGGCATCGGCCTCCTTGGCCTTGGCCGTGACGTACCAGGCCTTCGGGTTGCCGGGCGGGTTCAGCAGGCTCTGGAGGTGGCCCGAGTTCGACAGCACGAACTGCGTGTCCGGCCCGTAGATGCGCGCGGTCTGGTAGACCGCCTTCCACGGGGTGATGTGGTCGGTCGTGCCGGCGATGACATAGGTGTCCGCCTTGATCTTGCGCATGTCGATGGGCACGCCGGAGATCGACAGCTTGTTCGGGTTCACGAACGGGTTGGTGAAGATCAGGTCGAGGAAGTCGCCATGCAGGCGCGCGGGCAGGCGCGTCGTATCGGCGTTCCAGTAGAGGATGTCGAAGGCCGGCGGCTGGTTGCCCATCAGGTAGTTGTTGACCCAATAGTTCCAGACGAGGTCGTTCGGCCGCATCCAGGCGAACATCTTGGCGAGTTCGGAGCCGTCGAGCACGCCGCGGGTCGCCGACATCTGCTTGGCGGCGAGCACCGTCTCGGGCGTGACGAGCGCTGCCATGTCGCTCTCGCTTTCGGCTTCCGTGTCGAGCACGCAGACCGCGAGGATGACGCTCGCAAGCTTGTCCTCGCCCTTGCCGGCGAGCCATGCCGCATAGGTCGACGTGGTGATGCCCCCCGAGCAGGAGCCCATGATGTTGACCTTGTCCTCGCCCGAAATGGCGCGGGCGGCGTCCACCGCCTCGTCGAGCGCGTGGATATAGCTGTCGAGGCCCCAGTCGCGGTGGCGCGCGGTCGGGTTGCGCCACGAGATGCAGTAAGTCTGGATGCCGTTGGCCAGCAGGAAGCGGATCATGCTCTTGTTGGGCGCGAGATCGACCGAATAATATTTGTTGATCTGCGGCGGCACGAGCACGAAGGGCCGTGCCCAGACCTTCTCGGTGGTCGGTGTGTAGACGACCAGCTCGACCAGCTCGTTCTTGAAGACGACGCTGCCGGGCGTGTTGGCGAGGTTCTCGCCGACCTTGAACTTCGACATGTCGACCTGGCTCGGCAGGCCGCCATTCTTGGCGAGGTCGGAGAGATAGTTCTTCATGCCCTCGACGAGGCTGGCGCCCTTGCTGTCGATCGCCTGTTTCAGCGCCAGCGGATTGCCGACGAGGGTGTTCGAGGGCGCCATGGCGTCGACGAAGATGGAGGTGACGAGGCGGGCGCGGGCGGCGTCCCTGCCTTCGAGCCCGGTCTTCTCGACCGCGTCCTGCACGGTCTGCGCCCAGGCGGTGTAGGACTGCATCAGCGCCTTGTGGAAGCGGTTCTCGTTCCAGGCGGGATGGGCGAAGCGCTTGTCCTTCGGGTCGGGCGTCACTTCGGACTGGCCGGCGACGATCCGGCCCATCTCCTTCATGAAGTCCATCCACTGCTGCGCGACGATCTGCGGCTGGGCTGCCAGCGCGCCGAGCACCGTGCGCGCGCCCTGCATCAGATCTTCCGTCCGCATGCCGATGAGCGGGTTCAGCGCCAGCGTGTTCTGCGCGGCCTCCTCGGCGATCTGCTGGGCGAGGGGGGCAGCGGGCGCCGCGGCTTCGGCCTTGCCGTTGGCGGCGGGCTCGGGATTGTCCGGGGAGGGCTTCCTCGTGTCCGCACGGCGGGCGGCCGGCGTCTTGCGAGGGGCCTTCGGGGGCGTGCTCGCTTCGCGGCGTGCCATGGCGTTCTCCCTGTGAAGTTCTTGTCGTTGAAGCGAGACTAGTTCCGTGCGGCGCTTCCGTTCAAGCGCCCCGCATCCGTCTTCGGGCTTGTGCGGCGCGGCGCTCCGTCCTTCAATGGGCGGACAAGGCCCGCCAGAGGCCAGGCGCAGCACCTGCGCGAGGGAGAACCGCCATGAAGCAGCTCAGCGGCATCGACGCGACGTTCCTCTATATGGAGACGCCTGAGACGCCGATGCACGTGGCGGGGCTGACGCTCTACGAACCGCCGCAAGCCATGGCAGGCTCGTTCTACGAGCATTTCCGGACGTTCTTCGCCTCGCGCGTCCACCTCATCCCGATCTTCGGAAAGAAGCTGGCGCGCTCGGCCTTCGATCTCGACCATCCCGGCTGGGTCGATGCCGGCGAGGTGGACCTCGACTATCACATCCGCCATGCGCGGCTGCCGAAGCCCGGCACTTTCGCGCAGTTGGAGGCCATGGTCGGCGACCTGCATTCGGTCCTGCTCGACCGCTCGCGGCCGCTCTGGCAGTTCACGGTGATCGACGGGCTCGCGGACGGGCGGCTGGCGCTCTATTCCAAGGTCCACCACGCGGCGGTGGACGGCGGCGCGGGCATGGTCATCACCAAGGCGCTCTACGACGTGACGGAGACGCCGCGCGATGTCGGCCCGGCGCCCGCGCCGAAGCCGAAGGCCCCGAAGCCGAGCATGGAGCAGCGCGCCATCGTCGGGCTCAACGACCTGATGGCCAACATGATCCGCCAGCACATCACGGTGGTGACGGCGGGCGCGAAGCTGATGGGCTCGCTGGCGAGCGCGCTGATCCCCGGCGCATCCAAGGGCGAGGAGAAGGTGCCCGGCGCGCCGGCCATTCCGAACCTCGTGCCGCCGAAGACGCCGTTCAACGTCACGATCACCGGGCAGCGCTCCTATGCGGCGCGGTCGGTATCGCTGGAGGATGCCAAGTTCGTCGCCAAGGCGACCGGCACCAAGATCAACGACGTGGTCATGGCGATCTGCTCCGGCGCGCTCAGGACCTATCTCCTGGCGAAGAAGAAGCTGCCGAAGACACCGCTGATCGCCTTCGTGCCGATCTCGCTGCGTGAGGCCGGCAATACCGACATCAACAACCAAGTCTTCGGCATGAACTGCCCGCTGGCGACCGATATCGCCGATCCGCTGGAGCGGCTGCTGTCGATCCAGAAGACCTCCAGCACGTCGAAGAACATGGCCGGCGCCACCAAGGACGCCGCGCCGAAGGACTTCACGCTGATCGGCGCGCCGATGCTGCTGCCCGGCCTCGTGCAATTGCTCGGCAAATCCGGCCTCGCCGACATGGTGCCGATGGGCGTCAATGTGGTGATCTCCAACACGCAGGGCCCTCCGTTCCCGCTCTATTGCGCCGGGGCGAAGGTGACCGCGCTCTATCCGGTCTCGATCCCGACCCATGGCATCGGCCTGAATCTCACGGTCCAGAGCTATATGAACGCGCTCGATTTCGGCCTGACCGCCGACCGCAAGGCGGTTCCCGACGTCGCCGACCTCGCCGACGACCTGAAAACCGCGCTGGACGAACTGGTCGCGGCGGTGCGGGCAAAGATGCCGCAGCGCGAGGAGCCGGCCGCGGCGAATGCAGCCGCAAACGGCGGAGTGGTGGCCGAGGCCAAGCCCGCAAAGGCCAAATCGGCAAAAACTGGGCCGAAAGCGGGGGAATCAGCCGGAAAGGATGCGCCGAAGGCCGCGAAATCCGCACCGAAGGGCAAGGCGAAGCCTGCCAAGGCAGCCGTTGCGAAAACAGTGCGCGCAAAGCCGGCCGCGTCGCGGCGGGCAGCCTCATAGCGCTGGGCCTACCGCCCGGCGGGTGCCGTTCCTATGTCAACAGACCGATGACGCGCTGCCGCGGCCGGCTTGCCGCGCCCGCGCGTCGATGATCTTCTTGTTGTGCCCGGTTTCGAGATCGGGCCAACGAATCGGGCCTGCCGCAGGGTAAAGGCCACGACTGGAGGAAACAGCATGGCAGCAGCATCGGAAAAGCTCGCGCCGCCGTCCACGGCGCTGCTTCTCATGGAGGGCCGGGCCATCCCGGAACTGGCCGCTTTCGTCGCGGCCTATCCGCTGCTCGCCTCGGCGCCGCGCGGCGACGGCCACCCGGTGCTGGTCCTGCCGGGCCTGATCACCTCCGACCGTTCGACCGGGCCTCTGCGCTCCTACCTGTCGGGGCAGGGCTATGCGGCCCATGGCTGGGATCTCGGCCGGAACTACGGCCTGCTGCCCGGCTTCGAGCGGCGCATGATCGAGCGCGTCGAAATGCTCAACGACCAGTCCGGCCAGAAGGTCAGCCTCGTCGGCTGGAGCCTCGGCGGCATCTATGCCCGCCAGCTCGCCAAGGCCATGCCGGACCGCATCCGCCGGGTCGTGACGCTCGGCTCGCCGTTCAACGGTTCGCCGCGCGCGACCAATGCCTGGCGGCTTTACGAATTCACGTCGGGCCACAAGGTGGATGACCGCGACAGCCATATGGGCGGCGCGATCTCGGCCCCGCCGCCGGTGCCGACGACGGCCATCTACAGCCGCACGGACGGCATCTGCGCCTGGCAGTGCTGCGTGGAGGTCGAGGGAGCGCTCGCGGAGAATATCGAGGTGAAGGGCAGCCATTGCGGCATGGGCCACAACCCCTCCGTGGTCTATGCGGTGGCCGACCGCCTCGCCCAGCCCGAGGGCAGCTTCACCCGGTTCGACCGGTCCGGCTGGCGCGGCCTGTTCTACCCGGAGCCGGTCAGGCACCACTGAGGCACAATGCGCCGGATATGAAAAAGGGCGGAGCCTGAAGCTCCGCCCTTTGTCGTTGAGGGGACCGCGCCCTACTTCTTCTGGAAGCTCTGGCGGATTTCCTCGTAGCTCTCCTTCATCCGGTCCTGGATGATGCGGACGGCGTCCTGGTTGTGCTTCTGCACCAGATCGGCCATGTCGCGGGTGTTCTTGACCGCAGCCTCCATGGCGCGTTTGGCGAACTCGGTCTGCGCCGCCATCATTTCCTGCGCGGTGCCGGGCACCTTGAAGTTCTTCGAGGCTTCCTGGATGTCCTTCACCGCCGCCTCGACGATCTCGCGCTGCTTGGCCGCAAAGGCGGCCGCGCCCTCGGCTGCCGCCTTGCCGCTCGCGGCCAGCGCTTCGAGGTTCTTTCGATGGTGGTCGACGATCTTGTTGAGGTCGACGGCCGGGATCTTCATGTCCTCGCCCAGCTTCTTGAACATGTCGAGGATGGAACTGGTCGACTGCGTCATGGTGCTTCTCCGCTGGACGATGGGAGCCGGCCCGGCCCTGAGGCCGACCGGCCATGCACGTCGGATGTGCGCCCCGGAACGGTAGGCCCGCACCAAGACGGGATCAAGAAGACTTCAACAGTACCTCGATCGTATGGAGCACGAGGCCGGCGAGGCCGCCGATCAGCGTGCCGTTGAGACGGATGTACTGAAGGTCGCGGCCGATATTGATTTCAATCAACCGGATGAGCTGCTGCATGTTCCAGGATTTCACCTGGTCTGCGATGAACTTCGCCGCGCCGCTCTTCTGCTGCTCGACGAAGGTGGTGAGTGCCACGACGAAGCCCTCGTTGATCTCCGCCTGCATGCGCGGGTCGGTGGCGAGCTTGCGGCCGATATCGGTGAGCAGGCTGGTGAACTGCGCGTCGATCTTGGAATCCTCGGCGTGGATGTCGCGCTCGAGGAAGCCGGTCAGGCTGCGCCACAGCGTCTGGGCGATGTCGCGCACCTCGTGGCGGGTGATGAGGTCCTGCTTCAGCTTCTCCGCGCGGGCGGCATAGTCGGGGCTATCCCGCAGGTTGTCGATGAACTGCTTCACGAAGCGGTCGAATTCGTGCCGCAGCGCGTGTTCGGGATCGTCGCGAACCTCGTCGAGGAACGAGGCGGTCGATTTCATGATCTTGTTCAGGAGGTAGGCATCCGCCTTGAACAGGTTGAACAGGCTCGGCAGTTCCTTGCGGATCTTGTCGCGGATGCCCGACACTGTCGTCTCGTCGGCGAGGATCTTCTCGATGGCGCCGATCAGTTCGTCGAGCAGCTTCTGGTGCTTGCCGTCGTCGGTGAAGGCGGAGAGGAGCTGGGCCGCCAGCGGGGCGACCTTCACCGACCCGATCTGCTCCATCAGCCGCTCGGCGAAGAACTCCTTCATGCGCGACTGGTCGATGCCGGCGATCGCCTGCGGCAGCAGCTTCAGGGCAAACCGCGACAGGCTCTGGCTCTTGGCGGGGTCGGCGAGCCAGTCCGAGATGAGGCCGGCGAAGTTTACCTCGCGCAGCTTGGCGCCGACGGGACCGGCGGCGAGGAAATTGGTCTCGACGAACTGGCCGAGGCTGTCGGCGATGCGCGCCTGATTGTTCTGAACGATGGCCGTATGCGGGATCGGAATGCCCATCGGGTGCCGGAACAGCGCCGTCACCGCATACCAGTCGGCAAGTCCGCCGACCGTCGCGGCTTCAGCGAAGGCCGCGACGAAGCCGAAAGCCGGGTGACGATGCTCCAGCATCTTGGCGACGACCATCAGCGAGACGCTGCCGCCGAGAAGGCTGGTCGCAATGACCTTGGCGCGCCTGAGGCCCGCCAGTTTCTCGCGGTCGCGCTCGGTCAGGGCGAAGCCGTCGCCCGCCAGCCGCCCGGACGGGGCACCGGATAGGTCCGTCGAAGCCATGCCAAATCTCCCGCTGGACATGATTGCTGAGATAGGCGGGTTGCGCCGGACAGGAAAGGCCGGAACGCCGACGATGGTTCCGGCACGGGCGGGTGTCGGCAGGGCGCCTGAGGTGATTGGCGTTGAAAGTCCCGCTAAATCAGCCTCTTAAGGGAATTGTGCAGCGCAATAGAAATCCATGTTGCAATGCACAATTTGCGGTGCTATATCATCGTCACTCGCTTCGGGCCGCTAACGGACGGGGCGAACCATAGCTCTCAAGAGGATGGAGACACACCATGACCGACAAGACCTCCAAGGCCAAAGCCGACAAGACCGCCGCTGACGCCGCCACCACCGCTTTCGCGCCGGTGAACCAGATCCTGGAGACCCTGAAGGGCGCCCAGGCGAACATCCAGGTTCCGACCGCCGCCCGTGAATTCGTCAAGCGCAACGCCGAGACCGCCAAGTCGCGCGTCGCCGATGTCGAGCAGAACGCCATCAACGTCACCGCTTCCGTCGAGAAGGCGCTCGTCGCCGTCGTCGGCGCCGGCGCGACCCTCTCCCGCGGCGTGATCGATGCGACCATCGCCAACGTCAACCTGACGATCGGCGGGATCCAGTCGCTGGCCGACGCTTCCTGCCCGCAGGACGCCGCCAAGCGCTATGTCGATTTCGTCAAGGAGTTCGGCCAGTCGAACCTCGTCCGCGCTCAGGACGCGTTCAACACCGTTCGCCAGGCTGCGACCGACGGCGCCAAGGCCATCCAGGCCGAGGTCGGCAAGGTTGCCAGCTTCGGCAAGGCCGCCTGACGCCCAACTTCCTCCCTGCATGCGCGAAGGCCCGCCTCACGGCGGGCCTTTTCGTTTGCGCCGGGCGATCAGAACTTGAACACGCTCTCCGCGGCGGACTTGCTCGACTGCTTCTTCGCGACGTCGGCTTCGAGGCGGGCGATCTCGATCTTCATCAGCGCGATGCGCTCATTCAGTTCGTGGACGGAGAGGGTCGAGAGGTCCTGACCCATCACATGTTCGGGCGGCTTCGGGCGGGGCTTCAGGTCGTCGTCCATCGGGCTCGTCTCCTTATCCGCAGGCTGGCATCGTCCGGCCGCGGAGGCTACACCCAACAGCCGCTGCCTGTCGAAGCGGGCAGGCCGTTGCTGCCGATTCCGCCAACCGCGTGTGAGCCATGACCGCCGTGCCCTCGACGATGACCGCCATTGCCATTCCGGTTCCCGGCGGCCCTGAAGCTCTCGTGCCGGAAACGCGGCCGGTGCCGGCGCCGGGCGCGGGCGAGGTACTGGTCAGGATCGCGGCGGCGGGCGTCAACCGGCCTGACGTGCTGCAGCGCGCCGGCGGCTACCCGCCGCCGAAGGGCGCTTCCGATATTCCCGGCCTCGAATTTTCCGGCGAGGTGGTGGCGCTGGGCGAGGGCGCGAGCCGGTTCAAGATCAGCGACAAGGTCTGCGCGCTGGTCTCCAGCGGCGGCTATGCCGAATATGCCGTGGTGCACGAGACCAACGCGCTGCCGATCCCGCAGGGCCTCTCCATGGTCGAGGCGGCCGGCATCCCCGAGACCTTCTTCACGGTCTGGTCGAACGTCTTCGACCGCGGGGCGCTGCAAGCCGGCGAGACCATCCTGATCCATGGCGGCACGTCGGGCATCGGCGTGACGGCCATCCAGCTTGCCAAGGCTTTCGGTGCGACGGTCATCATCACGGCAGGCTCGGACGAGAAATGCGCGGCGGCGAAGGCGCTCGGCGCAGACCATGCCATCAACTACCGCACCGCGGACTTCACCGCCGAGGTCAACGCGATCACGGGCAAGCGCGGCGCCAACCTGATCCTAGACATGGTCGGCGGCGACTATGTGCAGAAGAACTTCGACTGCGTGGCCGCCGACGGCCGCATCGTGCAGATCGCCTTCCTGCATGGGTCCGAGATCAAGGCCGACATCCGCTGGCTCATGCTGAAGCGCGTGACGTTCACGGGCTCGACGCTGCGCATCCGCGACATCGCGTTCAAGGCGGCGCTGGCCAATGCGCTGAAGGCCAAGGTCTGGCCGCTCTTGGAAAGCGGGCAGGTGAAGGTGGTGATGGATTCGACCTATCCGCTGGCGGAGGCTTCGAAGGCCCACGCCCGGATGGAAGGCAGCACCCATGTCGGCAAGATCGTGCTGACGGTGTGAGGCATCGAGCCTTCGTCATGCCCGGGCTTGTCCCGGGCATCCACGAATTGCTTCAAGCGGCGTGTTCAAGTCGTGGATAGCCGGGACGAGCCCGGCCATGACGCGATGAGGGTGCGCCTGTTCTTGCGTCCTCACGCACCCACGGGCAGCGCGTAGGGGCTCTTGTCGCGGGCGATGAACGAGCCCGCGCCCATGGCGCCGACGACCTTGCCCTCTTCCACCACCGTCTTGCCCTTGGCGATGGTCATGACCGGCCAGCCGGTGACCGCGAAGCCCTCCCACGGCGTGTAGTCCGAGCCGTGGTGCAGGATTTCCTGCCGGATGGTCTCCTTCCGGTTCGGATCCCAGAGCACGATGTCTGCGTCGGTGCCGACCGCGATCGTGCCCTTCTTCGGATAGAGGCCGTACATCTTGGCGTGGTTGGTCGAGGTCAGCGCCACGAACTCGTTCGCGGAAATGCGGCCCTTGGCAACGCCCTCCGACCAGAGGATGGGCAGGCGCGTCTCGACGCCCGGCAGGCCGTTCGGCACCCATTTGAACGAGGTGCGACCCTTGGGGGCCAGCTTGCCGCGCGGGCTGTCATAGAAGAACGGGCAATGGTCGGACGAGAAGGTGTGGAACACGCCCTGTTTCAGGCCCTCCCAGATCGCCTGCTGGCTGTCGGTGTCGCGCGGCGGCGGCGAGCAGACATATTTCGAGCCCGACATGTCCATGTTCAGGCCCTTCATGTCGTCCTCGGTGAGGGTGATGTATTGCGGACAGGTCTCGGCATAGACCTTGAGGCCGCGCTGCTTCGCCCAGCGGATCTGCTCCATCGCCTCGCGGCCGGAGACGTGGACGATCATCAGCGGCACGTCGATGAGCTCGGCATGGCTGATGGCGCGGTGCGTCGCCTCGCGCTCGATCACCTGCGGGCGCGAGGGCCCGTGATAGTAGGGGGCGGTCTTGCCGGCGACCTCCAGCCGTTCGGTGAGGAAGCGGATGTTGTCGTAGCCCTCGGCATGGACCATGACGAGCGCCTGTTCGCGCCGCGCCACCTCGAAAACCTCCAGCAATTGCCGGTCTGACAGCACGAGGTCGTCATAGGTCATGAACACCTTGAACGAGGTGCAGCCGTCGGCGAACAGGGCCGGCAGTTCCTGGTTCAGCACGGTCGGCGTCGGGTCCGAGACGACGAGGTGGAAGCCGTAATCGATATAGGCCTTGCCCTCGGCCTTCCTGTGATAGTCGGTGACGCAGGCCCTGAGGCTCTCGCCCTTGATCTGCATGGCGAAGGGAATGACGGTCGTGTTGCCGCCGGCCGCCGCGGCGCGCGTGCCGCTTTCGAACCCGTCGGCCATGGTGATGTCCGGCCCGGAGGGCTGGTCGAGATGGACGTGGCTGTCGATGCCGCCCGGCATGACGATGAGGCCCGACGCGTCGATGGTGCGCGCGGCCTCGGTGATGTTCTCCGCGAGCAGCGCGATCCGGCCGTCCTTGATGCCGACATCGCAGCGGGTCGTGTCCGAAGCGGTGACGACGGTGCCGCCGCGTATGGCGAGGTCGAGATCGAGCATGGGAAGCGTTCCGGACTTGATTATGCGGATTGGGCGATGCGGACCGACTGAACCCCTGTCGCACTCCATTTCGCGGAGAGCGTCAAGTGCGCGTCGCGTGCGGCAGTCCGTCCCGGAGCGTCACGCGGACCACGTCGCCGATGGCGAGGCCCGTTTCCGTGCGGCACGTGATGCGTACGCCTTCGTCGAGCGTGACGAGCGCGATGCCATAACCGCCCGGCACATCCCATTCCGGCAGCGGTGCGCGATGGACCGACGTGACCGACCAGACGGTGCCGCCGCCTGCAGCTTCCACGGGCTGCGGATTTATGGCGGAGCAGGCCGGACAGGCCGCGCGCCGGAACTGCCAGTGATGGCCACAGGCACGGCATTTCAACAGGGCGACGCCGCTCATGTCGTCCGCTCCAGCACGAGGCCGACATGGCTGGAGAGGACGCCGCCATCGGCGTGGAGATAGGCTAGTGGCGCGTCGCGCACCTGCCGCTCGCCCGCCTCGCCGCGCATCTGGCGGACGACCTCCACGACATGGGCGAGGAAGCCGGCGACACCGGAATGGCCGTAGGAGAGCAGCCCGCCATGCAGGTTCAGCGGCAGGGCACCGCTGCGGGAGAAGCGGCCATCGCGGGCGTCGCGGCCGGCCTTGCCGGGTTCGGAAAAGCCGAGCGCCTCGAGAAAGATCGCCAGCGTCGGGGTGAAGCTGTCGTAGATGCCTGCGAGACTGATATCGGCGGGCTTGCGTCTCGCCGTCTCGAAAGCCTGGCGGGCCGCGATCTTCGCGCCGAGGCCGAGGTCGTCGGGCATTTCCGAGACATGCTGGTGGGTATGCGCCTCGCCCCAGCCGGCCAGACGGATGGCTGATCGCGAGGGTGGGTCCGCCGAGACGACAACCGCCGCCGCGCCGTCCGAGATCGGGCAGCAATCGAGGAATTTCAGCGGCGTCGCGATGGGCTTGGAGGCCATCACGTCGTCGACTGTGATCGGCTTGGTGAACTGAGCGCCGGGGTGGCCCGCCGCGTGGCGACGCATCAGCACGGCGAGTTCGGCAAGCTCGGCCTCGGTCGCGCCGGTTTCGTGGAGATAACGGGCAGCGAGCAGCGCATAATAGGCCGGGATCGACGCGCCAAGCGGCACTTCATGCTCGGGATGGCCGACGCCGGCAAGGGTCTTCACGGCATCGTCGCGGCTTTGGCCGGTCAGGCGGTTCTCGCCGCCGACCACCAGCACGTTGCGGCAGGCGCCGGCGGCGATCAGGTGACGCGCCAGAACGATGGCCATGGCGCCGGTCGCGCCGCCGCAGCGGGCTTCGTGGGCGTGTCTCGGCTTCAGGCCGAGGCGCTCCGCGACCACCGTGCCCATCATCAGGTGCGGATAGGTGGTCGCATAGCCGGAGACGAGGCCGTCCACGGCCTCGCGCGGCAGGCCGGCATCGGCGGTGGCGGCGAGCGCCGCTTCCTCCATGAGGTCGACCGGCCCGCGCCCGGCATGTTTGCCGAAGGCGGTGACGGCGACGCCAGTGAGATAGGCCACCGCCGCGCCGTGCGTCAGGCGTTTTCCAGCACGATGCGGCCGGCGACCTTGCCTTCTTCCAGGTCGTGCAGCGCCTCGTTGACGGCGCTCATCGGGCGCTTCTCGATCGGGATCGGCGGCAGCTTCACCTGCTTGGCCAGCGCGACGAATTCCTTCAACTCCTTCAGCGAGCCGACATAGGAACCGCGGACGGTGATGGCGCGCATCGGGAAGAAAGGCAGGGGATAGCGCAACTCGCCGCCGAACAGGCCGACGAGGACGAGCGTGCCGCCCTTGCGCAGGCCGTTGATGGCGAGCAACGCGGTATCCTCCGATCCGACGAAGTCGAGCGCCGAGGCGAGCCTGCCGCCGGAGAAGGCCGCGAGCTGCTGGGCTGCATCCGGCGCGTTCGGGTCGAGGGTTGCGGCGACGCCGATGGCCTCGGCCTGCCTGCGCTTCTCCGGCGAGGGATCGACGGCGATGACCGGACCCATGCCGAGAGCCTTCAGGAGTTGCAACGCCGTCTGGCCGAGGCCGCCGCAGCCGAACACGGCGATCTTCTCGCCCTCGCGATGCGGCCTGATCTTGTTGACCGCCGAAAACACCGTGACGCCCGAACAGGCATAGGTCGCGGCGACTGCCGGGTCCATGCCGTCCACGTTGACGAGGAAATCCTCGTCGCGGACGAGGACGTGGTCGGCAAAGCCGCCGCGCGCCTGCACGCCGAGGAATTGTGGCGCGGCACAGAGGTTCTCGTCGCCGGACTTGCAGAGCGGGCATTCGCCGCAACCGATCCAGGTGTGCAACAGGCGGCGGTCGCCCGGCTTCACGGTCGTCACGTCGGGCCCGACCGCCTCGACCGTGCCGATGATCTCATGGCCAAGGGTGAGCGGCATCTTCAGGCCGCGCTGCGAGAGATCCAGCGTCTTGCCGCCGCCGAGATTGTACTTGCCCTCGCGGATATGGATGTCGGAGTGGCAGACACCGCAATGGCTGACCTGCATCAGCACTTCCCGGCCCTTCGGCACCGGGCGCGGCTCGTCCGTGGCGACGAGCGCCTCGCAGGATGCGTTCAGGCGCCAGGACGTGGTGCGGGCGGGAGCGAAGTCTTCCATGGCGTATCCCTCGGGTGCTGGCGCGCCCGTTGGCCGGGCCGCTCATTCGGCCCGAACGCTAGCATGGCAAGGCGGGGTGTAAATGTGCCGAAGGGCCGAACCGCCGTGCGTCCGGGCCATGGCGCGGCTCAGGCCGCCGGCAACTGAATGACGCTCACGTGGGCGGCCACGACCCGCCAGCCGTCCGGCGTGCGCATCCAGGTCTGCATCTGCCGTCCGACCTTGCCCGGGGGCATCGAGGGCCGCGTGAACAGGGTCGAGGCGGTGGCCATATCCTGCCCGTAGGTGGTGATGACCGTGCGCTCCAGCGTCCGGTCGAGGCCGACCGGCGAACGACCGGCGCGGAAGGCGGCGATCTCGCCATAGCCGTAGAGGTTCTCCCCCCCGCCATAGCGGATCGTGTGCTCGGAGGGCCAGAACAGCGCGTCGAGCGTTGCGACATCGTTCGTCGTCAGCGCCTTCTCATAGGCGTCGAAAACGGCCGTGACCTCGGCATGGACGGCGGGATCGTTGATGATCACGGCAGGCGGCCTTTCGGGTTGGCGCGTCGAATTCAACGCCCGGCAAGGGCGAGCGGGAAGGCTGCCTGGTCCACGGCAGCAAGGATCGCCGCGACTGCGCAGATGGTCGCGACGATGACGGTGAGGACGAAGAAACGAGGCATGGTACGCTCCTCTGACACGAGCGACCAACGCACCTCGAGCGCGAAGAGGTCCAGCATTGCCTCGCCTTTTCGGACAATTGTCGCGGTCATGGTGAACGCCCCGTTGCGCGCGGTTTTCGCTGGCGTCAGGCGAGCGCCGCCACTTTCGCGGCGGCAATCCCCGAGCTTTCCAGATGACCGGCGACGCGGATGGCGATGTCTTCGCGCCAGGGCGGCGCGATCACCTGCACGCCGATCGGCATCGGCGAGGCCGCGGTCCAGACCGGTACCGCCATGACGGGCAGGCCGATGAACGAGAAGGGCTGGGTGAACAGGCCGAGATTGGCGCGAACCGGCACTTGCTGCCCGTCAAGTTCGAAGGTCTTGCTGCCGAGCTCCGGGGCGACCGCAGGGGTTGCCGGCGCGAGGATTACATCGACGCTCTCGAACAGTTTCAGCACGGCGTCGCGGTATTTCCGCCGGATGCGCTGGGCCATGGCGATGTAGGAAGCCGGCAGCAGCACGCCCGCCATCAGGCGCGTGCGCGTGTCGGGGTCGAAATCGGCGGCGCGTGTCTTCAGGCGGTCGAGGTGAAGATGCCCACCCTCGGCCATGGTGATCAGGAAGGCGGCGGCCCGGGCCTCCGCGACATGGGGAAGCTCGATCTCGGCCGCGCCGAGCGCTTTCGCAACGGTCGCGACGGCCTCGGTCGCGGCTTTGGTCTGCATGCGGTCGAAATAGCCGGTCGCGCGGGCGATCCTCAGGCCGCCGATGCCGGCATTCACCTGCGGCATCAGCGGTTCCGCGGTCATGTCCCGGCAGGCGGGGTCGTCGGGGTCGTGACCGCGCATCGCATCGTAGAAGGCGGCGCAATCGGCGGTGGAGCGGGCGAGGGGGCCCAGATGGTCGAGCGTGCCGACGAAGGGAAAGGAGCCCGCCTTGGACAGGCGCCCATAGGTCGGCTTCAGCCCGAACAGGCCGCAGAGCGAAGCGGGCACGCGGATCGAGCCGTTGGTGTCCGAACCGAGCGTCACCGGGGCGAACCCTGCGGCTGCGGCCGCGCCGGAACCGCCCGAGGAGCCGCCGGTCATGCGCGAGAGGTCGTGCGGATTGCGCGAGGGGCCGTCATGGGCGTTCTCGCCGGTGAAATCGTAGGCGTATTCGCCCATGTTGAGCGCGCCGAGCAGGACGGCATCCGCCGCCTTGAGCTTGCGGATCAGGAAGGCGTCGCGGGTGGCAGCGGGATCCGTGCGGTTGATCTTCGACCCGGCCAGCGTCGGGAGGCCTTCGACATCGAACAGGTTTTTTACCGCATAGGGCACGCCCGCGAGGTCCCCCAGCGGCGTGCCGGCCTTGCGCCTGGCATCGACCGCGTCGGCCTCGGCAAGTGCGCGGGTCCTGGTGACGGCGGTGAAGGCGCCGACCTTGCCGTCGAGGCTCTCGATGCGGGCGAGGTGGGCCTCGGCGACGGAGCGGGCGGTGAAGGCGCCGGAGCGCACGCCCTCGGCGATGGCGGTGGCGGACAACGAGGTCGGGTCGGTCATGTCACGCCTCGAAGACCGAGGCGGACTCGTCGTGATCGGCGAGGTCCGTCGTCTCGGCGATCCGCGCGAGGCGCACGGCGATCTGGAGGTTCAGAACCACGCCGGGGCGATCATCCTCGGCGATATCGAGACCGAGAATCGGCGCAACCGCGTCGATGATCGCTTCGGCGTCCCCGGCCGCCAGTTCCTTCGGTGCCATCCTGCCCTCCATGCGTGACGCAGTGCGGGCAGAAATGCCTATTGAATAGGCAAAACTGCCTCGCATGCCTGCGATTGCATAATGAAGAGCAAGTCCGGGGCCAGTCCCTTCAGACAGGCACTGGCGGATCAGGCGCCGCGATAGAGCAGGCGCGCTCTGATCGTGCCTGGCAGGTCGCGGATCTGATCGAGCACCGCTTCGGCATCCTCGACCGAGCCATCGGCGTCGAGGACGACGTAACCGACCTCGCCGTCGGTCTGATAATACTGCGCGGCGATGTTGATGCCGCGCCCTGCGAAGACGTCGTTGAGGCGGCGCAGTTCGCCCGGCAGGTTGCGCTGCACCTGGATGAAGCGGGTGCCGGCGGGGCGGACGGGAAGCTGGACCTGCGGAAAGTTCACCGCGCCCCAGGTCGAGCCGATATCGGAATATTCGACGAATTTGCGCGCCACCTCGGCGCCGATCCGCTCCTGCGCCTCCTCGGTGGAGCCGCCGACATGCGGAGACAGGATGACGTTGTCGAGCCCCTGCAACGGCGAGACGAAAGCGTCGGCGTTGGAGGAGGGCTCGACCGGGAACACGTCCACGGCCGCGCCGCGCAGGTGTCCCGCCTTCAGCGCGGCGGCGAGGGCCGGCAGGTCGAGGATGGTGCCGCGGGCATTGTTGATGAGATAGGCGCCCTTCTTCATCGCGGCGATCTCGCGCGCGCCGATCATGCCCTGCGTCGCCGGGGTTTCGGGCAGATGGAGCGAGACGACGTCGGCGCGGGCGAGCAGGTCGATGAGGTCGTCGGCCGGCTCGACATTGCCGTGGCGCAGCTTGTCGGTGTGGTCGAAATAGATGACCCGCATGCCCATGGCCTCGGCAAGCACCGCGAGCTGCGAGCCGATATTGCCGTAGCCAACGATGCCCAGCGTCTTGCCGCGAATCTCGTAGCTGTCGACCGCCGACTTGTCCCAGGCGCCCTCATGAGCCTTCACCGATTTCGGGAAGATCCGCCGGAAAAGCATGACGATCTCGGCGATGGTCAGTTCGGCGACGCTGCGGGTGTTGGAGAAGGGCGCGTTGAAGACCGGGACGCCGGCGCGGTTGGCCGCGACGAGGTCGACCTGGTTGGTGCCCACCGAGAAGCAGCCGATGGCGATCAGCCGGTCCGCCGCTTCCAGCACCTTCGGCGTGATCATGGTGCGCGAGCGGATGCCGAGGAGATGGACGCCCTTGATGGCTTCCGCGAGCGCGGTCCCGTCCAGCGCCTTCGGCAGGCGCTCGATATTGGTGTAGCCGGCGACGCGAAGCGCACCGACGGCGGTGTCCGAGATGCCCTCGAGCAGCAGGATGCGGATGCGATCCTTGGGCAGAGACAGCGCGGCGGTCATGGCGGCAGCTTCCGGCAGGGCGTGGGGCGGGCGAGGGCAGGCCAATGACAGGAAGCCGGACGCCCCGCAAGTGCGGTCAGTACGAGCTGTGTGCAATGCAGCAGCGACGCGGCGCTGCAATCGTTGTCAAAGCGAAAGGGCCGCCGGATGTGGCGGCCCTTTCGGCAGGGGGACATGCGAGGCAGGCTGGCGGCTGCGAATTCAGCGGCCGCGGTCGATCATCTGCGACAGCGTGTCGTGCGTACGGCGCAGTTCGATGATGGCTTCCTCGATCTCGCGCTTCTGCTGCTCAAGATGCGCGATCTGCTCCAGGCACTTCTCGCGCGACAGCTTCAACTGCTGGTCGGGACCGGCATCATGACGCTCGTGCGCCTCGATCATCTCGGAAATCTCGGCAAGGGTGAAGCCGAGGCGCTTGCCCTTGAGGATGAGCTGCAGGCGGACGCGGTCGGTCGCGCTGTAGAGGCGGGCGAGGCCCTCGCGTCGCGGCGAAAGCAGGCCCTTGTCCTCGTAGAAGCGCAGGGCGCGAAGCGTCACGTCGAACTCGCGCGCGAGGTCTCCGATCGTGTAGACCGCAGGGCCGGCCTTGGCCGCCTCCGCGTCGTCCTCGATCCAAAAGACGTCGTCGTCGTTGTTGCGAGTCATGAATGCCTTCCGTTCCATACTGTGCTCCATCCTTGCCCGCTAGGAAACCTCGTTCTGGGATGGGAGCCCTATATCGGAAGCTGCTCTCCACAGGGGAGTGCCGGCCAGCATTCCGATACGTTACATACCGTTAGGGGAAGCTCCGCGCGGAACAGATGCAAGGCCGGCGACCGTTGTCGACCATTCTAACAGTGAACCCGCTGAAGCCAAAGTTAACAAAAATCCCGCCCGTTAACGCTCCGTTTACCATGAATGCCAAGATTGGCACGCGGGACACCCCCATATGCGCAACTTGGATTCGCGCCGGAGGATGCCCCGGGTGCAGCCTGTGATCCAGCAATGGGTGGTTGCGGCCGAACGTCGACAAGCGTTGCGGATCCGGTATGCGACACACAATCCCCTGGAGTGTGAAGGGCGTCGACCAGGATGCTCGCGAGGCCGCCAAGGAGGCGGCCCGTCGCTCTGGCATGTCGCTCGGCGAATGGCTCAATTCCGCCATTGCTGAACAGGCTGAAACGGCCGCCCATCAGGAAACCGACACGGGTCTCGGCACGGTCACGCGCCGCCTCGACAGCATTGCCCAGCGCCTCGACGCGGTGGCGCGGCGCGACCAGGCGCCTCTGCCGGCTCCCGCCGGTTTCGCGCGAACCGAGCATGGCGACCTCGTGCGCGCGCTCGACGCCGTCGCGCGCCTCGCGGAAATTTCCGAGCGGCGGTCGGCTGCTGCCATCGAAGCGGTCGAGCGGCTCGGCTCGCATGTTGCGCCGCCCCGCTCGGCTGCCCCGCAGCTCTCGCCCGAGCGTTCCGAGGCCCATGCGCGGCTCGACGAGATTGCCCGTTCGATTCGCGAACTCGAACCGCCCGCCGCACCGCGCCCCGCGGCTCCAGCGGTTGCAACCGCATCCCGCCCGCCGGCCCCGCAGCGGGCCCGCGCGATCCATCACGACATCGACGCGACCGTCGCCGAGATCGCGGCGCGCCAGCGCCAGCTTGATTCGGGTGTCGCAGGTCCGGCAATCGCATCGCCCCCCGTGGCACCGGGCCCTGTCGGCGCGCCCGACCGCGACCTTGCGCCGCTCGCCGCCAAGCTCGACGCCCTCGGGCGCCAGCTCGACGAGGTGCTGCGCCAGCCGGCCCAGCGCCAGCAGCCCGCAGCGGACCGGACCGCCATTGCCGGCGAGATCAGCAAGCTCTCGGCGCGCATCGAGGCCTTCTCCAAGCCGGCCGATGACGGGCTGGAGCGCGAACTCAAGACCCTGTCCGGCCGCATCGAGCAGATGCGCAAGGACATGGCGGTTCGCGAAACGAATCAGAGCGAAGCCGCCCTCGCCGAATTGCGCGCCGATATCGCCGGGCTCTCCGAGCAGCTCGTCGATCTGGCCCCGCGCCGCGCGGTCGAGACGCTCGAGACGGAAATCCATGCCATAGCTGACCGCCTCGACGAGGCGCGCGCGCAGGGCATGTCCGACGCGCCGCTCCAGAAGCTAGTCACCGAATTCGAACGCACAGTCTCGCGCCTGATGCCTGCGGAAGGCATCGCCGAGGAAATCCGGGCGCTGTCGTTCAGGGTCGACACGCTCGCCGCGAAGAATCTCGACACCTCGCTGATCGAACGCCTGACGCAGGAGACCGCGACGGTCCGCGCCATGCTGGCCGATGCCGCGACGCGCGAGGCGGTCGATGCGCTCGCCGGGCAGATCGGCGCGCTCGGCCAACGGGTCGAGGAACTGGCCGCTCCCCGTGCCGATACCGGCGCGGAGGCTCTGGCCTCGGCCATCGAGGCGCGGATCGACGAGATCGCGACGCGAATCGAGAGCGCCTCGCGCTCGCGCGCGCCCGCTGCTCCGGTGGCCGCCACCAGCCCGGAGCTCGAGGACGCGCTGCGCAAACTCGCAGACAAGCTCGATGCCAGCCATTCCCGCGGCAACGACCCGGCCGCGCTGGCGGAGATCGAGCGGCATATCCTGTCGCTCGCTTCCAAGATCGACGCGACCGACGCCCGCTTCGCCCAGCTCGGCACCATCGAGCGCGGCCTCTCCGATCTGTTCGTCCAGATGGAGGAGATGCGGTCGAGCGCCATCGACGCGGCCGAGCGCGCCGCTCGACAGGCCGTGGTCCGCGAGGCGGAGACGCGCCGCGACACGGGCGAGCCCGCCGTGCGCCGGCAGCAGGAATCCGTCGAGGCCGTCCAGAACACGCTTGAGCGGGTGGTCAAGCGCATTGCCGAGATCGAGGCGCCCGCTTCCGCGCCGGACCTCGCGCCCGCCCCGCCGCTTGCGGCCCCGCCCTCGTCCGCCGCTCAGGCGGCCGAAGCCCGCCGTGCGCCGCCGGTCCCGGTGGTTGCCGAGCGTGCTGCCGCGCCCGTCTCACGCCAGTCCGCGCCGAGCCGGCCGCCTGGCAGTGTCGACCTGCCGCTGGAGCCCGGCTCCGGCGCGCCGCGCCTGCGCCCGCCGGTCCCCGGCGCGACCGCCGGCGCCGGCACGAAGACCGATTTCATCGCCGCCGCGCGCCGTGCCGCTCAGGCGGCGGCCGCCGAGCCGTCCGCCCGCCACGACGCGTCGGAGGCCGAGAAGCCCTCGCTGCTCGCCAAGCTGCGCGGCGCCATGCGCAAGGCGCCGAAAGAGGCGGGCGAGCCGGAAGCGGTCGTCCAGGCTCCCGAGATTCGCCCCGCCCGCAGGTCGCGTCAGGCGGCTGCGGTCGCCGCACCCGTCGTGCGCGATGCAGCGCCGGAAGTGCTGATCGAGCCGGCCGTGGATGCTCCGCGCATGGCCGACGAGGCCGACGACCAGCCGAAGGGCCGGTTCGCGGCCAATCGCAAGACGATCGTGATGGGCATTGCAGCGGCGCTGCTGGTGCTGGCCGCCGGCCTCTCCACGCTGCCGCGGCTGCGCGGCACGCCGCCCACCGACGACACGACGCGCTCGATCACGGTTGCGCCGCAGGGCCGTTCCGACGCCGGGGCGCCGGCAACCGCCGCCGACCAGCCGCGCGCGGTGCCCACCACTACGTTCGCGCCGGCCTCGGCCTCCTCGACGCCCGCCGAACTGCCGCCCACCGAGGCTCCCGCGAGCGGGGCGCCGGCCGCGACCCCCGAAACCGCGCCGGAAACGACGGGATCAGTGCAGCGGGCCCAGCCGTCCGGCACTACCGTGTCGCCGACCGGCTGGCAGCCGGTCGATACCCGCACCGGCCGTGCCCTGGCCATCCCGGAACCGCTTCGCGCCGCCGCCGATGCGGGCGATCCCGTCGCCGCCTACGAGATGGGCACGCGCCATCTGGAGGGCAGGGGCGTCGCCACCAGCGCCACCGAGGCCGCCAAATGGTATCAGCGCGCGGCCGATGCCGGCATTCCGCCGGCCCAGTACCGGCTCGGCAGCCTCTATGAGAAGGGCACTGGCGTGCTGCGCGATTTCGAACGCGCCCGCCGCCTCTACGAGCGCGCCGCCGAAGCCGGCAACGGCAAGGCGATGCACAATCTCGCGGTCATGTTCGCCCAGGGCCAGGCGAGCGAGCGGCCGGACTACAGGACCGCGGCCCAGTGGTTCCGCAAGGCGGCCGAGCATGGCGTGAGCGACAGCCAGTACAATCTCGGCATCCTCTATGCCCGCGGCCTCGGGGTCGATCAGAGCATCGCCGAGAGCTACAAGTGGTTTGCGCTGGCGGCTGCCGGCGGCGATCAGGATGCGGGCAAGAAGCGCGACGAGGTGGCGGGCCGCCTCGATGCGCAGACGCTGGTCGCGGCGCGCCTCGCCGTGCAGACCTTCGCAGCGAAGCCCGAGCCGGAAGCGGCGGTGCGCGTCGCGGCTCCCGCAGGCGGTTGGGGCGATCCGCCCGTTGCAGAAGCTCCTTCGGCGCCTGCCCAGCCGGTGCGTCCGGCGACCCGCAGGGCACAATCGCCGTCGCGTTGACGCTACGGACGGTTGGGCTTGCCGCAGCGGTTGCGGCAACGATTGACAGATTCCAAACAGAACCCCTCAATGCCTGAAAATCATTGAGGGAAACGTCTGATGGCTGCTGCGAACGCGCTCGCTCCCATCCCGCATCCGCCGCGCAAGCCCATCGTCGGCAATATGCTGACGGTGGATAGCCAGGCGCCGCTGCAGGACCTGATGCAGATCACCCGCGAGATGGGTCCGATCTTCTGGCTCGACATGATGGGCACCCCGATGGTCATGGTGTCGGGCGCCTCGCTGGTCGACGAATTGTGCGACGAGAGTCGGTTCGACAAGGCGGTACGCGGCGCGCTGCGACGCATCCGCGCGATTGCCGGCGACGGCCTGTTCACCGGCGACACGCAGGAGCCGAACTGGGCCAAGGCGCACAATATACTTTTGCCGACCTTCTCGCAGCGCGCGATGGTCAACTACCTGCCCATGATGCTGGACATCGCCTCCCAGCTCTGCCTGAAATGGGAGCGGATGAACTCGGACGACGAAATCGACGTCGTCCACGACATGACCGCGCTGGCGCTCGACACGATCGGCATCTGCGGCTTCGGTTTCAGGTTCAACTCCTTCTACCGGCGCGACTACCATCCCTTCATCGACGCTCTGACCCGCACGCTCGAGACCTGCATGGCCCAGCGCGGCCTGCCCTTCGAGAACTTCCTCCTGAAGCGGCGCCTCGGCCAGCTCAAGGACGACGTCGACTTCATGAACAACCTGGTCGACGACCTGATCCGCGAGCGCCGCCGCGGCGGACCGGGCACGGCGCAGAACGACCTTCTCAACTACATGCTGGCGGGCGTCGACAAGCAGACCGGCGAGAGCCTCTCCGACGAGAACATCCGCTACCAGATCAACACCTTCCTGATCGCCGGCCACGAGACCACCTCGGGCATGCTGTCGTTCACGCTGCACTACCTTCTCAACAATCCGGACGTGCTGGCCAAGGCCTATGAGGAGGTCGACCGCGTCCTCGGCAACGACATTGCGCTGCAGCCGACCTTCGCGCAGGTCAACCAGCTCACCTATGTCTCGCAGGTGCTGAAGGAGGCTCTGCGCCTCTGGCCGACCGCTCCCGCCTTCAGCCTTTACCCCTACAAGGACGAGGTGATCGGCGGGCAATATCCGCTGAAGGCCAAGACATTCATCACCGTGCTTGCCCTGTCGCTCCACCGCGACACCTCGGTCTGGGGCGACGATCCCGAAAGGTTCAATCCGGATCACTTCGCGCGCGACGCCGAGGCCAGCCGCCCCGTCAACGCCTACAAGCCCTTCGGCAACGGCCAGCGCGCCTGCATCGGGCGCCAGTTCGCCTTGCAGGAGGCCGCGCTGGTGCTCGGCATGATTCTCCAGCGCTTCCAGCTCATCGACCACACCAACTACAAGCTGAAGATCAAGGAATCGCTGTCGATCAAGCCCGATGGCTTCATGATGAAAGTGAAGATGCGTCCCGGCCGCACACGCGGCAGCATGATTTCGGCGGCCGCTCCGCAGGCCGCCGCCAACGGCGCGACGAATGCCGCCGCGCGGGCCAAGCATGGCGGCAAGCTGACCGTGCTCTACGGCTCAAATCTCGGCGCAACGGAAGAGATCGCCCGCGCCATTGCCGAGTCCGGCGAGATCAACGGCTTCGAGGTGAATCTGTCGGAAATGGACGAGCACGTCGCCGCCCTGCCGCGCGAAGGCGCGGTCGTCTTCGCGTGCGCCTCCTACAATGGCGGGCCGCCGGACAATGCCGCCCGGTTCGTCAAATGGCTGAACGAGGCGAGCGACCCGGCACTGCTCAAGGGCGTGAACTATACGGTCTTCGGCTGCGGCAACCGCGACTGGGCCTCGACCTATCAGGCGGTGCCGCGCGCGCTCGACGACCGGCTCGCGGCGCTGGGGGCGACGCGTATCCGTGACCGTGCCGAGGGCGACGCGCGCGAGGACCTCGACGGCCAGTTCCAGGACTGGCTCGGCACGCTTTATCCCGCTATCGGCGAGGCGCTGAAGCTCGACATCGATTTCACGCAAGAAGCCAAAGCCGCGCCGCTCTACCGGGTGGAGGCCGTGTCTCCCGCGAGCGCCAATCCGGTAGTCAACGCGGCCGGCGCCCGGCCGATGACCATTGCGGTCAACAAGGAGCTTCAGAAGAAGACGGGCGATGTCACGCTTGACCGCTCGACCCGGCATATCGAGGTGGAGCTTCACGAAAGCGCGACCTATCGGCCGGGCGATCATCTCTCCGTGGTGCCGGTCAACCCGGAAGCGCTGGTCAAGCGCGCCGCGAAACATTTCGGCTTCGACGACGGTGCGATGGTCAAGCTGACGGCCGAAGGCGGCCGCCGCTCGGCGCTGCCTGTGGGCGAGCCTATCGCCGTGAAGCGGCTGCTCGGCGACTATGTCGAGTTGCAGGCGGTCGCGACCCGCAAACAGGTGCAGGCGCTGGCCGATGCCACCCGCTGCCCGATGACGAAACCCAAGCTGCAGGCGCTCGCCTCCGAAACGGAGCCCGACGGCTACAGGAGCGAGATCTGGACGAAGCGGCGCTCCGTGCTCGACCTTCTGGAGGACCATCCGGCCTGCGAGCTTCCCTTCGCCAGCTATCTCGAAATGCTGCCGCTGATGACGCCGCGCTATTATTCCATCTCATCCTCGCCGCTGGTCTCCGGCGGCCGCTGCGCGATCACCGTCGGCGTGGTGAAGGGGGCGGCGCGTTCCGGCCACGGCACCTACGAGGGCATCTGCTCGAACCATCTCGACCGACAGGTTCAGGGCTCGGTCATCCATGCGATGATCCGGGAGACCAAGGCCGGGTTCCGCCTTCCCGCCGATCCGGCACAGCCGATCATCATGATCGGACCGGGAACCGGCCTCGCGCCGTTCCGCGGCTTCTGTCAGGAGCGCGTGGCGCTGAAGGCAGGCGGCCAGAGCCTCGGCCCGGCGGCGCTCTTCTTCGGCTGCCGCCATCCGGACCAGGACTATATCTATCGCGAGGAACTGGAGAGCTTCGCCCGCGACGGCGTCGCCGACCTCCACGTCGCCTTCTCGCGTCATAACGGCTCGCGCACCTATGTGCAGGATCTCGTCAAGGCGGAAGCGGGCAGGCTCTGGCCGATGATCGAGGCGGGGGCCGTGATCTTCGTCTGCGGCGACGGCAGCCGGATGGAGCCCGACGTCAAGCGCACGCTCGTCGGCATCTATTGCGACGAGAAGGACGTCTCGCTGGAGGAAGGCGAGGCCTGGATCGAGCGCATGGGCCGGGAGGGCCGCTACGTGCTGGATGTCTGGGCCGGAAGCTGACGGCCGCCGGCCTAATCTTCCTCCAAGGGAACCTGCACGCGGATGCTGCGTTGCAGCGACGGGTGAGGATTCCCGCCCGCGGCAGATCATGCATGCCATGCGCTGCTTGCGGTTGACTTCCATGTTGCGACGCACAATATTCCGCTCATAGGGAGTGAGCGTCCTCGGGGAATCACCCATGAGGAGATCACCATGGCACGGGCCCAACACGAGCTCGGCACCATTCGCGAACTGACGAAGTCCGATCAGGCGCTGCACCGCGACCACCTCCTGAGGTTGGACGCCGAGGGCCGCCGCGACCGCTTCAACGGCGTCGCGGATGACAATTTCATCGCCTCCTATTCGGAGCGCTGCTTCGCCGGCCGCACGCGCGTCTTCGCCTATGTCGATTCAGGCGGAGCCGTTCGCGGCACGGCAGAGCTGCATCCACCGACTGCGGGCGAGCCTGCCGATGTCGCATTCTCGGTGGAGGACACGTTCCGCCGCCGGGGCATCGCCAGCCGCCTGTTCGAGGCGGTGATCGCGGCCGCGCGCTATTCGCGCTTCCGGCAGCTTCGGATCACGTCGACGGCGACGAACCTCGCCATGCGCGCGCTCGCGCGCAAGTTCGGCGCGAGCTTCACCTTCGAGGCCGGCGAGGCGACCGGCATCCTGCCGGTCCACGCGGCCGAGCCGCTCGCCCGGCCGGCGCCGCTGCGCATCGGGCAGGCCCCCATCGCTGCGGAATGATCCCGACGGTGTGGCGTCTACCGGGAATCGGCGGCTGCACCGGGCGAGGTTAACCGCGGGTTAACCTTTCCCGTTTATCAATGGAATCGTTCAGTTCGCTGGACGCGAGTGGCTCCTGTCCACTCTGTTTGACGCCTCCCTGTATTCTACTTCAAGGCCGCCTTCGGGCGGCCTTTTTTTGTCCGCGCGGCTTGCGGCGGAGAGCCGTTTGGGGTGGGATACAGCCTGCCTTGGACCCGCCCCGATCGTGGCGCTCCATGGCGACAAGCCGGCATGGTCCTGTCCCGTTTCAATACAGAATGCGGTGGCACCGGCCTTGCTGCACCGGGCCCAAGGCCGCGTTTACCCTTGGCAAGGCACTGCCTTTACAGCAGGGGTGGACGGCGGCACACACCGGCCCTGAGGAGTTGTCCGCGTGATGCCGCATGAAAGCGTTTCTTCCGCCGCCGAACCTGCCGTCGCCTTCGGGGCGCGGCTCGCCGCCTCGCCTGCCTTCAAGGAGCTTTTCCGCGACGGCATGAGCCTCGTGGAAGAGACGGCCGCCTATCTGGACGGCCCCGGCCGTGCCGAGAGCAAGGGCCTGGAGCGCGGCGCGGCGCTCGCCTATGCCACCGAAAGCATGCGGCTGACCACGCGGCTGATGCAGCTCGCCTCCTGGCTTCTGCTCCAGCGTGCGGTGAACGAAGGCGAACTGACCCAGGAACAGGCGGCGCAGGAGAAGTCCAAGGTGCGTCTGTCCTCCGTCGGCGCGCCGACGCCGCAGGCGACCATCGACGAACTGCCCGAGGCCCTTGCCGGCCTGATCGGCAAGGCCATGCGCCTGCAGGAGCGGATCATCCACATGGACCGGCTGCTGTTCGGCGCCGAGCGTGTCGAGGCGCCCGTGGCCGCCAATGCCATTTCGGGGCAGATCGACCGTCTGGCGGCTGCCTTCAACGTGCGGCGCTGACGCGCCGGCCGGCTGGATTTCGTGATTTCCCGCGCCTATAAGACCGGCAACCTGTAGCCGGCGCTCCGCGCGGCGCGCCTTGGCTGCGCCCCGACTTCCGGCTCTCGAACGCCGAAGAGGGGCATATGGCCGGTCATTCACAGTTCAAGAACATCATGCACCGCAAGGGCCGGCAGGACGCTGCCCGCTCGAAGCTGTTCGGCAAGCTGTCGCGTGAAATCACGGTGGCGGCTAAGATGGGTCAGCCGGACCCGGCCTTCAATCCGCGCCTGCGAGCCGCCATTCTGGCCGCCCGCGCCGAAAACATGACCAAGGACACGATCGAGCGCGCCATCAAGAAGGCTTCGGCCGGCGATGCCGAGAACTACGAGGAAATCCGTTACGAGGGCTACGGCCCCGGCGGCGTCGCGGTCATCGTCGAGGCGCTCTCCGACAACCGTAACCGCACGGCTTCCGAGGTGCGTTCCTTCTTCACCAAGGCCGGCGGCAATCTCGGCGAGACGGGTTCGGTCGCCTTCATGTTCGACCGTGTCGGCCTGATCGAGTTCGCCGCCGACAAGGCCTCCGCCGACGACATGCTGGAAGCCGCCATCGAGGCCGGCGCCGAGGACGTGGTCTCCGGCGAGACGGGTCACGAGATCATCACCGCGGCGGACAGCCTCGCGGAAGTGTCCAAGGCGCTCGAGGCGAAGTTCGGCGAACCGAAGAAATCGGCGCTGAGCTGGAAGCCGCAGAACAATGTCGCCGTGGACGACGATACCGGCGAGAAACTGCTGCGCCTGATGGACCTGCTCGACGACAATGACGACGTGCAGAACGTCTATTCGAACTTCGAGCTGTCCGAGGCGCTCGTCGCCAAGATGTCCGGCTGACGCCCGCCCGTCACCGCGGGATCAGTATTCCGCATAGATCTCGATGATGTTGTCTTCGGGGTCGCGGAAGAACAGGGTCCGGTGACGCCAGGCGGGCAGGTCGGTCGGCGGACGCAGGATCGGCACGCCCTTCGCGACCAGCTCGGCATGGCAGGCATCGACCGCCAGCGGCGCCACCCGGAAGGCAAGCTGCACGGCCGCCGATCCCGGCAGGGCCTTGCCGTCATCGCATACCGGCCAGACGCCGCGCGGCCGGAGCGTCAGCAGCGCGGCTCCGACCCGGAAGCTGACCCAGTTCTCCCGGTCTGTCTCAAGCGTGAACCCCATCACGTCGCGATAGAAGGCGCGGGTCTCCGCCAGCCGGTTGCAGAGCAGCACCGTGTAGTCGAGATTGCCGATACCGCCGAGGCTCATTGCACCAACCCCTCCGTAGCGGCCTCAGGTGGCATTCAGCGCAGCAGCTTGTCCAGCGCGGGCAGGCTGGTGAGCGCGGCCATGGCGATCACGCCGAAGGCCACGGGGCGGAACAGGCGCGGGCTCGCCTTCTCGAACAGGACCGATCCGATGCCGATGCCGACGCCGTAGGGCACGATGGTCCAGGCGGCGATGCGGAACACCTCCGACGTGTAGATGCCGGCGAGCGCCAGCAGCGCGATCGACAGGACCGAGGCTGGCACGAAGAAGGCGACTGACGAGCCGCGCACGCCCTCGTTATGGCTCGGCCCCGCCAGCCAGAACAGCGAGAGGACCATGCCGCCGAGGCTCGCGAGCCCCGAGATGATGCCGGAGGCTGTGCCCGTGGCGAGCGTGGTCGGCAGGCCGGGGGATGCCTCGATCCGCCCGATGGTCAGCAGCAGCGTCAGCACCAGCACGATGGACAGAGAGGTGACCCAGCGCACCGGCGTCGGATCGATCGACATCAGCAGCCAGACGCCGATGGGCAGGCCCACGACATAGCCGATGAACAGGGGGCCGATCTCGCCCCAGCGCGCATGGCGCCATGTCGAGCGGATCATGCCGAGCTGCATCACCGCGTCGATGATCGACATGATGCCGATGGCGGCCTTGGGCCCGAGATAGGCGCCGGCGACCGGCATGAAGATCATGGCCGAGCCGAAGCCGGTATAGCCGCGCACCGTGCCGGCGAAGAAGGCGGCGACGAGGACGAACAGCGGCGGGGGAGAGCCGAGGCTGGCGAGCGCTTCCACGAAGACTATTCCTGTTTTTCTTCCGCATAGGGAAGATTCCTGTCGCCGGGAACGGCCGCGGACGCGGGGCGGCCGTGCAAGGCGCGGCGACAGCCGTGCGGATCATCCGATGCGGAACAATTTCCGCATGTCCTCTAGAGTCGCCGGCCATGAGCGGCACGATTCGCATCCTCGGTCTCGATCCGGGCCTTCGGCGCACCGGCTGGGGCGTCATCGACGTCACAGGCAATCGGCTGGCCTTCGTCGCCTGCGGCACGGTGACATCCGACGACAAGGGCGAGCTCGCTGCGCGGCTCGCCCAGCTCTACCGCGGCATTTCCGACGTGCTGGCGACCTGGTCGCCGGACGAGGCGGCTGTCGAGCAGACCTTCGTCAACAAGGATGCGACCGCGACGCTGAAGCTCGGCCAGGCGCGCGGCATCGCCATGGTGGTGCCGGCGCTGGCGGGCCTGCCGGTCGCCGAATACGAGCCGAACAAGGTCAAGAAGTCGATCGTCGGCGCAGGCCACGCCGACAAGAACCAGATCCACATGATGATCGGCATCCTGCTGCCGAAGGCCGACCCGAAGACCATGGATGCCGCCGACGCGCTTGCCATCGCGGTCACCCATGCCCATCACCGTGGCGCGGTGGGGCGCAGGTAACGGGTGGCGGTAGCTGGCCTCTTGCCGTGTCCCGGCATTCGTCGTGGGATGAAGGCCAAAAGAGGAAACGATCCCATGACCGATTTCGCGAAGATCCGCGCCCGCGCCGCCAAGCGGAAGGGCGGCGAGGCGGTGCTCGGCACGCTTCTGCCGTCGGTCGCGCCGCAGAAGGCGCTGGCCGAGGTGCCGGACGACCGCATCCTCGCGGAAATGGCGAAGCGTATCTTCTCCGCCGGCTTCGTCTGGAGCGTGATCGAGGCGAAGTGGCCGGGCTTCGAGGAGGCGTTTCTCGGCTTCCAGCCCAAGGCCCTGCTGTTCCAGCCGGACGAGTTCTGGCACGACCTTGCCCGCGACACGCGCATCGTCCGCAATCCGCAGAAGATTAAGTCAGTGCGCGACAACGCCGCCTTCGTCGATCATGTGGCGAAGGAGCATGGCGGTTTCGGCAAGTTCCTGAGCCAGTGGCCCGTGGAGGACCAGGTCGGCCTCCTCGACCTCATGGCCAAGCGCGGATCGCGGCTCGGCGGCAAGACCGGCCAGTATTTCCTGCGCTTCATCGGCTTTGACGGCTTCGTCACCTCCGGCGACATGGTCGTGGCGTTGCGCGACGCCGGTCTCGACATCGGCGAGCAGGCTACATCGAAGGGCGATCTCAAGAAGATCCAGGCGCAGATCAACGACTGGGCAAAGGCGACCAGGCTGCCGCGTGTCCACATCTCGCGCATCCTTGCCATGTCGGTGGGCGAGAACTATTCGGCCGAGAAGCTGCAGGCCTATATGGGCGAGGAGTGAGGCGGCTCGCTTCAGCGAATCCGCTATAAGCGGGCGGCAGAAGCGGCGGAAACACCATGATCGGCAAGCTCAAGGGCACTATCGACAGCTACGGCCCGGACTGGGTGATCGTCGACGTTCACGGCGTTGGCTACGTGGTCCATTGCTCGTCGCGCACCCTGCAGGCGCTGCCGGCGGCGGGCGAGGCGGCCGTGCTCTCCATCGAGACCATGGTCCGCGAGGACATGATCCGCCTCTACGGCTTCGCCAACGACCTCGAACGCGAGTGGTTCCGCCTGCTGCTCGCCGTGCAGGGCGTCGGCGCCAAGGTGGCGCTCTCCGTGCTCTCGGCGCTGAAGGCCTCCGACCTCGCCAATGCCATCGCCATGCGCGACAAGGCCGCGATCGGCCGGGCCAACGGCGTCGGGCCGAAGGTTGCCGAGCGCATCGTCACCGAACTGAAGGACAAGGCTCCGGGCTTCACCGACATTGATCCGGCACTGGCGAAGCTTGCCGGCGATGTCGACGAGAAACGCGCGCCGGGGCCGTTGCAGGACGCGATCTCGGCGCTGACAAATCTCGGCTATGGCGCGCCGCAGGCCGCCGCCGCCATCGCCGCCGCGTCGAAGAAGGCGGGGGAGGAGGCGAATACGCAGACGCTGATCAGAATGGGCTTGAAGGAGCTCAGCTCCTAGCACAATCAGTCGGTGGTGATTGTCGACGACGGCGTTTCACCCTGACCATCGTGGATGGCCCGGATCTTACTCAATAGCGCCTGGCCGTTCTCGCTTATGAATAGCGCCTTCTGCTTGGGATTGATGGGGTGAATCTGTTCGTCGATAACCTCAGGGCCACCAAATTCGGCCTCTATCGACCATTCAATACCGATGAATTTCCCTCGCCTCTCGATACTCTTTCGGGAGCTAAGTGTCTTCAGGTGACGGCTGACGGTGCTCTGGGGTAACCGGGCTCGTTCCGCCAGCTGGCCTACGGTTATGCCGGGATTCGTTGCAACCAGCAGAAAGCAGCGCTCTTCCTCACGGCTCATCGTCCATTTGCCAGCCGATAGAAGCACCGCCGCGCGCAGCAGCTTGTGCGTAAAGTCGTCGCTCATATCGCCTCCAATATTGACATTATATCTATTTTTGGATATCAATCAATTGATGGTTTTGTCCGGTGGAGAGATGCTGCGTGTGTGACATTCGGTCAGAAATCGATGCACGGCAGGAGGAACTTGAAGCCGTGCAGGATCAGGTCCGCCCATTGCAGCAAAGGATGAACGCGCTCCAGGTCGAGTTGAAGGAACTTCGACAGAAGCTGGAATGCGTTGGAAGGGAGCCTGACGTATCCGATCACGCCGTCATCCGATATCTGGAGCGCGTTGGTGGATTTTGTTTCGACAACGTTCGGCAAGAGATCATGACATCCGAGGTTCGTGCTGCGATCTCGGCTGGGGCTCGCTCGGTGCGACGCAATGGCGTGACTTTCATTATTCGTGACCAATGCGTCGTCACATGCGTTCGGTGAACTAACCCTTGGGTGATCTGGCAACTGTCACTTGAGCGCCCTTGCGTGTATTCACGCGATATGACCGAGCCCCGCCGAATCCTCGACGCCGAGCGCCGCGACGACGATGCCGACACGCATCTGCGGCCGCAGCGGCTCGCCGAGTTCATCGGTCAGGCGCAGGCGCGCTCGAATCTCGACGTGTTCATCTCGGCCGCCCGCACGCGCGGCGAGGCGCTGGACCACGTTCTGTTCGTCGGCCCGCCGGGTCTCGGCAAGACGACGCTGGCGCAGATCCTCGCCAAGGAGCTCGGCGTCGGCTTCCGCGCGACTTCCGGCCCGGTCATCGCCAAGGCAGGTGACCTCGCGGCACAGCTCACCAATCTGGAAGAGCGCGACGTGCTGTTCATCGACGAGATTCATCGCCTCAACCCGGCGGTGGAGGAAATCCTCTATCCGGCCATGGAGGATTTCCAGCTCGACCTGATCATCGGAGAGGGGCCGGCGGCCCGTTCGGTGAAGATCGACCTCGCCAAGTTCACGCTGGTCGGGGCGACGACGCGGGCGGGGCTGCTCACCACGCCGCTGCGCGACCGGTTCGGCATCCCGATCCGCCTGCAATTCTACACGGTCGAGGAACTGGAACTGATCGTCACGCGCGGCGCGCGTGTGCTCGGCGTCGGCATGAAGGCGGACGGCGCCAACGAAATCGCTCGGCGCGCGCGCGGGACGCCGCGCATTGCCGGCCGCCTGCTCCGGCGCGTGCGCGACTTCGCCATCTACCGGGACTCGGACACCATCACCCGCACCATCGCGGACGAAGCGCTGACGCGGCTGGAGGTCGACAATGCCGGCCTCGACGCCATGGACCGGCGCTATCTCTCGGCCATCGCGCTGAACTATGGCGGCGGGCCGGTCGGGATCGAGACCATGGCGGCTGCACTCTCCGAGCCGCGCGACGCCATCGAGGAGATCATCGAGCCCTTCCTCATCCAGCAGGGCTTCCTGCAAAGGACGCCGCGCGGGCGGCTGCTGACCTCTCACGCTTTCCGTCATCTCGACCTCGCCGAGCCGAACCGCGATGGCGCGCAGTTCCAGCTGTTCAAGGGTGATGAGGATGGTCAGTAAAGGTCACGATCCGAATTTTCTTTAACAGTTCGGTCTTGGAGACTTTGATTGGACGTCGTTTGTCGACTATAATTTCGATCAAGATGGCTTCAAGAACGATCCTCCAGATATTCTTTATAAATATTTGTCACCCGGTAATTTTTCGAAGTTTGTAAGTTCTATGTCGCTGCGTGTTTCGCAAAAGCCGGTCCTGAATGATATTTTTGAGTTTAGGGGGCGCGCAAAAGAAATTATTGATGTGCGCTTCAAAGAGGGAATGAAGGCATCGCTTAGACACGTGTTCGAGCGATTGATTCAGCGGCCAGATTTTCTAGCTTTTATGGTGAAAAAGGCAGCAATCCAAGCCGGATTTTTCCCGACACCTGATCAAATGGCAACGCTATCAACAATTTTGCTGTCTCCGGAAGGTAAAGATCTAGTGTCTGGCGAATTTTCCCAGCTTATGTCTGGCTGGGAGGAGAATGTAAATGTCATTCTAGATGTAATGGCAGAGGCGATGAATTCTCCTTTTGCAACTGAAATTTTGCTCAAAGATGTTGGAGTTCTCTGTTTGTCAGAAAAGCCGCTTAATCAGCCCATGTGGGCACACTATGCGGATGGAGGACGCGGAGCCGTTGTAGGAGTTAGTACAAGATCAAAGCGGTTTTTCAGGCCGCCGTCGGAGAAGCCACCGAAGGCTTCATCCCTAGGGCAAGTACGCTACTCGGATGTGATTGTCGAAGCGCTATTCGACGACGTATATTCTATGTTTTTGAATAAAAACTCGGATTGGGCATATGAAAAGGAATGGAGAGCACTATATCCAACTGGCGAATGTGAATGTGTGGGCCAAGATCAGAATGGGCACGATGTTTATTTAGTTCAGCTTGACCCTGAAGATATTAAGGAAATATTCTTTGGATATAATTTCAAATATGACGATGTAATGGAAATGGCTACGCTCTTGATACTCGCGGGCGTGAAAGCCCGAACGTGCTTTGTTACCGGCTTGTCCGTGGAGGGATTGAAGGCTGAGTTCTGTGTTGAAAGTTGAGGTTTAGCTCGGAATGGCCGATATCCCACCAGACGGCCTCGTATTTGTCGAAACGGGCCTGTAGGAGACCGCGAACCTCCGGTAACCAGTTCCAAGGTTTCCCCGCATGAACAATGGCTATGCGCTCGCCGGCCGCATCGACGGCGAGACCCATTTCCTCCCCGTCCGCGTCTACTACGAGGACACTGATTTCTCGGGCGTCGTCTATCACGCGAGCTATCTGCGCTTCATGGAGCGCGGGCGCACGGATTTCCTGCGTCTGCTCGGGGTCGCGCAGGGTGACCTGTTCGAACAGGCGAAAGAGGAGGCGGGAGCCGGCTTCTTCTTCGTGGTGCGCTCCATGGGTATCGAGTTTCTGCGTCCCGCCCGCATCGACGACATCCTGACGGTCGAGACCCGCACCGAGGCGGTGAAGGGCGCGACGCTCAACCTCGCCCAGCGGGTCATGCGCGGCGGCGAGGTGCTGGTGGAGGCCTCGGTCCGCGTCGCCTTCCTCGCGGGAGGCAAGCCGATCCGCATTCCCGATGGTCTGCGCCGGGTCATGACGCCGAAGGGCGAGGAATAACCGGGCGCGAGGTCTGATCCGACGGCCGGATCGGGGTTTGCAGGCCTCATGCGCGCCCTCCGCCGCTTGTTCCGCCCGGGACAGTCGGTTATGTGCTCGCGCCGTCGATCATCGTTCACATCGACCGCGACCCGCATGCGCTTGGGCATGCCGGCGGTTTCGGTGGTCGGCGCTCTCGTGCTCATCCTCGCGCGGGTCATCCGAGCCAAGGCCCTACCCGCCGGCAGTGCGGCCTTGTCCCGATGCGGGGACGGGCATTTTATGTTGCAGTGCCGAAGATAACTCGCCCTTAACCTTAGCAATGGCTTGGTAGGTCACCACGCGGATGCACCTTCCGCGCCACGGTCACGACATATTCGGGGGGCATTTCGCCCTTCAAGGGACGATTAAGCGTAAATTTTCCGCAGGAGCGCTTGCCGTCCAGTCATCCGAAAGACCGTGGCGAGGGGTGTTCGCGGCCTCGAAGCCGACCTGTCGCGAAAAGGATCGCTGCCCATGAATCCCGCCGACGTCGCCCAGACAGCCGCGGCTGCCGCCTCCCATGACGTGTCGCTCTGGGGCCTGTTCTGGGCCGCTCACTGGGTTGTGAAAGCGGTGATGCTCGGCCTCGTCTCGGCCTCCATCTGGGTCTGGGCGATCATCGTCGAGAAGATCATCATGTTCCGCCGCACGCGCAACCAGATGGACCGCTTCGAGCAGGTCTTCTGGTCGGGACAGTCGCTGGAGGAGCTCTACCGCACGCTCGCGCAGCGGCCGACCACCGCCATGGCAGCCCTGTTCGTCGCCGCCATGCGCGAGTGGAAGCGCAGCCACGAGACGGCCTCGCGCTCCTTCGCCGGCCTGCAGCAGCGCATCGACCGGGTGATGAACGTCACCATCCAGCGCGAGGTCGAGCGGCTCGAAGCCCGTCTCATGGTGCTCGCCACCGTTGCCTCCGCCGGCCCGTTCATCGGCCTGTTCGGCACGGTCTGGGGCATCATGACGGCGTTCCAGGCCATCGCAGTGTCGAAGAACACCTCGCTCGCGGTCGTCGCCCCCGGCATCGCGGAGGCGCTGTTCGCCACCGCCATCGGCCTTGTGGCGGCCATTCCCGCGACCATCGCCTACAACAAGCTCGCGGGCGAGGTGAACAAGATCGCCAACCGCCTCGAGGGCTTTGCCGACGAGTTCGCCGCCATTCTGTCGCGTCAGATCGACCAGCAGGGCGGCGCTCACGACCAGCGCGCGGCCTGAGGAGTAGAGAACCATGGGTGCTCAGCTCGCAGGGGGCGGGGGACGGGGCAGCGGCCGCAAGCGGCGTCGCTCCCACGTCATGAACGAGATCAACATCACGCCCTTCGTGGACGTGATGCTGGTGCTTCTGGTGATCTTCATGATCGCCGCGCCGCTGATGACCGTGTCTGTGCCGATCGACCTGCCGCAGGCCTCGGCCCGCGCCATCCAGCAGGACCGGCCGCCGATCACCGTCTCGGTGAAGCAGAACGGTGAAATCTTCGTCGGCGAGAACCGGGTGGAATCGGCCCAACTCGTCGAGCATGTCCGCTCGACCGCCCAGAACGGCGCCGAGGAGCGCATCTTCGTGCGCGGCGACGCGGCCGCGAACTATCAGGCGATCATGGATGTGCTGTCGCAGCTCAAGGGCGGCGGCTTCACCAAGGTGGCGCTCGTCGCCACCGAGCGCGCGTCGCGCTGAGGGCAGGGCAGGAGTAACGGGCGTTGGCGCTCCACCCGCAGAAGGTCGGTTACGGGATTTCGGTCGCAGGGCATCTCGCCTTCGTGGTCGCGGCCCTGATCGGCTTTTTGTCGTCGCCCTCCAAGGTCGACGAGGGCGAGAGCGTGCCCGTCGAGATCGTCTCCGACGAGCCCGCCCAGTCCACCCGCGGCGACCGCCGCGCCACTGAGCAGACGCCGACACCGCAGCGCGTCGTCGACCGGCAGGCGACTGAGGAGCGGCGCACCGAGGACGACGCCTCGCTGCCGACCGCGCCGCAGCGCATCCAGAACGTCCAGCTTCCCCCGCCGCCGGTGCCGCGCCCGCAGCCCGAACCCCAGCCGCAGCAGGCCGAAGCCCCGCCGCCGCAACCTCAGCAGCAGGCGGCCGCCCCGCCCATGCCGGTGCCGCCACAGCCCCAACCACGCCCGATGCCGCCCGTGGCGGCCGAGGAGGTGCGCGAGGACCAGGCGGCCCGCGAGGCCGAGCTTCTGGCCCAGCAGCGCCGCGAGGCGGAACAGCGCCGGCAGGAAGAGCAGCGTCAGGCCGAGCAGCGCCGCCGCGAGGAGCAGCGGCGCGAGGAACAGCGCCGGGTCGCCGAACAGCGGGAGCGCGAGCAGCGCGAGGCCCGCGAGCGTCAGGAGCGTGAACAGCGCGAGCGGCAGGCTCGCGAACAGCGCGAACGCCAGCAACGAGAGGCCCGCGAGCGCGCCGAGCGGCAGCGTCAGGAGCGCGCCAACGCCCGCCAGTTCGATCCGAATTCCATCGCCTCGCGCCTCAACATGACCTCGCAGGAGAACGACCGCCGGCAGGCCGCGCGCACCGAGGCGACGGGGGCGACCGCGCCGACCCGCACCGCCTCGCTCGGTACCGCCACCGGCGCCTCCTCGCGCATTACCGGCCGCGAGATCGACGCGATCCGCGCCTGGGCCGAGCGGTGCTGGGAAATCCCGATCGCGGCGCGCGAGGGCAATTCGCCGGCCGTGCGCCTGCGTGTCTCGTTCAACCCGGACGGCACCGTGACCGCGCGTCCCGAGGTGCAGAATCCCCGCGGCGACTCCAACTTCCAGGTGCTCGCCAACTCGGCCGTGCGCGCCGTCATGCGCTGCTCGGCCGAGGGCGGCGTGCGCCTGCCGCGCGAGCGCTACGACACGTGGCGCGAGGTCGTCCTCAACTTCGACCCCAAGGAAATGATGCGCTGAGACCGGACAATGCTGCGCCCGCTTCTCGTCACACCCTCGACGAAACCGGCTGGTAGCGCCATTTGAAGGCTCGACTGGACCCAATCATGACCATGCTGCTCAACCGCCGAACCATCCTTTCAGCCGGCGCCGCCATTACCGGCACGACGCTGTTCTCGCCCTATTCGCGCGCGCAAGGCGCGCCGCCGGTGATCGATATCCGCCGCGGACAGGTGCAGCCCTTTCCCATCGCCATCCCGAACATGGGCGGCGAGGGCGATATGGGCCGCAACATCGCGGGCGTGATCGAGAACAACCTGCGCCGCTCCGGTTTCTTCCGCGTCATCGACCGGCAGACCTATGGCAATGCGACGGTCGATCCCGACCAGCCGCCGAATTTCCCGCAGTTCCAGCAGGCTGGCGCCGCCGGCGTCGTCACCGGCCGCGCGGGCCGTGGCGCCGACGGGCGCTCGCGCGTCGAGTTCCGCCTGTGGGACGTGGCCCAGGGCCAGCAGCTTCACGGCCAGCAATTCGCCACGCAGGAAGCCAACTGGCGGCGCATCGCCCATATGGTCTCCGACCAGATTTTCGAGCGGGTCACCGGCGAGAAGGGCCATTTCGACACCCGCGTCGTCTTTGTCGACGAGACCGGCCCGAAGGACCGCCGCCAGAAGCGCCTCGCCATCATGGATCAGGACGGCGCCAATGTGCGCTACCTGACCCGCGGCGGCGATCTCGTGCTGACCCCGCGCTTTTCGCCCTCGTCGCAGGACATCACCTACATGGCCTATACCGGCGGCGAGCCGCGGGTGTTCCTGCTCAATATCGAGACCGGCCAGCGCGAGCAGGTCGGCAATTTCCCCGGCATGACCTTCTCGCCGCGCTTCTCGCCGGACGGCCAGCGCATCGTGCTGTCGCTCCAGCAGGGCGGCGGCTCCTCGCTCTATTCGCTGGACCTGCGCTCGCGCGCGGCCGTGCGCCTCACCGACGGCTCCGCCATCGACACGGGCGGCTCCTATTCGCCGGACGGTCGCCAGATCGTGTTCGAAAGCGACCGTGGCGGCGGCCAGCAGCTCTACGTGATGAGCGCGGGCGGCGGCGGTGCGAACCGCATCTCCTTCGGCCAGGGCCGCTACGGCACGCCGGTCTGGTCGCCGCGCGGCGACTACATCGCCTTCACCCGGCAGGGTGGCGGGCAGTTCTCCATCGGCGTGATCAAGCCGGACGGTTCCGGCGAGCGGATCATCACCTCGGGCCATCACAACGAGGGCCCGACCTTCGCGCCCAACGGCCTGTTCGTGATGTTCTTCCGTGAGCAGGGCGGCGGTCCACGCCTCTATCAGGCGGACATCTTCGCGCGCGCCGAGAATGTCGTGCCGACGCCGAACTTCGCCTCGGACCCGGCCTGGAGCCCGACGCTGCGCTGATCGTTCAGCGCGGATCGAAGCGGTAGACCGGATCTTTGTGCGGTGGCCAAATGAGCCTCCCACAGAGCTGGTCGAGCGCCAGCATCATCGTATAGGCCCGCTGACGCGCCTCGTAGGTCGGCCCGATTGCATGCAGCATGTTGATCGCGTCGGTGTAGCGCCCCATCGCGAACAGCAGTTCCGCGGCTGTGCCCCGGTAGCGTTCGGACACTTGCCCACCCCTGCGGATCGTATCGGCAACGTTTAGCCAACCCATCCAGTCGAAATCGGGCGACAGCAGCGTTGGTCTGTGCGGTGGAGCAGAATCGCCGCGGGCGAACGGCGTAAGAGCGTGACGGGCGACAACCCGCTGGAAGGCGGAAAGCGTCGTCTCGTTGTACTCCACTTCCGGGCGGATACGGGATGCACTCATGAACTCCCGCACCTGGTCGAGGCCGAGCACGGCGACAGCGCCGTTGAAAATGGCGACACGGATGCGGTCGTCGTCGGCTGCCGGGTCGAGGTTGCCGGCCTTGATGGCATTGAGCAGCGGGATTGCGACCTCGGCGAGGAGTGGATTCGCGGCTCTCATGGTGCCGAGCCCTCCTCGAGCGATGACATACTGGTATGATAGGCCCGCCAGGGGATAAGTGCGGGGCGCTACCCGCTCGAGTTGCCTGAGGGCGTCGAGGCCGTCTCTGGCAGGGAACGATTGCGCATCCAGTGCTTCGGCCACCAACTTCAGTTCGGTTGGCAGGCTGTCGAGCGCAAATGGCCTTGGAACGTGCGTCGTGTGGCCGAGCCAGATCGGTGCGAAGAGCTGCGTCAGTTGCTCCTGGCTGGAAGGCGCTTGAGGGGATCGGCGGATCGCGGCCAGCCAGTCACGCGGATCGGCGGTCGTCGCCAGAAGTTCAGTCGCCAGCACCCAAAGCCCTGCCGCTTCCGCTTCCGCTGCAATTCGCTTCTTGGTCTCGTCTCCGAGGTCGAAAAGTCCGAGCATGAGTTCATGCTGGATGCGGCTGCCGTAAGTCCTGTCCCTATCCTGTGCTGCGATCCGGCCGTTGATGTTCCGGAAAGCGATTTCGCTGTTTCCCTCCAGTATGAAGGCCCGCATGGCGGACACGCCACCCGGCGGCCAGCCGTCGCGATGGACTGAGAACAGGCCGATCCGACGGCGGGGTTCCGTGAAAGTCACGCGCAGACCGTCGAAGTGCGCGAGCCGATAGCTGCGCCGGCCCAGTTCGTCGATCAGCCGCATGCCGTTGGCGTATGCGAGATCGCCGTAGCGGATCATCAGATAGGCCGCGTCCGTCCCGAGCCAGTCGTGCCAGCGCCGAGTATCTTTCGGATCGGTCAGCAGGAAATCGGCTGCCGCGACGATATCGGAAGTATGGCGGCAATCGGCAGGGGCTGCGACCGCTGCCGGCATCGCCGCTGTCCAACTCAGAACCGACGCCACGAGCAGGCGGATGGCGGAGTGCATGCAGGGAACGCCCTGTGTCAGGCAATGCGGCTGACCCTAGGGTCGTCGCCAATATCCACGCAAGAGGCGGAAGCGGGCGAACGTCAACGGATGCACCGCACTGATGGAGCGCGCCGGCATCGACTTTCAAACAGTCTTAACGACCTATCTTGATCGCGGATCGAACCGATAGACCGGATCGCCAAGCACCGGCGAGGGCCAGATCAGGCCGGCGCATAGCCGGTCGAGGCGCATCAGAATGGCATGGCCGATCCGTCTCGCTTCGTCGGTCGGTCCCATGGTCGCGAGCATGTCGACGGCCTGCTGGTGGCGGCCGATCCGATGCAGCAGTTCGGCGGCGACACCCTGATAGCTGGGGGAGACCTCGCGGTCGGCCCGGATCGCTTCGGCGGCATTGCGCCAGCCGGCCCAGTCGAAGCTGCGGGAGAGGATCGCAGGCCTCTGAGGCGTCTGCCCGGCATTGCCGCCGGCGTAAGGCGCAAGCGCCGTCACCGCCACGGCGCGTTCGGCCGCCTGCAGTGCCGTTTCGGTCGGCGGGGGCCCGTGCAGGCGGAAGCCTTCAAGTTGCCGGCGGGCGACATCGTCGCCGAGCACGGCCACCACGCCCCCCAGCATTCGCGCCTCGATGAGGTCGGCATCGCGTGCCGCGTCGAGCCCTCCGGCCCGAATCTCGGTGACCAGCGGGCGTGCCACCTCACTCCCGAGGCGCAGGGCGCCGGTCTGGTTGACGACGGTGAGGAGGGCGCGCGTCTGCGGCACAAGGCTTGCGAGCTGGATGATCGCATCCATGTCGCGCGCCTCCGGCGGGACCGCCAGATCGAGCGCGGCGGCGGCGATCTTCAACTCGGCCGGCAGATCCTCGAACCGGTAGGGACGGGGGCGTAGATTGCGCGAGCCGCGCCAGTGCGGCGCGAAGGCCTGGCGCAGCTTCTCCGCCGTGTCCGGCGCCATGGGCGAACGGCGCAACGCGGCCAGCCACGCCGAGGGGTCGCTGCGGGTGGCCAGCAGTTCGAGAGCCAGTATCCAGAGGCCGCGAGCCTCGGCCTTGGTCGCGATCTCTGCGAGTTGCGCATCGCCGAGGTCGGTCAGCGAGGATGCGAGACGGAACTGGAACTGGGCCACGGCCGATCTGTCGGCCCCGGCATTGGCGGCCCTTCTGGCCATGTCGGCGAACAGCCAGTCGGTGCGTCCGTCGAGGATCATGGCGCGGAAGAAGGACGAGCCTCCGGGCGGTACCGACGCGCCCTCCTGCATGTCTTCCAGCAGGGCGACGCGCCGATCCGGCGGCGCGAGGGCCATGCGCAGGTCCTGGATGCGCTCCGGCGCTACGCGGCGCTGGCGCAGGGTCTCGACAAGGGCGCTGGCGCGCGCCTCTGAGAGGCCGCCGTAGCGGATCAGCAGATAGGCCGCGTCCGTGCTGACATGGTCGCGCCAGAAGCGCCTTTCGGTCTTCGGGTCCGCCAGCAGGAAGGAGCTGGCCGAGACGATGTCCGGCACGAGAGGGCAGTCCCGAACGGCCGCCGCCCGCGCCGGCATGGCTGCGGCGATGAGCGCCATCATCAGCAGTGGGCGCAATCCGAGACGCATGGCATCGAACCCGTCGAGTGACCGTCGCCATGCGCAGATTACGGCGCGGCGTGCGCGGACCGCAAGCGAGCCTTGACGCAGCCGCATTGCAGAAAGCTGCATATACAGATAATTGACTCATCATGAGTGACGCCGACAACGCCGTCCGCATTCCCGTCGCCTGCACCTGTTCGCGGGTGCGCAAGGCTGCGCGGCGCGTCTCGCAGATTTTCGATCAGGCGCTGGAGCCTTACGGCCTCACGATCAGCCAGTACGGCATCCTCGTCGCCCTGCGCCAGAATGACGGGGTGAGCATCGGCCAGCTTGCCGAGCGCATGGTGATGGACCCGACCTCGCTGACGCGCAGCCTCAAGCCGCTGGAGCGGCAGGGCTTCATCAGCCTTGCCACCGATCCGAACGACCGTCGGGCGCGGCGCCTGTCACTGACGCCGGATGGCCTTGCTGCGATGCGCGCGGCCCGGCCCGGCTGGATCATGGCGCAAACGGCCGTCGAAACGGCGCTCGGCCTCGACGAGACGCTGGCGCTCAATGCGAGCCTCGATCGCGCGCTCGAACAGCTGACGTCCTGACGATGGCCAGATCCGTTCGCGATCAGGTCGGATATCTGCATATGCAGCAAAAGACATCCCGAGCCCTGCTCGAAAGGCCCCGTTCATGACCGCCGCCGCCATTGCGCCCAATCCGATCCTGTCGGCGCCGATCCTGCCGACCATCCTTCGGCTGTCGACGCCGAACATGATGGCGATGGTGGCGGGTGCGGCGGTCGCCATCGCCGAGACCGCCTATGTCGGGCTGCTCGGGACGCCGGCTTTGGCCGGCATGGCGCTGGTCTTCCCGATGATCATGCTCCAGCAGATGATGTCGGCCGGCGCGATGGGCGGCGGCGTGTCGTCCGCGGTCAGCCGGGCCATCGGCGCCGGCGATATCGACCGTGCGCGCTCGCTTGCCTTCCACACCGTGCTGATCGGCCTTGCCGGCGGCATCGGGGTCGGCGCGATCTTCTTGGCGCTCGGGCCGTCGATCTACCGGCTGCTGGGCGGGCAGGGCGCATCGCTTGGCGAGGCGCTGCTTTATTCCAACGTGGTCTTCGCCGGCGCGCTCGGCATCTGGCTGTGCAACCTTTTGGCCTCGGTGCTGCGCGGCATGGGCAATATGAGCGTGCCGTCCTCGGGGTTGTTCGCCGTGGCGGCGCTGCAGATCGTGGTCGGCGGCGGACTTGGCCTCGGCCTCGGGCCTTTTCCGCGCCTCGGCATGATCGGGGTGGGTCTCGGCCAGGTCGTCGCCTACGGCCTCGGCGCGTTGCTGTTCTTCTGGTACCTGCGCTCCGGCCGCGCGCGTTTCGTGCTGCCGCTGTCCGGCGTGCGGCTCGACTGGAACCATGCGGCGGACATCCTGCGCGTCGGCGCGGTCGCGTGCCTCTCCTCGTTCCAGTCGGTGCTGACGGTGCTGATCCTGACGCGGCTGGTCGCCCGTTTCGGCGACGAGGCGCTGGCGGGCTACGGCATCGGCTCGCGGCTCGAATTCCTGCTGATCCCGATCACCTTCGCCATCGGCGTCTCGCTCGTGCCGATGGTCGGCATGGCGATCGGCGCGAACAATGCCGCCCGCGCCCGCCGCGCGGCCTGGACCGGCGGCGCGCTGGCCTTCCTCATCACCGGCGTGGTCGGCTTGGCCGGCTGGCTCTTTCCGGAAGGGTGGGCGCGGCTGTTCACGACCGATCCGGCGGTGATCGCGGCGACGCGGTCCTATCTCGTCTGGGCCGGCCCGACATTCGGCTTCTACGGCCTCGGTCTCTGCCTCTATTTCGCGGCGCAGGGCGCAGGCCGTCTGGCCGGCCCGGTGCTTGCCGGCTCCCTGCGGCTCATCGTCATCGCGCTCGGCGGCTGGTGGCTCGTCGCGAACGACTATCCGGCCTGGACCATGTTCGCGCTCGTCGGCGCCGCGATGGTCGCCTACGGCATCGGCACCGTGCTGGCGATCCGCATCACCCCCTGGGGCAGGCGCGCCTGAAGGGGCGGATTCCTGCGGACCTTGCGCGGGCCGGGTCACCGGCTCACCGTCGTTGACGGGCGCCAAGGTTCAGAGTCGGCGAATCAATGCCGGCCGCGCCCGGAGGAAGCCCGCATGTCCATGGATCTGAAAATGCTGGTCTGGTCCGTCGCGCTGACGCTGGTTCAGATGCTCGTCGCCGCGATGGGCGCGCAGTTGCAGGTGGGTCTCCCGCGTCTTGCGGGAAATCGCGAACACATGCCGGAGATCGAGCATTGGGGCGGCCGCGCGGCCCGCGCCCATTACAATATGATCGAGAACCTCGTCCTGTTCGCCGCGCTGGTGCTGGTCGCGCACGTGACGGGCCGGGCGAACGCGACGACGGCGCTCGGCGCGCAGATCTTCTTCTGGGCGCGCCTCGTCTATGCCGGCGTCTATCTGGCCGGGATACCGTGGGTGCGCACGGGCATATGGGCCGTGTCGGTCGTCGGCATCGTCATGATCTTCTCGCAGCTTCTCTGACGGTGCAGGAAACAGCCTGTGGCATTCGTGCCACAGGCGCCCGCAACCTGACCGGGCACGTCAGCTTCCATCGCCGCGCCACCCGGCCGCCACAGTCTGGTCACGCTGCACCGCGATGCCGGACCCGTCGCGACGCCACGAGAAAGGGCGGCGCGTCCGGGACGGCTTCCCATTTACCGATGGTTGACCATCCCGGCGATTGGTCGGGCGGCGAGACGTTTACGCCTCACCGCCCGACCAATCGCGGATAACCAAACCAATTCAGGACGTTGCAGACCGGGACATATGCCATCTACCACGCATTCGTGAGCCGCGAGGCGCGATTGCGAACCACTCCGGGAAGGATCGCTTAACCCACTTCCCCGTAGATGGACGGCAATGTTTCAGGTCAAGGAGACCATCATGCTGACCATGGCTCTGGGCCGCAAAATGAAGTTTGCTGCCATCATGGCTTTCGGCCTGGCGCTTGGCGCCTGTGCCCAGAACCCCACCAACCAGGCCGGCGCCGGCGGCGCGGGTGCAGCCACGCCCGGCAGCCCGCAGGACTTCGTCGTCAATGTCGGCGACCGCGTCTTCTTCGAGACCGATTCCTCGGAGCTGACCACGCAGGCCCGCTCGACGCTCGACAAGCAGTCGGTCTGGCTGAACCAGTACAACCGCTATGGCTTCACGGTTGAAGGCCATGCGGACGAGCGCGGCACGCGCGAATACAACATCGCCCTCGGCGCCCGCCGCGCCCAGACCGTGCGCGACTATCTCGCCGCCCGCGGCATTTCGACGTCGCGTATCCGCACCCTCTCCTACGGCAAGGAACGTCCGGTCGCGGTCTGCGACGACATTTCCTGCTGGTCGCAGAACCGCCGGTCGGTGACCGTGCTTTCCGGCGGCGCGGGCTCCTGATCCACTCGACTGCAGTATGGATCAAACGGCGCCCGGCACGACCGGGCGCCGTTTTTGCTTGAAATGGGTCGAATTCTCGCCCAACTCCACCGCTGAATTTCCGATGCAGAGGGCTGAAGGGACGACATGATGATCGGCAGGGCGATCAGAACCTGGCTGCGGATCGAGATGGCGGCGATGATCGTCGCGGTGGGCGTCATGCTCATCGTGACGAGCGTTCCTTCGCGCGCGCAGTCGGCCGCTGAGTTCATGGACCGCATCCAGCGCATGGAGGCGCAGATCCGCTCGCTCAACGGCCAGCTCGAACAGTCGCAGTTCCGCGTGCGCCAGCTCGAGGAGCAGCAGCGGCGCATGCAGGCCGATATCGAGTTCCGCCTCAACGAGCTTGAAGGCGCGCGTGGCGGTGCGCGGCCCGGGGCGCGGCCCCAGTCGCCCCAGCAACAGCAGCCGCCGCAGCGCCGCAGCGATGCCTTCGACCCGACCCAGCAGCAGCCGGGCGTGCCCGGTGGGGTGCGGGACCTCGGCGCGACGCCGCCGGGCGCCAATGCGGCGCCGCCGCGCTCGGCAGGCGGTGCAGGACCGGGCGGGGCAGGTCAGGGTGGGGCAGGGCCGCTCGACCTCGGCCAGCTTTCGGGTCAGGCCGCGGCCGATCCGGCGCTGGAGCCCGGCGTTCCACGCACCGGCTCGACCGGCACGCAGCCGATCATCGCGACCTCGCCGCGCGACGAATACAACTCCGCCATCGCGTTCCTGAACCGCCGCGACTACGAGCAGGCCGAAATCGCCCTGCGCGGTTTCCTGCAGAACCACCCGCGCGACCGCCTCGTCGGCGATGCGACGCACCAGCTCGGCGAGGCCATGTATCAGCGCCGTCAGTATCGCGAGGCGGCCGAGCAGTTCCTCAAGGTCTCGACCGACTTTCCGCGCACCGCCCGCGCGCCGTCGAGCCTGCTGCGGCTCGGCCAGTCGCTCAATGCGCTCGGCGAGCGGGAGGCGGCCTGCGCCGCCTATGCGGAGTTCAACCGCAAATATCCGAGCGCCAACCAGACGACGCGGACCGCGGTCGCCAGCGAGCAGCGCCGTGCGAGCTGCTGAGGCGGGCGCTGCGTCTCCCCTCGACGACGCCGAGCTCTCCGACCTCCTCGACCGCTTCTCATCCCACCCAGCCCTTGTTCTCGCCGTGTCCGGCGGCCCTGATTCATTCGGGATGCTGGCCGCTTTCGCGCGCTGGCGTGAAACGCGGGAGGGCGGCCCGGCGCTTCATGTCGCAACCGTCGATCACGGGCTGAGGCCAGAGGCCGCGGCCGAATGCGCGGCCGTGATGGCCGCGGCGGAACGGTTGGGCATTCCTGCGGCAACGCTCGCCTGGGAGGGTCAGAAGCCATCGGCCGGCCTCCAGGACGCAGCGAGGCAGGCGCGTTATCGCCTGCTGGCAGCCCATGCGCGAGAGGTCGGCGCCACGGCCGTCGCGGTGGCGCATACCCTGTCCGATCAGGCCGAGACCGTGCTGATGCGGCTCGTGCGCGGGTCTGGCCCGCTCGGGCTGAAGGGCATGGCGGCATCCAGCCAGCGCGAGGGCGTCGAGATCGTCCGGCCGTTCCTGTGGGTGACGGGCGCGCGCCTCGGCGCGACCGCGCGCGCGGCGGGCCTCGAACCGATCGCCGACCCGTCCAATGCCGACGACCGCTTCACACGCGTGCGCATGCGCGCGCTGATGCCCTTGCTGGAACCCGAAGGGCTCAATGCCGAGCGTCTCGCGGTGTTTGCCGGCCGGATGCAGATGCTCGACGAGGCGCTCGCCCGGCAGGCGGAGATGCTGGCGGACGCCTGCGCACAGCCGTCCGTCGCGCCGGGAGCCAAGGTTTTCGACGGTTCCGGCTGGCTTTCCGAGCCCTTCGCCGTGGTTCAGGCGCTGCTGGCGCGCGCGATCGCGGAGGCCGGCGATCCCGCGATCGCCGAGCGGCTCGAGGCCCTCGAGGCGCTCACCGGAGCCGTGCTCATGGCGGTTGCGGGCGGTTCCACGCATCGCGAGACGCTGCGCGGGGCGGCCGTGCAGGTTACCGCCGGGGGGCGCGTCATCGTGGCGCGGGAGCCGGCCCGTCGGCCCGCGAACCCCGCCGGCTGACGTTTCCCGTGTCAAATCCGCCTCCATGGCGGGGCGGCGGCGGCATGGCGGACGTGCCCGCCCGGAAACCAAACCGGCGGAAATGCTTGGCTTCTCGTGGGTGCTTCTTGGCAAGGCGGCGGTCGACGCCTACATTGGGGCTCTACGGGTTATGCCGCATGACGCCCGAATTCGAGCGCCCTTCCGGCGCCACGCGCGCGGCGACACCCTGGGGATGGACACGCGATGAACTCCAATTTCCGGAACCTGGCCCTGTGGGTGATCATCGTCCTGCTTCTGCTGGCCTTGTTCACGCTGTTCCAGAACCCCCAGCAGCGGGCCGGCTCGTCCGACCTGCCGTTCTCGCAGTTCCTGGCCGAGGCCGATGGCGGCCGGGTCCGCGACGTCACCATCCAGGGGCCTGAGCTCACCGGCCACTTCTCCGATGGCCGGACCTTCCAGACCTATGCCCCGCCGTTCCCGGGCCTGACCCAGCGCCTTGTCGACAAGGGCGTGCAGGTGCAGGCGCGCGCGCCGGGCGAGCAGGTGCCGTGGTTCGTGGCTCTGCTGGCGCAGTGGTTCCCGGTGCTCCTGCTCATCGGCCTGTGGATTTTCATGTCGCGCCAGATCCAGGGCGCGGGCGGCAAGGCGATGGGCTTCGGCAAGTCCAAGGCGAAGCTCCTGACCGAGGCCCATGGCCGCGTCACCTTCGAGGATGTCGCCGGCATCGACGAGGCCAAGCAGGACCTGCAGGAGATCGTCGAGTTCCTGCGCGATCCGCAGAAGTTCCAGCGGCTCGGCGGCCGCATCCCGCGCGGCGTGCTGCTGGTCGGCCCGCCCGGCACGGGTAAGACGCTCACCGCCAAGGCGGTGGCGGGCGAAGCCAACGTGCCCTTCTTCACCATTTCGGGTTCCGACTTCGTCGAGATGTTCGTCGGCGTCGGCGCGTCCCGCGTCCGCGACATGTTCGAACAGGCGAAGAAGAACGCGCCCTGCATCATCTTCATCGACGAGATCGACGCGGTCGGCCGCCATCGCGGCGCCGGCCTGGGCGGCGGCAATGACGAGCGCGAGCAGACGCTGAACCAGCTTCTCGTCGAGATGGACGGCTTCGAGCCGAACGAGGGCATCATCATCATCGCGGCCACCAACCGGCCCGACGTGCTGGACCCGGCGCTGCTGCGTCCCGGCCGCTTCGACCGGCAGATCGTGGTCCCGAACCCGGACGTGAACGGCCGCGAGAAGATCCTCAAGGTTCATGTCCGCAAGGTGCCGCTGGCTCCCGACGTCGACCTCAAGATCATCGCCCGCGGCACGCCCGGCTTTTCCGGCGCGGACCTGATGAACCTCGTCAACGAGGCAGCGCTGCTGGCTGCCCGGCGCGGCAAGCGCATGGTGACGATGAGCGACCTCGAGGACGCCAAGGACAAGGTCATGATGGGCGCCGAGCGCCGCTCGATGGCCATGTCCGAGGAGGAGAAGAAGCTCACCGCCTATCACGAGGCGGGCCATGCCGTGGTCGGCCTCAACGTGCCGGCCGGCCTTCCCGTCCACAAGGCGACGATCATCCCGCGCGGCCGTGCGCTCGGCATGGTGAAGTTCCTGCCCGAGGGCGACCGCTATTCGATGAAGTACAAGGAATATACCTCGCATCTCGCGGTCGCCATGGGCGGGCGCGTGGCCGAGGAGATCACTTTCGGCAAGGAGAATGTCACCTCCGGCGCCGTCGGCGACATCGATCAGGCGACCAAGATGGCGCGCGCCATGGTCACCCGCATGGGCTTCTCCGAGGAACTCGGCATGGTCGCCTATGGCGACAACCAGGAAGAGGTCTTCCTCGGCATGTCGATGGGCCGCCAGCAGAGCATTTCCGAATCGACCGCGCAGAAGATCGACACGGAAGTGAAGCGGCTCGTGCAGGAAGGTTACGAGGAGGCCAAGCGCATCCTCACCGAGAACCACGAGCAGTTCATCAAGGTGGCCGAGGCGCTGCTGGAATACGAGACGCTGTCCGGCGACGAGATCAAGGATCTGCTGGCCGGCAAGGCGCCGGTCCGCGATTCCGAGCCGGACAAGGGGCAGACCCGCCACTCGGCGGTGCCGACCGCCGGCAAGGGCCGCCGACCCGCTAACGATGACGGGCTGGAGCCGCAGCCGCAGGCGTGATGCGGCGACCGAGTATTTCCGGGAAAGGCGGGCTTCGGCCCGCCTTTTTCGTTGCGGGGGCGGGCAACACGCGATGTGTTCCGTCGGCTGACGGTGACGTGATCCGACCGGAGCGGGTTGAGCCGGTTCCTCTTCCGCAAGCCGAAGGCGTCGCCGCGCCTCGCCAAATCGCTGGACTGACGGGGAAATAGCCGTTCCGGCCTTGCCCGGGCAGCGTGCGGGCGGCTAAGTCTTGGCTATAAGACAGTTGCGCGCGCCGCATTGGCGCCACAAGCGGGGCCCATGGCGTGACGCCTGTTTCACATCCAGTGCTCACCTCCAGACGTCGCGCGCCCGTGCGTATCCCGCTTGCCCTGATCCGGTTCTGCCTGTTCTGCGTCGCCGTGGCCTGCGGTGTCCTCGCGGCCGGGCCGCGTGCAGCCGAGGCCGCCGACGCCATCGCGGTGACGGCCGGCACGCCCGCGATCAATCTCGGCCGCGCCGTCAGCTTCGTGCAGGGCGAGGGCGACCGCGTCAGCGTTCCGACAGCGCCCGGCTCGGACGGCATCGTCCGCCGCATGGAGGTGCGCCACACGCAGACGGGTTCGAGCCCGGTCTGGGCGGTCTTCACGCTCTCCAACGCCACCGACGAGCAGGTCGACCGCCTCGTGGTCGTGCCGCATTACCGGCTGATCCGCTCGGGACTGGTCAGGCCCGATCTCGGCTCGCAGCGGATCGTGGCGCTGACGCCGAGCCAGGGCTTCCGGCCGGAGCGCCAGTCGGCCGTCGACCAGGACGTCTTCCTGATCACGCTGGACCCCGGCACGACTGTGACCTTCGTCGCGGAACTGAGGGACCCCCGCATTCCGCAGATCACGCTCTGGCAGCCGGACGCCTTCAAGGATCGCGAGAACTCCTTCACGCTCTACCGCGGCATCATCCTCGGCATTTCCGGCCTGCTGGCGCTGTTCCTGACCATCCTGTTCGTGGTGAAGGGCTCGCTGATGTTCCCCGCGGCGGCGCTGCTCGCCTGGGCGGTGCTGGGCACGCTCGGCCTCGATTTCGGCTTCTGGACGCGGATCATGGAGCTGGCCCCAGAGGCCGTCGCCTTCTGGCGCGCGGTGGCGGAGGCGATCCTCTCCGCCACGCTGATGATCTTCCTCTTCGCCTATCTCGACCTCAACCGATGGCACGTGCGCTACACGGTGCTGACGGCGGTCTGGCTCGCCTTCGCCGGCGGCATGGTGACGCTCGCCTGGTTCGACCCGCCGATCGCCGCCGGCATCGCCCGGCTCGGCATCGGCGCCGTGACCATCCTCGGCACGGTGATCCTCGTCTACCTCTCCTTCCTGCGCTACGACCGCGCCATCAATCTCGTGCCGACCTGGACCCTGTTCATGATCTGGTCGGGCGCGGCGCTGCTGATGGTCACCGGCCGCCTCAACAACGAGATCGCGGCGCCGGCCCTGCTCGGCGCGCTGGTGCTGCTGGTCATGTTGATCGGCTTCACGGTCATGCAGCATGCCTTTGCGGGCGGCGGCGTCCCGAAGGGCCTCGTCTCCGATACCGAGCGCAAGGCGCTGGCGCTGACCGGCGCCGGCGACATCATCTTCGACTGGGATGTCGGTTCGAACCGCGTCGTCGTCGGCCATGAACTCGAAGCCCATCTCGGCCTCAAGCGCGGCACGCTGGAGGGGCAGGCGATCCGCTTCATCGATGCGCTGCATCCGGGCGACCGCGACCGGCTGCGCTCCACCTTCGACACGGTGGTGGAGCATCGCCGCGGCCGTCTCGTGGAAGAATTCCGCATGCGGGCCGCGGACGGCCATTTCGTCTGGATCGTGCTGCGCGCCCGGCCCGTGGTCGGCTCGGACGGCGAGGTCATCCGCCTCGTCGGCACGCTCACCGACATCACCGAGTTCAAGACCTCGGAGGAGCGGCTGCTGCACGACGCCGTCCACGACAACCTCACGGGCCTGCCCAACCGCGAACTGTTCCTCGACCGGCTGGAGGCCGCGCTCAATCAGGCGCAGGTCGATGACGGCCGCCGGCCGACCGTTCTGGTGCTCGACATCGACCGGTTCAAGCAGGTCAACGATTCCGTCGGCCTCTCGGTCGGCGATTCCATCCTCCTGACCGTCGCGCGCCGGCTCGCGCGGCTCCTGAAGCCGCAGGATACGCTGGCGCGGCTCAACGGCGACCAATTCGGCATCATCCTCATCTCGGAGCGCGCCGCCGAGCGCATCACCGCCTTCGCCGAGACGATCCGCAAGACGCTGCGCGCGCCGCTGGCCTTCGGCGACCGCGAGATATTCCTCACGGGGTCGCTGGGCATCGCGCTTGCGGACGGCACACAGCGCAAGCGCGAGGACCTTCTGAAGGACGCCGAACTTGCCGCCTATCACGCCAAGCGTCTCGGCGGCGACCGGATCGAGGTTTTCAAGCCGGCGCTCCGCGCCCACAAAAGCGACCGCCTCGCGCTCGAGAGCGACCTCCGGCGCGCGCTGGAGCGCGGCGAGATTTCCATCGTCTATCAGCCGGTGGTGCGCCTTGCAGACCGGACGCTCGCCGGCTTCGAGGCGCTGGTGCGCTGGGATCATCCGCGGCTCGGCCGCCTGCCGCCGGGCGAGTTCATCGCCATCGCCGAGGAAACCGGGCTGATCGTCGATCTCGGCCTGTTCGTGATGGATCGCGCGGCCCGGCAGCTCGCCAACTGGCAGGCGCTGATGCCGCTCGACCCGCCGCTGTTCACGGCGGTCAACGTCTCCTCGCGCCAGCTTCTGCGCCACGACCTGTTGCAGGACATCAAGGGCGTGCTCGCGCGCGCGCCGGTCGCGAAAGGCTCGTTCAAGATCGAGCTGACCGAGAGCCTCGTGATGGAGAACCCGGAATATGCCGCGCAGATGCTCCAGCGCATCCGCGACCTCGGCGCGGGCCTCTCGCTCGACGATTTCGGTACGGGCTATTCCTCGCTCGCCTATCTCCAGCGCTTCCCCTTCGACACGATCAAGATCGACAGGAGCTTCGTCCGGGCGGACAGCCGCGGCACGCGTTCGGTGCTGCTGCGCTCGATCATCGCGCTCGGCCACGATCTCGGCATGGAAGTGGTGGCGGAGGGCGCCGAGACCGATGCCGATGCGGTCGAGCTCTACCAGTTCGGCGCCGACTTCGCGCAGGGCTTCGCCTTCGGTGAGCCGATGACTGCCGATCAGGCGACCAAGCTGCTCAAGGCGGCGGTGGCGCAGGCGGCGTAGCGCGCCGCACGGACCCTCTCCCGCGGAGAGAGGGTAGCGGCGGACCAGCCGCGGTATGGCCGGATCGGCAATGCTCCCCCGCATATTCCTGCGCTGGCGCGACGGCCAGAGCCCGGCCAGTATCGGCCAAATCCCGCTCCCGGGTCTTCTCGACCCACCCTCTCCCCATGGGAGAGGGACTCTCGCAGCGCCAGGACGCTTCCATGACACCCCGCAACCTCGGCCGTTCCGGCATCAAGGTCTCGCCCATCTGCCTCGGCACGATGATGTTCGGCGGGCCGACCTCGGAGAAGGATTCCGGACGCATCGTCGCGCGCGCCAGGGATGCCGGTATCAATTTCATCGACACGGCGGACGTCTATACCGAGGGCCGGTCCGAGGAGATCACGGGCCGTGCCATCAAGGCCGACCGCTCCCACTGGGTTCTGGCCACCAAGCTCGCCAACCCCACGGGGCCGGGCCCGAACGATCGCGGGCTCTCCCGCCTCTACATGATGCGCGCGGTCGAGGCCTCGCTGAAGCGGCTCGGCACCGACGTCATCGACATCTACTACCTCCACAAGGAAGACCATGCGACGCCGCTTGAGGAGACCGTGCGGGCGCTCGGCGACCTGATCCGGGCCGGCAAGATCCGGCACTACGGCGTGTCGAACCACCGCTCGTGGCGCATCGCGGAGATCTGCAACCTCGCCGACCGCATGGGCATCGACCGCCCCGTGGTCAGCCAGCCCTATTACAACGCCATGAACCGCATGCCGGAGGTGGAGCATCTGCCGGCCTGCGGCTTCTACGGGCTCGGCGTCGTGCCCTACTCGCCGCTGGCGCGGGGCATCCTGTCGGGCAAATACGATCCGAAGGCGCCGCCGCCGGCCGATACCCGTGCCGGCCGGGCCGATACGCGGATGATGCAGACGGAGTGGCGGAAGGAATCGCTGGTCATCGCGCAGAAGATGAAGGTCCATGCCGAGAAGCGCGGCGTCACGCCGGGCCAGTTCGCCACCGCCTGGGTGCTGAACAACGCCTTCGTCACCGCGACCATTGCCGGCCCGCGGACGATGGAGCAGTTCGAGGACTATCTCGGCGCGCCGGACTATGCCTTCACCAAGGCGGACGAGGCGCTGGTCGACCGGCTGGTTCCCGCCGGCCATCCCTCGACGCCGGGCTATACGGACCCGGCCTATCCCCTTGAGGGGCGGGTGCCGCGCTCGGGCTGAGGGCCGGTTATCTGAACACCACGTCCATCGCCACGACGCGGTCGCGGCCGGCGCGCTTGGCCTGATAGAGGCCGGCATCGGCCTCGGCCAGAAGGCGGTCGAGGCTGCCGGTCGCCGCATCGGCGAGCGCGATGCCGATGCTGGCCGAGACCTTCACCACGGCGCCCTCGAAGCGCAGGTCGAGCGCCGCGATGCGGGCGCGCAGGTCCTCCGCGAGATCGGTCGCGGCCTGCAGGGAGGTGTCGGGCAGGAAGCAGCCGAATTCCTCGCCGCCGAGCCTGCCGAATATGTCGCCCGGCCGCAGGTTGCCGGCGATGGCGTCGGCCACGGCAATGAGGACCGCATCGCCGCCGGCATGGCCGAGGCTGTCGTTGATCGTCTTGAACCGGTCGATATCGACGACGAGGACGCAGGCCGACTTGTTCTCGCGCACCGCCGCCTGCACCAGAGGCTCGGCGAGATCGAAGAAGGCCCGCCGGTTCGGCGCGCCGGTCAGCATGTCGGTCTCGGCGGCGCGCCGGTAACGGTTCTCCGCCCTGTCCTTGGTCAGCGAGATCTGCATGAAGGAGATGAGCGTGATGTGGATCAGCCCGGCATAGAGGATGAGCGTGACGACGGGCGAGGACAGCACCTGCACATTGTCCGGTCTATCGGCGGCGAGGGCCGGCGGGACGCGCGCCAGGAAGATCAACCCGTTGAGGATCAGCCAGGTCACGGCGGGATAGCGCGAGACCAGCCTTTCGCCCTTCCAGTTCCAGAGCGTCGCGGCGGCGGCGAAGCAGATGATCGCCGAGAGGATGGACGCGCCGACGATGCGCCACCCGGCATTCATGTGGAAGGCCGGCCACTGGTTGAGCGCGAGCCAGATCAATACCGGCGCGAGGATGATCCAGGCCGGTGCCGGGCGATGGCAGAACCGGCGCATGCCGGCCCAGTTCAGCGCGTAGCCGGCGATGATCAGGGCATTGGCAAGGTCGATCGTCAGGCGGTCGGGTGCGATGCCGCGCAGGCCGGCCAGCGCCAGACCCGCCGCGCCAACGAGATTGGCCAGACCCCAATAGACCAGACCCGGCTCGTCGCGGTTCTGGCGCGACGAGACGAGCAGCAGCAGGCCCGTGACGAATGCGACCGTCGTCAGGGACAAGAGCAGGGTCTTGGGATCGAGCATCGACATCCTTCGCCCCTGTTCTGGCCGACCCGCCGACGATGCGGGACCGGGGGCAGAGTGCCGAGACTCCTTTGATCGAGCGTTAAGGCGCGATCACGTGCCCGCGACGAAAGCCACGTCCATCGCCACGACGCGGTCGCGGCCGCCCCGCTTGGCCTGATAGAGGCCGGCATCGGCCTCGGCCAGAAGCCTGTCGAGACTGCCGGTCGTGGCATCGGCGAGCGCGATGCCGATGCTGGCCGAGACCCTGACGGAGGCTCCCTCGAAGCGCAGGTCGAGCGCTCCGATGCGGGCGCGCAGGTCCTCCGCGATGCCGGTCGCGGCCTGCAGGGAGGTGCCGGGCAGGAAGCAGCCGAACTCCTCGCCGCCGAGCCGGCCGAATATGTCGCCCGGCCGCAGGTGGCCGGCGATGGCATCGGCCACGGCGATGAGGACGGCGTCGCCGCCGGCATGGCCGAGGCTGTCGTTGATGGTCTTGAACCGGTCGATGTCGACGACGAGGACGCAGGCCGATCTGCCCTCGCGCACCGCCGCCTGCACAAGAGGCTCGGCGAGATCGAAGAAGGCCCGCCGGTTGGGCGCGCCGGTCAGCATGTCGGTTTCGGCCGCATGCCGGTAACGATTGTCGGCGCGGCCTTTGGTCAATGCGAGTTGGAGGAAGGAGAGCAGCACTGTGTGGATGATCGCCCCGAACAGGCCCATCGTCATCGTGGTGGAGGCAAGCGCGCTCGCCCCATCCGGGAAGGACTGCGTCAGAACCAGCGGAGCACGGATGGCGATGAGCGAGCCGTGGATGACAAGCCAGGCAATGGCCGGCCGGCGTGCGACGAGATGCTCGCTCCGGAACCCGTAGAGCGTCCAGGCCGTGGCGATGCATGCGCCCGCGGCGAACAGGGCGCTGAGCGCGATACGCCATTCCAGGCTCTGGAAGAACGGCAACTGGTTCAGGGCAAGCCAGAGAAGCGGCGGCGCGACGATCACTGCCGGGGCCGCCGGCTGGCGGCAGAAGCGGCGCATGCCGGCCCAGTTCAGCATGTAAGCGAGGAGGACCGCGGCGAATGCGAGGTTCATCAGGACGGGCACGGGCCGCTGGACCATCAGGCCCATCGCGAGAATGCCGAGGCCGGCGGTCAGATTTGCCGCGGCCCAGTAGGGCAGCCCCGCCTCTTCCCGCGCCTGACGTGCGGATACGAGCTGGATCACGCCCGTGACCAGCAGAAGGGCGATGAGGGTCAGCAGCAGCGTGCGGGGGTCGAGCATGCGAGCCTGGGGCGCCGACCGGTTCCGCGGCGGCGGAACCCGCAGACGGCGCTTCATCACAGACGGTGCCCGAATCGCATTGCATTGAGGTTAAGGCCGCGCGGACGGCAAAAAGCGGGCCGGCTGGGGGGCAGCCGACCCGCTCTCCGAGGTACGCCGTTGTCTTGCGTCCGGCTTTTACCAGACGCGGCAGACGCGGACGCCGCGGCGGTTGATCCAGCAGCGACGGCGCAACGGCCGGCTACGGCGCCAGTGGTGGGGCGGACCATGACGGCGCCAGTGACGGCGATGCCCGCGGCGGTCACGCCACTGCATTTCGGTCGGAGCGGCGCCGTCCGGTGCGCCCGAAAGCGCCGCGCGCACGCCTTCCGTGCCGGCTGCCGGGGCCTGCGATGTAGCGGGAGCCGCCAGTGCGACGCCGGGGATAGCGGCAACGGCGAAGCTGCCCGCAAGGGCAGTCAGCAGCAGTCTGCGGTCCATCATGATCTCCTTGATGATCGTCGGCGGGAACCATGAGAACGTGCGCGCGGCGGCATGGTTCCGTGGCAGGTAAGCCGCGTGGTCGCGACATACTGTTCCCTTGACGGCGCGGGCTCTCACGACCGAGATCAGTGCGATGACCCTTGCCGAATGCCTGCGCCTGACGCGCTTCACCGCTCTCGTCCGCAAAGAACTTCTGCTCATCGTCGCTCTGGCCGCGATCGCCGGCGGCGTTTTGCTGTTCCTTCAGCTCGCCGATCTGGTGATCGAGGAGGAGACGGATGCCTTCGATCGGGCGGTATTCCTCGCGTTCCGGGTTGCCGGCAATCCGGCCGAGACGATAGGCCCCGCATGGCTGCCCGCGGTGATGCGCGACATCACGGCGCTCGGTGGCGTGGCGGCGCTGACGCTCATCGTCCTGTTCACCGCGACCTATCTCCTGATGGTCGGCAAGCGTGGTGCGGCGGCGCTGGTCCTCGTCTCGGTGATCAGCGGAACCGTGCTCAGCCAGGCGCTGAAGTGGTGGTTCGACCGGGCGCGGCCGGACCTCGTGCCCGGCATCGTGCTGCCATCCGATGCCAGCTTTCCGAGCGGCCATGCCATGCTGTCGGCCATCGCCTATCTGACGCTGGGGGCGCTGCTGACCAGGGTCGAGCCCAATCCGAACGCGCGGGCGTTCTTCATCGCGACAGCGGTCGCGATGACCGTCCTGATCGGCATTACCCGGGTCTATCTCGGCGTGCACTGGCCGACGGACGTCCTCGCCGGCTGGACGCTGGGCGCCGTCTGGGCGCTGCTGTGCTGGATCGTCGCGCTCTGGCTTCAGCGGCGGGGTGCGGTCGAGGGTCCTCGCGGGTGAGCCTGTCCCGCCGGGACTTGACCTAGGGGCAGAGGCCGTCGCAGGCTTGTGCTGCATCCTTGGCGTGCAGGCGGTACGGCCGTCTCGCGACCGGGGGTCTGCCTTGGGGGCAATCATCATGATGGTTGCGATCTTCGCCACGATGGCGCTGGCCATCATTGCCGGCCAGCTCGGCCCGCGCTGGCTTGCGGCCCTGTTCCTGACCGCCTGCATCGGCCTCTTCGTCTGGCTGTTCCTGTTCGAGATCTACAGCCCGGAATGGGGCTTCCGCATGCCATGGCTGCAGACGCTGCTCGGCGCGCCTGCACGGGAGGGGTGATCCATGCTGGGGGAGGCAGTCTCGGACATTCACGACGCGGCACCGCGCCGCGGACGCGGCAGCCGGCTGCTCGCCGGGCTCAACTATCTCTACCTGCTGGGGATGCTGGTGGTCGTCGCCGGCATTCTCACCGCCGCCATGGTGATGCAGTACGTGAAGGGCGAGTTGCCCTGTCCGCTCTGCCTGCTGCAGCGCGTGGCGCTGTTCGGCATCGCCTACGGCATCATCCAGAACTTCCGCGGCCGGTTCTCGTATCAGAACACCGGGATCAGCCTTCTGTTCGCGATCCTGCTGCTGATCGTCGCGACCCGGCAGACCCTGCTCGACATCTATCCGCGCCCCGGCCACGAATATATCGGCACGGCGATCCTCGGCCTGCATATGCCGGTCTGGTCGGTGATCATCGCGGCGGCGATCATCACGGCCTATGCGCTGAAACTCGCGGTGCTCGGCGGCGACGACCATCTCATCGACCACCCGGCCGAGGATTTCCCGCTTCTCGCCCGGTTGGCCGATTTCGGCGCAGCCTATGTCATCGTCATCTGCCTGATCAATCTCGGCTCGGTGGTGGTCCAGTGCGGCTTCGGCGAGTGTCACACCATGGGCTACAAGCTGATCCAGAATGGCCTGCCGGGCCTGTGGCTGAAGTAGTTTTCACCTGACACCCGACAGAAAAACCCGGCCGCCTTGGGCGACCGGGCTCGTCATTTGTCGAGATATCAGCGCGTTACCAGTACATCCGCGGACGGCGGCAGACGAACTCGCCCCAACGGTTCACGAAGCAGCGACGCCGGGGACCCCAGCCGGGGCCAGGACCACCCCAGAAGCGCCGACGACGCCAGCCCCAGCCGGGACCGCCGCCCCAGCCGCGACGGAAGCCGCCGCCTCTGAAGCCGCCACCGCGGAAGCCACCGCGCCCGCCACCCCTGAAGCCGCCACCGCCGCGTCCGCCGCGACGCTGCATCTCGACAGGCTCGCCGCCGAGCGCTGCACGCACGCCTGCAAGGTCGTTGCCGGGGTCACTGGTGCCCAAGGCGGCAGGGGCCGCGCTCGCGGCCGAAACGCCCAGTGCCGACGTCGCAACGACGCCGCCGGCAAGGGCCAGAAGCAAGGATCTTCGATCCATGGTCACATCTCCTTCCGAACGAGATGCCGCCACCCGCATTCACACTAGCATATCCGTGGCGATATCCATGGAAAAACATCAGTAAACTGAAAGGGTTCCGCATTGCGATGCAGCAACGCGGAACCGTTTTGTTCAGCGCTTGTTCAGCGTGTCTGCACCTGCGACGAGGTGAAGGCGTCGTAGGGCAGTTCGGCGACGCGGAACCAGATCTGTTCCTTGCGCCAGTAGGGCAGCCAGGAATCATAGAACTTCTTGAAGTTGGCGTTGCTGGCGGCGAGTTCGCCGTAGAGCGCCATGGCCTCCTTGAACGCCGCCTGCATCACGTCCTGCGGGAAGGCGCGCAGCTCGGCGCCGGCCGCCACCAGCCGGAACAGCGCGTCCGGGTTGGAATGGTCGTATTTGGCGACGGAGTGGGAGAGGGCCTCGGCGCAAGCCGCCTCGACGACAGCGCGATAATGCGCCGGCAAACCGTTCCACTTCTCCAGATTCACGAAGAAGGAGACGTTGGCGCAGCCCTCCCAGAAGCCGGGATAGTAGTAGTATTTCGCAACCTTCTGGAAACCGAGCTTCTCGTCGTCCGCCGGTCCGGAGAACTCCGCCGCGTCGATCGTGCCGCGCTCGAGCGAGGGGTAGATGTCGCCGCCGGCGATCTGCTGCGGCACGACGCCGAGCCGCGCCAGAATGGTGCCGCCGAGGCCGGCGATGCGGAACTTGAGCCCCCTGAGGTCGGCGACCGACTTGATCTCCTTGCGGAACCAGCCGCCCATTTGGGCGCCGGTATTGCCCGAGGGGATGGCATGGACGTTGTGGCCCTTCATGAACTCGGCGATCAGTTCGCGGCCGCCACCGTAATAGAGCCAGGCATTGGTCTGGCGGGTGTTGAGCCCGAAGGGCAGCGAGGTGTCGAAGGCGAAGGCCGGATCCTTGCCGATATAGAAGCTCGACAGCGAGTGGGAACATTCGACCGTGCCGTTCTGGACGGCATCGAGCGCCTGCAGGGCGGGAATGATCTCGCCGGCCGCGAAGGTCTGGATCTGGAACTGGCCCTCGGTCGCTTCGGAGACGCGTTTGGCGACCTGCGTGGACAGGCCGAACAGCGTGTCGAGGCTCTTCGGATAGCTCGACGTCAGGCGCCAGGTAATCTTCGGGTTGGCCTGCGCGATGGCGGGGCTCGCAACCGCTGCGGCGGCGCCGGCAATGCCTGCCGTGCCGACGAAGGCGCGGCGGTCTAGCGGTCGGCGGGTGGGAGTGTCGTGCGACATGGCGTGTCCTCGTTGAGCATTCTGGGCCGGCAGGGCAGGGAACCCTCACAGCGGGCGCGGACAGTATCGCGACGGAGGCGGGTCTGCTCTGCGTCTGGTTCCGGTCTGCCTTCTGCGGTTGCGATCCTCGATGCATGAAAAAGCCCGGCCGCGAGGCCGGGCTCTGTCCGTTGGAGTGATTCTCCGCCCGTCAGAAGAACGGGAAGGGGAAGGGCACGAAGGGGACGGCCGGGGCGAAAGGCCGGCGGCAGACGCGGTAGCCCCAGCGATTGATCCAGCAGCGGCGATAGCCGCCGCCATATCCGTATCCGTAATAGGGGCCACCGTAGAAGCCGCCGCCATAACCGTAATAGGGGCCGCCGCCGTAATAGGGCCCGCCATAGTAGCCGCCCCAGCGCCGGCCACGCCAGCCGCCGCCACGGAATCCGCCGCCGCGCCAACCGCCTCCGCCCGGTCTGAACCCGCCGCCACGGAACCCGCCTCCGCCACCACGGAACCCGCCGCCGCGGAAGTTGCCACCGCCGCCACGGAACCCGCCACCACCGCCGCGGAAGCCGCCGCCGCCACCCCGGCCTCCGCCTGGGCGCTGCATCTCGATCGGAGCTTCAGCGCCGAGCGCTGAGCGCACGCCGCCGAGCGTTGCGGGAGCTTCGCCCGCGGGGCTCGCGGTTGCGGAGCGGCCGATGACGGCGGAGGTGGCAAGGCCCCCGGCGATGACGGCGAAGAATGACCTGCGATCCATGCTGGCTCTCCTCGGAACGAAAGACGCCTTGCGCGATAACGCCGACGAGCCCGCTCTGGTTCCGGCCGGCCCGGCGCGGCATGTCGTCCCGCCGCGCCCAGTTGGCGTTTTCGTCGCCCGGCGCTATCAGGGCGGCAAGCGTCCCGAGGCACGATCATGACCGACACCCCCGCAAACCCCTCCGACACCCCGCCCGACCGGCTCTCGACCAATCCGGGCAGCCCCTATTATGACGAGGCGGTGCTGGCCCGCGACGTGGGCATCCGCTTCAAGGGCGTCGAGAAGAACAATGTCGACGAATATTGCGTCTCGGAAGGCTGGGTGCGCGTGACCGCCGGCAATGCCAAGGATCGCCATGGCAATCCGCTGACGATCAAGCTGACCGGCACGGTCGAGCCCTATTTCCGCACCTGAGCGTCAGGCCGGCCCGGCGGTCGCGATCCTGTCTCTCAGGAGGGCGCGCAGGCCGTCAGGGTCGGCGCTCGTGCGAATGGTTTCCTCGGGAATCCAGATCGCGGCCCCGCCGCCTATGACCGCGTACCAGATGCCGTCCAGCAGGACGAGATCGCTCATCGCGGTCCAGCGCACGAAATGCGTGCCGGTGCCATTGGCGCAGACGATGCCCTCGTCGGTCAGCGCGAGGTCCTGCGGCCCGAACAGATCCCGCCCCTCGGCATGGAGCGCGGAGGCACAGGCGAGGAAGGCCGGCTGGTGGCGCATCGTGGCGGCGAACCAGGCGAGAGCGGCAATCGCAGCGACGATAATCACGAGAGGTCCGCCGCCGAGATGCGTGGACCATTCCCATGCCTTCACGTCGACATAGAGCCCGGACGTGATTCCGAGCAGGAACGAGGCCGCGATCAGGCCGGTGCCGACGATGGCGATGCCACCAAGCCACAGGAGGCCCGCGTCAATCCCGGCCTTCGGCATGTGGCGGCCGGTCAGCGCCGCCTGCATGCCGAGATAGTCCGGAAAGGCGAGGGCCGGCACGCGCAGGCGAAACAGGACGCCGCCGGGTTCGCCTTCGCGCGCATGGTCGGCCGGCTGCGGAGTTCCGGAGGTAGCGCGGAATGAGGGAACGCTGGGCATGGCCTCGGCCGGTTCGAAAAGGTTCGACCTGAAGTCGCATCAATACGGCGACAGGTTCAAGTGAACCGTCCGGCGTTTCAGGCGGCCGCGACCGGGCCGACCATGTAACGGTCCCAGAACCCCTCGGCCGGCTCGCATTGCTCGACCACATCGACCCAGAGGCCGGAGGGGTCGAAGAAGCCGAAGCGGACCTGTCCGAAGGCCTCGCGGGTGAGGGCCAGCGTCACCGGGAGGCCCTTCGCGACTGCCTCGGCATGGGCAGCGGTGGCATCCTCGACCTGCAATTCGAAGCACATGCCCTTCCCGGAGAAGATTTCCGGACCGGGAGGCGACGAGGGATGGTCCGGCGTCATGAAAGCGAGCGTTGCGCTGCCGTCTTCGGCCATGACGAGTGTGAACCACGTGCTGTCGAAGGCGATGGTGAAGCCGAGATGCGATACCCAGAAGTCGCGGCAGGCATCCTTGTTCGGCGTGACGATGATCGGATAGCGGTCGGCGAAGCGCATGGCTTGTCCTCCGGTTTGACCTTTGGCCGGTCGGTGATTAACAAAGAAACAGACAGTCGGTTTTTATAAACAGACAACCTGTCTGTCAATGGGGTGAGCATGGCGAAGAATGTCGACCGTTCCGCTGCGACGCGCGGGAAACTGGTGGCCGTCGCGCGATCGCTGTTCGCGGCGGAGGGCTACGCGGCGACCGGCACGGAGGCGATCCTCGACGGCGCCGGGGTGAAGCGCGGCGCGCTCTACCACCACTTTCGCGACAAGGCGGACCTGTTCGAGGCGGTCTGCCGTCAGTTGGCGGAGGAGGCATCGGCCGCCATCACCGCGGCTGCCGCGCGCGAGGCGCGCTCCTACGACGCCCTCGTCGCCGGTTCTCTCGCCTGGTTCGACACCATGATGCGCCCGGATATCAGGCGGATTCTGGTCATCGAGGCGCCGGGCGTGCTCGGCTGGGAGCGCTGGAACGCACTCGACGCGCAGCACGGTTTCGGCCTGCTCCGGCGGGGCGTCGCGGCAGCACTGGCCGATGGCGCGCTTGCCTTCGATGGCGCGGCGGACACGCTGGCGCTCCTGCTCAACGGCGCGATGAACGGGGCGGTCGTGCATGCCGGCGCGGACGGGGAGGCCGATGTCGCGGCGATCCGGCAGGGCATCGTGGCACTCATTGCCGCATTCAGGCCGCAGGGAGCCTGAATGCCCGGCTGTCACAGAGACTCACCGATTGTGAACCCGGTTCCGCGACATAAGCCGCCTTCACGCCTATAAGACGCGTCAGGGGCGCGAGCCTCGCGAATCACGACGCCGCCCACGGCGCATCCGAGCCCACCTCAGCGAGACCGCCTCCATGGCCCGCAAATATTTCGGCACCGACGGCATTCGCGGCCGCGCCAATGCCTTTCCCGTCACGCCCGAATTCGCGATGAAGGTGGGACAGGCCGCCGGTATCACTTTCCAGCGCGGCGACCATCGCCACCGCGTCATGATCGGCAAGGACACGCGCCTGTCCGGCTACATGATCGAATATGCACTGGTCGCGGGCTTCACCTCGGTCGGCATGGACGTGCTGCTGGTCGGGCCGATGCCGACGCCGGCCGTCGCCATGCTGACGCGCTCCATGCGCGCCGATCTCGGCGTGATGATCTCGGCGTCCCACAATCCGTTCGACGACAATGGCATCAAGCTGTTCGCCCCCGACGGCTACAAGCTGAGCGACGATGTCGAGAAGGAGATCGAAAGCCTGCTCGACCAGGACCTGACGAGGAAGCTCGCGACCTCGCGCGCGCTCGGGCGCGCCAAGCGCATCGACGACGCCCAGGCCCGCTATATCGAGTTCGCCAAGCGCACCTTGCCGCGGAATCTCGACCTTTCCGGCCTGCGCATCGTCATCGATTGCGCCAATGGCGCGGGCTACAAGGTCTCGCCCGCGGCGCTGTGGGAGCTCGGCGCCGAGGTGTTCACGATCGGCGACAAGCCGGACGGCTTCAACATCAACGACGAATGCGGTTCGACCCATCCCTTCGCGCTGGTCGAGAAGGTCAGGGAAGTGCGCGCCGATATCGGCATCGCCCTCGACGGCGATGCGGACCGGGTGCTGATTGTCGACGAGAAGGGGCAGATCGTCGATGGCGACCAGTTGATGGCCGTAGTCGCCCAGTCCTGGCTGGAGGATGGCCGCCTCGCCCAGCCCGGCATCGTGGCGACGGTGATGTCCAATCTCGGCCTGGAGCGTTTCCTCGGCGGTCTCGGCCTGACTCTGGCGCGCACGCCGGTCGGCGACCGCTACGTGCTGGAGCATATGCGCGAGCACGGCTTCAATGTCGGCGGCGAGCAGTCCGGCCACATCATCCTCTCCGACTATTCGACCACCGGCGACGGGCTTGTCGCCGCGCTGCAGGTGCTCGCCGTGGTGATCAAGATGGGCAAGCCCGTCTCCGAGGTGTGCCACCGCTTCGAGCCGCTGCCGCAGATCCTCAAGAACGTGCGCTTCAAGGGTGGCAAGCCGCTGGAGGCCTCCTCGGTCGTCACCGCCATCGACGATGCCAAGGCCAAGCTCGGCAGCCGCGGCCGTCTGGTGATCCGCCCCTCGGGCACCGAGCCGGTGATCCGCGTCATGGCGGAGGGAGACGACCGCGATCTCGTCGAGACGGTCGTCGACCAGATCGTGGATGCGGTGACGAAGGCGGCCGCCTGAAGCGCATCTTCACCAGCCGCTAACCCTGTTCGTTAGGGTTAAGCCACCTTTAAGCAATTGCTGCGATTTTTCCGGGTGTTGAACTCGGGCGCGCCTTGGACAGGGGCGGGGCCCTGACGCCGGGACATCGCCATGCGCCGCCTTTCGACCTTCGCTTTTGCCGCCGCGGCGGCGCTCTTCTCCACCGCCTCGCTCGCCGCCGACTTCCCGCCGCCGGTCCTGCGCGCCTCGGCGCCGACCATCGAGCCGGTGGCGGCAGGCGGCTGGTATCTGCGCGGCGATATCGGCGTCGCCGGCCACAGCCTCGGCAATGTCGGCGTCCTGCAGAACGGCTCGCAGGTACGCGCCGGCGTCGGCGGCGTCAATGAATATGCCCTGCGGATGAAGTCGCAGTCCGAAACCGTCTCGATCAGTCTCGGCGTCGGCTATCGCTTCAACTCCTGGTTCCGCCTCGACCTGACCGGCGAGTTCCGCGGCGGTGGGCGCTTCCGCGCCATGGATTACGTCAACTTCAACCAGAGCGGCGGCACCACCTCGCAGACCAATCTCTACAATGGCGGTTCCCGCTGGATCGTCGGCCTCGCCAATGCCTATGTCGATCTCGGCACCTTCTGTCAGATCGGCTGCCTGACGCCCTATCTCGGCGCGGGTGTCGGCTTCGCCTATTCGACGCTGAGCAACTTCACCGACACCTCCACCGGCTTCAACACCGTGACCGGCGCCACCGGCTCGCTCGGTGGCTATGCCACCACGGCCTCGCGCACCAGCTTCGCCTGGGCCCTGATGGCCGGTGTCGGCTACCAGGTGAACGAGCGCCTGACGCTCGAGGCCGGCTACCGCTACCTCTCGCTCGGCGACATGGCGTCGGTGACCCTGCGCGATCCGGCAACCGGCGCGCCGCGTCCCAGCAACGACACGGTGCAGGCACGCAGCGTGACCGCCCACGAGATCAAGGTCGGCATGCGCTGGTCGCTGAACTGCTCCTGCGCCGTGCCGGCCGAGCCGATCGTCGCCCGCTACTGATCACTGCCTCTTTCGCTGCGACGGCGCGGGCCTTGGCTCGCGCCGTTTGCGTTTCGGGTGCCGGGCCGGGGCGTGCGGGTTAATTTTTAACCTTAAGCCGACCTTAACCGGCATCGCTGAGACTGCTGCCCATGGACCGATGCGCCTGAGATTCCGGGTGCCGCGTGAAGCGTTGCAGGGATGTGCCGATGACCCGCCTGACCATGATCGCCCTCGCGATAGGCGCATCGGCATTGGGATCGCTGGCGCAGGCAGCCGATACCCGGCGCAGCGAACCGCCGGCGCCGCTGGCACCGCCGGTCCTCGCGGAGGATTTCTCGTCCGGCTGGTATGTGCGCGGCGATTTCACCGCGAGCGTCATGCGCCGGCCGGCTGCGCGCTATTTCGACGTCGTCAACTTCGCGCCGGGGCAGTGGGTGGAACTGCGCGATAACAGCGGCGGCACCGCCTTCGGCGGCGGCATCGGCGCGGGCTTCAAATATCGCTGGTTCAGACTCGATGCGACGCTGGACATCCGGTCGGCGGCTCGCATGTCGGGTTTCGCGCCGCCGCAGGGCGACTGGAACTATGTCGGGCCGCTGCCAGTGTCGTCCCGCGTCGAGCGCTTCGGCGTCAGCGCGCATACGGCGCTGCTCAACGCCTATGTGGATCTCGGCAGTTTCGGCGGCTTCAGCCCCTATATCGGCGCGGGCCTCGGCGTCGCGCGGCTCTCGGCGTCCGGCTACTCATCGACGCCGGTTCCCGCCGCTGCCGCGCTCGGCGAACTCGCCACAGCCCCGACGCTGACCAATTCAGTGAAGTGGACCTTCGCCTGGGCCGTCATGGCGGGTGTCGCTATCGACCTGACGCCGCAGACCAAGATCGACCTCGGCTACCGCTACCTGCATATGGGCGCGCTTCGCTTCAACGATACGGCGGGCGGCGCCTATCGCACGACGGTCGCGGCCCACGAATTCCGCATCGGCCTGCGCTACATGTTCGGCGACGGCCTGTCGGCCGGGCACTGATCACTCTTTCTCGCCACCCGCCATTCGGTTCCTTGACCGCCGCTCTGGCCAGGCGTATCTCCATCCGCGGGACATGCCCCCCCAACGGGGTACGCCCATCTGTGAGGATGGAGATCCAAATGGCGACAACCGCCCCGAATGCGCGCCCGCGCGTGAATACCTTTTCGTCCGGCCCCTGCGCGAAGCGCCCCGGATGGTCCCTCAAAGCACTGGCTGACGCGCCCCTTGGGCGTTCGCACCGCGCCAAGATCGGCAAGGCGAAGCTGAAGCTTGCCATCGATCTGACGCGCGAGGTGCTTCAGGTGCCGGCCGGCTATCGAATCGGCATCGTTCCGGCCTCCGATACCGGCGCTGTCGAGATGGCGCTCTGGTCGATGCTCGGCGCCCGCGGCGTCGACATGGTGGCCTGGGAAAGCTTCGGCGAGGGCTGGGTCACCGACGTGGTGAAGCAGCTCAAGCTGACCGACGTGCGCACCATCACCGCGCCCTATGGCGAACTGCCGAACCTGAAAAAGGTCGATACCAAGACCCGCGACGTGGTGTTCACCTGGAACGGCACGACCTCGGGCGTGCGCGTGCAGAACGGCGACTGGATCGCCGACGACCGCGAGGGCCTGACCATCTGCGACGCCACTTCGGCGGCTTTCGCGCAGCGGCTCGACTGGGCGAAGCTCGATGTCGTTACCTTCTCCTGGCAGAAGGTGCTCGGCGGCGAGGCGGCCCACGGCATGCTCATCCTCTCCCCGCGCGCGGTGGAGCGGCTGGAGACCTACAAGCCGGCCTGGCCGCTGCCGAAGATCTTCCGCATGACCAAGGGCGGTAAGCTGATCGAGGGCATTTTCGAGGGCGAGACGATCAACACGCCGTCCATGCTCTGCGTCGAGGATTATATCGACGCGCTGAAATGGGCGCAGAAGGTCGGCGGCCTCGACGGGCTGGTGAAGCGCGCGGATGCCAATACTCGCGTCATCGCCAAGTTCGTCAAGGAGAACGACTGGATCGATTTCCTTGCGGTGAAGCCGAAGACCCGCTCCAACACCTCGGTCTGTCTGAAGTTCACCGATCCGGCCGTGACGGCGCTCTCCTCCGATGCGCAGGCCGCCTTCGCCAAGGGCGTTGTGGCAACGCTCGAGAAGGAAGGCGTCGGTCTTGACCTCGGCCATTATCGCGATGCGCCTCCCGGTCTTCGCATCTGGTGCGGCGCGACCGTTCAGGCACGCGACGTCAAGGCGCTGATGCCCTGGGTCGCCTATGCCTTCGCGGCCGAGAAGGCCAAGCTCAAAAAGGCGGCGTGACGCTGCGCCGTACGCCCTCTCCCGCGAAGGGAGAGGGTGCCTGCATCAGCAGGTGGTGAGGGGGCATTCCCTTGCCGTTTTCAACCCATTCCCCTCACCCGGCGCCTGACGGCGCCACCCTCTCCCGCAAGGGGAGAGGGCTCATGTGGAGCATGTTCCCATGGCCCCCCGCGTTCTCATTTCCGACGCTCTCTCGTCCGCTGCCGTCCAGATCTTCAAAGATCGCGGCGTCGAGGTGGATTTCCAGCCGGCCCTCGGCAAGGACAAGGACAAGCTCGCCGCGATCATCGGCGATTACGATGGCCTTGCCATCCGCTCGGCGACCAAGGTCACGCCGGCGATCCTCGCCAATGCCAAGAACCTCAAGGTGATCGGTCGCGCCGGCATTGGCGTCGACAATGTCGACATCCCGAACGCGACGTCCAAGGGCGTCATCGTGATGAACACGCCCTTCGGCAATTCGATCACCACCGCCGAGCACGCCATTGCGATGATGTTCGCCATCGCCCGGCAGATTCCCGATGCCGACCGCACCACGCAGGCGGGCCAGTGGGAGAAGAACAAATATATGGGCGTCGAGCTGACCTCGAAGACGCTCGGCATTATCGGTTGCGGCAATATCGGCTCGATCGTCGCAGACCGGGCCTTGGGGCTGAAGATGAAGGTCATCGCCTTCGACCCCTATCTCTCGCCGGAGCGCGCCGTGTCCATCGGTGTCGAGAAGGTAGAGCTGGACGAGCTGCTGCGCCGCGCCGACTTCATCACGCTGCATGTGCCGATGACCGCGCAGACCAAGAACGTCCTATCGCGCGAGGCTCTCGCCAAGACGAAGAAGGGCGTGCGGATCATCAACTGCGCGCGCGGCGGCCTCGTCGACGAGCAGGCGCTGCGCGAGGCGCTGGATTCAGGCCAGATTGCCGGCGCAGCCTTCGACGTGTTTTCGGAGGAGCCGGCGACAGCCAATCCGCTGTTCGGCCATCCGAACGTGATCTGCACGCCGCATCTCGGCGCGGCGACGACGGAAGCGCAGGAGAATGTCGCCCTGCAGGTCGCCGAGCAGATGTCCGACTATCTGCTTCAGGGCGCCATCACCAATGCGGTCAACTTCCCGTCGATCTCGGCGGAGGATGCGCCGAAGCTGCGGCCCTTCGTGGCGCTCGCGGAAAGGCTCGGCTCGTTCCTCGGCCAGCTCACCGAGGCGCCGATCAAGGGCATCCGCATCGAGTATGAAGGCAAGGTGGCCGATCTCAACGTGCGCCCCCTGACGGCGGCTGCCGTGACCGGCGTGCTTCGGCCGTTCCTCTCCGACATCAACATGGTCAATGCGGTTCCGATCGCCAACGACAAGGGCATCACCGTCGACGAGGTGAAGCGCGAGGCGCCGGGCGGTAATCTGGAAAGCCGCATCATGATCACGGTGGAAGCCGAGGACATGCCGCGCCATGCCGCCGGCACGGTTCTCGCCGACGGCAAGCCGCGCATCGTGGAAATCCGCCACATCGCCATGGATGCGGAATTCGCCGACCACATGCTCTATGTGCGCAACGACGACAAGCCGGGCTTCATCGGCCGGTTCGGCTCGCTGCTGGGCGATGCCGGCGTCAATATCGCGACCTTCAATCTCGGCCGCGACAAGCCGGGCGGCGACGCCATCTGCTTCGTGGCGGTGGACGAGCGTATCTCGGATGAGCTGCTCGCCAAGATCCACGAGATCCCGCAGGTGAAGCGGGCCCGGCGCCTGGCGTTCTGAGAGGTCGACCTGCTCGCGCGCGGAATGCGTCATGCCCGGCCTTGTGCCGGGCATCCACGATTTCTTCTGCTGTAGGGCCTTCAAGACGTGGATGGCCGGGACAAGCCCGGCCATGACGATGAGGGGCCGTGTTCGGCCCTGCGAGCGCTCCTCACTCCAGCTACAATCGCCGCACCCGATTCGCTGAAGGCTCGCCATGTCGACCGTTGCCCGCCTGTTCTTCGGTTTCGTCGTCGGCGCGCTGGCCGTGCTGCTTGTGCACCAGCTGACGATCTGGGGCCTGTCGCGCATCGGCGTGGCGGCCGTATCGCTCTTTCCCATGCGGGCCAACCTGCCATGGGCGATCTCGGCGGCGGCGCAGCAGGCGGTGATCGGCGGACTCTGGGGCCTCCTGTACATCCTCATCTGGGACCGCTGGGGCCGCTACGGCGTGGTCAGGAGCGCGCTATTCGGGGCGGCCTTCGGGCTTCTCGGCCCGGCCATCGTCCTCTGGATCGTCTGGCCGCTCCTGTGGGGGACGCCGCTGTTCGGTGGGGGCTCCATGGGCAGGATCGCGGTGGTGGCGCTGACCGCTGCAGTCTTCGGCATAGGGCTCGCCTGGCTGGTTCAGCTCATCAACGGCTTCATGCGCCACGCTTCGCGCTGACGAGCTTTATCGCTTCACGCATTTTCTTCACGCGAACCGGTCCCCACTTCGCTTGAAAATGCTTCTCAGGCGCGCTTGCCGCTCTCTGCGATGGCGATGCCGCCGAGTACCAGAACCAGCGCCACCGCGTGATACCAGGCGAAGATTTCGCCGAGGATCAGCGGCCCGAGGATCGCCGCCCAGACCGGCACGAGGTTGACCCACAGACCGGCGCGCCCCGGACCGATCAGCTCGACGCCGCGCATGAACAGGAGCTGCGCGACGAAGCCCGGCAGCACGGACACGTAGAGGATGATCAGCCAGCCGGTGAGGTCAGGCCATTGCGCGGTGCCGTGGATGACCTCGGCCGTGACCAGCGGCAGCGAGGAGATAAGCGCCACGACCGCCAGGGCCAGGAAGAACGGCTGCGGTGAAATCTTCGGCCGGTTCCGCAGCGCCACCGTGTAGGCGGAATATCCAAGGCATGCGATGAGCATGATGACGTCGCCGAAGTTGAAGGCAAGGCCGGTCAGCACCGACAGATCGCCGCGCGCGGCGAGCAGCACGATGCCGGCGATGGCCACCACGATGCCGGCCGCCTGCAGGCCCGTGACCGGGGTGCGATAGGCGAGGAAGGCGCCGGCCAGCACCATGACCGGTATCGCCCCCTGGATGATGCCGATATTGACGGCCGTGGTGTAGAGCGCGGCGATGTAAAACAGCGCGTTGAAGCCGGTGAAGCCGACCACGCCCATCACCGTCAGCCACTTCCAGTTGGCCCGGATCTCCGGCCATTCGCGGCGAAGGGCGGGCGCGGCAAGCGCCGTCATCAGGGTGAGCGTGCCGAGCCAGCGCAGGTTGGTCAGGACCATGGGCGAGACATGGCCGATAGCCAGCCGGCTGGCGATGGCATTGCCGGACCAGATCAGCGTCGTCGCGGCGAGGATGAGATAGGGGCGGTCGTAAAGACGCATGCGGGGAGGGGGCCTTGGTGGGGCCGCACTATAACCGCCCGTCCCGGTTGCCGACAGGGTGACACGGCGCAGTCGAGCAATGCCCGCGCGCCGTGCGCCCGGGCTCGTGCAACGAGCCTTTCGGGCCTTGCAGCCGGCGGCTGGAACCAGCCGGCCGGGCGCTCCGGAACGGTTAGCGGATTGACGTCAAGAATTGCGACTAAATTCGTCTAGACGAAATAAGCCGATGAAATATCGAAGGAAAGACTTTCATGTTTCTGTCGTGGAGAGGTCATAGAAGTATCGCCCGACGGCCTTATCCAAGGCCTCGCATCCCTTGTCCGACCTGCCGCATCCGATGCGCTGGACGAGGTTCCTCCATGGACAGGAGCGCCCTGTGAAACTTCCCCTCTTGCTTTCCGCTGCCGTCGTCGCGATCGGCGGCGCGCTGGCAATGCCCGGCATCGCCGAGGCCCGCGACCGTATCCAGATCACCGGCTCTTCGACGGTGTTCCCCTTCACCACCTCCGTTGCCGAGCGCTTCGGCCAGCGTTCGGGCAAGGCGCCGATCGTCGAATCGACCGGCACGGGCGGCGGCATGCGCCTGTTCTGTGGCGGCGTCGGCGTGAACACGCCGGATGCGGCCAATGCCTCGCGTCGCATCACCGCCTCCGAGTTCGAGACCTGCAAGAAGAACGGCGTGACGCCGATCGAGCTCGTCGTCGGCTTCGACGGCATCGTCTTCGCCAATTCCAAGCAGGGTCCGGCGCTCCAGCTCTCGCTCGAGCAGATCTTCCTGGCGCTCGCCGCCAAGGTGCCGAACGCCCAGGGCCAGCTCGTCGACAATCCGAACCGCAACTGGTCGGACATCGCGCCGAACCTGCCGAACGCCAAGATCGAGGTTCTCGGTCCCCCGCCGACCTCCGGCACCCGCGACGCCTTCAACGAACTCGCCATGCTCGAGGGCTGCAAGGCCGTCCAGCGCCGCATGAACGTGCAGATCGACGCTCGCGCCTGCCAGCAGCTCCGCGCTGACGGCGCCTTCATCGAAGCCGGCGAGAACGACAACATCATCGTCCAGCGCCTCGTCGCCAATCCGAGCGCCTTCGGCGTGTTCGGCTATTCCTTCCTCGAAGAGAACCGCGACAAGATCCAGGGCGCCCGCATCAACGGCGTCGAGGACTCGATGGAGAACATCTCCTCGGGCAAGTACCCGCTGTCGCGCTCGCTCTACGTCTACGTGAAGAAAGAGCATATCGGCGTCGTCCCGGGCCTGCAGGAGTTCATCAACGAGTACGTCTCCGAAGCCGCCATGGGCGAGGACGGCTATCTCGAGAAGAAGGGCCTCGTGCCGCTGCCGAAGGAGCGCCGTGAGGCCGTTGCCCGCGCCGCGCGCGCCGCGACCGGTCTCGCCGGCCTCTGAGATCTCTTGAGACAATGCGGGGCCCGGATCGCACCGGGCCCCGCTCATCTGCCTGACCTGCCCGCGGCTGCGGGCGTCCACAGCGGACGGCTTTCCCAATGTTCCTGCCCCTGTTCGGTCTGCTGGTGGTGATCACCATCGCCTGTTTCGTGATCGGTCGCAGCCGCTCGATCGCACTCGCAGGGGCCAATTATACGAGCATGCACTCGCTGCCCGGCTACCACGGCTGGTGGCTGGCGCTGATGACCGCAGGCCCCGCCTTCGTCGTCCTCGTCGTCTGGTCCATCGCCGCGCCGCGCCTCGTCCGCTCGATGCTTCTCTCGCAGTTCCAGGCGCAGGTCTCCAGCTTCTCCAACGCCCAGATCGACGGCTTCTGGCGCGACATCCAGGCGCTTGCCATGGGCGGCACGCCCGGCATCCGCGACGCGCTGCGTCAGGACGCGGCGGTCGCCTTCGCGTCCATGTGGAACACCTCGAACATGGCGATGATCGCCGTGATGGCGATCGTCGGCATTGCCGGCTTCTTCTACGCCTGGAGCGCGATCAACCCGGCCTTTCGCGCCCGGCACAATGTCGAGAGGCTGGTCAAGGTGCTGCTGGCCGCGTCGGCGACCATCGCCATCCTGACGACCATCGGCATCGTTCTCTCGCTGATCACCGAGTCGATGCGCTTCTTCTCGATGGTGAACCCCATCGACTTCCTGTTCGGCCTGACCTGGACGCCGCAGCAGATGGCGTTCCGCGCCGATCAGGTCGGCGGCAATGCGGCCTTCGGTTTCATCCCGCTGCTGACCGGCACGCTGCTCATCACCTTCATCGCGATGATGGTGGCGGCCCCGCTCGGCATCATGGCCGCCGTCTACCTGTCCGATTATGCGACGCCGCAGCTACGTGCGGTCGGCAAGCCGGTGCTGGAGATCCTCGCGGGCATCCCGACCGTCGTCTACGGCTTCTTCGCGGCGCTGACGGTCGCCCCCTTCATCCGCACGACGGGTTCCTCCATCGGTCTCGACGTCGCCTCCGAGAGCGCGCTCGCGGCAGGCGTGGTCATGGGCATCATGATCGTGCCCTTCGTCTCCTCGCTGTCGGACGATGTCATCAACGCGGTGCCGCAGTCGCTGCGCGACGGCTCCATGGGCCTCGGCGCGACAAAATCGGAGACGATCCGCAAGGTCGTTCTGCCGGCCGCGCTGCCCGGCATCGTCTCGGCGCTCGTCCTCGCCATTTCCCGGGCCATCGGCGAGACCATGATCGTCGTCATGGCCGCGGGCCTTGCCGCCAATCTCACCATCAACCCGCTGGAAGCGGTCACGACGGTCACCGTGCAGATCGGCACGCTTTTGACCGGCGATCAGGAGTTCGACAGCCCGAAGACGCTGGCCGCCTTCGGTCTCGGCCTAGTGCTCTTCCTGATCACGCTCTCGCTCAACCTCGTCGCTCTCCGCGTCGTCAAGAAGTATCGGGAACAGTATGACTGACGTCTCGCTTCCCCGGATCGCCACCGATCTGCATACCAACGATCAGGCCCAGAAGCGGCTGAAGGCGCGGTATCGTACGGAGTTCCTGTTCCAGGCTCTCGGGCTCGGCTCCCTGATGGTCGCTGCCGGCTTCCTCGTCATCTTCCTGACGACGATCGTCAGCCAGGCCATTCCGGCCTTCACGCAGAACTACCTCAAGCTCAGCGTCGAGCTGAAGCAGGAGGACCTGAATCCGCAGAACGTGTCGGGTGCGGCGCTGACGCAGGCCATCGGCGCGGCGAATTTCGACACGCTGGCGAATGGCGGCTTGCGCGGCTACTTCCCGGCGCTGACCGACCGGACCTCGCGCCGGGCCCTCGGCAACATCCTGTCGTCGGGCGCGCCGTCCATCCTGCGCCGCGAGGCGATCGCCAATCCGTCCTGGATCGGCACGACGCAGTCGGTCTATGTGCCGCTGGACGACAATGCCGACCTCTATCTGAAGGGCCAGACCACCGAATCCACGGCCGCGGCCGGGCAGGGCGAACTCGGCGTCTCCGGCACGTCGGGCACGGTGCAGCTCTCCTCGACGGTGACCAACTTCCAACCGGTGCTCGCCGCCATAAAGGCGCAGCTCGGACAGGTCGTCTCGCGCCTCGAACGCGACCTCGCCGGCCGGCAGCGCGTCATCGCCGGCCAGGAGCGCGATGTCGCGGCGCTCGAGCGGGCGGTCCTCTCGGCCTCTGCCAGTGACCGCGATAGGGCACAGCTGCGCCTTGAGGCAGAACAGCGCCAGCTCGCCGCCTCGCGCAACGAGGCCCAGCAGTTGCGCGAGCGGATCACCGCCTTCAACGCCCGCATCGCCGGTGCCGACCGTTCCGAGGCGCTCGACAACACGATCTCCAGCTATTTCGTCCGCATCAATGGCGGCGTGATCAAGCTGACCCAGGTCCAGAGTGCCAATGCGACGGGCGAGGTCATCCTGCCGCCCACCAGCACCGATGTCGCCAAAGCCGGCGACTGGCAGATCGTCACCATCGCGCAGCCGGAATCGAACCGCCGCATCAACGACCGCGAGATCATCTATCTCGACTCGCTGAAAGAGCGCGGTCTCGTCGAGCGGCGCATCTCGCGCGAGTTCTTCTTCGGCGGCGCCTCGCGCGAGGCCGAACTCGCCGGCGTCTGGGTCGCCATCGTCGGCTCGTTCCTGACGCTGCTCATCACGCTCGCCATCTCATTCCCGATCGGCGTCGCGGCGGCGATCTATCTGGAAGAGTTCGCGCCTAAGAACCGCATCACCGAGATCATCGAGGTGAACATCAACAACCTCGCGGCGGTGCCCTCCATCATCTACGGCCTGCTCGGCCTCGCGGTGTTCCTCAACGTCTTCGGCCTGCCGCGCTCGGCGCCGGTGGTCGGCGGTCTCGTCCTCGCCCTGATGACGCTGCCCATCATCATCATTGCCTCGCGCGCGGCGATCCGGGCCGTGCCGCCCTCGGTCAAGGAGGCCGCGCTCGGGGTCGGCGCCTCGCACCAGCAGGCCGTGTTCCACCACGTGCTGCCGCTGGCCATGCCGGGCATCCTGACGGGGACGATCCTGGGCATGGCCCATGCGCTCGGCGAGACCGCGCCGCTCCTGATGATCGGCATGGTCGCCTTTGTCGTCGACAGTCCCAACGGTCTGGCGGATGCTGCGACGCTGCTGCCGGTCCAGATTTTCATGTGGGCCGACTTCCCAGAGCAGGCCTTCCAGAACAAGACCGCCGCGGCCATCGTGGTCCTCCTGGTCTTCCTGATCTGCATGAACGCGGCGGCCGTGTTCCTGCGCAAGAAATTCGAGCGTCGCTGGTAAGCGGCCCCCGCGCCCTCAAGAGGATGTAAGCAGATGAACTCGCTTCCCACGTTCGAGATCGCAGCGGCGGCCACGGCCAATGCGCCCGCGACGCTCGGCCGACCGAAGATCACCGGCCGAAACGTCAATGTCTTCTACGGCGAGAAGCACGCCATCAAGGACGTGAACGTCGACATTCCCGAGCGCTCGGTGATGGCCTTCATCGGTCCGTCGGGCTGCGGCAAGTCGACCTTCCTGCGGTGCATCAACCGCATGAACGACACGATCGCGATCTGCCGCGTGACCGGCGACATCCAGATCGGCGAGCAGGACATCTACGACAAGACGCTCGATGTGGTGCAGCTCCGCGCCCGGGTCGGCATGGTGTTCCAGAAGCCGAACCCGTTCCCGAAGTCGATCTACGAGAACGTCGCCTATGGCGCGCGCATCCACGGTCTGGTCAAGACCAAGACCGATCTCGACGAGGTGGTCGAGACCGCGCTGCGCAAGGCGAGCCTCTGGAACGAGGTGAAGGACCGGCTGCACGATTCCGGCACGGGCCTGTCCGGCGGCCAGCAGCAGCGCCTGTGCATCGCGCGCGCCATTGCCGTGTCGCCCGAGGTGATCCTCATGGACGAGCCCTGCTCGGCGCTCGACCCGATCGCGACCGCCCGCATCGAGGAACTGATCGACGAGCTGAAGCAGAACTTCACCATCGTCATCGTCACCCACTCCATGCAGCAGGCGGCGCGCGTGTCGCAGCGCACGGCTTTCTTCCACCTCGGCGTGCTGGTGGAGGAGGGGACGACGGACCAGATCTTCACCAATCCGGTCGATACCCGTACCCGCGACTACATTACCGGCCGTTTCGGCTGATTTCCGGCGTTGGAGCGCCGCGGTTCTGCCCCGCGGCAGCCTAATTCCGCTAGGTAATCTCGGCGCTTCTTTCATCAGGAGCGCCGTTGCCATGTCTTCCCAGGGCTTGATCGTCCAGCGCCTGTCGCCGCTGCGCGCCGCGACCCCCTCGCGCATCGCCATCGCCGCCTTTCTCGTCATCGCGCCCCTTCCCGCATTGGGCGCCGAGTTCGAGGCGGCCTCGCGGGTGGATGCCGTGACGGTGTTCCCGGACGGCGCCAGCGTCACGCGCCGCTTCGTCGTCGATCTGCCGGCGGGCGAGCATGTCCTGATCCTGAACGACCTGCCGGTTGCCGCCGATCCCGGATCGCTGCGCGTCGCGGGTGCGGGCGAGGGTCGCCTGACGGTCGGGTCGGTTGATGCGCGCCAGCCGCGGGTCACCGAGCGGGCCGATCCGGAGCGCCTGCGCCGTCTGGAGGAGCTGCGCGACGAGCGCCTGTCGCTGGATGACCGCATCTCCGCCGAGCGGGTGCGCAAGCGGGCGGCGGAGGCGCTGACCGCCCCCGGCACGCTCTCGGCCGGCGAGCGCGGCCTCAATGTCGGCGAGGCGCGGCTTGCCATGGCGGCGGCGCTTGAAGAGACGCTCGCAGCCGATCGCGCCATCCGCGAGGCGGAGCGCCGCCAGCGCGCTCTTGACCGCGAAATCGCCGAAGTCGAGGCCGGCCTCAGGAGCCAGCCGCCCCGCCGGCTCGAGGCTCGCGTGGCCGTGGAGGCATCCGCTCCGTTCCGCGGCGAACTGACCCTGACCTATGCGGTACGCGGCGCGCGCTGGGCGCCCGCCTACGACGCGCGGCTGTCGACCAGCGGGCCCAAGCCAGCCCTCGAACTCGTCCGGCGCGCCGAGGTCACCCAGCAGACCGGCGAGGACTGGTCGGACGTCGCCCTGACGGTCTCGACCGTGCGGGTTGCGCGCGGGGGCTCCGCGCCCCGCCTCGGTTCGCTGATCGTGCGGTTCGACGAACCACGCGGCGTCGGCGGCGGTGCCATGCTGGAGAGCCGGACCGAGCCGTCACCGCGCGCACTCGCCCCTCCGGCACCGACGACGGCGCAGGACCAGTCGCTGCGGCGCGGCCGGGTGCAGGAGGCCGAGGCCGAGGCCGATACGTCCGGTTTCCAGGCTTCGTTCGCCATTCCGGGGCGCAGCAGCGTTGCGTCCGGCGATGGCTCGCGTGCGCTCAGGATCGGGTCCAGCGCCATCGAGCCGGAACTCGTCTCGCGCGCCGTGCCGAGCGTCGACCCGACCGCCTATCTCGAAGCGCAGTTCCGCCATGCCGGCGACGTACCGCTGATGGCCGGGCGCATCGCGGTCTATCGCGACGGCATCTTCGCCGGGCGCTACCAGCTCGCCGCCGCGACGCGCGACGATCTCGTGACGGTCGGCTTCGGGCCTGACGACCTCATTCGGATCGAGCACCAGATCGTCCGCCGGACCGACGGTTCCTCAGGGATCATCTCGACCTCGAAGACCGAGGAGCAGGCATTCCGCATCGCCGTGCGCAACGGCGCGCGCAGCGCCCGGCGCGTGGTGATCGAGGACCGCATGCCGGTCAGCGAGGTGCAGGACATCGCGGTCGAGCAGCTCTCCGGCATGACCGCGCCGACCGCCCGCGACATCCGCAACCGGCGCGGCATTGTCGAATGGAGCTTCGACCTGCCTGCCGGCGGCTTCAACGAGATCCGGCACGGCTGGCGCCTGCGCTGGCCCTCGGATCGGCAAATCCGGCCGGTTCAGGGTCGCTCCTGACGGGCAGGAGGGCCTCGCGGCCGCTCTTGCCTCGCGGTCGGCGATCCTTTATCCGCACCCTGCAAGGGCCCCGGCCGGAAGCGATGATCGCTGAGCCGGGGTTTGCCTTGCCGTGGAGGATGAAGAACCATGGCAAACGTGGTGGTCGTCGGTTCCCAGTGGGGCGACGAGGGCAAAGGCAAGATCGTCGATTGGCTGTCGAGCCAGGCGGATGTCGTCGTCCGGTTTCAGGGCGGCCATAATGCCGGTCACACGCTGGTCATCGACGGCGTCACCTACAAGCTGTCTCTCCTGCCGTCCGGCATCGTGAGGCCCGGCAAGCTCTCGGTCATCGGCAATGGCGTCGTCATCGATCCTCATGCGCTGGTCGCGGAGATCGAGCGCGTCTCGGCGCAGGGCGTCGCGATCTCGCCCGAGACGCTGCGCATCGCCGAGAATGCCTGCCTCATCCTGTCGCTGCACCGCGAGCTCGACCAGCAGCGCGAAGGCGCCAATGCCGGCACGAAGATCGGCACGACCGGCCGCGGCATCGGCCCGGCCTACGAGGACAAGGTCGGCCGCCGCGCCATCCGCATGACCGATCTCACCGACCTGTCGGCGCTGATGCCGAAGATCGAGCGGCTGCTGGCCCATCACAACGCGCTGCGCCGCGGCCTCAAGCTCGACGAGATCGAGGCGCAGGCGATCTACGACGAACTGGCCGCCGTCGCGCCGAAGGTGCTGCCCTACGTCACCACCGTCTTCGACCTGCTGGACGAGGCCAAGCGTTCGGGCAAGCGCATCCTGTTCGAGGGCGCGCAGGGCACGCTGCTCGACATCGACCACGGCACCTATCCCTTCGTGACCTCGTCCAACACGGTGGCGGGGCAGGCGGCGATCGGCTCCGGCATGGGGCCGGGCGCGATCAACTACGTGCTCGGCATCACCAAGGCCTACACGACCCGCGTCGGTGGCGGCCCGTTCCCGACCGAGCTCGAGGACGAGAACGGCCGGATCATGGGCGACCGCGGCCGCGAATTCGGCACGGTGACCGGCCGGCGGCGGCGCTGCGGCTGGTTCGACGCGGTGCTGGTGCGCCAGGCGGTGAAGACCAACGGCATCGACGGCATCGCCCTGACCAAGCTCGACATCCTCGACGTGTTCAAGGAGATCAAGGTCTGCGTCGCCTACGAACTCGACGGAAAGCGGCTCGATTTCCTTCCCGCGGGCGCGGACGCGCAGGCGCGCGCGAAACCCGTCTACGAGACAATCGAAGGCTGGGATTCCACCACGATGGGCGCGCGCTCCTGGAGCGAACTGCCGGCCCAGGCGATCAAATATGTTCGCCGGATCGAGGAATTGATTGGCTGTCCAGTCGCGTTACTATCGACGAGCCCGGAGCGTGACGACACGATTCTGGTGCGTAACCCCTTCGAGTAAGAGTTGAGGGGCTGAGAGCGAGTTTCGATGGCCGACTATACGCCCCTCATCTCCCGTGCCGTTGGGGCATTGGCGCAGAACACCGGCGAGGCGCGCCGCGCGGTCTATGAGCGGGCGCGGGGGGCCCTGCTTGCCCAGTTGCGCGGCATTACGCCGCCCCTGCCGGAAGAGCAGATCACACGCGAGCGCACGGCGCTGGAAGAGGCGATCCGCAAGGTCGAGGCCGAAAACGCCACCGAAGGGCTGGATCAGCTTCTGGAACGGGAGCTCATGGGCCTCGCCCAGCAGCGTACGACCCGCGCCGAGCCGATCTCCATCGGCGGCGCGCGCAGCGTCAGTGCCGCTGCGCAGGATGCCGAGCAACTCGGCGATGCCGCTGCCTCTACACGTCGCGCGGCTCAGGACCAGCTCTCGATCGGCGCGGGGCGTCCGGCGGACGAGGACCGCGTCGAGCCGGCGCTGGAGCCGTCCAGCCCCTTCGTCAGCGCCAACGATGCCGGGCGCGCGCCTATCCGCCCGCGCGTGTCCGTGCTGGGCGAGGAGGAGGAGACGCCGCGCCGGCGCGGACGCGGCGGATTCGCTGCCCTGCTGATCGCGCTGCTCCTGCTTGGCGGTGCCGGCGCGCTCGGCTGGTATGTGGCGGTCTATCACCCCGAGCGCCTTCCCGAGCAGTTGCGGACCATCGCCTCCGCGCCGCCCCCGGCTGCCCAGGCTCCGACGCCCGCCCCGGCTCCGGCGGCTGACCCCGATCGTCCCAAGACCTCCGACCGGGTCGGTGATGCGCCGCCGGCGGCTCCCGCGCCGAGTGCAACGCCGTCGGCTTCGCCGGCGCCCCGTCAGGTTGTGCCGGTCGATCCGCCGGCAGCCCCGCTGCCGCCGGTCGCGACCGATCCAGCGCCGACGGACACGCCGCCGACCGCCAGCGATCCAGCCCCCCAGACCGCGGCACCGGCGGCTCCTGCTCCGGCTGATCCCGTCCCCCCGGCTGCCCAGGCTCCGGCTCCCGGTCCGGCGCCGCCGCTCGTGCAGACGCCCACCCAGCCGCAGGCGGCTGCGGGCAGCGTCGCGCCCCAGCGCGCGGCCCTGTTCGAGGAAACGCCCGGCAATGCGGCGGGAACGCTGATGCAGGGTTCGGTGATCTGGCGCACGCAGACGGTAAGCGTCGGCCCGGGCCAGCCGCCCGATCTGGCACTGGTCGGCGAAGTGAACATCCCTGAGCGGCGGATGGTCGTGACCATCACGATCCGCCGCAATCTCGACCAGACGCTGCCGGCCAGCCACACGATCGAGGTGCTATTCGCCCTGCCGCGGGACTTCCAGTTCGGAGGCGTCGCCGAGGTGCCCGGCGTGCTGATGAAGGCATCGGAGCAGGCGCGCGGCGTGCCGCTGGTCGGGCAGGCGGTTCGCGTAACCAACGGCTTCTTCTTCATCGGTCTGTCGAGCTTCGATATGGACCGCAACACCAACATTCAGGCGCTGAAGACGAGGCCGTTCTTCGACATCCCGGTGCGCTACGATTCAGGCCGCCGCGGCATCCTCACGGTGGAGAAGGGCGCTACCGGCGACCGCGCCATCGAGGAGGCCATGCAGGCCTGGGGCCAGTAACGGCTCCGCGCCACGAGCCTTCGACGTCAAAGAAAAAGGGAGGTCTTGCGACCTCCCTTTTGTTGTCTGGCTGCGGCGAAACGCCGTGTTCAGTGCGCGGCAATCTGGGCCGGCTGCGCCGCGGGGCGCTCGATCTCGCGCATCGACTTGACCACCGCGTCCTGCACCTTCTCGAAGGCGCGGACCTCGATCTGACGGACGCGCTCGCGCGAGACGCCGAAGCGCTCTGCCAGTTCCTCCAGCGTGATCGGATCGTCCTTCAGGCGACGCTCCTCGAAGATGATGCGCTCGCGCTCGTTCAGCACGCCGAGGGCGCGGGTGAGGGCGGAGCGACGGTTGTCGGTCTCCTCCTCGCGGGCGAGCACGGCTTCCTGGCTGTCGGAATCGTCGGCCAGCCAGTCCTGCCACTCGCCGTCGCCGTCTTCGCGCAGCGGGGCGTTCAGCGACGCGTCACCGCCGAGGCGGCGGTTCATGTCGATGACATCCTGCTTCTCGACGCCGAGCTTGGTGGCGATGATCGCGACCTGATCCGGGCGAAGATCGCCGTCCTCGAGGGCCGAGATGGAGCTCTTGGCCTTGCGAAGGTTGAAGAAGAGCTTCTTCTGGTTCGCGGTGGTGCCCATCTTCACGAGCGACCACGAACGCAGGATGTACTCTTGAATCGAGGCCTTGATCCACCACATGGCATAGGTGGCGAGGCGGAAGCCCTTCTCGGGCTCGAAACGCTTCACCGCCTGCATCAGGCCGACATTGCCTTCCGACACGACCTCGCCGATCGGCAGGCCGTAGCCGCGATAACCCATGGCGATCTTGGCCACGAGACGCAGGTGGGAAGTGACGAGCCTGTGCGCCGCCTGGCTGTCGCCGTGTTCGCGCCAGCGCTTTGCGAGCATGTATTCCTCTTGCGGCTGAAGCATCGGGAACTTGCGGATCTCGTCGAGATAGCGCGAAAGACCCGCCTCAGCGGAGAGGATGGGAAGAGATGCGACGTGAGCCATAGGGCCCTCCTTTCTGGCTCCCGGACCATCCGGCGAGCCCCGGATCGCCCGCCCCAAAGCTCGGGCGACCCGCTATGCCGCGACTGCGAAACGCCAGTCGCGACGAGACAGAATACTGACCACAGATCGTGGCGGAAGGGTGACAGATGCGCCCGTCGCCAGCAAGGCACGCTCACCTGAGTTTGCATCCATGCAAACAGTGGCGCTATGCCCGTGGTGCTCTCATAGACAATACGAAACAGGTCGTCGTGTCGTTACACGTTGGTGTGAGCGCGTCTAAACTGCGACAATCCGCCTCGTTCTGCGCACTGGGCCTCGCGCCGGCATGAAATCGAACGCCTCGCCCGCGGAAGCGCGGCGACGAGGCCTGAGAGAATATCTCTCCTTCATATCTGTCCGAATGCGCCAAGAACCCACTTTGTTCCCCGCGCTTCAGCGAAGCTTCTTGCCTGAGAGCATAGAGGCGGGCGTCGCTGCGACCGCGAACAGTCAGCCGGCTCCCTCGAGCGCCGCCACCAGCCGCGCCATGTCCGGCGGCAGGGCGCTCTCGAACCTGAGATGCTCGCCGCTGGCCGGATGGGCAAAGCCGAGGACAGCGGCATGCAGCGCCTGCCGGCCGAGCGCTTCGAGCGCTGCCTGGGCCGGCACGGGCAGTTTCCCGGCCTTGGTCCGGAAGCCCTTGCCATAGGTCTCGTCGCCGAGCAGCGGGTGGCCTTCATGCGCCATGTGGACGCGGATCTGGTGGGTGCGGCCGGTCTCGAGCCGGCAGGTGATGCGGCTCACGAGGCCGCCGGCGAGCGCCTGCCCGACCGATACGTGGGTGATCGCCTCGCGGCCGCCCTTCCTGACTGCGATGCGCTCCCGCATCCGCGGGTCGCGGTCGAGCGGCTGGTCGACGGTGAAGGCATCGCGCTTCGGGCGGCCCCAGACCAGCGCCTGGTAGGCGCGCTCCAGCGGTCCTGTGCGGCCGTGATCCGCGAACTGGGCGGAGAGCGCGGCATGGGCCTGGTCGGTCTTGGCGACCACCATCAGGCCGGTCGTGTCCTTGTCGAGGCGGTGGACGATGCCCGGCCGCCTGATGCCGCCGATCCCCGAAAGGCTGTCGCCGCAATGGGCGATAAGCGCATTGACCAGCGTGCCGGTCCAATGGCCGGCAGCGGGGTGGACGACGAGGCCCGCCGGCTTGTCGATGACGATCAGCGCATCGTCCTCGAACACGACGTCCAGAGGGATGGCCTCGGCCTGCGGCGTCGGGTCCTCGGGCTCCGGCACGGAGACTGCCAGCCGGTCGCCTTCATTGACCCTATGGCTCGCATCCGTCATGGTCCGGCCGCCGAGCGTCACATGACCCGCCTCGATCAGCGCCTTCAGGCGCGAGCGCGAAAGGTCCGGCACATGGCGCGCCAGCAGCCGGTCGAGCCGCTCGCGCGCCTCGTCCGCCCCCACCACCACTTCCGCGCTGCCCGCGCCCACATCCTGAATCTGCGACATCGTCATGACCAACACGCCCAGCGAGCCCGATGTCAATGAGGCCGAGACGCAGGCCGTGGTGCAGCGTGTCCGCCGCATGTCGGTCATCTCCGCCGTGATCATGCTGGCAGGCGTCGGCACCGTGCTGGCCGTGATCGGCTATCGGCTGATGTCGACGCCGGGCCCCGGCTCATCGATCACTGGAACGATCTCGCCGGAGGGTCGCATTACCTCGGCTATCGCGGCGGACGGTCGCCTGACCGTGACCTATGACCGTGACGGCGCCCCGCTGATCGTCGTCTACGATCTCCGGACGCTGAAGGAGACGCACCGCGTCTCGGTCGGCGGGCCGCAGGTGCCACGCCCCTGACCGCTCACGCCGGGGCGATGAACGGCTGGTAGATCTGCCGGAACGCGGGCAGCGTTTCCATCGCCTCGCAATGCCTGGCGAGCGCCGGATGGTCCGCGAGCGCAACGACGCCCGGATGGGCCTCCGTGACGAAGCGCAGCACCGCCGCCACGGCGATATCCGCATGGCCGATCCGGTCGCCGAACCAGAAGGCGCCCCGGCGTTCCGTGCGGTCCTGTTCCAGCGCGGCGAGGGCGCCGGCCATCTGCATGCGGCAGCGCCCAGACCAGAATTCCGAGACCTCGCTGTGCAGCCGCTTCTCGTAGAAGAGGCTCACCGCCTTGTCCCCGAGACCGGTGGCTAGTGCTGCAATGCGCAGTGCGCGGCGACGATCGGGCTCCGCGCGTGGGAAGAGCGCATCCCCGGGCGGCACGAGGCTGTCGAGATGGTCGAGGATCGCGTGGCTCTCGATCAGCGCCGTGCCGTCGTCCAGCACGAGGACGGGCACGCGGACCAGCGGGTTGAACGCGGCGACCTTGTCGGCATCGCCGAAGACCGACCAGGGCCGGTGCTCGAAGGCGAGGCCGTAAAGCGTCAGCGCGATGCCCACGCGGCGGACGAAGGGGGAGTCGTACTGGCCGACGAGGATCATTGCATTGCCCGATATTGCTTGCGTCAGACTGCCCGCAACGGGGCCAGCCGTGAAGCGGTGCAAGGCGCGCGGATGGCAGCAGGAATGCGCGCGATGGCCGCGACAGGGCGCGCCGTTCCGCGGACTGACATCAACCCTGCCGCGTGCCTTGACCCGTGCCCGCCTTTCCGCTTATGAAGCGCGCTCTCGCCGCCCTGCGGCGCCGCTCCCTTCGTCTAGCGGTCTAGGACGTCGCCCTCTCACGGCGAAAACAGGGGTTCGAGTCCCCTAGGGAGCGCCAAAAGCGCTTAATCTTCATAGCCTTACGCGCCAGTTGGGCAATCGGGTCAGGAGCCCGGTTGGTTCGGCGGGTCTGTTGCACATGACGCGCCTGCAGTCGCCACGCGGCGGGCTGTCGATGCCCCCTGCAGTCGCGCCGGGTGGCCGTTCGCGATTGATCAGGCCGCGCCCTCGCGCGACCGGTGGCCCATCCGCACACCCGACTCACCCTTCCGCATCTAGCTTGTCGCCCTTCCGCGTCCAGCTTGACATTCGCCGCAATAATTTATAACCATCCGGTTGGAAAAAATCGAAAGGGCACCAGTTTGGGACGGCATCGGAGCATCGACAGGGAGGCGCTACTCGATGCTGCCGAGCGCGTGGTCATCCGAGACGGGGCCGCGAAACTGACCCTTGACGCTGTCGCGGCGGAAGCCGGGATCAGCAAGGCCAGTGTCCTGTACGACTACAAGACGAAACGCGAACTGGTGCGAAAGCTGATCGAGAGACGGGTCACGGCGGAAGAGACACTCGTTCAGCAACTGATCGGTTCAGGCAAGGACGAGCCGGACAAATACGTGCGCAGTCAATTGTCGGTTCTGGCGCGCACCATTTCCGAAGCCGACCGATCTGTCGGACTTAATCTTTGTGTGGCCCTCACACAGGATGTCAGCCTGCGTGAGCCGGTGCAGAAGGCGATCCAGGGCTCTGTCAGCGAGATCACGCGATCGTCAAGGCATCCTCGGAGCGCTCTTCTTGCATTTCTCGCGATGCAAGGGCTTGTTCTTCTCGAATGGTTCGACTGGCACAGTTTCAGTTCATCTGAGAGATCTGAGATTATCGGAAATATAAGTTGGCTAATTGACCAAGCTACGCCTTCCGAAGCCTGACGCAAAATCTCAATATCCCGGTGTTTATATTATGTCATCTCTAGCTACCGCCAAGACGCTTGGCGCGATTGCCGCTTCTGTCGCTCTTGCCGGCGGTCTGCTGTTTGCAGGCGGCACATCAGCACAGACCCCGGCACCCCCCATCGCCCTCGGCACCATCACGGTGGCGCCCGAGGATCTGCCGGTCATCACCAACCTGCCGGGGCGCATCGCGCCGACGCGCATTGCCGAGGTCCGGCCGCGCGTTTCCGGCATCGTCGTCGAGCGGGTTTTCCGGCAGGGCAGCCCGGTCAAGCAGGGCGATGTCCTCTACCGGATCGACCCGGCTCCCTTCGCCCTGCGTGTCCGCAGCGCCGAGGCGACGCTGAAGCGGGCGGAGGCCATCGAGTTGCAGGCCCGCCAGCAGGCGGATCGCGTCCAGGAATTGCGCTCGCGGAACGTCGCAAGCCCTCAGCAGTCGGACAATGCGATTTCGGCGCTCGCGCAGGCCGACGCTGACGTCGCCTCCGCAAGGGCCGGTCTTGCCTCGGCTCAGCTCGATCTCGAATATTCGGAGGTTCGTGCGCCGATCAGCGGCCGCATCGGCCGTGCTCTTATCACCGAGGGCGCGCTCGTGAGCTCCAGCTCCGTGGACAACCTTGCCACTATCCAGCAGCTGGACCCGGTCTATGCCGACGTGACGCAGTCGGTCGCAGACCTTCTGGCCCTTCGCCGGGCGCTGACGTCGGGGAGCCTGAGCCGGCCCGATTCCGAAACGGTTCGCGCGCGCCTCCTGCTCGATACCGGCAGCCCTTATCCGCATGTCGGACGCCTGCTGTTCTCCGAGGCCTCGGTGGAGGCGACCACGGGCCAGGTGACGCTGCGCGCGGAGTTTCCCAACCCCAACGACGATCTGTTGCCCGGCATGTATGTGCGGGTCGAGATCGAGCAGGGCGTGGAAAAGAACGCGATCCTCATCCCGCAGCAGGCCATCCAGCGCGATGCGCGCGGGCAGCCGCAGGTCCACCTCCTGAAGGCCGACGGGACGCTGGAGGTCCGGCACGTGAAGGCAGGCCGCGTCGTCGGCAACAGGCAGGTGATCGAAGCCGGGCTCGCCGCGCGCGATCAGGTCGTTGTCGAAGGCTTCCAGAAGATCGCAATGGGAACGCGGTTCGTCGGAACCCCTTGGACAACGGCCTCTCGCAGTGACGGCGCGAGGCAGGCGGACTAACGACCATGGCAAGCTTCTTTATCGACAGGCCGATCTTCGCCTGGGTCCTCGCTATTTTCATCGTGCTGGCCGGCGCCATCGCCATTCCGATGCTGCCGGTCGCGCAGTATCCCAATGTGGCGCCTCCGCAGATCTCCATCAGCACCAACTTTCCGGGCGCTTCTCCCGAAGACATCTATCAAAGCGTGACGCGGCCCATCGAAGAAGAGCTCAACGGCGTGCCCGGGCTCCTCTATTTCGAGTCGACGTCCGAGGCGAACGGGCGCGTGGCCATCACGGTCACGTTTTCGCCCGGCACGCATATCGGCGAGGCGCAGGTCGAGGTGCAGAACCGCATCAGCCGGGTCGAGCCGCGGCTGCCGCGTTCCGTCGCGCAGCAGGGCCTGCGCGTGGAGCAGGCGGGCACGAGCTTCCTGCTGATGGTGACGCTGACCTCCGAGAACGGCGGTCTCGACGCCGTGAGCCTCGGCGACTACCTCAACCGCAATGTGCTTGGCGAAATCCGCCGTGTTCCCGGTGTCGGCAGCGCGACGCTGTTCGCGACGCAACGATCGATGCGCGTCTGGCTCGACCCGCAGAAGATGCTGGGCCTGAACCTGACCTCCGCCGACGTCATCGCAGCGATCCAGGCGCAGAACGCGCAGGTTTCGGCGGGGCGCATCGGCGCGCTGCCCATCACCGAGGGGCAGCAGATTTCGGCGACCGTGCTGGTCAAGGGACAGCTGGGTTCGCAGGAAGAGTTCGAGGCCATCGTCCTTCGCGCCAATACGGACGGCTCCGCGGTCCGTCTGCGCGATGTGGCGCGCGTCGAGATCGGCGGCGAGGCCTACAATTTCTCCACCCGTCTGAATGGCCAGCCGAGCGCGGGCCTCGGCGTGCAGCTTTCGCCGACCGGCAACGCGCTGGCGACGGCGAATGCGGTGAAAGCCAGGATGGAACAGCTGGCGCGGTTCTTCCCGCCCGGCCTGAAGTACGAAATTCCCTACGATACGTCGCCGTTCGTTCGCGTCTCCATCGAGAAGGTGATGCACACGCTGCTGGAGGCCATGGTTCTGGTCTTCGCCGTGATGTTCATCTTCCTTCAGAACTTCCGATACACGGTCATCCCGACGCTGGTCGTTCCGATCGCCCTGCTCGGAACCTGCGCGATCATGCTGGCCGCGGGTTTTTCGATCAACGTGCTGACGATGTTCGCCATGGTGCTGGCGATCGGCATCCTCGTCGACGATGCGATCGTCGTCGTCGAAAATGTCGAGCGCATCATGGCGGAAGAGGGCCTTCCGCCGCGCGAGGCCACGCGCAAGGCGATGGGGCAGATCACCGGCGCGATCATCGGCATCACGCTCGTCCTGACCGCGGTCTTCGTGCCCATGGCCTTTTTCCCGGGCGCGGTGGGTATCATCTACAAGCAGTTCAGCCTGACCATGGTCGTCTCGATCCTGTTCTCGGGTTTCCTCGCCCTGACGCTGACGCCCGCGCTCTGCGCGACCTTCCTCAAGCCCATCGCGAAAGGCGGGCACCACGAGAAGAAGGGGGCCTTCGGCTGGTTCAACCGCAGGTTCGACAGGGCGACCAACGGCTATACCGGCATGGTCGGCGCCATTGCCCGGCGGCCGGGCCGCTACATGGTCATCTATCTCGCTCTGCTTGCCGGTCTCGCCTGGGGCTTCATGCGGCTGCCCAGCGCATTCCTTCCCAACGAGGACCAGGGCTTCCTGCTCGTTGATGTCCAGGCGCCGCCGGAAGCGAGCGCGGATCGTACGCTCGCCGTCATGAGGCAGATCGAGGAGATCGTCCTGGCGGAGCCTGCGGTCCAGCGGATGGTCGGCATCACCGGCTTCTCCTTCGCCGGCGCGGGCGCGAATGCGGGTCTCGCCTTCATCACCCTGAAGGACTGGAGCCAGCGCGGGCCGAACGACACCGCCACCGCTCTCGCCGCTCGCCTCAACGGGAAGCTGTTCCAGATCAAGGATGCGCAGAGCTTCTCGTTGTCGCCGCCGCCGATCCAGGGCCTTGGAACCTCGAACGGCTTCACGTTCCGCCTGCAGGACCGGTCGGGCGCGGGCCAAGCCGCGCTTGCGGAGGCCCGCAACCAGCTTCTTGCCGCGGCAGCCAGGAGCCCCGTTCTCGCCGGCGTGCGCGTCGAGGGTCTCGCCGACGCGGATCAGGTCAATCTCTTCATCGATCGCGAGAAGGCCTACAGTTTCGGGGTCACGTTCGCGGCCATCAACACGACGATCTCGGACAATCTCGGCTCGGCCTACGCCAACGACTTCCCCAATGCCGGACGCATGCAGCGCGTCACGATTCAGGCGGAGGCCGCCCAGCGCATGCAGGCGGAAGACCTGCTGCGTCTCACCGTTCGCAACGCGCATGGTGGGATGGTGCCCCTGTCCGCCTTCGCGACACTCGAATGGAGCAAGGGCTCGACGCAGGTTGTGGCGTATAACGGCTATCCGGCCGCGCGTATTTCGGGTCAGGCCGCGCCCGGCTCGTCATCCGGCGCAGCCATCGCGGAGATGGAGCGGCTCGCGGGCAACCTGCCGCAGGGCTTCGGCTTCGAGTGGACGGGACAATCGCTTCAGGAGATTCAGTCGGGCTCGCAGGCGCCGTTCCTGATCGCGCTGAGCATCCTGTTCGTCTTCCTTCTGCTCGCAGCCCTTTACGAGAGCTGGTCGATCCCGCTCGCCGTCATGATGGTGGTGCCGCTCGGCGTCATCGGTTCCGTCTCGGCGGTCATGCTGCGGGGCATGCCGAACGACGTCTACTTCATGGTCGGGCTCATCGCGATCATCGGCCTGTCGGCGAAGAACGCGATCCTGATCATCGAGTTCGCCAAGGACCTGCGCGCTCAGGGCATGCCACTGGTGGATGCGACGGTGGAGGCGGCGAAGCTGCGCTTCCGGCCGATCATCATGACCTCGCTAGCCTTCACCCTCGGTGTCGTGCCGCTGGCGATTGCCACCGGCGCGAGCGCCGCGAGCCAGAATGCGATCGGCACCGGCGTCCTCGGCGGCATGATCACGGCGACGCTGCTCGCGATCTTCCTCGTGCCGGCCTTCTTCGTCTTCGTGATGAGGCTGTTCCGGGTGCCCGATGGTCCCAAGGGCGAGGCCCAGCCCGAGGCGACCGAGGCGCGGCCCGAAACCGTGACGCAGACGCACTGATAAAACCGACGGCCCTCGTGATCAGCGGATCGCGAGGGCCGTCTCGCTTTCCGGTGGATTGCGATGGCTTCTGGGCAGAAGTTGCGCTTGCGGTGCCCGTTTCCCTGACGCTCAGCCTGCCGGCGTGAGGAATGGCTTTTCGGGGGGCGCGAACACGCGCGCCTTCGTGCGCCGGGACCAGGCCATCATCGGCTTCTCCACGACGAGGTGAACGGCGACGCCTGCGGCCGCGGCCAGCACGAAAGTCGCGAGAGTCGGCGCGGGCTGGTCCAGCGGGCTGGTCAGCGGCATTCCGGCTAGCCGCCACAGTAGCAGCAGCATCGAAACCGCGATGCCGTGGCTGAGATAGATCGCGTAGGAGGCATCGCCCAGCAGCCTCGGCAAGGACCATTCGCCGATGCGTCCACTGTCGTCGAGCGAGACCGCGCCGATGACGAGCGCGATGGCGGGCAGGCCCCACCAGAGGATGCGCGGCCAGCCGTCGGGCGCGCCGACGGCGAAGGCGGCTGCTGCAAGGCCCGCAACGCCCGCGGCTATCAGCGCCGCGCCGAGCGAGGGGGCGAGCCGGCAGCCGCCGCCACGCCAGGCCGCGAACCAGTAGCCGGCGAGAAACTCGATCAGAATCGGGTCGGTATAGACGGCGCCGACCACCCCCTGCGGCTGCAGCGCCATGCCGGCGACGATGAGTGCGGCGAGCATCGCCGTCAGTGCGGCTGCCTGCCGCCGCGGTGCCAGAACGATGGCGATGACGGCGGCGACGTAGAAGATCATTTCGTACCAGAGCGTCCAGCCCTGATAGAGGAACGGAAAGGTGCCCGTCGTGCCCGGCATGAAGGTCGGCACGAGCAGGAACGACCGGACGATCCACTCGGCATCGAGAGGCAGGCGCGGCAGAAGACCGGGAGCGGCCAGCTTCGTTGCGACGAGCAGAAGCGTGAACAGCCAGTAGAGCGGCAGGATGCGCGCCGCCCGGTCATAGACGAAGGCGAGGGGCTCGACGCGCCGTCCGGTGGTGATCAGACCGATGACGAAGCCGCTGATGACGAAGAACACGTCGACGCCGGCCGCGCCGATCACGCCCGCTTCGCCCACCACGTGATAGCCAAGGACCATGAGCGCGGCGGCGGCGCGCAGATATTGTATGGAGGCAAGGCGATTGCTCGCGACCGTTCCCGGAGCGGGTGCTCCTTCTGTGCCAGTTCGGCTCTGCAATCCCTCAACTCCCCAGCCGGCCAGCCGCGGGCCGCCCCGGAATGGAGCAGGCTGCGATATCCATCACTCATGGAGCAATTAGCGCGCCGCGGCGGTATCGCATCATCCCCCGCCATCCCACCAGCGAATGGCGGCCATGAGCCCACTGGTGGCATGGTTTGTTTTGACAGGCTGCGGCAAGCGCTCTTATCGTTGAAGGCAATACATCGATATCGTGCAGCGATACGAACATGATCGAGGCTTATTGCCGCTTCGGTTATGCGGACGCTGCGATCCGGCGCGCAGTTCAGGGAGACGAGGCTTGACCCATCCGGTGATGCAGCAGGAGCGCGGGACGCCTCCCATTCTCGACGTCGATCCTTACGACGACGCGGTGCTGGAACAGCCCCATGCCATGTATGCGGATGTCCGCGCGGCCGGCCCGGTTGCGTTTCTCAGCCGCCACGACGTCTACGTCATGGGCAGGCACCGCGACATCATGCCGGTGCTGAAGGACTGGGAGACCTATTCCTCCACGGGCGGTTCGGGGCTCGGCGACATCCGCAAGCCTGGCGCATGGCGTCCCGGCAGCCCGATCGTCGAGGTCGACCCGCCGCGCCACACGCAGGTGCGCACGGTGCTCCAGCGCATCCTCTCGCCGGGCCTTCTGCGCCAATGGCGCGAGGGGTTCGAGAAGGCCGCGGACGAGCTGGTCCAGGACCTCGTGGGGAAGGGCGAATTCGACGGCGTCGACGATCTGTCGGAGGCCTATGTCTCCCAGACCTTCCCGGATGCGCTGGGCCTGAAGGACTCGCCCGAGCGCCGCAAAAACCTGTTCCTGCTCGGCGAGCTGAATTTCGACGGCCAGGGTCCGCGCAATCCCCGTTTCGAGGCGACCCAGAAGCGCGCGGACGAAATCTGGGACTGGTATCTCGACAGCATGAAGCGCGAGGCCATGATCCCCGGCGGCTTCGGCGAGAAGATCTTCCAGGCCGCGGATGCCGGCGAGATCGATCACGAAACGGCGCCGCTCCTGGTGCGTTCCTTCCTGCGCGGCGGGCTCGATTCCACCACCAGCACCATCTCGGCGGCGCTCTGGTATCTGGCAAAGGACCCCGAGCAGTGGGGCATCCTCAAGGCCGATCCGTCGAAGGTGCGCACGGCTTTCGACGAGGCCATGCGGCTGGAGACACCGATCCAGAACGTCTGCCGCCAGACCATGCGCGAGGTCGAGATCGACGGCGTGACCGTGCCCGATGACAGCAAGATCCTCATCCTGCTCGGCTCGGCCAACCGCGACCCGGACCAGTGGGAGCGGCCGGACGAATTCGACCTCAGCCGTTCCACCTTCGGCCATCTGGCGCTCGGAACGGGTGTTCACATGTGCATCGGCCAGATGGTGGCGCGGATGGAAGGCGAGGCCGTGCTGAAGGCGGTTGCCAGCCGTGTCGCCAGCCTCGAACTCGCGGGCGAGCCGACACGGGCCCTGAACAACAACCTGCGAAGCCTGAAGACCCTGCCGCTCAGGGTCACGGCGGCCTGATCGCGACGGGGCTAGGCCTTCCGGACGCTTTTTCCGCGCCCGGACGGTGCTAGTCTCGGGCCAAGCAGGTGAGTGCATGATGGGCGACGTGGTCATTGTCGGGGCGGGACAGGCGGGCTTGCAGGCCGCCATTTCGCTGCGCGAGGAAGGTTTTACGGGGCGCATCCGCCTGATCGGCGACGAGGCGGGGCTGCCCTATCAGCGCCCCCCGCTCTCGAAGGCATTTCTGACGGGCGATGCCAGCGAGGCCAATCTGGTGCTGCGCCCGCAGGCGCTGCTCGACAAGGCGCAGATCGAATTCCTCGCGGGCGCGCGCGTGGACGGGATCGACCGCGGCAATGCCCGCATCCAGGTCGGCAAGGACCGCATCGCCTACGATCACCTGATCCTCGCGACGGGCTCCCGCAACCGCCATCTCGAAGTCGCGGGCGCGGATGCCGAAGGCGTCATGTCGCTTCGTGGCCTTGCGGACGCGCAGCAGCTCAAGGCGCGCCTCGGCGATGCCCGCCGGATCGCGATCATCGGCGCGGGCTTCATCGGGCTGGAGTTCGCCGGTGTCGCGGCAAAGCTCGGCCGCGACGTCCACGTCGTGGAGCTTGCCCCGCGGGCCATGGCCCGCGCCGTCAGCGAACAGATCTCATCCCATTGCGAGGCTCGCCACGCGAGTTGGGGCACGCGGTTCGTGTTCGGAGCGGGCGTACTCGACATCGAACAGGCCGGCGGCAAGGCGAGGGGCGTGCGGCTCGCCGACGGCGAGGTGATTGCCGCCGATCTCGTTCTGGTCGGCATCGGCGCGCTGGCCAATGCGGAACTCGCGGCCGAGGCGGGGCTGGCGACCGGCAACGGCATTGCGGTCGATACGCTGCTGCGAACGGAAGATCACGCCATTTCGGCCATCGGCGACTGCGCCTTCCATCCGAACGCTTTTGCGAACGGGCCGGTGCGGCTCGAATCCGTGCAGAACGCCATCGATCAGGGGCGCGCTGTCGCCGCCCGGCTGGTGGGGCGGCCCAAGCCCTATCACGCCGTGCCGTGGTTCTGGTCCGATCAGGGCGACATGAAGATCCAGATGGCCGGGCTGACGTCCGCGCGGGATCATGTCGCGACGCGCGGCGATCCATCCGAGGGGCGGTTCTCGGCGTTCTGTTTCCGCGACGGACTTCTGCTCGGAGTCGAATCGGTCAATCGTCCGGCCGACCACATGCTGGCGCGGCGCGTGCTCGCAACGGGGCGCAACTGGACGCTCGCCGATGTCGAGGCCCTCGACTTCGACCTCAAGGCGATGACCGCTGAGCCCGCGCGCGCGGCGGACGCATAAGGTCCTCCCGCGCAATGCGGTTGCCACCAAGGAAGTATCGAAGTTCAATACGATCGTGTTGAAAATGACGGCGGAGGCGGCCATGATCGCAACGCCGGGTCGATTTCGCCTGCGCTTTGCCAGCGCCGATTGCGGCGGGAACGATCAGAAAATGCCGGGAGGCGCAGGTTGAGCACAATCGGTGGAAAGTCCAGCCGTCCGGGCCCGCGAGTGCCTGCGCCGCGTTCGGCGCCCAAGGCCAACGGGCAGGCCAGCAGCGCGACGGCCGTCGATGACCGCCTTTTCCTCCAGTCGGTCGCGCGGGCGATCGACGTGCTGGAGGCTTTCTCGCAGAGCCCAAAGCCGAAATCCCTCGGGGAGATCGCCGCCGCCGCGGGCGTGAACAAGAGCGCGGCCCAGCGCATCGGCCTGACGCTGATGAGCCGTGGCTATCTGGAGCGCGCCGAGAGTGGCGGGCTGACGCTCGGCCGCAAGCTCCTCGACAGGTCGTTCGACTATCTGCGGTCCAATCCGCTGATAGAGCGAGCTTTGCCGGTGCTCACGGATTTGCGGAAACAGGCCGGCGAACGCACTGACCTGTCGCTGTTCGACCGGGCCACGATCATCTATGCCACGCGCCTGCAGAGCAAGCGCGAGACCTTCTACGCGACGCTGGCGGGCCGGCGCATCCCGACCTTCACCTCGTCCGGCGGCCGGGCCTGTTTGGCCCTGCTGCCCGACCCGGAAGTGGACGAGATCCTGGAGCGTTCCGAGCGGCGGCCCATGACGCCGAAATCGATCACCGATCCCGCCAAGGTCTGGGTGAAGATCCGGGAAGCTCGCCGCGACGGCTACGCATATTCTGTGGAAGAATCGCTGATCGGCGAAGTCGCCGTAGGGGCGGCCATCTCCGACAATCGCCGTCGTCCGGTCGGCGCCATCCACATTGCCGGCTCGCTCAGCGAGTGGTCCGTGGAGGATTTCCGCCGCCGCTTCGCCCCGCTTGCATCCGAGGCCGCGCGCGCCCTGAGCGGCTGACCGCAGCATTCCAGCCAAAGTCCGTCCCGACGAACCGGCCCGGCCTGTTGCCGGTGCCGCGCGCTTGCTCATGCGCGGCCCGCGCCGGGCGGCGGTGCTGCGCAGACTTGCAGCATGCCTACGAGGTAGGCGCGATACGACAATCATTCATGCGTTTCGGAATGGATGACCCGTTTGACACTTCGCGTCGCTCCGTCGCACAATATCGATATAGCCGTATCGACAAACGATATGCCGACAACTTTCGGAGTGGGTTCATGGCAACGCTTTCCCGTCGTCACATGCTCAGCATTCTCGGCGCCAGCGTGGCTGCGCCGGCCATCGTGCGTGCGCAGTCGTCGGAGCCCCTCAAGATCGGCGGCATGCTGCCGCTGTCGGGCCCGGCCAGCATCGAGGGCCGCCAGATCATTCTCGGCCTGCAGTTCGCCGTCGAGGAGATCAACGCCAAGGGTGGCGTTCTCGGCCGCCGGATCGAACTGGTGATGGAGGACGACGAGAGCAACTCCACCAAGGGCGTCACGGCGGTGCGCCGGCTGATCGAGCGCGAGAAGGTGCCGTTCATCGTCGGCACCTACGCCACGGGCGTCGCGGCCGCGGCTTCCAAGGTGTCGGCTGAATACAAGGTGCCGATGCTCTCCGGCGGCTCCACAGGCGCGCTCGCCACCGACCAGAACACGCCCGGCGACCCGTGGTTCTTCCGCTCCTGGCCGGACAGCAATGCGCAGGGCGAGGACACCGCCCGCGCGATCATCGACAAGTTCAAGAAGACCAAGGTCGCGATCATCCACGACAACACGAATTACGGCGTGACGCTGGCCGAGCAGGTGACGCGCGTCGTCGGCACTGCCGGCGGTTCGATCGTGTCGCGCGACAGCTACAATGCCGGCGAGCAGGACTTCTCCTCCATGCTCACCAAGCTGCGCACCCAGCGCCCCGAGGCGGTCTATATCGGCGGCTGGGCCGGCGACGGCGCCAACATCCTCCGCCAGGCGGCGGAGATCGGCCTGCGCGCCCAGTTCGTCGGTTCGGGATCGATGCTGTCCGACGATTTCATCCGCCTTGCGGGCCCCGCCTCCGAGGGCTTCGCCGTTGCAAGCCTTTACGAGGCGTCGACGCCCAATCCGGTGGGCAAGGCCTTCGGCGAGCGTTTCCGCGCGAAGCACAACCAGGACGCCAACACCTTCTCCTCGCTCGGCTACGACTCGACCACCATCGCGCTCGAGGCCCTGCGCCGCGCGGGCAAGCCCGATGGCGCCGAGATCCAGAAGGTGCTGAAGGACGGCATGAAGGACTTCCAGATCGTCCAGGGCCCGGCCGGCACCACGGCCGCGTTCAATGCGAAAGGCAGTGTCGACTTCCCGAACTTCATTGCGGTCATCAAGGACGGCAAGCGCCGCCTCGACATCTGATCGCCCGAAGTCACCTGTTATGGATCTCTTTCTGCAATACCTCGCCAACGGCGTGGTGATCGGCAGCACTTATGTGCTGGTCGCGGTCGGCCTGACGTTGATCTTCGGCATCCTCGGTGTGGTGAACTTCGCCCATGGCGAGTTCTACATGATCGGCGGCTATGCCGGCATCTTCGCGATCACGGTGCTGGGACTGCCGGTCCTGCCAGCCGTGGCGGTGGTCCTCGCGACCGCGGCCGTGGTCGGCATCTTGGCGGAAGCGATCCTGCACAAGCCGATGAAGAACCGCGATGCGACAAGCTCGATCATCTCGTCGTTCGGACTCGCCGTGGCGCTTCAGAACGCGACGCTGATCGTGATGGGGCCGCAGCCGCAGCGGCTCAATCTCGACGTCTCGAAGATCCCGATCCTGTCGTCGATACCGACGGATTTCGGGCCGGTCTTCCTGCCCCAGCAACGCACGCTCATCCCGCTGACCATGGTCCTCTTGATCGCGGTGCTCTACGTGGTGCTGCGCTACACCTGGACGGGCCGCAGCCTGCGCGCCATGGCGCAGCACGCGACCGTCGCTCGGCTCTGCGGCGTCAGGGTGGAGCGGGTCGCCGTCGTGACCTTCATGGTCGGCGCGGCGCTCGCCGGCATTGCCGGCATGCTGATGTCGTCGATCTTCCTCGTCTATCCCATCGTCGGCAACATGATCGCGCTGAAGGCTTTCACCGTGGTGATCCTCGGCGGCATGGGCAATGTCGCGGGCGCTGCTGCGGCGGGCTTGCTGCTGGGTGTCACGGAGTCGCTTACCTCCGGCTACATCGCCAATTCCATGCGTGACATCGTCGGCTTCGTCTTCGTCATCCTCGTGCTGCTGTTCCGTCCGCAGGGCCTGTTCGGCAAGGCGGTTGACCGGTCATGAAGAGGCTTCTCGCAGCCATTGCAGCGGTCGCGCTGCTCGCCGTCGCGCCTTTCGGTCTCGGCGGTTACGAGACCAACGTGCTGATGATGGTGCTGTTCTTCGTCATCCTCGCGGTCGGGCTCGATCTCGTCTCCGGCTATTGCGGCCAGTTCTCCTTCGCCACCGGCGCCTTCTACGGGGTCGGCGCCTATACCGCGGCGATCATGAGCCGCGACCTCGGGACCTCCATCTGGGTCCACCTGCCGGCGGGTGCCATCGTTGCCGGCCTGTTCGGCCTGCTGCTCGGCATTCCCGCGCTGCGGCTCAAGGGCCACTTCCTCGCCATCGTCACTATCGCGTTCCAGACCATCGTCTATTTGGTGATCTCGCAGTGGACCTCGTTCACCGGCGGCCAGGTCGGCCTGACCATGCCGAATGCCGGCCCCGTCCGCATCTTCGGCGTGACGCTGTTCGAGTTCGGTTCGCTGCGCTCCTATTACTGGCTGACGCTGGCGATGGCCGTGATCTGCCTCGTCGTCGCCTGGCGACTGATCCATTCGCGTCTCGGCCGCGAATGGGTGGCGATCCGCGACGACGAGACGCTGGCGGGTGCGGTCGGCCTCGATACGACACGCGGCAAGCTGACCGCCTTCGTCGCCTATGCCGCGCTGGCGGGCGTTGCCGGTGTGCTCACCGCCCATTCGCTGCGCGGCGTGACGCCGGACGACTTCACCATCTGGATTTCGGCGACGGTGGTCGCGATGATGGTGGTGGGCGGTCGCGGCACGTTCGTCGGGCCGATCATCGGCGCCGCCTTCCTCGCGACGCTGCCCGAGTTCCTCGGCAAGTTTGCCGAGTACAAAATGCTGATCTACGGCGTCCTCCTGGTCCTCGCCATCACGCTCGTCCCCGAAGGCGTCGTCGGCCGCTGGCGTGCGAGGACTGCGCGATGACCGTGCCGATCCTCGAAGCCAAGGGCATCACCAAGCGGTTCGGCGGCGTGACGGCGGTGAACGCCGCTAGCCTCACCGTCGGCAAGGGCCAGATCGTCGGGCTGATCGGCCCGAACGGCTCCGGCAAGTCGACCATGGTCAATCTCGTCACCGGCGAGATGACACCGGACGAGGGGCAGTTCCTGTTCAACGGCCACGACATCACCACGCAGCCTTCCTACCGGCGCGCGCGGCTCGGCATGGCGCGTTCGTTCCAGCTTCTCAGGCTGTTTTCCTCGCTGAGCGTCGAGGACAATCTCGTCCTCGCCAATCACATGCGAATGCAGTCGAGCCTCGCGGCCTCGATCCTCGACCGCTCATCCGCGAGGGAAGAAGAAGCCGCCGCGCGCAAGCGCGCGCGCGAACTGCTCGCCTGGTTCGACCTTCAGGAATTCGCGGAGCGGCCGGTGACGGCGCTCTCCATCGGCCAGCAGCGCATGGTGGAACTGGCCCGCGGCATGATGAGCGAGCCGACCCTGTTCGTGCTGGACGAGCCGGCGGCAGGCTTGTCGCCGCCGAATGTCGACCGGCTGATCCAACTCATCCGCCGCATGCGCGACGAATTCGGCATGAGCATCCTGCTGGTCGAGCACGTCATGCGCGTCGTGCGTGATCTCTGCGACAGCGTCGTCGTGCTGGATTCCGGCGAGAAGATTGCCGAGGGCGACCCGGAGGCGGTCGTGAAGAATCCGGTCGTGGTGGAGGCTTATATCGGAACGGGATGGAAGCGCCGTGCTCAGGGTTGAGAACCTCGTCGCCGGGTACGGGCGCACGCGCATCCTGCATGGGGTGAGCCTCAACGTGCCGAAGGGCGGCCTCGTCGCGCTGCTCGGCGGCAACGGCACCGGCAAGTCCACCACGCTCAAGGCCGTCGTCGGCCTGGTTGAGGTGCAGGAGGGGCAGGTCGTCCTGAACGATCAGGTGGTCAATACCGTGCCGCCGGAGCAGCGCTCGGCCCTCGGCCTGTCGCTGGTGCCGCAGGGCAAGGAGGTCTTCGCCGCCATGAGCGTCGAGGAGAACCTGCTCATGGGCGCCTTCCATCGCCGCAAGGACAGGGCCGGCATCGCCAGCGACCTCGAGGGCGTCTACCAGCGCTTCCCGCGCCTGAAGGAGCGGCGCAAGGTCAATGCCGGCATGCTTTCTGGCGGCGAGAGGCAGATGCTGTCCATCGGCCGCTCGCTGATGGCGCGGCCCTCGGTGCTGCTGCTGGACGAGCCCTCGGCGGCGCTCGCCCCGCGCATCGTCGAGGAGATCGCCGAGGCGATCCTCGGGCTTCGTGCGCTCGGCCTGACGCTGCTGCTGGTCGAGCAGAATGTCGGCATGGCGCTCGACATCGCCGACTACATCTACGTCATCCGCGGCGGCCGCATCGCCTATGAGCGCGAGGTGGGCGACGGCATCGCCATGGAGGAACTCCAGGAGTTCTACCTCGGCGGGCAGGAACACTGATTTCGAGACAGGGCGTCGGCAGGGCCGGCGCCCTTTGCATGTGAGGTGGTCATGAGCAATCCCAGAGCTGGACGTTTCGAGGGCCGCATCGCGGCCGTAACCGGGGCGGCCGGCGCGCTTGGCCGCGCCACCGCCGCCGGACTTGCGCGCGAGGGCGCAAAGCTCGTGCTGTTCGATCGCGATCCCGAGGGCCTTGCCGAGACCGCGAAGCTTTGCCCCGGCGCCATCGTCGTGACCGGCGACGCGCGCTCGGCGGCCGATGTGAAGCGGGCCGCGGACACCGCGCGCGAGACGTTCGGCCCGGTGGAACTGCTGGTGGCCGCCGCCGGCATTATCGGTCCCTCGAAGATCGCCATCGATGTCGAGGAGGACGAGTTCGATCTCGTCTTCGACATTAACGTCAAGGGCTGCTGGCTCGCCGCGAAATACTTCATCCCGCAAATGCGCGAGATCGGCCGCGGATCGGTGGTGCTGTTCTCGTCGACCGCGGGCATGCAGGGCTCGCCGGTCTACTCGGTCTATTCGGCCTCCAAGGGCGCGGTGACGCTGCTCACCAAGAGCCTGGCGCTGAACCACGCGACCGAAAACATCCGCGTCAACTGCGTCTGCCCCGGCACGATCGATTCGCCGATGCACCGCCAGGGCATTGCCGGCATCGCCGACCCCGTGCAGCGCGCCGAGCGCGAGGCCTTCCAGAAGTCCAAGCACCCGATGAACCGCTTCGGACAGCCGGAGGAGGTGGCCAACGGCGTGCTCTACCTTCTCAGCGACGACGCCTCCTACACGACCGGCCACGCTCTTCCTGTCGATGGAGGCCGTCTTGCCTGATCCCACTCGTTTCGCCGGCAAGGTCGCCATCGTCACGGGCGCCGCCCGTGGCATCGGCGAGGCCATTGCCGAACGCCTCGCCGCCGATGGCGCGAAGGTGCTGCTCGTCGATCTCATTCCCGAGGTCGAGGCGACGGCGCAGCGTCTGGGTCAGGCGGCTCTCGTCAAGAGCGTCACCGACCGCGATGCGGGCAAGACCATCGCCGATGCGGCCCTGAAGGCCTTCGGCCGCATCGACATCCTCGTCAACAATGCGGGGATCGGCGGCTCGAAGCGGCTCGTCGATTCCGACGATGCGCTGATCGACCGCTTCATCGACACGAACCTGAGTGCGGTGCTGCGCGTCACGCGCGCGATCGTGCCGCATCTGCCGCGGCCGGGCGGGCGGATCATCAACATATCCTCGATCTTCGGCCTCACGGGTTATCCGGGCACGACGGCCTATGCCGTCGCGAAGGCAGGCGTCGCGCAGTTCACGAAACAGCTGGCCGGCGAACTCGCGCCCGAGGGCATCCTCGTCAACGCGATCGCGCCCGGGCTGATCGCAACGCCGATGACCTCCGGCCACCTGCAGAACGCGCTCTACCAGCGCCTTATGGTCGAGGGCACGCCGATGGAGCGCAAGGGCGAGCCGAAGGACATTGCCGGGCCCGTGGCCTTCCTGGCCTCGGACGACGCGGCCTTCGTCACAGGCACTGTTCTGCCGGTCGATGGCGGCTTCCTCGCCGCGCGACACGGCAAGATCTGACAGGGAGACGAGACGATGCACGACATGAGCGTCCGCTGGCCGAACGGTGCGCGCTGCGCCGTGATGCTGACCTTCGACTTCGATGCCGAGACCCTCTGGACCTCCCGCGATCCGAACAACGTCAATCGTCCGGGCGTGCTGAGCCAGGGTCGGTACGGCGCGAAGGTCGGCGTGCCGAAGATCCTCGACACGCTGCGCGACGAGGACATCAAGGCGACGTTCTTCGTGCCGGGCTGGACCGCCGAGAACCATACCGACCGGGTCGAGATGATCCTGAAGGACGGCCACGAGATCGGCCACCACTCCTATTCGCACAAATGGGTCTCGGGCGATCCGCAGGCCGAAATCGAGGAGATGGAGAAGGGACTTGAGGCGCTGAAGCGCACGGTCGGCGTCGTGCCCAAGGGCTATCGCTCTCCGGCCGGCGAGGTCTCCACCGGCCTGTTCAAGCTGCTGCAGAAGCACAATTTCCTCTACGATTCCTCGCTGATGGACGACATCAACCCCTACCGCCACGTCCTGCCGGACGGGTCCAAGGGGCCGGTGGAACTGCCCTGGCACTGGAGCCTCGACGACGCGCCCTTCGCGCTCTTCTCGGTCCAGACGCCGCGGCCGATCTTCACCAACGAGCACATGCTGTCGGTCTACAAGGAGGAGTTCCGCGAGATCTACAGGTGGGGCGGTCTGTTCGACATGATCTTCCATCCGCAGGTCGGCGGCCGGCCGAGCCGCGTGGCGCTGATCCGCGAGTTGATCGCCTTCATCCGCACCTTCCCGGACGTGTGGTTCGCCACCGGTGCCGAGATCGCCGAGCATTGGGTGAAGGAATACGAAGGCGCCTGACGCCCGGCTGGCCTTTGGCGCGCAACGCTCTATGTTCCCTTGCGGAATATGGGGTTCGTCATGCATCTGAAATCGGTTCTTGCCGCTGCGGCTGTCGCCGTGGGGTTGCTGTCGCACGATGTCGGGGCGCAGCCGGCGGTCGCGCCGGCCGATCAGGCGCGTGCCTTTCTCACCGACTATTTCGCGGCGGAGCAGAAGCCGCCGCGCCGCGCCCAGCGCAAGTTCGAGGAATGGATGACCTCGCGCTTCGCCGCGCTCTACCGGCAGGCGCAGGCGCGTTCACGCAATGCCGAGAACCCGTATCTGGAGGCGGACCCGGTTCTGGATGCGCAGGACAGCGACCAGCCTGGCGATATTCGCATCGAGGCCGTCGCCGGCACGCCGGATCGGCCGGAAGTGCGCGTCTCCTTCCGCGTCTTTGCCGGGCAGCCCGAGCGAAAGACGCAGCTTCTCGTCTTTGCTGAGGACCGTGGCGAGTGGCGGCTGTTCGACATCAGAACGCCGCGGGAGGAGGGCGGGACGTCCAGCTTCCGGGACTATACCGAGCGCTATTTGGCGCAGGGTCGCCCCCGCCGTTAGGCGCAACCGATCGCAATGCGGCGCAATGGCGGCGCGGGCACGATCACGGTGTCATGAACCTGCAGATGCGCAGACGACACTCATGATCACGGGCCGCGCGACGCGGCCCCTCCGTCAAGGAGAACCGCGATGCCCCAGTCTCATCTGATGACAGCCGGCGCAGTCGCAGAAGGCCCGGCCCTTCGCCCGATCCGCAAAATCTCGCTCGACCGCTCGAACAAGGGCGTTGTCCGCCCCGCCGGCGGCATGCAGGGATGGGCGCGGGCCTTCCTGCGCGAAGGGCTTTGATCGCCTAGCGGCGCGGCTCGAGCCCGAATAGCGGGCGCAGCTTGGTGCCGACCCAGATGCCCGGCAGCGCGGCGGCGATCCACAGCCAGCCGTGCAGGCTGCCCGAGGCTACGCCTGAGAAATAGGCGCTGACGTTGCAGCCGGTCGCCACGATGGCGCCGAAGCCGAGCAGAAGGCCGCCGAGGATCGAGCCAAGCGCCGGGCCGATGCCGATCTTCCAGACCGGCGCGAACCTGCCGGCAAGCCCGGTGGCGGCGAGGGCGCCGACGATCAGACCGATATTCATCACGGTGGTCGTGTCGGTGAGAAGGCTGCGATGCAGCGCTTCCGCCCGGGTCGGCTCGTCCCAATAGGCCCAGAAATTCGGGTCATCGAGGCCGAAGCGGTCGACCGCATGCGAACCCCAGAGCGCGAAGGCCTGCGTGATGCCCCAGGGCCGGCCGGCGAGCAGCAGCGTCGCGAAATTGAGGATGGCGAGCGCCAGAGCCGCCCAGGCGAAGGGCCATGGGCCAGCCAGAAATCGCCGGCCGCCGGTCTTCCCATCGGCGCTCTTCGCAAAGATCGACTCGACGCGGCCCGTGCGCAGTTTCTCGATCCGGGTGACCGCGAAGGCCACCACGCCAAACACTGCGAGATTCAGGAGAAGAGCCGGCAGAAGGCCGAACGTCTGGATCAGCGAGATGCCGGGCACCTCGGGAAGGGCACCCCAGGTCTCGAACGTGTAGGCCGCGAGCGTTGCGCCCGCGACGAAGAAGACCAGCGTCATCAGCATGCGCGTGCCGCCGCCAGCCACCGCATAGAGCGTGCCCGAGCCGCAGCCGCCGGCGATCTGCATGCCGACGCCGAACAGGAAGGCGCCGAGCGCGACCTCGAGGCCGACAGGAAAGACGAAGCCGCGCACGGGCTGTCCGGCGACGGTGCCCATGGCGAGGACCGGGAAGAACAGGAGAACCGCTGCGGCGAGCATCAGGAGCTGCGCGCGGATATGGGCGCTGCGGCCATCGGCAATGAAGTTGCGGAAGCCGGCCGCGAAGCCGAAAGAGGCGTGATAGAGCGCCAGGCCGAGGCCGGAACCGACCAGCCAGAGCGCCGCGAGCCGCCAGCCAGCGGCCTGGAAGGTCACCGCCGCGCCGGCCGCGACCAGCGCGAGCGCGATGCCGAGCACCACCGTCTGGCCGTCGAAGACCATCGGGCTGAGCGCCCTGCGCGGGGCGGAGACATTGCTGGTCGAGACATTCGCCATGGCGATGAGGGTCCGTTCGCAGCGAATGGGACACGCCCATTGCACCCTGTTGGACATGGATAAAGGCCATCCGGTTCATGCGGTTCAAGGGGTGTGAAAAGAAAAGATCGGGTGGTCTATCGACCGTTCCAGGCGCGGAAAATCCTTTCCGCCACTCGATCAGTTGTGGAAATCCATTCCCGTTGATTTGCCGAAACGGGGCTACGTCAGCGGAAAAATTCTTCCCAACGCCATTTGCGACCACCCCGGACGTAGCGCGGGATGCAGGACAGAAAGCGGGAACGAGAGGCCGTCAGCGGTGGCCGTTGCCGGGAATGACGGGCTGCCCGCAATTGCGGTGGCCGGCCTCGAGACAGGTAAGGTAGCGCGAACTCGACCGGAGCTGGTCGAAGACCACATAGGTCGCGATGCCGAGCAGCGTGGCGAGAATGCCTGCAAGGATGTTCTGGCGCGAACGAACCCTCGCATCCCATGCGTTGAAGCCGGGCCGCTCGGGCTCACCGCGCTGGTGCTCGACGCTCCAGGTCGGCGCGCGTCGCAGCAGCAGAGGCCGGTCGTCCTTGGTCGGGTCGTCGCTGCCGTTCATCGGCCATGACCTCGTGCCCGCGCAGATCGGCGACGCAATGCCGATCCGGAGGATGAACGAGGATAGACCGATTTGGTTTCCGGGTCGAATGGCCCGAGTGGTGAAGGGTCAGCGCGTCTGCTCGCGCGCGATGATGAGGCCGAGTATTGCGAGGAAGGCCAGCATCAGGCCGACGAAGCCAAGGACGGGCTTCCACGCCATCTCCCATTCGGCCTTGGCCTGCGACCAGCCCTCCGGCAATTGGCTGTCCAGTTCGGCGCGGCCGAGCCGCAGCCCATACCAGGACAGCGCCCGCAGCAGGGCCATGGCGAGCCAGATGAGAAGCGGGCCCAGCGTGAGGGCCTTGAAGAACAGGAGGGAGCACGGCTCGTCCCAAAGCATGACGTAGAGCGCCAGCCAGGCGGCGGCGGGCAGTAGCATGGGCACGCTGTAGGAGGGGTGGCTGGTCAGGTAGGCGTAGCTCACCTGCCAGCGGCTGTTCCACGCCACCAGCGCGTCGCTCTGGACGAAGGGCGTCCAGATTTCGGTGAGAACCTGTGGCCGGAACACGTCGCGCAGCAGCCAGCCGAGCAAGGCGAGACCGAGCGCCAGCACCACCCAGTCCGTCATGTCGAGCGGCGGGCCGCCGCCGGTGCAGGCCGCCGTGCCGCGCTGCTGGACGATCTTGGCGACGAAGGCGGCCGCCATCAGCCCGCCCATATATTCCGTGACCATGATCTGGATGATGCGCGGCACCCGTGATCCAACCCGGTCGAAGGCGAGAACGCCCGACCAGATCCTGCGCCCGATGCCCATGCGCCACCTTCGATTCGCCAACCGCGCGGGATTTTGCCAATGAATGCAACGTAACGCCAACTTCTTCCGCTACGGCATGGTGGAACTGGCATAAGCCGGCCGCGCGTGGCATCACTCACGGCCCGGGAATGGCCCGGCAATGCCGCTTCGGAGCCGATGACCACCACGATCAAGACACGCCGGGTCTATCTTCTGACGGGCTATGAGCCACTTGGACCGGAAGCGCATCACCACCGCTTCGCTCGCGAGATCCGCCGCTTCGAGAAGACCTGGTCGCTGCAAGCCGAGGTCGGGCCGCTGACCACGCGGGCAGGCGAGCCGGTGGCTTCGTGGAGCGCCAGCGTGTCCGGGCCCGATTTTGGCACGCAAGCGGATATCAGGCTGCTGCGCTGGGACGATATCGTGGCGCAGGACATGGAGGCGCCCATGGCGCTGCGCCTGCCGCGCTATCTGCTGGCGGCCGGCGACATCTTCTTCACGGGCACCTTCTTCCGCTACATCGCCGCCTACTGGCGCTATTCGCTGTTCGCCGCCTATCCGGGGGTGCTGCTCCTGGCCATCGGCATTCTGGCCTGGCTCTCCGCCTGGCTCTGGGCCGCCGTCGGCCTGCCGGACACGGCTCTGGCGCGGATCGCGGTCGGCATCGCGGTCGCGGCGTCGCTTCTGGCGCTGGCCAGCGGGCGCCTGCATCTCAACTACATGCTGAGCGACTGGATTTTCGCGCGCGACATGATGCGCAGGCGACGGCCGGCGATCGAGGCGCGGGCGGAGGCTTTCGCAGCGGAAATCGCCGCGGGGATCGGCGCGGGCGATGTCGACGAAGTCGTGGTGATCGGCCACAGCCTCGGGGCCGCATGGATGGCGGAGGCTGTCGCGCGGGCGCTCGCGCGCGACCCGGAACTGGCACGGCGCGGCTTCCCGCTGGGGCTCGCCGGCGTCGGCTCGTCGACGCTCAAGATCGCGCTTCATCCCGCCGCGGGATGGCTACGCGACTCCGTCAAGCGCGTGGCTGACGAGCCGGCCATCACCTGGGCCGAATATGACAGCCACGTCGATTTCATCTGCTTCTACAAGAACAACACGGTCGAGGCGCTTGGGCTTCAGGCGGCCTCGCGGCCGGTGCGTCGGTCCATCCGCCTGTCGCGCATGCTCTCGCCCGAGACCTGGGGTCGGTTCCGCGGCAATCTGCTGCGCGTCCATCGGCAATATGTGATGGGCAACGAGCAGCGCTATGCTTACGACTTCCACATGATCGCCTGCGGCCCCTTCGCCTTTGCCGACATCGTCGCCCACGGGGAGCGCCTGCCCGGCGCGCTCGGGGCCGACGGTTCGCTGGCCGGCGCGACGACCCCGCTCGGCCCCGCCCCCGAAAGCACTGCTGTCCGATGACCCGTTTCGCCGCCCAGATGATCGTTCTCCTCGGCATTTTCGGCTGGGGCGCCATCCGCATTCCGCACGAGGTGAAGAACAAGCGGAAGAACCGCATCGACGTCAGTGCCGTGGACCTGCAGGAGCGCGTGTTGCTGTTCGTCTCGCTCGCCGGGCTCGGCGTCCTTCCGATCGCCTATTGCCTGTTGCAGGGCCGTGGATTCCTGGCCTTCGCCGATTACGGCTTCTTTTGCGCGCAGGCATGGCTCGGCGTCCTCGTCTTTGCCGGGGCGCTGGCGCTGTTCCTCGCCACGCACCGGCAGCTTGGCCGCAACTGGTCGCAGACGCTGGAACTGCGCGAGGGCCATACGCTGGTCACCAGCGGCGTCTACCGCCTCGTGCGACACCCCATGTACAGCGCCTTCTTCATGTGGGGGCTGGCGCAGGCCCTGCTGCTCCAGAACTGGATCGTGGGACCGGCGGGGCTGATCGGCTTCGGCATCCTCTATGCGTTTCGCGTCGGCCGCGAGGAGGCGATGATGCGGGCCGCCTTCGGCGCCGAATATGCCGTCTACGAGGCGCGGACGAAGCGGGTCGTGCCCTTCATCCACTGATGCGACCGTCAAGGCCGGTATCTCGCGGGCCTCCGACAGATCGATTGAAACAATCCCGGTCAGTTCGCGGCATTCCGGCAACACATGGCGCCGATTGAGTGCCGTCGGGGCATCCGTTTCGTCGCTGCTGCGTTGACTGCGGGCGAGGCGCGTATTCAGTCTGGGTTAACCACGTTGCGTCAGGTTGCTTCGGTGTCCCGCCGGAACCATCAGGGTTCCGCAAGGTTGAAAAGCGGTCTTGGGGCTGAGGTTGGCAATGAGCATGTCTAAGCGCGCGCGCTATGTGGCGCTGGTTTTGTCCGGTTTCCTGCTGGCGGGATGCCAGACGACGGCGCAGACGAGCGGTGAGGGTGGAGCCACGGTACAGATGGCGCGCGACGCGATCGCGCGGGGCGATCTCCATTCCGCGAACGCGCGCACGGCCCGGGTCCAGCAGATCCCGCCGCGCGTCTACCTCATCCGCGGCCTTGCCAATGTCTTCTCGCAGGGCATGGACGATCTCGGCGCGAAGCTACGCGCGCGGGGCTACAATGCCACCGTCCACGAGCATGGCGCCTGGAGCACCATCGCCGCCGAAATCCTGCAGAACCAGCGCGCGTCAGGCGGCCGGCATCAGGCCGTCATTATCGGCCATTCGCTCGGCGCCAATGCGGTCACCGACATTTCCAACGAACTCGCCCGCAATGGCGGCTCGGTGGCTCTCGCCGTTGCCTTCGATCCGACGGTCCGCCAGCCACTCGCCGGCGGCGCGCGGCGCTATATAAATCTGTTCCAGTCGAACAATGGCTGGGGCGCCTCGGTCGCTGCCGCGCCGGGCTATCGCGGGCGGCTCGAGAATATCGACCTGCGCCAGTCGGGGAACCTGACGCATTTCAACATCGACAAGGATGCCCGCCTGCACAGTCAGGTGATCGGCTGGGTGGCCCAGGCGGTCGGTGGCGGCAATCGCCGCGTGGCGGCGCGTCAGGCCGCGGCGCGCTGATAATCCTTGATCGCCGAGAAGGTGATGCCCGGCGCGCGCTCCTCCTCGTAGCGGAGCGAGAAGGCGCTGGAGGCCATGAAGACCGGCGCGCCATCGAGGTCGCGTGCCATCGATGAGCCGTGGCTGTCGATGAAGCCGTCGAGCTTCTGCGGGTCGTCCGAGGTGATCCAGCGGCAGACCGAGAACTGGCAGGGGTCGAAATCCACCGGCAGGGTGTATTCGGCCGACAGTCGCTCCTTCAGCACGTCGAGCTGCAGCGCGCCGACGACCCCGACGATGGCGGGCGAACCGTCGTTCGGCACGAAGAGCTGCACGACGCCTTCCTCGCCCATCTGCTGGAGCGCCTCGCGCAGCTTTTTCGCCTTCATCGCATCCTTCAGCTTGACGCGGCGGAGCTGCTCGGGGGCGAAGCTCGGCACGCCCTTGAAGACGATGTCCTCGCCATCCGTCAGCGTGTCGCCGATGCGCAACGTGCCGTGGTTCGGAATGCCGACGATGTCGCCTGCAAAGGCCTCCTCGGCGAGCTGGCGGTCCTTGGCGAAGAAGAATTGCGGCGCATTCAGCGGCATCGGCTTGCCGGTGCGCACGAGCTTCGCCTTCATGCCGCGGGTGAGCTTGCCCGAGCAGACGCGGAGGAAGGCGATGCGGTCGCGGTGGTTCGGGTCCATGTTCGCCTGGATCTTGAACACGAAGCCGGACATTTTCGGCTCGTCAGCGAGAACCGTGCGGCTCTCGGCGACCTGCGCGCGCGGCGGCGGCGCATAGGCGATCAGCGCGTCGATGAGATCGCGGACACCGAAGGTGCGCAGAGCCGAGCCGAAATAGACCGGCGTCATGTGGCCTTCGCGGTAGCTGTCGAGATCGAAGGGCTTGGCGCCTTCCTTGGCCAGCAACGCGCTTTCGCGCCACGCCTCGGTGCCGATCGGCAGCATCTCGTCGAAAATCGCCGCCTCGGGGCCGTTGACCTTGATCGGCTCCTCGTCGCGATCGATGCGGCGGACGTGGTTGTGCACGAGGTCATAGGTGCCGGCGAACTCGCGGCCGACACCGATCGGCCAGGTCATCGGCACGGTGTCGAGGGCCAGCGCCTTCTCCACATCGTCCATCAGGTCGAAGGGGTCGCGGCTCTCGCGATCCATCTTGTTGATGAAGGTGACGATCGGGATATCGCGCAGGCGGCAGACCTCGACCAGCTTGCGCGTGCGGTCCTCGACGCCCTTGGCGCCGTCGATGACCATGATCGCGGAATCCACCGCCGTCAGGGTGCGGTAGGTGTCTTCCGAGAAGTCCTCGTGGCCCGGCGTGTCCAAGAGGTTGAAGACGCAACCGCCATATTCGAAGGTCATCACCGAGGTGACGACCGAGATGCCGCGCTGGCGCTCGATGGCCATCCAGTCCGAGGAGGTCTGGCGGCGGCCCTGCTTGGCCTTGACTTCGCCGGCAAGCTGGATCGCGCCGCCGAACAGCAGCAGCTTTTCGGTCAGCGTGGTCTTGCCGGCGTCCGGGTGCGAGATGATCGCGAAGGTGCGCCTGCGCGAGGCCGGCGTGTCGCCGGCTGCGTTCGTGGCGTGCGGGAGAAGGGCGTTCATGCGCGCGGGTTTAACGGCGCAGGGCTTGCCGGGTCAACAATGACGCGCCTGCGCGCCAGCCAGACCGTGTGATTGCCGCAGTCCGGGTCCTCGACCACATGCCGGACAATGTCGAAGCCGCAGGCGTCCAGAAGGGCGCGATACTCTCCTGGAGCGAGGCTCGCGTGGAACAGGGGGTCGCCGTACAGGCTGCCGACGATCTCGCCGTCCAACGGACCCGAAGTGAACAGCAGCGATCCGCCAGGAGCGACATGGCGCGCGAGGATAGGGATCACGGCCCGTTGGTCGTCGCGGGGGAGGTGGAAGAAGCTGTCCCAGGCGATCAGCGCATCGAAGGCGCGCCCGAGATCCAGCCGCCGCATGTCCGCGACGATCCAGTCGTGCCCCGGAAAGCGGCCGCGGCACAGAGCGACCATGGCTTCCGCGACATCGACGCCGGTGACGCGGAAGCCGCGCGACACCAGATGGGCCGCGATGGGTTCGCCCGTGCCGCAGCCGAGATCGAGCACCGCCGCGCCGGGCGACAGTCCCTCGAGGGCGGCCGAAAGGTGGCCGCGCTCCATCAGGTCACGGCCGCGCTCGCGGTCGAAATCCCCTGCGTGCTTTTCGTAGAAGGCCGAAATGTTGGCCGCATGCTGCCCATTCATGTGCGATGCCATCTGCTGTCCTGCACAATCGCCCGGTTGCGTTCTTTAGCCCGCCACTTAACGTAGCGTCCGGCGCTTCCGGGGGATGCCTTCATGTCGATCAAGCTATCGCGAATTCTGGCCGTTCTGTCGTTCGGTCTTCTGGCGCAACCTGCCTTGGCGCAACAGACATTGCCCGTCGGCCCGCCCATCGCAATCCAGATGGTGACGCAGCTTTCGCCGTCGATCCCGCAATATACCAGGGTCGACATCCCCATGCTGCGCGAGGCGCTGCCGACGCGTTCGAACGGGCGCATCCGGGTGACGCTGGCGAGCTGGCCGGAGCGCAATCTCTCCGGTCCCGACCTCATCCGCGTGCTGCGCTCGGGCCAGATCGATCTTGCCGGCCTGGCGCTGCCGACGGTGGCGGGCGACGTGCCGCTGCTCGACATCATCGACATGTCCGGCCAGAACCCGTCGCACGAGCAGGGCCGGCGCATCGCCAATGCCATGCTGCCGACGCTCAACAAGGAGCTGGAGCGGGTCGGCATCAAGATCGTCGCTTTCTATCCCTTCCCCGGACAGGTGCTGTTCTGCCGCGATCCGGTCACAAGCCTCGCCGACCTCAAGGGCCGGCGCGTGCGCACGCCCGGCGGCTCGCAGAACGATTTCATCCAGTCCGTCGGCGGCCAGCCGGTCGCCATCGGCTTCCCCGAGGTCTATTCAGCGCTGGAACGCGGCGTGGTGGATTGCGCGGTGACGGGCACGGCCACCGGCAACGGCGCGCGCTGGTACGAGGTCACGCGCCATCTCTACACGCTGCCGATCCAGTGGGGCGTCGCCGCCTATGCGGTGAACCTTGCCTGGTGGAACCGGCTGGACCCGCCGGTCCGCGACTTCCTGCAGGCCTATATGAACGAGGTCGAGGAGGCGCAGTGGAAGCTCGGCGCCGAGCTCACCGAGGACGGCATTCAGTGCAATGCCGGCAATGCGGCGGGTTGCAAGATCGGCCATGTCGTGACCAACCGGCCGATGACCATCACGCGGGAGACGCCGGCCGATGTCGCGCAATTGCGCGAGGCGCTTCAGAAGGTCGTTCTGCCGGCCTTCGTGCGCCGCTGCGGCGCGCGCTGCGGCGAGATCTACAACCAGATCGTATCGCCGATCAGCGGCATTACCTATACGGCGCAGTGACCTGGTATCCGGCATGATCAGGCTGCTCGATCCGTCCGGTTTCCGGACGGTTCCCTGGAAGAACGGCGGCGGCACGGCCACCGACATCGCGGTCGCGCTTGCGCCCGACGGCGATGTCGCCTGGCGGGTCGGAACGGCGGCCATCCTGAAAGACGGCCCGTTCTCCGACTATGCGGACGTGACGCGCACTTTCGCCATCGTAGAGGGGCCGGGCGTGCATCTCGACTTTGAGGGGGAGGGCGCCCGCACGCTCGACCGCGACCAGCCGACGCGCTTTCCCGGGGCGCCGGCGCCCTATTGCCGGCTGCGCGACGGGCAGGCGGCGACGGCCTTCAATCTCCTGACGCGGAACGGCTTCGCCTCCGGCGACGTCGAAATCCGGCGCGGACGGGCGGCCGAGGAGCCGGTCGCTGCTGTGCCGGTCGTCGTGCTTGCGGCCATCGAGGAGGCTTGGAGCCTCACGGCAGATGGCGAGACGGTGGTGGTCGGGCAGGGCTGGGCGGCGCTGGTCGAGGGCGCGGAGGCGATTTCCGTGTCGTCGGCCATAGGCGGGCGGGCCGCCGTCGTCACGATTCGGAACGTCTGACGCGCTCACGCGAGCGCAATGATCTCCACCTCGCCATCGCCGACGACGGCGGAATCACCGACTTGCCTGCCCATCAGGGCTCTCGCGACCGGCGAGACATAGGAGACCGTGCCCTTGGAAGGCTCGGCCTCGTCCTCGCCGACGATGCGGAAGGTCTGGCGGCGGCCGTCCTCGCGGTCGAAGGTCACGCGGCTGCCGAAATGGACCCGGCCGTCGCCCGGCGGCGGCTCCATGAGCTGGGCGCTCGCACGGCGCGCGGAATAGTAGCGGAAGTCGCGGCTCGCGCGGGCAAAGGCGAGGCCGGTCGCATCCTCGCCGGCATCCTTCGCGGCGGTCACGGCGGTGCGCGCGGCCTCCAGCGCCGCCTCGATCAGCGCGAGACCCTCCGGCGTCACCAGATTGAGATGCGGCGAGATCGGCCGATCCTGCAGGTTGGCTTCGGTGCCGTCCCTGTCGGTTTCCTTGGTGAAGGCGACGCTCATGGCGGCCTCCCTGTCGTTGTGGCCCGCCGGCCAACATGTCACATGGTACGCGATGAGCTTACGCCCAAGGGCCGTGGCCGGAAACCTCCTCGCGGTACGGCGCAAATCTTGACAGAGGCCGCTGCGGCACGTATAGCCCGCGCCTCCCGTTCATCGAGGTGGCGAACGTCGGGTTTCCCGGCTCTAGCCGCTTCGTTCGCCTCAAAGGATCGCCGCCATGAAGGTCCGCAACTCGCTCAAGTCGCTGCGCGGTCGCCATCGCGACAACCAGATCGTGCGCCGCAAGGGCCGCGTCTACATCATCAACAAGACCCAGAAGCGCTTCAAGGCGCGTCAGGGCTGAGCCAGCACGCGCCGGCTTTGCCCGGCGCGCTGGTGTGGAGGCTGGCAGGCTCACGCGCCTGTCATCGCGCTCCTGTTGACCGTCGGCGTTTCGTGGCCCACGCTTCGGCCATGACTCGCACGGCGGTTTTGTTTTGCCTGATGCTCGGCGCGGCGGTGCCCGCTGCGGCGCAGGTCACCGGTCCCGTTCCAACCCCGCCTCCGGCCGCGGAAGCGCCTGCCGGCGCGGAGGGCAATGTCGCGGCCCCCGCACTCCAGTCCGAGCGTGCCCGACGGCTGGACGAACTGTTTTCGCGGCTGCGCGAGGCTGACGGAGCGCGCCAGGCCCGCGTGCTGGAGATGCAGATCGCGCTGACACTGGCGCAGTCCGGCTCGGATACGGCCGATCTGCTCATGGTGCGCGCCACGCAGGCCGCACAACAACAGCAGCAGGATCTGGCGCTGTCGCTGCTCGACGCGGTGATCGACCTCTATCCCGACTATATCGAGGCCTGGAGCCGCCGCGCGACGCTCTATTTCGCGCGCCGGGAACTCGGCCGCGCGGTGTCCGACATCGAGCATGTCCTGCGGCTGGAACCGCGCCATTTCACCGCCATGGTCGGGCTCGGCATGATCTTCCAGCAGCTCGGCGAGGACCGGCAGGCATTGGCGGTGTTCAAGCGGGCGCTCGAGGTCAACCCGCATGTCGAGCGCATCCCCGAGATCATCCGCCGGCTGACGCCGAAGGTCGACGGCCTCGAGTTGTAGGCCGGACGATACGATCCGGGCGGCGCCGCCCTTACACGTCCCCCGCATCCGCGCCGACGAAGGCGATGCGCAGCATGTTGGTCGCGCCGGGCGTCCCCAGCGGCACGCCGGCCACCACGATGATGCGCTGTCCCGGCTTGGCGAAGCCGTCCTTGAAGGCGAAGCGGCAGGCGCGGTCCACCATGTCGTCGAGGTCGCGGGCGTCCTGCGTGACGACGCAGTGGACGCCCCAGAGCAAAGCGAGCTTCCGGCCCGTCGCGATCTTCGGGGTGAGCGCGATGGTCACCGATTTCGGCCGCTCGCGCGCGACGCGGAGCGCCGTCGATCCCGACATGGTCCAGCAGACAATGGCGGAGAGGTCGAGCGTCTCGCCGATCTCGCGCGCGGCCAGGGCAATGGCGTCGGCGCCGGTGGCCTCCGGCTCGGCGCGCTGTGCCTGGATCACGGAGCGGTAGGTCGGGTCTCCCTCCACTTCCTCGGCGATGCGGCTCATCATGGCGACGGCCTCGACCGGATATTGGCCGGCGGCGCTTTCCGCCGACAGCATGATGGCATCCGCGCCCTCGAAGACGGCGGTGGCGACGTCGGAGACCTCCGCGCGCGTGGGCACAGGCGCGGTGATCATGCTCTCCAGCATCTGCGTCGCGACGACGACCGGCTTGCCGGTGCGGCGGGCCTGCCGGGTGATCTGCTTCTGGATGCCCGGCACCTTGGCCATGGGCATCTCCACGCCGAGATCGCCGCGCGCGACCATCAAGGCGTCGGCGAGGTCCATGATCTCCGTGAGCCGCGCAACGGCCTGCGGCTTCTCGATCTTGGCCATCACGGCCGCGCGCCCGCGCGCGACCTTCTTGACCTCCGCCACATCCTCCGGCCGCTGGACGAAGGAGACCGCGATCCAGTCGACGCCGGCATTCAGCGCCGCGTCGAGATCGGAGCGGTCCTTCTCGGTCAGCGCCGAGACTGGCAGCGTGGTGTCGGGCAGGCTGACGCCCTTGCGGTCGGAGAGCTTGCCGCCGACGATCACGCGGCATTTCGCGCTCTTCGGCGTGCATTCCTCGGCCTTCAGCGTCACCTTGCCGTCGTCGAGGATGAGCCGGTGCCCAGGCTCCAGCGCCGAGAGAATCTCGGGATGGGGCAGGTGGACGCGATGGATGTCGCCGCCCTTCTTGTCGGAATCGAGGGTGAAGAGGGCGCCGTTCTTCAGCGTGACCGGGCCGTCCTTGAACGTGCCGACCCGCAGCTTCGGCCCCTGCAGGTCGGCGAGGATGCCGATGGGACGCTGCACTTCATGCTCGATGGAGCGGATCGTCTCGACGAATTCGCGCAGCTTGTCATGCGGCGTGTGGCTCATGTTGATGCGGAACACGTCCGCGCCAGCGGCGAACAGGGCGGCTATCTGTTCTCTCGTGGACGAGGCCGGGCCGAGGGTTGCGAGAATTTTCGTCCGGCGCTGGCGTCGCATGGTGAATTGCACTCCCTCATCCCAGAGCATTTTCAAGCGAAGCAGATTGCCGGTTCGCGTGAAGAAAATGCGACGGATCAACAAGCTAGACTGATTTGGCCGGGCGTGGCGAGCGCCCGGCCTCTGGTTCCGGCCGTGTCCGGGTAGAACCGGGCAATGTCGGCTCAGCCGGGCGCCGCGCCCTGCGTGCTGACATAGACCGCGTACAAGGACTGGCTCGCGGCCATGAACAGGCGGTTCCGCTTCGGTCCGCCGAAGGTGATGTTGCCGCAGATTTCCGGGATGCGGATGCGGCCGATCAGCTTGCCCTCGGGGTTCCAGACGGTGACACCGCTATAGCCGACGGAGCGGCCGGCATTGCTGGCAGCCCAGAGATTACCGTCCACGTCGCAGCGCAGCCCGTCGGGCCCGCATTTGACCCCGTCCACCATGCAATCGGTGAAGAGGCGGCCATTGGTCAGCCGGTTGTCGGCGCCGACATCGAAGACGTGGATATCGCCCTTGCCGCCGGGGCCGGTATCGCCCGGCCCCTTGCCGGTGGAGGCGACATAGAGCCGCCGGTAGTCGTGGGAGAAACACAGGCCGTTGGGGTCAGGCACCTGTTCCTCGGTGACCACCCGGTCGATCCGCCCCGACGGATCGATACGGTAGCAATTGGTCGGCAATTCGCGCCGCCACTGGCCGATTTCCGGCGGCTGGCCGAGGCGCGGATTGAGCCGCCCGCTGGCATTGGTCGGGCCCCCGGCAATGTCGGGCGCACCTTCGTAGAGCTGGCCGCCATAGGGCGGGTCGGTGAACCAGTAGCTGCCGTCCGGATGCGGCACCACATCGTTGGGCGAGTTCAGCCGCTTGCCTTCGAACATCGCCGCGAGAACCGTGACCGAGCCGTCGAGTTCGTAACGCACGACGCGCCGGTTCAGGTGTTCGCAGGAGAGCTGGCGGCCCTGGAAGTCGAACATGTTGCCGTTGGAATTGCCCGAGGGCAGGCGGAATACGGAGACGTGGCCGTCATCCTCCAGCCAGCGCATCTGACGGTTGTTGGGGATGTCGCTCCAGAGCAGATAGCGCCCTTGCGCGTTCCACGCCGGGCCTTCCATCCAGAGCGCGCCGGTCCACAGCCGCTGGATCGCACTGTTCGGCTGGGCGAGCCCGTTGAACGAGGGGTCGACGGCGAGGATGTCGGGGTCGGTGAAATAGGTGGTCGGCGCGCCGGTCGGGCCGAAGTCGCGCGGCGGCGTGGTCACGGTGCTGGGGGGAGCCATGGGGCCGCCCTGACCATAGGCGGGAGCCGTTGCGGCAAGCCCGCCGAGGGCGGCGGCGCCGACAATCGAGCGGCGCGAGAGGGCGGGTGTCTGATGGGTGTCGTCGTGCTGCAGTCTCATCGAGTCCTCCCGGACTTGTTGTTTCGTTGTTTCTGCATGCGATGAAGCGACTGACGGGGTCTCCTTTCCGCGCGGTCCAGTGGCCGCATCGGGCAACGCTACGAAACGATTTAGATCGATGGAAGCCGCGTGCGTGCAGGGCAGGCGGCGCGTTCAGGCGTGGCCGGATTCGCTGGACAGCATGCCGGGATCGATGCCGATCTTGCGCATGGCACGGTCGTACTTCGTCTCGGTGTCGGGGCCGAAGATCAGGTCCATGTCGGCGGGGCAGTGCAGCCAGCCGTTGGACTGGATCTCGTTTTCGAGCTGGCCCGCGCCCCAGCCGGCATAGCCCAGCGCAAGCACGGCGTCGCTCGGCCCCTCGCCGGTGGCGAGCGCCTTCAGGATATCCAGCGTCGCGGTGAGGCAGATGCCCTCGTCGATCGGCAGGGTCGAGTTCTCGATGTAGAAGTCCGAGGTATGCAGCACGAAGCCGCGCCCGGTCTCCACAGGACCGCCGCGCAGCACGCGGATCGTGTTGATCCGCGAGGGCAGGGTGATCTTCTGCGTCTCCGGGATGATGTCGAGTTGCACCAGCAGATCGGGGAAGGCGAGATTGGTCGCGGTCTGGTTGACCACGATGCCCATCGCCCCGTCCGAGGAATGGGCGCACATGTAGATGACGGTCCGGGAGAATCTTTCGTCGCGCATGGTGGGCATGGCGACGAGCATCTGTCCGTCGAGATAGCCGCGAACATTGCTGCCCGGCTGCGCGCGTCGGGGTTTTGCTGCCATGCGGTAAACGTAACCCGGTTCGTTCCCGATTGCCAACGCGAGCCTCTCCTGCGGTGGTTCACGAGCAGTTGACGGCCGACGGGGCGAAAGGTTCCCGCCTGCGACCGTTTGCAGGTGGCACTTGGGTCCCCGCTCGCCTAAATCGGTGTGGATGCTCGACCGCCGTTCCCTTCTCGCTTTAGCGCCACTGGCGATGCTGCCGCGCCCGGCTTTCGCCAGCCCGGCGGCGTCCGGCTGGTCGCGCGACGCGAAATCGGCGATCCGGCTGATATCGGGCGGCAAGGCAGCCGATGGCTCGCTGCGCGCCGGACTGCAGATCACGCTGGAGCCGGGCACCAAGACCTATTGGCGCACGCCCGGCGATTCCGGCGTGCCGCCGACCTTCGACTGGTCCGCCTCCGACAATATCGCCGATGTCGCCGTGTCCTGGCCGGCGCCGTTCCGGTTCCCGGACGGCAACGGCTTCTCCATTGGCTACAAGCTGGAAGTGGTCTTTCCGCTGAAAGTGACGCCGCGCGACCCGGCGCGGGCCTCGAAACTCGTGCTCAAGCTCGACTATGCGGTCTGCGACCAGATCTGCATTCCGGCCAAGGGCGCGGCGAACCTCGTCCTCCGTCCCGGAGCATCCGCCGATCCGGCGCTTGAGAGCCTCGTCGCGAGGTTCGAGGGGCGCGTTCCGCTGCGACAGGTGGAGGGACTGGCGGTCAAGGTGGCCGGGATCGACCGCTCAGGCCAGCATCCCGTGCTGATGCTCACCGCCGATGTCGGTACGGCCACAAGTCATATCGACCTGTTCGTCGAGGGACCGGACGCCCGCTGGAACCTGCCGCTGCCCGAGCCGCTGGACCGGGAGGGCGCCACGCGGCGGTTCAAGCTGGTGCTGGATGGCGCCCCGCGCGGCACCGATCCGACCGCCCATGACCTGACATTCACGCTGGTGGCTGGCGACAGGGCGCTCGAAACGGCGATCCGGCCTGCCTGAACCGGGCTCGACGCCGCCGGCTTCTCCCCTTACGATTTTGCCGTTCCATTCCGGCCGGCCGCGCCTCTGCGGCCACTCCCCCAAACAGGCATCAGGAGAATCCCATGACGATCCAGGTCGGCGACAAGCTGCCCGAGGCGACGTTCCGCACGATGACGGCAGACGGGCCGGCGGCGCGCACGACGGCCGACCTCTTCGCGGGCAAGACCGTTGTGCTCTTTGCCGTGCCGGGCGCCTTCACGCCGACCTGCCACAAGAATCACATGCCCGGCTTCGTCGCCAATGCCGAGGCGATCAAGGCCAAGGGCGTGGATGCGATCTATGCTACCTCGACCAACGACGTCTTCGTGCTCGACGCCTGGCAGAAGGCCAGCGGCGCGGCGGACAAGGTCGGCATCCTCGCGGATGGCAGCGCCGATTTCGCCAAGGCCATCGGCCTTGCCAACGACATGTCGGCCGTCGGCATGGGCATGCGCTCGAAGCGCTATTCGATGATCGTCAAGGACGGCGTCGTGACGTCGCTCAACCTCGAGGATGCGCCGGGCAAGGCGGACGTGTCCGGCGCGGACAACCTCATCAAGCAGCTCTGAGCTCGCGGGGCGGCTGCGCGCCGCCCCTGTCGCCTCACATTGCGAAGACGCCGACGGCCGCAAGTGCGCCGGCCGCGGCGATCGGCATGGCGACGCGCACCGGGATCGGTTGCGGCAGCCAGTCGAGCAGGCGGGCCGCGATGCGCGACGCCTTCCTGCCGGCTTTCAGCGGTAGGGTCACGACGGCCGGCAGGCTGTCGCGGCAGATGGCGTGCTTGCGGACGTAATGCGGCACCCGCCAGACCGACCATGTCCCGGCGCGGAACAGCGCGGCATCGCCCGGCCGGAGCGTGCGCGTGTCGCCAGCTTCGTCGGTGACATTCACCTCGCCCTCGATGATGTGGACGATCTCGTCGCCGCCGAAGAACCAGCGGAAGGCGCCGGCCGTGCAGTCCCAGGCCATGGCCTGAGTGGTTCCATCGGTCGAATCGGACCAATGGCGGCAGCGGGCCACCGGATTGCCCTCCAGCACCCATTCGGACCGGATCGGGGCCGGGTCGAGGTCGAGGTCGGCAAGGCTTGCTGCAACGAAAGAAGCTTGGCTCATGGCGTGTTCCTGTCCCAGACGGGGACAGTCGCCCCCGCCTGCCGGCAGGGGTCGCAACCAGCGTGCCGGAAAGGTCAGTTCGCGCTTTTGCCCGGCTTGAACGGCGCCATGCCCTCGCGCGCGAGTTCGTCGGCCCGCTCGTTCTCGGCATGGCCGGCATGGCCCTTGACCCAATGCCAGGCGATCTCGTGCAGGTCGGCGACATCGTCGAGCCGCTGCCAGAGGTCGACGTTCTTCACCGGCTTCTTGTCGGCGGTCTTCCAGCCGTTCCGCTTCCAGCCGTGAATCCAGCTCATGATGCCGTTCTTCACATATTGGCTGTCGGTGTGGAGATCGACCTGCGAGGGGCGCTTCAGCGCCTCCAGCGCGTTGATCGCGGCGAGAAGCTCCATGCGGTTGTTGGTGGTCACCGCCTCGCCGCCGCTCATCTCCTTCTGCGTCTCGCCGTAGCGCAGGATGGCGCCCCAGCCGCCGGGGCCGGGATTGCCGGAACAGGCGCCGTCGGTGAAGATTTCGACGCGGTGCGGGGGCGCTTTCACGGGGGTCATGCGAGGCCGTACTCGGTGGGGGAGGCGACCTTCTGGTGAAAGCGCAGCTTCTTCAGATATTCGAGCGGGTCCTTCGGGGTGACCACCGCGCCCGGCGGCACGTTCAGCCAGTCGACGAGGCGGGTCAGCAGGAAGCGCAGGGCCGAGCCGCGCGCCAGCAGGGGCAGGGCGGCCTTTTCGGGCGCGCTGAGCGGCCGGACCGCCTGATAGGCTGATATCATGGCCGAGCCCTTGGCGAAGTCGAACTCGTAGTCCGGCGAGAAACACCAGGCGTTCAGGCAGATGGCGAGGTCGTAGGCGAGGATGTCGTTGCAGGCGAAATAGAAGTCGATCAGCCCGGACAGCCTGTTCTGCAGGAAGAAGACATTGTCGTTGAACAGGTCGGCATGGATGACGCCGCTCGCGAGGTCCTTCGGCCAGTGCTGCTCGCAATGGTCGAGTTCGTCGGAGATGGTGGCGGCAAGGCCGTTGGCGACGGTGTCTGCCCGGCCCCGCGCGCGCTCGTAGAGCGGCCGCCAGCCCGGCACGGAAAGCGCGTTGGGACGGCGGGTGGCGAAACCTTCGCCGGCGAGATGCAGTTCGGCGAGGGCCCGGCCGACCGAGGCGCAATGATGGACCTGCGGCCGCCTGATCCACATGCCTTCGAGGAAGGTGACGATGGCTGCAGGGCGGCCGGCGAGCTCGCCCAGCGCCTCGCCGGACTTCATCTTCACCGGCTGCGGGCAGGTCAGGCCGCGGGCGGCCAGATGCTCCATCAGGCCGATGAAGAACGGCAGGTCGGCGGGATCGACGCGCTTTTCATAGAGGGTGAGGATGAAATAGCCGGCGGTCGTATGCAGCAGGAAGTTCGAGTTCTCGACGCCCTCGGCAATGCCCTTGAACGACAGCAATTCGCCAATGTCGTAGCGGGTCAGGTGCGCCGACAGGTCCTCGGCGGTGACATCGGTATAGACGGCCATCGGTGAAGGCTTTCAGGCCGCCGCGTCGGGGCGGAGCTGGCGGGGCAGGGGGAAGAACACGCTCTCGTCGGCGGTCGAGACCGTCTCGACGGAGACCTGATAGCGCGTCGCGAAAGCCTCGATGATCTCCTCGACCAGCACTTCCGGCGCCGAAGCGCCGGCCGTGATGCCGAGGGAAGCGATGTCTCCGAACTTCGCCCAGTCGATGTCGGTAGCGCGCTGGACGAGCTCGGAGATGCGGCAGCCTTCGCGCTCGGCCACTTCGCGCAGGCGCTGCGAGTTGGACGAGTTCGGCGCGCCGACCACGATCATCGCCTCGACGCGCGGGGCGACGCGCTTCACCGCTTCCTGCCGGTTGGTGGTGGCGTAGCAGATGTCTTCCTTGTGCGGCCCGACGATGGCCGGGAAGCGGGCGCGCAGGTAGTCGACGATCTCGCGTGTGTCGTCGACCGAAAGGGTGGTCTGGGTGACGAAGGCGAGCGCGTTCTCGTCGCGCGGCACGAAGGTCTTCGCCTGGTCCAGCGTCTCCACCAGCGTCACCGCGCCGGGCGGAAGCTGGCCCATCGTGCCGACCACTTCCGGGTGGCGGGCATGGCCGACGAGGACGACTTCGCGGCCGCGCTTGTGGTGGATTTCAGCTTCGCGATGGACCTTGGTCACCAGCGGGCAGGTGGCGTCGATGGCGAGGAAGTTGCGGCCCTCGGCCTCCACCGGCACCGATTTCGGCACGCCGTGCGCGGAGAAGATCACCGGCGCAGCGGTATCCGGGATTTCCGACAGTTCCTCGACGAAGATCGCGCCCTTGGCCTTCAGCCCGTCCACCACGAAGCGGTTGTGGACGATCTCGTGGCGTACATAGACCGGCGGGCCATAGATGCGCAGCGCCTGCTCCACGGCGTCGATGGCGCGCACCACCCCGGCGCAGAAGCCGCGCGGCGAGCAGAGCAGGATGGTCAGCGGCGGTTTGTCCTTCGGCGCGGCCAAGGCGGTCTCCGGATGAGCGTGCCACGGTTTCGGAGGGATCGGCGCGCCTGTCAAGGCAAACGCCTCAAGCCGCCACGCGCGTCAGTGGCCGCGCGACCCTGACGCGGCGCACGACGGCGACGATCTCGTGGCGCGTGCAGGGGACGGCCCCCATGGCGATGGCCCTCTTCCGCTCGAAGCCGGTCAGGTCGTAATGCGGCGCATTGGTCTTGGGCGGGCCCTGGTAGATCAGCCGCGGCACGCCCATGGCTTGCGCGAAGCGGTGCAGTTCCTCCTCCGTGTCGGCAAGGAGGTGGCACCATTTGAGGCCCTGCCAGTCCCAGATCGGATCGTCCACGTAGACGGCCATGTCTCAAGCCGCCTTCAGGCCGGCGGCGCCGAGGGCGGCATTCTGCCGGGCCGAGACGGTATCGAGGCTGAATCGCTCGATTTCCTCGTTGTAGAGCCGGTAGAAGTTCAGTTCGGCCTTCAGATGCAGGAAGACGCCGCCGAGGCCGATGGCTGCACGGTCCATCAGCACGAATTCCTGCGGGATGGTCACCGGCCCCTTCTCCTTCAGCGCCTTGTGCACCTGGAAGGCTTCGCGGCGACCATATTCGCCGGGTGCCACGCCGTCGGCGATGGAGCGCACGCGGTCGTCGAGCAGCGGGCCGTAGATGAAGCGCGCCCAGACATTGAGGACGGCGATGAGGTCGCGGCTGAGATTCTTGAACCCCCAGGTCTCGTAGGCATGGACGACGCGGGCGTCGTCATGCGTCTCCAGCCCCTTGTAGAGGTCGATCACCGCGCCGATGAAGCGCGGCGGGAAGATGCGGACGCAGCCATAGTCGAGCAGGTTAATGCCGCCCGGCTCGCCGCCTTCCTCGAACACCGTGTAATTGCCGAGATGGGGGTCGCCGTGGATCACGCCGATCTGGGCGAAGGGATGCCACCACGCCCGGAACATGGCGGTGGCAAGCCGGTTGCGGGTCGCGAGCGGCTGGTCGATGTGGCTGAGCATCTTGGTGCCGTCGAGCCATGAGAGCGCCAGAAGCCGGCCGGTGGAGAGTTCCGGCCGCACCGTCGGCACCCGCACCAGCGGCTCCTCGGCCAGCACGTCGTGATAGAGCGCCGCGTGCTTGGCTTCCCGGCGGTAATCCAGCTCCTCGCGCACGCGTTCGCCGATTTCCTTGATGATCTCGCGCGTGTCGATGGCGGGGTCCATGCGCCGCTGTATCGCGAACAGGATTTCGAGCTGGGCGAGGTCGGCTTCCACCGCCGACTGCATGTCGGGATATTGCAGCTTCACTGCCAGTTTCATCCCGTCATGGGCGGTGGCGCGATGGACCTGCCCCAGCGAGGCGGCAGCGGCCGGCACCTTGTCGAAGGTCGCGAAGCGTTTCTCCCAGTCGGCACCGAGCTCGGCCATCATGCGGCGTTTGACGAAGGCCGGGCCCATGGGCGGGGCTTCGGACTGGAGTTTTTGCAGTTCCGCGACGTATTCGGGGGGCAACACTTCCGGGATGGTGGCGAGAAGCTGTGCCACCTTCATGATCGGCCCCTTCAGCCCGCCGAGCGCGCGGGTCAGGTCGGCCGCGTTCTTCTCGCGGTCGAGGGAGGCGCCAAACAGGCGCGCTGCGGCGATGGAGGCTGCTGCACCTGCGACATTGGTGCCGACGCGGGCATAGCGCGACAGGCGGCCGGTGAGGCGGTTGGCTTCGTCGTCGCGCGGCGGCATCGGCACTCCGGATCGGCTGAAGGCCTCAGATAGGACGTGTCCGGCCCGGATGCGAGGGGAGCCGGCTCATGATGCAGCGCCAGTGCGGAAGAAGGCGATCAGGTCGTCCGCATCGGTGGTCCAGCCCTTGTAGGCGCGCTGGGCGTCATCGAGACCCTCGAGATCGTCGGCGAGCAGGCGGCCGGAGCGCGTGCCGGCCAGTCGAGCCGCCGGCCCCTGATGGATGCGGATAGTGAAGGCGATGTCGCCGGACCGGGGCAGCCTGGTCAGCGTCTGGCGCTCGACCCGGACATGGACACGCGCGGCGTCGAGGCGGCCATCGGCTCCGCGCCAGGTCTTCGGGTGCGGCTCGGGGTGGTGCAAGCGTGCGTCGTCGTAGAGAGACCAGTTGAACCGCTCGACCGGCTGTGTCGGCGCGAGATTGTCGAAGATGCGCGTGACCATCTGGTCCATGCGGCCGGCAAAACCCGGCACGGGCGCGTGGATCGCATCCATCGGGCGGCCGATCTTCTCGCCAAGCCGCCAGAAGGACGGAAAGGCAAGGGCCGCGGCTGCGAGGCGCCAGCCGGCCTCGTCCCGGCGCATCAGGCAGATGTCTTCCTGCACGAGACGCGAGGCGACGAGGAGGGCAGGCGCGGGGGTTCCGAGATCCACCGACCTGTCGGCCGCGGTCAGGACGACGAGGTCGCCCTCGCGCCGGTATGCCGCCGGATGGTGCGTCACGAGATTGTCGACCAGCGCGTCGAGAAGCTCCTGCTGCGCCGCCGCGGTATTCGGCTCGGCGCGGAAGACATGCGCGAGGCCGGCCGCCTCCAGCCGCGCCTTCTCGTCGAGATAGGCGGCGAGATGGGCGTCGACCTCGATCCAGTCAGCCGGAACGATCGGCCGCATGCCGATGGTGAAGGGCCTCGACGTGCCGTCCCACGGCGCATGGCGGAAAGGGTCGGTCACGCCGGCCGGTTCTCCGTCGTGTCGAGGATGAACGGCAGGCGGCGTCCATAGACGCGGATCGCCGAGTAGGAATTGTCCAGCCAGAAGCCGGTGGCCGCGCGGGTGGCCCAGGGGTTCGAGCGCCGCTCCCGCCCGAAGGTGACATTGGCGAGCGGGAAGGTCTGAACGATCCGCCCGAAGGTCGACATGGACTCGATGCGCAGCGCGTCCGTCGCGCGCCAGACGGCCGTGGCGTACTGGCGGATATAGACCTCGATCATCAGGGCGAAGAGCGCGGAGACGGGCGACAGCACCAGCGAGGCGACGTGGTTGTTGGTCGGGTCGTCGATCCGCGTCGCCCAGGCGAGCCAGGCGAAGAAGACAGCTGGACCCCAGAAGACGAGCTGGAGGAAGCGCAGCCGCCACAGCCGCGTGTTGCGGTAGATGAGCTCGAAGCCGTCATCGGTCATGATTCAGGCTGCACCTGCATTGGCCTTGAGCTGCTCGATCAGTCCGTGGACATCGCCGAGCACCCAAAGATCGCGGACCTTGCCGCCCTCGAAGGTGAAGAAGGGCGCGCCGGCCCAGGCGACATGCTTGCCGGTCGGCGCGAAGCCGAACAGGTCGCCCCGGTGATAGCCGTGAAAGCGCAGCCGGCCGGCCACCCTGTTCTCCTGCTCGACCAATTCGAGGATGTCGCTGGTATATTCGCCGAGCGCGCCCGTGACGAAGTCGACATAGCCCGCAAACTGCTCATGCCCGACGAGCACCGGGCCGAGTGAGCCGCGGAAGGTGAAATCCGGGTGGAAGATGGTGGGTATCAGGCTCTTGTCGGCCTTGTCCCACATGGCCTTGTAGAACAGCGTGACGATCTCGGTCTGGTGCGACATGACCCCTCCGTACCAAAGCGTCGATCATAGTCAGGCCCGCCCGCCGTGGCAGCCCCTCCAGGGCAGGGCAACGGGTCAGCGCGGCTTAGGCCGCGGTGCCCTTGGCCCTCGCCGGCTCATCGCCGAACACGTGCTCGGTCGCGGGAAAGCGGCGCGCACGCACGTCCTCGGCATAGGCGGCGATGGCTGCCGCGGCGTCCTCGCCCAGGGAAGCGTAGCGCTTGACGAATTTCGGGCGGAAATCGGTGAACATGCCGAGCATGTCGTCGACCACCAGGATCTGGCCGTCGCAGGCGGCGGAGGCGCCGATGCCGATGGTCGGGACGGCCACCTCTCCGGTGATCCTGCGGGCGAGCGCGTCCGGCACCTTCTCCAGCACGACGGCGAAAGCGCCGGCCTCCGCGACGGCGCGGGCGTCGGCCAGCACCTGTTCGCCGGCCGCGCCACGCCCCTGAACGGCATAGCCGCCGAATGCATTCACGGCCTGCGGGGTGAGGCCGACATGGGCCATGACCGGGATGCCGCGGCCAGCAAGGAAGCGAATGGTTTCGGCCATGGCGGCGCCGCCTTCGAGCTTCACGGCAGCAGCGCCGGTCTCGGCCATGACGCGCGCGGCGCTGCGGAAGGCCTGAGCCGGCCCCTCCTCGTAGGACCCGAAAGGCAGATCGACCACCATCAGGGCCCGGCTGAGCCCGCGCCGCACCGCCTGCCCGTGCATGATCATCATGTCCAGCGTGACGCCGAGCGTGGATGGCAGGCCGTGCAGCACCATGCCGACGCTGTCGCCGACCAGCACGATGTCGCAGTGGGGATCGACGAGGCGCGCCACCGGCGTCGTATAAGCGGTCAGGCAGACGAGCGGCGTGCCGCCCTTGCGCGCGACCACCTTTGGCGGCGTGATTGCGGCCGTGCTTCCCGTTGCGCTCATCGTGTCCTCATTTGCGAGGCAAGGCGCGGCACGCCATTGCCGGGTCCGGGAGGGGCGTTCACCCCTCCATCGCCTCCAGCTCGGTGATCAGCCGCTCGATGACGCCGAGCCCGCCCTGCCAGAAGGCGGGGTTGCGGGCGTCGAGGCCGAAGGGCGCCAGCACCTCGGAATGATGCTTGGTGCCGCCGGCCGCCAGCATGGCGAGATAGCGCTCGGCGAAGCCCTTGTCGGCCTTCTCGTAGACCGCGTAGAGCGAGTTTACGAGGCAATCCCCGAAGGCATAGGCGTAGACGTAGAAGGGCGAGTGGATGAAGTGGGGGATATAGGCCCAGAAGGCCTCGTAACCCGGCTTCAGCTCGATGGCGGGGCCGAGGCTCTCGCCCTGCACGCTCATCCAGGCGGCGGAAATGTCGTCGGCTGTCAGTTCACCGTCCTTGCGGGCGGTATGGATCTTCCGCTCGTAGGAATAGAAGGCGATCTGGCGCACGACCGTGTTGATCATGTCCTCGACCTTGGAGGCGAGCAGGGCTTTCTTCTGCACCGGGTCGGTGGTGCCCTGCAGGATCGCCTTGAAGGTCAGCATCTCGCCGAAGACGGAAGCCGTCTCGGCGAGCGTCAGCGGGGTCGGGGCCATCAGCGCGCCGTTGGGGGCTGCCAGAACCTGATGGACGCCATGGCCGAGTTCGTGGGCGAGCGTCATCACGTCCCGCGGCTTGCCCTGGTAGTTGAGCAGCACGAAGGGGTGTGCCGACGGCACGGTCGGGTGCGCGAAGGCGCCGGGAGCCTTGCCGGCGCGGACCGGCGCATCGATCCAGCTCTCGTCGAAGAAGCGCTTGGCGATGTTCGACAGTTCCGGCGAAAAGCCGGCATAGGCCGAGAGCACGGTGTCGCGCGCATCGGTCCAGGGAATCGTGCGCTGCTCGACCTTGGGCAGCGGGGCGTTGCGGTCCCAGTGCGGCAGCGTTTCCTTGCCGAACCAGCGGGCCTTCAGCTTGTAGTAGCGATGCGACAGGCGCGGATAGGCTTCCTGCACGGCAGCGACCAGCGCATCGACGACCTCGCGCTCGACGCGGTTCGCCAGATGGCGGGAATCGGCGACATCCTCGAAACCGCGCCAGCGGTCGGCGATCTCCTTGTCCTTCGCCAGCGTGTTGGTGATCAGCGCGAAGGTGCGCAGGTTCTCCTTGAAGGTCGCGGCGAGGGCCTCGGCCGCCCCCCGGCGCTTTTCCTCCGCCGTGTCCTGCAGGAGGTTCAGCGTCGGCTCCAGCGGCAGTTTCTCGCCGTCGATCTCGAAGCGCAGCCCGGCAATCGTCTCGTCGAACAGGCGGTTCCAGGCCGAGCGGCCCGTGACGCTCTTCTCGTGGAAGAGCTGCTCGACGCGGTCCTCGAGCTGGAACGGCTTGTCCTTGCGGATGTCCTCCAGCCAGGGCCGGTAGTGACCGAGGCGCGGCTCGGACATGGCCTGGTCGATCAGGCCGTCATCGATCCGGTTCAGTTCCAGCGTGAAGAACAGGAGATGCGAGGAGACCGCGGTGATCTTCTCCTGGATGTCGCCGTAGAACTTGGCGCGCGCCGGATCGGTCGTCTCGCCGGCATAGATCAGCCCCGCGAAGGAGGCGAGGCGGCCGAGCAGGTCCTCCAGCTTCTCGTAGCGGACCAGTGCATCGGCAAGATCCGTCCCCGCAGACTGGCCGCGCGCCAGCCCGTCGAGCCGGCCCTTGTAGACGTTCTCGAAGGCGATGGCCTCCGCCTCCGCGGCGTCGAGATCGCTGCGGACAGCAGGCGCGTCCATGCCGGAATAGAGCGCCGAGAGGTCCCATACGGGCAGGGCGCCGACCTCGCGGTCCAGCCGGTCGCGGGCGGCCGCGTTCTTGGCAGCGGCATCCTGGAACGTGCGGCGCATGGCGACCTCCCGTTTGAACCTGACGAGAGGTCGATATGGGCAAATCCGCCGCCGCGATCAACGTGGCGGATGGTCCAAGTCGGGTCTTGCGACCGTCGGCGTTGCCCTTCTGCAACGCCGTCCCGCAGCAATCTCAGCCGGTGGCGGCGAGCGGCGGCGTCTGAACCGCGTCCGCGCCGAGTTTGCGGAACCTGACCAGCGAGTAGACGCCGAGCGGGCCGACGAAGCTGCGGTCGACCACTTCGGCGCCGCCGTGGTTCTGCGCCCAGTCCTTCAGGCGCTGGAACGGGAATTCGGGCCTGAGGCCAAAGGTATGCGCGTGTTTGGAGAACCAGCGCTCGATGGCGGCGGCAACGCCCTTCTCGGAATAGAGGTGGTTGACGAGGATGATCTCGCCGCCCGGCCGGATCACACGCGCGCATTCGTCCAGAACGCGTTCAGGACGCTCGACCAGCGTGATGACGAATTGCGCCACGACGCAGTCGAACATCTCGTCGGGGTAGGTGAGGTCGTGCGCGTCCATGACGCTGACCTCCTTCACATGGGGGAAGGCACCTGTCGCCATGCGCTCGCGCGCCTTGGCGATCATCGGCTCGGACAGGTCGATGCCGTAGATCTCGAAACCCGGGCCGTAGTCCTGGAAGGACAGCCCCGTGCCGACGCCGACCTCGAGGATGCGCTTGCCGGCGAATTTCGCCGCCGCCGTCGCAGCGCGGCGGCCCTTCTCGAAGACCGGTCCGCAGACCGCGTCGTAGATAGGCGCCCAGCGCGCATAGGCGCGCTCCATGGTGTCGCGGTCGAGATCCTTGCTCTCGCGGTCGAGGCTGTTGGCCATGATCTGCTCCCGTCGCGGCCGATCGCACGGGAATCGGCGGCGTCAATTCGGCAGCGCTAGCAATGTCATGCGACAGACGGACGACAGCCCTTCGGCGCGCCCGCCGATCCGGGCAAGTGTCACAAAACGACAACGGGAATCTGATGTTGGTCCCAGCAACACAAGGTCTCGCGGAGCCAGATGATGGCCGAGAAGCGCCACAGGGCGATGTTCATATCCGACGTGCATCTGGGCGCGCGGGGCTGCCAGGCTCCTCTCCTCATCGACTTCCTGCGCCATAACGAGGCCGACGTGATCTATCTCGTCGGCGACATCGTCGACGGCTGGCAGCTCAGGCGCGGCTGGCACTGGCCGCAGGCCCATAACGACGTCGTGCAGAAGCTCCTGCGCGTCGTCCGCAAGGGCAGTCAGATCATCTACCTGCCCGGCAATCACGACGAGTTCATGCGCGACTATTTCGGTACGCATTTCGGCGGCATCGAGGTGATGGACCAGATCATCCACGAGGCGGCCGATGGCCGGCGTTTCCTCGTCATCCACGGCGACAGTTTCGACGTGGTGGTGATGCATGCGCGCTGGCTCGCCCATCTCGGCGACTGGGCCTATGACGCCGCGCTCTATTGCAACCGGTGGGTCAACTTCTTCCGCCGCAAGCTCGGCCTCACCTACTGGTCGCTGTCGGCCTGGGCGAAGCTCAAGGTGAAGAAAGCGGTCAATTTCATCGGGGCCTTCGAGGAGGCGCTGTCGACCGAGGCCAAGCGCCAGAAGGTGGACGGGGTGATCTGCGGCCACATCCACCATGCCGCGATCAAGGACCAAGCCGGCATCCGCTACATGAACTGCGGCGACTGGGTGGAGAGCTGCACGGCGCTGGTCGAGAGCTATGACGGACGGTTCGAGATCGTCCGCTGGACCGCGATGCAGGCCTCGCCCGCGCTCGTCGCCGAGGAAGAAGCGCTTCCCGAAATCCCGCTCGCCGATATTCCGCTTGCCCTGCCCGGGCGCCAGAGCGTCAGCGCCTGAGGGAGGGCGGGCCATGCGCCTCGCGATCGCCACCGATGCCTGGGACCCGCAGGTCAACGGCGTGGTGCGCTCGCTGAAGGAGACCGCGGCCGCGCTGCCCGCGCTCGGCATCGAGCCGCATTTCGTCACGCCCGAAGGCCTGCCGAGCCTGCCCCTGCCAACCTACCCGGATATTCGCGTCGCCATCGGCGCAGGCCCTGCGGTCGCGGAGCGGCTTGACCGGCTCGCACCCGAAGCGGTGCATATCGCGACCGAGGGGACTATCGGCCATGCCGCGCGGCGCTGGTGCATCGCCCGCGGCCTGCCCTTCACCACGAGCTACCACACCCGCTATCCCGAATATGTCCGCGCCCGTGCGCCGATCCCGGAAGCCTGGACCTATGCCTGGCTGCGCAGCTTTCACGGCGCGGCCGTCCGCACGCTGGTGCCGACCGAGACCATGCGGCGCGAACTCGCCGGCTGGGGCTTTGCCAATCTCGCGGTGTGGTCGCGCGGCGTCGATACCGCCTTGTTCCGGCCGCGGCCGGGCGTCGCGCTGGACTATCCGCGTCCGGTCATGCTGACGGTCGGTCGGCTGGCGGTCGAGAAGAATGTCGAGGCGTTCCTGTCGCTGGACCTGGCCGGCACCAAGGTGGTCGTCGGCGACGGCCCGCAGCGCGCCGAGCTCGAACGGCGCTTTCCCGGCGCTATCTTCCTCGGAATGAAGACCGGCGAGGTGCTGGCGGAAATCTATGCGGCCGCCGATGTCTTCGTCTTTACCAGCCGCACCGACACCTACGGCAACGTGATGCAGGAGGCGCTTGCCTCCGGCGTTCCGGTCGCGGCCTTTCCCGTGCCGGGTCCGCTCGACGTGCTGGCCGAGCCGGGTATCGGCGTTCTCGACGAAGATCTCGGCGCAGCCATCCGGGCCGCGCTGTCGCTGGACCGCGCCCGGTGCCGGGCCGTTGCGGAAACGCGGACCTGGAAGGCCGCCGCTGCGCAGTTCGCCACGTCGCTCGAGCCGTTCGCGCGCCGCGACCGGGCTGCCTGAGGGATCAGACCGGGCCGGTGAAGACGAAGGGAACGCCGGACAGGACGATGAAGAACTGGGCCGCATTATAGGCCATGGCGCGCCAATGGAGCCGCCGCAGCTCGCGTATTGCGCCGGCCTCGCCGGCATCGCGCGCACGGACCTGCGTATCGAACCGGCCCAGGAACCAGCCGCGCGCATAGACGGCGAGCGCTGCGATCGCGCCGATGGCGATGGCGACGAGCGGTCGGCCCGCCACGATGAAGGCGATGGTGCCGATGGCGCAGACGATGGTCACGGCGCGGAAATGGAAGCTGAACAGGCTGCGCATCAGCCACGTGACGACGGGATCCTCGAGCTTCGCCAGCAGGAATGTCGGCGAGGCGATGAAGAAATAGAGCATCGGAAAAAGCAGGATGATCGTGGCTGCGAGCGAAAAGCCGTCTGCGGACATGGCACGCCCCTCTCTTCTGCTTGGGCAAACGCCGTTCTACGGACGCATGATACGCGCGCGCGATCTGCCGGCCATTAGGCTTTCGTAGTGTGGTTTTTGTTGGCCACCGGCCGCCTGACCCGTTTGGGGGCGGGCCGTTACCCGCCCGTTAACCCGCCCTTAAGCGGCTGCGACCACCCTCTCCCGATTCGAGACATCCGCATCGGGAGTGCATGCCATGACCACCGTTCTCATCTGCGACGACGATCCGGTCCAGCGCCGGCTGGTCGAGGCGATGGTCCGCAAGTTCGGCTATGAGCCGCGCCTGTGCGAGAACGGCGAGCAGGCGATGCGCGTGCTGTCCGAGGATGGCGATTCCATCGATCTCGTCCTGCTCGACCTCGTCATGCCCGAGCGTGACGGCATGGGCGTGCTCGCCGCCATGCGCGAGGAGGGCATCGCCAAGCCTGTCATCGTGCAGACCAGCCAGGGCGGAATCGATACGGTCGTCAACGCCATGCGCGCGGGCGCGACGGATTTCGTGGTGAAGCCGGTTGGCGCCGAGCGCCTCGCCGTCTCGATCAAGAACGCCCTCAAGACCGAGGCGCTGGTCGCCGAGGTCCAGCGCCTGAAGCGCAAGGCCGAGGGCACGATGACCTTCAAGGACATCGTCACCCGGTCGCCGCGCATGCAGCCGCTCCTGAAAATGGCCGAGAAGGCGGCCGGCTCGATGATCCCGGTGATGATCGAGGGCGAGAGCGGCGTCGGCAAGGAACTGCTGGCACGCGCGATCGCGGGCTCGGGCGAGCGCCGCTCCAAGCCCTTCGTCGCGGTCAATTGCGGCGCGATCCCGCAGAACCTCGTCGAGAGCATCCTGTTCGGCCACGAGAAGGGCGCCTTCACCGGTGCCACCGACAAGCACACCGGCAAGTTCGTCGAGGCGCATGGCGGCACGCTGTTCCTCGACGAGGTCGGCGAACTGCCGCTGGAGACGCAGGTGAAGCTGCTGCGCGCCATCCAGGAGGGCGAGGTCGACCCCGTCGGCGCCAAGCGCAGCGTCAAGGTCGACATCCGCATCATCTCAGCCACCAACCGCGACCTGATCAAGGCGGTGAAGGAGGGCCGGTTCCGCGAGGACCTCTATTATCGGCTCTGCGTGTTTCCGATGACCCTGCCGCCGCTGCGCGAGCGCGCGGAGGACATTCCGGACCTCGTCCGCCATTTCCTCGCGCGGATCGCGGCCGAGGAGGGCAAGCGCATCCGCGGCGTCCAGCCCGCCGTGTTCGGGCTGCTCAATGCCTATCCCTGGCCGGGCAACGTGCGCCAGCTGGAGAATGCCGTGTTCCGCGCGGTCGTGCTCTGCGACGGCGACGAACTGTCGGTCGCGGACTTCCCGCAGATCGCCGCGCAGGTCGATGGCTACGAGGTCGTGGTGCCGCTCGCCCCGCTGCCCGTCGTCGCCGCGCCCGCCATCCAGCCGTCGACGCAGGCGCAACCGGCGATGATCATGCCTGGCGCATCAATCGCGCTGGTTGATCAGGCCGGCCATGTCCGGCCGATGGACCAGATCGAGACGGAAGCCCTGCGTTTTGCCATCGATCACTATCGCGGTCAGATGTCGCAGGTTGCGCGCCGGTTGGGCATCGGCCGCTCGACGCTCTATCGCAAACTCAAGGATCTCGGGCTCGAAGAGCCGGGTGACGTGCCAGAGGAGGTGTGACTGCGAAGCCTCGCCGCCGGCTTTTCGGTGGCGATAAAGACTTCGTGGGTTGATCGGCGCAGCCGCGCGTGATCGAAAAATGACCACATCAAGGAGGGGCGGTCCGTCGCGGATTCGCCGACGGATTGAAGGGGACACGATGCATATGCGGTCGGTTTTCCTTGCTTGCGCCCTGATCGGTGCTGGGGGGCTGTCGGCTCTTGCCGGCGAGGCCGACCGTTTCCGCCTCGCGGACTGGGAGGTCGAAGCCGCCATTCCGAGGCCGCCGCTCGACGCCGTGCCGCCGCTCAGCGCGCAGGCGTTCGGGCTGGAGGCCTTCCCGCAATCGCCGATCCTCGCCGAGGCGCCCAATGCCGACGACGAGGCGCCGGAGCACCTCCAGGCCGCGCCGATCCCGCAGCCGACGGAAGCCGATTTCGCCGCCATTCCGGATGATCCGCCGAGCGTGGTGGAGAGCGGCAAGCCAGACCCGTCGATCACCGCCGAACGCGTCGCGCAGCAGTTGCGCATCCTGCTCGCCCGTCCCGGCGGCGACCGCGCCCTGCAGCAGCAGTTCAACCCGTTCTATGCGTCGCGGTCCTACGAGCCGCTGTTCGTCCGCGACGGCGTCATGTCCGAGCGCGGGCAGGCGGCGCTGACGCGTCTCGGCCAGGCAGGCGACGACGGGCTCGATGCGGCCGCGTTTCAGGTGACGCTGCCCGAGGGCACGCGCAATGCCGAGAGCGTCGCGCGGCTGGAACTCGCGCTCGCCCGCGCCGTCGCACTCTATGCCTCGCAGGCCTCCGGCGGACGCACCGACGCGAAGCGGCTCTCCGGCTATTTCGACGTCAGCCCCCCGCGCGTCGACACGACGGCGGCCCTGAACGGGATCGCCCGCGCCGACCGCGTCGCGGCCGCGCTCGACGATTTCAACCCGCCGCATGCCGGCTTCCGCCAGCTCCGCGCCAAACTGATCGAGATGCGCGGCGAGCGCCGCGAAATGGCCGCGACCGACCAGACGCGCCGGCACGCGCTGCGCGAGCGCGACATCATCGCCAATCTGGAGCGCTGGCGCTGGCTGCCGCGCGAGCTCGGCCAGACGCATATCTGGGTCAACTCGCCCGAGGCGCAGATCAACGTCATGCGCGGCAACGAGGTGATCCACCGGACCCGCGCCGTCGTCGGCCGGGCGGAGACGCAGACGCCGGTCTTCTCCGACTCGATGAGCTTCATCGTCTTCAATCCGTCGTGGTACGTGCCGCTGTCCATTGTCCGGCGCTCGATGGTCGGCCCGGCCAGCCGCAATGGCGGCGGCTATTTCGCCCGCCGCGGCATCCAGGTGACGCAGGGCGGCCGGCAGGTCGACGCCTCGACCATCAACTGGTCCTCGGCCAATGTCGGCCGCTATTCGTTCCGTCAGCCGCCGGGCACTTCGAATGCGCTCGGCCGCATGAAGTTCATGTTCCCGAACCGCCACGCGATCTACCTGCACGACACGCCCTCGCGCGGCGATTTCGGCCGTGCGGGCCGGACGCTGTCGAATGGCTGCGTGCGCGTGCAGAACCCGGAAGAGCTGGCCGAAATGCTGCTCGGGATCGGCATGCCGGGCGAGACCTGGACCATCCAGCGCATTCGCGGGCTCTACGGCCCCGGCGAGCGCACCGTGCGGTTCCGCCAGCAGATTCCGATCCACCTCGTCTATTTCACGATGACAGTGGATTCCTCCGGTTCGCTCGTTGAACTGCCGGATGTCTATGGCCACAATGCCAGGGTTCGCGCCGCCCTGACGGGAACGCGCGGTTAACCGTCCGTTCACCCCATGCTACGGGAGGCGACGTGCTTCGGCATGATTTCGCCACAGTTCGTTCCTACCCCTCACGCGTCCGTGAGCAGGGTCAAGGTTTTCGACTCGTTGACAGGACTCAGGGTTCTTTAACCGATCCTGACGATGATACGTTCACCACGAGCCGGTTTTGGTCCGGCGAAGAAACATCCTTCGTCAGAGAATAGAGACCTGTAGCATAGTGACCTTGGCTCACCGCTCATTGTCCCGGTTTGTTTCGCGCCCGCTCGTTCGGACAGCCGCTACCGTCTCCCTCGGCTTCGGATTTCTCCTCGCTATTTCCGGCACGACGCAGAACGTCGTCGCCAATGGCGACACGCGCACGCTGTCCATGCTGCACAAGCATACGGGCGAGCAGATCCTCATCACCTTCAAACGCAATGGCCGCTACGACCAGGATGCGCTGAACAAGCTCAACTGGTTCCTGCGCGACTGGCGCAGCGATCAGCCGACGCGGATGGACCCGCACCTCTTCGACGTCGTCTGGGAGGTCTATCGCTCGGTCGGCGCGCAGTCGCAGATTCACGTCGTCTCGGCCTTCCGGTCGGCCGGCACCAACGCCATGCTCCGCCGCCGCTCGCGCGCCGTCGCCCAGCAGTCGCGCCACATTACCGGCCAGGCGATGGACTTCTACATTCCCGGCGCCTCCATGACGCGGGTGCGCGAGGCGGGCATGATGCTCCAGCGCGGCGGCGTCGGCTTCTATCCGGGCTCGGCCAACCAGTTCGTCCACATGGACACCGGCTCGGTGCGCCACTGGCCGAAAGTGTCGCGCGATTATCTCGCGCGCCTGTTCCCCGATGGTCGCACGGTCCATATCCCCGCCGACGGCCGTCCGCTGGCCGGCTTCGATACGGCGCTCGCCATGGTGCGCGGCCGTGGCGGCAGCGCCTCGCGCTTCTACGATTCCCGCGCCGACGAAGGCGCGACCTACGAAGACAATGACAGCCCGGGCAGCGTGGTCCGCCAGCGGTCGAATTCGATGGGCCTGTTCGCCGGCCTGTTCGGCGGTGGCCAGCAGCAGCGACAGGCACCGGCCCGTGCCGCGGCCCCGGCTCCCGCACCGGTCGCAACCCCCACGCCGGCCGCTGCCGCCGCTCCGGCCGTTCGCGCTGGCGAGGCCGCTCCCGGCGTTCCGGCGCGGCCTGAGGCGACCACGGTCGTCGCTGCCCAGCAGCCGTCCGCCGGCCGGCCGGTCCAGATTACGCCCAATGCGCCGCGCATGCTGATCGCGGCTGCTCCGATTCCCACTCGTGCCCCGCCCGCCGCCGTGCGCATGCGCGGCAACGAGGAAGAGGAGACCGAGCAGGCCGTCGCCATGGCCGCGCCGCTTCCGGCCGCCCGTCCGGCCATTCCGGGTGAGGCTGCGCCGCAATCGACCACTTTTGCGGCGCTGGCTCCGGGTGCCGCGGGCAACCGGCCGACCGTGCTGCCCGAGACGGCTCCGGCACCGATCCAGACCGCCATGGCGCCGGTTCCGGCCGCCCGGCCGCAGGTCATCGGCGGCTCGGCCGTCGCCGCCGCGGCGCTGCCGTCGCTCATCACCACCGGCGACCAGCGCGGTCGCGCCACCGAGGCTCCGAGCGCGCCGGCCATGGCGCTCGCCTTCGCCTCGCCCTCGCGCCCGGTCACCCTGCCCAATGCCTCCGCCCAGGGACCGCAGCCGCGCGCCAGCGCCGAGCGTCGCCCTGCCGAGACCGCCGCGCCGCGCGTCGCCGCCCAGCCTGCTGCCCGCACCGCAGCGCGCGTGCCCGCCGCAGCGCCGCCGCTCATGGTCGCGCCGAGCACCGAAGGTTCGCGCGGCCGGGTCGTGTTCGTGCGCCAGAGCGCCGAGCGGGCCGCATCGGTTGCGACGCTGACCACGCCCGATCCGCGCCAGCTCCGGCTGATCGAGCAGCCGACGCAGATGGTCGCCAATACCTTCTCGCAGTCGCCGGCTGCGACTGTGCCGACCGGCCGCTTCGCGGGACAGGCGGTGTCCAGCCTGCCGACGCTGGAATTCTCCCGCGGCGAGGACGGCCAGCGCCGCGCTTCTCTGCGCTGAGCCGGGCTTCCCTGCGCTGAGCCGCGCTGCGTGGCAGCCCTGCTCGCCGCGCCATCACGCTTCGCCTCTTTCTGATGCAGTCTCGCGGCGGGGTGGATCGCGCCCCGTCCGATGCGGCCCGGCTGGCCCCGTCCTCCCGGTTGCCGCATGAATTCCGTCCGCCTCATCCCCTTCGCCCTTGCGCTGCTCTGGGGTTTCAATTGGCCGGCGGTGAAGACGGGCCTCTCGGAAGTTCCGCCCTTCGCGCTGCGCATGATCGGCCTCGGGGTCGGCGCGATTCTTCTCGCGGGCGTCGCTGTGGCCATGGGGCGGTCGATGCGGATCGCGCGGCGGTCGTGGTGGCCGCTGCTGGTCGCCGGCACCTTCAATATCGCCGTGTTCAACCTCGCGACGGTGTTCGCGCAGATCAACACCTCGACCTCGCGCGCGGCGATCCTCACCTTCACCACGCCGCTCTGGGCGATCGTCTTCGCCTACCTGTTTCTCGGTGAGAAGCTCGACCGCTCGCGGGCGCTGGCGCTCGGCATCGGGATCGGCGGCATAGGGATGCTCGCAGCGCCCCTTCTCACCGGCGGCGCCGGGAGCCTCGGCCTCCTGTTTCCGATGATTGCGGCGGTGGGCTGGGCGGCGGGCACGGTGTACCAGAAATCCCACCCCATCGCGGGCGACAGGATGGTGGCGACGGCCTATCAGCTTCTCATCGCCTCGGCGGTATCGGGCATCGGCTTCGTGCTGGCGGGGGAGAGCCTGCCGCAGACGGTATCGCCGCATGTCGCAGCGGCGATCGCCTTCCACGTCGTCGGCGGGACGGCGATCGCCTATCTGCTCTGGTTCATCCAGCTCGACAGGCTTTCGGTCGGGGCAGCCTCGCTGACCACCTTCGCCATTCCCGTCGTCGGCGTGCTGAGCGCCATGGCGCTGGTCGGCGACCGGCCGACGCCGCTCGACTATGTCGGCTTCGCCGCGGTTCTGGCCGCCGCGGCGGTCGCCATGTTCGCGGCGCGGCCGAAGCCTGCGCCGCCGGGCTGAGGCGTCAGGCCATGCCCAGCGCCTGCTTGTAGAGCTCGAGGATCGCCTCTTCCTCCATGCGCTGGTCGCGGTCCTGCTTGCGCAGCGAGACGATCTTGCGCAGCACCTTGGTGTCGAAACCGTTGGCCTTGGCCTCCGCATAGACGTCCTTCACGTCATCGGCGATGGCCTTCTTCTCTTCTTCCAGCCGCTCGATGCGCTCGATGATCGCCTTCAACTGGTCGGCGGCGACGCTCTGGGTCTCGTCCATGCGGGCATGCTCCGGACAGGGGTCTTCAGGAAGCGCGCACGGTTCGCGAATTCCGCGGGCCGGGTCAAGCGCGGCGGCGCTTGTCCACAGGCCCTGTCCCCCGTAATCAGGTCCCCTGTCTCCATCTGGACCCATGATGCAGCCGCCTCCCGCCGCCGCAGCGCTGAAGCCTCCGCCAAGCCCGGCCGCGACGCAGGGGCTTGCCTTCCTTGCCCTGGCCGCAGGGGCAGTGGCTCTCGGCGTGTCGCCGGTGCTCGTCCGGCTCGCCGATGTCGGGCCGTTCGCCTCGGCCTTCTGGCGTGCCTTCCTGGCGCTGCCGGTCCTGTTCATCTGGATGAGTTTCGAGGATCGCTCCGACCCGCGCCGCGCCGGCTTCACCCCGGCCGTCCTTGCCGCCGGGCTTTTCTTCGCCGGCGACCTGTTTTTCTGGCATCTCTCGATCCTCAACACGACCATCGCCAATTCGACCTTCCTCGCCACGACGGCGCCGATCTGGGTCGTGCTGGTGGCGTGGGTCTGGCTGCGCGAGCGCATCTCGCCATGGACGCTGGCGGGCCTTGCGCTGTGCATCGCAGGCGGTGGGGCGCTGGTCGGGGAGAGCGTCCAGATCGACCGCGCCCGCCTTGCCGGCGACCTCTACGGAGCGGTCACCGGCATCTTCTTCGGCCTCTATTTCCATGCCGTGCGGATCGGCCGGGCAACGCACGCAGCGGGCCGGCTGACCTTCCTGTCGACCGCGGTGACGGCGCTGTGCCTGTTCGCTATCGCCCTCGTTCTGGAGCCGCGCCTGCTGCCGCAGACCGCGCAGGGCTGGCTGGCGCTCGCGGCACTCGGCATGGTGACCCATGCGGCAGGGCAGGGGCTCCTGTCGGTCGCGCTCGGCACGCTGCCGACCGTGTTTTCCTCGCTGGTCATTTTCATGGAGGCGGTCGTCGCGGCCCTGTTCGCCTGGGCCGCGCTCGGCGAAAGCCTCAGCGTCATGCAGATGTCCGGCGGGCTGGCGATCATGCTGGGCATCTGGGTGGCGCGGCCGCGCCCGGCGGCCTGAGAGCGGGGAGGCGCGGATGGGCGGCTTGCGCGCTGCGATGCTGGCTCTGGCGGCCGGGCTGATGCTCCCGGCCGGCGCAGGCGCGCAGGAGGCGACCGTCGAGACGCTGGAACAGGCGATCTGCGGGATGATCGAGGCCGGCGCGCGGCGCCACGGCCTGCCGGTGCATTTCTTCACCCGCCTGATCTGGACCGAGAGCCGCTTCCGCATCCGCGCGGTCAGCCCGGCGGGCGCGCAGGGCGTTGCCCAGTTCATGCCGGGTACGGCGCGCGAGCGGGGCCTTGGCGACCCCTTCGACCCGCAGGAGGCCATCGCACATTCGGCCTCGCTGCTGGCCGACCTCAACCGCCAGTTCGGCAATCTGGGCCTTGCCGCCGCAGCCTATAATGGCGGGCCGACCCGCGTGCAGAACTTCCTCGACGGCCGGGGCGGGCTGCCGCTGGAGACGCAGAACTACGTGTTCCAGATCACCGCCCGCACCGCCGAGGACTGGGCCGAGCAGCGCCGCCGCGCCGCGCCGCCCGCCGGTCTAATGCAGGATCTGCCACCGCAATCCTGCCTGAACGTCACGGCGCTGCTGCGCCGGCCGGGCGAGGCGCTGGCGGGGGTCGAGGGGCCTTTCGCGCCATGGGGCGTGCAGCTTGCGGGCAATTTCTCGCGCGCGGTCGCACTGGCGAGCTACGGGCGGGCGCGGGGCCGGCTTGGGGGCATTATCGGCAGCATCCAGCCCCTGGTGCTGGGATCGCGGCTGAGGAGCCGGGGACGGGCGGTGTTCTGGCGCATCCGCGTGCCGGCACAGACCCGGGGCGCTGCGGACGGGCTGTGCAACCGCATTCGCGCCGTGGGCGGCGCATGCGCGGTGCTGCGCACCTCGGCGCGCGGGTAGATCACGAATCGGTGCGTTCGCCCGGAATGGGCCGGCGAGCGGCCATCCCTTTCGGCTTATCCCCCGGAATCCGCACGACAAACCAGGCGCGGGCGGCCTTTCGTTGACAGGTTCGGCGGTATCAAGGAAAAGCCAAAGAGATGGCCGATAGCCGACCCATGGATCGCCTTCCTCGCCCCCGGACAGCCTCGCGGACCGCTCTCGCGCTCTGCCTGCTGGCGGGCGCGTTCTGGCTCGCCGGGTCCACGCCGGCTGCGGCGGACCTGCGCCTCTGCAACACCACCCAGAGCCGGATCGGCGTCGCCATTGGCTACAAGGACGGCGAGGGCTGGACCACCGAGGGCTGGTGGAACATCGCCTCGCGCAATTGCGAGACGATCCTGCGCGGGCCGCTGGTCGCTCGCTTCTACTACCTCTACGCGGTCGATTACGACCAGGGCGGCGAGTGGGCAGGCCGCGCCTATATGTGCACCCGCGACAAGGAATTCACGATCCGCGGCATCGAGGAATGCCTCGCCCGCGGCTACGACCGCATCGGCTTCTTCGAGGTGGATACGCAGGACCAGCGCCAGTGGACGATCCAACTGACCGATGATGCCCAGCGCAACCAGTCTCCGCCGGTCGCCACGCCCGCCGCGCCGGTTCCGAATGCGCCACCGCGCCGTCCGGAAACCCGCGAGGCGGCGCCCGCCCGCCCGTCCGGCTCGCGCCAGACGCCGCTGCCCAATGCGCCGGCTGGCGGCGGGACCGGCGGCGGCGTTTCCTCCGGCGTCCCGGCTTTCACCGCACCGCGCTGAAAGATAGCCCGAACGGGCGGTTAGGGTGCATTGCAAGATGCTGGGGCATGCGCTACCCCTGCCAGCCACGATTGTCGCAGGAGATGAGCCATGGCTTCCGAGCCCAGCGTGGATGGCACGGCCCCGATGGACTACGCCGAGCACGAGCGGACCTATGACATGTTCGTCGGCATGACGAAGTGGGGCACGATCGCCGTCGTGGCCATTCTCGTCCTGATGGCGATCTTCCTCGTCTGACGAGGCCACGCGCCCGCTTTGCGGGGGGCATCGGGCGCAGGACAATCCACAGCAACACGCCCCCTGGCGTGCCCTCCTGACGGAAGGCGCGGACCGGAGGACTTGCCGATGCGGATCGCCATTCCGAGGGAAACGGAGGCCAATGAATCGCGCGTCGGCGGCACGCCCGACACGATCAAGCGGCTGAAGGCCCTTGGGGCCGATCTGGTGGTCGAGACCGGCGCGGGCGTAGCCTCCGGCATTCTCGACAGTGATTTCGAGGCAGCGGGCGCGACCATCGCCCCGAATGCCGTCAAGGACGCCGACGTCGTCCTGAAGGTGCGGCGCCCGACGGCTGCCGAACTGACCTCCTACAAATCCGGCGCCGTGGTTCTGGCTACGATGGACCCTTACGGCAACGAGGCTGCGCTGGCCGAGATGGCCAAGGCCGGCATTTCCGCCTTCGCCATGGAGCTGATGCCGCGCATCACCCGCGCGCAGGTCATGGACGTGCTGTCGAGCCAGGCGAATCTCGCGGGTTATCGCGCCGTCATCGACGCTTCGTCCGAGTTCGGCCGCGCGCTGCCGATGATGATGACCGCGGCCGGCACGGTTCCGGCGGCGAAAACCTTCATCATGGGCGTCGGCGTCGCCGGCCTTCAGGCCATCGCGACCGCACGCCGTCTCGGCGCGGTCGTCACGGCGACCGACGTGCGCCCGGCCACCAAGGAACAGGTGGAATCGCTCGGCGCGAAATTCCTTGCGGTCGAGGACGACGAGTTCCGTCAGGCTCAGACTGCCGGCGGCTACGCCAAGGAAATGTCCAAGGAATATCAGGCGAAGCAGGCAGAGCTCACGGCCACTCACATCGCCAAGCAGGACATGGTCATCACCACGGCTCTGATCCCCGGCCGTGCCGCGCCGCGCCTGATCACGTCGGCGATGATCGCGACGATGAAGCCGGGTTCGGTGATCGTCGATCTCGCGGTCGAGCGCGGCGGCAATGTCGAGGGCGCGAAGCTCGGCGAGATCGTCACCACGGCGAATGGCGTGAAGATCGTCGGCCATGCCAACGTGCCGGGACGGCTCGCCGCGACCGCTTCCTCGCTCTACGCCAAGAACCTGTTCGCCTTCCTCGAGATCATGATCGACAAGGCGTCCAAGGCGCTGGTCGTGCCATGGGACGACGAACTGGTGAAAGCCACGCTGCTGACCCGCGACGGCGCGGTGGTGCATCCGAACTTCCAGTCGGCCGCACCGGCAGCAGCCGCTCCCGCCGCCTCCGCTGAGGTTCCGGCGGCGGACGCTACGGCTGCCAAGCCGAAGGCCGCTCCCAAGAAGTCCACCAAAGCCTAGTCCACCAAGGCCCGACCTGAGGGGAAGCACATGACCACGCTCACGCCGGACCAGGCCCTCGACAGAGCGCGCGCCGCGGCCGATGCCGCGCGCATCGCTGCCGAGCAGGCGCGGCTCGCCGCCGATCAGGCCATTTCCATAGCCGATCAGGTGGCGCTGACGGCGGGAGCTGCCGCCCATACCGCCACGGGCGGGGCGATCGACCCGACGGTCTTCCGCCTGACGATCTTCGCGCTGGCGGTCTTCGTCGGCTACTACGTGGTCTGGTCGGTGACGCCGGCGCTCCACACGCCGCTGATGTCGGTCACCAACGCCATTTCCTCGGTCATCGTCGTCGGCGCCCTGCTCGCAGTCGGCGTGCAGGTGATGGATACCGGCTCGGTGCTCGCCCGCGTCTTCGGCTTCGTCGCCCTCGTCCTCGCGTCGATCAACATTTTCGGCGGCTTCCTCGTCACACAGCGCATGCTTGCGATGTACAAGGCCAAAGACAGACCGGCGAAGGACAAGCCGGCGGCGCAGAAGGGCTGAACCGATGTCGGCAAACCTCGCAGCCCTCCTCTATCTCGTCTCCGGCATCCTGTTCATCCTCAGCCTTCGCGGGCTGTCGAGCCCGGAATCCTCGCGGCAGGGCAACCTGTACGGCATGATCGGCATGACCATCGCCGTGCTGACGACGCTTGCCTATGCGCGTCCGGCCGGGATCGGCGCCTGGATCCTCGTCCTCGGCGGCATCGGCATTGGCGGCGGCATCGGCGCGGTCGTCGCCCGCCGGGTGCCGATGACCTCCATGCCGCAGCTCGTCGCGGCCTTCCATTCGGGCGTCGGCCTTGCCGCCGTCTTCGTCGCGGCAGCGGCGCTCTATGCGCCGACCGCCTTCGACATCGGCGCGCGCGGCACGATCAAGGGCCTGTCGCTGTTCGAGATGGGCCTGGGCGTCGCCATCGGCGCGATCACCTTCACAGGCTCGGTAATCGCCTTCCTCAAGCTCGACGGGCGGATGAGCGGCAAGCCGATTCTGCTGCCGCAGCGCCATCTGCTGAACATCGTCATCGCGGCGGCGATCGTCGTGCTGCTGATCGTCTTCATGCGAACCGAGAGCACGCTGGCCTTCTGGCTGATCGTGCTCCTGTCCTTCGTCATCGGCGTGACGCTGATCATCCCGATCGGCGGCGCGGACATGCCGGTCGTCGTCTCGATGCTCAACTCCTATTCGGGCTGGGCGGCGGCGGGCATCGGCTTCACGCTCGGCAATACCGCGCTGATCGTCACCGGTGCGCTGGTCGGCTCTTCGGGTGCGATCCTGTCCTACATCATGTGCAAGGCGATGAACCGCTCGTTCGTTTCCGTCATTCTCGGCGGCTTCGGCGGCGAGGACGCGGCGGCCGGCGGCTCGGCCGAGGCGCGGCCCTACAAGGCGGGTTCGGCGGAGGATGCCGCCTACATCATGAAGAACGCCCAGAAGGTCATCATCGTGCCGGGCTACGGCATGGCGGTGGCGCAGGCCCAGCACGCGCTGCGCGAGATGGGCGACCTCCTGAAGAAGGAGGGCGTCGAGGTGAAATACGCCATCCACCCGGTCGCTGGCCGCATGCCCGGCCACATGAACGTGCTGCTGGCGGAAGCCAACGTACCCTATGACGAGGTGTTCGAGCTGGAGGACATCAACTCCGAGTTCGCGCAGGCCGACGTCGCCTTCGTCATCGGCGCCAACGACGTGACCAATCCGGCGGCCAAGACCGACAAGACATCGCCGATCTACGGCATGCCGGTGCTGGACGTGGAAAAGGCCGGCAACATCCTGTTCGTGAAGCGCGGCATGGGCGGCGTCGGCTATGCCGGCATCGACAACGACGTGTTCTATCGCGACAACACGATGATGCTGCTCGCCGATGCCAAGAAGATGGTCGAGAGCATCGTCAAGTCGCTGGGACACTGAAGATACGGCTCGGATTTCGGGCCCATTGAGGCCGCCGAGGTCTCTGGACTAGAGTTGGGAACGGGGCCGCTGGCCCCGTTTCGCATTTCCGGGAGGGCGGGATGCTGTTCATGATCGTCGAGCGCTTCGCCGACCAGGATGCGATCCCGGCCTACCGGCGGGTGCGCGACAGCGGCCGCCAACTGCCCGACGGGCTGGCCTATGTCGGGAGCTGGGTCGAGCCCAATTTCGACAGGTGCTTCCAGCTCATGGAATGCGACGATCTCCGTCTGCTGCAGGAATGGGTGCTCGGCTGGCGTGGCTCCGGCGTGACCTTCGAGATCGTGCCGGTGGTGCCGAGCGCGGAAACGCGCGATGTGGTGGCTCCTTTCCTCGACCGGCCCGACCCATGACCCTTCTCATCCGCCCCTATGCCGTGGCCGACCGCACGGCGGTCGTCTCTCTCGTCCATCAGCTCAATCTGTTCGAGGACGCCATTTCAGGCGATCGGGCGAAGGACCTGAAGGCCGCCGAGGCCTGCCTCGACAGCGACCTGAAGCGGGTCGAGCGGGACGGCGGCGCGGTGGTCGTCGCCTGCGACGGCAACGATGTCGTGGCGATGATGGCCTTCGTCATCGACCAGCCCCAGCCTTATCTGCGCACCGAGGTCGGGCAGGTGGGCTGGGTCGCCGAACTCGTCGTGGACGAGCGCCATCGCGGGCAGGGGATCGGCACGCTGCTGCTGGAGGAGGCCGAGCGCCTCGCGCGCGAGAACGGGCTCAAGCGCCTGATGATCGGCGCGATCGCCGGCAACCACGTCGCGCGCAAGGCCTATGAGCGCTTCGGCTTCCGTCCGGCGGTGATCGAACTGTCGAAGGATCTCACGGAATGAACGCCACCGCCTGGCTGCGGGCGGTTCCCGGATGGCTCACGACGGCAGCCGGCGCATTTCTTCTCGGCTACGTGCTGCTCTGCATGGCGGCGTGGTTGGCGCAGCGGCGGCTGCTCTACTTCCCGGACACGCAGGTCGTGGCGCCTGCGGCCGTCGACGTGCCGGCGCAGGTACTGTCGCGCGTCGCGGCCGATGGCGTGTCCTTGACGATGTGGTGGGCACCGCCGCGTGAGGGCAGGCCGGTCGTGATCTACTTCCACGGCAATGGCGGCAACCTCGCTTATCGCGCGCCGGTCTTCCGCGACATGATCGGCGCGGGCTACGGCCTCCTGGCGCTGTCCTATCGCGGCTATGCCGGGTCCGGCGGGAAGCCTGGCGAAGAAGGGTTTGCCGAGGACGCGCGCGCGGCGCATTCCGCTGTCGCAGAACTGGCGCCGGGGGCCGGGATCGTGCTGTTCGGCGAGTCGCTCGGCTCGGGCGTCGCCGTGAGGCTGGCGACCGAGCGGCCGGTGAGCGGTGTCGTGCTGAATGCGCCCTACACCTCGGTCGAGGAGCGCGCGCAGGAAATCTTCTGGTATCTGCCGGTGCGGCTTCTGCTGGCCGACCGCTATCGCTCGCGTGACATCATCGGCGGCATCCGCGCGCCCTTGCTGATCTTGCACGGGGAGGCCGATACGGTCATCCCCGTGGCGCATGGGCGCGCGCTGTTCCACAGCGCGAGCGAGCCGAAGACCTTCGTGCCGATCGCCGGCGCCGGCCACGATGAGCTATGGGGACGGGGAGGGCGCGAGGCGGTTCTCGCCTTTCTCGCGCGGTTGGTCCGGTGATCGCCTCGCGCGTCGAACGCGCAGCGCGGACGGCGGTCAGTTGAAAAGGCGGTAGGTCTGGCCGGACCGGCCGCCGAGGCGGTTGAAGCCCTCGCGGGCGCCCGGATGGTTTTCCTCGACGCTCATCGCCTTGGTATAGGAGCCGAGCGCGCGCTCGTTGTCGCCGGTGCGCTCCAGTGCCTGGCCGCGGGCAACCCAGAGGTCGGCGTTGCGCTGGTCGAACTGCACGGACTCGTTGAAGTCGTCCAGCGCGGCCTTGTTGTCACCGAGGGCGAGATAGCTCAGGCCGCGGCCGTAATAGGGCTCGGAATTGTTCGGCGCGAGGCCGAGGGCGGTGGTGAAGTCCTCGACCGCCTGGCGGTGGTTGCCCTGCGCGGCCCAGACGAGGGCGCGGTTGTGATAGGCCTGCGCGTTCGAGCCGTTGATCTGGATGGCGCGGTTGTAGTCGGCGAGCGCCTCGGCGTGGCGATTCTGGGCGCGATGGATATTGCCGCGGCCGACATAGGCGGCAGCGTAGTTGGAATCGGCCGCAATCGCGCGATTGTAGTCGGCAAGGGCGAGGTCGGCGCGGCCGGTCTGGCGATGGACGAGCGCCCGGTTGGCCAGCGCCTGCACGTAATTCGGGTCGAGCTGGATGGCGCGCGAGAAATCCGCCATCGCCTCCTGCCGCCGACCGGTGCGGGCGAGCACGGTGCCGCGCATGTTGTAGGCCTGCGGGTCGTTCGGATTGCGCTGCACCACGTCGCCGAGCGAGGCGAGGTTGGCGGTCGAGCCGAGATAGCTGGATTCCGCATCGTCGCCGCCGGTGGTCGCACCGACGACGCCAGTGCCGCCGGTGGACGAGCAGCCGGCCAGAGCCAGGGCGCCGGCACCGAAGGCGGCGCGCCGGACGAGCCGGAGGATGTCTGGGGCGGAGTTCGTCAAACGGCTGTCCTCGTCAATCGCACCGGACCTGGCCTGTCGGGCCATACGCGGAGCCGGCGGCAACAGGCCGCTGGAAACGACGCGGCCCGCGATGATCGTTCGTCGCGGGCCTGTCAAAAATACGGCGAGAACCGAAAGGAATGCTTAAATCACCGCGCAGCGGCGGCAGCGCCAGCACCGGGGGTGCGGGGCTTCACCGGCTTCGCGGGGATCAGACCCTCGCGCTGGGCGCGCTTGCGGGCCAGCTTGCGGGCGCGGCGCACGGCCTCGGCCTTCTCGCGAGCCTTCTTCTCGGACGGCTTCTCGAAATGGCCGCGCAGCTTCATTTCGCGGAAGATGCCCTCGCGCTGCATCTTCTTCTTGAGAGCCTTCAGAGCCTGATCGACATTGTTGTCGCGAACGAGAACCTGCACGCCGGTTGTCCTTGGTAAGGCGTAAAAGCCGCATCTATTCTTGGGCGAGCAAGACTCCCGCAACGAAATCCGCTGCGAAACCCTTGCCCGGGAAGTTGTGGCCGATAGCAGAATCACGGGCGCTTGTCCACGCTAAAGCCGCATGTTTGTTGATTTTTGAAGTCCTCGTTTGCGTCGGGCGGTTCCGGCCGCTATATCGGGGGTGATTTCCCGATCCATTGATCGATACGAGGCGACCGCCTCGGCCCAGGCTCCCCGGCCAGGGCGCGGGGGCGGCCACGCTTCCGGACGGTCGTCCCGGAACGGCAAGAGACCCTCAAAGAGGCCAAGCCATGACCCAGCTTCTGATGCCCAAGGCGACCGCCGTCTGGCTGGTCGACAATACCGCGCTCTCGTTCGACCAGATCGCCGCCTTCTGCACGCTGCACCCACTGGAAGTGAAAGCGATCGCCGATGGCGAGGCGGCGCAGGGCATCAAGGGTGCCGACCCGATCATCAGCGGCCAGCTCACGCGCGAAGAGATCGCCAAGGCGGAGAAGGAGCCGGGCTATCGGCTGAAGCTCGCACCGCCGAAGGTCAAGCTGCCTGAGGTCAAGACCAAGAAGGGGCCTCGCTATACGCCGGTCTCGCGCCGCCAGGACCGCCCGAACGCCATCCTCTGGCTGGTGCGCAACCATCCCGAACTGAAGGACGCGGCTATCATGCGCCTCGTCGGCACCACCAAGCCGACGATCGCCGCCATCCGCGACCGCACGCACTGGAATTCCCAGACGCTCAGCCCGATGGACCCGGTGACGCTCGGCCTCTGCTCGCAGATCGACCTCGATTTCGAGGTGAACCGCGCCGCCAAGGAGCGTGGCCCGGTCGACGTGACGCCGGAGCAGACCCTGCTGCCGGCCGACCAGACGACCTCGGCGCCGGGCAGGTTCGATCCCTTCGAGCGGCCCGAAGCGCCGAAGCGCGAGGAGCGCTACGACGCCGACAAGGTCTTCGCCAACCTCAAGTCGCTCAAGACCGACGACGAGTGACGGCCGCGGGCACCCTTTTCGCTAGCGTCCCGACGTTGTAACCGGATGCGCCCCGCGTCGAGCGGGGCGTTCTGCCGATTCGCCGCCTGCCGGAGACCGATCATGGCCGATGACGTCCGTAGCCCGATTGCGCTCGAGGGCCTCGATCTTGCCGCCCTCGTTGCAAGCCGCGTCTGCCACGACGTGATCTCGCCGGTCGGGGCCATCGTCAACGGCCTCGAACTCATGGAGGACGGCGCGGATGCCGCGACGACGGAGCTCGCCCTCGACCTGATCCGCAAGAGCGCGAGGACGGCCTCCGCCCGCCTGCAGTTCTGCCGCATCGCCTTCGGGGCCGCCGGTTCGGCGGGCTCGGCCATCGATACGCGCGACGCGCATCAGGTGACGACCAACTTCCTCAATGACGACCGCACCACGGTCGAGTGGCATATCGCGCCGGCCTTCCTGCCGAAGAACCGCGTCAAGCTGCTGCTGAACCTGGCGTTGCTCGCCGCCGGAGCCATTCCGCGTGGCGGCACGATCAAGATCGATGCGGTGGGCGAAGGCGACGCGACCGGCTTTGCCGTGACGGTGACGGGGCTCAATGCCCGCATTCCGCCCCATGCGGTCGAGCTGCTCGCCGGCATCCCCGCCAACGAGCAGGGCACGATCGATGCCCACGCGATCCAGCCTTACTACACCGGCGTGCTGGCGCGCTCGGCTGGCATGACGGTGACCATCGAGAAGGTCGACGACCACGTCGACATCCGCGCCGTCTGAGCCTCGGTCGGGCTGACGCTAGGTCAGTTGAATCTCTTTTGAATCAAACATTTCGCCCCGCCGCACCCGGCGGCGGGCGGTAATTTCGTTTCAACAAGATTTAACCCTTTTCCGTGACACTTCGGGGTGATCGGACAGCCCGCCATGGCGGCCTGTCCATGCTCCTTTCTGTCCGGGTCCCGACGATGGATGATCTGCTCCGCGAATTTCTGACCGAGACGAACGAGAGCCTGGACGTCGTCGACGTCGAACTCGTCCGCTTCGAGCAAGACCCGAACAATGCCGGCATCCTCGGCAACATCTTCCGCCTCGTTCACACCATCAAGGGCACTTGCGGCTTCCTCGGCCTGCCGCGCCTCGAAGCGCTGGCCCATGCGGCCGAGACGCTCATGGGCAAGTATCGCGACGGCGCGCCGGTCACAGGCGAGGGCGTCACGCTCATCCTTTTCACCATCGACCGCCTGAAGGAGATCCTCGGCGATCTCGAAGGCGCCGGAGCGGAGCCCGACGGCGACGACGGCGATCTGATCTCGCAGCTCGAGGCCATGTCGGCGGTGGCCGGTTCGGCGCCTGCACCCAAGGCCGATGAGCCGAAGGTCGCCAAGGGGTCGCTGGCCGACCAGACGCTGGAGCGCGCGCTGCGTCCGGGCGAGGTCTCGCTCGACGAACTGGAGCGCGCCTTCCGCGAGACCGAGGCGGAAGTGACCGCCCCGGCAGTGCCCGAGATGGCTTCGCCGCCGCTCGCGCCCGAGGAGAAGCCCACCAAGGCCGAGAAGAAGACGCCTGCGCGCGCCGCCAAGGCCGCGACTGCCGGTCCTTCCGATGAAGAGGCCGAGGGCGGCGTGAAGGGTCAGCAGACCCTGCGCGTCAATGTCGACACGCTCGAACAGCTCATGACCATGGTCTCGGAGCTGGTGCTGACCCGCAACCAGCTTCTGGAGATCGGGCGTCGCCACGAGGATTCCGAATTCAAGGTGCCGCTGCAGCGCCTGTCCAACGTGACCGCCGAGCTGCAGGACGGCGTCATGAAGACGCGCATGCAGCCGATCGGCAATGCCTGGCAGAAGCTGCCGCGCATCGTGCGCGACCTCGGCAACGAACTCGGCAAGCAGATCGAGCTTGAGATGCACGGCGCCGAGACCGAACTCGACCGGCAGGTTCTCGATCTGATCAAGGACCCGCTCACCCATATGGTGCGCAACTCCGCCGATCACGGCCTGGAGAGCCCCGAGCAGCGCCGCCTCGCCGGCAAGCCCGAGAAGGGCACGATCAAGCTCGCCGCCTATCACGAGGGCGGCCATATCGTCATCGCCATCTCGGATGACGGCCGCGGCCTCAACACCGATCGGATCAGGAAGAAGATCGTCGAGCAGAATCTCGCGTCCGAGGCCGAGCTGGAGAAGCTCACCGAGGCGCAGATCCACAAATACATCTTCGCGCCGGGCTTCTCGACGGCTGCTCAGGTCACTTCCGTCTCAGGCCGCGGCGTCGGCATGGACGTGGTGCGCACCAATATCGACCAGATCGGCGGCACCATCGACCTGAAGTCGGTGCAGGGCGAGGGCGCCACCGTCACGATCAAGATCCCGCTGACGCTCGCCATCGTCTCCGCGCTGATCGTCGAGAGCGCCGGCGACCGCTTCGCCATCCCGCAGCTCTCGGTGATCGAGCTCGTCCGCGCCCAGCAGAATTCGGAGCACCGGATCGAGCGGATCAAGGACACGCCGGTCCTGCGCCTGCGCAACAAGCTGCTGCCGCTGATCCACCTGCGCCAGCTTCTCGGCATTGCCGGCGGCGAGCCGCTGGACGAGACCAACGGCTTCATCGTGGTGACTCAGGTCGGCAGCCAGACCTTCGGCATCGTGGTCGACCAGGTGTTCCACACCGAGGAAATCGTCGTGAAGCCGATGTCCTCGAAGCTGCGCCACATCACCATGTTCTCGGGGACAACCATTCTCGGCGACGGCTCGGTGATCATGATCATCGACCCGAACGGCATCGCCTCGGCGATCGGCACGGATGTCTCGGCAACGGCCGACGAAGCCGGGGCCGACGGCCGCCGCAGCGACGCGCGCCAGCTCATCTCCATGCTGGTGTTCCGCGCCGGCTCGCGCGAGCAGAAGGCAGTGCCGCTGTCGCTGGTCACCCGCCTCGAGGAGGTCGCGGTCGACAAGATCGAGCAGGCCCATGGCCGCCATCTCGTCCAGTACCGCGGCGCGCTCATGCCGCTGATCCCGGTCGCGGGCGTGATGCAGCTCCGCAGCGAGGGCACGCAGCCCCTGCTGGTCTTCTCCGATGCCGGTCGCTCGATGGGTCTCGTGGTCGACGAGATCGTCGACATCGTCGAGGACTCGCTCAATATCGAGGTGGCGGCAGACGTGCCGGGCATGCTCGGTTCGGCGGTCATCAAGGGCCAGGCGACCGAAATCCTCGACATCGGCCACTACCTGCCGCTTGCCTTCGAGGACTGGTTCAAGCGCAAGGAAATGAGCGCGTCGGCGCTGACCCGCAAGCTGCTCTTCGTCGACGACTCGCCGTTCTTCCGCAACATGCTGACACCGGTGCTGAAGGCGGCGGGCTACGACGTGATCACCGCGTCGGCCGCGGCCGAGGCGCTTGACATCCTGAAAGGCAGCGACCGCTTCGACGTCGTCGTCTCGGATATCGAGATGCCGGAGATGAACGGCTTCGAGTTCGCCGAGGCCATGCGCTCCGACAAGCGTCTCGCCACCATGCCGGTGATCGCGCTGTCGTCGCTGACCAACCCGGCCGCCATCGAGCGGGCGCGGGTCGCAGGCTTCCACGACTATGTCGCCAAATTCGACCGCCAGGGCCTGATCGCGGCCCTGAAGGAGACCTCCATCGATTACGCCCAGGCGGCGTGAGACGCGATCGCGCGCAAGGATAAGCCCGATGCAGAAGACCGCCACCGACGATGTCACCGAGTATGTGACCGTCCATATCGGAGGCCAGTTGTTCGGCCTGCCGATCTCGCGGGTGCAGGACGTGTTCATGCCGGACCGGCTGACGCGCGTGCCGCTCGCCCATCCCGACATCGCCGGCGTCCTCAATCTGCGCGGCCGCATCGTCACCGCCATCGACATGCGCGTCAGGCTTGGCCTGACCCGGGACAAGGATGCCAAGCCCGCCATGGCGGTCGGTATCGAGTCCAGGGGTGAGAGCTACGGTCTTCTGATCGACTCGGTCGGCGAGGTGCTGAAGCTCTCGCCGGATTCGCGCGAACAGAACCCGATCAATCTCGATGCCCGCTGGGCCCGTGTCTCGGGCGGCGTGCATCGTCTGGACGGCCAGCTCATGGTCATCCTCGATGTCGATTCCGTGCTCGCCATGGGCGGCGAGCAGATGGCTGCCTGATCTGTACGAAGCGTAGGACCGAAGCCGATGAAAACGTGTCTCGTGGTCGACGATAGCTCGGTGATCCGCAAGGTGGCGCGCCGGATTCTGGAAGGAATGGGCTTCCAGATCGAGGAAGCCGAGGACGGCAAGAAGGCGCTGGAATTCTGCTACGGCACCATGCCGGAAGCGATCCTGCTCGACTGGAACATGCCGGTCATGGACGGCTACGAGTTCCTGCGCGAGCTGCGCAAGCTGCCCGGCGGGCAGGCGCCCAAGGTGGTGTTCTGCACCACGGAGAACGATGTCGCGCACATCGCCCGCGCCATGCATGCGGGGGCCAACGAATACATCATGAAGCCGTTCGACAAGGACATCGTCGAAGCCAAGTTCGCCGAAGTCGGCCTGATCTGATCCGCGGGCGGCTCCGGCCGCTCCTTTCCGTTTGCGTGTTCGAGTAGCGGCGTATGAGTGTAGCGTCAGTGACAGGTTCCCCGCTGGGGACCGCGGCTTCTGCGGCCGATCCGATCAAGGTGATGGTCGTCGACGATGCCGTCGTGGTTCGCGGCCTGGTCGGCCGCTGGATCGCCGACGAGGCCGACATGACCGTGGTGGCGAGCCACCGGTCGGGCCGCGAGGCGGTGGCGGATATCGCCCGCAAGAAACCCGATGTCGTCATCCTCGATATCGAGATGCCCGACATGGACGGGCTGACCGCGCTGCCGCTGATGATCGCGGAAAAGCGCGACCTCATGGTGCTGATGGCCTCGACGCTGACGCGCCGCAATGCCGAGATCTCGCTAAAATGCCTGTCGCTCGGTGCGGCCGACTACGTGCCGAAGCCGGAATCCAATGCCGGCGTCACCACCTCGCCGGCCTTCAAGCGCGAACTGATCGACAAGGTCCGCGCCCTCGGCCGCAGGCGCAAGGTTGCCGGCCGCGCGTTCCGCGCCTCGGCGCCGGCTGCTCCGACCATTGCCGGCCAGCGCGTCGCGGCGCCTTCCATCGTGCCGCCGTCCATCGCCTTCCACGACCATGCGGTGAAGCTGCGGCCTTATGGTACGACGCTGCCCAAAGTGCTGCTGATCGGCTCCTCGACCGGCGGCCCGCAGGCGCTGACCGTCGTGCTCAAGAGCCTCGGCTCGTTCATCGAGCGCGTGCCGGTACTGATCACCCAGCACATGCCGCCGACCTTCACCACCATCCTCGCCGAACATGCCGCCAAGTCGACCGGGCGTCCGGCCGCCGAGGCGCGGGACGGCGAGCCGGTACTGCCCGGGCGCATCTATGTCGCCCCCGGCGCCAAGCACATGGTCGTCAAGAAGACCGGCGGCACGACCGTTCTCCATCTGGACGACGGCCCGCCGATCAACTTCTGCAAGCCGGCGGTCGATCCGATGTTCACCTCCGCTGCGCAGGTCTGGGGCGCACAGGCCTTTGGATGCGTGCTTACCGGCATGGGCCATGACGGCGCACACGGCGCGGGCGACATTGTCGCAGCCGGCGGCAGCGTCGTCGTCCAGGACGAGGCGACGAGCGTCGTCTGGGGCATGCCCGGCGCGGTCGCCCAGGCCGGCCACGCCTCCGCGGTTCTGCCGCTGGACCAGATCGCCCCGAAGATTGTTCGTGTGTTCTCCGGAGACCGGTCGTGACGCCTCTCGACTACGACTATCTTCGCGGGTTCCTCAAAACGCGCTCCGGTCTGGTGCTGTCCAACGACAAGCAGTACCTGATCGAGAGCCGCCTCATGCCCATCGTGCGCAAGCAGGGCATGGCCGGCATTTCCGAGCTCGTCCAGAAGCTCAAGACGCCCGGCAACGAGGCGCTCGCCTCGAAGGTCACCGAGGCGATGACCACCAACGAGAGCTTCTTCTTCCGCGACAAGACGCCCTTCGACCATTTCAAGGAAGTGATGCTGCCGGCGCTGATGAAGGCGCGGGCCGCCCGCCGCCACATCCGCATCTGGTGCGCCGCCGCCTCGACGGGCCAGGAGCCCTATTCGCTGGCGATGATCCTGAAGGAGATGGGGCCACAGATTGCGGGCTGGCGGTTCGAGATCGTCGGCACGGACCTGTCCGGCGAGGTGCTGGAGCGCGCCAAGGCCGGCGCCTACACCCAGTTCGAGGTGCAGCGCGGCCTGCCGATCCAGATGCTGCTGAAATATTTCACGCAGAACGGCGACCAGTGGGTGATCTCCCCCGAAATCCGCTCGATGGTGCATTACCGGACGCTGAACCTGCTCAACGACTTCTCGGCGCTCGGCCAGTTCGACATCGTCTATTGCCGCAACGTGCTGATCTATTTCGACCAGCCGACCAAGATCGACGTCCTGAATCGCACCGCGCGCCTGGCGGCCTCCGACGGCTACCTGCTGCTTGGCGCCGCCGAGACGGTGGTCGGCCTCACCGATGCGTTCAAGCCGGTGGCGGAACGGCGCGGCCTCTACGTGCCGGCCGAGAAGGCCGCCCAGCCCGCTCCGAAGTTCGTCGCGCTGGCAGGCGGCAGGGTGGCCTGACGGGCGTCCACATCGCCGGAGAATGGCAGGGCCCCTTGGGGCGCCCTTCGCCGTGAAGAGGCGGCCGTGCTAGGCGTGGCGTTCCATCTCCCGCCATCGTCCAGACCGCAGCCGCCATGATCACCGATCCCGTTTTCTACGCGGTCGCCGTTCCCGCCGTCACGCTCTACGGGCTGTCTAAGGGCGGCTTCTCAGGCGTCGCCATCCTCTCCACCCCGCTGCTGGCGCTCGCGGTTCCGCCTGTCCAGGCGGCCGCGATCATGCTGCCGGTGCTGATCGTGCAGGACGTCGTCACGGTCTGGAGCTACCGGAAGACGTGGGACGCGCGGACGCTGCTTTATCTCGCCCCCGGCGCGCTCGTCGGCATCGCCGCGGGCTTCCTCTTCGCCTCATGGGTCTCGGATGCCGCGGTGAGGATCATCGTCGGCCTGATCGCCGTCTCCTTCTGCCTCGACCGCTGGATCCGGGCCGGCACCCGGATCGAAAGCCGCCCGCATGACTGGCGGTCAGCCACCGTCCTCGGCGCGCTGTCCGGCTATACCAGCTTTGTCATCCATGTCGGCGGGCCGCCGTTCAACATGTACGCCCTCGCGCGCGGGCTCGCGCGCGACGTCTTTGTCGGGACTGCCGGCGTGTTCTTCGCGGCGGTGAATCTCGTGAAGGTGGCGCCCTTCGTGGCGCTCGGACAGCTTAACACCGGGAACCTCGCAACCGCCGCTGTGCTGTTTCCGCTGGCGGTGGCGGCTAATCTCGCGGGCATCCGGCTGGTGCGCCGCGTGCCCGCCGACCTGTTCTACCGGCTCATCTACGGCCTGACCTTCGCGGTCGGCTGCTTCCTGCTGTTCGTCGGCGTCAGGGCCTATCTCTGACCCCGGAAACGAGAAAGGGCCGCCCGAGGGCGGCCCTTCCTTTTCCGATCCCGAAGGATCGAAAAGCTCAGTAGCGAGCGACCACGGCCGACGGGCCGGTCGAGAACAGGTAGCTCACGCCGAGACGCACGGTGTGCGTCGTCGTCTTGAAGCTAGCCGAGTCGATGGTCGTGACCGGGGAGCCGATGTAGCCGACGTTGCGACGGCCGAAGTCGGTGTAGCGGTACTCGAGGCTCGCAACCCAGTTCGGGGTGATCGCATACTCGACGCCGGCGCCGACGGTCCAGCCGAAGCGCGCGCCGCTCGAGCCAGCGCCAACCGGAGCGCCGATGTCGAACGCGCGGTAGTCGAGGCCGGCATAGGCGACACCACCGGTGGCGTAGACATGGACGCGGTCGATCGCGACACCGAGACGGGCGCGGGTCGAACCCTGCCAGTTCAGGCGGGTGAAGTAGTCAACCGTGCCGGCGCGGGCCGAACCGCGGAGGCTGGAGGCCTCGATGTCGGTGACGATACCGAGGACGATGTTGTTGATCTGCCAGTTGTAGCCGAGATGGACACCGCCGGTGATGCCGTTGGTGCTGTACGAGCCCGAGTTGATCGGGTCGAAGGCGCCGCCGACAGCGGCGTCAACAGCGGTACGGCCCCAGCCGTAGCCGATCTGGGCACCGACGAACACGCCGGACCAGTTGAAGACCGGAGCGATGATGGCGGCGGCGATCGGGCCGCGCGGCGAGCCGAGGTCGGCAGCCTGGGCACCGGTGGACAGGGCGGCGATGGCCGCGCCCGCGAGGAGGAACTTCTTCATGGCTATTTCCTTGTCATTGCCGACCGTGGTTCCCCACCGCCGTGCCTCTCTATACGTCCGTGGTGGACTCCGATGACCGACCCCCTCCCTGGCCATCTTCGTCCGAACGGACTGCGACGGATAAAGGCGGAAGGTTAGAAATCAACTATCAATCGCGTGAGCGGTGGAACCGTTCCGGCCGTGTCGGGTGATCGCGCAGCGGTTGTGTCGCCAAGGACACAGATGCCCTTGCGTCACCTATGGCGCAATGCGGCAAGTCGTGGATTGTCTTGATAAAATGACCGAAGCCGCGAGAGACGCTCGATTCGCGTAACGGTTAGAACAGGCAGCGCGGGTCATGCGCTGGCTCGGGGCCACAAACAAGAAGGGGCCGCACTTGGCGGCCCCTCTCGCATATGCGGATTGTCGGAAGTCAGTAGCGGGCCATCACCGCGCCGCCGCCCGTGGAGAAGCGGTAGTTCACGCCGACCCTCGCGATATGGCCGAACTGCGCAATGTCGAAGAACTGGATCGTGCCGCCGCCACCGGCGAACGTCGAGCCGACCCGCTTCGGTTCGAAGTGATAGTAGAGATACTCGGCCTTGAGCGACCAGTTCTGGTTGAAGGCGTATTCGACGCCGCCGCCCATGATGACGCCGAACTGGATCTTGGTGGTGGTCGGCCCAAGCAGTTGGACGCCCGCGCCGGGACCGGTGAAGACACGTCCGCGGAAGTCGGCGAAGATGACGCCTGCAGTACCGTAGACCAGCGCATTGCCGAAGGTGATGCCCGCCCTCGGGCGGAGAGAGGCGTAGAACGCACTTCTCGTCGTGCCGAACGTGTCCGGCAAAGCGAAATAGGAGGTCGTGTTCTGTGCCCCGAGCCAGCCAAGCTCACCCTCGAGGCCCAGGACCACGCGGTCATACTGCCAGTTGCGGCCCACCTGCAGGGCAGCCGTAAAACCGCTTGATCCAGAGTACCAGTTGTTTCGGCCAGCCCAGAAGGCGCCGTTCGTCGCCAATCTGTCGCCGTAGACCGAGTTATTGCGCTGCCAGCCGATTGTTGCGCCGATATACCAGCCGTCCCAGGTGGAGCCCACCACGGGAGCTGCAAGCGGAACGCCCACATCGGCGGCGCGAACCGCGCCCGGTGCCGAGATCAAGGCCGCCACGGCAGCGCAGGTCAGAGCAAACTTCTTGAGCATGGCAGTCGCCCTTTCGAGACAAGCCTATTCAAAGTCGTCGGCAGGCACTGCAATCCGTTCGCGCCTCGGCGGAAACGTTCAGAAAGCTTGCGGTGGAACGAACACAACGACAAGGCGAAGCCTGTGTTTATTGCCGTTGTCGGAAGTCATTTTGGGGGCCTGTTGCCATGGCGCCACAAAATCCAACATTCCGTAGTAGGGAATGCACGGGTCGTTGACTGGTCCGACCCGGCAATCGCGTCGAATGGCGATCAGGCTTCGGCCGATTCCCGGAAGCGCAGGGCAGGACGCGACGGCGCGCCGTTGCGGCCCCGATCTCGGCCGCGGCTGACGAATGCCAATGCGACCATCGACACTACGGGGTGGCCGCATCGGTCCTGGCGAGATCGTCGATCCCGCGTTTCGAGGCATGGAGATTGGGCTCCGAGCGAGGGCGAAGCCCCGTTCCTGTCTGGCGTGCCGACCGGTCGTTCGGTTGAAACCGCTTTGGCCAGCACCTAGGCTCGGTTCAACGAACATGCGGGAAAGCGCTATGGCGAGCAGTTTCGACACCGATCTCGAACGGAACCCGGCCAATTACCAGCCGCTGACGCCGGTCACCTTTCTGGAGCGCGCTGCCCGCGTCTTCCCTGACCATCCCGCGGTGATTCACGGCCGCATCCGGCGCAACTATGCCGAGTTCTACGCGCGCTCGCGCAGACTCGCATCGGCGCTGGCAAAGGCGGGCGTCACCAAGAACGACACGGTGGCGGTCATCTGTGCGAATACGCCGGCCATGCTCGAGGCCCATTACGGCGTGCCGATGTGCGGCGGCGTGCTCAACACGCTGAACACGCGGCTCGACGCGCCGATCATCGCCTTCTCGCTCGACCACGGCGAGGCCAAGGTGTTCATCGTCGACCGCGAGTTCTCCAAGCTCGCGAGGGAGGCGCTGGCCCTCGCCAAGGTGAAGCCCATCGTCATCGACTACGACGACCCGGAATATGATGGCCCTGGCGAGCGCATCGGCTCCATCGAATACGAGGCTTTCATTTCCGCGGGCGACCCGGACTACGACTGGCAGCGGCCGGCGGACGAATGGGACGCCATCGCGCTGAACTACACGTCGGGCACGACGGGCAACCCGAAGGGCGTCGTCTCTCACCACCGCGGTGCCTATCTCCTCGGCATCGGCAATATCGTCACCTGCGGCATGGCCAAGCACCCGGTCTATCTGTGGACGCTGCCGATGTTCCACTGCAACGGCTGGTGCTTCCCCTGGTCGATCTCGGCGGTGGCCGGCACGCATGTCTGCCTGCGCTGGGTGCGCGCCAAGGCCATGTACGACGCGATCGCCGATCATGGCGTGACGCATCTCTGCGGCGCGCCCATCGTCATGAGCCTGCTGCTCAACGCGCCGGCAGAGGAGAAGCGCGAGATCGGCCGCACAGTGTCCTTCTTCACCGCCGCCGCACCGCCTCCCGAGGCCGTGCTCGCCGCGATGAAGGGGGCAGGCTTCGATGTGACCCACCTCTACGGGCTCACCGAGACCTACGGCCCGTCCGTCATCAACGACTGGAACCGCGACTGGGATGCGCTGGACAGCGCCGGCTATGCCGCCAAGAAGGCGCGGCAGGGCGTGCCCTATGTCGTGCTGGAGGACATGACGGTCCTGGACCCCGAGACCATGGTCCGCGTGCCGGCCGACGGGCAGACGCTCGGCGAGGTCATGATGCGCGGCAACGTGGTGATGAAGGGCTATCTCAAGAACCGCAAGGCATCGGACGAGGCCTTTGCCGGCGGCTGGTTCCATTCCGGCGATCTCGGCGTGCTCTATCCGGACGGCTACGTCCAGCTCAAGGACCGCTCGAAGGACATCATCATCTCCGGCGGCGAAAACATCTCCTCCATCGAGGTGGAGGACGTGCTGTTCAAGCACCCGGCGGTGCAGGCCGCCGCAGTGGTTGCGAAACCCGACGACAAATGGGGCGAGACGCCCTGCGCCTTCATCGAGCTGAAGCCCGGCACCAGCGCGACGGCGGAGGACATCTTGGCGTGGTGCCGGCAGCATCTCGCGAGCTTCAAGTGCCCGCGAACGGTGATCTTCGCCGAATTGCCGAAGACCTCGACGGGCAAGATCCAGAAATTCGTGCTGCGCGAGATGGCGAAGGCCGCCTGAGAAAGCGGACTGCCTGACCTATCTTTTCCGTCATGGCCGGGCTTGTCCCGGCCATCCACGTCTTGAACACTGGGTCCGGAAAGTCGTGGATACCCGGCACAAGGCCGGGCATGACGAAGCGAAGCCTGCGGCATCAAGACCGCACCTTGGGGGAGGACGCTTATGGACGCCGACGTCATCGTGGTCGGGGCGGGGCTTGCCGGTCTCGTCGCCACCGCCGAACTCGCCGCCGCCGGCCGCAAGGTGATCCTGCTCGATCAGGAGGGGGAGCAGAACCTCGGGGGCCAAGCCTTCTGGTCGTTCGGCGGGCTGTTCTTCGTCGATAGTCCCGAGCAGCGCCGCATGGGCATCAAGGACTCGGTCGACCTCGCCTGGCAGGACTGGCAGGGCTCGGCCGGCTTCGACCGCGCCGAGGACGGCTGGGGCCGGCAATGGGCCGAGGCCTATGTGAACTTCGCCCATGGCGAGAAGCGCGCCTGGCTGCACGAGCAGGGCATGCGCTGGTTCCCGCTGGTCGGCTGGGCCGAGCGGGGCGGGGGCCTCGCCACCGGCCACGGCAATTCCGTGCCGCGCTTCCACGTTACCTGGGGCACGGGGCCGGCGGTGATCGCGCCCTTCGTGAAGCGGGTGCGCGAGGCGGCGTCTCGCGGGCTGGTGGACATGCGCTTTCGCCATCGCGTCAACGGGCTGACCACCAGCGCCGGCACGGTCGACGGCGTCGAGGGCGAGATACTGGAGCCGACCGGCGTCGTGCGCGGGGAAGCTTCGTCGCGCACCGCCACAGGCTCCTTCGCGCTGAAGGCGCAGGCCGTGCTAGTGACCTCCGGCGGCATCGGCGCCAATTTCGACCTCGTCCGCAAGAACTGGCCGGAGCGGCTGGGCACCCTGCCGGATTTCCTCGTTTCCGGCGTGCCGGCCCATGTCGACGGGCGCATGCAGCTCATCACGGAAGCGGCCGGCGGGCGCATCGTGAATCGCGACCGCATGTGGCACTATGTCGAGGGCATCCGGAACTGGAACCCGATCTGGCCGCATCACGGCATCCGCATCCTGCCCGGTCCGTCGTCGATCTGGCTCGATGCTACGGGCAGGCGCCTGCCAGCGCCGAACTTCCCCGGCTTCGATACGCTGGCGAGCCTCGAGCACATCGTGAAGACCGGCCACGGCTATTCGTGGTTCGTGCTGTCGCGCGCGATCATCAAGAAGGAGTTCGCGCTCTCGGGCTCCGAACAGAATCCCGACCTCACCAACAAGTCGATCGCGGGCATCCTGTCGCGGCTCGGCAAGGGCCTGCCCGGTCCGGTCCAGGCCTTCATGGACAAGGGCGCCGACTTCATCGTGGAGAAGGATATCCTCACCCTCGGCCGGCGGATGAACGAACTGGTCGGCACCAGCCTGATCGACCCGGAGGCGCTGGAGCGGGAGGTCGTGGCGCGCGACCGCGAGATCGACAATCCGTTCTCCAAGGACCTGCAGGTCATCGCCATTCGCGGCATGCGCAACTATCGCGGCGACAAGCTCATGCGCACCGCGCCGCCGCACAAGATCCTCGACCCGAAGAACGGGCCGCTGATCGCGGTGAAGCTGAACATCCTCACCCGCAAGACGCTGGGCGGCCTGCAGACCGACCTCGAGGGGCGTGTGCTCACCGAGGGCGGCGTGCCGCTCGGCAATGTCTATGCCGCGGGCGAGGTTGCAGGCTTCGGCGGCGGCGGCGTCCACGGCTACCGGGCGCTGGAGGGCACCTTCCTCGGCGGCTGCATCTTCTCCGGCCGGACGGCTGGACGCGCCGCGGCGCAGGCGGTCGGGTAGGATCGCGGCCTGCTCGCTTCAAACAACCGGAATTCTTCCATGCTCGGCATCCACGACTTCTGGCTCTTCATCCTCGCGGGCGTGCTCCTGAACATCACGCCGGGACCGGACATGGCTTTGGTCATGGGGCGCTCGCTGCGCGACGGGGCAAAGGCCGGCGCGGTTGCGGCGCTCGGCGTCGGGGCTGGATCCTTCGTCCATATCGCTGCTGCGGCGCTCGGCCTTTCCGTGATCCTCGCGACCTCGGCCCTTGCCTTCGCGATCGTGAAATGGGTGGGCGCGGCCTATCTCGTCGTGATGGGGCTGATGCTGCTGTTCGCCCGCCCCGCCGCCGCCGACGGCGCGGCATTGAAGCCGGCATCGCTACCGGCCGTGTTCCTGCAAGGGTTCCTGACCAACGCGCTCAACCCGAAGGTAGCGCTGTTCTTCCTCGCCTTCCTGCCGCAGTTCATCGACCCGGCGGCGCCGCACAAGGCGCTGGCCTTCGTCGTGCTGGGCCTCGCCTTCAATGTCACTGGCACTGCCTGGAACCTGCTGGTCGCATGGGGTGCGGCACGCGCCGCTGGCTTCTCCGCCGTTCGAAGCGCGCGAGTCTGGCTCGACCGCGTTCTCGGCGCGCTGTTCCTCGGTCTGGGTATCCGTCTGGCGCTCGCCGAGCGGTTCTGAGGCGCTTGCAGTTTTCCGCCTGCCCCCTCTGTTCAGAGAGTTCAGGCGCGCCGCGCGATCCTGAAAGCTGCGTCCCGACGGATTCTTGGGGCGGGTTCTCGGGGCGAGCGCGGCGTGACACAGCATCATCGTGGATTATTGGCGGGCAGCGGCATCATGGCGCTTGCTCTCGCGGCCTGCGGGGCCGCACTGCCGGCGCGCGCCCAGACATCGGGAACCGTCACGGTGCCGCCGCGTCCGCCCGGCGCCGTCAGTTACTCGGCGTCGCTGCTGAGCCATGACGGCAGCACCGTCGTCGGTGGTGCGTCCTATGCGAGCGTGACGCTTCCGCACCCAATCACGGGCGTGCCGACGTCCTATACGCCAAATCGTTCCTGGGTCTGGACCGGTGGGCCGACTTCCGCTGATTTCGGCGCGTTCAACAGCCATGTCTTCAACGGCGCGTCCGGCATCAGCAGCGATGGCAGCGTGGTGGTGGGCACGTCGAGCAGTCCGTTCACGTCCGGCTCCGGCTGGATGTGGACTCAGGGTGGCGGCTACCAGGCCATTCCCCTGCCGGTCGGAACCACGGATTTCGGCCAGGCCATCACTGGCATCATGGTGCGTGGCGTCAGCGGTGACGGCACTGTCGTCGTCGGTGTCACAAGCGCCAGTGTCGCGGGCGCGTTCCGGTGGACGCAGGCCGGCGGCTACGAGAATATAGGGATGCCCTCCGGCAATGCCCCCAACGGACTGCCCTGGACCTTTTCCACCGCTGCGGCCGCGAGCTTCGACGGCTCGGCCGTGGCGGTCACGGTGTCGGGCAGTTCCACCGCCACGACCCAGCGCGCCGCGCGCTGGACCGCTGCCGGTGGCTTCGAGATCATCGCGCCGACCGGCGCCTATACCCGAACCAACGCGCTGAAGATCTCGAGCGACGGGTTCATGATCGGCGGCGACATGCTGGGGCCCGGCGGCGCGCAGGAGGCTTTCCGCTGGACCTCGGTCGGGGGTGTCCAACCGCTCGGCTACGTGCCGAACGGCCAGTGGAGCTTCATGACCGGCATGTCGGCCGATGGCTCGCGCATTGTCGGCAATAGCGGGCGCGACGGCGTCGGCTCGTTCCAGGTCGGCTTCCTGTGGACCGAAACAGAGGGCATGCGCACGCTGGCGGATGTCGTGGCGGCCGCAGGCGTCAGCCTCAATGGCCTGACGCTGACGCGCGCCAACAACATTTCGGGTGACGGCAACGTCATCGTCGGCAATGCCGTCAATGCCTCCAGCCAGACCGTGCCCTTCCTTCTCCTGCTGCAATGGTCGGCGACGCCGATCCTGACGGATTCATTCTCCACCACGATCAACCGCACCTCGATCAGCCTGTCGCAGGTCAGCCAGAGCTACGCGACCACCGTGATCGGCTCGCTGAACGGCAGTCAGGTCTTCAGTGGCACGACGCAGGAGGCGGTTGCGGGAGCGGCCAGCCAGATGGCGTTTCAGGATGCCCGCACGGCCATGCAGGCGGCCGCGGGCATGCGGCGCGTCACCTTCGAAGCGCCGGTGCGCACCGCGTCGCAGCAGGTGGTGCTGGCGACGACGACGACGAGCCAGGACGTCGTGACCGGCCAGTCGCAGACGAGCTTCACCTATACGAATACCGGCCCGACGGTCGTCTATGCCGGCGATCTCGGCATCTGCACCACAGCCGGGTCGGCAGGGGCCGGTCCTTCGGGCTGCTCGCAGACCGGAACGGCCGTCATCATCGCCTCGAACAGCACCAGCCAGCACACCCACACCAACAATCTCGTCGACGTCACCACCACCACGACGACCACCACCGGCCAGCGCCTGGACGAGACCTGGGAGGTGCGCGGCCGGCTCGGCAATCAGATCGGCACCGTCCATGCGCTGGCAGGGCTTGCCGGCATCGACCAGGCCGAGCGCTTCTCGCGGCGCCTGCTGGACGAGCATGGCGCGCGCATCGTTGCCGCGCCGACCGAGATGGCGAACCGGGGGGCGCCGGGTGCGGTCCCGGCGGCTTCGCCATGGCGTTTCATCGGCGAGGCCTTCGGCCGCCGCGACTTCGTCGGCGCGGATGCCGGCCGCGGCATCGCCCGGATCGACGGCGATCTCGCCGGCATGATGGGCGGCGTCGGCTACCAGATGACGCCCGGCCTCATCCTCGGCGCGGCGGTGCACTGGGGCGTCTCGACCCTGCGCGTACAGGACGCGCTGGCGGCCGAGCGCCTCAATGTCGATCTCACCCAGATCGGCGGCTTCGGCCGCTTCCGGGAGGGGCCGTGGTCTCTCGGCGCGAGCTTCGCCTACGGCTTCGGCCATGCCCGTACCTCGGTCGGGGGCGCTGCCGCCTCGCGCAGCCTCGAAACAATCGTCGCCGGTGCGCGGCTCGGCTATGACATCGCGATGGCCGGGATGACGGTCACGCCCGAGGCGGGCCTGCGTTATGCGGGCGCGCAGCTCGGCGCCTTTGCCGAGGCGGGCGGCATCGCTCCGCTCGTCGGCGGGCCGGCGCGGGTCGAGGCTCTGCGCGGCTGGCTCGGCCTAACGCTCGCCATGCCCCTCGTCGCGGGCGGCATTGCGGTGGAGCCGCGTCTGCACGCCCGCCTGACGCATGACTGGGGCGAGGCGTCCGGCCGCGCGGCGGTGGCGCTTGCGGCTCTGCCCGCCATGCCGATGGTGGCGCTCGGCCCCGGCGTCGGCCGGTTCGGCGTCGAACTCGGTGCCAGCGCCGAGGCGCGCCTCACGGCCAGTGTCTCGGTTTTCGCCGCCTATGACGGCCGTTTCCGCGAGCGCGCCCATTCCCATACGGCCAGCGGCGGCGTCCGCATCGTCTGGTAGCCGCCGCTCGGCCCCTGCGACGAAAGTCTCGCGCCGCCGGCATCCGCCGAAAGGCGGGGCGGCGGTTGCGTCCGCCCCGATCCGGGTGGCAAATGCGCCAGCCCCCGAGAAGAACGGCGGCCGGCGGGGCGCGTGCCGTCCGCGCAAGGCTGCCTCCGGGGCGAGGAGACGTGCCCATGGATGCCCTTTCGGATGCCAAAACCCCGTCGCGCTATGCCGAGGTCTATGCCGCGTGGCAGGCGGACCCGGTCGCCTTCTGGGCCGAACAGGCCAAGGCCATCGACTGGATCACTCCGCCGAAGACGGTGTTCGATCCGGGGCAGGGCGCCTATGGCCGCTGGTTCGTCGACGGCGTCTGCAACACCTGCTTCAACGCCGTCGACCGCCACGCCGCGAGCCGGCCGGACCAGGCGGCGATCATCTACGACTCGCCCGTCACCGGCACGAAGCGCAGCATCACCTTTGCCGAGCTGAAGCATGAGGTCGCGGCCTTCGCGGCGGTGCTGCAGGGGCTCGGCGTCACCAAGGGCGACCGGGTCATCGTCTATATGCCGATGGTGCCGGAGGCGGCCGTCGCCATGCTCGCCTGCGCCCGCATCGGCGCGATCCATTCCGTCGTGTTCGGCGGCTTCGCGGCGAAGGAGCTCGCCACCCGCATCGACGACTGTCAGCCGAAGGTGATCGTCTCGGCCTCCTGCGGCATCGAGGGCCAGAAGGTCGTCGCCTACAAGCCGCTGCTCGACGGGGCCATCGAACTTTCGGCATCGAAGCCGCAGGCCTGCATCATCCTGCAGCGGCCGCAAGTGGTCGCCGATCTGATCGAGGGCCGGGACCTCGACTGGACCGATCTCGTCGCGGGCGCAAAGGCCTCCGGCCGCGAGGCGGACTGCGTACCGGTCGCCGCGACCGATCCGCTCTACGTGCTCTACACGAGCGGCACGACCGGCAAGCCGAAGGGCGTCGTGCGCGACAATGGCGGCCATCTCGTCGCGCTCAACTGGTCGATGACGAACCTCTACGGCGTGCAGCCCGGCGAGGTGTTCTGGGCGGCCTCCGATGTCGGCTGGGTCGTCGGCCATTCCTACATCGTCTATGCGCCGCTTATCGCCGGCATCACCTCGGTCCTCTACGAGGGCAAGCCGGTCGGCACGCCCGATCCCGGCGCCTACTGGCGGGTCATTTCCGACCATGGCGTCGCGGCCATGTTCACCGCGCCGACGGCCTTTCGCGCGATCAAGAAGGAAGACCCGAACGCCGAGCACCTCAAGCGCTACCAGTTGCCGAAGTTCCGAACGCTGTTCCTTGCCGGCGAGCGCGCCGACCCGGACACGGTGCTCTGGGCGGAGAGGATTCTCGGCGTGCCGGTCATCGACCACTGGTGGCAGACCGAGACCGGCTGGTGCATCGTCGGCAACCCGGTCGGTCTCGGCATGCTCACCGTGAAGCCGGGCTCGCCGACCGTGCCGATGCCCGGCTACGACGTGCGGATCGTGGACGAGGCCGGCAAGGACCTTCCGCCGAAGACCATGGGCTCGATCGTGGTGAAGCTGCCGCTGCCGCCGGGCTCGTTCCCGACGCTCTGGCATCAGGACGCGCGGTTCAAGGAGAGCTATCTCTCGCAGTTCTCCGGCTTCTACTCGACCTCGGATGCGGGCTTCGTCGACGAGGACGGCTACCTCTACATCATGGGTCGCACAGACGACATCATCAACGTCGCGGGCCACCGCCTCTCGACCGGCGGCATGGAGGAGGTGCTGGCCTCCCACCCCGATGTCGCGGAATGCGCTGTTATCGGCATGGCGGACAGCCTCAAGGGCGAAGTGCCCTGCGGCTTCGTGGTGCTGAAGGCGGGCGTCAACAAGCGCCCGGATGAGGTCGAGAAGGAGCTCGTCGCGCTGGTGCGCGAGAAGATCGGCCCGGTGGCCGCCTTCAAGCTCGCCATCGCTGTGACGCGCCTGCCCAAGACGCGCTCGGGCAAAATCCTGCGCGGCACGATGAAGAAGATCGCCGATGGCGCCGAATGGTCCATGCCGGCGACTATCGACGATCCCGCGGTCCTGTCCGAGATCGAGGAGGCGCTGAAAACGCGGCGGTGAGCCTTGTGCAACTCGCACGGGTGACAGACGGCGCGCGATCCGGCAGGCTTGCGGTCTCCCGGCAGGAGAGGCGAGCCATGGTTTCCGTCGATGCGCCAGACATAGGCCGCCGAGTCCTCGTCGCCGGCGCGTTGGCGCTGCTGGCCGCGCCTGCATTCGCGCAGGGGATGCCCGGCGGTTCAGGCAGCCTCGCCTATGATCGGCTGGACCTGTCCTCACCCGAGGCGGCGCTCAGGGCCTTTCTCACGGCCTATCGCGACGGCGACTATGTCGCGGCATTCTGGATCTTCACAGCCGACACCCAGGACGAGGTGTTCCGCCATGCAGCCCAGCTGAACATGGATCGGCTGGCACGCCTGCCCGCGCAGGGTCGCCTGGCGATCATGACCGAGATGATCCCGCCGACTGCGGAGGTCGACCAGCGCGACTACAGCTTCCTCTTCGCGAACATCATGCAGGTGGCGAAGCGCCGCGGCCTCATGCCGCTCGACATCACGGGCCTGCCCGACGACCTGTCGCCGGCCAATGTGCCGAGCCTCGGCCAGCGAACCGAGACCACCGACGGCATCACCGAGATCGCGATGACGCTCCGGGCCTATCGCGAGCCTGTTGTCTTCCGGCTCCAGCGCGCCCGAACCGGGCGCTGGCGGCTCAGGCAGGTTCTGACGCCGGGCGGCGACCCAGCGTCACGACCGTTCGGACTTTGAGACGGAGGCCGGGCGGCCTCAGAGACCGTCGAACAGCGCCGTGGAGAGATAGCGCTCGGCGAAGCTCGGGATGATCACGACGATGGTCTTGCCGGCGCTTTCCGGCCGCTTGCCGATCTCCAGCGCCGCCTGCACCGCGGCGCCCGCCGAAATGCCGGTGGGGATGCCCTCGGACTTGGCGAGTTCGCGCGCCAGCGCGAAGGCCTGATCGTTGGTGACCTGCACGACCTCGTCGATGACCGCGCGGTCGAGGATATCGGGCACGAAGCCCGCGCCGATGCCCTGGATCTTGTGCGGGCCGGGATTGCCGCCCGACAGGACCGGCGAGTCGGTCGGTTCGACCGCGACGATCCTGACATCTGGGTTGCGGCTCTTGAGCACCTGTCCGACGCCGGTGATCGTGCCGCCCGTGCCGACGCCGGAGACGAAGACGTCGACCTTGCCGTCGGTGTCGTTCCAGATTTCCTCGGCCGTGGTGTGGCGGTGGATTTCCGGGTTGGCGGGGTTCTTGAACTGCTGGGGGATGATGGCGTTGGGGTTCTCGGCGGCGAGTTCCTCGGCCTTGGCCACGGCGCCCTTCATGCCCTTCGGGCCTTCGGTCAGCACGAGTTCAGCGCCGAGCAAAGCCAGCATCTTGCGGCGCTCCAGCGACATGGTCTCGGGCATGACGAGGACGAGGCGGATGCCGCGCGCGGCCGCCACGAAGGCCAGCGCAATACCCGTGTTGCCCGAGGTCGGCTCGATCAGCACGGTGTCCTTGGTCAGTTTGCCCGAGGCTTCGATGGCATCGATCATGGCGACGCCGATGCGGTCCTTCACCGAGGCTATCGGATTGAAGAATTCGAGCTTGGCGAGGATCGTCGCCTTGGAGCCGTGCGCCTTGGCCAGCTTGTCCAGCTTCACCAGCGGCGTGTCGCCGATCGTCTCCGTGATCGAATTGTAGATGCGGCCGCGGCCGGGCTTGCGGGTCTTGTCGGGCGAAACGTGAGCGGTCATCGGGGCACCTCGGCGAGGGAAACGGTCGCGGGATAATGGGGCGCAACGAGAGAATTTTCTATCTGTGCGCTGCTACCGGTGCCAATTAAGATCGCACATTCCGGCCGCAGGCGCGCTCAGGGAAGAATAATCTTCGTCGGGTCCTGCCGGGAGAACACGCCGCAGCGCCCTCCGTTCCCAACGCGCATACCGCGCCGCGCAACCCTCACAGCACCATCTGCGTCTGGGTGACCAGCGCCACCGCCTTGCCGTCGCCGCGGGTGATCCGTGTCTGCCAGACCTGCGTGCGGCTGCCGCGGTGGACCGGCGTCGCGGTGGCGGTCAGCATTTCGCCCACCGGGCCGGAGCTGAGGAAGTTCGTCTTGCTCTCGATGGTGGTCGTGCCCTTGGCGCCTTCCGGCAGATTGATGAAGGTTGCGGCCGCGCCGACCGTGTCCGCGAAGGCCATCAGCGCCCCGCCATGGACGATGGAGCCGGCCGTGCAGAGGTCGGGACGCACGGTCAGTTGCGCCACCACCTCGTCCTTGCCCGCGGAGACGAATTCGACGCCCATCAGAACGGCGAAGGGCAGGGGATGGTTCTTCAGCATGTCGAGCGCAGAGGCGGGCATGGGCGACTCCCTTGGTCATCGAGCGGAGGCTCGCCGGTCGGGGGGCAGGGGTCAATGACCTCGGAGGTCAGCAGGCCCCTCAATCACCAAGCTCGACAAACATTCAACCGATGGGTTGACAATTGCGCGGCCGAGATCAATATTCAACCTTATGGTTGAACATCAGGCCGCCCAACTCGACACTGTCTTCCACGCTCTCGGCGACGCAACGCGCCGGCAGATGCTGCGCGACCTCGCTGAGGGCGAACGCACCGTCGGCCAGCTCGCCGAACCCTTCGCCATTTCGCTGGCAGCGGCCTCCAAGCACATCAAGGCGCTGGAGAATGCCGGCCTGATCCGCCGCGAGGTGCGCGGACGCACGCATCATTGCCGGCTGGCCGCAGAGAGGCTCGCCGCCGCCCATGAATGGCTCGGCTTCTACGAGCGCTTCTGGACCAGCCGCCTCGACATTCTCGAACGGCTCCTCCGCGAGGAGGGCGCACGGAAATCCCCAACCCCTGAAGGAGAAGAAAGATGACCGCGACTGCGACGCGCTCCGCCTATGGCGAGCTCTCCGAACCCATGACCCTGACCATCCAGCGCGTGCTTCCGGGCACCATGGAGCGGGTCTGGGCCTATCTGACCGAGAGCGACCTGCGCCGCCAATGGCTCGCATCCGGCGAGATGGAGATGAAGCTCGGCGCAACCTTTGAATTCGTCTGGCGCAACGACGAACTGAGCGACCCGCCGGGCAAGCGCCCCGACGGCTTCGCCGAGGAGCATCGCCTCAAGAGCGAGATCACCGAACTCGATCCGCCCCGCCGGCTCGGCATTTCCTGGGGCACGACCGGCGGCGTGACCTTCGAGCTTCAGCCGCGGAGCGATGGCGTCCTTCTGACCATCGTCCACAAGCGTGCGACCGACCGCTCGGTCCTGCTCAATGTCAGCGCCGGCTGGCACCGCCATCTCGATATTCTCGAGGCCCGGATGAGCGGCGAGAAGCCGGACACGTTCTGGGACGGCTGGCTGCGCCTGAAGAAGGCCTACGAGGCCCGCTTTCCGGCGTGATGCCTCATGGCGTCTCGGCGGCCAGCGCCTCCAGCACGGCATGGGCCGCAGCGATGCGGGCCGGGATCGGTAGAGCCCGGTTGGCCAGCAGGACGATGCCGATGCGCTTCTGCGGCACGAAGGCGACATAGGCGCCGAAGCCGCTCGTGGAGCCGGTCTTGTTGAACAGGGCCGGCCCCGCGGGTCTCAGCGGCGGCGTGATCGCCGTCGCCGGGTGCGGGTCCATCGCCATGGTTGTGGCATTGCCCGCCAGCAGGCGTTCCAGCGCGAGGGGCCAGGGGTATTGCTCCCAGCCGAGGCCCTGCACCATTTCGCCGACCCGGAAATGGCCGGCATGCGTCGCTTCCACCGCGCGGCGCATCGTCGGCTCCAGCGTCTCCGGCCGGATATTGGCCTCGACGAAGCGGATGAGGTCGGCGGCGGAGGTCTTCACGCCATAGGCTTCGGCATCGAAGACGGCGGGGCTCACCCGCGTCGGCCGGTTCGTCCGGTTGTAGCCCATGGCATAGCGCGCCATCGCGGCGGGCGGCACGCGGATATAGGACCGGGTGAGGCCGAGCTTCGGAAACATCTCCGCTTCCATGACATCGGCAAAGCTGCGACCCACCGCGGCCGCGGCCAGATGCCCCAGCAGGCCGATGCTCGGGTTGGAATAGCGGCGCTGCATGCCCGGCGTCGCGGCGGGCCGCCAGGCGCGGAAGTAGTCCGTCATGGTTGGGCCGTTGCGCACCGTCGCGGGAAACTGCAGCGGCAGGCCGCCGGGCGTGTAGGTGCCGAGATGCAGCAGGGTCGCCCGGTCGATGGCGCTGCCGGCAAGCTGCGGCATGAAGCGGCTCGGACGGTCGCCGAGCGACAGGCGGCCGGCCGCTTCCGCATAGGTCGCGAGGGTGGCGGTGAATGTCTTGCTGACCGAACCGATCTCGAACAGCGTGTCCTGGTTCACCGGCTGGCGCGTCTCGCGCGAGGCGATGCCGAAGCTGAAGAAGCGCTGCCTTCCGCCGACGGTCACGGCGACTGCGATACCCGGCACGTCGTGCTGCGCGAGCAGGGGGCGGACGGCGCGCTCGACCACGGTCGCGACGCGATCCGGCCGCTCATCGGCCAGGGTGGGATGCGCGGCGAGACAGGTCATCGCGGCGGCGAGGGCCAGCGGTCCGGCGGCGCGGGCGGGCATGTTCAAGGCTTGGTCCCGTCTCATGGAAGCGGTCTGCATGAGGTGTCGATCAGCGGAGGGCAGGGCGGTCGGTTTCGGGGGCCGAGAACGCCCGAACGGCGGCGGGTCCTTGCAGCGGCAATCACCGGCTCACGGGCGCAACAAAAAGCCCCGCGCGGTTTCCCGGCGGGGCCCTCGTCGTCCAGCGGCATTTCATCCGTACTCGCCAGACTGTCGAAACTGCTTGTGCCAGCAGGCCGTGACGGCCGTGTGACGCGGCTGCGGCGCAATTGTTGCCGCAGCGAAAGAAATCAGGCGGGGATGCGCTCTTCCAGCTCGGTCGGCTCGCGCAGCACATAGCCGCGGCCCCAGACCGTCTCGATGAAGTTCTTGCCGTCGGAGGCGTTGGCGAGCTTCTTGCGCAGCTTGCAGATGAAGACGTCGATGATCTTCAGTTCAGGCTCGTCCATGCCGCCGTAGAGATGGTTGAGGAACATCTCCTTGGTCAGCGTCGTGCCCTTGCGGAGCGAGAGCAGCTCCAGCATCTGGTATTCCTTGCCCGTCAGGTGGACGCGCTGGCCGCCGACCTCGACCGTCTTCTGGTCCAGGTTGACCAGCAGGTCGCCGGTGGTGATCACCGACTGGGCATGGCCCTTCGAGCGGCGCACGATGGCGTGGATGCGGGCAACCAGCTCGTCCTTGTGGAAGGGCTTGGTCAGGTAGTCGTCGGCGCCGAAGCCGAGGCCGCGAACCTTGTCCTCGATGCCGGCGAGGCCGGACAGGATCAGGATGGGCGTCTTGACCTTGGCGACCCGAAGCGACTTCAGCACTTCGTAGCCCGACATGTCGGGCAGGTTCAGGTCAAGTAGAATGATATCGTAGTCGTAGAGCTTGCCGAGGTCGATGCCTTCCTCGCCCAGGTCCGTCGTGTAGACGTTGAAGCTCTCGGACTTGAGCATCAGCTCGATGCTCTTCGCGGTGGCGCTGTCATCTTCGATCAACAGAACGCGCATGCCCATCCCCTTCCGCTGACCCTAAGTCGGCTACCTCGTCCGAGCGGACGAAGCAGGCGCCTGGCATAGCGATCCCGTGCCCCCGCCGCCGCGCGGGTAGCGCTTGGGATCCGTCCCCGTTTACTGATTCGACGCTACGCCCCAATGGTTAACAAACAGTGATTCGCGGGGGCAAGAGTCTTCGCAAAATATTTCTGCGACTCACTCCAACCCTCTGCCGAATCGACCATTTCGGTCGGCTCGTCGAGATACGGTTCCTGCCTCTCCGCAACCGGGGTCCGTCGTGGGTCGTTGCAAACGAACCCCTAACGGCTGCGGACGCCATTAATCGGCTGACAACGATCATTAACGGGGCGAGTTAAGGAAGGGTTACGACGGCAGGCGGAATCCGGGCGCGAACTGGCTTTACTTTGAATCGAACCAGCGCGGAGCCGTTAAATCTCACTGCGGACGAGGCCCATCGCGGCGGCAAAGGGCCAGTTTTCGGTGGCGAACCGGGGAAGGGACGAGCCGCACCGAATGGGCAGTTTCTACCGGGGTCATGGTTAACCGGTGGTAAACGGATCGGGGTGATCGATGCAATTGGCGGCACTTTTCGCGATTTGAGCAAAGTCGTCCGGCAAATTCTGCCGGCTCGCGTTTACCCCTCGTGCCGGCGTTAACGCTTCATTGACCATGACGGCGGAAGGTGGGCGGCAGACTGCCCCGGAAGGGGCGGAGCTTTCAGGATTTTTCATGCGCGCGCTTGCCGATCAGATCGCCGATATCGACGGCGTCGCCATATATGGGCGCGTCGCGGGCGTGCGTGGGCTGATGGTCGAGGCGGCAGGTCCAGTCCATGCCATGTCGGTCGGTTCGCGCGTCACCATCGAGACGGGCGCGCGGCCCATCCCTTGCGAGGTGGTGGGCTTTGCCGGCGACCAGGCACTGCTGATGCCATTTGCGGGGCTGGAGGGGGTCAGGCGCGGCTGCAAGGCCATGGTACAGATCGCGCCGGCGGCCGTGCGCCCGAGCCGCGCCTGGCTCGGCCGGGTTGTCAATGCCATGGGCGAACCGATCGACGGCAAGGGCCCCCTGCCGCAGGGCGGCGACCCCATGCCGTTCCGCGCCGATCCTCCGGCCGCCCATACACGCCGCCGGGTCGGCGCGCCGCTGGACCTCGGGGTGAGGGCGCTCAACACCTTCCTCACCTGCTGCCGCGGCCAGCGCATGGGCATTTTCGCCGGTTCGGGCGTTGGCAAGTCCGTGCTGCTCTCCATGATCGCGCGCAATGTCGAGGCGGATGTCTCGGTGATCGGCCTGATCGGCGAGCGCGGCCGCGAGGTGCAGGAATTCCTCCAGGAGGATCTCGGCGAGGAGGGTCTCGCGCGCTCGGTCGTCGTCGTGGCGACCTCCGACGAGCCGGCGCTGATGCGCAAGCAGGCGGCCTATCTCACCCTCTCCATCGCCGAATATTTCCGCGACCTCGGGCAGCAGGTCATGCTGATGATGGATTCCGTGACGCGCTTCGCCATGGCCCAGCGCGAGATCGGCCTGTCCGCCGGCGAGCCGCCGACCGCCAAGGGCTATACGCCGACCGTCTTCTCCGAGCTGCCGCGGTTGCTGGAGCGCGCCGGCCCGGGCGCGGGCGAGGGTGCGATCACCGGCATCTTCACCGTGCTGGTCGACGGCGACGACCATAATGAGCCGGTGGCTGACGCGGTGCGCGGCATTCTCGACGGCCATATCGTCATGGAGCGCGCCATTGCCGAGCGCGGGCGCTATCCCGCGATCAACGTGCTGAAAAGCGTCTCGCGAACCATGCCGCGCTCGGCCGATCCGGAATACTGGCCGGTGATCCAGCGCGCGAAGCGGACGCTGGCCACCTATGCCGACATGGAGGAACTGATCCGGCTCGGCGCCTACCGGGCGGGTTCATCTGCCGAGGTGGACGAGGCGATCCGCCTGCAGCCAGCGCTCGAGGCCTTTCTCGGCCAGCGCAAGGAGGAGGCGTCGTCCATCGGCGAGGGCTACCGGAGCCTTGCCGCGATCCTCGACGGGGCGGAAGCCGGTGCCTGATCAAGCGCCGATTTCGTCAGGTTTCGTCAGGACTTATGAACGTCCGTTTACCAAACATCGTACTTTCCGGAAACGGAATCTCAACCTCGCGGCCCTATCTTCACCTTTCATAAGGGGTAAGGCGTCCCTGGGACGGACGCCGAGGACGACCGTGCGCTGTGTGTGTGGCGTGCGGAATGCGGGGACTTCTGGGAGTACGAGTCGATGAAGTCGCGAGAGACTTTGATCCGCCTGAAGCGATTTCAGGTGGATGAGAAGCGCCGTCAGGTGGCGCAGATCGAAATGATGATCGCCGAGTTCGAGCGCATGGCCGCCGACCTCGATCGCGAGATCGTCACCGAGCAGAACCGCGCCAATGTTCACGATCCGGCGCACTATGCCTATCCGACTTACGCCAAGGCTGCGCGCACGCGGCGCGACAACCTTCTGGGCTCGGCCGGGGAGCTGAAGGGCCAGCTCGACGACGCCAAGGCGGCGCTCGCCGAGGCCTTCGAGGAACTGAAGAAGGTCGAGATCCTCGACGAGCGCGAAAGCGCCCGCGATCGCGCTGCCGATCAGGTGCGCGAACAGGCGGAGATGGATCGCATCGGGCTTTCTCGACGTGGCGCCTATCTCGGCGCCTGAAGCGTCGGGCCTAGGCGGACCCGCAACGGGTCAGACAAGAAAACTGGGCGCGGCCGTAGAGCCGCGCCTTTTCTTTTGGCCGCGCCTTTTTTGACGCATCAGGTCTGGGCGACAGCCTTGCGCTCGACGTCGATCCGCCAGTTGCCGGGTTCGCCGTCGATGGTCACGAGGTTCCAGGCGGCCGGCTCGTCCTTGCCGTCCGCGCGCGCCGAGGCCGAGGGCACGCCGACGACCGGGATCGGCCCTTCCGGGCCCTTCATCTGGCGCGTCGTGCCCTGGTGCGTGTGGCCGTGAAGCACGAGTTCCGCGCCGTAGCGGGCCAGCGCCTTGGCCAGCTCCCCAAAGTCGTTCAGCCGCTTCTGGAAGCCGATGTCGAAGGGCGGGTGGTGGATCATCACGACGCGCGCGAGGCCCTCGGCCTTGAGGTCCTGAAGCAGTTCCTCCAGCGCCACGATCTGCCGCGGGCCGACCGCGCCGGCGGCCGAGAAGGCCGGCGTCGGCACGCCGCTGTTGAGGCCGATCAGCGCGACCCGGCCGCGCCGGCGCACATAAGGGAAGGCATAGCCGCCTTCCGTCTCGTCGACGCCATCGCCGAGGAACCAGGGCCGCCATTGCAGCACGATCTGGGGCACGGTCGTGCGCATATAGGCGTCGTGGTTGCCGGGCACAAAGGACACCCGGTCGGGCTCGCCGATGCGCCACAGGATGGCGCGGGCGGCCGGATATTCGGCGGCGAGGCCGATATTGATGAGGTCGCCGGTGACTGCCACATGGTCGGGGGCGGCCTTGGCGACGTTCAGCAGCAGCCGGTCCAGCACCGCCATGCTGTGGTGCTCGCCGCGGCCGCGGCGCCAGTTGAGATAGCCGGTCAGCCGCTTGTTCAGGAGATCGCGGATGGCGGGCTTCGGCAGCGGGCCGATATGCAGGTCGGAGAGATGGGCGAGGCGGAACATGCGCCCTGCCTAGAGCATGCCGCGCAAAAGTGGAAACCGGCATTCCGGCCACGGCCTGCGGCAAAAGCGGCCCGCAAATGGAAACGGGCGCCCGCGGAGAACCGCAGGGCGCCCGCTACGCGTCGCCTCGATCAGAGGGGAGGATGACCTCAGCGACGGGAATAGATGCCAAGTGCGACGGCGGTGGCGCTGTCGCGGACCTCGATCGCCGGCTGCCAACGGAAGGCGCCGCGACGAGCGAAGAAGGAAGAGATCAGCGAGATGAGCATGACACGCTCCGGGTTCGGGTGCAGCCCGCTTGTGCGGCGCACCATGACGCTGATTTAGGCGCGTTGCGGTTTTCCTGCCAGAGCCGATACTGCATGGCCAGCCATGCAAAAACGATTTACCTCGTTCATGGTCCGGCAATGTCTCATTCGACAGATTGATGAAAGCGATGACGGCATGATCTTCCTGAATCCCGACCGCCGCTCGCGCCTCACCCCCATTCTGCACACCTATTGGCGCTTTTCGCGCGGAATGACGCTCGGGGTGCGCGGCTGCGTGGTCGACGAGGCAGGCAGGGTGCTGCTGGTCCGGCACAGCTATACGCCCGGCTGGCATTTTCCCGGCGGCGGCGTGGAGATCGGCCAGACGATCCGGGCGGCGCTCGAGGACGAGCTCAAACAGGAGGCAAATGTCGAACTGACCGGCGAGCCGCAGCTCGTCGGCATGTACCTCAATTCCCGCGCGTCGCGTCGCGATCACGTGGCGCTCTACCGGGTCGATGCCTGGCGGCAGCCGACGCCTTTCGTTCCGACGCGCGAGATCCTCGAAACCGGCTTCTTCGCGCTCGATGCCCTGCCGCCGGATACGACGCGCGGCACGCTGGAGCGGATCGGCGAGATGTTCGAGGGAAGGGAACGAAGCGAGCTCTGGTAGGACCGTCTAGCGCCGCCGGCCCGCGAGATAGGTCACGATCGCCAGCGCGAACAGGAGCGCGGTCATGCCGAAGACCATCGGCGCTTCGCCCGGCGTCGCCTGCCATCCCGCCGGGGCCCATTCCCGCGCCAGCCCGTAGGCGGCCGGCGCGAAGGCGTAGAAGGCCTGGCCCGCGGCGACCATCAGCGCCACGGCGCGCGGCACGTCCTCCTTGACGAACTCGACCTGCGCGATGAGCGGGGGCAGGGAGACGAGATTGCCGATGCCGAGGCCGAACAGGACGACGCCGATCCAGATGAAGGCCGGAGAGGTGCCGCCGGCGGCCAGCAGCGCGAGGCAGCCACCGATCTGGATGGCGTAGCTGATCGAGGCGACCAGCCGCCGGTCCGCGCCGGCCGGCATGAGCCAGCCGACCAGCGAGCGCCCCGTCACGGCCGCCACCGTCGCCATCGCCATGGCGATACCGGCCCATTGTGCGCCCAGCGCCGGCACCATCAGCGAGAACAGGTGGGCGATGAGCCCGACCTGCGCGAACAGCGCCAGCGAGGTGCCGAGGGTCAAGGTCAGGAAGGCGGGATCGCGCCAGATGAGCGAGCCGGGCAGGGGCTTCGCCAGCGGCGAGGTGAGCGAGACGGCGGGGGTACCGGGCGCATCGCCGTCCGGGGACTGTCCGAGGCTCTCTGGCGTGGCTGAGAACACGTGGTCGGAGAGCACCCACAGCATGATCACGATGATGCCGCCGATGATCGCGACAGCGGCCGGAAAGCCGAGCGCGCCGATGGCGAAGACCCAGAGCGGCGAGAAGACGACGCCGCCGACGCTCGCGCCATTATAGGCCATGGCGAGCGCCGCCGGCCGGGTGCGCACGAACCACGGGGAGACGATGGCGTTGACTGCCGCCGCGCCGAGCGCGATCCAGCCGGTCCCGGAGAGCGCCGCCGCGACGAAGAGCTGCCAGGGGCTCTGCGCCAGCGACCAGCCGACGAGGCCTGCGACCAGCGCGATTGCACCGGCCTTGGTCGTCCGCGCAATGCCGTAGCGGCCGTAGATGGCGGGCAGGTTCGCCACCGTCGCCGCGCCAGCGAGGTAATGGATGGTTATCGCGCCCGCGACCAGGCTGACCGGCCAGCCGCGCGTCGCATGGATGGTGTGGAGGAAGACCGGCGGCCCATAGAAGCCAAGACCCCAGCCGGACATGGCGAGAAAAAAGGCGCCGGCGACCACGGTCCAGCCGAAGAAGCGCGGTCGGGCAGCGGCGGTCGGCTGAGGCGGCATCGGCTCACGGGGGCAGGACTTGGAGCGGGGCGGACGGGCGGCAGGCTCCTCATCCTGCCTTGCATCCTGAACCACTCCGCGCACCGATGCTTCGGCGCCGGCCGAAGGATAGCCACCCGAAAACGCCGGGCCGGCTGGTGCGGCCGGGATGGCGCGACCCGAAGCACCATGCTATGCGCGCTTCATGATGGGTTGCAGGCTTCTCGGGATGCAGCGACGACGACGGCCGGCGTGATCGCCGCAAGCCGCCGTTTCCGTTCGCCTTTTTGCTGAGCCCTTGAGAGCCATGCCCGAACTCACGCTCGACCTCCATCCCGAGGCCCCGTCCGACCACGCCGCCATCGAGCGCCTGCACGAGCGTGCCTTCGGCCCCGGCCGTTTCGCCCGCACCGCCTTTCGCCTGCGCGAGAACGTCCCGCCCTTCGCCGATCTCTGCTTCACGGCGCGGGTCGGCACGCTGCTGGTCGGCTCGATCCGCCTGTCGCCGGTGGAGATCGGCACGGGCGTCCCGGCCATCCTGCTCGGCCCCATCACCATCGATCCCGCCTTCCAGAGCCGCGGCATCGGCGGCGCGCTGATGCGGCGGTCGCTGGAAACGGCCAGCGCCAAGGGCCACAGCCGGGTCATCCTCGTCGGCGATGCGCCCTATTACGAGCGCTTCGGCTTCAGCGTCGTGCCGCCCGGCAAGCTGACGCTGCCGGGGCCGGTCGATCCGGCGCGGCTGCTGCTCAGCGAACTTGTCCCCGGCGCGTTCGAAGGCGTGTCCGGCCCGGTGCGCGGCGCGCAGGCCGCCTGAAACGGCTCTGGCGGAACGGCGACACATGGCGGCGAAGGTTCCCGGTTAGGCTCTCCGTCAGGATAGCCAGCCGCCCGAGGGGAGCCGACCATGATCCGCCGTTCCAAAGCCAGCCTTGCTGCCGTCGCCCTGGCCTTCGCGGCGCTTGCCGCTGCCGCACCGGCGGAGGCCCAGTCCAGCCGCTGCCGCGTCATGGACCCGACCGGGACGCCGCTCAACATCCGCGACGAGCCGAACGGCGTGGTCGTCGGCAATGTCCGCAACGGCACGCTCGTCACGCGCCTGCGTTCCAGTCAGGACGAGCGCGGCCGCCCCTGGACCTATGTCGCCGACCGCAACTCCGGCGAACCGCTCGGCTGGGTCTATCGCGAGTTCATCTCCTGCTTCTGAGGCTGGGCTGCGCGGCCGGCTTGGAGAATCAGTCCTCCGGGCGCAGTGTCCCGCTCCCCGCCACTCCAAGGGACGAGCCGCCATGCTGCGCCGCGATTTTCTCAAAGCCCTGTTCGGCCTGCCGATCGTTGCGGTCGCTGCCACGGTCACGACCACCACGGATGCCGAGGCGTCCTGGCTGTCGGACGGTGCCCGCCGCACCGGACGGGGCGTGAACCGCGCAGGCCGCAGCCTCAATCGCGGCGTGACCCGCGCCGGGCGCAGCGTCGGCCGGGGTGCCCGCCGCGTTCGCCGCCAGATCTTCGGCCGCCGCAGGGGCTGATCGCAGCCGCTCGCCCACGCAGCAACCTTTTTCCTCTTCCAGCGTTTGTCCATTGCGCCGCCGGCTGACCGCCATGTTTGCTGGGTCGTCGGCGCAACGCACGAGCCGAGGAGGGATGGCGATGGATCGTAGAAACCTCGTAGGGCTGCTCCTCGCGGCACCCGCCCTTGCAGGTGGCCTCGCCGTCAGCTCGCCGGCCGAGGCGTCATGGCTCACCGACGGTATCCATCGGACCAATCGCCAGTTGTTCGGGCGACCACGCCGGCGCTACTGGAGGCGTCGCCGCTATTGGCGCCGCCGGCGCTATTATCGCCGCTATTGACGGTGGCGCCGCTATTGACGGTTGGCGGCTCAGCGCCCTTCCCGCGCCCAGACCGCAGTCAGAGCACCGAGCAGCAGCACCAGCCCCAATATGCCGGCGAAGGCCGGCAGGATGCCGATGCCACGGATCACCGAGGCGTCGCGCTGGCGGATGCCCATCCAGTCCTCGCCGCGTAGCGAGGTTGCCGAGCGCGTCGGCACGATGCGCGGGATCGACAGGCTGCCATTCTCCGAGATGCGCCACAGGCCGCCGCCGGTCGCGCGGACAAGCGGCTCCAGAACACGCAACGTCGAGGTCACGTCGGTGAATTCGCGCGGGTTCGGCGGGCCGACATTGATCAGGCGCGTCAGCCGGCCGGCCTGCGCGCGCCACAACCCGAGTTCGGTGACGTCGACCTGCCCGCGCCAGAGGCCGGGCTCGGCCTCCTGCAGGGTGACCGGCTCGGTCGCGCCGGAGGGGCGCGTCAGGACCACGCTTTCCGGCCGTTCGGCCATGGTCTGGAGCTCGACCGCGAGCTGGCGGCCGCGCACGGCCAAGCGCAGGCTCTCCTCCTCCAGTTCCGGCTCCTTCATCAGCCAGTGGGAGAGGCGGCGCAGCAGTTCCAGATGGGGGCCGCCGCCCTCGAAGCCGCGCGCCCAGAGCCAGATGTGATCCGAGAGCAATAGCGCGACGCGGCCCTCGCCCTGCCGCGACAGCAGCAGCAGCGGGCGCTGGTCCGGGCCGTCCATGACGGTCGCCGCCCCTTGCGCCGGCTGGCGGCTCTCGATCAGGCGGAACCAGCGGCTCCAGTTCGGATTCCCCTCCTGCGTCATGCCCGGCAGGGCGCGCGTCACCGGATGGCGGCGGCCCTGGTCGGAGACGCGGGCATGGAACGGCCGCTCGATCACGTCGCCGGTCGGGGCGGCCGGCAGGATCGATTCCAGCGGCGTGTCGTTGATCGACGCGGAGGTCGCGTGTTCCGGTCCCGCGGCGATCAAGAGCGCGCCGCCATTGCGGACATAGCGGGCGATGTTCTCGAAATAGATCAGCGGCAGCACGCCCTGCTGGGCATAGCGGTCGAAGATGATCAGGTCGAATTCGCGGATCTTGATCTGGAACAGCTCGCGGGTCGGGAAGGCGATCAGCGACAGTTCATTGATCGGCGTGCCGTCCTGCTTTTCCGGCGGCCGCAGGATGGTGAAGTGGACGAGGTCGACGCCGGCATCGGATTTCAGGAGGTTGCGCCAGGTCCGCTCGCCGGCATGGGGCTCGCCAGAAACGAGCAGCACGCGCAGCTTCTCGCGGATGCCGTCGATGATGACGACGGCGCGGTTGTTGATGGGCGTCAGCTCGCCGTCGAGGCCATCGACCTCGATCTCGACGATATTCGCACCGGCATGGGTGATCTGGACCGAGACATTGGTGGTCGCGCCCGTCGTCACTGTGCGGCGCTCGATGATCTCGCCGTCGCGGCGGATCGTGACGGAGGCCTGCGCCGCCGCGCCGCCCGTGCCATTGTCCTCGATGCGGAAGCCGATGGTCTGGCTCTGCTGGACGATGCCGAAGCGCGGCGTTTGGGTCAGCACCACGCGCCGGTCGCGGTCGGTGGAACGGCCGGTGATCAGCGCGTGGACGGGCGCCTGGAAGCCGATGGCTGCGGCCTGCGCCGGCACATCGTGAACCTGCCCGTCGGTGACGAGGATGGCGCCGCCGACCCGCTCGGCGGGAACGTCGGAAAGGGCCGAGCGCAGCGCCTCGAACAGGTGGGTGCCGTCCGTCTGCCCGTCGGAGGCGCCGGCATCGATCCAGCGAACCTCGAAACCGGGCGAGCGGGCGAAATTGCGCTCGATGGCGGCCTTGGCCTCGTCGGTGATGCGGGCGCGGTCGGCCAGCGACTGGCTCGCCGAGCGGTCGAGGACGACGGCGACGACGGTGCGCAGCGGGTCGCGGTCCTCCTGCGTGAAGACGGGATTGGCGAGCGCCAGCAGGCCGAGCGCCATGGCGCCGACCCTCCACCATGCGCCGCGCGAACGCGAGACGAGCAGCAGCGCGGCGACGACCACGACGGCCACCGCCGCCGCGGCCAGCGCCCACAAGGGCAGGATGGGGGACCAGACGATGCCGAAATTCATGGCTCAGTTCCCCAGCCGTTCCAGGAGGGCGGGGACGTGGACCTGATCGGTCTTGTAGTTGCCGGTGAGCGCATACATCACGATGTTGACGCCGAACCGGAAGGCGAGTTCGCGCTGACGCGCCTCGCCCTGGACCGGCAGCAGCGGATTGCCCTGCCGGTCGATCGCCCAGGCTGAGGCGAGATCGTTCGACGAGATGATGATGGGCGAGACCGAATCCGAGGCGCGGGCCGGCCGTGCGGCCTCGTCCTCGGTGGCGGGCGGGATCGCCTCCACCCAGGTTGCGCCCTCGGTGTAGCGGCCGGGAAACTCGCGCAGGATGAAGAAGGCGCGGGCGAGGACGTGATCGCGCGGCACGGCTTCGAGCTCGGGAATGTCGAGACCGGCAAGGATGCGTCGCAGCGTCGACTGCGCCGGGCTGGTCTGTCCGGGGCGTGCGGTGAGCGCGTCACGGGTGTCGAAAATAACCATGCCGCCCTGTTTCATATAGGCGTCGAGCTTCAGGAGCGCCTGCGGCGTCGGCTCCTGCGCGCCGGCAACGACCGGCCAGTAGAGGATCGGGAAGAAGGCGAGTTCGTCACTCGCGATATCCACCGCTTGCGGAGCGGCCGGCTCCAGCGCGGTGCGCGCGGACAGGAAGCGGGTGAGGCCCTCCATGCCGGCGCGGCTGACCTCGTCCACCTCGCGCGAACCGGTAACGACATAGGCGAGGCGGGTCGCCTGCGTGGCACGCACCGCGGCGTCGTCCGCGGCATTGCCCGTGGAGATCGGCGGTCGGTCCTGGTTCCGCCGGGTCTGAGCATCGGCCGGCGACAGCGCGCTGCCGGCGAGGATCGCGAGTGCCGCGATAGCGGCGGTTCGCATGCCGCGCGCGCCCAGCAGCCGCGCCAGTCCGCCGGCTATGGCGAAGACCGCGATCCCGTCGAGAAGCAGCAGCAGAAGGGCGGCAATCAGCAATGGCGACCTCAGATCGACGGGTTCGCCAACACGATACCGTTCGATCGTGGCATTCAGGCGGCTAAGGTCCAGGGGTTTGAGCCTTTCCTCGGGGCCGAGGACGTTGACGGCGACCGTGCCCTCCTGCGGTCCGTAGAAGCCGGGCGGAAAGTCGAAAGTCGCGGGATCGCGCCGGTCGGCGGGAATAGGCTTCGCCGTCGCCGGCGGGCGGATGAAGGCGCCGAAACCGTCGAGGACGCGGGTCGGTGGCACGCGCTCGCTGGCGCGGGGCTGGCCGGGAATGGCGGCAAGGCCCTCGGCGGCGGGCTTGCCAGCGGCCGAGAGGCCCGCGACGCGCTTCAGCATGTCGACGAAGGCGCCGGAGAGCGGCAGGTCAGACCAGGCCGTGTCGGCGGTGACGTGGAACAGGATGAGCAGGCCCTGTCCGCGCTTCTCCGCCGTCACCAGCGGCGTCCCGTCGGCGAGTTGCGCCCAGGTCTTGTCGGCGAGCAGGCCGTCGGGTTCGGCGAGCACCTGCCGGCGAACACGGACATCGGCGGGAACCGCGATATCGGCGAAGGGGCTCTCGCGGCCGAAGGGGCTGAGCGCCTGCGGCGTCTCCCACGACAGCGCGCCGCCCAGCTGGCGGCCGCCACGCCGGAGCTTCACGGGCACGAGGTCGTCGTTCTGAGCGCCCGCGAGGCGGGTGCCGGCGAAGCGCAGCAGGATGCCGCCGCCGTCGATGAACCGGTTCAGCGCGTCCCGCGCGGTCGGGGTGACCGTGCCGACATCGGTCAGGACGATCATCGGCACGCGGCTCTCGACGAAGCGCACCACCGCCTCGGAGGGCGAGGCGCCCTCCACCGTGCGGATATCCGCGAAGGGCTCCAGCGCCCGGCCGAGATAGTAGGTCGGCGACAGCAGCGGCTGTGCAGTGTCGGCGGTCGCGCCGGAGACGACGCCGATGGTGCGCCGCGCCCACCGTGCGTCGATGAGCTGGACGGCGCCGGCCGAGCGTTCCGAGACGATGTCGAGGCGGGTGATCTCGTTGCGGATTTCCACGGGCAGGTCGAAGCGCACGTCCGTCTCGGTCGCTCCGGGCTCGAAGGCATAGGCCGCCTCGCCGAGCGGCAGCCCGCGCGTGTCGAGCGCCCGCACGCGCCCTGCCTGCGCGGGGCCGGCATCGGCGCGGATGACCTTGGCCGCGAAGCCGCCGGCCGTGTTGGTCGCGCCGGTCAGCGCGATCGGCGCGGGCGTGCCGCCCTCATAGACCGTCAGGGCATGGTTGCCGGCGACCCGGCGCAGTTCCTCGACGAAGGCGGCCGACGGGCCAGTGTCGATGCCGTCGGTGAGCCAGACGATCTCCGCCTGCGGCTGCGCGCCGAGGAAACGGGTCAGCGCGGGGAGGATGCCGGCCCGGTCGGGCGTGTGGGGCAGCGGCTCCAGCGAGCGCAGCCGCTCGCGCACCGAGCCGGGCGTTTCCAGCCCGATGTCGATGACCGGCCGCGCCGTCGAGATCAGGGAGACGGGGCGGCCGGCGCTCTCGGCCGAGGCGACGATCTGGTTGGCGACGCGCAGGCGTTGCTCGAAGGCGGCGGCGGAGGCCCAGCCATCGTCCATGAGCAGGATGACCGGCCCCTGCGACCGCGAGGTCGTGGCTGGCGGGTTCCACAGCGGACCGGCCATGGCGAGGATGATGATGGCGGCCAGAAGCAGGCGCAGCACCGTCAGCCACCAGGGGCTGCTCGCCGGCGTTTCTTCCTTCGGCGCGATATCGATCAGGATCTTGGTCGGCGGAAACTGCACGCGGCGCGGGCGTGGCGGCACCAGCCGCAGCAGCCACCAGAGCGCCGGCAGGGCGGCAAGGCCGAAGAGGACCAGAGGCGAGGCGAAGACCAGCGGCAGGCCCAGCATCAGCGTCGCCCTCCCGCCATTCCAAGGTCGCGCGAGCCCGGCCCCATGCGCTGGTGCAGCGCGAGGATCGCGGAGGCCGGCGCCTGATCCGTGCGGTGGATGCCGAAGCTCCAGCCGCGCTGGTCGCATTCGCGGCGCAGCTCTGCGCGGTGCGCGGCAAGGCGCGCCACATAGTCGTCGCGCCAGGTTTCGGCGCGGCCGGCCGTGATGGTCAGCTTTTCCTCCATCTCCTCGAACTCGACCCGGCCCCGATAGGGAAAGGTCTCCTCGATCGGATCGTTGATCTGCAGGACATGGCCGCGCGAGCCCGAGGCGGCGAGGGTGCGCACCTCGTCGGCGAAATCGGCGATGGGCACGAGGCAGTCGGAGAGGATCACCACTTCCGACAGGCGCGAGACGGGCGCCTTGGGCGGCAGGTTCAGGCTCGCATTGCCGGCATTGGCGATCAGGGCGTCCGCCATGCGGTCGATGATGGCACGGCTCGCGGTCGGGCGCATGAGGCCGGGAATGCCGACCCGCTCGCCGCCGCGCACCATGATCTCGGCCAGCGCGAAGGCGATCACCACGCAGCGGTCGCGTTTGGTTTCCCACGCCAGCGGCGAGACGAACTGCATGGAGGGCGAGCAGTCCGGCCAGATCCACACCGTGTGGGCGGCCTCCCACTCCTGCTCACGCACGTAGAGGTGCTGGTCGCGGGCCGAGCGCCGCCAGTCGACGCGGGCCGCCGGCTCGCCGTCGACGAAGCGGCGGAACTGCCAGAAATTCTCGCCCGTGCCGGCGCGCCGGCGGCCATGGAGGCCGTGGACGACGGTGGCAGAGACGCGCCGCGCTTCGAGGACAAGGCGCGGCAGCGCGGCCGCCAGCATCTCGCCGTCGCGGGTCAGGCGGCGGGAATGGTCCTCGCGGTTCTCGGTCGGGGCGAGGCCGAACATGTCAGTTCACCCGATCGGCTTCACCAGCGTGGCGATCGTGTTCTCGACGGTCAGGCCGTCGGCCCGCGCGGAGAAGGACAGCGCCATGCGGTGCTTCAGCACGGGTTCGGCGAGCGCCAGCACGTCGTCGACCGAGGGGGCGAGGCGGCCGTCGATCAGCGCGCGGGCGCGCACGGCCAGCATCAGCGCCTGCGAGGCGCGCGGGCCGGGGCCCCAGGCGATGGCCTGCGCCAGTTCGCCCTTGGCGGCGCCGGGGCGAGCGGAGCGCACGAGGGTCAGGATCGCATCGACCACGGAGTCGCCGACGGGGAGGCGGCGGACGAGCCGCTGTGCCGCCATCAGGTCCTCGGCGGTCAGCGCCTGCTTGGGCTTGGCCTCCTGCGCGCCGGTCGTGTCGAACAGGATGCGCCGCTCGGCCTCGAGGTCGGGATAGCCGACATCGACCTGCATCAGGAAACGGTCGAGCTGTGCCTCGGGGAGGGGGTAGGTGCCTTCCTGCTCCAGCGGGTTCTGCGTCGCCAGCACGTGGAACGGCTTCGGCAGTTCGTGGGTCTCGCCGGCCACCGTCACGTGGTGCTCCTGCATCGCCTGCAGCAGCGCCGACTGCGTGCGCGGCGAGGCGCGGTTGATCTCGTCGGCCATGAGCAGCTGCGTGAAGATCGGTCCTTTCAGGAACCGGAACGCCCGCTGGCCGCTGGCGCTCTCCTCCAGAACCTCGGAGCCGAGAATGTCGGAGGGCATCAGGTCGGGGGTGAACTGGATGCGCCGGGCTTCCATGCCGAGCACCACGCCCATGGTCTCGACCAGCTTGGTCTTGGCGAGACCGGGGAGGCCGACCAGCAGGGCATGGCCACCCGACAGGACGGTGATCAGCGCGTGGTCGATGACGTCCTGCTGGCCGAAGATGACGGCGGAAATGTTGGCGCGCGCCGTGCGCGCCTGCGCGGCCGTCGTCTCGGCCGCCTTGATGATGGCGTCTTCCATCCGTTCGGCGGTCTCGGCGGTCATGTGCTTTTCCTTCGAGGCTGAACGTAGCTGCACTGCATCATGGCCCATGCATTGCGGGCGGGATAGCCGGCTCTTACGTTTGTCACAGGTCTCAAGCGGCCAAACTATGGTGGCGGGACCCTGGTTCACTCAAACGTGAGGCTATCGGGCGTGGCTGCGGAACCACCAGTGACAGGCGGGCTCGAGGGGCTCGCCCAGGAGGTCAAGAAGGTCAGGGGGCCGCCGCCGGTGCACCTCTGGAACCCGCCCTATTGCGGCGACCTCGACATCCGCATCGCGGCGGATGGCATGTGGTTCTACATGAAGACGCCGATCGGCCGCCTGCCGCTGGTCAAGCTGTTCTCCTCGGTGCTGAAACGCGAGGACGGCCGCTATTTCCTGGTCACGCCGGTCGAGAAGATCGGCATCGTGGTGGACGATGCTCCCTTCGCGGCGGTCGAGCTACGCGTCGAAGGCGAGGGGCGAGAGCGCAAGCTCGCCTTCCGCACGCAGGTCGAGGAATGGGTCGAGCTTGGACCAGACCATCCGCTGCGCTTCGAGAAGGAGGAGGGGACCGACGGCGTGAAGCCCTATGTCCATGTCCGCCGCGACCTCTGGGCGAGGGTCTCGCGCACGCTTCTTCACGATCTCGCGAACATCGGCGAGGTCGTCCCGGTCGCGGGCATCGACTGGTTCGGGGTCTATGCTTCCGGGACCTTCTACCCCATGGTCCGCGCCGACGAACTTGAGGGGTTGATGTGATTCCAGTCTCGCCGGAGCAGTTCACGGCCGCGGTGACCGAGCGGCTGTCGCTGGATATCCCGCGGGAGCCGCAGGACCTGTTCCGCGGGCTCGGCCCCTCGCGGGAGGATGCGGGCGACCATACGATCAACGAGGGCAGGCCCGCGCGGCCGGCCGCCGTGCTGATCCCGGTCGTGTCGCGGCCGGAGCCGACCATCCTCCTTACCCAGCGCTCCGGCGACCTTCCCGACCATTCGGGCCAGATCGCCTTTCCCGGCGGCAAGATCGACCCGGGTGACGCAACGCCGCTCGACGCCGCCCTGCGCGAGGCGGAGGAGGAAATCGGGCTCGACCGCCGCCATGTCCGGCCTCTTGCCTATATGCCGCCATTCCTGTCGCGGACCGGCTATCTCATCACGCCGGTGATCGGGCTCGTCGTCCCGCCTTTCGAGCTGACCATCAACCCGCGCGAGGTGGTCGACGCCTTCGAGGTGCCGCTGGCCTTCCTGATGGACCCGAAGAACCACCAGCGCCAGTCGCGCGAGTGGCAGGGGCAGGTACGGCACTTCTACGCCATGCCCTATCGCGACCGGTATATCTGGGGGATCACCGCCGGCATCCTGCGCAACCTCTGGGAACGGCTCGCCGACCAGGAGACGAGCGGGGCAGCCTGATGCGCATCGTCATCAACCTCCTGCTCTTCGTCCTGCCCTTCGTGCTCTATTTCATCTGGTTGCACCTGAAGGAGAAAAGCCCGTTCCTGAAGGAGCACTGGGACCGCCAGCCCGTGGTCTGGCTCGGCCTGTTCGGGCTGGTGCTCGGCGGCGGCTATTTCCTCTACCACCTCGCCTATCAGGTGCGCGATCCGAACGTCATCTATCGGCCCGCGCGCGTCGAGAACGGCGTCTTCTTCCCCGCTCAGATGGAGCGCCGTCCGCCGCCGGCCGTGCCGTCGCCGGCACCATCTTCTCCGACACCGTCCTCGCGATGACCGCCGTGCCGGACCTGCCCGCATGGTTCCGCGAAGGGCCGGCAAGGGCGCTCATCGACGCGCTTGCGGCGGCCGGCGAGGAGGCGCGTCCCATCGGCGGCGCGGTGCGCAACTGGCTGGCGGGCCGGCCGGCCGGGGACATCGACATCGCGACGACGGCGCTGCCCGAGGTTGTTTCGACCATTGCGGGTGCCCAAGGCTTCAAGGTCGTGCCGACAGGCATTGATCACGGCACGGTCACCGTTGTGGCCGAGGGCGCCGGCTACGAGGTCACGACCCTGCGCCGCGATATCGAGACCGATGGCCGGCATGCCGTCGTCCGCTTCGGACGGGACTGGCGCGAGGACGCGGCGCGGCGCGATTTCACCATCAATGCGATGAGCCTTGGCCGGGATGGCGAGGTTCACGACTATTTCGGCGGCCGCGAGGACCTCGCCGCAGGCCGCGTGCGCTTCATCGGCGAACCGCTGTCGCGCATCCGCGAGGACCGGCTGCGCATCCTGCGCTTCTTCCGCTTCCACGCCGAGTTCGGCCGAGGTGGGCCGGATGCCGCGGGGCTTGCCGCCTGCATCGCCGAGAGGGAGGGTCTGGAGGACCTTTCGCGCGAGCGCGTGCGCGCAGAGCTTCTGAAGGTCCTCGTTTCCGCCCGCGCGCCCGAGGTCCTGCAGGAGATGGCGGATGCCGGCCTGCTGCATCGGCTGCTCGGCGGGGTGCCGACCGTGCCGGTCCTGCGGCGGTTGGCCGCAATCGAGACGGCGGCCGGCTTCGAGCCCCTCGCGGCGCGGCGTCTCGGCGCTCTTGCCGTGCTGGTGCGCGAGGATGCCGACAGGCTCAAGGCGCGGCTGGCGCTGTCCAACGAGGAGTACCGCCGACTCGACGCCATCGGCTCAGGCTGGCACGGCATCGGCCCCGAAGGCGGCGAGGCCGCAGCCAAGGTGGCGCTGTTCCGCGCCGGGCCGCGCGCTTATCTCGATCGTGCGCTGGTGGCCTTTGCGCGCTCGGCCGCACCGGTCGATGCGCAGGAATGGCATCTGCTTGCGACTTTGCCGCAGCGCTGGCAGGCGCCTTCCCTGCCGGTCAGCGGGGAGGACCTGATGCGCGCGGGGCTGCGCGAGGGGCCGGAAATCGGTGCCGCCCTCGCCTGGATCAGGCAGGCCTGGATCGAGGCCGGTTTTCCGTCCGGCGCATCGGCGCGGCAAGAACTTGTCGACCTTTACTTGAGTTCGGCGAGGCTTTGAATCGCATTGCAGGGTTTCCGCTCATGAGCGGTTGTCTGCAACCATCTCGGCGCAATTAATTGCTGGGCAAGTTTTTTTTGCTTGATTGGGGTGGTGGGTCCGGCTGTCCGGTCGGCCGACAATGGTCTTTTGCGAGTATGATGCGTATCCAGAACGAGACCATGGACACGTCGCAGCGTGAATTGCCCTTCGAAATCTACGTTTCGATGGTCGATGCGCTGTACGAGGATTTGCGTTCGTTTTTGTCCGGCGTGGCCGCCGCGCTCGCCGGCATGCTTTATTCCGCCTATCTGACGGGAAATCCGATCCTCTGGGCCTTTCCGGTGGTGATCGTGCTCGTCGGCGCCGTTCGCGGCGCCCGCATGATCCGCTACAAGACGGTCCGCAGCAGCCTCGACACCTATGACGAAGCGCGCGGATGGGAGCGCGAATACACGCTCGGCGCGAATCTGTTCGTATTCACCATCGGATTGTGGTGCTTCGCCACCTTCCGGCTGACCGACAGCATGGCCGCGCATCTGTTCTGCGTATCCGTGGCGCTGTCCTACATGGTCGGCATTATGGGCCGGAACTTCGCCAACAGCCGGTTCGTCGACAACCAGATCCTGCTCATGTGCGTGCCGCTGGTCACGGGCATGTTCCTGACCGGCGTGCCGGACTACATCATCCTGGCCTTCTTCGCCCTGCCGTTCTTCGGCAGTGTCAGGAAGATCGCGACGCGCCTGCGCGACATCCTGCTGAACGCGGTGGTGGCCCAGCGCGACGTGTCGCTGCTGGCGGCGCGCTTCGACACGGCGCTCAACAACATGCCGCACGGCCTTGCCATGTTCGATGCCGACGGACGCCTGCTGGTCGTCAACAACCGCTGGGCGGACATCCTGCCGTGCGATCCCGATTCCGTGCGCTCGGGCGCGCGTGCGCAGGCGATCGTCGCCGCCTATGTCGAACTCGGCGTCGTCAGCGAGCGCGACGCGGCGCGGGTGATGGACGGCATCAACAGGCGCAGCAGCGATCTCGCCGCCGAGCAGATCGAACTGACCGCCAACGAGCGAAACGTCGAGCTGACCTTCCAGCCGATGTCGTCCGGCGGCCTGGTCATCGTCATCGAGGACATCACCGAGAAGCGCCGGACCGAGGCGCGGATCGCTTATATGGCGCGGCACGACGCGCTGACCGGCCTGCCGAACCGCTCGCTGTTCCAGGAGCGGCTGGACGCCGCCCTCGCCATTGCCGATGCCGACGAGTTCCTGGCCGTCCATTTCGTCGATCTCGACAATTTCCAGCAGATCAACGACACGCTCGGTCACGCGGTCGGCGATTCCCTGCTGGTCGAGGTTGCCGACCGCCTGCGCTTCGTCGTCGGCGAGAACGACGTGGTGGCGCGCTTCGGCGCCGACGAGTTCGTGGTGCTGCAGAACGGCGCGCGGACCGTCAACGACGTCACCATGCTCGCCGACCGGGTCATCGGCACGATCTCCGACGTCACGCAGATCGACGGCAAGAGCATTGCCTGCGGCGCATCCGTCGGCATTGCGCTCGCGCCGCGCGACGGCCGCGACCCCGACCAGCTTCTCAAGAGCGCCGACATGGCGCTCAAGCGCGCCAAGGACGGCGGCAGGGGCATCCTGCACTTCTACGAGGAAGAGATGGACCGCAAGGCGCAGGCGCGCCGGACGATCGAACTGGACCTGCGCAAGGCCATCCAGAACGACGACCTCGCGGTCTATTTCCAGCCGCTCCTCAACCTGAAGACCCTCGAAATCACCACCTGCGAAGCTCTGGTGCGCTGGCCGCATCCGACGCGCGGCATGGTCTCGCCGGCCGAGTTCATTCCGATTGCCGAGGAGACGGGCCTCATCATCGAGATCGGCCGGCAGGTTCTGCGCAAGGCCTGCCATGCCTGCGCCGCCTGGCCGAACGATGTCCGCGTCGCGGTCAACCTGTCGCCCGTCCAGTTTGAACGCGAGGATATCGTCGCCCTCGTCGGCGAGACGCTGGCCGCGACGGGGCTGGCGCCCGATCGGCTTGAGCTGGAAATCACCGAAACGCTGCTGCTGCAGGATTCCTCGGCCGTCCTCGGCGTGCTGCAGGCCTTGCGCGAGATGGGCGTGCGCATCGCGCTGGACGATTTCGGCACCGGCTATTCGAGCCTCAGCTACCTGCACAAGTTCCCGCTCGACAAGGTCAAGATCGACCGCTCCTTCGTCCGTAACATCGCGACGGACAAGAAGTCGGCGAAACTGCTGCGCGGCGTCACCCGGCTCGGCTCGGAACTGGGGCTCTCCGTGGTCGTGGAGGGCGTCGAGACCCACGAGCAGCTCAGGATCATCGACGCACCGGGCGTCGTCAGCGAGATCCAGGGCTTCATCCTCAGCCCGGCAATTCCCGCCGATCAGGTGCGGCTGATGATGGGCCGCCCGGCCAAAGAGCTGCTGGCCAGCGCGGCCTGAACCGGCCTTCTCCGGTCACCGTCTCCAGTTACCGTAACGTCATAGGTATTTTCCCGCGGCCTCCGCGCGGCTGGAAGCTCCGTCCCGTCATGCCGGCAGGCGGAGAGGGCGCCACCGGCGGAGAGGTTATGTCCAGTATGCACGCAATACGTGTATTCTTTATGAATGATATCGCTGGGTGTATTCTTATGCTGAAAAACCCACGAAAACGGCCAATTGCACGAGGCGCGGCATCTCTGTAAAATCGTGTATGATGGCTTGTCTCAACCGATGCAACCTTGACGCGATGCAGCGAAGTATAGGCCTGCCCCGCGAGGGAGGTATCATGAGAAAGACCAGAGGTACTGACAGGCTTTCCGCGATCGCGTTAACGATGTTTTAACCAGACGCTTTCCAGAAGTTAAAATTTGATGAACAATTGACCCACGTTGCAAGGCGGACGGCGGCGCTTCACGTGGGGCCATTCAGATGAATACGGTTAACGCCGCCAGTATATTTGCGCAGAACGTTGCCGACCTCATTTCCCGGATCGAATACCGACTGGCGGAAACGGACGCCGACAGGCAAGCGATCTACCGTCTCAGGTATCAGTGCTATCTGCGCGAAGGCGCTATCCAGCCCGACGATAGCGGCCTCTTCCGCGACGACTATGACGCCGCGCCGAATGTCTGGATTTTCGGCCTGCACCTCGATGGGCAACTGGTCAGCTCGATCCGGATTCATGTGGCGAGCGCCGGGCATCCCATCGCACCGGCGCTGACCATTTTCCCCGATATGCTCGGCCCCCGCATCGAGCGCGGCGAGGTGGTCGTCGATCCCACCCGCTTCGTGGTCGACTACGACCAGTCGCGCCAGCATCCCGGCCTCGCCTATGCGACGGTGCGCCTCGGCATGCTGGCCTCCGAACATGCCGATGCGGACTTCGCCCTCGCGACCGTGCGCACCGAGCACCGTGCCTTTTACCGCCGCCTGCTGTTCATGGATCCGATCGGGGAGCCGCGCGCCTATCCGAACCTCAAGGACCCGATCAACCTGATGGGCGTGTCCTTTCCAGAGATGCGCCAGCGGGTCTATGATCGCTACCCGTTCATGATGTCGACCGCAGCCGAGCAGGAGCAGCTCTTCGGACCCAAGCGTCAGACGACGAAGGTCAAGGAAGGCGGCAAGGGTCAGGCAGCGGCCGCGTAACCTCTCCGGCAGGTGACGCATGCGGTCCGATCGCAACAGACCGTTCGATACGTTCAGGCGAGGCTCGTCGCCGTCCGCACCCAGGACGGACGGCTGGATGCGGGAAACCTATGTGCTCCCGCGGGAGGATGCGCGCGCCAAGGCCCGCGAGATCCTCGTGAAGTTCCCGCGGGCCGCTTACATGACCGAAGTAGAGTTCTGGCAGGAGCTGGACGACGGACGCATCGAGTTCACGATGCGCCGCCTGCCATCCGCCGACTGAGCGTCAGGCCGGCTCGCGCTCGCGGCGCGACTCGGCTTCATCCTCGTCCTCGTCGACAACGCCCTCGGCGTCCTCGTCTTCATCCTCTTCTTCTTCGTCCTCGTCGCCGCCATCGTCTTCCATGTCGATGGGGGAGAGAGCGACCAGCGGGATCGCCTCGCGGAAGAGATCGCCTTCCTCGCCGATCCAGAGGCACACGGCCTCCTCGTCAGAGATCGAGGCAACGGTCAGCGGCTGGCCGCCGGACTTCAGCATCACGACGTCACCGGGATTCATGGTCATTAGTGCCTCCTGTTGGGACGACAGGGAGGCTAGCGCCGCTCGGTGACGGCCTGATCACAGCCGCGCAGTCCGATCAGGTGCGGGTGTCGAGGGGCGCTGGCGGAACGAGCAGCCGGTAGCGGCACTTCTCGCGCTCGCCACGCAGATACATGTCGCTGTCAGGCGGCAGGGCGACGATGCCTTCGAAAGCAGCGCCGAGCCGCTCGCAGGTGCGCCGAGAGGCGGCGTTGTCGGGGTTGCAGGTGATCCAGACGATGTGCTGGCCGTTGGCGCGCATCAGTGGGAACAGCAGGCGGCAGGCGCGCTCGGCATAGCGGTGGCCGCGGAAGGCCGGCAGTACCTCGTAGCCGACATGGCCGCCATAGAGGACGAGGTCCGGCCCGTCGCCGACCCTGAGCCGCACGGCGCCGGCGGGTTCGCCGCCTGCCGCGATGGCGAATGTGTAGTAGGGGAACCAGCCCTTCGCGGCGTCAGCGGGGTGCATGCCGCTGAGCACGAGCGAGACCTCGCCGTCGCGGCCGATGAGGCCGTCCGGCGCGGCGAGGCCCGTCATGCCCGCCGTGCGGCGAGGCTTGCCATCAGCGCGCGGATGCCGCCGGTCCATGGCGCGCATTCCGTCGACAGGCGCACGCGATTGGTGAGCGCGCCGAGTTCCTCTCTGGCGATGGTGACGATGTCGCCGATCCTGTGGGTGAAGCCCTCTCCCGGCGCGCCGCGGTCCTGGATCGGCGCGAACAGCGTGCCGCAATAGAGCACGAGCCCGTCGGGATATTGGTGATGCGGCCCGATGGCCTGTTTCGCCAGATCCTCGACATCGCGGGAGATGGCGGCCATGTCGCTGCGCCCGTCCATGACGAAGCCGTCCTCGCCGGTCACCTTCAGCGAGACCTTCATGCGCCGGACGTGGCCGATGCCGAAGCTCGCGTCGAACAGGCGCACGAAGGGGCCGAGCGCGGCCGAGGCATTGTTGTCCTTGGCCTTGCCGAGGAGCAGGGCCGAGCGGCCCTCGACATCGCGGAGGTTGACGTCGTTGCCGAGCGTCGCGCCGACGATGCGGCCCGCCGACGAGATGACCAGCACGACCTCGGGCTCGGGATTGTTCCAGGTCGAGATCGGGTGGATGCCGACATCCGCGCCGGTGCCGACGGAGGAGAGGACCGGGGCCTTGGTGAAGATCTCGGCGTCCGGTCCGATGCCTACTTCGAGATATTGCGACCAGAGGCCACGCTGCTGGAGGTGCTTCTTGAGCGCGGCGGCCTCGGGCGAGCCGGGCTTGAGGCCCTTGAGTTCGCCGCCGATAATGTCGCCGATCTCCGCCCGGATCGCCGAGGCGCGGGCGGGATCGCCCTTGGCCTGTTCCTCGATGACCCGTTCGACCATGGAAATGGCGAAGGTGACGCCTGCCGCCTTCACGGCCTGAACGTCGATGGGCGAAAGCAGGAACGGCTTTGCCGGATCGCGCGCCGTCTCGGCGCTGTTGGCGAGAATAGCCGCGAGATCGCCGATGCGCTCGCCGGGAATGGCGGCGACTGCCGATGCCGGATCGGCGAGGTCGAACAGGTCGGCCGTCGTCGGGAAGGCCGATGTCACGTCGAAGACGCCGGCCTCGCGGATCGCGACGACGGAGGGGCCGAGGCCCGGCCGCTGAACGCGGCCGACGAGCGTTCCGCCAAGACCGTCAGCGGGGAGGGTGGTCTCAGGAGTGAGGATGAAAGTCATTGTGCCTGTCGCATTCCCGAACCGCGAAGCCGGTGCCCACTCTTGCCGTGGGCGCTCCTAGATGCAGCGCCCGCCATCGACTTCCAGCACGACGCCGGTGAGGAAGTTGCCGGGGTCGGCGGCGAGAAACAGCGCCGCATCGGCAATGTCCTTCGGAGTGGAGAGCCGGCCCATCGGGATCGACGCAATGAACTTCTTGCGCATTTCCGGCGTGTCCTCGCCCATGAACATGCCGAGCAGGGGCGTGTCGCCGGCCACCGGCGCGAGGGCGCAGACGCGGATCTTGTCCGGGGCGAGTTCCACGGCCATCGACTTCGACAGCAGGTTCACCGCGCCCTTGGAGGCGTTGTACCAGGCAAGGCCGGGACGCGGACGCAGGCCCGCGGTCGAACCGACATTGATGATCGCGCCGCCGCCGTTCTGGCGCATGACCGGCACCACGGCGTGGGCGAAGTGGAAGATCGACTTCACGTTGACGTCGAAGACCCGGTCGAATGTTTCCTCGTCCACTTCCAGCATCGGCCGGTTGCGGTGCGAGGTGCCGGCATTGTTGATCAGGACGTCCACCGTACCGAAGCGCTCGACGGTCTTGGCCACCGCGCGCTGCACGTCCTTGGCCTTGGAGACATCGCACTTCATGCCGAAGGCCTTGCGGCCGAACGGCTTGGCCGCGGCCTTGGCACCTTCCTCGTTGAGGTCTAGGACGACGACTTTCGCGCCCTCCTTGGCGAATGTTTCGACGATGCCGAGGCCGAAGCCCTGCGCGCCGCCGGTGACGATGGCGACCTTGTCCTTGAGACGCATGGAATCCCCCTGTCCGAATGCTTGTTGGGTGCCGGCTGATCAGCCGTGATTGATGACGACGGTCTTGGAGGCGGAGAATTCGTAGAGCGCCTCGAAGCCCTTCTCGCGACCGTGGCCGGATTTCTTGACGCCGCCGAAGGGCAGTTCGATGCCGCCGCCGGCGCCGTAGCCGTTGACGAAGACCTGGCCGCAACGCATGGCGCGGGCAACGCGCATGGAGCGCTTGGCATCGCGGCTCCAGACACCGGCGACGAGGCCGAAATCGGTGCCGTTGGCGAGGCGGACGGCGTCGGCTTCGTCATCGAAGGGGATGGCCGAGAGGACCGGGCCGAAGACCTCGTCCTGCGCCAGCGCATTGGAGCGTGGCACCGGGCCGAACAGGGTCGGCGCAACGTAGAAGCCGCCGGGCGGCAGGTTGGGCGCGAGCTGACCCTCGGCGATGACGGGCACGCCCTCATTGCGGGCGCGGGCGACGAAGCCCTCCACCCGCTGCTTCTGGCCGGCATTGATCATGGGGCCGCAATCGAGATCCATGTCCCAGGTGCCGACCCGCACGGTCGCGAAGCGCTCGGCGACGCGCGAGACCAGTTCGTCATAGGCCGCACGCTCGACCAGCATGCGCGAGCCGGCCGAGCAGGTCTGGCCGCCGTTCTGGACGATGGCGTTGACGAGGGTCGGCACCGCAGCGTCGAAATCGGCGTCCGCGAAGACGACCTGAGGCGACTTGCCGCCGAGTTCCAGCGTGCAGCCGATATGGTTTCGGGCCGCGGCGGTCTGGATCAGCGTGCCGACCTCCGGCGAGCCGGTGAAGGACACGAAGTCGATGCCGCGGTGATTGGAGAGCGCTGCGCCCGCCTCCTCGCCGAGGCCCGCAAGGATATTCAGCACGCCCGGCGGGAAGCCGACCTCGAGCGCCAGTTCGGAAATGCGCAGCAGAGACAGGCAGGCATCCTCGGCCGGCTTCACCACGCAGGTATTGCCGCAGGCGAGAGACGCGGCGACCGACCGGCCGAAGATCTGCGCGGGATAGTTCCACGGCACGATATGGCCGGTGACGCCATGGGGGTCGCGGACAACGGCGACGGTGTAGCCGTTGAGGAAGGGGATGGTCTCGCCATGCACCTTGTCGGCGGCGGTGCCGTAGAACTCGAAATAGCGGGCGGCGGCGGTGATGTCAGCCTTGCCCTGCCGCGCCGGCTTGCCCGTGTCGATGCTCTCCAAGAGCGAGAGTTCGTCGTGGTTGGCGAGGATGGCCTCGCCGAGTTTGACGAGCAGCCGGCCCCGCTCGGTGGCGGTCATGCGGCTCCACGGGCCTTCCTCGAAGGCCTTGCGCGCGGCAGCCACCGCCTTGTCGACATCGCCCGAGCCGGAGCGCGGCATCCAGGCGATGACTGCGCCGTCCGAGGGGCCGATCGCGTCGATGACGCGGCCGTCGGCGGCCTCGGTCTGCCTGCCGTCGACGATGTTGAAGACCTTGCGCGGCGCGCTGCCGGCGAGCGTTGCTGCTGATGTCATGATGTCCTCCCGGACCGCTTCGGGGCCGGCAATGGCCGGAATGTCGGCGCGCAAGCTAGCCGCGGCGGCGCGTGCGGGAAAGATGCCGCATGCATGGGAGACCCGGCAGGGCGGCGCCGGGCCGGCCAAGCGCACCGCCGGGCGCTTCGTGCGCATCTCTCCCGCGCGGCGGCAGATGTGGTATGTATTCGTTTCGGTCCATTCTGGTCCGGAGACCGCCAATGACCCGTGCCCGTCTGGGCTTCGCGGCACTCGGCCTCGCGATGCTCGTCCATCACGCAGCGTCGGCGCAGCAGGATACGCTGGCCGCCCTCGATGCGCAGGCCGACAACTGCATCTACTTTTCCGCGCTGAACTATCTGCCCGAATACAATGCCGCCAATGCGCGGCGGGTCATCGAGAGCGCCTGCGCGAAGCAGATCGAGGCGCTCGATCGCGAGGGGTGCCGGAGCGAGGCCGGCTCGAACGAGCGGGCCTTTGCGGAGTGTCTCCAGCAGCGGCCCTATTCATCGATAAGCCTCAACGCCGCCCAGAACCTCATGGAGCGGATCGCCCTGCGTTTCGCCCGCTAGGCAAGACGCACCGCCTGCGACTGCGGATGGGCAGCTAGAGGCGGGTCGCGAACTGCGCGACGGCCAGAAGGCCGCCGGCGCCCGCGGCAACTCCCAGCACGAACAGGACGAAGCCGCCGAAGCCGGAGAAATGGATGCCGCGGCGCGGGGTGGCCGGAGCCGGAGGCGCGGCCGCAGTGGCGGAAGCGGGCTGCGGTGGGTCGGTGACCGCAGCGGGTGACATTGCGGCTTGCGGCACGGCGGCGACGGCGTCTTCCTTGCCGGCGGCCGGCGGCGCTTCTCCCAGGACGTTCGCCGGCATGTCGGCGCGGGGCAGGGCGCTCCTGCCCGGCTCGGGCTCCACCGGGGGCAGCGCCAGCATCCGTTCTCGCTCGATCAGGCGGCTCGCGACATAGGCGGTGATGCGTTCCGCCACCGCCCCGGCATCCCCGCTCTCGGCCATGATCCGCCGGCCGTTCCTCGTGTCCTGAAGGAAGCGGTAGGTGCGCTTGTCGCGGCCCATCTCGACGAAGGCGATCATGTCGATCCACAGGCGCGGCGTCTCGCCGGGCGTCAGGCCGGAATCGAACAGGTCGATGCCCTGCGGCACCTGGTCGAGCACGGCGCGGACACGGTCGTGCAGGATGGCGAGGCGTGCGAATTCGGCGTCGCGCAGGGCGACGACGACGCCGGTGCGCTCGGCCTCCTCGATGCGGATGGCGCGCATGGTCTCGGTGAGCGAGGTCCTGCCGGTCGCGTTCGTATCCATCCCGGTCCTTCGGAAGTCGGCGGCCCGAGGCGGGCCGTGGTTAACGGAATATAACCGCTCCGGGAGCCGGGCCAAAGGCCTGTCATCGCCGACGATGGCCTCCTCAGAGTTGCAGTCTGTCCTGTCGTGAGAAGACAAGCTTTCCCTTGCGACAGTGCTTTGCCGGCCACAGGCGACCGTCGATCGGACGGGCCCGCAGGAACACAATACCGGCGATCGTCATTGTCATACCGCACGGCGCCGGAAGCGGGTTGATCCCTCCGCTCCGCGAGAGCCAAGCTGCGGGTAACGTGCAGGGTCACGTGGGGGCGTGGCCGGACATCCAACGAGGCTGGTGCAAAACGCAGCCAAGGGAAGAGGAAGGCATCATGCACAAGTTCCAGGCGTCCCGGATCCGGACCTCCAGGCTCCGCGCTACCAAGCCCATCATGGCCGGCATCGCTGCCGCTGCTCTCACGACCGGCGCCCATGCCGCCGATCTCGCGCCGCCGCGCCAGCCGATCGCCGCCGAAGTGGTGGCACCCGTCTGGACCTGGACCGGCTTCTATGCCGGCGCCCATATCGGCTACGGCTGGGGCAAATCCAACTGGAACTTCGTCCAGGCCGGAACCTTCGTCTCGCCCCAGACCAACGGTATCTTCGGCGGCGCCCAGATCGGCTACAACTACCAGATCAACCAGATCGTGATCGGCCTCGAGGCCGATGCCTCCGCTGCCGACCTGCATGGCTGGCGGTCCTGTCCGGTCGCGGCCTTCACCTGCGCCTCGCGGGTGAACTTCCTCGGCTCGCTGCGCGGTCGCGTCGGCTACGCCTTCGACCGCGCGCTGGTCTATGCCACGGCAGGTCTCGGCATCGGCTCGTTCCGCAACCGCACCTATGTCGCGGCGCCGGTAGCGCTGTTCGGCACCTACAACACGACGCGCGTGGGGCTCGCGGTCGGCGCCGGCGTCGAGTATGCGGTCATGCCCAATTGGACCGTGAAGGCCGAGTATATGTACTACCACTTCGGCTCGGGCACGCAGCTCGCCGGACCCGGTTCGCTCGATGGCGTCGGCGGTTCGGACGTGCGTGTCCGCAACGATGTTCACACGCTCAAGCTCGGCGTGAACTACCTGTTCTCGACGGGTCCGGGCGCGGTCGTCGCGCGCTACTGATCGAGGCTTATGTCGGATGGGACGAGCGGGCCGCCTTCGGGCGGCCCGTCTCGTTTTGCGCGACGCATTGAAGCCGGTCGCCCGGCGGCGATTCTCAATTTGTGCAGGAACGGAGTCACTTGCGGGCAACACCTGCCGCGGGATGACAAGCTGACGGCAGGCCGAGCCCTCCGCGCCGGCAGAAGTCCGTTGCCAAGCACCGGGAGTGGCTGCATCACGGATCGAAATACCGTCGGCGGGGGATGCCATGCGTCAATTGCGGTTCGTATCTGCGCTGGCCCTCACGATCGGCATGGGTGTGGCACCCGCCGCGCAGGCCGCGGATATCGGAACGGCCCGCGCGCCGGTTGCCGCCGAGGTCGTCGCGCCGACGGCCCTCTGGCAGGGGTTCTATGCCGGCGTCCATGCCGGTTGGGGGCGGGGCCGCACCGCCTTCGACCCCCTGATCTTCGGCAACCTCTTCGACCACGGATATAGCGGCGCGGTTCTGGGCGGCCAGTTCGGCTGGAACTATCAGGTCGGGCAGATCGTCCTCGGACTGGAAGCGACGCTGGCCTATTCGACGCTGTCGGGCTCCGTGCCGGGACCGTTCTTCACCACGCAGCTCAACTGGCTCGGCACGATGGGGCCCCGGCTCGGCTTCGCCTTCGACCGGGCGCTGGTCTATGCAAAGGGCGGCCTCGCCATGGCCGGGTTCCGCTCCGGTGTCGTCAACCCCGGCTTCGACATTCGCGGCCCGTTCGCGCGCTCCGGGTGGTTCCTCGGTGGCGGCGTCGAATATGCCTTTGCGCCGAACTGGAGCGTTCGGCTCGAATACAATTACCTGAATTTCGGCAATGGTCCGGTGACGTTCCAGCAGGTTGGGATGGCCGGCGTGGCGCTTCCGGCCCGGATCGACGCCCATACAGTCACAGTGGGCCTCAACTATCGTCTCGGAGGCGGCTATCAGGCGCCGGCGACAAGCGGTGGGGTGCCGATCTGGACCGGCTTCTACGCCGGCCTCCATGCCGGCTATGGCACCGGCAGCACCGCGTATGATCCGGCTGCGGGCCTGCCCATCGACCACCGGTTCAATGGCGCTATCGTCGGCGGGCAGTTCGGCTGGAACTATCAGATCAACAGGTTCGTACTCGGCGCGGAAGCGACGCTTGCCCATTCCGGCCTGAACGGGCGGGGTGATTTCGGCTTCATCCCGATCCGCACGCGCATGCAGTGGCTGGCGACCATGGGTCCGCGCCTCGGCGTCGCGTTCGATCGCGCCCTCGTCTACGGCAAGGGCGGTTTCGCCGTTGCAGGGTTGCATGGCGGCGTCGATTTCGCGCCCGCCACCCCCGCTCCGTTTGTTCGCAACGGCTGGTTCCTTGGCGCAGGCGTGGAATATGCGTTCGCCCCCAATTGGAGCGCCAAGGTCGAGTACAACTACGTCCGCCTTGGCAATGGCCCTGCGGTCTTCTCGGACATTGCCGGTATAACGCAGACGATCGACGCCAAGATCGATGCTCATACGGTGACGATCGGCGTCAACTACCTGTTCAACACGGGGTCCGGAGCGGTTGTCGCGCGCTACTGACGCGCCACTACCAGTCGGAGGGGCGAGCGGGCGGTCTGGGGGCCGCCCGTTTCGTTTTCAACGGATTCGTCAGCGCGGTCCGGCAAAACCGCCGAGCTGGCGCAGGGCCTCGCCGGCGACCATGGCGACGGAGACCGCAACATTGAGCGAGCGCATCGCCGGCTGCATCGGGATCAGGATGCGCGCATCAGCCGCCGCATGAACGTCGTCCGGCACGCCGGCCGATTCGCGGCCCGCCATGACCACGTCGCCGGGCCGGAAGGCGAAATCGGCATAGGGCAGGGCGGCGCGGGTGGTCATCAGGACGAGGCGGCGGCCTTCGCCCGCTCGCCAGCGCTGGAAGGCGGCGAAATCGTCGTGCCGCGTCCAGGCGACATGGTCCAGATAGTCCATGCCGGAGCGGCGGAACGACTTGTCGGAGACGGGGAAGCCTGCCGGCTCGACGATGTCTACGGCAAGGCCGAGGCAAGCGGCGAGGCGCAGGATCGTGCCGGTGTTCTGGGCGATGTCGGGCTGGTACAGCGCAAGGCGGATCATGGGCCCTAGAACTCGCGCCGCGGCACCTGCCCGGTCAAGCCGGACGTAGCAGGGCAGGTGCTTGTCCTGTCCATCCGACGAAGGTGCGATGCAGTGCAGCGCGGGCTTCCGTGCCATGCACTGGACATCACCTTATAACGGTGCGAATAAGCGCCTGCCGACGGTGGTTTCCCCGTGTGGATTCCTATGCCCAGACGATGGGCCGGCCGGTGCGAGGGCGCCCTTTGAAGGCTGCCGCGCGCAGGTCGCGGTCCACAGCAGGCTCCTTGCGGGCCGGGCGGAACTGGCGGCGCTATCCGGGGCCTGAAACCGGCCGACGAGCGAAAGGACGACGAGAGTGGCAAGCGTTCAACATGCCGAGGGCGATCGCCGCGACTTCCTGTTCCTGGCGACCGGGGCGGCAGTGGCCGTAGGCGGCGCAGCCGCCGTCTGGCCCTTCATCAGCCAGCTTGCCCCCGATGCCGGGACGGTCGCCGCAGGCGCTCCGGTCGAGCTCGATCTTTCCCCTATCGCAGCGGGCGCGCAGATCAAGATCCTGTGGCGCGGCAAGCCCTATTTCGTCCGCAACCGCACCGAAGCCGAGATCAAGGCTGCGCAGGACGTGGACATCGCCACCCTGCGCGACCCGCAGGCCGACTCGGCGCGCGTCAAGGAAGGCCACGCCAAGTGGCTGATCACCGCCGCCAACTGCACCCATCTCGGCTGCGTGCCGCTCGGCAACCAGGGCGATTACGGCGGCTGGTTCTGCCCGTGCCACGGTTCGCACTTCGACACTTCGGGGCGCATCCGCAAGGGTCCGGCGCCGACCAACCTGCCGGTTCCCCAGTACACGTTCGTCAGCGACACCCGCATCCGCATCACGGGCGCGGCCGCGACCGCCTGACGTCAGCGCAGCTAGAAGGTCACGACCATGCAAGGTCATTCCCACTACGTCCCGAAGACCGGCATCGGCAAATGGTTCGATGCCCGGCTGCCGCTGCCGCGCCTGGTCTATGATTCGTTCATCGCCTATCCGGTGCCGAAGAACCTGAATTATTTCTGGACCTTCGGCGGCATCCTCTCCGTCATGCTGGTAGCCCAGATCATCACCGGCATCGTGCTGGCAATGCACTACACCGCTCATGTCGACATGGCCTTCAACTCGGTCGAGAAGATCATGAGGGACGTGAACTACGGGTGGATGATCCGCTACCTGCACGCCACGGGCGCCTCGATGTTCTTCATCGCGGTCTATGTCCACATGTTCCGGGGCCTCTATTACGGGTCCTACAAGGCGCCGCGCGAGGTCCTCTGGATCCTCGGCGTCATCATCTATCTCCTGATGATGGCGACGGCGTTCATGGGCTACGTGCTGCCCTGGGGCCAGATGTCGCTGTGGGGCGCGGTGGTCATCACCAACCTGTTCTCGGCCATCCCGATCGTCGGCCCGACCGTCGTCGAATTCCTGTGGGGCGGCTATTCGGTCGATAATCCGACCCTCAACCGCTTCTTCTCGCTGCACTACCTGCTGCCGTTCATGATCGCGGGCGTGGTCGTGCTGCACGTCTGGGCGCTGCACGTGACGGGTCAGAACAACCCGACCGGCGTCGAGGTGAAGGACATCAAGAAGGACACGGTGCCCTTCACGCCGCACGCGACCATCAAGGACGCTTTCGGCCTGGTCGTGTTCTTCATCATGTTCATGTTCTTCGTGTTCTTCCAGCCGAACTATCTGGGCCACGCGGTGAACTACGTGCCGGCCGATCCGCTGGTGACCCCGGCGCATATCGTGCCCGAATGGTACTTCCTGCCGTTCTACGCGATCCTTCGCGCCGTCACCTTCGACATCAACCTGATCATCTTCGTGATCCCCTCGAAGCTGGGCGGCGTGCTGGCCATGTTCGCGGCCATCGCGGTGCTGGCCTTCCTGCCCTGGCTCGACACCTCGAAGGTGAAGTCGACTGCCTACCGGCCGCTGCACAAGCAGTTCTTCTGGGCTTTCGTGGTGGTCTGCGTGATGCTCGGCTGGCTGGGCTCGAAGCCCGCCGAATATCCCTACACGGTGCTGTCGCTGATCTTCACCGGGCTCTACTTCGCCTATTTCCTCCTCGTGCTGCCGCTGCTCGGCCTGTTCGAGACGCCCAAGCCCCTGCCGGCCTCCATCGCCGACGCGGTGCTTGAGCAGGAGAGGAAGAAGGGCGGCGCCCCCGTCACTGCCGGCGCCAATGCCGCGCCGCAGACCAAGGGCTGAGGGCAGAGAGAGAACAGGATCCATGACGATGAAGCGTTTCTCTCTCGTTCTCGCCGCCGCGGGCCTCATCGGCCTCGGTGCGGCCATGCCGGCGGCCAAGGCCGCCGAGCAGCTCAACCCGCCGCGCTACTCCTGGTCGTTCTCCGGCATGTTCGGCATGTATGACCGGGCGCAGGTCCAGCGCGGTTTCCAGGTCTACAAGGACGTCTGTGCCGCCTGCCACTCGGTGAACCTTCTGTCGTTCCGCAACCTGTCGCAGCCGGGCGGCCCGGAAATTCCGGCGGCCCAGGTGGCTCAGATCGCAGCCGACTGGCAGCACAAGGTCCGCGAGATCGGCGACGACGGCCAGCCGGCCGAGCGTGCGCCGCGTGCTGCCGACCGCATTCCCGGCCCCTTCGCCAATACCAAGGCGGCCGAGGCGGCGAATGGCGGCAAGGCTCCGCCGGACCTGTCGCTGATGGCCAAGGCCCGCTCCTACGAGCGCGGCTTCCCCTGGTTCCTCGTGGACATCGTCACGCTCTACCAGGAGCATGGCGTCGACTACGTGAAGGCGTTCCTGACCGGCTACGAGCAGGGCCACGAGACGCCGCCGGGCACGCATTACAACAAATACTTCCCGGGCAATTTCGTCGGCATGCCCAACATGCTGCAGCCGGATCAGGTGACCTATTCGGACGGCTCGCCGCAGACCGTGCAGCAATATGCGGCCGACGTCACCGCTTTCATGATGTGGGCCGCTGAGCCGCATCTGGAGCAGCGCAAGCGTATCGGCTTCCAGGTTCTGCTGTTCCTGCTGGTTCTGGCGGGGCTGGTCTATTTCACCAAGAAGAAAGTCTGGAAGGACGTTCACGCCTGAGCGGCGCGACGACCGGACAGGACGGAACGAGGGCCGCGTGAGCGGCCCTTTTCTTTGGCGCCCGACGCTTGCCACCTCTTCCGGCTTTGCCGATCCTCACCGGCGAAGCGCAAACCCCGGAGCAGACATGACGAAGGCCGTTCTCGGCGTGATGGGCGGGTCGGGCATCTACGACCTGCCGGGCCTGGAAGGGCTGGAGGAGATCGCGGTTTCTTCGCCCTGGGGCGAGCCGTCCGACAGGTTGCGCCGCGGCCGCATCGGGGCGACCGAGATCGTCTTCCTGCCGCGCCACGGACGGGGCCATGCGCTCTCGCCTTCCGACATCAATTACCGCGCCAATATCGACGCGCTGAAGCGGGCGGGCGTCACCGACCTCGTCTCGCTGTCGGCGGTAGGCTCGTTCAAGGGCGAATTGCCTCCGGGCCATTTCGTGCTGGCCGACCAGTTCATCGACAGGACCTATCTGCGAGCCTCCAGCTTTTTCGGCCGGGGCTGCGTCGCGCATGTGGCGTTCTCGCATCCCGTCGCGCCGCTGCTCCAGAAGCGGCTTGCCGCGGCGGCGGAGGCCGAGGGCATCGCCCACCAGACCGGCGGAACCGCGGTGTGCATGGAGGGGCCGGCTTTCTCGACGCTCGCCGAGAGCCTGTTCCACAAGGCGCAGGGCTGGGACCTGATCGGCATGACCTCGATGCCAGAGGCCAAGCTCGCGCGCGAAGCGGAGATCTCCTACGCCTTCGTCGGCATGGTCACCGATTATGATGCCTGGCACGAGGAGGTCGGGCCGGTGGACGTGGCGCAGGTGGTCCACCATCTCGGCGCCAATGCCGACAAGGCGCGCCGGCTGGTGGCGTGCCTCGCCCGCGACTTTCCCGCCGATCACGAGCCGTGCCCGATCCATTCGGACCGGGCACTGGAACACGCTGTTATCACGGCGAAGGATGCACGCGACCCGGCGCTGGTGGCGAAGCTCGACGCTGTTGCCGGCCGCGTGCTGATGCGCGGCTGATCAGGCGCGATCGGCCACCGGGGCCGCGCGGCTGCCCTCTTCCAGCCGCCGGGCGACAAGCGCGAGGCCGAGGCCGGCGAGCGGCGCCAGAGCCGCGATCCAGGTCAGCGAACGCAGGCCGGGGCCGTGATCGATGACCGCACCGCCGAGCCAGGCGCCGATGGCGTTGCCGAGATTGAACGCGGCGATGTTGAAGCTCGACGCGAGAACCTGCCCCGCGCCCGTCGCGCGCTCCATGACCCACATCTGCAACGGGGGGACCGTGGCGAAGCCCGCGACGCCCACGAGGCCGACGAAGGCGACCATGGCGATCTTGCTGTCGAGCGCGAAGGTCATGGCGAAGAGCACGACCGACAAGGCGGCGAGCGTGCCGAGCACGGCCGGCATCAGCTTGCGGTCGGCGAGCCGGCCGCCGGCGAGGTTGCCGGCGACGAGACCGGCGCCGAAGACCAGAAGGATCGGCGAGACCGCCGCATCCGAGAAGCCGGTGACGCGGGTCAGGATCGGCGCGATATAGGTGAACACCGCGAAGACGCCGATCCAGCCGAACACCGTCATGGCGAGGCCGAGAAGGACCTGCGGGCGGGAGAGGACGGCAAGGTCCGCCTTCAGGCTGGTGGCTTCCGGCGGCGCACGGTCGCGCGGCACGAAGGCCGCGATGATGGCGACCGCCGCCAGACCGACCAGCGTGACCGCCCAGAAGGTCGAGCGCCATCCGAAATGCTGGCCGAGCCAGGTGCCGAAGGGCACGCCGAGGATGTTGGCGACAGTCAGGCCTGTGAACATGATCGCGATGGCAGAGGCCTTCCGATCGGGCGCGACGAGGTTGGTCGCGACCACCGCGCCGACGCCGAAGAAGGTGCCGTGGGCGAAGGCCGTGAAGATGCGCGCCACCATCAGCCAGCCATAGGTGGGGCTGATCGCGCAGGCGAGATTGCCGAGCGTGAAGATGATCATCAGGCCGACCAGCGTCGCCTTGCGCGGCCAGCGCGCGGTCAGGGCTGACATGACCGGCGCGCCGACCACGACGCCAAGTGCATAGCCTGAGATGAGCAGCCCGGCGGCCGGGATCGAGACGCCGAGATCGGCGCCGACCTCGATCAGCAGGCCCATGATGACGAATTCGGTGACGCCGATGCCGAAGGCGCCGGCGGTGAGGGCATAGAGGGCGAGAGGCATGGAAATATCCATCGGACAGCGGCCGGCATGCCGGCGATCGATGCCAGATGGACCCGGAGCCCTTGGTGAACTAGATTGCGGTCGGGAACTTCATTTGTGAGATGAAGTCATCATGGCTCGGCCCGACGTCAATCGCTCCGGCGAAATGGAAGTGTTCGTGCGGGTGGTCGAACGCGGCGGCCTCTCGGCGGCGGCGCGCATCAGCCGCATGACGCCCTCTGCCGTGAGCAAGCTGGTGACCCGGCTGGAGGACCGCCTTGGGTCGCGGCTGATCAACCGCTCGACGCGCAAGCTGCAACTCACCCCGGAAGGGGCCGAGTTCTACGACAATGCCGTGCGCATTCTCGGCGAACTGGACAGCGCCGAGCGGCGGGCCGGCGAGGGCGCGACGCCGCGCGGCCGGCTGCGGGTCAACACCAATGTCGCCTTCGGCATTCACCACCTCCTGCCGCTCCTGCCTGACTTCCTCGACCGTCACCCCGAAATGGCGGTGGACGTTGCACTTACCGACATCGTCGTGGATCTGCTGGAGGAGCGGGCAGATGTCGCGATCAGGGTCGGGCCGATGCGGGAATCGCGGCTCGTCGCCCGCAAGCTCGGCGAGAGCCCCGCCATCGTCGTCGCTGCGCCGTCCTATCTGGCGCGTCACGGCACGCCGACGCGACCGGAGGAACTGACGCGCCACAACCTGCTCGGCTTCTGCTTCACGCGCATGGTCGCGAGCTGGCCGTTCCGGCTGGCGGACGGCACGACGATATCCGTCGAGCCGTCCGGCCGGACGCTGATCAGCGACGGCGAGGCGATGCGCCATCTGACGCTGGCCGGCGCGGGGCTCTCCCGGCTCTCCCGGTTTCATGTCGCCGCGGATGTCGCGGCCGGCCGCCTCGTGCCGCTGCTCGAGGATTTCCGTGGCGGCGAGGCGGAGCCCGTCAACGCCGTCTATGTCGGACAGGGCGGCCATCTGCCCGCGCGCGTCAGGGCGTTCCTCGACTATCTCGCCGCCAACGTGCAACTCGCCTGAGGGATCAGAGCCAGCCCCACGGGCCGTAGGTCCAGGCGCCGTAGCGCCAGCCTCCGACCGTCCAGAAGACGAAACCGGCGAGGACCTTCACCACGAGCGCCACGGCGATCATGGCCGGAATGGCGGCGAGCGCGGCCTTGAAGAAGAAGCCGACGAGCCGGAAGAAGGGGATGTCGAGGGCAGTGACGGTGACCGGCGTCGCCGCGGACGGGTAGGCGGCCTGCTGCGGCATCGTGCCGGCGGGGATAGCGCTGGAAGGCATGGTCATGACGGTCTCCTGATCGTGCCGGCCGTGGCTCTTGTCGGACCGCTCGGCCGGATTGTCGTCGCGCCCGACGACAGAGGTAGGAGAGAGCCGGGCCTGCCCCTAGTGAATTCGCGGTAAGGTTGGCGCTGTGAACGACGAAGAGCCGTCGGCGCTGTTCGCGGCGACGGCTCTTGCGAGAGGGGCGGAGACGGTGTGTTGCCCCTTCAGCGCGCCCGGACGACGGCGGCGCGCCACTTTCCGGAAAGACTGAATGTGTCAGGAGCAGCCGGCGGGCGGGCTCGATCCGCGCGGGCAGGAGCGGCCGAAATAGCGGCCGGTGCCGTACCAGGAACCATCGGAGCGGCGCTCCCAGCCGGCGCCGAAATTCGAGCCCGTGCCGGTGATGCGTCCGCGGGACACGTCGTAGCCGCCGCCGAAATTGCGACCGGTCCCGGTGACGCGGTTGCCCTGGCGTTCATAGCCGCGGCCAAAGTTGCGGCCCGTGCCCTGATAGGTGGTGGTGCCGGAGCGGCGCGAGCGGGAAACGTCGTAGCCACGGCCGAAGCGGCGGCCTTCGCCGACCAGATTGCCCTGCCGGTCCGTGCGGTACTGGACCTGCTCGACGACGTGGCCCGGGGGGCTAAGGCCGGCGGTGGCAAGCTGACCGGCAAGCAGCAGCGAGATGGCAAGGCTCACGATGAATCTCCCGATGTGGTGTTCTGTTGTTGGGAGCCTTGTGAAGCCGCACTATTTCAGCGCAATGCCGGACTTTGTGGTCCGGTCTTTCAGTTTGGGGCTGGCGGCGGGCTTCAGCCGGCCGCGTCGCTGATCGGCACGAAGCCGGATCCGTCGAAGGAGAAGACCAGATCGCCGTTCTGGTTGATGCCGGTGTTGAGCGAGAAGACGATGCCCCAGCCCGGCCGCGAGGCCAGCGGGCGCTTGCTGGTGCATTCGGAGAAATAGGTCACGGTGTCGCCGCCCCTGACGGGCCTCGGCCACCTGAGGTTCTTGAATCCGCCGGAGGGACCGGCCTCCTGCGCCGGCAGGCCCCGTGCCGCGCGTTCGGTGGCGATGCGCCTGGAATGCTCCACGCGCATGCGCATCCACATGCCGCCGGTGTGCCAGCCGGAGGCGACGAGACCACCGAAATGACTTTTGCGGCCCTCTTCCTCTGAAAGGTGGAAGGGCTGCGGATCGTATTTCGTCGCAAAGGCGATGATGGATTCGGCCGTGAACGTGTGGGAGCCGAGCTCTTCCCTGAGGCCGATGACGATGTCCTCGTACATCACGCGGCTCCCGCGCTGCGGCGGCGGAAGAAGATCGGATTGGTCTGCACCAGCACGACCTCGCCCTTCTGGTTCATCAGTTCGAAGCGGCAGCGGACGATGCCCATTTCGGGCCGCGAGGCGGAGGAGCGCGTTTCCAGGATTTCGCGGCGCACTGAGAGCACGTCGCCGGGATAGACTGGCTTCAGCCACTGCACCTCCTCGAGGCCGGAGCTGCCCATGGAGGTCGAGCCGACCATGAACCCGTCGCAGTTGAGCCGCATCAGGATCGCGCTGGAATGCCAGCCGGAGGCGGCAAGACCGCCGAGAAGGGACGCCCGGCCCGCTTCCTCGTCGAGGTGGAAGGGCTGCGGATCGAACTCCGTGGCATATTCGATGATCTCCGCCTTGGTGACCTCGTAGCGGCCGTAGGTGGTGATCTCGCCGGGTACGAAGTCCTCGAAGGCGGGGTAGGGCAGGGCTATGTCAGGCATGCTCTTCAGGCCGGTACGGCGGTTTGCGGGCGTAGCTTGAAAGGTACCATGACCGGCAGCGCCCTGCGCAAGACGGCGGGATGGCCGAGGCGATGGGCCTTGATGAGGGGTGCCTATCTCACCCCGGTTTTGCCAGCAGGCCCGTGGCAAGAGCGCGGAAGGCCTCGATCACCTTCGGCAGCGCACCCTTCGGATCGTCGGTGGCCGCGATCCAGAGCGCGGCATTGAGAGCCGCGCCGTTCAGAAGCCGGGCCGCGGCCTCGGCGTCCACGGGTTTCAGGGTTCCCTGCGCGATCAGCCGCCCGACCGTCTGTCTGGTTGCCTCCAGGCAGTTGTTCTGGCTCGGCCATTGCGAGGGGTCGCCGAGAACCGCGGGGCCGTCGAGCAGGACGATGCGCTGCACTTCGGGTTCGAGCGCCATTTCGATATAGGCCGCGCCCTCGGCCAGCAGCCCTTCCCAGTCGTCCGCCGACCGGGCGCCGATCTGCTGCGCCCGCAACGCCATCTCGGCGTCGATCTCGTGGACCACAGCCGCCAGAAGCCCGCGCTTGTCGCCGAAATTGTGGTAGAGCGCGCCCCGCGTCAGCCCGGCCTCGGCCGTGAGCGCGTCCATCGAAGCGGCATCATAGCCCTTCTCGGCGAAGGCCCGACGCGCGGCCTTGATCAGCTTCGCGCGGTTCTCCTCCATCGTCTCGGCGCGGCGCTTGGCGGCCATTCAGATTCTCCATTCGCATACGCAGCGTATATGGATTGACATACGCGACGTATGCGCGCAATTTCACATACGTAACGTATCTCAATAAGCGTCAGCTTGTGAAGCTACAAGCGCGACGCCGGAAGCGATGAAGGGACCAGACATGAGCCAGCGCCACGCAATCTTTCCTGCCGACCGCCATGCCCTCTATGAGGCGCACGGCTATTCGGCCGCGATCCGCTCGGGCGATCTGCTGTTCGTCTCGGGACAGGTCGGCAGCCGCGGGGATGGAACGCCCGAGCCGGACTTCAGGCGTCAGGTCGAGACGGCCTTCGACAACCTCAAGGCGACGTTGCTGGCGGCGGGCTGCACGTTCGGCGATATCGTCGATGTCACAACGTTCCACACCGATCCCGAGAACCAGTTCGAGACGATCATGGCCGTCAAGAGCCGGATCTTCAGCGAAAAGCCCTATCCCAACTGGACGGCGATCGGCGTGAACTGGCTGGCCGGCTTTGACTTCGAGATCAAGGTCATCGCCCGCATTCCCGGCGAAGCGTAGGGCCTCGTCGAGCCGGCCCTAGTTGGCGAAGCGGAAATGCAGCACGTCGCCGTCGGCGACCACGTATTCCTTGCCTTCGAGCCGCAGCTTGCCGGCATCGCGCGCGCCGGCCTCGCCGTTGAGCGAGGTGTAGTCGGCGAAGGCAATGGTCTCGGCGCGGATGAAGCCCTTCTCGAAATCCGTATGGATGACGCCGGCCGCGCCGGGGGCCTTGGTGCCCCTGGTGATGGTCCAGGCGCGGGCCTCCTTCGGCCCCACGGTGAAATAGGTGACGAGCGAGAGCAACTCGTAGCCGGCGCGGATGACGCGGTTGAGGCCGGGCTCATCGAGGCCGACGGCCTCCAGGAAATCCTTCTGGTCCTCGAGCGCCATGACGGCGATCTCGCTCTCGATCTTGGCCGAGACGACGACCGCCTTTGCGCCTTCCTGCTTGGCGCGCTCGAACACCTTGGCCGAGAAGGAATTGCCCTTGTCGGCAGAGGCTTCCTCGACATTGCAGACGTAGAGCACGGGCTTGGTGGTCAGGAGGTTGAGCATGGCGAAGGCCTTCTCTTCCTCGGCCTTCACCTCGGTCATGCGGGCGGGGCGTCCGTCGCGCAGGTGGACGAGAGCGCGGTTGATGAGGTCGACCTGCTCCTTGGCCTCCTTGTCGCCGCCCTTGGCCTTCTTCTCGGCCGCGACCACGCGCTTCTCGAGGCTTTCGAGATCGGCGAGCATCAGCTCGGTCTCGATGGTCTCGATGTCGGCGATCGGGTCCACCTTGCCCTCGACATGGGTGATGTCGCCGTCCTCGAAGCAGCGCACCACATGGGCGATGGCATCTACCTCGCGGATATTGGCGAGGAACTGGTTGCCGAGACCCTCGCCCTTGGAGGCGCCGCGCACGATGCCGGCAATGTCGACGAAGGTGATGCGGGTCGGGATGATCTGCGCCGACTTGCCGATGGTCGCGAGCTGGTCGAGGCGTGGATCGGGCACGGCGACGTCGCCGACATTGGGCTCGATGGTGCAGAACGGATAGTTCGCCGCCTGCGCCGCCGCCGTCTGCGTCAGCGCGTTGAAGAGGGTCGACTTGCCGACGTTCGGCAGGCCGACGATGCCACATTTGAAGCCCATGGGCGAAATTCCGTTCTCAGGTTGGGCGCCTTGTCGGGTGCCCGGATGGGGGTGTCAAGCTTTCGGCGGGTCCTTCTCGCCGATGCGCTTCACCTCGCCCCAGCCGCGGCCCTCCATGGCGAGGTGGACGCGGTTCTGGAAGGAGGGGTCGTCGCCGGCAGCCAGCAGTTCGGCGTGATCGGCGCAGGCATCGCAGAGATCCTCCACCCAGGGCGTCTCGGCCTTGGCGAAATCGTTCAGCACGTAGGAATGGACGAGGTTCTTGTCGCCGGGATGCCCGATGCCCATGCGCACGCGGCGATAGTCGTTGCCGCACTGCGCGGTGATCGAGCGCAGGCCGTTATGGCCGGCATTGCCGCCGCCGGTCTTCACCCGCAGCTTCGCCGGCGGCAGGTCCAGCTCGTCATGGAAGACGATGACTTGCCCGAGCTCGATCTTGAAGAAGCGCATGGCCTCGCCGACGGCGCGGCCGCTCTCGTTCATGAAAGTGCCCGGCATCAGCAGCAGCACCTTGTGGGTTCCAAGCGCGCCTTCCGCGCACAGGCCCTGGAACCGCTGGCGCCAGGGCGCGAAGCGATGGCGGCGATGGATCTCCTCGGCCGCCATGAAGCCGATATTGTGCCGGTTGTTCCTGAATTTCGCCCCGGGATTGCCGAGGCCGGCCAGAAGGATCATCGGTCTTCCCCAACGAAAAGGGCGCCCGGCAAGGGGCGCCCCGATGTCGTCGTGATCGGGGCGAGGCCCCTGCGGATCACTTCTTGGCGTCGGCGGCGGGGGCCGCAGCCGCAGCCGCGTCGGCAACCGGCTCTTCGAGCACGGTCGGCGGCACGATGGAGAGCAGGGTAGCGTTCTCCTTCGAGGCCGGGCGGGCGCCCGCCGGCAGCTTCACGTCCGCGACATGGACCGTGGAGCCGATGGACAGTTCCGAAATGTCGATATCGACGGCTTCCGGAATGTTGTCCGCGTTGCAGAGCAGGGTCAGCGAGTGAACGACGAGGTTCACGGTGCCGCCCGCCTTCACGCCCGGAGAGACATCGGCGCCCACGACGTGGACCGGGATGTCGACCGAGATCTCAGCGCCTTCGCCGAGGCGCAGGAAGTCGACGTGAACCGGCGTGTCCTTGACGGGGTCGAGCTGGTAGTCGCGCGGAATGACGCGGTGCTTCTGGCCGTCCACCTCGAGGGTGAGGACGGTCGACTTGAAGTGTCCAGCGTAAATGCGCAGGTGAAGGGTCTTGTAGTCGAGCGAAATCAGGACGGGAGCCTTCTTGTCCCCGTAGATAACGCCGGGCACGCGGCCCAGACGACGTTCGGCGCGTGCGGCCCCCTTGCCGCCCTTCGCGCGGACCGTCGCCGACAACGTTGCGTTGGCAGCCATGGTCTTCATCTCCAAATAGAAAGACCCGTGGCGGGAGCCTCCAGGGGTGCGGAGATGCCACGGGATGGCCGGCCTATAGCGGAAACGGGCCGGACGGGCAAGGGTGGGGCTTGCGGACGCCTCTGGCCGGCAGATTTCCTTGCCAGCCGCGCCGGTGGCGAGGATGCGAAACACGGCGCGCCTATGCAGGATAAGGCTTGCAGGAGAAAAGCGGCATGCGGCGGACGATCACGGCTCTCACGGTCTTGGCTTCATCGGCCATGCTTTGCGCCCCGGCCTTTGCCGGTCCCGTCTATTTCCGCATGTCCGGCGGCGCGCCGGCAAGCGACCCCTGTCTCGGGCGGACCTATGACGAGGGACATATGCGCCGCAATCCGGGCCAGAAGGTGACGCGCATCCACCTGCGCCGCGAGCGCGTGGCGGTGCCGGACGAGAACGGCGCGGAGCGCTTCACGGTCAGGATCGGTTTCCGCCTGCGCGGCGACGGCGATGCCTATTCCGTCAACGGCATCTGCACGACGAACGGGGCGGCGGCCGATTGCATGGGCGAGGGCGATACCGGCGAGTTCCGGCTGGAACTGCGCGGCGACGATGTCCGCATCTCGGTCGAGCGGCTGGAGGTCGAGGGCGCGCGCGGGTCGAGCCCTGATCTCGCCGCCAGCGACGACCGCGTGTTCCTTCTGCGCCCCGCGGCGCTGTCGACCTGCCGGTAGGCGGGCTTACTCCTCCTCGCGGCCGAGGACGCGGTCGAGCGCGGCGCGCAGGTTTTCCAGCGATAGCGGGCGGTAGGTGAACACGACGCGGCTCGTGCCGGCCGGCACCTCGACGCCGCGGAACAGCACGTCGGTGCGCAGGAGCGGCTTGCGGACGCCGCCGACCTCCACCTCCCAGCCGGGATACCAGGGCTCGTGCAGCGTCAGGACCGCGGTGGTGCGGCTCTCGACGGAGACCTCGACGCGGTCCGGGCGCCAGGACACGATCTCCGCGCGGCCGGGCGGCCGCACGGGGACAGGCGCGGTCAGCGCGGCCGCCGGTCCGGTCGGCTTGGCGAGCACCATGGCCATGACCTGGCGCTGGTCGCTGCGAACCTCGGGGGCGGCGGGCGCTGCCTGTCCGCTCGGATAGGTCTGGGTCAGGTCGTCGTCCTCGTCGACCATGACCTCGCGGCCATCGGCGGCGGTGCCGGGATAGCGGCCGGCCTCCACGAAGGCGTCGGCATCGGCGACGCGCACGACGGTAGAGAGCACGACGCGGGGGGCGGCGTCCGGCAGGCGATAGATCCAGGCCTGCGGGCCGTCCATGATCGTCTCGATCGTCTGCCACTGGCGCAGGTGCGGCATCAGTTCGATGGGCCGGTCGAGCACGATATATTCGAGGCCGAGCGCTTTCGACAGGTCGCAGCTATAGCTGGAGAAGGAGGCCGGGAAGCGCCGGTGGAAGACCGTGTAGGGGCTCTCTCCCGGCGCGACGAGACGGTCGTAGGAGCCGATGCGCAGCGGGTTGTAGCCGTTGGTGGCCTCGAAGCCGTAGACCATCGCGGCGTTCTGCCAGGGTCCGCCAAGGCCGACGATCTCGACGCGCGGCCGGATGGCACCGTGCGGATGGCGCTTCATCTCGCGGGTCAGCGCGGCGATGATCGAGCCGTCGCGGCCACTTGGCCGTTCGAGGAAGGCGTAGTTGGAGCGCGGCTCGGCGTTGAGCGACGAGGCGGCGTTCAGGAGCACGAGTTCGCCAGCGGTGAAGATGGCGGCGAACGTCGCGGCGGCCAGCCGCGCGCGCGGCGCGCGGGCGAGCACGAGCAGGGCGATCAATCCGGCATAGATTGGCGCGACCTTGGCGATGGCCATGATCGCCTCGGTGGCCTTGCCGGACCCGGCCGAGAAGTGGACGGCCCAGCCGAGCAGGCCCGCGACGGCGAGCGCGGAGAGCGCGAGGATGACCGGCGGCACCCGCGGCAGACCCTTGCGGACATAGTCGGCGAGCAGGTGGCCGGAGAGATAGGCCAGCGCCAGGACGAGGATGAACAGGCCGCCGACCGGCCGGCGGAACTGCGAGATGCCCGGCACGTGCTCGAACAGCCAGGGGAAGACCGGCGTGTAGCGGCCGAGCGCATAGACGACGGCGCCGACGGCGACGCCTGCGATGACCCGCCGGCCCGAAGCCCAGAGCCGTCCGCCGGCAAGGCCGTGCCACAGCACGAGCAGGGCGGTGAGGCTGCCGGCGAACAGGTAGTTGAAGGCCCGGTCCGTGCCGTCGAGACCGGGGCGCGTGCCGTGGCTCGGGCCCCAGTCGCCGAGTGCTGCCTGCTGGATCGAGCCGAAGATGTTCGGCACGAGGAAGTTGGCGGCGTTGACCGGATACCAGGACGAGAGCAGCGCGTTCTGCAGGTCGATGGCCGGCCGGTTGGAGAAGGCGGCGAACTGCGCGGTCAAAAGGAGCGGCACGACCATCAGCGCCACGCCTGTGACCGCGATGACGAGGAACAGCGGCAGGCGACTCAGCGCGAAGCGGGCAGGCGAGGGTTGGTTGAGGATGTGCCGTGCGGCGAGCACGACCAGCACGAAGCAGAGCAGCAGCGGCGTCTGCGTCCGGCCGAGGGCGATCACTACAGCGACGACCGCGAAGCCCAGGCCTGCGAGGAACGAGCGCCGGTCGAGCGAGACCTCCAGCAGCAGCCAGGCGAGGGGGAACAGCCCGAACGAGGTGATGATGCCAAGATGATTCATGCGGCCGGCGACAACGCCGCCGAGCATGAAGATGCTCGCGGCCAGCACCGAGGCGGCCGCCGGCCAGCCGTGGCGATGGCCGTAAATGCCGAGGGCGAGGCCGCCGACCAGCAGGTGAGCGAAGACGATGAAATCGAAGGCGAAGAGCGACGGCGCCGGATCGAACAGCGCCCAGATCAGGAAGGGCGGCGAGAAGATGAGGGATTGCGGGTCGGCGATGCTTGGGTGACCGGCATAGTGGTAGGGGTTCCAGAACGGCGTGCTGCCGTCATGGATCGCGCCGGCCATGAACCGGAAGAAGGCGTAGAACTGGTTCTTGGAATCCCAGGGGACGACCAGATCGTTCAGCCACCACTGCATCCACGCCGCGGTCCAGACCAGCGTGATCGCCGTGAGGGTGAGAACGAGGGTCGCGGACGGGCGCGACAAGGCGGAGCGCAGGCGCTCCGGCCGCAGGCCGCCGTACACAAGAGACCGCGCGCGCGCAAAGGGCGCGCGACTCGCATCATCGACAGCCAACTCAATCCCCCTGAGGCGGAAACAGCGCCTCGCATATGCAGATCACTGAATCGTGAAGCCGCGCGCATTTCAAGCGATTTGTATGGTTCTAGAGACGTTTCCGCCCGAATTGCGGCATATCGGTTGCGGCATCCTGTCCGTATTGGTGGCGGATTGCGGCAGTCGGCCCCGGAGCGGCGTCCACGAGGTCGCCGTTTCGCGGCTGCGGCAGCGGCGTGATAGGCTCGGCGCATGTCGACCATCGAGCGCCCGCAATCGACCTATGGCGGCCTTCGCGGCCTGATCGCCAATCTCGCCAGCCGCCTCTCGGGCGTCGGAGAGGCCGCTGGCCGACGCTTCAACGACCTGATGCCGAAGGGGCTCTATGCCCGCTCGCTGATCATCGTCATCGCGCCGATCGTCATCCTCCAGTCGGTCGTCGCCTATGTGTTCATGGAGCGGCACTGGCAGCTCGTCACCCATCGCCTCTCGGCGGCGGTGACGCAGGACATCGCGGCCCTCATCGATATCCAGAAGACCTACCCGCAGGATCGCGATTACGAGACGCTGCGCCGCATCGCGCGCGACCGGTTGAACCTGATGGTCGAAATCCTGCCGCCGGAGCCGCTGCCGATCTCCGGCCCAAGACCCTTCTTCGACGTGCTGGACGGCGCGTTGTCCCGCGAGATCGCGCTGCAGGTCGGCCGGCCGTTCTGGATCGACACGGTGGGTAATTCCGCGCTGGTCGAAATCCGCATCCAGCTCGAAGACAATTCGGTCATGAAGGTCTTCGCCCGGCGCGGCATGGCCTATGCCTCGAACAGTCACATCTTCCTGGTCTGGATGGTGATCGCCTCGCTGGTTTTGATCGGCATCGCCATCCTGTTCCTGCGCAACCAGATCCGGCCGATCCAGGCGCTGGCGGCCGCGGCGGAGGATTTCGGCAAGGGCCGCGAGGTCGTCGGCTTCCGCCCGCGTGGGGCGAGCGAGGTGAGGGCGGCGGCGCAGGCCTTCATCGAGATGCGGCGGCGTATCGAGCGGCAGATCGACCAGCGCACGACCATGCTGGCAGGCGTCAGCCACGATCTGAGGACCGTGCTGACGCGCTTCAAGCTGGAACTCGCCCTCTTGCCGGAGGGACCGGAGACGGAGGCGCTGCGCCGCGACGTCGACGAGATGGGCCGGATGGTCGAGGGCTATCTCGCCTTCGCCCGCGGCGATTCCGGCGAATTGCCGGCGCCGACCGACATGGAGGCCTTCCTGACCGAACTCGCCGCCGATACGGAGCGCGCCGGCCACAAGGTCTCGGCGGATTTCCACGGCGAGCCGATCGTCACGGTCCGGCCCGACGCCTTCCGGCGCTGCCTCGCCAACCTCGTCGGCAATGCCGCACGCTATGGCGACGCCATCGCCATTATCGGTCATCGCGACCATCGCTGGCTGACCGTCACGGTGGACGATGACGGGCCGGGTATTCCGGCGGATCGCCGCGAGGACGTGTTCAAGCCGTTCCTGCGGCTGGACGATGCCCGCAATGTCGACGAGGGCGGGTCGGGGCTGGGGCTCGCCATCGCCCGCGATATCGCCCGCTCGCATGGCGGCGACATCACTCTCGCGGACAGCCCGCTCGGGGGCCTCCGGGCGACCGTGCGCGTGCCGATCTAGGCTTCCACCGGCTCGGCAATCGCTTCGCCGAACAGGCGGCGCCTGGCGAACAGCACGATATCGTGGGCGAGCAGCGACAGATGCGCCGCGACGATGGCGGCCGAGAGCGCCATGCCGAACAGCCAGTAGGCGGGCATGGAGGAGAAGGTGGTCGAGGCCGAGGGGATGCGGCTGGCCTCGTCGAGCAGGGGGCGCGCCACCGCGGCCAGCAGGACGAGCCCGGCAAGGCCGCCGAGCACCACGGCGGTGGAGCGGATATTGGCGAGCGGCAGGCTCGGCCCGAGGCAGGCGCGTAGCCCTCCGACCAGCACCAGCGTCAGGATCACTGCCCAGGAGACGGCGTGGGTGCCGGCATAGACCTGCGCCTCGAAGATGCGGCCGGCCGCGACGAGGGCGTCGATGCGCGCTTCCAGCGTTTCCGGGGACATCCAGAAGATCGAGAGGCGATAGCCGGGCACGGGGTCGATCAGGCCGTAGCCGGTGGTCGCCGCGGCGAGCGCGGCGGCGGCGAGATAGATCCCGCAGAAGGTCATCACCAGGCGGCGCATTGCCAAGTCTCCACGTCCCCACCCTGACCCTAGGGAGGAGTGGTGGGGCACGGCAACGACAAGGTTAAAAGTTGGTTAACAAGCGTCCCGAAATGCGTGCTGCGCGCGGCGCATGCACGCGGCGCGGGCAGTTTGCCGGATGCGGCCTGCCTTTCCTGAACGCCACCCGAACAGGGTGAAAATGACCGAAAAATAATGTTTCCAGGCGGCTCTGGCGCTGTTTTCCGGCTTCTCCTAGATGCCGATGTCATGGCGTGCATTCGCCATGTCGGGAGGGGTCCATGGAAGGCATCCGCGCCGCATTCGACGAGGCCGTCACGCTCCGGCAGGCGAAGAAACTGATCCAGTGCATGGCCCACGAGCAGAGTTTCCTGCTGCTCTCCGCACCCGGCATGGGCAAGTCCGAGATGGTCTACGAGGCGGCGCGCGAGGTGGGCCTGCCGTGCCGCTCGCTGCTCGGTACGCAGATCGCGCCGGAGGATGTCAGCGGCGTGCCGCGCATCGTCGGCGAGCGCTCGGTGTTCTGCCCGCCGCGCATCCTCTTGCCGGAGAAGCCTGAGCCGTTCTGCCTGTTCCTCGACGAGCTGCCGGCCTGCGCGCCGGACGTCCAGAAGGCGTTCTATTCGCTGTTGCTGGAGCGCCGGCTCGGCGAGCACGCGCTGCCGCCGGGCACCTGGGTGGTCGCCGCCGGAAACCGCCTGCAGGACCGGGCGCTGGTGCGGGCCATGAGCTCGGCTCTGGTCAACCGCGTCACGATCCTGCAGCTCAGGATCGATGTCGATGAATGGCTGGTCTGGGCTCAGCAGCGCGCCGTACGCCCGGAAATCCGCAGCTTCATCCGCACCATTCCCGATGCGCTGATGCGGCCCGTGCCGGCCGATCCCGTGCCGTTCTCGACGCCGCGCGCCTGGGCGCAGCTGTCGCGGGCGCTGGACCTTGCCGAGAAATCGAACCTGCTCGGCAACGATACGCGCCGGGCGCTCGCCTTCGGCCGGTTGTCGCCGGAGGACGCGGTGGTGTTCTGCGCGTTGGCCGAGGAGGCGATCGGCGCAATCCGCCCGCTGGACGATTATCTGCGTCAGCCGGACCTTCTGCCGAAGGGCGACTCGGCTCGCTGGTTCGTGCTCGACTGCATCCGTCAGCACGTCCGCGACGGCCGCGCGGACCACCTGAAGCCGGCGCCGATCAACCGTTTCCTCAAGAGCCTGTCGTCCGAGCACCAGCTCACGCTAATCACCGACATGGTCGAGAAATGGGGAGCACTCGGTGCCGACCGCGCCATGTTCGAGCTGCTGCGCAAGGTCACGGCGGCATGAACGCCGCCTTGCCCATGGCGGCCGCCGAGCGCGCGACGCTCGCGCGCATCGCACGCGGCCTGAGAATGGTCACGGTGCCGCTGCCGCACCTGTCGGGGCTGGCGGCGGCAGTGCGCGTCGAGATTGATGCGCGCGTGCCGACCATGGGCATCTTCGCCTCGGGCCGGCTCGTCGCCAATCCCGACTTCACCGCGCGACTGTCCGAAAACGACCTCGTCTTCGTTCTGGCGCACGAACTCCTGCATCTGGCGCTGCGCACGCACGAGCGCGCCAAGGGCTCCGGCCAGCTCGAGTTCAACTACGCCCACGACTACATCATCAACGACACGCTGCGGCATGCGCTGGGCGTCGCGGCCATCCCCGCGGGCGGCCTCGACATGCCCGGCGCGCGCGAGAAATCGGCCGAGGAGATCGTCCTCGACATGCGGCGCAGCGGCCGGTTCATGTCCTCGCGCAGCCAGGTCTGGGAGGGCAGGGCCGTCACGGTCGGCGAACTGCTCGATGCGGCGTCGCAGGCGCCGTCGGGCTCGGCGGGCGACGTGCTGGACGCGGCCCGCGAGCGCGAGATGTTCCCGGACGACGCCGCCGATGCGGCCGAGCGCGCCCGCGCGATCCGCGACCTCGCGGTGAAAGGCATGGCGCTGGCGAAGGCGATGGGGAGCCTGCGCGGCAAGGGCCATATGCCGGGCGGCGAGCAGAAGAACGTGCGCGCGCTGCGCGGGCTGACCCATGCGCCCTGGCAGGCGGCGATGCAGACCTGGCTCGAAGGCGTCTCGCCGGGCGAGCGGACCTTCACGCGAGCCTCGCGCCGCGGCGCCGACGATCTCGGCGACATGGTGCTGCCGGGCCGCCGGCGGCATTCTTGGGCCCTCAATGTCGTGCTCGACACCTCGGCCTCGATGACCGACGACATTCCCGCCGCGCTCGGCGCCATCGCGGATTTCTCGGAAGCCGCCGGCATCGACATCATCCGCCTCGTCCAGTGCGACATGGCGGTGACCTCGGACGAGGAGCTCTCCGCCGCCGAACTCGCGGAATACGCCGTCTCGGGCTATGGCGGCAGCGACATGACGCCCGCCATGGCCGCGCTTGCGGAGGATGCGCGCGTGACCGCCGTCGTGGTCATCACGGACGGCGAGATTTCCTACCCGCAGGAGGCGCCGCCCTATGCGGTGCTCTGGGCCCTGTCGCGCAGCTATCCCAGCTTCCAGCCATCCTACGGCCGGATCGTCACCATGCAGAGAGGGGACAAGCCATGAAAGTCGTGCAGGAACTCGTGTCCTATTTCGACCAGCGCGGAAAGCTGTCGCGCCGGCAGCTCCGCGACCTCCTCGAAAAGAACTACGTGGCGACCGATGCGCCGGGCACCATGCACGGGCTCTGCGAGAAGGTCGGCGTCATCTATTATTTCCGCGTCACCGGCGGCACCGAGGGTCAGCTCTGGGGCACCGATATCTATAGCGGCGACTCGACGATCGGCGCGGCGGCCGTGCATCAGGGCCTCCTGAAGCCGGGCGAGACCAAGCTTTTGCGTGTCGCGGTGGTCGATCCGCCGGACAGCTTCCCCGGCACGACGCGCAACGGCGTGACCAGCACCGAGTATGGCCGCTACCAGTACGCCTGGCAGCTATCGGTCGTCTGACGGAGGCCGATGCGGGGTGGCGGGGCTTTCCCGGCGGGGCGGCGCTGTCCTAGCGTGGCGGCCTTCCGGAGGAGCCGCCCATGCCCGCGTTGAACGTTCCCGCCGCCATCCGCCGCTGGCACGAGGTTGCCGAGGCGCGCGACATTGCCGGGCTCGATGCGCTGCTCGCCGATGAGGCGGTGTTCCAGTCGCCGGTGGTCCACACCCCGCAGGTCGGCAAGGCGCTGACGGCGCGCTACCTGACGGCGGCGTTCAAGGTGCTCAACAACGAGCACTTCCGCTACCCGAACGAGTGGTACGGCCCGACCTCGGCCGTGCTGGAATTCGAGACCGTCGTCGACGGGATCGAGGTCAACGGCATCGACATCATCACCTGGGATGCGAATGACCGCATCGTCCACTTCAAGGTGATGATCCGGCCGCTCAAGGCGATCAACACGGTGTTCGAGCATATGCGGGCGACGCTGGCAGCGATGCCCGCCTGAGCGGAGCCCGTTCAGTTCGCGCCGAGGCAGGCGGTCGGGGCGGAAACCGCCTGGCCGGCCGGGCGGAATTTCAGCACGGTGGAGCCGGCGAGGATCTGGCCGTTCGGCACCCAGTCGCCCGCAACCGTCATCTGCGGCGGATTGGCGGTGCAGAGGCAAGCGCCGCAATAGGTCACCGGGCGGGAACCGAGAGACTGGGCGGGCGAGAGCCCGGCGCTGGACGCCTCAGCCGAAGCGGCGAAGCCGGCGGCAAGAACGAGCGCGGAGAGGACGGTGCGGATGGTCATGGCGAGGTCTCCATGGTCGGGCCGCGAAGGCCCTGTTGCCGTGAACTTGACCATGGGTCGGCGCAGGAGGCGGAAAGGTTCAAAGGGCCTTGGTTATCCGCGTGCAGGCGGGCGGCATGACGAGGCGATGCGGCGGTTGGGATCGCTCGGCACGAAGCGCAGTGTCGTGCGCGTGCCCATGGTGCCGCTCGGCACCCAGGCGCCGGGAACGGCCATGACCGGCTTCTGCGTGTCGCAGAGGCAGCCGGAGCAATAAAGGACGGTGTCGGTCGGCGCCGTTCGCGGCGCATCGCCGGAAAGCCCTGCCAGCAGCAGGGCGCCGGTCAGCGTCGAGGCCAAAAGCGGGAGAGGCATGGCGGTGCTCCCGGTATCGAATCCGCCGCGACCGGCAGGGTGCCGGACGGCGTTTCGTGCGAGTGTTGGACATCCCGGCGAGAGGTACCAAGTCGCCGGAGACTGCCGCGAAGAGAGGCCCAGAAGCCGCTCACTTGACCATGGGTCGGCGATTCGGACGGGAAGGTTCAACCCACCCGCGAAAAAATCATTGGGCGGGCGTGGCGTCCGCCGGCGCCGCGAACCGGATGGTGGTGCGCCAGCCGGGTCGGTCCGCGCCCGGCTGGGCGGGGCCGCTGGTCACCTCCCCGCGCATGCTGCGGGTGAGGCTGGCGATGACCTGGCTGCCGAGACCGGAAGCCGGCTTGGCATTCGGCTGGCCGACGCCGTCGTCCTCGACCGTCAGCACCAGCCCGCCCGAGGCTTCGTCCGAACGGTGCAGGCCGACCCGGATCGTGCCCGTTCCGCCTTCCGGGAAGGCATGTTTCAGTGCATTGGTCACGAGCTCGTTGACCAGCACGACATAGGACACCGCCTCGCGGCCGGGCAGGCGGATGTCTTCCATGTCGAGACTGATCGAGACCGCGCGCTCGCCGGCGCTGCGGCCGATCTCGGCGATGACGTCTTCCATATAGGGGCGTGCATCGACCTCGTCGGTCTCGACATTGAGGCGCAGGCGGCGCTGGCCGGCGGCGATCGCCTGGATGCGCATCTGCGCCTTTTCAAGCTCCTGCTTGACCGGCTCGCTCTTGGACTGGCGCGCCTGAAGGCTGATCAGCGCCGAGACCATGGCCAGATTGTTGCCGACGCGATGGCTGACGTCGCTGAGCAGCGCCTCGACGCGGAGTTTCTCGGAGGACAGTTCGGCAGTACGCGCCTCGACGCGCTCTTCCAGCGCGATATTGGCCTCGTCCAGTTCGCGGTTGCGCAGGATGGTGGCGCCGATCTGCCGCCAGCCGAGGAAGACCAGCAGCGCCAGAATGGCGATGCTGAGGATCGAGCCGATGAGGCGCCGCTGCTCGGTGCTGCGATCCCGCCGCTCCTGCAACTCGTCCTCGGCGATCTTCACGTCGCGGACGATGTCGCGGACCCGGTCCATCGCCGCCTTGCCACCACCCTCGGCGACTATGGCGAGCGCGGCCGCGCGCTCCGAACGGTTGAAGGCGTCGATGGAGGCCCGAAGCTCCACCAGCTTCTGGGCAACGACCTGTCTGATCTCGGTGACCCGCCGCATCTGTTGGGGATTGTCCGCGACGAGACGGGCGAGGGAATCGATCTCGATGGGGGCCGCCGTGAGGGCCGCCTCGTAGGGTTCGAGGAATTTCCGGTCGCCGGTGAGGAGATATCCGCGCTGGCCGGTCTCGGCGTCGCGAACCTGGCCGAGGACGCGCTCGGCATTGGCTCTCACATTGACCGAATGGGTCGCCAGCCGGGCCGATTCGGTGCCCCGGAAGTTCACCCAGGCGGCGAGGAGAACCGCTGCGATGATCGCCCCGATGGCAATCGTAGGTGCCGAGACGCCACGCAACGCGACGCGGAAGGGCAATTCTCTGCCGAGCACCATGCGGGGTCCGGTTCTCCGGGGGGACAGGCCACTCGTAGGCGGTTGCGGCCGGAGCGGCCATGTCAAAAGACATAGGCGCGGCTTGTCAAACCGTATCGGCCAAACGCAAACGGCGCGGCGGCAGTCAGCCGTCGCGCCGTTCCGGCGAAGAGGTGAGGCGATACCGGCTCAGCGCAGTTCGGCGCAGAACTTCTGGATCTTCTCGCAGGCGGCGGTCAGCGTCTCGGTCGATTCCGCGTAGGAGAGGCGGAAGGCCGGGCCGAGGCCGAAAGCCGAGCCGTGAACGATGGCGACGCCCTCGCTCTCGACCAGTTCCATGGCGAAGTCCTCGTCGGTGGCGATGGTCTTGCCGCCAGAGGTCTTCTTGCCGATCACGTTCTTGAGCGAGGGATAGACGTAGAAGGCGCCTTCCGGCACCGGGCAGGACAGGCCGGTCGCCTGGTTGAGCATCGAGACCACGAGGTCGCGGCGCTGCTCGAAGGCCTTGCGGCGCTCCGGGATATAATCCTGCGTGCCGTTCAGCGCTTCGACCGCCGCCCACTGGGCGATCGAGTTGGCGCCCGAGGTCTGCTGGCCCTGGACGAGGTCCATGGCCTTGATCAGCGGCTCGGGGCCGGCGGCGTAGCCGATGCGCCAGCCGGTCATCGAATAGGCCTTCGAGACGCCGTTCATGGTCAGCGTGCGCTCGTAGAGCTTCGGCTCGACCTGGGCGGGCGTGGTGAAGGTGAAGTCGCCATAGACGAGATGCTCGTACATGTCGTCGGTGAGGATCCAGACATGGGGATGCTTCACCAGCACGTCGGTGAGCGCCTTCAGCTCCTCGCGGGTATAGGCCGCGCCCGTCGGGTTCGACGGCGAGTTGAACAGGAACCACTTGGTCTTCGGCGTGATCGCCTTGTCGAGCGCCTCGGCGGTCAGCTTGTAGTTCGTCTCCGGGCCGGCCGAGACGAAGGTCGGCGTGCCGCCGCAGAGCGCCACCATTTCCGGATAGCTGACCCAGTAGGGAGCTGGGATCAGAACCTCGTCGCCGGCATTCAGGGTCGCCATGAAGGCGTTGAACAGCACCTGCTTGCCGCCGGTGCAGACGATGGCCTGCTGCCACTTGTAGTCGAGGCCGTTCTCGCGCTTGAACTTGGCGACGATGGCCTGGCGCAGCTCCGTGATGCCGGAAACGGCCGTGTACTTGGTCTTGCCGTCGGCAATGGCCTTGACCGCCGCCATCTTGATGTTGTCCGGCGTGTCGAAATCGGGCTCGCCGGCGGAGAGCGAGATGACCTTTTTGCCCTGCGCATTCAGGTCACGGGCCTTCTGCGCCATGGCGATGGTCGCGGAGGGCTTCACGCGCTGCAGGGCATCGGCAAGAAAGGCCATCGGTGGGCTCCGGGTTTGAAATTCTCCGAAGGCAAGCTATGACCACGGTAAAATTCCCGCGGACGCCTTCGGCAGTCCGGCGGGACGTTTAGTCGCGCCCCACGGGCCGAACAAGCGCAAATCATTCATAGAAGCCATCATTTTTGGGAGGCATCCAATGTCTGGCAGCGGCACGAGCTCGCGGCGCATCGTTCTTCTCGGGCTCGGATCGGCGCTTGCCGCGCCGGTCTTCGTGCGCAGCGCGTCCGCGCAGGGCGCCTGGGCGCCGTCGCGGCCGATCCGGATGGTCGTGGCCTATCCGGCGGGTGGACCGACGGACGGCATCGCCCGCATCGTCGCGCAGGACATTTCCGGGGTGCTCGGGCAGCAGGTCGTGGTGGAGAACCTCGGCGGCGCGTCGGGAGCCATCGGCACCCGCAACGTCGCTCGCGCGGAGCCGGACGGCCACACCATCACCTTCGGCAACAACCAGACCCACGGGAACAACATGTTCCTGATGAAGGAGCCCGGCTACGACGCGGTGAAGGATTTCGCCCCGCTCGCGGGCGCGGGCGCGTTCGAGCACATCTTCGTGGTCAAGAACGAATCGCCGGCCAAGTCGATCCAGGAACTGATCGCGCTCGCCAAGGAGAAGCCCGGCGAGCTGAACTACGGCTCGACCGGCGTCGGCTCCGGCTCGCATCTGTCGACCGAGCTGTTCATGGTGCGCACGGGCATCAAGATGACGCATGTGCCCTATCGCGGCGCGGCGCCGCTGGTGCAGGACATCGTCGGCGGCCGCATCGACGTCGCCAACTCGACCATGGCCAGCGTGTTCACCCAGATCAATGGCGGCCTGATGCGCGGCATCGCCATCGGCTCGCCGAAGCGCAACGCCCAGCTTCCGAACATCCCGACCCTGCGCGAGCAGGGCGTGACGGACGCGGATGCCGAGAGCTGGACCGGCTTCTTCGCACCGGCTGCGACGCTGCCGGCCGCGCTCGACCGGCTGTCCAAGGAAATCCTCGCCTCGCTGGCGAAGCCCTCCGTGGTCGAGGCGATCACCAAGCTCGGCTTCACCATCACCGCGCGCAATCCGGACGAGTTCCGCCCCTACCACGCGCGCGAAATGCAGACCTGGGCCGAGATCATCCGGGCGGCGAACATCCAGCCGGCGGGCTGAGGTCCACCTCTCGGACTAACCTTTTGGGCTAACCTTTTCTTCGGCCCTTGCTGCCATGGTGCCCCGGAACTCGATCCGGGGCCCCTATGCTCGCGCATATCCGTTCAGGAGACTGGCTGACCGAGGAGCGCGCTCGCGCCTATGCGCTGATCGTCGCGGTGATCGGCTTTGGCGGGCTCGCGCTGATCTGGACGTCCGGCGGGCCGATGACCGACCGCCTCGGCCGGCCGATCGCCACCGACTTCTCCGGGGTCTGGACGGCCGGGCGCATGTTGCTGTCAGGCGATGCGGCGGGGCTGTTCGATCCCTGGACGCATTTCGCCTTTCAGCGCCGGACCTTCAACGATCCCAATGTCGAGGTCTATGGCTGGCACTATCCGCCGTTCTTCCTCGCCGTCGCGGCGCTGCTGGCGACCATGCCCTATATTATGGCGCTCGTGGCCTGGCAGGCTTCCACCTTCGCTCTGTATCTCGCGGCGATCCGGGCCATCGCCCCCGCGCACCGGCTGGTGATCGTCGTCGCGATCGGCTTCCCGGCTGTGTTCGTCACCCTCGGCCACGGCCATAACGCCTTTCTGACGGCGGGGCTGCTCGGCTTCGGTCTGCTCCTGCTCGACCGGCGGCCGGTGATCGCCGGCATCTGCATCGGGCTGCTCGCCTACAAGCCGCAATTCGGCCTGATCCTCCCCGTGGTCATGGTGCTCGGCGGCCATTGGCGCGCGGTCGCCGCCGCCGCCGCGACGGTCGCGGCGATGGCCGCAGCCGTCACGCTCTGGCTCGGCCCGGATATCTGGCTCGCCTTCCTGAAGGGGGCCAGCTTCACGCGCGCGGTGATCCTGGAGGATGGCATTACCGGCTGGCACAAGATCCAGTCGACCTTCTCGGCCTTCCGCTCGTTCGGCGCGCCGCTGCCGCTCGCCTATGGCGCGCAGTTCGCGGTGACCGGCGTGGTGCTCGCGGTGCTGGCGCTGATGGCCTTCCGCGGGGCGGACCGGCGGCTGGTCGCGGCCATGACCGCCACCGGCGCGCTGCTCGCGACGCCCTATTGCCTCGACTACGACATGACGATCCTCGGGGTGGCTGTCGCCTTCACTGCCGCGCACGGTGTCGAGAAGGGCTTCGCGCCCTACGAGAAGAGCCTCCTTGCGCTGGTCTGGATGGTGCCGCTCACGGCACGCGCCACGATGATGGTTACGGGCGTGCCGCTGGGCGTCATGGTCATGGCGCTGTTCTTCGGTTTCCTCGCGGCGAAGGCCCTTGCGGACAAGCCCGACATTCTCGCGGCACCATGGAGGTTCGCCCGTGGCTGAACCGAAGAAGGTCCCATCGCCGCTGTCTGGCGGCGGCCCGGCCGAGAGCCCCGCCCGCGCGCTGATCGACGACCTCGCCAAAAGGCTCGGCACGGCGGCCGGCCTGCCCGGCATCGCGGTCCTTCTGCCCTGCTACAACGAGGCGACGACCATTGCCGAGACGGTGGCCGCCTTCCGGGCGTCGCTGCCGGGAGCGACCGTCTACGTCTACGACAACAACTCGACCGACGGCACCGCCGACATCGCCCGCGCGGCCGGCGCAACGGTTCGGCGCGAGCCCTATCAGGGCAAGGGCAATGTGGTGCGCCGCATGTTCGCGGACATCGACGCCGACATCTACGTCATGGCCGATGGCGACATGACCTACGATCCGACCGCCGCGCCTGATCTCGTGGCGCTGCTGATGCGCGACCAGCTCGACATGGTCGTCGGCGCGCGGATCGACAGCGAGGAGGCGGCCTACCGGCGCGGCCACCGTTTCGGCAATGCGCTGTTCAACCGTATCACCTTCGCGATGTTCAAATCACCGTTCAAGGACATCTTCTCGGGCTACCGGGTGTTCTCGCGGCGCTTCGCCAAGTCGTTTCCCGCCTCGTCCTCGGGCTTCGAGATCGAGGCGGAACTGACGGTCCACGCCCTCGACCTCAAGCTGCGCACCGACGAGGTGCCGCTGCCCTATGGCCGCCGCCCCGAGAACTCGCACTCCAAGCTGAAGACCTATCGCGACGGCGCGCGCATCCTCTGGACGCTGGTCAACATGTACCGGACCGTGCAGCCGTTCCGCTTCTACGGCCTGATCGCGCTGGTGCTGGCGGCGACGAGCCTCGGTCTCGCCGTGCCCATCGTCCGCACCTATCTCGAAACCGGCCTCGTGCCGCGCTTTCCGACCGCGATCCTGTCGGCGGCCATCATGCAGCTCGCCTTCCTCATGCTGGTCTGCGGACTGGTGGTGGACGCCATTTCCGGCGGGCGGCGCGAGATGAAGCGGATGCGCTATCTGGAGCTGAAGGCGGCCGCCGCTCCCGAGCCGCCGCGCTGACCAGCGGGCCCGGCCGTATCGTTCGCTCAAACGGCTGACTTTGGCGGCAACGTTCGCTATATCGAACGTATGAATCTGACCCTTCACGCCATGCAGCGCTCGGCGAACTGCTACAAGGTGCGCCTCACGCTGGCGCATCTCGGCATTCCCTTCCTGCTGAAGGATGTCGATATCCTGCGCGGCGACACCCGCACGCCCGAATTCCTGCAGATGAATCCGCGCGGACGGGTGCCGGTGCTCCAGCTCGGCGACGGCACCATCCTGATCGAATCCAACGCCATCCTCATGTATCTCGGCGAGGGCACGAGCTTCGTTCCCGGCGACAAGGTCGAGCGTGCCAGGATGATGGCCTGGCTGTTCTTCGAACAGAACTCGCACCACCCGTCCATCGGCGAGGCGCGCTTCTGGCTGTCGCTGATCCCCGGCGGGCGGGAGCTGAAGCGCGATCTGATCGATGACTGGATGGAGCAGGGCGAAGGCGCGCTGGCGCGAATGGAGGCGCAGCTTGTCGGCTCGCCCTTCATCGCCGGCGAGCATTTCACGCTTGCGGATATCGCGCTCTACGCCAACACGCATCTTGCCCACGAAGCCGAGTTCGACCTTTCCCTGTTCCCCGCCGTGCGGGATTGGGTGGCGCGGGTCGCGGCACTGCCGGGCCATGTCGACATGGACTGGCGCCCGGAACTGGTCGCGGCATGACGGTCGCGATCCGCGACGAGCATCCCGGCGACGCCGCAGCCATAGCCCACGTGCATCGGGTTGCCTTCGGAGCCGACGGCGAGGCGATGCTGGTGGGCAGCATCAGGGCCGATGGCGATGGCGCGCTTTCCCTCGTTGCGGTGGATGAGGAAGCGGTTGTCGGTCACATCCTCTTCAGCCGCATGACGGCGCCGATGCGCGCGCTGGCGCTTGCGCCGCTTGGTGTCCTGCCGGAGCGGCAGGGGCGGGGCATCGGATCGGCGCTCGTAGGCGAGGGCCTTATCCGCGCCAAGACGGCCGGATGGCAGTCGGTCTTTGTGCTCGGCGATCCCGCCTATTACAGCCGCTTCGGCTTTTCCGTCGATGCCGCACGCGGATTTGACAGCCCCTATGCCGGGGACCATTTCATGGTTCTGACGCTGGGACGGGATCCCATGCCGATGGCGGGGCAGCTTCGCCACGCGCCGGCTTTCGCCCGTCTCTGATTGTTCTGGGGGCCTGTGTGGCAGTTCGGGTTCAGCGCGAGGATTTCGATCTCGGTGCCGAGGTGGAGCGCCTCACCGCCGGCCGCGTGGATGTTGGCGCGGTCGCGACCTTCAGCGGCCTCTGCCGCGGCGTGACGGGCGACGAGCGCATCGGCGCGATGACGCTCGAGACCTATGAGGCCATGGCGCTGGCTGAACTCTCGCGCATCGAGGCGGACGCGAGGGCGCGCTGGCCCCTGCAGGACGTGCTGGTCGTGCATCGCTACGGGCGGCTGGAGCCGGGCGACAATATCGTGCTGGTGGTTGCGCTGTCCGAGCACCGGCAGGCGGCCTTCGCCGCGGCTGAGTTCCTGATGGACTTCCTCAAGACGAACGCGCCGTTCTGGAAGTTCGAGGAGACCGGAGCGGGCGGCGGCTGGGTGGATGCGAAGGCCGAGGACGATTCCGCGGCCGACAGGTGGACCGCGCCGCGCTAAGGCGTCCGGGCTTTCGGACTTTGTCGCATCGGCAGGCCGCTTTACAGCGGCCCGCGGGCTTCCCATTCTGCGGCATCAAACGATTGCAAAGGGGACTGCCATGACCCTCCGCCCGTCTCGCCGCCTGTTTCTCGGCGGTTCAGCCGCCGTTCTCGCGGCGCCGCGTCTCTCGCTCGCGCAGGGCGCCAATGTCCTGAAATTCGTGCCGCAGACCGATGTCGCCGTGCTCGATCCGGTCTGGACCACGACCTATCCGACCCGCGACCACGGCTATCTCGTCTTCGACACGCTGTTCGGCATGGACGGCCAGTACAAGATGCAGCCGCAGATGCTGGCTGGCGCGGTCACCGAGAACGAGGGCCGCGTCTGGAACCTGACACTGCGCGAGGGCCTGAAGTTCCACGACGGCGCACCCGTGCTCGCGCGCGACTGCGTCGCCTCGATCAAGCGCTGGGGCGCGCGCGATGCCTTCGGCCAGGTGCTGCTGGCGGCGACCGATGAGCTCTCTGCGCCCGACGACAAGACCATCCGCTTCCGCCTGAAGCACGCCTTCCCGCTGCTGCCCGACGCGCTCGGCAAGGCTTCGCCCAATATGTGCGCGATCATGCCGGAGCGCCTCGCCAACACCTCGCCGATGGAGCGGGTGAACGAGATGGTCGGCTCCGGTCCCTACCGGTTCCTCGCCGGCGAGCGGGTGCCCGGCGCCCTGATGGCCTATGCGAAATTCGACGGCTATGTGCCGCGCTCCGAAGGCACGCCCGACTGGACGGCGGGGCCGAAGGTCGCCCATTTCGAGCGGATCGAATGGCGCATCATGCCCGATCCGAACACGGCGATGGGCGCGCTGCGCGCGGGCGAGATCGACTGGTGGTACTCGCCGGATGCCGACCTGCTGCCGGCGCTCAAGGGCATGCGCGGCGTCTCGACCAAGGTGATCGATCCGACGGGTTGGATCTCGACCATGCGGCTCAATCACCTCGTGCCGCCCTTCGACAATCCGGCGATCCGCCGCGCGGTGCTGTCTGCCGTCAGCCAAGCCGACTTCATGGAGGCGCAGACGAGCGACAAGGAGCTCTGGAAGGACGGGGTCGGCATCTTCTGCCCCGGCACGCCGTTGGCGACCGATGCCGGCATGGCGGCGCTCGCCGGGCCGCGCGATCTGGAGAAGGCCAAGGCCGCGATCATCGCCGCCGGCTACAAGGGCGAGAAGGTGGTGGTTCTGGGCGCCGCCGAGATCGCCAGTTCCAAGGCGCTCTCCGATGTCGGGGCCGATCTTCTCAGGAAGCTCGGCTTCAATGTCGACTACCAGTTGTCTGACTGGGGCACTGTGGTGCAGCGCCGCGCCAAGACCGATCCGGTCGAGCAGGGCGGCTGGAACGTCTACCACACGTTCTGGAGCGGCACGGACCAGTTCACGCCGGCGGGTCATGCCTTCCTGCGCGCGCACGGGCGCAATGCCGGCCCCGGCTGGCCGGACATTCCGGGGCTGGAGCGGATGCGCGACGACTGGTTCAGGGCGCCGGACGCAGCCGCGCAGGTCGCGCTCGCCCGGCAGATGCAGGAACTGGCCTTCCAGGAAGTGCCCTACATCCCGCTGGGACAGCGCTTCTTCCCGACGGCGTTCCGCAGCAACCTTACGGGCATGCTCAACGGCAACCCGGTCTTCTGGAATATCCGACGGGCGTGAGGCGGCTGCAGAATAAAAGCTGCGCCGCCCCACCCACCGCAGGACTTCAAGCCCGAAGCATCAGGCTGCCTTGGCGAGCCCGATGTCGAGCGCGGGAATGCCCCGCTCGGCATCGGCGATGGATTTCGCTTTCTGCTCGGGGCTGATGTTGACGCCCTCCGCCCTGACGAAAGTCAGGTCGGTAATGCCGAAGAAGCCGAACACCGCCCTGAGGTAGTTCTCCTGGTGGTCGATGGCGGCCAGCGGCGTACCCGCGCCGTAGAAGCCGCCGCGCGAGGAAGCGATGAGCACTTTCTTGGCTCCGGCGAGGCCCTCGGCGCCCTTCTCGCTATAGCGGAAGGTCTTGCCGGCGACCGCCAGGCGATCGATCCAGGCCTTCAACTGGGAGGGGATCGAGAAATTGTACATGGGCGCGCCGATGACGACGATGTCGGCGGCGAGGAACTCGTCGAGCGCGGCAGTGGCGTCCGCGAGATCCTTGCGCATCGCCGCGTCATGCTGGCTCGCATCGATCGAGCCCGCCGCGAGATGCGCGCCGGTCAGGTGGGCGATGGGATTGGCGGCGAGGTCGCGATAGGTGACGGTCAGGCCGGGGTGGCGGGATTTCAGTTCGGCGACGGCGGCGGCAGACAGGCGGCGCGAAACGGAGTTGTCGCCGAGAATGCCGGAATCGATATGGAGAAGGTTCATGGCGCGGGGTCCTTGCGTGGATTGGGGCCAGCCACTTATCTAGAATCCCGAACGATCAGCCTGTAGTCAGCATTTTTCAAACTGATCGTTTCTCCAGGGAAACGCCCAATGCTGGACCTCAACGACCTCTCCCTCTTCGCTGCCGTGGTGCGGCACCAGGGTTTCTCGCCCGCCGCCCGGGCGCTCCAACTGCCGAAGTCGAAGCTGAGCAAGCATGTCGCGCGGCTCGAGGAGCGGCTCGGCGTGCGGCTGATCGAGCGCTCGACCCGCCGCTTCCGCGTCACCGAGACCGGCGAGGAGGTCTATCAGCAGTGCCAGGCCATGCTGGCCGGCGCGGAAGCCGCGGAGGCGGCGGCGCTCAAGGCGCGGGCGGAGCCGAGCGGCGTGGTGCGCGTCGCCTGTCCGCCGGACTTCGGCTATAACCTGATGGCCGTGATCCTGCCGGGCTTCATGAAGCGCCACCCGGCGGTGAAGGTGCAGCTCAACATCGCCAACCGGCGGGTCGATCTGATCGAGGAACGGGTCGATATCGCCTTGCGCGTCCGCACCAGGCTCGACACCGAGCCGGACCTGACCATGCGCGTGCTCGGCCAGAGCCGCAGCCTGCTCGTCGCCAGCCCGGCCTTCGTGGCGGCCCATGGCGGCTCCATCGACATCGAGCAGCTCCGGTCGCTGCCGACGCTAACCCATGCCGAGGGCGTCCTCGAGGACCGCTGGCAGCTTACCGGTCCCGACGGCGGTCCGCGGGAGATCGTCCACGAGCCGGTGCTCGCCTGCAGCGACTTCACGATCCTGCGCAATGCCGCGCTCGCCGGGCTGGGCGTGGCGCTGCTGCCCGATCAGGTGTGCCGCGACGAGGTGGAGGCAGGTCGCCTCGTCCAGCTCCTGCCGGAATGGACGGCCCCGTTCGGCACGATCCACATGGTCTTCGGCACGCGGCGCGGGCTGCTGCCGGCGGTGCGGGCGCTCATCGACCACATCGTCGCGGAATATCCGCGCGTCATGAGCGAGTGCGCCGAGGCGCGCGCCGCCACTCGCGCCAACGTGTCGGACGACCTCCGCGACAAATGGCTGATGCGGGTGTAGGGTGACCGGATCGATGTTCGGGTCTGACGCTTCGCGGCGGCCGGATTGAACCGACCTCCGCGGCGCTGCCGGGCCTTGAACGGCCACGACAACGGACGGTCGCCATGGCACAGGCATCCTATCCGCAGGCTCATTCCTTCCAGACGGGCACCATGCGCGTCGGCGAGGATTCCGATCACGCACCCATCGCCATTCGCCGGATCGGCGTAGAGGACCTTCGCCAGGCGCTGGCACAGGGTTTCGACGACTTTTCCCGGCAACCCAGCCATCTCGTCTTCCTCGGGCTCATCTATCCGATCATGGGCCTGCTGATCGGCCGCGCCGCCATGGATGCGGAATGGGTCATGCTGCTCTTCCCGATCATGGCGGGTTTCGCGCTGGTCGGGCCTTTCGCGGCCATCGGCATCTACGAGATATCGCGGCGGCGCGAGCAGGGGCTGGATACGGGCTGGAGCCATGCCTTCGACGTGCTGCGTTCACCGGCGCGCTGGTCGATCCTGCTGGTCGGGGCGATGCTCATGGTGCTGTTCGTCGCATGGCTCGCGTCGGCCATGGCGATCTATCGCTGGGCGCTCGGTGACTTCGTTCCGGCCGGCCTGACGGACCTCATGTCCCGCGTGCTGACCACGCGCGAGGGCTGGGCGCTGATCCTTGCCGGCAATGCCGCAGGCTTCCTGTTCGCGGTGGCGGCGCTGACGACGAGCGTGATCTCGTTCCCGCTGCTGCTCGACCGCCATGTCGGCGCCTTTGCGGCGATCGGCGCGTCGATCAGGGCGGTTGCGGCCAATCCCGGCCCGATGGCGCTCTGGGGCCTGATCGTCGCGGCGCTGCTGGTTGCAGGCTCCATCCCGCTCTTCGTCGGCCTCGCAGTGGTCGTGCCGGTGCTCGGGCACGCGACCTGGCATCTCTACCGCAAGGTGGTGGTGCGGTAGGGGAGTTGTCCACAGCCTCGCAGGCGGTCTGCGAAATGACCACATAAGGCAAACTGGCGGCGGTTCACGCCGCCGGGAAATGCTATGTGTCCCTCATGCGCTTTCCGCCGTCGTTCCTGGACGAAATCCGGCAACGCCTCCCCGTGTCGGAGGTGGCGGGCCGGCGCGTCAAGCTGAAGAAGCAGGGCCGCGAGTGGCGGGGCCTGTCGCCGTTCAATGCCGAGAAGACGCCGTCCTTCTACGTCAACGACCAGAAGGGCTTCTATCACTGCTTTTCCTCCGCCAAGCATGGCGACATTTTCCGCTTCCTCATGGAGACGGAGGGCCTGAGCTTTCCCGAAGCCGTGGAGCAGCTCGCCTCGCAGGCTGGCGTTCCCATGCCGAAGGTCACCGCCGAGGAGGTGCAGCGCGCCGAGAAGGCCAAGAGCCTCTACGACGTGATGGAACTCGCCGCGAAATTCTTCGAGGCCCAATTGCAGGACCGGGCCGGGGCCAAGGCGCGCGGCTATCTCGCCGGCCGCGACCTGCGCGCGCCGACACAGGTGAAATTCCGGCTCGGCTATTCGCCGCCCGAGCGTTTCGCGCTGAAGGAGCATCTCGGGAGCAAGGGCGTGCCGGTGGCCGACATGGTCGCAGCCGGCCTGCTCGTCCATGGCGAAGGCATTCCGGTGCCCTACGACCGGTTCCGTGACCGGGTGATGTTCCCGATCACCGACCTGCGCGGCCGCGTGGTCGCATTCGGGGGCAGGGCGCTGGCGAAGGACGTCCCCGCCAAATACCTGAATTCGCCGGAAACCGACCTCTTCCACAAGGGTTCGCTGCTCTACAACGCCTTCGGCGCGCGCGAGCCGTCCCACAAGGCCAACCGGGTCATCGCGGTCGAGGGCTATGTCGATGTCATCGCCATGGTCATGGCGGGGATCGGCGAGACCGTCGCGCCGCTCGGCACGGCGCTGACCGAAGGCCAACTCGAACTGCTCTGGCGCATGGCGCCGGACCCGATCCTGCTGTTCGACGGCGACAAGGCCGGCCGGCGGGCCGCCTACCGTGCCGTGGATATCGCCCTGCCGCTCATCAAACCCGGCCGCAGCCTCCTGTTCGCGGCGCTCCCGGAGGGGCAGGACCCGGACGACCTGATCCGCTCGGCGGGTCGTGAGGCGATGGACGCGGTGCTGGCGCAGGCCCAGCCGCTCGCCAGCATGCTCTGGCAGCGCGAGACGGAGGCGGGAGTCTTCGGCACGCCGGAAAAGCGGGCCGCGCTCGAGGCGCGCCTTGCCGAGGTGGTTGCGACCATCGGCGACGAGAGCGTCCGCCGCCATTACCGGGACGACGTGTTCGGCCGCCTGTCGGACCTGTTCCGGCCGATGCAGCGCGAGCGGCGCGGGCCGGGCAGGGGCCAGGCTGGCGGTTTTCGCGGTGGTTCCGCCTTCGCCGTGCCGGATCACCGGCCGTCGCCGGCTCTGGCCGCCAGTGCTCTGGTCAGGGGTCCGCGCGCGGCCCTGCCCATGCGCGAGGCGCTGATCCTCACCGCCTTGCTCAACCATCCCTGGCTGGTCGACGGCGCCGAGGAAGACATTGCGGCGCTGGATTTGCGCCATCCGCAGGCCGAAAGCCTCAAGGTCGCGCTGCTGGACCTGCATGCCCATGGCGTCGAAGGCGAGGCCGAGGCCTATGCCGCGGCGCTGGCGGGAGCCGGCCACGACGCGCTGGTCGCCCAGGTCAGGGGCACTGTCGCCGTCCATGCGGTCTGGGGCGCCATGCCGGGGGCCGCAAAAAACGACGTTGAGGTGACATTCGGGCAGCTCCTGGCCTTGCATCGCAAGAAGCAAGCGCTAATTAAGGAAATCCGGGATGCCGAACGCGCTTTCGGCGAGGACCCGACCGAAGCAAACGAGCACTGGCTTCTCGACGCCAAGCGGCGGGAGGCGGAGCTTGTCGGCACCGAAGCCCTGATCGAAGGCTTCGGAGCAGCTTCCGGGCGGAGTTCGCGCAGGGCGTGAACGGGACCGAATTTGAATTGCAGACGGGTGGATGTATCAGGGGGTCATGGCCGCGCAGCGGGAACGAGGCGCAAGCTCATGGTTCATAAGGTCTTAAGGACGCGGGCCTTAGGGGATAACAGTCAGGTGTGACAGGGGCGCGCCAGCGGTCGGGCGCAGCCCCTTTTTTGGCGTTGAGGCGGGCCTTGAACCCGCTCCCGGCGCGTGAGACAGCGGGTCTTGCCCGTTGCGAGCGATGGACGGTCTAGATGGCAACCAAGGCAACCGAGAAACCGGAAGGCGCGGATCAGGAGACGGAAGGCCCGGACGGCCCGCTCCTGGACCTCTCCGATGCCGGCGTCCGGGCGATGATCAAGCGCGCCAAGAAGCGCGGCTATGTGACCATCGACGAGATCAACTCGGTCATGCCCGCGGCCTCGTTCACCTCCGACCAGATCGAGGACATGAACTCGATGCTGTCCGAGATGGGCATCAACGTCGTCGATAATGACGACGCCGCCGAGGACAACGAGGAAGAGGCCCCCGCCGAGGCCGACGAGCCGGACAGCGAGTTGCAGGAGGCTTCGCCCCGCGCCGTGGTCAAGTCCGAGCGCGCCTCCGAGCCGCTGGACCGCACCGACGATCCCGTGCGCATGTATCTGCGCGAGATGGGCTCGGTCGAGCTGCTCTCCCGCGAGGGCGAGATCGCCATCGCCAAGCGCATCGAGGCCGGCCGCGAGGCCATGATCGCGGGCCTCTGCGAGAGCCCGCTGACCTTCCAGGCCATCATCATCTGGCGCGACGAGCTCAACGAGGGGAAGATCTACCTCCGCGACATCATCGACCTCGAGGCCACCTATGCCGGCCCGGACGCGAAGAACGCGCCGATGGTGACCGAGGGCGAGGCTCCCATCGCCCCCGAGGGCGAAGGCGAGGGCCTGCCGCCCGGCGCCGAGGGCGACCTGGACGAGGACGACATGGAGAACGCCGTGTCGCTCGCCGCCATGGAGGCCGAGCTGAAGCCGAAGGTGCTCGAAATCTTCGACACCATCGCCGACGAATACAAGAAGCTGCGCCGCCTGCAGGACCAGAACGTCGAGAACCGGCTGAACGACACCAAGCTGTCGCCGAGCCAGGAGCGCCGCGCCAAGAAGCTGCGCGAGGACCTCGTTCAGCACGTCAAGTCGCTGTCGCTCAACAATGCCCGTATCGAGGCGCTGGTCGAGCAGCTCTACGACATCAACAAGCGCCTGGTCGGCTACGAGGGGCGCCTGCTGCGCCTCGCCGAGAGCTACGGTGTCGACCGCATGTCGTTCCTGAAGGAATATCAGGGCTCCGAGCTCGATCCGAACTGGATCCGGCGCGTGGCCTCTCTCGGTGCGCGCGGCTGGAAGAGCTTCGTGGCCGAAGAGAAGGACACGGTGAAGGAAATCCGCGCCGAAATTCAGGCGCTGGCGACCGAAACCGCGCTGGAGATCGGCGAGTTCCGCAAGATCGTCCAGATGGTGCAGAAGGGCGAGCGCGAAGCCCGGCAGGCGAAGAAGGAAATGGTCGAGGCGAACCTGCGCCTCGTCATCTCCATCGCCAAGAAATACACCAACCGCGGCCTGCAGTTCCTCGACCTCATCCAGGAGGGGAACATCGGCCTGATGAAGGCGGTCGACAAGTTCGAGTATCGCCGCGGCTACAAGTTCTCGACCTATGCGACGTGGTGGATCCGGCAGGCCATCACCCGGTCCATCGCGGACCAGGCGCGCACGATCCGCATCCCCGTGCATATGATCGAGACGATCAACAAGATCGTCCGCACCTCGCGTCAGATGCTCCACGAGATCGGCCGCGAGCCGACCCCGGAGGAGCTGGCCGAGAAGCTCGGCATGCCGCTGGAGAAGGTCCGCAAGGTCCTGAAGATCGCCAAGGAGCCGATCTCCCTCGAAACGCCGATCGGCGACGAGGAAGATTCACACCTCGGCGACTTCATCGAGGACAAGAACGCGATCCTGCCGATCGACGCGGCGATCCAGTCGAACCTGCGCGAGACGACGACGCGGGTTCTGGCCTCGCTCACGCCGCGCGAGGAGCGCGTGCTGCGCATGCGCTTCGGCATCGGCATGAACACCGACCACACGCTGGAGGAAGTCGGCCAGCAGTTCTCGGTGACCCGCGAGCGCATCCGGCAGATCGAGGCGAAGGCGCTTCGGAAGCTGAAGCATCCGTCGAGGTCGAGGAAGCTCAGGAGCTTCCTGGATAATTGAGGATTGCCTCGGTTTTAAGATTTGACAGCGGCGGGCTTTGGCCCGCCGTTTTCGTTTTGGCCATCTTGCGATGCGGTTGTCTACGCGAGTGGGAGGTTGCGAGCAGAATCGCGGCTGCTGCTGCCAGGCATGGGCAACAGCGATGAGCACAATCGCTGCCGGCCCCATTTCGGACCCATGCATTAGCTCGAATGGCATGAGGTCCACGCCCGCGCGTCAATGCCGAACGAGAGAAGCAGCGTTCGCATTGCTCCTTTGATCCCGCCCAGGAGACACCCATGCCCGGCACAGTCCGCCTGCACCGCGTCCTCACCGCCAAGCCCGACAAGATCTATCGCGCCTTCATCGAGCCAGATGCGCTGGCCAAGTGGCTGCCGCCGAACGGCTTCACCTGCACGGTCCATGAACTCGACGCGAAGGTCGGCGGCAAGCACAGGGCCTCGTTCCGCAACTTCACCACGGGTCACAGCCATTCCTTCGGCGGCGAGTATCTGGAGCTCGTGCCGGGCCAGCTGCTTCGCTACACGGACCGATTCGACGATCCGAACCTGCCTGGCGAGATCCGCGTGACGGTGGAACTGAAAAAGGTCTCCTGCGGCACTGAGATCAGCATCGTGCAGGAGGGCATCCCCGACCTCATCCCGGTCGAGGCCTGCTATCTCGGCTGGCAGGAGTGCCTGCGCAATCTCGCCCGCTTGGTCGAGCCCGAGATCAATCAGTAGGTCGAAGGTCGTTTGAGGGGGCAGTTCATAGCCTCGTCCTTCATGACCCACACACCGTCATGGCCGGGCTTGGCCCGGCCATCCACGACTTGATCACGACAATGAAGGAATTCGTGGATGCCGGCACAAGGCCGGGCATGACGGATTGGTAGAGGTTTGTTCGGCCGGCCGCTTCAGAGCGTCTTCGCCAGCGCCACCAACTGGTCCAGTGCCGTGCCCCAGCCCTGGTGGAAGCCCATCTCCTCGTGCTGCTTCTTCGCTTCCGCGTCCTTGTGGAAGGCGCGGGCGATGTAGAGTGTGCCTTTCGGTGAGGGCTCGATCGAGACCGAGGCGGTCATGAAGGCGCTGCCGGTCGGCCGATAGCCCGGGCCAAGCGCGTCGGTGAAGACCAGCAGCTTCTCGGGTTCGACGATCAGCACGCAGCCGTTATTGTCGTGCTTCTCGCCGGCCGGGCCTTCCATCACCGTGCGAAACTTGCCGCCGGGCCGGAGGTCGAGCTCGCAGGCGGTGGTGCGCCAGGGCGCCGGCGTAAACCATTGCATCAGCAGCTTCGGTTCGGTCCAGGCGCGCCAGACGAGGCGCGGGGCAACATCCACCTCGCGCTTCAGTTCGAGGTCGAGGGCGGGATCGAAAACGGGGTCGAATGCGGTCATCACTGATCCTCTTCGGTCTTCATCTGCATGAGAAATGCGTCGAGCTGGTCGAGCCGCTGCTCCCAGAACCGGCGCTGTGCCTCCAGCCAGTGATTGGCGGCGGCCAGCGGCTCCGGGCGCAGGGTGCAGGTGCGCACCCGCCCGACCTTCTGCGTCGCGACGAGGCCCGTGTCCTCCAGCACCTTGAGGTGCTGCAGGAAGCTCGGCATCGCCATGGCGAAGGGCCTTGCCAGATCGCTGACCGAGGCGGGACCCCGCCCCAGCGCCTCGACCACCGCGCGGCGCGTCGGGTCGGCAAGGGCACGGAAGGTTCCGTCGAGAGCGGGTTGTGCGTGGGCCATGGCGGAGATATAGATGACCTCAATAGTTAGGTCAATGCCTAAGTATTATGTTCTGGATGAGGGCGCGCCCACCTTGTCAAAGCCGGTGGGGCGGTCCTTGCTGGGCGCCTGTCATCGGAAGGCGCGCCCATGTCCCCGGAATTCCTGCTGACCACCCTGATCATCGTGGCCTCGCCCGGCACGGGCGTCATCTACACGCTGGCCGCCGGCCTCTCGCGCGGGGGCAGGGCGAGCGTGCTTGCCGCCTTCGCCTGCACGCTCGGCATCGTGCCGCATCTGCTCGCGGCCATGATGGGCCTCGCGGCGCTGCTCCATACGAGCGCGCTCGCCTACAATCTCGTGAAATATGCCGGCGTCGCCTACCTGCTCTGGATGGCGTGGCAGACGCTGCGCGAGGATGGGGCGCTCAAGGTCGAGGCGGGGGAGGACCGGCGCTCGTCGTGGCGGGTCATCGTCGACGGCATCGCCATCAACGTGCTGAACCCGAAGCTCTCCATCTTCTTCGTGGCCTTCCTGCCGCAGTTCATCGCGGCGGGCGAACCGGCGCCGCTGGCGCGCATGCTGGAACTCTCCGGCGTGTTCATGGCCATGACCTTCGCGGTCTTCGCGGTCTATGGCCTGTTCGCCGCGGCCATGCGCGACAGGATCATCTCGCGCCCCACCGTGATGGCCTGGATGCGGCGGACCTTCGCGGCCGCCTTCGTCGCGCTCGGCGCGCGGCTGGCGCTGCAGGAGAAGTGAAACGCAAAACGGCGGGCCGAAGCCCGCCGCTGATGAAGTGCATCGAAACGGGCCTCACTGGCCCATGCGATCGCCGCCGGGGCGCCCGCCGCCGCCGGGGCGGGGACCGGGCCGGTTGAAGTCCGGCCTCCCACCGCCACCGGGCGGACGGGTGATCGGAGGCGGACCGCCGCTCGGCGGGCGCACCCAGCCGGGGCCGCCACCGCCGGGAGGACGGGTGATCGGCGGCCTGCCGCCACCGGGGCCGCCGCCCCAGCCGGGACCGCCGCCACCGGGCGGACGGATCGGAGGGGGCCTGACGACGGGCGGCCGGACGATCGGCGGGCGCGGACCGGGTCCAACCCAGCCGGGCGGACGCGGGCGGGGCGGCGGACGCCAGCCGGGATGCGGCGGACGATAGGGCGGGCGCCAGCCCGGCCGATAGGGCGGATAGACGATCGGCGGCTCGACATAAACCGGAGGCGGCACGACCACGGTCGGCCGGCCCGAGACGCCGTCGAGATAGGACTGCGACACGTAGCCCTCGAGGCCCCGATAGATCACGCGGCACCAGGCGCCATCGCAATCCTCGACGTCGACGCCCGTGCCTTCGGCCAGCGTGGCGACGCGCCCATACTGCGTGCCGGGACCCGAGCGCATGTTCACGTCGGCGCTCGTATAGGCGTTCTGGGCCATGGCAGCGGCCGGAACGAGCAGCCCGGCCGCCAGCGCGCCGGCGAGAACCAGAGCTTTTGGTGGTCTGAAACTCATGAATCCAAACTCCTGTCGGGCGTGACGTCCCGATCGAAACGGAACGGCGCCGCCAATGAAAGGTTCCGTCTCCAGCACCCTTCTGCCGGTACTCTGGCGCGGTCGGCATGAACGACTTATGAACTGGCTCCCTGCAAGAAGTTAAAAATTTAGTAATGCGGTTAGTTCCGCTAAAAGAGCTGCGAATTAGACCTGAATGCCGACAATCCCGTTAAATTGTCACTTGGCATTTCCCTCATGCTTTCCGCTATCGCTTCACTCGAACGCAAAGCCAATGCGGTGGTCATCGACCGCCGCGACACGATGCGCGTCATCCTCAACATGGGTGGGCGCTACATGCTTTCGTCACGCCGCGACGCGCAGGGCAATCGCCGCGAATATGCCTGCCGCGCGGTCGACATGTCGACGCGCGCGCTTCTCATGCTCGCTCCGGTGATCGGGCCGGTGGGCGAGCGGGTCATCGCCTATTTCGGGGAGTTTGGGACGATCGACGGGAAGATCATCCGCACCTTCGAGCGTGGTTTCGTCATGAGCATCGACGGCAGCGAGGTTCTGCGCGACAAGATCGCCGCCAAGCTCGCCTGGATCGAGGATCACCGGACCCACGACATTCCCGATGGCCGCAGCCACCGGCGGATCGTGCCGCGGCGGCCCTTCTCGGTCCTGACTCTGGCGAGCGGGGCGACCTGCACGTGCCTCGTCATGGACCTGTCCATATCGGGCGCGGCGGTATCCGCCGATGTCATGCCGCCGGTCGGAGCGGTCGTCGCGGTCGGTTCCGTGATCGGCCGGGTCTGCCGTCATTTCGCGGAAGGTTTCGCGATCGCCTTCGAGGAGGTGCAGGTGCTGCGAACGCTCCAGGAGCGCCTGATGCGGACGCCCGGCTGAGGGCCGGCGCGAGGGATTCCCGGAGCCGGCCGGACGCGCTAGGCTTGTGCCGCAGTCCACATGATCAACGGTGCCTCCAATGTCGTTCCTGAAGTCCCTGTTCGGCTGGGGCAAGCCTGCCGCCGAGGCGGAGCCGGCGCCGGCGGCCTCCATCGCGCACAAGGGCTTCACTATCACCGCCGCGCCCTTCCGCAACGAGGGTCAGTTCCAGACGGCGGGAACGGTGACTAAGGAGATCGATGGCGAACTGAAAGAGCACCGCTTCATCCGCGCGGACCGCCACGCCTCGCACGAGGACGCCGTGCAGTTCTCGCTGGCCAAGGGCCGGCAGATCGTCGACGAGCAGGGCGAGCGCATCTTCCGCTGAGGCGGGTGAAACAATGGGCGCCGCCGGCCGACATGACGACGACACCGGCGCCTGCAAGGGTCAGGCTGCCCGCCCCGTCTCCGGATCGCACATGCCCGCCCGTTTCGCCGCCGCCATCCTGATCGCCCTCGGGCTTTCGTCAGCCGCAGACGCGTCTCCGCGCGCGCCCGCGAGGCTCGACATGTCGACGGTCAGGCTGGCGCAGCCGGTGCGGACGGGGACGGCCATGATCGCCAATCACGGGTCGAAGCCGCTCTGGGTTCTGCAGGTCACGCCGGTCGATGCGACCTCCTGGGGCGGCGACCGGCTCGGCAGCGGTTCGCTGGCGCCCGGCGCGCGGGGGCTCCTGCGGCTCGGCGCGACCGGCCAGTGCCGCTTCGACCTACGCGCCACCTTCGCCAATGGCCGCGAAGTCACCCGCTTCGACCTCGATCTCTGCCAGAATCCGGACGTTGCCCTAAGCGAGGCGGATGCCGAAACGCCGCTGCCGGAGGGCCGCGCGGGCGTCATGCTGTTCAGGGTGATGAACCGTACCGGCGCGCCGGTCATCGCGTTCCACGTCTCGCCGGCCGAAGGCGCGGAGCGCGGCGACGTCCTCGGCGCCTGGGTGATGGGGGAGGGCATGCACTATACCGGCCGCGCCGCGGCGGCTCCCTCCTGCCTCTTCGACCTCAAGAGCGTCTTTTCGCTGCGTGGGCCGGAGGCGGCTATCATGACCGGGCAGAATCTCTGCGAGACCCGCGAGATCGCGCTCCCGCGCAGGGATGTCATGGGGGCGCTGGCGCGCTGATTCGCCGGCGGGGTTTCAGGAGAATTCGGCAACGAAAAAGGGCTCCGAAACGGAGCCCTTTGCGTATTCTGCGGCAGATTGTCGACGATCTCAGCGCGGCGTCGTATCGGCGGCGCCTGCTGCCACTGCGGACGGCGCACCAGCGGGAGCGCCCGGGCGCGGCCGGCGCTCAGGGCGCGGCTTCGGCTTGGGAGCGGGCAGGAGCCCGTCGCGCTGGGCCTGCTTGCGGGCGGCCTTGCGAGCGCGACGGATCGCCTCGGCCTTCTCGCGATTCTTACGCTCCGACGGCTTCTCGAAGGACTTGCGCTGCTTCATCTCGCGGAAGATGCCTTCGCGCTGCATCTTCTTCTTCAGGACGCGGAGCGCCTGATCAACGTTATTGTCGCGGACGAGAACCTGCATGTCTTCTCCTCGTTAAATGGTGGTCCGGAAGCTCAAGCCGTCTTGGCTACAGCTTCCTTTTTGCGCCAGAGCTGGAAGCCGAATTCGGCGATGCCGTTCTCGATCGCTTCCCGCTTCAGGCCGTGAGGCGGTTTCTGGTCGCCCCGAACCACGCCGATGCTGGTCCACGGGCTGAATTTCTCGGGCAGCTTGGTGCCGGCCGCATCGGATGCGAAACCGAAGAGCGTCTCGTTGGCACCCGACTTGAACATGAAGAGCCTGGAGCGTTCGGTATTCATAACAGATCCTCGACCGCAATAGGCTGACAACAAAACATGCACGGAGCCGCACCGTTCCGAAAAGCGGTACGACCCCGAAATGGTCGGGCGGCCCTCAGGCGAGAATCGCCTGTGCCGCCCGGCAAATGCCGTGTCTGCGCATGCCGCCGGTACATCCGCGGCAGGCATGCGCGAAACAGATCGACAGGATCAGTCGACAGCCTTCAGGTTGTCGGCCGACGACTTGCCGGAGCGGCGGTCGGCGACGATCTCGAAGGAGATCTTCTGGCCCTCGTTCAGGCCGTAGAGGCCAGCGCGCTCAACCGCGCTGATGTGAACGAACACATCGCTCCCGCCGCCATCCGGCTGAATGAAGCCGAAGCCCTTCTGGGAGTTGAACCATTTCACGGTTCCGGTCTGCATAGAGTATCCTTTCGCGCAAGCGAGCAAAGAGAGACAACTCGCGTCGTGCACGAGTAGTTTAGGCTCACGTTTTCGAAGATTTTTCGTCAGCTGAGCGCCCGGCCAGCGGGCGCGGGGCCAATAAAGAACGGCCGAAACGCCGATGATAGATACTCGCTTCGGCTGCGGATTGCAAGGACAGGATATGCCGCACGCGGGCGCGGCGCAGCCGAAACTCCAGGAACGTCAGCGTGCATATCACTTTTCGGCGATAGGGACTGCCAGTGCGACATGTCCGCACCCCGTTCCCGCAGCCCGCAATGTTGCGTCCGGCGGCGTTTGCTGCATGACTTGGCCGACCAGTCCCGCCGGAATCTCCCATGCCCACGACAATCAGGCCGACCGACGCCGTCCCTCGCGGCCTCCTGACGGTGCGGATCAGCGCCATGCCGGCCGATACCAATGCCAATGGCGATATTTTCGGCGGCTGGGTGATGGCGCGCATGGACCAGGCGGGTGGCATAGCCGGGGTCGAGCGCGCGCAGGGGCGCGTCGTCACCATTGCGGTGGAGGCCATGACCTTCATCCGCCCGGTGCGCGTCGGTGACGTGCTGGAGGTCTATACGGAGGTCTTCCACGTCGGCCGCACCTCCATGAAGATCCATGTCGAGGCCTGGGCGCAGCGCTTCCGCACGGTGAACCGCGAGAAGGTGACCGAGGCGACATTTGCCTTCGTCGCCATCGACGAGGACGGCAGGCCGCGGCCCGTGCCGCCGCCGGTGGACTGACCATGCGTTTCGAGCGCCGCCGCGACCCGCTGGCGCCGAGACGGCGCTTCGTTTCGCGACTGGCGCGGGCGGGGGGCATAGCGGCGGCGATGGTGGTGGTCATGCTCGCCATCGGCATGGCGGGCTATATGGGCTTCGAGAGCATGGGCGCGGTCGATGCCTTCGTGAATACCGCGATGATTCTGTCGGGCATGGGCCCGATGGGCGAATTGAAGACGGATGGCGGCAAGATCTTCGCCGGTTGCTACGCGCTGGCCTCGGGCCTCGTCGTGGTGATCGCCATGGGATTCGTGCTCGCCCCGATCGGCCATCGCTTCCTGCACGCCTTCCACGTCGAGAATCGGCGCGAGGGCGACTGATTCCTTCAGTCCCAGCGGTAGTTGAAGCTGACGCTAATCCGCTCGTCCGGGCTGCGGTTCACCGGCACCTCGTGGCGGATGAAGCTCTCCCAGAGAAGGACGGTGCCGGGTTCGGGGCCGACCGAGACGAAGGATTGCAGGTCTCGCGGCGCGGATTTGCGGCGCGGCGGATGCGCCATCATCATGGCGAGGCGCGGGTCCTCCAGCTTCAGGGCCGCGGCACCCCGGGGCATGGCGACGTAGAACGTGCCGGAAACGACGCTGTGGGGGTGGATGTGCGAGGCGTGCGAACCGCCTTCCGGCAGCACGTTCACCCAGAGCGAATCGAGGATCAGCTTGCGCCCGCCGAGATCGAGGGCGATTTCCCTCGCGAAGGCCGCGACATGGCGGTCGAGATGGCGTGCCAGCGCCTTGAAGGTCGGGAAGCGCCAGGGCAGGTCGTTCAGCGAGGCGTAGCTCGTATAGCCGGGATAGCCGTTCTTCGCGCACCAGCGGATGCCGGCCGTGTCGTCGACGGCGAGCGAGCGGCATGCCTGTTCGACTTCATCGAGAAAGCCGGCAGGCGCCCCGAGCCCGGCCCGATAGAGCTTGGTGGCGAAGAGCGTCTCGACGGAAGCCGATGTTTCGACAGGAGCCATGGAAGGGCTTGTCGCAGGTCGATTGCGGGCGGGCAAGGCTGGGCGCGAAACCGCGATATGGGCCGGCGAGGCGGCGTTCAGCCCGTCACGATCGCGCTATGAGGCACCGAGATACCGTCGAGCCCGCCCCCGCAGCGATAGCCTGACCTTGGTATTGCGCGGTAAACCTGATATTCGCGCTCGCAACAATCCTATCCGAGAGCCGCCCCGCAATGAGGCTCCTCAGCCGCATCCTCAAGGTCGACGTGCAGAAGGGAGAGACGCTCAAGCGCCTCGTCTCCGAGAGCCTGCATGCCTATGCCGGCCGCTACGTGATCGCCTTCATCTGCATGGCGATCGTCGCGGGCTGCACGGCGCTGTCCGCCTGGATCATGCGCGACCTGATCAACGGCGTGTTCCAGAACCGCGATTTCACCCTCGCCGTCTGGTTCGGCATCACCGTGTTCTCGGTGTTCCTGATCAAGGGCTTCGCGGCCTATGTGTCCAACATCATCCTGTCGCGCATCGGCAATGCCATCGTCGCCGCCCAGCAGCAGCGCATCTTCCGCCATCTGCTGGCGCAGGGGGTCGATTTCTACCAGCAGCACGCCTCCGCGGATCTCGTCACCCGCGTGACCCATAATGCGCAGGCTGCGCGCGACGTGCTGCAGAACATCGTCACGACGGTCGGACGCGACCTGTTGACCGTCGCCGGCCTGATCGTCGTCATGCTGATCTCTGACCCCCTGATGTTCCTCGTCTCGGGCGCGGTGATGCCGCTGGCGGTCTATGGCGTGAACCGGCTGCGCCGCCGCGTGCGCCGCCTCGCCCAGAGCGAGTTCCTGTCGCTCGCCTCCATGGTGGGGGTGGTGCAGGAAACCGTGCAGGGCGTGCGCATCGTCAAGTCTTTCGGGATGGAAGAGCGCATGCAGGCGCGCATGGACGCGACGATCGATGCAGTGCGCCAGCGCGCCGACAAGATCGCCACGCTCGGCGCCCGCACCGCCCCGCTGATGGAGACGCTTGGCGGCCTCGCGATCTCTGCGGCCATCGTCTACGGCGCATGGCGCGTCATCCATCAGGGTGTCGATGCCGGTGCCTTCTTCGCCTTCGTCACCGCGCTGCTGCTCGCCTATGACCCGGCCAAGCGGCTCGCCCGCCTCGGCGTCGAGGTGGAGAAGGGGCTGGTCGGCGTCCGGCTCATGTACGAGCTGCTCGATACCGAGCCGACGCTGACCGAGAAGCCCGACGCCAGGCCGCTTGCCATCGCGGGCGGCACGGTCGCCTTCGAGAACGTCACTTTCGGCTATCGCGGCGACGAGCCGGTGCTGCGCGATCTTTCTTTCATCGCCGCCGGTGGCAAGACGACTGCGCTGGTCGGTCCCTCGGGCGGCGGCAAGTCCACCATCATCTCGCTGGTCCAGCGCTTCTTCGACGTGGCGCAGGGCGCGGTGAAGGTGGACGGGCAGGACGTGCGCGACGTCACCGTCGCTTCGCTGCGCGGCGCGATGGCCTTCGTCAGCCAGGACGTGTTCCTGTTCCAGGGCACGGTCCGCGACAATATCGCGGTCGGCCGGCCGGGCGCTTCGGAAGAGGACATCGTCGCGGCGGCGCGCGCGGCCCATGCCCACGACTTCATCGCCGGCCTGCCGGACGGCTACGAGACCGCGATCGGCGAGCACGGGCAGGGGCTCTCGGGCGGCCAGCGGCAGCGCGTCGCCATCGCCCGCGCGATCCTGAAGAACGCGCCGATCATGCTGCTGGACGAGGCGACCTCGGCGCTGGATTCGGAGAGCGAGTTCGAGGTGCAGCGGGCGCTGGATGAACTGATGACCGGTCGCACCTCGCTGGTCATCGCGCATCGGCTGTCGACCGTGATGAATGCCGACCGCATCCTGGTGATCGAGGGCGGCCGGGTCGTCGAAACCGGCACCCATGCCGAACTTATCGCCCGCAACGGGCTTTATGCCCACTATGTCTCGATCCAGTTCGGCGAGCGGAGCGACGCGGCCGAATAATCGGGCCGCGCCGCGGGACCCGTCAGTCCACCAGTTCCCAGGTCACGCTGACGCCGATGCGGAAGGTCTGGTCGCCGGCTGCGACCGGCACCGGCTCGGCGGCTGCCGCCATGGGCGCGGCGCGTTGCAGCACCGGCCCCGGGCGCGATCCGCCCTGTTCGTCGATTGAGATCACCTTGCCGAGACGCGCGCCCGCAGCGCGCGCGAGGATCTCGGCCTTGCGCCGGGCGTCCTCGATGGCCGCGGTGCGGGCCTCGTCCACCTTCTTCGACCAGTCGTCGACGGTGAGCTGCAGGCCGTCGACCTGATTGGCGCCGGCGGCGACCATGCGGTCGAGCACGTCGCCGAGCTTGCCGAGGTCGCGCACGCGCACCTGCAGCTGGTGGCCGGCCGTATAGCCGACGACGCGCGGCCGGCGGGTGTTCGGCTGGTATTCGATGTCGGGCCGGAGGCTGAGCGCGGAGGTGGTGACGTCGCGCTCGGCGATGCCGACCTCCTTCAGCGCCTGCTGCACCTGCCGCATGGTGCGCGAATTGCCGTCCATGGCCTCGCGCGCGGTGCGCGCCTGCACCTGTGTGCCGCCGGAAATGACGGCGAGGTCCGGGGCGGCGCTCGCCTGTCCCTCGCCCTGCAGCGTGATCGACCGCTGCAGCGGCGGCGAAGCGCCCTGCGCCAGGACGGGGGTTGCGAGCGCGGCAAGGCCGGCGAGCGACAGCGCCATGGCGTGGAGAGCCTGGCGCTTGGAGGGAAGCGGGTTCGGACGGGCCTTGGTCATGCTGGTCTCTTGCGGTTTCGGGAGGCGCCGAGGATTGACGGCGCCGGGCTCTGGATGCGATCACCGCATCCTGCCTGCGCGACGGCGGATTTGCAGCCATTTCGCGGCAGGCCGTGCGACAAGAGCGCCGGCACGGTGGGCCTGTAGCTCAATGGTTAGAGCCGGCGGCTCATAACCGCTTGGTTGCAGGTTCGAGTCCTGCCGGGCCCACCACAAACTCGCGATAGCGCTGAATCCGTAGCGAAGTGCTGATCCCGCTCCCATAAGCTCAAGCGGAAACGAGGCCGGCTCGGCTTAGCCAATTCCCGCCGTCGATGCCGCCTTCTTGGGATCTGGGACTACCAGCTCTGCCTCAGCCCGACGCTGCCTCTGAGCGAGCGATGGCGGTCGCCGATCTCGCCGTCGAGGGCGAGGGAGGCGGCGAAGCCCTGCCGGTAGCGGGCCTCGACGCCGAGGGTCGCAAGCGCGGTATGGGTCGAGGCTCGCGCGCCAAAGACGGTGAAGCTCGAGCCGGCGAGCGCCTGGAACTGCGCCTCGGCCGTCCGTTGCGTGTTCGACTGCACTGCATAGGCGAGGCGCGAGAAGGCGATGAGGTCGCCGGCCGCGGTCGAGGCGACGAGCGCGTCGGCACGGGCGCCGAACTCGCCGCGCAGCGTGGCAGTGGTGCGGCCGGCATAGGCCAGCGCGAAGGCGCCCGTCGCGGGCGCGATCCAGCTCTCGCGATAGCCCGGCGCGACATAGGCGATGGCCTCGGCGGCGGCATAGGGCGTCAGTCCATAGGTGCCGAGGGCGAACCTGCGGCCCGTCTCGATCCGGCCGCCGAACGTGTGGCCGACCGGGCCGGAGCGATAGGCTTCGGTGACGCCGAGGGCCGCGACATTGCGGGTCACGTCGAACCGGTTCCAGCCATAGGCGAGGGCCGCTGAGAGGTAGCCCGGCCCGAGGCGCATCGAGGCATAGGCGCCGATCTGGGCGAAATCGCCGGTGCCGGTCCCGAGCGCGCCGAGGCCGAAGGAGGTGCCGCCGCCGGCCAGCGCGAAGCCGACGAGGAGGTTCGGCGCGACCAGCTTGTCGGCGCCGGCCGCGACGCCGTAGATCGACGAGGCCGTGCCTGCGGCGCCGAGGCCGGCATCGGAGGCGGTGCGGCCGGCCTGGCCATAAGCCCGGGTCCAGATCGACCAGGCGGCCTCGACGCGGGCGGCAGGCGTGCGGGCCACCGAGAGGTCGGCCATCTCGATCAGCGAGGAGCCGGGGGCTGTCGCCGTGCCGCCGCGCGAGCCGCCCATCGGGTCGAGCATGATCCCGAGGAACGTCGAGGCGCCGGAAAGGCCGGTCGCAACAGCGCCCGTGCCGGCCTCGCCAGACATGGCGTTGAGCTGGCGGGCCAGCGGTGCGCCGGAGAGGCCGAGCAGAGCATTCCAAGCGGCAGGGGGCATCGCACCTCCGTTCAGCGCGCCATCAATGCCGGCCGCGACGTTCTGCACATTGACGTTGCCGGAGCCGCTCAGCGCAGCGCCCGCACGATAGCCGTTCACGGTCAGCGTGACGTCATTGGTTCCGTAGATGACGCTGGCCGAGGAAGCGCTGATGCCCGGGAGCGTGAACGTGCCATTGACGCCGCCCGTGGCCGTCAGGACGGTATAGGTCTGGGCCTGGAAACTCGCGGCGGGCGCGAACGACAGCGCCGCTCCGCCCAGGCTCGCCGATCCGTTGACCGTCGTCAGGCTGGCCGGCGAGAAGGCGTAGACGGAGGCGGAGGTGAGGGTGAGCGCACCGTTGATCGTCAGGTTCCCTGCCTGCAGCGTGCCGCCAGTGACCGCCGTCGCCGCATTGATCGTACCGGCGCCGCCGAGCGCACCGCCGGTGTTCACCGCGACGCCTGAGCCGCCGATCGCGCCGTTCACGGCCAGAAGGCCGCCATCGACGGTCGTGGAGCCGGCATAGGTTCCCGTCCCAGTCAGTGTGAGGCTGCCGGTGCCGGTCTTGGTGAAGCCGCCGGCACCGCCCAGCGCGCCCGACAGGACGATCGCATTGCTGCCCGTATCGATGGTGCCGCCGCCGGCAGCCATCGTCATGGCGTTGGCGACGGTGAAGCTGCCTCCGAACCGCAAGGTGGGGCCGACGGAGCCGCCGCCCAGTTCGATGAGGCTGGTGCCGGCGGCGGTTGCGGAACCGAGCTCCAGCGTTCCGGAGCGGATTTGCGTCGCGCCTGAATAGGTGTTCGCGCCGGCCAGAACCGTCGTGCCGTTCTCGACCAGCACCGTGCCGTTGCCGATGATGGCCGGTGCGAGGACGTAATTGCTTTCGGTATGGTTGAGCACGATCCGGCCGGTGCCGGCGCCGAACCGCAATTCGGCCACGTTGAGAAAGCCAGCGGCCACAGCGGTGGAACCCGAGGCCGCACCGATATTGACCGTACCGGTCGAGCCGGCCTGATTGGCGATGAAGATGCGCGGCGTGGCAGCACTGACGCCGACCGAGCCGCCGTTGTCGACTGTCAGCATGCCTGCACCGGAATAGCCGACGATCAGATAGAGCGTGTCGGTCAATTGCGAGCCGGTGCCGGTGACGCGCACGGTACCGTTCCCGCCAGCGCCCCGACCGAGCAAGGCGCCATAAGTCGCGAGGGTGCCGCCGTTCGAGATGAGCACCGACGCGCTGCCGTCCCAGCCGACAGTGGAATTGGTCGTGGTCGCCGTGACGGCCAGCGAACTGCCGGCGCCATCGACAGTCAGGGAACCGGTACTTCCGGAATGCCTGCCGATCGTGAGGAAGCCGGCCTGAACGTCGCCGCCGTTCGAGATGGCGAGATTGCCCGTGCCGTAGGAGCTGATCACGAAGCCCAGTTGGACGTTCCAGAGACTTCCTGCGCCGTCGACGACGGCGGTGCCGCTGCCGGTCGCCTTATCGCCGAGGGTGGCGGCCTTGTCGTTCGCATGGGCGCCGCCGAGGACGCTAAGAAAACCCTGGCCAGAATCACCAATGATGTGGCCGTTCGTGGCGTTCCACGTGGTGCCTGCGCCCGTGATCGTCACGGTACCGGATGAGCCGGCGAACGTGCCAGATTGGGCGAAGGACGTGATAGTGGCGGTGGCTCCGCCGGAAAGCGTGAACACGCCCGTCCCGCGATAGCCCGCGTACAGATATTGGCCGTTCCACGTCGTGCCGGTTCCACTGACCGTGGCGCTGCCGGTCTGGCCGGCCAACTCACCGAGCCATGTCGTGTTGTGGGTGAATGCCGCTCCCGACGAGACGCCGAGCGACGCGCCTGGGCCGGCCGCTCCGATCTTGACGGTGCTGGCTGCCGCGCTGCCGCCAGCGATAATTGGGCTGACCGTGCCGCCATTCCCGATCACGACAGCGGTGCCCGAGCCTGGAACGGCGTTCGTCGACCAGTTGGAGGCAGTCCCCCAGTCCGATGTCGAACCCTGCCAGACCGACTGCGCGAGGGAGGGATTGGTGAGGAGGGCGAGGACGCTTGCGGTCGCGACCAAAGCGGCGGGAACTGTGGACCTTTGCCCGCGCACTGTCTGACTCATGACGCAATTCCAGAGGTTGAATAATTTCGAGCCACAATCGAGTGTTCGGAGGGCCGAATGTCAAGAGATTGTTTACTGTTTTTAAGATGTTATCGCTGAAGTATTTAGTTTGCACAATTTGAGAATGCTGTATTGTTGCAAGTAATTAATGGCATTAAATGTCAAAAAATACGTCAAAGAAGCACATTAATTAGAATGTGCCGGCTGCGCTGGATTACCGCCGTCGCCGGGAGCGGTCCGGCATTTGTGCCGAAAGAACGCCCAGGCGATGGCATCTGCGGGGCGCACCCGTGCTCCCGGCCGCTATGCCGGACAATATTGCCGCCGCTTCCAGAGGTGCGGACAAGTCGTCTCCGCGAGACGCGGACGCAGCTAGCGTAATTCGACCACCGACGCGCAGGCGCTATTGCAGCGTCGGGTCGAGGCGGTCGCGCAGCCAGTCGCCGAGCAGCGAGACAGAGAGCGTCGTCAGGACGATGACGCTGGCGGGCGCCAACATGATCCAGGGCGCGCGGGTGATGTACTCGCGGCCGAAGCCGACCATGTTGCCGAGACTGGTCATCGGCGGCTGGACGCCGAGGCCGAGGAACGACAGGCCGCTCTCGAGCAGGATGACCTCGGGAAAGACCAGCGTCATCGAGACGATCAGCGTCGAAGCGATATTCGGCAGGATGTGGCGGAGATAGACGCGCGTCGGAGGCGCGCCGAGCTGCGTCACCGCCGAGGCATAGCCCTGCGCGCCTGCGGAGATAGCGAGGCCGCGCGCGATGCGGGCATAGCGCTCCCAGCCGAACAGGCCCATCAGGCCGACCAGCAGCACCAGCGAAGAGCCGAAGAAGGCGAGCACCGCAAGGGCGAGGATCAGGAACGGCATGCTGGCCTGGAAGTCCGCCAGCATCAGCACGGCCTGTTCGACAAGTCCGCGGAAATAGGCGGCGAGGAAGCCGAGCGTCGTGCCGAGGCATGCCGAGATGATCGTCGCGCCGAAGGCGATGAGCAGCGAGATGCGGATGGAGACGAACAGGCGCGAGAGCACGTCGCGGCCGAGCTCGTCGGTGCCGAGCCAGTGCAGCGGATGGCCCGGCGCGACCAGCCGGTTCCTGAGGTTCGGCGTGGTGTAGGCATAGGGCGAGATGAAATCGGCGAGGAGCGCGACGAGCAGCACCGCGGCGAGCCAGAGGATCGCGACCCAGACCAGCGGGGGGATCGCCTTCATCGCGGCGAAAAGGCTTCGGCCCGGCGGGGCGCGTTCGAGGGTTTGGTCGGTCATGCGTTCGCCCTCATGCGCCGGCTTTGCCGCCCGCATGACGCAGGCGCGGATCGAGGAAGCCGTAGAGGAAATCGACGATCAGGTTGGAGGCGACCATCGTCGCCGCCACCAGCAGCAGGATGCACTGGACGACGGCGAGGTCGCGGTTGGAGACGGCGACGACCAGCAGGCGGCCGACGCCGGGCCACGAGAAGACGCTCTCGACCACCACCGCGCCGGCGATCAGCGAGCCGACCATGAAACCGACAATGGTGACGGTCGGGATCGCGGCATTGGGCAGGGCATGGCCGGTGACCACATGCCGCCATGGCACGCCCTTGGCGCTGGCGGTGCGGATATAGGGCTGGCCCAGCACTTCCAGCATGGCGCTGCGGGTGAAGCGGGCGAGCACCGCTGCGCCGCCGATGCCGAGCGTCAGGATGGGCAGGATCGCGTGCCGCCAGCTGTCCTGGCCGCCAGACGGCAGCCAGCCGAGCTGCACGGCGAAGACGAGGACGAGGACGAGGCCAAGAACGAAGCTCGGAACAGTGAAGCCGGCGACGGAGAGAAGCATGATGGCGCGATCCGCGAAGCGGCCGCGGTTCAGCGCCGCGAAGATGCCTGCGGGAATGCCGATGGCGAGCTTCAGGAACAGCGCGGGAAGGGTCAGCGCCAGCGTGGCGGGAATGCGTTCGGCGACGAGTTCGATGGCGGCCCGGCCGTCGCGCATGGAGCGGCCGAGCTCGCCCTGCGCGATGGCGACGAAGTACTGGAAATATTGCTGCCAGAGCGGGTCGTCGAGACCCCAGGCCTTGCGGAAGGCGGCGATCGCCTCGGGCGGGGCCTCCGGGCCGAGGATGATCTGCGCGGGATCGCCGGACATGCGCAGCACGATGAAGGCGAAGGTGACGACCAGCGCGATGGTCAGCGCGGCGCGCAGCAGCCGCAGAACGATGAAGCGAGCCATCAGGCGGCCCTTCTTGCGATCTGGGCCGGGCCTTCGACGAGATGGCAGGCGACGCGGCGCCCGCCCTCGATCGTGCGCATGGCTGGCGCTTCCACGCGGCAGCGGTCGGTCGCGAGCGCGCAGCGCGGATGGAAGGCGCAGCCGGAGGGGCGCTCGGCCGGATTGGGCGGCTCGCCCGTCAGCACGATGCGCTTCTGCTTCGTGCCGGGCGTCGGCGCGGCGGAGACCAGCGCCTGGGTATAGGGGTGCTTCGGATCGGCGAAGAGGTCGTCGGCGTCGCCCTCCTCGACGAAGCGGCCAAGATACATGACCGCGACGCGCCGGCTCACCTGCCGGACGACCCTGAGGTCGTGGCTGATGAACAGCATGGCGAGGCGCATCTCCTCCTGCAGGTCGATGAGAAGGTTCACCACCTGCGCCTGGATCGAGACATCGAGCGCGGAGACGGGTTCGTCGCAGACGAGGAGGGCGGGCTCGGTCATCAGTGCGCGGGCAAGGACGACGCGCTGGCGCTGGCCGCCGGAGAGTTCATGCGGATAGCGGCTGGCGAGATGGCGTGACAGGCCGACGCGCGCGAGCATGGCGAGGGCCCTGTCGGACCGCTCGGACTGTTCGTGGCGGCGATGGATGTCGAGCGGCTCGCGCACCTGGTCGAGAACGGCGAGGCGGCGGTCGAGCGCGCCGAGCGGGTCCTGGAAGATCATCTGCATGCGCGCACGGGCGCGGCGCCACTCCGCCGTCGCCAGTTTCGGCATCTCGGCGCCGTCGAAGCGGACAGAGCCCTCGTCGCGCGTTTCGAGGCCGAGCACCATGCGGCCGAGCGTCGATTTGCCCGAGCCGGATTCGCCGACAATGCCCAACGTCTCGCCGCTTGATACGCGCAGGCTGACGCCGTCGACGGCACGCACCGCGACCGGACGGCCGAAGAGGCCGCGGCGCTGCGTATAGGTGCGCGCGAGGCCCTTTGCCTCCACCAGCGAAGGGATCATGCGCCGACCGTCTCGGATTGCAGGGCGGGGGAGGGCGAGGTCGATGCGGCAGCATCGCTCGCCACCTCATCGGCCGCCTGCCGCTCGTCGGCCCGGAAGCAGGCGGCGAGCCGGTCGCCCGCGAGGGAGGCCAGAGGCGGCAGCGCCTCGGCGCAGCGCGCCTCGGCCATCGCGCAACGGGGCGCGAAGGCGCAGCCCGCCGGCATGGCGCGCGGATCGGGCACGATGCCCGGAATGGAGGTCAGGCGCCGTCGCGGGCCGGCCAGCGGCGGCAGCGAGCCGACGAGGCCGCGCGCATAGGGATGGCGCGCGTCGTCGAACAGGACCGAGGCCGGGGCCTGCTCGACGATGCGGCCGGCATACATCACGACGACGCGGTCGCAGGTTTCCGCGATGACGCCGAGATCGTGGCTGATCAGCACCAGCGCCATGCCGAGTTCACGGCGGACCGTGTTGAGCAGGTCGAGGATCTGCGCCTGGATGGTCACGTCGAGCGCGGTCGTCGGCTCGTCGGCGATCAGGAGGTCGGGCTTGCCGGCCAGCGCCATGGCGATCATGACGCGCTGGTTCTGGCCGCCGGAGAATTCGTGGGGATAGGCATCGAGGCGCCGGGCAGCGTCGGGGATGCCGACGAGGTCGAGCAGGCGCTTGGCTTCCGCTCGCGGGCTGCCACCGGACAGGCCCGCATGCAGGGCGAGCGCCTCGGCGATCTGGCGCCCGACGCTCAGCACCGGATTGAGCGCGCTGGCGGGATCCTGGAAGATCATCGCGGCACGTCCGCCGCGCAGCCGGTCGAGGACGGCGCCGGGGGCGCCGACCAGTTCCTGTCCGTCGATGATCGCACTGCCGGTCACTTTGGCCTTTGCCGGCAGCAGACCGAGCGCGGCAAGCCAGGTGACCGACTTGCCGGAGCCGGATTCACCGACCATGCCGACCGCCTCGCCGCGCGCAACCGCGAGGTCGATGCCGTGAAGGACATGGACGCCGTCGAAGGCGACGCCAAGCCCGGAGAGGCGGACGAGCATGTCGGGCTCAGGCATAGTTGCCGGGCCGGAAGTCCATGGCGAAGGCCGGGGCGGTCTTCCAGCGGATCGACTTCGCCTTGGCGGTGAAGGTCGCGTTCTGGTGGAGCACCGTGTAGGCGGGGTCCTCGCGCTCGCAGATTTCCAGGATGCGGCGGAACGAGCGGCGGCGCAGGTCGCGGTCGATGGAGGTCTCCAGCACCTCGCAGAGCTGGTTCATCTCGGCATTGGTCCATTCGCCGATCTGCTGCTGCTGGCCGTTCGGGCCATGCTGGTTGACCATCGAGGAGACGGGATCGTTGAACGGGGCCGAGTTCGACCAGTCGCGCACGGCGCGCTGGGGGCCGCGGGCCATGATCTGGCTCCAGTTCTCCACCGTGCTCATCTGCACGTTGATGCCGACCGAGCGCCACATCTCGACGAGGATCTGCGCCGTGGCGTTCTGGTTGGTGTAGTAGTTGTTGAGGACGCGATAGGTGATCGCGTCGCCCTTGTAGCCGGCCTGCTTCAGGAGGTCGCGGGCGAGCGTCGGGTTGAACTCCGGCACCTTCCAGTCGGCGTGGAACATGTCGCCGTAATAATCCCACTGGAGGCCCGCCGGCACCTTGGTGCGACCGGCCCAGAGCGAGTCGACGATGGCCTGCCGGTCGATGGCGTGGGTGAAGGCGCGGCGCACCAGCGGATTGGCGAGTTGGGCGTTGTTCTTGTCGAAGCAGGTCAGGCGGTGGTTGAGGATCGTGCCGCCCTGCACCTCGAAAGCGGGGTTCTTCTCGACTTCGCCGATCTGGTCCGGCGGGATGTCGCAGGCAAACTGATACTGGCCGGAGAGCAGGCCGGCGACGCGGCTGGCGACTTCCGGCACCTCGACGAAGCGGATCGACTTCAGCGGCGGCGTGCCACCCCAATATTCGTCATGGGCTTCGAGGGTGAGCGAGTTGTCGGGGCGGAAATCGACCACCTTGTAGGGGCCGGTGGTGACCGGCTTGCGCGCCCAGTCGAGATAGCTCGCGGCCTCTTCCCAGCCGCGGCGGCTCATGATGTCCGAGCCGTAGCGGGCGAGGCGGCCTTCCAGCGTCACGTCCGGCGAGCCGTTGTGGAAGCGCACGGTGTAGCGATCCACGGCCTCGACGCGGACGAGGTCCGGCCAGGCGCGGCGGGCGACGGCGGAGATTTCGGGCGGCAGTTCCTTGGTGGCGCGCGAGGTCGGGATGTTCTCGCTGACCCGCAGCGTCGCGCGGTTCTTCGGCTGGGTGTCACCGAACATGCGCTCGCGCGAGAAGGTGAACACCACGTCCTCGGCGGTCATCTCGTCGCCGTTGTGGAACTTGACGCCGCGGCGGAGCTGCAGCTCGACCGTCTGGTCGTCGAGGCGCTTCCAGGCGGTGGCGAGGCCCGGCTGCGGCATCAGGTTGCCGAGCCAGTCGCGGCTGATGAGGGCTTCCCAGAGCGAGGTGAAGAACACGCGCTCGCCGACATTCGACTGCTCGCGCAGGACGTCCAGCGTGTTGGAATTGACGATCTTCTGGACCGCAATGGTGATGCGCGGCCGGTTGTCCGTCTGCGCGATGGCGAAGCGGGGGACGAAGGGCGCGGCGACGGCTGCGCCGCCCATCCACAGAACCGAACGACGGGAGGTTTCGCGCATGGAGGTCACCGTGTGTCGAGGATCGGAATGCCCGGCGACTGCCCCTTGGGCCGCATGCCGTGACGGCGGTCTGGCTAACGGGCGGGGATAACGCGGGCATGACCGGCGCATGTCGCCGCCGTGACAGCTTCATGCGCCGGAGATGATGGCTGCCGGCTATTCGGCGAGGCCGAGCCCGACGAGATGGGCGGCGCCGGCGCGCAACTGGTCCTTGTTGCGGACTTCGAGGATGAGCCGCGGCTGGCTGGTGATCGGCTCCAGCGCCCGGAAGAACTGCGGCCAGACGATATTGCCCTCGCCGGGGTTCCAGTGCCGGTCGGCATAGCCGTCGGAATCCTGCAGGTGGACGTGGTGGAGCATGTCGCCGGCGGCGACCGCGTAATAGTCGACCGGCGGCGCGCCGGTGGAGCAATGCGCGTAGTTGGCATGGCCGGTGTCGATGGAGACGCGCACGGCCGGGCTGTCGAACGAGCGGGCGAGGGCGACGCGCTCGTGGGGGTCCCTGTCCTCGATATTCTCGATGACGAGCACCAGGCCCATGGCCTCGGCGCGACGCACGGTTTCGCCGAGCGCATCGTGCATCCGCTCGATGACCTTCTGGCGATATCCGGGATTGTAGTCGGTGTTGTTGTAGTCCCAGGTCGTATAGGGCGAGTGGATGACCATCTGGGTCGCGCCGACCGCCTCGCAGACATCGAGACCCTGCGCCATGCGCTTCTGCACGACGGCCCGGATGTCGGGGTCCTGGCTCGCGAGGTTAAAGCCCCAGAACGGGCCATGGACGCCGAGGCGGCCGCGATAACCGTCGAGCTCGGTCTTGATGGTGGCGGCGATGGAGCGCCAGTCGCCGTTGAGTACCTCGGCCCAGAAGAAGTCCTGCAGTTCGAGGTCGCGCTGGCGCTCGAGAATCCAGTCGCGATGGAGGCGCAGGCCGTCGAGCGGCAGCGCCGCGCCGAGGAGAGGAAGGGTTTTCGCTGAGGTCATGGGAAGGTCCGATCGAAGGCCGCGTTGGAAATCGCGTGCCGTCATCGGACCGTTGCGCAACAGCGCCGTGACATCCGTATCAAGGAATTGTGCGTATCAAGGAAATGTGGAGGGGAGCCGTCCGGCGTTCAGCGGACGAATGGTGCGAGGCTGACGAGAACGAAGGCCGCGAGCATCAGCATCGAGATGACGAAGGGGTTCTCGTCCGGCATGGCGCCTCCAGTCCCATCTCAACCCGGCGGCGACGGCACGGTTCCTTCATGCAGGCTGGCTCAGGCCTATCTCGCGCGCGACTGCGCGGGCGCGAGCCTTGTCGTAGCGGGGGCGGGCGCCGCGGTGGCCGGCTCCTCGCGGCCGAGGATGCGGCGAACCATGGCCGCCATGGTCATTTCGGGGAAATGGCGGAATTCGCCCTCCTTCTGCGCCAGCCGGTCGGCCACCACGTGGAAGACGAAGGGATTGTGCGGCAGGCCGAGATGGCTGCCGAAGACGCGGACGCTTTCCGCCATCGGCCCCTTCTTCTCGGTGCAGCCCTGCCAGGCGCAGATGCCGTCGGAGCGCGAATAGATTGCCGTGGTGGGCAGGGGCGGCGGCGTGCCCAGCGCGCCGCCCATATGCGCGTCGCGGCGGTCGATGCTGTGGCCGCTGACATATTCGTAGAGGCGCCAGGCGCGGGTCGCCTTCGGGCTCTGCGCGAAGGGGCTGCCCAGCGTGACGACGGAGCGGACGAGGTCGGGGCGAACCTTGGCGATCTGGCGCGCATAGATGCCGCCGAGACTGGTGCCGATCAGCGTCACGCGCCGGCCGCGCGCATTGGCGATATCGGCGAGGCGGCTCAGGAGCACCCCTTCGAGACCTGCGCGCGGACCGCGGTTCGTCCCGAGGCCCCAGCCGTGCGCATCGTAGCCGAGACGGTTCAGGTAGCCGCGCATCGGCGTCGTCGACCAGTCCGACGACATCAGGCCGGGGATCAGCATGACGGGGTGGCCGTCGCCGCGCGGGGCGGCCATCAGCGCCTTCTGCAGTAGGCCGAGGGCGGCGAATTCCGCGATGGCGCGCGTTTCGAGCGGCAGCAGCCAGAGCGGTGGCGGCAGTGGTTCGGCGATGGTCGCAGCGGTTCTGGCGGCGGATGGGCCGGCAAGGCGCGAGAGGATTTCAGAAACTGAAGTCCGGCTGATCGGCGACATGATCGGTGTCCTGTCGAGTCGGTATCGGGGTCCGTTCGACACAAGCAATGCGCAACGGGGCCGGATGGTTCCGGCCCCGGTAGCGGCTCTGCCCTGACGCAGGGTGCGCGCCTGAAGTGCATGAGACAGTGGGGAACCGATCGGCGGGAGTTCGGTTCAAAGGGCAACCAAACCCATCGGGAGCGAGGCCATGCCCTACTTCCTGGCGCGCTCGGCCGATTTTTCGGCCGCTGAGCTTGCCGTGATGAAACGTGCCTTTGAATCGGCGCTGGACTTGATCGGAGGCGTCGGACGCCGCGCGGTCGAGCGCGAGACCGCCTGCGCGATCATCGGCGCGGCGCAATGCGGCTGTTTCGACCACGGCAAGCTGGTTGCCATCGGTTCGGCGGCGGGGAGCGCGGCCGCCGCCCGAAGCCGCGCCTCCGCGACCAACAGCAACGAACCGAGCGTCGCCTCCTAGCGCCGCTCTCCGCGCGAAAGTCTGCGCTGTGCAGAATGGCACTCCGGAATAAGCAGGGCAGATGCGCAGGCTTCGGCGGCCGCCGCCATTGCTGCCCGGCCGTCTCGTCCCGTATGCTGGAATACGCATCACCTATACGAGAATTCCGGCCGCTATGGATTTCTGGCATGTCGCAGCGGCTCTGGTCAGCGCTGCCCTCCACGCCGGCTGGAACGCCGCTCTCAAGGTGCAGGCGCGGCCCGCCGAAGTGATGACCGGCCAGATGCTGGTCGGCGCGATTCTGGCGGCTCCGGTGCTGGTCTGGACCGGCCTGCCGTCGCAGTCGTCCTGGGCGTGGCTGGCGGGTTCGACCATTTGCAACATGGTGACCGTCGTAGCCCTGCTCCGGGCCTATGAACTTGTCGGCTTCGGCATGGCCTATCCGGTCATTCGAGCGCTTGCCGTCCTGCTCGTCGTGCCGGCGGCGTCGATGCTTTCGGGCGAGTACCTGAGCCTTGCCGGCGTGGCGGGCATCGTCCTGATGGTCGCTTCGCTGGCGGCGCTGGCGGCCGACCATGTCCGCGGCCCCGCCGTCGGCCGACAGGCGCTCGGCTGGATCGGCGTCGCGGGCGTCGGAACGGCGGCCTATGTGCTGTGCGACGCGCAGGGCGTCAGGGCCGCGGGTGCGCCGCTCGCATACGGCGTTCTTGCGGCCATGTGCAACGCCGTCGCGATGAGCGTCATGCAGCGCGCAAGGCTCGGGAGCTGGCGGGTGTCGAGGGAGAGTTTCGCCGCGGCGGTGCCGATCGCGCTGGCCTCGATGGCGTCCTACCTCCTGATCCTGTGGGTCTGGACGGGCGCCCCGATTGCGCCGGCTGCGGCGCTCCGCGACACAAGCGCCGTCTTCGCCATCCTGATCGCCGTGATTTGGCTGAAGGAGCCCTTCACGCCGTTCCGGCTCGGCGCGGTGGCGCTGTCGGCGGCCGCGGTGCCGCTGCTGCGGTTCGCCTGAGCCTCAGACGATCCGGACCTTGCGGTCGCCCCAGTACTTGTCCCGCAGCGACTTCTTGTAGAGCTTGCCGGTCGGCAGGCGCGGCAGTTGATCCATGAAGTCGATGGAGCGCGGGCATTTCTGGATCGACAGATTGTCCCGGGAGAAAGCCAGAAGCTCTTCCTCCAGTTCCCGCCCCGCGGCGATGCCCGGCATGGGCTGGATGACCGCCTTCACTTCCTCGCCGAGGTCGTCGTTCGGCACGCCGAAGACGGCGGCATCGGCCACTTTCGGATGGGTGATGAGCAGGTTCTCGGCTTCCTGCGGATAGATGTTCACGCCGCCCGAGATGATCATGAAGGTGGAGCGGTCGGTGAGGTAGAGGAAGCCGTCATCGTCGACAAAGCCGACATCGCCGACCGTCGACATGGTGCCGTCGGTCGAGCGCGACTGCGCCGTGCGCTCGGGGTCGTTGAAATAGACGAAGGGGTTGGCGGTCTTGAACCAGATCTCGCCGGGCTCGCCCTTCGCCGCTGGCTGCATGTCGGCGTCGAGAATGTGCAGGTCGCCCATCAGCACCTTGCCGACCGTGCCGCGGTGCCTGAGCCATTGTTCGGAGTCGCAGGCGGTGAAGCCCATGGCCTCGGTCGCCCCGTAATATTCGTGGATGATCGGCCCCCACCACGCGATCATCTCCTCCTTGACCTGCGGCGGGCAGGGGGCTGCCGCGTGGACGACCACCTCGAGCGAGGAAAGGTCGTAGCGGCCGCGCACCTCCAGAGGCAATTTGAGCAGGCGCGAGAACATGGTCGGGACGAGCTGGCTGTGCGTGACCTTGTATTTCTCGACCAGCGCCAGATAGGCCTCCGGGTCGAAATGCTCCATCACGATGACCGTGCCGCCGGCGCGGATCGCGAGGCCGACGGCGGCCTGCGGCGCGGAATGGTAGAGCGGGGCCGGCGAGAGATAGGTCATGTCCTCGCGGTAGCGCCATAGGCCGCTGAGGAACTTGTAGAGCGGCAGCGGCTCTTCCGGCGGGTTCTCCGGCAGCGGGCGCAGGATGCCTTTCGGCCGGCCGGTCGTGCCGGACGAATAGAGCATCGGCGTGCCGAGCCACTCGTCCGCGATCGGCGTCGTGGGAAAGGGCGCGACCGCCGTGTCCAGGTCGCGGGTCTGCGTGTCCTTCGGGTCGCCGTCGACGACGATGCACAGCTTGATGTTCGGCGCCTGCTTCATTGCCTGGAGGGCGATCTCGCGCTTCGCCCGCGAGGTGATGAGAATCTTCGATTCGCTGTTGTTGAGGATGTAGGCGAGCTCGTCGGCCAGCAGGTAGGAATTGATGCAGGTGTAGTAGAGGCCCGCCCGCTCGCCCGTCGCGCAGCATTCCATGTAGCGCCGGTGGTTCTCCATGAAGATGGCGTAGTGATCGAGCCGGTTGAGGCCCTCCGCCCGGAGCAGATGGGCGAGCCGGTTCGCCCGCTCGTCGAGTTCCCGGTAGGTCACCGTCTCGCCGGTGCCGGCCATGATGAAGGCCGCCCGGCCCGGGTGGTTCTCTGCGGTCTTGCGCGTGTACATGAACGAACCTCGATGCGATCGGCCGGCGAGGGCCATGCGCCGTCGCGGGCAAAGCGCTGCCCGCGACGGATGGTTGCCGGCGATCAGACGCTCTCGTTGGAGAGAACGCTGCCGAACAGCTCGAAGCTCTCGCCCTTCACGCGGGCGAGCTGTACCGACTGAATCGGGAAGAAGTCGGTCGGGCTGGTGTTGACCTTGATGCCGGGCAGCAGCAGCGGCGACTCGTAGTTCTTCAGGTTGGCGGCTTCTTTCATGACGTTCTCGCGCGTCAGGTTGTCGCCTGCCTGCTTCAGCGTCTGCAGCAGCGTGTGGGCGACGCAGAAGCCGTAGTTGTGGCCGTCGTCGCGGATGTCGGCATTGGGCATGTATTTGGCCATGAAGGCTTTCCAGGCCGCGATATCGGGCGAGTTGGCCCATTGCGGATCGGTCGCGTCCTTGCGGTAGAGCGCGATGATGATGCCCTGCGCGTTCTCGATGCCGGCCGGCTTGAGCACCGAACCGAAGGACGAGGACACGTTGTTCAGGTAGTGGATCGGCTTCCAGGCGATTTCCGCCGCCTTCTTGATCGCCTGCGCGGCGAATTTGGGCGTCGTGATGTTGAAGAAGACGTCGGCGCCCGAGTTCTTCAGCTGGATCATCTGGCTGTCGACGGTCGGGTCGGTCACTTCGTAGGTCGAGACCTGCACGAGGTTCTTCTGGTGGGCGGTGCCGAGCCCGGTCTTGAAGCCGTTGAAGTAATCCTTGCCGTAGTCGTCGTTCTGCATGAGCACGCCGATCTTGGCGTTCGCATTGTTCTGGATGATGTGCTTGGCGTAGATCGCCGCTTCCGTCGCGTAGTCGGGCTGCCAGCCGATGGTCCACGGGAACTGGCGGGGATTGCCCCATTTCGATGCGCCGGTGGCGACGAAGAGCTGCGGCACCTTGCGGGTGTTGAGATAGCGCTGGATCGCCGTGTTGGAGGGCGTGCCAAGCGGGTTGAAGACGAGCAGGACCTTGTCCTCCTCGACCAGCTTGCGCACCATCTCGACCGCCTTGGGCGGCGAGTAGCCGTCGTCATAGGTGATGAAGTTGATCTTGCGGCCATTCAGCCCGCCGTTTTCGTTGACCATCTTCATCACCGCCTCGGAAGTGCGGCCGATGACGCCGTAGGCCGAGGCATTGCCCGAATAGGGCATGATGTTGCCGATCTTGATCTCGCTGTCGCTCGCGCCGTCGTCATACCGCTTCTGGGCGATCGCCGGGGCGAAGACGGGCGTGACGGCAAAGGCGCCGAGCCCTGCGAGAACTGTCCTGCGCTTGATATGGGTCATGTCGTTTCCTCCGAAGGATTGCGGGTCTTCGAGACCCCGTTTGATGCAGTGTCTGGATGCACTGTTGTCGAAAGACCGAGGGACGGATCAGCCTCCCTGTCGCGGCTTGATCCTCGCCCAGAGCATGGCGAGGCCGCCGGCAATGCCGCCGGGCATGACGTAGATCAGGACGATGAGCGTGATGCCGTAGAGCGTCCACGGCTGCAGTTCGAGCGGCAGGTGGATGGCCTGGCTGATCTTCTTGGTCATCGCATCGGCATATTTCTCGATGAACTGGACGAAGACGCCGCCGATGATCGCGCCCGGCAGCGAGGCGACACCGCCGACCACCGCGCCGACGAGGATGGCGATGGAGAGTTCGAAACGGAAACTGTCGGGCGAGACGAATTCGAAGATGATCGCGTGCAGCGCGCCGGCGACCCCGACATAGAGCGCGGATATGCCGAACACCGTCGCCTTGTAGCGGGAGGTGTCGATGCCCATCGTACCGGCCGCCATGGTGTGGTCGCGGATGGCGGTCATCGCGCGGCCGGGGCGCGAGTTGAGCAGGTTGCGCGCCATCCAGAACATGAAGGCGGCGACCACGAGCACGACGAGATACATCCACTGGTCGCCGGACAGCGGCAGGCCGAAGGGCGGGTCGGGTTTGATCAGGTTGATGCCCATGACGCCGTTGGTGAACGGTTCCAGGTGCCGGTATTTCAGCATCTGCGGCACGGCGATGGCGAGGCCGAACGTCGCGAGCGCGAGATAGTGGCCTTCGAGCCGCAGGGCCGGCAGGCCGAACAGGTAGCCGACGACGAAGCAGAGGATGGCGGCGGCCGGCAGCGTCAGCCAGAAGTTGACCGAGTACTGGTCGATGAGGATCGCGGCCGTATAGGCGCCGACCGCGAAGAAGGCGCCATGGCCGAGCGAGATCTGGCCGTTGAAGCCGGTCAGCAGGTTCAGCCCGAGCACCGCGATCGCATAGACGATCATCAGGCTCATCTGGAGGAAGGTGAAATTGCTGATCCAGCCGGACTTGCCGACCAGGAAGGGCAGGGCGGCGGCCAGAACCAGGAGGCCGATCATGACGTAGCGGCCGAGGCTGCGGCCGGGATCAGCGGTCATCGGTGCGGTCGAGGTGATCGCGGTCATGGCCTCAGACCCTTTTCACGGTCGTCCTGCCGAACAGCCCGGCGGGCTTGAGCGTCAGGATGGCGATGACGATGATGAGCGCGACCGTCAGCTTCTCGCCGTTGCCGACGATGTAGATGCCGAAGGTCTTCTCGGTGAGATTGCCGAAATAGGCGACGAGGTTCTCCAGAACGCCGACGAGGAAGCCGCCGAACACCGCGCCGCCGGGGCTCGAAATGCCGCCGACCAGCGCGCCCGCAAAGCCGTAGAGCAGGATCGAGGCCATCATGTTGGGCTCGAGATAGACGACGGGCGCGACCATGGCGCCCGCGACCGCGCCGATCGAGGCGGCAAGGCCCCAGCCCAGCGCCAGCATCCAGTCGACCCTAACGCCGACGAGGCGCGCCGAGACCGGGTTCTGCGCGGCCGCGCGCATGGCGAGCCCGAGCGGCGTGAAGCGGAAGAAGGCAAACAGTGCCAGCAGCATCAGGAGCGAGACGGCGATCATGCCGATCTGGTGCGCGCCGATATAGCCGGAGCCGGCGAAGGAGACGTTCGGGAAGGGCGACGGGAACGTCTTGATCGTATGGCTCCAGATGCTGCCTGCCAGCGAGTGGAAGATCGCGAGAAGCCCGATGAAGACCACCACGATGGACAGGATCGGCGAGCCGTGAAGGGGCCTCAGGATGATCCGCTCGATGCTGAGACCGAGGATGAACGAGAAGACGATGGTGAAGCCGAGCGCCGGCCAGAAGGGCACGCCGAGCTGGATGAGCTGCCAGCAGACATAGGTCGAGAACATCGCCATCTCGCCCTGGGCGAAGTTGAGATGGTCGGTGGCCGTGAAGATCATCACCAGAGCGAGCGCGAGCAGCGCATAGATGGCCCCCGAGGCGAGGCCCGATGCGATCTGCTGGATCAGCTGTTCCATGCCAGTTCCTCTTCGACCGTTCCCTCGCGGCCGGTTGTCCCGGCCTTGGCTGCGTTTGTGGCTCGACCGTCAGTAGCCGAGATAGGATTTGCGGATGCCCTCGTCGTTCTTGATCACCGCCGCGGGCCCCGCCATCACGACGTTTCCGGTTTCCAGCACGTAGGCATTGTCGGCGAGGTTGAGCGCGAGCGCGGCGTTCTGCTCGACCAGCAGCATCGATACGCCTGCCTCCTCGTTGATCCGGCGCATGATGTGGAAGATTTCCTGCACGATCAGCGGCGCGAGCCCGAAGGACGGCTCGTCCAGCAGCATCAGGCGGGGTCCGAGCATCAGCGCGCGGGCAATGGCGAGCATCTGCTGCTCGCCGCCCGAGAGCGTGCCGGCCTGCTGGGCGATGCGCTCCTTCAGCCGCGGGAAGTAGGTGAAGACGAGATCGAGGTCGCGCGGAACATGGGTCTTGTCGCGCCGCCCGTAGGACGCGATCCTCAGATTCTCCTCGACCGACAGGCCGACGAAGGTGCCGCGCCCCTCCGGCACATGGGCGACGCCGAGGCGGACAATGTCCTCGGTGGCCATCGTGTCGATCGGCTGGCCGTCGAAGCGGATGGTGCCCTCGCGCCTCACCATGCCGCATATGGCGCGCAGCGTCGTCGTCTTGCCCGCGCCGTTGGCGCCGAGCAGCGTGGTGATGCCGCCCTTGTCCAGCGAGAAGGCGAGCCCGTGCAGGGCCTGCGTCCCGCCGTAATAGGCCTTGAGCCCGCCGATCTCGAGCAGTGCCGTCATGGGTCAGGCCCCCGTTCCGAGATAGGCGCGGATGACCTCGGGGTCGCGCTGCACCTCCGCCGGTGTCCCGTCGGCGATCTTCTTGCCGAAATCGATGGCGACCACCTTGTCCGAGACCGACATGACGAGGCTCATATGGTGCTCGACCAGCAGGGTCGTGACCTTCTGCACGTCGCGCACGCGCCGAATCTGGTCCTTGAGAACCTCGATCTCGTCGTGGTTGAGCCCGGCAGCCGGCTCGTCGAGCAGGAGCAGCTTCGGCCGCGCCGCGAGCGCGCGGGCGAGTTCCACGCGCTTGCGGATGGGGAAGGGCAGCGGTCCCGCCGGCAGGCCGGCAAAAGGCTCGAGATCCATGAAGGCGATGAGTTCGCGCGCCCGGTCGGTGATCGCCTGTTCTTCCGCGCCGACGCCGTTCAGCCTGAGGACGCTGGCGAGGAAGCCCGCCTTGGTCTGGCTGTGGCAGCCGACCTTGACGTTGTCGAGCACGGTCATGCGGTCGAACAGCGCAACGTTCTGGAACGTCCGCCCCATGCCGATGGCGGCGATGGCGTGACGGGAGGCGTTCATGATCGAGCGCCCCTCGAACAGGATGTCGCCCTCGTTGGGGATGTAGAGGCGGCTGAGACAGTTGAAGAGCGTGGTCTTGCCCGCGCCGTTCGGGCCGATCAGGCCGACCACGTCGCCCCGCATCACGTCGAAGGAAATGCCGTTCAGCGCGATGATGCCGCCGAAACGGACGCAGATGTTCTTGACGGCGAGCAGCGGTCCGGAATCGGATTCAGCATAAGCCTCCGCCGCGCCAACGGACGTCATAGGCATTCTTCTCCCTGGAAGGCCGTTCGCTTGTTGCGTCGCCTCTAGCGGGCGCGGCCATTGTCGTTGGCATCAGTGTGAGCAGATTACGCGCAGTGCCGCAATGCTGGTTTGACGCGATTTCTGCGTGGTTATGCGACGACCGGTGTCCAAAGCCACGGAAGGGCACCGAAGGCAAAGTTCAAAATTCGTGAAATATCATTCCACTAGTCGAAATCGGTTGCGACCGGCCCGAGGCCGGCCTCCGACGATCGGCAGAGGCCGGGCGTGCCTACGGGCGCGGGGCAGCGCTCGCGGCCCCGCCATGTCCGGCAATGCGTCGAGGATAGCCTACCGCTCGTTCCAGTGGACCATGGGGAGGCCTGCGACGGGGGATCGGAAGAAGGGGATGCGGGTGCCGCGGAGCGAGCCGATATAGACGGTCTTCAGGTCCGGGCCGCCAAAGGTGACCGAGGCGAACCAGGGTGCGATGCGTCCGCCGGAAGCGAGCATGGCCTCGGCGGAGGCGCCGCCGGCCCAGAACTCCTGCATCAGCGCGCGGCTGGTCCAGGGGTCGTGATCGTCGAGAATGATCCTCAGTTCGCCCTCGGGGGTGATCGCGAAGATGCGGTCCATCATCACATGGGTGCCCCACAGATTGCCGTGGGCGTCGAAGGCGATGCCGTCGATCGGCGCGCCGTGGTTTTCCGGTCCGAAGGTCTGGCGGTCGGAGAGCGTGCCGTCCGGCGCGGCGCGGAAGCGGGTGATCTTCGGCCCGGAGGTCTCGACCACGTAGAGCCATTCCTCGCTCGCGTCGAAGCGGATCTCGTTGGTGAAGGCGATGTTGTCGGCGACGACGCGCAAGGCGCCGTTCTCGTAGAGGGCGATGTAGCCGTCGGTGATCTTCGGCGAGACCGCTTCCATCCAGTTGACGATGCGGGTCGAGATGGTCAGCCAGAGCCGATCCTTCGAATCGCGCAGCACGAAGTTGACCTTGCCGATGGGACGGCCGTCGAGCGTGTCGGCGAGGACGGTGGTCCGGCCGGTCCGGCGCTCCATCAGCTCCAGCCGGTCGGTGCCGAAATTGGAGATGACGATGTCGCCGTTGCGGGCGAAGGCGAGGCCGTTCGGCAGGGTGCCGACGGTGAAGCGGGTGGCATCGTCGGTGGCGCCGGCAAAGGCGCCGGGATCGTTCTGGGTGATCAGTTCCTGGCTGCCGTCCGGCCGGATGTGGACGACGCCGCCGCGCGCATCCGCGGCCCAGAGCGAGCCGTCGCGCTCGGCCAGGATGCATTCGGGCCGCTGAAGGCCCTCGCCGACATAGCCGATCTGGGTGCGGTCGACGACAAAGCCGTCAAGCGGATTGGCGGGCATGTTTCCTCGCTGCGGTCAGGCGCTCTTCCGGCGCTTCGCGTATCGGTTTGGGTGGGGGCATATCGCCATGCGCGGTGGTGCTCCCGGCGGGGACAACCGGCCGCCGAGAGCGCGCATTCGCCCCGGATCAATCCTCGAAGATGGCCACGGCCCGGCAGAAGCCGGCGGACGCCTTGTGGATCTTGTAGGGGAAGCAGGAGATCATGAAGCCGGTGGCCGGCAGCTGGTCGAGGTTGGTCAGCTTCTCGATATGGCCGTAGGCGCGCACCATGCCGGCGCGGTGGCCCTCCCAGATGAGGCGGGCATCGCCGGTCTCGGCGAATTTCTTCGCGGTATGGACGAAGGGCGCATCCCAACTCCAGGCGTCGGTGCCGGTGATCCTGACGCCGCGCTCGGTGAGCCACAGCGTCGCCTCGCGGCCCATGCCGCAGCCGCGCCCGACATAGTCCGGCTGGCCGTAGCGGGCGCCGGCGGCGGTGTTGACCACCACAATGTCCAGTGGCTGGAGCTCGACGCCGGTCCGCTTCAGTTCGGCCTCGACATCGGCTGATGTCGCGACATAGCCGTCCGGCAGGTGGCGGAAATCGAGCTTCACGCCGCGCTGGAAGCACCAGTCGAGCGGCATCTCGTCGATGGTCCAGGCCGGCTTGCCGTCATCGGTGGTCGAGTGGAAATGGTAGGGCGCGTCGAGATGGGTGCCGTTGTGGGTGGAAATCTGGAGCTGCTCCACCGCCCAGCCGTCGCCGCCGGGCAACTGGTCCTTCGTCAGGCCGGGGAAGAACTGCAGGATGCTGTCCACCGAGGCCTTGTGGTCGACATAGGTGATCGAGGGCAGCGCGCCCGGCGGGTCGGAGGCAATATCGGCTCTCAGCGACACGGATAGGTCGACGATCCGGCGCGGCATGGGCTCATTCCTCCTTCAATGCGAATTTTGCCAGGCGAGAGCCCGGATTTCGACGGCGCGCAGCGCCAGATTCGAGACGAGGCCGATGGCGCCGAGAAGCGCGATGCCGGCGAACAGTTCCGACGACTGGAACGAACGTGCGGCCAGCAGGATCGCGGTGCCGAGGCCGGACTGCGAGGCCAGCATCTCGCAGATGATCGCGAGGATCAGCGCAACCGTCATCGACAGGCGCATGCCCGCGAGAATGTCCGGCATGGCATTGGGCAGGCCGATCTTCCAGGCGAAGGCGGGTCCCGACATCTGGAGGCAGCGCGCCACTTCCTTCAGCCGCGGCTCGACGGCGGCGAAGCCGTGGATCGTGCCGAGCAGGGTCGGCCAGAGCGAACCGAAGGCCACGACCGTCAGCGCCATGGCGGGCGAGAGGCCCATCAAAGCGATAGCGACGGGAATGATCGCCGAGGCGGGCAGGGGCCTGAGGAATTCCAGCGTCGGCTGGAGATAGTCGCGCGCGGTCTTCGACAGGCCGATGGCGGCGCCGAGCACGACGCCGATGAGGCTGGCGAGCAGCCAGCCCTGCAGCATGCGGCCGACCGTGCCGATGGTCTGCGGCAGGAGGTCGCCGCGCGAGAAGCCGCGCAGCAGCGCCGACCAGGCGTCGAACGGGTTCGGCACGAAGGCGCGCGATACCGTGCCGGTGACGGAGGCGAGCCACCAGACGAACAGGATCGCGAAGACGACGGCGATGGAGCCGATGAAGACGATGGGGTTGCGCAGGGTCACGGCTTGCCTCCCGCAACCTGCTGGTGCCGGAAGAGCCGGCCCTGGAGCACGTTCAGCCCGGCATTGACGCCCCAGCCGATCAGGCCGATCCAGATCAGCGAGCCGAGCATGAGCTCCGGGCGCAGCGATTGCTGGGCGATCATCAGCATGTAGCCAAGACCCTGCGGATTGGCGGCGATCTCGACCGTCACCGCCACCACCAGCGCGAAGCCGGCGGCGAGCCGCAGCGCGACGAAGATGCGCGGCATGGCAGCCGGCAGCACGATCTTGAACAGACGTTGCGAGGAAGACAGGCCGAGTACGCGCGAGACTTCCATCAGCCGTGGCTCGATCTGCGAAGCGGCAGCCTGTGCGAGGATCAGGCACGGCCAGAAGGTGGCGAAGGCGACGATCGACATTTCGAAGCCGTAGCCGAAGCCGAAGACCAGCATGGCGAGCGGGATCAGCGCAACGGAAGGGATCGGGCGGAACAGCTCGACCGACGGGGTCGAGAGTGCAATCGCCGTCTTCGACAGGCCGATGAGGAAGCCGAGGACGAGGCCGGCGCTCGCGCCGATGGCGAGTCCGCCGAGGGCAGCGGTCAGCGTCTGGCGCGTCGCGGTGACCAGCGTGCCGTCGCCAAGGGCCTCGACGATGGCGGCGAAGGCGGCGGAGGGGGCCGCGAGGCTCTCCGAGCCGGAGCCGGGACCGCGGAACCACAGCTCCGCGCCGACGATGAGGAGAAGCGGCAAGGCCGCTGCTTTCGCCAGCCTCATCAGTGCGTCTCGTGCATCATGTCGAACAGGTCGCGGCGCATGGCGAGGAAGTCGGGATGCTCGCGCGTGGTGAGCTGGTTGCGCGGGCGCGCGAGCGGCACGTCGACAATGCGCGCGAGCCGGCCGGGATTGGGCAGGAGCGCCACCACACGGTCGCCGAGATAGAGGGCTTCCTCAAGGTCGTGCGTGACGAAGAAGACGGTGGTGTTGCGCTCGGCGGCAAGCGCCAGGACCTCGTCCTGCAATTGCTGGCGCGTCATCGCGTCGAGCGCGCCGAAAGGCTCGTCCATCAGCAGGATTTCCGGGTCCTGCGCGAGGCAGCGGGCGATCTGCAGGCGCTGCTGCATGCCGCCCGAGAGCTGTCCCGGAAACTTGTGGGCGTGGTCCTTGAGACCGACCTTGGCGAGCAGCGCCTCGATGAGCGGCCGCTGCTCGGCCCTCGGCATGCCGGTGGCCTCCAGCGCGAGCGCGACATTGCCTGCCGCATCGCGCCAGGGCAGCAGGGCGCGCCCGTAATCCTGAAAGACCACGGACACCTTGCGGCTCGGCCCCTGGACGGGATTGCCGAACAGCGAGAGCTTGCCCGCGCTCGCCTGGACGAGACCGGCGACGACACGCAGCAAGGTGGTCTTGCCGCAGCCTGACGGGCCCATCACGCAGATGAACTCGCCCGGCTTCACGTCCAGCGTGATGTCGGTCAGGATCGTCTTGCCGCCGAGGTCGACGCGGATGGCGTCGAACGCGATGGCAGGTTCAGGCGGTCGAGCAAGCATCTCGCGGTCTCTCACGGCAGGACGACGTTGGCCGCGACGGGATTGCCGCGCAGCATCTCCTGCTCCTTCATGATGGTGATCCAGTAGTTCACCTCCTCAACCGTGATGGTCGGCTTCTGGAAGGAGATGATCGCATTGGCGAGCACGGCCGGCGGCAGCGGAATGTACTTGCCGATGATCTGGCGCACCTTGGCGTCGTTGGCCTTGTTGTCGACGAAGGCGTTGCCCTCGGCGAGGCCCTCGCGGAACGCCTTGAGCGGGCCGGGATTGGCGGTCGCCCAGGCGCGGGTCGTCGAATAGAGGATGGCGGGCAGGCCGGCCGGCAGCTCGGTGTGGAAGTAGGACACCACGCGGCCGACATTGGTCTGCACGATGCGTTCCATGATCGGCGAGCCGGTGACGAGGCCGTCGACCGAGCCGCCGCGCAGGATGTCGGCCATCTGCGGGAAGGGGGTCTCGACGAAGGTGACCTTCTTCCAGTCGCCGCCCTTCTCGCTCATCCACTTGCGGAAGAGGACGTGCAGGAAGGCGTTCATGCCGGGTACGCCGATGCGCTTGCCCTCGGCGGTCTTGGCGTTGGTGATGCCCGCGCCGGTCTTCTCCACGAAGCCGTAATTGGCGACGTCCTTGTGGGTGAAGGAGCCGCCGGCCACCGCCACGAGATCGAGGCCGCCGTCATTGGCCTGCAGCATCACGGAGGGCGTTGGGCCGCCGACCTGCACGGAGCCCGCCTGCATGGCGGCGGGGATGTTGGAGTTCAGCGCGATGAGCTGGAGCGTCGCATCGATGCCGCGCTTGGCGAAATAGCCCTCTTCCTTGGCGACGAAAGCCGAGGTGAAGTCGGACACGGCCGTGTAGCCGATCGTGATCTTGGTCGGGGCCTGGGCGATGGCCGGGGCGGCGAGCAGCGTGGAGCCGGCCGCGATGCCGGCGGCAAAGCCGCGGCGGGTGAGTTCAGTCATGGACGTCGTCCTCTCAGATGATCGATTGCTGTTGGCCCGGATCTTCGTGCCCGGTTCTCTGGATGTGTCAGGCCCGGCCGGGCAATGTCTCCGGGTCGGGCCTTGCGGCAAGCCCCCGCATCCCGGCCGCCGCGAAGGTGACCGCACGCGAGAGTATGGTTTCGGTATTGCTGTCGGTGGTCTCGCCGTCCGACAGGCGGTCGGCGCGGCCGGTCGGCGACATCTGGGTCAAGGCCGAACCGATGATGAAGAGATAGCCCCAGGTGGCATTGGCCGGGGTCAGGTCGGGCAGGGCCAGGCGCAAAGCCGCGATGTAACGCTTCGCCATGGCGTCGTAGCTCGCGGAAATGAGCCCCTTCTGCCAGTCGAGGTTCGAGGCGCCCATCACGAGGATGAGGCTCGCGAAGGTCGAGCCGCCGCGCGCCGGGTCATACCCAGCCTCGACTGTCGGCCGCAGGAGCGAATCGATGAGCTCTTCCAGCGTCGGCACGCCGCGCGCGAGCATGGCCTCGAGCCGGGCGAGGCGGATGCGGTTGATCGCGCCCGAGCGGCGCGAGAACATGGCCTCGAACAGGCCTTCCTTGGTCTTGAAATGATAATGCAGGAGCGCCTGAGCGACGCCCGCCTCCTGCGCGATCTCGCGCATGCTGGTGCCGTCGAAGCCGAATTTGCCGAAAAGGCGCTCGGCCGCGTCGAGGATCTCTTCCTTCGACGTCGCTTTGGCGCGCGCGGTGGCAAGGTTGGTCGGCATGCGGTCCAATCATCTGACTGTTCGATCAGTCAAGATGACGTGGCAGGCGAAGTCAACGGCGCGCTGCCGCCTGTCGCAAAAGCGGTCTCTCTATCCTTCGGCAGAGGGCTCGGCCATCGGGAAGATCGTCAGGCGCCGGTCTTCGCCTTCTGGTTGCGCCTGCGCGTTTCGGCCCCCTTCTTCGCCGAGGCGGAGCGCTGGGCCGGACTGCGCCTCGCCGCGGCGCGGCCGCCAAGCTTGCCGCCGCGTTTCGCCGAGACGTTGGTGTCCGGAACGCCCCGGCCCGAACCGCTCTTGTTGCCGCCGCCGCTTTCCTTGTTGACGGTGGCCCAGGCGATTTCCTCGGCGCGGTCCTCGGACATGCCGCGCTCCTTGTAGCCTTCCTCGATATGCTGCGCCTTGCGCTTCTGTTTGTCGGTGTAGGCGGATTTGTCACCACGGGGCATATGCGCCTCCTGTCAGAGTGTTCAACGCAGAACCGTTCGGGCAGGGTCGGGGTTCCTCGGGGGCCTCCTTGCATGTCCGGCGACCACCACGATCCCGCCATCGCGCTGAAGACCGTCAAGGCCAACGGCATCACCATCCGCTACGCCGAGATCGGCACGGGGCCGCTGGTCCTGTTCACCCACGGCTGGCCGGAGGGATGGGCCTCGTGGCGTCGCCAGATGTCCGCGCTGGCCGCGGCGGGTTACAGGGCCGTCGCGCCGGACATGCGCGGCTATGGCGGCACCGACGCGCCGGCCGAGATCGAACGCTATTCGATCCTCGACCTCGTCGCCGATCAGGTCGAGCTCGTGAAGGCGCTGGGCGCGGAGACGGCGGTCGTCGTCGGCCATGACTGGGGCGCGCCCGTCGCCTGGCATTGCGCGCTGCTGCGGCCGGACATCTTCCGCGCGGTCGTCGGCATGAGCGTGCCGTGGACGCCGCCCGGCTATACGGACATGCTGACCTCGCTCGAAAAGCTCGGTATCCGCGACTTCTACATCCAATATTTCCAGGCGCCCGGCGTCGCCGATGCCGAGCTCGACCGGAACCCGCGCGAGAGCCTGCACCGCATCTACCAGGACGGGTTCGGCCATCGCACAGACCGCCGGAAGTCGATGATCCGGATGAAGAGCGGCGGCGGCATCCTCGACAACACCGATCCGCCGGGCATTCTGCCCGACTGGCTGCCCGACGAGCATATGGCCTACATGGCCGAGCAGTTCCGGCATTCCGGCTTCCGGGGCGGGCTCAACTGGTATCGCTGCCTGCGCCGCAACGCCGCGCTGATGGCGCCCTGGCGCGGCCAGCCGATCCGCCAGCCCTCGCTGTTCATCGCGGGGGGCAATGACGGGGTCATGCACTTTCCGGCGTCGAAGGCGCAGATCGAGGCTTTCACCAAGACGCTGCCGGAGTGCCGGGGCGTCCATATCCTCGATGGCGCCGGGCACTGGATCCAGCAGGAACGCTCGGAGGAGGTCAGTGACCTCCTCCTCGCCTTCCTGGCGGACCTGGGCTGAGGGCGGGGTCGGGATCAGCCAAGGCGCGCCCGGAAGTTTCGGGAGACAGGGGGCTCTCCCGAAGGCGCGTCAGTTGCAGCCGCAGCCGTGGCCGCCGCCGAGCAGGCCGCCGACGAGGCCGGTCACGCCCGACAGGATGTTGGTCCGGTTGCCCTTCACCGTGACCGGGATCGCGACGTTGGTGCGGTTGCCGCTGGCGATGTTGTTCAGCACCGAGATGCCGTTGAGCGCCGCGACGTTGATCCCGGAAACGTTGACGAGGCTGCCCGAACCGCCGCGCGGGCCCGCGAGGGCGGGGCCGGCAGTCAGGGTGGCGAAGGCAACGGCAAGAACTGCGTACTTCATCTCTGTCACTCCCTTGATCGTCGCCGAGAGATTTCGAGCGACACACAACTAATGATTTTAGAAACTACATTATGCAACCTATACGAGATTTTAACCATACCAGGTAGGCTTAATCGGCCCGGTCCATTTCGTGAGGCTATACTCTGTTTGTCTTTTGGTTCGCCAGATGTAAGCATAAGTAAATTGAAATAATTATCTTGATAAAAATCAGTAATATGTGTGCCGTTTAACAAAATATTAGGCAATAACAACAACAATCTGTCCGGAGATAACACTATCGTCCGGTCGGATTTCATATGTTCAGGCGGCTCGCAGCACTGTCCATTGCCCTTGTTCCCCTCGCCATCGGCGGAGGCGTCCGCGCCAGCAGTCCGGAAAGCCAGTCTGTTTCGGTTGCGACGCTGGGCCTGCGCGGCGGCTACGACGCCAACCCGGCCAACCTGAACGGCGCACAGGGCAGCGGCTTCATCACGCAGTCCGCGACCTGGGACTACCTGCGCGGATCGGACAAGGAAGGCTATGCGGTCTCGATCGCAACGGCCAATACGGTCTACGAGTCGCGGTTCCTGTCGCCGGCCACCACGACGGGCGTTTCCTTCCGCCATGCCATGTCGCTGGGGGCGGGCCTGAGTTTGCAGAGCTCGATCGCCACGGCCGCCGAGAGCACCTTCTCCCGCCGTCTCGTCTCGGTGCTCTGGCGCGAGCGGCTGGACTACGAGGCCGGGCCGCTGCGCCTGTTCGGCAGCCTCGACATGCGCTTCGCATCCCTGAACGAACGCAACATCTTCGCGCTCGGCAATTTCCTGCCCGATGCGGAGAATTTCGTGACGATCACGGCCATGCCCGGAGCGGCTTATCGGCAGGGCTGGGGCGAGGTCGGCGTGTCGGTGCAGGCGTCCCGCACCACGTTTCGCTTCCAGACCGACTATCTCGGGTTGCGACGCGACAACGACCGCTTCCACGCCAATCTGTTCGCGTCAGCCGAATTCCATGGCGTCCGCCTCGAAGGCTCGCTGTCGGTCGCCCATGCGCGCTTCCGGACGCGGGATTTCGACGACATCACGCGGCTGCTCTACACGGCGCGGGCGACGATCCCGCTGGAGCGCATCGGCCTGCCGTTCCGCAGCCTGTCGCTGGCGCTGTCCTCGGCGCGGACGCTTGAGGATACGAGCCTGCCGTTTTCCGCCTACAACCTGCAGACGGTCAGCGATGCCCGGCTTTCCGCGGCGCTGGACGCGAGCAACTCCGTCGCCATCGTCGCCCGCCACAAGCGCGACGATTATCTGGGATTGGGCGTCGGCTCGACGCTCGTCTCGGCGGGGATCGAGTACGAGCGCAGCCTCGGCGACGGGCTCGCCGGCGTCGCCGCGCTGTCGTGGCGGCGCGTCCACGATACCGGGGCGACCCCGGTATCGGCCTTCAACGTCCAGATTGGCCTGACCAAGCGCATCGAACAGCGCCCGCCGCCGGCCGCGCGCTGAGGGATCAGCGCTGGGGAACGAGCCGCTCCTTGCCGATGCCTTCCTGGCCGGCAATGGTCCAGGTGCCGTCGAGCGTGCCGTCGTCGTTCAAGCGGTAGACGACGAGCCCGATGGCATCGCCCAGCCGATAGGCGGCCGAGAGCACGTTGCCCTGGCGCATGCAGAACCCTTGCGTGGGCGGCGTGTTGGTGATGGCCCAGCGGATCGCGCAATTGCCGCCGGCGGTGCCGGAAATCTCGGCGACGCCGCGATAGCCCGTGCCGTTGCCGTTGTCGCCGATCACCTGATACCGGCCGGTGAGCTGCTGGGCGCCCGCGGTGGCGACGCCTGCGAAAAGAATGGCGGCGGCAGCCGCGCAGCGAAGCATGGTCATGGAAAACTCCCGTCGGATCGGGGCTCTCTTGGCCCCTCGGTTGCGCACATTCCTCAGAGATTGTTGCCGCAGAGTGTCGCAGGGTCACCTTCGGTAATTTCCGGGCAGAATTGCGCCTAAATCGGGGGTCCGGCTTGCAGCAAGGCCCCGCGCCCGCTATCTCGCGGCCAACCCCAGCGACACGCCCTGCCCATTCCGAGGAAGCGCGACCCCATGGCCCGCCAGTTCGCCTATCACATGTCCGGCCTGACCAAGGCCTATCCCAACGGCAAGAAGGTGCTGGAGAACGTCCATCTCTCCTTCTACCCGGACGCCAAGATCGGCGTGCTCGGCGTCAACGGTGCGGGCAAGTCGACCCTGCTGCGCATCATGGCCGGCACTGACAAGGAATATACCGGCGAGGCATGGGCCGCCGAGGGCGTGCGCGTCGGCTACCTGCCGCAGGAGCCGCAGCTGGATAGCAGCCTCACCGTGCGCGAGAACGTCATGCTCGGCGTCGCCGCGAAGAAGGCGATCCTCGACCGCTACAACGATCTCGCCATGAACTACTCGGACGAGACCGCCGACGAGATGGCAAAGCTGCAGGACGAGATCGAGGCCAAGGGCCTGTGGGATCTCGACAGCCAGGTCGATCAGGCCATGGACGCGCTGATCTGCCCGCCCGACGACTGGGCGGTGGACAAGCTCTCGGGTGGCGAGAAGCGCCGCGTCGCGCTCTGCCGCCTGCTGCTCGACCAGCCGGAAGTCCTGCTGCTCGACGAACCGACCAACCACCTCGACGCCGAGACGACCGCTTGGCTCGAAGGCCACCTGCGCTCCTATCCCGGCGCCATCCTGATCGTTACCCACGACCGCTACTTCCTCGACAACGTCACGGGGTGGATTCTCGAGCTCGACCGCGGCAAGGGCATGCCCTACGAGGGCAATTACTCGTCCTGGCTGCAGCAGAAACAGAAGCGGCTGATTCAGGAGGGCCGCGAGGAGGAGACCCGGCTCAAGGCGCTGGCGCGCGAGGCCGAGTGGATGGGCTCCTCGCCCAAGGCCCGGCAGGCCAAGAACAAGGCCCGCATCCAGCGCTATGACGATCTCGTCAAGAAGGCGGCCGAGGTCGGCCCGACCACCGCGCAGATCATCATTCCGATCGCTGAGCGGCTCGGCAACAATGTCATCGAGTTCAAGGAACTGTCGAAGGCCTTCGGCGACAAGCTCCTGATCGACGACCTGTCGTTCCGCCTGCCGCCGGGCGGCATTGTCGGCATTATCGGACCGAACGGCGCCGGAAAGACCACGCTGTTCCGCATGATCGCGGGGCAGGAGGCGCCCGATGCCGGCGCCATCGAGATCGCCGACAACGTCAAGCTCGGCTATGTCGACCAGTCGCGTGACGCGCTCGCCGACGGCAAGACCGTCTACGAGGAAATCTCCGGCGGCAACGAGATCCTCTATCTGGGCAAGCGCGAGATCAACGCCCGCGCCTATTGCGGGGCCTTCAACTTCAAGGGCGGCGACCAGCAGAAGAAGGTCGGCCAGCTCTCGGGCGGCGAACGCAACCGCGTCCATCTCGCCAAGATCCTGCAGCGCGGCGCCAATGTCCTGCTGCTCGACGAGCCGACCAACGACCTCGACGTCGACACCCTCCGCGCGCTGGAAGAAGCACTCGAAGACTATGCCGGCTGCGCCGTGATCATCAGCCATGACCGCATGTTCCTCGACCGCATCGCGACCCACATTCTCGCCTTCGAGGGCGACAGCCATGTCGAGTGGTTCGAGGGCAATTTCCAGGATTACGAGGAAGACAAGAAGCGCCGCCTCGGCATCGATTCGACCATTCCGAAGCGCATCCAGTACAAGAAGTTCTCGCGCTGAGCGGAGCAGGGATGGCGGACGATCTGACGATCCGCATTGCAGGCCCTGAGGACCACGACGCCATCGCCGCCATGAACCAGGCGATGGACCGGTTTTATCGCCCCGGCGATGAGCCGGACGCGGCCGGCGACGTCGTCGCCCTCATGGAGCGGATTCGCGCCGACGCGCAGTTCGGGACGCAGGTTGCGCTGGCTTTTCGCGGGGCACAGCCGGTCGGCATCGCCTTTTTCGCGTTGATCCATCCGGGACGGCGCCTCGGCGGTCTTCTGTTCCTGAAGGACCTGTTCGTTGCCGAGGATGCACGTGCGCTCGGCGTCGGCGAGGCGATGATGCGGTTTCTGGCCCAGTTCGCGGCCGGGAAGGGCATCAGGCGGATCGACCTGACGGCTGAGCCGCAGAATGCGGGCGCCCAGCGCTTCTACGAGCGCCTCGGCATGAAGGTGCGTCCGGCGATCTTCTACCGGCTGGAGGGCGAGGCGCTGAACAGGCTCATCGGGAGCTGAGCGTCAGACCCTCTGCCCGAGATCGCGCGCCGAAAGCCAGAACACCTCGCCTTCGCTTTCGGCCGAATCGAGCCAGAGGAAGGGCAGGTCGTACTCGGCTTCGAGGATGTCGCGCCCCGTTCCGATCTCGCAGAGGATGCCACCGCGCGCGGTGAGATGGTCGCCGGCCCCGTCGAGGATGCGGCGGACGATGTCGAATCCGTCCGGGCCGCCGAGATGGGCCATGACCGGCTCGGCGCGATATTCCGCGGGAAAGGCGTCGACCTCGGCCTTGGCCACATAGGGCGGATTGGCGATGATCAGGTCGTAGCGCCGGCCCGCCACGGGGCCGAACAGATCGCCCGCGAGCAGGGCGACGCGGTCCTCCATGCCGTGGTCGGCGACGTTCAGTTTCGCGACCTCGAGCGCGTCGCGGGAGAGGTCGACGGCATCGATCGTGGCGTTCGGATAGGCCATGGCGGCGAGGATGGCGAGGCAGCCGGAGCCGGTGCAGAGGTCGAGGGCGCGAGCGACCGCATAGGGCTCGGGAACCGGGCCGAGGCCGTCCTGCTCCAGTCCGCCGGTCATCATCAGTTCGCCGAGATAGGAGCGCGGCACGATGACCCGCTCGTCGACCCGGAAGGGAATGCCCTGAATATAGGCGCGCCCGAGCAGGTAGGGCGCGGGCTTGCGGGTGGCGACGCGCGCCTCGATCAGGCCGATCACTTTCTCGCGTTCGGGGCGGGTCAGCCGCGCCTCCAGCCAGGGCGCGAGGTCGTCGATGGGCAGCGACAGGCCTTCGAGGATCATGAAGGCGGCCTCGTCCAGCGCCGTGGACGTGCCGTGGCCGAAGGTGAGCTTGGCCGCCGAGAAACGCGAAACGCCGTAGCGCAGCAGGTCGCGCACGGTGATCAGGTCGTCGGCGGGCGAGTGTGGCTGGGCCATCAGGCGCGTCTCCTGCTGGGCCGGGCGCCAGCGAGCCCCTGCTAATCCGCGCCGTGGCCGGCTTCAAGCCCGGCGGGCGACAAGGTGGCGGAAATGGCGATCCTGCCATGGCCTTGCCCAAGTCCGGAACGATGCTCGCCTTGCGGATCAGCGGGTTCGCGGGCATGGTGACCGAATGGCCGGCTGCATGCGGAGCGGGCGTTTCCGTCCCATGCCGACCCTTCCTCAGCGGACCCTTCCCCTCGGGATGACGAGAGACCGATAGTGACGTTCAACATCGTTTTGCGGGCTTTCGCGCTCGCTGCCGGACTTGTCACGGCGACGGCCGCAATGGCCCAGGGGCGCAATGCCACCTTCCAGCCGCTCGGCGCGACGCCAACCTTCCGGGACGCGCTGCGCGCTTCCGTCTACGGCAACGTGCTCGCCGCGCGTCTCGCCGCCACGGTGCGCGACACGGCGACCTCCTCGGTCTACTGGCGTGCGGCGCTGCGGCAGGACCCGCGCAACAACGAGATTCTCGAGCGGGCCTTCGTCACGACGCTGGCCGACGGCAATATCGACGAGGCCGTGCCGCTCGCCGAGCGCCTGATCCAGATCGATCGCGGCCACCGCCTCGCGCGCCTCGCGCTCGCCATGCGGGCAATGAAGGCGCGGCAGTACCAGGCGGCGCGCAACCATCTCAACGCCGCGCCGCGCGCGGGTTCCGACCTCACCTCGGCCCTTCTGGTCGGCTGGTCGCAGCTCGGCTCCGGCGATGCCAATGCGGGAATCGCGGCGATCGACCGGCTGACGGGCGCGGACTGGTACGCCCTGTTCAAGAATTTCCACGCCGGCCTCATTCTCGATGCCGCCGGGCGGCGCACCGATGCGGGCCTGCGCCTGCAGGAGGCCTACAAGCAGGACCCGACCATCCTGCGCATCGTCGATGCCTATGGGCGCTGGGCTTCGCGGGCCAAGTCCGCCGATGAGGCGCGGCAGATCTTCGCAGCCTACGACAAGGTCATTCCGGGCCACCCGATCATCACGGACGCCCAGCGGCGGCTCAGCGGCGAGGGCGGCACGCTGCCGATGCTGGTGCGCAGCCCCCAGACCGGCGCCGCCGAGGTGCTCTACGGCCTCGGCTCGGCGCTGTCCCGGCAGGGCGGCGAGGACCTTGCGCTGATCTATCTCCAGCTCGCGCGCTGGCTCGACCCGCAGCACGACCTCGCCATCCTGTCGCTGGCCGACCTCTACGAGTTCCTCAAAGTTCCGGGCCGGGCGATCACCGTCTTCGACGCCATGCCGGAATCCTCGCCGCTCTATCGCAATGCGCAGATCCAGCGGGCGCTGAACCTCGACCAGATGGAGCGGACCGAGGAGGCGCGGAAGGCTCTGCAGGACCTGACCGCGAAATATCCGAACGATCTGGAGGCGATGCAGGCGCTCGGCAACGTCCTGCGCGGTCGCAAGCAGTTCGCGGAAGCCGCGGAGGCCTACTCGAAGGCGCTGGCGCTGATCCCGAGCCCGACCTCGCAGCACTGGATCTATTTCTATTTCCGCGGCATCGCCTACGAGCGCACCAAGCAGTGGTCGAAGGCCGAGGCCGATCTGAAGCGGGCGCTGGAACTGATCCCGGAGAGCAATACGCGCGGCCGCGCGCAGGTGCTCAACTATCTCGGCTATTCCTGGGTCGACCAGGGCCTGAACCTCGAAGAGGGGCTCGCCCATATCCGCAAGGCGGTCGAGCTGACGCCGGAGGATGGCTACATCGTCGACAGCCTCGGCTGGGCCTATTACCGCATGGGCCGCTTCGAGGAGGCCGTGGTCGAACTCGAGCGCGCCATCGAACTGCGCCCCGAGGACCCGGTCATCAACGACCATCTGGGCGATGCCTACTGGCGCACAGGCCGGCAGCTCGAGGCCGGGTTCCAGTGGAACCATGCCCGCGACCTGAAGCCGGAGCCGGACGACCTGCCGCGCATCCTGCAGAAGATCGCTAGCGGCCTTTCAGACGACCGCGAACCGGCCGCCCGCACGACGACCGGGCAGGCGGCGCCGCAATCCGCCCCGAACTGACCGCTGGCGGCGGGGGCCGGCGCTCCCGCCATGCCGCCATGCTGGTCGAACGGGCACCCGCCAAGATCAACCTGACGCTCGCCGTGCGCGCGCGGCGCGCGGACGGCTATCACGACCTCGAAAGCCTCGTCGTCTTCGCCGCAGCCGGCGACGAATTGCGGTTCGAGCCGGGCGGCGAGGGCTATCGGCTGACCGTGCGCGGTGCGACCGCCACCGATGCGGGACCTTCCGCCGACAATCTCGTCCTGAAGGCAGCGCGCCTCGCCGCAGAGCGCATTCCCGGCCTGCCGGGCGGCCGCTTCGTGCTGGTGAAGCGCCTGCCTGTCGCAGCCGGCCTCGGCGGCGGCTCGTCGGATGCGGCGGCCGCTCTGCGGCTGCTGGCGCGCGCTGGCCGGCTCACGGTGGAGGATGCACGGCTGGCCGAGGCCGCGCGGCTGACCGGGGCCGACGTGCCGGTCTGCCTTGAGGCTCGCCCCCGCATGATGCGCGGCGTCGGCCACGATCTCGGTCCGGCGCTCGCCCTGCCGCGGTTGCCGGCGCTTCTGGTCAATCCGCGTGTGGCGGTCCCGACGCCGGACGTGTTCCGCGGACTGGGCATGGCGGCGGGAACGTCCAATGCCGGCGACCCGGCGGCGACAGTCGAAGCGCGTGGGGATGCCGACAGGCTCGGCCGTCCCGACCTGATCGCGCTGCTGGGCGCGTCCCGGAACGATCTGGAGGAGCCGGCCCTCGCCATCGCGCCGGTGATCGGCGAGGCGCTGGCCGCGCTGCGTGCCGTTCCCGGCTGCCGCCTTGCGCGCATGTCCGGGTCGGGTGCGACGGTTTTCGGCCTGTTCGACACCTGCCGGGCAGCGGCAGCGGCGGGCAAGGCGATTGCGGCGCGCCATCCCAACTGGTGGCTGAAGCCGACCATGCTGGGGTGACGGTCAGCCGGCGCGGAAGCGTCTCCAGCCTGCCGCCCTGAGATGACAGGCCGGGCAGGTGCCACAGCCATAGCCCCAGTCGTGCTTCGTGGCGCGGTCGCCGAGATAGCAGGAATGGCTCTCGTCACGGATCAGATCCACCAGCGCCTCGCCGCCGAACCGCTCGGTCAGCGCCCAGGTCTCGGCCTTGTCGATGAACATGAGCGGGGTGTGCAGCACGAAGCGCGTGTCCATGCCGAGGTTCAGCGCCACTTGCAGCGCCTTGATGGTGTCGTCGCGGCAATCGGGATAGCCGGAATAGTCGGTCTCGCACATGCCGGCGACGATGTGCTTCAGGCCGCGCCGGTAGGCGAGCGCAGCCGCAAAGGTCAGGAAAACGATGTTGCGGCCGGGCACGAAGGTGTTCGGCAGGCCGGCATCGGTCATCTCGATGGCGACGTCGCGGGTGAGCGAGGTGTTCGAGATTTCCCCGAGCGCGGCGAGCCCGACCGTGTGGTCCTCGCCGAGCCGCGCGCTCCATTCCGGCTTCAGCGCGACAAGGCCCTTCCGCACCGCCGCGCGGCAGTCGAGTTCCACGCGGTGGCGCTGGCCGTAGTCGAAGCCGAGCGTCTCGACACGATCGAAGCGGTCAAGCGCCCATGCGAGGCAGGTCGAGGAATCCTGCCCGCCCGAGAACAGGACGAGGGCGCCGGTGCCGGCCATTCCGGAGCTCTCGCCGCTCATCGCCGGCCGCTCAATAGGCGCGGGCGATGCAGAACTCGACCGCCTGTTTCAGCGCATCTTTCAGCGGGCTGTCAGGGAACAAGGCCAGCGCGTCGTTGGCCATGTCGCCGTAATGGCGGGCGCGCTCGATCGTGTCGGCCAGCGCGCCGTGCTTGGTCATCAGGCCGATGGCGGCATCGAGGTCGCCCTCGCCAATCTCTCCTTCGACAAGCGTCTTCTTCCAGAAGGCGCGATCGGCCTCCGAGCCGCGGCGGAAGGCCAGCACGACGGGAAGGGTGATCTTGCCCTCGCGGAAGTCGTCGCCAGTGTTTTTGCCGAGCTTCTGGGCCTTGCCGCCATAGTCGAGCGCATCGTCGACGAGCTGGAAGGCGATGCCGAGATTCATGCCATAGGCGCGGGCGGCGGCCTGCTCGGCCTTCGGCCGCTCCGCGATGACCGGGCCGACCTCGCAGGCGGCGGCGAAGAGCTCCGCCGTCTTGCCGCGGATCACCGCCAGATATTCGTCCTCGGTCGTCGCCGTGTTCTTGGCGGCGGCGAGTTGCATGACCTCGCCCTCGGCGATGACCGCGGCGGCGGTCGAGAGGATGTCCAGCGCGCGCAGCGAGCCGACCTCGACCATCATCTTGAAGGCCTGTCCCAGCAGGAAGTCGCCGACCAGCACCGAGGCCTCGTTGCCCCAGACCATGCGGGCGGCGGGCTTGCCGCGGCGCATGTCGCTCTCGTCCACTACGTCGTCGTGCAGCAGCGTCGCCGTGTGCATGAACTCGACGGCGGCGGCGAGCTTGACGTGGCCTTCGCCGCGATAACCGGCAAGGGCCGCCGTCGCGAGCGTCAGCATGGGGCGCAGCCGCTTGCCGCCGGAGGAAATGAGGTGGTTCGCCACTTCCGGGATCATGGTGACCTCGGAACCCGTCCGCGACAGGATCATCGCGTTGACACGTTCCATGTCCGAACGGGTCGCCCCGACCAGCGCGTCGATGGAGGCCTTTTCCTTTTCGAAGGGGACGACGACTGCCACGCCATGCTCCAGATCTTGTGCGCCCGCATTGGACGGATTTTACCGGGACAATAGGGAGGCATCGCCCCCTTCTCAAGCCGCGCGGCATCACGAAAGATGGCGCGGGCGCGCATCAGGGAGACAAGGCCTCGTGGAGGAAATCATCCGTACTCCCGATCCGGTGCTGGTCGGCGCGGTCGAGGCGCTGCTCGGCAGCGAGGGAATCGCCGTTCTGGTGGCCGATCGGCACATTTCGGCCATCGAGGCGCGGATCGTCGCCTTTCCGCTGCGCGTGCTGGTGCCGACGGATCAGGCCGATCGCGCCCGGCGGCTGATCCGGGAGGCGGGCTGGGGCGGCGAACTGAGGCCGCTGCCCTAACGGAAGATGGCGGGAATTGCCGGATGGGCTTATCCGGCGATCCGTGCCATGGCTTGGCGCATGAGCGTCGAGGCGCACGATCAGGAGACGACCACCGACACCGTTCTGGGCGGGCGGGTGCAACTCGTCCAGCCGCGGCGCGGCCATCGTGCCGGCCATGACGCGGTGCTGCTGGCGGCCGCCGTTCCGGCGCTGCCCGGCGAGCGGGTGCTCGATCTCGGGGCAGGGGTCGGCACTGCGGCATTCTGCCTCGCCGCGCGGGTGGCGGTCGGCTATCTGACGCTGGTCGAGATCGATCCGGCACTCGCGGTCCTTGCCGAGCAGAACGCCGCCGCCAACGGCTATGGCAACCGCACCCGCGTCCTCGTCATGGACGCGCTCGCCCGCGGCGCGCCGCGCGAGAAGGCGGGGCTGCTCGTCGGCGAGATCGACCGTGTCATGACCAATCCGCCCTTCCACGACACGCCGCGCCACCGCGCCTCGCCCTCGGCGGGCAAGCGTCTGGCGCATGCTGCGGGCGACGACCTGCTCGTCGGCTTCCTGCGCACGGCCGTCTCGGTGCTGCGTCCCGGCGGCACGGTGACGCTGATCCATCGCGCCGACCAGCCGGAGGCGCTGCTCGGGGCCTTACGCGGTCGCTTCGGCGGCGTGACGCTGCGCCCGATCCATCCGAGGCCCGGCGCTGCGGCCGTGCGGCTGATCGCGACCGGCATCAAGGGCTCGCGCGCGCCGGCCGCGATCCTTCCGGGCCTTGTCCTGCAGGACGGCGAGGGGCAGCCGACGCCGGAGGCCGAGGCGATCCTGCGCAGCGGGCGGGGATTCTAGGCGATGCGGATGATGCTTCTGGCTGTCTTTGCTGTGGCGATGCTGTGCGGCGCTCTCGCTGCCATGCCGCCGGCCTCGGCGCAGGAGGCCCCGCCCGCCCTCGACACGCTCCTGCAACGGCCAGCCTTCAGGGACGCGTGGGACAAGGTGTTTCGGGGCGAGCGCAACATCGACCGCTGGGTTCATGTCTTCAGCGGCGGCGGCGAGGGCACAGTGCTGCCGGGTCGCGCCCTGACGCGCGACGGCGTCAGCTATATCGTTGGGATCGTCTGCCGGCCGCAGGATTGCGAGAATCACAAGCTCTACGTGCTGTTTCGCGCGGACGGCAGCCAGGCTTGGGCGCGCTGGGTGGGTAAGGATCTGGCGCTGACCTATGGCCAGCCGACGGCGGCGATGCGCGAACTGCTGGTCGAGGTGGCGGGCCGGTAGGCGGTGAGGCGGTATGGCGCCGCGTTTTCCCTAACCCCTCTCCCATGGGGAGCGGGTGCCTGCGAAGCAGGCGGGAGAGGGGTATGCCCTCGCCAATGGAAGGCATCACATGGCTGCGCCCATTGCGATGACCTGTCGAGCCCGAACCCCTCACCCGGGTCCTCCGGACCCACCCTCTCCCCATGGGAGAGGGTTCAGTCGGCGCACCCCTATCCTTCGATCTTCGAGAAATCCGCCACCGTAGCGGTGGCCGCGCGCAGTTCGGCCAGCATTTTCAAGCGGTTCTCGCGCAGCGCCGGGTCCTCTGCATTGACGGTCACCTTGTCGAAGAAGGCATCGACCGCGGGCCGAAGCTCGGCGAGTGCCTTCATCGCGTCGGCATAGTCCTCTTGGCCGACATGGTCGCGGGCATGGGCCGTGGCGGACTGGAGCAGGTTGTAGAGCGCGCGCTCCTCGGGCAGGCCCTTGTCGTGGACGAGGTGGGCGTCGGGGGCGCCGTCATAAGCGCGGCCGTCCTTCTTCTCCTCGATGCGCAGGATGTTCATCGCGCGCTTGGTGCCTGCCAGCAGGTTTTTCCCGTCGTCGGTGGTCAGAAAGGCAGCCAGCGCCTCGACGCGCCGGACGACGAGCAGGAGGTCGTCATTGCCCTCGCCCGAGGCCAGCACGGCATCCACGAGGTCATGGCGCTGGCCCTGATCGCGCAGCAGGATTTTCAGGCGATCGTGGAAGAAGGAGAGGAGGTTGGCGCGTTGCTTCGAATAGCTGAGACCTGACCCCGCCGGACTCGAACGACTTCCGTTGATGTCCTGCCGTTCGATCCATAAGAAATCATTGATGTCCGCGAAGCCGAAATCAACAGGTTGTTTGACAGCGTCTAACAAGTCTTTCGATGCGTCTATAGCAAAGTGACTGCGGCTGACTTGCTCGAACAGCTCCAACTGTGATGCCCAGAACGTGGGGCCGAGATTGAGAGCAATCCCATTTTCCACCACCAACCTGATCACCCCCAGCGCCGCCCTGCGCAGCGCGAACGGGTCCTTGCTCCCGGTGGGCTTCTCATCGATCGCCCAGAACCCCGTCAGCGTGTCTAGCTTGTCGGCCAGCGCTACCGCCACGGCCACCTTGTCGGTCGGCACGCGGTCTGACGGCCCCTGAGGCTTGTAGTGGTCCTCGATGGCCGCCGCGACGCTCTCGTGCTCGCCCTGGAGCAGCGCATATTTCCGGCCCATCAGGCCCTGCACCTCGGGGAACTCGCCGACGACCTCGGTCATCAGGTCGGCCTTGGCGAGTTCCGCCGCGCGCTCGGCCAGCGCGGGGTCGGCGCCCACCAGCGGCGCGATGTGCTTCGCCAGCGCCTTGATGCGCTCGACGCGCTCGCCCTGCGTCCCCAGCTTCTCGTGGAACACGACGTTCAGCGCGCGCAGCTTCGCCATGCGCTGATCCAGCGGGGTCCCGAAAGTCTCGTAGCCGGGCAGGGGCTTCTGGTCAGTCTCAAAGAAATAGAGTGCATCCGAGAGGCGTGCGCGGATGACGCGCTCGTTGCCGGCGACGATGGCGGCACCGCCATCGGCGGCTTCCAGATTGGCCGTCAGCACGAAGCGGTTGGCGAGCCGGCCCGTCTTCGGATCGCGCACCACGAAGCACTTCTGGTTGGCGCGGATCGTGGCGCGGATGACTTCGTCGGGAATGGCGAGGTAGGCCTCCTCGAACGTGCCCATGAGCACGACCGGCCATTCCACGAGCCCAGCGACCTCATTGAGCAGCCCCTCGTCCTCGACCAGCTCGAACCCCTGCGCGAAGCAGAGGTTCTTGGCGTCGTCGAGGATGCGGCGCTTGCGCTCCTCGGGGTCGGCGACGACCTTCGCCTTTTCGAGGCTGGCGAGATAATCGTCCATGCGCCGGACGCGGATGTCGGCCGGCGCCATGAAGCGGTGGCCGCGCGTCACATCGCCCGAGGCAATGCCGTCGATGGCGAAGGCGATAACCTCCGGGTCTTCGGTCTCCGGGCCGAAGGTGCAGAGGATCGACTGGAGCGGACGCACCCAGCGCAGCGACGAGGTCGAAACGGACGCCTCGCCCCAGCGCATCGATTTCGGCCAGGGGAACGAGCGGACGATTTCCGGCACGATTTCGGCGATGACCTCGGGCGTCGGCCGGCCCGGCTTGTCGATGACGGCGATATAGCTGTCGCCCTTCTTCGGGTCAGACTGGATGGTCGCCTGATCGATGGAGGCAAGCCCGGCGCTCTTCAGGAAGCCCTGGATGGCGGCATCCGGCGCGCCGACGCGCGGCCCCTTGCGCTCTTCTCGGACGTCCGGCGAGGCGGCCGGCAGGCCGTGGACCGACAGCGCGATGCGACGCGGCGTCACGACCGCGCGCGCGCCCTCGTAGAGGCAGCCCCTGGCCACAAGCGCGTCGGTGACGGCCTTCTTCAGGTGCGCAGCGGCGTCCGCCTGCATGCGGGCCGGAATTTCTTCCGAGAGCAGTTCGAGAAGGAGGTCGGGCATGGGCTCGGCTCGGCGGGCGCGCGCCGCATGGCGAACGGAGGCACCCTGTGCGATGGTTTCGTCGGGTGCTTCCGTAATTGGAGAAAGGCCATGCGTCCAGCGTTCAGCCGGTTGGCGATTGCCGTTCCGATCGCCGCCATGGCCATGTCGTCGCCGGTTGCCGGGCAGCCGCGGGGCGTCGGTCTTGCCAATCCGGCCTCGACCAACTGCCTTCAGCTCGGCGGCCGCTCCGAGATCAGGAACGGCGCGCAGGGCCAGTATGGCGTCTGCATCTTTGCCGATGGCCGGGTCTGCGAGGAATGGGCGCTGTTCAGAGACGCGCGCTGCGTGCGCCCGCGCGACTGACCAGCGCCTCGCCTCACTCCGTCTCCAGCAGGCGATACTGCCAGCTGCGCTCGCCCGGCGGCTCGATATTGTCGATCAGCCAGCGGCCGTTCTCGAAATGCAGGGCATAGATGACCTCGCGCTCCGCAAAGTTGCGGAACTTCACGCGGACGCGGGCGACGCGATTGTCCACCGTAACGATGTGCTCGAAACGCAGCGTGTTCTTCCAGCCGTCCTCCTCCTCCTGGCACATGCAGAGGTAGTCGGCGTCGAGGCCGGGCAGGGGGCTATCCATCTCGCGGGAACGGCGGCGCTGGCGCGCAAACAGGCGGTTGAACTCGCGCGTGAAGAAGGTCCGCTCGTTGCGCTCGTTCACCGTGGCGAAGAAGGTGCGCACGGTCTCGACCGGGTCGGTAGCCGATTGCGCAAATGCCAGACGGGGCGAGAGCGCGCCGGCAGCGACCGCGAAGCCGAGGGCGCGGCGGGAGAGGGGCAGGCAGGATTTCGAAGGCGATGTCATGCGATGTCCGGTCCGTTGTTGGCGGGCCGGTCGGTTGTCGAAGCCTTCGGTTTCAGCTTGTGGTCGTCGCTCGGGACGCCCACGACACAAAGCGTCGGAGCGCTTAGGCCCCGCCCGCCTCGGTCTGGAGCCAGGCCGCGCCGCAGGCCTTGGCCAGTTCGCGCACGCGCAGGATGTAGCTCTGCCGCTCGGTGACCGAGATCACGCCGCGCGCGTCGAGCAGATTGAAGGCGTGTCCGGCCTTCAGGCACTGGTCATAGGCTGGCTGGACCATCAGGTGTCGGCCGTCACCCTTGCCCTTTTCAAGGAGAGCCCGGCATTCGGCCTCGGCCTCGGCGAAGCGCCGGAACAGGGCGGCCGTGTCGGCATGCTCGAAATTGTAGCGGGAATATTCCTGCTCGGCCTGCAGGAAGACCTCGCGATAGGTCACCTTCTCAGGCCCTTCGCGGCCGTTGAAGTTGAGCTCCATGATGCTCTCGACGTTCTGCAGATAGCAGGCGAGGCGCTCGAGGCCATAAGTCAGCTCGCCCGATACCGGCGAGCATTCGATGCCGGCCACCTGCTGGAAGTAGGTGAACTGCGACACTTCCATGCCGTCGCACCAGCACTCCCAGCCGAGGCCCCAGGCGCCGAGCGTCGGATTTTCCCAGTCGTCCTCGACGAAGCGGATGTCGTGGATCGTCTGGTCGAGACCAATGGCCGCCAGCGAGCCGAGATAGAGCTCCTGCAGGTTCGGCGGGTTCGGCTTCAGAATGACCTGGAACTGGTAGTAGTGCTGCAGCCGGTTCGGGTTCTCGCCGTAGCGGCCGTCCTTCGGCCGGCGCGAGGGCTGCACATAAGCAGCCTTCCAGGGCTTCGGGCCGAGGGATCGCAGCATCGTGCCGGGGTGAGACGTGCCGGCGCCGACTTCCATGTCGTAGGGCTGGAGAATAACGCAGCCCTTGTCGGCCCAGAAGGTCTGGAGCGCGAGGATCAGGCCCTGGAACGAGCGTTCGGGCCGCATATGGGTGGGAAGGTCGGAAACTGACATGGGTCGGGCGGCCTGCGGCAAGGTGCGGGCCGACCCTTAAAGTCAGGGTGCGAGGGGGTCAACCGCCGTCAGTAGGGGCGATACTCGCCGGTGACCGGATCGCGGCGCAGGCGGCGGATCGGCTGTTCGGCACGAACCGGTCGCGCCTGCAGCGTCAGGCTGCGGCGGACCAGGATGAAGGTCGCAATCACAATGGCCGCCACGGCGGCCCCCATCAGAACTGGCGGCATGAATCTCTCCTGCCCCGCATAGTGCATTGCGGGATATCGCCTCGCAAATCCGGCGAAAACGCGGCGAATCGTTCTGACATCTAGTTTACCCGCAGGCGGGCTGGCCGAGCCGGACGCCTTCGAACAGCCCCTTCACCTCGGGCGAGGTGTCGATGCCGAAATCGAACGGGGCGAGCGCACCCTTCTCCGCGAGTTCGTGGACCGTGCGGCGGACGGTGCTCGCCTCGGTGCGCGACCAGAAGGCGGCATTGGCGGCGGCGCGGCTGTCGATGGGCGCGCGCAGGGTCATGAACGAGGCGACGAACAGGTTGATGTTGGCGGCGGCGAGATAGCGCAGATGCCGGTCGCAGGGCGTGAAGGCGAGGGCGCGCAGGTCGTTCGCGAGCTTGGTCGCATGATCGAGCACGGCGCGGGTGGTGCGCTGCTGGCCGATGGGCGGGACGATCAGGCGCTGCCCGTCGACCTCCACGAAGGACTTGTCGGTCCGCATCACCACCGGTCCGATGGGAACGTAGCTCTGCGACAGGCCCTGTGTCCCGGTCAGCGACATGCCGGTCAGGCCGCCGCCCTCGGTCTCGCGCACGCCGGGCACCACGGCGATGACGCGCGGACCGGCGGCCGGCGGCGCGCTGGCTTGAGTCGGCGCCTGGCTTGAGCGCAGCAGGCCAAACAGACCGCCGCCTATGCCGCCCTGCGAAATGAAGGCATAGGCGGCAAAGCCTATCGCGCCCGCGCCGATCACGAGCCAGATCGTGGACAACCCTTCCTCGCCCTTCGGCGCAGCCGCAGCCGGCTGGCCGCGGTTCTTGCGGAAGTTCATCGCGACATTGTCGGCCATGGCCCCTCGCGGCGTTACGCAACAGCCGGCGATGATGCATGGCAAGTGATGAGGGGCGGTTTAACGGATCGGGCCGATTTGATGAAAAAGCGCCCCGGCCGAGAGCCGGAGCGCAATGTTGACGACGAAAGGGGCGGCCGTGGCGTCAGGCCAGCGTCCAGTCCAGCGTGATTTCGGCATTGAGCAGCTTGGAGATCGGGCAGCCTTCCTTGGCGGCCTTGGCGATCTCGCCGAACTTCTCCTTGTCGACGCCAGGCACATTGGCCGAGAGCGTCAGCGCCGATTTCGTTACCTTGAAGCCCGCACCGTCCTTGTCGAGCGTCACCACCGCCTCGGTCTTCAGCTCTGTCGGGGTCAGGTTCTCGCGCTGGAGCGCGAAGGCGAGCGCCATGGTGAAGCAGCCGGCATGCGACGCGGCGATCAGCTCTTCCGGGTTGGTGCCCTTCTCGTTCTCGAAGCGGGTGGTGAAGGAATAGGGCGTCCCGTCCAGCACGCCCGACTGCGTGGTGATGCTGCCCTTGCCGTCGCGGCCGGTACCGGTCCAGGCGGCGCTTGCGGTGCGGTTCATGTCGTTCTCCTTCGGCGGTGGAAAGGATGGGCCACCAGCATATGGGGCACGGGGGCCGGTCCGGCGATGGTCGCCCGCGCAAGCTTGCGCGGATTGTCTCAAACTACCGTGACGGCCGGACTGTTCCGGTCGGCGATCGCGACTGACACCCGCGCGCCGCAGAAGCGGGCGAGGTGGGCGGTCGCATCCGCCACCGCCGCGTCGAGGTCGCCCCAGCCATTGGTCTGGATGGTCAGGATCGCCCTTGAGGTCGCCGGCGTGATGATCGAACGGGCGTCCTGCCGCCAGTTCCAGCGCCGGCAGAGCACGTGTGAGGCGCCGGCATAGACGACCTCGCCGTCCTTGGGCGGATCGTTCGGGTCCTCGCCGGCTTCCGTCGCCATGTCGATGAAGCTGTCGCCGGGGTGCGAGAACCGGAAGGCGAACGGGCCTTCCGTCTTGTCGAGATCGTCCGCACCCACGCAGGCGACGGAGGCCAGGGAGACGGCGTTGTAGGCATCGACGAAGGGATTGATGGCGGGCAGCGACCGTTCGGCGAGCGCATTCTTCATCAGCCGCTCCACCGAGCAGCGGTAGCTGGTCTTCTTGATGCCGAAGCCCTTGTAGGCGGCCCGCCAGCCCGCGATGCCGGGGATATCAGCGAGTTCCGTACCGGCGTAGCGGTTGCGCGCCCCGGCCTCGCGCTCCGCGATCAGCGCGTCGAGTTCGGGCGGCCGCGCTGCCGGAATGGCGAGGCCTTCGCAGACGAGGACGGCGACCCGGAACTCGGGAAAGCGTTCGGTCAGTTCGGCGATGGTGACGCTTGTCGGCATGGCAATCTCTTTGTCGGTGTGCCGATGCCTATCACGGCGCGCCCTGGCAGCAACCCGAGCCGTGACCCTCCGCGCTGCTGTCATGCGCGCAGCGGGCGGTCTAGTGTCGCCGACACGGATTCGCCGCAAGCGGCCCTCTACGATGCCCGGCAATTCCCAAGGGATAACCGCCATGACGCTTCGTTCTGCTGTCTCTGCCGCGGGCCTCGCTGCAGCTGTGTTGATCGCCGCGCAGGGTGTTGCCTTGGCCCAGCAGCGTCCGGCTCAGGCTCCCCGCAGCCCGATCGAGGACTTCATCGGCCTTTGGGCCGCCCAGCCCGGCGGACAGGCGGGCGTCGAGATCCGCCGCCGGCAGGCCATCCTCGTCGCCCGCGAACTGTTCCGGCCGCCATCAGCCGGAGGACAAGTGCGCTGTGGCACCGAGGGGCGGGGCCGCTGGACCGGTCGCACCTCGCATCTCAATTTCCGCGGCGTTTGCGCCGACGGCCGGCCGCTGCCCTATACGCGCTGCGCCGTGACGGCCGAGACGCCCGACCGCCTCTCCTCGCGCTGCCAGAACGGCCACCGCATGGTGCTCCACCGCGTCGGGCGGTAAGGCCGGCCAAGCCAGAAATCGGGTGGAGGGATCGGGTGGCCGGCAGGCCGCCTGCTCCTGCATGTCGCGCTCCTCGGCGGCGGATGATCGCCGCATGACAGGAGCAGGACATGGCAAGGCTCAAGGACAAGGTTGCTGTTATCACCGGCGCGAGTTCCGGCATCGGCCGGGCGGCGGCGATCCTCTTCGCGGCCGAGGGCGCGCGGATCGTCGCGGTTGCGCGTGGGCAGGATGGTCTCGACAGGTTGGCCGGTGAGGTCACCGCATCAGGCGGCGAGATCGCGACCCTTGCCGGCGACGTCGCCGACGAGGCCGTGGCGGAGAAGGCGGTCGGGCTCGCGCGACAACGCTTCGGCGGCCTCGATATCGCCTTCAACAATGCCGGCGCGCTCGGCGAGATGGGACCGGCGGCCACTATCTCGCGCGAGGGCTGGCAGCGCGCCATCGACGTGAACCTGACCGGCTCGTTCCTCGGCGCCAGACACCAGGTTCCGGCCATGCTGGAACGGGGCGGCGGTTCGATCCTGTTCACCTCGTCCTTTGTCGGCCATACCGTCGGCTTCCCCGGCATGGCCGCCTATGCCGCTGCGAAGGCCGGGCTGATCGGCCTGATGCAGGTTCTTGCGGCTGAATACGGCCCGCAAAAGGTGCGCGCCAACGCCCTGATCGTCGGCGGCACCGACACGCCGATGGGGCGGGAGGTGATCAACACGCCGGAGATGCGTTCCTTCGTCGAAGGGCTCTACCCCCTGAAGCGGCTGGCGGAGCCGGACGAGATCGCCGAGGCGGCACTGTTTCTGGCGTCGGACGCTTCGAGCTTTGTCACCGGCGCCGCGCTGCCGGTCGAGGGCGGCGTCTCGATCAACCGGACCTGAGCGCGGCGAAAAACAGAAGGGGCGCCGCCGGGCGCCCCTTCGATGGTCGTGGATCACATGCCCGGATAGTCCGGCCCACCACCGCCTTCCGGCGTCACCCAGTTGATGTTCTGGGCGGGGTCCTTGATGTCGCACGTCTTGCAGTGGACGCAGTTCTGCGCGTTGATCACGAATTTCGGATCGGTCTTTGCCTCGGGGTCGGCATAGACGACCTCGTAGACGCCCGCCGGGCAGTAAAGCCGCGCCGGCTCGCCATATTTCGGCAGGTTCTCGCGGATCGGGACCGAGGGGTCCTTCAGCGTGAGATGGACCGGCTGGTCCTCCTCGTGGTTCGTGTTCGAGATGAACACGCTGGACAGCTTGTCGAACGAGATGACGCCGTCCGGTTTCGGATAGACGATGGGCTTCACCTGATCGATCGGCTTCAGCGTCTGGAAGTCGGCCTTGCCGTGCTTCAGCGTGCCGAAGGGCGAAAAGCGGAACAGCGAATTCAGCCACATGTCGACGCCGCCGAGGACGACGCCGCCGATCGTGCCGAACTTCGACCAGAGCGGCTTGACGTTGCGCACCGTCCAGAGGTCCTTGCCGATGGCGCTGGTGCGCCAGCTGTCCTCGTAAGTCGCAAGTTCGTCGTGTTCGCGGCCGGCCGCGATAGCCTCGTTGAGATGCTCGGCGGCCAGCATCCCCGAAAGGATCGCGTTATGCGAGCCCTTGATGCGCGGGACGTTGACGAGGCCCGCCGCGCAGCCGACCAGCGCGCCGCCGGGGAAGGCCAGTTTCGGCACCGACTGCCAGCCGCCCTCGGTGATGGCGCGCGCGCCGTAGGACAGGCGCTTGCCGCCTTCCAGCACGGGCCGGACCATCGGGTGGTGCTTGAAGCGCTGGAACTCGTCGAAGGGCGAGAGCGTCGGGTTCTGGTAGTTCAGATGCACCACGAAGCCGACGTAAACGAGATTGTCCTCGGCGTGGTAGAGGAACGAGCCGCCGCCGGTCTTCATGTCGAGCGGCCAGCCGAAGGAGTGCTGGACGAGGCCGGGCTTGTGGTTCTCCGGCTTCACCTGCCAGACTTCCTTCAGGCCGATGCCGTATTTGCCGGGCTCGCGGCCCTCGTCGAGCTTGAAGCGCCTGATCAGCTGCTTGGTGAGGTGGCCACGCGCGCCTTCCGCGAAGATCGTATATTTACCGCGCAGCTCCATGCCGCGCGTGAAGCGGTCGGTGATCGAACCGTCGCGCGCGATGCCCATATCGCCGGTGGCGATGCCGGTAACCGCGCCCTTGTCGTCGAACAGAACTTCGGCCGCCGCGAAGCCCGGATAGATTTCCACGCCCAGTGCCTCGGCCTGCGCAGCCAGCCACTTCGTTACGTTCGACAGCGAGCCGATGAAATTGCCGTGGTTGTTCATCAAGCCGGGCATGCCGAAATTCGGCAGGCGCAGCGCGCCGGAATGGCCGAGGAAATAGAAGCGGTCGTCGGTCACTTCCTGCTTCAGCGGCCGGTCGGGGTCGCTGCGCCATTCGGGCAGCAGCTTGTCGAGGCCGACGGGGTCGATGACCGCGCCGGACAGGATGTGCGCACCGATCTCCGAGCCCTTCTCCACGACGACGACGGTGAGGTCGGCATTGAGCTGCTTCAGCCGGATCGCCGTCGCGAGGCCAGCCGGCCCGCCGCCCACGACCACCACGTCGTAGTCCATGCCTTCGCGCTCGGGCAGGTCGGCAGGTTCGGCCATCGCGAATTCCCTTTGTGATTTCAAGCGCCGGGCGGACGCCATACTCCGGAGTTTGTTGGTTTTCTAAAGCACGCTCCGGTCGGGATGACAACGCGCCGAGCGGGAGAGGGTTCGCAGATATCGGCTGCGGCCGGTGCGCGCAGCCCGAAGGCCTCTGCCGCCGCTATTTCGGAGGGGTGGTCAACCGAGGCGTCGACGACGCGGTGCCGGACACGCTGCCGCTTTCAGCCTCCGGTCAAGGAGGGGCGATCCTGTCTTCATTGTCGACCGGTGCCTCGATTTGGGCTTTGCCCTGCGGACATTCTCAGGCGATCGAGGCCCGCTCCGGCCTGCGTCGGTTGCAGAGGATGTCGACGGTCGCGCCGACGCGGTACGGGCCGGCCAACAGCATCTTTACCGGTTCCGCATCGGCGTGACTCTCGCGGGCGACGGGCAGGTTCAGCGCGACATGTTCCTCGCGGCCAACGACATAGGTCACCGAGAGGAGCGGAACGTACTGGGTGAGAGAGCCGGTATCATTCTCCCCGATCCGTGCGGCCACGATCCGCGCCTGCACCCGTGACAGGGCGGTGCGCCTGCCGGACCGGGCGAACAGATAGGCCGGCGCCGCCAGGGCAAGGACTGAGACGAGGATGAAGAAAAGGTCGGTCACCGCGTGAAGCCGCGCTGTCGGATTTATTGCTCAGTGAGCATATGGCCGTCGACAGAAACTTTCAACGGCGATGCGAGACGGACGCGGGCCGTCTCGTGTTTCGCGGTGTCGTGGCGGGCGATGAATTGCTGGATCGCCGAATTGGCGCTGCGAGGTGCAAATCCGCGGGTGTTGCCCGCCAGACACTCGGGGCGGGCCATCGTTAACGATATCTTAACGTGGCACTTGAGCCGGAAAGATTAACAGGAGATTAATGAACCCGGGTCGCAGGGCAGTCATCGTTGGTTCAGGGGTTTCCACCCATGTGTCGCTTTGCGTCCTGGTTTTTTGCGTGCGCTGTCGCCGCCATTTCGGGCGGTCTTGTCGTCGAGGCTTCCGCCCAGCAGGCGGCGCGTCGGCCCGTTTCATTGCCGGCCGGCGCCATGTCCACCCCGCCCATCGGCTGGGTGCAGTTCTGCTCGGAAAACCCGGCTGATTGCGCGCAGCGCTCCTCGTCGTCCCGCAGCCTGACGCTGACCTCCGCCGCCTTCTCCCAGCTCGCCCGCGTCAATCTGGCGGTGAACCGCGAGATCGAGCAGGTCTCCGACCAGGAGAATTTCGGCGTCGAGGAATACTGGACCTATCCGGTGGACGGGAAGGGCGACTGCGAGGATCTGGTGCTGGAGAAGAAGCGCCGCCTCATCGCCCTCGGCGTGCCGCGCGAGGCGCTGTTGATCACGGTGGTGCGCGATCTTGCCGGCGACGGCCATGCCATCCTCACCGTCGTCACCGACCGCGGCGACTATGTCCTCGACAACTTCACCAACGAGGTGAAGCTCTGGCACGAGACCGGCTACCGCTTCATCAAGCGGCAGGCGCAGACCGACCCCAACCAGTGGGTCTCGCTCAACGGCGGCGGCGCCGGCCCGGCCCTCGTCGCCAATCCCGCCCAGCAGGCGCCCGTGCGCCGCTGATCTGATCGAGACGTCTCCCTGCTGTCGCAGGCAGGTCGAGGCCGAAGGCCGGAGCGGGTCGCAGCGCTCCGGCCTTTCGCATGTCCGGCCTTTCGCTTTCGCGCCGTCCGTGGCTTAAGCTGGCGCGATGACCGCACTCCTCGACAGGGACGCTCTGGAGGCCTTGCTCGCCTTCTACCGGGATTCCGGCGTCGATGCCGCCATCGACGAAGAGGCGACGGACTGGCTCGCCAGGGGCGAGGCCGAGGTTCAGGCCCAGGAAGCCGCGCGCCCGCCGGCCCGAGAGCCGGGCAGCGAGCGGCAGGCCGCGCCGGCCGTGCAGCGACCGCAGCCCGTGAGCGCCGCCGGCGCGCTGCCCGCGCCCGAATCGGCGGTGGTTTCGGCCCGCGAGGCGGCCCGGTCCGCCGGCGACCTCGACCAGTTGCGGGCCGTCGTCGAAGGCTTCGACGGCTGCGCGCTGAAGGCGACCGCCTCCCGCACCGTGTTCGAGGATGGCGCGCGCGAGGCGCGCATCATGTTCGTCGGCGAGGCTCCCGGCCGCGACGAGGATATCGAGGGCAAGCCTTTCGTCGGCCGGTCCGGCCAATTGCTGGACCGGATGCTGGCCTCGATCGGCCTCGACAGGCGGACGAACGCCTATATCGCCAACATCATTCCGTGGCGGCCGCCGGGGAACCGCACGCCGACGCCCCAGGAAATCGCGATCTGCGAGCCGTTCATCCGCCGCCAGATCGAGCTGAAGGCGCCGGACCTGCTGGTCTGCGTCGGCGCGCCCTCCACCGAGACGCTGCTCGGGCTGAAGGGCATCATGAAGTCGCGCGGCCGGCTCATGCCGTTTCAGGCCGGCGGCCGCGAGATCAGGGCGATTGCGACCCTGCACCCGGCCTATCTGCTGCGCAGCCCCATCGCCAAGCGGCTCGCATGGCGGGACATGCTGACGATCCGGCAGGTGCTCGGCCTGTAGTCGCGCGGCGCTCAGCGCCCCTTCAGGCTGCCGAAGGTCATCCGGTGATGGATGCAGGGGCCGTGGGCCGCGATGGCCTCGCGATGCGCCTTCGTGCCGTAACCCTTGTGGACGGCGAAGCCATAGGCCGGATGCGCCGCGTGGACGTGGCGCATCAGCCGGTCGCGGTGGACCTTGGCGATGATCGAGGCGGCCGCGATGGAGAGGACCAGCGCGTCGCCGTCGACAACGGCTTCGCCGGTGACGCCGAGGGGCAGGGGCGGCAGGTCGCGGCCGTCCACGAGAACGTGGCGGGGGGCAAGTGCGAGGCTCGCCACCGCCGAGGCCATGGCGTGGAGCGTTGCCTTGCGAATGTCCGTCGCATCGATCCGTGCAGCGGAGGCAGAGGCGACCGACGCGGCGAGGGCGGTCGCCATGACGGCCTCATAGAGTGCCTCGCGGCGGGCCTCGTCGAGCACCTTGGAATCGGCAAGCCCCAAGGGAATGGCGGCGGGATCGAGGATGACGGCGGCCGCCACCACGGGTCCTGCGAGCGGCCCACGGCCTGCCTCGTCCACGCCTGCAACGGGGGCGAAGCCTTGCGCGAGAGCGCGGCTTTCGACGGTGAAGGTCGGAACAGGAGAGGCCATGGCGACGGTTTCGCTGAATCGAGGCCGTTGGGCAATGCACCCGCCGCGGTCGGCGGCGAAGGCTTGCTGCTCCGATTCAGAATCAGTGGCTGAAGCTGAGTCGAATCAATTCGTTGACGCCGGCGGCTGATGTTTTGAATCTGGCTGTGATATTCTGATTCAAGTGCTTCAGAGATCGATTCCGAAGCTTCGGCCAAGTCGGTCGCGTGCAAGCGGCCGGGCCATGTCGAGCGGAAGACGATTGCTTCGCCGCAGCCATACAATCCGGTTCTGCCGCAACCAGCCCACCGGACTGCAACCAGCCGCGAGTGCGATCCGGGATGCTTGCTAGCGCGAGGGTCTGACCAGAAGCTTAAGGCCACCTGCTCACATCGGCAGGTCGATGCTGCCATCCTCGCCGAGCGGGAAGAACGGGTTCCAGGCGAGTTCCAGCGGATGGCCGTCGGGGTCTGCGACATAGCCGGAATAGCCGCCCCAGAACACGTCCTGCGGCTGTTTCAGCACCGTCGCGCCGGCCGACAGCGCTTCTTTGAAGGCCATGTCGACCGCGCTCTTCGACGGCAGGTTGCGGGCGATGGTGATGCCGCCGAAGGGGCCGCGCGGCTCGTCGGCAAGGTTCGCGTCATGGGCAAGGTCGGCGCGGCCGAACAGCGCGAGTACGACTCCGCCGGCTTTCAGGAAGCTGACCTGCTCGTTGCTCTGCGAGGTCGAGCGAACGAAGCCGAGGGCCTCGTAGAAGGCCGTCGCTCGGGCAATGTCGGCGACCCCGAGGGTGATCAGCGAGATGGCTGCTGGCATGGGTCTGTCCTTCCTTTCAGAACAGGCTGAGCTGCTCGGCCGCGGCGGGCCCCTTGCGCGGCGGTGGGGTGAAATGTTCGGTCGCAAGCCGTAGCGTGCGCTTGTTGAAGCCCAGCCGGTTGCGGGCAATCTCGAAGCGGCGGCCGATCATCCAGGCGAACGGTCCCGTTCCCTTCTGCCGCATGAAGAAGGTCGAATCATAGTCCTTGCCGCCGCGCGTGCCCTGAACCAGCGAGAGGACGTGACGGGCGGCATCGGGACGGTTGGCGACCAGCCATTCACGGAACAAGTCGCGGATCTCCAGCGGCAGGCGCAGGAGCACGTAGCCGGCCTCGCGCGCGCCCATGTGCCATGAGGCGTCGAGGATGCGCTCGATCTCGGCATCGTTGACCGCCGGGATGATGGGCGCGACCAGCACGGCCGTGGGGATGCCGGCCTCCGACAGCATGCGGATGGCTTCCAGCCGCTTCGGCGGCGTCGAGGCGCGCGGCTCCAGCGAGCGCGCCAGCTTGCGGTCGAGCGTCGTCACCGAGAGCGCCACCTTGGCGAGGCCCTTCGCCGCCATGCGCGAGAGGATGTCGATGTCCCGCGTGACCAGGTGGTTCTTGGTGACGATGCCGACGGGGTGGTTGGCTTTCTCCAGCACTTCGAGAATGCGCCGGGTCAGCATCCAGGTCTTCTCGATCGGCTGATAGGGGTCGGTATTGGTGCCGATGGCGATGGTGCGCGGCTGGTAGCCGGGGTCGGCGAGCTCCTTTTCCAGAAGTTCCGGGGCATTGGGCTTGGCGAAGAGCCGCGTCTCGAAGTCGAGGCCGGGGGACAGGCCCATATAGGCGTGGGTCGGCCGGGCGAAGCAGTAGGCGCAGCCGTGCTCGCAGCCGCGATAGGGGTTGATGGAACGGTCGAAGGACAGGTCCGGCGAATCGTTGCGGGTGATGATCCTGCGCGCCTTCTCCTCGGTTACGGTGGTGGCGAGCTCCGGCAGGTCATCGACCGTGCCCCAGCCGTCGTCGACCGCTTCGCGTGTCTGCTTCTCGTACCGGCCGGAAGCATTGGTGAGCGTGCCGCGCCCGCGGCGGCGATCCTCGGCGATGCCGGGTCCCGACGACAGGTCCAGTGCCCGGGCCGTTCGCGTGCCGAACAGCCGCGCGGCAGCCGCTTCCATCCCGCCGGCATTCAGCCGTTCGGCGAGATCGGTATCCTTCCGGGGGAGGGTGCGTGCCATGCCGCAAACAATACCAATGCGCTGAGATCAAAACAAGAACAAAAAGGGTTCACAGCGGAACGCGTCGCCAGCGTCAGTCGCCTCTTGCGCCAGAGACAATAACGGCATAAAGATATCTTTATATGTGAGTGAGGCCCGTGGCGACGCTGTCCCCCAGGATTTCCAAGGCGCACGATTTCGACGATGCCGTGGCGGTGCTGCGGGCGGTCGGCGAACCGACGCGCCTGCGCCTTCTGGCGCTGACGGCGGAAGCCGAGCTGACGGTCACCGATATGGTCGACATTCTCGGCCAGAGCCAGCCCCGCATCTCGCGTCATCTGAAGCTGCTGCTGGAAGCGGGCCTCGTCGAGCGGGTCAAGGAGGGCTCCTGGGCCTTCTTCCGAGCCGCCGGAGAGGGCGCCGGGGCCAGGGCCGTGGCTGCGCTGGTGAAGCTGGTCGACCATTCCGATCCCATTCTCGCCAGCGACCGCGACCGCCTTGCCGAGGTGCGCGCCAAGCGCTCGGAGGAGGCGCAGGCCTTCTTCCGCCGCCATGCCGCCGACTGGGACCGGCTGCGGGCGCTGCATGTCGCCGAGGAGCGCGTCGAGAAGGCGGTCAGGGATGCGCTTGCCGGCCGTCCCGTGCGCTCGCTGCTGGACCTCGGCACGGGCACGGGCCGCATGCTCGAACTGTTCGCGCCGGAGATCGAGCGAGGGCTCGGCATCGACGCCAATCCGGAAATGCTCACGCTCGCGCGCGCGGCGCTCGACCGGGCCGGCATCCGCCATTGTTCCGTGCGTACGGGCGACATCTATTCGCTGGCGCTGCCTCGCGATGCCTATGATGCGGTGATCATCCATCAGGTGCTGCACTTCCTTGACGATGGCGCGCGAGCGATACGCGAGGCCGCGCGCGTGCTGCGCCCGGGCGGGCGTCTGGTCGTCGTCGACTTCGCCCCGCACGAGCACGAATTCCTCCGTGAGGCGCAGGCTCACCGCCGCCTCGGCTTTTCCCGCGACGTGATCGAGGGCTGGATGGAGGCCGCCGGCCTCGAGCCCGTCCGGTTCCAGAACCTCGCTCCCGACAGCCGCCGCGAGGGCGATCTCACCGTTTCGATCTGGGTCGGCCGCGACCCGCGCATCATCACCGATCTTCCGGCTCAGCCGGATGTGTCAGCCGTCGAGGTTGCCTGATGTCCTCCTCCTACAAGCCCAGCCGCTCCATCTCGCGCTCGCGCCTCAAGGTGTCCTTCGAGTTCTTCCCGCCGAAGACCGATGAGATGGAGACGACGCTGTGGGAATCGATCGAGCGCCTCGCGCCGCTCAATCCGGCCTTCGTGTCGGTGACCTACGGGGCGGGCGGCTCGACGCGCGAGCGCACCCATTCCACCGTCTCCCGCATCATCAAGGAGACGACGTTGAAGCCGGCCGCACATCTCACCTGCGTCGCCGCCACCAAGGCGCAAGTCGACGAGGTGATCCGCGACTACTGGGCGGCGGGCGTGCGCCATATCGTGGCGCTCCGCGGCGATCCCGTCGGCGGCCTCGGCACCCGGTATGAGAGCCATCCCGGCGGCTATGAGGGCTCGCCCGAACTCGTTGCCGGCATCAAGGCCATCGGCGATTTCGAGGTCTCGGTCTCGGCCTATCCGGAGAAACATCCGGAGAGCGGCTCGCTCGACACCGATATCGAGATGCTGAAGCGCAAGGTGGATGCGGGCGCGACCCGTGCCATCACCCAGTTCTTCTTCGATAACGACGTGTACCTGCGCTACCTCGACCGCGCGCGGGATGCAGGCATCACCATCCCGATCGTGCCGGGCATCGTGCCGGTGCAGAATTTCAAACAGACGGCCGGCTTTGCGGCGCGCACGGGCGCGAGCGTTCCGGACTGGCTCGCCCGCCGCTTCGAGGGGCTGGAGAGTGACGCGGCGACGCGCAAGCTGATCGCGGCGGCGGTCGCGGCCGAACAGGCGCTGGACCTCGTGGATCGCGGCGTGACCGATTTTCACTTCTACACAATGAACCGCGCAGACCTCGTCTACGCGATCTGCCATCTGCTCGGCATGCGCCCGCAAGAGGCCAGCGTCAGCGCGGTGGCGGCTTAGCGCGAGGTCGGAATGAACCCTCTCCCTTCACGGGAGAGGGTGGCGCCGTCAGGCGCCGGGTGAGGGAGGAGCCTTCGTCCTCCTCGGAAGGTGGTTTGAGACTTCGATGATCCGGTCGAGCACAGCGTCAGGATTTCCCGTCACCTCATGGTTCCAGAACCTGAGGACCGCGAAGCCTTGCGCTCGGCACCAGGTGTCGCGGGTTGCATCATGTCTGCTGCCGGCATGCTGGCTGCCATCGGCTTCCACGATCAGTTTCGGGTCGAAGCAGGCGAAGTCGGCAATGTATGGCCCAAGCGGTACCTGCCGACGAAATTCGAGACCGGCCAATCGGCGATCTCGCAGCAGGTCCCAGAGGATTTTCTCGATTCCTGTCCCGTTTCGCCGTAGCGCCCTGGCAAATTCGGAGGGCATGCGGTTCCTCCCTCACCCGGCCGCTGACGCGGCCACCCTCTCCCATGAAGGGAGAGGGTTTCGCGGCTCTCGTCCAGCTTCGGAGAATGCCCGATGACCCAGTTCACCCCCCGCCATGCCGATGGCGCCGATGTTCTCGCGGCCCTCGCAAAGGCTGCTCAGGAGCGCATCCTCGTGCTCGACGGGGCCATGGGCACCATGATCCAGCGCTACAAGTTCGATGAAGCCGCCTTCCGCGGCGAGCGCTTCAAGCACTGGAACCATGACCTGAAGGGCAATAACGACCTCCTGATCCTGACGAGGCCCGACGTGGTCGAGGCGATCCACCTCGAATATTTCGAGGCAGGTTCGGACATGGTCGAGACCAACACCTTTTCGTCCACCTCCATCGCCCAGGCCGATTACGGCATGGAGGAGCTCGCCTACGAGCTGAACTACGAGGGCGCGCGTCTAGCCAAGAATGCGGCCAAGCGCGCCGAGGCCAAGGACGGCCGCCGCCGCTTCGTCGCGGGCGCCTTCGGCCCGACCAACCGCACAGCCTCGATCTCGCCGGACGTCAACAATCCCGGCTTCCGCGCCATCACCTTCGATCAGCTCCGCGAGGCCTATGCGGAGGAGGCGAGAGGCCTGATCGACGGCGGCTCGGACATCATGCTGGTCGAGACCATCTTCGACACGCTCAACGCCAAGGCGGCGCTGGTCGCCATCGAGGAGGTGTTCGAGGAAAAGGGCGTGCACCTGCCGATCATGATCTCCGGCACGATCACCGATCTTTCCGGGCGCACGCTGTCCGGCCAGACGCCGGAAGCCTTCTGGTATTCGGTCATGCATGCGAGCCCGTTCTCCATCGGGCTCAACTGCGCGCTCGGCGCCAAGGAGATGCGCGCCCATATCGCCGCCATCTCCAAGGTCGCGGACACATTGGTCTGCGCCTATCCGAATGCCGGCCTGCCCAACGAGTTCGGCCTCTACGACGAGAGCCCGGAGGCCATGGCCGGCATGGTCGGCGAGTTCGCGACATCGGGCCTCGTCAATGTCGTCGGCGGCTGCTGCGGTTCGACGCCGGACCACATTGCCGCCATCGCCAAGGCGGTGAAGGGCGTGAAGCCGCGCGCGATCCCCGACATCGAGACCAAGCTCAGGCTGTCCGGCCTCGAAGCCTTCGAGTTCGCGGCGTGATGCGCCGCGAGCTTCTCTCCATTTCCGTGAGTGCCCAATGACCGCCCCCGCTGTTGCGTCCTTCATCAATATCGGCGAGCGCACGAACGTTACCGGTTCGGCGAAGTTCCGGAAGCTGATCACCAACGGCGACTATTCCGCCGCGCTGGATGTCGCCCGCGAGCAGGTCGAGAACGGTGCGCAGGTTCTCGACGTCAACATGGACGAGGGCCTGCTCGATTCCGAGAAGGCCATGGTGACCTTCCTCAATCTCATGGCCGCCGAGCCGGATATCGCCCGCGTGCCGGTGATGGTCGACAGCTCCAAATGGGAGGTGATCGAGGCCGGCCTGAAATGCGTGCAGGGCAAGGCCATCGTCAACTCGATCTCCATGAAGGAGGGCGAGGAGAAGTTCATCGAGCAGGCTCGGAAGGTGCGCCGCTACGGCGCTGCCGTCGTGGTTATGGCCTTCGACGAGGTAGGCCAGGCCGACACTTTCGCGCGCAAGACCGAGATCTGCGCCCGCGCCTATAAGATCCTCACGGAGAAGGTCGGATTTCCGCCCGAGGACATCATCTTCGACCCGAACGTCTTCGCCGTGGCGACCGGCATCGACGAGCACAACAATTACGGCGTCGATTTCATCCAGGCGACGGAGTGGATCCGCAAGAACCTGCCGCACGCGCATATTTCAGGCGGCGTGTCGAACCTGTCCTTCGCGTTCCGCGGCAACGAGCCGGTGCGCGCGGCCATGCACTCGGTCTTCCTCTACCATGCGATCAAGGTCGGCATGGATATGGGCATCGTCAATGCGGGCGCCCTGCCGGTCTATGACCAGATCGACCCGGAGCTGCGCGACCTCTGTGAGGACGTGATCCTCAACCGCCGGTCGGATGCGACCGAGCGGATGGTGGACAATGCCGCCCGCTTCAAGGGCGACGGGTCGGCCGCCCAGCAGGACTCCAAGAAGGACATGTCCTGGCGCGAGAAGCCGGTCGGCGAGCGCCTGACCCACTCGCTCGTCCACGGCATCACCGAGTTCATCGAGCAGGACACCGAAGAGGCGCGCCAGCAGTCGGCCCGGCCGCTGCACGTCATCGAAGGCCCGCTGATGGACGGCATGAACCATGTCGGCGACCTGTTCGGCTCCGGCAAGATGTTCCTGCCGCAGGTGGTGAAGTCCGCGCGCGTGATGAAGCAGGCCGTCGCCTATCTCCAGCCCTTCCTGGAGCAGGAAAAGCGCGAGATGGGCCTCGTGGACAAGCCGGCCAACGGCAAGATCCTGATGGCGACGGTGAAGGGCGATGTCCACGATATCGGCAAGAACATCGTCGGCGTCGTGCTCCAGTGCAACAATTACGAGGTCATCGACCTCGGCGTCATGGTGCCGGCGCAGAGGATCCTCGACGAGGCGAAGAAGCATCAGGTCGACATTATCGGCCTGTCGGGCCTCATCACGCCGTCGCTGGACGAGATGGTTCATGTCGCCAACGAAATGGAGCGCCAGGGCTTCGACGTGCCGCTACTGATCGGCGGCGCGACCACCTCGCGCGTCCACACAGCCGTGAAGATCCACCCGAGCTACAATCAGGGCCAGACCGTCTACGTGCTCGACGCCTCGCGCGCGGTGGGCGTCGCTTCGGCGCTGCTCTCCGACGAGCAGAAGCCGGCCTATGTCGCCGGCATCAAGGCCGAATACGCCAAGATCGCCGAGGCGCATCTGCGCGGCGAGCAGAACAAGCAGCGCATGAAGCTGGCCGACGCGCGGGCGAACGGCCTCAAGCTCGACTGGAAGGACTACCAGCCGCCGAAGCCGAGCTTCGTCGGTACGCGCGTCTTCGAGGATTTCGACCTTGCGGATCTCGTCAGCGCCATCGACTGGACGCCGTTCTTCCAGACCTGGGAGCTAAAGGGCCGCTATCCCGCCATCCTCGACGACGAGAAGTATGGCGAGGCCGCGCGCACCCTGTTCAAGGATGCGCAGGTCATGCTCCAGCGCATCGTCGGCGAGAAGTGGCTGACGGCCAAGGCCGTTGTCGGCTTCTGGCCGGCCAACGCGGTCGGTGACGACATCGCGCTCTACGGCGACGAGGAGCGCGGCCAGGAGATCGGCCGCCTGCATACGCTGCGCCAGCAGATCGCCCGCCGCGAGGGCCGCGAGCGCGCCCATATCGCGCTGTCGGACTATGTCGCGCCGACGGGGACCAGCCCCGACTGGATGGGCGGGTTCGTCGTCACCGCCGGCATCGGCGAGGAGGCGCTCTCCAAGCGCTTCGAGGCGGAGAAGGACGACTATTCCTCCATTCTCTGCAAGGCGCTGGCCGACCGCCTCGCGGAAGCCTTCGCCGAGCGGATGCACCAGATCGTCCGCAAGCAGCTTTGGGGCTATGCGCCGGACGAGGCCTATTCGAACGAGGAACTGATCCTCGAACAGTATCGCGGCATTCGGCCCGCGCCGGGTTATCCGGCCCAGCCCGACCATACCGAGAAGGACACGCTGTTCCGCCTGCTCGATGCCGAGCGCGCCATCGGCGTGAAGCTGACCGAAAGCCGCGCCATGTGGCCGGGCTCGTCGGTCTCCGGCCTCTATTTCTCCCATCCCGACAGCGAATATTTCGGCGTCGGCCGGGTCGAGCGCGACCAGGTCGAGGACTATGCGCAGCGCAAGGGCTGGACGGTGGAGGAGGCCGAGCGCTGGCTCGCCCCCGTGCTCAATTACGATCCAGGCCTGCTGAAGACGATGAGCGTCGCGGCGGAGTGAGCCGCGCGTCCGTCAGATCGTCACCTGCGTGCCGACCTCGACCACGCGCCCGGTCGGCAGGTGGAAATAGTCCGAGGCAGCGTTGGCGTTCACCGCCATGCCGATGAAGATATAGTCCTGCCACAGCGGCATGCCGAGCTTGCCGGACGCTTTCAGGTGCCGCCGCGACAGGAAGAACGAGGTCGACATCATGTCGAACTTCAGCCCCACCTTCTTGCAGGCGATCAGCGCCTTGGGGATGTTCGGCGTCTCCATGTAGCCGAACCGGATGATCAGCTTGGAGAAGCGGTCGTTGATCTTCTCGTAGCTGATCCGCTCGCTCTCCGGCACGCGCGGGGTCGCGACGCTCTTCACGGCGAGAAACACGTTGTGCGCGTGCAGAACCTTGTTGTGCTTCAGGTTGTGCAGGAGCGAGGCCGGCGCATAGGCGTGATCCGAGGTGAGGAAGATCGCCGTGCCGGGAACCTGGTGCGGGGGGCGCTTCTCGAAGCTCTTGAGCAGGTCGACGAGCGGAACCTCGATGCGGCGCGTCTTGTCGGCGAGGATCGAGGAGCCGGTACGCCATGTCAGCATCAGGAAGGTGATGAAGCCGCCGAGCAGGAGCGGCGCCCAGCCGCCGTCCAGCGTCTTCAGGAGATTGGCGCCGAGGAAGACCGATTCAATCAGGATGAAGGGCAGGGTGATCGCGGCGGCGACCAGCCAGCCACGCTTCCAGACCAGCCAGCAGACCAGGAAGAACAGAACCGAGTTGACCACCATCGTGCCGCTGACCGCGACGCCGTAGGCCGCGGCGAGATTGGACGAGGTGCGGAAGGTCAGGACCAGGGCCAGAACCGCGATCATCAGCGTCCAGTTGATGAAGGGCAGGTAGATCTGGCCGGCATGTTCCTCCGACGTGTGCATGACCTTCAGGCGCGGCAGCAGGCCGAGCTGGATGGCCTGACGGGTCAGCGAGAAGGCCCCGGTGATGACGGCCTGGCTGGCGATGATGGTGGCGAGCGTCGCCAGGATGACGAGCGGCAGAAGCGCCCATCCGGGTGCCAGGAGGAAGAACGAATTGGCCGCCGTCTCGGGATGGGCGAGGACCATCGCGCCCTGCCCGAGATAATTGAGCGTCAGGCACGGGAAGACGACGCACAGCCATGCCGACTGGATCGGCTTGCGGCCGAAATGGCCGAGATCGGCGAACAGCGCCTCGCAGCCGGAAACCGCCAGGAATACCGCGCCGAGGGTCGCGAGCCCGATGAGCCGGTGGGTCAGGAGGAAGTTGACGCCATAGACCGGATTGAACGCGGCAAGGACGCCGATATCGTCCCAGATGTGCAGCAGGCCCAAGGCGCCGATCGAGATGAACCATATCAGCGTGATCGGCCCGAAGAAGCGCGCCACCCGTCCCGTGCCGTGGCGCTGGACGGCGAAGAGCGTGACGATGATGGCGATCGTCGTCGGCAGGATGTAGGGCTCGAATACCGGGGTTACGAGCTTAAGGCCCTCCAGCGCCGAAATGACCGAGATGGCAGGCGTGATGGCGGCGTCGCCATAGAACAGCGCCGCCCCGATGATGCCGGTGCCGACGATGAGCAGGGGGCTGCGACCGGATGCCTTCTTGAGCAGGGCGATGAGCGTGAGCGTTCCGCCTTCGCCGTCATTGTCGGCGCGCAGCAGCAGCAGCACGTATTTGATCGTGACCAGCAGGATCAGCGCCCAGAGGATGAGCGACAGCACGCCGAGGACGAGGTCGCGGGCCGGCGCGACGCCGGCGGCATGGCCGGTCGCCGCGGCGATGGCCTCGCGGAAAGCGTAGAGCGGGCTCGTGCCGATATCGCCATAGACGACACCGATCGAGCCGAGGAACAGCGTGCCGAAGCTCGCCTGCGGATGGGCCGCATCCGGTCCCGGATGGTGCGTCACCGGCTCTGAGACGGCATCCGCCTGGCTGGACACGGCGTCTGTCGCCGCGACCGTTTCATTGGTCATCTGTTCGGAACCTTCGGCTCGCCCGGACGTGTCCAGCCTCTAAGGACGCAAGCTCATGCCCTTCCGGCATTGTCGCCGGTCCACCGGCGGCGGGCAGGGTCGCTCGCCATGCCCGATCATGGCGCGCCTCATACCGCAAGCGGGCCTCGCTGATCAACAGCCGAACGCATCCAAATGGACGGCGTCGTGCGGCGACCCCTCCGGGCCAAGGCCGCTACTGGAGGACGGAGGCCACCGGCCGGCGCGTGATGTCGAGGATGCGCACCGGCGTATTCGCCGTGGCCGGCGCGGCCGACACAGCCTGTACCGGTGCAATCGCGCCCAGCCTGCCGGTACGGGCGACCGGCGCGGCCGTGCCGCTGTCCCGCGCCTGGATGCCGGCCTGGATTTCAGTGACGCGGCGGCGGATGTCCGGCGACAGGCGGCCGTAGCTCCGGGCTTCGACGAAGTCCTGGTTGCGGTAGGGGAAGCGCGCTGCGCCGCGAAACACCCGCACGCCCTGCTCAGTGACGACGACGTCGCCGGCACGCAGCGTGAAGTCGTGCGTGATCGGCAGGCGCGCAAGCCCGTTGGTCGCGACGCCCTGGCAAGAGCAGGTGCGGTCGACGCTCTGGCGAAAGCGGAAGGCCGTGCGCAGCGCGGAATAGCTCTGGCCGCGAGGCCCGACCGCGTCCTCGATGCTGCCCTGGCTTGCAACGGTGTAGAGCGCAACCTCGGCGCCCGGGCACATGCTGTTGCAGCTTGTCTGCTGGGCGGTGCGGCCTTGGCCGGACATGGCGGGGCCTGCCGGGAAGAAGAAGCCGTCGCAGGTGCGCACGCAATAGGCTCGCGGCCCCCCGACATTCTCGCCGGTGGCGGTGCGGCGCTGGCTTTCGCTGGACCGTGCCGCCGACGTCGCGGGCGCGGTCGGGCGGACGGTGATTTCGGGCACGTCGCGCCGCGCGCTGCCGAACGGCGCGAAGCCGGGGAAGGTGAAACCGCGGCCCTGCTGCGGAGCGGCGGCGGAGCGCCGGCCATAGTCGCCGCGTGCGATGGCGTAGAATTCGTCGCCATCCTGCGCCGGTGCGGAGACAGTGGCGGCGCCTAGCAGCGTGGTGGCGAGGGCTAGCAGGCGGAAGCGGGTCAGCTTGCTCATGAATGCCCTGCCATCGTTGGGAGCGCGGGATGGACGGTGGTGATGCGAAGGGCGCACGCCCTCGACGGTAAGGTGATCTTCTCGCAACGAAATGTTGCGCCGGCATGTCGGTCAGCCCAGCTTCAGGATGATCCGACGCACAAAAATGCAACAATCGCGCTACAACAGCGCATAGAACAAGTTACATGAGACATATGACAAGAACAACGCCGGACCCGGGGTCCGGCGTTGTTAGCGTTAAGGGCGAGACGTTGATCGTCTGCGCATTCGATGAATTGCGCCGGAGCCGCAGGTCCGGCCGTCCGCGGCGGGGATGGCTCAGAACGCGCCGAACAGGATGGCCCCCAGGAACGCGAAGGCCGCACAGGCGGCAACCACGTTGGTGTGTCGTGCAAGCTCCACGGCTGACCTCCCTTTCAGGAACCGGGCTCGCAAAGCTAAGGGAGCTTGGCGAGGCCCGCAAAGCGGATTCTGGCAATCCACAGGGCGAAACGAACATCGTCATCGGACCGATGCGGAGCCTTCATTGACATGATTGAAGAATTCCGAGGCATCAAACGCGTGGCGATAGGTGAGGGTTCCTGTCCCATGCGATGTTTTATCGCCTGAGGCCGCGAGCGGGCGGCGCTTGACCTGCGGGGCGGGCAATGTCAATGCTTTTAACTTCATGGCAAAACAACCCGATTCCGAACTGGCCGAGCGTCGCGGCTACCATCACGGCAACCTCAAGGGTTCGCTGGTGGAGGCCGCCCGCCGTCTGATCGCCGAGCGTGGCCCGGCCGGCTTCACACTGTCCGACGCGGCGAAGCTCGCCGGCGTGTCGCCGGCAGCGCCCTACCGGCATTTCAAGGACCGGCAGGCGCTGCTGCGTGAGGTGGCCCGGCAGGGCTTCGAGGAACTCGGCCAGAGGCTGGGCGCTGCGGCGCGCGGCGGCGGCGCCGACGGCTTCCTTGCCATGGGGCGCGCCTACCTCGCCTTCGCGCGCGAGGAGCCGGCCTTCTACGCCGCCATGTTCAATACCGGCACGGCGGAAGGGTCTGCGCGGCCCGATGACGATCCCGGCTTCGCGATGCTGCGGGAAGCCGTTGGGCGCAAGCTCGGCACGACCGACCTGGAGGTCATGCGGCTTGCGGCGCTGCTCGTATTCGGGATGACCCATGGTCTCGCCTCACTCGCCGCGCCGGGCTCGGTCGCCATGCCCGGCGGTATGGTCGATCCCGAAAGAGCACTGGAGATCGGCGTGGAAGCCCTGTTGACCGGCCTTCTCCCCGCGCTCGCGGCCCGCGGCCGGCCGGTCTGAAATCCCGCGACATCAACAATGTAATGGCTCTTGACATCTCACGCTGTAATGATAATGTAATTTACATTAGCGCTTCGACTGGGAAAGACAGGAGGACGTCATGACTCACATGCAGTTTGGAATGAGCAGGTCGAACGGCATGGCCTACGAGGCCGGCCGGTTTCCGCCCTTTGCGGGCTCGTGGCGCGGCGCCGCTGGTCGCCGTTGGCATCCGCTCGAACTGGTGGCGATGGTCGTCGGCTTCGCGCTGTTCTGGCCGATCGGCCTCGCCGTTCTGGCCTGGAAGAAGTGGGGCGGTGCGGCGAATACCGACCCGTCCGGGCAGGCTCAGGTGCGCGTCGGCAGCGGCCTGGAATACGACACTGGCAACAGTGCCTTCGAGGACTTCAAGCGCGCCGAACTGGCCCGTCTGGAGGAGGAGAGGCGGAAGCTGGTCGAGGCGCAGGCCGAGTTCGGCGATTTTCTCGACCGCCTCAAGCGGGCGCGGGACCGCGAGGAGTTCGAGCGGTTCATGACGGATCGCATCGCGCCGAAGTCCGCCGTCTGACGGCGCGCGCAATGGCACATGGGGCGGGCGTCCTGCGGGGCGCCCGTTTGCCTTTCAGTTCTGGACGGCGCGCACCAGACCGAGGACGAGGCTGAGCGCAACGCTCGCGACGAGAAGGCCGAACTTCAACGCCGAGATCCAGGGCAGGGGGCCGGCCAGATCGGCGAGGCCCGAATAGGCCGATGCGAGGAGGGTATCCTCGACGAGATCGACCACGGCGAAGGCCAGCGGCAGCAGGACGAGGATGCGCTGCGAGCGTTCCGAGAGTGGCAGCGCACGCGTCGCCAGCCCGGCCGCAATGAGAAGCGCGCCAGCGATGGCGGCGATCAGCGGCAGGTCGGTGATCAGCGCCCAGGCCGCGTGCCGGCGCAGCGGACCGATAGCGGCCAGGAAATCGCGGAACTCGGCCGCCGAATAGCCGGCATGGCGGGCCTCGGGCCGCAGCGGCCTGAGGCAGTCGATGAACTGGCAGTCCCCGGCGCGCAGGGCCTGTTCCACGGGCATGTTGGCGACGGCATTGAGCAGGAAGGCGACTGCCACCGCGCACAGCGCCATGGCGAGGCGGGCCGGCGTCGCCGAGGCGGCAAAGCGCTCTGCGGCCGCCAGCACCATCACAGGCCCTTGGCTTCGAGCCAGCCGACGATGCGGCCCGTACCGCGCCGGGCGATGGGAATGGCGATATAGGCCGCGACCGCTGCGGCCGGCCACGCGATGACGAAGGCCTTCATCCAGCGCGCGAAATAGTCCGGCGGGACCCCGAGATTGAGGTAAGTGATGAGCGCGGTCATCAGGAAGGCCATGACTCCGGCCATGAGGATCGGCTGGATGATGGCGGCTTTCGGCGGCATGCGAATAGCTCCGGGTCACGAAGCCGGATAGCCGCCAGATAATGCTGCGCTGCGCAAGAGGGGGAACGCGCTTCAGTCCTGCCCGCTCTCGCGTTCGTGAATACGGCGCATCAGGCGGCGGTTCTGGTCCGCCAACTCCTCAACCCGGCGCGCGAGGCTTTCTTCGGAGGGCGCCTCGGCCTTGGCGAAATGGACGCCGATCTCGGGCGCGCGGCGCCAGACGACCCGGCAGGAGAAGGTTTCGCCCTTCTGCGGGATCTTGAGGTCGAAATGATCGGGAATATCGATGACGCCGCCGCAATCGAGACGCGCGCCCTTGGCCGTGAAGTTGCGGACGGTGCATTCGCTCGAGCGCAGACCGCCGGGGAACAGGATCGTTCCCTTCCAGAAGGTGCGGCTGCGCGGCAGGGTGCGGCGCTCGGCGATGGGTTCCGTGGACACGGCTGACCTGACTTAAGACAAATATCGCGCGTTTGTCTTATCAGGCGTTGCTTAATCTTCCGTTGAGACGGCGGCCGAGGCGAAGGCTCCGGCATAGGCCTTCGGCCGGGGCGGGGCGTAGCCGCCGACCTTGGAGGTCTTCAGCCCGAGGCCGTGAAGGCTTTCCGCGAGCTTCACCGCGGCCGCCACCCCGTCGATGACCGGCAGGCCGTGCTCGGTGGAGAGCGCGGCGGCAAGGTCCGCCATCCCGGCGCAGCCGAGCACGATGGCCTCGGCGCGGTCCTCGGACTTCGCGCGGGCGATCTCGGCGGAGATGCGTGAGCGGGCATCCGAGGCCGGGCTCTCCAGTTCCAGGACAGGGACTTCGCATGCGCGGACTTTGGCGCAGCGGTGGGCGAAGCCGTATTTGTGCACGTTGTGCTCCAGCGCCGGCACGGACACTGCGAGCGTCGTCACGACGGAGAACTTGGTCGCGAGCAGCGTCGCCATGTGCATGGCCGCCTCGCCGATGCCGATGACGGGCACTTTCATCAGCGAGCGGGCGGCGTCGAGGCCGGTATCGTCGAAACAGGCGATGACGAAGGCGTCCGCGTGCGGGCGCGCGCGCATTTCGGCCAGCATGCCCGGAATCGAGAAGACCTCGTCGTAATAGCCCTCGATCGAGGCCGGCCCGCTGTCGGGATTGACCGCCTCGATCCGCGTCCCAGGCGCAGCGACGGCGCGCGCCGCCTCGCCGATGGCGCGGGTCATGGAGGCGGTGGTGTTCGGATTGACGATGGTCAGATGCATGGGCTGATCGGTCCCGGCGGGCAGGTCGGAAACATCATTTTGGCGGGCAGGCGGGCTCGCGCCAAGCCGGCGCGATGCGATGCCGGCGCGACGCAATGAAGCGGAAACGCAGCGGCGGGAAGACTGGCTGTGCCGATCCAGTGGGAGTGCATGTCATGAAGCGTTTGGCGACATTGCTGGCCGCCGTCGCAGCGCTGGCTGCGGGCGAGGCCGCCGCTGGACCGGGTGATTGCTACGGCGACAGTTTCCGCGCCAGCGCCGAGATGCGCGCGGCAGTGGTCAGGAACGATGCGCCGCGCGTCAATTTCCTGAAGAACACCACGGACCGGGCCGGCTGCCCGGCAGCGACGGAGGCCTGCCGCGAGCGGGCCTATCTCATTCCCGGCAACGGCATCATCGTCGGCGCGGAGATCGAAGGCTTCCGCTGCGCCGTCTATCTCGCCGGCAACGGCCAGGCGCGCGCCGGATGGCTGCCGGCCGCGGCGCTGATGCTCATCCCGTCGGCCAATGCGCCGGACTGGCGCGGGCGATGGACGGCGGGGCCCGAACAGACCATCACGATCACGCAGAACGACAGCCGCGCATGGGTTCTGGAGGGCGATGCCACCTATGGCGCGAGCGACCCCGAGCGCGTTCGACGCGGCGGCGTCAACATGGGCAACTTCTCCGCCACGGTCCGGCGGGAGGATGTGCAGGCCGGCGCCTTCATATCCTTCACGGACGGGCCGGACGGCACGCTGGCCTATGACAAGGGCGACGACGGGCTCTGCCGCGTCGCCCTCAGGCTGGTCGGCCCCTGGATGGTGGTCAACGACAATGGCAGTTGCGGCGGCCACAATGTGAGCTTCTCCGGAATCTACCGGCAGGCGCGCTGACGGGTCAGGCCGCGGCCGTCTGGTCGGTGCGGAAGCATCTGACTTCGTGGCCGTCACCGACGGCGATCGGTTCGGGCGTCGCGTCCGAGCAGGCGGGCAGGGCCAGCTTGCATCGCGGCGCGAAGGCGCAACCCGGCGGCAGGTTGGCAAGGTCCGGCGGGGAGCCGGGAATGGCGTCGAGGCGCGTGCCCTTGGCCATGGCGTCGTGCGCGCGGCTCTTCAGGAGGCCGATCGTATAGGGATGGCGAGGTCTGCGGATGATGTCGCGGATCGGCCCGGTCTCGACGATGCGGCCGCCATACATGACGGCGACCCGGTCGGCGACCTCGACGGCAACGCCGATATCGTGAGTGACGAAGATCACCGCGATGCCGAACTCGCGCTGCAGGTCGCGGATCAGCAGCAGGATCTGGATCTGCACGGTGGCGTCGAGGGCGGTGGTCGGTTCGTCGGCCAGCAGGACCTTGGGGTTGCAGGCCAGCGCCAGCGCGATCATGGCCCGCTGGCGCATGCCGCCGGACATTTCGTGGGGGTAGTTCTCCAGCCGCCGCTCGGGCGAGGGGATACGGACGCGCTCGAACAGGTCCAGCGCCTTCGCCTTCGCGTCGGCATAGGAGCCGCCATTGTGCTTGACGATGGTCTCGGCGATCTGGTGGCCGAGCGTATAGACGGGGTCGAGCGCCAGCGCCGGCTCCTGGAAGATCATCGACACGGTGCGGCCGCGGAAGGCCTGTAGGTCGCGCGACCGAAGCGCCAGCACGTCCTCGCCGCTGACGGCGATGCGGCCTTCCACCTTCGTCCGCTTCTCGGGGTTGAGGCGCAGCAGCGCGCGCAAGGTCACCGACTTGCCGGAGCCGGATTCGCCGAGGATCGCCAGCGTCTCGCCGCGCTCCAGCGCGAGATCGACGCCGTTGACGGCGCAGATGGGCTTCGGCCCGCCGGTGAAGGTGACCTTGAGGTCCTGGATATCGACGAGGGGAGGTGCGGTCAGCATGATCTCGTCCTCACGCCGCGATCGCCGATGACGGCGCCATCGTGTGGCCGGAACCGGGCTCCGAGCGCAGGCAGGCGACGTGGTGGAAAGCGCCGGCCGAGGTCAGCACCGGCTCGCGCTGCGAACAGACGCCCTCGGCAAAGGAACAGCGGGTGTGGAAGCGGCAGCCGGACGGCGGATCGATGGGGTTCGGCGGATCGCCGAGGAGCGGCGCCTGCTCGGTGCGGTTGTCCGGGTCCATGGTCGGCATGGAGCGGGTCAGCGCGCCGGAATAGGGGTGGAGCGGCGCGTCGAAGATCGCTTCCGACGGGCCGATCTCGGCGACCTTGCCGAGATACATGACCATGACGCGGTCCGACATGTAGCGGACGACGTGAAGGTCGTGGGAAATGAAGATGTAGGTGAGCTTGAACTCGTCCTTCAGGTCCATCAGCAGGTTGAGCACCTGCGCCTCGACCGATTTGTCGAGCGCCGAGACCGCCTCGTCGAGGATGACGATCCTCGGCCTCAGCGCGAGCGCGCGCGCGATGTTGATGCGCTGCCTCTGCCCGCCGGACAGTTCGTGCGGATAGCGCCCCGCGAAGCGCGAGGGCTCGAGCCCGACCTTGGCGAGCAGGTCGCGGGCGCGCTCGATGGCTTCGCGCTGAGGCACGCCGTGAACCTGCGGGCCGAAGGCGATGGAACTCTCGATGGTCAGGCGCGGATTGAGCGAGGCGTAGCTGTCCTGGAAGACCATCTGAACCTGCCGCCGGTAGTCGGTCAGCGACAGATCCGGCGTTCCGACCTTGGCGGCATCGAACAGGATCTCGCCTGATGTCGGCGGCATCAGGTGCATGAGCAGGCGCGCGGTGGTCGACTTGCCGCAGCCGCTCTCGCCGACGATGCCGAGCGTTTCGCCGTTCAGCACGTCGAAATCGACGCCGTCGACGGCACGCACGACCTTTTTCGGGCCGAACAGGCCGCCCGCTATGGGGAAGTGCTTGATGAGGTTGCGGACGGTGAGGAGGGGCTGGCTCATGTCTTGTCTCCTCAGACCTTCACGTCCATGGCGTTGCGCAGGCCGTCGGCCAGCACGTTGAACGAGATCGAGGTCATGAAGATCATCGCGCCGGGCAGGGCCGCCACATAGGGCTGGGTGTAGATCGCGGTCCGCAGCGTGTTCAGCATCAGGCCCCATTCGGGCTCCGGCGGCCTGACGCCGAGGCCGAGGAAGGACAGGCCCGAGGCGAGGATCATCGAGACCGAGATCAGGCCGGTCGCATAGACGAAGATGGGCCCGAGCACGTTGCCCAGCACATGGACGCGGATGATGGTCAGCGCATTGGCCCCGGAGGCGCGGGCAGCCTCGACATAGTCGCGGTTGCGGACCTGCGTGGTCACGGCTTCGGCGACGCGCGCGATGGGCGGGATGAACACCACGGTCAGCGAGACCAGCGCGTTCTGGATGCCTGCGCCGAGCGCCCCCGACAGCGCCACCGCCAGCAGGACCGAGGGGAAAGCGTAGAACACGTCGATCGTGCGCATCATGATCGTGTTGGTGGCACCGCCGACATAGCCGGCGACGATGCCGATGAGGCTGCCGATGCCGAACGCCATGATGACCGGCGTGACGCCCATCATCAGCGAATAGCGGGCGCCATAGATGAGGCGCGAGAGCATGTCGCGGCCGAGTTCGTCGGTGCCGAGCGGGAAGCCCTCGGTGCCGATGGGGCGCAGGCGGCGGATGGTCCGGCCGGCATAGGGGTCCATCGGCGCGACCAGCGGCGCGAGGATCGCCATGAGGAAGAGCAGGAGCACGATGATGCCCGCTGCGATGGCGAGCTTGTCCTTCCGGAAGCGCTGGAAGACGCCTGCCCAGTAGCCGGGCGACTTCTCGATGGGCGCAGCCGTCTTGGCGGGGTCCTGCGGGATGAACGAGGCGATGGAGGTCATCGGTTCAGCTCCGCTGGATGCGCGGGTCGATGGCGGTCTGCACCACGTCGACGATCAGGTTGAGCAGGACGAAGAACAGGGCGAGGACGAGGATCGTGCCCTGGAGCAGGGGCAGGTCGCGCTGGAAGATGGCGGCGTTCAGCAGGAAGCCGGTGCCCGGCCAGGAGAACACCGTCTCGATCAGGATGGAGCCGCCGAGCAGGTAGCCGAGCTGGAGGCCCATGACGGCGAGGGCGGTGGGGGCGGCGTTCTTCACCACATGGCCGAAGATGCCGAACTCGGAGAGGCCCTTGGCTCGTAGCGCGGGCACGAAATCCTGACTGAGGATGTCGGCGACCAGCGCCCGGATGGTGCGCGCCACAATGCCCATGGGAATGACGCTCATGGTCACGGCGGGCAGGATCAGGTGGCGGATATGGGCCCAGTCGGGGCGCCATTCCGAGGAACCGCCGGGGCCTGCGCCGGTGGGCGGCAGCCAGTTGAGCTGGGCGGCGAAGATGATGACCAGGACCATGCCCAGCCAGTAGTGCGGCACCGAGACGCCGATGACCGAGAGGATCGAGGCGATCTTGTCGATGGCGCTGTTGCGGAAATAGCCGGCGACGAAGCCGAACAGCAGGCCGAAGAAGAAGCCGATGAAGGTGGCGACCACCGCCAGAAGCAGGGTGTTGCGCACCGCGTTCAGCACCTCGCCGGTGACCGACCGGCCGCTGGCGATGGAGGTGCCGAGATCGCCCTGGAGCGCGCGCAGGCACCATTTGAAGAACTGCTCGTAATAGGGCCGGTCGAAGCCGTAGGCCGCCATCATCTGGATCTTGAGCTGCTCGGAGGCATCCGGCGGCAGGACCGACACCAGCGGATCGCCCGGCGCGATATGGACCAGCATGAAGCAGACGATCGAAACGCCGATCACGATCGGGATCGTGTAGACGAGCCGCTTGCCAAGGTAGACGAGCATGTGTTCAGGGCCTCGCGATGCAGCCGTCGGGGAGCCGCCGCCTTGGGCGGGCGGCAAGCCGCGCCGGCTTGAGACCGGCGCAGCCGAGAGGTCCGGCAGGCCGGCGCTGGATTCGCGCCGGCCTTTAGGGGGCGTTACGAGCCCGGGCGGATGTCCATCGGCGCGATGTCGATGAACCAGGAGCGTGGCTGCACCACGCCCGAGACGCGCGGCGACATGGCGCGCGGGCCGACGTCATGGGCGACCCAGAGGAACGGCGCTTCCTCGACGATCCGCTTGTGGAGCGCGGCCAGCGCCCGGTCGCGGCCGGCATCGTCGAAGGTCGAGCGAGCGGTCGCGGCGAGCTGGTCGAACTCGTCGGAGTTGAAGAAGCCCCAGTTGTTCGAGGCCGGCGGGTTGGTCTGCCGCGTCACGAAGCGGATCATGCCGAAGAACGGGTCCATGGCCGCGAAGGTGACGTTGGTGGCGTTGGCGCCGCGTGCGCCGGCCGAGCCCGCGCCCTCGCGCCAGTTGGTGAAGACCTGGTTCCATTCGCCGACTTCGAGTTCGACGTTGATGAAACATTCCTTCAGCGCCTGCTGGAGCCATTCGTTCATGACGATCGGCTGCATCTGGCCGGAGCCGGAGGCCGAGGTCAGGATCTTCACCGTGACGGGCCGGGCGGCGGAGAAGCCCGCTTCGGTCATCAGGCGCTTGGCGGTGGCGAGATCGTATTTGATCTCGAAGGTCGGGTTGCCCCACCAGGGATGGCCCGGCGGATAGGTGCCGCGCGGCACTTCCATCTGGCCGTTGAGGAGCTGCTTCAGCTCGTCGCGGTTGATGCAGAGGTTCGCGGCGTGGCGGACGCGGCGATCGAGCCAGGGCGAACCCTCGCGGAACGAGAACTGCCAGGGCCAGACGTGCGGCTGGGCGTTCTGGTACATCTTGAAGCCGCGCGAGGTGATCTGCTGCACGGCGTCCGGGGCGGGCGCCTCGATCCAGTCGACCTGACCGGCGAGGAGCGCGGCCGTACGGGCATTCGCCTCGGGCAGAGGCAGCAGCACCACGCGGTCGATCTTCGGGGTGCGGGCCGGGTCCCAGTAGGCCTTGTTGGCGACCATCTCGAAGCGCTCGCGCGGCACGAGGCGAACGCCGCGGAACGGGCCCGTGCCCGAGGGCGTGGCCGCAAAGGCGGTCCAGGCGGCGGCCGCGCGGGCCTTCGGATCGGCGACCGAGGCCGGCACCTCGCCCAGCAGTTTCTGCCAGTGCGCGGGCGAGGCCATGAACAGGTTGGTCAGGTTGATCGGGATGAACGAGTCCGGGGCGCGGGTCGTCAGTTCGACGGTCAGGTCGTCGATCTTGCGGGCCGAGACGAGGTTCGGCATGCGCGAGACGGTGACGCCGACCTGGCTCTGGTCGAAATGCGGTGCGCTCTGGTCGAGCACCTTCTGGACGTTCCAGACGACGGAATCGGCGTTGAAAGCCGAGCCGTCATGGAATTTCACGCCCGGCCGCAGCTTGAAGATCCATTTGGTGGGGTCGGTCGGGCTGACCGCCCATTCGGTGGCGAGGCCCGGAATGATCACCGAGGCGGCGTCGCCCTTCGACAGGTCCCAGTGGACGAGCGCGTCGTACATGGGAATGCCGGTGAAGCGGTTGCCCTCGAAGCCCTGGTCGGGCTGGCCGTGGGTGCGCGGAATGTCCGCGGCCGTCATGCCGATCCGCAGGATCTTTTCCTGGGCGATGACGGAGCCGGACGCGAGAAGCGTTCCGGCGAGGGCGATGGCGCCCGCAAGAACGGCCGGGCGAAAGCGAATCCACATGCAGACGTCTCCCTAAAGCTGCTCGGATCAGGCTCGCAAGCCACATGCCATCAACCCCGAACCGCCGGTTTTTCCCGGCTTGTCGTTCCCGGATCGATCCAAAGTCCGGCCCCATGCCGGACGGGATGGCAAGATGCCCAATCCTTAAGCAGATCGATTGGTGCTGCAAGAGCGCTGGGCGATGTGACGCAGGGAGAAGGATGTTCTTCTGTGTGCAGAAGCCCGAAGTCAGGGCAGGGAGGGGCGAGGCGCGCTTAGCCGCTGGAAGTGACCGCGTCCTGCGTCAGGCCGGCAGGGGCAGGGGGCCGCCCACCGCTGCCTCGACCGCCTGCGCCACCCGCAGCGCCAGCGCGTCGTCGAACTGCGCAGCGACGATCTGGAAGCCGATGGGCAAGCCGCCGGCCGTCTTCGCCACCGGCACCGAGACGCCGCACCATTCGAGATAGTTGGCGAAGCGGGTGAGGATGCCCGGCGCGGCGGTCTCGTCGATCTCGGCGAGGGGCACGGCCGGGGCCGGCGTCGTCGGCAGGACCAGAACGTCGATGCCGCGGTCGTGCAGGAAGGCATTGGCGCTGCGGATGCGTGCGAGGCGGGTCTCGACCCCGGCGAGATAATCCGTCGCTGCGATCTTCAAACCGCCGCCGATGCGCTTTGCCGCCCATTCGCCAAGCCTGCAGGGCGTCTCGGCGACGAGATGGCCATGCTGATAGGCGCCCTCGACCATCATCAGGTCGCCGCAGGCGGCCGTGTAGCGGCCGAGCGTCTCGGGCAGCGTCACCGGAACGAGCCGGGCGCCGGCGGCCTCAAGCGCCCTGGTCGTCCGCTCGAAGGCAGATGCCACCTCGCGGTCGATGGCGATGTCGGGATCGAGCGTGAGAATGCCGACCGTCAGCCCCTTCACGCCGGTGTCGAGCCCGGAGACGAGATCGAGGCCGGGCACGTTCCAGGTCGACGGATCGGCGGGATCGGAGCCGAGCATGACCTGGCTCATGACGGCGGCGTCGTGCACCGTGCGGGCGAGCGGGCCGATCGTGTCGAAGTTGAGCGCCAGCGGCACGACGCCCGCGCGGCTGATGAGGCCCATCGAAGTCTTGTGGCCGACCGTACCGCACCACGAGGCCGGCAGGCGCACCGAGCCGCCCGTGTCGGTGCCGAAACCGATGGGCACGAGGCCTGCGCCGACCGCGACGCCGGTGCCTGAGGATGAGCCGCCGGGATTGCGCGGGATCGCGGCATCGTGCGGGTTGACCGGTGTGCCGGCGATCGGATTGGTGCCCCAGCCGCCGAAGGCATACTCAACCGTGTGGCTCTTGCCGACGACGATCGCGCCGGCCGCGCGCAGGCGCGAGACGACGAAGGCATCAGCGGCCGCGGCCGGCAGATGGTCGCGGGTGACCGAGCCGGCGCGGGTCTTCTGTCCCGCGACGTCGATGATGTCCTTGACCGCGACCGGCACGCCGTGGAGTGGGCCGCGGCGGACGCCGCGCTTCGTCAGCGCGTCCAGCATGTCGGCCTCGGCGCGCGCTTCCTCGGCGGTCACCGCAATGAAGGCGTGCAGCCGATCGTTCGTCGTCGCGATGCGGTCGAGAGAAGCCTCGACGATGGCGCGTGCGCTGGCCTTACCCGTCGCGGCGGCTTCAGCGATGGCAGCGGCGCCCTTGGCGAGGAGGGATGCGGCATCGGACATCAGACGGTCTCCAGATGAGGCAGGCCGAGGCGTTCGGCGACGAGGTCGGCGAGAGCGAGCGAAGCGGTGAGGCCGGGACTTTCGATGCCGAGCAGGTTCACGAGGCCGGCGACGCCGTGCGTCTCGGGGCCGTCGATGCGGAAATCGGGCATGGGCGTCGTGGCGTCGTGCAGCTTGGGACGGATGCCCGCATAGTCGGGCTGGAGCGCCCCGTCCGGCAGATCAGGCCAGTAGGCGCGGATGGCGGCATAGAACTGGTCGGCGCGACGGGGATCCACGACGAGATCGTCCTCGTTCTCGACCCATTCGACATCAGGGCCGAAACGGCAGCGGCCCTGAAGATCGACGGTGGCGTGGACGCCGAGGCCGGCGGCATCCGGCATCGGATAGACGAGGCGCGAAAAGGGCTGGCGGCCGGCCAGCGAGAAGTAATTGCCCTTGGCGTACCATTGCCGCGGGACATGCTCGCCCGGAAAGCCAGCGAGACGGGCGAGGAATTTCGGCGCGAAATGGCCGGCAGCGTTGACTACGATGCGGGCGCTGATCGACGCCGCCTCCGCGCCGCCGGTCTCGATCAGGATGCCGTCCGGCGTGACGGCTGCGGCGGCGACCGGCGTCTCGAAGGCGACCATGCCGCCGGCATTCTCAAGATCCCCCTGCAACGCCAGCATGAAGCCGTGGCTGTCGACGATGCCGGTGGAGGCCGAGAAAAATCCCCTGATGGCGGCCACTTCGGGTTCGAGGGCGCGGATCTCGTCGGCGCTCTTCCACGACAGACCCTCGACGCCATTGGCGTGGGCCTGGTCCCAGATCGCCTGAAGCTTCGGAAGCTGGCTCTCGGCGGTTGCCACCATCAGCTTGCCGCAGTTCACCGCCTCCACGCCGCGGGCTGCGCAGTAGCGGTAGAGCAGGTGCTTGCCGGCAAGGCAGGTCTTCGCCTTGATCGAGCCTGTCGGATAGTAGAGCGCCGCGTGGATGACCTCGCTGTTGCGCGAAGAGGTGCCCGTGCCGATGGCGTCGGCCGCCTCGACCACCAGCGTATCGAGCCCCGCGAGCGCGAGCCTGCGCGCGCATGCGAGGCCCACGACGCCCGCACCAATCACCACGGCATCGATCGAATAGGCTGTCATGCGGATGGCGGGATGAGGTGGCCGGAGGCGGGCATGACACTGTCATAGGGCGCAACCGGGGTCCCGGAAAGCGCGACGCCCGCGAGGCTGATGCTCGCGGGCGTCAGGGATAGGTTCGGAAACCAGGGCTCACTCGGTGAGGCGGACGACCGTCGTGCTCGTCGTGGTGGTGGAAGGGCATTCAACGATGACACGGATGTCGTCGTAGTCACTGTCCGTCCAGCCATAGCCCGGCGGCCGGTCTTCCCAGCCGAAATAGATGTATTTGCCGGGCGAGCAGGCCTTGGTCGCCTGCTGGGGCGTGCGGTTGGTGCCGGTGGGGATGATGCCGCCCTGCGACTTGTTCTTACACTGGGCGAGGTTGTCGCAGATGATCGTCTCCAGGATCGGCACATTGCTGGCGAACTGGTGCGTGGGGACGCCGGAGACCATGCGCGTGTCGGAATAATAGTTGTACGAGCGGTTGTTCGACCAGGGATCGGCCCAGTCGGCCTGGTTGTTGGCGACCAGCGTACCCGGCTGCGCCGTATCCCACAGGCCCGGCTGCGTGCGGGCATTGCGGACGTTGTAGAGGCGGTACGAGAAGGTCTCGTTCGGCTTGCAGGCCGGCATGTTGAAATTATAGACCGTGCCGGCATTGTCGGCGATGGCGGTCATCTGCGAACGGCCCTGGCTCGGCTCGTTGCGGCGCGCGTCGTCGTAGCAATAGACGTACATGCGGTTGTAGTCGCCGGCTTCCGGGTCGAGCTGGGCGGTGATCGGCTTCTTCGACGTGATGGTCTGGATCGTGGTCGATGTCGCGGTCGACTTGGCGACGACGTTCATCGTCTTCATGCCGAGCACGCCGAGAAAGGTCGTCTGCATGGTGCCGTTGGCGCTGATCCGCACGGTCTTGCCGCCGTCCGAGACCGCGACGGTGATCGGGTAGGTCTTCAGCCGGGCCGCCAGGTTGCCGTCGAGATGGTTCTGCGCCGCGAGCGTTACGGCCGCCGCGCCGAGGGATGCCTGGCGGACGCCGGCGATGGAGGCCGCGTCGAAGGCCGACTGAAGTCCGGCCATGTCGCGCGTCGCCTGATGCAGATCGACCGCGCCGCCGGCGAGGCCCATCACCGGAATGACCGAAAAACCAAAAATGACGGCGACATTGCCACCGCGGTCGCGGCGAAAGGTTGCCAGGCCCTGGCGGATAGATCGCAGCATCTTGCCTTCCCCTGTGTTCGGGTTTGGCGTGACGTTACGACAGGTCTATTGATGCAATCTGAGTGGCATTTGCCTCAACATGTCTAATTGGCGTCAACCTTAATGGTATCTGGCTACGCGGAAGCGCGGCCGGCGCTTCAGCCCTGCTGGGCGCAGCGGCGATAGAACGACCAGTAGAATCCGACATGGAATTCGCAGAACTTCGACGTTCGGCGATTGTAGCGCTCGAACATCCCGTTCAGCACCGGCCGCATCTGCGCATCGACCGAGATGTGGGGCACCAGCACGACGTCGCTGCGATCGAAAATGACGTCAAGCGAGGTCGGGACACTGCCGTTCAAGGTCGTGCCGTCATGGTACCACAGGAGGGCCCCGCGCGGCGGTCTCGTGCCAAGCAGGAACGGGTAGGGGTTGGAGAACTCCAGGGGGAAAACCGTCTGATCGGAAAGATTCCCCAATCGCTGCAGAACCTCGCGCCCTTCATCGATCTGCGCGACGTAGCCCTTGTTCGACAGTTCGAAAAGCTCCTGCCGCAGGTCGCCAATGGCCTTGAGGATCGCGTTGCGCTCCCCCGTATTGGCCATGATCCTGGCAAAGAGCGTGTAGTCCCCGTCTTCGGGCTCATGCCCCATCCGCAACCTGAGCGTCCTGTTCGACGGGGCCGGAGCCGACCAGGAGACTGCCTGGCTCTTCGCATCCGAATAGCCCCCCAGTCGGTACGCCGAGGTCAGGACGACCGAATAGAATTCAATGACGATGAAGATGAGGGCGCCGACGATCGGGACGGCAATCAGGGGCACTACGGAAAAAAGCTCCTGGTCGGCGCGCGCGACCAGCTGTGGAAATGAATCCACGGCGCGATAGCAAAGGACGATCAGGAAAAGCTCGAGCGGCTTTGCGAAGTCGCCGGCGATTCCGAGAAATATTCCCGCAGAAATGCCGGCATAGAGCACGGCCCGACCTCCAAGATCGCGCGTATTGCCGATCAGGGTGTCGATGATCAGGTTGGCGACGAGGAAGACGATCGCCAGGATGAATGCGACGGGGTGAAAAATGCTGCTGGCGGCGGCGCTGTCGCGTGCCGAGCCGGCCTGGGCGATGTCCCGCAGATATCCGGCGATATCCACTCCGAGCAGCAGCGCGATGCCGCCCGCAAGGCCGCAAAGGAGCGCCGGAACGGCCCAGGTGCGCAGGTCCCGGAAGGCGCCGCTGCCGATCAGCCACCCGCCATAGATCGCGCCGATGGCGATGAAGAAATTGATCTTGACGAAGAAGGTCAGGCCGAGAAGGCCGCCGGCCAGCATCGCGACGCGCAGGCGGTCGGTCTTCGACGGGCTCAGGAGCGCCGCGTTCTTGCCGAGGACGACCAGAATGAGAACTACGACGCCGATCCAGCAGATGCGGTTATAGGCGCCATACCAGGAAAGATTGATGCCGAGGGCGCCCATCTGACGGCCCGACAGGGCAAGCAGCATCACCAGGACGATCGCCTCGGGCAGAAGCCAGGTCCGGACATAGCCGCGATAGGCCCAGACGAGCGCGCTGAACGCGGCGGCGAAGGCCAGTCCCACGACCAGCGGCATGTCGCCGACATTGTCGACCAGCCGCCAGGCTGCGTAGTTGGCATAGAGATAGAGCGGGCCGAGGGGGGAGGAAAAATCGACATGGGGGCGCAGTCTCATGTCGATGAACAGCCCGGCATTCACCCAGATGAAGATGTCGTGGATATTGCCGTGCAAAGGCAGGTCCCGGCCGAGAAAGAATGCGGCGAGAACGATGACCAGCGCGGCGGCGTAGATGACGAGCAGCAGCCGTCGGACGATCGGTGCGCAGGTCGGTGCGTTGAGGCGCAGAAATTGGACGAGTTTGAGGGGAAGCTCGGCACCGGACATGAATCTGTCTCTCTCGCGATCGCGACAGGAGAGGATCACCGTCACCGGCTGACAAGGCCCGCGGGGCGGCTATCCACTGGTCTGCGCTGCCGTTCGATCGCCCCCCACGATCAGCCGGCTAGGGGCGCCGACCTATCAGCTTTGGCGACGCTTCCGCAAGCCGGTGGGTGCGAGGCCGGCAGTTCGGTCTTTCACGGCGCCGGAAAGCCGGAAATGACCTTCAGGAGATCGCGGAACGAAGAGAACGATGCATGGCACTCGAGCGGCCGCGACCGGTCGTTGAGAAACTGGATGGTGGCGATGCTGGGGGAGAACGTCGCTGCGGCCATGTCGCCGGCTTCGTCGCCGATCGCCCACAGCCGCGGCTGCGGGCCGAGGGCGAGCTTGACGACCGCGAGTTCGAACGGCTTCAGCGAGACCTTGTCGGCGCCGGCTTCTTCTGACGTCACGACGAGGTCGATGAAGCGGTCGAGCCGGAGATGGGCGATCTTTCGGAACTGGATCTGGGCGGTCAGGTCCGTGACGACGGCAATGCCGACCCGCCGGGCGCGCAGTTCGCTCAGGACGTCCTCGACGAAGGGGTGCAGCGTGCTGGCCGCCAGGAACGCCCGCCAGTACGTGTGCTCGAGTTCGAGGAACAGCAGGACGTTGTTCCGCAGGCCGAAGCTCTCCATCATCCGCTGAAAATAGAGCAGCCGGCTGTGGCCGCTGGCGGTGCGGCCAAGCCGGTCCTTCACCTCGGTCCGCGCCTTGCCGTAGGCCGCGCGTATCTGCTGCGGCGACAGCTTGAGGAACTCGGTCAGCTTGGCCTCGATCGCCGTCATGCCGGCATCGTGCGCGACGCCGTAATCGTAGAGCGTGTCGTCGAGGTCGAGCAGGATCGCCTCCGGCAACCGGTCGAACAGTTCGGGGCGGCTGATCTTCACAATTGCCTCGGGGTTGGGCGACGAAGTTCTTTTATCGATCAGCCCTGAACTGGCGCTTCTGCGCCAGTTCGAGGAGCACGATGAGCTGCATGAGCCCGGCCGTGCGGCCGAGCCAGATGGGGTTGACGCTGAGGATCTCGTCGATCTCCGGCACGAGGAGCGTCGCCAGGAAGCCGGTATCGTCCGGCCCGATATCCTGACAGTCGATGGTCAAAGTCGTCGGATTGTCCTTGTCGGCGGGCATGACGTCGACGCGGGTGTTGCAATAGACGAGGAGCGCCCGGACGAGGGGATCGTGGTCGATGGCCTGGTGCAGCACGACCTGAAGCCGGTGAGGCCGCGGCACATCGCCCGACGCCGCGTTGTGCTGCCAGCTATCGGCAGCCGGCAGCAGGCGAAAGACCACGTCGGCGTGGTCGCGCTGAGGCAGCAGGAAGCGCTCGTAGTCGGCGAGGCGCCTCCGGATCGATTCCTCGACGTCCTTGCGCCGCCGCCCGCGCTCGACGGTGTCCCTGCGGATCTTGAGGTGCTGGCGCAGGCCCTCGTCCATCTCGACGAAAATCTTCAGGTCGAAGCGCTGCCTGAGCAGCGGCGGAAGGAGGGCATGCAGGCCGATCACCAGCACGATGTCCCGCGGCGACAGCTTGCGCGGCTCCGTGAACTGGCCCGATGCGTGGTCGTAGTGGCGTGAATAGATCTCGCGACCGGCCAGCAGCGAGAACGTGTCGTCGTTCATCGCGCCGAGGTGGTTCACGCGCGGATCGAGGTGCGTGACATATTTCCAGAGCGGCTCGCGGCGGTCGTGATGGTGATAGTCGTCGCCCGAAATGAGGGCGGTGCTCCGGGCGCCGAAGACACCGACGAGAGCCTCGCCCAGCGTCGTCTTGCCAGTGCCGCTGTCGCCGGCGATGCCGAGGGCCAGCGGGCGCCGGGAGAGCTGGTAGAAGTCGGTATCCCTCAGCGCGCGGGTGAGCAGGCGGTAGCAAATCACCATGCCCATGGCCAGAAGCGCGGTGTGATTGAGCGAGTTGTAGACGAACGGGTCGAGGCCGAGCCACGCCGGCACGAGCTGGTCCGGCAGGTCGAAATCGATGCTCAGCGGCAGGAACAGCGGCCCCCGCGTGATCGTAATGTGGGCGGCGACGAGGAACGCCCAGAAGAACATGATGGCGGCCCGCAACTGCCGGCTTTCCCGCGCGCCGCAGAGCGCGATGAACGGCACCGCCCACAGGTGCCAGCCCACAGGCGCGTCGCTGAGCAGCACGATGGTCAGGAAGGCGGAGGCGAGGAAGGCGTGCAGCAGCGCCAGCGTCATGCGGCCGAACAGCCAGGCGAGCGCGATGAGCAGGATGTAGGCGAGCGGAAACAGATAGACGACGACCCGCTGGTTCACGGGGATGGCGGCATCGAGTAGGCGCCAGATCAGCGGCGATCCCAGGATCATGCCGCGGGCGGCCTCGGACAGGAATTGCAGGCCCACCGACGCGATCATCGACAATGCGAAAGCGCCGAGGAAGCTGGCGCGGATGGCCCGGTAGCGCTTGTTCCGTTCGATGAAGATGATCAGGAACGGGATGACCAGCAGCATGCTGAGCTTGGCCGAGACGCTGAGGCCAAGCACCAGCCCTGCCAGGGCCGGCCTGCCGCCGCTGATGAGGGCGAGCGCCGCGACGAAGAGCGTGACGGGAATGATGTCGAGCTGGCCGTGCCAGTAGGTGATGAACAGAACCGCCGGCGACAGCCAGTAGAGCCAGGTCAGCAGGCCCTGCCGCTCGCGCAGTTGATGGCGCAGGAGAACGAGCAGCGCCAGATCGGCCAAGAGCAGCGTCGTGCGGAAGCCGAGGCCGGCGAACAGGCCCCCCGTCGACGCGAGGCGATCCACGAAGGCGCCCAACGCCGTCAGCGGCGCGAGGACGGCATACATTGCGACGCCGTAGGGGAAGGCGAGGGGGTCGCCGCCCGCGCTCAGATGGATGGTCCAGGGATCGGGAAAGCGGCCGACCGTGTGGCGGATGAAGTCGACGAACCAGGTTTGCTGGACGTCGGGCACGAGAAGGCACACGGCCGCGATGCGCAGCAGGAGGCCGCACAGAAAAGCCCGTTCCTTCAGAAGTGCGTTCACCGTCAGCGCCACAAGTCGGGCTGCTTGGTGCAGACCGCATCGATGTGGATGTTCTTCGACGCCACCTCGTGCCGCATCGCCGCGATCTCAGCGGGATCGGTCCGGCCCTGAAGCTCGGGGGATACGAGGCAGAGCTTGAACCCGGCGGCGCGCAGCCGTTCCGCGTCGGCGGCCTCCAGCGGGAAGCGCGTGAAGCAATCGACCCAGATCCAGTCGATGCGGCCGGCGAGCGTCAGGGCCGTGTCGATGGATTCGAATTCCGAGACACGCACCGCGCAGCGGCGCTCGCCGCGATTGGCCGTGCGCACGAGGAACGGGAACGACTGGTCGAGGAAGAAGAAGTCGGTGATCCCCGCTTTGGCCATACGCTCCAGCAGCGCGTCCTCAAGGCCCTCTTCCTTGACGTTGAGGATCAGGAGGCCATGCCGGTAGTGGGCGAGCCAGTCGTCGAACTTCTCGCCCTCGACGAAGGCGTCGTGGTGGATGATCAGGTCGGGGCCGGAGCAGCGGATATCCACTTCGATGCCCAGATTCTCCGGTGTCTCCTTCAGCTGGGCGATCGTATTGCGGCGATGGCTTACGATGAACATGGTCGCTCCTGCCTCAGGTTGCTTTCGAGCCGAAGCGCAGCGCCAGGCTGTAGGTGACGGTTCTCTTCACGAATTTGGCCTTCGCCTTCCAGTTGATGTTCCAGTGCGAATGGCCGTGCGCGCGCTTGCCGAACGCAACCGGGAAACGGTGGACCCGATAGCCTTGCCGCAGCGCCGACGCATAGGCGAAGAGGTCGAGCGAGAAATCGGACGGCGGATGCGTCCAGCTCTCGAAAAGGGCGCGGGGGAACATGGTCGGCTGCGCGTTGATGTCCCACAGGGGCCGGGCGAAGAGCGCGGTTTCGAACAGCGACATGCCAGCCGTGAACACGACATCGCCGATCGGCCGGCCATAGCGTCGTCCCTTGACGAACAGCCGCTCTTCCGGGTGCTGCCGGAAGATGTCGAGCCCGCGCAGCGCGTCGGCCGGGTCGGTCTGCATGTCGGCATGAGTCCAGGCGAGGATCGCTCCCTCGGCGGCCCGGAGACCCGAGAGAATGCCGAAGCCGTAGCCCTGGTTGACCTCGACCCGCACCGACCGGATCACGGACTGCCCCTCCAGCAGCCGCGCGAGCACCGCCGGTGAATCGTCGGTCGAGCCGTTGTCGACCAGAACCACCTCGCAGCTCTCGTCGCGGAAGACTTCGGCGCATCGGGCCACCAGCAGCGGCAGATTGGCTGCCTCGTTGTAGCAGGGGATGACGAGCGACAGGGCCTTCATGAGCGCATTCCGGGCGATGGAGCGGAGAATACCCAGTACTTCATGCCGAGAAAATTCAGGGCAGCAGAGGTTGCAGTCGCGACGAGGAAGGCGAGCGCGAGCGTCACGTCGGTCCGGCCGGCCGCGGCAAGGATCAGGGAATTGACCGCGACGTTGATGACCAGATTCACGGAATAGACCGCGGCAAAGCGCGTGATCGTCGCCGCGCCGCCCGCGGCCTGCTCGAAGGTGACGATCCGGTTGGCGAAATAGGCGAAGGCGGTACCGGCAAGAAAGCCGACCGCCTTGGCAGGGCCGACAGGAACGGTCAGCGCCAGCAGGGCGCCGTAGACCGCGAGATCCAGAAGCACCGTCAACCCGCCGATGATCAGGAAGCGGCCGATCTGGCGGTGAGTTCCGCTGCGCCCGTCGCCGCTCATGGCGAGGGCCTCGGTGCCGGGCGCCAGGCGTCCCTGGCGCGGATCGCCGCGATGGCGTCGGGCGCCACCCGGCTGTCGTCCTCCAGCCGGTAGGGGTGTCCGAACCACTTGTCGAAGCAGGCCTGCCAGTAGTCGAAGGTCCTCAGGTCGTCCGGCGTGCCCCAGCACAGGAAGGCATCGATCTCGAACAGGCGGCACCCGAGCCCCAGCGCCAGCGCGTCGTTGATGGCGGTGTCGACATAGAACTCGCCGTTGACCCTGCCGTCGCGGGCGATCATGCGCTCGGCGGCCCGCACGAAGTCGCTCGCGCGGCGGAAGGTGAAGGCACCGACGACGATGGGGTCGCGCGACGGATCGTTCAGCGGCACCTTTGTCGAGATGCAGCCGATGCGGCCGTCCACGTCGGCGTCGATCCAGCCGAACATCTGCGGCTTGCGCTGCGCCAGAGGATGGCCGCGCGCGCCCCAGACGACGACGTCGGCATCGGGCTCGCCGAGGAGCATCGCATAGGCTTTGGTGTCGAAGACCATGCCGTTGTCGCAGGCGATGATCGTCAGGGGCTCGTCGAGCGCGACGCCTTCGAGCCCGAGCAGGCAGGTGCGCGCCTGACCGTCGGTGACGGCGTCGAGCACGTGCAGGCTCGCGGCGGGGAAAGCTGTCGTGATCGCCTGGCTCACGGGCTCCAGCCCCGGCAGATCCTTGCGCAGGATGAAGCGCTGGTGCGGCGCATGCGGCAGGTCGAGGGCAGCCTGGACGACCATCGGCCGCCCTGAAACGGGGATCAGCGGCTTCGGATCGGCATAGCCTTCGTCGGCGAAGCGCTTGCCGAGGCCGGCCATGGGAACCAGCAGGCAGCCGTCGCTCTGCGGCGTCGTCTCGCGCTGCCGGTCGGCATCGGCGAGGCTGCGGAAGACGCCGGACCAGTAGAGATACTCCTTCAGGTCCTCCGGCGTGCCCCATTGCATGAAATGCTGAAGATCGTAGACGGCGATCTTGCGGCCGGCCTGCATGAGCGGCTTGTAAGCAAGGCTGACGTAATACTCGCCGTTGATCGACAGGTCGCGCGCGACGGTCGCCTCGCATGCCTCCGCCAGCAGGCGAGCCGAGCGGAAATAATAGGTGCCGCTGGAGGCATATTCCTCGGACGGCCTGTCCGTGAAGGGCTGTTTTTCCTGGATATCGGACGCCCACAGCCCGTTCTGCTTCATGTAGGCGTAGAAGGTGCTGCCAAGGCTGTGCGGGTGGAAGCCGCGATAGGCCGGGATCGCCCCGTCGCAATCGCACTCCTTCACGAAGGCGAGAAAGTCATCGTAGTGCCAGTAGCAGGTGAAGTCGCAGTAATTGACGATGACTGGCCGCTCGGGATCGAGGTCGGGCAGCACCTGCATGACGGCGTGAACCGGGCCGAGGCGATGGGGCTCGACCGCGACGATCCGCGCCGATGGGGCGATCCCGAGCAGCAGGTCGCGCATGCGGTAGCCGGGATCGGCCAGATGGTCGCGGTTGCAGATGAAGGTGATGTCGGCCGCGCCGGGAAACATCTCAACGACGTGCTGGATGATCGGCTTGCCGTCGACGGGAATAAGCGGCTTGGGAACGTCATAGCCGGCGCGCCGGAAGCGTTCACCGAAACCCGACATCGGGATGACGATCTGGGGGGAGCCTGCGCTCATCGCGATTCTGCCAGTCTCATGCGATGCTTTTCCTGATCCCAATGGATCAGGTCGTCCTCGTCCCCCGCGGTCAAGAATACGGTTCGCTTCACGGCGTCAAGGCGCGACAGCACCATCCCCAGACAGTCCAGCATGGGTGCGACGCAGCGATTGGCATCGGGACCGAGGAGGACGCCCGCGCCGGGCACGACGAGGTAGTCGGGGAGCCGTCCGGAACGCTGACGATAGTCGTCGAGCCAGGCCACGGCCTCCGCCGGCGCGGAGGACAGCAGCGGGCTCGCGCCGAGATAGACGACATGGTCGGGATAGAGGGCGCCGGCCGCCGCGACGGGCAGCGCCTGGTCGAGCGCGGCGACATGGACGTTCGGGTCGTCGGCAACCTGCATGCCGCTCGCCGCGGCGATCGCGCGCAGAAGGTCCCATCGGGGCGCGCCGGCCGGGCGCGGCGTGACATCGAGCCGTCGTTCGACCTCCGCGAGCAACGCATCGGCTGCCTCGACGGTATCCGCCTGCACGATCAGGCCGTGATTGGCGAGCACGAGGATATCGGCCTCGGGAGCGGCCTCGATCAGGCGCGCCAGGCGGCGGCCGGGACGTGCATAGGGAATCCATGCCCACCGGAGGCCCGCGAGCTTCCCGGCAACGAGGGATTCGCCATCGCTGCGCGCGGAATGGGCTATGGTGTTCACCGAATGGACGTGGACCACGACGCTCTTTGGGAGGAGCCCGTGGATCACCGTCTCGATCGAGGGCCGGGCATCCTGGGCATCCGACAGCGCCTCGGCCCGCAATTCCTCGCCGGTCGACCGCGTGCGCTCGATCTCGGCGGCGAGCCGGTCGAGCGGCAGTGGCATGAACAGGTCGCGCTCATTGGCCTCGCTCAGCCAGGTCCCCGAGGCTTTCACGAACAGCATGCCAGACTGCTTGAGCGAGGTGTTGCCGCCCGCGCCCTGGATCAGCGTCCGGTCGCGGCCGATGCGCTTGGAGAAAGCGCGCAGGGCGGTCAAGTCCGGATGCTCTGAGATGCTTTTCCCGGTCGTGTTCACGTTCGCTCCGGTTGCAGATGGAATGCACTGCCAGACAAACCTGCGGCGCAGTCGTTCCGATCGAAGTCCCCGCCGCTCAGCGCCAGCGCCGGTGCAGCCAAAGCCATTGCTCGGGATGCTCGCGCACCCAGCCCTCGACGACATCGGTCATCATCTGCATGGACGCCTTCACGTCGACGCGGCCCTCGGCGTCGCGCGGCAGATTCAGTTCTTCCGTCGCCTCCAGCCGGAAGCGGTTGCCGGGGAGGCGGATGACGCGCGCGCCGTGGACCGGGCAGTCGAACTCGCGCGCGAGGCGCGCCGCGGTCGGGTTGGCCTTGGCCGGACGGCCGAAGAAGGTGACGTCGACGCCGCGCGCGAGGTGCTGGTCGATCAGCATGCCGACATGCGCCGATTTTTCGAGCTCGCGGGCGAGTTGCAGCACGCCTGCGCCGCCGGAGGCGACCATCTTGCCCATGGTCTTGCCGCGGATGCGCTGGATGGCGCGCGCGACGAAGCGGTTGTTGGGCATGCGGTAGAGCGCCGTCATGTCGAGGCCGTGGGCGGCGGCGGCGACCGCCGGCATTTCCCAGTTGGCGAGATGCGCGGCGAAGAAGACCGCCGGCTTGCCGTCGTCGCGCAGGCGCTCGTAGAGCGGCACGTCCAGGGTGATGACACGGCCCGCGTTGGGACGGGCAGGATCGTAGTCCCACAGGTCGTCCATACAGGCATATTCGAAGGCGGTGCGGCCGAGGTTTTCCCAGCACCCCTTCAGGATGGCGCGGATTTCATCCTCGGATTTCTCCGGGAAGGCAGCCTTCAGGTTGTTGTAGCCGGTCCGGTTGGCCGAGATCAGCGGCGCGATGGCGGGCAGGATGCGGCCGCCGAGGTCGCTGGCGCGGTCGGGGCCGAGCGAGCGGATCGCCTTCATGGCGCCGAGCACGATGATGCCGACGAGCCAGTCGAACGGCAGCATCGCCCAGGGGATGTTGTGGCGGATCCAGCGGACCAAGGTGGCCGCCCTCAGATGTTGACGAGGATCTTGCCGAAGACCTTGCGGCTTTCCAGCCGGTCGAGGGCCTCGGAGAACCGGTCGAGCGGCAGTTCGGTGTCGATGACGGGGGAAACGCCGGCCTCGATGCGCTTCAGACCATCGGCGATGGCGCGGATCGGCGCACCGAACGAACCGAAGATCTTGTACTGCTGCTGGAACAGCTGCATCAGGTTGAAAGAGATGGTCGCGCCCGAGGTCGCGCCGCAGGTGGCGAGACGGCCGCCGCGCCTGAGGCAGAACAGCGACTGGTTGAACGTGTCGGCGCCGGTATGCTCGAAGGCGACGTCGACGCCCTTCTTCTTCGTGATCTTGCGCACGACGCCCTCGAACCGCTCGGTCCGGTAGTTGATGGCGTGATCGGCGCCGATGGCGAGCGCCTTCGCCACCTTCTCGTCGTCGCCGACGGTCGTGATGACCGTGCAGTCGAGCGATTTCGCCAGCTTGATCGCGATGGTGCCGATGCCGGAGCCGCCGGCCTGCACCAGTACGGTCTCGCCGGGCTGGAGGCGGCAATTGTCGATCAGCATGTGCTCGACGGTCGAAAAGGTGATCGGTGCGGTCGCGGCGTCGCGCAGGGAGACCGAGGCCGGGACGGGGACGACGTGGCGCGCCTCCATCGTCACGTATTCGCAGGCGAAGCCGTCGATATGGAAGCCCATAATGCCCTGCACGTCGGTGCACAGGTTGTCCTGGCCCGCCTTGCAGAACTGGCAGATGCCGCAGGTCTTGGCGCCGAACATGGCGACCTTGTCGCCGGCCTTGAACGTGGAGACGCCGGCGCCGACGCTCTCGACAGTACCGGAGGCTTCCGCCCCAACCACGAGCGGCATCTTGCGCTTGGCGAAGGCCATGCCGCGATAGCCCCAGACGTCGATATGGTTCAGCGCGACGGCGGCGATCCTGATGCGGACCTCGCCGGGGCCGGGGGCAGGGGCGTCCTCGATCTCCTCGATGCGGAGATCGCGGTCGCCGTGGAGGCGGAGAGCGCGCATGGAACGGTCCTTCTGCGGGCCGAAACGGCCACGGACGGGGCATCGGCCCTTGGAAAATCCGGAACGGCGCTGCCTAAAGGGCGGCGCGGGCAACGTCAACAGAAGGCGGTCGGCGAGCGGCGTTTGACCGCCGTTCCAGCGCAGGACTAACCTTGCCGAAGATGGCTCGGGCAGGGAGCTCGCCTTGCGGCGTCCGGCACGCGCGATGCAAGTGGCGGGGATCGCCTTTCTGGCGCTGCTGCCGGCTGCGCCTGCATGGACGATGGGCAGCGCGCCCTCGATTCCGCCACTCCGGGAGGTGGACAGCGACCCGTCATGGCCGCCGAAACTGCCGCGATTGCGGGCGGCGCTCGCCGTTCTTCCCTCGCTTTCTACCGGTGCGCATTCGCTGATCCTTGTTCCCAGCCTGTCGGCGCGCGGCACTGTGGGGCCTTTCTTCGACTATGTGCTGGCCCTGCAGGCGCGCAGCGAGCGCTACGGACGGGGCGCCGGGCGTGCCGACAATATCGATGTCGTCTGGGCGACCGCCGCAATGTCGCGCAGCGTCGGACCGGTCACGGTTTCCGCCTTTGCCAGCAATGGTACAGGCTTCTACGCCACATTCGGCCAGCTCATCGGCCATGCGCAGGAATATGGCGGCAGCGTCGGTCTCGACTTTCCCGGTTTTGCGCTCGGCGCCGAGCGCTGGTCGGTCAGCCCGTCGGTCGAGATGTTTCAGCGCGTGTCGGCGCTGCCGGAACTGCGCTTTCATCAGGTTTCGCCCGGAATCGAGCTGCGCGGCCGCATCGCCGACCTGCCGGGCTGGTTCCGCCTGAGCGCGACAGCGGATTTCCGCAGCTATGCCGACGGTCGGCGCGACCGGATCGTGACCCTCAATGCGAGCTGGGGCCGGGTCGTGGCGCGTAATCTGGCGGTGGGCCTGCGTGCCGAATATGCGCGCAACACCGCAACGCCGCGGGGCAATGGCTATGCCTCGTTCGAGTTCGGCCCGTTCCTGATCATGTCCTTCTCCACCGCGCCGTCCTCGCCACGCGAGGACGAGGACATGCTCCCCGGGCGTCGCCGGCGCTTCTAGTTCCGTCCCCACAAGGGTTGAAGCGGCAGGCCTCGTCCTCTATAGCAGCAGCAACTATGCCGGACGCCCTTTGCGGGCGAACGTGCCCCTTTGCGCTACGCGATATTGTCGCGCGGCCCGCACGGAGACTGCAAAGCCATGTCGTCGACTTTCGAAACCGTCTCGAAGATCATCTCCGAGACCTGCGACATCCCGCTGGAGAAGATCACGCCCGAGAGCCACGCGATCGACGATCTCGGCATCGATTCGCTCGACTTCCTCGATATCGCCTTCGCCATCGACAAGGCGTTCGGCATCAAGCTGCCGCTGGAGAAGTGGACGCAGGAGGTCAACGAGGGCAAGGCGAAGACCGAGGACTATTTCGTTCTCGGCGCGCTCTGCGGGAAGATCGACGAGCTGGTGGCCGCCAAGGGCGCCGCCTGACCCGCCTCGCATCGACCCCTTCCCGCTGACCGGAAGCCCTCCCGCCATGCGGCTCGAAACCTTCCAGATGATCACGCGCGTCCTCGCGTTCGACGCCGAGGCGAAGACGCTGACGGCGGCTGCCGACGTGCCCGCGGAAAGCCCGGTCTTCGAGGGGCATTTCCCCGGCTATCCGCTGCTGCCGGGCGTCTTGATGATCGAGGCTATGGCGCAGACCTCCGGCTGGCTGATCCTCGGCCTGAACGGGCTGACCGCCATGCCGTTCCTCACCGGGGCGAACTCGGCCAAGATGCGTGATTTCGTGCCTCCCTCGACCTCGCTTCAGGTCCACGCGCACCTGATCGGCGATGGCTCGGGCTATGCCGTGACCAAGGCGCACATCACCCGCGACGGCAAGAAAGTGGCCGAGGCCGAGATCCGGTTCGCCGTGAAGACGTTCCCGGACCCGAAATTCGCGCAGATGATCCGCGAATGGGGCGAGCGGCTGGAATTTCCGTTCGAGAAGCTGGTCGCGGCCTGAGCCGGCGCGGCCCGGCACCGCTCCGGCACTCTCTTTTCAGAGCAGCCCGCCTTCCGGCAACCGCGCCAGCCTTCGTCGGAAGCGGCGGGGGATGCCGCCGCGCTGTGCTCCGGTAGGGGTTGGTTCGGCCGGCCGATCTTGCCCTTCCGCCGGTCGGTCGTTATGTCCGGGCCTCCCGCCGCCTCAAGAATTCGCAGGAACAATCCCGATGGCGCACGAAAAGCCCCGTCCCGAGAGGGAAGCCTGGATCACGGGGATCGGCCTCGTCTCCGCGCTCGGCGAGGGGTTGGACGCCCATTGGGCCGCCTTCAACGGCGGCCGCGAGGATTGGCTGAAGCTCGATTCGGCAACCTACGCGCCCTATCAGGTCCATCCGGCGGTTGCGATCGACCTGGCGAAGCAGATTCCCGATCGCGGCGACCGCCGTCAGATGGAAGCCTGGCAGCGGCTCGGCACCTATGCCGCGGGTCTCGCCCTCGACGATGCCGGCGTGAAGGGCAATGACGACCTTCTGAAGAGCATGCACATGATCGTCGCGGCCGGCGGCGGCGAGCGCGACTATGCCGTGGACGGGCAGGTTCTGTCCGGGCTCGAAGCCTCCAACGAGCCGGCCAAGTTCCTCAACGAGCGGCTGATGAACGATCTCCGCCCGACGCTCTTCCTCGCCCAGCTCTCCAACCTGCTCGCCGGCAATATCTCCATCGTCCACGGCGTCGTCGGCTCCTCGCGCACCTTCATGGGCGAGGAAATGGCCGGCGTTGATGCCGTGCGCGTGGCGCTCGCCCGCTGCCATGCGGATCAGGGCGACATGTTCCTCGTCGGCGGCGCCTATTCGGCGGAGCGGCCGGACACGATCCTGCATTTCGAGCTCGGCCACATGAACTGGACCAAGGAATGGGCTCCCGTCTGGGATCGCCCCAAGGACGGCGGCGGCACCATTCTGGGCTCGGTCGGCGCCTTCCTCGTCATCGAGGCGCGCGAGCATGCCGAGAAGCGCGGCGCAAAGCCCATCGCGAAGCTGACCAAGGTTTCCTCCGACCGGACCACCCGCAAGGACGGCAAGGCCGAGCACACCATGGCGGTGCAGTGGAACGAGATTTCGCCGAGCCTCATTCCCGGTGCCACGGTGGTCGTCTCGGGCGCGACGGGCGTCGCGGAGGCGGTCGCCGTCGAGCGTGACCTGCTCGACCAGCGGCGCGTGCCGACGCGCGCGACGGGTTCGGTTATTGGCCATAGCGTCGAGGCGACCTTCCCGGCCAATGTCGCGCTCGCGGCCATGATGGTGTCGCGCGGCGCGGCGATTGCGCCGGTCGGCGGCTCCGGCGCGGAAGCGGCGATGACCCGCAAGGTGAAGCAGGCGGTGGTCACCTCGGTCGGCCACTGGCGCGGCGAGGGCATGGGCCTCGTCGAGGCGGTCTGAGGGAGACTTGAGATGGCTTCGATGAAGGACAGGCACGGCCGGCCCGTGGTGGTCGTCACCGGCATGGGCGTCGTGACCTCGCTCGGACAGGGCAAGGACGAGAATTGGGCGAAGCTGACCTCCGGCCAGTCCGGCATCCATACGATCAACCGCTTCCCGATCGACGGGTTGCGCACGACCATCGCCGGCACGGTCGATTTCGTGCCCTTCGACAATGCGCCCGACCTGACCACCAAAATGGCGGCGCTGGCCGGCGACGAGGCCGTGGCCGAGGCGAAGATCGGCGATGCCGGCAGCTTCCCCGGCCCGCTGTTTCTCGGCATGCCGCCGGTCGAGCTTGAATGGCCGCAGCGGCAGGATCTCGCGCGCGCCTCGGGCAAGGCCGCCGACATCACCTATACCGACATCCTGAAGGGTGCGGCCGCCAAGGATTTCGGGGCCATGCAGAAGCGCTTCCTGTTCGGTTCGGTCGGCGACGAATTGTCCGACCGCTTCGGCACCAAGGGTGCGCCGATCTCGATTTCCACCGCCTGCGCCACCGGCGCGACCGCCATCCAGCTCGCCGTCGAGGCGATCCGGCGCGGCGAGACGGAAGCCGCCCTCGTCATCGGCGCGGATGGCTCGGCGAACCAGGAATCGCTGGTGCGCTTCTCGCTGCTCTCGGCGCTCTCCACCCGCAACGGCGATCCGACCGCGGCTGCGCGGCCCTTCTCCAAGGACCGCGACGGCTTCGTCATGGCGGAAGGGGCGGGAGCTCTCGTCCTCGAATCCTACGACCACGCGAAAGCGCGTGGCGCGACCATTCTCGGCGTGGTCGAGGGTTGCGGCGAGATGGCGGATTCGTTCCATCGCACCCGTTCCAGCCCGGACGGCGCGCCGATCATCGGCTGCATCAGGAATGCGCTTGACGATGCCGGCGTGACCGCGGCCGACGTGCAATACGTCAACGCCCACGGCACCTCGACGCCCGAGAACGACAAGATGGAATATGTCGGCCTTGCCGCCGTGTTCGGCGACCATCTCGCCAATATCGCGGTCTCGTCCAACAAGTCGATGATCGGCCACACGCTCTCGGCGGCCGGCGCCATCGAGGCGGTGTTCACGCTGATGACCATCCGCAACGGCGTCATTCCGCCGACCATCAACCATTCCGAGGCCGATCCGGCGATCAAGATGGACGTGGTGCCGAACAAGGCCCGCGAGGCCAAGGTGACGCGCGCCATCTCCAATTCCTTCGGCTTCGGCGGCCAGAACGTCTGCCTCGTGCTCGCGGCGGAACCTGTCTGATGGGACGCGTTCTCGTCACCGCGGGCGCCAAGGGCATGGGCGCGGCCATTGTTCGTGCGCTGGTCGAGGCGGGTCATGACGTCACCCTCACGGTGCGCTCGTCGGGAGAGGCCGCGGAGGCGCTGGCGGCCGAGCTGAAGGCTGCCCATCCCGGCCGGGACGTCGCGGTTGCGACCCTCGACCTCGCCGACAAGGCGGCGGTGGACGCCTTCTGCGACGAGATGGAGAAGGGCGAGGCGCTGTTCGGCCTCGTCCACAATGCCGGCCAGCCCTATGACCAGCTCGCCGCCGTGATGGATCAGGCCAAGGCCGAAGCCGTCATGCAGGTCAATTTCTTCGCCTTCACGCGCCTCGTGAACGCTGCCGTACGGCCGATGATGCGCGCGCGGGCGGGGCGTATCGTCGCCATCGGCTCGGTGACGGCCGAGCGCTCCAATCAGGGCAATGCCGCCTATGGCGCGTCCAAGGCGGCGCTCGCCTCCTATTGCCGGACGCTCGCCATCGAGAGCGCCAAGCGCGGGGTCGCGGTCAATGTGGTCGCGCCCGGTTTCGTCGACACCGACATGATGGCGAAATATGCCGATTATCGCGAGAAGATGGAGAGCCAGATCCCGGCGGGCCGCTTCGCGCGGCCGGAGGAGATCGGCGCGCTCGTCGCCTATCTGATGTCGCCGCTGGCGGGCTATCTGACCGGCGCGACCATTGCCATGGACGGCGGACTCACGGCATCGATGGGCCTGCAACGCTAGGTTGGAGAGTGCGGGACGCCATGACGGCCGCCGATTTGCCGGCTCCCGACGCTCCGCCTCCGGGCCGCTCGCCGTTCGGCGCAGCCTGGGCGTGGCTGCTCGCGACCATCGACGACCCCAACCGCGCCGCCTGGCTCTACCTGCCAGTGCTCGCCTTCCTGCCGCTGACCTTCGGCAGCGTCGCGACCTTCTTCTATTTCGGCGCCTGCATCTATGTCGGGCTGATCTTCCTCGGCCGGCGCCTCACATGGGTCTGGCCGCCGACAACGGCCTTCGGCTGCCTCGTGACGCTCGGCTATTTCGCGGTGACCGTCGTCTCGCCGCTGTTCTTCCCCGACAAGCTGGAAGGCTGGCGCGATGTCGGCACGGCGTTCCACTACCTGACGCTGACCATGCTGGTCGGCGCGCTGGTGCAGACGCCGAAGGTCGATGTCCTCGACCTTTTCCTCAACGGCCTGCGCGCCGGCGCCATCGTCTCCTTCGGCCATGCTCTGCTGCAGGTCTTCGTCTTCGGCCATCCACGGGCGACCGCCGGCATGGCCAATGCCATCCCCTTCGGCGATACGGCGATCCTTGCCGCGGGCCTGTCGATGGTCGGCTTCGCGCGCCTGTCGCCGCGCATGCGCGCCTTCGCCTTCCTCGCCGCGCTATCGGGCATCGGCGGGTGTCTCCTGTCGCAGACGCGCGGCGCGCTGCTCGCCCTGCCGCTGATCGTCGTGGTGATCGGCGTGCATCTGTGGCCGCTGATCCGCAGGCGCGCGGCGCGGGCGCTGCTCGCGCTCGGCCTCGTCATGATGGCCCTCGGCCTGTTCGGCACGCTGGCCAAGATCCCCGACCGGATCGCGCAGGTGCGTCAGGGCATCGAGACCGCCGAGCCGGCGCGCCACCGCGACCCGGCGACGGCGCATCGCGTGATCCTCTGGACCTATGGGCTGGACGCCTTCCTCGACCGGCCGCTGTTCGGATATGGCAGCCAGAACTCCGTCGACGAGGTGCGCGAGCGGGCAGGGCGCGCCGGTTTTCCGCTGCCCGCCTACAGCCACCTGCACAACGAATATATGACGACGGCGGTGGGGCGCGGCCTCGTCGGGCTTCTGGCGCTGTTGCTGCTGCTGGTCGCGCCGATCATCATCGCGCTCATGTCGCCGCCGGACGAGCGGCAGCGCGACCGCATCGCCTTCGCTGTGATCCTGTCGGGCAGCTATGGCCTGTTCGGCCTTACCAACCTGCTGTTCAGCCACGACCAGACCAATACGGTCTATGCCTCGGCCTATCTGGTGCTGCTGGTGGCATCGCATCAGGCGGCGGTCGGGCTGAAGGTGTTCCGCCGGCCGTTTCTCGGCGTGCCGCCGGCTCCCTGAGGGCCGCGGCAACCATACCCGTTGACCATGCAGGGCGAAGTCTGTGGCGCGCTGCACTGCGAAGAGTTAGGGCTTGGCGAGGCATGCCGAACGAAGCGTGAAGGGTTTGGTTACAATGGCCGAGAAGTCGCGGATCGTCCCTGTCATCCTGTCGGGCGGCGCCGGAACGAGGCTCTGGCCCGCCTCGCGCGAGGCCTATCCCAAGCAGTTCCTGCCGCTGCTCGGCGAGCGCTCGACCTTCGAGGAGACGCTCCGCCGCGTCGCCGATCCCGTGGTCTTTGCCGATCCGGTCGTGGTGACCGGCGAGGACTTCCGCTTCCTCGTCGCCGACCAGCTCAGCCGTGCGGGAACGGCTGGCCGGATTGTGCTTGAGCCGATGCGCCGCGATTCCGGGCCGGCCATCGCGGTTGCCGCCGAACTCATCGTCCGTGCCGACCCCGATGCGGTGATGCTGGTGCTCGCCGCCGACCACCTCGTCTCCGACGCAGCCGCCTTCGCCGCGACCGCGCAGGCCGGTCTCGCTGCGGCCGAAGCCGGCGCGCTGGTCACCTTCGGCATCAAGCCGACCAGCCCCGCAACCGGCTACGGCTATATCCGGCCGGGCGACATGATGGACGGGCGCGTGCGCATGGTCGCCGCCTTCGTCGAGAAGCCGGACGAGGACCGAGCCAAGGCATTTGTGGCCGAGGGCTATCTCTGGAATTCCGGCAACTTCCTGTTCCGCGCCGACGTGTTCCTTTCGGAACTCTCCCGCTTCGAGCCTGAGATCGCCGCCGCCGCGAAGGCCGTGGCCGGCTCCATCGCCGTCGACAAGGCCGGCAATGTCACCTTCGAGCGGATCGACCGCGAGACTTTCGCGGCCTCGCCGGCAAAATCCGTCGACTACGCCGTCATGGAGCGCACTGACCGCGCCGCGGTCATCGAGGCCGACTATGCCTGGTCCGATCTCGGCTCCTGGGAGGCGCTCTGGGACATGGCGGACAAGGACGGCGCGGGCAATGCCGTGCGCGGGGCCGTGTCGCTGTCGAACACCCGCAATTCCTATGTCGCCAGCGACGACATCCATACCGCCGTGATCGGCCTCGACGATGTCGCGGTGGTCGCCACCAAGGACGCAGTCCTCGTGGCCAAGCGCTCGGTCGCCGCCGAGTTGAAGGGGCTCGTCGCCGACCTCCGCGGCCTGCCCGCGACGCGCCGCCTCGCCGACGAGCACCGGCAGGTGCTGCGGCCCTGGGGCTCCTACGAGAGCGTCGACCGCGGCGAGCGCTTCCAGGTGAAGCGCATCGTGGTCAAACCGGGCGCGCGCCTGTCGCTGCAGAAGCATTTCCACCGCGCCGAGCACTGGATCGTGGTCAAGGGCACGGCGACGGTCGAGGTCGATGGCGTGGCCAAGATCGTGCGCGAGAACGAGAGCGCCTATATCCCGCTCGGCGCGTGGCATCGCCTTTCCAACGAAGGCAGGATCCAGCTCGAACTGATCGAGGTGCAGTCGGGCAGCTATCTCGGCGAGGACGACATCGTCCGCTCCGAGGACGACTACAAGCGGGTTTAGTCGAGCACGACTTTTCCCGTCGGCGTCAGGCCGTTGCAGCGCCAGATGCTGAACGAGCGGTGCGTGTCCCAGTCGTAATAGACCAGCGCCTTGACCCGTCCCATGGCGGCGAAGCCGAGGAACTCCGTCTCCATGCGCTGAACGAGGTCGGCCCGTCTGCTGTCATCGACCGGGCAGGTGTTGGAGACGTTCGGCACGCCCCATTCGGTGATCCAGCACGGCCGCCCGCCGGTCTCGACGGTGCCGCACAGGCTCATGGCCTGACGGATGTGTTCCTGCCAGCGGCCGCCTTCCGGATAGAGGTGTAGGCCGATGCCGTCGACCACGTCGAACAGGCCGCGCTGGCGCAGGGCCGCAAGGAAGGCCGAGGCTTCCACCACGTCGCCGCCGGACCGCTCGGCCCATTGCAGGGGAATGTCTGCGGTGCCGGCCGAGACGATGGGCACGGCCCGGAAGGCCGGGCTCGCGTCGCGCAGCCGGCGGGCGATCTTCAGAACCGCGACATAGTTGTCGAGCCCGCGGTCGAAAGCCTCGGCATTCGGCATCGTCGCCATGGTCGTGCGGTCGAACACCCGTCCGCGTTCGCCGACCGCGAGGTCGCCGTTGAAATCGGCCCAGTTGAGCTCGTTGCTGAACTCGATGGCCGCAAGGTCCGGCTTGATCTCCTCGATCCGGCGCCAGAGCCAGGAGAACCGCTCGTCGAAGCGTGCGGGGTCGACATCGGAGAGACGTGGGCGGGCGGTGAAGCGCCTCGCCGCCGCCCGGTCAGTCGCGCCCGGCCGTAGATATTCCGGCGCCAGCACCCCGAAATTGAGGATGATCGAGAGGCCGTTGTCGCGGGCGATCCGCAGCGTTTCGAGGCCCGTTTCCGTCGGCCGCACGACGTTGAGGCGGGCGACCTTCACGCCGTTCTCGACCATCTGCCGGATGATCCGCTCCCGCTCGGCGGGCGGCAGCTGGTTCAGATTGACCCTGTTCACGCCCATGATCGCGTCGCGGGCGAAACTCTTGGGCTGACCGGCGAGCAGGAAAATCGCGCCGATCAGGAATAGGAAAAGGCGCTGGCCCATAGCTCGTCCTCCACGCGCTGGATGAGCCCCCCGGAATTGTCGCCGAACTTGCGGGCGAAGGGCCGCGGCTGGCTGCGCAGCAGCTCGGCATCGCCCGTCGCCTCGAACGTGTAGGGCGCCGGCACCGTGTCCCATTTCGCGTAGACCAGACCGGGCTTCGCCGTCTCGTGGAGCCCGAGCTTCACCATGGCCGACTGGAAGAACGCTTCGTCGGGGATGGCCGAGAAGCGGAAGGCGTCGACGAAGGCGCGGTCGTTTTCGGCGAGCTCGACGATCTTTTCCGCCGTCGCACGGGTCAGCGACCACCATTGGGAGCCCTTGGCATAGCGGTGGCTGGCGAGGAATTCGGGTCGCTCGCGCCGCGCGCGCTCGGCCTCGGCGAAGACCTCGGTCAGGTCCTCGTCGAGATGACGATGGAGAAAGTGCGTCCCCGGCCGCAACTCGCCGAGGCGGGTATCCGGCAGATAGACGTTGCGGATGCGCTCCAGCGTTTCCGACGTCGGCTGGACGATGTTGGAATCGATGCGGTCGTGGCGTTGCCCGAGCAGTTCCGCGATGGCCGCCGGCGCGCTGACCGGAAAAGTGTCGCCGGAGATGAGCGTGAACGTGCCGAGGTTCTCGTTCTTCAGCCCGTGGCGCAGCAGGTCGAGGGCGGCCGCCACCATGGCGTAGGAGCCCCAACGGATGCGGTGGCGCTTGTCCATGATCTCGACCGCGCCGACCCGGAAGGGGTCCACCTCCGCGGATGCATCGACATGGGCGATGACGGCGAAATGCGGCGCGAGCGATGCCGCCAGCCGCTCGAACAGCCAGGGCAGCCGGTGCGCCAGGATGAGAATGCAGTGGTCGCTCATGTGCTTTCCCGCCGGTCTCGTGGGCCTCCCGCCGCAATCACTGAACGAAGGTCACTGAACTCCACGGACGGAGGCTGTGGCGATAGACGTCCCAGTTCTTGCCGTAGGAATTGTCGTGGAGGCGGCAGGGCTTGCCGAGGATGGAAGAGGCGATGGCGACGTGCAGGCGGTCGGTCTCGACCGCCTGCGACAGGCGGATCGCCTCCAGGAAGCACCAGGACGACTTTTCCGAATTGCGCGGCCAGACGCCGAACTCGAACAGCCAGGAAATGTCGAGGTCGTCGGTGGGGTGCCGGCCGGTCGATTCCCCGTCCTTGCGGAAGAAGCGGGACAGCGTCGCAGCGCCGATATCGGCGGGCGCACGGCCCTCGCCCTTCAGCTTTTCAAGGAAGACAGACTGGAACTCGGCCGCATCGGGGTCATCGTTCAGCAGTTCGTCGGGATCGAGATGGAAGGCCATGTCGTGCGCCAGCACGGCCTCGCAGCGGGGATTGATGCCGACGACGTGGTCGTAGCTCTTCACCTCGCGGCAGATCAGCATGACCTCGGGGGGCAGGCTCGCGATCAGGTCCTCATTGCCGCGGATCGTGTGCGACAGCAGGATGATGCGCTTGGCGCGGCCGGTGAAGCGCTCCAGCGCGTTGCGGATAGTCGCATAGAGCGGAATGAAATTGCCGCCGCCGCCGAGGATGACCGTCTTGCCGTCGACCTCCGCGTCCAGGGTGATCGCCTGATAGGCGATGTTCAACCGACGGAAGAGCTGCATCGTCGCCGTCGAGATCAGGGAATCGCCGGCATTCCCCGAATTGGGCAGGAACAGGACGCTCTTGTTTCTGTAGTCGCGCAGCAGCTCCGTCGTCTCGTATTGCCTCAGCCACCGGGGATTTTCGCGATCCATGCCTGATATGTCCTGCTCGTGTCGGGTTTGGCGGAGGTTTCTCTCGATCGTCGGCCGGGGCCGGGCAATACCGGCGATGATCCTCGCAGCCCAATGGGCAGCAAATGTGACCACGAGCCAAAATGCCGATCGCGCCGTCTCGCGGCCCGGCACGATTTAGCGCCGGAGAGTGGGCCGGCGGCGGCACAGGCCACCAGCGCCCGCTGATATCGGGCTTAATCAATGGTGAGGGATTTCGCCGCAATGCAGCATCATGCGTGCAGTGCAATACACCCCTGCTGAAATGGGCAGCCGGATATGGTCCCATCCTCGCCTTATTGGTCAGCCAACGTTTGTCGATCCGAGAGATCGCGTTGATCCATTTGGTTTTGGGTGTTAGCGTTCTCGCGCCGCAACGATCAATAATCGCTAAATTTTGCACCGACTTGGCTCAATCGAGGGTTGAATCTATTGAGCATTGTTCCTGATGATAGTTTTCTGGCAAAGGAATGGCCTGAGCTTCGGGGCGCAGCTTTTGCGCTCCTGTCCTTCAGCGCGGTCATCACAATTCTATATCTAGTGCCGTCCATCTACATGCTCCAGGTGTTTGAGCGTGTGATGCAGAGCCGAAATCTATCGACGCTGATGTTTCTGTCGATCATGGTTCTGCTGCTGACGGTGGTCTGGACCGCGCTCGAAGTCGTTCGCGTGCGGGTGCTCGGAGAGGTTGCGAACGCGCTGGACGAGAAGATCAGCGCGCGCGTCTTCGATGCCGTGAACCGGCAGTCGCGGGCGCTCAGCGCGCAGGCGCGGGCCATGGTGGTGCAGGACCTCAACGTTCTGCGCGACTTCATCTCGGGCACGCTGCCGATCCAGTTCATGGACCTGTTGTTCGTGCCGCTCGTCATCCTCGCGATGACCTTCTTCCATCCGGTGATGGGCCTCGCCCTGCTGCTCCTGACCTTTGTCGTGGTGGCGCTTTCGGTCTGGACCCAGCGTGCCGCGCGCCGCGAGATCAAGAGTTCGCTCACCGCATCGGCCCGGGCCGGCGAATTCGCCCGCGCGGTGATGGGCACGTCCGAGGCCACCCGTGTCATGGGCATGCTGCCTGAGCTTGCCTCGCGCTGGCGCGTGCAGGTGCGCGAGGCGCTCGGCTGGCAGCAGGCGGCGACCAATCACGCGGCTGTTCCCGCCTCGATCCTGCGCTACCTGCGGCACCTCTACATGCCGATCATGCTGTGCGTCGGCATCCTGCTCTATCTCAACGAGGCCGTTGGCCCCGGCATCGTCTTCGCCGCGATGATCGTGGTGAACCGCGCGGTGCAACCGGTCGACACGATTGCCAATAACTGGCGGACCATCTGGAACGTGCAGATGTCGGTGGAGCGGCTGGACAAGCTCCTGAAGGAGGCCGGCGAGCGCTCCGCGAAAGTATCGCTGCCGGAGCCCAACGGGCCGCTGGTGGTGTCGCGGATCGTCGCGACGCCCTCGGATCGCGACAATATCGTTCTCGCCGACGTTTCGTTCACGGCCATGCCCGGCACGATCACCGCCGTGGTCGGTTCGAGCGGCGCCGGCAAGTCCTCGCTGGCCAAGGTGCTGGTGGGCGGCTGGAACCTGCGCAAGGGCGCGATCACGCTCGACGGCCACGACCTCTCGCATTGGGACCAGGACCGGCTCGGGCGCCATGTCGGCTATGTGCCGCAGGAGGTCGTCCTGCTGCCCGGCACGCTCGCCGAAAACATCGCGCGGTTCGAACCGCCGAGCGAGGAGCGCGACGCCCGGATCATCGAGGCTGTCAGGATCGCCGGCATCCAGGACATCGTCGCGAAACTGGCCGATGGGCTGAACACCCGCATCGGCCCGGACGGCCACACCATGTCGGGCGGCCAGCGCCAGCGCGTCGCGCTCGCCCGCGCCGCCTTCGGCAATCCCCGCCTCGTGGTGCTGGATGAGCCCAATTCCAACCTCGATTCGATCGGCGAAAAGGGTCTGGCGGCGACGCTCGCGGCAATGCGCGACAGCGGCGCCATCGTCATCCTCGTCACGCACCGGATGAACATGCTGACCTATGCCGACAACGTGCTGGTGATGACCGGCGGCACCGTTCATGCCTTCGGCCCGCGCGATGTCGTGCTGAGCCGTCTTTCGCTCGCCTCGCCCCGACAGATCGGCCATCAGGCGCCGGCTGTCGGCGATGCCAGCGTCGCTGCAAGCTGAGGAGGCCGCCATGTCGTTGATCGAAGCGGCCGCTCGCCCACCGGCCCCCATGGCGCCCTCCGCCGATTGGCGGCGTTCGGTGCGGATGGGCTACCTCGTCATTTTCGGGGCCATCGGCACATTCGTTGCCTGGGCGAGCATCGCGCGGCTGGATGGCGCGGCGCTGGCGGGCGGCGTGGTGGCGAGTGAATCCTACCGGCGGACGATACAGCATCTCGAAGGCGGCATCGTTCAGCAGATCATGGTGCGCGACGGCGACCGGGTGACCGCGGGGCAGCTTCTCCTGAAGCTCGATCCGACCCGCACCGCCGCGCAGAACGACCTCTATGGCAACCAGCTCGCGATCTACCGGGCGCAGGAAGCGCGGCTGCTTGCGGAATTCGAGAACCGGCCGACGCTGGGCTTTCCGCCCGAAGTCGTTGCCCGCAAGGACGAACCCGCCGTCCGCCCGATGATCGAGGATCAGCAGCGGCTGTTCGAGAGCCGGCGCCGGGCGCTGACCAGCAACGTCCAGATCGCCGAGGCGCAGATCGAGCAGACCAAGCGCGAATCGGAGCAGGCGCGTTCGGACATCCATACGGCGCAGGCGACGCTCGACCAGGTCGACGCCGAGCTGACCCAGCTTCGCCCGCTGTTCCAGCGCCAGCTCGTTCCGACGACACGCATGGCGCCGCTTGAACGCGAGAAGGTCCGCCTGCTTGGCGTCATCAATTCCGGCACCATCCAGATCGAGCGCCTGAAGGAGCGGTTGTCCGAACTCGAGCTGCGCCGTCGTCAGGTGGAACAGGATTTCCGGCAGGAGACCTCGATCCAACTCGTCGAGGTGCGCAAGCAGCTCAGCGACGCGCGCCAGCAGGTGCTGCTCACCGCCGACAGCCAGACGCGCACCGATATCCGCGCGCCCATCGACGGCACGGTGCAGCAGTTGCGCATCTTCACGGTCGGTGGCGTCGTGCGGCCGGGCGAGCCGATCCTCGACGTGGTGCCGGCGGAGGACGACCTCGTCGTGCGCGCGCGCGTCCAGCCGAACGATGCCGACCGCGTCGCGCCGGGCATGGTCGCGGAGGTCAAATTCCCCGCCTTCCACTACATCGGCAACCAGATCATCCGCGGCAGCGTCAAGTCGATCTCGCGCGACCGTCTCGTCGACGAGGCTACCAAGGAAGCCTATTTCGCCGCTGAAGTCGTGGTCGACCGCTCGACGGTTCCCGAGACGATCGTCCGCCGGCTCACCGCCGGCATGACCGCCGACGTGATCCTGCCGACCGGCGAGCGCACGGTGATGAACTACCTCGTCCGGCCCCTCATGGATCGCTGGAGCAAGGGAATGCGCGAGCGATGATGCCGGCGCGATTGGCCCCGGCCGCAACGAACGACCCGGCAATATTGCCCGAAAGGATGACGATGGACGCACGGCCGGTCGAGGTTGCGCAGGAGACGCGCCGAATTCTGAACGTAGGCTGCGGAACTCCGGGACGCGAGCGCCTGCACGCGGCGTTTCATGACGAGGAGCGCTGGCGCGAGGTGCGGCTCGACGTGGATTCGGACGTAAAGCCCGACATCGTCTGCTCGATCACCGATATGGGCGAGTATGTCACCTCCGGCACTTACGATGCTCTCTGGTCGTCCCACACGGTCGAGCATCTCTACGACCACGAGGCTGCGCTCGCCTTCGCTGAATTTCGCCGCGTGCTGCGGCCGGACGGCTTCGCGCTGATCCGCTGCCCCGACCTGCAGGCCGTCGTGGACGCGGTTCGCACCGACGGGCTGGAGACGGTCGCCTATGTCGCTCCGGCCGGGCCCGTCACGCCGCTCGACATGCTGTTCGGCTTTCGCCCGGCGATCGCGCGCGGCAACACGTTCATGGCGCACCGGACGGGATTCACGGATCTCAGGATCGGCCGCATGCTGATCGAGGCCGGTTTCGCCGAGGTCAGGACCAAGCGGTCGCAGTTCGACCTCTGGGCCGTCGCCATTGCCGAGAAGCGCTGGGCGACCGGCATCCTGAAGCACCTCGCGCGTTTCGGGCTCGACTTCAAGGACAGTTGAGGCGAGGGCCGCGCCTTGCCATTCCCTTCATTCACCGCCCTCGATGATGCCGGCACGGGCGATGCCCGCCGGCTGCTGGCAAGGGGGGCGGAGGCCCTCCGGCTCGGCGATCCGGCAACGGCATGGCTGATCGCGGACCTGCTGGTCCGCAGGCGCGGCGGCGCGGAGGCCATGCCCTATCTCCTGCGGGCATCGGCGCTGGCGCGTCTCGGGCGGGCGCAGGAAAGCCGCCGGGACCTCGAGCGGGCGGCCTTTTGCGGTCCCTATGACGGCGCGGTAAACAGCGCGCTGCTGGCGGTCGGCTCGGATGCGGAGCGCGGCAAGGCGCTGGAGCGGCTCGTCGAGGGCGGCGAAGGGCACTGGGACCACGATCTCGCGACGGCGCTGGTCCGCTCCGGCAGGCGCGCTGCGGTGGTCTGCTCCGGCGATGCCGACGGGATCGCATTGTCGGGCTGGGCTGCGACGCCCCGGACGCTGCATCTGACGCGCGCCGGGGATGCGACGCACGATGCCGTGGTGCTCGCCATCGACCGGCCTGCCGGCGGCTCCTTGCCCGGTTTCCTCGGCAGCACTCATGTTCCCTGGCCGGCGGGCGAACATGCGCTGGCCATCGGATCGGATGAGCCGGATGTTCTCGTCCGCCCGCGAGCCGTTCACCGGCCCGAGGCCGAAGACGGCCCGGCGGCTCATGACGGCCGCGACGCATCTCGCGAAGGGCGGTCGCTGCTCGTCATCGTGCCGGTCTATGACGATTTCCCGGCGACGGAGGCCTGTTTCCGCGCTCTCGCGGACAATTGGCCAGGCGACCGCCCGGTGCGGGTGGTTGCCGTCGACGACGTGACGCCGGATGCGCGGATCGCCGGGCTGCTGGACGAACTGGCGGCAGGGGGCGGCATCGAACTCGTCCGCAACCGGATCAATCTCGGCTTCGCGGCCAGCGTCAATCGTGCGCTCCGGATGCGGCGCGCAGGCGAGGATGTCGTGCTCCTGAATGCCGACACCGTCGTGCCGCCGGATGCGCTCGCCCGGCTTCACGACATTCTCCTCGCCGATCCGGAGATCGGAACGCTGACGCCCTTGTCCAACAATGGCGAGGACACCAGCATCCCCAGCCGTTTCGCGGCCAATCCGCTCGGCACCGACGCGGAGATCGCTGCGCTGAACGCGCTTGCCTGGCAGGCCAACGGCGACCGCACCGTCGCCATGCCGAACGGCATCGGCTTCTGCATGATGATCGCCGCGCCGCTGCTGGCGCGCCAGCCGCTGCTGCCGGTCTCGTTCGGGCGCGGCTATTACGAGGACGTGGCCTATTGCCTGACCGCCCGCGAAAAGGGCTTCGCCAATCTGTGCGCCACCGGCGTCTATGTCGGTCATCACGGGTCGCGGTCGTTCCAGTCCGACAAGCAATGGCTGGTGAAGCGCAACCTGAAGCGGCTGGCCGGGCGCTTTCCGGGCTACAGGGCGGAGGCCGATACCTTTTTCGCCGACGATCCCTTGCGTGACGACGCGGCGCGGATCGAGCGGGCATGGCTGGAGGGCAGGCAGGTTCTGCTGGTTCTCGCCGCCGCGGGAGCGGCGGCCCGCGTCGGGGCCGCGCGGCTGCGCGAACTGTCCCGCTCGACCGCGCCGATGGTGATCGCCAGCGTCGCGGACGCCGGCACCGTCATCCTGCGCGGCGGGGAGGGCGGCTATCCGCAGAGCCTGACGATCGACCGGCGGCAGCCCGACGATCAGGCGCTGCTCCATCGCCTCGCGCGCGCCTGCGACGCGGTGGTCCTCGTCGATCCGGACTGGCTGCCGAGCGACCTCGGCGCCATCGCGCGGCAAGCGACGAACGTCGCCGCCACCATCGTGACCTCGGCTCCGTCCGACCGGCCCGGTGCGCCGCCCCGGCTGGCGTCCCGCGCCGCGATCCATGCGACCAGCCGCAGCCTCGCCGACCTCTGGCAGCGGCACGGTTCGACGGTTCAGCCGCCGCCTGCGGCCTCCAGACCGGCCCGGCCCGGCCTCCCGGAACGCTCGGACGTGCTCTACCTCCTGTCGGCGGACGATGACGGCGAGAGCCTCCAGCTCTGCACCGAACTCGGCCGCATCTGGCAGGAGCGCGGCAGCAAGGCCGCTTCCCTCGTCGCCATCGGCGCCGATGCGCCCGCTGGCGAGACGACGGCCGCCGCCTGGCTCGGCTCGATATCGGCGGACGAATTCGCCGAATGGTTCCCGCTGGCCGGGCCCGGTCCGGTCCTGCTGGCGTCGCGGAGCTTCGGCTGCGGCGACCCGCGGCTCGATAGCTGGCGGATGCAGGATCACCCCGTTGCGTGGTTCGAGACCGGTCTTTCCGAACCGCGGTTCGAGGGCCGCGGCCTTGCCTTGCCGGGCGACTGGCCGGCCGAAACGATCAGCCGCGCCCTGGGCGGATGGCTGGAGCGGCTAGCTCGCAGCCGCGCCGCTTGAGCTGACGCCCGGCATATTCTGGCCCCGCAGATCCTGCCCCAGCAGGTTCTCGACGGCATCCCGGACCGAACCCGACAGAACCTGCTCCTGCAGCAGCGCGGCATGGGCCGGCCAGATCACCGAGCGGTAGTCGTAGCGTTCGGCCGCCATGCGCGCGGCCTCCCTGCGCAGGGGCGCGTAGCGCTCGGGATGCGCCAGCGCCTCCGCCACGGTGGCGGCAATCGCCTCTGGCTGGAAGAACGGCACGATCAGGCCGTTGACGCCGTGCTGGATGACCTCGGTGACGGGCGGCGTGTCCGAGCCGATCATCAGGCAGCCAAGCGCCATGGCCTCCAGCGCCGACCACGACAGCACAAAGGGATAGGTCAGATAGACGTGGGCGGACGATATCTTGAGCAGTTTCAGATATTTGTCGAAGGGAAGCGCGCCGAGGAAGTGAACGCGGGCGGGATCGATCGCAGTGCCGATTTCGGCCAGCATCGCCTCGCGCCAGGTCTCATGGGCTGCCGGCTTGTTGCCGTAGGACACCCGGTCGCCGCCGACGATGTAGACGCGCGCCTTCGGCCGTTCACGCAGGAGCGCCGGCAGGGCGCGCATGAAGATGTGGAAGCCCCGATAGGGTTCGAGGTTGCGCGCGACGAAGGTGACGATCTCGTCGCCGGGCTGGATGGTCTCGCCGTGGATGCCGGCAAGGCCGGTGCCGGCAAGCGCCTTCAGGCGGGCAATGTCGAGGCCGTCGTGGACGACGTGGATCTTCGGCTGGAATTCCTTCGGGAACACGGTCTTCTGCCACTGGGTCGGCGAGACCGCGAAATCCGCCTCGATCATCGACAGGGCGGTCGCCGCGTTGCGCAGCGAGACGCGCACCTCGCCGTCGATGCCGAGGGCGGGAAATTCCTTGTCGAAGCCGACATCGGCGCCATAGGGCCAGTAGTAGAACTCGCCGTAGCAGCAGATGGTCGCGTCGGGGAAAAGCGCGCGGAGCGGCAGGGCCTCGCCCCAGCCCGGATGGACATAGATGAGCTTCGGCTCGAAGCCGGAGAGCCGCAGGGCGTTGGCAGCGTAGAGAACCTGCTCGGCGCGGCGCGATTCCAGCTCGAAGCGGCGGGCGAAGGCATGGACGGGGCCGAGTTCGCGGCCCGAGAAGTCGTATTTCAGGAGTTCGACGCCATCGAGGCCGGGAGCTGTCGCGGAGCCGATGGCCTTCACGCGCATGCGGGGCGAGGCGCTGAACGTCTGGGCAAGATTGCGGAACTGAGCCGGGAAGTTCGAGTGGACGAACAGAATGTCGACCTGGCTCATGAACTGCCCGCAGTCCGCTCACTTGAATCGTCGAAGGAAAACAAGGGACTGTCGTCGAGGCCGAGCGGTTCGTCCAGAGGCTCGGCGATATGCTGGTCGAACATTTGCCGCCGCACGCTGTTTCGCGCCGGTTCGAAGGGCCGCCCGGATGCCCCTGCGGCGCCGGCTGCGAGCCAGCGGCGCGAGAAGGCGAGGGCGGTTGCAAGCTCCAGCGGGCAGCACGCATCCGACGTCAGGCCGAGTATGCCGCTCGCCGACAGTGCAAGGATGGAATCCAGCCGCACCGTGTAGAGCGGACCGGCAAGGTCGCGCGGCAGCCCGGCGACGGGTTCCACGAGTTCGAGCGCCATCAGGGTCTTGGCGGCATTCTCCAGGCGCGGCCCGCTCTGCTGGATGCGCGCGAGCAGCGCGGCGATCGTCGCGAAAGCCTGGCTGCGCCCGCCCTTCTTGCCGGCCATCTCGAAGGCCTGATCGGAATCGGCGGGGTTTTCGGCCAGTTCGGGGGCGACCTCGATGGTGTCGCCGGGGCCGGGCCGGAAAGGCATGCAGCGCAGCGCCATCGGCACATAGGGCGGGCGCCACCGCCCATCGTCGGCGAGCAGGCGATGGCTGACCATGTGCGGCTGGACGATCGCGACCGGGCGCAGGCCCCTATCGTGCAGTTCGATGGCGAGCGGGCAGAAATGGGCGATAGCCATGAACTCGGTATCCGCGATCGGCAGGACGCCGATGCGGTCGAGCCAGAAGAAGGCGGTCGGGCGACGCCAGCCTGCGCGCTCGAATTCCTTCAGCGGAATGAAGGCCAGCGGTTCGGCGGAGCTCGTCATGGCAGGTCGACCGTGACGGGAGGCGCTGCCGCCGCGTCGAGGCCCTTCTGGATGTCGCGCCGGGCGGCCATGAGCAGGGCGCTCATGCGGAACAGCGAAAGGCGGTGCGAGGCAAGGAGCAGGGCGGCTTCTGCGCCCGCATCCACCAGCGCCCGATGGAGGCGGGCATCGCCCAGACGGTCGGGATCGAGGATGAGAAGGTCGGTGAAGGTCGCGCGCTGTCCGTGTCCAAGGTCGAGATCGACCGGCCAGGCCTTGAGGAAGCCGCCCTCGATCAGAGCCTGCGAGAAGTCCTCCGTCGCGGGCAGAGCATTGGCCATGCTCACCGCCAGCTTCGCCCGGTGGCGGGCCGCCTTGGTGAATTTGCCGTCCTCGCCGAGCAATGGCGCGCCGATGTCGCTGGGACGGTCGGCGATGACACGGTCCGCGAGAATCTGCTTGCGCGCGATGCTCTCGGCATCCGGCACGACCAGCGGGAAGGCCTGGAAGAGGAGCGGGAGAGCCTCGCCCTGCAGGCTGGCATCGGCGGGGAGGCCGCGGCCCTCGTCCAGGAGGCTACGGAAGGCGCAGAGAGAGGGAATGTCATCCGGCCCGAGCCGCCAGCAGAGCGGAAACCAGCGGGCGAGGTCCTGCGCCTCCACCATCGCGATCGGCACGAACCGGGCGTTGCGGACCACCGGGTAGGCGGGCTGCGCGAAGATGCGGTGATGGCCCCACCGCGTGTCGATGGGCGCGGGGTCTTCGTAGAATGAACGCAGAAACTGCATCTGGCCTCGTGCGATGAGATGGCAGGGCCGTCGAAAGGCCCTGCCGCATCCTCTTCACGCGAACCGGTATCCGTTCCGCCTGAAAATGCTCTAACGCAGAAGGGCGGGAGAGGGGTCCGCCAAGACCTCTCTCCCGCCTTTTTGTCAAACCTGAGCGCCGAAGCGCGTCGATCAGGTCGTCGTCTTGAACACGATGTTCTCGACGTCGTAGATCTTGAGCGTATCGCCGTTCTCGAACGTGATCTCGGTGTAGTTGTCGTTGACCACGTAGCCGCCCTCGGCGATGTCGCCCTCGAGATGATCGATATAGAGCGTGTCGTTGCCCGACCCGCCATAGATCGTATCGTTCCCGATCGTACCACCTTCCGACAAGCTGCTGATGAGGTCGTTGCCGGCGCCGCCGGAAACGAGATCATTGCCGCTCGATACGGTGATCGTGTCGGCGCCCGAGCCACCATCGATCGTATCGTCGCCGCCGCCACCGATGATGGTGTCGTTGCCCGATCCGCCGAGAATGGCGTCGTTGCCGTCGCCGCCGGTGACCTGATCGTCGCCCGAGCCGGCATCCACGGCATTGTCGCCCGTGCCGGTGTCGATGACGTCGTTGCCGGAGCCGCCGATGATCGTGTCGTCGCCCGAACCGCCGAACAGCGTGTCGTTGCCGCTGCCGCCGTCGATCTGGTCGTCGCCGTCACCCGTGGAGACCCAGTCGTTGCCGGAGCCGGCATCGACAGTGTCGTTGCCCGTACCGGAAATGACCGTGTCGTTGCCGGCGCCCGACTCCACCGTGTTCTCGCCGTCGCCGGCCACGATGTAGTCCTTGCTGGCGCCGGAACTGGTGATGACGTCGTCACCCTGGCCGGTCGCAACCACCGTCTCGCCCGAAGCGTCGATATTCGCCTCGACCGAATCCGTGGTCTCGAAGATTACCGCCTTGTTCTCGCCGGTGATCTCGACGGGGCCCGTCGGGTCGCCTTCATAGAGGAGGAACTCCTCCGAATCCGACTGCGACGGGTCGCCGAGGAAGAGCGTCTCGCCACGGCCAAGTTCGCCTGCCGTGCTACCGGCATCGAAGACGCCGGCTGATTGCAGACCGTCCAGAATCGCGATGCGGTCGGCCTCGCTGAATGTGCCGGTTTCATCGAGCGCATCGCCCAACCCGGCCTTTGAGTAGTCGTAGGTCGCCATCTACGTAGTCCTTTCTGCAAATCCCCCGATGCCCGATCAGGCGCTGTGAGCGTTGGCCGCGCGGAAAACGCGAACGCGGCCGGTGGTTCCGTTCATCGCCTGCTTCGCCAGGACGTGACCGTTGGCGATGTGGCCGTTAGCGGCCGCTTCGAGCGGCGCGCGCTGTGCAACCGCCATCGGCATGGCGGGCCTTGCCGGAGCCGAACGCGCCACCGACGCCTCCTGCAGGGCGAGGCGGATGCCGACGAGCGGCTCTGTTCCCGACGGGCCGGACAGCTCGATCGAGTTGCCGACTTTCGTCACGACGGGATTGCCGAGGAACAGGGCGTCGATGCTGAGCTGGAACGAGGCTGCCGCCCGCCCGATCAGCGAGAAGGTCAGCCCGGTCAGCGGCGTGGCACGCCCCCGCGTTCCAACGAAAGACCCCGCGGATGTTGCGGGGAACGACAGGGGCCGGCGCAGGCGCGCCTCTGCCGAGACGAGCACGTCGATGCCCTCGGCGAGGCGGCCGAGCTGGACCTCGATACCCTCGACCGACATCGGCACGCGGGGGCCGCAGATCCATTCGCCGCTGCCGACGACCACATCGCCGTGGCGGGCGACATGAGCGAGGATGCGGAAGTCGTCGAGCGCGTCGCGCAGCGAGGTCGCCAGCACGGCTGGCGCCGCGACGGCGGGCGCATGGACGGCCACCCGGTCCTCCTGGGGGAGGTGGGAACTCAGCCGCTCGACGTGGATTTCGGCATCCAGGCTGCCGTCATCCTCTGCGGGCACGATCTCGATCACGATGGTCGTGTCCCGCTGCGCGCGGACCACGACGGCATTGCCAGGCTTCGCCAGCACCTGCTGGGTATGCGAGGTAAGGCCGATCAGCTCGGCCTCGCCGTCCTTGTGCGCCGTCAGAACGATGCGGGGCGCGACCCGCTTGGCCTTCGAATTGGTGTAGCGGACGACGACGACGCCACGCGGAATGCGCAGCTCGCGTCTTTCGCTACCGGCCGGTCTATGAGCCCAGGAAACAACCACGAGACAGCCTCACGTTCACCTTCGTTGTTCTTATGCCGAGACCGCTCCGGGAACGGTCGCGACGGCGAATCCCTGCCAGTCCCGGCTGCTCATCGCAGCCGGCCGCCCTCACGCTTCGGCAAAGACCTCCCGGCGCCGCCGCACCGTGGTGCGGCAGTCGTTGTGATTGCTCATTCAGATCAACGGGGCGGCCGGCCCGGCCGCCCCCGTCGTCACGCCGCCGCCGCGACCGTGGTGAGCGCGAGCCTTTCGCGGATGCGGTCCAGCTTCGGGCCGCTGTCGATCCAGGCGAAGCGCCGCCGGGGCGTGCCGTCGCGCAGGACCTCGCCGTAAAGGGCCAGGTATTCCGAATAGTTGGCGAACATCCGACGGTTGCCGAGATCGACATAGCTCTCGGTCGGCAGGCCGTTGGTGATGACGACCTGGGGTTCCTCGAACTCCAGGTGGAAGTAGTCGACGCGCTCGAGCCGCGAGGCGCGGCGCACCGAGCCGTCATTGACCAGGAGCCCGGCCGGCACGAGCTGGTCGTCGACCAGCACGGAATGGTCCGGCGAGACCATCAGGTCGCGGTCGGGCATGTTCGCGCCGAGCGCATGCGCGCTGACGATCACAGGCACGATCCGGTCGTTCGCCTCGAGGAAGCTGCGCGAATAGCCGCGCCGGCCGATCCATTTGATGGCGACGGCCGTGCCGTCGATGGTGGTCACCTCGTCGCCGATCGACAGGTTCTCGATCGCGACGTCGCCCTGGGGGGTGCGCACGAGCGTGCCGCGGGTGAGGCAGGCGACCTCAACCCGTGCGGCCACTTCCTGAACGGTCGCGCCCTTGACGATGATCGCGCCGGTGCCGGTCTCGATCCGGACATCCTCGCCGTCCTGGGCAATGGAATAGGAGGTGAAGCTGGTCAGGTCGATCCGGTCGCTATTGCCGAAATCGAGAATGGTGTCCTGACCGAAATTGCCGGAGAACACGAAGCGGTCGGGTCCGGAGCCGCCTTCGAGGATGTCGTCGCCGCGACCGCCGATCAGGATGTCGGCGCCTGCGCCGCCGGACAGGATATCGTCGCCCGCGCCGCCCCTGAGAACGTCGCTGCCGGCGCCGCCATAGAGAGCGTCGTCGCCGCGACCGCCATTGAGCGTGTCGCTGCCGGCGCCGCCATAGATGACATCGTCGCCGCGGCCGCCATTGAGCGTATCGCTGCCGGCTCCGCCATTCAGGATGTCGTCGCCCTGGCCGCCGTTCAGTTCGTCGGCGCCAGCGCCGCCGTCGAGCTGGTCGTCACCGCCACCGCCGTTGAGCGTGTCGTTTCCGGCGCGACCGACCAGGACATCGTCCCCGGCCCTGCCATTGATGACGTCGGAACCGGGCGTGCCGCGCAGTTCATCGTCGCCTGCTGTTCCATTGATTGCCATGGACGGATCTCCGTTGGTGTGCACCGCAAGAACGGTCAATGAGTAAGCGAATGCAGACAGGTGCTATTTTGGTAGCAAATGGGTCGGGGGGTGTAAAGCAACCGAAGGAAGAATATCTCGGTCATCTATCCGTCTTGATGTCTATTGTCGTTTATAAATTCCTAATACCAATGGATTAAATATACCAATATAAGCATCATTCCGCTTGACGGGCGTTATATTGGAAAACTATACGCTGAAACAATGCGTTCTAAAAACTTTATACGTTTGAAATGCAGAGGGCTTCCGTGGCGCGTAAATGATGAACGTCTCGCTTGGTGTGGCTTTTCGCGTTTTTTCCACGGACAGCTTTGCCAGTTGGAAATCGTATCGCGCCGAATTGCTCGACAGCCGGGAAGGGGCGAATACATTCACGATTACAGCGGGTCGCCGAAGTATTGGGGGAGCGGAAACTTCGAAAACTGGAATATTGCGTTGCAGCAAGCGACCTGGCCGCGCCGCACGACGTAGCGCTGCCGATGCAAAGCTCTTGGATTGTGGCAGGTGTCCCGCCGCGGCGTCTGCGGCTCATCATGCATCCTGCGATACCTAGACGTAGCGGTAGCCCGCGTGCCACGGAATGGTCGCCTTGAAGCCGCGATTGAATGAGAGGCGAGGGCCTCTGAACATGCGAATTCCGGCCTCGTCCGGACACATGGCTGTCTCCTTTGCCGGCCAGCGTCCCCGCCGGATCTTGTGACCCCGTACGGAGCGCCATGCTTATCGGCCATCTGGACCATGTTGGAGAGGACCGGATCACCGGCTGGGCGCGCGACGAGACCGATGTCGCGCGGCGGCTCGTGCTCGAGCTTTTTGACGGCGAGCAGCGCATTGCCCGGTTCGTCGCCGACCGGATGCGCAGCGATCTCGCCAATGCCGGGATGGGCGACGGGCGTTACGGCTTCTGGCTGCAGATTCCGTCGTCGCTGTTTCCCATGCCGGTGCACCGCCTTTCCGTGCGCTTTGCCGAGAGCGGCGCGGATATAGGCGGGTCTCCGCGGGTTCTGTATCGCAGCGGGCCGGCCATCGACGGCGAGTTCACGCGCTGGGTCGACGATCACGTCGATGCGGCCATCGCATCGGCCGACAGGGTCGAACTGCTGGCCCCGCTGCTCGGCTTCGCGGTGAACCTTGCCGCGCGCGTGGTCGCGGCCCGCGACCGTTTCGACAGTCTCGACCGCAGCACCGCTCTCGGCGACATCGACATCGAGAGCCTACCGGAGGTTCTGCGGCGCTCGGCGGAACGCGCCTCCGTCGAACTGAAGCCCCTGCACGTGCCGGTCCAGGCGGAGCCCTGGCTATCCGTGATCATCGCGTGCAGCGGCCGGCTCGGCGACGATGTCGCGCTGGTGCGCTCCGTGGTCGATGCCTGCAAGGGCATGGCCGCCGAAATCCTCCTGGTCGACAATTCCGGTGCGGTCGAGACGGCGCTGCTGCCGTTCCTCGTGCGCGGCGGCGCGCGCGTCATCCGTCTCGAACATCCCGCCGGCGTCGCCGCAGCCTATGCCGAGGGCGCTGCGGCCGCGCGCGGCCAGACGCTGCTGTTCCTGTCCGGCGTGAAGGCGCTGGGGCCGGGCGCCGTCAGGCTCCTGCTCGACACGCTGGACGCCGAGGGGCGGAACAATCTCGTCGCGCCGCGGCTCATCGACGGCGACCGGGTGGCGGCGGCCGGCTTCACCATCGATCCGCTCGGCAGCAAGGCCGCCATCGGCCATGGCGCGCATGTCTCGCGCATGGCGTTCCGTATCCTGCGGAGCGCGGAGGATCTGCCGCTCAACGCCCTGATGGCCGATCGCGGCAGGCTCGAAAGGGCCGGCGGCTTTGCGGCGGCTGCCCGCCTCGCAGACTATGCCGGCTCGCATCTCGCCTTCGCGATGCGCGAGGCCGGCGGCCACACGCTGGTTCAGGCGGCGGCGGATGCCGTGCTGGCCGGCCCGATCATCGGCCTCTCGGCGCGCGACCGGGGGCGGCCGATGTTCCTCGCCCGCTGGAGCAGCGCGCTCAGGCCGCTCGGCGGCGCCGGGCCGGAGGCGGAACCGCGGCTCGCGCTGGTGATCGACGAGCGTTTCCCCGCGCCCGACGAGGATGCCGCCTCGGTTGCGGTTCTCAGCCACGCGACGGCGCTCCGGCGGCTCGGCTACGAGGTCGAATTCATCGCGACCGCCCCGTCCCGCGAGGATGCCGGGCGGGCAGGGGCTCTGCGCGCGCGGGGGATCGCGGCGCATGAGGATGTCGACAATCCCGTGCAGTTCCTCGGCTCCCGGAAAGGTCAGTTCGATCTCGTCTACCTGCACCGCTTCCACGTCGCCGATCCGCTGATCGACGAGGTGCGCGCGACGCAGCCTGCGGCGCGGCTCGTCTTCAGCGTCGCCGACCTCCATCACGTCCGCGACGACCGCACCCGTCTCCTCGTCGGCAAGCCGGACGAGGCTGCCATCGCCGCGACGCGCGAGGCGGAATTCCGCTGCATCTCGAAGGCGGACGTGACGCTGACCCATTCGACCTGGGAGCAGTCCTATCTGCGCGAGGCCCTGCCGGATGCCCATATCGCCGTCGCCCTGTGGCAGGTGCCCGCCGCCAAGGGCGAGGTGGACATGGACGGGCGCGAAGGGCTCTGCTTCCTCGGCAATTTCCGCCATGCGCCGAATGCCGATGCCGTCGCGCATTTCGCCGGATCGGTCTGGCCGGTTGTCGGCGAGGGCGGGCGTCTTGGCGGCCTCGACATTGTCGGTGCGCACACCAATCTCGTCGCTGCCGATCAGTTGCCCGAAGGCTGCCGCGTCGCCGGCTATGTCCGGGACATCCGCGCCTATCTGCGCCGCAAGCGCCTCATGGTCGCGCCGCTGCGGTTCGGAGCCGGCGTCAAGGGCAAGGTCCTGCTGTCGCTCGCGGAGGGATTGCCCTGCATCATGAGCCCGGTGGCCGCCGAAGGCATGCCGCTGCCGGCAGCGCTTGCCGAGGCGCTGGTCGCGCCGGACGACGCGGCCTTCGCGCGCCGGATCGAAGCGCTTCAGACGGATCACGAACTCTGGCTGTCCGTCGCGCGCCAGTCGGTCGAATGGGCGCGCGAGGCTCTCGGCGAGGATGCCGTCCTGAACGCGATCCGCTTGGCGCTTGCGCCGCTGGAGCCGCTTTCACCGGCCGCCGTCAACGCCGCCGGCTAGAGCTGATCCCGGCGCTGCAGGTCGGGATACCACTGCCCCAGCCGCTCCAGAAGCGGCGCGCAGCTCTTGTTCCACGCCGCGCCATCGGCTCGGATGATCGCCCTGTCGGCCATTTTCGCGAGCGCGGCGGCATCGGTCACGAGTGCGCCGAGATGCGCCACGAAAGCCTCCGCAACGGCCTCGTCGTCGCCATCGGCGACGAGCAGGCCGTCCTCGCCGTCGGCGATGAGTTCCGACACCGCCCCGACATCGGTGGCGAGCGGCACGCAGCCGAACCGCTGTGCCTCGATGATGGCGAGCGGGGCGCCTTCCCAGCGCGAGGTCATCGCCAGCACATCGGCCCAGCGATAGACGGCGGACAGCTTGTCGGGATCGTAGATCGGGTCCTCGACCGTGACGCCGAGCTCCGCGAAAGCGTCCTTCCAGCGGGGGCGGCTGCCGGCATTGATCAGTTCGGAGCCGATGATCCGCCACTCGGTCTTCAGGCCGCGCTCGCGGCAGCCGCGCACCGCAGCAAGCAGCCGTTCGACGCCCTTCTGCGCATCGAGCCTGCCCGCGAACAGGACCTTGAGCGGCCTATCGGCGCGGCGGCTGCGCCTGCGCGCCTGTTCGGCCCCGGCCCGGTAGTCGGGCGGCGTATAGGCGCCAGCATTGGGGATGTGGATGACCTTTTCCTCCGGCACGCCCATGCCGTGGAACCAGTCCCTGAGTACGTCCGAACAGGTCAGGATGAGGTCGTGGGCATGTTCGAAGCCGAGCGTCAGGTAGGGATGCCCCACAGGCCGGCCGAGATTGGTCTGATCGATCACGTGGGTGTGGGCGACGATCTTGACGCCGCGCCGCCGCAGCGTGCCGAGCACCGCGTTGAGCGGGGCGACCTGGCAGTTGATCAGCACGTCGAGCGATCCGAGGAAGCCGAGCACCTTCTTCGTGCGGGCCGCATCGTCCCATTCCATGCGCAGTTCGTGGCCCATGAACGAGCGTGATCCGCCCCACAGGTGATAGCCGGGCTCGCTGAAGAAGTTGACGCTCTTGAACACCGACGCCTGGCCCTTGTAGGTCTTCAGGCCCGGCTTGCCGAAGCAGAAGAGATGCACGTCGCAGTCGAGCGTCTTCACGGCTTCCGCGACCGCGAAGGCGACACGCTCGACGCCGCCATAGGCCGCAATCGGCAGGGCAATCCCGATCTGTCGCCGCGCCTTCGGGCGGATCATGGGGGTGAGCGTCTCCGCCGACAGGTGCCGCTCGATCAGCTTCCGGCGATCGCGCAGCGGCGGGTAATAGGGCTCGCGCCAGCTCCACCGGGGCTGGGCGTCCAGCGCCAGACCGAGATCGTCGGCAAGATCGATGGTCGCGAGGATCGCGAGCGGCAAGGGCAGCAGGTAGCGCGCAAGGAAGGCCTCTGCGATCGGCACGCGCACGACCACGTCGATGACCTTCGGCGAGGGCTTCGGCTCCGACAGCGACCTGATCCAGTCGCGCGAGGGGTCGCCGATGCAGTTCTGCAGGAGTTCACGCGAGGCGACCCAGCCATGGACGCGGCGCGGCATCGGGTGGTTCGCGCCGACCTCCGCGGCCTCGATCGACATGTCGTCGGCCGAGGAGACGAAGCGCAGGGCCAGAACATGGGCGTGCGGCAGCAGTTTCTCGATATTGTAGAACAGCGTCCAGACCATGCTGGTGCGCTTCAATGCGTCGAGCAGTTCCTTGCGCAGCCAGACGACCGTTTCCGGCGCGCCATGGCTGTCGGGCTCGAATATCTGCCGGTAGAGCGGCGCGAAGATCGCCTCGTGGGACGTGACGGGCCGGTCCGCGACCGGGTCGGTGAAGGCCTCGGCCTGATCGGTCGGCGGCGAAATCGCGAGAAAGCGCGGGGCTTCCTCGTGCTCGAACCGCATCAGGTTCTCGTCGGAGAAGAGCTCGCCGTGCTTCTTCACCATGTATTGGCGGATGCCGGAAATATCGCGCGCGGTGTCGCTCACCATGCTCTCGCCGCGCAGGCGATACTCGAAGCCGAAATGCGGGTTGTTGCGGCCGGTAAAGCCCCGGTCGAGGCACTGGAGCCAGAATTCCCAGTCCTCGCAGCCCTGCTTCATCGTCTCGTCGAAGCGGATTCCCGCGTCGAAGACCTCGCGCGCCACCAGGCTGCCGGCCTCGCAGATATTGTCGTAGAGACAGTGCAGGAGCTTGGAATAGGGGCCGGTATAATTGCCGTTCCACTCCGCGCCGAACTTGTCGACATTCGGGTAGATCCAGCCGATGCCGCCCGCGGGATCGAGCAGCTCCATGCAGGATGCGATGGTCGTCGGGCTGACGCGGTTGTCGGCGTCGAGGAAATAGATCGCCTTGATCGACGGGAAGGCCTTGAGCGCATGGTCGATGCCGAAATTGCGCGCGGAGCTGAGGCCGCCATTCGGCTTGCGCAGGTAGTGGACGTCGTCATAGGCGAGCGACAGGCTCGACCCCATCACCGATGTCTCGACGAAGGGGCAGCCGTCGTCGACGATGATCGTCACGACGGAAAAATCGGCCTCCTGCTCCTGGATCGACTGCACGGCCTCGGCCAGGAACACCGAGTGTTTGAACACCGGAATGACCACCGCCACGGCCGGCGGGCCATGCGGACGCCCCGCGGGCCTGCCGCTTGAAGAACCGGGGATTTCGGCTGCCGGCAGGCCGGCGAGCCCCACGTCGCCTCCGTCTGCCATGGCGTCAAACCGTCTCAATGTGCAGCCTCTTGAACTTGGCCCAGGCATAGTCGGGGGAGACGCCGTCGGGCGTGCGGGTCGCAAGCACCAGCGATGCGCCTTCCGGGCCGACCGGCGGGTCGAAGGACAGCGAGATCGTCTGCCGCCGGTCCGGCCCGATGAAGGTCCAGTCCGAGATGCGCAGGGACGACGCCCGGTCGGCATCGCCCATCATTTCCATCGGGATGCGCTCGGCCGGCATCGACGCGACGATGCCGAGCCGGAAGCCGACGGTCGGCGCGGCCGGGTTGTCGACGAGAATATCGCCGGTCAGGCGCCGCGTTCCCGCCGGCACGCAGTTCTCGAAGAGAGCGACGGTCGGCTCGTCCCTGCCGGGATGGACGAGGACCGCCACCTCGTCCGCGATGAAGCGCACGAGGTCGAAGTCCGACTGGTCGGCGCCGCGCGGCAGAACGAGCTTCGGCGTCTTCAGATGCGAGGGCGCTACGGCCAGGCGGCCGAGCGGACGGGGCGGGCTGCGCGGACCGGACAGCATGTGGTCCGGGAGGAGCGTCAACTCGTCATGGTTGAGCAGGATGCCGGGCAGCGCGACGAAGACCTTGAGCGCGAGGGAGCGCGCCGTGATCGGCCGGCCGGTGGAGGTCGCGAGCTGGTAGAGCGGCAGGGGATTGATGGGGCCGAGCGACAGCCGGGCAGAGCCCGCATCGCCCTCGCAGCGCAGCAGAAGATGCGCGGATTTCGGCAGGCCGCCGGCGGTCCGTTCGAGCCCGAATGTCACCCAGCCGCGCTGCAGATGGGCGATCGGGATGCGCCAGGCGGCGATCGTCCGCCCGGTTTCCGGCACGAGGATCTCCGCACAGAGATCGCCCGAGGCATTCGGGTCCGGCTCGGCGACGTGCAGGGCGAAGGCGCCCATCGATTTGGTCGAGACGGGGAGATACTGGCGCGCGCCGGCGCTGCGTTCGGTCGGGCGCAGGTCGCCGATCGGCAGCGGCTGGCCGGGCTCGCAGGAGAAGGCCTCGTCGAGCATGGGCGCGGCGCGCTCGCCGAGATAGCGCTCCAGCGCCGAAAAGCTCTCCTGCAGGCCGTCATGGGCCTTCCTGAGCGCCAGCAGGTCGCGCGTCTGCTGGCCGATCAGCTTGGCCTGCAGCAGGATGAACCGCTCGACGCAATGGGCGACCCCGACCATCAGGGCCTCCCACGAGGGCCGCTCGTCGAGGATGACGATGTCGGGGGTGATGGCCGCCTTGGCCGCGATCAGCCGCTGCTGGATCGTTTCGAGCCGCTCGGAATCCGCGTCCGACCATCCGACGAGCGCCACGCAGGGCGTCGAGAGCAGCGCCTCGAACGTGACCGGGCGTCCGTCCACATCGGCGAGCGCTTCGCCGTTCGTGATGAAGACCGGAGCGAAAAGGCTGTCGATGGCGCCCGTCCTGATCTCCTCGACCTCGCCAGTCGTGATCACCGCCAACCGCTTCATGCCAACCCTATCCATTTGCGCCCGAAGACGCTTGCCTGAGACGCCTACCCGAGACGCTTGCCCGCCATTTGCCGCCCGCTGACAGCCGCATGCGATCAGCAGCATGCAGCGTGCCAAATCCCGCGCCCGCGCAGCGCGGTCCAATTGTCACACGAGACTCATGGCGGATATGTGATTGCGCCCCCGATTTGGGCGAGCAAGACAACAGCTATGTGGCACGTTCGTGGCGGCAGTTCTGCGATAAATACAGGGAGAATTTTGTTCGATATTTAGCCGTGATTGATATGATTTGACGCTGCGGCAGGTCGAATGCTGCATCAATATATTGCCGATGCCTACGGTTCATGCAGACGTCCTGGCCCGATGTCGCAACCGGAGGTTCGTCCCGCGGGCGGCACTCAGTTCCGGGCGAGGCGGGCAAGGCCCGCCGCCGGGCTCTCGGCGGGAACCCAGCCGCGGGCGCGCAGCCGGCCGGATTCGACCGACAGACCATGGAGAAGCTGCTCCCCGCGCGAGCCGAAAAGCGGGCTGCGGAGCAAGGCCTGCAACAGGCGCGGCGCAGTGACGATCCGCGGATGGCGGCCAAGCGCCACGCGCATCGTTCCGACGATATCCGCAAGGCTCAGCGGCACGCCGTCGTCGACATGAAAGGTGCCGCCGGCCGCGCCGGCATCCGCCAGCAGATGCGCAATGGCGGAGGCCAGATTCGCATCCGAAACGATGGAATGGCGGCCGGGAAGCCCGCCGAGCGGCAAGGGCAGGCCGGATTTCGCGAGGGCCGCAAGCCGCGCCATGTTGCCGTGCGCGCCGGCGCCATGCACGGCCGGCGGACGAAGGATGATCGCCTCGGGAAAGGCGGCGCGGACGGCCTGTTCGCCAGCCAGTTTCGAGCGGCCATAGGCGTCGGTCGGGGCCGGGACGGCATCTTCCGCCAGCGGCCCGGCCGATGACGGACCGGATACCGCCCGGATGGAGGAGACGAGGATGAAGCTCCGTGCGCCCGCCGCCGCGGCGGAGCGCGCGAGTTCGCCGGCCGCCCGCGCATTGATGCGCATCAGCATGGGCTCGTCGCTTCCGCGGGGCTGATGGGCGAGGCCGGCGACATGGACCACGGCATCGACGCCTGCGACGAGAGGCCCGGCATCGAAGGCATCGGCGAGATCCGGCAGCAGGGCCGGCTCGACGGAGCGGAACACCGGCAGCCGCTCCGGCCGCCGGGCCGCGGCAAGAACCTCATGGCCGGCTTCGGCGAGGTGACGGACCATCGCCGCGCAGACGAAGCCGCTCGCGCCTGTCACGAGCACTTTCATGGCCGCTCCTGCTTGCGCCGGAGCCAGCCGAGGATCGGGACGAGCGTCCAGACAAGCCCGAGGGCGAGGGCGCCCATGCCGACGGCCGGATGCGGCGCCAGCACCTCCACCAGCGCCATGAGAGCATTGCCCGCCGAGACTACGGCGACGGTCGCGGCCACACGGCGCATGGGAACACCGCTATCGACGGCGCGCTGATAGGCGTGATCGCGATGGGCCTCCGCGAGCGGCGCGCCGCGCCTGAGGCGGCGGGCAAGCGTCAGGCCGCCATCGGCCAGGGGATAGAGCAGGATCAGCAGGGCGGCGGCCGGGTGGCCCGCAGCGGCGAGCGCCAACGCCAGCCAGCCGAGCAGCAGGCCAAGTGGCAGGCTGCCGGAATCGCCGAGGAAGACCCTGGCGGGGTGCCGGTTCCAGACCCAGAAGCCGAGCGTCGCGCCGAGGCCGGCGGCGGCGAGCGGACCGTCCGAGAGGCCAAGTGCCCCGACCGATGCGGCGGCGGTCGCCGCGGCAAAAGCGGGCGCGGCGTGGGCGACGCTGATCTCGTCGATACCGTCGATGAAATTGACCAGATTGACGGTCGTCAGGAGGACGGCGGTGGACAGGAGCAGTGCGAGCGGAGCGGGCAGGGGCGCGAGGGCGCCCGACGGCAGGCAGGAAGCGACCAGCAGGGCCGCCAGCGCCTGCGCCGCCAGCTTCATGCGCCAGCCGAGCGGGCGGCGGTCGTCGGCAAAGCCCAGGGCGCAGAGCGCCGCGAGGCCGGCGCAGCAGGCAAGCGAGGGCAGGCTCAAGGCGCCGGAGAGGTAGAAGGCCGGCAGACCCGTCGCCAGCACGGCTGCCACGACGGCGATACCGCCGCCCTGCGGCGTCGGCTGGACATGGGAGGAGCGGGCATTCGGCATGGCCGCCGCGACCCGGCCGAGCCAGGGCAGCATCCGGCCGATCAGGCCCCAGGTGAGAAGGGCCGCGACCAGAGCAATGGCAATGGCGGACGAGGCGGGGATGGCGACACTCCCGAATGAAGCCGGTCAGTCGCCACTAGCCGCCGCCCGCCGCTCCCGCAAGCCTCCCCGGCTCAGGAAAGGCTCGCCCGCACGCTGTCGATGATCCGGTCCTGCAGCGCCTCGTCGATATAGGGGTGCATCGGCAGGCTGATGACCTCTTCCGCGAGGCGGTCGGAGACCGGCAGGCCGTTGCCGGCGATGGGGCAGTCCCTGTAGGCGGTCTGCCGGTTCAGCGGACGCGGATAGTAGATGGCGGTCGGGATGCCCTTAGCCTTCAGCCTGTTGGCGAAATCGGTGCGATCGCGGCCGCGCAGCAGGATCGTGTACTGGGCCCAGGCGGAGACGAGCCCGTCCTGCACCACCGGCACGTCGACGAGATCGCCCAGCGCCTCGTTGTAGCGGGCCGCGACGCGGTTGCGGGCGGCGATCTCGTCCTCGAAGATTTTCAGCTTCTCGATCAGCACCGCGGCCTGGATCGTGTCGAGCCGGCCGGTGAGCCCGACGCGCTGGTTGTCGTATTTGTCCTCGACGTTCTGGCCGTGGATGCGCAGCGAGCGCAGGACCGCCGCAAGCTCGGCGTCCTCGGTGAAGATCGCGCCGCCGTCGCCGTAGCAGCCGAGCGGCTTGGCCGGAAAGAAGGAGGTGGCCGTGGCGAGGCCGATCGTGCCGATCTTGCGGTCCTTGTAGCTGCCGCCGAACGACTGGGCGGCGTCGGAGAGCACCCACAGGCCGTTGGCGGCGGCGATCGGCTCGATGGCGTCGTAGTCGGCGGCCTGGCCGAACAGGTCCACCGGGATGATTCCGACGGGCGCGAGGCCTAGTTCGCGCGCCTTGGCGATGGCGAGCTCCAGCGAGCGCGGGTCGGTGTTGAACGTGTCGGCCTGCACATCGAAGAAGACCGGCGTCGCGCCGAGCCGGACGATGACGGAGGCGGTCGCTGCAAAGGTGAAGGCCGGGCAGAACACCGCATCGCCCGCCTTGACGCCCCTAGCCATGAGAATCAGCAGCAGCGCGTCGGTGCCGCTGGCGCAGGTGACGACGTGCGTCGCGCCGCAGAACTCGCCGAGCGCCCTTTCCAGCGCCGGCACTTCGGGCCCCATGACATAGGCGCCATGGTCGACGACGCGCAGCACCGCCTCGTCCATGGCCGCGCCGATCCGGCGGCGCTGGGCGCCGAGGTCGATGAACGGAATCGGGGCGAGAGGGGCGGTCATGGGAGCTCGCGTGTTGAGGGACAGCATTAGCGCGCCGCAAGTGCGCGGCGTGTGCTTCGTTTTGCTCTGCGGCGTGACTAGCCGCCTTGGCGCGGTCTGCCCAATCACGTTGTCTTTCTCAGAGTAACAGACACAATCGCGGAATCCGTCGAGAAATCGGCGATGTGTAGCAAGCGAACCATGTTGGAGTAGCCCGTCCTTTGGCGTTCAATCGAATTGGAATTGCTTCCCGATCTCGCTGAGAAGCGGCGCGGTCCGGTCCTTGTCGGAGAGCGTTGCCGAGACCGCTTCCGCCGGCCATGCGATGCCGATGTCTGGATCATTCCACAGTACAGCAGCGTCGTGTTCGGTGCTGTAATAGTCGGTTACCTTGTAGATGACCTCCGTATTCTCTGTCAGCGTACAGAATCCGTGAAGAAATCCTGCGGGCACCCAGAGTTGCCGCCAGTTCTCTGCCGATATGTGTACAGCAACATGGTCCCCGTACGTAGGCGAGGCGTGGCGAATATCAACTGCGACGTCGAAAATTGCCCCCCGGATAACACGGACTAGCTTTCCTTGGGCGCGCGGGGCCTTCTGATAGTGCAGCCCGCGGATGGTGCCACGCGCTGCCGATAGCGAGTGATTGTCCTGGACAAACGGTTGGGCGACTCCGGCCGATTTTAGTCGGTCAGCACGGAAGGTCTCCGAAAAGAAGCCCCGCTCATCGTCGATCACCTTGGGCTCGACCAACAGGAGGCCGTCGATGGCGAGCGTCGATATTTTCATCAAGCATGGTCCTGAGCCGAGAAGGGTGATCTTGCCGGGGTGCAACCAGCTAAGATCGGGCGGGCATAAGCCGCCAATGGGATTTGTCCGCAGTGCGGGCGGGGGCGCAGATCGCGATCATTGTCTCGAACAGTCACCTCGATCATCGCACGATTGAGGCCGAACCACAGGCTCTCATCAGGCGGTTCTTTCAGCATGTCGCAGTCGTAGCCATTCCGTGCGGAATCGGAAAATAGCTAACAGAGCGAGTTCGGTCTTCCCTTCGTCCCGTAGGCTCCGACCCGGAGCGGCTCGCTTGCCCGGCGTTTCGATGTCCCGTCATATCATGATACGCAAGCATCTGGATTCGGTCCGGATTTTGGCGACGGTGATCAGCCCGGTCGATTTCAATAGCCAGCGGAGTTGAACTCTTGTCTCGCGACTCGACAATCTCGATTTCCGTGGTCGTACCCGTTTATTCCGGTGAAGCATTCTTACCCGAACTCGTGCGCCGCCTCGATGGGGTGCGCACCGATTGGAAAGCGCGAAACGCTCCGATGGATCTGGCCGAGGTCATTCTCGTCGATGACGCGGCGATCGACGGTTCCGCTGCGCTGATCGATAAACTGGCCGAAGAGCGAGACTGGCTCACACCGCTCCACCTGATGCGAAATTTCGGGCAGCACGCAGCCACGATCGCAGGTGTTCTCCATAGCGCGGGCGATTGGGTTGTGACGATGGACGAAGATCTGCAGCACCCGCCCGAGGCAATCGAGCATCTGCTGAAGCAAGCCGTCCTTGAATCGGCAGATCTGGTTTACGCCAAACCCTCCTCGGCGGTACACGAGAGTCTGTCGCGGGATTGGGCCTCCAGTGCTTTCAAGCGGTTGATGGTTCTTGTAACTGGTAATGCCAACATCAGGAATTTCAATAGCTTTCGGATGATGAGGGGCGCACTTGCTCGCGCCGCTTCAAGTGTTTGCGGACACGAGACTTATTTTGATGTAGCTCTCTCTTGGTTCACCAAGCGTATCACTATCCGGGCCGTTGAGTTGAAGGACGAACGCTTTATCGCCAGTGCGAAGAGCGGATACAACATTATGAAGCTTCTCAGTCATGCGCGGCGCTTGCTGATCTCCAGCGAGGTCAAGATCCTTAGACTATTTGGCCTCTTGGGGGTTTCCGTCGTCTTCGCTAGCATGTTCGGCAGCATTGTCCTCTTGCTGGACAAGATATTCTCGACCAGCGCTATCGCGGCTGGCTGGACATCGCTCATGCTGGCGCTGATTTTCTTCGGCGGAATCGCTACGTTCATGCTGACTGTGGTTGTCGAATACCTATCCATCCTACTGCAAGCCGCGCATGGCAAGCCAATCTTCTTTACCGTCGACCGTGAGGTTGATCGCGACCTCCGGCGCTATTTTTCCTCGGATGTTCCGTGATCCTAGTCTCACGCTCGCATACGGCGGGGCTCGCCGCCGACCATGCGGTGGCCCTTTTCGGCGTTGGACTCGTGGGGGGATCGATCGCACGGGTCATTCGATGGAGGGGGAACGCGAAGCTATTTGACCTTCCCCTAGATTGGTCTGATGGCTCCGTGCGAGCCAGAAATCTTGCGGGATTGCTTGATTGCCTTCGCCATATCGATCGAAGCAGCCCCCTCAAGAGAATCGACATCGTCTGGGCGGCCGGCAGGGCAGGGTTCGCGGCAAGCCTCGAGGAGCTGCATTCCGAGTTGGATGCATTTATGGACGTGGTCGCGTGGACACGGTTCCTACCATCGGTCTTTCCGGATAGCGTGCTGGCGTTTCACATGATGAGTTCAGCCGGCGGACTGTTTGAAGGCCAGCGCTTTGTCGACACCCATGCCACGCCATCGCCGTTGCGCCCGTACGGGCAGGCCAAGCTCACTCAGGAGGAGGTAGCCAAGGACTTGGGCCGGCGCTTCCAGGTCCACATTTACCGACCAAGCTCAGTGTACGGATTCAGCCATGAGAGGGGACGTGCGGGATTAGTCAACGCGCTATTCCTGAACGCCAAGCGAAATACGGTTTCCCGCATATATGGGGGATTGGATACTGAGCGTGACTATGTATTTGCGATGGATATCGCAAATTTTGTATTTCGATGTTTTAGCTGGAGAGGTGAGGGTGTGCAAATTCACCTGCTGGCAAGTGGCCGGCCGGCGACCTTGACCGAGATTATCCGGATCGTGCAAAAGGTGCTCGGCCGGCCTATTTATCTAAAGCTAGACTCGCAGCCAACGAACGCCAGTCATATCACATATCGGGTCTCAGCGCTGCCGATCGGCTGGCAAGCGACGGATTTGCAGACCGGAGTCAGGCACGTTGCTCGGCAGATATCGCATTCAATCCAGCACTCACGGTAACGCCGCCCGTGATGGGATTTAAACGCAGAGCAAAGTCTCGTAAATGGACCAGCAACAAGCGAGAACGGCCAAGACCTTTGATGGGTACAAGGACACGTACTCCGACGCGGTCGATTCGGCGATTGCCTTCTCAGGCCTGTCCGTTGACTTCTTCACGCGAGCCAAGGCCGGCTATCTCCTCGATGTCGTTCGAAAACATTTCGGTGACCTGAGCCAATTGGCGATTCTTGATGTCGGCTGCGGGGTCGGAAACTACCATGCACTGCTGAAGCCCCATTTTGGCAGGATCGCTGGGGTTGATGTCTCGGGAGCCTGCATCGAGGCAGCGATCCAACGGAACGATGGCGTTGAGTATAAGGTCTATAATGGCGATGAACTGCCATTCGACGATGCCTCGTTCGATGTCGCGTTCGCCATCTGCGTCATCCACCATGTTCCGCCGGCGCAGTGGCCAAAATTCGTCTCCGAGATGCGCCGCGTGCTGAAGCCGGGCGGGCAAGCTATCGTATTCGAACACAACCCGCGAAACCCGCTCACGATGCGGATAGTAAACCGGTGCCCGTTCGATGAAGACGCGGTGCTGCTTCGGTGCGAGACAGCCGTAAAGCTGTTCGAGGACGCTGGCTTCGCGAATGTCGATGGGCGGTACATTTTTTCCGTGCCGGCGGGGAACGCGACCCTGCGTCGCGTGGATATGCTTTTCGCGAGGATTCCATTGGGAGCGCAGTATTTTGTGGTTGCGGAACCCTGATGAAAATTGTGGCTGATAAATCAGTGCGAGCGCCAAATGCGTTGACTGAACTTCTCGGCAGGGCATCGCGCTTCGCAATTGTCGGAATTGTCAGCGGCTGCATCTTTTTGGGTGTTGGCGGTGCCATGATTTCTCTCGGTGGCGTCGAGCCAAGAGTGGCATCGTCATTGGGCTATCTCGCCGCGGTCCCCGTGAACTTCGCGGCGAACCGGCGTTTCACCTTTCGGGTGAAAGACAGAGGCCTGGGTCAACTGCTGCGCTTCGGCGCGCTGCATGCGGCAAACGCCCTGCTATCGGCCTTCTCTATGGCGACGGCCATTGATGCCTTTGGCCTTCACTACACGACCGGGTTGCTTCTTACCGTCTTGTTAGTGCCAGCAGTGAACTTCGCGGTGATGAACTGGTGGGTTTTTCGCCGCTCAGAGAGCAGGTCATCATCGCCTTAATGGTTGATGAGCGAGAGACGGATACGATGATGCGAATGTTGAAATCATTGCTTGATCAGCCTTGGCTTTACCAGGCCTTCCAGGAGGCCGGTGGGTTCTTTGGTGCGCGTGTCAAGGCGATCGACGAGTTCCTTCAAGTTCGGCCAGGGATGCGGATTATCGATATCGGGTGCGGGCCCGGGTTCATTGTCAATCATCTACCGAAAGACATCGACTACATTGGCTTTGACATCGATGAGGGCTACATCAACTATGCAATAGAGCGATTTCCGGGCCGTGCGAGGTTTTTCTGCCGATTTTTCGATGCAGCCGCCGCCGACGAGTTTGGGCCTGCCGACATCGTGATGATGAATGGTGTGCTGCATCATATCCCTGACGCGGAACTGAAGTGCACACTCGAGGACATATACCGGGCGCTCGCGCCGAATGGTGTCCTCTTCTCGCTCGATGGTTGCTACCGCGACGGTCAGACGGCATTCCGCCGCTGGATGCTCGACAATGATCGTGGCAGGCATGTCCGCGACGAGTCTGGCTACAGGCAGCTTCTCGACCGGACGTTCGACAACGTAGATATGCACGTACGCGAGAATTACTCGCGCGTTCCTTATACTTTTGTTGTTGGCCTTTCTGAGAAGCGTCTCGGCATCTAGCATGGTATCTATGATATCTCGCAGATATCTATATCATACTGTCAATAGCATGTCGTTTTCATGGGTTTAGCTCAATGCCATCGTCGCAGCCAGGTCCGACACATCCATCTGGAGCGGCGCGCGCGGTCCTCGATACCATTTTCGCAGGCATCGCTTTTTGCCTTGGCCTTGCGCTGGCCTTTTACCTCTATCCGCCTGCAATGATGCTGGACAGATGGAGTTGGTGGGCGACGGAGACTGCGGACAATCCAATCGGCGTCATAGGCTATCTGTACATGGCACAGGACGCATGGAGATGGCCTCTCACCCAGACAGTGCTTCTCAATCCTCCGACCGGGCTGAATACTTTTTACACCGACATGGTGCCGGCCGGAGCGCTTATCGGAAAGATTGTGCAACGCCTGACCGGGGAAACATATTTGTACTTCGGTAAGTGGATTCTCCTGGCCTATGGGATGCAGGCGCTCATCGGTTGGCTGATCTTCCGTAATGCCGGCATCGGCCGCCTGATGTCGTTGATTGGCGCGTCATTCTTTTTGCTGACGCCATCGTTCCTCGCCAGGCTCGGTCATATCGGTCTGGTGGCACATTGGGTCGTGCTTCTGTCGATCCTGTCATACATGCGTGTCACCGCCGCTGCCCGAAGGAAGGAGATGTTTCTCTGGGCGGTTGTGATCGGCAGTGTCGCCGGCATTAATCCGTACCTCGCTGCGATGTGTTCAGCCGTTTATCTCGCGGGCGTGCTGGAGACGGCGCGACGGGGTCACGCGACCAAGCGCGATGTGCTCATCGCTTTGGCGCTTCTGATGGCGACCATCATGGCGTGGGCCGCGGCGCTGGGCATCATCGGTCAAGGGAGTCTCCCACGCGACAACGGCTTCGGCAAATATTCGATGAATCTGCTCTCGCCACTGATGCCGCAAGTCAGTGCTATTCCTGGATTTTCAGGCCTTATAGATGCCACCGGTGGCCAGTACGAGGGGTTCAATTATTTCGGAGCGGGTGTACTCTTGATCGCGCTGATCGTGATCACGGTACGGCTTCGCGATGTGATTGACCTCGTTAAATCAAATCCAATACTATCAATTCTGCTGCTTGGTCTCGCGGTCTATGCGATTTCTGACAAAATATACGTTGGGAAGTGGCTTCTGGTCGACCTTGGGTATGGGAATTGGCCGGGCATCCGGATGGCAACTTCCGTGTTGCGGTCCAGTGGTCGCTTCTTTTGGCCGGTCGCTTATTGCGGCGTCATCGCCCTTGTCATCATCGTCGCGCGGCGCATGCCTCAGCGAACTGCGCTGGCGGTGTTGGCGTTCGGTGCCGTCATCCAGGTGGCCGATATCCGCCCATTGCTAGCAGTTATGCAAGGCGTAACAAGGGTCAAGCCGCCGCTTATCGATCGGCAGGCCTTTATGGAAGCGGCGCGAGTCTTCGACGAGTTCGCCATCTATCCGCCCGCGCATTGCATACCGATGGGGGATCGGGATGTGACGGTGCAACTGCAGTTGATCTCCGCCCAGGCACGGATTCCGAGCAGCGGAGCCTTCAGTAACCGCGGCGGCAGTAGTTGCAACGATGCGGCAAAGCGCTTCAGCAACAACATCGCCGCTGACACCATCGCGGCCAATCCCCTCGTGATTGTCTTGAAGGCTGGGTGGCAGCCCATGCTCCATACAACAGCGGCGACGGGTGGTTTCGCATGCCGAGAAGCGGCCAGACTCTTCGCGTGCAGCCGCGATTCGAACAATCCGACGTTTGTGGCCTTGGGCGCACCTCTGTCGCCAACAATCCTGCCGATGGGAGCGGATCTTCCTGTCCGGAGGGGAGGAGCGGGCGAGAAATTCCTGGGTATTGGCTGGTCGGTCGCGGACGAATCCGTTCGCTGGGCGATGGGACCAGAGACAAGCGTGGGCGGCCCGCTCGAAAAACCCATCTGCAGTTCGCTGATATTTCGAGCGCGCACGCTGCCGCTCTCATTCAGGGGCTATTTTGTCGAAAGCGCCCGCGTAACGCTGAATGGGCAGGATGCGGGCGTGATTACATTGCAGGATCCATCAGAACGGACGGTAGAGCATCGCATTGATCTGAATGGAAAATGCGTGGAAAGCGTCAACCTTGCTCTTCACTTCGCCGGACTAAAGACGCCGGCCGACCTCGGGATGAATAGTGACACTCGTCCGCTCTCCTGGCTTTTCCGATGGTTCGCAATCAACGAGATTCCGCGCTAGCCAGTTGGCCGGTTTCGAGTCTGTTGTGAGAAGTCGGCGGTCTTCCGCCTGCTGCTCGGCATTGTATCGAGACGGTCTCGCGTCAGTTTGCCGCCCGAACTGGCTGAACGGGCTTTCTCTGGCCCACAGAGGACAGGACCTGGCGCATCCGCCCCGCGGCGTCAGCGATACTCCTCGATCACCCGTTCCAGATAACGCCCGTAGGGGCTCTTGCCGAGCGCCTCGGCGAGGACGCGAAGCTGCGCAGCGTCGATGAACCCCTTCTCGAAGGCGATCTCCTCCGGGCAGCAGATGCGCGTGCCCTGCCGCTTCTCGATGGTGCGCACGAAATTGGAGGCGTCGGTGAGCGAATCCGGCGTACCCGTATCGAGCCAGGCGAAGCCGCGTCCCATGCGCTGCACGTTGAGGTCGCCGCGCTCCAGATAGGCGCGGTTCACGTCGGTGATCTCGTATTCGCCGCGCGCCGAGGGCTTCACCGACTTGGCGATCGAGACGATGTCGCGGTCGTAGACATAGAGGCCGGTCACGGCCCAGCTCGATTTCGGCTTGGCCGGCTTTTCCTCGATGGACAGCGCGCGGCCGGCGCCGTCGAACTCCACCACGCCGTAACGCTCGGGGTCCTCGACATGATAGGCGAAGACCGTCGCGCCGCTGTCCTGCGCGACCGCATGGTCGATCAGGGTGCCGAGCCCGGCGCCGTGGAAGATGTTGTCGCCGAGCACGAGGGTCGCGCGGTCGCCCGCGACGAATTCCTCGCCGATGACGAAGGCCTGCGCGAGGCCGTTCGGCACGGCCTGTTCGGCATAGGCGAAGTTGACGCCCCAGCCCTCGCCGGAGCCGAGCAGGCGGCGGAACATCGGCAGGTCGTGGGGCGTCGAGATGATCAGGATGTCGCGGATACCGGCGAGCATCAGCACCGACAGCGGATAGTAGATCATCGGCTTGTCGTAGACGGGCACGAGTTGCTTCGACACGCCGAGCGTGATCGGGTGCAGCCGCGTGCCGCTGCCGCCCGCGAGGATGATCCCCTTCATCGCGTCAGTATTCCCTCTTGGCTGAGCCGGTCCATGCAGCGGGCGAGCGCGTCCTGCCAGTCGGGCAGGGCAACGGCGTGCGCCGTCCTGAGCTTCCCGCAGTCGAGCCGCGAATTGGCCGGCCGCGCCGCCGGCGTCGGATAGTCCGCGGTGGCGATGGGCCGGACGACGGCGGAAGGCCCGCCGCGCGCTGCCGACTGGCGGAATATCTCCTCCGCGAAGCCGGCCCAGGTCGTCTCGCCGCCGCCGCTCATGTGGAAGACGCCGCGCAGGTCGGGGCGTCCCGGCTCGGCCACGAGGTTGCGCGCGATCTGCACAACGGCCGCGGCGATGTCGGGGGCATAGCTCGGCGCGCCCCGCTGGTCCGCGACCACCGAGAGCTCGGGCCGGTCGGCGGCGAGCCGCAGCATGGTCCTGAGGAAATTCTTGCCCTCGGCGGCATAGACCCACGACGTCCGGAGGATCGCATGGTCCGGCTGGGCGGCTGCCACGGCCTGCTCACCCGCGAGCTTGGAGCGGCCGTAGACGCTGACCGGCGCGACCGGATCTGTCTCGACATAGGGCGCGGGCTTCGTGCCGTCGAAGACATAATCCGTCGACAGGTGCACGACCGGCACGCCGAGCGCTGCCGCGGCAGCGGCGATTGCACCCGCGGCCGCGCCGTTGACCTGCATGGCGAGGTCGGTCTCGGTCTCGGCCTTGTCGACGGCGGTATAGGCGGCGGCGCTCACCACTGCGTCCGGCTTGAGGCCGCGAAGCACGCTTTCCACGGCGGAAGGGTCAGCGAGGTCGAGCTGCGGCCGGCCCAGCGGCAGCACCACGAGGTCCGGATCGCCCGCGCCCTGTTCCACCAGCGCGGAGACGACCTGTCCGGTGAGGCCCGTCACGACCAGCCGCATGTCAGCTCACCGTCGCCGCGACGAGGCCCAAACGCTCGCCGGCATAGACCTTGTCGCGCAGGGGCCGCCACCACCATTCATTGTCGAGATACCAGCGCACGGTCTTCTCGATGCCGGTCTCGAAGGTCTCCTCGGCGCGCCAGCCAAGCTCGGTTTCCAGCTTGGTCGCATCGATGGCGTAGCGCTGGTCGTGGCCGGGGCGGTCGGTCACGAAGGTGATCAGCTTCTCGTGCGGCTCGTCTCGCGGCCGCAGGCGGTCGAGAATGGCGCAGATGGTGCGGACGACGTCGATGTTGCGGCGCTCGTTGCGGCCGCCGACATTGTATTTCTCGCCGATCCGCCCCCTGGCCGCGATCAGGTCGAGGGCGCGGGCATGATCGTCCACGTAGAGCCAGTCGCGGACGTTCTCGCCCTTGCCATAGACCGGCAGCGGCTTGCCGTGGACGGCATTGAGGATGACCAGCGGAATGAGCTTCTCGGGGAAGTGGAACGGCCCGTAATTGTTCGAGCAGTTCGAGATGAGCCCCGGAAAGCCGTAGGTGCGCGCCCAGGCCGAGACGAGATGGTCGGCGGCGGCCTTGGACGACGAATAGGGCGACGACGGATCGTAGGCGGTCTCTTCGGTGAACAGGCCGTCCGCGCCCAGCGAGCCGTAGACCTCGTCGGTCGAGACATGCAGGAAGCGGAAGCCGTCTCTCTGGTCCGCCGGCAGGCCGGACCAGTAGGCGCGCGCCGCCTCCAGCATGACGAAGGTGCCGACGATATTGGTGTCGATGAAATCGGCCGCGCCGCTGATCGAGCGGTCGACATGGCTCTCGGCCGCGAGGTGGATGACCCGGTCGGGCAGGAAAACCGCGAAGGCATCGGCCACGGCGGCGCGGTCGCAGATGTCGACCTTCGCGAAGCGGTAGTTCGGGGCGTTCTCGATCTGCCGCAGCGAGGCGAGATTGCCGGCATAGGTCAGCTTGTCGATGTTGAGCACGTCGGCCCCAGCGCCCACCAGATGCCGGCAAACCGCCGACCCGATGAAACCGGCACCGCCGGTGACCAGGAAGCGGGACATTGAAGGAACTCCCTGACGAATGCTGTCGCCGATTGGGACCGGCAAACTCTCCGATGTGACGCGATCGACCTGCGACTAGCGCGATGTCTGCGCCAACAGCAAGCGATATCGCACAAAAAGCAAGCCCAGCGCGGGCCGAGCGAGACGGCGCGCACGAGCATCGACCTTGATATGGCGATTCGGTTTCGCTAGGGCTGGCGCCATGGCATCCAGCTCCGAAACGTCGGCGTCGTCACACTCACGCAGCGCTGCGCCTCATGCGAAACGTGAGTGTTTTCTCATCCTCGGGATGCATCGGAGCGGGACGTCATCAGTGGCCGGGGCCCTGGCCAAACTTGGCGTCGCCGCGCCCAATACACCCATGGGCGCTGGTTTGGGCAACGAACTGGGTCATTGGGAATCGGCCCCCATTACCGCACTCCACGACGAACTGTTGGCGAGCGCCGGCAGCCGATGGGACGATTGGAGGGCCTTTCGAGCGGACTGGTATGACACGCCTGTCGCCGTGCAGTTCAAGGCCCGGGCGAAAGAGCTGCTGAAGGACGAATTCGGCCAGGCTCCGGTCTTCGTGCTGAAGGATCCGCGCGTTTGCAGGTTTCCACGATTCTGGCTTGAGGTGCTGGAGGAAGAGGGGATCGACGCGAAGATCGTGCTGCCGCTGCGTTCGCCGCTGGAGGTCGCGCAATCGCTGCGGACGCGCAACGGCTTTCCGCTGAAGAAGGGCCTGCTTCTTTGGCTGCGTCATGTCCTCGACGCCGAGGCCGCCAGCCGGGGACTGCAGCGCAGTTCCTTTGAGTGGACACAGTTCCTGAGCAACTGGCGCTCGGTCGCCGTTCAGCTCGAGAATTCGCTCGGCACGCGCTTGCCGGCCCTGACGGACTACACCGAACTGGAAGTGGACCGCTTCCTCAGCCACGAACTCAAGCACGAGAGCGCTTCTGAAGCCGATCTCGATACCAATCCCGAACTGCATGGGTGGATCGCGGAGGCCTATGCGGCGCTGTGCGAACTGGCGCGCAATCCGGGGTCGAACAGTGCCTATGCAACGCTCGATGCCCTGCGGGCGCGCTTTGATGACGCCGCCCGCCTGTTCGGCGGTGTTCTGGCTTCGGCGGAGGTGGCCTACGCGGATCTGGAAGCGGCGATCCAGAGGGAACGCGAAGCGCTGAACGCGGGTGCGGAGCAAATGCGAGCGGCCTGGCGCGACGAGATGGAAACTGCGCTGGACCGCGAGCGTCAGGCGCGGACCGCGGACGTGGCCGTCCACGAGGCCAGCCTGGAGGCCGCATCGGCGGAGCGCAATGCAAAGACCGAAGAAATCACGCGCCTCACGCATCTCATTGAGACCATGTTCGCTGAACATGGACAGGCAACAACCGCACTGCGTGTGGAGTTTGAGGCTGGCCTTTCGAATCTGCGCCAGCTGAGGGCAGAGGAAGACGCGACAAACGTCGCCACGCTAGCCAAGCTCGAAGCGGAGCTGGGCGACAAGATCGAGAAAGTAAGATCTCTTGAGCACCTGCTCAGTGTTTCCGACGAAAATGCCGCGTCCGCGCAAGAGAATCTCCGGCAGGAGTTCGAAAGGAAAATCGCCGCGCAGAGTGACAGGCTTCGTTCAATCGAACACGAGCTGGAAACCGAACAGGAAAGGCGCCGTTCCGAAGCCGCCGGGCATTCGGAAGCGCTGCAGGCGGTGTTGACCGTGCGTGAGGTCGCAGTATCCGAGCGCGATGCCGCAATAGCCGAGCGCAAGGCAGTCGTAGCCGAGCGTGATGCGGTAGTGGTCGAGCGTGAGGCCGCAATAGCCGAGCGCGATGCAAAGGCGTCCGAATTACAACATCTCGTGGATGCTCTCGCCCAGCGCGCGAGCCACTTCGAACGACGAATTGCTACCCAGGAGCAACAGCTTGCGGACAGTGCCGCACGCGCGGATGAAATGCGGAAGGCGTTTCTCAGTTCGACCTCGTGGAAGGTCACGCGCTATGTTCGGTCTGTCGGACAGCTAAGGCGATCTTTCATTCGGGCGCTTCGCGCGATGCCGCAGGCGGCGCAGCTGAGCGGCGGGTCGTTTGCGGCCGCGCGCAGGTCGGTTCGCGTTCTGCTGCGAGAAGGCTTTTCAGGCGTTGCTAAGCGGGTCGAGTTCCTAGAGAGCCAGAAACCTGCGGCGGCCAGGAATCGCGCCCTCTCGACGCATCGTTCGGCAAGCGTCGATGCCGAGCCGGGGCACGCGCGGTCCGAGCACGGGGCCAGCGATGGACCAACCTCGCGTCTGAATCAGGATCGTGCACAGGAGGCCGCGGATCGAGAAGCGCCCGATAGTCCCAAGGACGTATTCAGACGCGAGGCCGAGAATGAACTGACGATCTTCTTGTCGACAGGCGGGCGCATCGCATTCGCCCCTGTCGCCCGGCCTTTGGTTTCGGTCGTCATTGTTCTTTATAACCAGGCTGGCCTGACTTACAAATGCTTGCGATCTCTCGAAGCCGCCTCGGATCATTCAAAATTTTCTATCGAAGTCGTCATTCTCGACAATGCAAGCAAGGACAGAACCGGCGACCTGCTCGATCGTGTCGATGGCGCTCGGATTATAAGGTCGGACGAGAATCTGCATTTCCTGCGCGGCGCCAATAAGGCAGCCTGCTCGGCGCATGGAGAATACATTCTATTCTTGAACAACGATGCGGCGGTTTCCGCCGATTCCATCGCCAACGCAATCGCGACGATCCAGGTTCGAGACGACGTTGGGGCGGTCGGTGGGCGCATCGTTCTCCTGAATGGCGAGCTCCAGGAGGCTGGCTCGATCATCTGGGCGGATGGGTCCTGCGCCGGCTACGGCAGAGGGCAGGATCCGAACCGGTCCGAGTTCATGTTCGAGCGCGATGTCGATTACTGCTCGGGGGTCTTTCTGCTGACCCGAAGAGAGATATTCGAGCGGTTCTCCGGCTTCGATGAGGAATTTGCGCCGGCATATTACGAGGAAACGGATTTCTGTGTTCGGCTGAAAAAGAATGGATACGGCATAGTCTATAATCCCAATGTCGTTGTTAGGCATTTCGAATTTGGGAGTTCGACCTCATCGGCGGCCGCCATAGCGCTCCAGGCCGCAAATCAAGTAAAATTCCGCCGACGGCATGATGATTTTCTGCGTATGAAGTTTGCGTCCTCCGAAGCGAACATTTCTCGCGCGCGATTCTCGGAAAGCCGGAATCCTAACATTCTAGTGATCGATGATCAGGTTCCGTTCGATCATCTGGGGTCAGGCTTTCCGCGCGCCCGGGAGCTTCTGAACGCTTTGGCCGCGCAGGGAGCGCGGGTCAATTTTTGGCCCATGAGGAACTTCGAGGGGAACTGGGCGGAAATTCGCAGCGTGCTGTCCAATCGCATCGAAGTGACGGTCGATGATGACAGGTCGTTCAGCGATCACATTCGAAAGCGCTGGAACAGCCTCGATGCGATCTGGATCAGCCGTCCGCACAACATGGCCAGGTTTCTGGACGAATGCTTGGATCTTCTGAAACTGCCGGAGCGCCCCTTCCTCATCTATGATGCCGAGGCGCTCTTCTTCGAAAGGGAGAAGCTGAAGGCCGGGATCATGGGAACGGAGCCGGACCGGGACGCTGAGGCGACGGAGGTCGGTCTGCTTGAAATCGCTGACGCAATCTGCGTGGTCTCGCCCCTGGAAGCGAGGATTGTGGCTCAGCGTATCGACAGGCCGATCGCTGTTCTCGGCACCTCGGTTGAGCCATTGATCAGCGCTGCCGGCTTCGATGAACGGTCCGAGATTTTGTTCGTCGGACCGTTGTACGAGGATGGCACTCCCAACACCGACTCCGTGTATTGGTTCTGCAGCGAGATTCTGCCCGCAGTTCGGCGATTGCTGGGGACCGACATCAGATTGACCGTTGTCGGCCGGTGTCAGGCACCGGCTCTTGAGCGATTCAAGGCTGAATACCTCACCGTTGTGGGGGAGGTGGAAGACCTCGGCCCCTACTTTGATAGGGCTCGGGTGTTCGTCGGTCCGACGCGTTTTGCCGCGGGCATTTCGCTGAAGCTGATCGAGTCGGCCCGACGTGGGGTGCCGATCGTCTCGACCGATCTCCTTGCTCGCCAGTTGGGCTGGACGGATGGGGTGGAACTTCTAAGCGCTGACGACGCAGAGACCTTCGCTCGTAACGTCGCAAGGGTATTTTCAGATGCGTCGGTTTGGGCAGCGCTTCGCGATGCGGCGGCGGAGAGAGTTGAAAGAGATTACTCGTCGGCCCAGTTTGCTTCGGTCATCGCCGGATTGCTCGATCTCGGTCAACGGAAGACAGAGCATTAGCGCCTCGGACTGGCGCCACGCTGGACCGACCGATCGCGGCTCTCCGGCTTGCTGTCAGGGGCTTTGGGACGCCGGCACAGAACTGCGCCGTAGAGGTGACGCTTTCCGGCGAGGCCGCTGGGTTTGGACGCGATTTTTTAGCCGCAGACCCTTTGGCCTTAGGCCTGCTTCACGCCGATTGGAGGGAGCAGCGCATTCCGTTTTTCCCACCTCGAGAGTCCTGTACTGCGGGATGGTTGCTTCCGCGATTTCGACTGATTCAGGGACGGCTGATGCCCGACGCGAGGACCGAAGCTAGCGACGACTATCACCGCATCGCAGCAGTTGAAGCTGTTTGGGGTGGCGCGCCTCCAATCCAGGAGGCGGAGCAGTGGGCCACCTATCCGCTGTCCCATCCCATCGTGAAAGCGAGAATGACCCGCCGAGCGACCGGCAGCCCGACGCAGGACCCCTATAGCAGGCTGCACTCACAGCTTCGGAGATGGGATTTTCCCTGCCGCTCGATCGCGCCGCGTCTCTCTGCTGCGGTGCCGGCGCGGTGGAGCGCGGGTTGGTCAAGTCGGGGCTTTTGCAGGGCTGTGTCGGCTTCGATCTCGCGCAGGGCGCTTTGGATGCTGCGAGAGCTGCCGCAGATGCCGAAGGTGTTGCCGGCCTTTCCTATGAGCGCCGCGACCTTGAAAGGGACGGGCTTGGGCTATCCCATCTTGACCTGGTTCTGGCGCACCAGGGTGTCCATCACATCTACGAACTGGAGGCTGTGTTTGACTCCGTCTATGGATCACTGCGCCCAGGCGGCGTCTTCCACCTTCATGAGTTTGTCGACGCCGACCGGTTCCAATGGCCGGACAGGCAAGTTCAGGAAATGACCGACTGGCTGCAATCGCTGCCCAAGCGCTACCAGATAACGCGCGGCGGGCTGGTCAAGTCCTGTGCCGGCCGAGCCACGATTGAGGAAATGATTGCCTATGATCCGTCGGAGGCCGTTCGCTCGTCCGCGATCGAGCCTTTGGTTTCCGAGCGGTTCGAGATTCTTGAGCGACGCGCGCTCGGCGGGACGCTGGCAATGATGGCGCTCGCAGATATCGGCCAGAACTTCAATCCGAACGTGCCGGAGGACGCTGCGCATATCGAACGCCTGCTTGCCCGAGAGGACGAGTTAATGGCGTCAGGGGAGATCGGGAGCGACTTCGCGATTATCGTTGCCAGAAAAAGGCCGGACTAGGATTTTGTGGGGTGCATTGGTCATCTCCATGCCGCCGCATCCCGGTGGAATTGGGCTAGACTTTGAAGCCTTGACCCATGGGGAACACTCGCATTGGGCTCCGCGGAAAGGATGAACGATCGTCGGCGAACCGCCAGTTCTCAAAAGCTCTGCAGATCTCGGCGGCGCTGCAGGTCTTTCACGACGAGTGGCCGTCGTGGACTCCCTTCTGGACAACGAGTCCCCCTTGCCTCGTTGCGACGGAGTTGTTCGACAGTCGCCCGGGTAGCGGACCATCATTCAATGCCGCTTGATCGCCAACACCGCGATCGCTAAGCGACGGTCGAGCGGGCGACCCGCTTCACCAATGGGACCTCAGATGAACACCGCTTTGATCACCGGAATCACCGGCCAAGACGGCGCCTATCTCGCGCAGTTCCTGTTGTCGAAGGGCTATTCCGTGCACGGCCTGGTCCGGCGCAGTGCTTCGGCGGACGTCATCAGTTCGCGACTGGTCTGGCTCGGCATCGACGACAGAGTTGTTCTGCACGATGGCAATCTCACCGACATCACGAGCATCGTCAGGGTTCTCGGTGAGGTGCGCCCGACCGAGGTGTACAATCTGGGGGCGCAGTCTTTCGTCAAGTCGTCGTGGCAGCAGCCGTTGCTCACGGGAACGGTGACCGGGCTCGGCGCTCACAACGTACTGGAGGCGATGCGGCTGGTCTGTCCGACCGCGCGCTTCTATCAGGCGTCGACGTCCGAGATGTTCGGACTGGTGCAGGAAGCGCGGCAGAGCGAAACGACGCCCTTCTACCCGCGGTCGCCCTACGGAGTTGCCAAGCTCTATGCGCACTGGATGACCGTGAATTATCGCGAGAGCTTCGGCTTCCACGCCTCGAGCGGCATCCTGTTCAACCATGAATCCCCGCTGCGCGGCATTGAGTTCGTCACCCGAAAGATTACGGATGGCGTCGCCCGCATAAAGCTCGGCTTGCAGAACGAGCTGGCGCTCGGCAACCTCGACGCCAAACGTGACTGGGGCCATGCGCGCGACTACGTCGAGGCGATGTGGCTGATGCTGCAGCAGGACCAGCCGGACGACTATGTCATCGCCACAGGCGAGACGACCTCGGTCCGCGACTTCTGCGCGCTGGCCTTCGCGCATGTCGGCTTGAACTACGAGGACCATGTCATCGTCGATCCACGCTTCTTCCGGCCGGCGGAGGTCGAAGTCCTGCTCGGCAATCCGGAGAAGGCCCTTACAGTCCTCAACTGGACCGCCAGCACCCCGTTGGCTAGCCTGGTGGCGGAAATGGTCGACGCAGACATGGTCCGATTGCAGCGCGGGCAGCGACTCTAGGATCGAACGCGATGCGAATCCTGTTGACCGGTGCGGGCGGCTTTGTCGCCCCTTACGTTGTCGAGGCGCTGCGGGCGGCAGTGCCCGCCGGCTTCGAGCTGTTGGCGACCGGACTGGTGGCCAGACACGAGCCGCGCATCGGGCCCGTCGAGAGCTTGGACATTACCGATGATGATGCGGTGGATCGGCTGATCGCCAAGGCGAAACCCACGCATGTGGTGCATCTCGCAGGGATCACCGCACAGCCTGCCGCTGCTGCCGATCCGAACCTCGCCTGGAAGGTCAATACGCTGGGCGCCCTGAATTGCGCCCGGTCCCTGTTGAGGCATGTGCCCGAGGCCGCGTTCATTTTCGCGGGTTCCAGCCAGGCTTATGGACGCGCGCCGAGCCACGGCGGGCCGCTGCGCGAGACAGATCCACTTCTGCCGACCAGCGAATACGGGGCGACCAAAGCGGCGGCAGATCTGGCTCTCGGCGTGCTGGCCGAGCAGGGGCTGCGGACGATCCGCTTCCGACTGTTCAACCACACCGGCCCCCACCAGACCGAAACCTTCGTGGTTCCAAGCTTCGCCACGCAGATCGCACGGATCGAGCGAGGGATGCAGCCGCCACTGATCAAGGTCGGCAATCTCGAAGCCGAGCGAGACTTCCTTGATGTTCGCGACGTCGCCGAGGCCTATGTCGCTGCAATTCTGCGCACCAACGATATTCCGCCTGGTGCCGTGCTCAATATCTGCTCTGGCAAGGGTGTGCGCATTCGCGCGATACTTGATGAGATGATCGCCCGGTCCTCGGGCAAGATCGTCGTGGAAGTGGATCCGACGCGGTGGCGCGCGAACGACACGCCGGTGTTGATCGGCGAGCCGTCGGAAGCGATGCGGCTCCTGTCGTGGCAGCCTCGCCGTGGTCTGTCCGGGGCGATTTCCGACATCCTCGATGCGTTCCGCAGTGAGCTTGCTTAGGCGATGAGGGTGTCTAAATCCTCTTCTGACGCCGGCAATGGGCCTATTTGAGATGCTGGAACTGTTGTGGGTGCTTGTTCGCAGGGGCGTCGATCAGAAGTACCGGGGGTCGTTCCTCGGTATTCTGTGGTCCCTGATCAATCCGATCATGATGATCGCCGTGTTCACCTTCGTCTTCGCCGTGGTTCTGCGGGCGCGGTGGGGTTCGGGAGAGATGTCGGTGGCGGACTTCTCCCTGGTCGTCTTTGCCTCTTTGATCACGTTCAATCTGTTTGCGGAGGTGGTCGGCAACGCCCCCACCCTGATCGTCAGCCAGCCGAACCTTGTGAAGAAGGTCGTTTTCCCGCTTGAGATCCTGCCGCTCGCCGCCCTGGGGATGGCGTTGTTCCAGACCGGCGTTACCTCGATCGTGCTCATCGCCTGTCAGACGCTTTTCGGACACGGCTTCCAGTGGACCGCCATGCTCCTGCCGATCCTGATCGTGCCGCTCTGCCTTTTCACGCTCGGCATCGCTTGGTTTCTTGCCGCCCTCGGCGTCTATGTGCGCGACGTTGTGCAGGTGGTCCCATCGATTCTGACCATGCTCATGTTCCTCAGCCCGATCTTCTACCCCGCATCCGCGCTGCCCGACTGGATTCGGCCCGTACTTGCGGCGAGCCCCATCGCCTACAGCGTCGAGACGGTGCGCGATGCCGTGATCTTCGGCCGGGCGCCGGATTGGGCTTCCTTCCTGCTCGCCCTCGCTGGCGGTCTCGTCGTCGCGGCGCTCGGCTACGCCTTCTTCCAGAAGACGCGCAAGGGCTTTGCCGATGTCCTCTGAAACCGCCATCCGGCTGCGGAACCTTTCCAAGGTGTACCGCATCTACGAGCGCCCCGAGGACCGGCTGATCCAGATGGCGACGCTCGGCCGCGTGCGCCGTTTCACCGAGTTCTCGGCGCTCAGCGACGTCTCGCTCGACATCCGGCGCGGCGAGACCGTCGGCATTGTCGGCCGCAATGGCTGCGGCAAGTCGACCCTGCTCCAGATTATTTGCGGCACCCTCCAGCCGACCACAGGAACGGTGGAGGTGCACGGCCGCATCGCGGCACTGCTGGAACTCGGCGCCGGCTTCAACGGCGAGTTCACGGGACGCGAGAATGTCTACATGAACGGCGCGATCCTCGGCTTCAGCCGGGGCGAGATGGACGCCCGTTTCGAGCAGATCGCGGCTTTCGCCGGCATCGGCGATTTCATCGAGCGGCCGGTGAAGACCTATTCCAGCGGCATGTTCGTGCGCCTCGCCTTTGCCGTGGCGACGGCCGTCGAGCCGGAAATCCTGGTGGTGGACGAGGCGCTCGCCGTCGGCGACGAGGCGTTCCAGCGGAAATGCTTCGCCCGGATCGAGGCGATCAAGGAGCGAGGCGGCACGGTGCTGTTCGTGTCGCATGGCTCGCAAACCATCGTGCAGCTCTGCGACCGGGCCATCCTGCTCGACGGCGGCGAGAAGATACTGGAGGGGCGCCCCAAGCTGGTCGTCGGACAGTACCAGCGACTGATCAATGCCAGCGCGGAAGCGACGCCGGAGATTCGGGCGCAGATCGTCGCCATGCCCGACGTGCTTCAGGATGGGGGCGTGCTCGATCCGGCCGCAGATGCGGTGAGCGAGTCTGACGCTGTCCACGTCGAGGGTGTCCATCTGGCAGCGCCCTCCATTGATCCGGCTTCCATGCGAGCGGTTCATGCGTCGGAATCGTTTGATCCGGGTTTCGTCAGCGAGACCACGGTCGTCACGGGGGAGGACCGGGTCACCTTTTCCGACGTGGCCATCCGCACGCTGGATGGAAAGCCCGTCAACATGCTGGCCAACGGCCGGCGCTACCGCGTTAGCTTCGTCGCGAAGTTCCTCGACGATGCCCATTCCGTCGGCTTCGGATTCTCGATCAGGACCACGAAGGGGGTGCTGGTCTTCGGCCATGTCACCGACCGGGTGATCGCAAATCGCGTCAAGCGGATCGAGGCGGGGAGCGCGCCGAGGCTGGAATTCGAATTCAGCAATCTGTTCATCGAAGGCGCCAACTTCGTCAATGTGGCGGTCTTTTCGGTCGAGGGTGATGCGCGGAGGGTACTGGCGAAAATGGAGGATGCGCTCATCTTCCGGACGTCGCCCCTCGATATCGACGTTCAGTGCTCGGGCCTTGTCGATGCCAATTGCCTATTCTCCTATGCGCCGTAGCCCGCCAATGACGCCTGGGTGCGCGATATGAAGTTCGGCGTTCTGGGCTTCGGCTATGACCATTTCAGCGGTTTCGGGCAGCAGCTTTCGGAGCGCGGCTTCTATACGGCGAACCTTGGCGACAACACGCAGACGATAGCGATGCGCAGGCTCTATCGGGCTTGCGGAGTGCCCGATGACGAGATCGTTCTCATCAACAGGGACAAGCTCTCCGAATATGATGGAGACGAAGCCTGCCTGATCATGAACGGCGTGTTCTTCGAGCACTGCTTTCCCGTTCCACCGAATATCAGACCGATATTCATGGGCTTTCATGCCAAGGAGCCGGTCCTACGCCGCTTCCACGATCATCTCCGAAGCTTCCAGCCGATCGGCTGCCGTGACAGCGCGACGGCCGAGCTATGTGCCCGATACGGCATCGAGGCCTTCGTTACGGGTTGCGTGACGCTAACGCTGGATCCGGTCGGGTCGCGCCCCGCAGCCGACCGTATGCTGGTCGTTTATGGCGATGGCGTTGGCTCCCTGCCGGGGGATATCCTGGGTCATGTTCCGCGCGATCTTCTTGCGCGCGCGGAATTCATCCATCATCGGCTGCCCGTTTTCGAGTACCCGCTGTCTCCCGCGACGTGCAGTCATCTTGAAGACTATGAGATGGCGCTATTGAGCCGATATGCCCACTCGGCGGCGCTCGTCGTCACCCCGTTGCACCATGTCGCCGCCCCCTGCATGGCCATGGGGATTCCCGTCATCATCTGCCGCGCGGCGATGGACGCCCGGTTCAGCTTTCTCGCCACGCTGACGCGCATCCATACGCCCGAGACGTTCGGAGACGTCGACTGGTCGCCGCCGCCTGCATCCGTCGAGGCGGCCAGGACGACCTTCGTCGATCGTGTTGCGGCGATTATCGCAGGGATGCGGCTGGGCAACGGCGGCGGCCAGGTTCCATAAGATCGGGGCCTGCAGCTTTGCCTTGCGGAAGTGTCAGTCCGGGTGGTTCCGGCTCTCGTGCCAGAGCGTGTCGCCGTTCAGGTGCACTTCCGCAAAACGCCTGAAGACGGTGTTGTTCTCATTCGCACGCTTCAGCAACTCCGCCAGAATCATCTGGGCTGGGGTTTCGCCTCTGCAAACCCTTGTCGCCCGCTCGTATAGGTTGGCGATCATGTCGCCACGCCCGATGACGAAGGCGCTCATGCCGTCGAATAGCGGGACGCGCCCTTCGATCGCGCGGTAGCTCTGCCGTCCGTCGTTCGAGGGAACGGCGCCGCCAGAGGCCAGGATTTCCGTCTCGTATAGCTTGATCGTGTTCATGAACAGCGACCCAGCATAGGCGGTAGCCACATCGGCACTGTTGTCTGACAGATCTATGATGGTGTCACAGGCAGATATGAGCCACCGGGTGTCCAGTCGCTCCGTCAGGAACGCGCATTCAGCGCGCCACATGGACCTGAAAAGTTCGGCGCTGGCAGCTGTGTCGATCGCTCGCCTTATCAATACCGTGACAACGGCATGAAAGAACTCCAGATATGAGCGTCCGGAAAACTCTCTTCTGACAAGATCAATGTGTTCGTCGAGATCGTCGGCCCTTCCAAAAGAATAATCTCTGTCTGCGCCAGAAACTCGCTGGCGCTTCAGATGGTCAAATTCGCGCCGCTGGAAGGCGGCCCACGGTTCCGAGTTCAACAGTTTCGTCACTGCGCGCTCCCGTGCCCATGTGGCGCACGGCTCCGTGCTACTGACTTTGTTGTCCATGATCGGCAAGCACACACGTCGTCGCGCCCTGACGCTGACTCCGGACTGACATTCCGCCCACACAGTGGGCCGCAGACAGGGCTTGACCATATCCACGCGGCCTGACCCGCGCAAACCTCGGTGAGTTTCTATCGCCCTTCAACCACCGCCATCTGCGAGCGCATTGCCTCAATTTGCGACCTGGTCTGCCGCAGCGCCGCCCATAGCACCGCCACCATCTGATCGGGCCGCAGCCATTGCCGGCTGTTGCCGTCGTTGGTGTCGTCCAGGCCCCAGGCCCCGAAATCAACGCTTGCGGCTTCCATCGCTGCCCGGACCTCTTGAGCAAGGAAGCCGGCATGCTGCCGCCCCTGAGGGGCCGTGGTATTGGGATCACCGCCCTTTGGAGCCGGTCGCCCGTCGGCCGGAGCTTTGTCGGCACGGCTCTGCCAGCGGAACAGCACCGGATCGACGGCATCGACCATCGTGCCCGCAAAAGCGAGATCGCCGGTCACCTGCTTGTCGCGGCGGTCGGAGGTTTGGATCGTGCCATTGACGGACCAGACGGAAGACCACCGCCGCGTGGCACTCCCCAGCGTATAGGCGTCGTCGGCGCCGGGAAGCGTGTGGCCTGCCGATGTCACCCTCAGACGTTCGGTTGCGGCTGTGGCCCCCGCCGCCGTCGTCGCCAGCACCAGCCGCCCCGGCATGCCGCCGGGCGTCGGCGTGCCGTCCACCTGCACCTGCAGCGCGGCGGCGGTCGGGAAATGCGTGCCGTCGTCGTCCCAGAACTGGAACGAGCCGATAATGTCGTTGTCCTGCACGGTCCCGCGCGCGCCCGGCGCCGCGCCGCGCGACTTGACCACCGAGAAGGTGGCGCCGCCGCCATTGTTGGCCCAGCGATAGACGCCGGCCTGGGCGGTGCCGGGGTCGGTGCCGTGGACCTGCAGCGCGACGGCCTGGCCGCTGGTCGCGCCGACATTGACCGGCGTGCCGTGCCGCAGCAGCACCGTGCCGCCGGGATCGATGACCGCGGCCTCCGTCCAGGCGGCGCCATCCGGGCTCACCTTGACGTGCAGCCTGTCGTCGCCCGCCGTGCCGATCTCGGCGCGGCCGGACCAGCCGGTCTGGAACAGCAGGCTCGCCGTGTCCGCCGCGGTGGCCTTGTTCAGCTTCACCTGCGTGCCCGCGCCGGCATGGGTGAAGAGCACGGCGGGGCTCGCCACGGCGAGGCGGTTGGTGTCGTCGGCGGTCGCCGCGATGCCGAGGCGGTCGGCGGTGCGCACCTTCAGGTCGGCCCAGCCCGCGCCATCGAAGACCAGCGCGGCGGCCTCGCCGGCAAGCCAGAGAATCCAGCCGGGAGCCGGCGCATCGAAGCGCCATGCGCTGCCGTCGAAATTCGCGACCTCGCCGGCATGGCCGGCAAATGCGCCCGTCGGGGCATCGCCCACGAGATGCGCGTCGCCCTCGGCCGGGCTCAAGGGCGGGGCGCTCCGCCGGTCGAGCGCAGTCAGGTGGACCAGCCGGTCGAGGGCGACGAGCGCCTCGTTATGGGTGACGTGCTTCTGCGCCTGCGCGGCGGCGAGAAGGGGAAGGGCAAGGCGGGGCGTCGTGTCGGTCATCGTCTGTCTCCAGACGCCGAACCATACGTAAACCTATTTTCCTTGTCAAGGAATATGATCCTAGATTGAAATCAAGGGCGGCGTCGAGCCAGGCAGGAGGGTGCGGCAGCAGCCCCGACGGCGGCGTTCTGGTCACTGAGAAAACACCCGGCGGATCGGTTCGCCGCGGGGCGAGGCGCCGGGGATAGCGGCCTGCGCCCTCAGCGCTTCGCCCGTCTCACATCCAGCGCCGCCAAGATCCGCTCCACGGCCTGTTCAGGCGAGATCCTGGCCGTCTCCAGATGCAGGTCCGGCGCCTCGGGCGCCTCGTAGGCCGCACTGACGCCGGTGAAGCGCGGCAGGTCGCCGGCCAGCGCCCGGGCATACATGCCCTTCGGGTCGCGCTTGCGGCAGACGTCCAGCGGCGCATCGACGAAGACCTCGATGAAGCGGGCAGGGCCGACCGCCTCCCGCGCCCTCTGGCGGTCGTCGCGAAATGGCGAGATCAGCGAGACGACGACGATCAGCCCGGCATCGGCCATGAGGGCTGCGGCATGGCCGACGCGGCGGATGTTCTCGCTGCGGTCGGCGTCGGAGAAGCCGAGATCGGCGGTGAGGCCGTGGCGCAGGTTGTCGCCGTCGAGCACGGCGCTGTGGCGGCCGAGCGAATGCAGCCGGCGGTCGAGCAGGTCGGCAATGGTGCTCTTGCCGGCGCCGGAGAGGCCGGTCAGCCAGATGACGGCCGGGCTCTGGCCCATGGCGCGGGCCCGGTCGACGGGCGTCACCTGCATGGCCTGCCAGGGCGTGTCGCGGCTGAGCCGCTCCACCGAGAGCACGATGCCGGCAGCCGCCGTGCGCCGGCTGACGCGGTCGATGAGGATGAAGGCGCCGAGCCGGCGGCTGTCGGCGAAGGCGAGCGTCGGCAGCGGCGCGGTCAGGTTGAGCCGGGCGACGGCGATGTCGTTGGGCCCGAGGCCCGCATCGGCCGAGATCATGGCGAGGCTGTCGAGGTCGAGCCGGCCCTCGATCCGGGATATGGCGGCGCCGGTTCGGCCCGTGCCGATCTCGAGGTCGTAGGTGCGGCCGGGCTGGCCGGGCTCGGCGCCGAGCCAGACGAAGCGGACGCGCAACTGCGTCGCAGGGGCCACCGCATGGTCGCCCGCCGCCAGCACGGCGCCGCGGCCGAGATCGAGCTGGGGGCTGAGTTCCACGGCGACCGCCTCGCCGGTGCCGGCCTCCGCCGCTTCCGCACCGGCCGCCCAGAGCCGGGTCACCGTCGCTTCCAGCCCGTTCTCCGTGCGCAGGGGCTGGCCGACGGCGAGCCGGCCGCGGGCGACCTCGCCGAAGGACACGCGGCCGCCGCCGTCCAGCCGTCCGGTGAGCGCGACCGGCAGCAGGGCCGCGCCGCCGGCTTCCGGGGCTGCGGGCTCGAAACCCTCCAGCACGTCGAGCAAAGCGGGGCCCGCATACCAGTCCATGGCGGCGCTGCGGGCCACGACGTTGTCGCCCTCGCGGGCCGAGATGGGAATGACCGCGGCGACGTTCAGGCCGAGCCCGGCGGCCAACCCCTTGAGCTCGGCGGCGACCGCCGCGAAGGGCTCCTGCCGCCGGTCCACGAGGTCCATCTTGTTGACGGCGACCACGATGTCGCGGAGGCCGAACAGCGAGGCGATGGCCATATGGCGGCGCGTCTGCGGCTGGACGCCGTCGACGGCCGAGACCAGCACCGCGGCGAGCTGCGTCTGCGAGGCCGCCGCCGCCTGGTTGCGGGTATACTGCTCGTGGCCGGGGGCATCGGCGATCAGGAACGAGCGCCGAGCCGTGGCGAAATAGCGGTAGGCGACATCGATGGTGATGCCCTGCTCGCGCTCGGCCTTCAGTCCATCGACGAGGAACGAGAAGTCGAGGTCCTGCCCCGGCCCGGCGCGGCGCGCCTCGGCCTCGTGATCCTCGTAGACCGCTCCGGATTCGTGCAGCAGGCGGCCGATCAGCGTCGACTTGCCGTCGTCCACCGAGCCGCAGGTCATGAAGCGCAGGCGCGGCAGCGTCAGGGGCGCGGGCAGGCCGCCGTCCGTCGTCCCGGCTGCCATCAGAAATAGCCCTCGCGCTTCTTGTCCTCCATGGAGGAGCCGACATGGTCGATGATCCGGCCGATGCGCTCGGAGGTCCTGGTCGCCAGCAGTTCGCGGATGATCGCCGGCACGTCGGCAGCGGCGGATTCGACCGCCGCCGTCAGCGGATAGCAGCCGAGCGTGCGGAAGCGCACGGTCAGGGTTTCGATCTTTTCGCCGGGCAGGAGCGGCAGGCGCGCATCGTCGGCCATGATCATCTGGCCGTTCCGGCGCACCACGGGGCGCGGCGCGGCGAAATAGAGCGGCACCACGGGGATGTCCTCGGCGAGGATGTAGCGCCAGACGTCGAGCTCGGTCCAGTTGGACAGCGGGAAGCAGCGCATGGTCGCGCCGGGCTCCAGCAGCGTGTTGAAGAGGCCGAAGAATTCGGGCCGCTGGTTGCGCGGGTCCCAGACATGGCCGGGCTCGCGCAGTGAGAAGATGCGCTCCTTGGCCCGCGAGCGCTCCTCGTCGCGCCTCGCTCCGCCGATGGCGACGTCAAAGCCGTTGGCGTCGATGGCCTGCCGCAGCGGCACGGTCTTCATCGCCGCCGTATAGGTGGAGGCGTCATGGTCGAAGGGGTTCATGCCCGCGGCCAGCGCCTCCTCATTGACGGTGCGGACCAGCGCGACGCCGTCGCGCTCCACCAGCGCGTCGCGGAAGGCGATCATGTCGCGGAACTTGTAGGTCGTATCGACATGCATCAGCGGCATGGGCAGCCGGGTCGGCGCGAAGGCCTTCTTCGCCAGATGGTAGAGAACGGACGAATCCTTGCCGATCGAATAGAGCAGAACCGGCCGCGCGAAACGTGCCCGCGCCTCGCGCAGGATGGCGATGGCCTCGGCTTCCAGCGCCTTCAGGTGGGGGTCCATATCAGGTCGGCGTGATGTCGCGTTCTGCATCGGGATGCGCGGAAGGGCCGGTATCGCGCGGCCCCTCAGGGAAGGGGCTGCATGTCCGGCCCGGCGAAGGCAAAGTCAAGCACGAAGCGCGGCGCGGCGCCCACCATCTCGATCCCGACGGTGCCCGGAACGGCCGGCGTCCCCGATGTGCCGGCGAGCGACAGGAGGTCCGGCGCGCCGGAGAACAGCGCTGCCGCGAGCTCGAGGCCGGTCAGGCGCGCGCCGCCGTCGGGCGTCGTGCCCGCGCTGCCGGCAAGCTGTGCGCGCAGGTCCATCCGTGCCAGCCTGACCGCCGTCCCGGAACGGCAGGCCTCCGGCCGCGGCGCGCCCGCGACGCAGCGCAGGGCGGACAGCACGGCGGGCGCGAAACGCGCCAGCGCCTGCCGGTTCGCCGGCACGCGGCCGCCTTCGGCAGGCCCCAGGACCTCCGCGGCCGGCACGGAGACGCTGCGCCCGAGCCGGTCGACCACGGGAGAGAAGCCGGCGGCGCGCAGCGCCTCGGCCAGTTCGGTGAGGAACGCGCCTGCATCGGCTTCGATCCGCGCCCGGCGCGCCTCGGCCTCGCGCGCCGCGGCTTCGGCGGGCGAGGGCGCGCTCGGCCATTGCGAGAAGAACATCTGCGCCGAGATCAGGATGAGCAGGATGAACAGGACGCCGACGACCATGTCGAAGAACGGCTTGAAGTCGATGGCGTCGTCGGACGGCCGCGCCATCTACCGGCCCTGCGACGATGCGGCCAGCAGCGATTCGACGGCTGCCCGCGTCGCAGCAAGCTCCGCGATCATCCGGTCGAGCTTGGCCGAGAGCTGTTCGCCGGCATCGGCAGGCCCATCCGGCGTGCCGATCCGCGCCGCCTGAAGGTGGCCGTCGATGGCGGCCAGCAGGCGCGCGGTCTGGATGCGCAGGCGGGACTGGCCGATGCGGTGCGCGATCGACACCATGAAGGCGCTGAACAGGGCCGCGACCGAGGACAGGAACTTGAAGGCCGAGGCGTTGAGCAGTTCGACGATGGACTGGCGGGCCTCGGCCATGTCGCCGGACCGGAAGCCGCGGGCGGCGAAATAGAGCGCGACCACGAGGCCGACGAAGGTCAGGATCAGGCCGACCGTCGTGTAATAGCCGGGCATTGCGCCCATCAGGCTACCCTGCCTGTTCCATTCGCTGGAGGGGTCGGCCTCGGCGTAGAAGGCGAAGCGGCGCGGCGGCAGCCGGCCGGCATCGGCGGCCTCCTGCACATAGACCGGCCAGGTCGAGGACAGCACGTCGTGGCGCGCCAGCACAGCGCCGATCTCGGCGCAGGCGCCGCGCCAGTCGCCGGGCCGCGCGGCGGGCAGGGCCTTCACCTGGAACTCGGCCCGCTTCAGCGCGGTCAGGCGCGGCACGACGATCCGCTGGCGGTAGAGCAGGATCAGGCCCAGGGCCGAGAGGACGATGACGGTTGCGGCCGCATAGACGAAGCCGGGCGCGTTGATCAGGTGGACGAGCGGGATCAGCGCCGTCTTGACGGCAAGCGACAGGCCGGCGCCGAAACCGTCGGCCGACTGCGACCAGCGAAGCAGGACGGCGAGGGCCAGCAGGCCGACGACGGCGATGCCGACGGCCGCGCCAGGCCCGATGCCGGGGAGCCTGCCGCGCTCGGGAGATAAGGGACGAGGCGTCATGACCTATCGCGGATCAGGAGGAATTTCGCGCCACCTGCAGCGCCGCACGGGACCCGAAATAGCCGAGCAGGGCAGCGAAGTCCATAAATCGGCCTAGCCGCCGGCGGCCTGCCTGCTCCCCGCCGCGGGAGCGGCTTCGGCCGCGCGTTGCGCCTCGATCAGCACGTCTCCGCGCGTGTCGCGGACCGAAAAGCCGGATGCGGCGGCGGCGATGGCGAAGCAGCGTTCGAGCGCGTGATGTAGCGTGCCGTCGAGTTGGCCGGCCTCCGGCTCGAAATCGTCCTGCCGGATCGCCGAGCGGGCGACGGAACCGAAGGCCGCAGGGCGGAACCAGAACATCGAACCGCCGAAGAAGGCGAGGCGGGGCTCGGCGGGCGGCTGGAGGCTCGCCGCCAGCGCCTCGACCCGGGCGCGGTTGGTGTGCCACTGGCGCGGGCTGGTCAGGAAGACGCGACCCCATCCGACCATGCCGACTTCAGGGTCGCTCATGGTCGCAAGGATGTTGCCGACCACCGAGGCGCGGCCCGCGAGCGATGCGAACAGCGCCTTCCGCAGCACTTCCCCATGGGGAAGATGGAGGCTGCGCTTCGTATGGATCTTCAGGACGGCGTCGTATCCGTCCAGCGCGCCCGAGCGCAGCAGCGCAAGGAACGGGGCGATGTCGCGCCCGCGGTTTTCGGCCGTATGCAGCGTCACGTCCGGGCGGTCGAGCGCGGCTTTCGGAAGCCGTGCGGCCACGTCGGGCGGAGCCGTCAGGTGGCAGTGCGAGCCGGCCGGCATATGGGCGAGGCAGGCCAGCACTTCGGGCAGGAGGTCGGGATAGAAGACGTGCGCCACCATGGCCGTGGCCATGCCGGGGGCTTCGGCACGACGGCCGCGCTCGTCCCGTCCGCGCCATGCCTCGGCCGCGAGGAACCCGCGCAGCCCCACCGACTGGAACGCCGACAGCGCGCGAACCGGCGTCCGCGTCGCGGCGGTACCCCTCAAACGTGAAAGCCTTTGCCTCAGGACCATGATGCCGTTGCGGGGAGCCGTTCGGACGATGGGGCGCCTGCGCGATCCGGCAGGCCGCCGCCGTGGCGGGCATGGATGCGCCGGGAGCGGCTGGAAATCAACGTGCCGATGGGTCACGTGCTTCCCGGCAGATATGCGCGGGCCGGAGCGGCTCGCGCAGCATCGGGGATCAGACGGCTTCCGGCCTGAGCGCGCCGCGCAGGGAGCGTTCCAGCGTTGCGGCCACCTGCGCCTGCGAGGCCTTTTCCGCGAAGTCGTGCAGGAGCTGCGGCGGAAGACGCGGCGCAAGCGCCGATACGAGATCGACGAGGTCCGACAGGGTCGCCTCGAAATGCCCCTTCAGGTCGGCCGCGACCGATCCGGGCAGGCGGCCATGGAGCTCCCGGGCCACCTCGACCGCCGATTCGTCCAGCCGCGCTCCGGTCGCGACGACGCTGTTGACGCACAGGCGGACGAAATAGGGCAGGCAGCGTTCGACTTCTTCTGCGACCGATCGCATGAGGTTCCGCTATTGATGGTGCCGTTCCTGCCGGGCCCGATTCCGCCCCGGCCGGCAGGAGCGGCGATGTTGTCTCACCGCGGGCGGCCAAAGGCAAGAATCCGATGACGGATCGACCGGAGACGGCCGGCAGGCCACAGGCGGGCCGCGCATGACCAGGCCGCTGGTGATCTGCGTCATCAACGAGGCATGGTTCTTCCGCTCGCATTTCCTGCCCTGGGCGCAGGCGGCCGTGGCGGCGGGCTTCGACGCCGTCGTGGTGGCGACACCGGGCGATGCGGAACGCGAGATTGTCGCGGCGGGCATCGGTTTCGTGGCGAGCCGGGCCGCGCGCAGGGGCCTGCTGCCCCGCGGCCTCTGGCCAGCCGCCCGCCAGGTGGCGCGCCTCGTCGACCCGGCGCGGCCGACCATCGTCCATGCCTTCGGCCTGCACGGCATGGCCATCGCAGCGCTTGCGCGGCGCATGGCGCGGCCGGCCGCGACCGTCGTCAGTGTCACCGGGCTCGGCTTCCTCGCAAGCAGCACCGGCATCGGCCGCGCCGCGGCGGCGATGCTGGCGAAAGGGCTCGCCCGCTCGCTCGACGGCCCGGAGACGGTCTGGCTGACGGAGAATGCCGTGGACGGCGCGGCGCTCGGCCTCGATGCCGGCAGGCGCGCCGGCCATCTCGTGCAGCTTGCCGGCGCGGGCGTCGATCTTGCCGCCTTCGATCCGCAGCCCGTGCCGCCTCCACGGCCGCTGCGGCTGGTCATGGTGGCCCGCATGATCCGCTCCAAGGGCGTCGACCTCGCCGTGGCGGCGCTGGGGCAGGCGCGCGCCCTCGGCATCGACGCGACGCTGTCGATCGTCGGCGAGCCCGATCCCGGCAATCCGCGCTCCTATGACGCGGCCGAGCTTGCGGCCTTTGCCGCGGCTCCCGGCGTCCGCATGCTCGGGGCGCGGGACGACATTCCGGCGCTGCTCGCCGCAGCCCATCTCTTCGTCCTGCCCTCGCGCGGCGGCGAGGGTCTGCCCAAGGCCCTGCTGGAGGCCGCTGCCGCCGGCCGTCCCGCAATCGTCACGGACGTGCCGGGTTGCCGCGATTTCGTCAGGCCGGGCAAGACCGGCTGGGTGGTGCCGTCCGGCGATGTCGAGGCGCTGGCTTCGGCCATCGCGGCGGCTGCTTCCGCCGATCTCGCGGCCATGGGCGGCGCGGCGCGGGCCGTGGCCGAAGGCTCGGCGGGAATTGCGGCGATTGCCGGCGAGGTCGTAGCGATCTACCGGCGGGCGGTGGGAGGTTGACGTCTTGGGCAACTTGTCCACCCGTCAGGTGGCGCGGCTTCTGGCCTGCATCGGCACGACGACGCCTCGCGTCTCGATGCCCGGAACGAGGTTGCCGATGATCTGCCGCGCCTTGTCGTCCTCACCGGCCTCCGCCGCCGCGACGAGGTCGTCGAGGATGGGCTGGAGGCGCGCCAACGGCAGCGTCTGAGCTTCGGCCGCGACGATGCCGCGGATGCCGATGTCGAATTGCGGTTCGCGGTCCTCGAACAGGAATTCGGACAGGCGCTCGCCCGGCCGGGTGCCGACATAGGAAATCTCGATGCCCTTGTCCGGCTGGAAACCGGCGAGGCGGATCATCCGGCGGGCGAGGTCGTCGATCCTGACAGGCTGCCCCATGTTCAGGACGAGAATGGTCGAGCGGGGAGCCGAGGTCTGCCGCGCCGTGACGCGCGCTGCGGTCAGCAGCAGGTCCGTCGCCTCGCGCTTCGTCATGAAATAACGGACCATGTCGCGGTGCGTGACGGTGATCGGGCCGCCGGCCTCGATCTGGGCGCGGAACTTCGGCACCACGGAGCCGGCCGTGCCGAGCACGTTGCCGAAGCGCACGGCGACGAGGCGCGTGCGGCGGTGCGCGTCGCCCTGCAGCGGCTGCGGCGCGGAGGTCAGGGACTGGGTGTAGAGCTCGGCGATCCGCTTCGTGGCGCCGAGGATCGAGGCCGGCTTGGTGGCCTTATCGGTCGATACCAGGACGAAGACGCGTGCGCCCGCCGCGATGGCGGCGTCGGCAGCGTTGATCGTTCCGGCGATATTGGTCCTCACCGCGTCGGCAACCTCGCGTTCGAGGTGCGGCAGGTGCTTCAGAGCGGCGGCGTGGAAGACGACATCGGGCGCGAAGGCGCGCGTGATCTGCATGATCCGCGCGCGGTCGCGGACATCGCAGAGCCGCCCCTCGATCCCGGTCTCGCCCTCGCAGCGGTTCAGTTCGCTGCGCTGGAGCAGAGCGTGGAGCGCGACCTCCGAATGGTCGAGGACCAGAACCCGTTCCGCACCGAACTGCGCACTGCGCAGCGCCAGTTCCGCGCCGATCGAGCCACCGCCGCCGGTGACGATGACCCGCTTTCCCTCGACGAAAGCACGCAGCGGCGCCTCGTCGACCTCGACCAGCGGGCGGATCAGCAGGTCGTCGTCGATGACGGCCTGGAGCCGGGCCTGATGTCGGGCATCCGTCGCGTCGGTCGTCTCGAGCCGGATGGTCGGGATGCCGAGGCGGCGGAACGAGCCGATGAGATTTTCCATCAGCGGCGTTTCGAGCAAGGCCTTCGGCGCGATGACGGCGCGCTGGATGGTGATGCCGCGCTCGATGGCGCTGCGCACCGTCGCCTCGACATCGTCGGTGGTGCCCCAGACCGGCACGCCGCGCACGGTCTGGTTCACTTCCTGCGTGACAGGGGTGACGATGCCGAAGATCCGGATCGGGCCGGCAAGGCCGGTCTCGACGGCGCGGATGACCGATTCCGCGTCGGAGGCCCGGCCGATGACGACCGCGGCCAGCGGGTCGCTGCGCTCCGGGCCGCGCCGGCGCCAGGCCTTGTAGGCGCGGTAGGCGATGCGCGGGCCGCCGAGAAGGATCAGCTGGAGGCACCAGTAGATCGCCAGCGTCCGGCCGCCCAGCAGCTTGGTGCCGTCGTTGATCCGCGGCGACACGGCGTAGTCGGCGATGAGCAGCAGAGCGGTGAGGATGGTCACCGCCTTGACGATGCCGAACAGATCGAACAGCGAGGCGAAACGCCAGCGGGAGGCGTAGAGCGAGCAGGACCGGTAGACGAGGATCGCGAACAGCGAGAAGGCGAGGACCGGCAGGAGCGGATTGAAGCCGGGAGCCAGCGGCGGCTCGCCACGCAGGAATATGGCCAGCAGCAGGGCGGCGAAGGTGACGCCGAAATCGTGCAGTCCGACCCAGACCTTCTTCAACCGAGCTGCAGCTTCCGCGAGGGCCGGGGCCCCGATCCGGTCGCGCAGTTCATCGTAGGAAAACATGGCCGGTCTCGTCTGTGCCGGGTTGTCGCGGACGCCGGAGGACGCTGACACGCTGAAGTCAACAGCGTTACGACAGACCATGGGACCGGCAGCCGGTCAAGCAGCAGGCATGCGGGTTTGTGGCATTTCGCCTGCCGGATCGGAATACCGGGGGTATTCCTGTCCGGCATGCCGTAGCGGCTGCCTGTTCTTCAATGGGATGTCAGCGCCTGTGACACATCTGCAACAAGGTCGTCGGGATGTTCGACTCCGATGGACAGGCGGATGGTGGTCGCCAGCACGCCGATCCGCTGCCGCACGGCCTCGGGCACTCCGGAATGGGTCGTGGATGCCGGATGGCTCGCCAGCGATTCGGTGCCGCCGAGGCTCACCGCGAGCTTGAAGATCTGCAGCGCGTTGAGAAAGGCGAAGGCCGCAGCCTCGCCGCCCGCTATGTCGAAGGAGAAGGTCGAGCCCGCGCCCTCGCTCTGCGCCCGGAAGACGCTGCCGGCCGGGGTCCCCGGATCGAGGAAGGGGAGGTAGTGCACCTTCGACACTTTCGGATGGCCTTGCAGAAATTCCGCGACGATGCGGGCATTGTCGTTGGCCCGCTCCATGCGCAGGCTCAGCGTCTCCAGCGAGCGGCCGAGCATCCAGCAGGAATGGGCGTCAAGCTGTGTGCCGATGGCGCTGCGCAGGGCCTTGATCGGCCGGGTCATCGCCACCGTGCCGAGCGCTGCTCCGGCGATCAGGTCGGAATGGCCGCCGACATATTTGGTCAGCGAGTAGACCGAGACATCGGCTCCGTGCTCGATGGGTCGCTGGAAAACCGGGCCGAGCAGTGTGTTGTCGCAGACGATGACCGGGCGGTGGCCCTGTTTGGCGCCGATCTCGTCGGCGAGCCGTTTCATCAGCGCAATATCGGTCAGCGTGTTGATCGGGTTCGAGGGTGTCTCGATCAGGATCACGGCAACGCGGCCCTTCGCCATCGCCTCGCTGGCGGCGCTGCGCACGCTGGTCTCGTCGACGCCGTCGGAAAAGCCGACGGCACCGATCTGGTGCGCGGCGAATGTCTTGGTCAGCAGCGTCTCGGTGCCGCCATAGAGCGGCTGGGAATGCAGGATCACGTCGCCCGGCCGCGCGAACGTCAGCAGCGTTGTCGCGATCGCCGACATGCCGGAGGAGAACAGGATGCAGGCTTCGGTGCGCTCATAGACCGCGAGCCGGTCCTCGACGATCTCGCTGTTGGGATGGTTGAAGCGCGAATAGACCAGCCCTGCGCCCGTGCCTTTCGGCGGCTCGCGCCGGCCCGAGACGAAATCGAAGAAGTCGCGGCCCTCCTCGGCCGATTTGAACACGAAGGTCGAGGTCAGGAAGACCGGCGGCTTCACCGCGCCCTCGGAGAGCAGCGGATCGAAGCCGTAGCTCAGCATCAGCGTTTCGGGATGCAGCGGATGGTTGCCGATATGGGTCTTGGACGGGCGCGGCGCGGTCAAGGCGGTCCTCCCTCGGGGATGCCGGCGGCGCGCGGCGGCCGGTCATCAGCGGGAAGGGTGCGGCTTTGAGCCCGCGAAGTCCATGAAGGGCTTTTCCGGGCTGGACGCGGCGCGGGTCAGGCCCGTCGGCGGTTCGCGCCGTGTTCGGGAATGCCGGTGTTTTCGAAGCAGATGCGCGCGAGTTCGCCGACGCCCTTGCGGATCGTCTCGACGTCGGGAAGCGCGAAGCAGAGCCGCATATGGCTTTTCGCCGCTTCCGGGTCGCAGGACCATTCGGGGCCGGGATTGAAGGCGAGGCCCTGCGCCAGCGCCGCCTGCGTGAACGTCCTGACATCCACCTGATCGGGCAGTTTCAGCCAGAGGAAGATGCCGCCCTCCGGCACGAAAAGCTCCGCCGAGGTGCCGAACTGCTCGTGCAGCGCCTCGACCATCGCATCGAGCTTGATCTTGAGCGCCGATGTCAGCGCCGGCACATGCGCGTCGAAGCGGCTCTCGACATATTCGGCGACGACCATCTGCTCCAGCGCGCCGGAGCCGGCATCCGACTTGGTCGCGACGATGCGCGAGAGCACGTCCCAGTTCGCGACGATGTAGCCGATGCGCAGCGCCGGGGCCAAGGACTTCGAAAACGAGCCGACATGGATGACGCGGCCGGGGTCGAGGGCGTAGAGGGCCAGCGGGCGGGTGCCGGCCCAGACGAGGTCGGCATAGCACTCGTCCTCGAACACCGGCACGCCGAATTCGCGCGACAGCGCCAGCAATTCGTGGCGGCGCTCCAGGCTCATGATGCTGCCGGTCGGATTCTGCACGGTGGGGATGGTGTAGATGTATTTCGGCCTGATCCCCCTGGCCTTCAGGTCTTCGAGGATCGCGCGCAGCGCGTCCATGCGGATGCCGCCGGCGTCCAGCGGCGCGCCGATCACCTTGGCGCCGAGCTTCTGCACCTTGGTGATCGCCCCGCCATAGGTGAATTCCTCGAGGATCACCGTATCGCCGGGGGCGATCAGCAGGTTGTTGACGAGATCCATGCCCTGCAGCGAGCCGGAGGTCAGCAGCACGTCCTCGGCGGTGCAGGCAATGCCGCTGCGCTTCGCCAGCTTGTCGGCCACGAAGGCCCGCAGCCGCTCATGGCCGAGCGGCGAACCGCCGAGCGAATAGACGCCGAGCAGGTGGCCGTGTTCGCGCAGAACCTTTGCGGCGGCTTCGGCCAGCGCTTCAGAGGGCACCTGCGAGGGATCGTTGTGGCCGCCGACGAAATTATAGGCGGGATGGCCGGTGAAACGCGGGGAGGGATCGGGAAGCCCCGCCCGGAACATGTCCGGCAGCGCGAAACGGCTCTCGCCCGGATTCTGGCCATCCATGCGTCGTCTCCCTCGCGGGCCGACGTTGCGCGGCCCTTCGATCCCTGTTTGAGGCCGTAGGCCGTCCGGAACAAGGGCAGACAAAGCAAAGCCGCCGGTCGCATGGCGCAACCGGCGGCCCTGTCACGTCGGAAAGGAGCGGTGCTTACTCCGCGGCCTGCGCAAGGCTCGGATAGTCGGTGTAGCCCTTCTCGGTCCCGCCATAGAAGGTGGCACGGTCGGGCTCGTTCAGCGGCGCGCCGAGACGCAGGCGCTCAACGAGGTCCGGGTTGGCGATGAACGCCTTGCCGAAGGCGACGAGGTCGGCCTTGCCGTCGCGCACGGCCTCGATGGCGAGATCGCGGGTATAGCCGTTATTGGCGATATAGGCGCCCGAGAAGGCCTTGCGCAGCGCGCCGTAATCGAAGGCGACATTGTCGCGCGGGCCGCCCGTGGCGCCCTCCACGACGTGGATGAAGGCGATGCCGCGCTTCGACAGCTCGCTCGCGAAATAGCCGAACACCTCGGCGGGATCGCTGGTCACCGCGTCGTTGGCCGGGCTCACCGGCGACAGGCGGATGCCGAGGCGGGTTTTCGGGAAGACCTTGAGGATGGCATCGACCACTTCGAGGCCGAAGCGGGCGCGGTTCTCGACCGAGCCGCCATAGGCGTCCTTGCGCTGGTTGGCGCCGTCCTTCAGGAACTGGTCGACCAGATAGCCGTTGGCGCCATGAATCTCGATGCCGTCGAAGCCGGCCTTCTGCGAGTTCTGTGCGGCCTGCGCATATTCGGCGACGACACCGGGGATTTCCGAGGCTTCAAGCGCGCGCGGCGCGGAAACGTCGGCGAAGCCCGATTCCACATAGGTCTTGGACTTGGCGGGGATCGCGGAGGGCGCGACCGGCGCAGCGCCGTCCTTCAGGAGCGATGAGTGCGAGATGCGGCCGACATGCCAGATCTGCGCGAAGATGCGGCCATTGGCGGCGTGAACGGCGTCGGTGACGTTCTTCCAGCCGGCGATCTGCGCGTCGCTGTAGAGGCCGGGCGTCCAGATATAGCCCTGGCCCTGCCGCGAAATCTGCGTGCCTTCCGAGATCAGCAGGCCGGCGCTCGCGCGCTGCGTGTAATAGGTGGCGTTCAGGGAATGGGGGGCGTCGGTGCCGGGCGTGGCGCGATTGCGCGTCAGCGGGGCCATCGCGATGCGGTTGGGCAGGACGAGGTCGCCCAGCGTGAAAGGCTGGAACAGGGGCTTCGCGTCTTCGCTCATGGGAGGCTCCGTCAAGGGGAGGGCGCAGGGAGCGCCGGTATGGGACGCACGACAGTTGGGGGCGATGGCGCGATGCAGCAAGATGGCGAATGCATGGCATGCACGCGCCGCGCTGGGGATAACGGGGATGTGTCGGCCCGCGAAAGCGCGTGATCAGCCTTTCGCCTTCGCCAGCGCCTGCTGCACCGGGAAGGGCAGGTTGCGAACCTCCGACCAGGGCACGTCGAAGCGGGTCATGAACTTCAGGCGGAAGGTCATTCGGCTCATCAGCCAGCCGTCCGGCGTGCGCCGGTACTCGTCGTCCTCGATGGCCGACATCCAGCAGGGCGTGTCGCCCTCGGTCAGGGTGCAGACCTGCCAGAGCATCCAGCGGGCCTTCGCGGTGTCGCCGTCCACGTCAATGCGCGGATTGAGGAAATAGTGCATGGCGAAGGACCAGCCGCCCTTGCGCACGAAGGCGTAGATTGCCTCGCGTCCGTGGCAGATGCCGAAATGCTCGCCGCCGTCCCAGAGCGCGTCCTCGGTGAAGAGGCCGGCCTGAAGCCGCCCGATCCGGTCGAGTTCCTCCTGCGGCTTGCGGCGGTGGTCGTCGGTATATTTCTCGTCCGCATATTCCGCATAGCGCGCCTTCAGGTGGCGGATCGCCTCGATGTCTTCCAGCCTCCGGATGCGCTGCTCGATGGTCGCCATGTCCGGGTTCTCCCTGCCGCGCCGGCCCTTGGCTCCGTGCTAGCGGGCGGGGTCGTCGGCGGCCAGAGCGGCCGCGAGCCTCTGCCATGCGGCCTCGTCCCCCGGCAGGCCGAAGCGCAGCCGGTGCGGATGGGCGGCAAAGCGGCGGACATGGATGCCGTGCCGGCCGAGGCGCTTGAAGATCGCTGGCGCTTCGGGTGTTTCGAGAAGCCGGAACAAGGCCGTGCCACCGATGACGCGGCCTGACGAGGCGAGCAGCGTGTCGAGGCGGGTTGCGTTCTGCTCTCGCGCCTCGCGGGCGGCGGCGAGCCAGTCCCGGTCGGCAAGCGCGGCCCGGCCGACATGGAGGGCCGGCCCCGGCACGGCCCAGGGCCCGAGCAGGCCGGCAAGCCGCGCCATGAGTTCGGCAGGCCCCATGGCAAAGCCGAGGCGCAGGCCGGCGAGCCCATAGGTCTTGCCGAAGGAGCGCAGGACGATGGTCGCGGGCGGCAGGGCGGGGGCGATGCTGATATCCGGCGTGAAATCGGCGAAGGCCTCGTCGACGACCAGCAGTCCACCCCGGCCGGCGAGACCAGCGGCGATCCGGGTCAGTTCAGCCTGCGGCACGATGCGGCCATCGGGGTTGTTCGGGTTGACGGTGACGACGACTCCGGCGCCGCCGATCTCCGCCACATCGGCCACCTCGCGGACCGTGAAGCCGGCCTCGCGCCAGGCGTGGGCATGTTCCCCGTAGGTCGGGCCGAGCACCGCGACCTCGCGCGGCGGCCCGGCGACGAGGGGGAGCATCCCGATCAGGATCTGCGTGCCCGCCGCCGCCACGATGCCGGCATGATCAGGCGCGCGATAGGCAGCGCGGGCGGCTGTCAGCAGCGCCGCTTCGTCCGCGGAGGAGGGCAGAAGCTGCCATGCTGCGGCAGGAATGCAGGGCAGGGGATAGGGAACGGGGTTGATTCCGGTCGAAAGGTCGATCCACGGTTCCGGTGCGGCCGGAAACAGGCGGCGGGCTTCGCTGAGGTCGCCGCCATGTTCCAGTTTGGTCCCGTCACCGGCTTCCAGGGTCTCGCCCACGCATGTCCCCCTTCTCGCCTCTGGTGATCCTCGCCGCCGCGCTCGTGATCGAGGCGCTCGCCGGCTATCCGCCCTGGCTGTTCCGCGCCATCGGCCATCCGGTGACCTGGATCGGCGCGCTTATTGGCACACTCGACCGGCTGATGAACAGGGAGGAGCACAGCCATCAGGATCGCCGTCGTGCCGGCGTCATGGCGCTGCTCGCGGTGCTGGCGGTGACGGGCGGCGCGGCGCTGGCCATCTCGGCGCTGTGCGAAAGCCTTGACGTGTTCGGCCTCGTGCCGCTGGCATTCGCGGCCTCGACGCTGATCGCGCAGCGCAGCCTTCACGACCATGTCGCCGCCGTGGCGGCGGGGCTGGAGCAGGAGGGACTGGCCGGTGGCCGGGCGGCGGTGTCGATGATCGTCGGGCGCAATCCCGAGAGCCTCGACGAGGCCGGCGTATCGCGCGCCGCCATCGAGAGCCTCGCTGAGAATTTCTCCGACGGCGTCACCGCGCCGGCCTTCTGGCTCGGCGTCGCCGGCCTGCCGGGCATCGCGCTCTACAAGGCGATCAACACCGCCGATTCCATGATCGGCCATCGCAATCCCCGCCATGAATCCTTCGGCTGGGCGGCGGCGCGGCTGGACGACCTCGTCAATCTGCCGGCCTCCCGCCTGACTGCCGGGCTGATCATCGGCGCGGCGGCGCTGGACGGCATGGCGGCCGCCCGGGCTTCGTTGGATGCGGTCCGCCGCTATGCGCGCCATCACCGCTCCCCCAATGCCGGCTGGCCGGAAGCCGCCATGGCCGGCGCGCTCGGCGTGAGGCTCGCCGGTCCCCGCACCTACGGCGACGTCGTGGTCGAGGATCGCTGGATGGGTCACGGCCGGGCCGAGGCGAATGCCGCGGACATCCGCGCTGCGCTCCGGCTCTATCGCCGAGCGGTCGGCCTCGGCTGGGCGCTGGTGGCCGGCCTGATCGCGCTCGTCCTCGCGATCTGACCGTCCGGCGCGGCCCGTCCGCCTGCGCGAAAATGTCCCGGCGGTTCGGCCGATATTGACTCGTCCCCGCCGCCTTAGGTAAGTAACTGGTGAGTTATATAGAGCCGACCCGGAGAGGTCGGGTGCATGGGAGTGATAGGGATGGCAGAGCGCGCGCAGAGCGGCTGGTCGGCCGTAGTCCGATGGCTGGACGCACCCTGGCTCAAGCCGTTCGCCATGCTGGCGCTGATGATCGTCCTGTGGGACGTCGCGATCTGGCTGTTCAATGTACCGCCCTACCTCATCCCGCGCCCCTGGGACGTGGTGAAGGCCTTCGGCACCGACGGGCCGCTGCTCCTGCGGGAGGCTGTGCCGACCACGGTCGCGACGCTCGGCGGCTTCGCCTTCTCCGTCCTGTTCGGCATCCCGACCGCGATGCTCATTGCCGGCTCGCGCACCGTAGAATCCTACATCTACCCGCTGCTGGTCTTTTCCCAGTCGATCCCGAAGGTCGCCATCGCGCCGCTCTTCGTCGTCTGGTTCGGCTTCGGCATCGCGCCGAAGATCATCACCGCCTTCCTGCTCGGCTTCTTCCCCGTGGTCGTCGCCGGCGTGCAGGGGTTCAAGGCGCTCGACACCGAGATGCAGGACCTTGCCCGGTCGATGAAATGCTCGCGCTGGCAGATGTTCACCATGGTGAGCCTGCCGAACGCGCTGCCCGCCATTTTCTCCGGGCTCAAGGTCTCGGTGACGCTGGCCGTGGTCGGCGCGGTGGTCGGCGAGTTCGTCGGCTCCAATTCCGGCATCGGCTTCGTGCTGCAGCGCTCGATCGGCAATTTCGAGCTGCCGACCATGTTCGCCGCCCTCGTCCTGCTCGCCTTGATCGGCGTCGTCCTGTTCTGGGTCGTCGATCTGATCGAGCGCCTCGCTTTGCCGTGGCACACCAGCCGCCGGCATGAATTCGTCGCAACCACCTGAAAACAATCGGCCCGAGCCAACGGGCTCCCAACCCTCAAGGGAGGACAATCATGGATCGCCGTACATTCGTCATCGCCGCCGGCACCGGCCTCGTTGCCGCGCCCGCGCTCATCCGCTCGGCCCATTCGGCCGACAAGGTGCAGCTCCTGCTCAACTGGTATCTCTATGGCGAGCACGCGCCGTTCTTCTACGGCAAGAAGCTCGGCCTGTTCGAGAAGGAGGGCATCGACCTCACCATCATGGAGGGCCGTGGCTCGGGCGTAACCCTTCAGGCGGTGGGCGCGAAATCGACCCAGTTCGGCCATGTCGACATGTCGGCCGTGGTGCGCGCCGGCATTCGCGGCGCCCCGGTCGTGTCGACCGGCGTGCTCCTGCAGAAGAACCCGGCTTCGGCCATGGGCTTCGCCGAGAAGAACATCCGCACCGCCAACGACCTGAAGGGCAAGACCGTCGCCACCACGCCGGGCGATGCGCTCTCGCAGGTCTGGCCGGCCTTCCTCAAGAAGGCGAACCTGCGCGACAGCGACGTGCGCCTGGTGCAGGGCGACGCCCAGACCAAGCTGAACGCGGTGATCTCGGGCCAGGCCGACGTGCTGCTCGGCTTCTCCCATGACCAGTCGATGAAGATCAAGGATGCGACCGGCAAGGCCGTCTTCCCGATCATGTTCTCCGACTACGGCCTGAACGCGGTCGCGACCGGCATCGTCGCCCATCGCGACACGCTGACCGGCAGCCCGGACCTCGTGCGCCGCTTCATGCGCGCCGCGACGCTCTCGGCCGAAGCCGCCGAGAAGAACGCTTCGGCCGCTGCCGACGCCATGCTGGAGGCCGATTCCAAGGCCGGCAAGAAAGACACGCTGACCGAGGGCTTCGAGATTTCCACGAAGCTCTACCGCGTGACGGCCGATCAGCGGCCCTTCCACACCAATGCGAACGCGGTGAAGGAGACCGTGGACCTGCTGGTCGAATATGGCGGTGTCGATCCCTCGGCCAAGGAGAAGCTCGCGAGTTTCTTCACCACCGACTTCCTGCCGGGCAAGGCGACGAACTGAACCGTTCGGCCGCCCGCACTTCGGTGCGGGCGGCCGCTCTCATCGCCGCCATGACGAAGTGAACCGGATGAGCAAAGCCAATCTCCGCCTTGTCGAGCCTCCTGCCGGCCGCGATCCCGCGGTTGCCGGCCAGCCGGCCATCGGCATCAAGGCGCTGACAAAGACCTATCGCACGCGTGACGGCGACGTGCCGACGCTCCGACCCATCGACCTCGACATCGCCGACGGCGAATTCGTCGCAGTGGTCGGCCCGTCAGGCTGCGGCAAGTCCACGCTGCTGAAGCTGATAGCCGGCCTGATCGAACCCACTTCCGGCTCCATCGAAGTCGGCGGCAAGCAGGTGGTCGAGCCCCCCGACGATGTCGGCATCGTCTTCCAGAGCCCGGTTCTGCTGGCATGGCGCTCGGTGCTCGCCAACATCATGATGCCGGTCGAGGTGCGCAAACTCGACTACGCCTCGCATCTCGAACGCGCCAAGGCGCTGATCAAGACGGCGCGGCTCGAAGGCTTCGAGAACAAGTATCCCTGGCAGCTTTCCGGCGGCATGCAGCAGCGCGCCGCCATCTGCCGGGCGCTGGTCCACGACCCGAAGATCGTGCTGATGGACGAGCCCTTCGGCGCGCTCGATGCGCTCACCCGCGAGCGCATGAACCTCGAACTCCAGCGGATCCACTCGGAAACGCGGAAGACCATCCTGCTGATCACCCATTCCATCCCGGAATCGGTGTTCCTCGCCGACCGTGTCGTGGTGATGAGCGACCGTCCCGGCACGATCGAGGCGATCTACGATGTGCCGCTGCCGCGCCCGCGCCGCCTTGAGGTGATGGGCACGCCCGTCTTCGCCGAGCTTGCCAAGCAGGTTCGCTCGCATTTCTACGCCGAGGGAGGCATCGACTGATGTCGGCTCCGCTCGTCCGCCTGCATGACGTTGAAGCCTTCGAGCGCTGGACGCCCTTCGTGAGACCGTTCCGCTTCGGCGCGGTGACGGTGGAAGGCGCTTTCCAGGCTTTCGTGCGGGTGGTCGTCGAGGTCGAGGGCCATGGCCGGGCGACCGGCATGGCGGCCGAGCTGATGCCGCCGAAATGGTTCGACAAGCGCGCGGAGCGCTCCGCCGACGATACGGTGCGCGACCTGAAACGCAGCCTCGGCCATGCGGTGGCCGAAGCCAATGCGCTCGGCCGGGCCGATACGGCCTTCGGGCTTCATGCGGAGATGAACGGCCGCCAGCTCGCCTGGGCGCATTCCGAGGACATCACGCCGCTCTCCGCGAATTTCGGCGTCGCCGAGATCGACAAGGCGGTGCTGGACGGGCTGTCCAAGGCGCTGGATACGAGCTTCGTTCAGGTGCTGAACGGCAATGCGGTCGGGCTCGACGCCCGGCTGACGCCCGACCTGAACAGCCAGGCCATCAATGCCCGGCTCGGTGCGCTGAAGCCGGCCGCGTCCATCGCCATTCGCCATACGGTCGGCCTCAACGACCGGATCGAGGGCGAGGACAGTCTGGCGAGTGAACTGGACGCCGCGGCCCTGCGCTATTTCAAGATCAAGGTCGGCGGCGACCCGGCCGCGGATTGCCTGCGGCTCGAACAGATCGCCCGCGTGCTCGACGGACGCGGCATCGACTATCGGGCGACGCTCGACGCCAACGAGCAATATGCGCCCGAGGACCTCGTGACGCTCTATGCGCTGGCCGAGGGCGATGCGGCGCTTCAGAACCTGTTCTCGCGGCTGATCTTCATCGAGCAGCCGCTTGACCGGCGCGTCACCTTCGCGCGCGAACTCGATCCTCGCATCGCCGCGAAGGGCGTGATCATCGACGAGGCCGACGACGGCTACGATGCGTTCCCGCGCGCCAAGGAGCTCGGCTATCGCGGCGTGTCGTCCAAGTGCTGCAAGGGCCTCTACAAGTCGCTGCTCAATGCCTCGCGCGTGGCGCTCTGGAACGCCGAGAAGACCGGCGGTCCCGACTTCATCATCTCGGCGGAGGACCTGACCTGCCAGCCGGGCCTTGCCGTGCAGCAGGACACGGCGCTGGTGGCGGCGCTTGGCCTGACCCATGTCGAGCGCAACGGCCATCACTATGTCGACGGCTTCGGTCTTGCACCGGATGCCGAGGCGCAGGCCTTCCTCGCCGCCCATCCCGCGCTCTATGGGCGCGCCGGCGGCCAGGTCCGCCTGAACGTCGCCTCGGGCGACCTCGACACGAGATCGCTCTACGGCCCGGGTTTCGCCTCCGGCGCCGGGCCTGACTGGGCCTCGCTCGATTCCCTCTCCCTTTCCGCTTCCGAAGGACTGCCCGCATGACCAAGACACTCGGTCTCGTAATGAACGGCGTGACCGGCCGCATGGGCACGAACCAGCATCTCGTGCGCTCGGTCGCGGCCATCCGCGCGCAGGGCGGTGTCAAGCTGTCCGACGGCACGCGCGTGCAGCTCGATCCGATCCTGATCGGCCGCAACGCGGACAAGGTGGCGGCGCTCGCCAAGGCCAACGGCGTCGAGCGCTGGGGCACGGACCTGGACGCAGCCATCGCCGACCCGAACAACCACATCTTTTTCGACGCGGCGACGACGCAGATGCGCCCGACCCTGCTCGAAAAGGCGATCCATGCCGGCAAGCACATCTATTGCGAGAAGCCGATCGCGACCAACCTTGCCGAGGCGATGAAGATCGTGAAGCTCGCCAAGGAAAAGGGCGTGAAGAACGGCACCGTGCAGGACAAGCTGTTCCTGCCCGGCCTGATGAAGCTGAAGTCGCTGCGCGATTCCGGCTTCTTCGGCCGCATGGTCTCGGTGCGCGGCGAGTTCGGCTACTGGGTGTTCGAGGGCGACTGGCAGGAGGCGCAGCGCCCGTCCTGGAACTACCGCAACGAGGACGGCGGCGGCATGATCCTCGATATGGTCTGCCACTGGCGTTACGTGCTGGACAACCTGTTCGGCGAGGTGAAGTCGGTCTCCTGCCTCGGCGCGATCCATATTCCCGAGCGCTGGGACGAGAACGGCAAGGCCTACAAGGCCACCGCGGACGATGCCGCCTATGCGACCTTCGAGCTCGATGGCGGCGTCATCGCCCACATGAACATGAGCTGGGTGACGCGCGTCTACCGCGACGATCTCGTGACCTTCCAGGTGGACGGCACGCTCGGCTCGGCGGTCGCGGGCCTGCATGACTGCGTGATCCAGCCCCGCAACGCCACGCCGCGCCCGGTCTGGAACCCCGACCAGAAGCAGACCATCGATTTCCGCAAGACCTGGCAGACCATGCCGGACAACGTCGTGCACGATAACGGCTTCAAGGTGCAGTGGGAGATGTTCATCCGCCACGTGGTGGAGGATGCGCCCTACAAGTACGGGCTGATCGAGGGCGCCAAGGGCGTGCAGCTCGTCGAATGTGCGCTGCAGAGCTGGAAGGAGCGCCGCTGGATCGACGTTCCGAAGCTCACCGCCTGAGGAGGCTGGCGTGGCGAACTACCAGACCGCCCAGCTCGACGAGATTCCCGGTGTGCCGTGCCCCTGCGGCACCGCACGCAGGGCCTTCGCCGAGTTCGGCGAGGGGCTCGCCACGGTTCACATGACGACGATCAGCACAGAGGCCAAGACCCACTACCACAAGAGGATGACCGAGATTTACGTCATCCTCGAAGGCGAGGGGTTCATGGAGCTCGACGGCGAGCGCATTCCCGTCAGGCCGCGCTCGTCGATCTTCATCAAGCCCGGCTGCCGCCATCGCGCCGTCGGCAATCTCCAGTGCCTGATCGTTCCCATTCCGGCCTTCGACCCGGCCGACGAATGGTTCGACTGACCCCAACAGCCAAGGAGCTAAGGCCATGCTCGACAAACCCCGCACCTCGGCCACGGTCCTCCTGCCGACCGCCGACCGCTCGCTGGAGCGCTATCAGCTCTCCGTGCCGAAGAACTTCCCCGAGAAGATCACGCGGCCGCTGAACCGCGTGGCGCTGGCGGCCGCCCATATGGTCGCCGACCCCTTCGTCGACAACGATCCCTGGCTCACCAACGCCATCGACTGGGACCGGACCATGGCCTATCGCGACTATCTCTGGGGCCTCGGCCTCGGCGTCGCGGAGGCGATGGACACCGCCCAGCGCGGCATGGGCCTCGACTGGCCGATGGCTCTGGACCTGATCAAGCGCTCGGTGAAACAGGCCAAGGCGACGCCGGGCGCCGTGGTGTTCTCCGGCGCCGGCACGGATCATCTCGATCCGGCCGAGGCGAAGTCGGTCGACGACGTCATCCGCGCCTACGAGATGCAGTTCGAGGCGATCGAGGCGGTCGGCGGGCGCATCATCCTGATGGCCTCGCGTGCGCTGGCGCGCGTCGCGAAGAGCCCGGACGATTACGGCCGCGTCTATGACCGCATCCTGTCGCAGTCGGCGCAGCCGGTGATCATCCACTGGCTCGGCGATATGTTCGACCCGGCGCTCGCCGGCTACTGGGGCTCGGCCAATGTCGATGCCGCCATGGACACGGCGGTCGATGCCATCAACCGCAATGCCGCCAAGGTCGACGGCGTGAAGATCTCCCTGCTCGACAAGGACAAGGAGATCGCCATGCGCCGCCGCCTGAACAAGGCGGTGAAAATGTATACCGGCGACGACTTCAACTATGCCGAGCTGATCGCCGGCGACGAGCAGGGCTATTCCCACGCGCTGCTCGGGATTTTCGACGCCATTGCGCCGGCCGCGGCGGGCGCGCTCTCAGCGCTGGCCGACAACGACCTGACGACGTTCCACGACATCTTCGCCCCGACCGTTCCGCTGTCGCGGCACATCTTCAAGGCGCCGACGCGGTTCTACAAAACGGGCGTCGTGTTCGTCGCCTATCTCAACGGCCATCAGGACCATTTCACCATGGTCGGCGGCCAGGAGAGCACGCGCTCGACGCAGCATCTCGCCGAACTGTTCCGCCTCGCGGACAAGGCCGGCATCCTGCGCGATCCCGAAGCCGCCGCCGCGCGAATGGCGACCGTGATGGCGAGTCGCGGCATCGGGGTCTGAGCGAGAGCTTTGTCGTCATGGCCGGGCTTGTCCCGGCCATGACGAATTTCTACCAGCGCCGTGTTCAAGTCGTGGATGCCCGGCACAAGGCCGGGCATGACGGCCGGGGGCGGCGCTCATTTCAGGTAACGGCGACCGTTCCGATGCGCGATTTCTCGACCGACCATTCCCGGCTCTCGATCAACACCGCGACGGTGCGAAAGCAGGGTGATCTCCTTCAGATCATCGAGGCCTGCGCGCGCCATGGCATTCGCGCCATCTCGCCCTGGCGCGACCAGGTGGCGACTGTGGGGCTCGACGCGGCCGTGAAGGCCGTGAAGACCCACGGCTTCGAACTCTCGGGCTATTGCCGGGGCGGAATGTTCCCGGCCGATCCGGCTCACCGGCAGGAGGCCCGCGACGACAATCGCCGCGCCGTGGACGAGGCCAAGGCGCTCGGCGCGGTCTGCCTCGTGCTGGTGGTCGGTGGCCTGCCGCACACCTCGCGGCCGGGCTCGGCGGTTTCGCACGATCTTGCCGGGGCGCGGCAACAGGTCGAGGACGGCATCGCCGAGCTTCTGGAATACGCAAAACCGGCCGGCATGCCGCTCGCCATCGAGCCGCTGCATCCGATGTATGCCGCCGACCGCGCCTGCGTGAACACGCTGAAACAGGCTCTCGACATCTGCGACCGGCTCGACCCGGGCAAGACCGGCGTGCTGGGTGTTGCGGCCGACGTCTATCACATCTGGTGGGACCCGAACCTCTATCGCGATATCAGGCGTGCCGGGCGGGAGCGGCTTCTCGCCTATCACGTCTGCGACTGGCTGGTGCCGACCCGCGACATGCTCACCGACCGCGGCATGATGGGCGACGGCGTCATCGAGTTGAAGAAGATCCGGGCGGCAGTGGAGGCGGAAGGGTTTTCCGGCTTCTCGGAGGTGGAGATCTTCTCCGAGCTCGACTGGTGGAAGCGCCCGATGGACGAGGTGCTGGCGACCTGCATCGAGCGGCACAGAAGCGTGGTTTGAGCTCTCGGAAATCCTCTCCCAAGGGGAGAGGGTGCCCGCGTCAGCGGGCGGGTGAGGGGCTTGAGATCGTCGACTATCGCTTGCGCTGCGTGAGTTGATTTGTCCGGATAGGGCTTACCCCTCACCCGGCTGCTCCGCAGCCACCCTCTCCCCATGGGGGAGGGTTTGGGGCGACCTACGCCCTCACGCCCCTGACGACGAACTCCACCACATGCGTCCGCCGCTCGGCAATGGAGGCGGGCGCCTCCATGTCGGTGTCGAAGATCACCGACAGCGTGTAGATGTTCGAGAAGAAGAAATAGCAGGCCCCGGTGATGGTGATCCACACATGGCGCGCGTCGAGCCCCGGCCGGATCGTGCCATTGGTTGTGCCGCGCGCGATGATGCGGCCGATGGCGTCGATGACCGGCGAGTTCATCGTGTTCACCTTGGCGGATTTCTTCAGCACCTTGGCGCGCTGGCGGTTCTCGGTCGCGAGCAGGTTGATGAAGGTGCGGTCGCGCACGAAACTGTCGAAGGTGAACTCGACGAAGCGGGTGAGCGCATCCAGCGGCTCGAGCTGGTCGAGGTCGAGCCGGGTCTCTGCCGAACGGGCGCGGTCGTAGGCCGCCTCGAGAACCGCCAGATAGAGCTGCTCCTTCGAGGAAAAGTAGTGGTAGATCATGCGCTTGTTGATGCGCGCACGATCCGCGATGTCGTCGGTCTTCGCTCCCTCGTAGCCCTTGTTGGCGAATTCGCGGGTGGCGACGTTGAGGATGCGCGCGCGCGTGCCCGCGCTGTCGCGCTTGCGGACGACCTTCGCCGGCACAGTCCCTGTCATGTCCTCGCCCTCAGGCATGGACGTTTCCTCCGCGATTCGCGCCGCACCCGAGAGTGCCACGGGGCAGGGCGGTCGTCATGACGCCGCGCCTGCGGGCGCGGCCTCCATCAGGCCGCGGACATAGCCGGCGGCGCGCGCGGCGCAGGCCGGCCCGTCCGGCTGGTAGATGAAGGGCTCGATGGCGATGTCGCCGGCATAGCCGGTCTCGCGCAGGGCGCGGATGGCCGGCGCGAACAGGTCGGTGCCCTCGCCGGGGCCGCGCCGGTTGCGGTCGTTGAGCTGGACATGGCCGATCAGGCCGGTCGGCACCCAGCGGCGGATTGCTTCCGCCACGGGCTCGGGTTCCTCGACGCCAGCGGCGGAGGCATCGATCATCGTACGGAAGGCGGGATGGCCGATCTCCTGCACCATTCGGGCGGCTTCCGCGATGGTGGTGACGAAGGTGTTGTCGGGGCGGGCGAGGGCCTCAAGGCAATAGGTCAGGCCGCGCGCGCCGGCCTCGGGCGCGATGGCGGCGAAGAGGTCGCGTGCCCTAGCCCAGGCGTCGTCGTGCGTTTGCCCCTCTGCCGGCCGGCGCTGGGCGGGCGAACCATGGACGAGGACGCGGGCGCCGAGCCCCGCCGCGAGGTCGAGCAGGCCGAGCATGACGTCGCGGGTTCGGGAGCGGACGGCTTCGTCCGGCGAGGTGATCGAGAGGCCGCCGGGTGCCATCAGCAGCCAGTGCAGGCCGGTCACAGCGAGGCCGTGATCCTCGACCGTGCGGCGCACGACCGAGACCTCGCCCGGGCTCAGGCGGTGCGGCCTGTCGGAGAGCGTGAACGGCGCGATCTCCAGCCCGTCATAGCCCACTGCGCGCGCGAAGGCGCATTGCCGCGCGATGTCCCAGGGTTGCAGCACCTCGTTGCAGAGGGAAAGACGCATCATGACGGGCTTTCCCGAGTGGCGCGGCCGGAACCGACGAGCGGTCCCGGCCGGGCCGGCGCGTCACTGCACGCGGATATTGGCGCCGCGGATCACGTCGCCCCACTTCTGCACGTCTGCGGCGTGGATCGCGCGCAGCGCTTCCGGCGAACGCTGGGCTTCGGCCGGAGCCTCGGCGCCGAGCTGCAGGAAACGCTCGCGCGCGGTCGGATCGTCGATCGCCTTGCGCAGCGCGGCGTTGAGCGCCGCGATGACCGGAGCCGGCGTGCCCTTGGGCGCGAAGACCGCGTTCCATACGACCATGTCGACGCCCTGCATGCCCGCTTCCGTGGCAGTCGGCACGTTGGGCAGGACCGGCGAGCGCGTCGGCGCCAGGACGGCGAGCGGGGTCACCGCGCCGCCCTGCACCTGGCCCATCAGGCTCGTCACCTGGTCGCACATGTAGCCGACATTGCCGGCGACGAGATCCTGCAGGGCCGGGCCCGTGCCGCGATAGGGCACGAGGGTCGGGCTCGCGCCGATGCGGTTGTTGAGCAGGGTGCAGGCGAGGTGCGAGGTGGAACCGACGCCGGCATTGCCGTTGTTGATCGAGCCGGCATTGGCCTTCAGATGGGCCGAGAATTCGGCCAGCGTCTTGCCGGGCAGGTTCTTCGAGGCGACCAGCATGATCGGCGCGGAAGCCGCGATGCCGACCGGCTCGAAATCGGTCAGCACGTTGAAGGCGACGTTCGGATAGAGCGCGGGCGAGAAGCTCATCGTGCTCATCGGACCCATCAGGATCGTGTGGCCGTCCGGCTCGGCGCGCGCGACGCGGGCAGCGCCCGTCGTGCCCGCGGCGCCCGCGACGTTCTCCACCACGACCTGCTGGCCGAGCGTGGTCGACATGCGTTCCGCCACGAGGCGGGCGACGATGTCGGTCGGGCCGCCCGCCGCGAAGGGCACGACCATGGTGATCGGGCGCTGCGGGAACGTCTGCGCCGCTGCCGGAGCAGCCGCGAACGCGGCGAGAACGGCGCCGAGCGCCAGCCTTTTGCTGATCAAGAAAGCCTCCCGGATGATCGACGCTGCGCGTCTTGTTGGGTCGCGTCGCGGGGCATCGAGGCCTCGCATCCGCATTGCACGGAAAGATAGGCAAGGGCCCGGAGAGCGTCAATCAAGTAAGTAACCGGTGAGGTGGTTAGTTGCGTGCGGCGGGACGCCGCGGGCATGGGCGGGCGGCGACTTGGGACCACGTTACGCCGCGGTCATGCGCGGGTGATGCCGCGCTGCGAGGCTGTCTCGGCCGGCTGGCCCGTGGCTGGCGATGTCCTGGACGGCAATGCTTCGGCAGGTCGGGGGAGCCGGTTTCCGGCCGGGAACCTTGTGACCGAAAAGTGCGCTCTTTCTTGGAGCGATGAGCGGGGGTATCTCTCCGACCGGAACAAGGTTTCTAAAAGTTACCAAGGAGAGAGCGATGGCAGGCAAGATTCTGGTTCTCGGTGCGACGGGCAATGTCGGCGGGCCGCTGGTGCAGGCGCTGCTGGCGAAGGGCGAGACGGTTCGGGCGGCATCCCGCTCGGGCAAGCCGGTGGGCGCCGCCGAGGGCCTCGTGTTCGACTACGCGGACCCCGCGACTTTCGGGCCGGCCTTCTCCGATGTCGACCGCGCCTACATCATGCTGCCGGCCGGCCATGTGGCGGTGAAGGAACTGCTGCTGCCGGTGATCGAGGCCGCGGTTTCCCGCAAGGTGAAGGTGGTGTTCCAGAGCGTGTTCGGCGTCGATGCCGACGACAGCATTCCGTACCGCCAGATCGAGATCGCGCTGGAGAAATCCGGCGTGGCTTTCGTCATCCTGCGGCCGAACTGGTTCTCCGACAATTTCCACACCTACTGGAAGGCCGGCATCGACCATGGCCAGATCGCGGTGCCAGCGGGCGAGGGCAAGTCGAGCTTCATCGACGTGCGGGACATTGCCGGGAGCGCCGCGGCCGCGCTGACCACCGATCGGTTCGACGGCCGCGCCTTCAACCTGAGCGGCCCGGAGGCGCTGGGCTATGCCGAGGCGGCGGCCATCCTCGCGAAGGTCGCCGGCCGTCCCATCGCATACGGCGCTGTCGACGATGCGACCTTCATCGGCATCCTGACGGGCGCCGGCGTGCCGGCTGACTACGCCACATTCCTCGCGTCCATCTTCCATCCGGTACGCGAGGGCTGGACCGCGGCCGTCACCGGCGATGTCGAAGAACTGACGGGCAAGGCGCCGCGTTCGGTTGCGACCTATGCGGCTGACAATGCCGAGGCTCTGAAGACCTGAGCCCTAGGGGCGGCGGCGGTCAGCCCGCCGCCGGTCCGTTGGCGAGGCGGCGCTCCCAGGCATAGGCGGCCTCGACGATCTCCTCGAGGTCGTCATGCGCCGGCTGCCAGCCGAACGTGGTCTTGGCCCGCGTCGGGTCTGCGACGACCGCGGCGGCGTCGCCCGGCCGGCGCGGTGCGTAATCCGCGCGGAAATCGACCTTGGTGACGCTGCGCACCGTGTCGATGACCTCCTGCACGGAATAGCCGCGGCCATAACCGCAATTGGCCACCATGCTCGCGCCGCCGGCGCGCAAGTGGGCGAGGGCGGCGAGATGGGCGCGGACGAGATCGGTGACGTGGATATAGTCGCGCACGCAGGTGCCGTCCGGCGTGGGATAGTCGGTGCCGAAGACATCCATCTTGGCCCTGAGGCCGAGCGCCGTCTGCACGGCAACCTTGATCAGGTGGGTGGCGTTCGGCGTCGACTGGCCGGTGCGGCCCTGCGGGTCGGCTCCGGCGACGTTGAAATAGCGCAGCACGACATAGGAAAGGTCGTGGGCGGCGGCGGCGTCGCGCAGCATCCATTCGGTGATCAGCTTCGACGTGCCATAGGGGCTCTCGGGACGCGCCGGGGCGTCCTCGCTGACCGGCATAACCTCGGGCGTGCCATAGACCGCGGCGGTGGACGAGAAGATGAAATTCTTCACGCCGCAAGCGACGGCTGCGGCCATGACCGCGCGCGTCTTCACGGTGTTGGAAAGATAGTAGCCGAGCGGATCTGACACCGATTCCGGTACGACGATCTTGGCGGCGAAATGGATGACGGCGCCGATGCCGTGCAGGCGCATGACGGTCTCGACCAGCGGCTGGTCGCCCATGTCGCCGACGATCAGCGTCGCGCGCGAATCGACCGCCCAGCGGAAGCCGGTGGACAGGTTGTCGAGGACCACGACGTCCTGGCCGGCATCGAGCAGTTCCAGCACCATGTGGCTGCCGATATAGCCGGCGCCGCCGGTAACGAGCACGGTCATGAAAGCTCCCTGCGGGTGTTGGTCCTGCAATGCGGCGGCGGATCGGAATGCGCACCGCCAGACCATAGGAAAAAGACGTCAAGAAAGTGCCAAGCCGATCGTTCCGATTGTGCTGCATGGCAGCATTGATCGCAACGGGCGACACCAATGCTTTGATAAATCGATGTTTTATCTACTCCGCGGCCTGCTGCATCGCGGGATGCGGAACTGCGGCGACAGGATCTGGCTGTCGGCCGACGCGGTGGCACAGGAGCCCCGCCTGCGCGGCCGCGCGTGGGTCGATCAGGTTGCGCAGGTCGACCAGAACGGGGTGGCGCAGCAGCTTCGCCACGACGGCGAGGTCGAGCGCGGCGAAGTCCGGCCATTCCGTCAGGATCACCGCGAGATCGGCGCCTGCCAGTGCGTCCCCGGCGCTGGCCGTCATGACGACGCCGGGCAGGAGCGGCGCGGCATTGGCCATGGCGGCGGGGTCGTATGCGACGATCCGCGCGCCCTGGCGCTGAAGCTGCGGCAGGATGACCAGCGAGGGTGCCGACCGCATGTCGTCCGTCCCCGCCTTGAAGGCGAGGCCCAGCACCGCGATGGTCTTGCCTGCGACCGAACCGCCGGCCGCGCGGACGATCTTGCGGACCATCTCACCCTTGCGCGCATCGTTGACCGCCACCGCGGTCTCGACGGTGCGCATGGGTACGCCGTGGTCCTGCGCCGTCTTCATCAGCGCCAGCATGTCCTTCGGAAAGCAGGAGCCGCCGAAGCCGGGGCCGGCCTTGAGGAATTTCGCGCCGATCCGGGTGTCGAGGCCGATGCCGCGCGCGACATGTTCGACATCGGCGCCGATCTCCTCGCAGAGGCTGGCGATCTCGTTGATGTAGGTGATCTTCAGCGCCAGGAACGAGTTGGCGGCATATTTGATCAGTTCGGAGGCCCGGCGGCTGGTCGCGAGCAGCGGCGCGCCGGCTTCGGTCAGCGGAGCGTAGATGTCGTCCATGACGGTGCGGGCGCGGTCATCGTCCGTGCCGATGACGATGCGGTCCGGCCGCATGAAGTCGCCGATGGCGTCGCCCTCGCGCAGGAATTCCGGGTTGGAGACCACCGCGACATCGGCACCCGGACGGCGGATGCGGATCAGCGCCTCGACCTCGTCGCCGGTGCCGACCGGCACGGTCGATTTCAGCACGATCACGGCGAAGCCGTCGAGCGCGTCGGCAATGTCGGCCGCAGCCGCCATCACATTCGCCATGTCCGCATGTCCGTCGGAGGGACGGGGCGGAGTGCCGACGCACACGAAGACGGCGGCAGCGCCGGGCACGGCCTCGGCGAGATCGGTCATGAAGGCGAGGCGGCCGGCTGCGGCCTGTTCGGCCACCAGTGCGTCGAGGCCGGGCTCGTAGATGGGCATGATGCCGGCGTTCAGGCCGCCTATGCGGCCGGCGTCGCGGTCGACCACCCTGATGTCATGGCCGATGGCCGCGAGGCAGGCGCCGGTGACGAGACCGACATAGCCCGCGCCGACGATGACGATTCGGACCGGAGCCTTGTGTGCGCGTGCCATGCATCAGGCAAAGCACCGGACGATGACAGGCGCACGACGGGCCGCGTCAGACCACCGGCGGCGGGTTGCGGGACATCATGGTGCGGCGCTGGTGCCAGTAGGGATAGGGCGGCGGGGTAGCGCTGGCCTTGTCGAGCGTCGCGATCTGTTCGGGCGTCAGCTTCAGTTCGGCCGCTGCGAGATTGTCGCGGAGCTGGGTCTCGTTGCGGGCGCCGATGACGATGGACGAGACGGTCGGCCGCGACAGCAGCCAGGCCAGCGCGACCTGCGGGACCGAGCGGCCGACCTCGGCCGAGACCGCCTCCAGAGCGTCGGTGACGCGATAGAGCTGCTCCTCGGGCACCGGCCAGCTCGCATCCGTCGCCAGCCGGCTGTCGTCCGGCGGCCGCTTGGTGCGGCCGATCTTGCCGGAAAGCTTCGCCCCCGAGAGCGGCGACCAGACCAGCGTGCCGACATTCTGGTCGAGGCCGAGCGGCATCAGCTCCCATTCGAAGTCGCGCGCGACCAGCGTGTAATAGGCCTGATGGGTCACCGGCTTCGGCAGGCCATGGCGCTCGGCGAGCGCCAGCATCTTCATCAGGTGCCAGCCGGAATAGTTGGAGACGCCGTGATAGCGGATCTTGCCGGCGCGAGTGAGCGTGTCGAGCGCGTGCAGCATTTCCTCGACCGGCGTCAGCGCGTCGAAGGCATGGAGCTGGAACAGGTCGACATAGTCGGTGCCGAGGCGCTTCAGGCTGGCCTCGCAGGACGCGATGATCTTCGCGCGCGACGTGCCGATCTCGTTCGGGCCGGGCCCCATCGGCATGCCGGTCTTGGTGGCGATCAGCACCTTGTCGCGGCGGCCCTTGACGGCCTCTCCGAGGATCTCCTCCGACAGGCCGGCGGAATAGCCGTCGGCCGTGTCGAACATGTTGCAGCCGAGGTCGAGCGCGACATCGACCAGCGCCGTCGCCTCGGCGACGTCGGTCGCGCCCCATTTGCGCAGGAAGTCGCTGCCGCCGCCGAACGTGGCCGTGCCGAGCATGAGCGCGGGAATCCTGAGGCCCGAGCCTCCGAGCGTGCGGTATTCCATTGTCGCTTCCCGTTTCCATCGGACCGAGGCCCGAGTGTTCGACGGGAGGGAGCGGCAGGCAAGCGCGCCGGGAACGCGGGAGTTATGCGCGCAATTGGGCGTGAGCCGGCCTTGCCGTCAGCGCCGGCGCGCGACGATGATGAAGATCTGCGCGTGACGGCGAAGCGAAGGCATGCGCCTGGCGAGGGCCTCGGAACGCGCAATCATCAAGCGGTTCAGCCGGTCGAACCGCCAGCCGAAGCGGGGCCAGAGGCCATACCAGTGCACGGCCTCGACATCGAAGCCGTGAGCCGACAGCAAGGTGACGGCGTCCTGCTCGCTCATCACGTTGTTGATGGTGCGGCCGGTCATCCAGTTGCGCAGCCGGTACAGCCGGCCGACCGGGCTGCGGGCATTGACGTGGAAGTTCGCGACCAGATGGCCGCCGGGATCGAGACACCCGTGGATGGCCTTGGCGGCGTCGGCGCGCAGCTGCGGTTCGGCGTTGAGGAAGAACCGAAAGGCCGTGCAGACCTGCCGCCCGTGAATTCCGTGGTCGCTGCCGGATGCAGTCAGGTCGGCATGGACGATGCGCGACGTCGGGCACTTCTCGCGGGCGGTGCCGAGCATTTCCGCCGAGATGTCATTGCCGATCACATCGTCGAAATGGTCGAGGTGGAGTTGCAGGATGCGGCCGGTGCCGCAGGCGAAATCGAGCGAGCGCGTGGCTCCGCGACCGGCGAGATCGGCAAGAATGGCGCTCACGAGGGGGCGTTCGACCTCCCGCCAGAGATGGGCATAGTAGCCCTGCTCGAAGGTGCGTTCGTAGCACTGCGAATAGCCCGGACTGTTGTGGCTGTCCCGGTAGGAGGACGATCCGCCGTCGCCCGCTTCGGCCGGGTGTTCGCAAGCGCGAATTGTCGGTTCGGCGGGCAAGCGGCAGGTCCTCGGGGCTCTCGCGACGAGCCCCGTCGAGATAAGTCGGCACAAGCGCCGGCTCATCATCAGATCGGATGAAGGGATGGTCGCGGCCGGCGCCGTGGCCCGGTGGATCAGCTCCGCCCGCCCGCCGCCAGTTTCGGCTGGGTCACCGGCGTCTGCCGGTCGCCGAGGCAGCGCATGGCGATGTCGAGGCTGGCAAGGCCGTCCGCGCCGCCGGTGACCGGCGCGGTGCCGGTGCGGACGGCATCGACGAAGGCGACGAGCTCGGCGCGCAGCGGCTCGGCATAGGCGACCGAGAGGTGGCGCATCGAATAGGAGCCGTCCGGCTTGTAGTCGAAGCACTCGGTGACCTGCCGGGTGATCAGGTCGCCGGTGATGTATTTGTTGCGGGTGGCGACATGCACCGTGCGCGCCTTGAACGGCGTCAGCCAGTTCGTGTTGATGTGGGCCAGCACGCCGGACTGCGTGCGGAACTGCAGCAGCGCGATATCCTCGCGCTCGGCGTGGATCGAATTGGTCTGCGGCTGGATTTCGGCGATTTCCGACCCGGTGAACCAGCGGATCAGGTCGATATCGTGGACCGCAAGGTCGATGACCACACCGATATCGGACATGCGCGGCGGGAAGGGGCCGACGCGGGTGATCTGGATCGACAGGATGTCGTCGCCGGCAATCGCCTGCCGGATCGACTGGACCGCCGGGTTGAAGCGCTCGACATGGCCGATCATCAGCGTCACGCCCGCCTTGGCGGCGGCATCGATGATCCGGCGGCCTTCCTCGACCGACTGGGCGATGGGCTTTTCGACCAGCACGTGGATGCCACGGGCAATCGCCGCCAGCGCGATGGGCGTGTGAAGCTGGGTGGGAGCCGCGATGGTCAGCGCGTCGATGCCGGCATCCATCAGCTCTTCCAGCGAAGCGAAGCCGGGGCAGCCGAGGCGGGAGGTGACGAACTCGACCTGCTCGGTGTCGGGATCGGCGACGCCGGCGAGCGTCACGCCCGCGAGTTCGGCCAGCACGCGCGCATGGTTCTTGCCCATCACGCCGAGGCCGACGACGCCGACGCGCAGGGTTTTCGCCGCGGACTCAGAACTGTTCATCGGGATGCCTTGGTGTCGAAGCAGCGGCGTCGAAGCGCCTGCCGGAGCCGCGACCTATACGATTTCGCGGGGTCCGAGCGCAAATCCGCGCCGATCACGAAGGATGACGCCACGTGACGAGGGGGCATGATTGGACACCCGCTTCCCGCCGCCTTAAACACCTCGCCAACGATATCCGGGAGCGAAGACATGGCGGCCATCGCAGACCTCAAGGTCAAGCTTTACACCGACGGCGCCGAGAAGGCCTCTATCGTCGAGATGGCGAAGAAGCCGTGGATTCAAGGCTTTACGACCAATCCCTCGCTCCTGAAGAAGGCCGGCGTCTCCGACTATGCGGCCTATGCGAAGGATCTCGTCGCGGCCGTGCCGGACCATCACATCTCCTTCGAGGTCTTTTCGGACGACCTGAAGGAAATGGAGGCGCAGGCGCGCGTTATCGCGACCTGGGGCAAGAACGTCTACGTCAAGTTGCCGGTGACGAACTCGACGGGCGTGCCGCTCTACGACGTCATCCACAAGCTCTCCCGCGAGGGCGTGAAGATCAACTTCACCGCTCTCTACACCGAGGCGCAGATCAAGGCTTCGGTCGATGCGCTGCGCGGCGGCGCACCCTCCATCGTCTCGGTCTTCGCGGGACGGCTCGGGGATGCCGGCCACGACTACATGCCGGTGATGAAATATGCGGTGGGCCTTGCCCGCGGCACCGACACGATCGAGGTCATCTGGGCTTCGACCCGCGAGGTGTGGAACGTCATCGAGGCCGACCGGATCGGCTGCCACATCATCACCGCGCCGGCCGACATCCTGAAGAAGCTGGAGGGCCTCGGCCGCGCGCCGGAGGATATCTCGCTGGACACGGTGAAGGGCTTCGTCGCGGACGCCAAGGCGGCGGGGCTTACGCTTCAGGCCTGAGCGCCTGCCGCGGGGCAGCCCGCCGAACGGCAGGGATTGAGTGCCGTCTTGCGCGGGTGCGAAATGTCCGCGTCATGGATCAGCTCACTCCGCGCACCGATGCGCCCCCCGCAGGTTTCCAGCCGTTCGAGGATTTCGAGGGCTTCATCGGCCTGACCGGGCCTTATTTCTGGCGTGACGACGGCGCAGGCGTTGTCGATTACGGCTTCCGCGCCGATGCCCGACACGGCAATCCGAACGGGGTGCTGCATGGCGGCTGTTTCACGACCTTCATGGACACGGTGCTCGGCTACGAGGTCATGCGCGTCACCGGGCGGCGCTGCGCCACGATCACGCTCGACACGAAATTCCTGTCGAACGGCACGGTGGGCGACTGGATTCTCGGCCGGGTGAAGGTGCGGCGCGTCACCAGAACGATGGCCTTCATCGACGGCGAGGTCTTTGCCGGCGACAATCTGGTGGTCCTCGTCTCGGCGGTGTTCCGGGTGTTTTCGCCCGACGCGGACGTCGCGAGGCCGCCCGGAGGACCGGCACCGGCCGCTCCCTGAGCCCCGCGCCGAACCGCTCGCGCCGAATCGCTTGAACTCGTAAGCCTTCGTTTCGTCAGAAACGGCGGTTACCCGCCGCGTTACCCATGCGGCGGGCCTTCAGCCTGCTTCCATCGACGCCCGAAGGATCCGGCCGGCCGTGATCAGGAACATCTTCTCGGTCTCGGCGCTCACCCTCGTGAGCCGCCTCTTCGGCTTCGTCCGCGACCTGATGTTCGCGGCGGTGCTGGGGGCAGGGGCGCTCGCCGACGCGTTCTTCGTCGCCTTCCGCATCCCGAACCAGTTCCGCGCCATTTTCGGCGAGGGCGCGTTCAACGCCGCCTTCGTGCCGGCTTTCGCGCGCGCCACCGCGGAGCGCGGGCAGAACGCCGCGCTCGTCTTCGCCGATCATATCTTCGCGCTTCTGCTGTTCGCCCAGCTCGTTCTGCTGGCGCTGGCCATGCTGTTCATGCCGGTGGTGGTCAGCCTGCTCGCGCCCGGCTTCTCAGACGACCCCGTGCGCTTTCCGGCGGCGGTCGAACTGACGCGCATCACCTTTCCCTATCTCGCCTTCATCTCCCTCACCGTGCTGGTGGGCGGTGTGTTGAACGCGGTCGGACGCTTCGTGGCCTATGCCGCCTCGCAGATCCTGCTCAGCGTCAGCATCATCGCGGCGCTGCTGGTGGCCGGGCGGTTCGACACGCCGGGCCATGCGGCCGCCTGGGGCGTGGCGGCGGCGGGCCTGCTGCAGTTCCTGGTGGTCACGGGCGACGCGCTCAAGGCCAATGTCATGGTGGAGATGCGCCGGCCGCGCGTCACATCCGACGTGAAGCTGTTCTGGCGCAATTTCGTGCCGGCGACGGTCGGCTCCGCAGGCAGCCAGATCGCCTTGCTCGCCGACACGATCATCGCCAGCTATCTCATCATCGGCTCGGTGTCGTGGCTCTATTACGCCGACCGGCTGAACCAGCTTCCGGTCGGGGTTATCGCGGTGGCGGTCGGCACGGTGCTGCTGTCGGAGATGAGCCGCAGGATCGCTGCCGGCGACGATGCTGGCGCACGGCACGCGCAGCTTCGCGCCATCGAACTGACACTGGTCTTCTCACTGCCGGCGGTCGCCGCCTTCGTGCTGGTGCCGGATGTGATCATGAAGGCGCTGTTCATGCGCGGCGCCTTCACCGAGGAGGATGCCCTGAAATCCGCGGCGGCGCTGGCCGCCTATGGGCTGGGGCTGACCGCGCTGGTGCTGGTGCGCCCGTTCACGATCAGCTTCCATTCGCGCGGAGATACCCGCACGCCGGTGATCGCGGTGGCGGTGGCGGTGGTGATCAACGTGATCCTGAAGGTGGCGCTCATGCGCCCGCTCGGCCATGTCGCGCTGGCGCTGGGCACCAGTGCCGGCGTCTGGGTGAATGTCGCGATGCTCGCCTGGTTCGCCCGGCGGCAGGGCCTGATCGGCCTCGACGACCGGGCGAAGCGGGTGCTGCCGCGCCTGTTCCTGTCGTTCGGCATCCTCTGCGCGACGCTCGTGCTCGTCGGTCTCGGCCTGCGGACGGTGGCCCCCAACCTCGATTCCAAGCTGATGCTCGTGGCGCTGATGGGCGCGGGCGGCCTTGCCTATGGCGCGGCGCTCGTCGTGCTGTTCGGCAAGGACTTTATCACCGACCTGAAGCGGCTCAGGCGCGGCGTCGCCGGGTAGAGCGGAAGCGCGCTGACGCGCTCCCGCCGGGTCGTCGTCGCTACTGCGAGGCGGGACGTGCCACGCTCGACGGGCAACTGTTGTGGCCGCCGCGAATGATGATCCGATCGCCGCACTGGTAGGAGCAGCGCATCATGCTCTCGCTGAGGCGGACGGAGGAGTAAAGTACGCAGCGCGGCAGCGGCGATTGAGCGAGGCGCTGCGTGTAGCCGCCACCCTGGGGGCTTGCCGGAGTTTCGGATGCCGCGAATGCGGCCGGGGATGCGAGGCCGAACATCAAGGCCGCCGCCGCGATTGACGGGACAAATCTCGATTTCAAGAGGTCTCTCCATGCTCATGGTCCGCCGCAGGCCGGATGGTCTGCAACGGCGGGGCACAGGTGTCGGGCGGCAATGTTGCCCGCCGATGCCGGAGAGACCCTCCGCCTGCTTCGTGGCGGAGGGGCAGCTACGCTATCGCCGCTCGCGCTCGATGGGCGTGACGCTGGCCTTTTCCAGCTTGCCGCGACGGACATAGCTGACCTCGACTGGCAGTCCGATGCGCGCCCCGACCATCAGCCGCACGACGTCGTCGGCGCCGGTCACAGGCTGGCCGTCGATGTAGAGCAGGATGTCGCCCTCGCGCAGGCCGGCCTTGTCCGCCGGGCTACCCGTCTCGACCGAGGCGATCATGGCGGCGGAATCGCGGGCAAGGCCCAGCGCCAGAGCCGCACGCCGCGGCACGGCCATCTGATGGGCGCCGATGCCGAGATAGGCCCGGCGCACGCGGCCGTGGCGGATCAGCTCGGACAGCACCACCGAGGCGGTGTTGGAGGCGACCGCGAAGCAGATGCCCTGCGCGCCCATGATGACGGCGGTGTTGATGCCCACAACCTCGCCGGTCGAGGCGACGAGCGGCCCGCCTGAATTGCCGGGATTGAGCGCCGCGTCGGTCTGGATGACGTCGTCGATCAGCCGGCCGGTCTGCGAGCGCAACGAGCGGCCGAGCGCCGAGACGACGCCCGTCGTCACGGTCGATTCGAAGCCGAGCGGATTGCCGATGGCGACGACGAGCTGGCCGCGCCTCAGCGCCTTGGAATCGCCGAGCCGGGCCGCCGGCAGCAAAGCGGGGTCGTCAACCCGCACGAGCGCCAGATCGGTGTCCGGATCGTCGCCGACGAGGCGCGCGGAGAGATCGCGGCCATCCTGCGTGGCGACGCGAATGCTGGTCTTCTCGCCCTTCCGGCCGCCGGCGACGTGGCTGTTGGTCAAGAGGAGGCCGTCCGGCGAGATGATGACGCCGGAGCCAGTGCCGGCACGCCGGGCATCCGCGCCGGAAACGGTCAGGCGGACGACGGCCGGACCGACCTCGTCGACGACGCCGATCACGGCATTGGAATAGGCATCGAGCAGCGGGCCGTCATCGACGGGCAGGGCAGGGGCGGTCGACGGCGCGGTCGCCGCGTCGTCATCGCGGACGAAACGGGGGCTGAGGTCCAGCATGGGAGGAACTCCGGGGTGTTTCGTCGCAGATGGTGTTTCGACGGCAGCAATGCGAGGGGCGCGCCGGCGGCATGAACCTTTGTGTGCGCTGCAGCGACAAAGGTCCAAGTCATCCGGGTCCAACAAGTCACCCGGGCCCAACAAGTCGCGCGCATCCAGCGCCCAAGCTCAACGGAACAAAGCCATGCCGATCCTCTTCGCCCTCGCCCTGCGCCACCCGCAGCTCGCGCTCGCGCTGATCCTCTCCGCCCTCGCCGGCCTGTCGATCGGCCTCGGCGCCGGCACGTTCGCCGGCATGGCGGCCTTTGCCGTCAGCGCCGCCATCACCTCGGCCGCCGCGATCCTGCAGAACCTGTCGCGCGCCGCCTGAGCCAGCCGATTCGAAGCGGGGCCGCCCATGGGCGAAATTCTCGAAGCCCTGCTGTTCGAGCCGAAGCTGCTGATCTCGCTCGTCGTCGCGGCGCCCATCGGCTTCGCCATCGGCAGCTATTTCGGCTTCATGGCCGGATTGGTCAGCTTCGGCGTGTCGTTCGCCATGGTGCTGATGCTGCTCGTCCTGCGCGCGTGGTCCAGGCGACGCTAAGATTTGCGGCGCGGGCGCCCGCTCACTTCCGGCGCTGCTGCCAGGTCTGGTAGAGGCCGACCGCGAAGGCGAGCATGCCGGCATACCAGAAAGCCGGCACATAGCGCGGGATCGGGCTGCGGATCTGCTGCTGGAAGAAATAGCACTCCTTGGTCGGCCAGGAGATGCAGGCGAGCTTCAGCTCCATGAGGCCGAAGGCCCCGCCATACTGGGCATAATAGACGAACCACCAGACGATCGAGATCGCCCACAGGCCGAAGCCGAGCTTGGTGGCGAGAGGGGTCGAGAATGTCTCTTTCGGCTCGTTCATGGTCATGCCCTGCGCGCGGCCCCAGGCCGTCGCCGGTGGCCGGTCATTGTCGCCCGGATCGGCCCGCAAGGCCAGTTTGCCGCAGGGCGGCGCTGCTTTTCGGCAGGCTTGCGCGGCAAGCTGGAAAGGTTCCATGCTGGCGGCTCGCACCTGGAGCTGCTGTCATGACGCCGACGAAATTCGGAATGGGCCAAGCCTTGACCCGGATCGAGGACGATCCGCTGATTCAGGGCAAGGGCCGCTTCGTCTCCGATCTCGTGCCCGAGGGTACGCTGGTCGGCTACGTGGTGCGCTCGCCCTATGCCCATGCCGATTTCAAGATCACGGACACCTCCGCCGCGCGGGCGATGAAGGGCGTCAAGGCGATCTATACCGCCGAGGACATGACCGAGCTCGGTCCGCTGCCCTGCCTCAGCCAGGTGCCGAGCAAGGCGCCGATCGCCCATCCGATCTGGGAAATCCTATGCTCGAAGACGGTGCGTCACGTCGGCGACGGCGTCGCCTTCGTGGTGGCCGATACGGTGGAGCGGGCGAAGGATGCCGCCGAGGCCATCGCGATCGACTGGGATTCGCGCGATCCGATTATCGACGCGGTCGACGCCCTGAAGCCCGGCGCCGTTCAGCTCTGGCCGGAGGCGCCCGGCAATCTCTGCGCCGAGGTCGAACTCGGCGATGCCAAGGCGACGGAAACGGCTTTTGCCAAGGCCCACCGGACGGTGAGCCTCACCATCGTCAACAACCGCCTGATTACCAACTACATGGAGACGCGCGGCTGCCTCGCCGAATATGACGCCAAGGAGAAGAGCTTCACGCTGACGCTGGGCAGCCAAGGCGCCCATGGCGTCCAGCAGATTCTGGCGTCCAAGATCTTCAACATCCCGAAGGAGAAGATCCGCGTCGTGACGCCGGATGTCGGCGGCGGCTTCGGCACCAAGACCTTCATGTTTCGCGAGTATCCGCTGTGCCTATTCGCGGCGCAGAAGCTGAAGAAGAAGGTCGCCTGGATCCAGGAGCGCGGCGACCATTTCGTCAATTGCAGCCAGGGCCGCGACAACGTCTCCACGGCGACGGCGGCGCTCGACCGGCGCGGCAAGGTGCTGGCCGTGAAGGTCGAGACGGTGGCCGATATGGGCGCCTATCTGTCGCAATATGCGACCTTCATCCCCTATGTCGGCGCGCTGATGCTGGCGGGTGTCTATGCCTTCCCGACCATGCACGTGCACCTGAAATACGCCTACACCAACACCGTGCCGGTGGACGCCTATCGCGGGGCGGGGCGGCCGGAGGCGGCCTACCTGATCGAGCGTCTCATGGACCGCATCGCCATCGAGACCGGCATGACGCCGGCCGAGGTGCGCCGGCGCAATTTCATCCAGCCCGACCAGTTCCCGTGGAAGACGCCGGTCGGCCGCACCTACGATTCCGGCGAGTTCGACGGCCATATGACCCGCGCCATGGAAGTGGCAGGCTGGGACGCGTTCAAGGACCGCCTCAAGGCAGCGCGGAAGGGCGGCAAGATCCGCGGCATCGGCATGGCTACCTATGTCGAGGCCTGCGGCGGCGGCGCGCCCGAGAACGCCTGGATGAGTCTCGAGAAGGATGGCTCCGTCACCATCAAGATCGGCACCCAGTCGAACGGGCAGGGCCACAAGACCGCCTATGCCCAGCTCGCCTCGCAATATCTCGACATACCCATCGAGCGGATCAACGTGATCCAGGGCGATACCGCGCAGATCCCCTCCGGCACCGGCACGGGCGGCTCGCGCTCGCTGCCCGTCGGCGGCGCGGCCGTGGATGTCGGCGCGCGGGCGCTGGCCGACATCATCAAGGACATGGCGGCCTCGGAGATGGAGGTCGGCACCGGCGACGTCGAGATCCGCGATGGCACGGTGCGCGTCGTCGGCACGGACAAGGCGATTTCCTACGAGAAGATCGCCAGCCTGCCGGGCGCCGAGGAGAAGCTGAAGAGCCACGGCACGTGGCGGCCGCCGGAGCCGACCTTTCCGAACGGCACGCATATCTGCGAGGTGGAGATCGATCCCGATACGGGCGCGACCGAGATCGTCGCCTACACCGTGGTCGACGATTTCGGCGTGACCATCAACCCGACGCTGCTCGCAGGGCAGGTGCATGGCGGCATCGTCCAGGGCATCGGGCAGGCGCTGCTGGAGCGCACCGTCTACGACAAGGAAAGCGGCCAGCTCCTGACGGCCTCGTTCATGGACTACGCCATGCCGCGCGCCGACCACATCCCGAACTTCCATTTCGAGACGCGCAACGTGCCCTGCGTCACCAACCTGCTCGGCATCAAGGGCGCCGGTGAGGCGGGCACGATCGGCGCCTGTCCCTCGGTGATGAACGCCATGGTGGACGCGCTCTGGCGCGCCTACGGCATTCGCGAGATCGACATGCCGGCGACGCCTGCGCTGGTCTGGCAGGCGATTCAGGACGCAAAGGCGGCCAAGGCCGCCTGAGCTGGTTCTTGCGGCGGTGCAAACGGAATCTTGCGCATTCGCATGGAAAACGCGCCGATAACGCATCCGTGATCCCGCCGTTGCAAAGTTTGAGGTGCCTTTCGGGGTAATCCAAGTGTGGAATGGTTCCAGTCGGCGTTGCGCTGACCGGAACCGGACCGCATTCCAAGGACATCTCATGAAGCGCATTCTTCTTGCCGCCGCCGCCCTGTGCTGCGGGGCTGCCGTCGTCGTCGCCCAGGGCGACCCCATCACCGTCCGGAAAGATCTCATGAAGGTGGCGGGTCAGCAGACCGGCCTTGGCGCGCGCATGGCGCGCGGCGACGTGCCCTTCGATCTCGCCCAGGCGCAGCGCATCTTCCAGACCTATGCCGATGCGGCGTCGCGTTATTCGACGCTCTTCCCGGACGGTTCGCAGACCGGCGGCGAGACGGCGGCCGTGCCGGCGATCTGGGCCAACCGCGCCGACTTTGACGCGCGCGTCACCAAGTGGGGCACAGAAGCGCGTGCCGAGGGCGCCAAGGTGACCGATCTCGCGACCTTCCGCGCCTCTTTCGGCGAGGTCGCGAAGAACTGCGGCAGCTGCCACGAGGCTTATCGCGCCCGCCGCAGCTGACGGGCTGCTCATCGACCGGCCGATGATCGGCCGAAGCCTGGCGCGCGGGCGATGAGCCTGCGCGCCGCTTTGCGATTCCCCGGAGGTCAGCGTGATCAGGCGTTTCCTCGCCCTCATCCTTGTCGTCTCACTTGCCGGTGCGGGGGCATTCTGGTGGCTGACGCGCCCCGAGCGCCTTTCGGCGGCGGCGCTCGGCAGCCACGTGCCGAATGCCGAGAACGGCAGGCTCGTCTTCGCCGCGAGCGGCTGCGCGTCCTGCCACGTCACGGAGGGACAGCCCGAGGGTCAGGTCGACCGCTTGAGGATGGGCGGCGGTCACGGGCTCGCTTCGCCGTTCGGAACCTTCTACGCGCCGAACATCTCGCCCGACCCGGAGCGCGGTATCGGCCGCTGGTCCGAGGCGGATTTCGTCACCGCCATGCTCAAGGGCGTCTCGCCCACGGGCGAGCACTATTATCCCGCCTTCCCCTACACGTCGTACCAGCGCATGAGCGTCGCCGACGTGCGCGACCTGTTCGCCTATCTGAAGACGCTGCCGGCGGATTCGACAGTGAACCGGCAGCACGGGCTCGGCTTCCCCTTCACCATCCGGCGCGGGCTCGGCCTCTGGAAACTCGCCTTCCTCGATGGCAGGGCGTTCCAGCCGGCCCCGTCGCAATCGGCCGAATGGAATCGCGGCGCCTATCTCGTGGAGGGGCCGGGACATTGCGCCGAATGCCACTCGCCCCGCGGCTTCACCGGCGCGATTCCGGCCGCCCGCCGCTTGGCCGGCGGTCCCAACCCCGAAGGGCGCGGCTGGGTGCCGAACATCACGCCGCATCGCGACGGACTGGCGAACTGGAGCGTCGGGGACATTGCCTCGTTCCTGAACGATGGCCTGACGCCGGACGGCGACTCCACAGGCGGCGCCATGGCCGCGGTGATCCGCAATACGTCGCAGCTTCCCGAGGCCGATCGGCGCGCCATGGCAACCTACCTCCGGAGCCTCCCGCAGCGTGCAGGGCGTCCGCCGCCTCGGTAGTGAACGCCGGGACGGCTCTCACGCAGCCGTGATCGGCGCCTGCGATTTCGTGTGCGGAGAAAGCGGGTTTCCGGCGACGGAAGCGCCGGTTTCGTCGAGGTAACTATCTGGCCAGAAAAGAAAAAGGCCGCCCGGACGACAAGTCCGAGCGGCCTCGATTCGTCAGGTGATCGGCGGACCCGACAGGGTCAGGGATTGGACGAGCGCTGCGCGTCGACGCTCCACGGACCCGGGCCGGCGAAGACCAGATAGAGCGGGATGAAGCAGTAGAGGATCGCGAGGCTGCCCTGGTTCACGATGGGGAAGAAGTTGCGTGGCGCGTGGCCGATGAAGTAGGCGGCCGCCATGGTGCCGGCGAGCAGGAACGCCGCCGGGCGCGTGAGGAACCCAACGAGAATCAGGATTCCGGTGACGATTTCGATCAGGCCGGCGATCCAGGGCAGGGAGCCGACCGGCGCGAAGGTGACGCTGACGGGGAAGCCCAGCAGCTTCACGAGAGGGTGCTGGAGGATGACCAGGGCGAACATGATGCGCAGCACCGAAAGCATGCGCGGCGACCAGGCATTCAAAGTGGGGGTGAGGTTGTCCATATGGGTCCCGTCCGTGCTCGAGTTGGCTCGTGTCACCGCCTCTTTCAGGGCGGTGTAGCGACCTTATCGACGCCGGGGCGGCGCGCAACCGGTGAGCCTGACCGACCGAATGCCCGAAAAAGCGGCTCGTGCAGGCCATGCGTGCAGCAACGAGCCTCCCCAATTCCGCATGGATGTGGTTCAAGAGAGTCCGCCCACCGCCCGGCTTCCCCGAGTCCATGCCCGTCCTCTCCCGCGCCGTTACGGGAATCATCCTCAAGCTCCTGTCGACCATGGCCTTCACCTGCATGTCGACGCTGGTGCGCGTGGCGGGACAGGACGTGCCGGTCGGCGAGGTGGTGTTCTGCCGGTCGTTCTTCGCGCTGATCCCGCTATTCATCATGCTGGCCTGGCGGCGCGAGATCATGGACGCCTTCCGTTACGCCAGCTTCGCCTCGCACATGAAGCGCGGGGTCATCGGCGCGACCGGCATGTTCTCCGGCTTCGTCGGCCTCACCATGCTGCCGCTCGCCGATTCCACCGCCATCAGCTATGCCGCGCCGCTCATGGTCGTGCCGCTCGCCTATTTCCTGCTTGGCGAGCAGGTCAGGATCTATCGCTGGTCAGCGGTAGCCATCGGCTTCGTCGGGGTTGTCGTGATCCTCTGGCCGCACCTCGACGTGTCCGCCTTCGCCGGCAGCGACCGCCAGTCGACCGGCGCGCTCTTCGCCCTCGGCGGGGCGATCTGCGCGGCCTTCGCGACGATCCAGGTGCGCAAGCTCGTCAATGTCGAGACGACCGCATCCATCGTCTTCACCTTCATGATGCTCTGCGCGGTGCTGGCTCTCATCACCTGGCCGCTCGGCAAGACCGTGCCGTTCATCGGCCAATGGGTCATGCCGACGCCGTGGCAGGCCTTCATCCTCGTGATGGTCGGCGTCTTCGGCGGGCTCGGCCAGATCTTCCTGACCATCAGCTACCGGCATGCGGATACGTCGCTGATCGCTCCCTTCGAGTATTTCTCGATGATCTGGGCGATCACCATGGGCTATTTCGTCTTCGCCGACCTGCCCAGCCGCTACGTTCTCGCCGGCGGCGCCATTGTCGTCGCCTCGGGCATTTTCGTCATCTGGCGCGAGCAGCAGCTTGGGCTGGAGCGGGCAAGACAGCGCAAGGTCTCGACGCCGCAGGGGTGAGGGCGGTTGGCCCGCTCATCGCGTCATGGCCGAGACAAGCCCGGGCATGACGGGGCGAAATGCTCCGCGTGTCAGTTTCGGCGTCTCAGAACGCCTTGAAGGTGATGATCGTCCGCGTGTCCTGGATGCCCGGCACGATCTGCACCTTCTCGTTGACGAAATGGCCGATATCCGTGCCGGCCTCGACATAGAACTTCACCAGAAGGTCGAATTCGCCGGCGGTCGAGTAGATTTCCGATGCGATCTCGCGGTCGGCGAGCTGGGAAGCCACCTGATAGGACTTGCCGAGCTGGCACTTGATCTGGACGAAGAACGGGATCATGGCGGGCCTCTCCGGGACTGGTCCTGACATGCCATCAAAGGGCCGCCGCGTCATCCCCCGCGCGGAAGCCATGCATGGTGCTCGGAGTGCCGCCCTTGCGCGGTCCGCTGGCTTCCCCTAACTCTCGGTCGTTCTCGTCGGGGTGCCCTTCCGGGCTGAGAGGCGTCGCCAACCCGCGCACCTGATCCGGATCATGCCGGCGGAGGAAACCGAGATGCGCGCTTTTCCCGTGGGGGAAGCCTTGCCCCCGACATCCCGCCCGCCTGTCGACGCCGCGCTTGCAGCCGAGCTGCTCGAACGGCTGCGCAAGCGCCGCCCGCGCGTCCACTGCATCACCAATACAGTGGCGCAGGAGATCACTGCCAATGCGCTTCTCGCGGTCGGCGCGATCCCGTCGGTGACCATTTCGCGCGACGAGATCGCCGCCTTCGTCGCGAGCGCCGATGCGCTGCTGGTCAATCTCGGCACGCTGGACCCGGCGCATCGCGAAGTCATGGGCCTTGCCATCGCGACTGCCCGCGACAAGCCCATTCCCTGGGTGCTCGACCCCGTCTTCATCGACCGCTCGCCGGTTCGCGCGGGTTTTGCGCGCGAGATCGCGGCGCTGGGACCGGCTCTGGTGCGCGGCAATGCCGGCGAGATCGCCGTGCTGGGCGAGGATGCGGATGCCGGCGCCCTCGCGCTTCGCCTCGGTGCGGTGATCGCCGCCACAGGCGGGACGGACCGGATCACGGACGGACGGGACACAGTCGGCATCGCCAACGGGCACTCGCTGATGGCCTCCGTTACCGGCATGGGCTGCGCGGGCGCTGCCGTGACCGCCGCCTTCCTGGCGGTCGGCGATGAACCCTTGGCCGCAACAGCGTCGGCGCTGCTGGTCCTCGGCGTTGCCGGCGAGATCGCAGCCGAGACGGCGCGGGGGCCGGGCAGTTTCGCGCCCGCCTATCTCGACGCGCTGCATCATCTGGATGCGTCCGACCTGTCGATCCGCGCGCGGATCGTCGCGCTTGCCGGGGAGGCCAGCCCATGACCGCCATCGCCGTGACTATTGCGGGCTCGGATTCCGGCGGCGGCGCCGGCATCCAGGCCGACCTCAAGACCTTCTCGGCGCTCGGCGTCTATGGCGCTAGCGTGATCACCGCGCTGACCGCGCAGAACACGCTCGGCGTGCAGGGAATCCATGACGTGCCGGCCGATTTCATCGCCGCGCAGATCGACTCGGTCTTTTCGGACCTTGCCGTCGGCGCGGTGAAGATCGGCATGCTGTCGCAGGCCTCAGTGATCGAGACGGTTGCCGCCGGCCTCGACCGCCACAAGGCTGTGAATATCGTGCTCGACCCGGTCATGGTCGCGACGTCCGGCGACCGGCTGCTCAACCCCGATGCCGTCTCCGCCCTGCGCAACGTATTGATCCCGCGCGCGGTGCTCGTGACGCCTAACCTGCTGGAAGCTGCTGCCCTGCTCGACCAGCCGGTGGCGCTCGGCGAGGACGACATGCTGGCACAGGGACAGGCGCTGATCGCGCGCGGCGCGAAGGCCGTGCTGATGAAGGGCGGCCACGGGCAGGGCGAGCGCTCGACCGACCTGCTTGTCGCGCCGGACGGCGTCGTCAGGCTCGACGCCCCGCGCATCGACACGCGCAACACCCACGGCACCGGCTGCACGCTGTCCTCGGCCGTTGCCGCCGGCCTCGCCAAGGGTTTCCCGCTCGGGCAGGCCGTGTCGGAGGCCAAGGATTACGTCTCCGCCGCCATTGCCGCTTCCGGCCGCCTGTCGATCGGCAAGGGCCATGGGCCGACCCATCATTTCCACGCCTGGTGGTGACATGACCGGACCCGATCGCCGAATCACGCTTGCCGCCGCCGCGACCGGGCTGCTGGCTGCCCCGTCGGTCGCGCGGGCGCAGACGCCGATGCGCTGGCGCATGGTCACTTCCTGGCCGAAGAACCTTCCCGGACCGGCTTTCTCGGCCCAGCGCATCGCCGACCGTATCAGGCTACTGTCGGGCGGACGCATCGACGTGCAGGTCTTCGCCGCCGGCGAGGTGGTGCCGGCCTTTGCCGTGCACGAGGCGGTCGGCAACGGCACGGTCGAACTCGGCCATACCGCCTCGTTCTTCGCCATCGGCCGCGAACCCGCGCTCGCCTATTTCACCTCCGTGCCGTTCGGCTTCACGCCGCCGGAACACAATGCCTGGATCATGAACGGAGGCGGGCAGGCGCTGTGGGACGAGACTTCGGCGCGCTTCGGCCTGAAGCCGCTGCTCGGCGGCAATACCGGGGTCTCGATGGGCGGCTGGTTCCGCCGCGAGATCGCCTCGGCCGAGGACCTGAAGGGGCTGAAGCTGCGCATGGTCGGCCTCGGAGCAGAGCTGTTCCAGCGCATGGGCGCGACCGCGCTGGCCGTGCCGCCGGGCGACATCTATCCGGCGCTGGAGCGCGGTGCCATCGACGCGGCCGAGTTCACCGCGCCGGGCTCCGATATCCAGCTCGGCCTCTGGAAGGTCGCGCCCTTCTACTACGCACCCGGTTTCAACAAGCCGAACGGGTCCAGCGAATTGCTGGTCCACAAGGCGCATTGGGATGCGCTGCCGGCCGATCTCAAGAGCATTATGCAGGCAGCATCCGATGCCGAGCAGACCGTGGCTCTCGCCGAGATCGAGAAGCTCAACATGGATGCGCTCGCGCAGATGGTCGGCAGTCAGGGCGTGCAGCTTCGCGGCTTTCCGGCGGACCTTATCCAGATCGCCCGCCGCCATGCCGCAGACCTCGCCCGCGATCTCGGCACGCGCAGCCCGATGGCGGCGAAAGTCGCCGAGAGCTACGCCGCGTTCCAGGCGCGCATCTCGCCCTGGACGCGGGTGTCGATGCACGCCGCGCTCGGCGCGCGCGAGGTTTAGGCGAGACGGCCGGGCTGGCCGGCCGTCAGGCGGCCGAGCAGGGCGGCCAGCGTTTCGATCTCCGCCTCGCTCCAGCGGTCGGCGAAGAGATCGGCCGATTTCTGCCGGAGGGTCGCCGTCGCCTCCGCGATGCGCGCCCGCCCGGCCTCGGTCAGCACGACATAAGAGAGGCGGGCGTCGCGGGCATCGTCCTCGCGGCCGATGAGCCCGAGCTTTTCCAGCGGCAGGCAGGTGCGGGTGATGGTCGAGGGGCTGGCATTGAGCCGCTTGGCGAGATCCACACGGCTGAGGCGCGTCAGCGGCGCACCGGCCAGATGCATCAGCAGCAGGACGTCTTTCAGCGCGAGGCCGTGGATCGAGCCGAGCTCGCCCGCGAACCGCTCCTCGACGAGGGAATGGGCGCGGAGAAGATGCAGGACGGCGGTGAAGGGAGCGTGTGTCATGGTGCAGTTCTTATTCCAATATATTTCCTTGTGCAAGTGCATTGGAATGAATTAGCAAATGACAAGACCCTCGTGCCGCAGACAGTGGAGGGTGGGTGAGCGCCGCCCGTTTCCCTTGGCGCCTCTCGTCTTGCACCGCAGCGACACGGTCTCTAGGATCGTTTCAACGAACGATCGTTCGGAACAACGACCGGAACCGCACTGTCCCGATGGCCGACCGCGACCCGAAAAAGCAGGAACTCGATGCCGGGGCGCATGTGCTGTCCGGCAATCTCGGCAAGACGGTTCAGCGGCTGCGCAAGGCCTACAACCTCTCGCTGTCCGAGCTGTCCGAGCAGTCGGGGGTCGCCAAATCGATCATCAGCCAGATCGAGCGCAACGAGACCAATCCGACGCTCGCGACCATCTGGCGGCTCAGCCAGGCGTTGGACGTGTCCATCGAGCGGGTGCTCGCGACGGGCACTGAAGAGCCCTTCCTCGAGAAGCTGTCGAAGGCCGACACGCCGCTGCTGGTCTCCGACGACGGCAAGTGCCGCCTCTCCATCATCGGCTGGATCAAGACGGTCGAGTGGTTGCAGTGGTACGATTTCCAGTGCGATCCCGGCGGCGTGCTGGAGAGCGAGGGCCACCAGCGCGGTTCCATCGAGAGCCTGTCGGTTCTCTCTGGCGAGTTGAAGGTCGAGGTCGCCGACCGGGTCGAGATTGTCGGTCCCGGCGAGAGCGCCCGCTACCGCTGCGACGGGCGGCATGTGATCCGCAATACCGGCACGGAAACGGCCCATGCGGTCATGGTCTGCATCCTCAAAGCGGCCGTGATGGAATGAACCGCTAGGCCTTTGCCCTGACTTGCGGGTGTTCGTGCGGGCGGCGACTCCGGCTCTACACATTCGACCTGCGTTTCTCGTCCGCCCTTTGGACGAGGTCGGGTAGCGGATTTGCTTCTCGCCAGCGTGAGGCGCGCCGTGCAGGAATCCGTCGCGAAGCGGCCCCTGTTCACGAGGGCCGCGGCGGACGGAGGACGAGCATGAACGAGGGCCTCTATTCGGGCGGCACGGTCGGGGCGCTGATCATCGGCGCGATCATCCGGCACGGCGACCAGCCGGCGCTCGGCGACGGCAGGGTCCGCTGGACTTACCGTGAACTCGGCGACGCCATCGGCCGCTATATCGCCGTCTACAAGGCGATGGGCCTGAAGCAGGGCAGCGCGCTGTCGATCCTTGCCAGCAACCGTGCGGAATCATGGGCCGCCATGTGCGCCGGCCTGATCATGGGCATGCGCTACACGCCGCTGCACCCGCTGGCGGCGGAGGACGATCAGGCCTTCATCGTCGAGGACGCGGAGATCGACCTGCTGATCGTCGAGGGCGCGAAATTCGGCGCGCGCGGCGAGGCGATCCGGGCACGGGTGCCGGGGCTGAAGCACGTCCTGTCGTTCGGTCCGATGGATGGCGTGCGCGACGTGCTGGGCCTTGCATCCGCCGCGACGCCTGCGCCGCTGGTCGACGAGAGCGCCGCGGACCAGATCGGCTGGCTCGCCTATACCGGCGGCACGACCGGCCGCTCAAAGGGCGTGATGCTGCCCCACCGGGCGATCATCGCCATGACGCTGCTGCTCTACGGCGACTGGGACTGGCCGGCCGAGATCCGCTATCTCGCGGCGACGCCGATCAGCCACGCGGCGGGGGTCACGATCTACCCGGTCATGTATCGCGGCGGCTATGTGCGCCTCACGCAGGGATTCGAGGCCGAGGCCTATTGCCGCGTGGTGGCCGAGGAGAAGATCACGGCCACCTTCCTCGTGCCCACTCTGATCTATGCGCTGATCGACCAACCGGAGCTGAGGGCGAAGCACGACCTCTCCTCACTCGACATGATCGTCTATGGCGCGGCGCCGATGTCGCCGGACCGGCTCAAGGAGGCGATGGGCATTTTCGGGCAGGTCTTCGTGCAGCTCTACGGCCAGACCGAGGCGCCGCAATGCATCACCACGTTGCGCAAGGTCGATCATGACCTGTCGCGGCCCGAGCGGCTCGGCTCCTGCGGGCGCCCTAGCCCCTTCGTGGACGTGAAGCTGATGGACGCAGACCTCAACGAGGTCGGTGTCGGCGAGCCCGGCGAGATCTGCGTGCGCGGGCCGCTGGTCATGGCCGGCTACTGGAAGCGCCCGGAGGCGACGGAAGAGACGCTGCGCGGCGGCTGGCTACATACGGGCGACGTCGCCGTGAAGGACGCCGAGGGCTACCTCTATATCGTCGACCGGACCAAGGACATGATCATCTCCGGCGGCTTCAACATCTATCCGCGCGAGGTCGAGGATGCTCTGATGGGCCACCCGTCGGTCGCCTCGGCCGCGGTCATCGGCATTCCCGACGAGAAGTGGGGCGAGGCGGTCACCGCCTTCGTCGTGCTGAAGCCCGGCGCCAATACCGGCGCGGCGGAACTGCAGGCCCATGTAAAGGACAGGCGCGGCGCGCCATGGTCGCCGAAGGCGGTGAACTTCGTCGAGACCATCCCGGTCACCGGTCTCGGCAAGATCGATCGCAAGGTGCTCCGCGCACCCTATTGGGAAGGGCGTGGACGCGGGGTGGCGTGAGGCATTGGTTGCGGTCGCAGCTATCGGGCGCTGGCGCTTCTACGCCACTCGCCGGCGACGATCGTCAGGCCTATACCGCCGATGATGGCCGCCGAGGCGACGAGGAGCCGCGGCGTCAGCGGCTCGCCGATGAACAGGACTGCGCCCGCCGCCGCGATGCCGGGCACGGTCAGCTGCACCGAGGCGGCGCCGACCCGGGAGAGCCCCGGCAGGGCCGCGTACCAGATGGCGTAGCCGATGCCCGAGGCGATGGCGCCTGAAACGATGGCATAGGCTAGTCCCGCCGGCGTGGGCGTTGCGGTCCACAACCCGACTGCGATGAGCAGGATGGCGACAGGCAGGCATCGGACGAAATTGCCCGTCGTGTCGGCGAGCGGCGTTGTCGATCCGCGCCCGATCAGCGAGTAGGCGGCCCAGCAGAAGCCGGAGGCGGCCATTAGCGCAGCGGCCCAGACGGGCGGCGCGGCGACGCCTGGCGAGACCAGATAGACGAGTGCCGCGAAGGCTGAGACGAGCCCGGCCCACTCCCACGGACCCGGCCGGTCACCGAGCGCGATGGCGCGGCCGACCATGCCGAGTTGCACGCTGCCGAACAGGATGATGGCGCCGACCGCCGCGCCCAGCGCCAGATAGGCTACCGAGAAGGCGATGGCGTAGCCGAAAAGGGCCGCAGCCTGCACCCAGCTTCCGGCGGGGCGGTAGGAGGCAGGCGGCGTCCTGTCGACTATCGTCACGATGAGGACGAGAGCTATCGCGCCGGCCGCGAGACGCACACCGGTATAGCCGGCCGCATCGATGCCCCCCGCGCCGAGGGCGAGCCGCGCCAGCACCGAATTGGCGGCGAAGGCGAGCATGGCGAGGCTGGTGAGGGCGACCGTCCGGATCATGGGTTCCCAGTTCCGCTCTGCCCGTCACACTGGCGACCGACCGCGCAGCGGCAGCAGACATCGATTCCGGCAATGCGTCCATCCAATTGAAAAACCCCGGCTTTCACCGGGGTTTTCATGTTCAGATTCCGATCAGACCGGTCGGCCCGGTCGCCTCACTTCCAGGCGACGACCGTCTGCTTCTGGTCGCCGAGCCCCTCGATGCCGAGCGCCATGACGTCGCCGGCCTTCAGGAATCTCGGCGGCTTCATGCCGAGGCCGACGCCGGGCGGCGTGCCGGTGGTGATGACGTCGCCGGGCTCCAGCACCATGAACTCGGAAATGTAGGAGACGATGGTCTTCACGTCGAAGATCATCGTCTTGGTCGAGCCGGTCTGCATGCGCTCGCCGTTGACGTCGAGCCACATGCCGAGCTTCTGCACGTCCTTGATCTCGTCGGCGGTGACCAGCCAGGGGCCGAGCGGGCCGAAGGTCTCGCAGCCCTTGCCCTTCATCCACTGGCCGCCGCGCTCGATCTGGTATGCGCGCTCGGAGACGTCGTTGCAGACGCAGAAGCCGGCGACGACCGACAACGCGTCCTTCTTGGAGACGTAGCGGGCGCGCTCGCCGATGACGATGGCCAGCTCGATCTCCCAGTCGGTCTTCACCGACTTCTTCGGCAGCATCACGTCGTCGTTCGGGCCGACGATGCAGGAGCGCGACTTGTTGAACAGGATCGGCTCGGTCGGGATCGCCGCGCCCGTCTCGGCGGCGTGGTCGGCATAGTTGAGGCCAACGGCGATGAAGTTGCCGACATTACCGACGCAGGCGCCGAGACGCGGCTTGCCCTTCACCAGCGGCAGCTTCTCCCAGTTGGCCTTGGCGATCTTGGCGAGGCCCTTCTTGGTCAGCGCGTCGCCGGCGATGTCGGGCACGATGCCGGACAGGTCGCGGATCTTGCCCTCGGGATCAACGAGGCCGGGCTTTTCCTTGCCCACAGCGCCATAGCGAACCAGTTTCACGAGCGTTTCTCCCCTTCTTCGAAGCGTCGTTGAGCCGGGATCATGATGTCGGATTCAACCGTTTCGCAAGGCCGCGGCGCGCATGGTCGCCCGGCGCGAAAAGCGGCATTCCACGAGGCGTCAGCGGTTGCCGAGGATCGAGGCGACGATGTCGCGGGTCGCCTGCGCGCGCCCGAGGGCCGCGGCGTTTGCCGCCATTGCGGCGAGGTCGGCGGCGCCGGAGGTCATCAGGCGCGCGACTTCCGCGCCGAGCCGCGCGGCATCCGGCTCGAAGAAGCCGGCCGCGGCTTCGACGACATGGTCGACATTGGCCGCTTCCTGGCCGGGAATGTAGCCGTAGAGCGCCATGGGCAGGCCGCGGATGCTCGCCTCCGCGATCGTGCCGGGGCCTGCCTTGGTGACGATGAGGTCGCTGGCATGCATCAGGTCCGACATCTTGTCGACATAGCCGAGAGCTGCGACCGGCACGGGCCAGCGGCGGCCTTCGATGCCGGCCTTGAGCTTCGTATTCTTCGCGCAGACAACGGCGATCTGTGCCGCATGGCCGCCGGCCGCCGCCAGCCTTTCCGCCGTCGCTGCGACGATCGCCTCGATGGGTCCGATGCCGCCGCCGCCGCCGACCACCAGCACGACCGGCAGGTCGGGGTCGAGGCCGAAATGCCTGCGCGCCTCGGCCCTGTCGCCGGGTGCCAGCGCGAAATCCGCACGGATCGGCAGGCCGTGGGCGTGGAGGCGGTTCCGCGGCAGGCCGCCTGCGGAGGCGGTCTCGATCGCGCGTTCGGTCGGCAGGTAGATGGCGGTGTTCTTCGGGTGCAGCCAGAGCGGATGGATGCCGCCGAGGTCGGTGACGACGGTCACATAGCGCGTCGACGGCGATACGCGCGCCAGAACCGGGATCATCAGGTGGTTGACCAGCGGGTGGACCGAGACGACGAGATCCGGCCGGGCCGCAGCCAGCAGCCGCTTGAGCTTCGGCCGCGACAGGCGCCGGACGAGCGCCGTCGTCGCGCCGCCGACCTTCGCGCGGGCCGTCATGCGCCACAGCACATGCCACAGGCGCGGGGCGCGGTTGACGATGGTGTCGTAGGTCTTCGGCAGGAGCGAGAAGGGCAGGCTGATATGGTCGGTCAGCAGATCGACGATCATCACCTCGGTGCCCGGCCGCTGGGCCTGGAACTCGGCCTCCAGCGCGCGGGCGCTCGCGAGATGCCCGCCACCGGTCCGGCTCATCAGGATGAGCACGCGCAAGGGTTGCGCGGCGGCGGCCGGCAGGCGCAGGTCGTCGGTCGGCAAGGCTTGGTCCAAGAACGTCTCCCGGGCCCGTGTCTAGACCGGCAGCGCTCGCAAGGCGAGGGCAGGCGATGTCGCGGCGGCGACCGATCAACACCGGTGATATCAGGGGAACAAAGCTTGGCTTGTCGGCCCCGCCCGGCGAGGCTCATATGGCGACTAGCCCGAGAGCCTAAGAGGATGCCCCCATCATGCCCGCGCTGCCGACCGCCGCCGATGTCGCCGATGCCGCCCGCCTGATCGCGCCTGTCGCCCGCCGCACGCCGCTTCTGACCTCGCCCGAACTCGACGCCCTCACGGGCGGGCGCGTTTTCCTCAAGGCCGAACCGCTGCAGCGCACCGGCTCGTTCAAGTTCCGCGGCGCCTATAACCGGCTCGCCCGGCTGAACGAGGCCGAGCGCAAGGCCGGCGTCGTTGCCATGTCCTCGGGCAACCATGCGCAGGGCGTGGCGACCGCGGCGCAGCTTCTCGGTATCCCCGCGCTGATCGTCATGCCGAAGGATTCGCCCGTGCTGAAGCGCGAGCGCACGGCGGCGGCCGGCGCGGAGATCGTGCTGTTCGACCGCGAGAAGGAGGACCGCGTCGCCATTGCCAACCGCATCGCGACGGAGCGCGGCGCGACGCTGGTGCCGCCCTTCGACGATTTCTACATCATGGCAGGGCAGGGAACGGTCGGCCGCGAGATCGCCGAGGACCTCGCGGCGCTGGGCCTGAAGCCCGACGCGGTGATCGTTCCGGTCTCCGGCGGCGGCCTCCTGGCGGGCGTGGCGCTGGCGGTGCACGAGGCTGCGCCCGCCGCGAAGATCTACGCCGCCGAGCCTGAGGGCTTCGACGACCATGCGCGCTCGCTCGCGGCCGGCACGCGCCTGTCGAACGATAGGCTCGGCGGGTCCATGTGCGACGGCCTTCTTTCCCCGGAGCCGGGCGAGCTGACCTTCGCGGTCAACCAGCCGCACGTGGCGGGCGGGCTCGTCGTGTCCGAGGACGAGGTGAAGCGCGCCGTCGGCTTCGCCTTCCGCGAACTGAAACTGGTGGTGGAGCCGTCGGGCGCGGTTCCGCTGGCGGCGCTGCTCTCCGGTCGCCTCGACGCGAAGGGTCAGGTCGTGGTGGTCGTGCTGTCCGGCGGCAATGTCGATCCCGCCCTGTTCGCCAAGCTGGTGGGTTGAGGCCGGCGGCAGGCCCTAGCTCGTCAGGGCCACCTTCTCGATGAAGCTCAGCTTCTCGATGTCCTCGATGGTCGGCCGTCCGGTGCGCGCGGGCGCGTCCTGCCGCGCCGGGCGCGGCGCGGGAGTGAGCGGCGCCTCGCCGGTCGACAGCGCGGCCGCCGCGGTGGCGCGGGCGGTGACCGGTACGTCCTCGACAATGACGGGGGCAGGTGCGGGCGGCGAGGCCGGCCCACCTTCATCCTGCACGGTCGGGCGCTTGGCGGCCGGCAGTGCCGCCTGATCGGCGAACAGGCCGTCATCCATCATCATGTCGACGTCGGTCTGGCCAAGACCCTCGCCGGGCCGTGCCGGGCCGTTCAGGAGGGAGGGCTCGTCGGCCCTGGCGGCGGGCTGCGGCGCGGCGGCGACTCCGGCCTCGCCCCAGATCGCCATCATCGAATCGATGCGCTCCTCCAGGAAGCGCAGCACGCCGATCACCTTGCGGGTGCGCTGTCCCGTAATGTCCTGGAACGAGCAGGCCGTGTAGATATCGGTGGCCTTGGTGTCGATGAGGTCGCAGACCTCGCCCTCCGTGCCCATCTCGCGCAGGGTCCAGGCGATCTCCTGAATAGTCTCGGCTGCGCTCAGAATGTCGCCGGTGGCGGTCGCCGTCGCCTGCACGATGGCGTCGAGCTCGACCGAGGCCTCCTCGAAACGGCCGCCCTCGGCGCCCTCCGGCTTGATCGCCGCGATCTCCGCCTTGGTGCGCGAAATGGCGAGGGCCATCTCGCGGATGTCCATGCGGATGCGGTCGATATCGGGCGCGGCGCGGGGCGCGGCCACCGCGCTTTCCAGCCGGCCGATGGCCTCCAGCACGGCCAGCGTGTCGGCGGCGCGGTTGCGGCGGGCATATTCGGCAAGGAACCAGCGGCCGCGCGCGGTTTCCATCACCGCATCCTCGATCGTGCCGTAATCGGCGGATGTCAGCGGCGAGGGCTCAAGCCGCGCCGGAAGCTTTGTCTCGTCTGACATGTTCGAGCTTGCTCTCGCGGGAAGGGCCGTGGCCGTTTAAAACGATTGCGAACACGCGAATCTCTTCGTGAAATCATAATGCTCCCCGCACCGCCCGCCAAATCAGACGACGCCAAGCTGTTCGCAACGCGCCTTGCGTGGTTCTACGCGGCCCTGTTCATCGGTTTCGGGCTCCACCAGCCGTTCTTTCCGGTCTGGCTCAAGGCCAAGGGCCTCGACGACGGCCAGATCGGCACGGTGCTGGCCGGCGGCATGCTGATCCGCATCATCGCCAACCCGATCGTGACGACGCTCGCCGACCGCGGCGGCACGCTGTCCATCGCCATCGCGATGTGCTGCGCGGCGACGGCCGTCGCCTTCATCGGGGTCGGGCTCGCCGACGGCTACGCCATGATCCTGATCGGCGTGGTCATTACCGGTTTCGTCTGGGGGCCGCTGGTGCCGCTGACCGACGCCTATGGCCTTGCGGGCGTCGCGCGGCGGGCGCTCGATTACGGTCGCATCCGCGTCTGGGGCTCGGTCGCCTTCATGGTGGCCAATGTCATCGGCGGCATCGTGCTCACCTTCCTCGCCCCATCGCAGATCGTCTGGATGATCGCGCTGACCATGATCCCGCTGGTCATCGCGGGCGTCATGCTGGTGCCGGATACGCGGGACAAATCGATAGCACCGAGCGGACCGGGCTTCTTCAACACCCGCTTCGTGCTGGTCATGGCGGCCGCCGCCTTCCTGCAGGCGAGCCACGCCGTCTATTACGGCTTTGCCTCCATCCACTGGAAGGCGCTCGGCTATCCCGCTGCGACCATCGGCGCACTCTGGGCAATTGCCGTCTTCGCGGAGATCGCTCTGTTCTGGGCCGGCACGAAGTTCACGCGCGGCTGGCGGCCGACCACCTTCCTGCTGATCGGCGGTGCGGGCGGTGCTCTACGCTGGGCGGTCATGGCCTTCGATCCGCCACTCTGGTTCGGCGGGCCGCTGCAGATCCTTCACGGCGCCGGATTCGGCCTCGTTCATCTCGGGACGATGTCGTATCTCGCAGCGCGCGTGCCCCCGCACATGCGCGCGAGCGGACAGGGCACCGTGGCGCTGGCCATCGGCTCGACCATGGCGCTGTCGACGCTATTGGCGGGCTATCTCTATGCGCGCGTGGACGCACGCGCATATCTCGCCATGGCCGCGCTCTGCCTCGCGGGCATCGCGATCACCGCCATTGCGAGGTCCATGCCGATCGAACGGCCCGCGGTTCCCACCGCGAACCGCTGAGACCGCCTCAGCCCCAGAGCGAGGAGGCGGGCGGATAGACGGTCGAGCCGTCGTAGCGCAGGCCCTCGGGCCGGTCCTCGCGCAGCAGAAGCGGGCCGTCGAGATCGACGAGGAAAGCGCGCTGGGCGATCAGCGTCGCCGGCGCCATCGACAGCGAGGTGCCGACCATGCAGCCGGTCATGATCTTGAGGCCGCGGGCCTCGGCATCCGCCGCGAGCATGAAGGCCTCGGTGAGGCCGCCGGTCTTGTCCAGCTTGACGTTGATGGCGTCGTACTTGCCCGCCAGCTTGTCGAGCGAGCCGCGGTCATGGACGCTCTCGTCGGCGCAGATCGGGATCGGCCGGCGCACGCCTTTCAGCGCGTCGTCGTCGGCGGCGGGCAGGGGCTGCTCCACCAGCGCGATGCGGAAGCGCTCGCAGACGGCGAGGTTGGCTTCGAGATTGGCCGGCGTCCACGCCTCGTTGGCGTCGATGACCAGCGTCGCGTTCGGAACCGCCTGCCGGATCGCCGCGAGGCGGTCGGCATCGCCTTCGCCGCCAAGCTTGATCTTGAGATGCGGCCGGCCGCTGGCCTTGGCCTGCTCGGCCATGTCCGCCGGGGCGCCGAGCGAGATCGTATAGACCGTCGTCAGCGGCTTCGGGGCCGGAAGGCCGGCCAGTTCCCAGGCGCGCTTGCCCGCGAGCTTCGATTCGAGGTCCCACAGCGCGCAGTCAACGGCGTTGCGCGCCGCGCCGGCCTTCATGGCGGAGAGAAGGCCCTGGCGGCCGAGACCGCCGGCGATCCCGTCCGCCATGGATTCGATGTAGCCCGCGACCCCGTCCACCGTCTCGCCATAGCGCGGATAGGGCACGCATTCGGCGCGGCCCACCGCGGAGCCCTCGCGGATCTCGCAGACGACGACCAGCGCCTCCGTGCGCGAGCCCCGCGAGATGGTGAAAGTGCCGGCGATCGGCCAGCTTTCGGTGCGGACGGTCAGTTCGCGGGAGGTCATGCTCAGCTGGCCTTCTTGGCCGCCCTGACGGCTTTCTTGGGCGCCGGCTTCGGCTCGGGCTCGCCATAGAGGTCGGCAATGGCATCGACCAGCGGCTCGACGCCGAAGCGCACCGGATCGGTCGCCGGCAGCTCGTATTCGCGCGACAGGCGGTCGAGGCAGGTGAAGGCGGCCTCTTCCGACAGATGCTCGGTGTTGACCGACAGGCCGACGCAGGTGATCGCCGGATTGGTCAGCCGGCCGAGCGCGATCGTCTGGTCGATGACATCCCCGATGGAGGGCAGCGCGGTCTGGACGCCGCGCATCGTGCGGCGGGTCGGCTCGTGGCAGACGATGAAGGCGTCCGGCTGGGCGCCGTGCAGCAGGCCGAGCGTGACGCCGGCGAAGGAGGGGTGGAACAGCGAGCCCTGGCCCTCGACCACGTCCCAGTGCATCGGATCGGCCTCGGGGGTCAGCCACTCGGCCGCGCCCGCGATGAAGTCGGCGACGACGGCGTCAACGGCGACGCCGCGGCCGGAAATGAAGATGCCGGTCTGGCCCGTGGCGCGGAAATCGGCGTCGAAGCCGCGGTCGCGCATGCCCTTTTCCATGGCCAGCGCCGTGTACTTCTTGCCGACCGAGCAGTCGGTGCCGACCATCAGCAGGCGCTTGCCGGAGCGAAGGCCGCCCTTGCCCGTGGGGAAGGTCTGGGTCGGATGGCGCACGTCGTGGAGCTTGGCGCCGTGTTTCTTGGCGGCAGCGGCGATCTTCGGAATGTCCGAGAGCTTGGCATGCAGGCCGGTGGCGATATCCATGCCGGCCTCGATGGCCTCGACGATGGAATCGACCCAGTGCGGCGGCAGCACGCCGCCGGCATTGACGACGCCGACGACCAGCGTCTTCGCGCCGGCTTTCTTGCCCTGCGCGATGGTCACGTCCTTCAGGCCCGTATCGGCCTTGCAGCCCTCGAGGCGGAGCTGGCCGACGCACCAGTCACGGCGCCAGTCGACGATGCCCTGCGCGGTCTTGGCGGCGAGCTGATCGTGAACATCCCCGAGGAAAAGGAGATAGGGCTTGGCGATTTCCATGGGAGATATCCGCAACGAACAAGGGTAAGGGCAGGCAGCCTCGACGGCGCCGGGCGGCTCCTTTATGGAGAGGAGGAGGGCGCATGCCAAGCCGGGCGCGCGCATGCGACTTATCGAAAATCGAGCCGTGACCGAGACGAGCCACGCGCAGCAAGCCCAGGTGTCCAGCAGCGTCGAGGGAAGCCGGCTGACGATCGCGCTTGCCGGTGTCTGGAACTCCGAAACTGCCGGCGCGGTGGAGGGCAAGGTCCGCAACCTGGTCGCCGAAGGCGGCACTCCGGCCTCGGTCACGCTGGATTTCTCGCAGGTGACGCGGCTCGACACGCTGGGCGGCGTGCTGGTGCGCGCCATCGAGGAAGGCTTCTCCGCGCGCGGCGTGCCGGTGGAGCGCGCCGGCCTCTCGGGCGCGGCGCAGACCATCTATGCCGAGGTCGCGGAGGGGCTTGCGGAACCAGCGCCCGCGCCGCCTGCGCCGAAGCCCGGTTACATCCACGCGCTCGACAAGGTCGGCGAGCAGATGCTCGACGCCAAGGGCGACCTCGTCGCGCTTGTTGCCTTTTTCGGCCAGGTGGTACTCGCCGCCGGCTCGATCTTCACCGGTCGCGGCCGGTTCCGGCTCGCTGCGGTGGTGACCCAGCTCGACCGCGTCGCCTTCCGCGCCGTGCCGATCATGTTCCTGATCACCTTCGTGATCGGCGCGATCATCGCCCAACAGGGCATCTTCTTCTTCCGGGCCTTCGGCGCGGACACCTATGTCGTCGACCTCGTGGCGATCCTGACGCTGCGCGAGATCGGCGTGCTGATCGTCTCGATCATGGTGGCGGGCCGCACCGGCTCGGCCTTCACCGCCGAACTCGGCTCGATGAAGATGCGCGAGGAGATCGACGCGCTGAGCGTCATGGGCCTCAATCCCGTCGAGGTTCTGGTGCTGCCGCGCCTCATCGCGCTGGTGGTCGGCCTGCCGCTCCTGACCGTTATCGGCGACCTGTCGGCGCTTGCCGGCGGCGCCATCGTCGCGCATGTCTATGGAAATATTCCGATCGATATCTTTCTACAGCGTATTCAGGAAGAGGTCGCGCACCGGCATGTCTGGGTGGGTCTGGCCAAGGCGCCATTCATGGCCCTGATCATCGGCCTCGTCGCCTGCGTGGAAGGCCTGCGCGTGCAGGGCTCGGCCGAGAGCCTGGGCATGCAGACCACGGCCTCGGTGGTCAAGGCGATCTTCCTGGTGATTGTCGTCGATGCGCTGTTCGCCGTGTTCTTCGCGAGCCTCGGCTACTGACATGGCTCATACCGACATGGCTCATACCGACGCGGCTCACGATGTCATCATCTCGGCGCGGGACGTGGTTATCGGCTTCGGCGACCGGCTGATCATCAACGGGCTCGATCTCGACGTCTATCGGGGCGAGGTGCTGGGCGTGGTGGGCGGTTCCGGCACCGGCAAGTCGGTGCTGACCCGCTGCATCATCGGCCTCGTGCCGAAGCGGGCCGGCAAGATTCACGTCTTCGGGCAGGATCTGGACGAGGCCGACGATGACGGCCACCGCGAAATCGAGCGGCGCTGGGGCGTTCTGTTCCAGCACGGCGCGCTGTTCTCGTCGCTGACGGTGAAGCAGAATATCCAGGTACCGCTGCGCGAATATCTGAAACTGTCCGAGCCGCTGATGGACGAGATCGCGCGGCTCAAGATCGCGATGGTCGGGCTCAAACCCGATGCGGCGGACAAATATCCGTCGGAATTGTCGGGTGGCATGATCAAGCGCGCCGCCCTGGCGCGCGCGCTGGCGCTGGATCCCGAGATCGTCTTCCTGGACGAGCCGACCTCCGGCCTCGATCCGATCGGCGCGGGCGAGTTTGATACGCTGATCAGGACGTTACGGGACACTTTGGGCCTGACCGTGTATATGGTCACCCACGATCTCGATAGCCTTGCGCGAATCTGCGATCGGATCGCGGCCCTCGCCGAGGGCAAGGTGATCGCCACGGGCACGATGGCGGACATGGTCCGGCAACCGCATCCGTGGCTCAGGAGTTATTTCGGCGGGGAGCGTGCGCGCTCCGCGGGCATCAAGAGTTAGGACAGAAGTCCACGCGGCCATGGAAACCAAGGCGAACACCACGTTGATCGGGCTGTTCACGCTGGGCGTACTGGCGATGTTCGGCCTGTTCCTGTGGTGGTTCCTGCGCGTCGGCGACAATACCAATCGCGAGGACTACCGCATCGTCTTCACCGGACCCGTCGGGGGCCTGAGGACCGGCGCCAACGTGTTCTTCAACGGCATCCGCAAGGGTGAGGTGCGCAAGATCGACATCGATCCGAACGATCCGCGCAAGGTGGTGGCCGTCGTCGCGATCCAGCAGGGCACGCCGATCTCCACCGCCACCCGGGCGAGCCTCAACGTCCAGCTTCTCTCGGGCATCGCCTCCATCGGGCTCGCCAACGGGCCGGGGGCCTCGCAGCCGATCCAGCGCGCGGCCGACGGCTCGGTGCCGCAGATCGGCCCGGACGTGCCGGGCGGGCAGGACCTGCTCGCGGGCGCGCAGGAGACGATGAGCACGCTCAACAATCTCGTGCGTCGCCTCGACGAGACGATCGCGACGGGGCAGGGCTCGTTCCAGCGCAGCCTGCAGAATGTCGAGAACTTCACCGCGGCGCTGAACGACAATACCGACAACATCCGCAACTTCCTCAGCCAGACCGGCGATGCCGCACGCCAGATCGCCGCGCTCGCCGAGCGGCTCGACCGCGTGACGACGCAGGTGGAGAGCATGATGGAGGGCGCGCAGCCCGGCCGCATCTCGTCGATCCTGCGCAACATCGACGAACTGACCGGCGGGCTGAACGCCCAGCGCGACAATTTCGCCGACCTCATCCGCGACGCGCGGCAGGCGTCGGGCGCGCTGACGCAGACGCTGGGCACGGTCAACGAGGCGGTCACCGCCTTCGACGTGCGGGCGCTGAACCGGACGCTGGGCAATGCCGACCGGGTGATCTCGGCGCTCGACAGCGAGCGGATCGGCCGGGCCATGGCCAATATCGACCGCTTCACCCAGTCGCTCGGCGATAATTCGGCCAATGTCGACCTGCTGATGCGGAACGCGACGGAAGTGTCCGGCAAGCTGAATGCCATGGCCGACCGGGTCGACAACCTGCTCAAGAGTTTCCAGGGCGAGGGCGGCAGCAGCATGATGGCCGAGTTCACGGCGACCGCGCGCTCGGTGCGCACGCTCGCCGAGCGGCTCGACACCCGCACGGCCCAGCTAACGACATCCATCTCCGGCTTCACGGATCGCACGATCCGCGATATCCAGTCGCTCTCCGCCGACGGTCGCCGCACGTTGACGGAGCTCGAACGGACCCTGCGTTCACTGGAGCGCAACCCGCAGAGGTTCATCTTCGGTGGTTCGGGCGTGCCTGAATTCAATCGCCGGTAAGGGCGAGAAGGGCTTGTCCGGCATGCGGGAAGGGAATGCGGGGTTGGGGTTGGACGCAACGCGGCGCGGCCTGACATTCGGATCTTTGGCAGTTGCGGGCCTTGCGCTCGCGGGCTGCGCGTCGACCAACGCGCCGCGGGTCTACGACATTCCGGCGCCTTCGAGTTTCCCGGCGCGGGCAGGGGCCGTGCGCGGCCAGCTCCTCGTCGTGGAGCCGAAGGCCATTGCCAGCCTCGATACCGAGCGGATCGCCGTGCGCGGGCCCGGCGGAGCCTATTCCTACCTCACGGACGGAGCATGGGCCGACCGGCTGCCGAAGCTCCTGCAGGCTCGCATCATCCAGGCCTTCGAGAATGCCAGCCGCCTGCGTTCGGTCGGCCGGCCGGGCGACCGCCTTGCCTCCGACTGGCAGCTTCTCGCCGACATCCGCTCCTTCGAGGTGGTGGCTCAAGGGTCGACCGAGGTCGTGGTCGAGATGTCCGTGAAGCTCGTCAACGACCGTTCCGGCCGCATTCTCGCGGGCAGGGTGTTCTCCGGGCGCGCGCCGGCTGCCGGCACCGATGCCGGCAATGTCTCGGCTGCCTTCGCGGGTGCGACGCAGACCGTGATGCGCGAGATCGTGCTCTGGACGACCGGCCAGATCTGACCGGTTCGAGCGCGGTTCGCTCCGCTAGAATCAGCGCTGCCACCCTATGCCTTTGGTGGAGCATGATCTTTTCCGAAAACCGGTTCCCACTTTTCGGGATCATGCTCTAGCGGGAAGGCGGAAGCCCCTCGAACTGCGGCAGTCCTTCGGGGATGCAGTGGAACGGCTGGGTTTCCGCCGTGAAGATCGCCATCTGCGGCATGCCGTAGGCGGCGGGGTCGTCCAGCGTGCCGGCCTTCAGGATCACCATGGGCAGGCCGGGCCGGCGGATCGCGATATGCGTGCCGCATTCCGCGCAAAACTCGCGGGTCACCGCGTTTTCAAGGTCCTTGCGGGTGAAGGTCTTCGGTGTGCCCGCCGTGTAGCTGAACCCGTCCGGCGGCATCAGCATGAACATGTTCGGCGCGCCGCCCGTAATGTGCTGGCATGCGCGGCAATGACACTGGGCGCGGAGCGCCGGCCTGCCCTCGGCCTGGTAGCGCAGGCCGCCGCAATAGCATCCACCTTCCAGCCGCATCGATCCGCTCTCACATTCGCGTGCCGGCGACCATTGCCGGCTGCGCGAGACCATCGCGCAGCCGCGGGGGGAAGGCCATTCGCCCGTTCGGCTCAGTCGAACCGGCCGCTCGAATGGGCGAGCAGGGTGAAGACCTTGCCCGTCTCCGAGGTCAGGTAGGACCGGGCGAGGGAGCCGTCGCGGTCGTTGCGGTCGACGTCGGCGAGCAGCCGCTGGAACTCGTCGATGTAGCGATCGACGGTGTCGCGGAAGTCGCTGTCACGGCGATAGCGGCGGCGCAGGTCGTCGAAGGTCTGCTGACCCTGCGCCGTGTAGAGGCGGCGCGAGAAGACATTGCGCTCGCCGCGGCGCCAGCGGTCCCACAATTCGACGACCGCCTCGTGATCGACCATGCGGGCGATGTCCGAGGACAGCGCGTCGAGATTGTCGAGCGCGGCGGGCGGCGGGTTGCGGCGCGGCGTGGCGCGCATCGGCTGGCTGTCGCCGTCCTCCGAGGCGCGGGCGAGCAGGTCCGAGAGCCAGCCGGCATTGCGGTCGGCCGGCTTCGGCGTCTCGGCACGGGCCGTCTCGCGGCGGGCGGGTTCGGCCTCACGGCGCGGCTCCGCTTCGCGGCGAGGTTCCGCGGCACGCGCACGCGGCGTCTCACGCACCGGCTCGGGTCGCGGCGGCTCGGCCCGCGGCAGTTCCGCGACCGCACCGCGCAGCGGCACGTTCGGCTCGTCGCGCATGGCGCGGCGGGGCGTCGTGGGGGAGGGGTCGGTGACGTCGTAGGCGCGGCCGGACTTGGCGACGATGTCGTTCAGCTCGGCCAGCGCCTTGATCTGGTCGGCGACGACGCGGCGCATGGCGGCGGCGTTCTCCTGCGTCTCCTTCGGGATCTCCACCATGCCGCGCGTCAGTTCGGTGCGCGTGTCGGCGAGCTCCCGCTGGATCTCCGAGGTCATCGCCTTCATGCCGGAGGTGAGCGTCTCGAACCGCTCCGCAGCCTCGCGGAACAGCGAGTTCATCTCGCCGGTCGCCTGCTCGTAGGCCGAGCGCATGGCGTGGGTCGTGCGCTCGCGCTCCTTGCCGGTGGCAAGGCGCAGGGTCTCGGCCTGCTCGGAGATGGCCTGCGTCGTCTGGTTGGTCGATTCGACCAGGACGCGGCCGATCTCGCGGGCGCGGCTTTCGGCCGAGCCCAGATTGTCGTCGAGCAGCGCCGTGAACGAGCGGACGAGATTGTCCATGTCCTCGGTCTTGGAGGCGAGGTGGCCGACCAGCGTCTCGATGATCTCGCGGCGCGAGTCGAGCGAGGCGTCGAGGCGGCCCTGCATGTCCTCGACCTGCTCGGCGGCAGCGCTGAGGAGCCGGGCCTGGTTGTCGAAGCGCTCGGACAGCGAGCCGATGTCGCGCAGCACGGCGGTTGCCACGCTGGAGAGCTGGCCGACCTGGCCGTTGAGCATGCGCGTCGAGGTCTCGGCCGCCGAAGAGGCGGTCTCGACCGACGAGGCGAACTGGCCGATCCGCTCGCCGAGCTGGTCGTTGATGGTGGCGAGGTTGGTCTCGGTCTGGCCGGCGAGCTCGCGCAGCGAGCCGTTGGTCTCGCCGAGGCGGGAGATGACGGCGTTGATCTCGCCGCGAAGCTGCTCGTTGGTCGAGGTGAGGGCGAGCACGGATTCGCGCGCGCCGGTCTCGACATTGGCGCGGAAGCTCTCCGAGCTCTCCGCCAGCAGGCGGGTGGCCTGTTCGGAGGAGTCGGCGATGCCGCGCGTGACGTCCACGCCTGTCTGCGACAGGGAGCGGGTGATCTCCGCGCCCTTCTGGCCGATGATCTCGGAAATCGCGTTGCCGCGGTTCTCCAGGGTGCGCGCGACGAGATCGCCGACGCGGCTGACCTCGCCGGTGACCTGCAGGCCGTTCGCGGCGAGCCGCTCCACGAGGTTGCTGCCGCGATCGTCGAGCAGCGAGGCAAGCTCGGCCGAACGGGCGCCCAGCACCGCGTTGATCTCGTTGACGCGGGTAGACAGGCCCTGCGTGATGTCGGTCGAGATGGTCGAGAGCGTGCGCTCGACCTCGTCGGCGTTGGCGCGGAGCGTCGCCGTGACGGCCTCGACCTTGTCGGTCAGCGTCTCGGCGATGTGCGAGCCGCGGGCGTCCAGCGACTGCGACACGGTCTCCAGGCGGCCGACCACGACCTCCTCGAAGCGCGCGACGCGGGTGTCGAGCGTTTCAGCGACCTCGAGCGCCCGGCCGCCGAGCGTCCGGTTGATCTCGTCGGCCTTGTCGGAGAGCGTCGTAGTGATGACGTCCGCCTTGGAGGTGAGGGTGTAGGTCACCTCGTCCGACTTGTCGGAGAGCAGACGGGTGATCTCCTCCGACTTGGCGGTGAGCGAATAGGCGACTTCGTCGGACTTGTCGGTGAGCAGGCGGGTGATCTCGCCGGACTTGACGGCCAGCGTGTAGGTCACGTCCGCCGACTTGTCGGACAGCACGCGCGTGATGTCCTCGGAGCGGGCGGCAAGGTTCTGCGCGATGTCCTCGGAGGTCGTCGCGAGGTTCTGGGCGATCTGGTCCGACTTGGTCGCCAGTTCGCGGGCCATTTCCTCGGACCGGGTCGTCAGGTTGAAGACGATCTGGTCCGACTTGTCGTTGAGCAGGCGCGCCAGCTCGTCCGACTTGGTGGTGAGGTTGGAGGCGATCTCGTCCGACCGGGTGGCGAGGGTCTCGGTGATCTCGCCCGAGCGGGTCGCCAGCGTGTTGGCGATCTCGTCCGACTTCGACGCCAGCGTCGAGGTGATCTCGTCGGATTTCGAGGTCAGGGTCGAGGTGATCTCGTCCGACTTGGCGGTGAGGTTGAAGGTGATCTCGGCGGACTTGTTCTCCAGCGCCTCGGTCACGGCCTTGCCGCCTTCGCCCAGCACCTGGGCGAGTTCGAGCGTGCGGCTGGCGAGCGTGGCGTTGAACGCCTGCGCGCGGGTGTCCAGCGCCTGGTCGATGCGCGCAAGGCGGCCGTCGAGGGCCTCGGTGATCTCCGTGGACTGCTGGGCGACGCGATCGGCAAATTCGCGGGCGTCGCCGGCGAGCCGGTCGGCGAGGGCGGTGCCCTTGCCGGTGATCGTGTGGTCGAGCGCCTGGATATGGCCGCCCAGCTTGTGGTCGAGCAGGGCGGTGTGGTTGGCGACCGACTCGGTCATCGTCGTCGCATGGCCGCCGACGCGGGCCTCGAAATCGGCCGACAGGCGGCCGACAGCGTCCTCCAGATTGAGGGCGTGGCGGGAAACCGCGTCCTCCATGCCGGTGGCGTAATGGGCGACGCGGCCCTCGAAAGTCGTCGTATGGCGGCCGAAGGCCTCGTCGAAGTTCGCCGCATAGCGCGCGAGGTTTTCCTCGATCGAGGAGGCGTGCTGGCCGATGCGGCCGTCGAGCGTGCCGGTATGGCGGCTCAGCGTGTCCTCGAACAGGTTCGCATGGCGCGACAGCGTCTCGTCGATGGCCGAGGCGTGCTGGCTGATGCGGCCGTCCAGGCTGCCGGCGTTGCGGCTGAACGTGTCCTCGAAGGCCGACGCATGGCGCGACAGGCTTTCCTCGATGGCGGAGGCGTGCTGGCCGACGCGGCCGTCGATATCGCCGGCGTGGCGGCCGAACACGTCCTCGAAGGTCGCGGCATGGCGCGACAGGCTCTCCTCGATGACGGAGGCGTGCTGGCCGATGCGGCCGTCGAGGCTGCCCGTGTGGCGGCTCAGCGTCTCGTCGATCCGGGCGGTGTGGTTGCCGAGGCGGGTGACGAAATCGGCCGTGTGGCGCGTGAACACGTCCTCGATATGGGCCGTGTGATGCGCGGCGCTGGTGTCGAAGCCCGAAGCGTAGCGGCTGAAGGCGTCCTCGAGCGCGCCGGCATGCAGGGCGACGCGCGCCTCGAAGCCGGAGGTGTGGCGGTTGATGGCGTCGTCGAGCTGGACGACGTTCTGCGCGATGCGGGTGACGATGGACTCGCCATGCTCGGCGACGGCGCCGGAGATCTGCGCGGCAGTCTCCTCCATGCGCTGGGTGACGTAGTCGCCGCGCGCGGTGAGGGCATTGGTGACTTCGGCGCCGATATGGCCGATGCGCTGGGTGAGGTCGGTGCCCTGCGAGGCGAAGCTCGCGAGCACGTCGGTGCCGGCCAGTTCGATCTCCTGGCGCAGGTTCGCCGTGCGCTCGGAAATGGCCGTGGTGACCGTCTCGGAGGCGCGGTGCAGGGCGAGCTGCACGTCCTGCGCCTTCTCGGTGAGGCTCTCGACCACCTGGATGCCGACATCGCCGATGGCGCCCTTGGCCTCGGCGGTGCGCTGGGTGATGGCTTCCGCGATGAGCTGGCCGGTTACGGCAAGGCGCTTGTCGAGCTCGTCGCCATGGGTGGTGACGGTCAGATGCAGCTTGTCGCCGGTCTCGGCGATGCGGTCGGCGAGGGCGCCGCCGCGCACCGTGATGGTCTCGGCGACGTAGCTGCCGGTCGAATCCAGCTTGGAAGCGACTTCCGAGCCGCGCTCGGTCAGTTCGCCGACCAGCCGCTCGCCGGTGTCGCGCAGGCGCGAGGTGACCTCGTTGCCGCGCAGCGACAGTTCGGAGACGAAGGCTTCGCCCGTCTCGCGCAGGGTCGAGGTGACCTCGCCGCCGCGGGTGGACAGTTCATAGACCAGCGTCTCGGCGGTCGACTTGAGCTGCGAATTGACCTCGCCGCCGCGGGTGGAGAGTTCGTAGACGAGGCTGTCGCCGGTATCCTTCAGGCGGCTCGTGACCTCGTTGCCGCGCAGCGACAGTTCGGACACGAAGGCCTCGCCCGTCTCGCGGAGGGTCGAGGTGACCTCGCCGCCGCGCGACGACAGCTCGGAGATCAGGCTCTCGCCGGTCTCGCGCAGGGTCGAGGACACGTAGTGGCCGCGGGTCGACAGCTCCGAAATGAGGTTGTCGCCGGTCTCCTTGAGCGTGGACGAGACGTAGCCGCCGCGCGAGGAAAGCTCGGTGATGAGGTTCTCGCCCGTTTCCTTGAGCGTCGAGGAAACGTAGTCGCCGCGCGAGGACAGTTCCGCGATCAGCGCCTCGCCGGTGTCCTTCAGGGTCGCGGAGACATAGCCGCCGCGCTCGGACAGCTCGCCGATCAGCGCTTCGCCGGTGATCTTGAGGGTCGAGGAAACCTCGCCGCCACGGGTCGCAAGTTCGCCGATCAGCGCCTCGCCGGTCTCGCGCAGGGTGGAGGAGACCTCGCCCGAACGCATGGACAGTTCGGCGACGAGATTCTCGCCGGTTTCCTTCAGGCGCGAGGACACATCGTCGGCGCGGCTGGCGATGGCATGGGTGATCTCGGCGCTGGTGGACGCCAGATGGTTGGTCATCGCCGTGCCGGTCTCGGACAGCTTGGCCGCCATGGTCGTGCCGGTATCGGCCATCGTGACGGTCACGATATTGCCGGTGTCGGTCAGCACCGAGGTAACACGATCGCCGGTGGTCGAGAGGGCGCGGGTCACTTCGTCGCTGGTCGAGGCGAGGCGGTCGACGATGTCGGAGCCGCGGCGCTGGATCTGGTCGATCATCGTGTCGCCGGCGCGGCCGAGCGCCAGCGTGATGGCCTCCGCCTTCTCGCCGAGCGAGCCGGTGACGCGCATGCCGGATTCGTCGATGCGGCGGGTGAGCTGGTCGCCGGCATCCGCGATCTGGCCGGCAAGCTGCTCGTGGACGCCGGTCATGGCGCCGCGGACGCGCTCGGCATTGGAGACGATGGCCTCGCGCTGGGTGACCAGCTCCTCGATCAGCGCGCGCACGCGCAGCTCGTTGTCGCTATAGGCGCGCTCCAGCGAGGCGACCTCGTTGTGGACGAGGGATTCAAGTTCGCCCGCGCGAGCGAGCGCGCGCTCGACGCCGTCGCCCATTGCCGCAACCTCGCGGCGGATGGCCTGGCCGACCGAGACGACGCTCTCGCGCGCCATGGCTTCGGGTTCGGCGAGGCGGATCGCCACCTGGCTCATGGCCTGGGCGACGAGGCGCATTTCCTGCGAGCGGCGGATCAGCGCGCCCATGACGAAGAAGAACAGGACGGGCAGGAAGACGACGGCGGCAAAGGTGAGCGTGGAGGGGGCGAGCAGGTCCGGCATCTGGCCGGCGAACAGGCGCGAGCCGACGAACAGGCCGGCGCCGACCCATGCGATGGACAGGAACAGGGCGACCCAGAGCGGCGTCGCGGCGGGCTTGCGCGCAAGGCTCTCCAGAAGCTGGGCGATGTCGCGGCGATCGTCGTTGGCGGCCGGCTGGCTCGGCGCAACGACCTGATCGGAGCGGCGGGTATCGGAGAAAAGGTCGTCGTCGACCCTGACGTCGGGCGAGGGCGCCGGCGCCTGGGCGGATGTCCGCCCGGCCTTACCCTGGTCCTCGTTCGCGAGATTCAGGGCATCCTGGATGGCGGCGAGAGCCGCTTCAGCCGGGTCCTGAGCCTTCTTCGGAGTGTTCGCCATGGTGTCGCCCGCATCCTCAACTCACACAGACAGGCATCACCCACCCGGAGCCAAGCGCCCCAAGTGCCTCTTGGACGCAAACACCACGGATGGCAGACAACGGTCCGCCGCAATGTGTAATCTACCGGCCGGACCTTAGGAAAGAAACCAGCAGTCGCCGCAGTTTCCGAATCATCGTTAACGAACGGGTAACCATGTCCACGCGTAAAGCCGGCTCCGGGGGCGGACGAATGGCCAAGGGCGCTGCGTCACCTCACCCCCCGCCTACCGACGCGCAACGGCGCTGGCTCACCCGCGGCGCGGACCAGCCCGGTGGAAAACTCCCGCTATTCGACCGGCAGGGCAGGGAGGTGCCGAGGGCGACGATCAGGGCCTGTATCGAGGCCGGCTGGGCCGCGCCATGGTTCGCCAATCCGGTCAAGCCCGACTGGCTCGTCTGCAAGCTGACGGATGCGGGATATCGCGTGATCGGGCGGCCATCCCAGTCCGGCTGACGTTTACCCTCGGTCAACCGCATGCGCCTTTTCCGGGCGGTGCGTGCCACGACTTTAACCCGCCCTTGCCGGGATGACGCCGATCATCCGCCGCATCGGGGAGAGAGGGACAACCTCCTCAAGGCCAGAACGGCCGCGTCAAAACGGGGACACGATGACCATGGCACGCATGATGAGCGACGACTTTCCGGGCGGCGGCAGCGGCAAGCCCGTCGACCTGACCCATCTCTCCCGCCAGACTTTCGGCGACCACGATCTGGAGCGCGAGGTGCTGATCCTGTTCGAGCGCCAGTCGCACCTGATGATCGAGCGGCTTCGCGGCGCGACCACGGCGAAGAGCTGGGCCGAGGCCGCCCATACGCTGAAGGGCTCGGCGCTCGGCATCGGCGCCTTCCACGTGGCGTCTGCGGCAGAGGCCGTGGAATGCGACCAGGTCGACCACCTCTCCTCGAAGGCCTGGGACGACCTTGCCCGGCTGGAGGATGCCGTGCGGAAGGCCAATGCCTTCATCGCGGATATCCTGAAAGCTGCCTGATCAGCGCGCGCGGGCCGAAATAGCTGTCATTCGGGCGCGCCTCTGGCGTGCTGGCACGGCTTTCGCTATGTGAGCCGCATCGTTTGGAACCGCCGCAAACTAGCCGTGCGGCGGTTTCGCCTTGTCGGGAGCGGCGCCGGTCGCGGCCGGCATGATGGCGCCAAGGCGCAGCCGGAACGGCATAGAAAGCAAGGCCCCTCGATCCATGCCCCAGATCACCTTTGTCGACCATACCGGCGAAAAGCGCAGCGTGTCGGCCGATACAGGCGCGACGGTGATGGAAGTCGCCATCAAGAACGGCATTCCCGGCATCGTCGCCGAATGCGGCGGGGCCTGCGCCTGCGCCACCTGCCATGTCTATGTCGATGAGAGCTGGATGCCAACGGTCGGCGAGCCCTCCCACATGGAAGAGGACATGCTGGACTTCGCCTTCGAGGTGAAGCCGACGTCGCGGCTCTCCTGCCAGATCAAGATCACCGATGCCATGGAAGGCCTGACGGTGACGACGCCCGAGCGGCAGGGCTGACGCTTTAGGTTTTCGCGAGGCCGGCCTTACGAGCCGGCCAGCACGCCCAGATCGCGCCAGCCATAAGCGAGTTCGACGAGCGTGGCCTCGTCGCGCCGATCCTCCTTCTCGCCGACGATCTCGCCGCCCAGCCGCTCGTAGAAGCGCCGGGCGGGCTGGTTGTCGCGCAGCACCCAGAGGTTGGCCGCGTGGCGGTCCTTGTCGCGCAGGGACTGGGCGACCGCCGCCATGAGGCGTCGGCCGGTGCCTGCCTTCTGCGCGCGTCGCAGCAGGTAGATGGCACTGATCTCGCCGGCGAAGCCCCCGGCGAGAAGCGCGGAATCCCGCTGCACGCCGCCCGATGCGAAGCCCACGACCTCGCCGCCGCGCTCCGCGACGAAGACCGAACTGCCGAGGGGATCGGAGGCCGCGCCGAGTATCCGCGCCCAGCGCACCGTGCGGTCTTCCACCGACAGGCTGGTCAGCATCGATTCCGGGATGAGCCCGGCATAGGTCTCGTGCCACGAGGCGACATGGACCGCTGCGATCGCGGCCGCGTCGGCGGGGGTCGCCGCGCGGATGTCGGACGCGCCGGCTGGTGCGAGATTGTCGGTCATGGGCATCCGTGGACGGGCAATCGGGAAATCTGCAATCACCGCAACTATCGATAGCCGGACCGGCTCCGCCAGTCTCTCCGGCTTCTGGCGACGCTGCCCTGCTCGGGCGGAAGCCCGCGGCAACGTGACGGCCATATGGCGCGCCCGCGCACGGCCTCCATGCCCTGACGGGCCTTGGCTTCCGCGCAGGACGCCCTAAACCGGAGATAACGCGCGGAGACAAGCGCCATGCCCCCTCAGACGGCCGAGCGTCCGCTCGCCGCCATAGCCTGCCAGTTCGTCTGCTTCACCTTCATCTCGGCCAATGACGTGATCCTCAAGCTCATCGTCGCTGACCTGCCGAGTTGGCAGATCATGACGATACGCTCGGGCTTCGGCATCCTGTTGCTGCTGCCCTTCGTGGTCGTGCAGGCGTTGCGCGGAACGGGGAGCATCGTCACGCGGCGTCCCGGCGCCCATTTGATGCGCGCCTGCCTCTCGGCGGTGTCGATCGTCTGCTATTTCGAGGCGCTGCGCGAACTCGACCTTCCCGTGGCGACCGCCATCCTGTTCGTCACGCCCTTCTTCGTCGTGGCCCTGTCGGGTCTCGTGCTGCGCGAGCCGGTGACGTCCAACCGCTGGATCGCCGTCATCATCGGCTTCGTCGGCGCGCTGATCATCATTCGGCCGGGACCGGCCGGCGTCTCCATCGCGGCGCTGCTGGCGGTGCTGTCGGCCGCGACCTGGGGCTCGGCCATGGTCGCCATGCGTCATCTCGGCCGCACCGAGGGCATCCTGTCGGTGCTGTTCTACTTCAACCTGTTCATCTGCGGCATTGCCGGGGCCTTCGCCTGGCCCGGCTGGCAGCCCGCTTCGGGCCGGCTGGTGGCGACGATCGCGCTGGTGGCGGCGATCCAGCTCATCGCGCAGTTCTTCATGATGACCGCTTTCCGCTTCGCCTCGGCTTCCGTGGTGGCGCCGGTGCAATATTCCCAGTTGCTCTGGTCGGTGGCGGCCGGCTGGTTCGTCTTTTCCGTGGTGCCGGGGCCGCATGTGATGCTGGGCGCGGCGATCATCGTGGCGAGCGGGCTCTATCTCATCCTGTCGGAACGCCGGGCGTCCTGAGCCGTTCGGAGCTTCGCGGCCTTGCTTCGCGGGGGCGCTTCGCTCACATGAGAGAAGAACGGGAGAGACCATGCGCCGGCTGATCCTGCTGCGCCACACCAAGTCGGACTGGCCGAACGGCATGGTCGATCACGACCGGCCGCTGGCCAAGCGCGGCCGGCGCGCCGCCCCGCTGATGGGCCGCGTGCTCCTCGATCAGGGCTTCGTGCCGGACAAGGTGCTGGTCTCGACGGCGCAGCGCACGGTGGAGACCTGGGCTCTGGCGAGCGCCGGTCTCATCCAGTTTCCGCCGGCAACGCCGGAGCCGCGCATCTACGAGGCGGCGCCCCACGTGCTGACCAATGTCATCCGCGAGACCGAGGATGCGGTGCAGACGCTGCTTCTGGTCGGGCACAATCCGGGCATCGAGGCGCTCGCCTACGGCCTGATCGCCGACGGACTGGCAGAGGAGCGCCAGCGGCTGTCGCGCAAATATCCGACCGGCGGTCTTGCCGTCATCGACTGCGCCATCGACCACTGGACGCAGCTCAGCGCCGGCTGCGGCACGCTCGTTGCCTTCGTCGTGCCGCGCGATCTGGACCCGGAAGCCGAATAGATGGTCTGGACCGGCTGGTGGAACGAGACCCGGCTCGCGGCGAGTTCCATCGCGGCCTATGCGACCGACTGGGTCAGCCCGACGCTCCGGCTCGGCGTCACCGGCCTCTCGCGCTCGGGCAAGACCGTGTTCATCACCTCGCTGGTCCACGGCCTGCTGACGGCCGCGCGCTGGCCGGTCTTCGAGGCGCAGGCGCAGGGCCGCATCGCGCGCGTGCGGCTGGAGCCTCAGCCCGACGACGGCGTGCCGCGCTTTCCTTACGAGGACCATCTGGAGACGCTCACTGCCAGGCGCCAATGGCCGGAGGGCACCAAGCGGATCAGCGAAATCCGCCTCGCCATCGATTTCGCCTCCAATACCGGGATCATGCGCGGCACCGAGAAGACACTGACGGTCGACATCGTCGATTATCCCGGCGAGTGGCTGCTGGATCTGCCGCTGCTCGCGCAGAGCTATGCCGAATGGTCGCGTCTTTCGATCGAGGCCGCGCGCCGGCCGCCGCGCGCGGCGCTGGCGGCGCAATGGCTGGCCGCGATGGCAGCGGTGCAGCCGTTCGACAGGGCATCGGAGAGCGATGCGCGCAGGCTCGCCGAGCTTTTCACCGCCTACCTCAAATCCTGCCGCGACGAGCGCGTCTCGCTCTCGACACTGCCGCCCGGCCGCTTCCTGCTGCCGGGCGAGATGGAGGGCTCGCCCGCGCTGACCTTCGCGCCGCTCGACCTCGAAGGCCGGGAACCTGCCGGCGACAGCCTCGCGGCGCTGATGGAGAAGCGGTTCGAGAGCTACAAGCGGCTCGTCGTCATGCCGTTCTACACCAACCATTTCGCGACGCTGGACCGGCAGATCGTGCTGGTCGATGCACTTGCGGCGCTGAATGCCGGGCCGGCGGCGCTGGCCGATCTCGAAATCGCGCTGGCCGACGTGCTGACCGCGTTCCGGCCAGGCGCGAACTCGATCCTTTCCGCCATGCTGGCACGGCGGATCGACCGCATCCTGTTTGCTGCTACCAAGGCGGACCATCTGCACCAGACCAGCCACGACCGGCTGGAACTGCTCCTGAACCGGCTGACGGACCGGGCGATCCGGCGCGCCGAATTCGCGGGGGCGCGGGTCGATGCCGTGGCGCTGGCCTCGCTGCGGGCGACGCGCGAGACGACGGTCACCCGGCTCGGCCGGCCGCTCTCCTGTATCGTCGGCACCCCCATGCCGGGCGAGCAGACGGGCGGCGAGACCTTCGACGGATCCTCGGAGGTTGCGGTCTTTCCCGGCGAGCTCCCCGCCGATCCCGCAGGGCTGTTCGCCGGTCCCGACGCATTCCGCGGCGAGGACTACCGTTTCGTGCGCTTCCTGCCGCCGAAAGCCGATCCGACGCAGCCCTTGCCCCATATCCGCCTCGACCGCGCGGTGGAGTTCCTCATCGGGGACCGCCTCGCATGACGAAAAATACGCCGCAACGCCCGCAGGCCTTCCGCCTCGATGCCGAGGATGTCGAGATCGCCCCGCCGAGCGATGCGCCGGTGCCGGTGCGCTCCGGTCCGCCCGTGGAGCCGCAGCTCGCCCCGCCCGGACCGCCGCCGAAGACCGGCTTCTGGGTCAAGCTGTTCTGGACCGGGCTTGGCGGCATCGTGTCGCTCGCCTTCGGCGTCGCCGTCTCGCGGCTGGTCGACGACCTGTTCGCGCGCGCGCAATGGCTCGGCTGGGTCGGCGTCGCGGCGGTCGCGCTGTTCCTGCTGGCGGGGCTGGTCCTTGCGGCGCGGGAGATGCTGGCCCTGCGCCGCCTGCGGCGGCTCGACGACCTGCGCCTGCGCGCAGAGAAGGCGCTGCTGGACAAGGACGACCGTGCGGCGGCATCGCTCGCGGCCGATCTCGTATCGGCCATGGGCGGCAATGCCCGCACGGCCAAGGGCAGGGCGGCGGTGGCCGTCGCCTTCTCGGACGGCGTGATCGACGGCCTCCAGCGCCTGCGCATCGTCGAACGCGAGATCATCGAGCCGCTTGACCGCGAGGCGACGCGGCTCGTCGCGGAAGCGGCGCGGCGTGTCTCCGTGGTGACCGCCATCTCGCCGCGCGCCGCGCTGGACCTCGCAGTGGTCTTCGGCACGGCGATGCAGCTCATCCGGCGCATCGCGCAGCTTTATGGCGGGCGGCCGGGCACATTCGGCATGTTCAAGCTGGTGCGCCACGTGCTCGCCCATATGGCGCTGACCGGCGGCATGGCGGCCGGCGATACGATCCTCGACCAGCTCGTCGGCCACGGCCTTGCCGCCAAGCTCTCGGCCAAGCTTGGGGAGGGGGTGCTGAACGGCCTGCTCACCGCCCGGCTCGGCATCACCGCCATCGCGGTGACGCGCCCGCTGCCCTATATCGGCGCGCCGCGGCCCGACGTGCGCGATCTCGTCGGTGATGCCATCACGCTGTCGGCCAAGGGCGAGAAGGCCTGAGGTCAGCCGCCCACCACTGCAAAAACCCCGACCCTTGTCGTCATGGCCGGGCTTTTCCCGGCCATCCACGCCTTGAACACGACGCGAGGGGTAAGTCGTGGACACCCGGGCCAAGCCCGGGCATGACGATATCGGCGATGGGGGTCGTATCGGATCAGGCCTCGTCGGGCAGCAGCGCGGCCGGCGGGTTCAGCGGATCGAACTCAGCCGGGGGGTTCTTGGCGAGCCACAGCGACATCTGCCACGCCGCGTAGAAGCCGATGAAGCCGACGATGCCGACAAGGCCCCAATTGGCCGTGGTCAGGCCGTGGAAGGCGAGATAGGCGAGGGAGAGGCCCAGGCCGCTGCTCGCCGCGACCATCGCGATGTAGCGCCAGAGCGGCTCGCCGGCCAGAAAGCGCGCCTTGGGCGAGGCTTTGGCGGTCGCGGTCAGCACCTCGCGCACGAAGGCCGAATAGGCGGCGTCGTGCGCCTCCACCTCGACCATGCCGCGCCATGATACGTTCGAGAACCAGATGCGCCGGCCGAGCCGCTGGCGCATCTCGAAGCGATAACGCTTGAGGTAGAGGTTGGACGGCCGGAACGTCAGACGGACGTGCTCTACCTGATGCAGCGGCACCTTGCCGGACAGGCGCCCGTCGGTCCAGGCGAGGTCGCGGTCTTCCAGCGTGAAGACGATCTCGCGCCCGACCAGTTTCGGCCGGTGGCGGAAGATCGGGCGGCCGTCATGGTCGCGCCAGAGGGCGTCGGCGGGGGCAGGAGCGTTCATGGGCGGGAGTTAGCGTAGTGCGGGTGCTGCGGGAAGGGGCGGCGTCCCGGACCTCTCCACGTCATGCCCGGGCCAAGTCGGCCATGACGGGCTCAGCCAAACCTACCGCACCAGCTCCTTCATGGCCTTGTCGAGCCCCTCCAGCGTCAGCGGGAACATGCGCTGCTCCATGATGTCGCGCATCATGCCGATGGAGTGGGTGTAGTCCCAGTGCTTCTCCTTCACCGGGTTGAGCCAGATCGCGGAGGGGTAGATGCCTGCCACCCGGCGCATCCAGACGACGCCGGCCTCCTCGTTGAAGTGCTCGACCGAGCCGCCGGGCTGGGCGATCTCATAAGGCGACATCGACGCGTCGCCGACGAAGATGACCTTGTAGTCATTGCCGTATTTGTGCAGCACGTCCCAGGTCGGCATGTGCTCGTCGAAGCGGCGCTGGTTCTTCTTCCACACCTTCTCATAGAGGCAGTTGTGGAAGTAGAAATATTCCATGTGCTTGAACTCGGCCTTGGCCGCCGAGAACAGCTCCTCGCAGAGCTGGATGTGCCAGTCCATCGAGCCACCGACATCGAAGAAGATCAGCACCTTGATGGAATTGCGCCGCTCGGGCCGCATCTGCACGTCGAGAAAGCCGTGGCGGGCGGTCTCGCGGATGGTGCCGTCGAGGTCGAGTTCGTCGGGCGAGCCGGTGCGGGCGAACTTGCGCAGGCGGCGCAGCGCGATCTTGATGTTGCGGGTGCCGAGTTCGACCGTGTCGTCGTAGTCCTTGAACTCGCGCTTGTCCCAGACCTTCACCGCACGGAAATTGCGGTTGCCGTCCTGGCCGATGCGGACGCCCTCGGGGTTGTAGCCATAGGCGCCGAAGGGCGAAGTGCCGCCCGTGCCGATCCACTTGTTGCCGCCCTGGTGGCGGCCTTTCTGTTCTTCCAGACGCTTCTTCAGTGTCTCCATCAGCTTGTCCCAGCCGCCGAGTGCCTCGATCTGGGCCTTTTCCTCCTCGGTGAGGAACTTCTCGGTGAGCTTTCTCAGCCATTCCTCGGGGATATTGACCTCGATGCCTTCCGCGAGGCTTTCCAGCCCCTTGAAGGTCGCGCCGAACACCTTGTCGAACTTGTCGATATTGCGCTCGTCCTTCACCAAGGCGGCGCGCGAGAGGTAATAGAAGTCGGTCGGCGAACGCTCGATGATGTCGGCGTCCAGCGCCTCCATCAGCGTCAGATATTCGCGCACCGTCACCGGTACGCCCGCCTTCTTCAGGTCGTGGAAGAAATTGATGAACATGGGCGGAGTGTAGGGGCTCGCCGTCCCGGCGTCATCATGCCGTTGGGCGGATCAGCCGGAATCGCTGCCGCCTGCGGGCATGCTGAATCCTGTCCCTGCCGACAGGCGATCGACGGCTGCGCGATTATCCTCGCCGAGGCGAACCTGCGGGTCGTCCTGGACACGAGCCGCGAGCCACCATGACAGGGGGAGGGCGGCGAATACTGCGACCGCACCGAGATAGAGCAGCACCAGCTTCATGGCGGCTATCGTAGTCCTCCGGCCCATCAAGTGCAATGTTTGCGGCAAAATGACACGAAATCGGTCGTCATTCGGCCGCCCGATGCGTCTTGCAAGGGGATCGGCTGAGCGGACGAAATCAGTCGCCGCCCCCGCCACCATCACCTCCTCCGCCGCCTCCATCACTGCCGTCGGACGAGTCGCTGGAGGAGCTGTCGCCGTCCGACGAGCCGCCGAACAGGACCGCGAGCAGCGCGAGCCCGGCGCCGCCGACTGCCAGAAGAACCGCAAGTGTGCTGCTCATGACATCTGACCTTCCGTAGCGTCAGTATGCCCATTCCGGCGCGCGGCGTACAGTTCCCTCGTTGCCGCGATGCGGAAGGAGGGCGTCAATCGCTACTGCTGCTGCTACCGCTGTCGCTACTACTGCCGCTGTCGCTACTACTGCCGCTGTCGCTGTTACTGCTTCCCGCATCGCTCGGCGAGGGGCTGCCGGATGCGGAGCACGATGGCGCGGCCTCGCCGGTCCTGCAGCCGTCTCCGACGGGGGACGAAGCGGCGACGTCCTGCGAGATCGATCCGGCAGCGGATGCGTGGGACCATGCGAGGTTGGGCGAATGATCGGACGCGGCGCCGTCCCGGCTCCCCGGTGCAGTCCGGCTCCACGCCCTCGTCAGCGCCCAGAACCCGGCGAGTGCGGCGAGGAGCGAGGCGAGGCCGACGAGGATCGCGATGAACGGGCTGGCGAGCGTGACCATGGCGCTATTCGATCAGCACCATGTTTCCGCGGCATCCTGCGACAGCAGGCCGTCTGTGACAGGAGGGCTCAGCCCGGCTCCCAGGCGCCGCTCTGCCCCCGGCAGAGGCGCTGTTCGTCGAGCGTGGTGAGGGGCGGCGCGCCGAGCAGGGCACCCGCGGCATCGCCGAACACGGTCAGCGTCGCCGAAACCACCCGGCACGGCCGCCCGGCACTGGCTCCGGCGGGATAGACCGACAGGACGATCTCCCGCCGCGCGCCGGCACGGCTCCGCCAATGGGTTTCGAGGCCGCGCGCGCTTGCGCCGGTCGCCTGGGTCAGGGTGCGGATCTCGCCGACATCCTCGTCGGTGAGCGCCAGGACGGACCCGCAGCTTTCAGGCGAATCCGTGCGCGAGACGGCCGTGACGCCGCCGAAGACGAAGAGGCCGCCGCCACCGGCCATGCCCGCCCGCGAGCCGCCGGACTGCGTCGTGCGGCAGCGGGCGACCTGCCGCTCGATGGCCCAGCCGGATGCGCCGGGGCCGGACATGGGCAAGGGCGGGGAGGCGTCGAGGCCGGCCGAGCAGCCGGCCAGCAGCAGCGCTCCGCCCATGAGGGCGGCGCGGACAACCGGAGCGGGATGGCCGTGAATCAGGGGCATGGCACCAGCGATGCATCAGGGCGACCGTGTCGGTCGCCGAGACATAGTGCCGCGTCCGGCCTCTCTCAACCTCGGCGGGCGAGAAAGGCGAGCCGCTCGAACAGGTGCACGTCCTGCTCGTTCTTGAGCAGCGCGCCATGCAGCGGCGGGATCGCCTTGCGCGGGTCCTTCTCGCGCAGGGTGTCGCCGTCGATGTCCTCGACCATGAGCAGCTTCAGCCAGTCCAGCAGTTCGGATGTCGAGGGCTTCTTCTTCAGGCCAGGCACCTCGCGCACCTCGTAGAAGATGCGCAGCGCCTCGGCGACCAGCTTCTGCTTGATGCCGGGGAAGTGCACGTCGACGATGGCCTTCATCGTCTCGGTGTCCGGGAACTTGATGTAGTGGAAGAAGCAGCGGCGCAGGAAGGCGTCCGGCAGTTCCTTCTCGTTGTTGGAGGTGATGATGACGATCGGGCGCTGCGCGGCCTTCACGGTCTCGCTGGTCTCGTAGACGAAGAATTCCATGCGATCGAGCTCCTGCAGGAGGTCGTTCGGGAACTCGATGTCGGCCTTGTCGATCTCGTCGATCAGCAGGACGGGCCGCTCCGGCGCCGTGAAGCCCTCCCAGAGCTTGCCGCGCTTGATGTAGTTGGCGATGTCCTTGACCTTCTCGTCGCCGAGCTGGCTGTCGCGCAGGCGCGAGACGGCATCGTATTCGTAGAGGCCCTGCTGGGCCTTGGTGGTCGACTTGACGTGCCACTCGATCAGGGGCGCGCCGATGGCCTTGGCGATCTCGATGGCGAGCACCGTCTTGCCGGTGCCCGGCTCGCCCTTCACGAGCAGCGGACGCTGCAGCGTGATCGCCGCATTGACCGCAACCTTCAGATCGTCGGTCGCGACATAGCCGCTCGTCCCCTCGAAACGCCCGGACGCCATGGAATTTCCTCGTGTGGATCGGTTGGCAGGGCAGGCGCCCCGCGGGTCGCCGGCAGGGTAGGGGCCGGCAGGGGCGGCTGCAACACCCGGCAGAATCTGCCGATAGGCACAGGCGAAACTGCCGCCGGCGCCGCCGGAAACCTTCTGTTTACCATCTAACTATCTGACAAATAACGACTTGACCCGCCGGTTGGTCGTGGCATGGCCGCTGCTAGGCATGGGACCGAATGCGGTGGCGCTTCACCGTGATCGGGTCCCGGCAAGATGCCGGCGGAGGGGTTCATGGGTATCTTCGGCGCAATGACCACGGCGGTCAGCGGCCTCTCGGCGCAGGCCTATGCTCTGGAGAACATCTCCGGCAACATCGCCAACTCGCAGACCACCGCCTTCAAGCGGATCGAGACCAGCTTCATCGATCTGATCCCCGATTCCGGGCCGAAGCGCGAACTCTCCGGGTCGGTCACCGGCCAGTCGCGGGCGACCAACACGATCCAGGGCCAGATTTCGGCGACCTCGATCACCACCAATCTCGCCGTCAACGGCGACGGCTACTTCGTCGTCCAGCAGCCCCAGGGCTTCGTCGACGGCCAGCCGAGTTTCGGCGCGACCAACAGCTACACCCGGCGCGGCGACTTCACGATCGACGCCAACGGCTACATGGTCAACGGCGCGGGCTACTACCTGCGCGGTCTGCGCCTCGATCGGGCGACCGGCAACCCGCTCGGCTCCTCGCCGGTGCCGATCCAGGTGACCAACGACGTCATCCCGGCGCGCGCCTCCACCCAGATCAACTACCGCGCCAGCCTGCCCACGGTCCCCGCCACGGCGAATGCAAGTTCGACGGTCCCGGGCAGCGAGCTCATGGCGCCGGCGCTGATCGGTTCGGCGACTATCGGGCCGTCGAACTCGGCTTCCTTCGTCGCGACCTCGGTCGCGGGCGGCTCGGAGACCGTCTACGACGCTCTCGGCAATCAGGCGAACGTCCAGATCCGCTGGGCGAAGACCGCCAATGCCTCGGCCGGTCCGCCGGCGGTCTCCGATACCTGGAGCGCGTACTACCAGTCCAATTCGGCCGCAGGTTCGGAGACGTGGACGCGGATCGGCGGCGACTTCGTCTTCAACGGCACTGGCCAGCTCACCTCGCCGACCTCCAATCCGGTCATTACCGGCCTCACCGTCAACGGCACCAATGTCGGCAACGTGACGCTGGACCTCGGCACCAGCGGCCTGTCGCAATATGCGCGGGCCGACGGCACCGTGCAGGTCACCGACATCGGCCAGAACGGCTATGCCGTCGGCCAGCTGATGAACGTCACCATCACCGATGCCGGCCGCGTGCGGGGCAACTATTCCAACGGCCAGTCGGTGGACCTCTTCTCCATCCCGCTCGCCTCCTTCAACGGCGACGACATGCTGAAGCGGCTCGACGGCGGTGCCTTCGCCGAGACGTCGGGCTCCGGTCCGCCGATCATGGGCGCCTCCGGCCGGATCATCTCGCAGAGCCTCGAAGGGTCGAATGTCGACATCTCCGAGGAGTTCACCAAGCTGATCATCACGCAGCAGGCCTATGCGGCCAATACGCGGATCGTCACCACGTCCAATTCCATGCTGCAGGAAACGATCAACATGATCCGCTGAGGCGGATCATGAGCCTCGTCAAGGAGTGACGGATCATGCTCACTAGCGCTCTGAACAATGCGCTGTCGGGGCTTCGGTTCACCTCGATCGCCACGTCGCTGACGTCGGCGAATATCTCGAACGCCGGCAACCCGTCCTATACGCGCAAGAGCATCGATCCGGTCCAGCTCCTTGCCGGCGACCAGATCTCGGGCATCGCGGTCGGGTCGATCCGGCGCGAATACGACGCCTTCGTGCAGCGCCAGCTTGTCACCGAGCAGGCCAATGCCGGCTTCGCCTCGACGCGCGCGCAGTTCCTGTCGCGCCTCGACCAGATGTTCGGCGCGCCGGGGTCGGCGCGCGCGCTCGACACCGTGCTCAACGACTTCTCGACCTCGTTCCAGACGCTGCTGACCTCGCCGGAGAGCCAGACGGCGCGCTCGGGCGTGATCAATTCGGCGACCGTCGCCGCACAGACGCTGCGCAGCCTGTCGACCTCGACGCAGGCCATGCGGCTCGATGCCGAAAAGGGTCTCGCCGACGCCACGGCGCGCCTCAATACCCTCCTGACCGACCTGTCCAAGGTCAACGGCCGCCTGAAAGTGTCCTTCGACGACGAGTCGCGCGTCGGCCTGCTCGACCAGCGCGACCAGCTCGTCTCGGAGATCAGCAGCTATGTCGACGTTCGCACCGTCTATGACGACCGCGGGGCCGTGCAGCTCTATGGCGGCGCCGGCTTCGTGCTGCTTTCGACCAGCAAACCGGAGCTGAGCTTCGACGCCCGCGACCTCATCGGCCCGACCAATCTCTACGACCCGGACCCGACGAAACGGACGGTCGGCACGATCACCGCCGATACGCCGTCCGGCCCGGTCGACCTGATCGCCGCCGGGGTATTCAAGTCGGGCAAGATCGCAGCGCTCATCGACCTGCGCGACAATGCGCTGCCGGCCGCGCAGGAGCAGCTCGACCAGATCGCCGCGGGCCTCATCCAGGCGCTCGGCAACTCTTCCACGACGACGCCCGCCACGGTTGCCGGCCCCGGTCCGACGACCGGCTACGACATGGCGCTCGGGGCGGGCCTTGCCGACGGCGATACGGTGACGCTGCAACTCACCGCCAACGGCGTCACTCAGAAGATCACCTTCAAGCGGGTCGACGACACGACCGTGCCGATGTCTGACGACATGACGGCCGACCCGAACGACATCGTGTTCCGCCTGACGGGCTCGTCGGCGGCCGGCCATGCCAGCCAGATGCAGGCGGCGATCGATTCATGGGCTGCGGGGGCGGGCGCCCCGGCCGGCGCCTTCGCCGTCTCGGTGAACGGCAGCGACCTCAGGCTGCTCGCCGATCCGACCGTGACCGGCGGCGCGACGGTCAACACCGCGGCAGCCAACGTCACGGCACAGTCGCTGACCGGCGGCGGTGCCGCCATGCCCTTCTTCATCGACAATACCGCCGTCGGCGGCATCTATTCCGACCGGATCACCGGATCGGGCTCGCAGTTCACCGGCCTTGCCGCGCGGATCGACGTCAACGGGGCGCTGAAGGCCGATCCGAGCGCGCTGGTGAAGATGACCGCTGCGACGCTGGAATCGGATGCCACACGCCCGTCCTTCCTCGCCACCGCGCTCGCCAATGCGGGACGCTATTTCATGCCGGCCGGTGGCCTCGGCACGTCGGCCAATCCGATGCAGGGCTCGGTCCTGTCCTATGCCCGGGCCGTGATCACCAACCAGACCAACGAAGCCGCGACCGCCCAGCAGCTCGCCCAGGGACAGGAAGCGGTGGTTACCCAGCTTCAGGCCCGTTTCGACAGCGTGGCCGCGGTCAATATCGACCAGGAAATGATGATGCTGATCACCCTCCAGACCTCCTATGGCGCCAATGCGCGCGTCATGAGCGCGGTCCGCGAGATGTTCGACATCCTGCGGCAGATGTGAGGGTAAGCCATGGCCATCCGCACCTCCGGCATTCTGACGGGCATGGGTCCCAGCGACTTCGTCCGCATGAAGAACCAGGTCGCCGACCTCCAGCGCCAGCTCGGGTCCGGCAAGAAATCGGAGACCTATGGCGGCCTCGGCGCCGACCGCGGCTTCGCACTCGCCTTCCGCGCCTCGATGAGCCAGATCAGCTCCTGGCAGCAGAACATTTCGCTGGTCACGACGCGCATCTCGATCATCGAGACCTCGCTCAACGGCATCCAGAAGACCGCCGCCTCGGCGAAGACCTCGCTGCAACCGAACGAGTTCACGTTGTCCTCCGGCCGGACTATCGGGCAGGTGGCGGCGGCCGACGGGCTCGACGCCGTCGTGTCCATGCTGAACGCCAATGACGGCAGCCGCTACGTGTTCGGCGGCCGCAAGACCGCGACGCCGCCGGTGCGCGACAGTTCCATCTTCCTCAACGGCGAAGGCTCGAAGAACGGCTTCAACACCACACTGCTCCAGCGCATGCAGGCCGACCTCGGCGTCGCCTCCGCGAGCCCCGAGCGCGATCCTGCGGCGACCGGGCGGCTGAACGTTTCGGCGGCCGGCGCCCAGCCGGTGACGATCGCCGAGGACGGCGTGCATACATTCGGCCTCAAGATCGGCACGGTGTCGGGCGCGGTGGACGGCATCGCTGCGACGACGACGGCGGGGCCGCCGGCTTCCGTGTCGATCGCGGCGGGAGCGGGCAATGCTTCGCCGGGGCAGGCGCTCAAGATCAATTTCACACTGCCCGACGGCAGCACTGAGACCATCACCATGACGGCGGTCCCGGCGGATGCCGAGGTGGTCGCGTCGAACGAGTTCAAGATCGGCGCCACCTCTGCCGAAACGCTCGACAATATGCGGGCGACGCTCGGCACCCAGCTCGACAAGCTGGTCGGCAGCAAGCTCGCCGCCGCCTCGGCGGTGAAGGCGGGCGAGGATTTCTTCAAGGGCGAGACCAACCCGGCAGCGCTTGCCGGCCCGCCGCCGGTTGAGGCCGGCGTGGCGAAGCGCCTGGTGCCCGGCGTTTCCGGCACCATGGCCGACGCGGTCGCCTATGACACGCCGCAGAATGCCGATGCGACCACCGTGCGCTGGTATCAGGGCGACCGGGAATCGACCAATCCGCGGGCCACCGCCTCCGCCGAGATCGACAGCGCGCAGTCGGTCTCCTATGGCGCGCGGGCAGACGAGGAGGCGCTGCGCACGACGGTCCAGTATCTCGCCGTCGCGGGCGCGCTGCGCTTCGATGCGAGCGACCCTAACGCGCTGGAGCGCTATCAGGCGCTGACGCCGCGCGTCGTCTCCGGGCTCAGCATGGAGAAGGCCACCCAGACGGTGGAATCGATCCGGGTCGAGATCGCCGCGGCCAATACCGGCGCCAATTCCGCCAAGACGCGGCATACGGACAGCACCGCCATGCTGGGCGGCCTGCTGGCCGATATCGAGGGCGTCGACGACAACGAGGTCGCGGTGCAGATCCTCGCCATGCAGACCAATCTGCAGGCGAGCTTCCAGACGACGTCGATGCTGTCGCGCCTGTCGCTTCTGCAATATCTCTGACGGGATCGGCGCGCCTCAGGGCGCGCCATTTGCGCCCGGGCGGGCGCTCAGCCGCGGCCTGCGAGGCCGGCGGCGATATTCGAGTTGATGGAGACGAGGATGCCCAGCTTCTCGGGTGCGGGTTCGATCTCGATATCCACCGTCCGCTGGAAGATGAACAGGCCGAGATTGGCGATATTGTTCTTGATCGCCAGCGGCAGCGGATTTTCCGGCTTGGTCGCCGAGGTCGACAGGATCGTCCAGAGCTTGCGATTGTAGGCCAGCGCCGCGCCGAGTTCCCCGGCCTTCTGCGGCCACTGATCCTTGACGGACTGGATCTTGGCTGCGGCCTTCAGCAGCAGGCTGGCTTCGAGCTCGCGCGGACTGGCGGTTGCGGTAACCCTAGCCGTCGACGCGTACGCTGCTGCCCCGTGATGCATGACCCAACAGAGTCCCTTCGTACTCGATGAGGCCCTTGGTGGCCTTCAGGGCTTTGTAGAGTGAACCGGTTAATATGTAATTGTTGATCTCGTCGACAAAGCGAAGTGTCGAGGGCGCCGCCTTCACCACGTCGTTGACCAGGTCGAAATACATCTTGTGATGCAGCGCCGGCTCGCGGGACAGGTACATGAGCTGGACGAGGAGGTAGATCTTCTTGCAGGGCGTGTCGGCGGCATCGACCGTCATCACGTCCTTCTCGCGCAGGATCGGCGCCTCGCCCTCGATGGTGAGCCGGGTGCGCTGGTCGTCGTTGACGATGACGCTGTCGCCGAGGATGAACTTCTCGCCGGGCTTCAGTTCGACCTTGAGCGCCATTCCAGCTCTCCGCTCGATTCGATAAACACCGATCCTAGCACGGCAGGCGGGGAAGGGAGCAGCCGCGGCTGCTCCCCCAATCAGAGGCTTAACGCTCCGATACACGTCACATGCGCACGGCCTGGACGCGGCGGTTGGCGGCGCGGCCGAACTCCGTCGCATTGTCCGCGATCGGCTCGTTGGGGCCGCGGCCGTCGACCTGCACGCGCCCCGGCGAGATACCCTGCGACATCAGCCAGCTGCGGACCGACTCGGCCCGGCGGAGCGACAGGTTGAGATTGTGCTGCGGCGACCCCGTCGAATCCGTGTGGCCGATCAGGCTGAGCCGCATGGCGGGATCGCCATTCAGGACATTGGCCAGTTCCTGGAGGGAGGCCGCGGCGGAGAGCTCCAGTTCGGCCGAGTTGAGGCGGAACTGGATGTAGAGGTCGACCTGGCCGCGCTCGCGCAGGCCGGCAGTGATGTTCTGCTGCACGGGTGCCGCGGTCGGCGCGCGGACCGCCGCCGCCCGGACCACGGGATCGCCGGCGAAGCGGAAGCTCGAGCCGTATGTGCCGTAATTGTTCGAGGCGACGCCGTTGCGGGTCACGCCCGGATAGGCGTTGCGGCCGGCTTCCGGCACGACGGAAACCTGACCGCCGTTGCGCGTGACCATGCCGGCGTGCAGGGCCGCGCGGCAGACCGAGGAATCGCCCGTATAGACATCCATGCCCCAGACCGAGCCGCGGCCGACGGCGGTCGCGTCGCAGCTGCAGGCCAATGTCTCGCCGGAATCCGCGAAGGCGCCGAAATTGTCCGGGCATATGGTGATCGTCGCCGCCGTGGACGGCGCGGCGGCGCGCGCTTCGCCGGCGAAGCGGAAGCTCGATCCATAGGAGCCGTAGTTCGAGGACGAGATGCCGTTGCGGGTGACACCGGGATAGGCGCTGCGGCCGGCTTCCGGAACGACGGAGACCTGGCCGCCATTGCGCGGGACCATGCCGGCGTGCAGCGCCGAGCGGCAGATCGAGGAATCGGCCGTGTAGACATCCATGCCCCATACGGAGCCACGACCGACCGCTGCGGCGTCGCAGGTGCAGGTCAGCGTTTCGTTGCTATCGCCGAAGGCGGTGAAATTGTCGGGGCAGGCGCCGGTGGCCTGCGTTGCCGCTGCCGGAGCCTGCTCCTTGGCGGGAGCCGGGGCAGGGGTGGCGGCCGCCGCATCCGAGCGCGCGAAGCGGAAGCTCGACCGGTAGGTGCCGTAGTTCGATGAGGAGATGCCGTTTCGGGTGACGCCCGGATAGGCGGCCCGGCCTGCCTCCGGGACCGCAGTGACGGTGCCGCCGCGCCGCGAGATGGCACCTGCATGCACGGCCGAGCGGCAGAGCGAGGAATCCGCCGTGTAGACATCCATGCCCCAGACGGAGCCGCGACCGGCGGCGTCCGCGTCGCAGGTGCAGGTCAGCGGTTCGGTGCCGTCCGCGAAGGCCGAGAAATTGTCCGGGCAGACGGAGGGAGCGGAAGACTGCGCCTGTGCGGTGGAGAAGGGGGATGAAAGGAACAGACCGGCTGCCAGCAGCCAGAAAATGCGCGCCATGTGAAAGCTGCCCGATTGCATGAGAATGTCGCCACCGGCGACCCATGCAGCATGGGGTTGTCCCATGGTCAAGGTGACGCGCTAGGGTAGGTCCTGCGACAAAGTCAGCGGGCGTCCATGTTGTTCGGCGGGCTCTGGCCGAGGCGGATCAGCCGAACAGGCTGAGCACGCTCTGGTCGGCCTGGTTGGCGAGCGAGAGCGCCTGCGTGGAGAGCTGCTGGCGGGTCTGCAGGGCCAGCATGTTGGCGCCTTCCTCGTTCATGTCGGCGAGGACGAGGTTGTCGGCGCCGGTCTTCAGGGTGCTCGCCATTTCCTGCGTGAACTTCTGGCGGATCTGGACCAGCGCGAGGTTCGAGCCAAAGGCGCTCGACTGCGAGCGCAGCTTCGCCATGGCGGCCGACAGGTCGGCCATCGCCGTGTTGATGTCCTTGTCGGTCTGAAAATTGTTCATCTGGTCGCGGATGGCGAGATCCTCGCCCACCGTGAACCGCACGCCGGTAATGGTCAGCGACGAGGTCTGGCGCTCGTTGAACATGGCCTGCAGGGTATCGGCGGCCAGAAGATTGACGCCGTTGAAGCCGGCATCCTTGGCGAGCTGGTCGATCTGGCGGCGCAGCTCCGAGAACTGGGCGGCGATGTTCGAGCGCGTGACGTTGATCTCGCCCGCGGGCTTGGTCCGGTCGGAGGCGGCCGGGAAGCCCATATTGGCCAGAGCGGTGCCGGCATTGGTCGAGGAAATGGTGATCGGCTGCGTGCCCACGGTCTCGACCATCAGGCGACCGTCGGGGGAGAGCAGGGCGCGGGCATCCGCGCCGGAGGTGCCGCCGATGGTGACGCCCGCGCCGGTAGCCGCCGCGGCGCCGGTATTGTTGTTGATGGCGTCGACCAGGTCACCGACCGTCGAGCCGGCGGCGACCGTCAGCGTCGTCTGGCGGCCGGTGCCGGTGTTGATCGTGATCGTCTCGCCGACGGCGAAGCCGACCTGCGACAGGTTCGTCGTGGTGGTCAGCGCGCCCTGCAGGCCGCCGACCGTCGGCAGGATACCGGAGAGGCGGGCGGTGGTTGCGGCGGAGCCCTGCGCCTGGCGGGCGAGGGCCTGCGCGTTCTCGACCACGCGGACGATGGAGCGGATGCCGTTATCGGCGGCTTCCAGCGTCTTGATGGCCGTGCCGATGCCGTCCAGCAGGTTGGTGATGTCGGTGGCGCGCGAGTTGAGCATCGCCGCCGAGAAGAAGTTGCCGGGATTGTCGAGGGCCGTGTTGACCTTCTTGCCGGTGGACAGACGGTACTGCGTGCGGTCGCGCAGGTCCGCCGTGTTCATCAGCGAGAGGAGGTTGCCGCGAATGCCTTTCGAAAGGACGATATCGCTCATTCTGATGTCCCCGGGCGCACCCCGACGATTCTCGCGGGGCCTTGTTGATGGGGCAATCTGGCCCGTTAACCCTAATCAAAGGTTAATTTCCGTCCCGGAGGCGTTTTCGCGGGCGATTTTAATGCCTTAGGGCAGGGATGTGTGTCGCTCCCGACACGGCAATTGTTAACCCGGCAGGTTTTGCCGGGCGGCAGAAATGCCGGAATCGGCCAGCGCGGCGAATTGCCTCCCGGGCCAGGCCGGCTTATCTCAGCGCCGATCGAGACCGCGCGGCAGGCGTCCGCGACGTCGATGACCCGACTGCATCAGCCCGGCTCGAGGAGGCTCCCGCATGCCCAGCACCCGCACCGAAACCGACACGTTCGGCCCCATCGAAGTCGCCTCCGACCGCTACTGGGGGGCGCAGGCCGAGCGCTCGCTCGGCAATTTCAGGATCGGCTGGGAGAAGCAGCCGGCGCCGATCGTCCGGGCGCTCGGCATCGTCAAGCGCGCCGCGGCGGAGACCAACATGGCGCTCGGCCGACTCGACCGACAAATCGGCGAGACCGTCGTGAAGGCGGCGCAGGAGGTGATCGAGGGCAAGCTCGACGCGCATTTCCCGCTGGTGGTCTGGCAGACCGGCTCGGGCACCCAGTCGAACATGAACGCCAACGAGGTGATCTCCAACCGCGCCATCGAGATGCTGGGCGGCGAGATGGGTTCCAAGAAGCCGGTCCATCCGAACGATCATGTCAACATGAGCCAGTCGTCGAACGACACCTATCCGACGGCCATGCACATCGCCTGCGCGGAAGAGATCGTCCACCGCCTGCTGCCGGCCCTCCAGCAGTTGCGCAATGCGCTGAACGACAAGGCGAAGGCCTGGGACCACATCGTCAAGATCGGCCGCACCCATACGCAGGATGCGACGCCCCTGACCCTCGGCCAGGAATTCTCCGGCTATACGCAGCAGGTGGAGAACGGCATTGCCCGGATCGAGCAGACGCTGCCGGGCCTGATGCAGCTTGCGCAGGGCGGCACGGCCGTTGGCACCGGCCTCAACGCGCCGGTCGGCTTTGCCGAGACGGTGGCCGAGCGCATCGCCGCTATCACCGGGCTCAAGTTCACCTCCGCTCCGAACAAGTTCGAGGCGCTGGCGGCGCATGATGCCATGGTGTTCTCGCACGGAGCGATCAACACGGCGGCGGCCGCGCTGTTCAAGATCGCCAACGACATCCGCTTCCTCGGGTCCGGGCCGCGCGCGGGCCTCGGCGAACTGAGCCTTCCGGAGAACGAGCCGGGCTCGTCGATCATGCCGGGCAAGGTCAATCCGACCCAGTGCGAGGCGCTGACCCAGGTCTGCGTCCAGATCTTCGGCAACAATGCCGCGCTGACCTTCGCCGGTAGCCAGGGCCATTTCGAGCTGAACGTGTTCAACCCGGTCATGGCCTACAATTTCCTCCAGTCTGTCAGGCTGATGGCCGATGCGGCGGTGTCGTTCACCGAGAACTGCGTCGTCGGCATCGAGCCGCGCGAGGACAATATCAAGGCCGGCGTCGAACGCTCGCTGATGCTGGTCACGGCGCTGGCGCCGAAGATCGGCTACGACAACGCCGCCAAGATCGCCAAGACCGCGCACAAGAACGGCACGACGCTGAAGGAGGAGGCGCTGAAGACCGGCCTCGTCAGCGAAGCCGACTACGCATCGCTGGTCGATCCCCGCAAGATGATCTCTCCGGGCTGAGCGGCTTTCATTCCAAAGGATGAGCGCATGACTGCCGCGCGGCGCCCGCCGTTGCGCGGCGGGCCTTGCTGTCGCTAGGCGAAGGGGATGCTCGCCCGCGACTTCGCGATCCTGGTCTTCGTCTGCTTCGTCTGGGCGACGAACTTCGTCACGACCAAGCTGGCGCTGACGGTGCTGCACCTGCCGCCGCTGTTCTTCTCCTCGCTCCGCTTCGCCATCGTCTTCCTGTTCGCGCTGCCCTGGCTGTTGCCCTGGCCGCGGCCGCGCCTGCGCATCGTGATAGTGGGCCTGTGCATGGGGGCGGGGGGCTTCGGCCTCGTCTCCGTCGGCCTGATGTCCGCGACACCCGCGAGCGCCGCCGTGGTCACCCAGCTCGGCGTGCCGATCACGGCGCTGCTGTCGGTGTTCATGCTCGGCGAGCGGATCGGCTGGCGGCGCGGTTTCGGCATCGCGCTCGCCTTCCTCGGCGCGGTGACGGTCATGTACGACCCGAACGGTTTCGCGCTGTCCTTCGGCCTCGTCTTCGTTCTGGCCAGCGCGGTCACCTCCGCCTTCGGCGTGGTGCTGATGAAGAAGATGGAGAACGTCCAGCCGATGCAGTTCCAGGCCTGGGTGGGGCTCTCATCCGCCGTGCCGCTCGCCTTCGGCTCGCTGGCGCTGGAGACGGGGCAGGTCGAGGCTGCGCTGTCCGGCGGCTGGCTCTTCGTCGTGGCGCTCGCCTATGTCGCCCTCGCGGTCTCGCTGCTCGGCCACAGCCTGTTCTACACGCTGGTGCGGAAATACGAGGCCAACCTGATCTCGACGCTGACGCTGATGTGCCCGCTCATGGCCATCGGCCTCGGCGTGATCGTCACCGGCGACCGCTTCGACTTCAGGATGATGCTCGGCACGGCGGTGGTGCTGGCAGGCGTGGCGCTGATCCTCATCGCGCCGAGGAAGCCTCCCGCGAATCCCCGCTGAAACGCCGAAAGCCGCCCTGCGGCGGCCATCTCGTGCGTGCGGGAGCGATCAGGCGACGCGTTCGACGCGCTGGTCGGCGGACTGAATCTCTTCCTTGCGCGCCATCTCGCGCGCATAGGCCTTGAGCTTCAGCACCATATCGTCGGGAAACTGGCGCACGACCTCGCCGGTCACCTTGTCGACCGTGCGATAGACCAGCATGCCGGCGGCGTCGTCCTTCTCGATCCGGCGCTGCAGCGATTCCCTGACAGTGTCGGCGATCCGCTCCATGCGTGCCCTGCGGTCGGCAAGGATACGCGCGTCGCGCGCCGCGAAATCGCCGGCGCGACGATCGTCGGCACCCGTCGACGCCCCCGCGCCGACAGGCTGAGCAACCCGCTGTTCGCGGGGCAATTCCGTCCGTACCGCCTCGCGGTACTGCACGGCTTCCGGCCGCCCGGCTGTATTCGATCCGACGGCCGGTCGATGGGACGCGATGTCCATGACCGGAACTCCCTGTGGGGGTGGGACCTCGTGATCCCTCTTCTCCCAAGTGCCGGACAATACGGAGCGTGTCCTAAGGTGACGTTAGGACATATGGTGAATCCAGGCGGAAAGAATTCCGCGCAATCTTAACGAATTGGGGCGGTTGCTGTGGCGCGAAGGGCCTATGCGTCAGAGCTGCCGCGTGACGGCCATCGGCGTGCCCGCCATCGGTGGAGGCGTCGTGGCGCGGCCGCTCGCGCCGTAGCCGGCGGGCGCGCGCTTGGCCTGAACCGCCGACGAGACATGACGGATGATGCCCTCGGCCACGGCATGGGCGGTGGCGAGGACGGCGAGGTTCAGTTCCAGCGCCTTCTGGAGCGCCTCGTTCTCGGCCCGGACCACGGCCAGGGTGGGGCCTGCGGCACGCTTGAGGTAGGGGGCATTGGCCTTCAGCACCGCGAGTTCGGCCATGTAGCGGCGCGACAGTTCGGCCTTGCGGGCCTCCAGCGGCGCGGCGTCGCGCATCCGCGCCGAGCGGACCGCCGACGCCTCTTCGGCGAGGACGACCGCGAGCTCGGCCATGGTGCGCCGCAGGTTCTGGATGAAGAGGGCAGCCTCGGCGGCGGTGGCAATGGCGGCGGGCGCCTTCAGGTCGAGCGGCTCGGTCATCACGGCCTCGGCAGGGCGGCGGAAGAGGGAAGGGCGGGTGTCGCCGGCAGCACCGGCAGGCGGCGGGCGCCTGCCTCCTGCGCGCTGACGAGCTCGCGGTAGATGTGGTTGGCGAGGCCGACGCCGCCCTGCGCGCTGACCGACTTGGCATATTCGTCGACGAGCATGCCGCGCCAGGACTCGCTGTGCTTGCCGCCGAGCGGCGAATCCGTCCCGATGCCCGTGAACATCTGGCCGAACATGGTGTTGAGGAAGACCTGCTCGAAGTTCTGCGCCTGGCCCCAGGCGCGCTGCTCGCGGGAGCCGGCGACCTTGGCGGCGGCGGGCGTGTAGGTGTTGAGGACGGCGCGGTCGTGGATCGTGCTCCCCATCACAGCACCTCGATTTCGGCCTGGAGCGCGCCGGCCGCCTTGATCGCCTGAAGGATGGCGATCATATCGCGCGGGCCGATGCCTAGGGCATTGAGCCCGTCGACCAGTTCCTGCAACGAGACGCCTTCGCGGACGAGGGCGAGGCGGCGGCCGTCCTCGGTCGCCTGGATCTGGGTGCGCGGGGTGACAACGGTCTGGCCCTGCGCCAGCGGGTTCGGCTGGCTGACCTGCGGGCGCTCGGAAATGGTCACGGTGAGATTGCCCTGCGCCACCGCCACGGTGGAGACGCGCACGTCCTTGCCCATGACGATGATGCCCGACGCCTCGTCGATGACGACCTTGGCGACCTGATCGGGCTGCACGCGGAGCTGCTCGATCTCGGTGAGCAGGTTGACGATATTGCCCTCGAAGCGCTGAGGCACCTTGACGTGGATCGTGCCGGGGTCGGTCGGCTCTGCGGTCGGCGCGCCGATGAAGTCGTTGATCGCGGCGGCGATGCGACGGGCGGTGGTGAGGTCGGGATTGCGCAGGGCCAGCTTGATCGAGGCCATGCGGTTGATCGAGAAACTGACCTCGCGCTCGACGATGGCGCCGTTGGAGACGCGGCCGACGGTCGGGACGCCGCGGGTGATGCTGGCGGCGGCGCCCTGCGCCTGGAAGCCGGCAATGGCGACCGCGCCCTGGCCGACCGCATAGACCTCGCCGTCGGCGCCGACGAGCGGGGTGACCAGCAGTTCGCCGCCCTGCAGCGAGCGGGAATCGCCCATGGCCGAGACGCGCACGTCGATGCGCGTGCCCTGCGTGGCGAAGGGCGGCAGGTTGGCGGTGACCATGACCGCGGCGACATTGGCCGTGCGCAGGTTCATGCCGCGCGTGTTGACGCCGAGGCGCTCCATCATCGACTGGATCGACTGGCGGGTGAACGGCGAGTTGTTCAGCGTGTCGCCCGTGCCGTTGAGGCCCACCACCAGGCCGTAGCCGATGAGCTGGTTCTCGCGCACGCCCTCGACGTCTACGAGATCCTTGATGCGCGACGTCGAGGCGGCCGCCGGCGCCGGGACGGCGAGGGCGAAGGCGACGAGGGCAGTTGCCAGACGGCGGAACATGGTTGCTCCATTCAGTTCCCGCCTGCGTCGCACAGCGCGTGCCAGTTCAGGTTATCCTTATAAGTCATTGAAATAAAATAGAATGGCGAGATTCCGAGGGTGTGGCCGGGCCACCGTTTTCCTGCCGCCCGGCAGCTTTTGCCGGGCATTAACTGCGCCTTAACCATGGCCGGTCTCTCTTAACCTTCGAGAAAGACGGGTTGCGCCTTGATGAAGGGCCCGTCCCGGATATGGACCTGAAGAGGAGGGGACCGATGCGGATCACGACGCCGCCGCCGATCGGCGCGGTCCAGACCTCGCAGCCGCCGCAGCGCACCGAACGCGCCCGCTCCGCATTCGAACTGCCGGGCGGCGCCAAGCCGGACACGCAGGCGACCGGTTCCGCCCGGCCGGCCATGGCCGCCGCGGGCCTCGAGACGCTGCTCGCCGTGCAGGGCATGCAGCCGGACGACCGGCGCGAGCGCCGCCGCCGGGCGATGAGCCGCGGGCGCCAGTCGCTGGACCTGCTGGACGACCTCAAGCTCGCCATGCTGTCCGGCGAGCCCATGCCCTCCGTGCTTCTGAAGCTGCGCGGCCTGACCGCCCACCACCTCGAAGCCTCGGGCGACGAGAGCCTCGACGGCGTGCTCGCGGAGATCGACCTGAGGGCCCAGGTGGAGCTCGCCAAGCGCGAGGCCGCGGCCAAGGCCGGCTGAGCCCGCGATCCGCGCAAGTCCATGAAATGCAGGCGGAACCTGTCTTCTGGCACGGTTCCTGCTCGACTATCTCCGAGAGTGACAGCTCCGTGACCGCCTTTGCGGTTGTCTGGTTTTGGGACGGGTGCTATGAGCGCGCCGAAACGCGGGCCTCGCGGCTCGTGATTCATCGAGGGGTTCGTTGAATGACGTTGGCGTTGGAAGCGGACTACCGCCCGAAAGATTCGGAGCCGTTCATGAATGAGCGGCAGCGGGAATATTTCCGAAGGAAGCTGCAGTCCTGGAAGGATGACATCCTCCGGGAAGCCAAGGAAACCCTGCAGAATCTGCAGGACGAGAACCAGAACCATCCTGACATCGCCGACCGGGCCTCTTCGGAGACCGATCGGGCCATCGAGCTGCGCGCCCGCGACCGGCAGCGCAAGCTCATCGCCAAGATCGACGCGGCCATCGCGCGGATCGACGACGGCTCCTACGGCTATTGCGAGGAGACCGGAGAGCCGATCTCGCTGAAGCGCCTCGAGGCCCGCCCGATCGCGACCCTGTCGCTGGAGGCCCAGGAGCGCCACGAGCGGCGCGAGCGGGTCTATCGGGACGAGTGACAGGGCAGAATTGCCAGCCTGACGACGGCCGCCTTCGGGCGGCCGTTTTCGTTTTGGGACATCTTTGAACGCCGAACGCCGCCCGTGTGGGAGCACGGGCGGCGTCGGTTCGCCGTTACGCCTGGGGAGCGGGGACGGCTTGGAGCTTGGAAAGTTGCGCGATTACCAGGGCAGGAGCACGTCCATGACCTGCTGGCCGTAGCGCGGCTGCTGGACGTCGGTGATCTGGCCGCGGCCGCCGTAGCCGATGCGGGCCTGGGCGATCTTGGCGCTGTCGATGGTGTTGTCGCTCTCGATGTCCTCGGGCCGGACGATGCCGGCGACGATCAGTTCGCGCACTTCGAAATTGACGCGGATCTCCTGCTTGCCCTCCAGCACGAGATTGCCGTTCGGCAGGATCTGCGTGACCACGGCCGCGACATTGGTGACAAGCTGCTCGGAACGGTTGATCGCGCCCCGGCCCTCATTGCCCATCTGGCCGTTGAGGGTCAGGAGGTTGGAGGGGTCCATGCCGCGGGCGCGCGCCGCGGTTTCCAGCCCGAACAGGTTGGGCGCGCCGAAATTCTCGGTGTTGTTGCGCGAGCGGGTGGTGGTGTTCTGCACCGTCGCCTGGTCGGTGATCTTCACCTTGATGGTCAGGATGTCGCCGACGCGCTGGGCGCGCTGGTCGCGGAAGAAGGCGCGCGAGCCGTTGCGCCAGAGCGAATTCGGGTTGTGCGAGATCGCCATCGGCTCGGGCATGGGCATGGAGACCGGCCGGTAGCCGGGCTGGGCCTGCGGGTTCTCGACCGCCGAGAGCGCGGGCGCGCGGCCGATATTGCGCAGACGGTCCGGTGCGCCGCAGGCAGCGGTCGAGAGGGCCGCGGCGGTGATCAGCAGAAGGCGGGACATGCGCATGGCGGGTCCTGACGCGTAACGGGGCAAGGAGGAGGCGGAAGCGGAAAGGGTCATGGCGCGCGGCTCGCGGCGACGATGGGCTGGCCGCGCATCTGCACGGTGACGCGGCCGTGGCCGGTGACGACGCCCTGGAGCGTCTTGCGGGACTGAAGGTTCTGGACCTGCACGGTGTCGCCCTCGGCACCGGCTTCCAGCGCCTTGCCGCGGACGGTGAGGGTCAGGCCCGGCGCGTCGAGGAGGATCAGGACGTTGCCGTTGCGCTCGACGATCTCGGGTCGCATCAGGTCGATGACGCGGAAGGCGCGCTCAGGCTGGAGCGGCCGCCGCGCCGCCATGCCGACGGCCTGCGTCAATGCCGTGACAGAGTCGGGCGAGAGCATCGCCACCTCGTTGCGCGGGCGGCGCTCGACCGACAGGTCGCCCGTGCGCAGCACCTCGCCGCGGTTGATGATCCGGGCCGGCACGACGAACTCGACCAGTTCGTTGGCGGCGCCGGCAACGCGGAAGGGAGCGATATTCTCGGCGCCGGCGACCACGAGCATCGCGTCGAAGCGGCCGGACCTGACGTCGTGGTCGAGGCGATGAACGTGGACTTCGCCGCTCTGGGATATTTCGAGCGTGATGGGACGCGTGCCGCGGTCGAAGGTCACGCGAACCTGGGACGAATCGGGGAGGCCGAGCGCGCGGGCGAGGTTCGTTGCGATCCGCTCTTCCATCTCGACCAGCGGCACGATGCGCGCCGCGCGGCTGACCGAAATCTCGCGCAGCCCGCCTGCGGCGACATGGGCGATGCCGGCACGGCGGGCCGCCTCGATCACCTGCGCAACGGGAACGCGGCCGGTATGGCCGAGGTCGGGCGATCGAAAGACCGCCGTCTGCGCATGTTCTCCGGCATTGTCGAGAAGGTCGCCGAGCCGGACGAGGTCGCCCGAGACGGTGATCTCCGCGCGCAGCGACGGCGCGGGAGACTGGGCGATGGCCGCTACCGGCGCGGCGAGCGCGGCGAGGACGGCGAGGAGGGGGGCGAGGCGCGTCATGATCCGGCTCAGCGCATCATCTGCGAGGTGGACTGCAGCATCTGGTCCGCCGCCGAGATAATGCGGGCATTCATCTCGTAGGCGCGCTGCGCGGCGATCAGGTCGGAGATTTCCGAGACGGCCGTGACGTTGGACTGTTCGAGGTTCTTCTGGAGCAGCGTGCCGGTGCCTTCGGTTCCGGGCGTCGTGGTCGTCGCCTGGCCGGAGGCGGCGGTCTCCATGAACAGGTTGTCGCCGATCGATTCGAGACCGGCCTTGTTGACGAAGCGGGCGAGCTGGATCTGGCCGATGGTCTGTGGCGCCGTCTGGTTCGGCAGGGTCGCCTGCACGACACCGGCCGCCGAGATGGTGACCGAGGTCGCGTTGTTCGGCACTGTGATGCCGGGCTCCAGCGGATAGCCGTCGACCGTGACGATCTGACCTTCGGCATTGCGCTCGAACGAGCCGTCGCGGCTATAGGCGGTGCGGCCGTCCGGCAGGGTGATGCGGAAGAAGCCCTCGCCGCGGATGGCGATGTCGTAGTCCTTCTCGGTCGGCAGCACGTTGCCCTGGCTCATCACGCGCGAGGTCGCGGCCGGCTTGACGCCGGAGCCGATGGAGATGCCGACGGGCAGGAGATTGCCCTGCTGCGAGTTCTGCGTGCCGGCGCGCCGATGGTGCTCGTAGAGCATGTCCTGGAACTCGGCCCGCTGGCGCTTGAAGCCGGTGGTCCGCATGTTGGCGATGTTGTTGGAGATCACCTCGACGGTGAGCTCCTGGGCCTTCATGCCGGTGGCGGCGGTGTGGAGGGCGCGCATGGATCAAGCTCCTCAGGTCAGGCTGCCGAGCGAGCGGATCGCGTCGCGGCGGAGCTGGTCGTGGCGTTCGATGCTGGAGGCGAGCGACTGATAGGCGCGCGTCACCTCGATCATCCGCGATATCGCGAGGACCGGCGTGACGTTGGACTTCTCGACGAAACCCTGGCGCAGGTCGCGCTCGGTCACAGGCTGTACCTGCGAGCCGGCGGTCAGGGTGAAAAGGTTGTCGCCGGCCTTCTGCAGGCTGCCGCGACCGTTGGCGTCGACGAGGCGCAGGCGGCCGCGCGTCTGGGCCGGGCCGGTCGCCGTGCCGTCGCGGGCGCTGATCGTGCCGTCGCGGCTGATGGTGATGCCGACATCGGTCGTCTCGAAGCTGATCGGGCCGCCCTCGCCGAGGACGAGATGGCCCTGCTTGGTGACGAGCTGGTTCTGCGAGTTGATCTCGAAGGAGCCGCCGCGCGTGTAGCGCTCGCCTTCGGGGGTCTGGACGACGAAGAGGCCGCGGCCGGAAATGCCGACGTCGAGCGTGTTGCCGGTCGCCTCCATGGCGCCCTGGCCCATATTCGTGGCGGTCGCGCGGTCCCAGACGAAGGACAGGCGGCGATCCGCGCCGCGCTGGAACGTGTCGTCCCGGGCGACGGGCATCAGGTACTCTTGGAACACGACATCGTCCTGCTTGAACCCCGTGGTGTTCAAGTTGGCGATGTTGTTCGCAATGACGTCGAGCTCGCGCTGCAGGGCGACCTGCCGCGAAAGGCCGACAAGACCAATGTTCTCCATTGGACCGTCCCCGATTTTCCGATCCGGTCTCCGCCTCTCCCAAGGCGGCCCGTCTTCGGTGCTCCCCAGCTCGGGCTCCGGACCGTTCTCCCAAACGGCGATCGGTGCCCGGAACCTTACTGGCATCGGGCGTGCCAACTCGTCAGTTCAAGGAATATCAACCACTTAGATAAGGAAAGCGTTCACCATGCGCCCGGCAGGATTGGCCGCCCGAGCGCAAATGGCCCGGCAAATCTTGCCGGCCGTTTACGAAAATAAACGAGCCGTTAACCATTCGGGCCGCAACGTCCCATCGAGAGACTCAAGGGCGCTTAAGTCATGGCGAAGAAACCGAAAAAGCCCGAGGCCGACATGGACGAGGCCGAGGAAGGCGAAGCCCCGGCGGGCGGCGGCAAGAGCCGGCTGGTCATGATGGCCGGCGCCGGCCTCGCCGTTGCGCTCATCGGCGGGGGCGGCTGGTTCTTCTTCCTCAAGAAGAAGCCGGAGGCCGCGCAGGCGCAGCAGACCGAGATCGCCAAGCCCGTCGCCTTCGTCGACCTGCCGGACATGACCGTCAACCTCTCGGTCGGGCAGGACCGGCCGCAATATCTGCGCGTCAAGGTCGCGCTGGAAGTGACCGACGCCAAGGTCGCGGACCAGATCAAGCCGATCATGCCGCGCGTGGTCGATGCCTTCCAGCTCTACCTGCGCGAGATGCGCCCCTCCGACATCGAGGGCTCGGCCGGCATCTTTCGCCTGCGCGACGAACTCACCCGGCGCGTGAACACCGCCGTCCATCCGGCGCGGGTCAATGCCGTGCTGTTCCGCGAAATCGTCGTGCAGTAACGGGTAAGCGGGCATGGCGGGCGATATCGACCAGGACGCACTGGCAGCCGAATGGGGCATGGCCCTCGAGGAGCAGGGCTCCGGCGGGGCGGATGCGACGGAGGGCTGGGACACCGTCGGCGAGGACGGCATAGCCCATGCCCATGCCAGCAAGGGCGGCGCCGAGCGCATCCTCAACCAGGAGGAGATCGACAACCTCCTCGGCTTCTCGATCGAGGACCTCGCGCTCACCGACAATGGCGGCATCCGCGCCATCATCGACTCGGCCATGGTCGCCTACGAGCGCCTGCCGATGCTCGACATCGTGTTCGACCGCCTCGTGCGGCTGCTCACGACGTCGCTGCGCAACTTCACCTCCGACAATGTCGAGGTCTCGCTCGACCGCATCCACGCGGTGCGCTTCGCCGACTACCTGAATTCGATCCCGCTGCCCGCCATCCTCTCCATCTTCAAGGCGGAGGAATGGGACAATTTCGGCATCGCCACCGTCGATTCCAGCCTGATCTACTCGATCATCGACGTGCTGCTCGGCGGCCGCCGCGGCGTCACCGCCATCCGTGTCGAAGGCCGGCCCTACACGACCATCGAGATGGGCCTCGTCAAGCGGATGATCGAAGTCATCCTCGCCGATGCCGAGGCCGCCTTCCGGCCGATCTCGCCGGTCACTTTCAAGATCGACAGGCTGGAGACCAATCCGCGCTTCGCCGCCATCTCGCGTCCGAACAACGCCGCCATCCTCGTGCGCTTCCGCATCGACATGGAGGAGCGCGGCGGCTCCATCGAGATGCTGCTGCCCTATGCGACGCTGGAGCCGATCCGCGACCGCCTGATGCAGACCTTCGTCGGCGAGAAGCTCGGCCGCGATCCGGTCTGGGAGGGGCATCTGGCGACGGAAATCTTCCAGGCGCGCACGCAGGTGGAAGCTGTGCTCTACGAGAACGAGCTGCCGCTGCGCCGGCTGATGAACCTCAAGGTCGGCGACACGCTGATGCTCGACATGAAGCCGGACGCGCTGGTCAAGGTGCGCTGCGGCGAGGAAATGCTGACCGAGGGCCGCATGGGCCGCGTCGGCGACAAGGTCGCGGTGCGCATCCAGAAGCCGCTCAGGCGCGGGCGCACGACGCTCACCCAGTTTGAACAGATCTCGTCCGCCGGGCAGGAGGCATGATGTCGAGCTTCACCGTGTCGATGATCGTGGAACTCCTGGTGGCGGGCCTGCTGGCGGCCACCATCGCCTACTGCGTCCGGCTGAACCGCCGGCTGACGCTGCTGAAATCCGACGAGCAGGCGCTCAAGGCGACCATTGCCGAACTGGTCACTGCCACCGAGATCGCCGAGCGCGCGATCCAGGGGCTCAAGATCACCGTGCGCGAATGCGACGGCACGCTGGGCGAGCGGCTGCGCACGGCCGAGCGCTTCCTTGCCGATATCGACCGCGAGGTCGGCGCCGGGCGAGTGGTGATGGACCGCATCGCCAAGATCACCGAGGCGGCCCGGCCGAAGGCGGCAGCACCGACCCTGCCGATCCCGGCCGCCGGCCCGATCGTGCCGGTGACGCTGCGCGATGCCCCCGAGGGTAGCGCGACGGCTGCCTCCACGCTGGCGGCGGCCACGGCCTTCGCAGCGCGCATCCAGACCCGGGCTGCGTGAGGCGGCCATGCGCGACCTCCGCCTCCTGCCCATCGTCACCGTCGCCGCAGGCGGTCTCCTGTTCCTCAAGGCCGTCGGTCTGATCAGCGGCGACCTCGCTCCGTCGGGCCCGCGTCCGGTCATGGCGCAGGACACGTCCATCCCCGGCATCGAATCCCCGGCCGACAGCTCGCTGGTCACCGGTTCCACGCCCGCCGCGGCCCAGCCGGCCGCCGCGCCGCGCCCGGCGACGGCAACCGCGCAGGCGGCCCCCACACCGCTGCCCGCGACAGCGCAGCCGCCGGTCATTTCCGCCTCCGAGCGCGCCATCCTCGAACGCCTGCAGGATCGCCGACAGGAGCTCGACACCCGCCAGCGCGAACTGGACATGCGCGAGAACCTTCTGCGCGCCACCGAGCGCCGGCTTGAGCAGCGCGCCACCGAGCTTCGCGAGCTCGAGGGGCGCATCGCCAGCCTCGAACAGCGGCGCGACGAAGCCGAACAGACGCGCTTCCGTGGTGTGGTCTCCATGTACGAGACCATGCGTCCGAAGGACGCGGCCCGCATTTTCGACACGCTCGACCTGTCGGTCCTGCTGGAGGTCGCCCGCGCCATGCGGCCGCCGAAACTGGCCGATATCCTGGCCCAGATGCAGCCTGATCCGGCCAAACGCCTGACAACCGAGCTTGCCCGCCGGCCGAACCAGACCGCATCGGCCGCGCCGGCGCTGATATCGCCCGACGCTCTGCCCAAGATCGAAGGCCGCCCGACGCGCTGACCGGCGGTCGCAGCGAAACGCCGTGTTAATGACGTTTGCCCACAATGACGCCTGACCGGTGGCACGAAGCGACCGGACGCCGGTGCGTGTTGCCAGGCGAAGCGTTGCGGGGCGCGATCCCATGGACGGGAACGCGAAATGCGTCTGGCGGTGGGCAAGGGGAGGCGTAGTCGCCGCCCTGGTCGGCCATGCCGCCATGGTCCTGCCGGTTCAGCCCGCCTTCGGCCAGTCCGCGCCGGCCGGAACCGGCGAGACCCGGCCCACCCGCGCCAAGGCCGAGGTGACGGCATCAACGACCGGCGGTTTCGCGCGCGTCGTCTTCCATTTCGACCAGCAATTGCCGACCGACGTGAAGATATCGGGCGGCGTTCTGGTCATCACCTTCTCCGCGCCCGTCGACATGCAGGTCGGCCCGCTCATGGGGCAGCTTAGCGGCTACGTCTCGGCGGTCCGCCGCGACCCCGACGGCAAGTCGCTGCGGTTTGCGCTGTCGCAGCGCGTCACGGTCAATTCGATGGAGGCCGGCGAGCGGCTGTTCATCGACATGATGCCGGACACCTGGAGCGGCGCGCCGCCCGGCCTGCCGATGGAAGTGGTCGAGGAACTGACCCGCCGCGCCCGCGAGGCCGAGCGCCGCGCCCGCGCCGCCGAGGCCCAGCGCGTCGCCCGCACCCTGCCGCCGGTGTCGGTGCGCGTCGGCAATCATCCGACCTTCACGCGCTTCGTCTTCAACCTGCCGGAGCCGGTCGGCGTCGCCATCGACCGCGCGCAGGACCGGCTGATCGTGCGGATCGCCAAGCCGTTCACGGCGGACCTGCGCCATGTGCGCGACGCGCTGCCGCCCTTCGTCAACGAGATCGAGGCCGATACCGGTTCCGACGAACTGGTGATCCGCCTCGCGGTTTCGCCGCAGGCCGACGTGCGCGCCTTCCGCGAGGACGGCACCTATGTCGTCGACCTGACCATGCGCGGCCAGCCGCGCCCGGCGCCCGCCGCCCCGCAGGCGGCCGCCTCGCGCCCCTCGACCATGCCGCCGGCCGTCACGAGCCTGCCGGGCAATGTGCCGACCCCCATCCTGCCGCCGCCCGCGCCGCGTGCAGCGGCTGCGACGGCGCCCGCCGCGCAGGCGGCACCGCCTCCTGCTCCGCCGCAGCTCGCAGCGAGGGCAACGGCTCCCGCCGCGCAGGCGGCACCGCCTCCTGCTCCGCCGCAGCTCGCAGCGAGGGCAACGGCTCCCACGCTGGCGCCGGCCGCCGCAGCCGTTCCGGCGCCTGCCCAGCCTCCGCAGCCGCCGCGCGTCGAGACAGCCCCTTCGGCAGCACCCGCGCGCATGGCCGACGGACCGGTTGCCGTGCAGGCGCGCCGCGCCGGCGACACGATCCGCATTCTGCTGCCGTTCTCGAAGGAGACGCCGGGCGCGGTGTTTCAGCGCGGCGACACGCTGTGGCTGGTCTTCGATACCGGGGAGGCGATCGACCTTGCCGGTCTGCAGGGCGATGCTGCCGGCGTGTTCACATCCGTCGATGCGACCCGCTCCCGCGAAGGCACGGCCATCCGCATCGGGCTGGAGCGGCAGAGCCTCGCCTCCACCGGCCGTGACGGCGCGGCTTGGATCGTGACGCTCGCCGACACAGTGCTGGAGCCGCCGCGCCCCGTCCATCTCATGCGCGCGACGGGCGACGGCGACCGCCTGATCGCCACCGCCGAGTTTCCCAATGCCGGCGCCGTTCACCGCCTCGCCGATCCGCTGGCGGGCGACGAACTGATCGTGGTGACCGGCGCAGGGCCGGCCCGTTCCTTCATCCAGACCCGCGAGATGGTCGAGTTCTCCGCGCTTGCCGGCAGCCACGGCCTTGTCTTCCAGCCGCTGGCCGATGACCTGACCGTGGCGATCTCCGGCGAGAGCGTCCATGTCGGCCGCCCGCGCGGGCTTCTGCTGAGCGCCAGCGGTGCGCGCCCGCCCTCCGTCCAGCGCCTCGTGCGCCGACCGCGCACCATCGCCTTCGACCTCGAATTGTGGGCTGCCGACGAGCACGCGCCGTTCCGCGAGCGCGAGAGCGATCTGGTCTCCACCGCCGCGGCGGTTCACGAGACCCAGCGCACCACCAAGCGCCTCGAGCTCGTCCGCTTCTACATGGCCCAGCAGCGCTGGGCCGAGGCGAAGTCGGTTCTCGACGCCATCGTGCGGCAGGACCGGCGCATCGCCGAGGACGGCACGATCCAGGGCCTGCGCGGCGTCGTCTCGATCATGATGCATCGCCCGGACGACGCGCTGCGCGATTTCGCGCATCCCTCCATGGCGACCGCGCCCGATGTCGGCGTGTGGCGGGCGACGGCCCTCTCGCTCGACGGCCGTCCGCGCGAGGCGCACGAGGCCTTCGAGGCCTCGGATACCGCGATCTCCACGCTGCCGGGCCCGCTGGCCCGCAGAATCCTCGTCCATGCGGTCCAGTCGGCGCTCGATGCCGGCGCCGTCGAGAAGGCCGCCCAGCAACTCGCGGAACTGGAGGAAGTCGGCATTCCCAGCGAGGCCGAGCAGCAGTTCGCGCTGCTGCGCGGGCGCGTGTCGGAGGCGAGGGGGCAGGACCGCGACGCACTGGTCTCCTATGCCCGCGCGGCCAATGGCAACGACCTGCCGGTCAGGGCGGATGCCGAGCAGCGGCATCTCGGGGTGCGCATCCGTCTCGGCGAAATCGACCGCAAGGTCGCGACCGAGGAACTGGAGGCGCAGAGCTATTCCTGGCGCGGCGACGACATCGAGGCGCGCACGCTCGCCCTTCTGGCCAAGCTCTATGCCGAGCAGGGCCGGTTCCGGGATTCGTTTTCGACGATGCGCACGGCCATGCGCGCCCACCCGCGCGCGGAAGCGGTCCGCGGCATGCAGGACGACGTCGCGAAATATTTCGAGGCGCTGTTCCTGGAGGGCAATGCCGACAAGATGAAGCCGGTCGACGCGCTGGCGCTCTATTACGACTTCCGCGACATGACCCCGCAGGGGCGGCGCGGCGACGAGATCATCCGCCGCCTCGCCGAGCGCCTCACCGCGATGGACCTGCTCGACCAGGCGGCATCGCTGCTCCAGCACCAGATCGACCGGCGCCTTTCGGGCGCCGCCCGCAGCCAGGTGGCGGCGCGGCTCGCGCTGGTCCACCTGATGAACCGCAAGCCGGCGGCGGCATTGGCGGTTCTGCGCCAGACGCGCCTCGCCGACCTGCCGGAGGAACTGCGGGTGCAGCGCTACCTCCTCGAGGCGCGCGCCCACGCCGATTCCGGCCGTGCCGACCAGGCACTGGAACTGATCGGCGACGTAAAGACGCCGGAAGCGGAGATGATGCGGGCGGACATCCTCTGGAGCGCCCAGCGCCACCGCGAATCCGCCGAGCAGAGCGAGCGCTGGGTCTCCGCGCGCCGCGGCACGGCGCCGCTGACCGAGATGGAGCGCCGCCACCTTCTGCGCGCCGGCATCGGCTATGCGCTGAGCGACGACAATCTCGGCCTCGACCGCCTGCGCGCGCGCTGGCGCGAGGCGATGAAGGGCACCCCCGACCAGCGTCCCTTCGACGTGGTCACCGCGCCGATCGAGGCGCGCGGCGTCGAATATCGCGAGATTGCCCGATCCATCGCCGACCGTGACACGCTGGACGCCTTCCTGAAGAACTATCGCGAGCGCTACCCGACCGAGACGCCGGGCGCGAACCCGGCCGGCACGACGTCCTCGGTGCCCGGAGGCGGGCGGCCGGGCTGAACGGGCCTGCGGGAGTGGCCGCGGGATGCTGCCGCGCGCCCGCGGCCTGCCTGAACCACGCGCGATCCGCTATTGCCGGACGGCTCGCCGCATCGAAGCCCCCAAGGTCGAGCCTGGCCTGACCCGACCATGCAGACCTTCGCCGCGCTTCTCCTCGCCTATATCATCTCGATCTTCTTCCGCTCGTTCCTCAGCGTGCTGGCGACGCGGATCATGGCCGACATGAATATCGGCGCGACCGAACTCGCGGTCATGAGCTCGGCCTGGTTCGTCGTCTTCGCGCTGATGCAGTTTCCGGTGGGCTGGGCGCTCGACTTCTACGGGCCGCGGCGCACGGTCCTGCCGCTGATGGTGGTCGGGGCCATCGGCGTCTGCCTCTTCCCCTTCGCGCCCAACGCGACCGTCGGCGCCGTCGCGATGGGCCTGATCGGGGTCGGCTGCTCGCCGATGTATATGGGCGCGCTCTACGTGTTCGCGCGCAACTACCCGCCCCACCGCTTCGGCTTTCTCGCCTCGCTGCTGATTGGGTTCGGCTCGATCGGCAACCTGATCGGCACGACGCCGCTGGTTCTCTCCGCCGAGCGGTTCGGCTGGCGCGGAACGATGATGATGCTGGCCGGGCTCTATGCTGTGGCCTTCGTGCTGGCCGTGGCCTTCCTGAAGGATCCGCCGCGGATCGCGCAGCGCGGGCAGGGCGGCGTCCTGTCGGGCCTCGGCGAGATCGTTCGGACGCCAGTCTTCTGGATGTTCGTGCCCATCGTCTTCTTCAGCTACGCCATCATGGTGGCGCTGAGGGGCCTGTGGGTCGCGCCCTATCTGGAGCAGGTGATTGGCCTCGGACCCTGGGAACAGGGGCAGGTGGCGCTGTTCATGTCGCTGGCCATGGCCGCCAGCGCCTTCCTGATCGGCTGGGTCGAGAGCCGCTTCGGCTTCGCCAAGACGGTGACGCTCATCGGCAATGTCGCGATGGCGGCGATCCTCATCGCTCTCGCGGTCAGCGGCGTGCAATCTGCGCTTCTGGCGGCGCTGGCCTTCGTCGCCATCGGCTTCTGCGGCTTCAGCTACACGATCCTGATGGCCCATATCCGCCCCTTCTTCCGCGACGATCTGGTCGGGCGCGGCATCACGCTGATGAATTTCATCTTCATCGCGGGAGCGGCGGCGGTGCAGACCGGTTCGGGCTGGCTGATCGACCGCGGCAAGGCGCAGGGGCTCGACGCCGCCGGCGCCTTCGCCCAGATGCATGGAGCGCTGGCGGTGGCGCTCGTCGCGAGCACGCTGGTCTATGCCTTCACGCCGTCGCAGCCCCGGGCCGAGCGCCCCTGATCACGCCGCCTTCAGCCGGCCTGCCACGGCCCTGATCTGTCGCGGTCCGGCGAGCCAGATGGCCGCCGCCGAAACGGCGCTGAGCACAATGCCGATCATGAAGGCCGCGCGGTAATTGCCGAGCAGGTCGTGCAGCAGGCCGGTGACGAAGGGGCCTGCCGCGCCGCCCGCCAGCGCCACGAACATGACCGTGCCGAAGATCGTGCCGAAATGCCGGCCCGCGAAGATCTCGGCCACGACCGCGCCCATCACCGAGGTCAGCCCGTAGCCGAGGAAGCCCTGCACGGCGACCATCAGATAGACGAGCAGCAGCGTCGGGGCCGACTCCAGCGCGATCAGCGCGGCGAAGCAGATGGCGAAGCCGACGCAGGAGATGGTCCAGATCCATTCGCGGCCGATCCGGTCGGACAGCGCGCCGAGGGCGATCTGGCCGGGAATGCCGAGCAGGCTGACGAGGCCGAGCGCCCAGGCGGCGGCGGTCGAGCCGAAGCCGATCTCGACGAGATATTTGGTCTGGTGAACCTGCACCGCGTACCAGACGTAGAGCCCGCAAAAGTAACCTAGAGCCAGCCACCAGAACCGCCCGGTGGCGAGCGCACGGGACAGGGTCCAGTCGGTCGCGGCCCATTTGGCGTCCACGACGTTGGAGGGAGAGGCTGCGCCGCCGGGAAGGGGTGCTGCGTCGCCGTCGGGGCGCAGGCCGATATCCTCCGGGCGCTTGCGCAGCAGCAGGTTGAGCGGGGCGAGCACGACGAGGATCAGGATGCCCATGGCGAGGCTCGCCTGCCGCCAGCCCGCGCCGTCGATCATCGACTGGACCCAGGGCAGGAGCGTGATCGAGCCGATGCCTACGCCGGCGAAGGCGATGCCGACCGCAAGGCCGCGCCGCTTGACGAACCAGTTGGGCAGGAACAGCGACTGGCCGGAATAGCCGAGGCAGACGCTCCCCGAGCCGACCAGCACGCCGATGGTGAGGTAGAGGTGCCAAGGTTGGGTCGTCAGCGGCGCAATGAGCAGGCCGACGCCCATCAGCACGACGCCGAGCTCCATCACCGTGCGCGGCCCGGTGCGGTCCATCAGCTTGCCCATGAGCGGGGAGAGCACGGCGGAGACGAGGAAGCCGAAGGAGAAGGCGCCGGCAGTGACGCCGCGGTCCCAGCCGAACTCGTCGATGATCGGCGAGAAGAACAGCGAGAACGAGGTGCGGGCATTCACGCCGATGCCCATGGTCACGAAGGTCACCGCGACGATGACCCAGCCGTAGAAGAAGGGCAGGCGCATGGAATTTCCTCATTCGGGGCGTCTGATGCGCCGCTCCGGCCATCATGGCGGTCGACGGGCGGCCCGCCAATTCCCTCAAAGGTCATTTCCCGCTAGAGCGTTCGCCCACTCCGCCAGGATGCGCCCGATCAGGCGCGCGCCCCGCCAACACCCTCGAGCCCATGACCGTCGATATCACCCAGCCCGCGCAGATGAAGGGTAGCCCCATCGTCATCCTCGTCGAGCCGCAGATGGCCGAGAATATCGGCACCACGGCGCGCGCCATGGCGAATTTCGGCCTGACCCGCATGCGGCTCGTCAGCCCCCGCGATGGCTGGCCGAATGCGCGCGCCTATCCGGCCGCCTCGGGGGCGAACCGCATCCTCGACGAAGCCGAGCTGTTCGCGACGCTCGATGAGGCCATCGCGGACCTCACCTTCACCTATGCCGCGACGGCCCGGCCGCACGATCAGGTCAAGCCCGTGGTCGGCCCGCGCGAGGCCGTCACGGCGCTGGTGCCGAAGGTTGCGGCCGGCGAGGCGGTCGGCGTCGTGTTCGGGCGCGAGCGCAACGGCCTGCTCGCCGGCGAGGTGGCGCTCGCGAATGCCATCCTGACCTATCCGGTCAATCCGGCCTTTTCCTCGCTCAATCTCGCGCAGGCCGTGCTGGTGCTCGGCTACGAGTGGTTCAGCCAGGCCCACGGCGCGGCTCTGCCGCACGTCGCGGAGGAGCGGTCGGAGCCCGCCAGCAAGGCGCAGATGCTGGCCCTGTTCGAGACGCTGGAGCGCGAGCTCGACCGCGTCGAGTTCTTCCGCCCGCCGGAGAAGCGCGAGGGCATGGTCATCAACCTGCGCAATATCTTCCAGCGCATGGACCCGACCCGCCAGGACGTGGCGACCCTGCACGGCGTCATCACCTCGATCTCGGAAGGGGCGAAGGGGCCGGCGCGCGGCGGCACCTTCACGGCCGAGGGCGCGGAAGCGCTGCGCAACTTCCTCGCCGATTCGACCAAGGGCCTGACCGGCGGCAACGCGCCGGTTCGCGGCATTTCCCGGCTGATCCGCCGCAACCCGACCGAGGCCGAGCGGGCGCTCTGGGACGTTCTGACCAAGGATCGGCGCTTTGCCGGCCGCGGCTTCAAGCGCGCGGTGCCCATCGGCCCGCATGTCGCGGACCTCGTCTCGTTCCCGCTCAGGGTGGTGGTCGATTTCGAGCCGCACACGCAAGGGGACGACGCCGCCGAGCGCCGCACGGAGAAGCGCCGCTGGCTCGCCGAGCGCGGCTACCGGATCATCGTCATGGAAGCGCGGACGGTGGAGGCCGATCCGCCGGCCGCGTTGGACGTGCTTGAACAGGAACTGGCGGCGGGCTGAAGCTCAGGCGGGCTTGTCGGCCCGCAGCGCCACGGTCATGCCGGTCATGACAATGGCCATGCCGGCGATCTCCGGCCATGAGGGAAATTCGCCGAGCAGCACGGCGCCGGCCGCGAGTGTCACGATCGGCACCATAGGCATGAACAGCGCCGCGCGGGCCGAGCCGAGGATGGCATTGGCCTTGGCGTAGAAGAAGACCGACACCACCCCTGCGAACAGGCCCTGATAGAGCGCCTGCAGGACGATTGCGCCGAGGACTGCCTCGCCCATGCGGATCGGCACGACCAGCACCAGCAGCGGCATGATCAGCACCGACAGCATCGAGAGCGTGATCGTCAGGTCGAAGGCGTCGGCCTGCCATTTGCGCGCGAGCAGGCCGAACAGCGACCACATCAGCGCCGCCAGCACGAACAGGAGGTCGCCGCGCCAGACACCGTCGCCGGCAGGGCTGGCTGAGGTCGCGTGCCAGAAGAACAGGCCGATGCCCCCGACGATCAGGGCAAGGCCCGCAAGGCGCATGACCGGCGGCCGCTCCCCGAGCACGGCATAGGCGAGGGCGGCGGACAGGACGGGGATCAGGCCGGGGCCGATCACCGCCGTGTGCAGGGCCGGCGCGAAGGTCGAGCCGCCGACGAGGACGAGGCTGAACGGCGCGCCGGCGAACAGGGTCAGCGTCAGGGATTTCCGCCAGCCGAGCCGGCCGACCGGGAAGGGCTTCAGCCGCATCAGGGCGAGCGGCAGGAGCGCGAAGGAGGCTGTCAGGAAGCGAAGGACCGTCACGTCCCCGGCCGTCAGGCCGTCGAGGGCCGACTGGCGCGAGACCACGGCCTGCACGCCCCAGATCAGCGCCGCGCCGGCTCCGCAGGCGAAGCCGACCAGGGGGCCGGATGCCCGGATCGCGCTGGCGGGAGCGGCGTCGGCGGGAGCCTTCTCGGCCGTATCGGTCACGGGGCGGGTCTCTTGGGTCGCCGGGGCGGGCCGATCACATGCCCGGCGCGGGCGCGCTTCGGCAAGGTGGGTGGCCGCAGGGCTCCTGCGCAGGGGCGGGCGCAGCGCTTGCCATCGCCCGTTCCGCCGATATGGCTTTCCTTGCCGGCTGCCTATGCTGGCGGCGCCGTTCCCGGAGCCTGCGCCGCATGACAGACGCCGCCCGCCGACCGACCTCCGCCCCGGATGCCGCAGAGCATGTGGACGTGCTGATCGTCGGGGCCGGGGTTTCCGGCATCGGCAGCGCCTGGCAGTTGCAGAAGCAGATGCCCGATGCGCGCTTCGTCGTGCTGGAGGCGCTGGAGACCTTCGGAGGAACCTGGGTCACCCACCGCTATCCCGGCATCCGCTCGGACAGCGACCTGCACACCTACGGCTACAGCTTCAAGCCGTGGACCGGGCCGCCCATCGCCACGGCGGCCGAGATCAAGGCCTATATGGGCGAGATCATCGCGGAGGCCGGGCTCGACAGCCATATCCGCTACCGCCATCGGGTGGTCTCGGCGGACTGGTCAGCCAAGGATGCGTGCTGGACGGTCGTTGCGGAGCGCCTCGACACCGGCGAGACCGTACGCTTCTCCGCGGGCTTCCTGTGGATGTGCCAGGGCTACTATCGGCACGACGAGGGCTATGCGCCGGAATGGCCGGGCATGGCCGATTTCCGCGGATCGATCGTGCATCCGCAGACCTGGCCCGACGACCTCGACGTGACTGGCAAGCGCGTGGTGGTGATCGGCTCGGGCGCGACCGCGGCGACGCTCCTGCCGGCCATTGCCGGCCGCTGCGCCCATGTCACCATGCTCCAGCGCTCGCCGACCTATTTTCGCACGGGCCGCAACGCCATCGACCTCGCGGAGACACTGCGCGAGCTTCAGGTCGACGAGGCCTGGATTCATGAAATCGTGCGCCGGAAGATCCTGTTCGACCAGGATGCTTTCACCCGGCAGACGTTCGAGAAGCCGGACAGGGTCAAGGCCGATCTGATCGGCGCGATCCGCACGATCATGGGGCCGGACTACGACATCGACACCCATTTCACGCCGAGCTACCGGCCCTGGCGGCAGCGCATCGCCTTCGTGCCGGACGCCGACCTGTTCGAGGCGATCAGGCGCGGAGAGGCCTCCGTCGTCACCGATACGATCGATCGCTTCACGCCGACGGGTATCCGGCTCGGCTCGGGGGAGGAAATCGAGGCGGATATCGTCGTCACCGCCACCGGTTTCCATCTCAGCGTGATGGGCGACATTCCCTTCACGGTGGACGGCGCGGCCGTCGATTTCGCGGAGACCGTCACCTATCGCGGCATGATGTTCACCGGCGTGCCCAATCTCGTCTGGGTCTTCGGCTATTTCCGCGCGAGCTGGACGCTCAGAACCGATCTCGTCGCGGATTTCGTCTGCCGTCTGCTGCCGCACATGCGGGCCAAGGGCGCTTCGACCGTCACGGCGGCGCTCCGGCCCGGCGAGGCGGATGGGACGCTGGGGCCATGGGTCGACGAGGAGAACTTCAATCCGGGCTACCTCATGCGCGGCATGCATCTCCTGCCCAGGGCCGGGCCCGGTCCCGACTGGCAGCACAGCCAGGACTACTGGACCGACAAGGATGCCTTCCCGGCCATCGACCTTGGCGATCCCGTTTTCGTCTATCGCTGAACCGGCCTTATTCCGGGCCGGCATCGTAGCGGGCGCGCGGGCGGATCAGCTTGCCCTCGGCGCGCTGTTCCAGCGCATGGGCGATCCAGCCGACCGACCGGCCGACCGCGAAGAGGGCCAGCGCCGATCCCGACGGCAGGCCAAGCGCCCGGCGCATCGAAACGGTGGCGAAATCGACGTTCGGCCGCTTGCCGAGACGGTCGAGGGCCGCAAGGAGGTCGGCGCGCAGAGGATCGGGCGGCAGCAAAGCGAGCAGGGCCGTCGCTCGCGGGTCGCCCTCCGGGTAGAGCGGGTGGTCGAAACCGGGCAGCCGGTCGCCGCGCCAGAGCCGGCGGTCGACCAGCGCCGCGGCGTCGCCCGCGCGTTCTGCCTCCTCGAACAGGGCTTCGACGAGGCTCGTCTGGCCACCGTGCAGCGGCCCGCTAAGCGCCCCGAGACCGGCGGACAGCGCGGAGGCAAGCGAGGCGCCGGTCGAGGCGACCACCCTCACGGTGAAGGTCGAGGCGTTCAGTTCGTGGTCGGCGAGCAGGACCAGCGCTGCCCGCAGCGTCTCCATGCCGGCGGCATCAACGCCCCAGGCGGTGCCGAGCTGGCGGTGGACCAGTTCGGATGAAGGCGAGCCGCCTGTTGCGGCGGCGGTGATAGCGCGCACCAGCGCCGCGCCGCTCGGCCAGAGCAGTCGGGTCTCGCGCTGCCAGGTGATCCGGGTCGCCCCGCGCACGAGGGGCAGCAGGGCCGCCATCCGCTCGAAAACGGAGAGGTGGCCGAGGGAGCGGGCAAGCTCCGGCCAGGCCGCGTCGATCTCCGGCGGCGGACCGGCGAAGGGGTCGTCGTGGCCGCAATCCCAGAGCAGGCGGGCCGCCTCTTCGAGACTGGCTGTCGCGGCGATTTCGGCCGCGTCGCGGCCCCGATAGGCGAGGCGGCCATCGGCGATGCGGGTGATCCCCGAGGTCAGCACCGGCAGGCCGAAGTCGAGCGTGGCATTGGCGACCGATTCCGGTTTGCGGCTGCGCGCCTTGCGGTCGGCAAGCCCGGCAATGTCGGCGGCGCTGTAGAGGCTGCGGCGCGGGTCGTCGGCATCGGCGACGGCGCGGATCAGGCCGCGGCTGACATAGGCGTAGAGCGTCGCGCGGCTGATGCCGAGGCGCTCCGAGGCCTCGGTGGCGTCGATCTGACCGGCGGTGGCGGTGGTGCTTTTCATATTGATCGTATGAATCAAGATTGACGATCAACTATCGCATATCAAGATCGGGGCGACAATCAAGGAGTGAAGCCATGTCGCCAATGATCAACGCGCCAGCGATCAATTCCCTCGGCCTCGACGATGTCGTCGCCGCCGAGACCGTGCTGAGCCATGTCGATGGCGAGGCGGGCCGCCTGATCATCCGCGGCTACGATCTGGAGGAACTGGCGGGACGCTGGAGCTACGAGGCGGTCGCGGGCCTGTTGTGGAGCGGCTTTGCGGCCGAAGACGGAGAGGCGGCGGTGTGCGCCGTCCTCGGCCGGGCGCGTGTCGCGGCATTCGACACGGCGCTGGCGTTCCTGCCGCAGGCGCAGGGGCTTTCCCCGGTGGAGGGGCTGCGGCTGATGCTCGCGGCGCTGCCCGACGCTTCGCCTCTTCCCGCGCATGTGCTCGCGACGGCGGCCGTGCCGGTCTTCGCAGCAGCGATCGTCCGGCAGGGGCGGGGGCTTGCGCCCGTGCCGCCGGATGCGACGCTCGGGCAGGCCGAGAATTTCCTGCGCATGATCAGGGGCGAGGCGGCTCCGGTCGACCATGCCCGTGCCCTCGACACCTACATGGTCACCGTGATCGACCATGGGCTCAACGCTTCGACCTTTGCAGCCCGCGTCGTGGCGGCGACCCGCGCAGGGATGGCCTCGTCGGTGGTGGCCGGGCTCTGCGCCCTGAAAGGCCCGCTGCATGGCGGCGCGCCGGGACCTGTGCTGGACATGTTCGACGCCATCGGCACGGAAGGCGCCGCGGGCGCCTGGCTTTCCGACGCACTCGACCGGGGCGAGCGGCTCATGGGCTTCGGCCACCGGGTCTACAAGGTCCGCGACCCGCGCGCGGACGTGCTCAAGGCGGTCGCGGCGAGCCTCAAGGGCGCGAGCAACCGCGTGCGCCTCGCCGAGGCGGTGGAGGCGGCAGCGCTCGACCTTTTGAAGGTCCGCAAGCAGACGAAGCCGCTGCAGACCAATGTCGAGTTCTACACGGCGCTGGTGCTGGAGGCGCTGGACCTGCCGCGCGATGCCTTCACGGCGGTTTTCGCGGCCGGCCGGGTCGCCGGCTGGGCCGCCCACGTCCTGGAGCAGGAACAGACGGGACGGCTGATCCGGCCGCAGTCCCGCTACGTCGGCCCGTTGCCCAAACGGGCGGCGTGATATCTTGAAGCTGGCGGCGGGGCAAACGCCCCGCCGTCAAGGCCAGAGCCGGGTCAGCCCGCCTTCACCTGATCGATGGCGGTCGCCATCAGCTCGTCCATGGTCCGGCGGATCTGGTGCTCGGACTGGGCGACGCCGGCCGCCTGGAAGTCGGCCAGCACCTTCTTCAGCACGTCGTGGTCGCCGGCTTCCTCGAAGTCCGACATGACGACATCCTTGGCATAGGCATCGGCGTCGGCGCCGGTCTTGCCGAGCTTCTCGGCAGCCCAGAGGCCGAGGAGCTTGTTGCGGCGGGCGGTCGCCTTGAAGCGCAGCTCCTCGTCATGGGCGAACTTCTTCTCGAACCCTTCCTCGCGCTTGTCGAAGGTGCTCATCCGCGTCTCGTCCTGTCCTATTCGCTGGTCCGGGAGGACCGTTGAAGCCTGTTCGGGGAGGCCCCGGCAGGCTTGCATATAGGCGGCCAGCCCCCACCTTGGCGAGAGCTAAGGCGTCGCAGCGACGCGATTTCGGCCCCTCGCGGCTTCATTGTGCAATGGCGAACGATCGGATAGGAAGACAGGTGCGGGCAAAGGCGTCCGCGCGCGCGATTCTGCCCTTGCCATGACGCTTGGCCATGACGCGTGCGATGATCGCCCGTCTGCACCGTCGCCGGAGACCGGCAACCCGGAACCCTGGTGAGAGATGGATTTCCTCAAGACACGGTATATTCCCATGAGCCGCCGACGCCGCATCTACGAAGGCAAGGCCAAGGTCCTCTATGAAGGTCCGGAGCCGGGAACCCTGATCCAGCACTTCAAGGACGACGCGACCGCCTTCAACGCCAAGAAGCACGAGGTGATCGACGGCAAGGGCGTGCTCAACAACCGTATCTCCGAGTACATCTTCCTGAAGCTGAACGACATCGGCGTGCCGACCCATTTCATTCGCCGGATGAACATGCGCGAGCAGCTCATCCGCGAGGTCGAGATCATTCCGCTGGAAGTGGTGGTCAGGAACGTCGCCGCCGGCTCGCTGTCGACCCGCCTCGGCATCGAGGAGGGGACGCAGCTTCCGCGCTCGATCATCGAGTTCTACTACAAGAACGACGCGCTGAACGATCCGCTGGTCTCCGAAGAGCACGTCACGGCCTTCGGCTGGGCGACGCCGCAGGAGATCGACGACATCATCGCGCTGGCGATCCGCGTCAACGACTTCCTCTCGGGCCTGTTCCTGGGCGCCGGCATCCGCCTCGTCGATTTCAAGATGGAGTGCGGCCGGCTCTGGGAGAACGATGTCATGCGCATCGTCGTCGCCGACGAGATTTCCCCGGATTCGTGCCGTCTCTGGGACATCAAGTCGAACGACAAGATGGACAAGGACCGCTTCCGCAAGGATATGGGCGGCCTGATCGAGGCCTATACCGAGGTCGCACGCCGGCTCGGCGTGATGGGCGAGAACGAGCGCCCGACCGGCCCGGTCCTCGTCCAGTAGCAGACCGGGCAGGGCGGCAGCCGTGCAAGGGCGGAACGACGATCCGGCGGGGCTCGCGAATGGCCGCGCCGGACGTTCGGGTCCATCGACGGCGGCCGAGACGTGGCAGCTTCTGCGCGCCGGCTTCCTCGCGGTCTTCGCGACCGTCATGCTCGCTTCCTGCGCCTACATGCCCGTTGCGGTCGACGGCATTCCGAGCCGCGCCGAGCCGGGAACGCAATCCCCCGACAATCCGTGGATCTTCGTGCCCGTCGGCGCGTGGATCACGCGCGAGAGCGTGACGCCCGTTTCCGTGGGCGCCTGTCCCGATGCGGCCTGCCCGACGCAGATCGCCGTTGCGGTGATCGATCTGCGCGGCGCCGAGGCGCGGGCGCTTGCCCGTTCGCTCGCCGCGCCATCTTCGCTCGCCAGAGGTTTCGAGGAAGGCAACCGCCGGCGGCGGGCTCTGGCTGCCGCCGCGCTGCGGAGAGCCACGCCCGCCGTGGCCGCACGGCGCATGCCGCACCGGGTGGCGGCCTCGGTCCGTCCGATCCGCCATCGCAGCTTTTCCGGCTTCACCATGGCAATGCGCCGTACCGGCGACCGGACGCGCGACGCCCATGCCGTCGTGTTCGGCCGGCAACGGGCGGGCGGGCTCAGGGTGGTGGTGGTCGTCGGACCGCGCGCCGCGCAGGTCGAGGCCGCGGCGCGTTCGGCCGCCGAGGCTAATCTTTAGGGCCCTGACTGATCTCCAGAGCCCTGGCGCCGCCGCGCCGACCGATGCCCAGGCCGCTGCCCTCACCGATCTCGCTCCGCCATGACGCTGTTCGCGAGGCTCCATCCGGCTTCGCGATGCAGAAGCAAGGCGCGCCGACAAACTGCCATCCTGCTGCCATACCTTGGCAGTGATGGCTGTAGAGTGTCAGCAGTTGAGGAGGCAATTCCCATGACTGTGACTCAGGAAATCGTTGACGGCTGGCAGGGCGACGAGGAGGTCGAGGCGGTCTTGGCCGAGTTCGACGGGGACCCCAGGAAGGCCATTCGCGCGTTGCTCGACGACATCGCGGTGCTGGCCGACGACCGGCCGGAGCCGCGGCTGCAGGTCGTGAAGGCCGACCCCGAATCCTTCTGGGGAATGGGCAGGCAGGGCTGACGGCGCGCATCATGCCGATGCGCCGCGCGCCGCCAAACCGACACACGAGGCGCCTAGGGCTGTGACAGTCGCCTCGCAGAGAGATGCCCATGCGCCGCCTCCTGTCCGCCCTTGCCATCGCTCTTGCGCTTGCCGCCCCTCTCGGCGTCGCCGCTGCCCGCGCGCAGGGCGCCGCTATCGAGGTCAACGGCTGGGAGCGCTCGACGGCGGCGACGGGGACGATCTACTACCGCTGCGGCGGGGCGACGTGCACGCCAGGGTCAACGGTCAGCTATCGGCCGCAGGAGCGCGTGCAGTTCGCGCCGCTCGCCGCGTTTCGCGCCCAGCACGAGGTGGTCAACCGGCGCATGATCGATGCAAGCCAGGGTCGCATCGTCAGGATCGAGACGGTCGATGCCAGCGAAAGCGATGCTGCCGGCGCGCGGTCGCAGACCATCGTCAAGATGATCGAGTTCACCGATGGGCGGCGCGAGGCCATGGCCACCGGCATCGTCTCGGACGGCACGCGGCATTTCTCCATTGTCTCGACGGCGCCCGGCCATGCCGCCGCGCAGACCAATCTCCAGACCTTCCTGCCGATGGTCATGCTGTCGGGCCACCTGACCGGCAAGCCGTCGACCCAGTGAATGGGGGGCTTTTCGCGATCTTCCATTGATCGCCGACCCCAAGCGGTCTAGACGGACGCCATCCCGCCGATCCCGCCTGGAGAGCCCCAAGCCATGAAGGCCCGCGTTACGGTCACGCTGAAGAACGGCGTCCTCGATCCCCAGGGCAAGGCCATCGAAGGCGCCCTGAAGAGCCTTGGCGTCGATGGCATCGGCTCGGTCCGGCAGGGCAAGGTCTTCGATCTGGAGCTTTCCGGCGACGACAAGGCGGCGGCCGAGGCGGCGATCAAGGCGGCCTGCGACAAGCTGCTCGCCAATACGGTGGTCGAGAACTACCGCATCGAACTGCTCTGAGCCGGGGAGAGACGCCATGAAGGCCGCCGTCCTCGTCTTTCCGGGCTCCAACCGCGAGCGCGACATCGCCTATGCGCTGGAACTGACCTCCGGCGTGAAGCCGGCGCTGGTCTGGCACGCCGACACGGAACTGCCGGCCGGAACCGACCTCGTCGTCCTGCCCGGCGGCTTCTCCTACGGCGACTATCTGCGCTGCGGGGCCATCGCCGCCCGTGCTGCGATCATGGAGCCGGTGCGCCGGCACGCCGAGCGCGGCGGGCTGGTGCTCGGCGTCTGCAACGGCTTCCAGATCCTCTGCGAGGCGGGGCTGCTGCCGGGCGTGCTGATGCGCAATTCGCAGCTCAAGTTCATCGCGCGCAACGTCCACCTGCGGGTGGAGAGCTCCAACTCGCCGTTCACCCGCCGCTACAATGCCGGCGCGGTCATCGAGGTGCCGGTCGCCCATGGCGAAGGCAATTACGTTGCCGACGACGAGACGCTGAAGCGGCTCGAGGGCGAGGGCAGGGTGCTGTTCCGCTATTGCGATGCCGCCGGCGCCGTCACCACGAGCGCCAATGTCAACGGCGCGCTGAACGCCATTGCCGGCATCGTCTCGGACAATGGCCGGGTGCTCGGGATGATGCCGCACCCGGAGAACCACGTCGATCCGGCGATCGGCTCGACCGACGGGCGGGCGCTGTTCGAGAGCCTTGCCGAGGCGCTTCAGACGGCGTGACAGGTTTGCATGAACCCTCTCCCCTTGTGGGAGAGGGTGCCCGCGTTAGCGGGCGGGTGAGGGGGCGGGATCGCATCTACGACCCCCTCATCCGGCGCCTGATGGCGCCACCTTCTCCCACGAGGGGAGAAGGTTCGCGGTTCGCTGGGTAGCGATTGAGCCGACGATGCCGTGCTCCGTACCCCACCTCACACCGACAGGCGCATCCGCTTGATCATGCTGGTGATCGCCTTGAAGGCGTCGCCGATGCCGCTCGAACTCGTCACGTTGAAATACATGGACGGGTCGGAGGCGCAGTTGCGCAGCAGCGTCTGGTTGCCCTCGATGACGCGCACCGTGAACAGCGTGATGCCCGCGGACTTCACCGCGTTGCAGGCCATGGTCGAGCGCGGATCGATCTGGGACGCGCTGCTCGAATAGCGGCTCTGGGTGTTGTCGCCGTCGGTCAGCACGATCATGTAGCGCAGGATGTCAGGCTCGGTGCCGGTCTGGCTGAAGGGCACGCCCGACGACATGACGGCGAGGCCCATCTGCACGCCGATGGTCAGGTTGGTGTTGCCGGACGGCTGCATGGCGTTGATCGTCGTGCGCAGCGGCGCGAAATTGATCGTCAGCGGCTGGACGGCGGCGAGCGAGCCCGTGGCGCATTTGACGCCGCGATAGCGCGTCGGGTCGCTGGTGGGTGTCGCATCGTTGGTGTCGGCGGGCTGGTCGCGGTCGGTGAGGCAGCCCTGCCAGGCGGCGCGCGTGGTGACGACGGAGGATGCGAGCCCCGTGCCGTCGAAGCGCATCCAGTTCTCGTTGCGGAAGGCCGTGCCGATATTCACCTGCGTGTCGAAGGGCACGATGGCGATCTTCACCTGGTCGGTGGAGACGCGCGTCGCCTCCAGCTCGTCGATCAGGTCGCGGGCGGCCTTCTTCAGCGCCTCCATCTTGCCGCTCCAGCCCATGGAGCCGGTATTGTCGAGGACGAGGGCGATCTCGATGCGCGGCTCGTTCCAGGTTGTCTGCGAGACGACGTAGATCGGCATCGTGTCGATGCCGACAGCGGTGGCGATGGAGGTCAGCACATGGCCGTCGATCTCGAGGCGGATCGTGTTGCCGTTCTTGGTGAGGCGCAGCGCGTTCAGGGCCGTGTCGCCGTCGGCGGTGAAATTGCCGGCGAAGACGCGATTGGCGGCCGCCTGCATTTCCGAGGGGCTGAGGCGGCGCGAATCCTTGGCGACGGCCAGCGAGGCGGCGTCGAGGGCGGCCTGAAGCCGCGCCTGGACCTTGCTCGCCCGCGAATAGTCGACGGCGCCGCCGATCATGGCGAAGAGGGGGACGAGCGCCAGCGAGAAGATCACGGCCACATTGGCACGGTTCTCGCGGCGGAATCGGGACAGAAGGCTTGCCATGTGTTTCGCTCCGGGACACCGGCCCCGTCCGGCCGATATCCTGACGTCATGGCTTCAAATCGCGTGCCGGCCTGAGGAAAGGACCCACAAAGCCGGCCTTCGCCGTTGCGAAATGGCACCTCCGCGTCTAAGTGCATCGCTTCGATCCCGACGGCTGGAAGCGGAAGCGGCATGAGCGCGAACGAACCGAAGATCACGCCGGAGCTCGTCGCGAGCCATGGCCTGAAGCCGGACGAGTACCAGCGCATCCTCGACCTGATCGGGCGCGAGCCGACCTTCACCGAACTCGGCATCTTCTCGGCCATGTGGAACGAGCACTGTTCCTACAAGTCGAGCCGGCTGCACCTGAAGACGCTGCCGACCAAGGCGCCCTGGGTGATCCAGGGACCGGGCGAGAATGCGGGGGTCATCGATATCGGCGACGGGCTCGCCGCCGTCTTCAAGATGGAGAGCCACAACCACCCGTCCTATATCGAGCCCTATCAGGGCGCGGCAACGGGCGTCGGCGGCATCCTGCGCGACGTGTTCACCATGGGCGCACGGCCGATCGCGGCGCTGAATGCGCTTCGCTTCGGCGATCCGGAGCATCCGAAGACCCGCCATCTCGTCTCGGGCGTCGTGGCCGGCGTCGGCGGCTACGGCAATTCCTTCGGCGTGCCGACGGTCGGCGGCCTCGTCGGCTTCCACACGCGTTATGACGGCAACTGCCTCGTCAACGCCATGGCGGTCGGCCTCGCGCGCACGGACGGCATTTTCTACGCCAAGGCGACGGGCGTCGGCATGCCCATCGTCTATCTCGGCTCCAAGACCGGCCGCGACGGCATCCATGGCGCGACCATGGCCTCGGCCGAGTTCGGCGAGGGCGCCGAGGAGAAGCGCCCGACCGTGCAGGTCGGCGATCCCTTCGCCGAGAAGCTGCTGCTCGAAGCCTGCCTTGAGATCATGGCCAGGGACTGCGTCATCGCCATTCAGGACATGGGCGCGGCGGGCCTGACCTGCTCGGCGGTCGAGATGGGCGCCAAGGGCGACCTCGGCGTCGAGCTGCATCTCGAGGACGTGCCGACCCGCGAGGCCGGCATGACCGCCTACGAGATGATGCTGTCGGAGAGCCAGGAGCGCATGCTCATGGTGCTGAAGCCCGAGAAGGAAGAAGAGGCGAAAGCCATCTTCCGCAAGTGGGGCCTCGACTTCGCGGTCATCGGCCACACCACCGATACGCTGCGCTTCGTCATCAAGCACAATGGCGAGGTCAAGGTGGACCTGCCGATCAAGGAGCTCGGCGACGAGGCACCGCTCTATGATCGCCCGCACGTGCCGAGCCCGGTCCTGCCGGTGATCGAGGCCGAGGCGGTGAAGCCGCCAGCCTCGAACCGCGACGCCCTTCTCAAGCTGATGGCGACGCCCGACATTGCCTCCAAGCGCTGGGTCTACGAGCAGTACGACTCGATCATCCTCGGCAATACGGTGCAGCGCCCCGGGGGCGACGCCGCCGTCATCCGCGTCGAGCACGGGCCGAAGGGCCTCGCCATGACCTGCGACGTGACCCCGCGCTATTGCGAGGCCGATCCGGTCGAGGGCGGCAAGCAGGCGGTGGCCGAGGTCTATCGCAACATCTCGGCGGTCGGCGCGACGCCGCTCGCCATTACCGACAACCTCAATTTCGGCAATCCCGAGCGGCCGGAGATCATGGGTCAACTCGTCGGCTGCATCCGCGGCATCGGCGATGCCTGCCGGGCGCTCGATTTCCCGGTCGTCTCGGGCAATGTCTCGCTCTACAACGAGACCAATGGCCGGGCGATCCTGCCGACCCCCACCATCGGCGGCGTCGGCGTGCTGGCCGATTTCTCGACGAGCGTCGCCATCGCGCCAAAGGCGGACGGCGAGGAGATTTTCGTTCTCGGTGAGACGAAAGGCTGGCTCGGCCAGTCGCTCTACCTGCGCGATGTCTGCGGCCGGGAGGAGGGGGCGCCGCCCCCGGTGGACCTGACGCAGGAGCGCCGGCACGGCGAGTTCGTCCGCGCCATGATCGCCGAAGGGCTGATCTCCGCCTGTCACGACGTCTCCGATGGCGGCCTGCTGGTGGCGCTCGCGGAAATGGCAATCGCCTCCAAGCGCGGCCTGACCGTCGAGCCGCTCGATCATGACGTTCCCGCCCATGCATTCTGGTTCGGCGAGGACCAGGGCCGTTATGTCGTCACCATCAAGGCCGCCGACCGCGACCGGCTGGTGACCCACGCGGCGGGCGCCGGCGTCACGCTGACGCGGCTCGGCGCAACGGGCGGGGATTCGTTGACCGTGCCGGGCGAGGAACCCATACTCGTGAAGGACTTGAGCGAGACGTTCGAGTCGTGGCTGCCGGCCTATATGGCCCGCGCGGCCTGAATTTCGGAGACGACCAATGCCGATGGCGGCCGCCGATATCGAGCGGATGATCAAGGAAGCGCTGCCCGATGCGCGCGTCGAGATCAAGGATCTGGCCGGCGACGGCGATCACTACGCCGCGACCGTCATTTCCGAGGCTTTCCGCGGCAAGTCGCGCGTGCAACAACATCAGCTCGTCTATGCTGCCCTCAAGGGCAGGATGGGCGGCGTTCTGCATGCCCTTGCGCTGACCACCGGCGCACCCACCTGAGAGAATTGGGCGGGCCGCAATTTTAGGTAGGCTGGACCCCGCCGAACGAGAGAAACCCGATGAGCAATGCAGCCCACGACAAGATCGATGCCGAAGTGAAGAGCAGCGACGTGGTGCTCTTCATGAAGGGCACCCCGCAGTTCCCGATGTGCGGCTTTTCCGGCCAGGTCGTCCAGATTCTCGACTATCTCGGCGTGCCGTTCAAAGGCGTGAATGTCCTCGATGCCGACGATATCCGTCAGGGCATCAAGGATTATTCGAACTGGCCGACTATTCCGCAGCTCTATGTGAAGGGCGAATTTGTCGGCGGCTGCGATATCACCCGCGAGATGTTCCAGTCCGGCGAGCTGGTCGAGCTGATGAAGACCAACGGCATTTCGGTGCGCGAGGTCGAGGCCGGCTGATCTGGGCCGGCGCGCGCGGCAGGTTTGCCGCGCTCTTGCCAACCCTGCCCGGAAGTTGCCACACTTCGCTGCGAGAGGATTCCTCCCAAGCGGGGGCGATGCTCCCATTCCGTCGCGTGGCCAGAAGGGCCGCGCAGCCAAGGTCAGATTTGGCCAGCCCATGACCGCGCGTTTCGCGGTCGCAAGCCCGGATCGCGTCGCTCCGCATGCCCAGACCCGCCACACGCTCGCGAGCCCTCATCGCCACCCTCGGTGTCATCCTTGGGAGCGGAGCGGTTATCGCGGTGAGTCCGGCTGCCGCCTTCCAGGCCGGTACGGGGCGTGGCGGCGGTTCCGGTGGCCCGCTCAACCTTCTCTCCCCGACCTTCATCGCGCCGGCCCCGCGCACGGCCGTTCCGCGCGGCGCGGCCGCCGATCCGGCACCGAATGTCCAGGTGGCTCCGGCGGCGCCCGCAGCGATGATGGCCGCCCCCCTGCCGCTGCCGCGTCCCGCCGGCGCGCCGCGCGCCGTCATCACCGCGCAGAACGCGCCGGCTCCTGTCGCTGCCGGCGTCGTCCAGCAGGCGCAGGCCCAGCCCGCAGCGGTGGAGACGCCGCCGCCGCTCCTGCGGCCGAGCATGGATGAGTGGCCGCGGGACGACGATCCGAGCCGCGTGATCATTCCCGGCGCTTATGTCCGCCAGCAGGCTGCGCCCGCGACCGCCGCCGAGGCGATCGACGTGGCCGCGCCCCAGCAGCAGGCGACCCCCGAGGTTCCGACACGGGTGGTAGCCTTCGCAGCGCCGGTCCCGGCCGCGCGCCCGGGTGGCGGCACGACCATCGTCGCGGCCGTGTCCGGCACGCCCGCCATCGCCGCGCCCGTGCTCGCCTCCGCCTCCTCGGTGCCGGTGACGCTCTCGACCCACGGTTCGGCGACCACGACGACCATGGCCGCACCGCCGGCGGGCAGCTTCCCCGGCGCGCAGCAGGCCATCATCACGACGCCGACTCCGGCGAGGGGACCAGTCCTCGCGGCCTTGCCACCGGATGGTGGCGCGCGCGACTGGCCGCGCTACGTACCCGGCGCGCGCGGCGAGGACCGCAATCTTGGCATTGCCGGCGAGCGGGTGACGCCCGATCCCGGCGTGCCGCTCACCTGCCTGCCCGCGCCCGTGCGGCGCGCGCTGAACGACGTCGCCCTGCGCTTCGGGCCGGTTCTGGTCCGCTCCACCCATCGCGGCAACGGCCGCTTCGTGCGCACGGATGCATGGCGCGGTTCCTATCACCGCGACTGCCGCGCCGCCGATTTCCGGGTTTCGGGCAATGCCGGCGCGGTTCTCGCCTTCCTGCGTGCGCGCCACGAACTCGGCGGCGTCAAGCGCTACCGCAACGGCCTGTTCCACATCGACAACGGGCCGCGTCGCAGCTGGTAACATAGCGACACACTGGACCGATCAAGCGCCCTGATCGGGACATCATTTTCCTGAATTTGTCCCAGCATCTGTTCTCGGCCACCTTCCCGGGCCAAGGCAGGAGAACACGATGCTACTCGTCGGCATGCTCGACAGTCCCTATGTGCGCCGCGCGGCCATCGCGGGCACCATTCTGGGGGTCGATTTCGAACACCAGTCCGTCTCGGTGTTCCGCCACATGGACCGGTTCCGGGCCATCAACCCGCTGATCAAGGCACCCTCGCTGGTCGCCGATGACGGCACGGTGCTGATGGAATCCCAGCTCATCATCCAGCATATCGAGGACGTCGCCGGCCGCAGCCTCAGGCCCGCCGATCCCGCCGAGCGGCTGCACGACCTGCGTGCCGCGGGCCTTGCCGTGGTCACCTGCGAGAAGGCCATCGCCATCGAATACGAGCGCAAGCGGCCGGAAGCGATCCGCTACCAGCCCTGGCTGGACCGCGTGGCGGACCAGCTTCAGGAGGCGCTGGCGGCGCTGGACATGGTGGCCTGCGATCGCTGGAAGAAACTGCCGGAGCGCTGGACCCATGGCGCCATCGGCGCGGCCGTGGCCTGGGGCTTCATTCGCTTCACGATTCCCGACGCCGTGCCGGCCGATGCCTTTCCCGCGCTCGCCGCCCATGCGGCGCGCTGCGAGGCGACGGACGTGTTCAAGCACTGGCCGATCGATCGCGAGAGCCCGTGAGGCGTGGCGCGGCCAAGCCGTGAAACGAAAAAGGCCGCCCAAGGGCGGCCTTTTCCAATTCTGCGGTGCGCTTCGGATCAGCGCGAATAGAACTCGACGACCAGCGAGGGTTCCATCTGGGTCGCGTAGGGGACCTCGGAGAGGGTCGGGACGCGGGCGAGCGTCGCGGTGCCCTTGTGATGGTCGGCGCTGATGTAGTCCGGCACGTCGCGCTCACCCGACTGGATGGCCTCCATGTACAGGATCATCTGGCGCGAGGTTTCCTTCACCTCGACCACATCGCCCACCTTCACGACGTAGGAGGGGATGTTGACGCGGCGACCGTTGACCTTGACGTGGCCGTGGTTGACGAACTGGCGCGCGGCGAAGACCGTCGGCACGAACTTGGCGCGGTAGACCACCGCGTCGAGACGGCGCTCCAGCAGGCCGACCAGGTTCTCGCCCGTGTCGCCCTTCACGCGGACGGCCTCGGTGTAGGTCGCGCGGAACTGCTTCTCGGAAATGTTGCCGTAATAGCCCTTCAGCTTCTGCTTGGCCTTCAGCTGGATGCCGAAGTCGGAGAGCTTCTGCTTGCGGCGCTGGCCGTGCTGGCCCGGGCCGTATTCGCGGCGATTCACCGGGCTCTTCGGACGACCCCAGATGTTCTCGCCCATACGGCGATCGATCTTGTACTTGGCATTGTGACGCTTCGACATCGCGTGTCCCTTGTCGTTATCATCGATAGGAGACGCGCCCTCCTCTTATCCCTCTCGGGATACGACAGACCAACCGTTAAGGTTCGTCGCGGGTGCGTGAAACCCGCCGCATCGCAATGAAGCGATCCGCCAGGAAGCGGCGTCCTTAGCCGCGACGCCTTCCGATGTCAATGAAGCGGCAGGGGTTCGAGGCGCGTTTCGGCGAGGCCGAAGCGTGAAAAGACGCCGGAAAGACTGGCCATCGCCGTGCCTCCGGTCATCAGGGCGGTTGCCGATGGCGCGAGGGCATCCGTGCCGGGACCGAGAATCTGCGTGACGCGCCGGGCGATGGCCGGGGCGGGGTCGAGCCAGTGGACCGGCCAGGGTGCAAGCTGCCGGAAGGCATCGGCCAGCAGCGGATAGTGGGTGCAGGCGAGGGCGATCGTGTCGGTGCGGCGGTCGCTGTCCGTGACGAAGCACGGCGCGATTTCGGCGGCGATGGCGGCCATGTCCGCCTCGCCGCCGCGCATGGTGGCTTCGGCGAGGGCGGCGAGATGCGCGGATCCCACGAGCGTGACGGCGCAGCCGCCGCCAAATTCGGCGATCAGTGCCTTGGTGTAGTCGCGGGCGACGGTGCCGGGGGTGGCGAGCACGCTGACCATGCGACTCTCGGAACGCTCGCAGGCCGGCTTGATGGCCGGGACCGTGCCGACGAAGGGCAGGTCGAAACGCGCGCGCAGATGCGGCAGGACGAGCGTCGAGGCGGTGTTGCAGGCGATGACCACGCAGTCCGGCCGCCAGGTGCCGATCAAACGCTCCATGACCGCGACGACGCGCGCGACGAGGTGGTCCTCGGACAGGCCGCCATAGGGAAAGGCGGCATCGTCGGCGCAATAGACGAAACGGGCATCCGGCCGGGCACGGACAAGCTCGCGATGGACGGTCAGCCCGCCGAGGCCGGAATCGAAGACCAGGATGGTCGGGGGCCGCGATGCAAGGTCGGCGCGCGGGTGCAGGGGCTGTTTCATGCCGGCCAGGGGATCGAATGCGACCTGATCGAATGCGACTTGATCAAATGCGGCTTGCATCACGCACCTTCACGCAACAAACGGCGGAATTCTGGCGGCAAAGCGTTAAGGTTTCGCGAGTCTCTCCAAGGGCTTGCCGAAGCCGTGGGCGGCAACGCTGCCACGCGCCGATCCGCCGTTGACGGAAGACCGGATTCCCGGCCATTCAATCGTTCAAATACCGGGAGGATACGAGATGCATCAGCCGCCGAAGCCCTATGAACTCGCCAGGCGCCTGCGCGCGGGCGAGAGCCTGTTCACCGCCTGGATGAGCATGCCCGAGCCGCTGCTGGCGGATCACGTCGCGCGCGAGGGCTTCGACGCCGTCACCTTCGACATGCAGCACTCCTCCATCGACCTTTTGTCGGCGATGCGCGGCATCTCCGCCGTGAACCATGCCGGCAAGCCGGCCGGCGTCCGCATCGCGCTCGACGCCTTCGGCGACGGTGCCCGCCTGCTCGATGTCGGCGCCGAGATCATCATCGCGCCGATGATCAATTCGGTGGCGGACGCGAAGAAGTTCGCCTCGGCCGTGAAATACCCGCCGCTCGGCGACCGTTCCTGGGGCGGCAACCGCTTCCAGCAGCTCACGGGCATGAACCCGCAGGACTATCTCAAGCAGGCCAACGAACTGACCGTGACGCTCGCCATGATCGAGACGACGGCGGCGCTGGCGGCTGTCGACGACATCCTCGCCGTGCCCGGCATCGACGGCGTCTTCGCGGGACCGTCGGACCTGTCGATCACCCTGCTGAAGGGCGAGAAGCTCGATCCGAACAATCAGGTGGTGAAGGACGCCTTCGCCAAGATCATGGCCGCGGCCAAGAAGGCCGGAAAGCTCACGGGCTGCTACGCGCCGAGCCCGGAGCGGGCCAAGGAACTGGCGGCCGAGGGCTGGGGCTTCATCACCCTGGTCAATGACAGCCTGATGGTGCGCGGCGGGGCGCAGAACGCGCTGAAGGTCGTCCGGGGTTGATCGCGGCTCTCCGACTTGGCGGCTGGCGCGTCGCTCATCGGCCGCCGCTGGGCGCTGGGACTCTACTGACGTCATGCCCGGGCTTGGCCCGGGCATCCACGACTTGAACACCACAGATGAAGAAATGCGTGGATACCCGGGCCAAGCCCGGGCATGACGAGCTGCAGATGGTAGGTGCGGCGGCCCGCATTCAGGTCTGCTTCGTAGGCGGCCCGCCGAAGCTGAGCAGGTAGCCGTTCGGGTCCTTGATGGCGAACTCGGTCAGCCCATAGGGCATCGGTTCCGGCCCCCATTCCACCTTGCACGTGCCTTTGATCGCATTCCAGAGGCCAAGGACATCGTCGACATAAATGTACTGGGTCGCCGTCGCGTGCGGCGCGCCGAGATGATCGTTGCGCATGAACATGAGCGCGACGTCGTCGCGTTCCAGCCGGCACCATGTGTCGCCATCTTCCGATATGCAGGCGAAACCGAGGACGGTTTCGTACCACGCCTTCGTCCGCGCCATGTCGTTGGTCTGAAGCATCGGAACCAGACGTTGAAAGCGCATGGCTTGGTCCTTCCGGTCTATCCGAGCGCCTTCAGAAAGGCCGCGAAGCGCATCAGGCCCTCCGGCCAGGGTCCGTGTCCGGAGGACTGGTTGATGCGACCGGCATCGCCGGCATCCGAGAGCGCCGCCCCCCATGCGTAGCTGAGATCCTCGGCGCGCTCGTAGGCGCAGTGCGGATCGGAACGGCTGGCGACGACCACGGAGGGGAAGGGAAGGGGTTCCAGCGGGATCGGGGCGAAGGCGCGCTCGGCTTCCGGGATGTCCTCGCCCTTTTCGACATCGTGCGGGCTGACGAGGAAGGCGCCGGAGACGAGACCCTTCGGGAAGAGCGGCGCGGCACGGACGATGGTCACGACGCCGAGCGAATGGCCGACCAGCACGACGGGACGCGTGCAGGAGGCGACGGCCGTCGCGAGGTTGTCGACCCAGCGGTCCTTTTTCGGGCTCTGCCAGTCGCCGAGATCGACGCGGCGGGCCGTCGGGAGCTTCGCCACCCAGCGCGATTGCCAGTGGTCCTCGCTGGGATCAGACAGGCCCGGAACGATCAGGATGTCGGCGTCGGCGGTGCGCATGGACTACGCCTCCCCGAACACCCGCCGGAAGATCGTGTCGACGTGCTTGAGGTGGTAGCCGAGGTCGAACTTCTCCTCGAGCTCGGCCTCGGACAGCGCCTTGCGCACTTCCGGGTCGGCCTTCAGCAAGGTCAGAAAGTCTCCTTCGCCGCGCCAGACCGGCATGGCGTTGCGCTGGACCAGCCGGTAGGAATCCTCGCGGGAAACGCCCTTCTGGGTCAGCGCCAGCAGCACGCGCTGCGAATGGACGAGGCCGCCGAGCCGGTCGAGGTTCTTCTGCATGTTGGCGGGATAGACCAGCAGCTTGTCGATGACGCCGGTGAGGCGCGCGAGCGCGAAGTCGAGGGTGACGGTCGCATCCGGGCCGATCATGCGTTCCACGGACGAGTGCGATATGTCGCGCTCGTGCCAGAGGGCCACGTTCTCCATCGCCGGCAGCGCCATGCCGCGCACGAGGCGGGCGAGGCCGGTGAGGTTCTCGGTCAGCACGGGGTTGCGCTTGTGCGGCATGGCCGAGGAGCCCTTCTGGCCCTCGGAGAAATATTCCTCGGCTTCCAGCACCTCGGTGCGCTGGAGATGGCGGATTTCGGTCGCGAGCCGCTCGATGCAGGAGGCAACGACGCCGAGCGTCGCGAAGAACATGGCGTGGCGGTCGCGCGGGATGACCTGCGTGGAGACCGGCTCGACCTTCAGGCCCATGGCCTTGGCGACGTGTTCCTCAACCCGCGGGTCGATCTGCGCGAAGGTGCCGACCGCGCCGGAAATGGCGCATGTGCGGACTTCCTCGCGGGCGGCCTCGAGGCGGGCGAGGCAGCGGTCGAACTCGGCATAGGCCTGCGCCAGCTTGACGCCGAAAGTGGTCGGCTCGGCGTGGATGCCGTGGGAGCGGCCGATGGTGGGGGTCAGCTTGTGCTCGAAGGCGCGGCGCTTGAGGGCGGCAAGAAGCGCCTTCACGTCGGCGATCAGCAGGTCGGACGCGCGGACGAGCTGGACGTTGAAGCAGGTGTCGAGCACGTCCGACGAGGTCATGCCCTGATGGACGAAGCGCGAATCCGGCCCGATGAACTCGGCGAGATGGGTCAGGAAGGCGATGACGTCGTGCTTCACCTCGCGCTCGATGGCGTCGATGCGCTCGACATCGAAGGTCACGTCCCTGGCTTTGGCCCAGATGTTGGCGGCGGATTCCTTCGGAATGACGCCGAGCTCGGCCAGCGCATCGCAGGCATGGGCCTCGATCTCGAACCAGATCCGGAACTTGGTCTGCGGGTCCCAGATGGTGGTCATTTCGGCGCGGGAATAGCGCGGGATCATCGTGGGCCTCGGCAGTTTGGGACGAGGCGCGGCTTAGCAGGGATGGCGGTTCGGGACAATCCGAACAGGGTTCAGCGGCGGTGCGCCCGCCAGAACATGAGGCTCATGGCGGCCGGAACGACGATGCCGAAGGGCCACCAGAGACGGAAGGCCGTGGTCAGGTAGAGGTAGAGCGCGCCTGCGACCCCCATGAGGTGGTGGATGAAAAGCATCTGCCCGTCATGGTCTTCGGCGAACGCCGTGACACGGTTGTGGATGGCGAAGGCAATGCCGCAGGCGGCCAGCATGGTCGCAATGGCGCCGAGGAAGACGATGCCGAGCCAGAGCGCCATGGGAAGGCTGGGGCGGCGTGCCCTCAGCCATTCCATCGCCCGCCAGAACAGCGTCATGCCCGGCAGGAGTGGCAGGGATTGCAGGGCGACCACGGTCAGGCTGCGCCAGGAGGGCGCGTGTCCTGCGAGATGGACGCCGATGCCGGCGGCGAGGCCCGCCAGCAGCATGGCGACGATGCCGGCGCGCCACGACCGCGCCCAGGCGCCGCTCGTATCGTCGGACGGCGTGCCGCCGCGCCTGGCCGATGCCTTGGCCGAGGCCTTGCCGGTTCGGCGCGGCTTTCCGGCGGGAGAACCCGCTTCCTTCCGGTCCAGTGCTGCGCCGCGTGCTGCCATGGGGATAGTTTTAAGCCCAGCCCGTTGACGATGGCTGAATCCGCGACGGACTTATCCCCAGGGTCCGAACCTGCCTCATCCTGTCGCCTGAACGACGGCCATCCGGGCCGTGGGATGGCACGGGAGATGGGCATGACGGGCGGAACGGCGGCGATCGTCGAGGCGGTGCGGGCCATCGCGGTGAAAGGGCACAGGCTGCTGGTGGACGGCGCGGCGGTGCCGTTCCGCCAGTCGCCCCATGGCGGCGTCAGGATGAAGCCGCTTTACCTCGTGATCCACTACACGGCGGGCCTTTCGGCGACCTCGGCGGTGAACTGGCTCATCGATCCTCGCGCCAAAGCCTCCGCCCATCTCGTCATCGGCCGGCAGGGCGCGGCGACGCAGCTCATGGGCTTCGACCGGACCTGCTGGCATGCGGGCCAAAGCGCGTGGAAGGGGCTGGAGGGACTCAATTCGCACTCCATCGGCATCGAGATCGTCAATGCCGGCAAGCTCGCGAAGGGGCCGGGCGGGCGCTGGCAGGCCTGGACGGGGGAGGCGATCCCGGACAGCGAGGTGGTCTTGGCGCGGCATCGCAACGAAACCGCGGAGGCCGGCTGGCACGCCTATACCGCGGCGCAGATCGCGGCCGTCGCCGAAATCGGCGCGGCGCTGCACGGGACCTACGGTTTCCGCGACGTGCTGGGACACGAGGACATCGCGCCGCGCCGGAAGGTCGATCCGGGGCCGGCCTTTCCGCTCAGGAGCGTCGCCGCCCGCATTCTGGGGAGGGCGTGAGATGGAGGCGTCAGACCATCATGCCGCGCGCGGCCTCAGCGGCCTCGCGGATCGCCACGATGCGGTCGGCATAGCCGGCCGCGCCGCCCTTGAACACGGCCGAGCCGGCGACCAGCACGTCCGCGCCGGCGGCGGCCAGTGGGGGAGCCGTCTGTGGGGTCACGCCGCCATCGACCTCGATGAGGATGTCGCGGCCGGCCGCCATCTGGCGGATGCGCGCGACCTTCTCGACCTGCGATTCGATGAAGGCCTGCCCGCCGAAACCGGGATTGACGCTCATGACGAGGACGAGATCGACGAGGTCGAGCACGTATTCGATGGTGCTTTCCGGCGTTCCCGGATTGAGCGAGACGCCGGCCTTCTTGCCGAGCGCGCGGATGGCCTGAAGCGAGCGGTGAAGGTGGGGGCCAGCCTCGGCATGGACGGTGATCACGTCGGAGCCTGCCTTGGCGAAGGCTTCGAGATAGGGATCGGCCGGGGCGATCATCAGGTGGACGTCGAAGACCTTCTTGGAATGCGGGCGCAGCGCCTTCACCACGTCCGGGCCGAAAGTGATGTTGGGCACGAAATGGCCGTCCATCACGTCGAGATGGAGCCAGTCGGCGCCGGCCGCATCGACGGCGCGCACTTCCTCGCCGAGCTTGGCGAAATCGGCCGCGAGGATCGAGGGGGCGATGAGGATGGGGCGGTTCATGACGGGCTCCGTTGGCGGCGCGCGTAGCACGGGGAGGGCGGCCCGGCAACGCGACCCTACCCGAGGACCGCCTGCATGGCCGCCATCGCTTGCGGGGCTGCGGAGGCGGCGGCATTGTCTTGGCTCACGGATTGGCAGGCGATGACGGACATTCAGGACATTCTCGTGCTCGGCGCCGGCATGGTCGGCGTCTCCACGGCTCTGCATGCGCGGATGCGCGGGCTTCACGTCGTGCTGGTGGACCGGCGGGGTCCGGGCGAGGAGACGAGCTACGGCAATTCCGGCGTGATCGACGGTGGCAACCTCTATCCCGTCGCCATGCCGCGCGACGTGCCGACGCTGTTCCGCCACGCGCTGAACCGGCAGACGGCCTCGCATTACCATCCCGCCGCGCTGCCCAAGGTCGCGCGCTGGATGCTGGACTACTGGCGCTGGTCGGCCCCCGACAGGCTGGAGGACACCGCGCGCATCATGCGGCCGTTCTTCGCCGATGCGGTCGGCTCGCATCGCGAACTGATGAAGCTTGCAGGCGCCGAGCGTTATTTCCGGCAGGACGGCTGGCTGGAGCTCTACCGCCTGCCGCAGAGCCTTGCCGCGCAGGACCGGCGGCTGGATCTGTCGAAGGAATACGGCATTCGCAACGTCAAGCTGACGCGCGACGAGACGCTGGACCTCGAACCGCACCTGAAGCCGGCCTTTGCCGGCGCGATCTGGTGTCAGGACGCGGACACGGTGTCGAGCCCCGGCGGGGTCACCAAGGCCTATGCCGAAGCCTTCGCGAAGGCGGGCGGGCGCATCGTGATCGGCGACGCCATGACGCTGAAGAAGGTGCTGGGCGGCTACGAGGTCGAGACATCAGAGGGCACGATCAAGGCCCGGCAGGTGGTGGTGGCGCTCGGCGCCTGGGCCGGCGATCTCGTCGCGAAATTCGGCTATCGCGTGCCGCTCGGCGTCAAGCGCGGCTATCACCGGCATTATCAGCCGAAGGGCAATGCCTTCCTCAACCGGCAGGTCTGCGACGAGGATGTCGGCTATGTGCTCTGCCCGATGGAGCAGGGAATCCGCCTGACGACGGGCGTGGAGATCGCGCTGCGCGATGCGCCGAAGACGCCGGTGCAGGTCGACCGCGCCTTCCGCGCGGCGTCCGACCTGTTCGACCTCGGCGAGCCGGTGGAGGCGGAACCGTGGATGGGCCGCCGGCCGGCAACGCCGGACTCGCGGCCGATAATCGGCGCGGCGCCGCGTCATGAGGGGATGTGGTTCGCCTTCGGTCACGGCCACTGGGGCTTCACGCTGGGGCCCGCGACCGGCAAGGCGCTGGCGAGCGCGATGGCCGGCGAGCCCGCCCATATCGACCTCTCACCCTACCGCATCGAACGCTGGAGCTGACGCCGATGCAGGTCGTGATGCTCGCCTTCCCGAAGATGACGCAGCTCGATCTCACCGGGCCGTTCGAGGTGTTCACGCGCTTCAGGGAGCTGAAGGTCGATCTCGTCTGGAAGACGGCCGACGCGGTCGTTGATGCCTCGGGCCTCAAGCTCCTGCCGTCGAAGACCTTCGCCGATTGCCCGCAGGCCGACATCCTGTTCGTGCCTGGTGGTCCCGGCCAGATGGGCCTGATGGAGGATGCCGAGACGCTGGATTTCCTGCGCCGGCAGGCGGCGGGCGCAACCTGGATCACCTCGGTCTGCACGGGCTCGCTGGTGCTGGCGGCCGCCGGCCTGATGACCGGCTATCGCGCGACCTGCCACTGGTCGTCCATCGACCAGCTCGCCCTGTTCGGCGTGGAGCCGGTGGCCGAGCGCGTGGTGGTGGACCGCAACCGCGTGACCGGGGCGGGCGTGACGTCGGGCATCGATTTCGGGCTGACGCTTGCGGCAATGCTGTTCGGCGAGGAGCGGGCGCGGCAGGCCCAGCTCGGCATGGAATACGATCCGGCGCCGCCCTTCGCAGGCGGCACCCCCTCCACCGCGCCAAAGGAGACGGTGGAGGCGGTGAGGGCGGTTCTTGCGCCTTTCCTGGCGCAGCGGCGCGAGATTTCGCAGCGGGCGGCCGACGCGCTCAAGCCGTGATGTCGACGAGCCGCCATTGAGGCGCGACTGCGGGGCCGGCCTTTGCCGAAGAACGGATGCGATCAGCCTCGAAGGGCGCGAGCACGCCGTCGAAGACCACGGCCGGCATGACGGCGCGGCCCACGCTCACGGCGATGTTGTCGGCCTTGGCCGGGTCGCTGGATGGATTCTCGGGGTTGAGGCCGCGGCGCGCGAGGGAAACGTCGGCGTAATCCGCACAGGGATAGCCGTTGACCATCTCGATCATGGTGCGCCCGTTGGTTCGATGCCTCCCTTCCCCAACGCGAGCATAGCGCGGGGTGTTTCCTCAGCGGTACTTCGAAGGCGGGCATGGTTTCGGAAACCTGAATCGCCGGCGGCGGGAAACGCGGCGATCACGTGTGATCACGCCTGTGCGATATGTGGCCCGGAGCGCTTTCGCTTGGCAGCAGAGACGGATAGATCAAAAAGGACGGCACGCGTTGATGTGCCGCGGCATCCGCTGGCGGAACCCGAATGCCCGATGTGACCATAACGGCGGCCTTTCTTGCGGGCCTCGTCAGTTTCCTGTCGCCCTGCGTGCTGCCGCTGGTGCCGCCCTACCTCGTCTATCTGACGGGCGCGACGCTCGATGACCTCGCCGAGGCGCAGGAGCGGCCGGGCCTCGTGCGCCGCGCCGTGATGCTGGCGCTGGTCTTCGTCGCCGGATTCACGACGGTTTTCGTGCTGCTCGGCGCTTCGGCCTCGGCGATGGGGCATCTGGTCCGGGTCTATTCGGACAAGCTGGCCATGGTCGCGGGCATCGTGATCATCGTCATGGGCCTGCATTTCCTCGGCCTGTTCCGCATCCCGCTGCTCTACCGGCAGGCGAAGGTGGACATCGCGCCGCCCAAGGCCGGGCCGGTCGGCGCCTATGTGATGGGGCTCGCCTTCGCCTTCGGCTGGACGCCCTGTATCGGGCCGGTTCTGGCGGCGATCCTCGCGGTCGCGGCCTCCGAGATGACCGTTCACAAGGGGGCGCTGCTGCTCGCGGTCTATTCGGCCGGGCTCGGGGTGCCGTTCCTGATCGCGGCGGTGGCGATCAAGCCGTTCCTCAGGTTCGCCGCTGCCGTGCGCCACCGCATGCGGGCGGTCGAGATGGTGATGGGGCTGCTGCTGGTGGTCACCGGCATTGCCTTCCTGACCGGCAAGATGAGCACCATGGCCTTCTGGCTGCTCGAGACCTTCCCGGTTCTCGGCACGATCGGGTGAGGTAGGTCGGATGATGCATCACTCGGGATCGCCCCACCGGAACGAGCGCACGCTGCCTTCGGCTTAGGATGAGGCGTGGCGGCTAGAGGACAACTCTCTCCGATGGGGAGAGGTGGGCTCGATAGCGCCGGGTGAGGGGGTATCGCCCCTCTCGACCAAGGCTCTCCCCCTCTCCCGACCCTCGCTCCGCTCGGATCGACCTCTCCCCGCCGGGGAGAGGTGGGCGGTCGTCATCGTGGCGACTGCTTGGCACACACAACAAAGCCCCGCCCGATGGTCCCGGGCGGGGCTTCGCCGTTCTCGGAAGGGAGGCCGCGGCGCGGCCTCAGGCGTCAATTGGAGGCGCGATCCTCGACATAGGTGATCTTGCCGTCAGCGCCGCGGCGCCACGTATAGGTCACGTAGTCCATGCGGGTGATGTCGCCCTTCTTGTCGTAGGCGATGTCGCCGATCACGGTCTTGAAGACGTGGCCGGTGCGCATGAACTCGGCGATCTTCTGCGGGTCCACCGAATTGATGGCCACTGCCGCCTGCTGGTAGATCTGCACGGCCGCGTAGCTGTAGAGTGTGTAGGCCTGCGGCTCGAAGCGACGCGCGGTGCGGAACTTCTCGACGATGGCGCGCGCCTCGGGGCGGTTGCGGGGATCGGGCTGGAAGGTCATGAGCGTGCCGACCGCGCCGGGACCGGCGATGGCGGCGAACTCGTCATCGGCAATGCCGTCGCCCGACATGAGCGGGGCCTGGACGCCCTGGTCACGCATCTGGCGGACGATCAGGCCGCCCTCGGTGTGCAGGCCGCCCCAGTAGACGACGTCCACATTGGCCGCCTTGAGCTTGGAGATCAGCGCCGAGAAGTCCTTCTCGCCGGTGTTCACCGCTTCATAGAGCACTTCCTTGAGGCCGGCGGCGTTCATCGCCTTCTGCGTCTCGTCGGCAAGGCCCTTCCCGTAGGTGGTCTTGTCGTGGACGATGGCGACACGCTTGCCGGCGAACTGGCGGGCGAGGAAAGCACCGGCCACCGCGCCCTGCTGGTCGTCGCGGCCGCAGGTGCGGAACGCGTTCCACAGGCCGCGCTCGGTCAGGCGCGGATTGGTCGAGGCCGGCGAATTGAAGACGACGCCGTTCTCGGAATAGACCTCGGAGGCCGGGATCGAGACGCCCGAGTTGAAGTGGCCGACGACCCATTTGACGCCGTCGCCGACGAACTTGTTGGCCACGGAGACGCCCTGCCGCGGATCGGAGACGTCATCGCCCACGGAGAGGACGAGACGCTGGCCGAGGATGCCGCCGGCGGCGTTGATGTCCTCGACCGCCTGCTCGACGCCATGCCGGAGCTGCGCGCCGAAGGAGGCATTGGGGCCGGTAATGGGGCCCGCGACGCCGATGCGGATCTGCGCATCGGCAGGGCCGGCGAACGCCAGGCCCATGCCGAGCGCGAGTCCGGCGAGGAGTTTGGTCTTCATCTCTCATCCTTCCCAAGAGAGTTCACGATGTGGCTCGATGAGCCCCCGTGAGGGCTGCCGAAGCGGCCCTTGAAGGGGATCGAACACGCTTTCGCGCCGCTTGTCAGCCCGTCCCGGCGGACTTGATGGCGCATCAGGGTTTTTCCGTATTGGCGGCAAGCGGCGCGGCCCGCTCCTTCCACGAGAACAGCCCGTCGCGCTCGTAGAGCCACCAATATTGCTGGGCCATCTGGCGGGCGCGCGTCATGCGCCACGCGGCAAGGCCGATGGCGCCGACCAGCAGCGTGTCGACGATGTAGTAGCGCAGCGACAGGAGCGTGCCCTCGAACAGGGCGAAATGGGCGAAGCGCACCGCGCCGCCGAGCAGCAGCAGGAAGAGGGCGGTGCGCGGAAGGTCGCGCCAGGTCTCCGCGCAGGCCCTGCCGGTGAGATAGGCGAGGCTGCCGCCGAGGACCACGGTGACCAGCAGGAACAGCCAGATCGACGGTTCTTCGTAGAGGATGCCCTGCATGTCAGCCGCCCTCCCTTGTCGATGGCGAGCTCATGGGGTGGTCTCGCATTGGCGCATGATCTGGTCGGAAAACCGGCTCCCACTTTTCCGGATCATGCTAGTGCCGCCCGCCTTCGAGATAGGCCGCCTTGACCTCCTCGCGGGCGAGAAGCTCGGCGCCGGTGCCCGTCATCGTGACCGCGCCGTTGACCAGCACGTAGCCGCGATGGGCGAGTTTCAGCGCGTGATAGGCGTTCTGCTCGACGAGGAAGACGGTGAGGCCCTCCTGCCGGTTGAGCGCGCGGATGGCGTTGAAGATGCCGGCGACGATCAGCGGGGCAAGGCCGAGCGATGGCTCGTCGAGCAGCAGCAGCTTCGGCCGGCTCATCAGCGCGCGGGCGATGGCGAGCATCTGCTGCTCGCCGCCGGACAGCGTGCCGCCGCGCTGTTCGCGCCGTTCCTTCAGGCGCGGGAAGAGGGCGAAGACCTTGTCGAGATCGTCGGCGAAAAAAGCGGGATCGGTGAGGGAGGCCCCCATCTGGAGGTTCTCGTAGACCGACATGCGCGGAAAGATGCGCCGGCCCTCGGGCGACTGGGCGATGCCGCGCCGCATGATCTTGTGGGTGGGCAGGCGGGTGATGTCGTCGCCGTCATAGACGACCGTTCCGCGGCGGGCTTGGGGGCTGCCGCAGATGGTCATCATCAGGGTCGACTTGCCGGCGCCGTTGGCCCCGATCAGGGTGACGATCTCGCCGGAGGCGACATCGATGTCGATGCCCTTCAGCGCCTGGATGGAGCCGTAGAAGGTCTCGACGCCCCGGACGGTCAGCAGCGCGGTCACAGCCCGACCTCCGCTTCGACCTTCTCGACTTCGGAATCGTCGACGCCGAGATAGGCGGCGATGACCTTGGGGTCCTCGCGGACCTCGGCCGGCGTGCCGTCGGAGATCTTGGTGCCGTAGTCGAGCACCACGACATGGTCGGAAATCTCCATGACCACGCTCATGTCGTGCTCGATCAGCAGGAGCGAGGTGCCGTGCTCCTCGCGGATGAAGCGCAGGAGGCCGTTGAGCACCAGCGACTCGCGCGGATTGAGGCCGGCGGCCGGCTCGTCGAGGCAGAGCAGTTCCGGCTCCGTGCACATGGCGCGGGCGATCTCCAGTGCGCGCTGGGGCCCGTAGGGCAGGTCGCCGGCGGGATCGTCGGCGCGGTCGGTCAGGCCGCATTTGTCGAGCCAGTAGGCGGCCTTCTCGATCGCCGCCTTCTCGGCGCGGGCATAGGCGGGCAGGCCGAGAATGCCGCCGATCGACCAGCCGGACGCCTGCATCAGCGGGTTGTGCTGGGCGACCAGCAGGTTCTCCAGCGCGGTCATGCCGGAGAACAGGCGGATGTTCTGGAAGGTGCGCGCGACCTTCGCCTCGCGGGCGATGCGGTAGTCTGAGAGGCGCTCGAGCAGGTGCTCCCCGCCGCCCGCGCCGTTCATGACGACGCGCCCCTGCGTCGGCTTGTAGAAGCCGGTAATGCAGTTGAAGACCGTGGTCTTGCCGGCGCCGTTCGGGCCGATGACGGCGGTGATCTCGCCGCGCCGGGCCTCGAACGACAGGTCGTTGACGGCGACGAGGCCGCCGAACCGCATGGTGAGATGCTCGACGCTGAGGATGGTGTCGCCGCTCATCCGTGGCCCTCCTTGACGAGGGCGCCGGAGACGGCGCGCCGCGTCTTGAGGAAGGCGGTCGGCATGCGCGTCGAGACGAAGCCGCGCGGCTTCCAGATCATGATGGCGACCATGGCGAGGCCGAAGATCAGCATGCGGTACTGGACCGGGTCGAAGGCGTTGCCGAAGATCGCCTTCATCCAGTCGAGCTCGCGCAGCAGCTCGGTGCCGCCGATCATCGCCACGGCGGCGACCGCGATGCCGACAAGCGAGCCCATGCCGCCGAGCACGACGATGGCGAGGATCGTCGCCGATTCCATGAAGGTGAAGCTCTCCGGCGAGATGAAGCCCTGCCGTGCCGCGAAGAAAGAGCCGGCGAAGCCGCCGAACATGGCGCCGATGGCGAAGGCGGTGAGCTTGGTGTTGACGGTGTTGATGCCGAGCGAGCGGCAGGCGATCTCGTCCTCGCGCAAGGCTTCCCAGGCCCGGCCGACCGGCAGCTTGCGCAGCCGGTTGGTCACCCAGGCGGTGAGCAGGGCGAGCGCCACGATCACGTAGAACAGGAAGATCGTGCGGTAGACGGGCGTGAAGGGCAGGCCCCATTGGGCGGCGAAGCCGGTCGGCGCGGCGGTGAACGGCGTGCCGAAGAAGGAGGGCCGGGGGATCGAGGAAATGCCCTCGTAGCCGTTGGAGAAGTCCTTCCAGTTGATCAGCACCAGGCGGATGATCTCGCCGAAGGCCAGTGTGACGATGGCGAGATAGTCGCCTCGCAATCGCAAGACCGGAAAGCCCAGAAGGACACCCCAGAAGGCGGCGAGGATGCCGGCCAGCGGCAGGCAGATCCAGAAGGCCCAGATGCCGAGGCTGGGGAAGGTCGCCGGAATGACCTGCGTGGCGAGCAGGGCATAGGCATAGGCGCCGACTGCGTAGAAGGCGACGTAGCCGAGGTCGAGTAGGCCGGCGAGGCCGACGACGATGTTCAGCCCCCAGGCGAGCATGATGTAGATCAGGATCTGGATGCCGAAATTGTCGATCCATTTCAGCGCGCCGGAGCCGCCGACGAGCGAATAGATCATCAGGGGGTAGATCAGGACGGCGACGAGCGCGGCCGGGGGCAGGGCGGTGGTCAGCACCGGCGGCAGGCGCCATGTGAAATTCGGCGCGGCAGCGTAGCGGATGCGCGTGCCGAGCCACAGCGAGATGGCGAGCCGGCCGGCGGCAACCGCCAGCACGATGGCGACGAGCAGGCCGAGCCGGGTCTCGATGATCAGCCGGTTCTGCATGTCCTGCGCGGTCTTGAAGCCGATCAGCGGCCCGAACACGCCGAGCGCGATCAGGCCTGCGAAGAGCGCGTCCTTGACGGCGGCGGGCAATGCTTCGGCGAGCGAGGGGCGGGCGGGTTCGGCGGCGGCTGGGACGGTCGTCACGGCGTCACACCTTCTCGACGTCGGGGCGGCCGAGGATGCCCTGCGGCATGAAGATCAGCACGATGGCGAGGATCGAGAAGGCAGCCACGTCCTTGTACTCGACCGAGAAATAGGCCGACCAGAAGGTCTCGATGAGGCCGATCAGCAACCCGCCGAGCACCGCGCCCGGCAGGGAGCCGATGCCGCCGAGCACGGCGGCGGTGAAGGCCTTCACCCCCGGCGTGAAGCCGTCGGCGAAGTTCACCACGCCGTAATAGACCAGGAACAGCGTGCCGGCGACGGCCGCCAGCGCCGCGCCGATGACGAAGGTGATGGAGATGGTGCGGTCGACGTCGACGCCGAGGAGGGCGGCCATGCGGCGATCCTGCTCGCAGGCGCGCTGCGCCCGGCCGAGCGCCGTATGCGTCACCACCCACCAGAAGATGGTGAGCAGGATGGCGGTCACGACGATGATCAGGATCTGCTTGTAGGACAGCGTCACGGCGTAATTGCCGCCGTCATAGAGGGTGATGACGCTGTTGAGGATGGGGTCGATGGCCTTGTTGCGCGGCCCCTGCGAGATCTGCACGAAGTTCGACAGCACGATCGACATGCCGATGGCCGAGATCAGCGGGGCGAGGCGGAACGAGCCGCGCAAGGGCCGGTAGGCGACGCGCTCGATGGTCCAGCTCACCAGCGAGGTGAAGACCATGGCGACGATGAGAACGATGAGCAGGGCCAGCAGGACCGACGAGATGCCGAGCCAGGTGGTGAGAATCATCAGGGCGATGAGGGCGATGAAGGTCGACACCATGAACACGTCGCCATGGGAAAAGTTCACCATGCCGATGATGCCGAAGACCATCGTGTAACCGATGGCGATGAGCCCGTAGATCGAGCCAAGCGTCAGCCCGTTGATGAGCTGCTGGAAGAAAACTTCCATGCCGCCGCCTTCCCGTTGCAATTCCCCTCGACGCGCGGGAGCGCGCCGCGACGCACATCCGCCGGTGTCCGTGTCTTGGGCACGATCCGGCCGGCGGAGCCGTCACCGAATGCGTAGCAACTGCCATGCGGGGCCACAATGGCAGCGCGGCGAAATTCACATGCCGTGCCTGACGGACGCGCGGGATAAGCCTTAACCGGCCTGTATTAGGCTTCGCGTTTGGAAAACGCCGATGGAAGCGCCTATATGCGGCCTTCAAGCCGAGGAATCGCGATGGATGGCGGTATGAGCGGCCCGATCGTTCCGGGGATGGCGAGCGCGACGCCGCAGGCCTATCGCGACGGAATGGCGCATGTGGCGGGGCACGTCCACATCATCACCACGGCGGGACAAGCCGGCACCAGCGGCTTCACGGCGATTGCGGTGGCCTCGGTTTCCGACGACCCGCCGACCATGCTGGTCTGCCTCAACCGCAAGTCCCTGAACGGCGGGCTGATCGAGGCCAACGGCGTCTTCGCGATCAATGCGCTGCCGGCGGGCGCCGAGGTGCTGGCCGAGACCTTCGCCGGGCGACGGGGCCTTGCCGGCGCCGATCGCTTCGCGTTCGGCTCGTGGTCGACGCTGTCGACCGGGTCGCCGACGCTCGACGAGGCGCTCGTCTCCTTCGATTGCCGGCTCGTCGAGATCAGGCCGGTGGCGACCCATATCATCGTCGTCGGGGAGGTCGTCGCCGTGCGCGTCGGCCCGGCCGGGTCGGCGCTGGCCTATTTCGACCGCGCCTATCGGCCGATCCCGCGCTGACGCCCGCGCTCTTAAGGTAAACAAACGGTTTCGGTTGTGTCCCGCCCCGGCGGCGGGAACATGGTCCCTCGCGTCGGAAGAACCGCGGGGAGGGATGCATGCACGGATTGTTCGCGCGGCCGGCCAGCAGCGCATCGGTGGCGATCGCGGCCTTCTGGGCGCTGGTCTTCCTGAGCGACGGCCTCCTGCGCCTGCTGCTTGCCGACGATCACGGGCTCATCCGGGCGCTGGGCACCGACATCGTGCCGCAGACGGCGCGCATCTTCGCAGGGCTCGGCTGGCCGCTCGGCAAGGTGCGCATGATCGTGCCCTTCGCCGGCGCCTGGGAGATCGCCATTGCGATGTTCCTCCTCTGCGCGCTCTACGAGCAGATGACCCACGACAGCGACGATCTGGTGCCGGGGTCCGCCATGCTGATCCTCGGCCTCGCGATGGCCGTGACGACGGTGGCCATCGTGCTGGTGGCGGCGGTCGTCGCGCGCGAGGCGGCGCCGGTCCTGTCGGCGCTGTGGTGGCCGACGGCGCTCATCCTCGCCTCGCTCATTGCCGTCATCGCCGAGCGCCTCCATGCGGAGGAGCATCCGGTCTGGCAGGCGGCGCCCGAGCCTGTTGTGCCGCTCGGGCCGTTCCGCCCGCGCTGATCGGGCCAATCCGCGCTGATCAGGTCTTGATCCCGAGCTCGGCAAAGACCTCCTTCGCTTCCTTCACCGCCGTATTGGCGGCGGGAACGCCGGCATAGACGGCGATCTGCAGGCAGACCTCCTTGATGTCGTCGGTGGTGACGCCGTTGGAGAACGACGCCCGGCAGTGCAGCCGGAACTCCTCCCAGCGGCCGAGCGAGGCGGTCATGGCGAGGACGAGGAAGCTGCGCGTCTTCCGGTCGAGGCCGGGCCGGGTCCAGATCTCGCCCCAGGCATAGCGGGTGATGAGGTCCTGGAACTCGGTGGTGAAGCCGTCACGCGCGGCGAGGGAGCGGTCGACATGGGCATCGCCCAGCACCGCGCGGCGGACCGCGAGGCCCTTCTCGAAGCGTTCCTTCTCGTCCATGGGGCGATTTCCTCCGTGATTGATCGGTCGGTGGCAGCATAGAGGCGGCCGCCGCTTTCATTGCTACTCAATTCCTGCGATAATCGTCTCATGCCCACACGGGACAAGCCGATCTCCATTGCCGAAGTGATCTCGCCGGCTCCGCTGGAGCCCGTCGGCGACGTGCAGGCGTGGCACATGGCAAAGGTGCAGGAGCGTCACGAGGCGGCCGATGCCGGGCGTTTCGCTTCCGCCGAAGCCGTCAAAGCCGTGATCCGCAAGTTCGTCCCCAATGGATGAAATCGTCTGGCTGGACGATGCGCTGCACGATCTCGATGACATAGGTTCCTACATCGCTCTCGATAGTCCGCGCGCCGCTGAACAGATTGTTCGCCGCATTGTCGAGGCGGTGGCCATGCTGGCCTGGCACCCCAGCTCGGGCGCGTCCTGACGGATGGCGATACCCGCCGGCTCACCATCACCGGGACGCCCTACATCGCCTTCTATCGGCTCCGCTCGAGAATCGAGATTCTCGCAGTGCTGCATGGCGCGCGGCAATGGCCGGACAGGTTTGGAATATAGTTTTGATCCTGCGCGGATCGTCCGGCCCTTCGCTGCATTCGCCATCCTCTTTGATCAGCGCCGCAGGAACTCCATCACCGCGGCGGTGAACGCCTTCTCCTGCTCGATGTTGGAGAGATGCGCCGCGTCCAGCTCGACATATTCAGCCTTGGGGATGGCGGCGGCGATCTCGCGGCCCTTGGCGGCCGGGGTCGAGCCGTCATGGGTGCCGGCGATGACCAGAACCGGATTGGCGATGGAGCGGATCGGCCAGCGCTGGTCCATGTCGCGGATGGCGGACGAGCAGGCCGCATAGCCCTCGGGTGGGGTGGTGTTCAGCATCTCGACCACGCGGGCGACCGACGCCTTGTCCGCCTCCTGGAAGCGCTTGGTGAACCAGCGGTCGACGATGGTCGGGATGAGCGGGCCGAGGCCCTTCGTCTTCACGACCGCGATCCGCTGGTTCCAGAGGTCGGACGGACCCATGCCGGCGGCGGTGTTGCAGAGCACGACGCGGTCGAAGCGCTGGCGGTGGTGGGTCGCCGCCCACATGCCGCTCATGCCGCCCATGGAGAGCCCGCACCAGTCGGCCTTGGCGACCCCCAGATGGTCGAGCAGCTCGACCGCGTCGCGGGTGAGGCGGGCGAAGCTGGTCGGGCCGGCGCGCAGTTCGCTCTCGCCGTGGCCGCGCTTGTCGTAGCGCACGACGCGGAAGCCCTGCGTGAAGGCCGGCATCTGCGGGTCCCACATTTCGAGGCGGGTGCCGAGCGAATTCGACAGCAGCAGGACCGGCTTGCCGCCCCCGGTATCCTCGTAGCGCAGCGACAGCCCGTCGGACGTGGTGAAGCGCGGCATGGTTCTCTCCCGGGAATCCCGGGCCGGAACACTAGGTCACCCAGCCACCAAAGCAACGGGCGGGAGGCCTGCAGGCCACGCATCCGGCTCTCGGCGGATGTGCCGGGTTTCGTCTTGACGCTTTCTTGAGAACGGGTCCAAACTGCGAAAACGTGCAATTGACCCGCTGTTTCGGGATCAACGCGGACGGCCACAATAAAAACCGGGCCGAAAGCGCCCGTTATCGAGTGTTTTTTCGAGGAGGAACGCCCATGCCGACGGTGACCCTGACGGTCAACGGACGCCAGGTTTCGGCCGACGTCGATGCCCGAACCCTTCTGGTCCAGTTCCTGCGCGAGAACCTGCGCCTGACCGGCACCCATGTCGGCTGCGACACCTCGCAGTGCGGCGCCTGCATCGTCCATATCGACGGCAAGGCGGTGAAGTCCTGCACGTCCTTCGCGGTCCAGTGCGAGGGCGCCGATGTCGTGACCATCGAGGGGCTGGCGAAGGACGGCAAGCTGCACCCGATGCAGGAGGCCTTCCGCGAGCATCACGGCCTCCAGTGCGGCTTCTGCACGCCGGGCATGATCATGTCGGCGGTCGACATCGTGAAGCGCAAGGGCGCGGTGGACGAGGCGACCATTCGCGAGGAGCTGGAAGGCAATATCTGCCGCTGTACCGGCTATCACAACATCGTGCGCGCCGTGGAGGCGGGAGCCCTCGCCATGACCGGCAAGGCATCCGTGCGGCAGGCGGCGGAATAAGCGGCGCAACAAGCCGAACCCGCATCCAGCCTTCCGTTCCAGAGGTCCTTAGGGAGGATCGCCATGACCGTCACTGCCATCGGCACCGCTGTTCGTCGCAAGGAAGACCACCGCTTCATCACCGGGAAGGGCCAGTATACCGACGACATCAACCGCCCCGGCCAGACGCACGCCTATTTCCTGCGCTCGCCGCATGCCCATGCGACCCTGAAGAAGGTCGATATCGCCAAGGCGAAGGGCATGCCGGGCGTCGTCGCCATCTATACCGGCGACGATATCGCGGCCGACAAGGTGGGCGGGCTCATCTGCGGCTGGATGATCCATTCCAAGGACGGCACGCCGATGCGGGCCGGGCCCCATCCGGTGCTGGCGCAGGGCAAGGTGCGCTATGTCGGCGACCACGTCGCCGTGGTAATCGCCGAGACGCTGGCGGAGGCCAAGGACGCCTCGGAGGCGATCGAGGTCGATTACGGCGTGCTGCCGGCCAATGTCGACACGGCCAAGGCGCAGGGCGGTCCGGAAGTCCATTCCGAAGCGCCCAACAACACGGTCTATGACTGGCATATCGGCGACAAGGCGGCGACCGAGGCAGCCTTCAAGGCTGCGAAGCACGTCACGAAGCTCGACATCGTCAACAACCGCCTCGTGCCGAACGCCATGGAGCCGCGCGCCGCCATCGGCGAATACGATGCCGGCAATGACGGGCTGACGCTCTACACGACCAGCCAGAACCCGCATGTGGCGCGGCTCGTGCTCTCGGCCTTCATCGGCATCGCGCCCGAGCACAAGCTCAGGGTCATCGCGCCCGATGTCGGCGGCGGCTTCGGCTCGAAGATCTTCATCTATGCCGAGGAAACCGTCTGCGTCTGGGCCGCGCGCAAGTGCGGACGCCCGGTGAAGTGGACCGCCGACCGGACCGAGGAATTCCTCTGCGTCGCCCATGGCCGCGACCATGTCACGCGCGCGGAACTGGCGACCGACGCGGAAGGGCGGATCACCGGCCTTCGCGTCAAGACCATCGCCAATATGGGCGCGTATCTCTCGACCTTCGCGTCGTCGGTGCCGACCTATCTCTATGCGACGCTGCTGTCCGGCCAGTACGCCATTCCGGCCATCTATGCCGAGGTGGACGCGGTTTACACCAACACCTCGCCGGTCGATGCCTATCGCGGGGCAGGGCGGCCGGAAGCGACCTTCGTGGTGGAGCGCCTCGTCGAGGTCGCCGCACGCGAGATCGGCATGGACCCGGCGGCGTTCCGCAAGCGCAACTTCGTGTCGAAGTTCCCGCACCAGACGCCGGTGATCATGAATTACGACACCGGCGACTACAAAGCCTCGCTGGTCAAGGCCATGGACATGGCCGACGTGAAGGGCTTCGGCAAGCGCAAGCGGGAAGCGGCCAAGCAGGGCAAGCTGCGCGGCCTCGGCTACTCCACCTATATCGAGGCCTGCGGCATCGCACCGTCACAGGCGGTCGGCTCGCTCGGCGCAGGCGTCGGCTTGTGGGAATCGGCGGAAGTCCGAGTCAATCCAGTGGGAACGGTCGAGGTTCTCACCGGATCTCACAGCCACGGGCAGGGCCACGAGACGACCTTCGCGCAGCTCGTCTCCTCGCGGCTCGGCATCTCCATCGACAATGTCTCCATCGTCCACGGCGATACCGACAAGGTGCAGTTCGGCATGGGCACCTACGGCTCGCGCTCCGGCGCGGTCGGCATGTCGGCCATCTCCAAGGCGCTCGACAAGATCGAAGCCAAGGCCAAGAAGGTCGCCGCCCATGTGCTGGAGGCGGCCGAGGCGGATATCGACTTCAAGGACGGCAAGTTCACCGTGAAGGGGACCGACAAGGAGGTCGATTTCGGCACGGTGGCGCTGAACGCCTATATCGCCCACAAGTTCAACCCGCAGGAGCTGGAGCCGGGCCTGAAGGAGGGATCGTTCTACGACCCCACCAACTTCACCTTCCCGGCCGGCTGCCACATCTGCGAGATCGAGGTGGACCAGGAAACCGGCGTCGCCTCGATCGTCAAATGGACCGCGGTGGACGATTTCGGCAATGTCATCAACCCGATGATCGTCGAGGGTCAGGTTCATGGCGGCATCGCCCAGGGCGTGGGGCAGGCGCTGCTGGAAAGCGCGATCTACAACAAGGACGGCCAGCTCGTGACCGCCTCGTTCATGGATTACGCCATGCCGCGCGCCCACGACCTGCCGTCCTTCGACGTCGGCATGACCGTGACGCCGTGCCCGTCCAACCCGCTGGGCATCAAGGGCTGCGGCGAAGCGGGAGCCATCGCATCGCCGCCGGCCGTCATCAACGCGCTGACCGACGCGCTCGGCACCGAGGACGTGCCCATGCCCGCGACGCCGCAGGCGCTGTGGGCCGTCATCCAGCGTCAGTCGAAAATGGCCAAGGCGGCCGAGTAAGGTTCGGGAGAGGCACCATGTATCCCTTCAAGTACCACAAGGCCGCCACCGTCCGCGGCGCCGTCTCGATCCTCAAGAAGGCCGAGGAGCCGAAGCTGCTCGCCGGCGGCCAGACGCTGATCCCGACCATGAAGCAGCGCCTCGCCAGCCCGAAAGCGCTGGTCGATCTCGCCGGCGCGGGGCTCTCGGGCATCGAGCAGAAGGGCCGGACCATCGTCATCGGCGCGATGACCACCCATGCGGAGGTCGCAGCTTCCCCGGTCGTTCAGGCCGCGATCCCCGCGCTTGCCAAACTCGCCGGCCATATCGGCGACCCGCAGGTGCGCCATCGCGGCACGATCGGCGGATCGGTCGCGAACAACGATCCTGCGGCAGACTATCCCGCGGCCCTGATGGCGCTGGGCGCGACGGTCCACACCAACAAGCGCAAGCTGGCGGCCGAGGAGTTCTTCGCCGGCCTGTTCTCGACCGCGCTGGACGAGGACGAGATCGTCACCAAGATCGCCTTCCCGGTGCCGGGCAAGGCTGGCTATGTGAAGTTCCCCAATCCGGCCTCGCGCTACGCCATTGTCGGCGTCTTCGTCGCCAAGAAGGGCCGTTCCGTGCGTGTCGCGGTGACCGGTGCGGGTTCCGACGGCGTGTTCCGGCACGAGGAGATGGAGGAAGCGCTGGCGAAGCGCTTCAATCCGAAATCGCTCGACGGCATCGCGACGCCGGCGGGCAATCTCAACGGCGACATCCACGCCTCGGCGGAATATCGCGCGCATCTCGTCGGCGTGATCGCCAAGCGGGCGGTGGCGGCAGCGGCCTGACACCTGCTATCTCGCTGAATTGCCGAGGGCCGGGCGGACAGCCGACCGGCCCTCGTTGCGTTCGGATGCGGAGCCTTTGCGGGCATGATCCTCGACACCACCGTCCTTCTCACCCTGACCCTGATGTGGCTGGTCATCGTGCCGACGCCGGGCGCGAACTCGCTGCTGATCACGCATCTGGCCGTGACGCGCCCCGCCGAAGACGTCGCCTTCGCGCTGGCGGGCAATCTCGCGGGCGTCGCCATGCTGGCGCTGCTGGCCCTGTTCGGGTGGGCGGCTTTGCTGGAGCTCTTCCCCTGGCTGCGGCTGGCGGTGACAATCTTCGGCGCGCTCTATCTCGTCTGGTTCGGTGCGCGGCTGGTGAAACGCAGCCTGACGCCGCCGGTGACGGCCGGTGCCGGCATTGCAGGGGAGAGCGGGGCGGGAGGCCCAAGGCGCATGGTGCTGCTCGGCCTCGTGACGGCCCTGTCCAATGCGCAGGCGGTCATCTTCATCACCTCGATCTTCGCGGTGTCGGGCGTGCTGAACGCCGGCGTCGCGACCGGGCTTGCGGCGATCCTGATCATGATCACCTGCAACGGCCTCTATCTCTCCCTGCTCGCCTGGCTGTTCCAGCGGGCGGCCGTGCGCAGCTTCTACCAGCGGTTCCGGCGTGTGCTGGAGGGGACGGTCGGGGCCCTGTTCGTGATCTTCGGCGGTCGCCTGCTGCTGCGCGAGTTGTTCCGCTGACGCCGGAACGATGGCTGTTGCCGGGCGTTCATGTCGCGGCTTGCGGTTTGCCGGCTCCACGCCGCAAAATCGCCCGATCGGCTGCTGCATGATCCCCGGCTGTTCCGCTCCAAATCAGGGTCCAGAGGCATGAACCCCCGTCTTGCCGTTCTCGGCCTCGCTCTGGCCGCTCCCTTCGCATCCCAGCCGGCCGCCGCCCAGACCGCCGGCCAGGTTTCGGCCGACTACGCCGTGACCTTCCTCGGCATGTCGATCGGTACGGGCACGATGGTATCGACCACGGATGGGCGCAGCTACCGCACGACGCTGAATGCCCGCGTTACCGGCATGGCCGCGATGTTCGCGGGCGGCACCGGCACGGCCACGGCCTCGGGCCAGATCGCCGGGACAGACCCGGTCCCGGCCAGTTATTCGGTCGAAGTGAGGTCGGGCAACAAGGTCGAGACGACGCAGATCGGCATGGCCGGCGGCAATGTCGCTTCCGTTGTTCGCAATCCCGACAAGCCGCCGCATACGCGCGCGACGCCGGTTCTTCCCGAACATCTGCGCGGCGTGGTCGATCCGCTCTCGGCCGGCATTTTCGTCGCCGGAGGCTCCGGCCCCGTGACGGGGGCCGCGGCCTGCGAGCGCCGCTCGCGCATCTACAACGGCGTGGTGCGCTTCGACCTGATCTATTCGTTCGTCGAGACCCGCCAGGTCGATATCGGCGGCTACAAGGGCGAGGCCGCCGTCTGCCGCATGCGGTTCGAGCCGGTCGCCGGCTATCGCGCCGACCGTTCGGACCTTGCCGCGGCGCGCCGCCGCTCGGCCGAGGTCATCCTCGTGCCGGTTGCAGGCACCCGGACGCTGATCCCCGCGAAGATCACGCTTTCGACCGGCTACGGCACCGGCATCGCCGAGGCGACGCGCCTCGCGCTCAATCCCGGCCAGCCCGCGGCGCGGCGCGCCTCTGCGGATTGAGGCTCTCGCGCGGGGCGCGGGCTGCGCTATGCTGAAGGCCATAGCCGGAGCGCCTTCGTGACATCGCCTTCCTCACATGACCTTCCCGCCTCGATCGACGAGACACTGGCGCTGCTGAAGCGCGGCAATTACCTGGCCGACCGGTCGCTGGCGACCGTTCTCTTCCTCGCGTTGAAGATGGGCCGGCCGATTCTGCTGGAAGGCGAGGCGGGCGTCGGCAAGACCGAGATCGCCAAGGTGCTGGCGGCAACGCTCGGGCGCAACCTCATCCGCCTTCAGTGCTACGAGGGGCTGGACGTTTCGGCGGCGGTCTATGAGTGGAACTACGCCGCGCAGATGATCGCCATCCGCCTTGCGGAAGCGGAAGGGGCGGTCGACCGCGAGCAATTGTCGGCGGGCATTTTCTCCGAGCGATATCTGGTGAAGCGGCCGCTGCTGCAGGCGCTGGAGCCGGACATGCGCGGCCCGCCCGTGCTTCTGATCGACGAACTCGACCGCACGGACGAGGCTTTCGAGGCGTTTCTGCTGGAGGTTCTGTCGGATTTCCAGGTGACGGTGCCCGAACTCGGCACGATCAGGGCGCCGGCCGCGCCCATCGTCATCGTCACCTCCAACCGCACCCGCGAAATCCACGACGCGCTGAAGCGGCGCTGCCTCTATCACTGGGTCGACTATCCCGACGCCGCCCGCGAACTGGCTATCCTGAGAGCCAAGGTGCCGGGCGCGCCGGAAAAGCTGACGAAGGAGATCGTCGCCTTCGTCCAGCGCCTGAGGAAATCCGATCTGTTCAAGGTGCCGGGCGTCGCGGAGACCATCGACTGGGCGACCGCGCTGACCGAGCTCGACGCGGTCGGCCTCGACCCGCAGGGCGTCACCGATACGCTGGGCGTGCTGCTGAAATACCAGGACGACATCCAGAAGATGCAGGGCGGCGAGGCCAAGGCCATTCTCGACGAGGTGAGGGCGGGGAGGTGAGGGTCGACGTGGAGGCATTGTCCTTTCCGCGTCATGCCCGGCCTTGTGCCGGGCATCCACGACTTTCCTGCTGCGTCCTGTTCAAGACGTGGATGGCCGGGACAAGCCCGGCCATGACGGAAAGTACGGTGCTGGTTCGGCCGGGTGAAGCCTGATGCCCCACGCGCTCTCCGAGAACATCGCCCATTTCGCCCGCGCGCTGCGGGTCGCCGGCTTACCCGTAGGGCCGGGCACGGTGCTGGATGCCATCGCGGCGGTCGAGGCGGCGGGCATCGGCTCGCGGGACGATTTCTACTGGACGCTGCATTCCGTCTTCGTGACGAAGCACGAGCATTCCATCATCTTCCGCACCGCCTTCGAGATCTTCTGGAAGCGCCGGCACCTGATGGAGAAGCTGCTGTCCATCCTGATGCCGGTCGCCCACGCGCCGCAGGGCAAGCCCGATCCGGTGTCGCTGCGCCTGCAGGAAGCCTTCTTCAAGGATGTCGAGAGCGTGCCGGTGGAGCGGCCGGAGATCGAGGTGGATGCGCGTTTCACCGTCTCCGACGTCGAGGTGCTCCAGCATAAGGATTTCGCGCAGATGACGGCCGCCGAGATCGCCGAGGCGAAGCGGCGCGTGGCGGCGCTGGTCCTGCCCGACGATGCCGTGCCGACGCGGCGGCTGGCGCCCGATCCTCGCGGCCACCGCATCGATATCCGCCGCACGCTCCGGCGTTCCATCGGGGAGGGCGGCGGCATTATCGACCTCGCCCGGCGCGGCCGCACCGAGAAGCATCCGCCGCTGGTGGTGCTCTGCGACATTTCCGGCTCGATGAGCCAGTACACGCGGGTCATGCTGCATTTCATCCACGCGCTGATGGAAAAGCGCCGGCAGGTTCATGCCTTCACCTTCGGCACGCGGCTGACCAACATCACGCGGATGCTGAAGGCGAAGGACCCGGACGAGGCGCTGGCCGCCTGCACGGCGGCGGTGCAGGACTGGTCCGGCGGCACGCGCATCGCGCCCTCGCTGCACGCGTTCAACAAGCTGTGGTCGCGGCGCGTACTGACCGGTGGCGCGGTTGTCCTGTTGGTCACCGACGGTCTGGAGCGCGACGGCGGCGGCGACCTCGCTCGCGAGGCTGACCGGCTGCATCGCTCCTGCCGCCGGCTGGTCTGGCTCAATCCGCTGCTGCGCTATGACGGTTTCGAGGCGAAGGCCACCGGCATCCGCACGCTGCTGCCGCATGTCGACGAGTTCCGGACCATCCACAATATCGCGGCGGTGGCCGATCTCGTCACCGCGCTCGATGCGCGCCGGACGGATCGCTCCCATGATCCGCGGCAGTGGCTGAAGGCCGCGTGAGCCCTCGCGCAGCGTGGCGCGTGCGCCTATCTTGTGCGCACCCTTTCGTCATGGCCGGGCTTGGCCCGGCCATCCACGACTTGAACACCGGACGCAAGGAATTCGTGGATACCCGGCACAAGGCCGGGCATGACGTGAACCTTGTGCAGGAGGCGCCCATGCTGTCGACCGACGAGGATATCCTTAGCCAGGCCGAGGCCTGGGCGAAGGCCGGCAAGGGCGTGGCGGTGGCGACCGTGGTCGAAACCTGGGGCTCGGCGCCGCGCCCGGTCGGTTCGCATCTGGTCATCGATGAGGACGGCACCTTCCTCGGCTCCGTCTCCGGCGGCTGCGTCGAGGGCGAGGTGGTGACCGAGGCGCTTGATGTGATCGGCTCCGGCAAGGCGAAGCTGCTGGAATTCGGGGTTGCCGACGAGACGGCGTGGCGGGCCGGCCTTTCCTGCGGCGGGCGCATCGCGGTCTATGTCGAGAAGGTCGGCTGATGGACCTGAAACTGCTCTCCGCGCTGAATGCAGCACGGACGGACCGCAAGGCGGCCGTGCTGGTGACGGACCTCGACGGTGCCGTGCCCGCCCGGCTGGTCACCGAGGAAAATCTGGCCGGCGATGCGCTGGAAGAGCCGATCCGTGCTGCCTTGCGCTCTGGCAAGAGCGGCGTCGTCGGCGAGACGCGCACGTTTCTGACGGTGCAGGTTCCGCCGGCGCAGATGGTCATCATCGGCGCGGTTCATATCAGCCAGGCGCTGGTGCCGATGGCGAAGCTGCTCGGCTACGATCCGGTGATCGTCGATCCGCGCACGGCCTTCGCGACGCCCGAGCGCTTCCCCGATGTGACGCTGCATGCGGAATGGCCGGACGTCGCTCTGCCGCCCCTGAAGGTCGACCGCTACACCGCTTTCATCGCGCTGACCCACGACCCGAAGATCGACGATTTCGCGCTGCTGCATGCCTTCGAGAAGGGCTGCTTCTATGTCGGCGCGCTCGGCTCCAGGCGCACCCATGCCAAGCGCGTCGAGCGGCTGACGGCGGCCGGCGCGAGCGCCGAGGCGGTGGCGCGCATCAAGGCCCCTGTCGGGCTGAATATCGGGGCGATCTCGCCGGCCGAAATTGCCGTGTCGATCCTCGCCGAGGTCACGCAGGCCTGGCGGCAGGGGATCGCGTGAGGACGTGACAGGCATCGCGCCATGAGGTTCGGATCCATTCCCGTCGCGGAGGCCCTCGGGGGCGTGATCGCGCACGCCGTGCGTTCTGGCGGCCTCGTGCTGAAAAAAGGCACCGTGGTCGGCGAGGCCGAGATCGCAGCGCTCAGGGAAGCCGGGATCGAGACCGTGACCGTGGCGATGGTCGAGGGCGGCGATATCGGCGAGGACGCGGCCGCAGCGCGTATTGCAGCGGCAGTGGCCGGCCCCGGCGTGCGGGCCGATCCCGCCTTTACCGGGCGCGCCAACCTGTTCGCTGAGACTGCCGGCGTGCTCGTGGTGGAGCGCGAGGGCATCGATGCGGTCAATCGGATCGACGAGGCCATCACGCTGGCGACGCTGCCGGCCTTCGCGGCCGTCGAGCCGGGCGAGATGATCGCCACCGTCAAGATCATTCCCTATGCCGCACCGGGCAGCGCAGTGGACCGCGCCGCGGTCGTGCGCCCGCTGATCCGCGTCGCGCCCTTCGTGCTGAAGCGCGTTGCGGTCATCTCGACGCTGCTGCCGGGGCTCGCGGACAAGGTGGTCGACAAGACGCTGCGCGTGACCGCCGAACGGCTGAAGCCGGCGGGCGCCGCGATCATCTCCGACCGGCGGGTGCCGCACGAGGCCGATGCGCTCCGCAAGGCGATCGATGCGGCGAGGGCCGAGGGGGCGGACCTCGTTCTCGTCTTCGGCGCCTCGGCCATCGCCGACCGGCGCGACGTGATCCCGGCCGCGCTCGAGGCGGCGGGCGGGGTGATCGCCCATTTCGGCATGCCGGTCGATCCCGGCAATCTGCTGCTGGTCGGCGATCTCGATGGGGCGCCGGTGATCGGTGCTCCGGGCTGCGCGCGATCCCCGAAGGAAAACGGCTTCGACTGGGTGCTGACGCGCCTGCTTGCGGGATTGCCGGTTTCCAAGGCCGACATCACCGGCATGGGTGTCGGCGGACTGCTCATGGAGATCGTCTCGCGACCCCAGCCGCGCGAGAGCGAGGTGGTCGCGCCCGTTCGGCCGAAGGTCGCGGGTCTCGTGCTGGCCGCCGGCCGCTCGACCCGCATGGGCGGGCCGAACAAGCTGCTGGCAATGCTCGACGGCAAGCCGCTGGTGCGCCATGCGGCCGAGGCGGCTGTTCAAGCGGGGCTCCAGCAGGTGGCGGTGGTGACAGGCCATCAGGGCGAGCGCGTGCGCGAGGCACTCGGCGGCCTCGATGTCGCCTTCGCCGACAATCCCGATTTCGCGGATGGGCTGTCGACCTCGCTCAAGGCCGGTCTTGCCGCGCTGCCCGAGGATATCGATGCCGTCGTCGTGCTGCTCGGTGACATGCCGCGCGTGACGGCAACCCTCGTGGCGCGGCTCGCAGCCGGTTTCGATCCGGCCGCCGGGCGGCATGTCGTGGTGCCGGTGGCCGAGGGGCGCCGCGGCAATCCCGTGCTGTGGGGCCGGCGCTTCTTCGTCGAACTCGCGCGCGTGACGGGCGATCAGGGTGGCCGCGCCGTGCTGGCGGCCTATCCGGAGGCGGTTTTCGAGGTGTCGGCGGAGGATTCCGCGGTTCATCTCGACCTCGATACGCCCGAGGCGCTGGCGGCGGCGGGCGGCACGCCGGCCTTGTAAACGCCGCCACAGTCAGGGTGAACGCGAAGGAATGAATGCAGCAGGCAAAAAAAGCCCCGGATCGGGGCCGATCCGGGGCAATTGGGGTCTCCGTGGACGCGGAGTGTTGAGACGACACTGCCTCGTGTCCGGCGGCGGCACAATGAAGACCGCATCTTTACCCTACCCGTTGACCCTAACGGCGCGCGAGCACATCCGTTCGATTTTTCAAAGACTTGTCTGGATCTGGCCGCGCCCTGACGCGGGTGTGTCCGGCCGGCGGGCGCACTTCCCTTGACCCTTCCGGCAGGCGGGGTCTATCACCCGCGCCAGATGACCCCGCTTCCGCTCTCCGCCGCCGCACCCGAACTGACGGTGGTGGTGCCCAGCTACAACGAACGCGACAACGTGCCCGAGCTCGCCCGGCGGCTCGACCATGTGCTCTCCGGCATTGCCTGGGAAATGATAGTGGTCGACGACGACAGCCCGGACGGCACCTCTTCCGTGGTCAAGGCGCTGTCACGCTCCGACCCGCGCGTGCGCTGCATCCGCCGCGTCGGCCGGCGGGGCCTCGCGGGCGCCTGTATCGAGGGCATGCTCGCCTCTTCCGCGCCGGTCGTGGCGGTGATGGACGGTGACCTGCAGCACGACGAGACCGTCCTGCCGGCCATGCTCGCCCATATCCGTGAGGGCCGGGACCTGGTGGTGGCGAGCCGCAACATCGAGGGCGGCTCCAAGACGGAGGGGCTGTCGCCGGTCCGGCAGGCGATTTCCGATCTCGGCCGCAAGCTCTCGGCGATGATCCTCAAGGCGCCGCTCTCCGACCCCATGTCGGGCTTCTTCATGCTGAAGCGCGACCTCGTGGAGGAGGTTGCGCCGAGGCTTTCGACCGCCGGCTTCAAGATTCTCGCCGACATCGCGGCCTCCGTGCCGCGCGTGCCGAGCGTCGCGGAGGTGCCCTTCGTGTTCCGCGAGCGCATCCACGGCGAGAGCAAGCTCGACGCCAAGGTGGCCCTCGACTATCTCGGCTTCGTCCTCAACAAGCTGTCCGGCGGGCTCATCCCGCTGCGTTTCATCTTCTTCGCCCTCGTCGGCACGAGCGGCCTTCTCGTCCACATGGTGGTGCTCTATCTCGCGCTGCGCGGTGGCGCCGGCTTCGAGTGGTCGCAGACGCTGGCGACCGTGATCGCCATGACCTCGAACTTCCTCATCAACAACGAGGTCACCTATCGGGACGGCCGGCTGCGCGGGCCGAAATTCTGGGTCGGACTCGCGCTGTTCTATGTCGTCTGCAGCATCGGTGCGCTCGGCAATGTCGGCGTCGCGAGCTGGCTCTATTCCGGCCACGCGCAGTGGTGGCTTGCGGGCATTGCCGGCGCGGTGATGGGCGCGGTGTTCAACTATGCCGCTTCGTCCGCCTTCGTCTGGCGCCGCTGACGCCCCGCTCGATCCGCGCCCGGTATGGGCGGGGTCGGCGGCGGCGGTCCTCGTGCTCGTCGCCGTCCTGACGGCGCTGCGCCTCTGGGCAGCCGGTTCGGTCGGCCTCGCAGCGGACGAAGCCTATTACTGGCTCTGGGCGAAGAACCTGTCGTGGGGCTATCTCGACCATCCCCCGATGGTGGCGGTGCTGATCCGCGCTTCCATCGTGGTGTTCGGCGATAGCGAATTCGGCATCCGCTGGCTGTCGGTGCTGCTCGGCGCCGCGGCAAGCATCGGCGTCTGGCGGCTGGTCTGGCGGCTGACCGACGACCGCGCCGCAGCCATCGCTGCAGCCGGCCTCGTGCAGGGCACGCTGTTCCTTGGCGCAGGTGCCATGCTGGTGACGCCCGACACGCCGCTGGTGCTGTTCTGGACGCTGGCGCTGCTGGCGCTCGTGGAAATCTGGCGGACGGGCAGGGGCGAATGGTGGCTCGCGGCGGGCCTCTCGGTCGGTCTCGCTTTCGTGTCGAAATACACCGCCGTCTTCCTCGGCTTCGGCATCGTGCTCTGGCTCCTGTGGGTGCCGGAACTCAGGCGCTGGTTGACCTCGCCCTGGCCCTATGCGGGCGGCGCGCTGTGTCTTGCGGTGATGGCGCCGGTCATCGCCTGGAATCTGACGCAGGGCGGCGCTTCGCTGACCAAGCAGTTCGGCCGCGCCGTGCCGCAGGCCTTCGATCCGCGCTTCGTGCCGGAATTCGTCGCGGGGCAGGCGGCTCTGCTGACGCCGCTGATCGGCATCACCGTGCTCTGGGGGCTGTGGGTCGCGACGCGCCGCGCACTCGCCGGCCGGGCGGCGGGCGAAACGCTGATCGTCGCGACGACGCTGCCGCTCGTCGCCTATCTCGTCTGGTACGGCCTGTTCGACAGGGTGCAGGGCAACTGGACCGCCTGTCTCCTGCCGGCTTCCATCGCGGCCGCCATCTTCGGCGGCAAGGCCTGGCCCGCCACCGGCTGGCTGCGCGCCGGACTGCGCATCTCCATGCGCTGGGGGCTGGTCCTCGGGGTCGTGCTCGGCCTCGTGGTGATCGGCCATGCGGGCTTCCGCATCATGCCGCTCGCCATCGATCCGACCGGCCAGCTTCATGGTTGGCGGGCGACGGCCGAGGCCATCGAGAAAGAAGCGGCGGCGCGGGGTGCGGCGACCATCGGCACGGTCAGCTACACGACCACGGCGCATCTGCGCTTCTACGGGGCGGGCCGCCCGCCGGTCGTCCAGCTTGGCGAGCGGCTGCGCTATGCGATGGAGCCGCCGCCGGACATGGCGGCGCTGCGGTCGCGGCCGATCCTGGTGGCGGTAGAAAATCGCCGCGAAACGGAGGCGCTAGAGGGGCTGAGGCGGACGTTCCGGTCGGTGCAGCGGGCGGGCTCGGTCGAGCGGCACTGGGTGCCACGGCTCTGGCGCACGAGCTATGTCGATACGCTGGCGCTGTTCCTCGTCGCGGAGCCGCTGCGCGAAGGCTTCCCCGACATCGGCGCTCAGTAGGTCCGCCAGAGCGATAGCGCGCCGTAGGGGCCCGCGCGGCCGGCGCGATCCATCGCCCAGCCGCCGGAGAGGCGCAGGCCCGCCGGACCGATGCGCAATCCCGTGACATGCAGCCCGAGTCGCGTGCGCAGCGTTCCGTGGTGGAAGCTGAGCGTGCCTTCCGGGCCGATGAAAATGCCGTCGCGGATGTCGTAGCCAGGCGCGATGCGCAGCGTGCCGGCATGATAGGCGGTGGTGTATTCGGCGAGGACGTGGATCGCGACGCGGTCCATCGGTTTCAGCCAGGCATCGAGGGCGACCGCCGGCCCGAAACGGAAGCCGGTCTGGCTATCCCACGGCAAAGGAGGCGTCAGCCGCCGCGCCTCCATCGCGCCGCCGACGAACAGCGTGGCGACGCCCCATGAGCCACTCCCGCGCCAGCCGAGGAGCAGCCGGGCGGTCTGCGTGACCTCGACGATCCGGCCGGGCAGCAGGGGATCGGCACGGAAATGCGAGAGGCCGGTACCGGCGGTGGCGCGCAAGGCGAAGCCGCGGCCGTCGATATGGGAGCCAAGCGTTGCATCCAATCCGGCGGAGAAATGGCCGCCATCGAAGGCGCCTTCGATGCCAAGGAAGGTGGTGACGCGCGGCGACACCGCTTCCGCCGCCGCCTGAGCCGTGGCGAGCCAAGCCGTCATGACGTAACTGCACGCCATCCACAACCGCATGGCTCCATCAGGCCACGCCCTTCGCGCGCGAGAAATAGGGATGGACCCGGATGGAGGTAGCCGGTGGCCGAACTGTGCCGGGGCGGGCCGGGCGTTAACCGGGCGCTAACCAAGCCGGCCGCCCAATCCCCATATTGGGAGTCGGCAAAGAGATCACCGATCAGGGACGCTCGACCGCAGTGCATCCCCACGCATGTTGGAGATCGCCATGCCTCTCGAACTGAAACCGCCTGCCGTCCGTGCCCCCGCGCCCGCCGTCGATGCCGACTTCCTGCGCATGATCGAGGGCTATTCGCTGACCACGGCGGAAATCCTCTACCGTATGCCCGACCATCCGCTGCTGCTGCAGAGCTACATCTGGCAGGATTACGACCAGGCGCCGCATTTTCCGGTGCTGCAGCGGTTCCTGTCGTTCTGGCAGCGCTCGCTGGAGGGCCGCCTGCACACGGTGCGGGTGACCTCCTCGCGGCTGATGCGGCCCTGCGAGGTGGCGGTAGCGCAGCCTGTGGGCCTGTTGCACTGACGCGCCAATTGTCGCACCCGGATACCGGACCCGACGGCGTCGTGGAAAAGCCACGAGGGACATTCTATGGTCCTCGTTCAGTCGACTGCCGGAACGTAGCGTGGCGAGCCCAGAGAAGACATCGCAGATCCTGGCCTCGCTCATGTCGGCGCAGTCCTCGACCCATTCCGAGATCCTCGCCACAGTGACGGTCGGCGACCTTCTCGCGGCATTGCGCAACCGCGCCTTCGGCATCTCGCTGATCCTGTTCGGCCTGCCGAACCTCCTGCCGATCCCCGGCCTGCCGATCATTACCGGCATCGTGCTGGTGGTGCTGGCCTTGCAGATCGTCGTCGGCCGCGACGTGCCCTGGCTGCCCGAGCGCATTGCCCGCACCGCGCTGCCGCGCGCCAAGCTGTCGGCGGTGATGGATCGCACGCTGCCGCTGCTCGCCTCGCTCGAAAAGATCACGCGGCCGCGCTTCGGCCTTGCCGCCGGCCCCGCGGCCCGCCGGGCGGTGGGCCTTGCGGTGCTCGTGCTGGCGGTCCTGCTCATCATCGTGCCGATCCCATGGATCGGCTCCATGCCGCAGGGGCTGGCGCTCTGCGTGTTCGGGCTCGGGCTGACCGAGCGCGACGGCGTGCTGGTGGCGGCCGGCTTCCTGCTCGCCGCCATCGCCACCGCGATCGGGGCCGGGATCGGCTACACGGTCATTGCCAGCCTGCTCTCGTTCATCTTCTGAATCGGGACCCATCTGCCCGCTCGTCGCGTTTTCAATGCGCGAACCGGTATCCACCACGCCTGAAAATGCTCTAGAAGCGCCGCGCGGAGGCGCACCATTGACCGTCGATTCCCTGAACAAGGCCCAGTCCACGTCCGAGGTCTTCCTCGGCCTGAAGACCCTCGGGGAGGGCGAGCGCATTTCGCTGGGCGCATTGACCGCGGCGCTCGGCGACCGCGCCTTCGGCCTTCTGGTGCTGATCTTCGCCCTGCCGAACATCATCCCGATGATTCCCGGCGTCTCGACCGTGTCCGGCATCGTCATCGCCGTTGTCGGCCTCCAGATGCTGATCGGCCGCCACGAGCCCTGGCTGCCGGCATCGCTGGCGGACAGGACGCTGCCGCGCGCCCAGCTGGCCTCCATGATCGACCGGACGGTGTCATGGGTGGTGAAGCTCGAGGCCGTGGCGCGGCCGCGCTGGACCTTCATGACGCGCGGGGCGATGCGTTTCGCGCTCGGCGCCATGTTCGTGCTGCTCGGCGCGATTCTGGCGCTGCCGCTGTCGTGGATCGGCAATTTTCCGCCCGGCGTGGCGCTGGTCGTCCTGTCGGTCGGCTTCCTGGAGGAGGACGGTATGCTGGTCGCCGCCGGCCATGCCATCGGCATCCTCGCGACGCTGCTGGTGGTGGCGCTGGTGGTCGCGCTGATCGCCGCCGCGCTCGTCAGCTTCGGCTGGCTGGCGGGCTGATCCCGCGCTTCCGTTTCGGGGCGGGCCGCACTATGGTCCGCCGACATCTGACGAGGACGTGCCATGGCCGATCATGTCGTGCCCCATTTCGCCAATGACGACGGCGTCGCCGCCATCCATATCGGCGTGAAGGAATTCCAGTGCATGGGCGCGCGCGCGCCTTACGACCACCCGCACGTCTTCCTCGACATGGGCGCGGAAGCCGAGATCGTCTGCCCCTATTGCTCGACCCTGTTCAAATATGACGCGGGCCTGCATGCCGACGAGACCAAGCCGGCAGGAGCCTATGTGAAGGCGCTCGCCGAGGCGTGACGGCAGGCCGATGGGCCATATCGCCATTGCCGGCGCGGGTATCGGTGGACTGACCGCCGCGCTCGCGCTCGCGCGGGAGGGTTTTTCGGTCGAGGTGCTGGAGCGCGCCGCAGCGCTGGAAGAGGTCGGGGCAGGCATTCAGCTCGGCCCCAATGCCAGCCGCATCCTGATCCGCCTCGGTCTCGCCCAGCGACTGGCCGATTTCGTCGTCGTTCCCGAGGGCATGGACGTGCGTTCGGGCCGCAGCGGCGCGACCATTCTTTCCGCTGAACTCGGGGATGCGGTCGCTGCCCGCTACGGCGCGCCCTGGTGGGTGATCCACCGCGCCGATCTGCAGGCGGTCCTGGCCGAGGCCGCATCCCGGGAGAACTCCATCCGGCTGCGCACCGGCGCGGGCGTCACCGCCGTGAGCGAAAGCGCCGGCGGCGTCGAACTGGTCACGGAGGATGGCGGCAGCCTTGCCGATGCGGTCATCGGCGCCGACGGCGTCCGCTCCGCTGTCCGGCGGGCGCTGGGCGACACGTCCGCGCCGGTCTTCCGCCACCGCTCGGCCTGGCGCGCGACGCTGCCCATGGAGGATGCGCCCAAGGCGTTGCGCGGCCGGCGGCTCGGGCTCTGGCTCGGCCCGAACGCTCACGCCGTCCATTATCCGTTGCGCGGGGGCAAGGCGCTGAATGTCGTCGCCTTCGTCGAGGACGACGCCCCGATGGAGGGCTGGAGCGGGCCGGGCGAGGCCGGGGAGCTCCTGTCCCGCTTCGCCGGCTGGGCCGGTCCGTTGCGCGATCTTCTCGCCGCTGCTGCCGGCTGGACGCGCTGGTCGCTCGCCGACCGTCCCGTCTGGTTCGGGCCGGGGCGGGGGGCGGTGACGCTGCTCGGCGATGCCGCGCACGCCATGCTGCCCTTCGCCGCGCAGGGCGGGGCCATGGCGATCGAGGATGCGGCGGTGCTCGCCCGGCTCGCCGCCGGCCGCCGCGACGACCTTGCCAACGCGTTCCGGGCCTATGAAGCGGCGCGGCGCGGCCGGGTCACGGCGGCCCAGCAGCTCGCCGCCCGGAACGGGGCGATCTATCACCTTTCGGGGCCGATGGCCTTCGCCCGCGACACGGCCATGCGCGTGATGGGCGGCGAGCGTCTCGTCGCCCGGCAGGACTGGATCTACCGCTTCGGCGCGTGAGCCGGTTCTACTGCCGGCGCGGCTGCGCTGCGCCGCCGGCTCCGGGCATGTTCCGGATGTTGATCTTCTGGCCCATGGTCTGGATGTCGCCGGGCACGAGGCCGCCGGTGCAGGCAGCGCCCACCCAGCGGGCGGTCTGCACCATGCTGGTCGCCTGCGGCTGGGACTGGCCGGGCATGGTCATGCTGCCCTCGATGCGCACCGAATAGCCCGACTGGAAATCGCCGGACATGACCGAGCGCGAGACGGCGCGCATCGGGCCCATCTGGCAGTCGGTCTCGATATGATATTCCTGTCCGACGCGGCGGATGTCGTAGCGCTGGCAGGACTGGCCGGCCATGCCCATGCCGAGTTGCATCATCTGCCGTTCGGTATCGGCATCGGTGCAGGTCTGCGCGACCATTTCGGGACCGCCTTCGCGCCCCTCCATCAGCGTCTTGATCTCCCACTGGCCGGCGCGGCGGCTCGGCAGTTCGACGGACGGGGTTTGGGCAAAAGCGGGCAACGCGAGAAGGGCGGCCAGAGCAGCCAGCGGCACGGTGCGCATGTTGATCCTCGACATTCGGCCCCCGCGCGGACCATAGGTGCGTCGCTTCCGATAGGGAAGCGGGCCGGCGCGCCGCCATTGCCAAGCACCGAGGCGAGCCGCTAGAGGTCGCGGCGGCGCCCCCTTGGTGAAACTGGTAGCCACAAGGGACTTAAAATCCCTCGCTTTCGGGCATGCCGGTTCGAGTCCGGCAGGGGGCACCATCGCTTCTGCCGGTATCGGGGGAACGCAGGCCGTGGTCGCCGCGTTCAGGTGCCATGGATTCGCGCTCGTCCCGCCTCGCAGCCTTCCCGCTCCTCGCGCTTGCCGCGGCGGGGCTTTCGGGATGTATGGCGATCTCCGCCTCCCGGGGCGCGCTGGCGGTCTCCTCGCCGATGGCGCCGGAGCAACTCGCCAATTGCGTCGCGCATGTCTTCGACAGCCGGCTTCCGCTGGTCCGCAGGCAGAATCGCCGGGGCGGCGCGGATATCGTCGTGCGGGACCTGCAAGAAAGACCCATCGTGACCGTTGCCGTCGATGCGGCGCCCGGCGGCAGCCGCCTCGTCCTCGTGTCGGATCACGCCGACCGCGGCTGGTACGAGCGCCTGCTCGGCTATTGCGTCCGGGTTTCGTGAGCCGGCTGCACGCCTGGCGCGAACCCCGAGCATTCCCTTACGTCAGCCGCAGGTCTTAACCATTCCCTGACGGAAGGCACTCACTTCGCCAGCGCTTTGCGAGGGTCGGATGAACCTCGTGTTGAAACGCTGCTGTTATCTGTAGTTTCGGGGAAAACGGGAGGGGCAGGTTCGTCGGACAGGAGAACCCGCCGTGACGCTGACGCCTGCCAAGATCGTCCTGTTCTTCGGGATGATCGCCGTTCTCATGAACCCGCCCATGGTGCTCGGGCTGCTCGGCCCGGAGGGGCGGCGCATGGGCAATATCATCGAAGGGGGGCTCGGCACCGACACGATGCGCGTGGCGCTATTCGGCCGGCGCTGAACCTCCGGTCGGGGCTCAGCCAGCGTCGCGGATCGGCGGCTGGAACGTGTAGCCCATGTCCCACGGGAAATAGATCCAGGTGTCCTGCGAGACTTCGGTGACGAAGGTGTCAACCAGCGGGCGGCCCTGCGGCTTGGCATAGACGGTGGCGAAATGCGCCTTGGGCAGCATGTCGCGGACGACCTTGGCGGTCTTGCCGGTATCGACCAGATCGTCGACCACGAGAATGCCTTCGCCGCCATCCCGGGAGAGGTCCTCCGCGACCTTCTTGATCACCTGCAACTGTCCCTGGTTCTGGTAGTCGTGGTAGCTCGCCACGCAGATCGTCTCGATCAGTCGGATGCCGAGTTCGCGCGTGACGATGGCCGCCGGCACGAGGCCGCCGCGGGTGATGCAGACGATGGCCCGGAACGGGCCGGCGCCGCTGATCCGCCAGGCGAGAGCGCGGGCGTCGCGGTGGAACTGGTCCCACGAGACGGGGAAGGCCTTGTCGGGGTTCGGGGTCGCCATGGAAATCTCCGGATCGGGCGGCGACACTAGCGGGGGCGGGGCCTGCGGCAAAAGCCGCGAAACGGGCTTTTCCGCAGGAATTTGTCAGGCGCCGCGCGTGACAGTAACCACCGCGGCGGGCGCCTTGTGCGCTTCGGCCATGGCGACGACCTCGGTCTCGGCTGCCGCGAGCAGCCCGGAATCCTTCGAACGAAGGACGAGACGGGTCCAGAAGCGCCCGTCCTGCATCATCGGATAGGAGCCCATGATAACGCCGGGATGGGCCTTGGCGAGGGCCGCATAGGGCGTGCCGATATCGCCTTCCTTCATGCCGGGAGCCTCGATGGAGACCTGCAGCATTTTCGTGCCGGTCTTCAGGCGCGGAGCCACCACGTCCAGCATGGCCTGCATGACGGCGGGGACGCCGGCCATGGTGATGACGTTGCCGATCATGAAGCCGGGCGCCTTGGAGACCGGGTTCTCGATCAGGTCGGCGCCGGCGGGAATGCGCGCCATGCGCAGGCGCGCTTCGTTCAGGTCCTTTTCCGGGATGCGCTCCAGCAGCATGGCGCGGGCGCGCGGGTCGACGTCGATGGAGACGCCGAAAGCCTTGGCGATGCAGTCGGCGGTGATGTCGTCGTGGGTCGGGCCGATGCCGCCTGTCGTGAAGACATAGGTGTAGCGGGCGCGCAGCGCGTTCAGCGCCGTGACGATCTCGTCCTCCTCGTCGGGAACGACCCGCACCTCCTTCACGTCGATGCCGATGGCCGTGCAGTACTCGGCGATGTAGCCGATGTTCCGGTCCTTGGTGCGCCCGGAGAGGATCTCGTCGCCGATGACGAGGATGGCGGCGGTGACGGTGTCGGGGGTCGAGGTCATGGAACGCTCCGGTCTCGCCACGAGTTAGGGCCAGCGACGGCCGGGCGGCAAGTGGCCGCAGGGCGGAGGCAGGGTTGACGGGAGAGAGCGCGTCCGGTACTTAACCAATCAGTTAAGTAATAGGGAGAAGACTGATGGCGAGCATCGTTTCCAACCGCATTACGCCCTGCCTCTGGTTCGACGGGAACGGCGAGGACGCCGCGAAGTTCTACACGGCGGTGTTTCCCAACTCCGAGATCACCAGCATCATGCGGTGGGGCGAGGGCGGCCATGCCCCGGCAGGCAGCGTCCTGACCGTCGAGTTCGAACTGGACGGCATGCAGTTCCTCGCCCTGAACGGCGGCCCCCAGTTCAAGTTCACGGAAGCCGTGTCGTTCCAGGTTTTCTGCAAGGATCAGGCGGAGGTCGATTATTACTGGGACAAGCTGTCCGAAGGCGGCGAGACCAACGTTTGCAGCTGGCTGAAGGACAAGTTCGGCCTGTCCTGGCAGATCGTTCCGGCCATGATGCCGGAGATTTTCCGGACCGGCGATCAGAAGAAGATCGATCGCGTCATGCAGGCGATGATGCAGATGACCAAGCTCGACATCGCGGCGCTGGAAAAGGCGGCCAAGGGGTAGGGCAGAGCTGGGGGTGAGCTACTGTACTTGCACCTGCCGTGCGGCCTGATCGACCCTGACCTTCACGGTGAGGAACTCGCCGTCGCCGCCGTGGCGTGAACCGCGCACGGGGGCGGCGTTGAGGTAGTCGAGACCGCTGGCGATGCGAATGTGCTGTTCGGCGGGGCAGAGGGCATTGGCCGGATCGAAGCCGACCCAGCCGAGGTCCTGGACATAGGCCTCCGCCCAGGCATGACCCGCCTCCTGATCGATCGTGCCGTCGGCATGGAGGAAATAGCCGCCGACATAGCGCGCGGGAATGCCGAGATGGCGCGCCGCCGCGATGAAGATATGCGCGAAGTCCTGGCAGACGCCGCTCTTCAGCGCGAAGGCCTCCATGGCCGTGGTGGAGGCGTGGGTCGGATCCTTGTCGTAGGCCATGTCGGCGGGCAGGTCGTCGAGCAGCGCGTGGAGGATGGAGAGCGTGCCGTTGCCCGCCTTCGCGCGCTTGTCCTCGGCATAGGCGCGGATCGCGGGATCGGCCTTGGTGAGGTCGGTCTCGCGCAGGTAGAGGGCCGGGGGAAAGCGCTCGATGGCGCCGCGTACGACGCCCGCCATGTCGGAGGTTTCGACCAGCCCGTCGACGCGGATGGTCATGGCCGGGATCGGTCCGCTTGCCGAAAACGTATGGGTGATGTTGCCGAAGGCATCCTCGTGCGCGTCGAGGCGGCAGTCCTGATCGACGTCGAGCCGCCAGTGGGCGACGTGCTGGCCGGAGAAGTTGCGCGGGGTCAGGCGCAGCGTCTGGATCACCGCATTGGCGGGGACCGCGTAGGTATAGACCGTCTCGTGGGCGATGCGGATGCGCATGGGCCGCTCAGGTCAGGTATTGCTGGGTGATGGCCGCGCCCAGCCGGTTGTTCTCGCCGATGAAGTCCGAGACGAACTCGTGCAGGCCAGACTGGAAGATGTCGTCGATGCGGGCATTCTCCAGCCGCGTGCGGATGGCGCGGGCGCTGCGCTGGGCCGGGCCCTGCCGGCCATAGGCGAGGGAGAGGCTGTCGAGGTTGCGCACGATGCTCTCGTAGCAGGCGGCGAGCGAGCGCGGCATCTGATCGTTGAGGATCAGAAGGTCGGCGACCAGCCAGGGCTTGAGGCTCTCCTTGTAGACCCAGTGATAGGCGGTCAGTGCCGAGACGGCCCGCAGGATCGCGGACCACTGGAAATAGTCGAGCGAGCCGCCGACATGCTCCGCGTCCGGCAGCAGCACGTGATACTTCACGTCGAGGATGCGTGCGGTGTTATCGGCGCGCTCGATCATCACGCCGAGGCGCGAGAACCAGTAGCCGTCCGAGCGCAGCATGGTCCGGTAGGCCGAACCGTCGAACCTGAGACCCGTCTCCTTCACGAAGGACAGGAAGCTTGCCAGGTGCTCGTCCTGATTGAGCCCGCTGGCGCGGTATTTCGACAGTTCCAGCCAGGCGGCGTTGATCGCGTCCCACATCTCGCCGGTGAGCGCGGTGCGGACCGAGCGGGCATTGGTGCGCGCGGTCTCGAAGCACGAGCGGATGGAGGAGGGGTTGTCGGGCGAGAAGGCGAGGAAGTCGATGACGGTCTCGCGCGTCGCCTTCTCGTGCGCCTGGAAGAACAGGTTGGCGCAGCCGGCGGTGGCCACCGCCGATTCCCATTCGTTGGAAGTGCCGGCATAGGCGGAGGGCAGGTTGGCGAGGCGGGTCGAGGCCTCGATGATGCGGGCGAGATATTCGGCGCGCTCCACATAGCGGGCGAGCCAGAACAGGTTGTCGGCGGTGCGGGAGAGCATGATTCAGCCGATCCTCACGAGTCCAGCACCCAAGTGTCCTTGGTGCCGCCGCCCTGGCTGGAATTGACCACCAGCGAGCCCTCCTTCAGCGCGACGCGGGTGAGGCCTCCGGGCACGATGCGAACCTTGTCGCGGCCGGTCAGTACGTAGGGGCGCAGGTCGACGTGGCGGGGCGCGACGCCCTCGTCCACGAGGGTCGGGCAGGTGGAGAGCGCCAGCGTCGGCTGGGCGATGAAGCCGGCGGGGTCCTTGATCAGCTTGTCGCGGAAGCTCTCGATCTCGGCCTTCGTCGCCTTCGGGCCGATCAGCATGCCGTAGCCGCCGGAGCCGTGGACCTCCTTCACGACGAGGTCGGCGAGATTGTCGAGCACGTATTTCAGTTCGTCCGGCTCGCGGCAGCGATGGGTCGGCACGTTCTTCAGGATCGGCTCCTCGCCGAGATAGAATTTCACGATCTCCGGCATGTAGCTGTAGACGGCCTTGTCGTCGGAGACGCCGGTGCCGACCGCGTTCGCCAGCGTGACGTTGCCGGCATGGTAGGCCGACATGATTCCCGGCACGCCCAGTGCCGAGTCCGGCCGAAAGGCGAGGGGGTCGAGGAAATCGTCGTCGAGGCGGCGGTAGATGACGTCGACCCGCTTCGGCCCCTCGGTCGTGCGCATGTAGACGACGTCGGCCTTGACGAAGAGGTCGCGGCCCTCGACCAGCTCCACGCCGAGCTTGTCGGCGAGGAACGTGTGCTCGTAATAGGCCGAGTTGAACAGGCCGGGCGTCAGCAGCACGCAGGTCGGGTCGGACGAGGCCGAGCGCGGCGCGACCGATTTCATCGTCGCCAGCAGGTCGTCGGTATAGTTCTCGACCGGCGCGACGCGATGCTGGGAGAACAGCTCGGGAAACAGGCGGATCATCACCTCCCGGTTCTCCAGCATGTAGGAGACGCCGGACGGCGTGCGGGCATTGTCCTCCAGCACGTAGAACGTGTCGGCATCGATGCGGACGATGTCGATGCCGGCGATCATCACGTAAATGCCGTGCGGCACCGGCTGCTGGTTCATCTCGGGCCGAAAGGCCGGATTGCGATAGACGAGGTCCTCCGGCACGAGGCCGGCGCGCAGGATCTCGCGCTTGGAATAGACGTCGTTGAGGAAGGCGTTGATCGCCTTCACGCGCTGGGTGAGCCCCTTGGACAGGCGCACCCACTCGCCGTTGGTCAGCACCCGCGGGATGACGTCGAAGGGGATCAGCCGCTCGGTGGAGGCCGCGTCGCCATAGACCGCGAAGGTGATGCCGATGCGGCGGAACAGCGCCTCGGCCTCGCGCGAACGCGTGGCGAGCAGGTCTGCCGGAATCGTCTTCAGCCAGCGGGCGAGAGTTTCGTAGGCGGGGCGGACCGCACCGTCCGCGAGGGTCATTTCATCGAAGATCGGTGCAGTGCCTGCCATTGCCGGCCAAGGTCCCCTCTGGAAGACGAAGCGCGGCCCCTCTCTTGCCGGAGCGATCCGAACGCTTCGCCGACAAGCTAAGGGGAAAACAGGCCGCTAGGGAAGGGGCCTTTCGCAGTTGCGGTATGGTGATTGATCGGCATCGGTCCCGAACGAAGACGACCGCCGCTGGCGTGCGGCGGTCGCAGGCAGGGTATCGAGCCTGGTCAGGAGCGGGCGACGATATCAGCCGCCGGTCGCGAAGAGGTAGCTGAGCCCGAAGCGGACGGAGTGCTGCTTGATCTCGTGAGAGACGTGACGGTTGGCCCAGAAATGCGCGGTAAGGGGATTTCCCGCCGTGAACTTCTCGAACGATCCGAAATCAGTATAGCGATACTCGGCGCGGGCGATGAGATTGCGAGTAAACGCATAGTCGAGACCAGCGCCGACGGTCAGGCCGATGCGGGCCTGAGAATAAGCGATCGTGCCGCCCAGATAGCCGTCGAAGAGGCTGGTCCGGAAGCTCGCCACGGCCGGACCTGCGGTGAGGTAGATGAGCGCCGGACCCACGGCATGGCCAAGGCGGGCGCGCAGCGACCACTGAAGGCCGCTGCGCACGCGAATCTCATCGTTGATGAGCGCCGCACCAAGCACGCCTATCGGATTGCGCGAACTGTCGTAGCGGGCGAAATCGACATCCGCCTCGATACCGGCGACGGAACTCCCGAACTGATAGTTGGCGCCGGCGAAGAGCCCGCCCGTCAGGCTGTGGCGGGCCGGCATTCCGAAGCGCCCGCCGATCTGCGTGGGGTGGATGCCCTGCGACGCCTCGGACGTATCGTTGAAGTTTCCGTAGCCGATCTGGGCACCGGCATAGATGCCTGTCCAGGAAAAGGACGCCGGAGCCGAGGGCAGCGATGCCACCTCCATCGCTTTTGCCGGCGACACGAGCGCCAAGGCCGCCGCGCCGGCCAGAATCCAGCTCTTCATCATTCCCCCCAGATACCGAGCCCCGACGACTCCCGTCATCCGTTACCTGCCAAGGCTGTGGCGAATGGGCTGGGAAGGCAACACACGGTTGCAGTGAAAACGCGCTTCACGCGCGGAGTGCGTCCAAGAACCGCACCGGCATTTCGCGACCAAGCGGCGCTTGCGCCATGATCGACGGTGGATGTGCAAGGATCGCTAGAACAATCCGAGCGCGTAGAGCCGCGCCACCGCCTGCGCGCGCGTCTTCGCGCCGAGCTTGCGCTTGGCGCCCTCGACATGGGCGTGCGCCGTCGTCTGGGAGATGCCGAGCTTCTCGCCGATATCGGCGTCGGACAGGCCCTCGGCGACGAAGGCGAGGCAGTCGCGCTCCCGCGGGGTGAGGGTGGGCCGGCCCGACGTCGCGGCCGGCGGCGACAATTGCATCATGCGCTCGTGGGCGACTGCCGCGGTGAGCGCGATCGTCAGCGTTTCCTGCCGCGACAGGTCCAGCCGCTCGAAGCCGAAGCTGACGACGCCCACCCGGTTGCCGGGCACATGGAAGGGAATGGTCAAGCCATCGCCGATGCCGAGATCGCGGGCGAGATCGAAGCCGGGCCAGTTCTTAAGGTCGTCGAAGCCCGGATCGGACCAGCGGAAGGCCGTGGCGCGGCGTGCCGAGGCGAAGACCACGGGATTGCGGGTGTGGAGGCCGCGCTGGTAATAGGCTTCGATCCAGCCGCGCGGCGATTGTTGCGCGAAAAGGTGACGGCCGGCCGTGAATTCCTCGACCTTCTTGGAGGGCGGCACCTTGAACGAGGCCGAGAAGATGCTGCGCGCGCCATAGGACGCGATGCTGGCGAGCAGGAACCGGCCGACCGTCTCCGCCGTCGGAGCGGTGTCGAACCTCGCCGACAGGTCGAGGGCCCTGGTTACCGCGGCCATCATTGTGTCACCCCCGGGGCAGGGGCGCGCCCTGCCTGACCCAACGTCATGACGTCGATTGATGCCATGCCGCATGGGGGGCTTCAAGCCGATTGCTGCACGGCAGCATCATCGGGATGAGGATCGAGCCGCATCCGGCGTTGCTCCGCCCCGCTCCGCGGGCTATTTCGCCGCCATGATCGCTGATCTTCCGCCGGCCGGGGCCATGTCCCGGAAGGTCGCCGCCCTCTACCGCTTCGTGCCGCTGCCGGATCATGCCGCGCTGCAGCCGGGTTTGCGCGCGCTCTGCGAGGGCCTCGGGATCAAGGGAACGCTGCTGCTTGCGCCCGAGGGTATCAACGGAACCGTGGCCGGCGAGGCCGACGCTGTCGATCAGCTCATCCATGCGCTGCGCCGGGGGCCGCTGTTCGGCGGGCGGCTGGCCGAGCTCGACGTGAAGTTCTCGGCAGCCTCCACCATGCCGTTCAAGCGGCTCAAGGTGAAGGCTAAGCGCGAGATCGTCGCCTTCGACGGCGGGGCGACCGATCCGGCGCGGCGGGCCGGCACATATGTCGCGCCGGCCGACTGGAACGCCCTGATCGACGATCCGGATGTGCTGGTCATCGATACGCGCAACGCTTTCGAGGTGGCTATCGGCACGTTCGAGGGCGCGGCCGATCCCGCGACCACGACTTTCGGCGAGTTTCGCGACTACGTGGCCGAAAAGCTCGATCCCGCGCGGCACCGGCGGATCGCCATGTTCTGCACCGGCGGCATACGCTGCGAGAAAGCGAGCGCCTATCTGCTCGACAAGGGCTTTGCCGAGGTGTTCCACCTGAAGGGCGGCATCCTCGACTATCTCGCCGCGGTGCCGGAGGCGGAGAGCCGCTGGCGCGGGGGCTGCTTCGTCTTCGACGAGCGGGTGGCGCTCGGCCACGGGCTTGCGGAGGTGCCGGAAACGGCGAAGGGGATCAGGCTGCCATGACCGGAACCGCCGACCTCCTGTCCCGGCTGGAAGCGCTGGAAGTGCGCGCCGCCTATCAGGACCAGACCGTCGAGGACCTCAACCAGACGATCACCGCCCAATGGCGCGAGATCGACCGCCTGAAGCGGCAGATCATGAGGCTGGAGGATCAGGTTCGCGAGGCGGAGGCGCGTTCCGGCGGCCCGCAGGCGCCCGAGCCGCCGCCGCCCCATTATTGAGGCGCGAGACGCCTGCCTGTGGATGATGCAGCCGGCCTGACGTTGCGCAACGTTGCCGAGGGCGGCCCGCACCTTTATTGCGGTGCGGTTCTGACAGGGAGCGGTCCGGAGATTCGGCGATGACCTATTGCTGCGGCATCCTCGTCCGCGACGGGCTGGTGATGATCGCCGATACCCGCACCAATGCGGGCCTCGACAACATCTCGACCTTCCGCAAGCTGCACGTGTTCCAGAAGCCGGGCGAGCGCGTCATGGTGCTGGCCTCGGCCGGCAACCTCTCCATCACCCAGTCCGTGATCGGCTTCCTGCACGAGGGCCTGCCGAACGAGGAGACCGGAGAGGTCGAGACGATCATGAATGCGCCGTCCATGTTCCAGGCGGCGCAGCGGGTGGGGCGGGCGATTCGCGAGGTCAGGCGGATCGACGGGCCGGGCCTCGACGAGGACGGCATCAAGTTCGAGGCATCGTTCCTGTTCGGCGGGCAGATCGCCGGGCGCGCCCTGCGGCTGTTCATGGTCTATGCCGCCGGCAACTACATCGAATGCACGGTGGACACGCCCTATCTCCAGATCGGCGAGCACAAATACGGCAAGCCGATCCTCGACCGGGCCATCAAGTTCGACACCAACCTGAACGACGCGCTGAAGATCGGCCTCGTTTCGATGGATTCGACCATGCGGTCCAACCTCGGCGTCGGCATGCCGATCGACCTCGCCGTGATCCCGCGCGGCGACGCGATCCTGCAGACGCATTATCGGATCGAGCCGGGCGAGCCCTATTTCCACGACCTGCGCGAGCGTTGGTCGGCGGCGCTCCGGCGCGCGCATATGGACATTCCCCCGCCGCCCTATGCGGGGTCGAACGTCGTGAAATAGTTGCCCCGGCCCCTCCGAACGGAGGGTGGCCGGTGCCCTCCCGCAGGATCATGCTCCCGGCCGGCTCGCGTGCGCGCAGGCGGGTGAGCGGCCAACCTTCCCCAAGGCCGGATCAACCGCCTGCAACGCGCGGCAATGGGCCGAACCGGTCGCCGCCGCTACTCATCTGTCCCAACGGCGCACGACGCGACCGGCTCGAAACGAGGAGAGATGACATGGCCGTCCACCGCATCGTGAAGTCGCTCGCCGTCGCTGCCATTGCCGCGGCCGCCATGGTCGCCCACGCGGCTCCCGCCGCCGCCCAGACCTATTACCGCGGCTACAATATCGGCCCCGACTACGGCGCGATGATCCAGCAGCAGCAACAGCTCATGCAGCAGCAGCGGGCGCAGATGCAGGGCCATGAGCAACAGATCATCGCCCAGGTCATGCAGCACCCGAATTTCGGACCGATGTACCAGCAGCATCGCGCCCAGGGCGGCCAGATGTCGCCGCAGCAGTTCGCCTACACGCTGGCCGCGACCCGCTGGGGCTCGCCCGAGGGCAGGGCCTATTTCCAGCAGACCGAGAGGCAGAACCAGATGCGCGAGCACGACGCGGCCCGCGGCCTGCGCTCCGCCGAGACCGAGCGCGGAAACGCCCAGCGTCAATACATGGAGAGTGGCCACGGCATCCGGCAGGAATCGGGCAATGGCCTCCAGTCCCGCGGCACCTATGCCGGCCCGGACGGCCAGCAGCGCGTTCTGCCCTACAACCAGCCGGGCGCGATCCAGCAGGACGCGCAGGGCAACCGCTACATCATGAACAACCAGGGCCAGTATTTCATGGCGACCCCGAACGGCTGGGTTCCCATGCAGCCCCGCTACTGAACACCACGTCTGACATTGCACGAGGGCGGTGCCGATGGCTCCGCCCTCGGTCGTCGTGCGCTAGCGCGTCCGGTAGAGGGTGAACCAGTGTGACGGCAGGATGCCGCGGCAGGCGGGCATCAGCACCAGCCTCGTCGGCTGGAAGGCGCGCCCGTCCCAGACCCAGCTGCCGAGTTCGCCGCAATCGCCGATGCCGCGACCCTTGGAATAGTGGTCGATGCCGCCCGTTCCGGCCGAATATTCGGCGTTGACGAGCACGTTGTCAGCCTCGGCCGTATCCCTGTCCTGGCCGGGCGACGGAGCTGCCGGACGCGGGAAGGAGGCGGGCCTGACATTCGGCCGCGGGCCTTCATCGACCAGATAATAGGCGCGGCTGAAATTGTAGGCGCCGCGCCAGCAGCGGATGCCGACCATGAGCAGGCCGGGGCCGAGGCGGTCGATGCTGGGCGGGCCGCGCTCCTCGTCCTCCTGGTTGCAGGTGTCGCCGGGGAGGCTGCGGAAAGCGGCCATGACGGCGTTCATCGTCGCAGGCGCCAGCTCCGAGGGCGCTGCGCCGCCGGTGAAGGGCCGCCCCTGCGGCGCGGCCGGGACGGTCGGCGCGGGAATGCCAACGGCGGGGCGCGAGCCGGGGCGGGCGAGCGCGGTGACCGTGCTCATGCGCTGCTGGCGGTCGTCGATCCACAATAGCGCTGCGGCCGCGCCGTCGAGCGAGACGCGCAGGGCGCTGGCGTCGACGTTCGGCAGCGGCGGGTCGAACGCTAGGCGCAATTCCTTGGACCGTCGCGCTTCGGCGAGGATGGCGGCGATCGCCCGATTGTCGGTGATGCGAAAGGTATTCTCGTCGGCAACCAGGCCGTTGCCGACCGCCAGCGTCGCGACGGCGCCCGCTTCAGAGCGGATGGTGACGCGGCGAACACGCCGGATCAGATCCTCGTCGGTGAAGTGAAGGTAGAGTTGCGGCGCCGCGTCGGGCGCGCCGGTGCGGAGCAGGCCAAGGGTAATGCGCGGGACATCGGGGTCCGCGGGTAGCGCGTAGGCCCGGCAGGTGCGGGTGTTGTCGCAGGCGGCCATCCAGTCGCGGAACTCGCGGTAGGTTCCCTGTTCCTGTGCGCCTGCCGGCGCGGCGGCGAAGAACAGGGCTGCGAGCGGGGCGAGGCGTCTGGCGAAGGGCATGTCATGGCTCCGGCGAGCCGCGGCGCGGCACGGGGCGCGAGACTTACCCCGCTTCGCGTTTCCCGTGCGTGCCGCCGGCCGGCGCGCCGGATTACAACCTGCTCCGCGTCAAAGACCCGCTCACGGCGCCGTCACGCGGGCCTCGCCGGTCACGGTCACTGTCGCAGCGAGGGTCGCGTTCGCATCGGTGCCGGCATAGATCTCGTATTCGCCGGGCTCGACATGGTAGCGGCCCTGGTCGTCGTGGAAGCCGAGCGAGGCGACCGGCAGGGAGAAGCGCACGCTGCGCGCGGCGCCGGGTTCCAGCGCCACCTTCTCGAAATGGCGAAGTTGGCGCAGCGGCCGCGAGCGCGAGGCGACCTTCTGGCGCACGTAGAACTGCACCACTTCCTGTCCGGCCGGGCCGCCGGCATGGGCAAGCCGCACCTCGCCGGCAATGGCGCCTCCGATCGGCACGGAGGGCGCATCGAGGCGCAGGCCGTCCAGTGCGAAGCGCGAATAGGACAACCCGAATCCGAAGGGGAACAGCGGCTCCAGGCTCTCGTCGAGATAGCCGGTCTCGTAGCGGAAATGCTTCACGCGCGGGCGGCCGGTCGGCAGGCGGTCGTAGTAGATCGGCACCTGCCCGGTGGCGCGCGGGAAGGTCATCGGCAGCTTGCCGCTCGGGTTGACGCGGCCGGCGATGACCTCGGCCAGCGCCGTGCGGCCCTCGGTGCCGAGGTGGAAGGCCTGAAGGATGGCGGCGACCCGGCCGGCGAAACGCGTCAGCACGAAGGGCCGCGAGGTATGCATGACGACGACGACCGGCTTGCCCGTGGCGATCAGCGCGTCGAGCAGCGCCTGCTGGGGCGCGGGGAGGTCGAGATGGGCGCGCGAGGTGCCCTCGCCGATCTGCTCGCAATCCTCCCCCAGCATGACCACGACGAGATCGGCGGCGTTGGCGGCGGCGACCGCGCCGGCCGTATCTCCCGACGCGAGATTGCAGTGGGTGGCAAGGCCCGGCGCAGCGGTGACCGTCACGGTCGGACCGAGCAGGCGCGACAGTTCGTCGGGCAGCCGGGGCGGGCGCACGCGCGGCAGGCCGGCATTGTCGCTGTACTGCCAGTCCTCCTGATGGGTGGCGAGACCGCCGATCACCGCGATGGACCTGACGGCAGGCTTTACCGGCAGCACACCACCCTCGTTGCGCAGCAGGACGATAGATTCGCGCGCCACGGCCAGCGAATCCGCCCGCGACTGCGGGGTCGCGAGATCGTGCCTCGCCAGTTCGGGGTCGTAAGGGGCCTCGTCGAACAGGCCCATATGCATCTTGACCCGCAGCACGCGGCGCACGGCGTCGTCGACCCGCGCGGCGGGCACCGCGCCCGAGCGCACGAGGTCGGCCAGATGCGCATCGTAGAGCCCCGACATCATGTCCATGTCGATGCCGGCATCGATGGACCGGCGCACGGCGTCGGGTCCGTCCGCCGCCATGCCGTGGTTGATGAGTTCGCGCACCGATTCGAAGTCGGACACGACGAAGCCGCGAAAGCCGAACCGCCCCTTCAGGATGTCGGTGACGAGGCCGCGATCCGCCGTGGACGCCACGCCGTTCATCGCGCTGAGCGAGGTCATGATCGTGAACGTACCGGCGTCGATGGCCGCCTGGAACGGCGGCATGTGGTAGTCCCAGAGCTTGGAAACGGGAATCCAGACGCTGTTGTAGTCGCGGCCGCCCTCGGCCTCGCCATAGCCGATGAAGTGCTTGGCGGAGGTCGCGAGGCCGCCGCGGTGATAGCCCGCGACACGCGCGGCGGCGATCTGCGTCGCCAGATGCACGTCCTCGCCCGCGCCCTCCATGACCCGGCCCCAGCGGGCGTCGCGGGTCATGTCGATCATCGGCGCGAAGGTCCAGTTGATGCCGGCGGCGCGCGCCTCGCGGGCGGACCAGTAGGAGGCGAGTTCGACGAGCCGCAGGTTGAAGGTGGCGGCTTGGCCGATAGGCTGGGGGAAATAGGTGGCGAAGCCGTTGATGGCGTCGAGGGCGATGATCGGCGGAATGCCGAGGCGCGAGCGCGCGGCGTGCTGCTGGACCTCGCGGACCTGCGCCGGCTCGGTGAAGTTCATCACCGCGCCGGTGCGCCCCTCGCGGAGCCATTCCATGCGGAACTCGTCGCCGCGTCCCCAGAGGTTGAGCTGGCCGATCTTCTCGGCGAGCGTCATGCGGGCGAGCAGTTCCTCGACCCGTTGCTCGATCCGGCGCGCCTCATCGCCGGTCTTCCAGGCAAGGTGCGGGGGTTGGGCCGGCTGGGCGGCGGCGGGAATCGCCGCCAGAAGCACTGCCAATGCAAAGGGCACGAGGGCGAGCGTCGCCGGAATTCGGCGCATGAAACGGTTCATCGGACGGGCAAGGCTCCCCTCAAGGCTTCATCTTCCTAGCCGTGACGCCCGACGCTCCGCAATGCGGCATTGCGCGGGCCGGCTTCCGTTGGCGGAAAGCCGGCGCTAAGGAGACCGGATGCCAGCCCTTCCTTCCCGCCTGCCGATGCAGACCTTCTCATCCTCCGGCGTCGAGATCGCTTATTTCGACACGGGGGAGGGCGATCCCGTCCTGTGCATCCACGGCTTCGCCTCGACCGCGCATATCAACTGGACCTATCCGGGCTGGGTCGAGACCCTGACCAAGGCGGGGCGCCGGGTCATCGCGCTCGACAATCGCGGCCATGGCGGTTCCGCGAAGCTCTATGATCCCGCCCAGTATCACACGACCCTGATGGCCGAGGACGCCCGCGCGCTGCTCGACCATCTCGGAATCGAACAGACCGTGGTGCTCGGCTATTCGATGGGCTCGCGCATCACCGCCTTCCTCGCCCAGCGCCATCCGGACCGGGTGAGCGCGGCGATCATGGGCGGGCTCGGCATCAAGCTGGTCGATGGCGTCGGCCTGCCGGAGAGCATCGCCGAGGCACTGGAAGCAGACACGCTGGAGGAGGTGACCGACCCGCAGGGCCGCATGTTCCGCGCCTTCGCCATGCAGACCAAGTCCGACCGGCGGGCGCTTGCGGCCTGTATCCGCGGCTCGCGCAACCTGATGAGCCGCGAGGACGCCGCCACCATAAGCTGCCCGGTGCTGATCGCCGTCGGCACGAAGGACGCCATTGCGGGCGAGCCGGAGCCGCTCGCCGCGATCATCCCAAAGGGGGAGGCGCTTTCCATCCCCGACCGCGATCATATGCCGGCGGTGGGCGACAAGGTGTTCAAGGCCGGTGTCCTCGATTTTCTCGGCCGCACCGGGGCCTGATCGCCAGCCCTGACAGGGATACGCACGCGCATGTCCATCCACCCCCGCCATGCGACTTTCACGGGAGCCGCCGGCAACCGGCTCGAGGCCGACATCTACGGCCATGGCGAGCGGGCGGCGCTGCTGCTGCACGGCGGTGGCCAGACGCGCCATGCCTGGCGAGGGGCGGCGCGCAAGCTGGCCGAGCGCGGCTTCACGGCGATCCCGGTCGACCAGCGCGGCCACGGCGACAGCGAGTGGGTGAAGGGCGGCCATTACACCTTCCTCGATTATGCGGACGATGCCGCCGCGCTCGGCCGGCAGATCGAGGAGCGTTTCGAGGCGAAGCCGGTGGCGATCGGCGCGTCGCTTGGCGGCATGGCATCGCTCGCCGCCATCGGGCGGGAGCCGTGCTTTTCGGCCCTCGTCCTCGTCGACATCGTCCCGCGGATGGAGGAGGAGGGGGTCAGGCACGTCCATGCCTTCATGCGCGCGCGCATGCGCGAGGGTTTTGCCACCATCGAGGAGGCGGCCGAGCAGGTCGCCGCCTATCTGCCGAACCGGGCGCGGCCGCCCTCGGTCGAGGGATTGCGCAAGAATCTGAGGCAGAAGCCGGACGGACGCTGGTACTGGCACTGGGATCCGGCCTTCGTGGAGGGCGAGCGCACGCCCGGCTCCGACCGCCGGCAGGTGGTCGAGACGATGGAGGCGGCGGCGCGCAGCCTGACGGTGCCGACGCTGCTGGTGCGCGGCGGGTCGTCCGACATCGTCTCGCCGGAAAGCGCCAAGGCCTTCCTCGACATCGTTCCGCATGCGCGTCTCGTCGATGTCGGCGGGGCCGGCCACATGGTCGCCGGCGACAAGAACGACGTCTTCGCCGCGGCGATCATCGACTTCCTCGGCTGATTCCGAAAATCGCTGCAAGGCGCTGACATCGCACGGAAATGTCCGTGCGTGTTCAGAATTCGATTCCGCCTGCCGGCCGCCATCCTCATGTTCCGATTCAGATTCCGCCGATGGCGTGAGGTGCCTGCGCTGGAGAATTTTTCGCAAGGCATGTCACATTCATCCCCGCCTGCCTCGTCCTGGCGTCGAGGAGCCGGCGAGACCCCGGCAGACCCGATGGAGAACTCCGCATGAAAGCCCGCCTGAACACATTTTCCGCCTCGCCCGTCGCAATGAAGGTGATGATGGATTTCTCGGCCGCGGTGACCGCGCTCGACATCGAGCACAGCCTGCAGGAACTGGTGAAGATCCGCGCTTCGCAGATCAACGGCTGCGGCTTCTGCCTGCACATGCACACGCGCGACGCGCTGAAGCAGGGCGAGAGCGCCGAGCGCATCTTCCTGCTCGACGGCTGGCGCGAGTCGCCGCTTTACACCGACCGTGAGCGCGCGGCGCTGGCCTGGACCGAGGCGCTGACCAGGCTCCCCGGCACGGTGGTTCCGGATGATGTCTACGAGCAGGTGAAGGCCCATTTCACGCCGGACGAGCAGGTGAAGCTGACCGTGATCATCGGCGCGATCAACACCTGGAACCGGATCAATGTCGGCTTTCAGGTGCCGCATCCGGTGAGCCGGGCGGCCGCCTGACATGAGCGCGGAGAGCGATGCGACGGCGGTGTTCGATGCGCAGCGGCCGCGGCTGGTGCGCATCGCCTACCGGATGCTCGGGTCGCTCGCCGAGGCCGAAGATATCGTGCAGGACGCCTGGCTGCGCTGGCATCAGGCGGATCGCGCGGCGGTGCGCGACCCCGCCGCCTTCCTCGCCCGTACGGTCTCGCGGCTGTCGCTCGACGTGCTGAAATCGGCCCGGGTGAGGCGGGAGGCCTATGTCGGCCCCTGGCTGCCCGAGCCGATCCTCGTCACCGAGGAGGAGCCCGATGACGACGTGACGCTGACGCTGATGATGGCGCTGGAGCGGCTGTCGCCGCTCGAACGCGCCGCATTCCTGCTGCACGACGTGTTCGGCATGCCGTTCGAAGAGGTGGCGGTGGCCATCGACCGGGACGTTGCCGCCTGCCGGCAGCTTGCCGCGCGGGCGCGCAAGCATGTGCGCGGCGAGCGCCCCCGCTTCCGCGTCGACAAGGAGAAGGGGCTCGCCATTGCGAACGCCTTCTTCGACGCCTCGCGTTCCGGGGATATCGGCGCGCTGAAGGGGCTGCTCGCGGCCGATGTCGTGCTTCAGGCCGATGGCGGCGGCAAGCGCAGTGCGGCGCAGCAGCCGGTGATCGGCGAGGCTGTCGTGGCGGGGTTCTTTGCCCGCCTGGCGGAAGCGGCAGGCCATCGACGCCCGCCCGTGCTCCATATGGGCCTGATCGACGGCCTGCCGGGATATGTGACCGAGGAACGCGACGGCATCCAGGTCACGGCCCTCGGCATCGAGGATGGCCGCATCGCCGCGATCTATGTCGTGCGCAATCCCGACAAACTGGAACGGCTGGCGGCGCAGTTCGGCCGGGCCTGAAACAAGGCGCGAAGCACTGGAAACACAGAAGCGGCGGGGCGGCACGTCAGGGTAATTCTACACCGCTAGACGGGCGGCGACCCACAAGGAGCCTGCCATGACCGCTGCCCGCTTCGCCCTCGTTCCCGCCCTCGTCCTGTTCGCTTTCGCGCCCGCTTCGGCGCAGCAGCCGGGCGTGCCGGGTGGCATTCCCTCGGTCGGAGAGGAAATCGACAGGGCGCTGTCGCAGGTGCCGGGCTCCGCGCGCGGCCGGGCCGGCGCACCGTCCGTCGGCGCCGAGGTGGATGCCATGATCAACGGCGCGCGTGCCGGCCGCCCGGCGTCGCGGCAGGTCGCGGTCGCCTTCGCCAACCGCACGCCCCACAAGGCGCTGGTGGTCCAGTTCACGCAGGTCGGCCGCCCGGACTGGGGCGCAAACCGCCTCGTCAACGAGCGCTTCAACGCCGGCGCGTCCATGCGCTGGCGCGTCAACGGCCCGGAATGCCGCTACGACGTGCGCATCACTTTCGAGGAAGGCAACGAGTTCGTCCGCCTCGACCATGATTTCTGCGCGCAGGAGAAGATCGAGATCACGGCCATCGACGCGCCGGCGACCGCCATGCCCGCCCGCGATGGCGTCGCGCTGTACCGGGTGGTCAACCCGACCAACCAGGTCGTCTCGGTGCTGCGCGTCACGCCGTCGGGCGCGGGCCGGCCGGGGCCGGACCTGCTCGGCGAATGGGTGATGATGAAGGGCGATCACTATACCGGCCGCGTCGCCCGGGGCGGCCGCTGCCTCTACGACATCCGCGTCGGCTTCAACCCGGCGGAGACCGAGACCGCCACCATCGCCCGGCAGAACCTGTGCGAGACGTCGGAGATCGTCATCCCGGCGCGCGCGACGACGGGCGGGTGAGTTTGCAGGAGGCGGCTTCCGCCTTTGACCTGCAACCTTCGACCGGCAAGCTTTGACTTGGATACCCCGGCCGTGGCACACGGCCCGCTCACCGACAGGATTTGGAGACGGGCCGTGGACAGGACCGAGATCACGAAGCTGCAGGACTATCTGCGCCGCAAGTTCGGCAACGACACCATCAAGCTGCATCCGAACATGCGGCGCAAGGAAATGGTCGAGGTGATGATCGGCGACGAGCAGATCGGCACGCTCTACAAGGACGTGGACGAGGGCGAGACCTCCTACACGGTGACCATCTCGATCCTCGACATCGACCTCGACGAGGTGTGAGGCTCGGGACGTGGCGTTAACCGCTTCTTAAGGAAGTCGGCCCCGGCCCTTAACAGAACCTTACCGACGCGATACCGATTGGGACGCCGCCATGCGGCTCACGTTCCGCCAGTCGAGTACCGCGTCATGTCCGCGCAAAGCCTGCAGCTCTTTCATTCGCTCGCCCTCGGCTTTGCCGTCTCCGGACTGCTCGTTGCGCTCTACCGGACGCTCGCCGACAAGCCGGCGAGCTTCCGCCTGCTGCAGGGCGGGGGCTTCGGCGCCGTGCTGGCCGTGCCGTTCCTCGCCTTCGCGGCCCCGGCGATCATCGTGCGCAACACGATCCGCGGCCGGCGCATCGAGAACCGCCGCTTCGAGTTTGTCTTCCTCGCCAGCACGCTCGCGCTGTTCTGGAGCCTGATGTCGGGCCGCGTCGTGACCATGATGGTCCGCTCCTTCGGGCTGTGAAGCCCCTAGAAGGCACCTGACACCCCCTGTCAGCGGGGCAGGCGCAGACTTACCCCGTCAATCACGGGGAATTCCCATGCCGATCAGCGCCGCCCATCTCGATGACCGTCCCGCGACCCGCGACGGCCGGCACGATTTCGACTTCCTGCTGGGCGCCTGGACCGTGCGGCACCGCCGGCTCAGGACGCGCCTCAAGGGCGATACGGCCTGGGGCGAGTTCGACGGCACCTGCGCCGCGCTGCCCATCCTCGGTGGCCTCGGCAATCTCGACGACAACCTCATCAACCTGCCGGACGGCCCTTATCGCGCCGCGACGCTGCGCGCCTACCACGTCGAGGAGCGCTGCTGGTCGATCTGGTGGCTGGATGCGCGCCGGACCGAGATCGACAAGGCCATGCGCGGCACGTTCGAGGGGGACGTGGGCACATTCTTCGCCGACGACGTCCTGGACGGGCGACCGATCAGGGTCCGCTTCGTCTGGTCGGACATCACTCCGCAATCGGCGCGGTGGGAACAGGCCTTTTCCGGCGATGGCGGCGCAACCTGGGAGGTCAACTGGATCATGGATTTCCGCCGCGCCGCATGAGGCGAGGCCGGCTTTTGGCCGGCTTCTCACGGGACGGTGGCCGTGTCATAGCTCGCGGCCGAGCGGAGGAAACCCATGCCCATCTATGCGATCGACGGCATCAAGCCGGTCCTGCCCGATGAGGACCGCTATTTCGTCGCCCCCGATGCCCATGTGATCGGCAATGTCCGCCTCGGCGTGGATGTCGGCATCTGGTTCGGCGCGGTGATCCGGGGCGACAACGAGCCCATCGCGATCGGCGAACGCACCAACATTCAGGAAATGTGCATGCTGCACACCGATCCCGGCGCGCCCATGACCATCGGCTCGGACTGCACGATCGGCCACAAGGTGATCCTGCACGGCTGCATCATCGGTTCGTCGACGCTGATCGGCATGGGCTCGACCATCCTCAACCGGGCGCGCATCGGCAATAACTGTCTCGTCGGGGCCAATTCGCTGGTCACCGAGGGCAAGGAATTTCCCGACAATTCGCTGATCGTCGGCGCTCCCGCGCGCGCCGTCAGGACGCTGGACGAGGCGGCCATCGCGCGCCTGAAGGTCTCGGCGGCGCATTACGTCCAGAACGCCTACCGGTTCAAGAAGGGCCTGACGCCGGTCGGGTGACGCCATGGCGACGCCGTCCGTCGATTTCTTCTACGAATTCGCCTCCACCTATTCCTATCCCGCGGCCATGCGGATCGGCGAGGTGGCGGAGGCTGCCGGCGTCGTGGTCAGGTGGCGGCCGTTCCTGCTCGGGCCGATCTTCGCGGAGGCCGGGTGGACGACATCGCCCTTCAACCTCATCCCCGCCAAGGGGCGGAACATGTGGCGGGACCTTGAGCGGACCACGGCGGCCATGGGCCTGCCGTTCCGCAAGCCGGACCCTTTCCCGCAGAACAGCCTGCTCGCGGCGCGCATCGCGACCGCGCTGCCGGATGACGGCAAGCGGGCGGCCTTCTCGAAAGAGGTCTACCGGACCGAGTTCGGCGAGGGGCGCTCCATTGCCGATCCAGACGTCATCGGCACGATCCTGAAGCGGCTCGGCATCGAGCCGGCGACGCTGATCGTCGCTGCCGGGTCGGAAGCCAACAAGCAGGCGTTGCGGGCGACCACCGAAGAGGCCAAGGCCAGGGGCCTGTTCGGCGCGCCGAGCATCGTCACATCGGGCGGCGAGCTGTTCTGGGGCAATGACCGCGTCGAGCAGGCGGTAGCTTGGGCCAAAGCCCACGCCTGACGAACTCCCGTAAAAGGTGACGGCCGGCCCTCATTCTGAGGTACCGGCCGTCTATCGCGAACCCGGTCTGGGGACGGGGAGGGGTGGGACGTGACCGAGGACGCGAATTCCTGAAATCATTACTGCGTGGCGACCGCGGCGGGAGCCGATGCCGGGCCGATGGTGACCCAGCGGTCGGGGTCGGCCTCGGACTGGCGCTTCACGAAGCGGTAGCCGGTCTGGTTCCAGAGGCGGATCTCCTCCGTCTCGTTGTCCAGGATGTAGTCGCCGCGATCCGTGCGGACCGTGAGGATGGCGTGGCCGTCACCCTTGCGGTCGCGGACCACGGTGATGAGCAGCGCGCTGGCCGGGAAACCGGCGCGGATCAGCATCTGCTTCTTCAACAGGACATAGTCCTCGCAATCGCCGCGGCCGGAGGCCGGATAGGTCCAGTGCTCCTCGACGCCGTACTGGTCCATGTCGGTCACCGGCTCGATGGCCGTGTTCACGTGGGCGTTGATACGGGTCAGCGCCGCCCAGTTGGCGCGGTCGGCCCGCACCAGTTCGATCTGCGCCGGGCGCGCCCGGCAATCGGCCGGAAAGTCGCGGCAGAACTGCCGCCAGCCGATCGGCGCGGATGTCGCGCCCATTTCTCCGAGGAAGGCCGCCTGGCGCTGCTGCGCCGCGCCCTCCGAAACCGATACCGACACGAGAAGCCCGAGCGCCATTGCGCCCGCCATGCCCCATCGCGCCAGTCCCCTTGCCGGCCAGCCGGCAACCCCACCCTGCATTGACGTGTCCCTCCGTCGATGGCCGGACACTGGCAGGCGGCTTTTGCGGTGCGCTGAAACCGATCGGTGAAAGGCTAGGGATTTGGGTCAGGGTTCGTTCAGGTTGACGGGCCGTGGATTCACCAATGCGGATCGCAGGCCGATTCAGCGAAACGACGCAAGATATTGGGATGTTTATGGAAACGCGCTTGATGTCGCTGCCATTGGTGTGCGCGGCGTTAGCTCCGCACCGGCAGGGTGACGCGATCCGTTAACGGCGAAGCGCGGATCGGCAAGCGCGGTTTACCCGCGCTTCAGCACGTCGCGATCTCGCACTGGCGAGGTCTTCGGAAGAGGGCTGGGGAAGGGGTCGTCCGGCCGGTCAGTTCGGGAACAGGACCGGCTCAGGATCGGCCTTCAGGTCCGCGCCGAGCTCCTGGCCGAGCGCGATGATCGTCTCGATCGGCTGCTGGCGGGAGAATTCGACGGCCACGCCCTTGTCGAGAATGCGCACGACGCGCGCCATGGTCCGCGATATCTGCACGATGTCGCCGGGCTTGAGCTCCTCGGCGCCGCCGATGGCCGCGCCCGACAGCGAGATGTCGAGGACGCGCACCGGCACCTTCTCGCCGACCGGAGTGGTGATGGTGGTGAAGGGGTTGCGCGGAATGATGCGCTCGTGCCGCCGGTCTTCCGGCAGGCCGAGGATCTGGCGGTTGGCGAGCCAGGTGAGCTGGTCGGCGAGCTTGTCGCGCTTTCTGAGCGAGGCCTCGATGGTCATCGAGAAGCCGGTCTCGCCGACGCGGACGATCATGCCCTCGATGCGGCCGATATGGTCGAGATAGGCGATGACGCGCTCGCCGAGCTTGCCGACGATGGGGGCGACGATGGCAGCGCCGCCGGGCGACATGTCCACGACCTGGCAGGGAAACTCGCGGCGGTCGGACAGCATGAAGCGGCCAAGCACGTCCACTCGCACGCGCTGGAAGCGGCGATTTTCCTCCGACGAGGGTGCGGACAAGACTTTCGCTAGCGCTGACATGTTCGGCAATGTTCGAGCATCGACCTGCCGAAGATTAAGGATCGGGCGTTAACGCGCCGTTGCCATTACCGAAATCTATCGCACGATCAAGCGGCATTCCCGCCCTGGATCACCCGCAGCGCGGGCCTCGCGCCGAGGATGACGGTCGCGGGGGCGCTGGCGGGGGCAATAGCGGGGACGGAGGCCGCTGCCGGCTGCCAGCTCGGCCAGAGGAGGCGGGCGCCGCCGAGGGTGAGGCGGACGATCTGGTCGCGGCCCATCCAGTAGGGCTGTTCGGCGGCGGAGAGGCAGCCGATCATGCGCGCGCCGATGCGGCCGCGATGGACCAGCGGCAGCACGACCGCCTCGAGATCAACGGTGCGGCCTTCCGCTGTCGCCCCGGAAAGGGACACAAGCAGGCCGGCCTGCGCCGAATGGGCGTCGGACAGGGTGCGGGCGACCTGCCGCCGGTCGTCGGGAGCGAGACCGGCCAGGAAATCCGCGCCTTTCATGTCGCGGGCGAAGATCTGGCAGATGCGCGAGCCGGCGAGGCGATAGAAGATCTGCCCCGTGCGGTCGCGCTCCAGAATGAAGGTGTCGCCGAGCACGGAGGCGATCTCGCGCGGCTCGATCTCCGCGCGATCCGGGGCCGGGCGGCCGGCGCGCAGGCCATTCCAGTAAGCGAAGAGCATCCGGCTTTCGGTGTGGTGCATGGCGAGCCTCGTCTGTGCCGGTTCGGGACAGGAAAAGGCTGTCCGGGCGGCTTGGGGAGAGGTTCAGCAGCGGGCGTGCCATGGCGGCCGGCGGAGCCCAGGGTTAATGGTCCGTCAACGGGGTAAGGTTAAGAAAGGGTTTCGATTGCGGTGGCCCGGCCGGCATGGTTCTTCAGGGGCGTTCCACGAATTCGGACCGGCGGTGTCGACTCCGCCGCCGGCCCGCTCAACTTGAAGGGCTTTCTCCGGGGACAGAGGAGAGGGAGACGTGACAAACGGAACCGGTTCGCCGGTTCCGACGCTCCAGCCGGGGAGGGATCGCAAGATCTCTCCCCTTTTTTTGTCCACTGGGGCGATATCGCACGATTTTCCGCCTTTTGCTGGCCATGCAAGGCAGGTCGGCGGCGGCGCTGACCTCGACTCAAGGGCGCGCCTCGGCCTAGAGAGGGCCTCCCGCCGGCGAGAGCGCATCCATACCGTGTCCGACCGCGAACCGATCCTCAACATTCCCGGCGTGGTCACGGTGCTGACCGGCGCGATGATCCTGATCCATGCGGCACGGGACTGGCTGATCGGGGAGGACGCCGACCGGCAGGTCCTGCTGACCTTCGCGTTCATCCCGGCGCGGTTCGAGCACTCGCTCGCGGCGTCGTGGGGATTTCCGGGCGGCGTCGGCGCCGATATCTGGACCTTCGTCACCTACGCCTTTCTGCATGCGGACTGGACGCATCTCGGCGTCAACGTCCTGTGGTTCCTGGTTTTCGGCTCGGCAGTGGCGCGCCGCTTCGGCATGCTGCGCAGCGTCCTGTTCTTTGCCGCCACGGCCGCCGCCGGCGCGCTCGCCCATCTCGCCGCGGTCGGCACCGCGTTCGTACCGGTGATCGGGGCCTCCGCGGCCGTTTCCGGCTTCACTGCCGCCGCGCTCCGCTTCGTGTTCCAGATGGGTGGGCCGCTGGGCGCCATGCGCGCCAGCGCGGAGGACGCCTATCGTCAGCCGGCGCTCAGCCTTGCCGAAATGGTCCGCAACGGGCCGATCATGGGCATGACGGTGGTGTGGATCGCGCTCAACGTCGCGTTCGGCGCAGTGAACCTGCCGCTGCCGGGATTCGAGGGGCAGATCGCCTGGCAGGCCCATCTCGGCGGCTTCGTGGCCGGGCTGCTGCTGTTCCGCTTCTTCGATCCCGTCCCTGCCGGTTCCATCGCCGCACGGTAGGACAGCTCCTGCTGCATATGCGCGCAGGGGCCTTGTCATCGGTGCCCTTCGTCGGAAATACTTGCCGTCCGGGAGACCGGACAGGCTGGACGAGGGCGTGTCGGCTCGGGGCGCGCCCGCCACGCAACCGGAGGCGCGCGCGATGAACGTGAAGAGCATTCTGGATATCAAGGGCAGGGCGGTGGCCACGATCGCCGTCGATGCGTCGCTGGCCGATGCGGCCCACATGCTCGCGGACAAGAAGATCGGCGCCATCGTGGTGACGGGGACAGGCTTCAGCGTTGCGGGAATCCTGTCCGAGCGCGACATCGTGCGGCAGGTATCGGAGCGCGGCGCGGCGGCGCTCGACCGCACGGTCGGCGAAACCATGACCACCAAGGTCGTCACCTGCGCCGAGGCCGATTCCATCGGCCAGCTCATGGAGCGCATGACCTCGGGCAAGTTCCGCCATCTGCCGGTGGTCGAGGGCGGCCGGCTCGTCGGCATCGTCTCGATCGGCGACGTGGTGAAGTGGCGTCTCGCCGAAATCGAGAGCGAGCACGAGGCGCTCAAGGGCTACATCATGAATTCCTGACGCATTGGCGTTGGGGGCGCCGGGACGAGGCGTCAGGCGACGGCCTTTATCGCCTCGGCAATATCCGGCAGGAGGCGCTCGGTCGCCTCCTCACCGAGGGCGATGGCATCGGCCGCGCGGTGGAATTCGAACAGACCGAGCCGCGACAGGCGCGGACCGATCAGCACGTTCGGCGGATCGCCGGCGAGGCGCGTGCGCGCGATGCGCTCCTGGGTGGCATTGAACGCCTTGGCCATGACGGTGGGGATGCCCGGCGACCGGGCGATGGCGATGCGCGGATCGATGGCGCCGACCGGCGGCGGAGCGTCCGGGTAGGGGCGGCGCAGCGCGCGCCCGATCCCGCGGCCCAGTCCCCGGCCGATGCCGCGTCCAATACCCTTGCCGAGATTGACGACGGCGCTGACGCGCGGGCGGCGCTCGACCAGCGGCAATTCCTCGTCCTCCGGGCTGGTGCCGTGATCCTGGATCACTGTGGCGCGACCCAGCGCATCGGCATTGAGGCTCACCGCGATCACCATGCGCGCGCCGAGCGCGCGCGTAACGGAGACCGGCACCGGATTGGACAACGCGCCGTCCATCAGCCAGCGGCCGCCGATGCGAACGGGCGGCAGGATGCCGGGCAGGGCGTAGGAGGCGCGCAGCGCCGTCATCAGCCGGCCGCGGGTGAGCCAGACCTCGTGGCCCGTGCCGATCTCGGTCGCGACCGCCGCGAAGGCGATGGGGAGATCCTCGATCCGTGTCTCGCCGATCTCGCGTTCCAGAAGTTGCGCGACGCGCGAGCCGCCCATCAGCCCGCCGCCGGAAATGGCGATGTCGACCAGCGAGATGACATCGCGGCGCTTCAGGGACAGGGCCCAGTCGGCCAGCGTGTCCAGGCGGCCGGCCGCATAGAGCCCGCCGACCAGCGCGCCGATCGAGGTGCCGGCGATGATGTCGGGTTCGTAGCCCGCGCGGACCAGCGCCCTGAGCACGCCGATATGGGCAAGACCGCGCGCGGCGCCGCCGCCGAGCGCCAGGCCGATGGTCGGGCGCGGCGGCGGGGCGGGCGCGGGCCGCTCGCCCTCCGCCATTTCCGGTTCCACGGCGCGTCTGCGCTTCAGTCTCAGCATCGCGCTAGCCGAATGCCGGACGCAGGCGGTCGGCGTCGCGCGGTTCCAGCCTGACGCTGCCCGGCCCGCCGCCGGTGGGAATCGCGCGGTAGAAGCAGGTTTTACGGCCGGTATGGCAGGAGCCGCCGTCGCCGCCGACCTTCACCTTCAGCCAGACGGCGTCCTGGTCGCAATCGATGCGCATCTCCACCACCGTCTGGATCTGACCGGACGTGTCGCCCTTGTGCCAGAGCGTCTTGCGGGAGCGCGACCAGTAGTGCGCCTCGCCGGTCTCGATGGTTTTCCACAGGGCTTCGGGATTCATGTGGGCAACCATCAAAAGGTCCCCGCTCTCCGCATCGCTGGTGACCGCGGTGATCAGGCCGTCCGCGCCGAAGCGCGGCGACAGAATGTCGCCTTCCTCAAGGGCCGCCTTGGGTCCGGGAGGGGGGAAGGTCGGGGGGCATTCGGCGCACATGGCGTCTTTCCTGGCATCGGACGTGTCAAGCCTTCTACAGCGGGCCGGGGGCGAAGCCAAAGGGCGGAAGTGTCCCGCCACCACCACGTCAAGGTTAACGAAACCTTCCGCTCGTCCAGCCCCTAGCCGGCGCGATAATCATGTCGCCCCATTCTTTCGGAGGTCCCATGAGCGAAGCGACCGACAGCCGCCAGCGCGAGCTTTTCGCGGCTTCCGCAGTGCCGGACCGGACGGAGCTCAAGGCCCACGCCGCCCTCTATGCCGCGCGGGAGGCCGCGGCCGGGCCCGTTGCCGCGGAGCCCGAGGTCGTGACGGCGAGGCCGCGGAACATCCCGCAGGGCGGGGCTGCCGCTGCCCGCGGCGTGCGCGAGCGGCTGGTGGCCGAGCACCGCGCGGTGGTGGTGGAGGCGACGAAGCGCTTCTCGGGCGGCATCCCGAAGGGATCGATCCTGAAGATAAGGCTCGCCGACCTGCCGAAACTGCTCCAGCCCGGCCGCGACACCGACCGTCTCACCTGATCTGGTTGCGGCGCAAAAGCGGCGGATGCTAAGAGGCCCGGTCCACTTTTCTTTCCGGGTGAATTCCGCATGTCCGTCGATCAGGCGACCGTCCGGCGCATCGCGCATCTCGCGCGCATTGCCGTGACCGAGGAGGAGGTGCCGCACCTCCAGGGCGAACTCAACGCGATCCTCGCCTTCGTGGAGCAGCTCAACGAGGTGGACGTGACCGGCGTCGAGCCGATGACCTCGGTCACGCCCATGGCCATGAAGAAGCGGCAGGACGTGGTGACCGACGGCGGCATTGCCGACGAGATCGTCGCCAATGCGCCCCAGCACGAGGGCCATTTCTTCTCAGTTCCCAAGGTCGTGGAGTGACCGCCATGACCAAGTCCGCATCCACCGAACTGACGCAGCTCACCATCGCCGAGGCCCACGACGGCCTGGCGAAGAAGTCGTTCTCGGCGACCGATCTGTCCAAGGCCTATCTCGCGGCCATGGAAAAGGGCCGTAAGCTCAACGCCTATGTGCTGGAGACGCCGGAGAAGGCGCTGGAAATGGCCGCCGCCTCCGACGCGCGCATCGCGAAAGGCGAGATCGGCCCGCTGGAAGGCATTCCGATCGGGGTCAAGGACCTGTTCTGCACCAAGGACACGCGGACGACGGCCTGTTCCAACATTCTCGGCAATTTCGTGCCGCCCTACGAGTCGACGGTGACGTCGAACCTGTGGCGCGACGGCGCGGTCATGCTCGGCAAGCTCAACAACGACGAATTCGCCATGGGCTCGTCCAACGAGACGAGCTGTTTCCCCGGCGCGATCAATCCGTGGCGGCGCAGCGGCTCGAATGTCGGCGCGGCCACGGGCGGCGTCGAGGGCAATTACCTCGTGCCCGGCGGATCGTCGGGCGGTTCGTCCGCGGCGGTTGCCGCCATGCTCTGCGCTGGTGCGACGGCGACCGATACCGGCGGCTCGATCCGCCAGCCGGCGGCCTTCACCGGCACGGTCGGCATCAAGCCGACCTACGGGCGCGTCTCCCGCTGGGGCATCGTGGCCTTTGCCTCTTCGCTCGACCAGGCGGGCCCGATCGCCCGCGACGTGAAGGATGCGGCCATGCTGCTGCGGTCCTTCGCGGGCGCCGACGCCAAGGACACGACCTGCGTCGACCGTCCGGTGCCGGATTATGTCGCCGCGGTCGGCAAGTCCGTCCGCGACATGACCATCGGCATCCCCAGAGAATATCGGATCGAGGGCATGCCGCCCGAAATCCAGAAGCTCTGGGACGACGGCGCTCGCGTCCTGAAGGAGGCCGGCGCCAATATCGTCGAAATCTCCCTGCCGCACACGAAATATGCCCTGCCGGCCTATTACGTCGTGGCGCCGGCCGAAGCCTCATCGAACCTCGCGCGCTATGACGGCGTGCGCTACGGCCTGCGTGAGCCGGGCAAGGACATCGTCGACCTCTACGAGAAGACCCGCGCCAGGGGCTTCGGCAAAGAGGTCCGGCGGCGCGTCATGATCGGCACCTACGTGCTCTCCGCCGGCTATTACGACGCCTATTACGTGCGTGCGCAGAAGATCCGGACGCTGATCAAGCAGGACTTCGAGCAGGCCTATGCCTCCGGCGTCGATGCGATCCTGACCCCGGCGACGCCGTCGGCCGCCTTCGGCATCGGCGAGAAGGGCTCGGTCGATCCGGTCGAGATGTATCTTCTCGACGTGTTCACCGTGACGGTGAACATGGCGGGCTTGCCGGGCATTGCCGTGCCGGCCGGGCTCGACCCTCAGGGCCTGCCGCTCGGGCTCCAGCTCATCGGCCGCGCCTTCGACGAGGAGACGCTGTTCTCGCTCGCCAGCGTCATCGAGAAGGAGAAGGGCCGTTTCCCCGTCACCGAGCGCTGGTGGGGCTAGAACGACCATGCTGGTCTCCCGCGCCGTCGCCATCGCGTGCCTGACGGTGTTCGGGTGGATGCTCTGGGCGCTGACGGTGCTGCTCACCGTCTATCTCGCCATGGGCTGGAGGTCGGGCGACCCGAATTTCAAGCTCACCTATCTCGCCGTGATGGCGGCCGGCTGTTTCGCGGGCGGTTTCCTCTGCCGCTATCTCGCGCGGAAGATCGAGGGCGCCTGAGCAGGAAAAACGGCCCCCGCGTTTCCGCGAGGGCCGTCTCGGGTGGCGACTTCGACCACGGGAGCAGCGTCAGTCCACCCAAGCCAGATGCGTCAACGTGCCGTTCAGGCCCTGAAGCGCTCCGCGGGCGGTGGCGCGGCCCGACTGCAGGTCGACGCTATGCACCGTGTTGCCGGCGACGAGCCACGCGGTGTTGGTGGTGTTGACCGTCGCGATGTTGAAAGCCACCGGCCCGGACAGGCGAACGCCGAGCGAGCCGACCGTGTTGAGGACGCCGTCGTTCGGCGGTGCCTGCGTCACAAGGTTTCCAGCCGCGTCGATGTTGTAGAGCATCGTCGAGGTCGTGCCCTTCACGGAGTTCGTATAGGCGCCGGCGAGCACGCGCGGCGGCGTGGAGGCGTTGGCGTCGCCCGGCTTCCACTTGTGGCTGCCGTCGACCGTGACCTTGCCGTCATCGACGTTCACGCGGAAACTGACGCCGTCCGGCGTCATGATGCGCAGGCGGTCGGCCATGGGGTTGAAGTCGACGGTGATCGAGGTCGTTCCACGCAGCGTCTCGGACAGCTTGGACTTGACCGTGGCGCGGCCGGTGGCCGGATCGATCGTCACGATATTGCCGTCGCTGGCGACGCCGTAGAGCATGCCGTCGGCCGGGCGGCGGTCGATGCCAAGAAGCGTGGCGGCTCCCGTGACGGCGACAGTGCCGGTGACGCGGCGGCTCTCGGGATCGATGGTGACCAGCTTGTTGCCGTCGACCAGTCCGACCAGGCGGTCGGCGAAAGCCGGAGCCGTCCCGAGGGTCATCAGGAACGAGGCTGCGACAAGTGTTTTCTTGGTAATCATGGGGCACTCCCGGGTTTGCCGTTTTGACGCTGTTCGCGCCGCGGATGGCGCTCGGTGCGCCGGTTGGACCTGAGCGATACCCGCCGGCCAGCCCGTTCGGATGCACGCCTTGATGCCGATAGCCGCGCGGCGCGTTGCCGGCGGGACCGGGCCCGCGCCGTTTTCGTCCGATATGTCAATGTGTTGAAGGCGGGCTCCAGCCCAAAGAATGGAAACGGCCCCCGCATTTGCGCGGAGGCCGTCCCCCGGGGCCGTCACACGACGGGAGGCGCTGTCTTCCGGCCCCCGGGCGGAGGGGGCGTCCGCCCATCATGGGTACACGGGGTGCGACCATTCGGACGCAGCGGCGGCGCGCATCTACCGTATTGTCGGGACCTGACCAGCTTTAGCCTGCATCCAAATTAACATCCGCCCGTGTAGGGCAGAAGGACAGCATGGTTTCGGGAGGCTCCATGGCACCTGTCGCCACCGATCTGAAGGACGCACTGGCCCGCTGCGGCCGGGGCGAGAAAGCGGCCCTGCGGGTGATTTACGAGTCAGAATGCCCGGCAATGATCGGTGTGGCGCTGCGCATCGTGAAGCGGCGCGAACTCGCCGAGGAGGTCGTGCAGGAAGCCTATGTGAAGATCTGGCGGAACGCGCACCGCTACGATCCCGAACTCGGCCCCCCCAAGGCATGGCTCTATGCCATCGTCCGCAACCAGGCGCTCAACGTGCTGCGCGACGGCCGGCGTGAGGATCTCGTGGACGAGGTGCCGGAGGATATGGACACGGCGGTGGAGGCCTATCAGGCCATCGAGCGCCTTCCTGACGCGAGCGCGCTCCGGCGCTGCCTCGAAGGGCTGGAGCCGCGCCGGCGCGTCAGCCTCGTCATGGCCTATGTCGACGGATTCTCCCACGGCGAGATCGCCGGCCGGCTCGCCGTGCCGCTCGGCACGGTGAAGGCGTGGATTCGCAGGTCTCTCGTGGCGCTGAAGGAGTGCATGGGATGACGCACGACCTGATCGCCGCCGCCGGGGAATATGTCGCCGGCCTGATGGCGCCGGAAGACCAGGAAGCCTTCGAGCGGCGGATCGCCACCGATGCCGAGGCGCGCCGCGCCGTGGCCGACTGGCGCACGAAACTGCTCGCCCTCGACGAGACGGTCGCCCCCGTCACCCCCTCCGAGAGCCTCTGGCCGCGGATCGAGGCGGCTGTCGGCAAGGCCCTGCCTGCGACCGCCGGCCGCCAGGGCTGGCTGGGCAGGATCTGGGCGGATGTCTCGGCCCTGCGCATCGCCGCGCTGGCGGGTGCGGCAGCGGCGCTGCTGCTCGCCGTCGTGCTGGTCGTGCAGCCTTTCGGAACGATCGCTCAGCCGGTGGTCGTCGCCGTGCTCAATGCGCCGAACACAACCGAGGCGGGCGCCATCGTCGAGGCCTATGCGGACGGCCGTATCCGCGTCGTGCCGCTGCGGGCCATCCCCGTGCCCGAGGGCCGCACGCTGCAGGTCTGGACCCTGTGGGACCGGCAGGTCGGCCCGCGCTCCGTCGGCCTGATGCCGGTCGCCCGGCAGATCGATTACCGGACGAGCGGCATGCCGCGGCCGGCAGACCAGCAGCTCTACGAGATCACGCTGGAGCCGGCGGGTGGCTCACCGACCGGGCGGCCGACCGGGCCGATCCTCTATGTCGGCCGGGGTTCGGCACCGCTTTAGGACGGGCAGGGCAGCCGCTATCGGCCGCCCGCCCTTGCCGTATCGCGCCTCATTGGCTACCCACGGCAATCCCCTTTTCGATTGCCGGGCCTGCCCATGACCGCTCATGCCAATCCGAAGAACCTCATCCCCGGCGCCACCGGCGACTGGGAGGTGGTGATCGGCCTCGAAATCCATGCGCAGGTGGCGTCCAACGCCAAGCTGTTCTCCGGGGCCGCGGTCGGCTTCGGTGCGCCTGAAAACAGCCAGGTGAGCCTCGTGGACGCGGCCATGCCCGGCATGCTGCCCGTCATCAACGAGGAATGCGTGCGCCAGGCGATCCGCACCGGCCTCGGGCTGAAGGCGAAGATCAATTACCGCTCGGTCTTCGACCGGAAGAATTATTTCTATCCGGATCTGCCGCAGGGCTACCAGATCAGCCAGTACAAGAGCCCGATCGTCGGCGAGGGCGAGGTGACGGTGGACCTCTCCCCGACCGAGAGCTTCACGGTCGGCATCGAGCGCCTGCATCTCGAGCAGGATGCCGGCAAGTCGATCCACGACCAGAGCCCGACGCTCTCCTATATCGACCTGAACCGCTCGGGCACCGCGCTCATGGAGATCGTCTCCAAACCGGACATGCGCTCGGCCGACGAGGCGAAAGCCTATGTGACCAAGCTGCGCACGATCCTGCGCTATCTCGGCACCTGCGACGGCGACATGGAGAAGGGCAACCTGCGCGCCGACGTGAATGTTTCGGTCCGCAAGCCGGGCGATGCTTTCGGCACACGCTGCGAGATCAAGAACGTCAACTCGATCCGCTTCATCGGGCAGGCCGTGGACTACGAGGCGCGCCGCCAGATCGGCATCATCGAGGATGGCGGCACGATCTCCCAGGAGACGCGCCTGTTCGACGCCGGCAAGGGCGAGACGCGCTCCATGCGCTCGAAGGAGGAGGCGCACGACTACCGCTACTTCCCCGATCCCGATCTTCTGCCGCTCGAATTCGACCAGGCCTATGTCGACGACCTCGCGAAGTATCTGCCGGAACTGCCGGACGCCAAGAAGGCGCGCCTGATCGCCCAGTACGGCCTCACGCCCTACGACGCCTCCATCCTCGTGCTGGAGAAGGAGAGCGCCGACTATTTCGAGGCGGTGGCGAAGGGCCGCGACGGCAAGACGGCCGCCAACTGGGTTATCAACGAGCTGTTCGGCCGCCTGAACAAGGAAGGCCGCGAGGTCACGGCTTCGCCGGTCTCGCCCGCCCAGATCGGCGGAATCATTGACCTGATCCAGGCCGGCACCATTTCCGGCAAGCTCGCCAAGGACCTGTTCGAGATCGTCTTCACCGAGGGCGGCGACCCCGCGGAGATCGTCGAAACCCGCGGCATGAAGCAGGTCACGGATACGGGCGCCATCGAGAAGGTGATCGACGAGGTGATCGCGGCCAACCCCGACAAGGTCGAGCAGGCCAAGGCCAAGCCCACCATGCTCGGCTGGTTCGTCGGGCAGGTGATGAAGGCGTCCGGCGGCAAGGCCAATCCGGGCGCGGTCAACGAGATCCTGAAGGCCAAGCTCGGGATCGAGTGAATCGGGCGGCCACCGGCCGCCCGCTTGTCGCTGCCTACCAGATGGGGCGGCCCCAGATATTCACCGGCACGTTGTCGTCCCGGTGCCTGCCGCCACACACGCCCGCGGCGCAGGCGGCCGCAAGCCCGATCAGCAGCGCCGCTGCGGCCGTGAAGCCGGCGAGCACCGCCGATTTGCGCGCCGTGTCGGCAGCCGCGCGCGCCTTGATCTCCAGGTCGCGGGCTTCATTGACCGCCTCGGTCACGCGCCTGCGGGCATCGTCCTGCGACGCGCCGGTTCGCGACGAGACGACCTGCGCGAGGTAGTCGCGGTCGCGCACCGTGAGCTCGCGGTTGCGGATGACCGAGCCGAAAGTGCGTGCGAGGTCCGCCCGCAGCAGGGTGTCGTCCGCAGCGGTGCCGCCCGTCGCGGGCGGCGTCGCACCCGGCACGGGCCGCAGCAGGCTCGCTACCGCGAAATCGGCGGGATTGAGGCTGGCGGCCGGGCCGCTGCCGCCGCTCATGGCAGCGCCGGTTCCGGCGGCCGTACCGGCTGCGAGGCGGCTCGCCGTGCTGGCGGCGATCGTGCTGCCGAAGGCGACGAGAAGGGCCATCATCAGGACGCCGACCGCCCACATGAGCAGGCCGTGGGCACCGTCGCTGAACTGGCGATCCCCCACGGCTATGGACGACGCGCGGGTGCGGAGCCTGGCGGCGAGATAGCCGCCTGCGGCGAACGAGAGAATCTGGATCAGGACCGACCAGTAGGTGACGAAGATGAGCGTCGCCCAGAGCGAGATGCCGCTTCCGGGCCAGGGCGAGGTCAGCGACAGGCCGACCGCCCCGCCGAAGGCGATGGCGACGGAGCCGAGCGCAGCCGCGACCAGCGCGCCGGCCACGACCGGTCCCCATTCGATGGCGGAGCCGGACATCGCTTCAGGGTCATGGACCGCGGTGGTCATGGCCATCACCGCAATCCGAGCAGCGACAGGATCGCCATGACGATGACGATCAGCCCGACGAGATAGATGATACCGTTCATGGTGGCCTCCTGAATCAGGGTTACCGGGCGTCCGGCATTTTGATCGTCAGCGTCGCGCCGGGATTTCCGCCGCCGAGCCGGCCGGTCGCGAACAGGACCGCTGCGCCGACAAAGACAACGAGCAGGGCCCCGACCAGCACGCCCAACACGCCGCTAGCTCCGCCACCGTCTGCCATTTCCGCCTCCTGCCCGTGGATTTCATTGCCACGAAGCCAACGAGGCCATGGGTCGTTTGTTCCGCAGCCGCCGCCCCGGTGGGGCCGCTTCGTTTCCCTGCCGGCGGAATGGCAGCAACGGCGTTTTCTACCGTTGCGGCCTCGGGGAACAATCGTCTTCCATGCGCCTCCGGCAAGGACGGACCATCCAGAGCGATGGCCGATGGGAGACGATCATGGCGAAGCGCTTCACGCTGAACGGTTTCTGGGCTTCGGGGCCGACCTACAAGGTCGCGCTCATGCTGAGCCTTTGCGGCGAGGACTTCGCCTATAGTTCGATCAACCTGCGGGCCATGGAGCACAAGGCGGAGGCCTATCTCGCCAAGAACCGCTTCGGGCAGGTGCCGGCGCTGGAAGACGGCAAGGCAGGCATCGCGCTCTGCCAGTCCGCGTCGATCCTCGAATATCTCGCCGTCGAGCTCGGCAAATTCCAGGGCGACGGCAAGCTCGACCTGATCCGCGCGCGCGAATGGATGTTCTGGGATTTCGACCGGCTCGCACCGCCGATCTACCGCTCGCGCGCCCAGCGTTTCGGCATCCGCAATTACAGCCAGTCGATCATGGAAATGTATTTCGCCGACGGCACAGCCGCGCTGAAGACGGTGGAAGGCGCGCTGGCCAATTCCGGCTGGCTGGCCGGCAAGGGGCCGACCATCGCGGATATCGACGTCTATGGCGTCGTCGCGTATGCCCCGCAGGCCGGCTTCGGGCTGGACGGCTATCCCGCCATCGCCGCGTGGATGAAGCGCATCGAGGCGCTGCCCGGCTTCGGGCCGGTCACCTCGCTGCTGCCGCAGGCGAGCAGACCGTGAGCCCCGAGGTTTCCATCCGCCTCGGGACGGCGGCCGATGTGCCGCGAATCGCCGCGCTGATCGCCATGGGCCATGCCTCCGCGCCCATGGATGCGGCGGCAGCCGAGGCGGAGGGCCGCCACCCGGCCTATGCCGCGGCCTTCGCCCGCCTCGTGGCCTCCGGCGCCAACCGCCTGTTCGTCGCCGAGCAGGCGGGCAGGGTGGTCGGCACCTACCAGCTCAGCGCGCTGCCGGGCCTTGCCGAGCGCGGGCGCACGCGCGGGAAGATCGAGAGCGTCCATGTCGATCCCTCGCTTCGCGGTTCGGGCGTGGGCGCGGCGATGATGCGCCACGCCATCGCCGAGGCACGGGCGAGCGACATCGGCCTGCTGGAACTGTCGTCCAACAAGAATCGCGCGGACGCGCACCGCTTCTACGAGCGGCTCGGCTTCGCCAGAAGCCACGAGGGCTTCAAGATGGTGCTCGACTAGCCCGCAGCTTTCGTTGCCGGCCTCAGCCGCGCGAACGGCGGGTGCGGCATTCCGGCAGGAAACTCCGCCAGGTCTTGCCCTGCGCCTGGAGCGCCGCCCTGTTGCTGCGCCATTCCGCGCCGCAGTCGCGCATGAGCTGGTCGTTGCGGAGCTGCGCCGCGGAACGCGGCCGGCGCGTGGTCGTCGTGCCTGCGGCCGGCGTGGTCTGCGACGTCGATGCCGACGAGCCGCTGCGCGTGCGTGTCTGGGTGGTCGACTGGGCGGCAGCCACGTCGATGGTCAGGATGAGCGCGGCGGCGGCCGCGAGCCAGTGCAGTTTCATGAGTCGATCCTCCCTCGATCCCCGCCAGTGTCGCGCCCGGTTGCCGAACGGGCGATGAACGCCGGAAGGTTGCAGTCTGTCCCGTCCCCGCGCGCCTGCAAATGAGGCATTGCACGGATGGAAGAGCGGAGGGCTTGGCCGGGCCGCCGGTCGTGATAGCTTCCCGTTCCCGCGGTCCGCCGGCACAGAGGCCGGACCGTCGCGGAAGGAACGCCCGGAGAGCCTCCATGTCGCAGCGCCCCATCGATCTTCACTACTGGCCGACGCCGAACGGCTGGAAGATCACGATCATGCTGGAGGAGTGCGGGCTGCCCTACAACGTGATCACGGTGAATATCGGCAAGGGCGACCAGTTCAAGCCGGATTTCCTGAAGATCGCGCCGAACAACCGCATGCCCGCCATCGTCGACCATGACGGACCGGGCGGCGAGCCGATCTCGGTCTTCGAGTCGGGCGCCATCCTCATGTATCTCGGCCGCAAGACCGGCCAGTTCTATCCGCAGGACGAGCGCAAGCGCGTCGCGGTCGAGGAATGGCTGATGTGGCAGATGTCGGGCTTCGGCCCTATGCTCGGCCAGACCCACCATTTCCGCATCTATGCGCCGGAAAAGGTCGAGTACGCCATCAACCGCTACACCAACGAGGCCAACCGTCTCTATGGCGTGCTGAATCGCCGCCTCGAGGGGCGCGACTATATCTGCGACGAGTACACGATCGCCGACATGGCCTGTATCGGCTGGGCCAAGGCCTGGGAGCGGCAGGGCCAGGACATCAACGATTTCCCGAACGTGAAGGCGTGGATCGAGCGCATGCTCGCCCGACCGGCCGTGCAGCGCGGCCTCATGGTCAACAAGGCGGACCGCAACCCGAACGCGCTGCGCGACGATCCGGCCGCGCAGGCCGTCCTGTTCGGACAGACGGCTCGCTGAACCGACGAGGCGGATTCGGGGAAAGGGCGGCCCCGCGGCCGCCCTTGTCGTTTCGGCCTCAGTTCGCGCGCGTCCAGGTCTGCGAGCGGCAGATCATGCCGCCGAGGACGCAGCCCGACAGCGACATGGAATTGGCCGACGGCATGGTCATGCGGCCGTTATAGGTCTTGCCGTCCTGGAAATTGTAGAGCGTGCCCTGCCACGCATTCGCGCCGTTGGCGCGCATGGTGATCATGCGCACGCCCGCGAGCGCGCGGGTGCGGAGCGAGGCGTTCTCGTTCTTCTCGTCGGTCGTCTGGCCGCGCACCGAGACGATGGTGCCGCAGATCTGGCCGCCGCAATCGGCGAAGCGCACGCGGGTCTCGCCGGACTGGCTGACGAAGGTGCCGATCGGGCTCTGGGCCATGGCGGGGGCGGCGGTCAGCGCAAGGGCAAGCGCCGCGCCGGCGAGGGCGATGGTCTTCATGGGATTTCCTCCGCGGCGCGTCGGTTGCTGCGCGCCTTGGAGCCAATGTCGCGCGGCCCGCGCCGGCCGTAAAGTGTCGACCGGGCACGGGCTCTTAAGGCTGACGTAGCGTTAATCGATCATTGACCCTTGGGAAGCACACTGCCGCGAAAGAGGTAGCCGGCGGCCGTCATGTGGCCGCCCGATCGGAGATCGCGCCATGGTGATGGTCCTCGCCGAGGCTGATGCCCCGTCCATCGCACCGATGGACCTGGAGAATCGCCCGCCCCGCGAGCTTGGAACGCTCTATGCGGCAGGCCGCGTGGTGGAGCGCGATCTGGTCGCCGCCCATATGTGGTTCAACATCGCGGCGCTGCGCGGCGACCGCGACGCGGCGGTCCAGCGGCAGGAGGTCGCCGCCGAGATGAGCAAGGACGAGATCGCTCAGGCGCTGAGCTGGGCGCGGGCCTGGCTCGACTCGCAGGCGCCGGTCAGCGCGTGAACGTCAGCGCCCGCCGCGCACGGTGGCGACGGCAGCGGCCAGATTGTCCAGGCTGAACGGACGAAAGCGGAAAACGATCTCGTGTCGGCCCGGCGTCAGCTCGACGCCGCGGAACAGCACGTTGGCGCGCAGGAGCGGCCGGCGCTGGCCGTTCACGGTGACCTCCCAGCCGGGATAGTCGAGATCGTGCAGGACGAGGATGCTGGCGACCTCCGTTTCCGCCACCAGCCGCACCGAGTTCAGCCGATAGTCGGCAATGGCGACGCGGCCCGGCGTCGGCCGGCCGGGATCGTCGGTCGCGGGCGGCACGGCCTCGACCGGGTCGCCGCGGGCGATCAGCACTTCGGATTCGATATCGAAGGGCGGAATCTCGCCGGCGGCGAGGGTCGCCTCGACGTCGATGGCGCGGAACCGCGCCGCGAGGAAAGCGCGGGGTGCTGCCCGCGGCAGGCGATAGATCCAGTAGGGCGGACCCTGAGCCAAGGTTTCGAGGCGGGGCCGCGGCAGGTTGGCGGGCATCTCGCCCAGCGGCTTGTCGAACATGACGAGTTCGATGCCGAGCAGGCGGGCCAGCAGCGAGCGATAGCCGCGGAAGGTCTGCGGGAAGGGGCGCAGGCGCGGCTCGTGGGCGGTCTCCGCCGCGCCCGTCGCGCGCTCGTAGAGCGCGAAGCGCAGCGGGTTATAGCCGAGCGTCGCCTCGATCCCGTAGGTCATGCCGGCATTCTGCCAGCCGTTTTCCGGTCCGAGGATTTCGACGCGCGGGCGGCGGCCGGCTGCATGATCGCCGTTCGACGCGGCGAGCAGGATCGAGAGCGCCGCGCGATCGGGCGAGGGCTCATCCCGAAACACGGCATAGACGCTCTTCGCCTCGGCATTGATCGGCGTCGTGACGTTGTGGAAGGCGAGCTCGAGCACGGCGAGGCCGGCGAGGGCGGTCGCGGCGAATGAAACGGTCGCGGGATCGCGGAGCCGGCGCAGGAGCCAGAGCGCGAGGATGCCAACGGCGGCCGCGCTGCCGAGCGCGGTCAGGGCCACGACGAGATGGGTGGAGGTCGGCGCGCGGGTCAGCGCAATGCCGATCCCGAGGGCCGCCAGCGCAGCAAGGCCGCCGAGCACGATGCGGTTGAGCGATGCCCGGCCGCGCATTGCGGCATCGAGGCTGCCGCCCGCGATCATCGCGATGGCGAGGACGAGGATGAAGGTGGCATCGGCCGGCCGGCGATAGAGCGAAATGCCGGGAATGAGATCGAAGACGAGGCGGAACAGCGGCGTGTGGGCGCCGAGGGCATAGATCAGGCTCGCCGCGCCGAGGCCGAGGAAGAAGCGCAGGTCCGGACGGAACGCCGCTCTGCCGGCAAGGCCGAAGCCGAGCGTGAGCAGCGTCGCGACCCCGCCGACATGCAGGAAGTTCACGGAGCGGTCGGTCCAGTCGAAATTCGGCCAGTGCGGCGTGCCGGGCCCGAAATAGAGGTCGCTGCGCTGGAGCCCGCCGAAGACGTCGGCCGCGAACAGGCCGATCAGGTTGAACGGGTCGAGCGAGCCGTAGGCGGCGGTCTGGAAGGCGACCATAGGCCGGTTGGAGAAGGCGGCGAACTGGAGCGTCAGCAGGAGCGGCACGGCGAGGATCGCCGCGCCCACTGCGCCCATCACGAGGACCAGCGGTCCGCGCGTGCGCAGCCAGCCCATGAGCGGGCGGTGCGTGCCGGCATGCATGGCCGCGAAGGCGATCAGGACGAGGCAGTTGAGGAAGGCGATCTGGTCGCGCCCGAGCGCCATGATGGCAGCGGCGATGCCGAAGGCGACTGACCAGCGCCAGGAGCGGCGGTCGAGGGCGAGTTCGAGCAAGAGGAGGCAGACCGGCAGCCAAGCGTAGGACACGACGAGGCCGATATGCTGGAGCCGCCCCATGGCCGGCCCGCCGAAGAAGACGATGGCGGCGGCAAGCACGGCCGCCTGCGGCGCGAAGCCCCGGCGGGCGCAGAGCATGGCGGTCGCCGCGGCGGCGCCCGCGAGATGGGCGAGCGCAATGGCGTCGAAAGCGCCCATCGATGCCTTGGGCGCGAGCCATGCCGCGAGCAGGAAGGTCGGCGAGAACAGCAGGGATTGCGGGTCGGCGACCGAGGGGAAGCCGGAGAAATGGTAGGGGTTCCACAGCGGCAGTTCGCCCTGCGAGAGCGCACGGCCGACGAAGCGGAAGAAATTGTAGAACTGGGACTTGGCGTCCCACGGGATGGTCACCGCTTCGAGGGAATAGGCCGCGACGGTGCCGGCCCAGAAGGCGAGGATCGTTGCGGCGACGGCCAGCGTCTCGCCGCGCGTCCAGGCGCGGGGCGGCAGGCGGGCCGGGCTGCTTGCTGTTCTGTCGTTCACGCGCCGCTTTTAGCCGAGCCACCCGGGCGCGGATATGGCCGCTCGCGTCACGCGAGCGCCTTGCGACGCTCCGCCTCGATATCGGGAAGGAAGATCGTCAGGAGCCCGATCAGCGGCAGGAACGAGCAGGCGGCGAAGACGAAGCCGATGCCCCGCGCATCGGCGATCTGGCCGAGCACCGCCGCGCCGATGCCGCCCATGCCGAAGGCGAGACCGAAGAACAGGCCGGATATCAGCCCGACCTTGCCCGGCACCAGTTCCTGCGCGAAGACGAGGATGGCGGAGAAGGCGGAGGCCATGATGAGGCCGATGACGACGGTCAGGACGGCCGTGCCGACGAGGCCCGCATAGGGCAGGACAAGCGTGAAGGGCAGCGCGCCGAGGATCGAGCCCCAGATCACCAGCTTGCGGCCGAAACGGTCGCCGATGGGGCCGCCGAGCAGCGTGCCGGCGGCAAGGCCGCCGAGGAACAGGAACAGGAGGATCTGCGCGGTGGAGACCGACACGCCGAAGCGATCGATGGCGTAGAACGTGTAATAACTCGAGAGGCTCGCAATGTAGATGTATTTCGAGAAGATCAGCAGGGCGAGAACGATGAGCGTCCGCAGCACCAGACGCCGCGGCAGGGCAGGCGGCAGAGCGACTGGCGCCGCCGATTTGGCTGCTGCGGCGCTCCTGCCGACATACCACGCGCCGACGCGGGCGAGCACGATCATGCCGGTCAGCGCGAGGGCTGCGAACCAGGCGAGGCTCTCCTGGCCGCGCGGCAGGATGATGAAGGCCGCGAAAAGCGGGCCTGCGGCGGTGCCGACATTGCCGCCGACCTGAAACAGGGATTGGGCGAGCCCGTGCCGGCCGCCCGAGGCAAGCCGCGCCATGCGCGAGGATTCCGGGTGGAAGATCGCCGAGCCGAGGCCGACCAGCGCCGCGCCGACCAGCAGCAGGCCATAGCTGTGGGCATAGGCGAGGATGAGGAGGCCGGCGAGCGAGGTGCCCATGCCGACGACCAGCGAATAGGGCTGGGGGCGCTTGTCCGTATAGAGGCCGATCAGCGGCTGGAGCAGGGAGGCAGTGCCGTTGAAAACGAGCGTCAGGATGCCGATCTGGCCGAAATCGAGCGCGTAATTGTCCTTCAGCAGCGGATAGATCGCCGTGATCAGCGACTGCATCACGTCGTTGAAGAAGTGGCAGAGGCTGAGCGCTGCAAGAACGCCGAAGGTGGTCGCTTCGGCTGCGGGCCGCCGGTCCCCGGCGGTGGCGATCGTCACGGCATCATCCTCCCGCGGGGATCAGGATGCCCGCGCAACGTTTCCGCCCCGGTCAGGACGGTTCACGGGATAGAGGCTGACGAGAGGCCGCCGGTCAACGTGGCGCGCGCAGGGCGGCCCGGCGCGCAAGGCGGGGCTGGGGGTGGTGCGACCTAATCGGTGTCGGGCGCGCCGGGCAGTTGGAGTTCGCTCGCGACCGACTTCATGATCTCGATCTGGCGGTCGACGGCATTGGATTCCAGCGGACCCTCGAAGACGAGGTCGACGGTGAAATCGCCGAGGTTGCGCGCCACCAGCGACAGCACGCGGTTCGAGGCCGACTGGCGCTGGCCGCCCTCAAGCTGCTGGGCCGGCGAGGCGCCGACGAAGCAGCGGCGGGTCTCCGCGGCAGCCGCCGGATTGGCCGAAATCATGCCGAGCGCGGCAAAGGCGCCGGCAAGGAGTGTCGTCGTGAAGACGGCGTGCGTATTCCTGGCTCGTCGAGCAAGCATTTGTCCGACTCCCTGACTGTGATTGCGGCAATAACCCGCCGCAGCCGGGAAGGTTCCGTCCGGTCTCATCGACCGCTACGGCGGCTGATCACTTGTCTGGGAGCGGATCGGGGCCGCTTCGACGCCTGATGGCGTAAGGGTACGGCTGCTCAGAACACCGTATAGCCGCCGTCGATGACCAGCGTCTGGGCGGTGTGGTAGCTCGACGCGCCGCTCATCAGATAAACCGCGATGCCGCCGAAATCGGATGGCTGACCGAACCGCCGCACGGGAATGCGCGGCGTCACGGCGGCGGCGAATTTCGGATTGGCGAAGGTTGCCTCGGTCATGTCGGTCGAGATCCAGCCGGGCAGGATCGTGTTGGCGGTGACGCCGTAGCGGGCGAGCTCGACGGCCAGCGCCCGCACCATGGCGTTCACCGCGCCCTTGGATGCGCCGTAATGCTCGTTGAAGGCCGCGCCGTCGATGGAGGCGACGGAGGATGTCGCGATCAGCCGGCCATAGGGGTCGCCGGCCTTGGCGCGCTCGGTCATATGCTTCGCGGCGACCTGGAAGCAGTGCATGACGCCCTCGACATTGGCCGCCATGACACGCCGGAAGTCCTCGACCGGGCGGTCGACGAAGGGCCCTTTGCTCGACCCGGTCACGCCGGCATTGGCGATCATGCCGTCGACCCGGCCGAAAGCCTTCAGCGTGGCGACGAAGGCGGCCTCGACCGAGGCGCGGTCCACGACATCGACGCTCTCAGCCTCCGCCCGCACGCCGAGCGCAGAGAGCTTTGACACGGCCTCGCGGTTCTTCGCCTCGTTGCGGCCCCAGACGGAGATGGCGCAGCCGGCGCCGGCCAGCGCCTCGGCCATGCCGAGCCCGATGCCGCCATTGCCGCCGGTGACGACGGCGACGCGGCCGGTGAGGTCGAAGGGATTGGCCATGATGTGCTCGCTCGTTCCTGTATCGCTGTCGGGCGTCAGGGGAGCGTGCGCGGGCGGCCGGCGTCAACGCCGCCGTGAGGGGGAGGGCAGGTCGGACAGCCGGGTTCAGGCCGTTCCGTGCTTGTCGACATGGCCGAGGTCGCGGCCGGGATCGAGCCTGTCGCGGACGCGCTGCTTGAGCGCCCTGGAATCCGGGAAGCCGCCGTCGCGCTTGCGCTCCCAGATGATCTCGCCGTCATAGACGATCTCGAAGACGCCGCCGGTTCCGGGCCTGAGCGAGACCTCGCCGAGGTCGGTGCCGAAGGTCGAGAGCAGTTCCTGCGCCATCCAGGCCGAGCGCAGCAGCCACTGGCACTGGGTGCAGTAGATGATGGCGATGCGCGGTTTGGCGGTGTCTGCAACGTCGGTCATGGCGGCCTCAATGATGCGGGTGGTCGCAGAGGTCGTGGTCGGCGAGCACCTCGATCACCCGGCATTGGCCGATCGAGCCGTGGCCGCCGCAATCGACCATGCGGGCGATTTCGACGCGCAGCGCGGTCAGGCGCGCGATGCGGTCCTCGATATCGGCGAGATGGCGGCGCGCGATGGCGTCAGCATCGGCGCAGGGGCGCTCCGGCTCGCCGGCCAGCGCCAGAAGCTGGCGGATTTCCTCAATCTCGAAGCCGAGATCGCGGGCGTGGCGGATGAATTTCAGCCGCCGCACGTCGCCCGCGCCATAGGTGCGGCGGTTGGAATCGGTGCGCGGCGCGGCGTTCATCAGGCCGATCTGCTCGTAGTAGCGGATCGTCGGCACCTTGACGCCGGCGGTCTTCGCCAGCGTGCCGATGGGAAGGGGCTTCATGATGGGCTCCCGATGCTCCAGTCACTGGAGGATTTAGGCACGCGCCGAACCGAATGGAAGGCGGCGCGTTGAGGTTGCGCAAGGACGTATCGTGCAGCCGCCGTTCATCTGGCGGCCATTGTCGGGACATGAAGGGCGCTATGATCGACAAGCCTGACCGGAGGCTGCCATGGCCCACAATCTGACCCGTCTCCTCGCCGGCCCCGCCCTTGGCCTTGCCCTGGCGGCGGGCGTCGCGGTCGCGCAGACCACCCCGCCCATCGTGCCGATCAACCCGCCATCCGCACGCGACGGCGAGGGCGGCCGCTTCGTGCTGCGCGACATTTCCGGCGGCTTCCTGCGCATGGATACGCGCACCGGCCAGATCTCCACCTGCACGCAGGCTTCCGGCGCCTTCACCTGCCGGATGGCGGCCGACGACCGGACGGCGCTCGATCAGGAGATCGAGCGGCTGCGGGCGGAGAACGAGGCGTTGAAGCGCGGCGGGGCGACGGCACTGGCCCGTCCCGGCCAGCCGGGCGATCAGGGCTTAAGCTTGCCGAGCGATGCGGAGGTCGACCGCGCCCTGTCGCTTGCCGAGCGCATCTGGCGGCGCCTGCGCGGCATGATCCGCGAGGCCGAGCAGGATACGCCGGCCGATCGCAGGCTTTGATCAGGCACTGCGGCGATAGGGCGGCTTGTCGAGGCCCTTGGGCGAGAGGGTGAAGACCTCGACGCCCGTGTCCGTCACTGCCACCGTGTGCTCGAACTGCGCCGACAGCGAGCGGTCGCGCGTCACCGCTGTCCAGCCGTCCGACAGGACCTTCACGTGCGGCCGGCCGAGATTGATCATCGGCTCTATGGTGAAGAACATGCCGGGCTTCAGGACACTGCCCTCGCCGGGGCGGCCGAGATGGACGATGTTCGGCTCGTCGTGGAACATGCGGCCGAGGCCGTGGCCGCAGAAGTCGCGCACCACGCTCATGTGCTGCGGCTCGACGAAGCTCTGGATGGCATGGCCGATATCGCCGACCGTGTTGCCCGGTTTCACCGCCGCGACGCCCAGCATCAGCGACTCGTAGGTCACGTCGATCAGCCGCTCGGCGCGGCGCGGCACATTGCCGATGGCATACATGCGCGAGGAATCGCCATGCCAGCCGTCGAGGATGAAGGTCACGTCGACATTGACGATGTCGCCGTCGCGGAACGGCTTCTCGTTCGGCATGCCGTGGCAGACGACGTGGTTGATCGAGGTGCAGCAGGAGAATTCGTAGCCGCGATAGCCGAGCGTCGCCGGCATGGCGCCATGGTCGAGGGCGAACTCGAAGACGAGGCGGTCGATGCGGTCGGTGGGGACGCCTTCCTTGACCTCGTCGACCAGCATGTCGAGGCATTCGGCCACGAGCCGTCCGGCCTTGCGCATGCCGGCGAAAGCCTCGGGTCCGTAGAGCTTGATCTGGCCGTTCTTGCGCAGCGGCGCGGTGCCGGCATCGACGTAGGAAACCAAGGGCAATGTCCTCGAAAAGCGGCGCGGGGCAGATACTCTGCCGTCGTTGGAAATCTGCTGGGAACATAGGCAAATTGCGTGCCCGCGCAAGGTTTGCGCGGGCAGGGCAGTCTGGCGGCGGCCCGCCGGCGATCAGTCGACGAGGGTCACGCCGTTCCAGCGCGCGACCTCGTCGGAAAGCATCGGAACGTATTTGCCGCCATTGCCCTGCGCCTCGGCCATGGCGAAGTAGTTCTTCACGGCATTGCCGAGCGGATTGGCGATGCCGGAAGCCTGCGCCATGTTCGCGCAATAGCGCATGTCCTTGTGGGCATTGGCCAGCGTGAACCTGTGGGCGTTCTCGTCGCGCTCGATCACATATTTGAAGAAGGTCTGGAAGAAGCCGCAATCCATGCGCCCGCCGCCCATGACGGCGTTCACCGCCTTTGGCGCGACGCCGTTCGCCTTCGCCACCGCGAGAGCCTCGGCGTAGAGCGCCGCATAGCCCATCGAGACGAAGTTGTTGACGATCTTCATGGTGTGGCCGGCGCCCGTCGGCCCGACATGGATGACCCGTCCGGCGAAGCAGTCGATGACCGGCCGCACGCGGGCAAGATCCGCCTCCGCGCCGCCGGCCATGACGTCGAGCTTGCCCTCCCAGGCCTCCTTCGGCGTGCGCGAGAGTGGCGCGTCGAGGAAGGTGATGCCGAGAGGGGCGAGTTCCTCGGCGAGGCGGCGGGTCAGCGTCGGTTCGGATGTCGAGCAGTCGACGATGGTCAGGCCCTTGTGCGCGCCGGCCTTCAGGCCGTCCGGCCCGTTGACCACGGCCTCGACCTGCGGCGCGCCGGTGACACACAGGAACACGATGTCGGAGGCCTCGGCGATCGCCTTCGGGCTCTTCGCCTCGTTCGCGCCGCGCCTGATCAGGTCGTCGACCGGCTCGCGGTTGCGATTGGCCATGACGGTGAGGGGATAGCCCTTGTCGACGATGTTGGCGGCCATGCCGTGGCCCATCAGCCCCACGCCGATAAAGCCGATACGTTCCTTGCTCATGCTTATGTCCTCCCAGAGCGTTATTTTGCCGAAGTCTAGACGGCAATGCGCGAGCAGGACGAGGGGTAAAACGATTGAAATCACCTTTCGTTGGGGAAGGTCTCGCTCTAACCTCGTGGGTTGGGGGCAATGGCATGAACGAGATGATGAGTCCGCCCGAGCGCGCGCGGCTGGAGGCGAAGCTCGAAGAGCTGGTAATCGACAACAGGGATTTCGAGCGCGTCGAGCGCGAGTTCGACCAGTTCTGCCCTTTCGAGGCGCTGGGCATGGTGCGCGCGGAAATCCGGCACGGCGCGTTCCTGGCTAACTTCCTTGACCCACACAGGCCTCATGGGTTCGGCTCGAGGGTTCTTCGTGCGCTGCTGATGACGGCGGCGCGTGCTGGGCGCGTTCACGGCGTAGGCAACGATTCCAGCCTGTCGCCGCTTGGCGTTCATTTGCTGCATTTGGACGAAGCCGAGGTGCGCCGCGAATGGCGACATATCGATCTTCTGATCGTCTTGCACGATCAGAAGATCGTCGTCGCGATCGAGCTGAAGATCGATTCGTCACAACACAGCGACCAACTACGCCGCTACCGCATGGCGGTTCAAGACGAGTGGCCCGCCGAGGAGTGGCGACATGTCCGGATATTTCTGACCAAGGTCAACGAAAAGCCGGACGATCAGGGCTTCTGGATTCCTGTCCGCCTGCGCCAATTCATCGATGAGTTGGAGCCGTTGGCAAAGCATGGTGGCGGCGACCCCGCGGCCGTGATGATGCTGGGCGCATACCTGAAGATGATGAGGAGGCACCATTTGGCGAATGCGGATTTGCGGGCTGCTGCGCGACGGCTCTGGCTCGAGCATCGCGAGGCGCTCGAATATCTCATGAACAACCGGTCCGACGCATTGGCCGAGGCGTTCGCGACCCTCAACGAGAGCGCCTTCGAGTTTGCCAAGGGGCTGCCCCACGATCGCGGTGCATTCGTTTTTGACTCGTCGACACCAACGATCACGCGTTTCGCCTTCGCTCCGTGGGACGCGGTTCCCGGTTTCCTGACCGGGGTCAACTGGACGAGCAGCGGGCGTCTCATCCTGTTCGAGATCAAGCGGGACGGGGATAGCGTTGCCGGCTTCGTCTATCTCGGCCCGGGTTCGACCGCCGATCGACCGCGCTTAGCCGAGATGCTGAAGGACAAGCGATTGCACCGGCCAACGGGTCACGTCGGACCTGACTATATGTGCCTCGCCAGATCGACACTGGCCGATTTTCGGGGCGTGGAGGGCATCGACGCGATCCTGAAGGGCATCAAGGACAAGTTCCCGCAATTCCTAACGAAAATGCTAGATCACTTCGATCCCATCCTAAGGCCGGCCATTGGCACGGAGTCTGTCGCAAAAGGTGCCGTGGACGAGGGGTAAAACGATTGAATTTACCTTTCAAAATTTGAAATAGGGTTTTAATCTCCAGCCGGGATTAAAGGGGCGCGCGATGAACGACGCCATCAATGAACAGGTCCGGCCGGGGCGCGTGACGCTGCAGCAGATCGCTGGCGAACTGGGCGTTTCCACCGCTACCGTGTCGCTCGCGCTGCGCTCCAGCCCGCTGGTGGCGGAGGCGACGCGCGACAAGGTGCAGGTGCTCGCCCGCAAGCTCGGTTATGTCTACAACCGCTCGGCCGCGAGCCTGCGCACCGCGCGCACCCATATGGTGGCGGTCGGCGTCAACGACGTGGTGAACCCCTATTTCGGCGAGATCCTCGCGGCCATCGAGGAGACGCTGGCCGGCTCGGGCCATACGGTCCTGCTCGGCACCTATTCCGACGATCCGATGAAGCAGGATCGGGTGCTGGCGACGCTGAAGGAATATCGCCCGGACGGCATGATCCTGTGCCCGGCCAACGGCTCTTCGGCGGAGGCGCTGTCGAGCATTGCGGCGGCCGGCATCCCGATCGTCCAGATCACCCGCGAGATCGAGGGCGTCGGGCTCGACGTGGTGGCCTCCGACGACGTGGCGGCGACGCGCATCGCGCTCGACCATCTCTACGACCTCGGCCACCGTCGCATTGCCATCGTCGGCGGCACCGACGAGATGTCGACCGGCCGTAACCGGCGCATCGCCTATCGCGCCTGGATGAGCGAGAAGGGCCTCGGCGTGGACCCGCAGGCCATGGTCGTCGGGCTCGGCACGCGCGATACCGGGTTCAGGGCGGTCCAGCACCTGCTCGACCTGAAGGCGCCGCCGACCGCCTGCATCTGCATGAACGACCTCATCGCCTTCGGCGTCATGATGGGCCTCCGGCACCGGGGTCGGGAGGCGGGCCGCGACTTCTCGGTGGTCGGGGCGGACGATGTCAGCGAGGCCGCGCTCTGGGCGCCGGGGCTGACGACGGTCAGCAATCACCAGACGGAAATGGGGCGCAGGGCCTGCGAGCGGGTGCTGGTGCGCACCGTCAATCCCGCCTTGCCCGCCACCCGCATCATCATTCCGCCGACGCTCGTCGTGCGCGGCAGCACGACCAGCGCCGCGTAGAACGGCAAAGGGCGCCCCGTGATGGGGGCGCCCCTTTCGCCAAAGAAGGCGATCGCTCAAAAGGTCTTGGCGAGTTCAGAAAGTCTTGGCGAGTTCCGCGGCCTTCGCCTTGGCCTCGGTGAGCGAGGCGGCGGCTGCGTCCGGCATAGACGTGTTGACCACCTGCAGCGAATGGATGGTCTCGAAGCCGAAGAACTTCAGCATCCACTCGACATAGGGCTTCTGGAAGTCGATGGCTTCCGCGCCGGTGCCGGGGCCATAGGCGCCCATGGAGGCGGTGACGACGAGGGCCGGCTTGCCCTTCACGAGGCCGAAATAGCCCTGGTCCGGCGACCAGCCGAAGGTCAGGCCCGGCTGGGCGATGACGTCGATGTAGTGCTTCAGGACATAGGGAACCGAGAAGTTCCACATCGGCGTCGAGATGATGATCTTGTCGGCGGCCTTGAAGTGATCGGCGGTGGCGGTGACCTTCGCCCAGGCCTGCGCCTGTTCGGCGGTGAAGTCCTTGCCGCCCATCACGGCATATTTGGCATCCAGCGTCGCGCCGTCGAAGGCGGGCAGGTCGGCCTTCCAGAGGTCGAGCACCTCGACTGTGTCGCCGGGATGGGCGGCCTTGTAGGCGTCGAGGAAGGCCTTGGCGGCCTGGCTGGAATAGGAACGCTCGCCGCGCGGGCTTGCTTCGAGATAGAGCACTTTGGCCATGGTTCGATGTCCTGAAACGGGGTTCGGATAAGGGGCGGGGACGCGCGGTCAGGCCGCGCGCAGGCCGGCGGGCTCGGCGGACTGCCAGAACAGCAGGGGCCGCGAGCGCAGGGCGAAGGCGCCGTCGCCGGCCAGCGCATGGGCGATGGAGGCCACGATCAGGAAGGCGGGATATTCCCAGCCGCCGTTCGGCGCCGAGAACAGCCAGCCGTTGGGCACGTGGACGAGCATGGCGGCTGCCATGACCGGGATGAGCAGGACCGAGACCTGGCGGCCGTAGATGCCGGCGAGGATGAGGATGCCGCCAATCAGTTCGGCCGCGATGACCGGCCCTGCGAGGAAGGTGGGATGGCCGAGCTGGCCGAGGAAACCGGCAAAGCCAGCAACGCCGAAGACGAAGAGCTTCATCAGCGCATGGGCGATCCACATGATGCCGAGAGCGGCGCGCAGGACGAATAGGCCGTAGGGGCCGCTGCGGGTATCGAGCGAGGGGGACATGGTGGCGATCCGTCGGTTCAAGGGCGAGGACGATTGGGGGCGGCAGGGGCCGTCGCGGTGCAAAATGGGTCGTCGCGCCGCGCAAGTAAATTGACTTGTCCGCAAGGATTTGATTGCATGATTGCAATTTGACTGAGACGGAAAGACCGCCAAATGTCCTCGGCCACCGCATGACGCCGCTCGTTTCGTGGGACGACTACCGGACGGTGCTGGCGGTTTCGATTGCCCGGTCGCTGGCAGGCGCGGCCGAGCAGCTCGGCGTCAACCAGTCGACCGTCTTCCGCCGTCTCGGCGCCATGGAGGAACGCCTCGGGGCGCGCCTGTTCGAGCGCAGCCGCACCGGCTATTCGCTCACCGCGGCCGGCGAGGGCATGGTCAGGCTCGCCGAGAAGATGGCTGAGGAGATCACTGATTTCGAACGGCAGCTGACCGGGCAGGATCTGCGGCCGCAGGGCGATCTCAGGGTCACCACCAACGACACGCTGGTCGTTCACCTGCTGACGCCGATCTTTGCCGCGTTCCGCAGGAAATACCCGGAAATCACGCTGGACGTGGTCATCGGCAACCAGTCGCTGAACCTGTCGAAGCGCGATGCCGATGTCGCCATCCGCGCGACCAACGACCCGCCGGAAACGCTGGTGGGCCGGCGCCTTGCGTCCGTCCCATGGGCGATCTACGGCGCGGAGAGCCTCGGCATCACCAGCCTCGACCCGGTCGACTACCGATCGCATTCCTGGATCGGGCTCGGCGACAATCTCTCGGGACTGAAGCCCGGCCGCTGGCTGGTGCAGAATGTCGGCGAGGACAGGATCGGCTGGAAGATCAACACCGTCCTCGGCCTTGCCGAAGCGGTGGCGGAAGGAGCGGGGCTCGGCCTCCTGCCGTGCTTCATCGCGCAGACCTTTCCCAATCTTGTGCCGCTGTCCGAGCCGAAGCAGGAATTCCTCGGTGCGCTGTGGCTGCTGACGCATCCGGACCTGCGCGCGACCGCGCGCGTGAGGGTCTTCATGGATCACGTCGCCGCGGAAATCACCAAACGGCGCGCCGAGATCGAGGGCGAGCACCTGTCCACCGCCAGGGCGACCTGAGGCGGCCGCAATCCGGCATTCGGGTCGCTCCGGCCTTAACCCTCGCTACAGGTGATGGCGGCCAACCGCCGGATTCTGCCGCGCGACGGCGCGGCCGGCCTTGCCTGCCGATCCGTGCCAAGCCAAGATGATCGCTGATCTTTTCGCCTTCGCGTAGGAGCGTTCCATGAAGGCCATCATCGTTGGCGGAGGTGTCGGGGGACTGACGACCGCCCTCATGCTCCAGGCCCGCGGCATCGACTGCGAGGTCTATGAGCAGGCCCCCGAAATCCGCGAACTCGGCGTCGGCATCAACACGCTGCCGCATGCGATCAAGGAACTCGACCTGCTCGGCCTCTTGCCGCGCCTCGACGACGTGGCGATCCGCACGCACGAACTCATCTACACTAACCGTTTCGGTCAGGAGATCTGGCGCGAGCCGCGCGGGCTGGAGGCTGGCTTCGACGTGCCGCAATTCTCGATCCACCGCGGTCGGCTGCAGGCAGTCATCTATCAGGCGGTTCGCGCCCGGCTCGGCGAGAGCCGCATCTTCACCGGTCACCGGCTGGGTTCGTGGCGCGAGGACGAGGCGGGGGTGACCGCGTATTTCTTTGACCGCGAGGGCCGGCATGTCCGCACCACCACGGGCGACGTGCTGATCGGCGCGGACGGCATCCATTCGACGGTGCGCGGCAGGCTGTTCCCGAACGAGGGGCCGCCCGCCTGGAACGGCGCCATGCTCTGGCGCGGTGCCGTCGACTGGCCGGAATTCCTCACGGGACGCTCGATGGTGATCGCCGGCGGCATGAGCGCCAAGCTCGTCGTCTATCCAATCGCGGAGGGGCTGGCGCCCGGACGCAAGCTGACCAACTGGGCGATCCTCGCAAGGACAGGCGAAGGCGGTGCTCCCCCGAAGCGGGAGGACTGGTCGCGGCCCGGCCGGTTCGAGGACATCATGCCCTACCTGAAGCGCTTCAGCGTGCCCTATCTGGACGCGCAGCGGATGATCGAGGCGACGCCGGAGTTCTGGGAGTATCCGATGTGCGACCGCGATGCGCTGCCGCGCTGGAGTCACGGTCGCGTGACGCTGCTGGGGGATGCCGCCCATCCCATGTATCCGGTGGGGTCCAATGGCGCCTCACAGGCCATTCTCGATGCCCGCTGCCTCGCCGACCTGTTGAAGAGCGCCGACCATCCCGTGCAGGCGCTGTGGGCCTATGAGCAGGAGCGCCTGCCGATGACGGCCCAGATCGTCCGCATGAACCGTAAGGGCGGCCCGGAGGGCGTGATCGACGCCGTGGAGGAGCGCGCGCCGGACGGCTTCACCGACATCGACAAGGTGCTGACTTTCGAGGAGCGCAAGGCCATCGTCCGGGGCTATGCCTCGACGGCGGGATTCTCGCAGGACAAGGTCAACAAGAAGGCTGCCTAGGCCAGAAGATTGCGGGCGAGGGGACCATGAGCCAAGTCGACGACCGGCTGCGCGGCTTCAGCGCCGTCTTCACCGTTCGCGACGTGGCCGCGAGCCTCGCCTTCTATCGCGAGCGCCTCGGCTTCGCGGTGCAGTTCCAGATGGGCGAGCCGCCGAGCTACGCCATCATCGAGAGCGACCCGGTCTCGCTGCACCTGATGTCCGCGTCCCAGGATGCTGCCGCCCTTGGGCTCTCGAGCATCTATGTCTATGTGCGGGACGTCGACGGGCTGCATCGCGACTATGTTGCGCGCGGCTGCCCGATCGAGGTGCCGCCGGAGGATTTCTTCTATGGCATGCGCGAGATGTCGCTGCGCGACCCGGACGGCAACAGGCTCACCTTCGGCGAGGAGAGCACACCCTTCGCGGCGCCGGGTGCCTGACGCGGCCACCCCGCAAGCCCTCTGACCGGTCGCGGTTCCGCCATGGCACGTTCCACGATGCGCGAGGCCGCACTGCTGCTCGTCGGCTGCGGCGTCTTCCTCGGCGCGACTTTCCCATTGCAGAAGATGGCGGCGCAGGCCGGCGTGCCGCCGGCCTCCTGGGTCTTCGCCATGACCTTCGGCGCGAGCCTGTTCCTGCTCGTGCGGGCGGTGATCGCGCGCAAGCGCCCGGCGCTGACGCGTGAGCACCTGACCTATTACGGCGTTGCGGCGCTTATCTCCTTCGTCATTCCGAACCTCCTGGTGTTCATCTCGATTCCCCGCATCGGGGCGGGGCTGACGGCGGTGATGTTCGCGCTCTCGCCAATCATGACCCTGTCGCTGGCAAGCCTGATCAATCGCCGCCTGCCGGATGCGGCGGGCGCGGCGGGGCTCGGGCTCGGGCTTGTCGGCGCGCTCATCATCATCGGGTTTCGCGGGGAGGGCGCGCCGGGCCAGTCGACCGCGCTCGGCTGGGTGGCGCTGGGCTTGCTGATCCCGCTGTTCCTCGCCTGTGGCAATATCTACCGCAGCCTGAAATGGCCGGCGGGAGCCGATCCGCTGGCGCTGGCGGCGGCCACGAACCTTGCGGCGGCGGCCATGCTGTTCGCGGCGGTTTTCGCAGCGGGTGAGAGCTGGAGCGGCCTACAACTCGTCGCCTCCGTGCCGGTGCTGATCGGCGCGCAGGTCCTGGCGACCGCCATCATGCTGTCGATGTTCTTCCGCCTCCAGCAGGTCGGCGGCCCCGTCTATCTCAGCCAGATCGGCTATGTCGCGGCTGCGGCCGGACTGATCGCAGGGACGATCGTGCTGGGCGAGCGCTATCCGCCGGCCACATGGGCCGGCGCGCTGGTGGTGGTGGCGGGTGTCGCGCTGGTGACGTGGTCGCAGGCGCGGGCGAACCGCTGAGCGTTCAGGCGCCGGGAGGCGGCGGCAGGAACACGACCTCGTGCTTGGCCGAGAGGGCGACGACGGCGTCCGGATTCTGTTCGGTCATGGAGTGGATGCCCCAGAACAGGTCGTAGAGCCGGCGGGTCGGCGCGACCCAGAAGAAGCATTTCACCGTCTGGTCGGACTTGTTGAAGATGCCGTGGGCGAGACCCATGGGCAGGCGGATCACGTCGCCGGCGGTCGCGACGAATTCGCGGCCTTCGAGGACGAGGTCGAGCCGTCCCTCCAGCATGTAGATGAACTCGTCCTGCGTCGGGTGGATGTGCGGCGGCACGAAGGTGCCGGGCGGGAAGGTCGCGTGCCAGGACATCGAGCTCTCGCTGACCTGCTTCGGCACGTAGGTCTGGCCCAGAATGTTCCAGACGATCCCGTCCATGCCGGTTCCGGCCTTGGTCACGCCCGCGCTCATCGGCTGCATGATAATCCCCCTCGATCTTGGTGGCCGGATCAAAGCCGAACGACGGGAGCCCCGCAACCGGCGTCAGCAGTTGAGCTTAGCGGGTCGGCGGTTGCGCGGGTGAGTTGCTGCTCATGGATGCCCGGCGCGCGGGAGGATGGCGGCGCCGCGCCAGCCGCGCTATGGCTCGGGTCCGTTCGACAAGGGCCCATTCCATGCTGACCTTCACCCGCCATGCCGGCGACCGCACCGACCGCATCTCCCTCGATCTGGAGACGCTCGTGATCGCCGGCTGGGCCGGCCGCGACGCGGCGGCCATCGAGCACCATATCCACGAACTCGCCGCCATCGGCGTGCCGCCGCCCTCGTCCGTACCCGTTTTCTACCGGGGCGGGGCGGCGCTGGTGACACAGGCCCAACGGGTCGAGGTGCTGGGACCGGATTCCTCGGGCGAGATCGAGCCGGTCATCGTTTCGCTCGCCGACGGTCTCTGGGTGACGGTCGGCTCCGACCATACCGACCGCAAGGCCGAGACCTACGGCATCGCGCTGTCCAAGCAGATGTGCGCCAAGCCGGTCGGCACGGTCATGTGGAAATACGAGGAAGTCGCGCCGCACTGGGACGAACTTGAGCTGCGCGCCCATGCCGTCATCGGCGGCGAGCGCGTGCTCTACCAGGAGGGCAAGCTCTCGGCGCTGCGGCAGCCGCTCGACCTGATCGGCAAGTGGACCGGCAAGGACACGCTGCCGCCGGCGACGCTGATGTTCGGCGGCACGCTCGGCGCCATCGGCGGTATCCGTCCGGCTGCCCGTTTCGAGATGGAGCTGATTGACCCGGTGCTGAAGCGGACCATCGCTCATGCCTATGACGTGGTCGACCTGCCGGTGGTGAGCTGAGGAGGGCGGCGATCAGGCCGCGGCGCGGTCGCGAAAGCGGCGCTCCAGCATGGCCATGACGCCGAGGGCGGCCAGAGCCGCGCCGAAGGTCATGACCAGCGTCGCGGTCGGCCCGGAATGGCGCATCGTGGCGGCGTAGACCAGGGGCGAGAGCGCGAAGACGATGTTCTGCGGCAGGCTCAGCCAGCCGGTCATCGTCGCGTAGGTCTCCTTGCCGAACAGGGCGAGCGGCGCGACGTTGCGGACGATGGTCGTGGCCCCCGCCGCCATGCCGTAGCCGACGGCGAAGCCGACCGCGATGGCGGGCGAGGGAGGTCCGAGGACCGGCAGAAGCACGGCGAGCGGCATCAGCGCCGCCGAGATGACGCCGACGGTGAGGATGCCGACCCTGCCGCCGAAGGCCATCTCGGCGAAACGGGCGATAACCTGCGCCGGTCCCATCAGGGTGCCGATGAAGACGGCGAAGGCGACCGGGTGGCCATAGGCCTTCAGGATCTCAACGAGTTGCAGCGGCAGGCCCCACGAGATGAAGCCGGTGAGCGAGAAAGCCGTCGCCATGAGGATGAAGGCCGCGCGCCGCTCCGTGGGCGAGAGGCGGGGCGGAGCGGCCGGCTGCGCAGCGGGCTCGGCGCTGCGGTGGCTGCGCGCCTGCATCCGCGAGAGCGCCACGAAATGGATCGGAGCGCAGACCACGACGTGGGCGAGCGCGAAAAGCAGGCACATCTGCCGCCAGCCGATGCTGGCTTCGAGGAATGCGGAGAGCGGCCAGAACACGGTGGAAGAGAGGCCGCCGATCATCATCAGGAGGCCGATCGCCTGCCGCGCCTTCGGGCCGGCGAGCTGGGCCATGGCGGCGGCTGCGGCCTGCGTCAGGGCCAGCGGCGTGCCGATGCCGATCAGCACCCAGCCCGCCAGATAGCTGACCGTTCCGGTCGCCTGCGAGATGATGAGCAGCGCGAGGGCGAAGAGCAGGGAGCCCGCGACCATCGGCCAGCGCGAGCCGTGCGCGTCGATCAGGCGGCCGAAGCGCGGGGCGACGACGGCGGAGACGAGCAGCATGACCGTGACACCGCCGAAGGCCGCTTCCGAGGGCAGCCCGATGTCGCGCTGGAGCGGGCCCGCGAGCATGGCGGGCAGCCAGTAGGTCGTGCCCCAGCCGGTGATCTGCGTCACCGCCAGGGGAGCTGCGAGAGGCGCGAGACGGATGCTGTCCGGCTTGAGGAGGGAAGGGTCGGGCATGGGTTGGGGCGGAATCGGTGCGCCGATCCGTCGCGGGCGGGCCGGGTATCAAAGCGTCTTGCCGGCATCGTGCAATGCGCCCCGCCGCAGGGCTGGTCAGCGCCGCCGCTCGCGCCTCGCGCAGCCGGGTCGCGCTGGCGGCCGGCGAAGGGCTTGATCACGCGGGCCAAATGTGGTCACTCGCCGACCGGCGCGGGTATAGCTCAATGGTAGAGCAGCAGCCTTCCAAGCTGAATACGCGGGTTCGATTCCCGCTACCCGCTCCAGCTTCTCCCCGCACCGGCCGGCGCTGTTCCCACAAGTTCTGCGTGGGCCAGCTTCCCTCGACAACCGCGCTCTGCTATGGCCGATCTGGGCTTGGGGGGATAACCGTATGATTTCGCGTCGCTTTGTTCTCGTCTGCGCGGCCTTGTCGCTGGCCGCCTGCAATGCGCCGTCCCGCAGCTTGTCGGTGGCGGAACTCAATACCTATCGCATCGCCGACATCAGCGTGAGTCTTCCACCGGGCGTGACGGGGCGCAACACGGCCTTCGAGACGGCCTATGCCACGTCGCGCGGCGCGGTCGTGCCGGTCCGCGAGGGAACGCCGGAATCCACGGCAGTCGCGCCGCGAACCGCATCCACGGATTATTTCGCCATCATCAGTTCGCCGGAGGCCGAAGCCTTCTACCGACAGCGGACGATCGAGATTCTGCGCGTCGAGATGGACAAGCAGGTCGGCCGCGCGTTGCTGGGTCAGCGCCCCGCCCGGCTCGATGTGGCCATTACCTCTCTCACGCTGCCGAACGAGGCGATGCGCATTCTCGTTTCGCAGCACCATGTGATGAAGGCGACCATCACCATGCGCGATGCAGCGAGCGGGCAGGCCCTGGTGGTCTATCCGGACATGACCGTGCTGATCGACGGCGGGGGCGGTCTCGTCGGCACGTTCCTCGTGCCGGCGCTGGCCGGCGGTCCGGTCGAGCGCCTCGGCGCGCAAATGGCCGCGAACTATCGCAGCTGGCTCTTGCAGAATTGATCGAAAACCCGTAACCGACCGCGCACCGCGGGATCGCCCGCCATTTGGCAGCCGAAGGACCACGACCGATGGCCAAGGAAAAGTTCGAACGCAACAAGCCGCATTGCAACATCGGGACGATCGGCCACGTTGACCATGGCAAGACGTCTCTGACGGCTGCGATCACGAAGGTCCTGGCTGAGTCGGGCGGCGCGACGTTCACGGCGTATGACCAGATCGACAAGGCGCCGGAAGAGAAGGCGCGCGGCATCACGATCTCGACGGCTCACGTCGAGTACGAGACGAAGAACCGCCACTACGCCCACGTCGACTGCCCCGGCCACGCCGACTACGTGAAGAACATGATCACGGGCGCGGCGCAGATGGACGGCGCGATCCTGGTGGTGTCGGCGGCTGACGGCCCGATGCCGCAGACCCGCGAGCACATCCTGCTGGCGCGCCAGGTCGGCGTTCCCGCGCTGGTCGTGTTCATGAACAAGGTCGACATGGTCGACGACGCCGAGCTTCTCGAGCTGGTCGAGCTGGAGATCCGCGAGCTCCTGTCGAAGTACGAGTTCCCGGGCGACGACATTCCGATCACCAAGGGCTCGGCGCTGTGCGCACTCGAGGACCGCAGCCCCGAGATCGGCCGCGACGCCGTTCTGGCGCTGATGGAGACGGTGGACGCCTATATCCCGCAGCCGGAGCGCCCGATCGACCAGCCGTTCCTGATGCCGGTCGAGGACGTGTTCTCGATCTCGGGCCGCGGCACGGTGGTGACCGGCCGCGTCGAGCGCGGCATCGTGAAGGTCGGCGAGGAAATCGAGATCGTCGGCATCCGCGACACGCAGAAGACCACGGTCACGGGCGTCGAGATGTTCCGCAAGCTGCTCGACCAGGGCCAGGCGGGCGACAATATCGGCGCGCTGCTGCGCGGCACGAAGCGCGAGGACGTCGAGCGCGGCCAGGTGCTGTGCAAGCCGGGTTCGGTGAAGCCGCACACGAAGTTCAAGGCCGAGGCCTATATCCTGACGAAGGAAGAGGGCGGCCGCCACACGCCGTTCTTCACCAACTACCGTCCGCAGTTCTACTTCCGCACGACGGACGTGACCGGCATCGTCCACCTGCCCGAGGGCACGGAAATGGTGATGCCGGGCGACAACATCGCCATGACCGTCAACCTGATCGTGCCGATCGCCATGGAGGAGAAGCTCCGCTTCGCCATCCGTGAAGGCGGCCGCACCGTCGGCGCCGGCGTCGTCGCGACGATCATCGAGTGATCGTCGCGAATACGGAATGCGACAAACGCATTCCTATGGAGTGATTGAACAGGACGCCGGGAGGCACTATACCCGGCGACTGTCATAGGGGCTTAGCTCAGCTGGTTAGAGCGGCGGTCTCCAAAACCGCAGGTCGAGAGTTCGAATCCCTCAGCCCCTGCCAAATTCGAGAGAGGGCTCCGGTGCCGACGCGCCGGGGCCCTTTCCTTTTCCGATGCACCGGGCCGGGCCGCCCGGCCGGCAAGGTGAACGAAGCGTTACGTTCGGCTCGGAATTATCGCCGCGCAATCGACGACAGTTTTCATCAATTGCTGCGAGCCTGCCGGTGCTGGCCGCAATGGGTCGGCGTCACAGAGGGCTCTGTCCATGTTCAGAGCATTGATCGAAAGCTACGCCTGCCGCGCGACGCTGATTGTCGGCCTCGCCGGTTTCGTGGCCGTGGCGGGAATAGCGCCTGCCGCCGCGCAGCCGCCGTCATCTGTCGATCTCAATCTCGGCATCCTCAGCGAGACCGGCGCCATCGGTCCCTATCGTCCGGGCGGTGCGCCCTTCTTTCCGGGTGGCGCGGGAACACGGCCTTACGGGTCGCCGGACTATTTCGGCCGCCCGCAGGAGCGCACGCTCCAGCATCTGCCGCAGCGGCCGACATCGGACTGGACGCGCTAGCGGAAAGGCGCGGCACTCCTTTCCCGACCGCTTTCCTTGACGGGCCGTCCTGTTTCGGGTAGCAGACGCCACTCCCTGCTGGCCCGGTAACGGACTTCCCGCGGGACGCGCTTCCTCCAACTCGGGCCGACGCGCCGGCTTTCGCCTCTCGGGCGGGAGCGGTCATCGGCCCTGTCCGGATTCCAGAACGCCATGGCGAAGACCAGTCCCTTCGAGTTCATGCAGCAGGTGCGTCAGGAGGCCAACAAGGTCACCTGGCCGACCCGCAAGGAAGTCGGCATCACCTCGATGATGGTGGTGATCTTCATGATCGTCTCGGCCATCTTCTTCTTCGCTGCCGATTCCGTCATCCGCTGGGGCGTTCAGACGCTCCTGTCGCTCGGCGCCTGAGGAGAGACGCACGTGGCGAAGCAGTGGTACGTCGTTCACGCCTATTCGAACTTCGAGAACAAGGTGGCCGAGGCGATCCGCGAAGGCGCGGCGCAGCGCGGCCTGTCCGAGCTGTTCGATGACATCCTCGTGCCGAAAGAGCGCGTCACCGAGGTGCGCCGCGGCCGCAAGGTGGACACCGAGCGCAAGTTCTTCCCCGGCTACGTGCTGGTGAAGATGGACATGACCGATCAGGCCTACCACCTGATCAAGAACACCCCGAAGGTCACGGGCTTCCTCGGCGCCGACAAGAAGCCGATGCCGATCCCCGAGGCCGAGGCGATGCGCATCGCGCAGCAGGTCCAGGAGGGCGTCGACCGCCCCAAGACCACGATCATGTTCGAGGTCGGCGAGAAAGTGCGCGTCAACGACGGGCCGTTCGCCTCGTTCGAGGGCTTCGTCGAGGAGGTCGACGAGGGCCGCTCGCGCGTCAAGGTCGCCGTCTCGATCTTCGGCCGGCCGACGCCGGTGGAACTGGAATTCGGTCAGGTCGACAAGATGTGACCGTCTGCCGGCCGAAGACGATGCATGGCATCGTCCGGCCGGTTCCATCCCGCTCCTGTCGCTCGCAAGAGGCGACAGAATCGGGAAAGGCATCGACGGCTGAACGCTGACGCGTTCGTCTCGCCGTCGATATCCGGAGCGGCCTTAGCCGTTCCGTTCACCCGTGGGAGGCGAGGGGAGGCGGTCCGCCACACTCTCCGAACCCGACCACGAAACCCAACCGGACGGCCTCATCGGGCCTGTCAGGAGGACCATCATGGCGAAGAAAATCGTCGGCTTCATCAAGCTGCAGGTGCCGGCAGGGGCCGCTAACCCCGCCCCGCCGATCGGCCCCGCTCTCGGCCAGCGCGGCCTGAACATCATGGAATTCTGCAAGGCCTTCAACGCGAAGACCCAGCAGATGGAAAAGGGGATGCCGATCCCCGTCATCATCACGGCCTACCAGGACCGCTCCTTCACCTTCGAGATGAAGCAGCCCCCGGTGAGCTACTGGATCAAGAAGGCCGCCAAGGTCGACAAGGGCTCCACCACCCCCGGCAAGGGTGCGACGGCCGGCAAGATCACCCGCGCCCAGATCGCCGAGATCGCCAAGGCGAAGATGGTCGACATGAACTGCGACACGGTCGATTCGGCTGCGTCGATGATCGAAGGCTCGGCCCGTTCCATGGGCCTCGAGGTCGTGGGGTAAGCCATGAGCGGCAAGCGTTTCCGTAAGGCCTCCGAGGGCATCGATACCGTCAAGTCGTACCTGATCGACGAGGCGGTGAAGCTCGTGAAGGAGCGCGCCACGGCGAAGTTCGACGAGACCGTCGAGATCGCCATGAACCTCGGCGTCGATCCGCGCCACGCCGACCAGATGGTCCGCGGCGTCTGCAACCTGCCGAACGGCTCCGGCCGGACCCTGCGCGTGGCGGTCTTCGCCCGCGGCGCCAAGGCCGACGAGGCCAAGGCTGCCGGTGCCGATATCGTCGGCGCCGAGGATCTGCTGGAGATCGTCCAGGGCGGCAAGATCGACTTCGATCGCTGCATCGCGACCCCGGACATGATGGGCCTCGTCGGCCGTCTCGGTAAGGTGCTGGGCCCGCGCGGCCTGATGCCGAACCCGAAGGTCGGGACGGTCACCATGGACGTGAAGAGCGCGGTCGCTGCCTCCAAGGGCGGTGCGGTCGAGTTCCGCGTCGAGAAGGCCGGCATCATCCACTCGGCAGTGGGCAAGGTCTCCTTCGACCAGACCAAGCTGATCGAGAACATCAAGGCGTTCGCCGACGCCGTGGTGAAGGCGAAGCCGACCGGCGCCAAGGGCACCTATGTCCAGAAGATCGCGATCTCCTCGACCATGGGCCCGGGCGTGAAGGTCGATCCGTCGAGCGTGCTGAACGGCTGATGATTCTGGTCGGCGCCCGGCTTGCCGGGCGCCGCGCCTCTCGGCACTGTGAACGAGCCTTGCGGAAAAAGTTGCGAGTTCCTACTTGGCAACTGGAACAGGCTTTGCTAGACGACGCCGGCTAGGGGTGTGGGCAACCACGCCCTCATTGCGTTTGGGCCAAGATTCAAAAATCGCAGGTTGGATCGCGATTCGCCTTTCGGGGTTGCGGTCTTGCGAAGGTCTTACGGCGGAGTGATCCGGGACCTCGATCAGGAGTCCGACAAGAGTTTATCGAGCTTTCGCGCGGGGTTTTCTCGCGCGGCAAGGCCGGTGGAGTTGTCCTCAAAGCCCAAGGGCCTGAGGAAAGCAAAGCCGGAATGTCCTGTCCGAGACTGCAGGCGAGGGGGTTTCCCCTCTTAATCGCCAAGCCTGCACAGACGGGTGAAGACCATTTCACCGGCCGCAAGGCCGAAGGAAGGGTTCGAACTCAACGCACCTCGGCCGAGGGATTTCATCCCGCGGTGTCCAGAGGGGACAGGGCCGAACGTCGATCGTTCGGTTGGCCGGTTCGCCGGCGCCGATGATCGGCAGGTGCAACCCGGGGCGCCCGCAAGGGTGCCTCGATCAGAGAGAGCAAAAGTGGATCGCGCGGAAAAGAAAGAGCTGGTCGGCACGCTCAACGAGGTCTTCAAGACCTCCGGCGTCGTCGTCGTCGCTCACTATTCCGGCCTCACCGTCGCGCAGATGCAGGACCTTCGTCGCAAGATGAAGGCCCAGGGCGCGTCCGTGAAGGTCACCAAGAACCGCCTCGCGAAGATCGCTCTCGAAGGCACGGACGTTGCGTCCATCGGGTCCCTCCTCAAGGGCCCGACGATTCTCGCCATCAGCGAGGATCCGGTCGCAGCGCCGAAGGTCGCCAGTGATTTCGCCAAGAGTCACGACAAGTTCGTGATCCTCGGCGGAGCGATGGGAACGACCGCTCTGAATGCGGACGGTGTGAAGGCTCTCGCCACACTGCCGTCGCTCGACGAACTGCGCGCCAAGCTCGTGGGCCTCATCCAGGCTCCCGCGACCAAGCTCGCCCAGCTCTCGACCGCGCCCGCTGCCAAGCTGGCTCGCGTGTTCACGGCTTATGCCGACCGAGACAAGGCCGCGTGAGGCTTCTCTCACTCAAACCGGTTCGAACCGTTCAAAAGGAAGTAGAATATGGCTGATCTCGCCAAAATCGTCGACGAACTCTCGTCGCTCACCGTCCTCGAGGCCGCCGAGCTCGCGAAGCTCCTCGAAGAGAAGTGGGGCGTCTCCGCCGCCGCCGCCGTGGCCGTTGCCGCCGCTCCGGGTGGTGCCGCTGCCGCTCCGGTCGAAGAGCAGACCGAGTTCACCGTCGTTCTTGCCGCCGCCGGCGACAAGAAGATCGAGGTGATTAAGGAAGTGCGCGCCATCACCGGTCTCGGCCTGAAAGAGGCCAAGGATCTGGTCGAGGGCGCTCCGAAGCCGGTCAAGGAAGCCGTGTCCAAGGAAGAGGCTGCCAAGCTGAAGGAACAGCTTGAGAAGGCCGGCGCCAAGGTCGAGCTGAAGTGATCATTTTCCGGGCGGGCGGCCTTCTGGTCGCCCGCCTGGACCCTCCGCGCCGGGCGACCGGGGCGGAACCGCCGCACGGCGGACGTGACGTGAACGCGGGACCTTCGGGTAACGTGTAGTGCAAACGAGGTGTCACGCTTGACCGGACGGTCCAGGGCACGCGCAAGCGGCCCGAATTGGACCGTCCGGTCAGGCGTCTGCGGTGGGAGAGGCTGAACAGCCCGCCCGCCGCTGGAACCAGGGCCGCCGCCGACGCCAGCGGTCCAAGCGAGAGGCGATATGGCTCAGACTTTCACCGGCCGCAAAAGGTTCCGCAAGTTCTTCGGCAAAATCAGGGAAGTGGCGACGATGCCGAACCTCATCGAGGTTCAGAAATCGTCCTACGACCAGTTCCTGATGGTCGAAGAGCCCAAGGGCGGGCGCTCCGACGAGGGGCTCCAGGCGGTCTTCAAGTCGGTGTTTCCGATCACCGATTTCTCCGGCAGCGCGATGCTGGAGTTCGTGAAGTACGAGTTCGAGCCGCCGAAATACGACGTCGATGAGTGCCGCCAGCGCGGCATGACCTTCGCTGCGCCGCTCAAGGTGACGCTGCGCCTCATCGTGTTCGATGTGGATGCCGATACCGGCGCCAAGTCGGTCAAGGACATCAAGGAGCAGGACGTCTACATGGGCGACATTCCGCTCATGACGTCGAACGGTACCTTCGTCGTCAACGGCACCGAGCGCGTCATCGTCTCGCAGATGCACCGTTCGCCGGGCGTGTTCTTCGATCACGACAAGGGCAAGACCCACTCGTCGGGCAAGCTCCTGTTCGCCGCCCGCATCATCCCCTATCGCGGTTCCTGGCTCGACATCGAGTTCGACGCCAAGGACATCGTTCATGCGCGTATCGACCGCCGCCGCAAGATCCCGGTGACGAGCCTGCTCTATGCGCTCGGCATGGGTTCCGAGGACATTCTCGCGACCTTCTACAACCATATCCTGGTCAAGAAGGACAAGAAGAACAAAGACGGCTGGCGCGTTCCCTACGACGCGAACCGCATGCGCGGCTTCAAGGCCGTCAACGACATGATCGACGCCGACAGCGGCGAAGTCGTTCTCGAGGCCGGCAAGAAGCTGGCCGTGCGCGAGGCCAAGAAGCTCGCCGACAAGGGCCTGAAGGCCCTGCGCCTGTCGACCGAGGAACTGGCTGGCCGCTACCTCGCCGAGGACATGGTCAACGTGAAGACCGGCGAGATCTATGCCGAGGCCGGCGAGGAAATCTCCGAGAAGATGCTGAAGCTGCTCGTGGGCGAGGGCTACGAGGAGATTCCGACCCTCGACATCGACCACATCACCATCGGCGCCTATATCCGCAACACGCTTGCGGCCGACAAGAACATGACGCGCGAGGACGCGCTGTTCGACATCTACCGCGTCATGCGTCCGGGCGAGCCGCCGACGGTCGAGACCGCCGAGGCGATGTTCCACTCGCTGTTCTTCGATTCCGAGCGCTACGACCTGTCCGCTGTGGGCCGGGTCAAAATGAACATGCGCCTCGACCTGACCGCCGAGGACACCGTGCGCGTGCTGCGCAAGGAGGACATCCTCGCGGTGGTCAAGACGCTGGTCGAACTGCGCGACGGCAAGGGCGAGATCGACGATATCGACCATCTCGGCAACCGCCGCGTCCGTTCGGTCGGCGAGCTGATGGAGAACCAGTACCGCGTCGGCCTGCTCCGCATGGAGCGCGCGATCAAGGAGCGCATGTCCTCGGTCGAGATCGACACGGTCATGCCGCAGGACCTGATCAACGCGAAGCCGGCGGCTGCCGCCGTGCGCGAGTTCTTCGGTTCCTCGCAGCTCTCGCAGTTCATGGACCAGACCAACCCGCTGTCCGAGATCACCCACAAGCGCCGTCTCTCGGCGCTTGGCCCGGGCGGTCTGTCGCGCGAGCGCGCCGGCTTCGAGGTGCGCGACGTGCACCCGACGCATTACGGCCGCATCTGCCCGATCGAGACGCCGGAAGGTCCGAATATCGGCCTGATCAACTCGCTGGCCACCTTCGCCCGCGTGAACAAGTACGGCTTCATCGAGACGCCCTACCGCAAGGTGCGCGACGGCCGCGTGACGGACGACGTGCAGTACCTCTCCGCCATGGAGGAGGGGAAGTACTCGGTCGCCCAGGCCAACGCGCCGATCGACAAGACCGGCAAGTTCATGGAAGATCTCGTGATCTGCCGCCAGTCGGGCGAGACCCTGCTGCTGCCGGTCGACCGCGTCGACTTCATGGACGTGTCGCCCAAGCAGCTCGTCTCCGTCGCCGCGGCGCTGATCCCGTTCCTCGAGAACGACGACGCCAACCGCGCGCTGATGGGCTCGAACATGCAGCGCCAGGCCGTGCCGCTGGTGAAGGCCGATGCGCCCTTCGTCGGCACCGGCATGGAATCGGTGGTTGCCCGTGACTCGGGGGCTGCGATCGCCGCCCGCCGCACCGGCGTCGTCGACCAGGTGGACGCGACCCGTATCGTCATCCGCGCGACGGAAGATCTCGATCCGACCAAGTCGGGCGTCGACATCTACCGCCTGATGAAGTTCCAGCGCTCGAACCAGTCGACCTGCATCAACCAGCGTCCGCTGGTGCGCGTCGGCGACATCGTCAAGAAGGGCGAGATCCTGGCCGACGGCCCCTCGACCGATCTCGGCGATCTGGCGCTCGGCCGGAACGTGCTCGTCGCGTTCATGCCGTGGAACGGCTACAACTTCGAGGACTCCATCCTGCTCTCCGAGCGGATCGTGAAGGAGGACGTGTTCACGTCCATCCATATCGAGGAGTTCGAGGTCTCGGCCCGCGACACCAAGCTGGGTCCGGAGGAGATCACGCGCGACATTCCGAACGTGTCGGAAGAGGCGCTGAAGAACCTCGACGAGGCCGGCATCGTCTATATCGGCGCCGAAGTGCAGGCGGGTGACATCCTCGTCGGCAAGATCACGCCGAAGGGCGAGAGCCCGATGACGCCGGAGGAAAAGCTCCTGCGCGCCATCTTCGGCGAGAAGGCCTCCGACGTCCGCGATACGTCCCTGCGCGTGCCGCCGGGCGTGACCGGCACCATCGTCGAGGTCCGCGTGTTCAACCGCCACGGCGTCGACAAGGACGAGCGTGCGACGGCGATCGAGCGCGAGGAGATCGAGCGGCTCGCCAAGGACCGCGACGACGAGCAGGCGATCCTGGACCGCAACGTCTACGGCCGCCTGGCCGAGGTTCTCGACGGCAAGACCGGCATCTCGGGCCCGAAGGGCTTCAAGAAGGACACGAAGCTGAACCGCGAACTGCTCGCCGAGTATCCGCGCGGACAGTGGTGGTCCTTCGGCGTCGGCGACGACGCCCTGATGGCCGAGATCGAGGCCATGCGGAAGCAGTACGACGAGTCCAAGCGCCGCCTCGAGCAGCGCTTCCTGGACAAGGTCGAGAAGCTGCAGCGTGGCGACGAACTGCCGCCGGGCGTGATGAAGATGGTCAAGGTCTTCATCGCCGTGAAGCGCAAGATCCAGCCGGGCGACAAGATGGCCGGCCGCCATGGCAACAAGGGCGTCGTGTCGCGCATCGTGCCGATCGAGGACATGCCGTTCCTCGAGGACGGCACCCATGCGGATATCGTGCTCAACCCGCTGGGCGTGCCCTCGCGCATGAACGTCGGACAGATCCTCGAGACGCATCTCGGCTGGGCTGCCGCCGGTCTTGGCCGGATGGTTGGCCAGGCCTACGACGCCTACATGAAGTCCAAGAGCGTGAAGCCGCTCAAGGAGGCCTTCACGAAGATCTATGGCGACGACCAGCAGATTTCCTCGCTCGACGAGGCCAATCTGGTGGAACTCGCCAAGAACACGCGGCGCGGCATCCACTTCGCGACCCCGGTCTTCGACGGCGCGAAGGAAGCGGACATCGAGACCATGCTCGACATGGCCGGGATGAACCACTCGGGTCAGGTCACCCTGTTCGACGGCAAGACCGGCGAGCAGTTCGACCGCCAGGTGACCGTCGGCTACATCTACATGCTGAAGCTGCACCATCTCGTGGACGACAAGATCCACGCGCGGTCGATCGGCCCGTACTCGCTCGTTACCCAGCAGCCGCTGGGCGGCAAGGCGCAGTTCGGCGGCCAGCGCTTCGGCGAGATGGAGGTCTGGGCGCTCGAAGCCTATGGCGCCGCCTACACGCTGCAGGAGATGCTGACGGTGAAGTCGGACGACGTGGCCGGCCGTACCAAGGTCTACGAGGCGATCGTCCGCGGCGACGATACGTTCGAGGCCGGCATTCCCGAATCGTTCAACGTGCTCGTCAAGGAAATGCGCTCGCTCGGCCTCAACGTGGAACTCACCGCCACGAAGCCGACCCGCACCGACAACGACGACATTGGCCAGCAGGCGGCCGAGTAACCGCCGCGCTTCGAGGAGCCGGGTTCGCCCGGCTCCGGCCCCCAGAGATTTCATAGGCCGGGATGACGTTCCGGCCCCGAACTTCCCCCCGGGCAACCGGGCTTAGGAGACGGCTTATGAACCAAGAGATCGCCAATCTCTTCAATCCGGCCACCCCGCCGGCGACCTTCGATCAGATCAAGATCTCGATCGCGAGCCCGGAGAAGATCCTTTCCTGGTCGTTCGGCGAGATCAAGAAGCCGGAGACGATCAACTACCGCACGTTCAAGCCCGAGCGTGACGGCCTGTTCTGCGCGCGCATCTTCGGTCCGATCAAGGACTACGAGTGCCTGTGCGGCAAGTACAAGCGGATGAAGTACAAGGGCATCATCTGCGAGAAGTGCGGCGTCGAGGTCACCCTCTCGCGCGTGCGCCGCGAGCGCATGGGCCATATCGAGCTGGCGGCTCCGGTCGCGCACATCTGGTTCCTGAAGTCGCTGCCGAGCCGCATCGGCCTGCTGCTCGACATGCCGCTCAAGGACCTCGAGCGCATCCTCTATTTCGAATATTACTGCGTCATCGAGCCAGGTCTGACCTCGCTGAAGGAGCGCCAGCTCCTCTCCGAGGAGGAGTACATCCGGGCTCAGGACGAGTTCGGCGACGACTCGTTCACCGCTCTCATCGGCGCCGAGGCGATCCGCGAGTTGCTGCGCAGCCTCGACCTTGAGAAGCTGGCCGCCGATACCCGCAAGGAGATCGCGGAAGCCACCACCGAGCTGAAGCCGAAGAAGCTCGCCAAGCGCCTGAAGATCATCGAGGCCTTCATCCAGTCGGGCAACAAGCCGGAATGGATGATCCTGACCGTCGTGCCGGTGATCCCGCCGGACCTGCGCCCGCTCGTCCCGCTGGACGGCGGCCGTTTCGCGACGTCCGACCTCAACGATCTCTATCGCCGCGTCATCAACCGTAACAACCGCCTGAAGCGGCTGATCGAGCTGCGCGCGCCGGACATCATCATCCGCAACGAGAAGCGCATGCTTCAGGAGGCCGTCGACGCACTGTTCGACAACGGCCGCCGCGGCCGCGTCATCACCGGCGCCAACAAGCGCCCGCTGAAGTCGCTCGCCGACATGCTGAAGGGCAAGCAGGGCCGCTTCCGCCAGAACCTGCTCGGCAAGCGCGTCGACTATTCCGGCCGTTCGGTCATCGTCGTCGGTCCGGAAATGAAGCTGCACCAGTGCGGCCTGCCGAAGAAGATGGCGCTGGAGCTGTTCAAGCCCTTCATCTACGCCCGCCTCGATGCCAAGGGCCTGTCGGCCACGGTCAAGCAGGCGAAGAAGCTGGTCGAGAAGGAGCGTCCGGAGGTCTGGGACATCCTGGACGAGGTCATCCGCGAGCATCCGATCCTCTTGAACCGCGCCCCGACCCTGCACCGCCTCGGCATCCAGGCCTTCGAGCCGGTGCTGATCGAGGGCAAGGCGATCCAGCTGCATCCGCTGGTCTGCTCGGCCTTCAATGCCGACTTCGACGGCGACCAGATGGCCGTGCACGTTCCGCTGTCGCTTGAGGCGCAGCTGGAAGCGCGCGTGCTCATGATGTCGACCAACAACATCCTGCACCCGGCGAACGGCGCGCCGATCATCGTGCCGTCGCAGGACATCGTGCTCGGTCTCTACTACGTTTCACTGATGTCGGACGGCATGCCCGGTCAGGGCAAGGCCTTCGCCAATGTCGGCGAGCTGGAGCATGCGCTGACGAACAAGGTCGTCACGCTGCACACCAAGATCAAGTATCGCTGGGAGGGCCTGGACCCCGACGGCAACCATGTCCGCCGCATCTACGAGACCACGCCTGGCCGCGTCCTGCTCGGCCAGCTCCTGCCCAAGTCGCCCAAGGTTCCCTTCGACGCAGCCAACAAGCTGATGACGAAGAAGGAGATCTCGGCGATGATCGACACCGTCTACCGCCATTGCGGTCAGAAGGAATCGGTCATCTTCTGCGACCGGATCATGGCGCTGGGCTTCTACCACGCCTACAAGGCCGGCATTTCCTTCGGCAAGGACGACATGGTCGTCCCGGACAACAAGTGGCCGATCGTCGAGGAGACCCGTACCCTCACCAAGGACTACGAGCAGCAGTATCTCGACGGCCTCATCACCTACGGCGAGAAGTACAACAAGGTCGTGGACGCCTGGGCCAAGTGCTCGGATCGTCTCGCCCAGGAAATGATGGGCCGCATCTCGGCGGTGAAGAAGGACGAGAACGGCCAGGACCGGCCGATCAACTCCATCTACATGATGTCGCATTCGGGCGCGCGTGGTTCGCCGACCCAGATGCGCCAGCTGGCCGCCATGCGCGGCCTCATGGCCAAGCCCTCGGGCGAGATCATCGAGACGCCGATCATCTCGAACTTCAAGGAAGGCCTGTCCGTGATGGAGTACTTCAACTCCACCCACGGCGCCCGTAAGGGTCTGGCCGACACGGCGCTCAAGACGGCGAACTCGGGTTACCTCACCCGCCGTCTGGTCGACGTGGCGCAGGACTGCATCATCACCGAGCGCGACTGCCACACCGAGAAGGGCATCGGCATGCGCGCCATCGTGGATGCCGGCCAGGTCGTCGCGACCCTCGGCCAGCGCATCCTCGGCCGCTCGGCCGCCGTCACCGTCACCGACCCGTCCTCGGGCAAGGTGCTGGTCGAGGCGGGTGCGATGATCCTGGAGAAGGACGTCGAGGCGATCACCGCCGCCGGCATCCAGGAGGTCAAGATCCGTTCGGTTCTGACCTGCGAGACCAAGGTCGGTGTCTGCGGCCAGTGCTACGGCCGTGACCTCGCTCGCGGAACCCAGGTCAATATCGGCGAGGCTGTCGGCGTCATCGCCGCGCAGTCCATCGGCGAGCCGGGCACGCAGCTCACCATGCGCACCTTCCACATCGGTGGCGCCGCACAGGTGGTCGACACCTCGTTCATCGAGGCGACGTTCGAGGGCACGATCAAGATCCGCAACCGCTCGATCGTGAAGAACTCGGATGGCGAGCTGATCGCCATGGGCCGGAACATGGCGGTGATCATCGCCGATGCCGACGGCACCGAGCGCGCGACGCACCGTATCCAGTACGGCGCCAAGCTGCGTGTCGACGAGGGCACCAAGGTGAAGCGCGGCCAGCGCATCGCCGAGTGGGATCCCTACACCCGTCCGATCATCTCGGAGATCGACGGCGTGCTGGGCTTCGAGGACCTCGTGGACGGCCAGTCGATCGCGGAGACCACCGACGAGGCGACGGGCTTCACCAAGCGTGTCGTCACCGACTGGCGGACTTCGACGCGTTCGGCCGACCTCAAGCCGGCGCTGATCATCCGCGACTCGAACGGCAAGCTGCAGAAGCTTCCGCGCGGCACGGATGCCCGCTACGCGCTGGCGGTCGATGCCGTCATCAGCTTCGAGCCCGGTGGCCGGATCCATGCCGGCGACGTCATCGCCCGTATCCCGCTGGAGAGCGCCAAGACGCGCGACATCACCGGTGGTCTGCCGCGCGTGGCCGAGCTGTTCGAGGCCCGCCGTCCGAAGGATGCCGCGATCATCGCGGAAATCTCGGGCGTCGTGCGCTTCGGCAAGGACTACAAGCAGAAGCGCCGCCTGACGATCGAGCCTTTCGAGGCCGATGCCGAGGCCGCCGAATACCTGATCCCGAAGGGCAAGCACATCCACCTTCAGGACGGGGACGAGGTGCAGAAGGGCGACTTCATCGTCGACGGCAACCCGGCGCCGCACGACATCCTGGCGATCAAGGGCGTGGAGGAGCTTGCCGCTTACCTCGTCAACGAGATCCAGGAGGTCTACCGGCTCCAGGGCGTCGTCATCAACGACAAGCACATCGAGGTCATCGTCCGCCAGATGCTCCAGAAGGTCGAGATCACCGATCCCGGTGACACCGATCTCATCCAGGGCGACCAGGTGGATGCGTCCGAGATGGAAGAGGCGAACCTCGCGATCGTCGACGACAAGACCAAGCGCCAGGCGACTGGCGTGCCCGTCCTGCTCGGCATCACCAAGGCCTCGCTGCAGACGCGGTCGTTCATCTCGGCGGCTTCCTTCCAGGAGACCACGCGCGTGCTCACCGAGGCTGCCGTCAACGGCAAGTCGGACACGCTCGAGGGCCTGAAGGAGAACGTCATCGTCGGCCGCCTCATCCCGGCGGGGACCGGCGCGATGATCAACCGCATCCGCGAGATCGCCGTGAAGCGCGACGATCTGATCCTCGACGAGAAGCAGCGTGCCGCCGGCGCGCCGGCCGAAGTCGCGGCGATCGAGCAGCGCTGACGCCCAACGGGGCAGGGGCCTTGAGCCCCTGTTCGCCTCCGACCTACAAAAAAGGGCCGCCCGGTGGGCGGCCCTTTGCTATTGGCGGCGCGGCTGCCGTCTACGGCAGGCTTGCTGACCGCCTGAGGTCCCGGGAGGCTCAGCGAACCGTGCAGGACTGGGTGGAGGCGCAGACCACGGCCTGGGCGCGGCACAGGTTCACCTGGCGCCGCTCGAAGCGCGCGCCATTGGCGAAGCCGACGCGGATGTCGAAGCGGCAATAGCCGCGGGCGCTCTGGACGCGGTTCGGAAAGACGCGCACGGCGCGGCCCGGCTCGACCGTGCCCCGGCGGCCCAGCAGGTCATTGCCCCAGCTGCGAGTGTCGACATCGGTCATGTAGAAGTAATGGATGGGGACCGGGCTGCGGTTGACGATGTCGATCCAGCGATACTGGCCGTCCTCGTCGGCCGACGTGCCCTGGGCGCTTGCCGGCATGACCGAGAAGGTCATTGCGAGCGCGGCTGAGGCGGCGAGGATAATCTGCTTGAATGCCATGTTCAGTCTCTTTCGTGGCTGGGTGTGCATTGCGCCCGGCGGTTCCCCCTCCGATTGGGCTTTGGAAAGCCGGCAAGTCGCCGCCGGCCGGTTTACCGAGGACAAAAAAGGCCGCCCGCGGGCGGCCTTCTTCGGTTCTCGGGATGAGAAATCAGTTCGTGCGGCAGGAACCGCTCGACGTGCAGACGAGATTGCTGGTGGAGCAGAGGTTGACGCCACGGCGCTCGACCGAGCGATCGTTGGCGAAGACCACCTTCATGTCGTACTGGCAGTAGCCGCGCGAGCGCTGGCGCGGGGTCGGGACGACGCGCAGCGAATCGCCGGGCTCGACCACTTCCGAACCGAGGCGGTCATCGCCCCAGCCGCGGGTATCGACATCGGTCATGTAGAACTCGCGGATCGTCACGCCCGAGCGGTTGACGATGTTGACCCAGCGCTGCTGACCGTCGCGGTCCGTCTGGGCCTGCGCGGGCATGCCGGCCGAGCCGGCCAGTGCAACAGCGGCAATTGCCGCGAGAACGACGTTCTTGAACGCCATGGTCTATCCCCTTTTTGCGTCTCATCCGCCAGCCATGTCGCCCGGCTGCGGCATTGTGCGAAGAATTCCGTGGTCGCGGTCGACCTGCGGACAGTCGGTCTCCGTGAAGGATTCGGCGGAGCAAACAAACCCACGCCGGTCCTTACGAAGGGCACTATGCGGATAGGCCGATTCTCTTCCTATAGGGAAACGCCCTGATCCGTCCGCGCCTCGAGCCTTGCCGGCCCTGTGGAAACTGGTAGCCGGACGAGGCTGATGGATTATGACGACGCGTGCCGCGATTGTTTCTGTCGGATTGCGGGCGCGAGCGGTAACTTCCAGTCTTCGCGCCGGTTTGCGGGGCACGGCGCTTGACGCCAACCGACTCAGCGTGTATTGCCGCCGAACTTTCCGACGTAGGTCGGTTGCACACCCGGTCCCGAGACGGCCCAGAGGCCGCTTCGACCGAAGCAAACCGAGACCGCGTCGCCTGACGACCGTCAGACCGGAACGCATGATCGCACAGCCGCAAGGCAGGGCGATCCTCTGTTTTCGCCGGGTGCCGTTTGCCTTCTGGGCAGACCGGTGCCCGGTTGCCTGTTCCGGCGACGGAGCAGGGAGAGTGAAGCTTCAGCGAGGTTCGGCCTGCCGGACCTCACGATTCCTAAGGACAAGGCCGCCGATGCCGACAGTCAATCAGCTGATCCGCAAGCCGCGTCAGCCGCGCACCTACCGCGAGAAGTCCCGCCATATGGAGGGCTGCCCGCAGAAGCGTGGCGTGTGCACCCGCGTCTACACGACGACCCCGAAGAAGCCGAACTCGGCGCTCCGCAAGGTTGCCAAGGTTC